>Ga0209310_1000003_pt1 | contig 1266832 bp, 940 predicted proteins | sample AD_UKC030_MetaG_FD_184415 | JGI IMG/M metagenome (GOLD analysis project Ga0209310, IMG submission 184415) | Active sludge microbial communities of municipal wastewater-treating anaerobic digesters from USA - AD_UKC030_MetaG (SPAdes) (version 2) | ecosystem: Engineered > Bioreactor > Anaerobic... | reverse complement strand
TCCAGTTAATGCCTGAGGTGGTCATGTCAGAAACTGAGGACCAGTTGACCCCGGCATCCGAGAGGATGTCGATGTCTGACCAGTTGACCCCGGCATCCGAGAGGATGTCGATATCTGACCAGTTAACCCCGGCATCCGAGAGGATGTCGATATCTGACCAGTTAATGCCAATTACGGATAAGGCACCGATATCACTCCAGTTAATGCCGGTTTTTGATAAGACGTCGATATCCGTCCAATTGATACCGGCAGTGGTCATCGTGCCAATATTGGACCAGTTAACCCCAGCATCCGAGAGGATGTCGATATCTGACCAATTGACCCCGGCATCCGAGAGGATGTCGATATCTGACCAGTTGACCCCGGCATCCGAGAGGATGTCGAGATCTGACCAGTTGATACCAATCGCGGATAAGATACCTATATCCGACCAATTGATTCCGGTTCTTGAGAGGATATCGATGTCTGTCCAGTTAATCCCTGCGGTGGTCATATCACTCACGCTTGACCAGTTGACCCCGGCATCCGAGAGGATGTCGATATCCGACCAGTTGATACCCGCATCCGAGAGAATGTCAATATCGGCCCAGTTGACACCAGCGTTATACATGCTAGCCATATCCGCCCAGTTAATACCGGCATCCGAGAAAACGTCAAAGTCCGCCCAATTAACACCGGCCGCGGATAAAACACCCATATCCGACCAGTTAATGCCGGCATCAGATAAGACATCCAAGTCACTCCAATTGATACCGGCACTGGACATGGTGGTCATATCCGTCCAGTTAACACCCGCGGTAGTTAATTCCGCCAAACTGTCCCAGTTAACCCAAGTGGTCCAATTCTGTCCCGAACCGCTCATGTAGGCAATATCAAACCAGTTGACCCCGGCGGTACTCATAAAGGTCAGATTATCCCAATTGACATTAGCCAGTGTGAGGGTTTGGATATCCGCCCAGTTAACACCGAGCGCGGTCAAGGAGGCAATATCGGCCCAGTTAACACCCGCGTCAGAGAAGACATCAAGGTCCGCCCAATTGACCCCAACACTTGAAAGCGAAGCCACATCATTCCAGTTGACCCCGGAAACAGTCAAGGAGTAGAGATTATCCCAGTTGACGCCCACCGTAGTCATCCGGGTAATATCCGTCCAGTTGACACCCTGCTTGGTCAAGACCTCAATATCATCCCAATTAACATTAGCCTGCAAGTCGGTTACGGTTTTTATGGCGGCGGTCGTCGCCTGCAAGACCCCGATATCGGTCCAGTTGATGGTATCAGTTGCTGACTTGATATCGGTAATATTGGTCCAATTGATACTATCCGTCGAGGCCTTGATAACACCGATATCCGCCCAGTTGATGGCGCTGACATAGCCTCTGATATCGGTGATATCCGTCCAATTAATGGCGGCGGTATCATCCAGGATCTCCGCGCGCGTGGCCGCGCCGATATCCAGAAGCGCCACCTCATCCGCGTCAACCGTATGATAGGTAATCTGAGTCACAACCCGTATCTGCCTTTGGGCATAGGTGGCTATGGGCAAGGTGAGTGTAGTAGTAAAAACACCGTTGGTTGCCGACGTCTCTGTGACCTGCGACCCATACCCCGTGACCCGGGTGGTGCCATCGGCTTCATAAAAGTCCCAAGCGATTTGCCAACTTCCCGTTCCGTTGATCCCCGTCATTACATCGCCGTTACGCTCCAGCCAGCTAATTACTTTGAAGGAAAAATTAGTAGAAGTTGAATTGGCATCATCATAGACAATGACCGTCTTGGACTCATGGGTGGCAGGCAATACGGAGAAACTATTCGAGTATCCGGAATCTAAGGAGCCCTGGCTCGCCATGAGGGTATAAAGATCCCCCGGCTTATCGAGCGCCACCGAAGAGAATGTTGCAACACCACTACTGGTATTTTCAATAAGGTCACCGGAGAGACTCGCATAGTTCGGATTATTGCCCATGGAAATAGTCACATTGTTGTATGTGCCCCCAGTAACGGTATTATCCCAGGCATCAACCACGGTAACAGTAAACGCAGGAGAAATGTACTCGCCGACATAGGGAGAATTGACCATGGTAGAAGCGCTCGTAGAAAAATTCAAATGATCGGCCGCGCCGTAACCACCCTGAGTACTCACGCCCATATTAAGATCTTCCGTAGAGCTTCCGGCATAACCACCGCCGGCATAAATATCCCCGCCTACAACAGCATCGGAGGATCCATCGTAGCTACCGCCGGTATACTGGGCATGGGCAAACGAAGGGCACAGGAAAAAGGCGAGCAAGAGAATGAAAAGGAAAAGCGGAATCGTCCGCCAAGCGGAGAAGTTAAGGTTTTTGAAGCGTAGAAACCTAAGATTAATCATAATAAAAAGGCGAAACAGATTTATTACAAATGAAATAATAAAATCTACGCTATGCACATATAGCGCGCAGAAACCCAAAAAAAATAATTCATTGCCCCGTCATTTTTCTTGCAAACTTCTTATAAAGAAAAGAAGCTCATCCGCCTACGGCGCCGCCCTGACACAACGCCCTCCGCTTTGCGGATCACGCAAGCTGGGATTAGTCGCATATGTCCTCGAGGACACCGTGAGCTGGCTTAATGTTCCGCTCGAGGTATTCCACCCCCCGCCCCGCATACCCGAACCGGTAAAAGTGGCAACACCGCTACCAGTAGTCGTCAGTATCCCGGGCCAATCAACATTCGTCGCATTGCCTACATATCCGGCATTACCACTCGCCGTGTTGATGAGGGTGCCATCCCCGTGCGAACCCGTAAAGGCCAGTCCCGTCGCGTGCCCGACGGATACGGTCCTCTCCCAGACATTGCCTGACATTTGCATAATTCCATAATAACTCGCCCCTGCCGACATACGCGTCGTGGTGTCTGCGCGAGCATGCGCACCTGCCCTTATAGGGCCAAACCCGCCGTCACCGAGACTATACTGCGCTGTCGCCAGATAGTTGACATTGGCATATACCGGATTTCCGATGATAGCCCCGCGGGCCAGTTCGGTTCCGTTTTCACCATCTACACCGCTAAGCGCTAAGGTATTAATAAAATCTGCCCCGGCGACCGAAGAACTTCCCCATGCGTATTCGTTCGATACCGGATAAACTTCCGAGCCGCGAGTTGCTTTTTCAAACTCCAGTTCGGTCATAGGGCGCAGGCATGACCAATCACAAAAAGCCGCTAAATCCGGCCAGCTAAGATAGTTCATGACCCGGTCAGGACGAGAGGTACGGGCAGCAAAAAGGTTGGCTGCTGTCGAAGGCGTAACCACAATAGTGTTGCGGTTAAGAACAGTGTCAGCGTTCTTTCCGCCATCTGTCGACGTTGTGATGTCGCGGGTATTTCTTGCTGTATACGGAGATAGTCCATTGTAAAAACTGACCCACTGCCCTTCAGTAAGTTCGTATTTCATGCAATAAAAGGCCTTGTACCCTTTAGGGAAGCCGGCAGGAATAACAAAACTCGAACCCGTGGCAGATTCTCCCGTGCCTCCACCGGTCGTATAATAATATCCGTCTGTCGCCTGCGGCCCCACACGGATGGCGTCTTCACTGCCGATATACCAAGGTCGGGTATCAGCCGAACCCTGCTGAAACCCGCTCTTGCCGGTCGCCGTATCTCCGGCATAAAATCCGCCCTGAGGGATATAGACCATTTCAACGCCATGAATTTTTACGATCGTATTGGCAGCGGCCGCCGTCGCGTCAGAAAGCCCTGCCTGGGCATAATCCCAAACAACCCGGACGCCTGAGGCCGTCGCCGTACCAGTACCGCTGGTGGACCTTTGCAGAAAGAAACCGGTCCTATCCGATGGAACGATGATTTCAAAACCTGCCGGCACCGTGAATCCCGTCGGATTGGTACCGCTAGCTGAAAGATACGCCTGCGCCCAGGTATACCCTCCGTCCGTGGAATATTTTAAAATAAACCAGACAGCATCATAATTAGTTAAATTGCGCCAGCTGTTATTCCAGACAGCATTAAAAGTCAAGGTCATTGTATTCGCGGAGGTATCCGTGCTATAGTCCGACAGATTTGAAACAGAAAGTCCGTTGGCAAAACAGTCGCCCGCTGATACACAAAAAACAAAAACAGCGATCAAAAGAAAGAGCAGGCTAAGGATTCCTTTTGAGTTCATTTTTTCCCCCACTAAATAAGTTTTGCTTAACACTTCCACGTGGTTCTCCGTTGTATATTTATCTTTACGGATACGTCCTCACACCCCGGCCTCCGTAATCAGCTAGTGCCCCAGCCGTAATGTACGCGGCCATCGGACGGGCAGAAATCATCTGATAGGTTGCAGTATATGTCAATCCGCCTCCTCTAAAACCCGAACCATCCGCTGCCATGACACCTCTTTCAGGGTAAGTAGCACTCTTGTAAACCCAGCGTGACACATCGGCATTGCCTAAATCTCCGGCTGCCGGATACGGGACTCCCAGAAGACGTATCACGTTGCCGTCACCATGATTGCCCGTATAGGTACGGCCCCCCGAATTTCCAACGGTAACAACACGCTCCCACACATTTCCCGAGAGCTCCATCACTCCGTAATACCCGGCACCGGAACCGACCCTGGTCGAAGAGCCTGCCGCAAAAATACCGGCACGCACCATCCCCCTTCTGAATTCTTGTCCACCGACATAGTCACCTCCGGTAAATTCGGTAACAGGAAAATATTCCCCCATCCTGTAGTGCGCATTCGCACCGGAAGTTGTGAGGGTCTCCAGCCCTTCTTCAAAATAACCCGGAGGATTTGAGAGGCTGACGATACCCAGAGGCCCGGTAATATCCGTTGTCCCCCAGGCATATTCACCCGGTACCGGCATCAGAGGCCCGCGGGCAATCTTTTCATATTCAAGCTCAGTCATGGGCCTTAATCCCGCCCAGTCAAGCCATGCACTAAAATCTTTCCAGTTTAGATAGCTGGTTGCCCTGTAAGGCCTGTAGGAACAAGCATTTTCGGTTCCATACCCATCCTCACTAAAGGTATCACAGGGGCAACCACCCGAAGTTGCATTCTGACATACCGTGTTGCGAAGAAGCGGGGTCGGATAATCACTATTCTTATGGCTGCTATTCGTGATATCACGATTGTTCATCATGCTTCCCGATATACTATTCATAAAATCTACCCATTGGTAATCAGTCATTTCGTACTTCATAACATAAAAAGACTGATAACCTTTAGGAAAAGCCGCGGGGATAATAAATGTGGAGCCGGTCGCATCTTCGTAAGTATTACCTGCGGACTGATAATAATACACATCGCTTGCGCTGTTCGCCACGGTTATCGTGGATTCACTTGAAATATACCAAGGATCTGTGTCCGAAGAGCCTTGTTTAAAAGCCGCCCACGAACTAGTGTCCCCCGCGTAAAAAGCACCCTCGGGGATATAAACCATCTCAACGCCATAGATAGAAGGATCGTTGATGGTCTCCGCGTCTGAAAAATAACAGCTTGCATAATCAATTTTTAATTTGACCGAAGTCGACGTCGCCGTTCCCGGAGCCTGGTAGCTCTTGGGCCGCAAAAAAGCGCCTACTTTATCGGAAGGAACATAAATCTCAAGATTGGTATTGCTGCCCGGAGAAGTACCGGAAGGGTCAGTCCCGGCATCCTTCATGTTGCAGTGAGCCTTGTGTGTCCTAGTGCTATCGAACTCACTAGGCCGGGCTTTAAAAATAAGCCAGACCGCGTCATGATTTATCTTATTGCGCCAGGAATTATCCCAGCTGACATCAAACTGAACAACCATCGTATCATTAACCGCGTCTCTATCCTGAGCACTTATGTTAGAAATAGTGAGGTTATTGGCCCAGGACGGCAGGGCCATCAAGAAGAAAACAACAAGAAAAGAAACAGAATAAAATGCCGCCCGCCCGGCTTTATTGACTTTCGTAGAACTAATCGCAATAGAGGTAGTCAATACTGGCCTTTGTCCTCTCGATCTCGAATTCGCGCGATTTTCTTTGATTGTACAAAGGCCTGTAGACATCAACAACTTCTTCATCTGCCCCTCCAAAAAATATTTAGAGAAAAGTTAAACACGTTTTAAGAGCCCTCACAGATTTACGGCAAATCAGAAACTTTTATTACTCTTACTTTATGTGCTTCTTGACCTCTCCGTACGGAGCTTCCTGGTCAATAGGCGAATTGACCCTGGCCCTTAAATTGAGCCCTGCTTCCAGAATCTTCTCTTTCACCAGTTCTTCATCCTCCGCATCGGGATTCAGATACAGATACTGGCGATAATGCTCGAGCGCTGTTTGGTAGTCGTTTAAGAATTCACCGCAGACAAACGCCAGATTGTAATGGGCCGCGGCATCATAAGGCAAGAGATCAACCACTTTCCTGTATTCACGGGCCGCTTTTTCGAACAGGCCCCGCTCAAAGAAAGTATTGGCCAAGTTGTAGTGCAGCTTGGCAGAATCTTTCTTTAGCTTCTTATTCTCCTTATTGAGCTGGGAAATACGGGTCGCGACCTTCTTGACATTTTGTTCGACACGGGTTAGATTTTCCTGAGTCTGCTTTTTTATCTGGGTCAAATCCTGCGGCGAGGCAACAACAGCATCTTTATCTTTGGCACCCTTGGCGTCTTTGCGAGGCAAGACCATCTCCATGGCCTTTTTTTGTTCCTGCTCTTTTTGGGCTGCTTGGTTTTGCATTGCTTGAAGCTTTTCCTGATATTCTTTTTCTTTTTGCTCAAGGGCGGCTTTAAGATCCGCCAATTCCTTGGCCTTTTGGGAATCAAGGGCCCTGGCTTCTTCCGTCTGTTTTTGCAAATCCTCCCGCTGCCTGCTTAAGAAATTAATGCGGTTGGCGCGTATCTCGCTTTCTCCGCGCAGCTGTCCTAATTCTTTCTCAAGGGCCTGCCTCTCCTGGGTAAGTTTTTGATTCTCTTCCAAAACATTCTTGAGACTTTTGTTGATCGCGATAATCTGTTGTTCTTCAGGCAGAAGATCAATCCCCTCCTGGGCCGTTTTTGAGGGCGCATTCGCGGCAGGGGCGGCTTTGGGGGGCTCCTTAATAATTTGGTCTAAGCCTACCTCGGTCTGAAGGACCTCGACCTTTTTGACTGCCGTGTTTTCTTTTTTATCCGGGGCTTGGGACATGGCAGGCAAGGCCCAACAAAGAGTAAGAAAAACAAACATCATCAAACCAACAGCCGTCCGAATCTTTTTATGCCCGTGGATTTTTTCCATCTTCGCGCCTCTTTGTCTGTTTAAGAAATTTAAAATCATTTGAGCTGGTCTGCCGGCTCTTCTTCGTAGTTTTTAATGGGTTTTATCGTACCGCGCATTTTGGCATAATCATCCTCGCCCGAGACCACATGCGGGGTTATAAAAATAATAATCTCTGTCCTGGTGATGGAGCTGCTGGTAGCACCAAACATATATCCTAAAAACGGGATATCCATGAGAACCGGCAAGCCTTTTTTGGTACTGACCTTATCGTCTTTCTTAAGCCCGGCCAAGATAACCGAAATACCGTCTTTGACCATGACTGTGGTTGTTACCTCGGTTTTATTGATCTGAGGGATACCGCCTCCTTTTGATTCAATTTTGGCGACCACCGTGGAAATCTCCGGCTTAAGACGCATGGTGACAAAACCGTCGTCATTGATCGTGGGGGTTACCGCCAGTTTTAAGCCGACATCGACAAAACGCACGTCTTCACCGACAATCGCGGTATCACCGGTGCCGCTCACGGTAGAAATAATGTACGGCACCGTGTCGCCGACATGGATACTAGCTTCTTCGTTATTGGTAACCAAAAGTTTAGGACTCGCCAGAATCTTGGTATCACTTACTTGTTTTAATGCCCTTAAAGACGCCTGAAAATGGTCAATGTTAATATTGCCGACAGCAACCTTGCCGAAGGCGGAGTACAAAGGGTTAGATGATGTCAGGGCACTTTCGTTTAAAAAAACGTTTTTAAAAGTAAGTTTCTGCAGCTCCTTGTCAGGGCTGTCTTTAAAATTCAAATCCCAGTCAATACCCGCGTCGAAGGTAGGCTTAAAGACAACCTGCATAACCCGGGCGTCGATTAAGACCTCCTTTGTTTTGGAGTCGAGACTTTTAATCAAAGCCTCAATCTCTTCTTTTCTTCCCGGGAGAGCCCGTACAACCAATTGGTTGGAGCGCTCATCGGCAACAATAGAGCCAACCGCATTGGCATCCACGCGCGGGCGCAGTTTCTCGGCGACCACATCCGCCTTGGCATACTGCAGCGTATAGACATACGTTTCCATGGGGCTTTCCATGCGCTCTAAGGCCTTTTTCATCTCGGCAAGAGTCTGGGGCGTATCGATCATCACCACCGATCCGGTATCTTCGTCGATAATAATCTTTCCCAGGCTGCTCTTGATGTTATCCAGGGTTGACAATACATAACTGGGTTTGGCATAGCTTAAACGGACAATCGCCACTTCGCTTTTATCGTTATACTTCTTGCCGTAGGTCGCCTCAAACTCGGCATCCGACATAATGTAGGCAATGTCATTTTGCAGCTGATAGGCAAGATTATTGGAAATAAGAATGATGTCCAGGACATCTTTGATGGTGACATTCTTTAAGTACAATGTAGCCCTGCCGCCGACACTCTTGCTGGTCACCACGTTAAAATCACCCTTTAATGCCAGGAACTTGATAACGTCAACGATGTTCATGTCGCGCACATCGAGGGTAATCTTTCTGGCAAGACGCTCTTCAATCGTTTCCTGCGTCTGCGAAACAACAATCGGCTTCGGCCGGTCCGAAGGGCCCAGGGCCGCCCCTATGGCCACGGCTGAGCCCGAAGGTGTCGGCATACTAGCAGCCGCCTTTTGATTGGCCGCGGGCACCGTCATGTTGATAGCCGGTTTTGAAGAAGAGGAACTTTCCTGAGCGTATGCCGCGCTATAAAAAGAAAACAAGCTCAGCAATAGGCTAAGGGGCAAAAGAACACCAAACGCAGACAAGCGACATGAAATATTTTTCATAGTTTCACAACCAGTTCTTCTTTTTGATAACTAAATATAATCCGGTCGGCAAAAATCGCTTTAAGAGTCACATCGCCTATCTTCTCTCCGACTTTCAGAAAATAGGTGACCCCGCTTTGTGTATCCTCAATTAATGCCTGAGCGGAATCGGCAGAATCAATCCAGGAAATCCCTACCAGCTTCAGATTTTTTGTCACCACCGATATCGCCTGCATTTCAACCACTTCCTCGGACGCCTGCACAACGGCCTTCTTCTCAAAAGGCATGAAGATATTGCGCCGCTGGATATTGCCTAAATAATCCGAAATCTGCTTTACCTGGGGAAGAAAACTTTCGTCGGCTTCCGCCGTTCTTGCTTTTGCCTCAGTGGCGAAATCAACTTTTTCTCTCATGATCCGCATATCCCCGGACAGATTAACAAAAAAGATAATCGCGGTGAGGGCAACGCCGCCGAGAAGGATTTTATTGAATTCGCTTATACCGAAACTGATGGTGGGTACAGAGGAGGCAAGTTTGCCTCCGAAAAGATTTGCCAGCGGCGCCAGCAAAGAGGTCAGGGATATGCTGGGCATCCCCGTACTTTTAACCGAACTAGCAATCTGCTCGGCAATATTGGAGCCGGGCGCAGGCGCCGCAGGCGCCTGCGCACCGGAAGAGCTCTCGATAATTTTCAGAAGTTTCTGCTCGGCTGTCTCTTTTTTTTCCATGGCTTAGGTTTTAATAATCGTACGCGCGATGAAAAATTTTTAAGAAATATCCTGAATCCTCTGAAAGGCAGGCCCCTGGATTATTTGATTTCTCTCCCAGCCCGCCTGACGCTCTTTCTCGATGACTTCCCGGACAATTGCCTGGTCAACAATCCGCTTGTTTTGGATGACCAGCTCTTTTAAAAGCCGGTGACAAAGCATGGTCACCGACCGGGGGTAGCCGCGCGAATAATTGTAAATCGCGCTGATGGCCTCATTTGAAAAAAGGTCCATGCTCGAATTGTAGCCCGCCTTGCGGATCCTGAAATCAATCATCTCTTTTGTTTCCTGCGGGCTAAGCGGATTGAGCGTATATTTAAAACTGATGCGGTCAAGAAAATTGGGCATATTGACGATCTTCGGATACAACTCCAGCTGACCCAATAACACCAGTTGAATCAATTTGTATTCATTGGTTTCAAAATTAAGCAACACCCTTAAAACTTCCAGGGTGGTCAAATTTAATTTTTGCGCCTCATCGATAATCAGGATAATGGTCTGGCGTTCTTCGACGCTTTTTTGAATGAGGAATTTTTCCATGGCATCGCGCAGATCCAAAATAGCACTCATAGTGGGAGCAGACTGAGGAACGTAATCAACGTTAAAATTGCGAACCAGCGAAGTCAAAAATTGCTCTTCGCTGTCAAAGGAAGGGTTGAGGATCATATGGAAAATCATGTCTCCGCGGCTGCGTAATTCCTGGACTAACTTGCGGGAGAGCGTAGTTTTACCGGTACCGATATCACCGAAAATAACGGTCAGGCCCCGCTTTAAGCGAAGCTCAATTAAAATATTGGTAAGTGCCATATCGTGTTCGCGGGTCAAATAGAAGAATTCGGGATCGGGGCTTGTTGAGAAAGGTTCTTTTTTAAAACCTAGCAAGGAATGGTAGGCCATATATACGTTTCTTAATAAGAGTATTAGTATAAATTTCTAAAAGAAACCGAGTCCTGCAGAAGCACTTATTATAGGGATGATTTTATCATAAGTGCTATATTTTGGAAAGGTTTATTTCTCTTTTTTATTATTATTTTTGGAGGAAAATTCGAAGAATTCCGACGGAAAATCCGAGCGTCCTGGCAAAGGCACGCAGGAGGGTGACAAAACCGAAAAAAATACCTTCAAGAATGCTTTTTGTGGCCAAAATTCCGTAAGAAATCTCAAGCAAGGTGAGAAAAATAAACAAACTTTTCGATACATCCAAAAGCAAAATTTTACCCGATAGAGACAACCCTGCGCTTAACAAGAATAACAGCACGACAGGCGGTTCGATAATATCCTTCCAGAATGTATAATCATCCCCTCTTGCCATTCCGGGGTGATCACGATACATCCGGACGCGCCAGAATCCGTGGGCATATTGCTCTTTCAAATAGCGCATCAGACTCGTCGGAAAATAATGCCGAACCAACGATTCTTTTTCAAAACAAATTTTGTATCCTTTTTTTAATATCTTGTAACTTAAATCATTGTCTTCCCCGCTGGCATAGCGGTAGCGTTCATTAAATCCGCCGACCTCGCTAAAAACATTCCTGCGTATGCCAAAATTGTAGCTGCCGAAAGATTTTGGAAATTTCGGCATGCGCACATTATGCCTAAAAATGATTTCCCTGTAAATGCAACGGGCAAGCAAATTTTCTTCGTTGGCAATTCCATAACTGCCTGCCACCACCGCAACTTTCGGGTCATCAAAATGCAGCAGGGATTTTTCCAGCCAATCCTTTTCGGGGATGCAATCGGAGTCGGTGAAAAAAATGATCGCGCCTTTGGATTCTGCGGCGCCGCGGTTACGGGCCGAGGCCGGTCCTGCGTTTTTTTGCCTGACACAGCGCACGCCTTTAAACGATTCCACGACAGAGAATGTCCCGTCGGTAGAACCGTCGTCAATAACGATGATCTCTAAAATTTTTTCCGCGAGCGATTGACCGAGAATAGCGGTGAGATTCTGCGCGATGGTTTTTTCGCAGTTAAAGGCAGGAATAACGATACTGATATTTTTCTCAAGCATCTTTTTTTGCCACTACATACAGGAGCATCCCGAAAAAACGGCCAATCAACCGGTCCGGAGAAAAAGAAAAAGGTAAACAATTGATCCCCCCGGACTCAAGAATGCGAAGATTATTTTGTGTTTTTAAGGCAATCAAAGCCTTTAAAACAAAAGGGGTTTCGCTGATTCCCGGCATAAACAAAGGCCGGATCAGCTGCCAGGGCGACCAGCGGTTCGGGACGAAGGTAATAATCATCCCGTCCCGGTCAAGAAGCCTGCAAAAATTCTTTAAAATTTTATCCTGGTCGACAGGAGAAAAATGTTCGAAGAGCCCATCCGAAAAGATGAGGTCAAATTTCTCAAAAAGGGCTTCCTCCAAATCCTCCGAGCGCAAATCGTGTTTTAAAATCCGGGTTCGATTGCCGGTTATCCGGCTGGTCATCTCCAGAGCCCGGTCGGAGAAATCCACTGAAACCGTATGCATCCCCTGGTCGCAAAAGTATTTTGAAAAAAATCCGCTGCCGCTTCCCGCGTCAAGGACCCTTTTGCCCCTGCGTACAAAGGGGTCAAGGACCTGCAAGATCCTCTTTTTTGACCAGCTTAGGCCTTCAGCCGCCGCAGCGTCGGGCTGTTTGCGCCAGAAATTATTCCAGCTTTGAGGTTCACTGCTGCCGATTTCCGGTTTACGCAGATTATCCGTCATATTGCGACCCTCTTTAGAAATACAACACTCTACGGCTGGATTTTATTTCTCTGTCAGCTGCTCTTTCTTGCCGAGCAATTTCTTTAGCTGTGAAACTTCAAATTCGAGAATGCCGATCTTCTGAGCCATCATATCGTTACGGTTATTCTGCTGGCAAAGAAATGCGGTCAAAAGCAGACTTAAAAAAACAAAGAAACATAGAAGCGAAAAAAAGATAAAGTTACTCGCTAACGTAAAACCGAGGAATCCTGAGATCTTAAACAGCAGCTGATCGAAGACGGCAAAGAATACGGCAGCCACGCACAATACCAGCCAGCCAAATGCATATTTAAAAGTTAACTTTTCGCGCCGCACCAGCTCAATGACCAGGACAAAGATTATGAGTGACAGAATAAGAGACAGGATTTTTATGTCCATGTTTTAGTCCGCCTTCCCTTTTTTCACCATATCCAACAATATCGCAAAAGTTACTTTGATCATATAGTACAGTGTTTTTAAATAGCGTATCGAAGAACGGCCTCCTGTTCTTTTACGCATCTGTACCGGGACTTCGGTTAAACGGGCCCCCAAACGCCTAACCACCATAATCGCCTCCGGCTCTGGAAAATCCTGAGGGTAATAGGACGCAAACGCCTTAATTATTTTTGGGCTATAGGCCCTGAATCCGGAAGTAGGATCGGTTATCTTAAAGCCGGTGAGCATGCTGATTAAGCGCGCGAAAAAATTAATTCCGATACGGCGGACAAATGACGAACGGTATCCCAAATACGGCGGGATAAAACGGCTGCCGATAACCAAATCCGATTTCTCGTCTAGGACAGGCCTGAGGAGCGCTTCCACATACACAGCATCATGCTGGCCATCCCCGTCGACCTGTACCGCAACGTCAAAACCTTCCTTAAGGGCAAACTTAAATCCCGTCTGCACCGCCCCTCCGATGCCGGTGTTAAAGGGGAGCGAAATCACCAAGGCGCCGGATCTAACTGCCTCATCCTTTGTCCCGTCGCAAGAACCGTCATCTACGACCAGAACAGTTATGGGAAGTTTTAAAGAATTTAACTCGGCGACCGTACGCGCAATATTGCCCCTTTCATTGTAGGCCGGGACAATAGCAAGAATTTTCTTTGAAGTCGCGGAAGAAATCATCATAGAATTAATGCCACCACGCCAGCATGCCGCTTCTTTTAAGCCGGTCATGAAGGCTTCCATCGGCAATAATCTTTTTTTGTTTAATAACAATACCGCCTTTGATGGCCTTATCCTGCATGACGATAAGATTAGCGGTCCTGCGGGTTTTCTTATAAAAGGCATCGGAAATTCTTTGCTTGATATCCTCGCTTATTTTCCCGTAGGCAATAACCGTAATCTCATTTGTATCTTGCTCAAGGCAGGAACTATCCGCCATTTCAAAACTGCGTACCGTTATTTCAATCAACTGGCGATTAAGTAAAACTTTCAAGATCCAGACAATCACCAGGGCCAGGACAACTTGAAAAAGAAATATCATTAGGATAAAAACAAACGCCATCACGACACCTTTTTTACCGAACGCCTAAATTAGGATTTAAAACTTGCCCCTTTAAATAGATTGCCGCAAAATGAACAAGATCCGCCTGTGAATCTTCCACCGGCTTATCGGGAGTAAGCCCGTTAAAATCAAACACCGCCCCGTCGTAAAAATGGCCGCGCGCAGTCACCAAAAGGAGCATGGAACCGTCATCAAAATGAAACATGCTTTTTAAAAGAACTTTTCCGGCCGTATTAGTGCCGATAAGAACAGCACGGCCTCTTTTTTGCAATACGCCTGAGAATAATTCGGAAGAACTGCCGCTTTCTTTGTCGACCAAGATGGCGATGGGGCCTTTGTAATGATATTTCTCGGGGATCAGAGGAACTTGAAGCCGGGCGATCTTCTCCTCCTTCTTTTGAAAATAGGCAAAATCCTCGGTGGGGGTCAAGAAAAACCCCGAGATCTCCTGGGCAGCCAGAGGCGGACCGCCGGGATTTCCTCTCAAGTCAAGAATAAGCGCCGAACCGGGGTATCGTTCGATAACCTGCAGAAAACGCAAGAGATCCTCGGATGTCTTCTGGTTAAAGTGACGGATCTGAAGACAAAAAACACCCGGGACATCCACCGGCTCCGGAAAAACCGACTGCTTAAAATATTGCTGACTGACAACCGTAATATTTCTTTCCTTCTGATCTTCATTTGCCAAATAACGCAAACCCACCTTGGTCCCGACAAGAGGATTAAATTTTTGCCCGATAGCATCTTCCGCCAACTTCGTAACTACAACGTCATCAATAGCTAAGATAATATCTTTTTCGCGCAAGCCCTGAACATAGGCATCGGCACGCGGCTCAACACGCGTAACCAGGTACCCTCCATCCGTCAGCTTCCCTTCGATTCCCAAATCAATCTGCTCGCCTAAAACTTCTTTTTCATATTTATCGGCGTACTTTGGCGGCATAAAGGCCGAAAAAGAATCTTCGGGGTCTTTGAGCGCATCAACCAAAAGGGCGGCAGACCTCCAGCGGATATAATCGCTCGTCTTATCCTCGCCTTTAAGCTGGCCGTAAATTTTAGTATTAAACTGAACCAGAAACCGGTCAAAGGCCTCGCGCTTAACAGGAAAATAATAGTCGTTTTCTACGGTCTTATAAACTTTCTCGAAGAAATCAATGTATTCTTGGTAGGTGTTGGGAGCGGCTGTATCTTTAGGCTTTTCTTGGGGTTGGGTATTGGCCGCTGTTTCTTTTTTGGGAGAAGAAGCAGCCCCAAAAAGTCGGCCGGGGAAAAAGAGTTCTGCGGTAAAAACAAAAGAAATAAGAAACAAACTCAGGAAAATCCAAAAAGTTTTCCTTTTAATCATTTCCATGGCGCTTATTATAGCACAGGACAATAGACACAAGGTTTTTTTGTAGTATTTTAGAAAATAATTTCTTACCTTAAAAAGCTTTTCGTAAATAAAAAACCGCGGTGAAAATTATTTTCACGGCGGTAAAAAAATACGCGTCAAAGTATCCCAAATTTATATTTAGCGGACTTCCTGCCTTATTTTTTCTGCCTCCAAACGGCTGACAACGCCATCCCCGCTCTTATCGTATGCCTTCAGGATCGGGGAGCTGACGGTCACGCCGCCTTTTTTATCAATCTCGTCGAGATTATCGCGCAGAAATATCTTTACTTCCGCCTTCTGCATTTTCCCGTCGTTATTGACATCATAGGCCTCTTCCTCTTTCGTGGTTACCTTGGTATCCCCTTTCGCCCAGAAAGGTTCTGGAGGCTGCGCAACATCTGCGGCCTTGCCGGGAACAGGAATAGGCGGTAAGCCTTTTTGCGCCCTTGTCTTGTTCAAGCGGTCGTAATTGATCAGCTGCGCAAAAGAATGGGACGCGACAACCAGGACAGCTGCCAAAACCACAATCCAAACAGCGAGCCTCAACGTCTTCATGTACCCCACCTCTTCCTTAAAATAACACAAAAGTAACACCGCCGCTTTTTTGTCTCTGCGGGCTGAAAGAAAAGAATAATCCTAAAAAATTATATCGTACGACCCTTGAATGTCAATAACTTCCAAGATTTTAAATTTGCTTGGAATAAAAAATCTATTTCAGGAATTATCCGCGCCTATGTGCCAGGCGCCGAAGTGCCAAAAGCCGGATTTTAGCAATCGTTTCGGGCTTATGTTTCCTGCCATACATCGGATTGCCCTTTCCTTTATTGCGGGAACTGAGTTTCTTGCGAACCTCAATCGATTGATGCCGGCCATACATGGAATTCTTGCTTCCCTTTTGCGCCAGACTGATCTTCCTTCTTGTTGCTGTAGAATGTCTTCGCATTTTTACCATACCGATTTCCTCCTGTTATTCTTAGAAATACATAACGTGCAATTAATTATACATCAAATTACTTTAAAGGAAGCAAAATAATTCCGTAATTCCTAAATAACGACGCGCACTTCCCTTGTTTTAAGAAAACGACTTAGGGCTTCGGTTTCCTGTCCGGTTATTTTCTGATCGATACCATAAGCGCAGAAAATTTTAGCGAGGGATTCCTTAAGCCCTTTCGGTGAGATAGTAATATTCGTAAGGAATTTCCGATGTGCCCTTTCTCGACGGTAATCGGGGACATCAACGGGGACTTTTAAGTATTTTTCAATGTCTTCAAGCGGAAAATCATAAAGAATCGTTCCGTGATGAAGAATAAATTTCTTGCCGCGCCGCTGCGCGTTTCCGGAGAATTTCCTCTCTTCATTGTTCACCTTAACCGCCATATCCGAAACAGGTTTAAAGACCGCCTCAGTGCCCAGGCTCTTGAGCGATTGAATAAGCTTTCCTAGAATAAATTCGTAAGACTTATGGAGTGTCCTCACCTGCGGATTAAGTTCTTTTGATAAGATCAAGGAATAGTTCAGGCATCCTTTTCCCTGAAGCACAACCCCTCCGCCGGACGAACGCCGCAACACCGGGATTTTATCTTTAAGAGCTTCCTTAATAAATATATTCTCACCGACCTTGGAAATCCTGCCCAAAACAACAAAGGTTTGTTCCGATTCCCAGAATCGTAACGCCTCCCCTGCCCGGCCCTCTTCAGCCAGAGAAAGAAGGACATCGTCAAAAAGGATATTCTCTTCGGGGCTCGCAAAAGAAATGTCTTTGAGATTCATTTTGTGTCAATAAAAAGACAGGTAATTTATTTTGTATCGAAGAAAAAATTGCAATCGACATCCCGGGCTGCTTTTGTTTCGTCGGGACGGCTAATGGGAGTCGTGATTGGGAGATCTTTGAACATTGAAGGATTTCTTTGGGCTAAATCAGCGGCCTTAATCATGCAATCAATAAACCGATCCATCGCCTGTTTAGACTCAGTCTCGGTAGGTTCCACCATCATCGCCTCCTTGACAATCATGGGGAAATAAACAGTTGGGGGATGAATGCCCTGGTCGATTAAGAATTTCGCGATGTCGATGGCGTGAACGCCCTTCTCCACTTGCTGTGCGGCCGAAAAGACACACTCGTGCATACACGTACGCTCATAGGGCACGGTAAAATATTTCTTCAACCGGTGCATAATGTAATTGGCGTTTAAGACAGCATGATTGCTTGTCTCCGTCAAGCCATCCTTGCCTAAAAGTAAAATGTAGGCATAGGCCTTGAGGATAACAGCAAAATTGCCGTAAAAAGAAGACGTGTAGCCTATTGAATCCGGGCAATCGTAATCGAGAAACAGTGTTTTGTTGGGCCGCTGGACGACGCGCGAAATGGGCAAGTATTTCGAAAGTCTCTTTTTAACGCCGACCGGCCCGGCGCCGGGCCCGCCGCCGCCGTGAGGCGTAGCAAAAGTTTTATGAAGATTAATATGTATGACGTCAAAACCCAAATCGCCGGGCCGGCAACGGCCAAGAATGGCGTTTAGATTGGCCCCGTCATAGTACATCAGCCCGTCGACATTGTGAACCATCTCAGCAATCTTATCGATATCGGAATTAAAAATTCCCAAGGTATCAGGACAGGTAAGCATCACCGCGGCAACATCCGGGTTAAGTTTCTTCTTGAGTATCTCCACATCCATCGTTCCGTCTTTTTTTGTCGGAATAGAAATAATGTCATAGCCCGCGGTAGCCGCGCTGGCCGGATTAGTTCCGTGAGCAGAGTCGGGAATGATAATATATTTCTTTTTATTTCCCTTGGCTTTATGATACGCGGCAATCAACATGACACCCGTGAGCTCGCCGTGCGCGCCCGCCAACGGCTGCATGGTAAAATCATCCATGCCGGTTATTTCGCTTAAAAAGCGGTCCATGTCATAGAGCACCTTAAGCGCCCCCTGAGCCAGCGATTCCCCGTCACTCAACTGGGCCAAAAGAGGATGCAAATCGGCAAATCCCGGCAGGCGGGCAACGGCCTCGGTAAATTTGGGGTTGTATTTCATGGTGCAGGAACCCAAAGGATAAAAAATACTGTCCACCGAGAAATTTAGTTGCGAAAGCTTGGTGAAATGGCGCACCACTTCCAACTCACTGACCTGCGGCCAGGCGCATTCTTTTATACGCCGGTAACGATCCGCGATTTGGGTCTTGGCGGGAACATCAGAAACCGGCATTTTAAAACCCTGGCGTCCAGGCACGCTTTGTTCAAAAATTAATTGCATAGAACTTCCTCGAGATTCTTGGCAAAATCCAGGATCTCATCTTTGGTGCGTTTTTCAGTCACGGTCACCAATAAATAATTTTCCATCCCCTTATAATACCGCCCCAGAGGAAAACCGGCGGCATAGCCGCGTTTGAGCATTGCCGCGACCACGCGCGAGGCATCTGTCTTTAAATCAACGGTAAATTCATTGAAGGTCGGCGAACTCCTTTTGACCTCGATCCCTTTTATTTTTTCCAGGGTCAGCCGGGCAAACTCAGCCTTGTCTAAATTTAATTGGGCTAATTCTTTTAATCCTTCTTTGCCTAAGAGACACATAAAAATAAGTGATTGGACAGCGCACGAGGCCACATTCGTGCAGATATTAGAAGTCGCTTTTTCCCGACGGATATGCTGTTCCCGGGCCTGGAGGGTATTAACAAAACAGCGCCGGCCCTGAGCGTCGACCGTTTGCCCCACGATACGGCCGGGCATTTTACGCACAAATTCTTTTTTTGTAGCCATAAAACCCAGATACGGCCCGCCGAAATTTAAAGGCAACCCCAAACTTTGCCCTTCGCCGGTAACAATATCAGCCCCCATCTCGCCCGGCGTTTTAAGTATGCCTAAAGAAACCGGGTAAACGCTTTCGACCACCAAGGCGCCCAAGCGATGGGCTTCGTCAATAATATCGGAGTGATCATCGATGGCGCCAAAGAAATTAGGATTTTGTAGAATAACCGCGGCTGTTTTTTTGTCTAAGATTTTTTTGATCTGCGCGCGGTCACTTTGCCCGTGGACAACAGGCGTTTCCTGAAATTCGATGTCCAAATTGGTTGTATAGCTTTTTAATATCTTGCGGTAAATGGGGCTGACGCCGCCGTCCATGATAATTTTATTTCTTCCGGTAATGCGGACCGCCATCATTGCGGCTTCATAAAGAGCGGTGCCTCCCTCATAAAGGGAAGCATTGGCCACGTCCATTTGAGTTAAGGTGCAGATGGCACTTTGGTACTCATACAGGGCCTGTAGAGTGCCTTGCGAACATTCGGGTTGATACGGGGTATAGGCAGTCAGGAATTCACCGCGGGAGATTAAGGCTCCCACCGCCGCCGGGACATAGTGATCATAATAGCCGCCGCCAAGAAAATAAATCAGGCTGGTGGCATTTTGAGCCGAAAGCCTTTTAAAATACTTTACGACTTCAAACTCTGATTTCCCGTCGGGGATATTAAAAGATTTGGGGCGGTGATGAGGTTTGATATCGCCAAAAAGCTCATCGATGCTCTTAGCGCCCACCGTCCGCAACATCTCCTGGGTTTCTTCGGGGGTATTGGCAATATACGGGTTCACTCCTCTAATCCTTCCAGGAATTTACGATATTCGGCGGCGGTCATGAGGTTTGATTTTTCCTCGATATCGCTGATGGCAATCTTGGCGATCCAGCCTTCTTCGTAGCAGGATTTATTTAAAAGCGGCGGGTCTGACTCAAGCGCTTTATTGACTTCAATAACTTTTCCGGACATTGGAGAGAAAATATCGCTGGCCGCCTTGACCGATTCCACCGAGGCCAACTGCTCAAACTGCTCGACTTCCGTGTCAATCTTCGGCAACTCCACAAAAGTCACATCACCCAAGGCTGACTGAGCATACTCGGTAATGCCAATCGTGGCAGTCGTCCCTTCGATATCGATCCATTCGTGTTCCTTGGTGTACAAATAATCTTTGACAACCTCCATAAATCGCTCCTTTAGTTTTTTAATGAACCGCTTTTATAAAATGGTCTGCCCGTTACTTCTGCCGATATTTTATTTTTATCGTCGCCAAAGAAAATCTTTTCACCCTTGGCCGCCGATCCGGTTGAGATAAGCCCCATACCGATACCGCGATTAAGACCGGGAGAGAAAGTGCCGGTCGTGACAACGCCTATCTCTTTTGAATGCAAAGAATAAATGCGGTGATTGTGCCGCGGGCTGCGGCGGTTTTCGCCGATAAAATAAATCATCTTCCGCCTTAACCCAGCCTCTTTCTGTTTTAAAAGGGCATCACGGCCGATAAAATCTTTATCGAAATTAATAAATTTATCCAAGCCCGCCTCCAGCGGCAATATGTTATCGTCGATATCCTGGCCGTAAAGACTGTAGCACATTTCTGCCCTTAAGACATCCCGCGCACCTAAGCCCGCCGGCTTGACCCTTTTATCATCCAGAAGCTTTTGCCAAAGAGTGGGCATTTTTTCCCAAGGGAAATATATTTCAAAACCTAATTCACCCGTGTATCCCGTACGGCTGATGACGACATTTTCACCGAGAACTTTAAAATAACCAAACTCATAATAATTCAATTTTTCAATCCCGCTGATCCAGCGGCTTAATACATCCCTTGATAACGGGCCCTGGACATCAAGCTTTCCTGTTTCTTGCGAAATATTTAAAAAAGATGAGTTCTCGGTCAGGTGCCCGGCAATATGCCCGGCATCCTTGTCGATATTGGCCGCATTGACCACAATCATCCATTTTTCTTTTTCGATGCGGTAAACAATCAAATCGTCAATCACGCCCCCATTGACATTGAGCATAAGCGTATAACGGCATGCCTTTAACGGCATGTCCGTCAAGAAAGAAGTAACAAGATGCTCTAAACCGCTTTGGGCACCGTCACCTTCAACGATAAATTCTCCCATATGGCAGGTATCAAAGATGGCAACAGCCCGGCGGGTGTGCTCGTATTCACTCAATATCCCCTCGTATTGAACCGGCATATCCCATCCGCCAAAGGGAACCATGCGGGCATGAAGCTTGAGGTGTTCCGGATAAAGAGGTGTTTGTTTGGCGGCGGCGCTTACGAACATGCGAGAAAACCGTTTTGGGTAGAATTGATTATACGGGTTAAATACGCTGTGAAAAATTTAATTTCGGATTTCGTAAAAAATTAAAAATCGTAATTTTATGCTATCTTATAAGAATTCATTATGCTTGTAAAGAACATTTGCGTGTTTTCGATTTTAGAATTTCGCCTTTCTTCTCGTCGGAAAGATACGATTGCGGCACCCGTTTTAGTAAATCATCGCCTCGACAGACTCTTTTAAGGCTTGCGGGTCATCGATATAGATCCTATAAAAATTCTTATCGCTTGGGGCTCCGGTGCGGTAAATGACAAACCGATACGGCCCGGGTGTCAGTAAAAGCGGTTTTGAAAAGTTAAACGATACCTCCTGACCCGAGGGATTTTCCCCGACATCTTTAGCCGAAACAGGATTCGATTTAAAATGATCGCTAAACGGAATCCATACCGGCTCCTCCGGGGCAAGGCGATACACATACGCCACCAGCCCATCCTGCGGCTGGCCGACTTTGTACAATCTCATATTAAACCTTCTCAGGAGCATCGGCTTGGTAAGATTAAGCATGCGCCCTTCGTCCATGAGAAACAGCGTCCGGGTGCCGATATTTCTAACCCCATTATTAATCAAGGCAATTGTTTCCGGGGACGGCCGGTTCCTCTCCCGGTCTTTCTGCAATTTTTCAGCGTCCAGCAGCCACACCTTTTTCTTGTCCGGAGAAACATCCTCGCACTGATTTAAAATTAAACATTGATAACTTAGGACCTCTTCTTCCTGAGACCAGATCCTGCTCCCCGAGAGAGTTTTAAATGAGGCAACCGCATAATCCTTTAGATTGCCCTTGCGGAATAACTCGCTTAAGTAAATATCCTTATCAAAATCCGCGTAGGTATTGCGGGTGACATCGATATATACCGAATGCCCCGTCACCGGCGGCACAAGGATATAGCCCTTGGGGACTTGATAGATATTGCGGATAGAGTAAAAGCGCAGCTTACCCACCAGCTGCGGATCAAGGCAGTCGACCATATTCAGACGGCAAGGATGGTTAAGATAAGTATGGATTTCCCGGATATTTTTCTTTTCCATCTCCCTGGAGAGAAATGTCGTCGCCATGCGGCTGGGATATACGTCAGTAAAAAATATGTAACTGTTGATGCCGGCATGGATAGCAAAGATTGAAATCAAAAATGCCCCTGCCAGGCGTTTTTTTGTGGTTGTTGCCTTTTTAAACCAGTCACTGTTAAAGAAAATAAACAAGGCATACCCGACCAACATGATAATCCCTGCCAGGGAAGTAAAATAATTTGCTCCGTACTGGGCCACTTTGCGCCAATACGCTAAAATCGGTGACGAGAAACTCAACATAATGAGCAAAATTGTTACCGTGCGAAAACGGGAGGCGTTTTGCCGAACCGTCAGACAGCGGCCGATAAGATAAAGAAGGCAAAATATGTAGAAAGGGAAAAGAACCGGCATGGCGAGAAAGAAATACTTGCCCACCCACGCCCAACCGCCCCGAACATTGAGCTCGGGATGATCGATCCATTGTATGAGAACCGGCTGATTGTAGAAAAAGTGGTTAAAAGATTTGCTGATGTCAACGTATTCTAAATAACCTCGAACATTCTGAGCGATATTCGGATAATTAAAATACACAAAAGCAACCAGAAAACCCGCCAGCGATAACGTTGTTGCCGTTAACAATTTCCTGATTAACCTAAAAGTTTTTTCTTGCCTATCACCCTGCGTGTAAACGCTGAACAGCAACCCCGCGCCATAATAAGGAATGTAGAGGCTGGCGATAGTTGAAGAATAAATCGACAGGCACAAAGAAAACCCCGAGAAAATATAGAGAATCGGGCCAATGCGTTTTAAATGACCGCGAGACAAGAAAAATAGCGCCAGGAGAAAATAAAACATTCCCAGCGGTTGATGCTTGACAAATAAAATATAAACGTACGGCCAGAAACTGGTGATAAAAATCAAAAAACAGGCCAACCCGACGAGATTGCCCCAATATGCCCCCGCGACAAAATAGACCAACACCGCCGAAAGGCACGTTGCCAGAATACAGACAAAGATCAGAGGCCTCAAGCCCGCATAATCCTTAAAAATATCCTGAATGATTGATGAGAAAATCAGGAACATCTCTTTGCCGTGAAGCCACCTTTTTCTGACGTCATCGACAAACCCGTGCATCTGGGAGGGGTATTTTAGCTGTGACAAGCGGGCAGAGGTGCTGATGTAGTAATCCTCGGCATCCGTCGGCCAGAAATTAATGCGCCAGGTAGCAACCGTAAGCCAAATTCCGACAACAATAGAAAGCAGGACAACAAAAAGCGGGAGTGTTTTTATAAGGCGGTGGCGATTGAAGAATGTCAGCATAGGCTTTGATAAAAACGCGCTCGCCGAGAGTCGAACTCGGAACCCTCAGCTCCGAAGGCTGATGCTCTATCCAATTGAGCTACGAGCGCAATCGTCCTTAATGTCTTTATGCCAGAAAAGATTGCGCCAGTCCCAGCTTCCTCTGTCCAATATTATAGAAAAGCTGGGGCGAGCGCAATCGTCCCTAAAATCGAAACAGCTTCTGTATTATATCAACCGAAATGGAAATAGCAAGAAACAAACCCCTTTTGAACCATTTAAAAAAAGATTACCGGCAGGTTAAATTTGATGTAAAATAAATCATGACCAAAAGGAGGATGCTATGGCAGTCGACAGTCTAATGGCAAGAATTCGATACTGGGATAATCGTTTAGCGGGCTGGATGATGCGCCACTTTTATATACTCTTCTTTGAAATTATTCTGGTCGCTATCTTTGTCGTGTTCTTTATCATTGCAGTTAACGTTATCAATATCGGTGCGGATATGGCAAAGACAAGCGCCAGCGAAAAACTCATCCTGATGCAATCTTTTAATGCGCTATTGATCACGCTTCTTTTTCTTCTAAATTCCTTCTGGATGCTGTATGTCTTTAACGGAATATTGCGCATACGAGCAGTCCTAAAAGAAATCGGTTTCAGCCTCACCACCAAGCGTAAAAACGAATCTTAATCCGCTTAAACGCCTTACCAAGTTCCGGTTTTAGAAGATTTAATGACGGATGGAATCAGCACTTCCGATGGGCTATCGAACAATGCGCTAGAAATACTCTTCGTACAAATCGGTTATCCGGCTGGAAATATTATTAAACCATCCTCCGGCGACGGCAGGCGGGAGAAAGCCGTCGGTCGATTTTCCAAAACCGGTATAAGCCAACCCGATGGCCGGCATAAAAACCGCGGCATTGTTAATTGCTGCCGCTTGAATCTGCAGTTTTCCTATCCTGACCGGCTGGGCGACCGCGCGCTCGACATGTTCAATAAGGCCCGGTAAAAGGGCCCCGCCTCCGGCCATCACAATTCCCCCCTGAAGCTTATCCGAAAGACGCGAGAGCTTCAAGGTATTTTGTATATGGGCAATCAACTTTTCCGTTTCGGGTTCAATCGAACTGCAAATAACCTTCCGCTTAACGGGCTTATAGCCGTTTTCTTTCTTGATAAGGATTTCCCCTTCTTGTTGTTTTACTTCACCCTGGACAACGGCATGCGATATTTTTATTTCCTCGGCTAAGTCAAAAGGGATATTAAGCGTTTCGGCAATCCGATGAGTAAAATGATCCCCGCCTAAATGGATAACATCCGTCTGTTTTAATAATCCGTCTTTAATGAATAAAATGCCGGTAGTTTCCGCGCCCATATCCACCAAAAGGCACCCCTTTTGCCGGGCTTCCTTGCTTAAGGAAACTTCGGCGCAGGCATAACTGGTAAAAAATACATTCGAAACCTCAAACCCGGCACGGTTAACCGCCTTGGCAATATTACTAACCAGGTTAACATTCGCCAGGACCAAAAGAGAGGTAACGCTAAGTTTTCGCCCGTATAACCCTAAGGGATTAAGCGCCCGGTTAATGTCATCGACGAGATAATGCTGGGGAAAATCGTGAAGGATCTCCTCTTCAATCTTGACTCCCAAAAGGCAGGCCTGCTTGTTTACCTTTTTTAAATCTGTACCCGTGACAACCTTGCTGACCTTGTCTACCAAGGGAATCGCGGCTTTGCCGTAGCGGCACTCAATTAAGGGCCCGCCGATACCCAACTGAATATCCTTAAGACGGCATCCGGTTGTTTTCATGAGCCCTTTTAAAGCACCATGGATGCTATCGGCTAAATCATGCAGGTCACTGATTGAGGATTTCTTAAATCCACGGGTCGGCTCTTCCTGGACCCCCAGCAATTCGACAGAGGATGGTTTTTTTGTTTTGATGAGGGCTACTTTAATGCGCTGGGAACCGATATCGAGGCCGCAAAATATTTTTTCTTTGATCATCTCTTATCAATTAGTTTAATTTGTATTTTAGGAATTTTAAGAACTATTTCTTCCCCAGTATAGGCTCTTTAAAACGTAAATCAATATATTTTACGTCTTTTAACTCGGTTTTTGCCTGCAACAAAAGAAGCCCGAGAATCTTTAGCTGGCGAACAATATTTTCTTGGTCGGCAATGATTCTTAAGTCATCGTTGATATAAAAATAGATTTGCGATAGGTTGGTAACGTCAATCTTCGCGATGTGGTATCCTGCCAGTTCCGGTTCTGACCGAAATGCCTTTATAACTTCAAACGCCGCACGCAAGGCAATGCTGTCCACACGCGAGCCTAAAACAAACTTGGGCACTACCAGACGAACTCCGATAATAAACGGCAGCCTGTCATCAAGATCCGTCGATACCTCCATCATAGCTCCTTGAGGATCAAGCGTCACTATTTTGCCGTTCACTTTTGTTTGCGCAAATGGGGCGCGTTCCCGTGCCGCGACAAGAATTTGGTCGGGAAACCTCTTCAAAATCTTCAGCTGGGTAAACCGGGGATACTCGACTCGAAGGTGCCGTTCGATTTTCTTCAAATCCACGGCAAAGATATTTTTTCCTTTAAAATTCGAAACCAAACTCGCTTCCATAAATCTTAACGAAGGTTCGCAGATAATGCTCCGGATCATAAAATAATCGGAATGCCTTAAAAGAAATGCGACTTTCTGGTAGGTCAGAAAGGAAAAGAAAACCAGGACAATAAGAATGATAATATTCTTTAAGATATAAACGGACGCCTTCGTCTTTTTAATTTTATTTGCCATAAGCCAACGCTATTAATTTTAAGCACAGCTGTGAGAAATCCAGGCCCGCATGCTTGGCTGCATCCGGCAGCAAGCTGGTTGCGGTAAAGCCGGGAATCGTATTGATTTCTATAACATAGGGGTTGTTTTCTTTATCTAAAAGGACATCAACCCGCGAAAGATGACGGCAGCCTAGCGACTGATGCGCCTTGAGCGCGAAATCTTGAACAGCCTTTGCCACCGGCGGCGGGATGACAGCCGGAACAATATGCTCTGCCATGCCGGGTTGGTACTTCGATTCAAAATCAAAGAAGCTTCCCTTCGGTTTAATTTCTATAACGGGCAAAGGTGTTTCGTCCAAAATACCCACCGTCAATTCCCTTCCGGAGATATAACGTTCTATCAAGATCTCGTCGTCATATTGAAATGCCAGTTTTAAAGCCGGCGTTAAATCCTTTTTTTCTTTTACCAGGGTAATGCCGATGCTCGAGCCCTGATTGGCGGGCTTGACCACAACCGGAAAACCGTTCACCTTATCTAAAAACTTTTGCGAATCCCCACTATCCTTCTTGCGGATAACAATGTAGTCCGGAACGGGAATATTATTTTTCCTAAAGATATTCTGGGCTGAAACTTTATTTAAGGCAAGGCGGCTCGCGGTCACTCCCGAGCCTGTATAAGGAATCTTTGCCTTTTCTAAGATCGATTGAATCGTTCCGTCCTCGCCAAGCCGGCCGTGCAAGGCAATAAAGGCAACATCAATCCCCGCATTCCTTACCAACGAAAGAATCCGGGCTTCGTCTTCACTAGCAATATCCAAAGCCGTGACCTGGCAATTACAATTTTTAAGGGCATTGTAAATGGCCGTGCCTGACTTGAGGGATATCTCTCTTTCCGAAGAACACCCTCCCATCAAAATCCCGATATGGCCGAATTGATTGATACCGTTCATAGCCCGTCCTTAACCATGGCTATTGGTTCGACATTTCTATCGTTTAATTTCTGCGCGAAGGCATCTGAAATACGGGTAATATCTCCCGCGCCCAGAGTCAGGACAAGATCGCCTTTACGGACATTATCCAAAAGATAATCAATGATTCTTTCTTTCTTTAGGTAAATGACTTCCGGCTTTCCCGAAGCCCGAATAAGTTCGCACAATTTCTCCGAAGTAACGCCGGGGATAACCTCTTCACTGGCAGCATAAATATCCGTAATCACCAGGCAATCGCTGGCGCTTAAGCTCTTTACAAACTCTTCCATCAGGAATTTTGTCCGGGTATAACGGTGCGGCTGAAAAACAGTAACGACTCTTTTGCGCCCCAACGATTTAGCTGTCTCAATCGTCGCCTTTATCTCGGTGGGATGATGGCCGTAATCATCGATAACCATGATGTCATTCACGTCGGTCTTAAGCTGAAACCGGCGGCGCACCCCCTTAAATTCCCGCAAACTTTCGCGGATAACTTCAAGATCAATCCCCATCTGCATACTCACGCAAATACAGGCCAAGGCATTTAGAATATTATGTTTTCCGGGAATGCTCAAATCAAACCGCCCGATATTTCTTCCTTTATAAGCACAATCGAAACCAAGGGAACGCCCGTTGAGCTTCTCATGGGAAGCGACAACATCATTTTCCTTTGAAAAACCGTAGGTTGTAAACCGCCGGCCGCTTTCCGACAGCAGTGATCGCAGCCTCATATCCTGACCGTAAGCAAAAATGCAGCCGTCAGCCTTGGTGCGAGCGATAAATGTGCGATAGGCGGATAAAATATTGTCCCAGCTATGATAATAATCGACGTGCTCAAAATCAATGTTGGTGATGACTGAATAGAAAGGAGAAAAATACAAGAATGACCCATCACTCTCGTCGACCTCGGCAACAAAATATTGGCCGCTGCCCAGATTCGAATTATAAGTTTTATCGTTATTAATCATTCCCCCGACGGCCGTCGTCGGATTAAGGCCCGCCCGGATCAGGCAATACGAAATCATCGAGGTCGTGGTTGTCTTACCGTGAGCCCCGGCAACCGTTATCCCTTTTTCGGACTCCATTAATTGGGCGAGTAACTGCGCGCGCTGCAGCACGGGAATCTTTTTCTGCTCTGCCGCCACGCGTTCGGGATTATCCCGGCTAACCGCCGAGGAATAAACCACAAAATCGGGAGACTCGATATTCTTTGCATCGTGGCCGATAGAAATCTTTGCCTTTTGTTCGCGCAGTTTCGCGGTAAAATCACTCTCCTTTAAATCCGAACCGCTCACCCGATAGCCTTTGGCAATCAGCAAAGAGGCGATGGTCCCCATCCCCACCCCGCCGATTCCTATAAAGTGATAGTGCTTGTTCATCGTTTTAAATAATTTACCCACGATTGATTAAAGGCGTCAAGACTCTTGAATTGGATATAAATGTTCTTGAATGCCTGCTCGAAACGGGTACCTTCCTTTAATTGCCGGCACAAACCAACAAACTTAAATTCCCCAAACTCGGTAATAAGATAATACACCGCGCTCGCAGCCTCCGCATAATAAAGCTCGACAAAATCCCTTGCGGTATCCGAGTAAAGCCGGACGGTAGAAAGCTCACTTAAGGGGATAAATTTCTTTTGCTCAATGGCCTTTTTGACATCGCTATTAACGCCCCAGCGCCGCGCCTTTTCTTGATACATGGCCACCCCTTCATCCAGCCAGAGAGGCACATAGGGATTGGAGCCGATAAATTCCCGGAAAATAATATGCCCCAACTCGTGCGGTAAAATGGAGTCAAAAAAGCCGTTTGCCGCCGGGAACGTCCGGATCTCTTTCTCGATCCATGCCGCCACCCCGTGGGACCAGGGACTTTGCTTGGCTGATTTTATGTAATCATCCGCATCGCGGTAAATATAAATCTTCGCCCGTTTATCCCAGGACCAGATTTGAGTACGGGCAAAACCTAAATTGCTGGTTATCTGCTGGTAATAGGTCTCTGCGGTCCTCTCTACTTCTTTGATAAAATCCTCCGGCGCATCTTTGTAATAGATAATAAAATGCAAGGCCCGGTATTCCTTCCAGCCCTCTTCGGCGCCGCTGACGGCCGCCCATCCGAAAACAACCAGCAGAAAAATTACGGCGAATATTCTCTTCATATTTTAATTCTAACCTATTTAACAAGCTAAAGAAACTATTTCTTTCGCTAAGCGGTCATCCGCGTCAGAAATAAAAAAATTCTTTGCATAAGCAGCTGCTTTTTCTCTTATATTTTTGTCCGTCAACAATGAAAGCACGGCGTCTTTTAAGCGCTGCGCCGTAAGATCTTTTTCCTCGAGGATACGGGCTAAACCGGCCTCGCCTAAAACATCCGCATTTTCCTTTTGATGCCCGCCCGCAAAAGGATAAGGTATTAAGATAGCCGGGAGTCTAAACAGGACAAGCTCCGACAAAGTGGCAGCTCCGGCACGAGAAATCACGACATCCGCCGCTTTATAGGCCAGGCCTATTTCACTTAGGAAGTCGAAGACAGACGCGTTAATCCCGAAATTCTTATAAGATTCTCTTGTGTCCGGGCAGTCTTTCTTTCCGGCGACATGAATAACCTGGAAATCCAATTCTTGTTTTAGCAAAACAGCGGCCTCTAAAAATTTCCCGTTAACCGCATGGCTTCCCTGGCTGCCGCCCAAAACCAGCATAGTCAACCGGCCCGGCAATAAATTAAATTTTGCCATACACTCTTTGCGCTCCAGCGATGGCACCACAATATGACAAGGGCAACCTGTCACAACAACTTTCTTTGCATTGAAATATTTCTCGCTCTTTTGGAAACTAACCGCTATTTTGTTAACAATTTTAGAAAGAATGCGATTGGCCTTTCCGGGGACAACATTTTGCTCGTGGATTACGGCCGGGTAACCCAAAAATCTGGCCGCGACTACGGCTGAGAAAGCGCCATATCCTCCAAAACCCGCTACCGCATCCGGTTTAAAATGCTTAAGAAAACGGCAGGATTCAAAAAAAGACTTTATCATACAAGAAACTGCAAAAAGAAAAGACCTAAAAGATTTAAATGATAAACCTTTGGCGCAAAGAGGAACAGACTCAAAACCGCTTGCCTTTAACTTCTCATCGCCCTGGCCCGGCGTTCCGATAAACACCACCCGGTGCCCCTGACTTCGCAGCTTTAAGGCCGTGCTTAGCGCCGGAAAAATATGCCCCCCGCTTCCCCCTGTGGCCATGACAATCTTCATCGCTGGTCTCTATAATTCCTGGGTGCGCGAAATGTTTAAAAGAAGCCCCACCGCAATCATATCCACCATCAGCGCCGAGCCTCCGTAGCTGATAAAGGGAAGCGGCAAACCTTTGGTCGGCAAAGCACCAATACTGACGCCCAAATTAATAACCGCCTGCAAACCCAGCATGGCGACAATACCGACGCTCAAAAAATAACCGAAGCTGTAAGTAATCCTTTTGGCGATCCTGGCGCACTGCCATATCAGAAGCACAAACAAAAGAATAATCGCTGATGTCCCCAGCAATCCCATTTCCTCTCCGATAATCGAGAATATGAAATCCGTATGCGCTGCCGGCAGGTAAAAAAGCTTCTGCATGCTTTTTCCCAAACCTAAGCCGAACAATCCTCCAGAACCTATGGCGATCTGTGATTGGGAAAGTTGAAAACCCACCCCCTGGCTATCCTGCCAGGGATCAAGAAATGCCATAATCCGGTGCATGCGATACGCAACCTTAGCAATCAGAAGATAAATCAGCGGCAACGACAAAAGCACAATCAATCCCAAATGGAGCAGTCTTGCCCCGGCAACAAAAATAAGAATAAGGACAACCGCCGCGATAAATAATGCCGTTCCCATATCAGGCTGCTTTAAAATTAAAAGGCAGACAACACCCAGCATCAGCATGATCGGCAAAAAACCTTCTCTAAAATCTCTTATTTTATTGTGTTTGCGCGATAGAAAATCAGCCACATAAATAAGAACGGCTATTTTTGTAAATTCAGACGGCTGTATGCTGATAAACCCCAGACGAAACCATCTCCTGGCGCCGTTGATTTCTTTTCCGATAAAAGGAATAAGGACCAGGACGAGCGAGAAAATCGCAATCAGTAAAATCGGCTTCGCAAATCTCCTTAGTTCCCGGTAATCGATCGCCATAAATGCAACCATGAGAATCGCACCCATCAGCAGAAATAAAAGATGCCGGCTTAGAAAATAGTAGCTCGATCCCAATTCCTGCAGGGCATACACGCCGCTGGAGCTAAAAATCATGACAATGCCCACGCAGATGAGCACCGTCATTAAAACTAATACGGAAATTCTTAAATCGCGCATGGTTAGATTCCGTTAACTATTTCCTTAAAAACCTTTCCTCTTTCTTCAAAATTAGAAAACATATCATAGCTGGTGCACATCGGAGAAAGGATAACGCAATCACCCTTCACAGCCTTTTGGCGGGCAAGCAGGACTGCATTTTTGAACGAATCAGATTCTTCAATCGGTATCACACCCTTAAAAACCTGCCGGATCTTTTCCCGGGCCTCGCCGATAATAATCATCAGTTTGACCTTATTTCTAACAAGATCTTTAATGACGGAAAAGTCGAGCTTTTTATCCCGACCGCCGCAAATCAAAATAATGGGCCGCTCAATACTTTCCAACGCCCAACGTCCGGATTCGATAGTCGTCGATTTAGAGTCATTAATAAAATCTACCCCTTCAATCGTACGAACCTGCTCAAGGCGATGTTCCACGCCTTTAAAATTCTCAAAAGCCTTCCGGCAAATTTCCTGAGAGACGCCGAGCACTCCGGCTGCCGCAGATGCCGCCAGGTAGTTGGGATTAGAAATCGGCACATGCTCTAACACTTGCGGAGAATTAAAATAAATTACCTTTGCCTTTAATTCCGGCGTCAAACCTTTCACAGTAGGATCTTGATAATTTAAAACCGCGTAATCACCCTTGGCCTGATTCATAAAAATTCTTTTTTTGGCATCAAGATATTCCTGAAGGTCTTTATGGCGGTCGAGATGATTCTGGCTAAAATTTATAAATACGGCAACGTGGGGACGAAAATGAACAATCGACTCAAGCTGGAACGAGCTGATTTCAAGGACAACAAAATCCTTATCCTTTAATTCCAAGACATGTTTCGAAAAAGGAGAGCCGATATTGCCGCACAGACAGACCTTTTTTCCTGCGGCGGCCAAAAACTCTTTGATGAGAGTAGAAACGGTTGTCTTGCCGTTACTGCCGGTCACGGCGATAACAGGCTTATCGCAAAAACTCCAGGCAAGTTCAATCTCACCGATGACGGGAATATTTTTTTCCCTGGCCCATTGCACCGGCGGGGCATCGATTCGTACGCCCGGGCTTAAAACAACCAGATCGCTTTTTTCTATAAATTCCCGGCTATGATTGCCAAATTCTGTTTCGACCCTATCTTTCAGCGGCCAGTTTTCCAGGACCTTTTTTACCGAATCGTACGGGGCCTTCTCCGAAATCCGGGGAATTCCTTTGAGGGAATCGATCAATTCGGCAAGTGCCGTCCCGCTGCGGCCAAGGCCGAGGACCGTCACCTTTTTATTTTTTAAATCCATTTTACCTGATCTTAAGTGTAGTCAAAGTTAAAAGGGCAAGAATAATAGCGATAATCCAAAAACGGATGATAATTTTTGATTCATTCCATCCGGATAATTGCAAATGGTGATGTAACGGCGAAACCTTAAAAATCCGCTTTCCGGTCAATTTAAACGATCCGACCTGCAGGATAACCGAAAGCGCTTCGATAACAAAAATGCCCCCCAGAAGCCCCAACAATAATTCCTTTTTGATTAAAACCGCGATAACTCCCAGGCTACCGCCTAATGCCAAGGAACCCACATCCCCCATAAAGACAGTCGCCGGGTAACAGTTGAACCATAAAAATCCCAGGCTTGCCCCCAAAATCGCCGCACAAAAAATCGTCAGCTCCCCTGCCCCAGGGACAAATGGTATGAATAAATACTCGCTGAATTTTAAATGCCCGCTGACATAACTCAACATCCCTAAGGCAATTGTCACAATGAGCACGCAACCGATCGCCAGCCCGTCGAGCCCGTCAGTTAAATTGACCGCGTTTGAAGTCCCCACAATAACTAAAATGACAAAAGGGATATACAATACGCCTAAATCGATGATCAAATTCTTAAGAAACGGGACATCTAGCTGAGTTGAAGACGCAGGATTAAAGTAAATAAAAATCCCGATAATAAACCCCAGGACAAGCTGCCATACAAATTTAGTACCCGCGCGTAATCCCCTCCGCCCTTTTTGCGTCAGTTTGATGTAGTCATCAATGCCGCCCAAAACAGCCAGCCACAGACAGGTAACCAGCGTCAGAAGGATAAAACGGTTTGTTAAGTCCGCCCAGAGCAATACCGAGACAACGATACTGCCGATAATAAAAAGGCCGCCCATCGTCGGAGTACCCTCCTTGGAACTGTGCAATTGATACAGCTGCGGACAATCGTCTCTTTTAACATTTTCTCCGATTTGAAGCTTTCTAAAACTCCTGATAATAATCGGGCCGAATACGATGCACAGAACAAACGTCGTAACCGCCGCCATCCCCGCGCGAAACGTAATATATTTAAAAATATTAAATCCAAAGAAAACATCACTTAGATTAGACAGATAATAAAACATCGTGCTGCTAGCCTTTCTTTTTTATGCCGTCGTTTATTGATGCCTAAATTACCGTGCGTTTCTTCAATCCTTAAGCGCTTTTAGGAACTCGACCATCTCTTCCATGTGCATTCCCCGGGAACCTTTGACCAGTATCGCATCCCCGGGCTGGACATAGTTTTTAAGCCGATTAAATGCGGAAGCCAAAGAACCCTCGTGATACGCCTGAATACAATTATCGCTCCTTTTGGCGTAATCGGAAACTAATTTTGAGTTTTTCCCAACCGTAACCACAAAATCCAAATCGGAATCAGCCGCCATCTTCCCCACAAGGCAGTGCAATTTCTTTGCCTGGCTGCCCAACTCAAACATATCCCCGCAAACCAGGATTTTTCTGCCGGGAATCTCCAGCTTCCTTAAAGTCTCAATGGCGCTACGGAAAGAAACTGGATTCGCGTTATAGGTATCATCGATAAGCCACCGGGAACCGATCTTTTCTAATGTTTGACGGCCTTTGGGAAAATTGAAACGAGCGATCGCATCACGGCAATCGTTGAGGCTAACCTTCAATAAACAGCCGCAACTAATCGCCGCTAAGGCGTTATAGACATTATGTACCGCCGGTGAACTCAGCGTAAATCTCTTTCTCCGGTTAACCCTAAACTCAAGACTAAAATCTTCCCTTAAGCGAATCCGGTCAGCCCGATAGTCACATGTATTGTTGATACCGAAATCGATAAATCTCTTAATTCTTCTGCATCGAGCAATCTTTGGCAGGTGACGGTCATCGGCGTTATAGATAACGGTTCCGGGTGCGCGCATATATTTTGCAAGATTCGACTTTTCTTTAAAGACGCCCGCGGGGCTCTTAAAAGATTCCAGGTGAGATTCACCGATATTAGTGAATAGCGTGATCGTCGGATTGGCCACTTCGGTTAACCAGCGGATCTCGCCAAAATGGTTTGTTCCCAGTTCGATAACGGCCACATCGTGCTTAGACGTAAGATTAAGGAGAGCTTTTGGCACGCCGATGTGGTTATTTTCCGTAGCAATATTCTTTAATACGTTGTACCGTCTCCCCAAAACGGCCGCCGTCATTTCCTTGGTGGTTGTCTTGCCCGTACTGCCGGTGATGGCAATAACAGGAATAGCAAAACGGTCGCGGTGAAACCGGGCAATCTGCCCCAGCGCCTTAACCGTATCCATAACGCGCACAACCGCAACATTGCGATCCGAAACTTTGATATTCCGCGAAACAATAATAACCGATGCCGATTTCTTCGCCGCCTCTTGAACAAAATTATGCCCGTCGAAATTCGGACCCTGGATAGCAATAAACAAATCTCCGGGCTTCAAATGGCGGGAATCCGTACAAACACCTTTGACCGACACCGGCTCCGTCTTTGGGATGTTTTTTAGCGTGCCGCTGGTCACAATTAAGATTTCTTTTAACGTAAACATGAAAAAAAGTTTCGTACAACCTCTCTATCGTCAAAATCGATTGTCTTGTCCTTAAAAATCTGATAGGTCTCATGGCCTTTACCGGCAATCAGGACAATATCGCCTTTTTTTGCCGAAATGAGCGCTTTTTTAATCGCGGCCTCGCGGTCAGAGATAACTTCATAATTCCTTTCTTGAAAACCGGAAGTAACTTGCTCGAGAATAGATTGCGGGTCTTCGCTACGGGGGTTATCGCTGGTCAAAATACACCAATCGGCAAGCCGGCCGGCCACCCGCCCCATCTTGGGGCGCTTGGTCTTATCTCGGTCGCCGCCACAGCCAAAAACGACAATAATTTTTGCTTTGCTAACCGCCCTGAGATTGGTTAAAACATTTTTCAGGGCATCCTCCGTGTGCGCATAGTCGACAAAGACATTAAAGTCCTGCCCGCAAACAACCTGTTCCAGGCGGCCCGGCACAACGGACAGATTTTCAATTCCATCCCTGATCCCCTCAAGACTTATCCCTTCCCCAAAACACCCCGCGGCTGCGGATAAGATGTTATAAATATTATGCCTGCCGATCAATTTCGTTTGAATAGGAATTCTTCCTTGGGGAGTTTTAAGCGTAAAGGCGGTTTGGGAAAAATTTAAAACAATATTTTCGGCCGTCACATCGGCTTTATGGTTTAAGGCATAGGTAATACTATTAGCGCGAGTCATCGGTAAAAGCCTCACACCATACTCATCATCGATATTGATGACGGCACAAGAATCTTTTGAAAGGCGAGAGAAAAGCAGGGCTTTAGCAGTAAAATATTCCTCCATTGTCTTGTGGTAATCCAAGTGATCGCCGGTTAAATTGGTAAACACCCCGACTTTAAAATCAATAGCATCCACCCTACCTTGGTCCAGGGCATGCGAAGAAACCTCCATCACGCAATAATCAATGCCCTCCCGGGCCATCTCAGACAAATACCGCTGATTATCGACAATGCCGGGAGTCGTATTTTTAGAAGGAATAACCTTTCCCCCCAGACGATAATTGACCGTGCCGATAACCGTGCATTTCTTGCCGGCCTGCCTCAGAATAGATTCAAAAAGATAGGATATTGTCGTTTTTCCGTTTGTCCCTGTGATCCCGATCGTCCGCACTTTCTGAGAAGGGTCACCGTAAAAACGCATTAAAACATCCCGGAGGAATTTCTTGGAATCTTTAACGATTAAAATGCAGACATCTTTATTTGCAAAATCATCCGTATCGCCGCGGCCTTTTTCTTTGGCAATAATCTTGGCGCCTTTTGAAATCGCCGAGACGACAAAATCCGCCCCGTCGGATATCGGCCCCTTGACCGCAACAAACAAGCTGTTTTTCTGAATATCCCGGGAATCGCAGCTAATAGATTCAACGCTTAGCGCGGCAAAACACTCCGGCAACTCAACGCCGTCAATTCCATTCAATAATTTCTTTAATTTCATCGGCGAGTACCTGTTTCTGCAGTTTTCACCGTATCGTTACCGGTAACGTCAAGATATCTTAAGACATCTTGTGCGACTTCCTTAAACACCGGTGCCGAGACCGTCCCCCCGTAATACGTCAGGTGCGGTTCGTCGAAAATAACAACCATGGCAATTTTAGGATTATCCGCCGGGGCAAATCCGATAAAGGAAGCATAAAAACTATTGTGAGAATACACGCCGCCGACAACTTTTTGGGCCGTGCCTGTTTTTCCCGCGACCTTAACATTCTTTATTCTGGCAAGCTTTCCCGTACCGTCTTCCACCGCTCGCGTCAGGATCACCTTCAGGCGATCGGCCGTATTTTTACTGATGACCTGGGCAACGGTTTGAGGCTGGAATTCTTCTATGATCTCGCCCTTTTGATCTTTGATATATTTTACCACAAAAGGCTTCATATACACGCCGTCATTGGCGATAGCGGCAATCGCACACCCAAGCTGTATAGCCGTTACCGTCACTTCATGCCCGATGGGGATAGCCCCGATAGAGGTCTTGGACCACACAGATGGCGGCTTTAAGACCCCATTTACCTCGCCCGGAATATTAATCCCGGTCGGCATGCCAAAACGAAAAAGTTGGGCATACTTGTAAACCAGGGACGGTCCCAGTAATTGGGCGACTTTTGTTACGCCGATATTACTGGACTGTTCGATAACCTGACTAAAGGTTAGGGTCCCATGTTTCTGGTGGTCATGCAGGATGTGATTGCCAACTCGGTAGGTCCCATTTTCGCAGAAAAATTTATCCTGCTCGGAAACCTTTCCCTCTTCTAAAGCCGCGGCTGCCGTCACGATTTTAAATACCGACCCCGGTTCATACATATCCGCAACGGCACGGTCACGGCGTGCATCCATGTCACTCTGGGTCGGCGACATAAGGTCAAACGTCGGCCTATTCGCCAAAGCCAGAATCTCTCCGGTCTTTGGATTGATAACAATGATCATCGCGCCTCGGGCACGATGCTTCACAAAGGCCTTATCTAAGGCACGCTCGGCGATATACTGGATGGTTTCGTCAATGGTCAAGACGACGTCAAATCCGTCCTTGGGAGGTATGAAACTTTTCTCGATCAGCAGGGCCCGTTGTTTGGCATCTTTCAATATTTGCGTCCATCCAAATTCACCCTTAAGGTATTTATTATATTTTAATTCCAGCCCTTCCAATCCCTCGTTATCCATCCCCGCAAAACCGATTAACTGGGCGGCCAGCGCTTGGTTCGGATAGTGACGCCTGCTTTCCTTGATAAAATCCAAACCTGCTATTTTAAGATTTTTTATTTTTTGGACACTTGTTAAGGGAAGCTTTCTCTCCAGCCATACAAAATATTTATCTTTATCCAGCCGCTCCCGGATAAAATCCGGCTCAAGCCCCAGCAGGACAGATAATTCCCCAACCGCTTTCTCCTTATCTCTCGCTTTCATCATTTTTGGATTCGCATAAAGCGAATACGCCGCCACATTGATAGCCAAGGGATGCAGGTTGCGATCGTAAATAGCTCCCCGCTTGGGCTCGAGCTTTATGAAATAATTATGCTGCTTTTCAGCGAGTTGATCAAGATAGGAGGATTTAAAGACCTGGATAAGAATTAATTTAATGAGACAAAAACAGAGGGCGAGAATAAAGACAAGAAAGACAATGCAAAATCGCAGAGGATACTTTCGGATGTGCACGATTGATTCGGCTTTAAGGTAGAATCCGACAGCACTCTTAAGCGGCGATAGAATAGCTTATCGGATTTGAATAGTTATGTTCAATAATCAAGATAAGAAGCTGACTTTCTTATCATTTTTCTTTAGCTAAATATGCCGAGAAACTTCAAATTAGCGTATCGACTTCGCCTCTGCCTGCGATCTTAAAGACAGAATACTCGCCAAAAAGGATTGTTTTCTTTCTGTCGATTTCGATAATGCCAGATCAATCTTCTCTACCGTCTGGACAGGCGTTTTAAGCCGTACAATATGCTCACCGTCCATAAACTGCATGCGAGAACTGCTTCCCAGTAATTTTACACCCAGATTACTGGCAGATTTTAGCTTATGAATACTATACATCGCACTGCTGTTATCGTCGATAAGTTTCTGCACCGCTACTTCTTTACATCGCCCCTGATAGGCTAGGTCAAATATCTGGAACTGCAGATGGATGTAAATTAAAGCCCCCGCGGTCAGAATAAACATAGTCCCAAAAAATCTCGATAATCTCATTTTAGCCTTTCTCTGCTACGCGTAACCGTGCGCTGCGCGCACGCGGATTGTCATTAGTTTCGTCCGGACTTGGACGCAACGGTTTTTTGGTAATCAGCTTCACCTTTCCTTGTTTTGCAAAGGAGAGAAATTTTTCCTTAACAATTTTATCCTCCAGAGAATGGAACGAAATCACACACAGCCGTGCGGCCGGAGATAAATAATCAACCGCTTTATCCAGCGCCACTTCAAGCGCCTCCAGCTCGCGATTAACGGCAATACGAAAAGCCTGGAAAGTCCGCGTCGCAGGATGGATTTTTTGATTTTGATAACGATGCGGTATCGCCCTTAAAACCGTATCACTTAAATCCTGGGTTGACTCAATCGGCGCCTTGCTTCTTTGTTTGACCAAATAACTGGCGATACGATGATGCCACCGCTCCTGGCCGAAATTTTTCAAAATCGAAGCAATCTCTCCTTCGGAGAGTGAATTAACCAAATCATACGCCGATATATAGCTATTCTTATCCATACGCATATCCAAAGGTCCTTCGGACTTTATGCTAAAACCTCTTTGAGCATCCTCCAGCTGATAGCTGGAAATTCCCAGGTCGAGCAGCATGCCATTCACCTGGCGAATGCCAAGGCTGTCTAAAACATGATCGATATTTCTAAAATCATCTTTTACCAGTCGGTAACGCCCGGCAAAACTTTTAAGCCTTTCCTCTGCCACTAAAAGAGAATCGCCGTCACGGTCAATGCCGATTAATTGGCCCGCCGGTCCGACAGCGGTTAAGATATTCATGGAGTGGCCGGCTGTGCCGACGGTGCCATCCACAATACAATCACCGTCTTTGAGATTTAAAAACTCTAGTACTTCCTTGAGCATTACCGGAATATGAATCATCGCAACGCCGCTAAACATCAATCATTTTTTCCGCGATATCTTCGTACGAATTTCTGGAATTGCTGTAGGACTCACGCCACAGATCAATATCCCAAATTTCGATCCTATTCGAGACGCCGATAATAATCGTATCTTTTTTAATACTGGCAAAATCTTTCAAGTACTGCGGCATGATAAAACGGCCCTGCCGGTCAGGAACAACCTCTGCCGTTCCAGAAAAGAAAATCCTGTTGAACTTTCTCGCCTCCTGCTTGGTAAACGAAAGATTCTTAAATTTCTGCTCCTGAGACCGCCATTCTTCCTCAGCGAACATAAAAATACAGCGATCCAGACCACGGGTGAGAAAAAACTTCTCTACGCCAGCCTCCTTGGCCACTTCACGAAAGCGAGCCGGAAGGATAAGACGTCCCTTTCGGTCAATGCTATGTTCATATTCACCGTAAAACATGGCATTTCCTTTGGTTAAACCACTTTACACCACTTTGCTCCACCTAATGGCCAGTATAGTGAAGCCCATGGGACTTGTCAACACAAATCCCGTTATTTTTAGGGTAAATGAATATTTATAATAATTACGAAACTACCCTTTCTCGACGACAGGAAAAGGGGTGGGGGCGGCCTTTGGGCTGGATAAAGAGTGTTTGTTTTATTGCGGCAGATACGACGGCAGGAACAACAAAGACTAGAAAGTAAGCAGCTAACGCAAGAATTCTTTGGCTTTTATTGCGTCTTTCCTCATTTGACTGACCAGTCGATGAATCGAGGCAAACTTTTTTTGATTGCGAATTTTACGAATCAGCATTAATTCGATTTCTTTTCCATAAATATACTTATTAAAATTAAAAATATGAACTTCGATACATATTTTAACTTGTTTGCCCTTAAAAGAAAGTTTTCGTCCGATACTGGCGACACCCTTTAGAATTTCCGAATTAAAGGTAACGCGAGCCGCGTAAACACCCTCGGGAACAATAATATCTTGGGCCGACTCAATGTTTGCCGTGGGAAAACCTAAAGAGGCTCCTCGGCCGTCACCGTGAACCACCACGCCTAAGACCGAGACGGGACGACCCAGCAGCTTCTGTGCCTTGTCAATCTTCCCGGCGGCAATGAACTGTCGTATACGGCTGCTGCTGATTATCATTTTTCCCTTCTTTAAGGAATGGATAACCTTGACACCAAAACCATGCTGCCTCCCCTTCTCTTCTAAGAAACGGGCATCTCCCGAACGGTTTTTACCGAACTTAAAATTGGCACCCACAAAAACAACCTTGGCTTTGATCATTTTAACAAGATATTTCTTTATAAAATCTTCACCGCTAATGCGGGAAAATTTTTGGGTAAAAGGAACAACGATACAGGCCTTTATTCCCGTCTGCTGCATGATCTTCAGCCGATGTTTTAGGGAAATAATATACGGCGGGTTTGTGCCGGATTTTAGAACATGTTCGGGATGCGGAAAAAAAGTCATCAAGATACCGGTGCCCTTAACCTGCCGCGCTCTTTGACACACGCTTCGAATGAGATATTGATGACCGAGATGTAGGCCGTCAAAAATCCCTATACCCAAAACAGGTCTTACGAATTTCTTTTTAAGCCGTTCAATCCGATAAAAAACTTTCATAAAACGCCCACGCCTTTTTCGCCCCACTTTAAGATATGGCGCTCGCTCACTTCCTCAAGGCTCACGGCACTTTTAATATCAAAAGGCCCCACACTCAACCTTCTAATCTGAGAGATACAACCGCCACAGCCGAGAATCGCCCCGACATCTTCGGCTATTTTACGCACATAGGTTCCCTTCGAACACTCCAAATGAAATTTTACTTTCGGCAAAGAAAAGTCAATCAATTCCAACCGGTTAATTCTTATCTGGCGAGGCTCTCGCACCACCTCAATCCCTTTTCTGGCTAACTTGTAAAGTCTTTTGCCTTGGACCTTCACCGCCGAAACCATCGGAGGCACTTGTTCGATATCTCCCAGAAAGGTACGGAATACACTTTCGACTCTCTCCCGGGTTACATCCTCATAAGGAAGCATGTTCAAGACCTTGCCCTGAGTATCGGCGGTATCCGTCGTAGTTCCCAAGGTTAAGGTTGCTTCATAGGCTTTGTCAAAAGAAGAAAAACGGTCAAAGAGTTTTGTCGATTGCCCCAAAAGAACGACAAGAACGCCCGTCGCCAAAGGATCGAGCGTCCCTGCATGGCCCACGCGGCGCATTTTCAGTTTTCGCCGGATAAAACTCACCACATCGTGCGAGGTTATTCCGCTCGGCTTATCAATGATAATAAATCCGTCCATAATTATTTTAGAATCCTATTCAAAGATGAAAAAACTTGATGGCGGGCCTCTTTAAGACTGCCCCCGACCTGACAACCGCTTGCCTTTTTGTGGCCGCCGCCGTTAAACAAAGAGGCTATGTGGGCCACATCAACGTTACCCTGCGATCTAAAATTAATACGCGTTAAATCCTTTTTTATCTCGGTCAATATGACAATAACTTCGGTCCCCTTGATGGAACGCAAGAACGTGAAGATTTTTTCCCTTAAGTCAAACTCTCCTGAAAATCGATTGATGTCTTTCTTACGCAAGCTCACGCTCGTCACCCTTCCCGCATGCGTAATCTCAAAACTGTTGATAATTTTTGTAAACATCTTTAGATCATTTAAAGGAACCGTCTCATAGATCTTTTGATACAACTTGTTCACCGGAATCTTAAAACCCAAAAGCTGGCTGATAACCGCATGGGTATGGGCTGAAGTGTTATCATAACGGAAAGATCCGGTATCAGTCATGATCCCTAAATATAAAAGCAGGGCGGTTTTTCGGTTTAATCGATAGCGGCCTGCCTTTAAAAGTTCGAATACCATCTCCGACGTCGATGAAGCAGCAGGATTGACAAAGTTGATATCCGCAAAACGGCGGTTGGTCACATGGTGATCGATGTTGACGATCGTTTTGGCTTTCTGGGCAATTTTCTGGACACTGCCAACCCTGCCCAAATCACCGCAGTCAACAACAACCGCCACATCACAACTTAAATTCCCATCGGCAGGTTTCAGGGCCCTTATCGAACCGGCCCCGGGGAGAAAAGAGTACATGCGAGGAACCGGATCCGCATTGATAATATAAATTTTCTTGCCGACCGATTTCAGGTAAAAACCTACCACCAGCTGAGAGGCTAAGGCATCAATGTCGGGATTGACGTGCGTCACAATAAGAAAACTCTTGGATTGTTTGGCTAACTTAAGAAAGGGTTTATAATTCATCGTTTATTTTCCTCAACTGCTCTTCAATGCGCATGCTGCGCTCAATGGTTTCGTCAAAGATAAACTTTATTTCCGGTGTATAGCGCATCTGAACGCGCTGCGCCAACATCTTTCTTATAAATCCGCGCGCACTCTCCAGGCCTTCTTCAGCCGCCAGCCTCTTTTTTTCATCTCCCAAAACACTAAAATAAACCGTCGCATGCTGAAGGTCGCGGCTGACCTTTGCCTCGGTAATAGTAACAAATTCCAGGCGCGGGTCTTTGACCTCAAGATGGATAATCTCCGAGACTCCTTCCTTGACCGCTTCATTCACCTTCTCGATTCTCGCCATATTATTTATCCTTTGGTTAAAGCTGCTAATTTTTTCGCCAGACACGACTCCTCACGCACAGAGCGGACCTTTCCGTCGAGCTTGGCCTTTAATATTTTCCCCAAGACGCTTCCCATGCTTCTCCCGGATGCCATTCCCATCTCCTTTAAATCGCTTCCGCTAATCTCAATCTTCACGGATTCGTATTGTAGCAGAAAATCTTTAATATGCCTGCGAACTATTTTTTGTGAAGTGATGCTGCTCAATAAAATCATATTTTCATAGCTAAGCGGTTTTAGGGTTTCATAGATGCGACTAGGGGTAATGCCTTTTAAAGAAAGATCCCTAATGATTCCGGCAGAATTCTTGCTCAATAAAATTTTCTTCACATCCTCTCTTTTAAAATGAAAAGATTGAAGCAAAGACGGGATGCGAGAAGACGGCAAGGCAGCAATCAAAACCATCCAATAGACAAGCCAGGAATCGGATTGTCTTTGCTTAAATCTCCTTTGAAAACTGTTAATATTAATTTCTGCCTTTTGCAATATATCAAAAACAGGTTTCCCGACCTTAAAGTTTCGGTCAATAAATGCGAGCCCTCTTAAACCCGCGAGACGATTGACACCCTTGATAGGCTTAGGTTCCTGTAACAGCTTTTTAAACTCCACGAAATAGCGAGGCGGCTTGACGTTTCCCTCAACATTGCTTTCCAGGGCCTCTTTTAATAATCGCAGCGTATGGCCTTCGATCTCAAAATTGAACCTCTGCTCAAAACGCACCGCCCTTAAAATCCTGGTAGGGTCGTCGATAAAACTTTTATCGTGCATGACCCGGATCTTTTTTGATGTCAAATCCCTGTACCCGGAAAAATAATCCACCAATTCCCCAAAATTCTTTCGGTTGATAGCAACGGCCATCGCATTGATCGTAAAATCACGGCGATACAGATCATCTCTTATCGGACCATCTTCAACAACCGGTAACGATCCGGGATAGGGATACGATTCCTTGCGGGCAGTGGCAAAATCAGCGCGCAAGCCGCAAGGCAGAACAACCGTAGCCGTCTTAAATCTTTTATGTACCGTCAGAACCGCGTCATGTGCGGCAGAGAATTTTTCAGCAACCCGTATGGCATTTCCTTCAAAAACAAAATCAAGATCAAGGTTTTTCCTTTTTAACACAAGGTCCCTGACAAAACCACCGACAAGATAGGCCCGACAACGACACCCTTCTGCCTCCCTCGCTACTTCGCGGACAATAGACAGGATTTCATTATCGAGCCCGCATAATCTTTTTTTTAGAAGATTGCCCATCAAATCGATCTTTCGTTTATGCCGCTAAACTGGGTACGGCCTAGGGCCGTGGATGAAATTGTTTATGAATCGAACGCAGCCTCTCCCGGTCCACATGTGTATAAATTTGAGTGGTAGAAATATCCGAATGCCCCAGCATTTCCTGGACGGAACGCAAATCCGCGCCATGTTCTAAAAGATGCGTGGCAAAAGAATGGCGTATCGTATGCGTCTTAACCATCTTTTTTATTTTGGCCTTCTTGGCATAAAGTTTAATGATTTTCCAAACGCTCTGGCGGCTGATTTTTTTTCCCAAGCGGCTTAAAAACAAAATCGAGGTAAAATTTGATTTTAGCAATTTACCCCGCACCTGATCCAGATACCGCTTCACGGCTGCCTGCGCCTTCTTTCCTACGGGAACAATGCGCTCCTTACGCCCCTTGCCGATACAACGCACATAACCCACATCAAGATTGACACTCTCCACCTTTAAATCTACCAGTTCAGACACACGCATACCACTGGCATACAAAAGTTCAAGGATGGCGTTATCCCGTACCACCTGCCAGCCACGGCCTGAAGCAGATTTAATCATCGATTCAATTTCCATCGCCGATAAAACATCCGGAACCCTTTTCCACAACTTCGGTGTCTCGACAAGGTTGCTCGGGTCCTCGCGGCTTAAACGCTCACGCACCAGATACCGATGGAACATTTTTATCGCGGCCAAGCTTCTCGAGATAGAACTTGGCGAAAGGCCGTCATCCTTCTCTCTGCGCATAAACAAAGTAATGCTCTCCCGCTGGACATGGTCCGCCGTCGTGATGCCCTGCTTGGCTAAAAACTTGACATACTTTGACAGATCCAGGCGATACGACGAAATGGTATTGACCGCCAGTCCGCGCTCGATGGAAATATAATTTAAAAACTCCTCGATGAATTCTTTCATTAGCAATTCCGGTTATAAGAACATCCCCAACGCACGATAAATTTCAGAAAAGCTCAAAACACTCTGCTAGAAAGATTACTCCTTAACAATGCTATCTTTAATTTTACTAAAAGAAAATTTGTTGCGCATCCTTCTGTCGACCGACTCCAATTCCATGGCAACAGAGGTCATGCTCCGCGGCATGACGGGTGAACTGATTTCTGCCTGGATTTTCTTGAGTGTCGCAATATCCTTCCGGAGCTCTGCCTGTTTCTCGGGGATAAGCAGTTTTTCCATTTCTTCCATCTGGACAATCGCCTGGCCCAAAAGATAGTTCTGTCGCTTGCGGGAATCATTTTCAGAAAAACCGGCAAGGAGATCCTCATACCATCCGCGCCAAATTGAGAAATGAAGTTTGTACGTCTCCGGTATGGTATAGATTTTTTTGGGGTACTCGATCGGCTCGAGGACAGGAACTTCCATATTGTCTTGGACCGACTCCTTTTTCTTGCGGGTAAATTTCTTGCGCAACGGCTCGCAACCCCCCAAAGCAATCGACACAATTAAAGTAAAAGAAATTAAGACCGTGAAATAAAGTTTTTGATGATCCTTGCGCGTAAAACTATTCATTGACGAGCTCCTTAAATTCTTTTTCGTTTAGTATCTTAACGCCAAATTCCGTCGCCTTTGAATATTTCGATCCCGGGCGGGCTCCGGCGACGAGAAAATCCGTATTCTTACTGATACTGGAAACAACCTCTGCCCCTATGTTCTTGACCAAAGCACCCGCCGCATCCCGGGTCAAGCTCTCGAGTTCCCCGGTAAAAACAAATTTCTTTCCCGATAATTTTCCACCTCTCAGTACTTGCTCCGGCTCTGCCGTATTGACACGAGCTTTTTTAAATTTCTCGATAAGTTTCTTTGTCGACTGCTGCCTGAAGTAGCCTTCGATAGACCGAGCCATCACCGTCCCTACTTCATGAATACCTTCAAAATCAGCCGCTTTCGCCTCCATGATTTTATCAAGAGCCAAGAACCTTTGTGCCAGTGTATACGCCGCCTTCTCGCCGATATTGGCAATTCCTAAGGCATAAAGAAAACGCGAAAGAGACTGCTGTTTACTCGCCTTTATAGCCGCCAGAAGGTTGTCGGCCTTTTTATCGGCAAAAAGATCCAACTCAAGCAGGTCTTCTTTCTTTAGAAAATAAATATCCGCCAAATCCTTAACCAGGCCTTTTTCTAGAAGCTGCACCACCACTGCTTCGCCAAGACCTTCGATGTCCATCGCCTTGCGCGAGGCAAAATGCACAAGCCCCCTTTCCATCTGTTTCGGGCAGGAAAGATTGGGGCACCGGTAAGCTACCTCCTCGTCTTTCTGTTTGGTAATCAATGAACCGCATTCGGGGCATTCTTTAGGAACGTTAAAAGAGACAGCCGCGCCTTTAGACGATTCAACGACTTTAATAATTTTCGGGATCACATCGCCGGCGCGCTCCAAAAGGACACGGTCTCCTTTCTTCACTTTAAGTCGTTTTACCTCATCGAAGTTATGTAAAGTCGCGCGCGCAATCGTCACCCCTCCGCATTCAACAGGCTGAAGCTGGGCAACAGGCGTCAGCACTCCCGTACGCCCCACCTGGACCAAGATATCTTCGACAATCGTCGTTGCCTGATGGGCGGCAAACTTATAAGCGACAGCCCAACGAGGACTCTTTAAAGTAGCCCCCAGCTTGCGCTGCTGGCGAATAGAGTTAACCTTGACAACTACCCCGTCCACTTCATAGGAAATAGTATTCCGTTTGCCTTCATACTCCCGACAATAGTCGATGACCTCATCTAATGATGCGCACAGCCGGCTATGGGAGTCAACGCGGAATCCATAACTTTTGGCAACATTTAAAAATTCCCAATGAGTTTCATATTCTTTGCCTCCTTCCAGGACGCCAAAAGAGTGCACAAAAGAATTTAATTTTCTATGCGCGGTAACCGTTGAATCCAAGAGTTTTACCGAACCGCTGGTGGCATTGCGGGGATTAACAAAAAGGGGTTCACCTTTTTTCTCCCGCTCCTCATTGAGTTTCTTAAAGTCTTCTTTTTCCATATAAATTTCCCCGCGTACTTCCAAAACTTTTGGAAACGGGTATTTTTTGTCGGCAATAAGCCTTAACGGAACCGACCGGATGGTTTTAAGATTATACGTAATATCCTCGCCTGTCGCGCCGTCGCCCCTGGTTGCCCCCAAAACAAAGGAGCCTTCTTCATAAGTCAAAGCGGCGCTGACTCCGTCAATCTTCAGCTCTGCAACATACTCGATATCCTGACCCGGCAACCCCTTCAAGATGCGATTCTGCCAGTCTCTTAATTCCTGGACCGAATAAGTATTATCCAGAGAATACATCTTAACCCGGTGCGTAACAGTTTTTGCGCTTTCTTCGACTTTAGTGCCGACTCTTTGAGTGGGAGATGTCAGTAAGCGCAATTCCGGAAATTGCCCTTCAAGAACAATAAGACGCTTTAATAAAATATCATATTCCTTATCAGAAATTGTCGGCTGGCTTAGGACATAATAGCAATGGTTATGGCGCTCGATTTGTTCGCTTAATTCAGCAATTTCCTTTTGGGCCCTTGTCTTATCCATGGTTTTACCGCCCTGCTTCCAGACGAGCCGCTAAGAATACCGGCAGGCCGACTTGGAGAATCTTCTTTTGAGTACTCTCGATATCGTAATTAATTCTTTTAATCGAAACAATTCCCGCTTCAGTATCATAAACACAATACGATGCCATAGGGTTTCCGTCACGGGGTTGTCCGACGCTACCGACATTAACAATATACCGGCAACCCGGCTCCAGCTGAATATCACCGCAGGTTAGATAGCGGATGGAGCTTTTTTTCTTTATAAACACTCCGGGAATATGCGAATGTCCGACGAAGGCTAAGTCTTTTTCCATGATCCCAAACATTTCCTTGGCCTGAATCTCATCCATGAGGTAATGAAAGAAAGACGGCTCCTGTCGTGTCCCGTGGACAAGAATCAATTCATCGCCTATAAACGTCAACTCCAGCTTATCCAAGAAAGCCATGTCTTCCCTTGAGGTCTTAAGCCTTGTCCAGCGTATGGCCTCCTTGGCCATGGGGTTAAAATAGCGCATATCCAGCTTTTCAACTGTGGCCCAGTCATGATTTCCGGCGATACAAACACCTTGAAGCCCTTTAATGATTTCAATGCATTCGTGCGGATTAGGGCCATAACCTACGGCATCACCGACAAAAAAATAACGGTCAATGCGTTCATTTTTAAACGCATGGATAACAGTTTCCAGGGCCTCGAGGTTGCTATGAACATCAGAGAAAATACCGCAGCGCATCGCTTATCTCGATTTCTATTTGGTTAAATAAACGTGCCCACCGTCTGGCATACCGCCGCTAGCGCGATTTTGAATCTTCAGTTTACAGCTCACGGGAATAGTCAATGCGTGATACAAAAACTTTTTAGGCGGTCCTGCACCGTTTCGTAGCTAATATCCTTGCCCCGGATATAGCCCTCGAAATGCTTCTCGATACGATCCATTAATTGCTCGGAAAGTTCTCGTTTGCCTTGAGTGAGAATTTCGACCCGCCCATCAGGAAGATTTTTTACCCAACCGCTAAGCCCCAGCTCAGAAGCAAATTGCTCGACGGTATAGCGAAAACCTACCCCCTGGACAGTTCCAGAGTAAAGAATATGGGCTTGAACCATAAGAATCTCTCTATCCGGTATTTGGCCCCGCCCTCGGGAGGGCAGAGGAAAAGTCGGGGAGGTGGGATTTGAACCCACGGCCTCAACGTCCCGAACGTTGCGCGCTAGCCAAGCTGCGCTACTCCCCGTTAAAACTTGCGAAATAATTTCGACGGGGCCGCCCCCGCCTGCGGGGGCGGCCCTCCTTAAATCTCTACAACTGCTTACACTTCCTTAACGCTAAAGACGACTTCCGCCTCGGCAACAAGTTTCTCCTTAACAAAAGCCTGGGTCTTGACAATCCCCGTCTTTGCCAGAAATTTAACCGTTGTCACTTCGATCTTTAATTGGTCGCCCGGTACCACGGGTTCAAAAAACCGTACCGTGACCTTACCCAAATAATAAATAAGTTTTTTGCCGATAAGATTCCGGCTGTGATAAAAGTACACGCAAGCCGCCTGGGCCATGGCTTCGATAATCAAAACCCCCGGCATTACTTTTTCTTCAGGGAAGTGGCCAACAAAAAATTCTTCGTTGACCGAGACGTTTTTAATAGCCACCAGCTTTTCATTAGGGATCAGCTCAATGACCCTATCGATCAGCAAAAAAGGAAAACGATGAGGAATAATTTTCTTTATTTCCTGAATATCAAGTTGCATAAAAACCTCCGAATATTTGAATCCTACCTAATCGCTAATCCGCCGTCAACCTGAATAATTTGTCCCGTGATATACCGCGCATTTTCGCTCAATAAAAACCGCACACAACCGGCCACCTCTTGAGAAGTTCCTAACCGTCCCAAAGGAACAACCGCCAAAATCTTATCTTTCTGCTCATCGGCTAATCCCGATAGGATATCGGTATCAATAAATCCTGGAGCAATGGCGTTGACGCGAATACCGTAAGCCGCCACTTCCTTGGCCAGTGCCTTGGTAAAGGCATTCACCCCGCCCTTACTGGCGGAATAATTTACCTGCCGCGGCAAACCAAAAACACCACTCACCGAGGATATATTGATAACGTCTCCGCTTTTCTGTTTTAAGAAGCCCACAATACAGGCGCGGGTCACGTTAAATACCCCGGTAAGATTCGTATCGATAACATCCTGCCAGTCACGAGGCTCCATCAACATAAGTGCCTTGTCCATAATGATGCCGGCATTATTAACCAGGATATCAAGATGCCCCATTTTTTCTCTTGCCTCTTCAACCCAGGCCTTCACTTTTACAAAATCCCTGACGTCGACTTTTGAGGCCATGCATTTAACCCCAAGTTTTTTGGCTTCCGCGACTAGGTCCAACGCGGCCTTTTCGCTTTTTTGATAACTAAAAGCAACGTGGCAGCCGTTTTGAGCCAGCATCAAGACAATTGCCCGTCCGATACCGCGCGAACCCCCGGTGACAATAGCAACTTTATCCTTAAGATTACTCATTTCTTGAATCTCCCTAGGACCATACAAGTATTACTTCCGTTGGGCCCGAAAGCGATAATAAGAATTTTATTTACAACGGCCTTGCGCGCCTTATTGGGCACGTAGTCCAAATCGCAATCAGGGTCTTTTTCCTTGTAATTTACCGTCGGCGGAATGAAATTCTTGTTTATTGCCCCCAAGCTCGCCGCCACCGCAAAGGCAGCGGAAACGCTAAAGCATTCACCCGTCATGGATTTGACGGCGCTCACGGGAATTTTATACGCGTGTTTGCCAAATATTTCTTTAATCGCACTGGTTTCGATTTTGTCGGCGGAAACCGTAGAATTCGCATTAGCGCAAATATAATCAATGTCCTCAGCCGCGACATCCGCATCTTCCAGCGCCAAACGTATCGATTCTTTTAAGCCCACCGCGCGGGGATTGTACCGGTCGATACGAAACGGGTCAAAGCACGTCCCGAAACCCAAAACTTCGCCTAAGATAGCCGCGTTTCTTTTTTGGGCATGCTCATAATCTTCCATCGCCATAAGGCACGCCCCTTCACCAAAGGTGATACCGTTACGTCTTTTGTCAAAAGGACAATTGATAAATGCCTGCCCCTCCTTGGAACCCGACATAAATTTAAGCGCGTGAAATCCGAAAAATGTCTGCATGCACATCTCTTCGACCCCGCCGGTATAAATAATCTTTGCCCGTTCATACTGCAGAAAGTCATAGGCATAACTCATCGCATCCAGGCTCGCGGTAAAACCGGTCGAAATTGTGGTATTAAAACCCTTGATATGATGCCAGATCGAAACCTGACTGGCCGGCGAATTAATAACCGTGTTGGGAAAAAGTGCCGGATTGGTATAGCGCGGCCCCTCCCGCAGCGTCACTTCGTCAAAATCCGCAATACTTTTAATACTCCCCAATGTCGTCCCGACCGAAACACCCACATCATCAGTATTTTCTTCTGTAATCTTAAAGGCGCTGTCATCAATCGCCAGTTTACCGGCCGAAACCAAAAGCATGGTACTGCGGTCCAGATTTCTCAAGCCCTTAGTGCCCATATATACTTTAGGGTCAAAATCGCTGATCTCTCCGGCCTGATTGACGGAAAATTGGCTGGCATCAAACAAGGTAACGGGCTTATAACCGACCTTGCCGCCTTCTAATGACTGCCAGAATTCTTCCTTGCCCTTGCCGTTACTGGCGAGAATTCCTAGACCGGTTATGACAACGCGTTTTTTCATCTATTCCCTATCCCTGAAAATCGTTCTGGGTTTTGCGGCGTTTTAAAATATATTTTGCAAGAATATCCGTTTCGATATTAACCTTATCCGATTCCTTCTTGGCTCCCAAAGTCGTTACCTTTAACGTGTGCGGAATAATATACACCGAAAAGATATTTCCCCGCACTTCCCCGACGGTCAAGCTGATCCCATCGATAGAAACAGAGCCTTTAAAGACAAGATAATTTGACAACTTTTTATCCACGGCCACGTCATACTGGCAATAATTCTTCTTGGTAACTTTTTTAATGATCTCGCCCACGCAATCAACGTGCCCGAAAACAAAGTGGCCTCCGATGCGCCCGTTGGCCCGAAGCGAGCCTTCTAAATTGACTTCACTTCCCGGCCTTAAATATCGCAAAGTGGTTTTGTCAATCGTTTCCTTCATCAGGTCAAAGGCAACCGTAGTTCCCCGCCGCTCGGTCACCGTCAGGCAAACACCGTCGACGGCAATGCTATCGCCGACCTTGATGCCCTTTAAAACTTTCTTAGCAGCGATTCTAAGTACGATCAGGTTTCTTTTGCGCTCGATGGCACGGATCGTGCCTTTTTCTTCAACGATTCCCGTGAACATATGATTCGATCAGAATATCCTTATCAATTTCTTTAAGAAACAAATCCTTTAAACGGATAGCGCCATTAACATTCTTAATACTCAACCCGCTCACCGAACTTAAGGCACACGCATCCCCCATAATTTTGGGGGCGATAAAAACAAGGACCTTATCAACGAGTTTGGCCTTAAACGCCGCGCCGATAATCTTTGAGCCGCCTTCAATAAGAACACTGGTTATTCCCTGCCGGGCAAGCTCCTTAAACAACCATTTCAAATCCACGCCCGCCTTGACATGCGGACAGATAATAACGTTAACGCCCTTCTTTCTAAATTCATTAATCTTTTTTGCCGGCGCCTTTTTAGTCGTAGCAACAATAATATTCTCCGGACACGCGCCTTTAAACAAATTCTCCCGGAGAGATATCTTCAGATATGTATCGGCAATGATTTTTTTAATTCTTTTTTTCTTATCGGCTGCGTTTAAACGGGGATTATCCCTTAAAGCCGTATTCGCCCCCACCATAATGGCATCAAAATCATTGCGCAGCCGGTGCGCGTAATTTCTTGATTTTTGCGAAGTAATCCACTTCGACTGCCCTGTGCGAGCTGCCATCTTGCCGTCTAATGTCTGTGCCCATTTTACCACGACAAAGGGCATTTTGTATTTGATAAACTTAATAAACGATTCGTTGATTTTATTTAATTCCTCCTGAAGGAAACTAACTTTGACTCCGATACCCGCACGCCTTAAACGGGCAACCGACTTGCCGTTATTAACCGGATTAGGGTCAATCATGCCGATAACGACCTTGGCTATGCCGTTTCGAATAACCGCATCCACGCAGGGAGGCGTACGCCCAATATGCGAGCACGGCTCCAGGGTTACATAAAGTGTTGCCCCCCGGGCTTTTTCTTTTGCCTTCTTGAGGGCGACAATTTCGGCGTGGTCCGCACCGCAGCGCCGATGAAAACCCTGCGCGATAACTTTATTATTCTTAACAATAACCGCGCCGACTAACGGATTAGGAGAAGTCTTCCCTTTGGCGCGTAACGCCAAAGCTAAAGCCATCCGCATATAATCGTAATCAGTCATCAATTCACCTAATGTTTTATAGCTGCTTTTAATTCCTCTACCTTCTCATAGGGAAGACGCACCTTGCCGATAAAGGTATTGGTCTTTGCCTCTCCGTGAGCATCAGACCCGCCGGTGGCAACTAACCTATATTTCCTGGCTAATCCTTCATAAAAATGAACGATTGCTTGCGAGCAATTCGGATAGTAAACTTCCATTCCCCCTAAGCCCGCCTCGACCAGGCTGGGAAGGAGTTCGTCTTTACCGGTCACCATCGGATGCGCCAAAACAGCGACGCCCCCGGCCTGCCGTATAAGAGCGATGGCGTCGTAGGGAGATATTTTGAATTTCTTGACGTATGCCGGGCAGTCTTCGCCGATGTATTTCTCAAATGCCTCACTGATAGAAGAAACTGCCCCCTTTTGTTTTAAAGCGGTTGCTAAGTGCATCCGGCCCACCGCATCCGACTTTGCCAAATCGAAAACCTCCTGGGCCTGAAGATTATCAATGCCTTGCGTTTCAAGTTTCTTGACCATCGCCTCAATCCGCTCAAGGCGGACATGACGCATTTTCTCTAACTCTTTCTTTAAGACGGCATTGTCGCAATCGAGAAAATATCCCAACATATGGACGTCTTTTTCGTGGATTTCTGCGGATAACTCGACACCGGCAATCACCTCTAGGGGAAGACCTTCGGCGGCTAATCGAGCTTCAGGAATAGCATCGGTAGTGTCGTGGTCGGTTATGGCGACAGCGGCAAGATGAGCCTCGAGTGCCAGGCGAACGATATCTCGGGGAGATAGCGTACTATCGGAGAAATGACTGTGAATATGCAGATCGGCGAAAGACGTCACGACTTTTTATCTTGGGGTGCGATTTCTTTTTTGTGTATATTATCTAAAATGCCGTTAACAAACTTGCTGGATTCAAGATCGCCGTATTTTTTGGCCAATTCTACCGCCTCGTTAATGGTCACCTTCGGTGGGACATCGGGGGTGTGCATCAGCTCAAAGATTCCTAAGCGTAAAATATTACGGTCAATAACAGCAATGCGTTTAAAATCCCAGTTGGTGGCATAAGCGCGAATCTTTGAATCAATAGCCTCTAAATTATCTCCGATACCGACGACTAACCGCTTACAAAAATCCGCTACCTCTTTATCCGCCTTTTCTTCATTGGCAATAAATTCTTCGGCAGACACCAAAACCGGTTTACCGGTGATATCCGCCTGGTAAAGAATCTTTAATGCCCACTCACGAGATTGTGTTCTTTTGCGCATTTAGGATTTCCGTTCCTGATTAAATTTTCCGGAGAAGATTAACCATCTCGATCGCGGTCCGGGCGGCATCCCTGCCCTTGTGATCCCCTTTTTCTTCGGACCGTTTGTAGGCCTGCTCGATGGTTTCCGTGGTCAAAACCCCGAATATTGCCGGTTTCTTTGTCAAAAGAGCGACCTGGGCAATCCCTTCTGATGCGGCCCGTGCGACCAGATCAAAATGAAAGGTCTCCCCACGAATAACAGCACCCAAACAGATGACGGCGTCGATGGATTTCTTTTCATTGAGCTGCCTGGCAACAAGCGGAATTTCAAATGCCCCCGGCACCCAGACAACGGTAACTTCGCTATCTTTAACGCCGCACCGCCTTAATTCCTTAAGGCAACCGTCGAGCAACCGCTTGGTTATAAAATCATTAAAACGGGAAACAACAATTCCGTATCGTTTCCCTTTACTTTTGACCTGTCCTTCGATAATTTTAATCATTATATTTTTTTCGGACTTACGATTCTAAAATACGATTACAAAAGATGGCCGAGTTTTTCTTTCTTTGTCTTCAAGTATTTCCTGTTGGCTTCCGTATGGGGAATTTTTATGGGAATGCGTTCGACAACCGTTAAACCGTGGCCTTCCAGGCCTACAATCTTGCGGGGATTGTTGGTCAAAAGCTTTATTTTCTTAACTCCCAGGTCGGTTAGAATCTGCGCCCCGATGCCATAATCCCTCAAATCAGCCGAGAATCCTAAGGCCTCATTGGCCTCAACCGTATCCATGCCATGGTCCTGCAGACGGTAGGCCTTAAGTTTATTCAAAAGCCCGATACCGCGGCCTTCCTGGCGCATATACAGAATAATTCCGGAGCCGTTTTTCTTAATAAGTTTCATGGAATTGCGCAGTTGACCGCCACAATCGCACCGTTTAGATCCGAAGACCTCACCGGTTAAACACTCTGATTGAACACGCACCAACTGCGGAGCTGAAGAATCGATTTTGCCTTTGACTAAGGCCACATGCGTCAGCCCATCGACCAATGATTCATAGCCGATCATGGTAAACTCTCCGTAGTCCGTCGGAAGAACAGCTTCGGCGCGCCGGAGAACAAGCTTTTCATTCTTGCGACGATATCCGATAAGGCTATTGATCGTGCAAATTTTTAAGTTATGTTTCTTGGAAAATTCGATCAATTCCGGCGTCCTGGCCATGGTCCCGTCTTCATTCATAATCTCGCAGATAACGGCAACCGGTTTAAGATCAGCCAAGCGCATCAGGTCAATCGCGGCCTCGGTGTGTCCAGCGCGCACCAGGACACCGCCTTTTCGCGCCTTAAGCGGAAACAGGTGCCCGGGCGTGACCAGATCCGAAGGTTTTGTTTTCTCATCAGTCAAAAGCTTTATTGTTCGCGCCCGGTCAAACGCAGAAATCCCTGTGGTAATGCCTTTAGCGGCATCTACCGAAATTGCCCAGGCGGTATTGAAGCGCTCCCGCTGATGCCGGCGGTCAAAATGGGCGTCATCCAACATCGGGTGCAAATCCAGCCGGCTCAACCTTTCTTCTGTCATGGGAACACAGATTAAACCCCTGGCCTCTTTCGCCATGAAATTAATATCCTGCGGCTTAGTAAATTCAGCCGCAATTAAGATATCACCTTCATTCTCACGGCCTTCGTCATCAATGGCGATAATCATTTTGCCGTTTTGAAGGTCTTTTATGATCTCAGGGATTGAATTGAACATCAGTTTTCGCCCTTTTGGACGGTTTTAACCGCCATTTTTGCTAATAGGAAAATAACATAACCTCAATACCTTTAAAGCTTTCTGTAAATATATTCTAAATGAAAGGTATTGTCAAGGCTTTTATCCCGTCTAGCCTTAAAACTTTGCCGATAAATTTAATCCTTGTCATCCGATAACGCCTCTTTTATAATGAATTACCTAACTATTCCAAAAACCTATGCTAACCTTAGAGCAAAAAATTGCCAAAACGCTTACCCGAGACGGAAAAACTTTAAGCCTCGCCGAATCCTGCACCGGTGGCCTTATCGCCAACCGCCTAACAGATATCCCGGGAAGCTCATTGTTCTTCACTCTTGGAATTGTCGCCTATGCCAACGCCACCAAGACTAAGCTGCTTAAAGTCCCGCCATTCCTTTTGGCCAAATACGGCGCCGTCAGTTCTCAGGTTGCCAAGAAAATGGCCAGCGGCGCGAGGCAAATTTCAAAAACCGATTTTGGCGTCAGTGTCACCGGTATCGCCGGCCCGACGGGAGGAACCAAAAATAAGCCCGTAGGACTCGTCTATATTGCCGTTAGCTCTAAAAAGGCTACTCAAAGTTTTCGTTTCGTTTTTAAAGGAACACGCACTGTGATTAAGAAAAAGGCTGCCTCCCAGGCGCTATGCCTGCTCTTTAAAGCCATCGCATGACCTCAAATACCCTCCGTCTATTTATCGCCATTGAACTAGACCCTTCCGTCCGGGAAGCTATCGGCATTATTCAAGATCACCTTAGGAAATCAGGCGCAGATGTCAAATGGGTGAAGCCTGACGACATCCATTTGACTTTAAAATTCTTAGGCGATACGCCCACGGATATAGTTGATAAAATCGCAAACGCTATGCAAGAATCGGTTCAATCCGTTAAAAAATTCTTGATCGAGATAACCGGGCTAGGGGCTTTCCCTAAGATTTCCAGCCCTCGCATTATCTGGGTAGGAATCGAAAACGGCCGCAAGGAAGTCAAACAGATAGCTGCTTCTCTTGAAGAAAAGCTGGAAACGCTGGGGATAAAAAAAGAGGAGAGAGAATTCTCCGCCCACATTACCGTCGGACGGACACGCTCACCGCAGAATATCTTTGCCTTAAGCAAAATCCTAAAAGAATTTAAGTCTACCGCCCCCATCACCCAAGAAGTCAGTCATATCACACTTATCAAAAGCACGCTAACAGCTCAGGGGCCTGTTTATGAAGTTTTAAGAAGAGCGGATTTTGGAAACTCTCGAGCCTAGTGAGATTTTCCGGATATCTTTTTGATTTTTGCAACGATTCCATCAAAATATTTTGAAAGATTATCCCAATTAATATGGGTTTCGTCTTTCGGCACACCCAACCGGCCGTCCATAACCCTGACCGTCTCAAATAAATTACTCTGCTGAATAATAAACAGCACAAGGCAAAGAATGAGGACAATTATCAAGAATTTAATCATTATTTACCTCGCTTTCTTTATGGCACTAAATGACATAATACGATATTAAATGTAATATATAATGTATGGAGGTAATTATAATATAATATCGGTAACTATATTATTATTTATTATTTTCTGCATTTTTAGGGTATCTTGCGCGGATACGGCAAGAATTTATCGCTATGACTTTTAACGGAATCTATACATTGATAATCTGCAAAGCTACCTGCATGACAATATTTGCATAGAGCCCGGCGATAATATCATCCATCATGATTCCGGTACCCCCTCCCGCAGCCTCCCATTTATTCGCCGGGTATATCTTAAACATGTCAAAAGCCCTAAAAACAAAGAAAGCCGTTACGATGACCGGAATCGTAGGGGGAAGCAAAAAAAGGGTAATTAAAATTCCAGACACTTCATCAATAACAACCCAAGAAGGGTCCTTTTTATTTAAAATCTTTTCCATCCGGCCGGCAACCAGGAAACCGACCACAGTAATACCGACCGTCACTAAGATATACGCGCTGATCTGGGCATATAAAAGAAAGTAAATTACAACCCCCGCCGCACTCGCCATCGTTCCTGAGGCAAAGGGAAAAGTTCCCACATAGCAGAATGTCGCGCAAAATTTCACAATACTATTGAGCATAGATAAGTTTCCTGTTATTCCACAGGTAATAAATACCCGAGGTTAATGTTAAAACCAGGGTAATCAGCATCAATACCTGAATCCCGGTTCGCCACCACATTTCAATCTGGCCCGACCATTGAGACAGGGATGTCAGGACTTCCCTGAAAACAATAAATCCAAGGATAGAAAAGATAGCGACGATCTGCGAGATGGTTTTATGTTTGCCTGCTTTCTCGGCAGCCAAGACCTTCCCTTTAGTCAAGGCAAAAACTCTTAAGCCCGTCACCACAATCTCCCGGCCCAAAATCAAGACAACCATCCAATCGTCAACCAAGTGCATACGCACGAACGCTAAGAATGCCGCCAGGATAAGAAATTTATCGGCAATAGGATCCATAAGTCTGCCGAAATCGCTGACCATATTATATTTCTTGGCCAAGTATCCGTCGTAATAATCCGTCAAGGACGCTAAGATAAAAACAATCGCCGCGGCGACAACCGGAACAAGGCCGTTTTGAGAAATAAGAAACACAAATACAAAAGTTAGAATAAACCGCGAGATCGTAAGCTTGTTGGGTAGGTTCATAGGGCTTTTGCAACCAGATCGTATTCGTAGGTATCGTTAATTTCCACCGGAACAAAATCCCCTATTGAAAGGGTTCTCTTCGTATGAACGTAAACCAGCCCATCGACTTCCGGGGCCTGGTATTGGGTCCTTCCTAAATAAATATTCTCTTCCCCTTTTTGCTTTTCGTCAATGAGGACTTCTAACTTTTTACCTAAGAATTTTTTCTGAAGATTCCTGGAAATCTCCTGCTGCTGACGCATCAAAAGGTTGAGACGTTTCCTTTTAACCGTTTCCGGAACCTGGTCTTTAAAATCATAGGCCGCGGTCCCCTCTTCGTGCGAATAAGGAAAGACACCCACATGCTCAAACGGAAATTGCAAAGAAAAATCGAGAAGCTCCTGGAAATTCTCATCGGTCTCTCCCGGGAAACCGACGATAAACGTGGTTCTTAGCGATATGTCCGGAATCTTTTCTCTAAGCTTTTTAACCAACGTAACGGTTTGTTGTTTGGTGCTATGACGGTTCATCCTCTTTAAAATCCCGTCGGAAATATGCTGAAGCGGCATATCCAGATAACGGCAAATCTTTTTCTCGTCCGCAATGCAACCAATCAATTCATCGTCCACGTGGGCGGGAAAAGCGTAGAGCAAACGCACCCAGCGTATATTTTTTGTTACCGAAACAATTTCCTTTAAAAGCCGGCTGAGACTTTTCTTTTTGTAGATATCCATGCCGTACGCGGTAATATCCTGGCCGATGATACTGATCTCTTTGACACCCTTGGAGTCCAAGAATGTAACTTCCTTAACTATCGACTCGATAGTGCGCGAGCAGAATTTACCCTTGATTTTAGGGATCGTGCAAAAGCTGCAAGGATTAAAACAGCTCTCGGAAATCTTCACATAGGCAAAATGTTTCGGGGTTAGAATAACTTGGGGGCAGGCCTCATCCCGTTCAAGAGAGAGAACACCGGTAATGGCATCAATCTCCTTAAAATCAGCGATTAATTCATGTGGGTAACGCTGGCTCAAACATCCGGCAACGATGATCTTCTTTATTTTTCCCTGCTTTTTAAGTTCAATCAAATCCAAAATAACATCGATGGACTCTTCTTTGGCTTCTTTGATAAAAGAACAGGTATTGACGATAGCAACTTCGGCGTTCTTAATATCGACGATGGGGTATCCGTTTTTTTTAAGGCGACCGAGGATAATTTGGGAGTCGGTTAAATTGCGAGCACAACCCAGGTTAATAATGCCGACGGATGATTTCTGAAGATTGTTTTTAGGGGAAGAATTTATGACAGAAGGACTGCGATGCCTTTGAACACGTTTCATTACTTAACGGAGAAACCCGCCGGTGTAATGATGACTTTCTTGGATCGGCGGTTTTCACGGCTTAAGGGCCCGAGTATTTTCCCGTTGAGCTCAAAGTCCAAGCCGCCGATATCGTTTCCGGAGAGCTCGATTCTTTCATTGGCATTCCAGGTCTCGGTTGTCCCTTTCTTAAGAGTGGCGCGAAAAACCTCGACGCCGTCGGCCTTTACCTGCAACCAGCTGTCCTTTTTAGCGCGTACCGAAAGGACGACCTTCTTGCCTGCCTCCTGAGTGCGATTATCAGCATCCTTTTCAGTAGAAGTCAACGCAGTGCTGACAGCCGCCTCGGCGGGAGCAGTTGTTTTGGAGGTAGCCGCCTTTTTACTTCCTTTAGCCTCAAGTTTCCGCTTATCGGCAGATTTTTCTTTTTTAACCTGGATTCGCAAAGAATTCGAAGAACTTTTTTCTGTTTTTGAATTAGCAGAACCAGGTTTTCTGTGTGCGATAAAATTTATGGTCTTGACGGCAAAGATGAATATCACTATACCGGCGATGATTTTTGCAGCTAATCGCAACCTGGGTGCGGTTAAATAGGAAGAAAAATCCGGCAAGCTCGCAGCTACAGGCCGAGGGGCAGCAATCGGGGCAGGAAGTTTTTCAGGCTTGTAATCATCCAGGATAACATTTAATTCAACGCCTAAAAACTTGGCGTACATCTTTAAGAAACCTCGGTAATAAAAAGGCGACAGAGTCCTTATCGTATACGCATCCTCGATGGCCTTTAAGACGTCCATCGGGATTTTGGTTGCCTCATGTGCCGACTCAAGGCTAATCCCTTTGGCCTCTCTGGCCTGCTTCAATAATAACCCCTGTTGGGCCCGATCGCTCATTGAGGTTGCCCTATATTATTTTTTAGCCATTCTTCTCTGTTGATTAAAAGCTCCCGCGCCTTGCTGCCGCAATAGGGCCCAATAATACCGTTTTGCTCCATCATGTCGATCAGCCGGGCCGCACGCGTGTAGCCCAACCGCATACGTCTTTGCAGGATCGTTACCGATGGTTGATTGGTTTCGATAACCAATCGCAAGGCCTCATCATAAAGCTCATCTTTTTCTATAGGAGCACCGCTGGTATTGCTGGCTTGTTGCTTTAATATGTTTTCATCATACAGCGGTTCTTGCTGTGTTTTGACGAAATCAATAACATTCTGTATTTCCTCGTCGGAAACGTAGCTGCACTGTCCGCGGATAGGTTTGGCCTCTCCGGGTTTCATGAAAAGCATGTCGCCCCGACCCAGTAATTTCTCGGCACCGTTCATATCCAAAACGGTGCGCGAATCGACTTTTGAGGCAACTTTAAACGAAATGCGCGCAGGAAAATTCGCTTTAATAACACCAGTGATAACATCCACGCTCGGCCTCTGGGTCGCTAAGATCAAATGGATGCCGACGGCGCGCGATAATTGCGCCAGGCGCGTAATAGCACTTTCAATGTGATTGGCGGCCACCTGCATTAAATCAGCCAACTCGTCGACGATAACCACGATATACGGAAGCCTGCGTTCTTTGGCGTTATAGGCCTCGATATTGCGCACCCCGTCCTTGGCCAAAAGTGAATAGCGGGCCTCCATTTCACCGACAACCCAGTTAAGCGCAGCCGAAACCTTTTTAGGGTCCGTTACCGCCGGACATAAGGCATGCGGAAGCGAGCTATAAATAGACAATTCGACCATCTTAGGATCGACAAAAATAAACTTTACTTCATCCGGGGAGGCATTAAAAAGCATCGACATGATTAAACTATTGACGCAAACGGTTTTTCCTGCGCCCGTCGTGCCGGCAATCAAAAGATGCGGCATCTGGCCCAGATCCGCAAATAGCGATTGCCCCGCAATGTCTTTACCTAAGGCGAGGGTTAATTTTGACTTGTGCTTCCTGAAATCACCGTTAGCCAAAACATCTTTTAAGAAAACCAGGCTTGAGGAAGTATTAGGAACTTCTACGCCAACCCGGTCTTTCCCCGGAATAGGAGCAACGATACGCACAGTTTGGGCCTTCATCGCCAGGGCAATATCATCCGAAAGGGTAGCAATCTGCTGGACCTTGACCCCCGGCGCCGGATCAAGTTCATAACGGGTAATCACCGGCCCTCGCTCGACGTCAGCTACACGCACGCGAACGCCAAACTCCGCCAACGTTTCTTCCAGGACCTTTGCCCCTCCTTCAAGATCTTCCTGAAGTTGACGCGCCGAAACCGGAGGCGAATCCTTTAATAAATCCAGGGTCGGCAGATTGTACTCACCGATTTTCAAAGGCTTTTCTATCAAGGTGGAAGACCGCGCTTCTTTGGACTCGGGTACCGAGACGCGGATTTGAGGTTTTGGCGCAGGTGCTGGTTCAGAGATTGGCTCTGATTTATCCGGCTTCTCTTCTTTGCCTTTAAACAGCTTAGCAATTGATTTATCCGGCTTCGGAGCCTTTTGTTTTTCTATGTTCGGCAACTTAACGGTAACTGCCTTTCGAGAATCTTCCGTTACCCTGCCTTCTTTTATCCTATCCTTCAGGAAGCCGAACTTTTCCTTAAGAAGATCCACTATCTTGAACAGAAAAGGCGACACTAAAAATTCTCCGATCAAGATTAACGCCAGAAGCCCTAGGGTCAGCAAAATAACATAGGCACCGATACGCCCAAAATAGCTGATAAGAAAATCAGACGTGTAAATTCCCAAAAGTCCTCCCCGCTGAAAACGTGCCGTATGGGCCTGGAGGCCAATCATGCTAAAAAGTGAACCCAAAACACAAAACATGACGATAAAGCTGATCAGCTTTGAAAGAGAAAACTTCAATTCTTTTGATGAAAACTTATCCCAGCTCCAAAACAATAAAAAGGCTACAATCGCGTAAGCGCTATAGCCCAGGACAAAGAAAAGCCCACCGGCTAAGTAAGCACCAAAAATGCGGATAAGATTATGAGCAGGGTAATTCGGGTGAGAGGTATACCACGGCAGGTCGTGGGGATCAAAAGAAATAAGACTTGCGAAAAGAATAATGGCAGCCGCTGAGATAACGACTGCCTTAATCTCGTTTATAATCTGTTCACGTTTCATTCGGCCTGTTTTTTACTTAAATTGACCCGGTTTAATTCGTCAACCTCGATTACTTTGACCTTAAACTGGTCGCCGACTTTTACAACCTTGTTGATGTCTTTGACAAACGTATTGGACAACTCCGAAACATGCACTAGGCCTTCTTTGCCGGGTAAAAACTCGCAGAAGGCGCCAAAATTCATGATGCGTTTAACCGTAGCGTCGTAGATCCTCCCGACTTCGGGATCCTCGGTCATGCCCCGTATAATTGAAATGGCCTTTGAGGACATCGCTTCATCGGTCGAAGCCACGAGCACAGTTCCGTCATCTTCAATATCAATGCTGACACCGGTCGCATCAATGATCTTTTTAATATTCTTCCCGCCTGGACCAATAAGCTCACCGATCCTTTCGGGATTAATATGCAATGTCGTTATCCTCGGGGCATAAGTAGAAAGCTGCTCCCTGGGGCCGGCCAGGACAGCATGCATTTTATCCAAGATAACAAGCCTCGTCTCTTTAGCCTGCTGGGTCGCCTGGGACAATAAATCAATGCTGATCCCTTTGATCTTTAAATCCAGCTGGATAGCAGTAACCCCTTTTCGTGTCCCCGCCACCTTAAAATCCATATCTCCAAAATGGTCCTCAAGCCCCATGATATCCGTTAAAAGGACAGCCTTTCCGTTTCCGGTAATCAATCCTATGGAAATACCCGCAACGGCATCCTTAATAGGAACACCGGCATCCATAAGGGACAGGGTACCCGCGCAAACCGAGGCCATGCTCGAAGAACCGTTCGATTCCAAGATTTCTGAAACCACCCGTACCGTATAAGGAAATTCTTCAGCCTTCGGCATCACCGAGCGGATCGCTTTTTCAGCCAAGGCGCCGTGTCCAATCTCGCGCCTGCCGGGCCCGCGCATGGGCCCGGTTTCTCCCACGCTAAAGGAAGGAAAATTGTAATGCAACATAAAAGTCTTTTCGGACTTACCTTCCAGGGCCTCAACCATCTGCTCGTCATTGCTGGTACCTAAAGTTGTAATCGCAAGGCTCTGTGTCTGGCCGCGCGTAAAAAGACCTGAACCGTGCGTACGCGGAAGGATGCCCACCTCACAGCCTATGGGACGCAATTCATTAAATGCCCTGCCGTCTACCCTTCTTTTTTCTTCGAGGATAATCCTTCTGACTTCTTGGGCTTCAACTTCGTGAAGCGCTATTTTAATATCAGAGGCTTCAATGTCGCGCCCCTCAATCTTAAACTCGCTAAATACGGACAAATCAACGGTTAAATCTTTCAGCAATAGGCTAACCGCCTCTTCACGCTGATCCTTTTTGCCCATCTTGTAAATCTCAAGAATCTTTGAAAACGATAATTTCTTGACTTTCTCGACAAATTCAGGAGGAAGTTGACAGAGCTTTACTTCAGTTTTCTTTTTACCGATCGATTTAACAAGCTCTTTTTGGATTTCGGCGACGGGTTTTAGCTTCTCCAGGCCGAACTCAAGGGCTTTTAAGACTTTTTCTTCCTCGACTTCCTTGGCCTCTCCTTCAATCATAATCACCTGGTCATGCCAACCGGCCACGATCAAGTCCAAAGAACTTTGAGCTCTTTGGGCATAAGTCGGGTTAAGAATAAATTTATCATCAATCATGCCGACGCGAACGGTCCCGATAGGGCCGTCAAAAGGAATATCCGATATCATGAGCGCGGCAGAGGCCCCCACCAGGGCCAAGACATCAGGATCATGCTCCCCGTCACTGCTTAAAACCAGGGCAACGATCTGAACGGCATTATAAAAACCTTTAGGGAAAAGCGACCGAATAGGCCTGTCAATAACGCGGGCGGCTAAAATCTCGCTCTCGGAAGGACGGCCTTCACGCTTAAAAAATCCTCCCGGAATGCGTCCAGCAGCATAGGTTTTTTCCTGATATTCAACCATGAGAGGAAAGAAATCAACACCCTCTCTTCTTTCCTTGGCCATGCAGGCAGTAACTAAAACAATCGTGCCGCCGCAGGTAACCGTGACGGCACCGTTGGCCTGGTTGGCGAACTTCCCTGATTCAATAATAAGATTTTGATCCCCAAAAGGGATCTCAACACGCTCAAAATTCATGGTTTATCCTCATTTACGTAGACTGAGTTTATCGATCGTCTCTTCGTACTTTTTCGAATCAGTCTTTTTTAGGTGGGCTAAAAGACGTCTCCTCTTGCCAATCATAATCAAGAGTCCGCGACGGGAGTGATTATCTTTGCGGTGAACCCTGAAGTGATCCGTGAGGTGATTAATCTGCTCCGTCAGTAGGGCAACCTGCACTACATCGGAACCAGTATCTTGAGGGTGAATCTTAAAGCTGTCAATAACCTGTGTTTTCTTTTCTTTTACTAAAGCCAAGTCTTCCTTTCCTCCTTTTTCTTTAATAGAATAGGTGTAATTATACTATCTAAGTCGTTATACGTCAAGTTATAAGAAATTAAACACTCTCCAAAGCATGGATATCCCAAAAAATCCTCTGGGAAATCACTGCGAACAGACAAAAGCTAATGCCCGGCAGTAACCCAGGAAACCTAGGGTTATCAGTTGCCGGAGTTACCGAGCGCCTCCGCCAGAAGGCTTGCAGCCTTAACGACCTGCGCCATATGCCGGTAATTAAGCATCTGATAGGTGTCGGAAAGACTGTAGAAATCGGGGTTACGGTACGCCCCGGTATCGGTTATAAGAATCGCCGGATACCCTTTCTTCCAGAAGGCCCAGTGATCGGAACGGACAAAATCAAACCCCGTCACCGCCTGAGCCGGCAAAGAGATGTTCTTTTTAAATATTGTTTCAGCTGATCCCATCAGCTTTAAGGAGCCGGTATTTCCTACCAGGGCAATAAAATTCGCTTTGTCGGGACAGAAAAATCCGAGTCCGACCGGATAGCGCTGTGACAATCTATTGGAATAATATCCGATAGAATCTAAAACAATGGCCGCCCTGATGTCCCCTTTCTTTTCCTGGATACTTTTAATATAAACAAGGCTCCCTCCTTGGGGAGTTTGAAAAAAAGGCGGCTCACCGTTAACAAAAGCCACAAAATGAACGCTGTCGGCTATTTCCTTCTTGGCGATAACCGCTGCCAATTCCAGAACTGCCGCGACACCGCTGGCATTATTATCGGCTCCTGGGGTGTAGTAGGAATCATAGTGGGCGCCGACAACAATGATCGTACCGGGTGACTTCGTGCCGGTTTTTCGCGCAATAATATTACAGACCTTCCGGCCTTCAACCTCAAATTCCTGCCGTTCAACTTCAAGGCCTAGTTGCGTAAATTGGCCGACGATATACCGGGATGCTTTTTCTAAATTGCCGTATTCCCTGAAGCTGCGTTCTCCGATTTCGGAAGACAAGATATAGACGTGCCTTTTGAGACTGACTGCCATATCATCATTTTCTTTGGTGCGGACAGAGATTGAAGAACGGCTAACCTGCCAGCCAAAAGTAGAATAATACCCCACTACGATAACGGTACAAACAAACACTATTCTAAAAATTTTCTTATTCATATTAACACACCATTAGAATATCACTGCCACGCATAAACCGGCACTCTTGGGCAGCTTAAGCGGAAGGCAAAATTACGCAATCGCGACCCGATGCCTTGGCAAGATAAAGCGCCTTGTCCGCTTCAGTAATCAGGTCACGGAATTCTTTAATTTTGGGCGAGGGGTAACCGCTAACGCCAATACTAGCGGTAATTTTAGCGGGAGAACTCTTTGAGAATTTGAAAATCAAAGCAGAAATAAGGCGGCGGATTCTCTCGGCAGCAATCCTGGCATTTTCCGGCTTGGTAACGGTTAATATAACAAAGAATTCGTCTCCTCCATAGCGCCCGATAATATCCGACCGGCGCAAGCTGGTTTTAATCAGCATAGCAACGCGCTTCAAGATCTGGTCGCCCCGCTGATGGCCGAATTTGTCATTGACGACTTTAAAATAATCAATATCAAGCATCAGGCATGATAAATCAAGGTTATACCGTTTGGCCCGGATAAGCTCCTCTTCCAACCGTTTGGCGATGGCACGGCTGTTTAATAACTTAGTGAGGCTGTCCTGCTGGGCGGCGGTTTTAAGGCGATGCTCCAACCGCTTTCTTTCCGTAATATCCTGAATCGTAACGATAACCCGCGAAAGTGTTTTTTGATAACTATCCGGGACCGAAACACGCAATAGGACATCGCAGATTCTTCCATCCAGAGTCCTACTTTTAAATTCGGATTCAAAAGACTGCGCGCCTCCGGCAAGGGCAGTAAACTCATTAACCAAAACCTTAACCGACCCCAGGGCGACTGTTTTTCCGAAATTCTTGATTAATTCGTGTTTACTTTTGGCGCCGTAAAGTACCAGGGCGGCTTTGTTAACATCCAATATTTTGATTCCCCGGAAGGCCCTCTTGACAAGATCGGGATGACGGGCAAGATGCTTCCGAATATCGCGCACCCCCAGACGCTCAAGCTGTTTAGTCAATCGCACAAAAACAGAAAAATCCTCTTCCCAAATAGCAATGGGAGAATGTTCGAATATCAGCTTAAACCGCTGCTGCTCCTTTCTTACCTTCGAGACATCTTCAATGATACCGTCAAACCACCTCACCCGGCCCTTGCTGTCTTTTACGGCCGTCGCCGTGACATGGGCATAAAAAGGGCTGCCGTCTTTTTGTTTTAGAATAATCTCTTTTTGCCGGACAAAACCTTTTCTAAGAAGCGTCTGACTGAATTCCTTTCTCTGCTGGGAATCCAGATACATATCGGCAGGACGAACTTCTCTTAAAAATCGAGCCTTATCCGTGTACCCCGCCATCTTAACCAAAGCCTCATTAGCCTCGAGAAATCGGCCCTGGGGACCGGGAGTATTGCGGTAAATCCCGACATTCACGTTGTTAAAAATCGACTTATCGATATCTTTGAGAATTGTCATTTTGAAACATGCGCCATTTCTACGGTTAAAAATTCCACCCTTTTACAATTTTACCATCATAAAGCAATACAATACCATAAATTTAAGATTTGTTGGCCGCTACCCCTTGATTTTTTGCACTTTCAATAAATACTTTCCTCCGATTTCATCGATTTTTTCCACCAAAAATTGCCCCGCGGTCAAACGCTCGATATCTCTCTTATTCGATTCCTTCACAATACAGTAAGTCACAGACTGACTGCTCAAAAAATCTCTGACCTTGGAATCATCACTTAAAAAGGGTATGGGATGCGGACTAAAAAATCCGCTGCCGTTTATATCGATAACCGCGGTTTTCCGGTCTGTGTAAAACCGTACCCCCCGCACGTAAAATTTCGAACACAGAAGGGCTGAGTCCGAACTATCGACTTTCTTTAACGCATCGCATATTAACTTACAGGAAACCCACGGCTCAGCATTGTGGTAGCCCGTGCTTGCGCTCACCAAGACAACGGCAATGATACAGGCGGTTGCCCCTGCCGCGGCGGTTAGCTTACGCTGTTGATTAAAGAAAACGATAGCCGCAGCACACGCTAACGCCAACCCCATAAAGACATAAACTGTTTTCATGTCTCCGATAAATTCGGCATACCGCTGTCCGACAATAATTGAGGCCGCAGACGCGATTGCCAAAAATGCAGCCATGATATAAAAAAATATTCTCGCCATTTTCTCGAGCAAAAGCTCGCCCCCGCTAATAACGCGATCAAAATAATAGCCGATAATAATCGCAATAGCCGGAAAAACCGGAAAGACATAACTGGCTAATTTTGATTGGGCAATCTGGACAACAGCAAAGACAACCGCGATAAGAAACAGCAAGAAAGCCATCTGGTCTTTGTGAGGATTCGAGCGTCTTAGATTTCGCAAAGACAGATAGCCGGCGGGTAAGATAAATAGGCTCCAGGGAAAGATCCCACCGATAACGGTCATCAAATAAAAATACCAGGTCTTGCTCTTTAAATGTTCCGCCTCAAAGATCCGTCGCAGATGCACATTATTCCAGTATTCCGAGATAAAGACACTGCCGTACCATTTCACCATCAGAATATGCCAGGGCAGGTTGATAGCCAGAAAAACAAGAAATCCGATAACAGTCACTCCATTTTTTAAGAACGCTAAATCTTTTTTGTATAACAGATAGCCGAAAATAACTCCCGCCGGAAATATAAAGCCCAGGAGCCCCTTAGTCAGCACCGCCACGCCCGAAAGGATAAAACACATTAAAATTCCTAAGGTTTTGCGCCGCGCATCCGTATAGCCGTAATAAAAAAAACACAACGCCAAAACCACCCATATCGAGAACACCATATCGGTTAAGACCGCCCGCGAAAGCGCCAGATAAATAACGCTCGTCATCAAGACCGTCGCCGATAAAAATGCCGTCCGCTTGCTGTTAAAAAGCATCATCGCCAGCCAATACGTCGCAAGGACTCCGACCATCCCAAAAAGGGCGGGAACAAATCTTGCCGCAAACGCCGTCATCCCGAATACCTTAATAGCCAATATAAAGAGCCAGTAGGAAAAAATCGGCTTCTCAAACTGGGGCAAATCAAAAATGTAGGGCACCAGCCAACTTTTGTGCGTCATCATCTCTTTGGCCGTCTGGATGTAGAAGACCTCATCCGGATGAGTCAGGCTTATCATGCCATTACCGAGCATAAGAAAAAAATAGGCCATTGCAATCAAAATAAAGATCAGCTGGCCGTGTTTTAACCTTTCAATCATTCTCTCCTCCGCTTAACAACTCATTCACCGTAACAAGCTTAAATCCCCTCTCTTTTAATTTCTCCGCCAAAAGCGGAATAGTCGAGACCGTCTCCGAACGGTCCCCTCCTTCGGTCTTAAACACGCCGCCGCTGTCATGAAAAAGAAGGATATCGCCGTTTTGAATATTCCTTAAAATATATTTTACAATATATTTATCGTCAAAGGTGACCCAATCTTTGGAATTCAAAGACCACAGGACAATATGATAGCCCATGGCCTTAATTTTTTCTTTTTCCCTTTTCGTAATCCAGGCCTTGGGAGGACGGTAATATTTTGTTATCTGGCCCGTCACCTGCCGGATCATAAAATCGGTATACCTAAGTTCCTCTTCAAGCTCCTCGGTCGTATAATAAATAAGGGCGCCGTGAGTATAGCCGTGATTGCCGATTTCGTGCCCCTCTTGGGCAACCCGCTTGGCTACGTCGGGGTATTCTGCCACATGATGGCCGATCATAAAGAATGTTGCCTTGATATCGGCTTTCTTTAGCTCATCAAGAATCTTGGGCGTCCAGACAGGCGAAGGCCCATCGTCAAAGGTCAGGGCAACCTTTTTCTCATTCGTTTTAACACGGTAGATCGTCTCTTTTCGGGTAAGAATTGCCTGGTCAAAGAAAACACAAAAACAAGCAATAATAAAGACGGCAAGAATGGCTGAGCTGATAAGAATTGCGATCATGATAAAATTTTATGCCTCCGCGATAGCCGAAAGTTCTTTTAAGATGCTTTTAAAAATCCTGAAATCATCCAGAAGAACGCTGATTTTATTGCCGTCATATGTCGCAACAGCCGGATGGTAAAGCGCCACAATTCTTTTGGAACCAAAGGCAGTTTCGGCTTCAAACACTTTACCATGAACTTCGCTGATATTCCGTAAAGGGAGCCCAAATTTTTCAAATATATAGGTAGTGGCAAATTTTCCTAAGGTAGCGATGATTTTGGGATCAACCGTTTTAATCTGAATATCCAGACTGCCAACGCAGGCATGGATCTCGTCGCTTAAGGGATTGCGGTTTTCCGGCGGGCGGCATTTGAGGATATTACACAGATAGATTTCTTCACGGGTTAGATTAACCGAATCCAAAAGCCGGTCAAAAACTTCTCCGGCGCGGCCCACAAACGGTTTTCCCTGAAGGTCTTCATTGCGCCCCGGCGCTTCTCCGATAAACATAACCGCGGCCTGTGCCGATCCTTCGCCGGGTACAGTATGCGTGCGGGTTGTGTGCAGCCGGCAGCGTTTGCACCGGGCAATCTGTTTCCGTAACCGCTCGATTTTTGAAGATTTTTCCTGGTCGTCCATGGCCCTAGGATTTAAAAGTAATCAGGGACGGGTCGTATTCGTCGGGTTTCTCAAAACCCAGGAGATTAAGAAGCGTCGCCGCCACATTGGAAAGGCCGCGCTTCTCTAAAGAGGCCATCACATATTCTTGGCTATAACCGGAATCAACGATAGCAAACGGGACGGGATTAAGCGTGTGCGCCGTTTTAACAATTTTCTTACCGTCCTTGACGGTAAACATCTCATCCGCATTGCCGTGATCGGCCGAAATAACGATAATGCCATTTAATTCGGTAACGACTTTTATCAACCGCTCGACGCAAATATCCACCGTCTTAACCGCAGTAATAATAGCCGATTCAACGCCAGTATGCCCGACCATATCGCCGTTGGCAAAATTAAGCCGGCCAAATTTGTATTTTCCGCTTTTTAAAAGCTCAGTTGTTTTGTCGGCAATCTCCAGTGCCTTCATTTTTGGCGCCTGGTCGAATCGGATCCGGTCGGAAGGGATCTCGAAATATTTCTCCAGCTTCTTGTCGACATAGCCGGATTTATTGCCGTTCCAAAAATAGGTGACGTGGCCGAATTTCTGTGTTTCGGAAATGGCAAAGGAAGCAATATTGTTGCCGCAAACATATTCGCTGACGGTGTGGTCGATTTGCGGAGGACTGACTAAATAATTTTTAGGCAAAAGAAGATCGCCGTCATACTGCATCATCCCCGCGTAAAGGACGTTGGGCGTGCGTTCGCGGTCAAACTCGGTAAAATCCTTTTCCTCGAAAGCCCGGGTTATTTCGATAGCCCGGTCCCCGCGGAAATTAAAAAACACAACCGAGTCGCCGTCCTGGATCGTGCCGACAGGCTTATCATTTTCGGTGACCACAAAAGAATTTAAGTACTGGTCGGTAATTTGGGGGTCTTCTTTGTAATAGGCCTCAACAGCCTGCAGGGCAGAAGAAAAACTCCTTGCCTTCCCTAGAACATGCGCATCCCAACCGCGCTTGACCACCGTCCAATCGGCATTATAGCGGTCCATGGTCGTGACCATGCGCCCACCGCCTGAGGCAATCCGACAATCAACACCAAATTCTTTATTAACGCTGGATAGGAATTCTTCTGTTTTTTTAAGATAAATGGGGGATGATTTTTCCGGGACATCGCGGCCGTCCAAAAGGGCATGCACGCGCACCTTTCTTACACCTTCCTTGGCACATTGTTTGATGATAGCAAAGAGATGATCAATATGCGAGTGGACGTTACCGTCGGACAAAAGACCGATCAGATGGAAAGTGCGGTTATTTTTTTTAACACGAGAAGTAAGGTCAGCCCACAGCGGTGTTTGAAATATCTTGCCGGTTTCAATCGCATTGTTAACCAGTTTGGCCCCCTGCATAAAAACACGGCCTGCGCCTAAGGCATTATGGCCAACCTCGCTATTGCCCATATCCTCGTCACTGGGCATCCCCACAGCCTTACCATGAGCCTGAATAACCGTATAGAGACTGCTCTTCATCAGCCCGTTAAGACAAGGCGGCTGCGCCATGAAGACACCGTCAGAGGCATCGCGCTTGCCGATCCCGACTCCGTCCATAATGATAAACAATAGCGGCCCCTTACGGCCGGAGAATTCCTTAAGTTTCTTTAATTGAAACGGCATAAAATCACCTTAAAAACCGGTTTATGGAGCCCCACGGACAAGCCCGGGGTTCTTTTCTATCTGTTCACCCCGCCTACTTCGTTTTGCTTCGCAAACCGAAGCAAAACGGCGGGGTTATCCGCCCTAAAATAACGGGCTTGGCCGTGCGGGCGGAATCTCGCCGAAGCATAATTTCGCATTCATCAACGGATAAGCCCAGAGTCTCCTGCGAAGGCGGATAAACAAAAAATACGTATTTTGAATACGTATTTTAAGCGCAGTCCCTCTCCTTTGTGTTAACGGAAACAGGGCAAACAAGATGAACGGTTGGATTCCCTAAAGGATTAACGACGTGTTTTCCTTTAAACAGCTTACCTTCGGAGTTTCTTTTCCGGCATGTTGTATTTTACCCACTCTGCCGAAAAGCGCTTTAGCCAATCGTTGGCGGCGTTTTCAAATCCGATATCGTGGCCTGCTTTTTCACTTTCAATCCAAAGATGCCGGTTAATTTCCTCCACCACTCTTTTGTCTTTCAACAATTCCTTCGAACCTGATTTGATGGCCATCGCCAACTCCTTTCGTTTAGGAAATACATTGTATCCTCAAGTGTATTTCCTGTCAATATTTTTTAGTAAACCCTCCCCCTTAGCTAAAACCCTCGGTCCGAAAATAAGGTTTTATAAATTCATTTAATGAGAGCGGGAAAGATACGGAGCCCTGGGGCAGCAAGTCCTTACGGGCGACTGATTTGCGCAAAAGGACAGATTTGATTATAGGCGCAATACGGGCAGACCATACGGCTGGGGGTGGCCGCAAAATTCCCTTGGCGGATGCCAGAAGAGGCCTCATCGACGCTCTCGACAACCTTGGTAATGGCCTTTTCGGTCACGGCATCCCTGCCGATAAGGCCGGTTTCCAAGAAATGCAACTCCTTGTAATCAGGAAGCTTACCAAATACTTTCTGATAGGCTAGGCTGTACAGCGAAAGTTGCAAACTCTCTTTAACGCGTTTATCGGCATCCTCTTGTTTATGGACAGCGGAAGACTTAAAGTCAATGATAATCGCTTTCCCGCCTTCAATATCAATACGATCCCAACGCCCAACAATACGATTGTTTCCCAAAGCAAAAGAAAAGTCTTTCTCGACATGGGCCGGGACTTTTTTAAGGCGTTCCTGCTCCCGGTAAAAATTGCGCAGCGCCGCAAAACCCGACTTAAGCCGCAATTCAATATGCTCCTGGGATAGAAACCCCTCTTTGCGGAACGAACTTTCGAAGGCCTTGAGCAGCTCATCTTCGCTAATAGCCGCGTTCTTCATTTTGGCCTGGTGGTACTGCTGAATAGCGTCGTGCAAGGCCTTGCCGTACAAAACCGTATGATGGGCCATGATCGGAACGCGCAGGATATGAACATATTTATATTTCAAAGGGCAAGTCAAGTAATCGTCAATCTGAAAGTAGCTCAAGGACAAAATATCATCATCCCCAATTCGGTGAACAGCCTCCAGACGCTGGCGCGCTTGCGGGGCATTGCGTTCAATCGCCTCCAGGGCATCTGCCTTGATTGCCTTTGTTTCACGTTTGACAGAAACAGCCTCGGAAACAAAACGGCTAATTTTCTTCAGCCTCTTCGTACCGTAATCAAAAGACGAAGTTAGAAACAATTCTCTCTGGGCCCGCGTCATCCCCACATAAAAAAGCCTGCGCTCTTCCTGAAGGTGAAAATCGCCCAGCGGCAGGATATCCTTGATCAACTCTTCGGGCAGCTCAATCGGTTCACGGCGCAGCGGCCAGGGAAAACGCCCCTCGACCAGCCCCACCAAAAACACGATTGGGAATTCCAATCCCTTCGCCTTATGAATAGTTAAGATGTTCACCGCGGCAACATCCTGCTCGGCCTCAGCAACCGGAGGGTCATCGCCCGCGGCGATGAGCATATCCAGATAACGGATAAAATGCAAAACCTTATCTTCACTGGCAACATATTCAAAGTCCTTAACCAGGTCAAAGAATTTGGCAATATTCCTTATTTTTTCTTCGTTTTCAGCGCTCTCATTTTCGACCAACTGTTTTAAAAAGTTTGTCTGGGTTAGAAAAAGATACAAAAGCCTTCCCGTGGAATGAGTTCGCGCCAGCTCGATAAACTGTTCCACGTCTTTAAGAATCGTTTCTTTTGCCGATAAAAACTCCGACGACAAATCCGGAAGCTCTTGAGTGGCGGCAGAGATTTTCTTAAACGCATAGAACAGATCCCATTGCCGGCGCTGGGCATAATTCATGACCCGAGTCAAATCCGCCAGCGGCATTTGATACAAATGGGAACTGGCCAGAAGATACAGGCTTAAGGAATCCGTCGGATTCGCCATCAATCTTAAGAAAGCAATGCACAGCTTTACTTCTTCGCGGGAATAAAGTCCCTGATTGCCGCTAAACTGCCAGGGAATGCCCTGCATGTTAAGCGCCCGCACAAAAGGATCCGCGTCGGAATTCGAACGCACCAGAATGGCAAAGTCAAGACAGGTGTATTTCTTTGATTTGATCTGGGCCTTGATGTATTTAGCGACCCAGTCGGCCTCGGAAGAAATCGTATCAAAATGCATATGTTTGACGGCCTTGCCTTTTTTCGAAATGCCGGTAAGCCGTTTGTTAATCTTCGCCTGCACTTCAAAACGGTCGGGATTATTATTCTGAATAAGTTTGTAGGCGCAATCGAGGATCGGCTGGGTCGAGCGGTAATTCTTGGTCAGGGAAATCTTTTCGCTCTCGGGATAGACTTTTAAGAAATTCAGGATATTGCTGACCGCCGCTCCCCTCCATTTATAAATGCTCTGGTCATCATCGGCGACAACCGTTAAATTCTTTGCCTTTTGCGCCAGGAGTTTGACCAATTCAAATTGGGCATAGTTAGTATCCTGAAATTCGTCAACGAGAATGTATTTAAATTGATCCTGATAACGCTTTAAAATGCTGGGATGCTCCCGGAAAAGCTTTACCGCCAGGAAAAATTGATTGGCAAAATCGATTTTGCTTTCTTTAAGAAGAAGCGTCTGGTATTGCTCGTAACACTTGGCGATTTCGCTGTGACGCTGCGCCGATTCTTTTAATGCCTCATCGGCGGGATTCTCGGCAGACTGACGCGCCAGTTTTTGTGCAAAATCGAGATACTCTCCGACCGAAACATCCTCATCCCGGGCCCGAGAAAAGAGATTAATGAGGCTATCAATAAATTTTGTGGGAACTCCCAGCGGACGGTAATATTCCAGAGGGAATTTAAAAAGATTTTCCTTAAAGAAAACCGAAGCCTGCGGCCGGGTCAAAACCTTAAAATCAGGATTAAGGCCCAACTCCAGGGCATTTTCCCTTAAGATCCGGTCGCCAAAGGCATGGAAGGTAAAAATCCAGGTATCGGTAAAGCCGTACGGCACCAGGACGTCCACCTTTTCCTGCATCTGCATGGCTGCTTTATCAGTAAACGTTAAAGCGAGAATTTCGTCGGGCCGGACCTTTTTGTCAACGATCAAATGCGCGATGCGGCGGGTAATAACCGTGGTCTTTCCGGTTCCGGCGCCGGCAATAATCAAAAGCGGGCCTTGATCGTGGACAACGGCCTTCTTTTGCTGCGGATTAAGGCCCTTAAGGATTTTTTCAGTCATTTTCCAATGCGTCGCTTATCGCCCCAGAAATTTTAATCTAACAAATAATCTTTATTAATTCGCTGCAGACTCTTAAAAATATTCGTCTTAACCGCCCGGTTCTCCCGCTCCAGCTGCCTGATAAGGTCTTTGATCATCTTCCTTTTGGTCATATCATTATTCGGGCAATCATACTCGACAAACTTCGGATACTTGGCCTTTTTGGCTAAAGCAGTAATATCTTTTTCTTCGATATAGGCCAAAGGCCTGATGATCGTAAGTTTACCGCCAAAAAACTCCTGTTTAGGTCTCATGGCGCTTATGTGCCCCTGAAAAAAAAGGTTGAGCAAAATCGTCTCAATGATGTCATCATGGTGATGCCCGAGAGCAATCTTATTAAATCCCATCCGGTGGGCACACTCAAAAAGGGCTTTACGCCTGTTCCAGGAACACCAGAAACAGTTGGTATCCGAAATCGTCTGGCCTTTCTTTAAAAAAGTTATTTTTTCAATGTGGTACGAAACGCCTTCCTTTTTAAGAAAATCTTCGAGCGGTTTTATATCCAATCCGGGAAGCCCCATATCGATAATCATGGCGAGTAATTCAAACTTGATCGGAGCAAACGTCTGCCGATACTTAAGAAGCTTTAATAATGTCATACTGTCTTTGCCGCCGGAAAACCCCACCACTACCCGGTCACCGTCCCGGAGCATATCGTAATCGCCGATAGCCATGCCGACCTTCTTTGAAAGGCTGACAAATTCTTTCTCGATTCTTACCGATAAGGTGTTCATTAGGTAATTATTAACCGTTATTTAGAATTCACGCCTCTAGAAATTGAATTATAACACTTGCATATACCTGAGACAATTCTTCGGAAATTCCTGGGAAATACGCCCCAGCATCGATTTTAGGCTTGACAAATAAACGTTTTCCATTATACTTCTACCCTATATAAAACAAAGAAAGGTTATTTGCTATGCCTAAAGCATGTGTGATTTGTGATAAAGGTCCCGTGGCCGGCCGTCAATATCGAAGACGCGGTATGGCCAAAGCCAAAGACGGAGCCGGTATCAAAGTGACCAGAAAGAATCCCCGTAGATTTTTACCGAATCTGCAAAGAGTCAAGATTCTCCTGAATAACTCCGTCCAGCGAGTTTACGTCTGCACCAACTGTATTAAATCGGGAAAAATCGTCAAGGCCTGATTTTTTCTACTTACCGTTAGACTCTTTTATATCCTTTAACCCTAACTGGACCATAGGTTCTTTATTCCAATCGTCGATCGATAGGCCGTAGGCCGCATCGATTCTTTGGGCATGAGCAACCATATCGGCGTATTTAGCCATGCCGAAACCTACGACCTGAAAAGTAGATTTTCCGTCCGTCACCCAAAATTTAATCGTATCACGCCCCAAAATAGCCGGCTTGCCTTTAACGGTAAGATTGCGCGAACAGAAAACCGGCGGCGGATTTCCTTCCCCAAAAGGCTCAATTGATTCAACCGTCTTTATTAAATCAATACTTAAGTCCGAAAGCGGAATCTCGCAGTCAATCTCCAAAGTCGGCGTCAGGTCTTCTGCGCTAATCGTTGTTTTTGCAAAGTCGTTAATTGCGTTGCGAAAGACATCGATATTCTTCTTTTGAATCGTCAGGCCTCCCGCATGTTTATGCCCGCCGTAATCCTCCAACAGACCGGCGCAATGCGTTAAGGCCTCAAAAATATGAAAACCTTCAATCGAACGCGCCGAGCCTTTACCGATATCATCCTCCAGAGAAATAACAATCGCCGGCCGGTAATAGGTCTCGACAATGCGCGAAGCAACAATTCCCAAAACACCGCGGTGCCAGCCCTCTTTACTGAGGACGATGACCTTGTGCTCTTTAAAATTAACTTCCCGCTCCACAATCGCCAGCGCCTCTTCGATAATATCTTTTTGAGTCTTCTGGCGGGTCTTGTTTTCCTCTTCCAATACCTTGGCCAGGCTATAGGCTTGGGCGACGTCTTCGCTTAAAAGCAGATTAAGGGCTTTGTCCGCAGAGCTGATCCGGCCCGCCGCGTTAAGGCGAGGGCCTAAGACAAATCCGACTAAAAACGGGCGCATTTTCTTGCCCTTAATTCTGGCCACATCCATTAAAGCCGCCAATCCTTTATTTTTGGTTTTCTCGATTCTTTTTAAGCCTTCCCGGACAAAAATCCGGTTTTCACCGCTTAATTCCGCCACATCGGCAATCGTTCCCAGCGCCACGATATCCAAATCCTCTTCCGGTACTTTTGCCAAAAGCGCCTGCGCCAATTTAAAAACCAGACCCACTCCGGTTAAGCCTTTAAACGGATAGGGGCATCCCTTTACCTTCGGGTTAATAATCGCCAGGGCATCGGGCACTTTGCCTTCGGAGGGTTCATGGTGGTCGACAATGATAACATCAATCCCCGCCTCATTAAGCGCCTGGACCTGGCTGACCGCGCCGATACCGCAATCAACACTAATCAACAATTTAACGCCTTTTTCTTTTGAGAAGTCAATAATACCGTGATTAAGCCCATAACCTTCGTGCATGCGGTGGGGAATATAATTGATCGCTTCAATCGATAATTTTTTAAGCGTATTCTTTAAAAGAACCGAAGAAGTAATGCCATCAACATCGTAATCGCCGAAAATCAAAACCAATTCATGATTTTCTTTTGCTTTCTTAATCCTATTCACGGCCGCGTCCATTCCCTTAAATAAAAACGGGTCATGCAGCCGCGAAAGATCAGCTGATAAAAAGTCGCGCGCGCCCTCGATCGTGTCAATACCGCGATTGACAAGAAGCTGGGCGACAATAGGGTGAATATTAAGAGAATTGCTTAGAAGAACCTGGAGCTTCGGGTGGGGATTTTGGATAAGCCATTTCTTGTACATGGAACCCTTCAAATATTAATTGATCGAAAAATACGTATCGGCGGACCTTCACGCGCGGATCATTACATTTTTATGGGAGCGCTGACTCCTAAAAGACGTAAGCCGTTGGCTAAAACGGTTTTGGCGGCATCAATAAGCCCCAGCCGCTCGCTGGACAGATCAACATTGTCGCTAACGACGCGGTGTTTATCGTAGAATTGATGGAATGAGCCTGCCAACTCCTGCAAATAGCTTACCAAAGTATACGGCTCGCGCTGCCCGGCACAGATAGAAATCACTTCGGGAAAATAACTTATGGTCCGGATAAGATCAATTTCTTCTTTTTCCTTTAATAGCGCTAAGCCTGATTTCTTGGGCTTTAATTTCGACTCTTTTGCAAACTCGATAATGCTATGAATGCGGGCGTGCGCATACTGGATGTAATAAACGGGGTTTTCCGGCGTTTGTTTCTTGGCTAATTCCAAGTCAAAGTCAAGATGGGCATCGATGCGCCGCATGAGAAAGAAAAACCTGCCCGCGTCCACGCCGACCTCATCCATGACCTCGCGCAGGCTGATATACTGCCCCCGGCGGGTCGACATCGAAAGCGGCTTGCCGTCTCTAAAAATCGTGGCCAGCTGGACAATCAGCACTTCCAAATTCTTAGGATCCCTCCCTAAAGCCGCCACAGCGGCCTTAAGCCTGGGGATATAGCCGTGATGATCCGGCCCCCAAAGATTGATAACTTTATCAAATCCGCGTTCAAATTTATTTTTATGATAAACAATGTCCGGCGCCAAATAAGTAAAGCTGCCATCGGATTTCTTAACCACGCGGTCTTTATCATCCCCAAAGGCGGTCGATTTAAACCATACCGCCCCTTCTTGTTCGTAGATAAAGCCTTTTTCTTTTAAGAACTCTAAAACTTTTTCAATGTTATCGGTTGTGGCGATCTTTGATTGGTGCGACCAAACATCAAAGTGAACGCCAAAATCTTTAAGTTCCTGGCGAATCACGCTAAGCAGATAATCTACTCCAAACTGACGAAAATCCTTTAGCTCTTTTTTGTCGAGCCCTTCGGCATTCTTTATCTTGTTATCCTCGATAAATTTCTTGGCCATATCGCGGATATAGTCGCCCTGATAACCGTCTTCGGGAAAATTGATTTCTTGCCCGAAAATCTCCCGCGCGCGCAATTCAATAGAGCGACCCAGGATATTGATCTGATTTCCTTCGTCGTTGACATAAAACTCTTCTGTTACATCGTATCCGGCAAACTTTAAAATATTCGCCAGCGCATCGCCGACAGCTGCCTGACGTGCATGCGCCACGCTTAACGGCCCGGTAGGATTTGCGCTTACAAATTCAATCTGCGCTTTCTGATTCTGGCCGATAGCGCTGCGGCCGAAACCATCTTTCTCGGAAAAAACTTTGTAAAGGATATCGTAAAACGCCGCGGCCGAAAAAAAGAAATTGATGAATCCCGGGGGTTTGATTTCAACAGCGGCGATTTTTCCTTTTAAAGGAGTGCCATCGATATTTTTCTGAATAATACCCTGGAGCTGGGCCGCCAAAGCCATGGGGCTTTGCTTCAAGAGGCCGGCTAAACGCAAAGCCACATTACAGGATAACTCGCCGTGTTTTTTGTCTCCGGGGATTTCTAAGATAACGGAAGGTTGCTTTAAGGGCTGGGGACAAACTGCCTTAACGGATTGCTCTAAAATCGACTGCAGCTGCACTCTTGCTTCTTCGGACATCGAAATTTAAGTATTTCACTTTAATTGGAGGAATTACTTTTTCCAGTTAATTCGCGGCGCATCCTGCCAGAGATGTTCCAGTCCGTAAAAATCGCGCGCTTCCCCGGCAAAGATATGGACCACCACATCCCCCACGTCCATCAGCATCCAGGTAGCCTCCCGTTGTCCTTGTGGCTGGCGGACCTTGATACCTTTTTTGCCCAACCCCTCATCAATGGCATCGGCAATGGCATGGCCCCGGCGGTCGGATGAGGCAGACACGATAACAAAATAATCGCAGAAATTAACCACCTTACGCATGTCTAAGATGACAATATCTTCCGCTTTCTTATCGTGCGCAAATCCTGCGATTAGCTTGGCTGTTTCTTTTGAAGTTGATCGGATTTTTTTTACGATGGCAGAATAACCTTAAGAGAGTATTAAAAACACCGTAAGGCCCTTGAATCCTTTTTGCCTTAAAAAGGATACGGGCCTATCGATGCAGTAAACATGCTCATTCTTGCCTTTAGCAAAGACAAGAAACCATTCCTTCACACATTAATACAATGCAGAATGAAACTATTTCTTTAATTTTGCCGCTTGATCCTTCGAAATGACGCGCCAGCATTCGTGGGTGCCAGCCTTGGATTTGGCAACGGCGAAACAGCGCCCTGCTTTTTCTTTAATCTGATATTCCGTAGCCTTGAATTTGTTCTTGGTCTTTACATCGTAGAATTCTAGCTCTTGCATTACGTTCTCCTTGTTTGTATTGGTGCTGTATTAAGAATTGATAAAACGATTACGGTTAACGCTTAAATCTTTTAAGACGGCCTTTATAAGAACCTATTTTTTCACCTCCTTGCTAAAAGCCATCGCGTAAAATATCTGAAATATAAGTAAAAGTCTAACCGATATTCAATCTTTTGTCAACATATTCATACATCAAAATTAGCACATCCTTCAATAGACATGCCCTTTCCCGGGAAGAATTCCCCGCGTCCTTAAAAATTTCCATCCCGAGGGTTTACATGGATGCGGGTTAACGGATCGAATACAGCCACTCCAGGGCTTCGTGAATAATATTTTGGGGCGGCCACTCGTGGCCGCCCTTAAAAATCCTCAATTGCACCTTGGCGTTCGCATCTTTAATTTGTTGTTGGGCACGCCTTGCTTCATCCAAGGCGTAATCATCATCACCCGCGCATTGATAAACCGGTATGGAGAAAATCGGCTTCTCCAGCCCTAAGCCTGATCCGCAGGCAATGATCCCCTTAAATGCCGAGGGATATTTGTACGCCAATTGATAAGCCATTTGCCCGCCGTTAGCGAAACCGGCCGCGTAAAACCGGTTGCCGTCAACATTATACTTTTTCTTAACATCCTTTAAGACCGATTCTTGCGCCGCAACAACTTTAGGCCATGATTTTTCGTTCAATTCAAAATAGACAAGATCCATAAAACCGATAATAATCCAGCTAAGCCGGTAAGAGGCATAGCCGAATATCCTGGTTGTCTCCACGCCGTCCCCTTGAGGATGAAAGCAAAAAAGCACCGGATAACCGTTCGCCTTCTTCATATAGCCCGACGGCAAACGCACGGCATAACGGTATCCCTCGGGAGTTACCGCAATTTCTTCTTCGTGGGCACGTGATGGACAAGGAAACAATAAAAAATGGCCCAGCCATAAAATTAAGACAAAGGCTGGGCCGATGAAAAGATTATGCTTCCGGAAAAACATCTTTCTAAAACCTAATGATTGAATCGGACAAATCCTTTTGTTGGATATCGTTGAGAGGGCCAACCACAGCGAGGTTGATATTTTTCTCCGCGAAAATAACATTGGCAACACGTTTAATATCAGCAATCGTAACCTTTTTTACTTCTTTTAAAATATCATCGAGCTTGCGTGTCTTATTTAAGATAAGAGTCTGGCCCCCTACCCAAAACATATGCTCGAGCGTGTCCTCCAACCCCAAAAGCATCTGGCCAAGATAATAATCCTTAGCGCGGGTAAATTCGTCTTTGGTAATATTGTCCTGCTTCATGCGCCTTAACTCACCCAAAATAACCTCAACGGCTTCGGTGACTTTTTTGTTATCTACGCCAGCGCTGACTAAAAGGATGCCGGTGTCTTTCAAAGATTTAATCGCGCTGGAAATAGAATACGCCAGGCCCCGTTTTTCCCTGATTTCATTAAACAGCCGGCTCGACATGTTAGCGCCCAAAACGATATTAAGCAGATTAAAGGCATGCCGGTCAGGGTGATCAATCCTTAAGCCAAAAGCCCCCAAAGCCAGATGCATCTGTTCGGTATCTTTAAAGAAAAACTTTACCTGGGATTCTGCTTGAGAATTATTAGCCTTAAGAAAGCTAGGGCATTCCTTATTGCGGATGCCTTTAAATTTTTTTTGAGATAAATCCACCAGCTCCTTGTGTTTTAAGCAACCACAGGCAGCCACCACGATCTTACCCGGGGCGTAATGTGTCTCCCGAAATTCCTCCAAATCATCCGCGCTCATTTTCCCGACGGTTTCCAGGCTTCCGGTTAGATTCATCCCCAAGGGATGCCCCGGCCACATCAATTGGTCTAACAACTCCATAACAAAATGCTGCGGCAAATCGCGGTACATCTTTATTTCTTCCAAGATAACGGTGCGCTCCTTTTCAACGTCCTCGGAAGAAACCAAGGGAAAGAGAGTCATGTCGGTTAAAATATCAAAGGTCCGCTCTAAATGCTTGGCCGGTATTTTAGCAAAATAGCAGGTCAGCTCTTCGTCAGTGAAGGCATTAAGCGACCCACCCACCCCTTCGATCAATTCTTTAATGGCGTAGCAGGGATACTTCTTGGTTCCCTTAAAAACAATATGCTCCAGGAAATGAGCGGCTCCCTTGTTTTGCGTATTCTCATAGCGGCCCCCGGCGCCGATCCAGATCCCGACGGAGACACTATCGCGACCTTTCATTTCGTGGGTGGCGACTCTTAATTTATTATTTAAAACAGTTTTTTTATACACAGCATTGTCCTTTTGGCTAGACGTTGTTCGTAAGACGGCGCACAAAACGGGAAACATTCTTGACAAGATTTCTTTTGCCCAAGTTCTTTTTAATTTCATTCACAATCGCGCTACCGACAATGACCCCGTCGGCGACACGGGCAACCGATTTGACTTGGGCGGGAGTTGATATCCCGAAGCCGACACAAATAGGTTTCTTCGCGTATCGCTTTGCCTGGCGGACATGAACTAAGAGGCCCTCGGGCAACCCCTTACGCACGCCGGTTACGCCGGTCAACGAAAGATAATAAATAAACCCGCCGGAATCGCGTACGATATTTTTCATTCTTTTTTTTGTTGTGGTCGGCGATAGAAAGAATATGGTTGCTACGCGGTTTTTGCGGGCTGCTTTCATTAAAGATACGGCTTCTTCACAAGGCAAATCAGGGACAATAATTCCGTCCACGCCTACCTGACCAGCGGCTCGAAAGAATTTTTCCAACCCAAAGTGAAAGACCGGATTATAGTAGGTCATCAGGACCAGGGGAATTTGGGATTTTACGCGAATATTCTTTACGGCCTGAAGAATTTTCTTTACCGTTACCCCGCCGTCCAGGGCCCGCTGGGAAGCGGCCTGAATTGTCGGGCCGTCAGCCATAGGATCAGAAAAAGGCACGCCCAGCTCCACAATGTCCACGCCCGCGTGCTCGAATTCAAAAACCAGTTTTTCGGTAGTTTTAAGCGTCGGATCACCGGCCGTAACAAAAGCGATAAATACTTTTTTGTTTTTACGCCGCAACTGCTGGAATTTTCGATCAATTCTATTCATTAGACCAGGTCCTTGATGGAAGTAACATCCTTATCTCCGCGCCCGGAAAGACAAACGATAACGCTCGAATTCTTTCGGACACGCTTGGCTAATTTTCCCAAATACGCGATGGCGTGCGCTGTTTCCAAAGCCGGAATAATCCCTTCAGTCTGAGAAAGAAGCTTTAAGCCCGCAATCGCTTCCTGGTCAGTCACGCAAACATACTGCGCCCGGCCGATTTTCTTGTAATAGGCATGCTCAGGCCCCACCCCGGGATAATCCAGACCCGCCGCAATTGAGTGCGCGATTTTTATTTGCCCGTCGGAATCCTGCAGAATACTGCTTTTGCTGCCGTGCAACACGCCGATTTCGCCTTTATTAAGCGATGCCGCGTGTTTTTGCGTATTTAACCCTAAACCGGCCGCCTCAACGCCAATCATCCGCACATTCTTATCATTAAAGAAATTATAAAAAAGCCCCATGGCATTACTGCCGCCGCCTATACAGGCCAGTAAATAATCGGGTAATTTGTTTTCCTTCGTTATAAATTGTTTTCTTGCTTCGCGGCCGATCACAGACTGAAATTCGCGCACCATCAACGGATACGGATGCGGCCCGGCCACGGTCCCAATAACATAAAAAGTATCATGCACGTTGGTCACCCAATCGCGCATCGCTTCATTCATGGCATCTTTTAAAGTTTTAGAACCGGTTTTAACCGGAATGACTTTAGCCCCCAAAAGACGCATACGAAAAACATTGAGGGATTGCCGGGCAATATCTTCTTCTCCCATATAGATATCGCACTGAACGTTAAAAAGTGCCGCGGCTGTCGCGGTTGCAACCCCGTGCTGGCCGGCCCCGGTTTCGGCGATTACCCGGGTCTTGCCCATGCGTCTCGCCACCAAAAGCTGGCCTAACGTATTATTAATCTTGTGGGCGCCGGTATGCAAAAGGTCTTCGCGTTTTAGATACACCTTGAGCCTTTTTAAATGCGCGCTTAAACGCTTCGCATGATAAAGCCCGGTCGGCCGCCCGGCATATTCCTTAAGATAAAAATCGAATTCAGCCTTGAATTTCTTGTTAGATTTAAGCGAATAAAAAACTTTTTCCAGGTCGGATAGCGCCGCCATCAAAGTTTCGGGAACAAATTTCCCCCCGAACTCTCCAAAATGCCCTTTTCTGTCCGGTAAATTCATCGCGCGGATATCTCTTTTATTTTTGCTTTTTGTATTCAGCTATCATCATCGACGTACTGCCGATCCCCACCGCCCCGTCGATTCTTAAAGGGATTTTATCGGCACTTTGGTCAAACCAAACCCGGTATTTAGCCGGGTTGCTTTCCATAAAATACGCATCATACGTACCGGCGGACGTCTTGAGTTTCGTTGTCTTTACAAGATCAATTTTAACATCGGCTGTGGGCAGACGGATGTTAAAAGAATCGCCCAGCCGGAACTGGCCCGATGCGCGGCAGCGGTAGATAAAACAGTAAATATTATCGATCAACCCCGGCTTATGAATGACCTGCTGGGAGGTTTTTGAACCGGCGGTTTTTGTGACCTTAATAACACCGCTTTTACGATCGTACTCCTCGGTAATCTTTTCTTTCTTACCGAAGATGTTAAGGTCGCGCTTAACGATCAGCGGGTAAAAATCGTTGGTGTCGGCATAGATTTTTTCCTCGTCAAAGAAATTAAAGGATTCCGCCGTGAAAACGATCAAATAGAATTCTTTACCGTCAACTTTTTGGCGGCCGCTAAACGTGAGCGTGGCTTCGCCGACGCTAACTCCCGTTTTTTTAATTTGATATTTAATAAATTCACCCTCGGCAAACGGCAGAGAAATATCCTTTGATTGATCCGCCCCGGCAACCGATGCCTGGCGAACCTGTGTCCTTTGGGCTAAGGCCTCCTGGGTTTTCAGGTAATAAATACCTAAAACCCCCAAAATAACCAGGCCAACAACCATTCTTATGATTTTTTTCGGCATCACGATTGTCTTTCTTTTAAATATGCAGCAAAATCATCGTTAAAGAAAACCTTCTTCGGAAAACCAAACCATGCCCGGTACGTCAAGAAATACGCTAAGGGATAAACCGGGTTGAGAAGCTGGTCAAAAATCATATGCACCGTCACCCCAAAAAGAAGCCCAAGAAAAACCGGATCAGGCCTGAAGAATGAAACGGCGATCCATCCGGCTATCAACAATTCATGTGAATGCAAAATCAGGTAAAGCCTTCCTGCTTTCTCGTTAAGACAATAATCTTCCAACCTCTTTATCGAGAAACAAACCGTTCTTTTAATAATACAATAATCTAAAAAGTGGTCCAAATCAATAAGAACGCCGCCTAAAAAACAGGCGGCTAATCCCGGCCATGATGGGCTAAAAACAGAAAAAACGGCCGTGGTTGCTGCCGAAAGCACAATATGTTTTTCTAGGGTCACCTTGAATTTCCTGCATTCTTTGTTCGTTCGCTATCCCGACGTTCCGCCAAAACACCTAAACATTATCATATTCTTTTATAAACTTTTCAAGCACCTTTGCGCCCTGGTATAGATTCTCGATTTTGACATATTCGTCGGTGGCATGGGCCGTCCCCCGAGAACTGAACCCCGTCGCAAAAGCCGGAATACCCGCTTTTTTAAAGAAAGAAATAACCGTCGCGCCCTCGCTGCCGGTTAACTTTGCTTTTTGCTTCATGCTGACACAGGCCTTGAAATAGGTCCTGACAAGCCGATGTTGCGCGCTAATGCCGTAAGGATGCTGGATATCATCAATTTCAATCTTGAAGTTTTTAACCTCGCGGCTGACAATCTTTTTAATCTCTTTTAAAACATCACGAGGATTAGTCCCTGGCAAATACCTCGCATCAACCGAAAATTCACAAAAATCAGCCACCATATTAACCTTATCCCCGCCTTTAATAGTGCCGATATTCACCGTCGGAGCCCGCAGAAGCAAATGATTATCATATTTGAACTTGTGCGTTTTAAGCCGGGTGATAACTTTGGCAGCCAATTCAATAGCATTAACCCCCTGCCAGTTGTAGGCCCCGTGTGCTTTTTTTCCAAATATCTTTACGCGACAGTGGATGAGCCCTTTCTGCGCAATAATCGTATGAAATTCATCCGAATCTAAAATAACGGCCTCTTTTACTTTGAGAAGCTTCCTCTCGAGGAGCGGCACAATTCCTAAATGGCTTCCCGTCTCTTCGTCGGCAGTTGCGGCGAAGACAAGATCTTTTTTAAGCGCAGCCTTGTCTTCGACAAGGCTGCGCAGGACCTCCATGCACACGGCCAGATTGCCCTTGTCATCACTGGCTCCTCTGCCGTAAATACGGCCATTATGAATTTGCGCACCAAAGGGCTTGAATTTCCAGCCCCCTCCGGCAGGAACAGTGTCAATATGGGGAGAAAAAAGCACGGCATTACGTTTAGCATCAGCCGAAACACCCTTAAGAGTCACCACGACATTGGGCCTATTTTTCTTAAAAGAATAAGTTTTAACCTTAAGGCCCAACGAGCGCATTTCTTTCTCGATAAAATCGGCCAGCTGTATTTCATTGCCGGGAGGGTTTTCCGAGTTAATACGGATGAGTTTCTGGGTAAGCGCAACCAGCCTTCTTTTACAAATCATCCCAAAATCCCCCTGGCTTTGATAGCATCGCTAGTTCTTTTGAAATCCTCATAATCCACGAGCATCAAATCGGGCCTGGTTTCGCTGAATTTCTGGATTTTGGGCATGTTTTCTTTGATATTACGGAAGGCCATGTAGAGAAAATCCGTCTGGCAAGAAGGGCATTTGGGTGAATCCATCTTAACATTGAGTTCGTTGCACTTAGAGCAGCTGGCAGATAAGTCCCCACAAATGATCAAATGTTCCTTGATGTGATCAATGTCGACCTTTTTGTAGACGCGTATGAACTTTAAATTCATAGCGCCCATTATACCATACCGTATCGAAATTTATTTCATTTTTTGGCAAGAGAAATGAGCAGCCGGGCAATGATGCGGAGAGAGCAGATAAAAAAATATCCCTCGCTTACGCTTGGGACTATAAATAAAAAAGCCGATAAAGATTGGGGCTCATCACCCCGTTCACTTCGGCAACCCAGCCACCATATTGTCAGTAACCACGCCTATCGGCGAGTATCGCCCAACCGCTTGGGGGGCCTTTTGGGTTTTAGACAACTTAGGTCTGTAGGCTTTGCGTCCCCGGCTTTCACCGGGTTTACCTTTATCGGCTAATTAAAATATAGCATACATTTAGCCTGTTGGCAAGGTAACGAGAGGCAGGATGCGGGCGGGTTTTAAGCGATACGCCTTAGGGTAATGAACTACGGAGTTTTCTTGCCCATCTTCTTTTGTCTTATGTCCTGCAGAAAATTCTTAATAAATAGAGCCCTGTCGTCTGTTTTGTTCTCCAGCCCAAGGCCAACCAAGAGCCCTGTCAGAATTTCCTCGGCCCTGTCATATTCTTTGATTTGATTATACAATACGGCTAATTGAATACAGTCTCCCGCCTCTCTTTTTTCCTGGCGCTTAATCAAATCTTCAAATTCTCGCGCAGCATCCCGAATCATGCCTTTGTTAAGATAGCTTGTGGCAAGCTTGCGTTTTAAATTCAGAAAAATAGCATCCTGGTATTTTCTTGTCACGCCTTCCTTTAAAGAACGAGGACTTGATGCCACGGCGCTTTGATATTCTGAAATAGCCAAATCCCACGAACCTTCAAGGTAATAGCAATCACCCAGGCCCTCACGGATCCTGGCCACCCCGGGTTCAAACCGTGCCGACCTTTTAAAAATAGCTAAATCACTTTTCCAGAACGGCTGATAGGACAATGTGGTCCCAAAAAGAGGCAGAATAATCAACGCGCATACTCCTGAATAAAACCATCGGTCACGGTTATCTTTGTTTAAGAAAGATATGCGTTCCTTAACTCTGAGCAGAACAGCCGCAGTAAATATACTAAAACCGATCGACGGAAAATAAAGAAAGTGATCCGAAACGACAAGCGTTGCCCCCTCCAAATAAAGAGGCAAAACCAAAGGAAGCGTAGGAAAAAGCGTAATGATAAACCACAGCCATCCGAAACAAAGAACGCGGTCTATTTTCTTAAATACTAAGGTTAAAAGAATCAACAGCGGCCAAAGCAAAAGATACGCCACCGCCGATAAATTAAAATGAAACTGCAAGAGTTCTTGGGCCCGGAAATAATGCAAGTCAAAGGGAAACAGCATAATTCTAAGATAGCCCAAAAAAAGCTTTGATGACGTCAAAAACCTTTCCGGAAAAACTTCCGTATGCACATTCCACGAATATCCTAATTTCAGATAATAAATCCTGAAACAAAAAAACACCAGGACAACTATTAACAAGCCACCGTACAACAACAGATTTTCCCGAACAATTTTAAAGACATTCCTCTTTTGAGCGCAGAGAACATCGTAGGCGAAAATAAGAAACGGCAAGATAATGGAACTTTCCTTACTCAAAAGCGCAAATGCATACAAAAACAGAATCATCCCCACGGCGGGCCATTTTACGCTGCCTGTCCGAATACCATTTTGGAAAAGTAGCAGAGCTGAAAGAATAAAGACCGCACTTAAGCTCGCAATAACACAACTGACCATGCATACTGTTTCAACCTGGACAGGATGCACTAAGAATATCATGGCCGCCAGAAGGGCGTATTTCCTGTCTGGAATAATTCGAGAAGAAAACAAGTAAACTAAAATAGCAACAGTAATATGCATGAGCAGGCTTATAAGATTCCATCCGGCCGAATTCTCCCCGAAAAGAAGACATTCCGATAGGTACGCTACAATCCCTAGCGGGCGGTAGTATTCCGCGACCCCTATAGACGTCCCGATACTCTCAGGATACCGCGGCAGAAAATACCCCGCGAGCTGATGAAAAGACTTAATGGCACTGACTTCAGCTAAATTCGGAACACTATCAAGGATAAAAGGGAAAGAAAGTGATGCAGTATATAGTGTTAATCCGAGCGCAACAAGAACGGCGGAAGCAGCAAGAAGATGATGAACCCCTCGGCGGCTCATTTTTCCCAGCTCCCAAAGGAACAGGAATATTCTTTCATAAACACAATTCTCTCGATAGGGATTTCAATATTTCAAGAACTAGAAAAATCAGAATTTTAAGAACTTCTCCCAGTACTTATACAGTTCTTTAGTGGCCCTAACATCCCCGAGGCAATACCGGGCGATATCCTGATAGCGGCCTTCTTTAAATAGGTCTTTAACCTGCAAACCGCTGATTCCGTCTTGTTTGGGGCTTTTGATATTAAAGGCATTGCACCACATATGCAGGCTGAATTTCCTGCGCATCGCGTCGTAAAAGGTCAGCTGATCGCTTAAATCGATATGCTCGGCATGAGAATAGCGATAGGGCACAAGATTCCTGATCGGCTTGATTTTGTTCATCGCCGAACGCAGCATCACAAACGGGCCGTCGAATGTCCGGCCGTTAAACGTCACAAACTGGGTATAATTTCGCATGTGTACCCAGAAATTAGTCAAAATATCCTGTTCGTTGCCGGAGATAAAAACAACATCCCCGTCGATAAATTTCTCCGGTTTGGCCCCGCCATTCTGATAATAGACGAAACCCTTATCCGTCTCCGCCTCCAGCATGGCAATGGTAACGATCTGGGCAGTAAGAGGATAAAAACTTAAAGAGTTCTTCGCCTCTTCTTTTTCTTCCTCATTTTCGGCGAATCTTAAGAAATATTCTTTGGACGTCTCGTCCAAGAGCTCAAAATCCTGCCCCACGGTTTCGATATCAAAGATTACTTTAGCCACAGACTATCCCTCCTATTATTTCTGCCGCTCAAACGCCGGCACGAGCCTTTACTAAGAATTCTACCAATAATTTTTCATCCTTCTTGCCCGGAACGCTTTCCACGCCCGAGGAAACATCCACCGCGTAGGGCTTTACCGTTGTTATCGCCGCGGCGATATTTTCCGCGCAAAGGCCGCCGGACAAAATAACAGGTTTGCTTAACTTTTTGCCCGCAATAATTTCCCAATTAAAAGTCTTGCCGCTGCCGCCGTACACGTTTTCCTGGTGCGCATCAAACAAATACGCACATACCGGATATTGTGAAAGGCCGCTTATGTCAAATTTATCATGCACCCGAAAGGCCTTGATCACTTTGTAGGATTTGAATCGCTGGCAGTACTGCGGAGTTTCATCGCCGTGAAATTGCAGGGTATTAAGACCGCAGAATTCGGCGATATCCCTGACCGCCCCCTCTTTTTGGTCAACAAAAACTCCCACCGGTGTTACAAAAGGCGGTAGGATCTGGATAATACGCTGTGCCTTCGACGGTGAGACAAACCGCGGGCTTTTTTTATAAAAAATAAATCCTAACGCCCACACCCCCAATGACGCCGCCAGCAGGGCATCTTCCGTGTTGGTTATTCCGCAAATCTTCGTCTTGACATTATTTTCCATGCATCACTTCCCTTATCTTGGCCGACATATTCTCGGCACGTAAAAAAGTTTCTCCGATTAAAACCGCATGTACCCCTAAATCCTGTAACACCTTTACTTCCTCATGACTTTTAATGCCGCTTTCAGAAACAATGATTCTGTCTTTGGGAATCATCGGAATCAGTTTGCGACTGATATCAAAATTAACCGTCAATGTACGTAAATTGCGGTTGTTAACGCCGATGATCTCGGCACCGCATTTAAGCGCCCTTTTTAATTCAGCCTCATTGTGGACTTCAACCAGGCAATCAACGTCCAGTTTAGCGGCCCTGTCGATAAGGCGCCTAAGTGTCTCGTTGTCTAAAAGCGCAACAATTAGAAGAATGGCGCTGGCGCCAAAATAAAACGCCTCGTAAATTTGAACCTCATCGATAAAGAAATCTTTTGCCAGCACAGGAATCTTAAAATGCTCACTGACCTGGCGCATATAGGGAACTTTTCCTAGAAAGAATTTTTCCTCGGTTAAAACCGAAATAGCCGACGCCCCGGCCTCAAGGTAAGTTGCGGCAATCCTATTAATATTAAAATCCTTGCAGATAATCCCTTGAGATGGCGAGGCTTTCTTGATTTCCGCGATAAGATTAACCTGGCCCGGCTGCGTAATCGCCTGCTTAAAAATCCGGTAGCGGGAGAGCTTGTCGTCTTTGATTTTCTTCTTCAAGGATTCGAAAAAAGCCTTCTTTTCCTTAAGAAGGCTTTGCTTGTGCTTTAGGATTTTATTAAGAAAATCAGCCGGCACGGTTTGTAAACTCTCTTAACAGGGTTAACTTCTTCGCCGCCTTGCCCGAGTCAATGGATTCTTCAGCTATTTTTATACCGTCAGCGACCGTCGTTACGGCCTGAGTAACATACAAAGCACAGGCGGCATTCAAGACAACAATATCGCGCTGGGGTCCTTTTTGGCCGCTCAATACATCCTTGGCAATCCGGACATTCCTATTCAAGTCTCCGCCTTTAAGGTCTTCGCTTTTGGAAATAGCAATACCGAATTCTTCCGGCGAGAGAGGATACGACGACACTTCATTGCCGTCGTATTCGCTGATAAAGGTCGCCCCCGTTGTCGTTACCTCATCTAAACCGTCATGTCCGTGAACCACCATGGCGCGCTTGATCCCTAAATTCTTTAAAACATACGCGATCGGCTCAACCAGCCCTTTATCGTAAATACCCATCATTTGATGCGTGGCCGAAGCCGGATTGGTTAACGGCCCTAAGATATTAAAGATTGTTTCAACGCCCAGCTCTTTACGTACCGGCCCGGCATATTTCATGGCCGGATGCAGGTTCGGGGCAAACAAAAAAGCGATACCGACTTTATCCAGGCATGTACCTAATTTTTGAGCATCCAGGCTTAAGTTTATCCCCAAGGCCTCCAGAAGATCGGCGCTGCCGCAGCTGCTGGAAACAGACCGGTTGCCGTGTTTGGCAACGGCCACCCCGGCACCGGCAATAACAAACGCCGCCACCGTCGATATATTAAACGTGCCCTTTTTATCGCCGCCCGTGCCGCAAGTATCCAAGACAACTTCATGATTTGTTTTTACCTTGAGACAATACTCCCTCATGACTTTGGCGGCGCCGGTTATCTCCTCAACGGTCGAGCCCTTGGCGCGCAAGGCCAACAAAAAAGAAGCAATATCTTCTTTAAGCGCCTGGCCGGACATAATCGTCCGCATGACCTGCTGAATTTCTTCTTGGGTCAGGTTTTTCTTATCTTTGATTTTCGCGATAGCGGATTTCATATTTTGAGATGAATAGAATCTTTTTGTGCGGGGGGCGGCCCTCGATGTTTTCCAATCGCCCTTGGGCGATAGACCAACGGGTCGGGCCGCCCCCTCCCAGAACTTAGCGTAAAGCTAAGAAATTACTCAAAATATCTTTACCGGACTTAGTTAAAATCGACTCCGGATGAAACTGGACACCCCAAAGGGGAAACTTCTTATGCTTGACCCCCATAATCTCTTTATCATTCGTCCAGGCCGTTAATTCCAAGCATTCGGGAAGATTTCTTGGGTCAATGACCAGAGAATGGTAACGGGTCGCTTCAAAAGGATTTTCGACCGACTTAAATATTCCTTTTTTATTGTGGTAAATTTTCGATGTCTTCCCGTGCATCAACCTCTTGGCTTGGATAATCTTTCCCCCGAAGGCATAGCCGATCGCCTGATGCCCCAGGCAGACACCTAAAATCGGCAATTGAGCGGACAATTCGCGAATCAGCGAAACGGAAATTCCCGCATCCTCGGGCCGTCCCGGCCCCGGGGAAATAAGGATCTTGTCGGGCTTGAGTTTCTTAATCTGCTCAAGCGTAATTTTATCGTTACGGTAAACCTTGAGCTGCGCGCCCAATTCCCCTAAATACTGGACGAGGTTATAGGTAAACGAATCATAATTATCGATAACGAGAATCATAAAATTATTCTTTTTCTCTGCTTACTTTCGCGCCCAACTTGGCTAATTTTTCATCGATGGCCTCATAACCGCGATCTAGATGGTAGATACGATGAATCTCCGTCGTCCCTTCCGCTGCCAGGCCGGCAATCAAAAGTGCCGCCGACGCCCTTAAGTCCGAGGCCATGACCGGAGCGCCATAAATGGCCTTTGTCCCTTGAACAATAGCGCTGCTGCCTTCACGGCGTATATCCGCACCCATACGGTTTAATTCAGCGATATGCATAAAACGATCAGGGTAGATCTTGTCGGTAATAACACTGATCCCTGGCGTCATAGCCATCACCGCCATAAACTGCGCCTGCAAGTCCGTCGGAAATCCCGGATACGGCAACATAGTCACACTGACGGGTTTTATAGTTTTGTTTGTTTTTACCCGGATCATGTTGTGCTCCTTGATAACCTTAACGCCCGCCTCTTCCAGCTTATCCACAAGTGCCGATAAATGATTATAGCGCACATCCCTTAAAACAATATTGCTTCTCATGGCTGCCGCCATCAGAATAAATGTTCCGGCCTCGATCCTGTCCGGAATAACTTTATAATCGGCGCCATGAAGCTTCTTAACGCCCGAAATAACGATTTGCGGTGAGCCGTGACCCTTGATCCGTGCTCCCATTTCGATTAAGAAATTTGCCAAATCTTCCACTTCCGGTTCACAGGCCGCGGATTCAATGATGGTCTCCCCCGCAGCCAGGGTTGCCGCCATCATCACGTTCGCCGTTGCCAGAACTGATGAGCCCGAAACCCCGCCCAGATAAATATGAGTTCCCTGTAATTTCTTCGACTGAGCAATAACATAACCGCCTTCAAAATGTATCTTTGCTCCCAACGCCTGGATGCCTTTAATATGCAAATCAACCGGCCGCACCCCGATAATACATCCGCCGGGTAAAGACACCTTAGCAATCCCCAGCTTTGCCAATAAAGGCCCTAAGACGCAAAACGATCCGCGCATAGTCGAAACCAGCTTGTAATCGGCGAGATAGCTAATCTCCCCCTTGGAAGAAACAGTTACGCAGTCTTTCTCGATGTCAACGTTTTTACCCAGGGAGCGCAAGAGCTTCGCCATCGTCATCGTATCCCGCAATTTCGGGACATTGTGAATCGTGCAGGTCTCGTCGGTCAATAAAGTCGCTGCCATAATCGGCAGGACCGCGTTTTTGGCACCGCTGATCTTAACCTCACCCTGCAATTTCTTTCCGCCTTCGATAACTAATTTTTCCATAGACTTATACCTTTGCGATTAGGACACGTTCAGTTTGGTTATAATCTTTTACGCAATCAACAATTTTGAAACGGCCATTAGCACACAGAATGTTTTCAATGTCGCCTCTTTGCCCATTCCCGATCTCCAGGAAAATAAAACCGCCTTTTCTTAAAAAACGGGGGCTTTCGTCAGCGATACGACGATAAAAATCCAATCCATCTTCACCGCCGTCAAGGGCAATGACAGGATCGTGACGCACTTCCTTGGGCAAATGGGCAATTTGAGCAACAGGAATATACGGAGGATTGGAAACGATAATGTCGAATAAATTCTCTAAAGCTAGGTAGCTGGAAAGATACGAAAACAAATCGCTTTCAATAAATCGTATCTTGTCTTCGGATTGATTAAGGCGGGCATTGTCACGGGCAAGATCAAGCGCTTCTTTAGAAATGTCAACAGCCGTTACAAGGCAATTTGAAATATTCTTAACCAGGCTAACGGCAATATTGCCGCTGCCGGTACCGATATCAAGAATTCTTAAAGGAAAGCGCGAAAGGCTTAAAGCCTTTTCAATGACAAGCTGAACTAAGATCTCCGTTTCGGGCCGAGGGATCAGCGCCCTTTTATCGGTCAGGAATTTTAACCCCATGAATTCACAGCTTCCCAGAATATGCTGCAGCGGCTCGCCGTTTTTTCTCCTCTCTTGCATCAAGGTCAGGATATTTTGCTGCTCGGGCGTCAGCGTCTTTGAACCAACATAGAGATCAATGCGCCGGCAGTTCAGCAAACTCGTTAGCATCAATTCTTGTTCGGTCATCTATTTCTCACCGCCTCTTCCTCAGAAAAGATCTTCAATGACAAATTACTGCTTGGCTTTCTCCAATTCCAGTTCGGCTTCAGCCTCCGCCTTCATAAGGGCACCAGTTAACTCATCAAGTTCGCCGTCCATCACACTCACCAGCTGATGCGTGGTAAAGCCTATCCGGTGATCCGTTACTCTTCTGTCGGGGAAATTATAAGTCCGTATTTTTTCACTACGGTCACCGGTACCGATTTTTGCACGGCGCTCTTGGGATGCCTTGGCCGTAGCCTGCTGTCTCATGTTGTCTAAAATCCTTGCCCGCAAAACCCGCATGGCCTTCATTTTATTCTTAAGTTGAGAACGTTCATCCTGACAAACAACCACCGTCCCTGTAGGAAGATGTGTTAGCCGAACGGCGGAATCCGTCGTGTTGACGCTTTGCCCGCCCGGGCCTGAGGAACGAAAAACATCAATCTTTAAATCTTTAGGATCGATCGTAAGCTCAACCTCTTCAGGCTCGAATAAAACTGCCACGGTTGCAGTTGAGGTATGGATACGGCCCGAGGCCTCGGTCGTGGGGACACGCTGAACCCGATGGACACCGCTCTCCCACTTAAGCCGCCGCGATGCCTCTTTACCGCTAATGCTAAAAATCGCTTCTTTAAACCCGCTGGCTTCCGATGCAGAACTGCTGATCGAATCAACCTTCCAGCCTTTTTGGGCCGCGTACTTGGTGTACATACGGTATAGATCAGAGGCAAAAAGACTGGCCTCCGCGCCTCCCGTGCCGGCACGAATCTCCATAATAACATCTTTATCTTTTTGTTCTTTGCCGGCATTAAAAAGCTGCTCGAGCTTATCTTCAAGCTCCTGCTGCTTCTTCTCTAAATCTTTGATCTCGGCCTTTGCCAGTTCTTCGAATTCCTTATCGTGTTTTTCCTTAAGAAGCTTTTTAAGTTCTGTAACCTGCTCTATGATTTTCTTATACTCGCGAAAGGCCCCCGCCATAAAAGTAATCTCGGAAAACTCCCGGGCAAACTTTTGGTATTGATTGCTATCCGCGATGACCTTGGGATCCCCTAAAATCTGCTCGAGCTCCAGAGCACGTTTTTCGATCTTTTCAAACTTCTCAACGATAAACATTGATTAGAACCTCTTAAAGCGCAACATCTTACGGCTAGCCGTAAGATGTTGCGCCGTGAAATAAATAATTATTTCTTGGCGTAACGCTTAGAGAACCGGTCAATACGGCCTGCCGTGTCAACGAATTTCTTGGCCCCGGTAAAAAAGGGATGACACTTTGAGCAGATCTCCACACGGATGTTCTTTTTTGTCGAACGCGTGTGGATAACCTCGCCGCAGGCGCAGGTGATCGTGGTCTCGGCATAATTGGGGTGAATACCTGCCTTCATGATAATGCTCCTTTCTTTCAAGTTTCCTATAAGTGTATTCTATTGGTTCATATTTTGCAAGAATTCCACGTTGTTCTTAAATTTCCGCAATTTTTCCACGAGAAGCTCCATGGCTTCGGCCGCATTCAAATCATTGACGGCCTTGCGTAGCAACCAGATCTTTTGCAGTTCGTCTTCCTTGATCAACAGCTCTTCATGGCGAGTATTCGAGCGCCTGATATCGATCGCAGGATAAATTCTCCTTTGAAATAACGTGCGGTCGAGCTGTATCTCCAGGTTTCCTGTCCCTTTAAACTCTTCAAAAATAACCTCATCCATGCGGCTGCCGGTATCAACCAAGGCAGTAGCAATAATCGTAAGGCTTCCGCCCTCTTCCACGCCACGCGCCGCTCCGAAAAAGCGTTTGGGCTTATGCAATGCGTTGGAATCCACACCGCCGGAAAGAATCTTACCGCTATGTGGGACAACTGTATTGTAGGCGCGCGCCAGACGCGTGATGCTATCCAGGAGAATCACCACATCGCGTTTGTGTTCAACTAAACGTTTTGCCTTCTCCAGGACAATCTCCGCTATCTGAACATGGCGCTCGGGCGGTTCATCAAAAGTGGAAGAAATAACCTCCCCCTTGACACTGCGCTGCATATCCGTAACCTCTTCCGGGCGCTCATCGATTAAAAGCACCATCAGGATAACATCCGGATAATTGGTCGTGATCGCATTGGCGAGTTTTTGCAAAAGGACCGTCTTACCGCTATAGGGCGGCGCCACGATTAACCCGCGCTGACCCTTGCCTAACGGCGCCAACAGATCCATGATCCGGGTTGATATCTCATCCTTGGTCGTTTCCAAGACAAGGCGTTGATTGGGATACAGGGGCGTTAAATTATCAAAAAGGATTTTCTCCTTCGTCTTTTCAGGGTCCTCAAAATTAACCGCTTCAACCTTAAGAAGGGCAAAATATTTTTCGCCTTCCTTTGGGGGGCGGATATGGCCGCTGACGCTATCCCCGGTCTTTAAGTCAAACTTTCTTATCTGGGACGGCGACACATAGATATCATCGGGACAGGGCAGATAATTGTAATTGACGCTGCGTAAGAAACCGAAACCCTCAGGTAAAATCTCAAGGGTCCCCTCGCCGAACATCAGCCCTTCTTTTTCGGCCTTGCCCTGAAGGATCTTAAAAATCATATCCTGTTTTTTGATGCCGCTGATACCGTTGACATTCATCTCTTTGGCAAGCTTGGTCAGCTCGGACATCTTCATGTCTTTTAACTTGCCAATATCAATTTCTTCCATCGTTTTTTCTGCTTTTTCTGGCATTGCGTTTCTCCCTTAAACTGTTTTTACTTTTTTATCCTTAATAACCGTTGCCACAAAACTTTCACTTGCTCTTTTGTTCTTGTTAAACTGCCTCTATTATCAATAACCGCGTCAGCCATACGGATTTTCTCTGCCAAAGGCATCTGCGCTTTTATCCTTTTAAGCGCTTCGCCCCGGGCGATACCCGTACGTTTCACAGTCCTCGCTAACTGCTGGCGTCGATTAGCTTTCACAACCACCAAAAAGTCAACGATTATGCCTAAACCCGCCTCGATTAAAAGCGGGGCATCGATAATAACGACGATGCTTTTATTCTGACTCTTCCGGTAGTGCGTTATGGTTTGCTTCGTCTGCCGAATAACAATGGGATGTATAATGTCGCAAAGTTTCTTGAGCTTCCGGGAATCATTAAAGACAATTGCCGATAATTTCCTACGGTCAATCCTGCCTTTAGTGAATATGCCGGGGCCAAATACTTTCAAAACAGGCTTAACGCACCCCCCGCCGCGCTCCAGCAGTTTGCGGTTGAGGTCATCTGCATCAATGACCTTACCGCCCAACCGGCGGAACATCTCCGCGACGGTACTTTTACCCGTTGCCAAACTTCCTGTTAAACCGACGACAAGCATTTCTGATATAATTCCTCGTATTCTTTGGCTGATTTGTCCCAGGAAAAATCACACTTAAAAGCCCTTTGGATCAATTTTCTAAATTGCTTCTTATCTTTATGAATCTTCATAGCCAGCTGGATGGTCTTTATCAGGGCCTCCTTTTTATAATCTTCAAAAACAAAACCGTTACCCTTATTTTTGGGCCCGTCAAAGGACACAATAGTATCCGCCAGGCCGCCGGTCTTAAAAACGAGCGGAATCGTCCCGTACTTGAGGCTGATCATCTGACTCAAGCCGCAAGGTTCATAGGTAGACGGCATTAAGAAAACGTCGCTACCTGCATAGATCTGATGCGCGATTCTTTCGTTAAACTCCAGAAAACTGGCAATCTTCTTCGGATACATATAGGCGATCTCTTCTAAAATCCTGCGATAGCGTTCATCGCCCGTCCCTAAAAACACCATTTGCACGTCCAGCTTGGCAATCTTGGTAATGGATTTTATGACCAGGTCTAAACCCTTCTGCGTCGATAAGCGCCCAACGAAACCAAAAAGAGTCACATCCGCGCGTAACGGCAATTTTGAGATCTGCTGGAGCCTAATCTTGTTGGCCGCCTTATCTTCAATATTCTCCGGAGAATATTTCTTGGCAATACTGCTATCCGTTTTGGGATCCCAGAGAGCATAGTCGATGCCATTTAAGATGCCGACTACGGGTGTCTTTTGCTGCTTTAAGACACCTTCCAATCCGCAGCCAAATTCATAGGTTTGAATTTCTTTGGCATAACGTTTACTGACAGTCGTGACCATATCGCTAAAGGCAATCCCGCCTTTCAGCAAATTGACCAACTCGTAGAATTCAAAACCATTAATGCCGTAAAGTTCCTCGGGAAGGCCGAGCTTAGGATATTCTTCTTTTTCAAACAATCCCTGAAAGGCCAGGTTATGAATCGTCAAAATCGATTTTACATCTTTAAAGAACGGGTCATTACGATACAACGACTTAAGATAAGCCGGAATCAAAGCCGCTTGCCAATCATGGCAGTGGATAATATCGAATTTAAGATTATTCTCCTTTATAAATGCCAGCCCTTTACGGCAATAATACGCGAACCGGTCAAGATTATCTTCATAATCGCCGCTCTTGTCTCCGTAGAGGCCGTCACGGCCATAGAGGGCATCATTTTCGACAAAATAGACCTCAATATTCCGCCCGATTTTAGTTTTAAAAATACCGCCGCCAAGATTATTTAAATTAAATCTTTCCCTGTCAACACACTTGTACAGCGGCAACATGATAGAAACTTCTATCCCCCTTTTTTCCAGCGCTAACGGTAACGTCCCGCAAACATCGCCCAAACCCCCTGTTTGCGCGAACGGGCCGACTTCAGAGGAACAAAAAAGGATCCTCATAACTCCTCCGTATCAAACCAATTTCTTCCCGCCTTGACGGTAACCTTAACCGGGACGGATAAATTTAGGGTATGTTCCATCTGTTTGCGGATAAGCTCAACTACCGTTTTCTTTTCTTTCTCGGGGACATCAAAGACAAGTTCGTCATGGACCGTGATAATCATTTTGGAATACAATTTCTTTTCCTCGAGCTCCCGCTGGATATTGATCATGGCGAGCTTGATCAAATCCGCCGCCGAACCCTGAACCGGGGTATTGATCGCCTGACGCTGGGCAAATTGGCGTATGGCCATATTGGGGCTTGTTATTTCGGGTAAATACCGGCGGCGATTAAGCAAGGTTAAGACAAAACCTTCTTTTTCCGCTTTCTTAATTTCGTCTTCCATGAATTTCTTAACATCGGGATAGCGCAAGAAATATTTATCGATAAATTCCTGCGCCTGCCCCAAGGAAATATCCAGATCTTTAGAGAGCCCGAAAGCGCTGATTCCGTAAATAATCCCAAAATTAACCCGCTTGGCGGCATTGCGCATATCCGAGGTAACATCTTTCTCCTTGACGTCAAAAATCTGGGCCGCCGTAAACGCATGGATATCCTCGTCGTTCTTAAAGGCCTTTATAAGATTTTCATCTTTGGAAAGATGGGCCAAAATACGCAATTCGATCTGAGAATAGTCGGCAGAAACGATAAAATGATCTTTGTCCTTGGGCACAAAGGCCTTTCTAATCTGCCGGCCCAACTCGGTACGAATAGGAATATTCTGCAGATTAGGATTGTTCGAACTTAAGCGTCCGGTCTCGGTGCCGGCCTGATTAAACGAGGCATGGACACAACCCGTCTTGGGATTGATCAGTTTAGGCAAGGCATCGATATAGGTCGACTTTAATTTTGTCATTTGCCGGTATTCGAGAATCAAAGCCGGTAAGGGATGTTCCTTGGCTAATTTTACCAAAACACCCTCGTCGGTCGAAAGGCCCGTCTTGGTTTTCTTGACAACCGGCAATTTTAATTTCTCAAACAAAACATGGCTCAGCTGCTTGGGGGAATTCAGGTTAAATTCCATCCCGGCCAATTCGTACAACTTGGCAACTAGGCCTTCGAGTTTTTTATCCAGCTCTTTGGATAATTTCCCCAGCAATTTTTCATCAACCGCCACCCCTTGTGCTTCCATGCGGGACAAAACATAGGCCAAGGGAATTTCGATCTCTTCAAATAATTTAATCAGAGACTTATCTTTTAACTCATCCCTTAAAATCGGATAGAGCCGGAAAATAATATCGGCTGAAACGGCAAAATCTTCTTTATTAGATACGGACGTTTTAAGATAATTCCACGCCAAAGCGTCAATGTCGTAATTGCCTTGCGAAGGAGCGATCAAATACCCCGCCAAAAGACAATCAAACATTTTTCCCTTAACGTCGATTTTCCTCTCGCGCAGAGCCTTCATTCCTTCCTTGATATTGTGGCTAACTTTAAGAATTCCATCGTCTTCGAAAATATCTTTTAGCTGAATGATCTTTGCATCGGACAAGACATACGCGTCCTTGCCGCCCACTGAAACCGCCATACCCTTAGGAAAGATTTCCTGGGTCTCGTCGCCGGGTTCGAACAAAAAAGCAAATTCTTTCTTTTTACGTATCTGGGATAAAAGTCCGTCGATCTCTTCTTTATTCTTTAGCGGCTTAACGCCAACAGCTTTATCGGTCTTGCCTTGTCCAGGTAAATACGGGGCTATTTCCTCGGTTAATTTACGGAATTCGAGTTTCTTAAATAGCTCGAACAGCTTTTGATAATCCGGCTCGGCAACCTTCAATGTTTCCAAGTCAAAAGAAATCGGTACGCTGCGATCCAAAGTCGCCAACTCTTTACTAAACACCGCCTGCTCTTTTTGCTCAATAAGTTTTTCTTTGATCTTTTCGGATTTAATCGAGTCGACCTTTTTAAGGATATTTTCCAGGCTTCCATATTCCCCGATCAAATCCCGGGCCGTCACCTCGCCAATCCCTAAAACCCCGGGTATATTGTCGGTTTTATCACCCGTTAAAGCCAAGTAATCCGTCATCTGTTCAGGCTCAATGCCAAAAATCTCCCTGGCGGCAAGGCAATCAATAATGCCGTCTTTATGCGTATTAAATATTTTTACTTTATCATTTAATAACTGGACCATATCTTTATCGCCGCTGACGATAACAACCTCGAGATCCTTCTTTGAGAATTTATCGGCAATAGTGGCAATAACATCATCGGCCTCGAATCCCTCCAGCTCAAAACGCGGCAATCGGTACGCCGAAACCACCTCTTTGATAATCGGAATTTGACTGATCAGCTCATCCGGCATCTGTGGGCGGTGAATCTTATACTCGGCAAAGCGTTCCTGGCGCCGTGTTTTCTTACCGACATCAAAACAAACGGCCATGTAATCGGGCTTATGATCCTTCAAGATCTTCTTTAAAGTGCTAATAAACCCGTAGACCGCGTTCGTGGCCTGGCCGTAGGTCGTCGATAGATTCTTAATAGCAAAATACGACCGGTAACACAGGGCATGGGCGTCGAGTAAAAATAATTTAGGATAAGACATGCGAGGAATTATAAGACCATTAAATTAAAATCATGCTATTTCTTGCTTGGATTAGAAACGATGATAGGTTCATCTGGAATATTGGCGAGTATTCTACGGATTTCTAATTTTGCAGAAAACGTATCTCCTAATTCGAGCATCTTAATCGCGAGATCCGCGTGTTCCTTAACCTTCACTTGAGCGTAAGCAATCCTGGCTTCGTTACGGACATTAACAATCTTGGGATTTTTAGGGGTTAAGAAAAGTGCCCGGTCGTATTCTTCGATGGCATTTTCGTATTTCTTCTCTTTGGCTAGCTTCTTGCCGCTTTGATAATATTGTTCGGCATCAACAACACGCTTATAAAACTCTTCTTGCGACTTTCGAGTCAGCTCCTGGTTAAGCTCAGAAGCCTCGAATTGCGTCAGCCATTTCCTGACGCTAGGGTCTTTTTTGCCAAACTCGGCCAACCCCTGCTTCGCCTTGTCAGTCCAAGGGTCTTTTGAGTCACCCCATTCAATACGTTTCTTAAGATAGGCTATGGCCTCTTTTGTGTTACCTTGCTTTTCATAAAAGTAGGCAAGGTTTGTGTACGTCGGCAGATAGTGACTGTCGACATCCAGGGCCTGCAGGTAGCTCTCTTCGGCTCTGTCCAGCATCCCCAATTGTTCATAGATAACGCCGATATCATTAAAGATACTCGGGTCAGCTAAGCCCAGCGCAGAGGCCTTAACGTAATACGACAAGGCCTCCTGGAGATTACCCTTTTGCTGCGCGTCATAGCCCTTGAGACGTAGTTCTTGGGCTGATTTTTCTTTTATTTCTTTCTCGGCAAAAACACTTGGATGAAAAGTGAAGAATAAAAAGGAGAAAATAAGAAACGTGCTGCAGATTCGATTAATCTTAAGCTCCTTCCAATATTTAGGATAATGTATCGTTTTCATTTTGGCAAGTAAAATCTCACGTCCTCCGATAAAATTTCCTCTCGCTTCCGACGGCACAATCAAGAAACGCCCTCCCGGTTTTCAGCCAATGCCTGAAGATTATCGGTAACCTCGGGTAATTTCGCAGGAATCTCGGTTTCGCATTTATCAACACTATCTTCAAAAAGGCAATCTCTTAAAGAAGCAATGTCGGGTGATTGCTCACGCACAAGACGAATGACTTTATCTTTTAGGATACCGGCATTAATAAGAACGGCCCCGAGCGGACAATGATCCTTGACAAGTATTTTCACATAGCTTTTCGCTTGAGAATCAAATCTCGACCATTCCTTCGTATCGGCGTGGCGTTTTGCTCTGCCTGCAAAAGTTAAATCCAGGCCCAATAAATCGACTTCAAACAACCGGGAAGGAACGCTAAAAGATGCCTCCTGGCCGCCGATAATGCATCCGGCAACCCGTCCTTGTTCGGCGAGAGACAATAAAGAAATCTCGCAGTCATCCCAGCCATCAAGACCGGCATCTTTTACCATTCGGTCAAGCGCAAAGACATTCTCAAGATTCGTACGCAAGCCGGTATCAACCGGAATCCTTTGGTCAATTTCTAAGACTGAATCCGTAAATAACTTTAAATCCGGGCTAACTTCATCGAACATAACCGCTTGAGCCGCTAATACTTTTCCGCTCTTTAGCCGCACAGCCTTAACGTCATTGTCACCTAGAATTTCACTAATAGAATTTTCTTTGACGATACGGACGCCACTCTCCTCCAAATGCTTCGCAAGAATTTCCGAAGGATCACGATCAATCAAAGACGAGAGCAGATATTCGTTCGGGATAACCAGCAGTACCTCTTTGCCGCGTTTGCGCAATCCCGCCGCAACCTTTAAAGCCGCTATGCTGTTGCCTTCAACAACCACCGTATCGATAACCGGGATGATCGTGAGAATATCTTTGATACCGCTTAAACGCTTCAGGCTAAAAACACCGGCCTTGCTGACCCCCTTTATTTCTGGAAATTTGTCCGCGCCGTCGGCAATAATCAGAACATCATAAGGAAATTGCTCTTTTTCCTCAGTAATAACACGGCTCTTTTTAAAATCAACCCTGCCTATTTTCTTATCAAAAATGACATTGATCTTTTTATCTTTGTAAAAATCGTTCGGTTTATAAAAAACCTTCTCCTGGGGAGCATCTTTTTCTAAAAGATCAGCCAACAGATGCCGCCGGTAGGCAAAATGGGCTTCATAAGAAAAGACGGTTATTTCGCTTTCCTGGTCAGCAACACGGATCTCCTCCAGGGCTCGTATAGCAGCGATAGAATTTCCCAGAACAACGATTTTTTTCATCAGCCTAACCCTTTACCTGTAACTTAAAAGCTTCAATAGTATTTTTCATGAGCATCACGACCGTTAAGGGACCAACGCCTCCGGGAACAGGCGTAATATACGACGCCTTTTGGCTTGCCGATTCAAAGTCGACATCTCCGACAATCGTCTTTCCGATCCGGTTAATGCCGACATCAATAACAACGGCATTCTCTTTGATCCACTCGCCCTTAACCAGCCCCGCCTTACCGACAGCAACGATGAGAATATCGGCGCGAGCGATATGCTCCGTCAAAAGGCCAGCCTCAACAGTCCCGGTATGGCAAACGGTAACAGTCGCCGATTGCTCCAGCAAAAGCAAGATCAAAGGTTTTCCCACGATTTCACTGCGCCCAACGATAACCGCCTCTTTACCACGCAGCTTCACGCCCGTTGATTTAATATGTTCCATGACCGCGGCCGGAGTCGCGGGGATAATTTTCGCTCCCCCAAGAAGCATTTTACCGAGATTGGCCGGTTTCATCCCTTCGATATCTTTAGCTGTATCCACGCACTCGGCTACCAGACGATAGTCAACGTGTGCGGGAAGCGGCTGGTAAATCATGATACCGTGCGTCCCGGGATCTCTATTCAACTCCTCGATTGACTCGATCAATTTCTTTTGAGAAATATCCTCAGGCAAATTGATAAGCCCGTAATCTATTCCGATATCCTGGGCAACTTTTTTCTGAGAATTGGCATAGGTCTTGGCCGCCGCATCATCACCGACCAAGATATTCGCTAGTCTAGGGACAAGCCCTGTTTTTTGCCTAAGGGCATCGACTTCTTTCTTTAAGTTTTGCTTAACGCTTTCGGCAAGAAGCTTTCCGTCCAAGAGACGTGCCGTCATTGATTGATCTCCACATTGACAAGAGCGGAATTAAATGCGGCAGTTAAAAGTTCCAGCGCCACCCGGATATCGCTTAACAGATACTGATTGCCATGTTCCACCAAAAACGGGGTAAGCTCAACCGCCTTGTAACACAAGCGGCAAGTTTCGAAGGGGACTTCCCGGGCTTTCTTTAGAGCGGCATTCTTAATACGAGGGCTCGCCTTTCTGGTTTTGACAACACCCAAATAGGCCTTGGCGTCCAAGTCGACAATTTCCAAGAGTCGTTTTCTGATTTTTTCGCTTTCGCACAAAATACCCTTGATCTTCCCATCGGTAGGCTTCGGCTTGTCTTTGCGGACGGAATAATTAGCGACCATCGAGATAAGAGCCGCGCCCAAGGCACCGCTAAGGGCTGCCGCCGAGCCGCCCCCGGGAACGGGCACACGCATTGAAAGCTCTTGCAAGTATCTTCTTAAAGTTTGATTTTTATATGCCGGCATGGCGGGATAAAAAAGGTTGGTACTCTCTTTCCTCTGTTGATGTTTTTATCATACCGTAAGCTAAATCTTTTTGCAATAGCTGGTTATGATTTTTTATGCGCTCCAATGAGCTTTCTTTTTAGGGGTTCTCGCATCTTAATACCTATAAGAAGAATCCAACTCAAAGGCGTCTTTAAGAATGCCAGGCTGATACTCTCCGTCTTCGCCCTGAGCAACCGCCACAATATCAAAACGCGCCTTTTGGTCTAACAGGTTTTTGCGCTTAAGATACAAAAGGGCGGATTGGGAAAGTTTGCGTTGCTTAAACTTTGATACGGCCTCAAAGGGCGTGCCGTATGTCTCATCCGTCCTGGTTTTCACTTCGATAAAACAAACCGTATCGCCATCGAGGGCAATAATGTCAATCTCGCCCAAAGGGGTTTTAAAATTCTTTTCCAGGATCCGATAGCCATGTTTCTTTAAGAAAGTAACGGCTAACGCTTCTCCCCTTTTTCCCAATGCGAGTGTTTTAAGAGTCACGGGATCAATTTAAATGTTTTGCGATGGATAGGCGACGGGCCGCGTTTCCGGATAACCATCCGGTGGTCTTTCGTCGGATAACCTTTATGGACGCTGAAACCATATCCGGGAAAAATCCGGTCATAGATGCTCAAAATTCTATCCCGGCTGACCTTGGCCACAATCGAGGCGCAGGCAATGGACATGCTTAAATTATCGCCCCGGATAATCGTCTTATAGGCATACGGCAGATCCGTTTTAAAAGAATTTCCATCGACCAAGATGCAGATTCTTTTTTCAAAATCCCTTTGGCTTTTCTTTGACGAGGGTAATTTTTCAACCAGTTGACGGATCGCCATGGCCATGGCGCAATAGGTTGCGTTGAGAATATTCATCGAGTCAACCACCGCCTCGCTCATAATACCGATGCCGACATAAGCATTTTGGAGAATTTCTAAGAATGCCTTTTCGCGCTGATGATGACTTATTTTCTTGGAATCACAAATCTTATTGTGGAATTTTCTGCTCTTTAGGCAAACTGCCGCGGCAACGACTGGCCCCGCCAAAGGGCCCCGCCCGGCTTCATCCACGCCGATAATGACCTTAAAACCTTTTTGTTTGGCTTTGTTTTCGTGATACAGCATCAGAAAAGCAGAAATTGATTTGAATTACCTGAGTTACGGTAAACGAGAAATATTCCGGAGTGCCGTCGTCGTTGGAGTGTTAAAAGACCTTTAGCTCTGGCCGACTTGCAGCGTCTTAATGCGGCTTCCTTCTTTGCCGATTTTATCCCGCAGATAATAAAGCCTGGCGCGCTTGACCGTACCTCGGCTGATGACCTTGAGACTATCAATGACGGGTGAACGTAAAGGGAATATCCTTTCTACCCCTTCGCCGAATGAGATCTTGCGCACAGTAAACGTGCCGTTTAAGCCCTCACCGCTTTTTCGGATAACGATTCCCTCAAAAGGATGGAGACGAACCTTATCGGCCTCGGCTACCCTGATCATCATTCTGACCGTATCCCCGACTTTAAACACGGGTAAATCTTTTTTCTCAAAATTCTTCTCAATAAGCTTCATTCTTTCTCTTAAACCCATGATACTTTCTCCCTAATCTTTCCTAGAATTTTTTTTGGATTCCTGGTATTTCTTAAACAAATCAGGACGAAGCTTTTTCGTCCTTTCGATGGATTGTTTAATCCGCCACTTATTTATGTCTTCGTGGTTCCCAGATAATAGCACATTTGGCACAGCCATGCCACGAAAATTTGCGGGGCGGGTATACTGCGGATACTCCAGCAAATTGTCTTCAAATGATTCCACCGAAAGCGATTGCGGCTTTCCCAGGACACCGGGGACAAGCCTGACGACACAATCAATTAAAATCATTGCCGGCAATTCCCCTCCGGTCAAGATATAATCACCCACGGAAATACTTTCGTCGACCAACTTCTCGCGGATGCGCTCATCCATCCCTTCATAGTGGCCGCAGATAATAATCATGTGTTTTAAACGGGCAAGTTTACGGGCAAGATTTTGGGTCAGAGGCCTTCCCGTGGGGCACATCAAAATAACTTTTGCCTTCTTCGCCCCTTTAATTTTCTTAATCGCGTCAAAAACCGGCTGGGCGCCCATCACCATCCCCGGACCGCCGCCAAAGGGGCGGTCGTCGACCTTGCGATGCTTATCCGACGTGTAATCCCGCAAATCGTGGATCTCAATGGTGGCCCTTTTCTTCTCCTGGGCCCGTTTAACGATCGACTCGTTTAAAACCGGGGAAAAGCTTTTAGGGAAGATCGTTATCACGTCAACGCGCATCATCGAATATCAACCTTTCTTATGCCTGCTCCGGCGAATTATACAGAGAAAGAAACTCTTTTTGAAATTGGGAAAATCGCCTCTCTTGAATCGCAAACCTGATTTCACGCATCAGCCTTAAATAAAAATGAACATTGTGATACGAAAGCAGCCTTAACCCTAAGATTTCCTTGGTATTGACCAGATGCCTTATGTAGCTGCGGGTATACCGATTGCAGGCAAAACAGTCACAGCGCTCATCCAAGGGCTTCTGGTCAAGCGTATATTGCGCATTACGGACGGTAATCCTCCCTCGGCTGGTAAAGGCCGACCCGTTACGACCGTAACGGGTCGGGATGCTGGTATCAAACATATCAATCCCCAGACTCACCGCTTTAACAATTTGATCCGGCATCCCCACGCCCATAAGATACCGCGGCTTATCTTTGGGTAAGAATTGTTCAACGTGCTCGAGGATTTCAAACATCACCTCCGGCGGCTCATCCACGCTTAAGCCCCCCACCGCGTAACCATCAAAACCTATACCAATAATATCCTCGGCGGACTGTTTGCGCAAGTCCTTAAAGGTTGCCCCCTGAATAATGCCGAAAAGAAGCTGTTTGCTGCCGGGGCTGTTTTTTACATGAAACTCTTTTGAACGCCTTGCCCACAATGTCGTTCTTTTCTGCGCCCGCTGGGCATGGGCATGATCACAAGGGTAGGGCGCGCATTCATCCAGCAGCATCATAATGTCCGAGCCCAAGACACCTTGAAATACAATGATATCTTCCGGCGTAAAAAAGTGAGTTGTGCCGTCCACGTGAGACTGAAACTCCGCCCCCTCATCCGTTACCTTTCTTAACTTTGACAGACTAAAAACCTGATAACCGCCGCTATCGGTCAAAATCGGCTTATCCCAACCCATAAATTTATGCAAGCCCCCGCCTGCCTTGATAACCGCAGGCCCGGGGCGCATAAAAAGATGGTAGGCATTCGACAGGATAATCTGGGCATCCAAATCCGACAAATCTTCGACAGAAAGAGTCTTAACCGTCGCATTAGTGCCCACAGGCATAAAAAAAGGAAAATCTATCCATCCGCGAGCGGTGCGAAAAACGCCTGACCGCGCCCTTGAAGAACCATCCAAATCTCTGACCTGAAAATCAGGAATCGGAGCTTTTGAATCTTGATTAATGTGATCGGTTTTATCCATCATTCTTATTCTTTGTAGAATGTACGCACGGTTAAATAATCAACATAGCATCGCCGTAACTATAAAAACGGTACTTTTGCTTAATCGCCTCATCGTACGCCTTTATGATCAAATCCCGCCCCGCAAAGGCGCTGACAAGAATCAAAAGCGTGCTAAAGGGAAGATGAAAATTCGTGATCAGGGCATCGGTTACGTGAAAATGATAGCCGGGATAAATAAAAATATCCGTGTCCCCTTTTAGCTTCCCCGTTACAGAGGCAGCCTCCAGGGCCCGGCAGCTGGTCGTGCCCACGGCAACAATTTTTCTCCCTGAGGATTTAGCCTTTTCGATATGATCAACCAACCGAGAAGAAACGCTATAGCTTTCCGTGTGCATTTTATGTTGCGTGACATCCTCTTCTTCCACGGATTTAAACGTGGCATAATTAATATGGAGAGTGAGCTTTTCTATACCATGCCCTTTTCGTTTAAGTAGCTTAAGCAATTCTTTGGTAAAATGCAATCCCGCCGTCGGAGAAGCCACCGACCCCTGATGACGCGCATAAACCGTCTGGTAAAAATCCTGATCCAACGGCTCATCAGGCCTTTTGATATACGGCGGAAGCGGCACATGGCCGATTTTATCCAATTGCCTTAAGATATCCCTGCGGTTAAACCGGACAATTTTATTTTTAGCGTCCTTAAGCTGCGCGTAAATCTTACCGCCGTTAAATATAATTTTTTCATCGATCCTTAACCTTCCCAGGGGACGGATCAGAGCCTCAAAAGAATAATCATCCGAAAGGCGATTCAGCAAAAAAATCTCCACCTGCCCGCCGGTCTCGCGATTCCCCAAAAGGCGCGCGGCAATAACTTTGCTGTCATTTAAAACAAGTGTACTTTTGACGGGTAAATAATCGCCAACCCGCAAAAACAGGTCATGGGTTATACGGCCGCTTTTTCTGTCCACAACCATCAGCCTTGCCTCGTCCCGCTTTTTAAGCGGATACTGGGCAATCAGCTCTTGCGGTAAATGGTAATTAAAATCCTGCAGTTTCATAACCGACAATCTCCGCGCCTGGATAATAGTAGCTTAAGATTTCCTTAAAATTAAATCCTTTGCGCGACATTTCGGCCGCGCCCCACTGGCAAAGCCCTACGCCATGCCCCCAGCCTTTTCCGATGAGGTCCATATAATAACCCTTCATTTCGATCTCATAATTATTGCTGCGGATAAGATTGGGACCGATGATATTGCGAAAATCTTTCCCGGAAATAGTCGCTGTCTTATCATCCCGAGTCGTAATTTTCAAAGTCCTTATCCGGCCGCTGGCATTACGCTCGACAATAGAGATCTCTTTAATCAGCCCTAGTTTAAAACCGTTTTCATTTAATTTATCCTGGATGTCTTTGAGGCGAAAATTCTTCTTCCACCGGCTATGAGGAGAATGCACGCAATAATCGCATTGGACACCTTTTAGCGGCGCCAGATCTTCTTTCCAGAGCTCGTTGGCATCTTCGGTAAACCCGGCACAGGTCGCCGAATAGTACGCCGGAACAATTTTTCCCTTATAAAACAAAATGAGCCCCCGCGTCCTATCAACGGCGACGCTGGTACGATAACGTTCGGAATTACGGCCTCCGTAAACCTGCGAATAGATATCGTTGGTAACATCATAGTCTTTGGCTTTATTTATCCCCATCTGATAAAGGGCATACGTCCTGGCTGCCACCGCCTGTGCCTTGATCGATTCAAGCGGCCAATAATGCGAGACTTCGTGATACAGGACTCCCTTAATATAGTCTTCTAAATTTAAGACATTAACGACCGTTAGTGAGCCGTTGCCGTTTTTAACAATATCGACTTCTCCGCGCAGGCGCCGGTCATTAACATAGACGGTCGCGTCTTTGAGGGGAGAAAATTTTAGCCGGGGAGAAAAAAAGCTTTGTAGGCCTACGCCAATCCCCTGTTCGCCGATCCTTACTTTTGAGGCACGCAGAGCACGTTCCTGCAACAAGACCTGCCCCGTCGCTGAGTCTATGACCTTAAATTTTCCTTTTATCGAAAGATTAAACTCTTTAACTTCTTTTAAGACCGCAACCCGAACCAATCTTTCCGGCGGCGGCACAGCCAAAGTCTTTCCCGACGCCAGAAAACCAACGGCCAGCGCGCAAAACAGGATAACAGTCTTTTTTATTTGCGATTCCATAAGTAGAGAATAATGCTTACGACAACACTGATTAAAAGACAGGTCGTCAAAGGGAAATAGAAAGTAAAATTATCCTTTTTGACCAAGAAATCTCCGGGGAACCTGCCGGCGCCGGGGATTTTCCCTGTAATCAACAGAATAACCCCGACTACAAGCAAGATTCCGCCGGTTAAAATCATCATTTTTGCCATCTCGTTCATCAAGCACCCCTAAAGCCGCACGAAAAATAAACTTTATTAAATTCTATTATAAGATTTTTAAAGAGAATTTTCGATAATCAAAAAAGTTCTTTTTGAGATTTGTCTTTCGGGGAAGAAGCGCCATTCATGCCAAGATGCTTAAGGGCTATATCGGCAAGCTGCCGGCCCCGGGCGGTGCGTTTTAAAAAACCCGTTTTAAGCAAAAACGGTTCGATAACATCGACGATGGTGTCGACTTCTTCATTGAGGGTAGCGGCGAGGGTCTCGACGCCAACGGGCCCGCCTTTGTAGTATTCATGCATGATCTTCAAAAGCCGGCGGTCGGCATCATCTAATCCGGCGGTATCAATCCCTAAAGTTTCCAGGGCCTTGACGGCAACCTCTTTTGTGATTTTAGCTTGCGATGTCTTAACCTGCACATAATCTCTGACCCGACGCAGCAGGCGATTGGCAATTCTTGGAGTCCCGCGGGAACGCTGTGCGATTTCTTCAGCTGCATTTTCATCAATGGCAAGATTAAGTTTTTTAGCGGAATTCTTGACGATCAGACTTAATTCTTCGGGTTCGTAAAAGTCCAGATGATAAAAAATCCCGAACCGGTCCCGCAACGGAGACGCCAGAAGACCGCTACGGGTCGTAGCTCCAATCAAGGTAAAGGGCTTCAAGTTAAACTTAATCGTTCTGGCATACGGCCCCTTATCGACGACAAAATCAATCTGGAAATTTTCCATCGCCGGATACAAGAATTCCTCAACGGTTTTTGACAGCCTATGGATCTCGTCGATAAAAAGGATATCGCCTTTTTCCAGATTGGTCAAAATCCCGATAAGGTCCCCGGCACGTTCGATGGCCGGCCCGGAAGTAACGGTAATCCGCGTATTCATTTCGTGCGAGACAATATACGCCAACGTCGTCTTTCCTAATCCCGGCGGGCCCGAAAACAGCATATGCTCAATCGACTCTTTGCGCTGCCGCGCCGCCTGCAGCGCTACTTTAAGATTCTCGACCAAGTCTTTCTGCCCGACAAATTCTTTTAGCTGGCTAGGACGAAGCGACAGACTCATCACCTGGTCTTCTTCCGTCTCCTGGCTGAGAACCAGCCTGCGTTTTTCCTTGTCGGAAGGGTCACTAGACTGCTGGCCGACGGCTAGCTTGTGTCTTTGTTTTCTTACATCGTCCATAGGATGACCTGAGATCAAATGCGATTGAAACCGACGATATCTTCCCGAAAGCCCAACGGAAAATTATCTCTACTATTTCTGCCTTCTCTATTGTTGCGGTTTTTCATCCTCTTGCGGAGGAGCCATATTTTCTTTATTGCGCACGACTTCAATTTCATCAAACAGGCGCTTCTGCAAAGCAACGATTTCCCGCAACCGGATCAATTCCAGAATGGCCATAAAGGTCACAATGATCTCTATCTTGCTTCGCGAGCGGCTAAAGAGGTCTCCGAGCATCACCTTGGGTTTTTCCAAAAGCATATGCAGGATGTCGTGGATCTTCTGCTCGACAGTATGCTCTTCCTTGATAACCTCATAAAAAACTTCTTTGGGGACATTCTTTAGAATCTTGGTAAAGGCGGTAATCAGGTCAAACAGGCTCGCCTCAAAATAAACCTCTTTGGCCTCTTCTTTCATCTCCTTGGTACGCTCGACATCCATGATGCGCCCGAAAAAATCCTGGCGCGTCAATTCGCGGGAGCGCAAATTCTCGGCAATTTCCTTAAATTGTTTATACTCTAAGAGACGGCGTACCAGCTCGTCGCGCGGGTCGAGCTCTTCCTCTTCCTGGGCGTTAGGATCCGGTGGCAGAAGCATTTTGGACTTTATCTGCATTAGGGTCGCAGCCATAACCAGAAAATCACCCACGATATCCAGATTGAGCATCTTCATCAGGTCCAGATACTGCATATACTGTTCGGTGACTTGGGCAATAGGGATATCGTAAATATTTAGCTGGTCTTTCTTGATTAGATACAAAAGCAAGTCCAGCGGCCCTTCAAACATTTCCAGCTTGATTTTATAACTCATTTTTAGAAAACCGCCTCTTTGACTTCGGCCATGGTCTTTTGGGCTATCTTACGGGCGCGATTAGCCCCGTCTTCCAAAATATCAATAATCTTCTTTTTATTTTTGGTCAATTCGTTTCTTTTCTCCTGAATAGGCCCAATCTTTTTAAGGACACACTCAGCTAGAATCTTTTTGCATTCGGTGCAGCCCTTCTTGGCATTCGAGCACCAATCGTAAACGTCTTTAGCCATTTCCGGCGCAAACACCTTGTAATAGTTATAAACATTGCATTGATCCGGATGGCCAAGATCGGTGATCTTAATCCGCAAAGGATCAGTAAACATACTTTGAATCTTTTCGCGCACGGTCTTTTCCGAATCAGAAAGATTGATGGCATTCTGATAGCTTTTGCTCATCTTGCGGCCATCAACACCTAAAAGACGGGGTGTTTGGGTCAGCATCGCCTGACAATCGGGAAAAAGATTGGTTTTATAAAGATGGTTGAAACGCCGTGCGATCTCGCGGGTTAATTCCAAATGAGGAAGCTGATCTTCGCCGATGGGAACGGCATTGGCTTTATAAAGCAAAATATCCGCCGCCTGTAAAGCCGGATAGCCCAAAAAGGCATAAGTGTGTAGGTCCCGAGTCGTGATTTCCCTTAATTGTTCTTTGTAAGTAGGAACACGCTCCAGCCAGCCTAAAGGTACCAGACAGGAAAGAAACATATATAACTCCAAATGTTCCGGAACATGCGATTGGATAAAAATAATGGATTTTTTCGGATCTATTCCGCAGGCCATCCAGTCAATAGCCATATCCAATATGTTTTCCGAAATATCTTTGCTCTGCTCATATTCACTCATCAGGGCATGCCAATCGACAATGCCATAGATGCAGTTATGATCCTTCTGGAGTTCCACCCATTTTTCTAGAGCCCCAAGCAGGTGCCCTAAATGCAGTTTTCCGGTGGGGCGCATTCCGCTAAAGACAGTTTTTTTCATAGTGTCCGGGCAATCTTTTCCAGTTCATAGGCTTCTATAATATCGCCGACCTGTATCGCGTCAAAACCGTTGATGGTAATACCGCATTCAAAACCTTCCGCAACCTCGCGCACATCATCTTTAAAGCGCTTTAAGGAGCTTAGGGAGCCGGAAAAGACAATCTCGCCGTTTCGAACGATATCCACCATGACCTTACGGGTCACCTTGCCTTTGGCCACAAAACATCCCGCCACCGTTCCGGATTTGCTTAATTTCAATACCTGCCGTATTTCGACTCTCCCTAAGAACTTCTTTTTCGTCTTCGGCTCCAAAAGACCCTGAAGCGCCATCTTGACGTCGTTGATCGCGTCATAAATAATCCGGTAGGTGCGCACGTCCACCAGGCGTTTTTCCATTTCCGAGGCTGCCCGGGGACTGACTTGGACATTGAAGCCGATGATAATCGCATTGGAAGCCTCGGCTAAGATCACGTCCGAGGCCGTTACTTCCCCGACACCGGTATGGATAATTTTTAGCTGAACCTCAGAGCTGACAATTTTTACCAAAGAATCCGTCAGGGCCCCCAGGGATCCCTGGACATCGGCTTTGACAATAATATTGAGTTCTTTTATTTTCCCTTCCTGAATCTGTGCGTACAAATCTTCGAGGGTAATTTTCTGCAGGGGTTGCATCTTTTGCATCTTAATTTGCTGCTGCCGTCTTCCGACAATCTCGCGGGCCTGTTTTTCGTCGTCCATCGCGTAAAACATTTCCCCCGCCTCCGGAACACCGGAAAGCCCCAAAATCTCAACCGGAGTAGCCGGCCCGGCCTCTTTAACCGGTCTTTCATGGTCATCCAGCATCGCCTTGATCCTGCCGGCATGAGGCCCGACGATAATATGATCGCCTTCACGCAAAATCCCGTTTTGCACAATGACCGTAGCAATCGGCCCCTTACCGCGGCTTAGCTGGGCTTCGACAACGATTCCCGATGCCTGCTTTTGATAGTTGGCCTTTAATTCCAGCAATTCGGCTTCGAGCAATATCATTTCCAGGAGCCGGTCAATCCCTTCGCCGGTAAGAGCAGAAACTCCGACACAAATTGTTTTCCCGCCCCAGTCTTCAGGGCTAAGGTCTTTGGCTGCCAATTGTTTCTTGACCAAATCAAGATCAACGCCGCGTTTGTCAATTTTGTTGAGCGCGACAATGATAGGAACCCCTGCCGCTCTGGCATGGTCAATCGCTTCTTCCGTTTGGGGCATAATACCTTCATCTGCCGCCACGACCAGAACAACCAAGTCGGTAATGTGCGCACCGCGAGCCCGCATCGAGGTAAACGCTTCGTGGCCCGGCGTATCAAGAAACGTGATTCTCCCCTTGGGTAGATTGACCGAATAGGCCCCGATGTGCTGAGTAATGCCTCCATGCTCAGTATCCGCAACCCTGCTTTTTCTGATCTTGTCCAGCAAGGATGTCTTACCGTGATCAACATGGCCCATAAACGTAATCACCGGCGAGCGGGGCTTAAGAAGCTTGGGGTCTTCTTCGACCGTGCGGCTTTCGACAAGCTGTTCCTCGGGCGTCTTAAACTTTGCTAAGGAAAAGCCAAAATCAACGCCCAGCTTGCTGACAGTCTCCTCGTTGAGATTTTGGTTAATAGTAGCAAAGATTCCGATTTCCAAAAGCTTTTTTAAAATAATACTTGGTTTCTGTTGAATACGTACCGCCAGGTCTTTGACGCTAATGGGAAGCTCTATCTCAAGCGGACCCAAGGTTTTTTTAACCTCGGGCGCAACCGCCTTGATTTCTCTTGTCGGCGGTTGCGCTTTCGGTAAAACACGAGCCGCAACAGGTGCCGCCGGTTTAGCTTCAATTTTTGGTGGCGTAATAATACGCGCCGGTTCTTTGACCGGCGTAATTACGGGCTCAACGATCTTAGGGGTTTCTTTAGTGACCGCTCCCGCCTTCTCTTTTATCACTTTCTCAGCAGCAGGCGCAACCACGTGTTCGTGGGTTTTAGCCGCAGGACGCTGAGCCGGTTTTTGCACCGCAGTTTTCTTTTCCACAACACCAACAGACGGCTTTGGTTTGGCTTCTTTGGCCTTGGAAACTTTTTTATGGATAACCCCGGACTTCTCTTCCTTGGCTTTGGACTTGGCGGATTTCTTTGCTGTTATTTTTTCTTTCGCCCCGCCCTCTTTCTTTGCCTTTGCCGTTTCCTTAACAACCTTTTCTTTCCTCCCCTCCGGCTTCTTTTCAGCAACCAATACCCGGGGCAATTCTTTAACTTTTGCAGGAGGCGGCGGAGACTTTTTAAAGTCGCTTTGTAAAACAGCCAAGACTGCGCTGTTTAACTCCTGCTGACTGTCCTTGGCCTTAAGCTTAAGCGTTCTTAATCGAGCCAAAACAGCATCACTCGTCGTTTTCAATTCCTTTGCCAGATCTTCAACGCGCATAATAAATCACTTTCCGTATAGTTTTATTTTTTAGTAATCTTCTTTGCTTCCTTAATAATCTTCTCGGCTTTGACCTTACCGACTCCCTTGACCTCCGTAAGCTCTTCAACCTTCGCCTGGGAGATTTTCTCCAAATTATCCCAACCGGCTTGCTTCAATGCCTCAACTAACTTTTCACCAACGCCGGTTAACTCGGTTAAGGCTGCCGCTGCCCCCTCCGGGACAACCTCTTCTTTAGGCAAAGCTGCTTCAGCTGCCTGTTTTTTCTCTTCCTCTAAACGGGCTACGGAACGGATATCCAGTTCCCAACCGATGAGTTTTGAAGCCAAACGCACGTTTTGTCCATGTTTCCCGATCGCCAAGGAAAGCTGGTCATCCGCAACGATAATGCTGGCCTTCTTCGCTTCCTTGTTAAGCTGTATCTGGCTGATTTGTGCCGGTGAGAGCGCCGCTTGGATATATTCCTTCATATCGGCAGAGTAACGGACAATATCGATCTTTTCGCCGTGCAATTCGGAGACAACCCCCTTGACGCGCGAACCGCGCATCCCCACGCAGGCCCCGACACAATCCACTTTTTCATCCTTTGAATAAACTGCAATTTTTGTCCTCTCCCCGGCATCGCGTGAAATGGCCTTGATCTCCACAATGCCGTCATAAATCTCCGGGACCTCCAGCTCGAAAAGACGCTTAACAAAATTAGGATTGGCCCGCGACAAGACAATCTGAGGACCCTTATTATCCTTCTTGACGTCCAAGACATAGGCTCGAATCCTGTCCCCCTGCTTAAATTCCTCTTTGGGCGATTGTTCGCTTTTGGGGACAAAGGCCTCGGATTTTCCTAAATCGACAATGATATTCCCTCTATCAAAACGATAAACGCCGCCGTTAACGATTTGACCGATACGCGCCTGGTATTCGGTAAAAACAACATCCTTTTCCGCCTCACGAATTTTCTGGATCACAACCTGTTTGGCGGTCTGAGCCGCAATGCGGCCGAAATCTTTTGATTTGATTTCCTGTCCTCCGGCGAAGGCCGACAACTTTCCGGTCTTACGGTCAAGGACAACTTTTACTTCCTCTCCCAATTCCACGTTCCATGCCTTCCTGGCTGCCGAGGCAACCGCCGCCTCAACTGCCTGAATAAGAATTTCCTTGTCAATGCCCTTGTCCCTCTCAAGCTGTTCAAGTATTGATAATAATTCGCTATCCATGATTACATCACCCTTCCGTTTATATGATCTGTAAACCTTTTCTCACTTTAGAAACGGGAATCACAATTTCTCCCGACTCTGATTTAACAACAATGTTCTCCCCATCCACACGTTCGACAATCCCTGCGTACTCCACCTTTTCCCCGACGGGTTCTAGGAGAAAAAAACGCACCGGCCGGCTCACTACCCGCATAAAATCTTTAATGGTAACTAACGGCCTGTCCAAACCCGGAGAAGAAACCTCGAGATTAAACCCTTCCGACAAGAGCTCTTTTTGTTCCATTAAATCGATAACCTTTCGATTGAGCCGCGAACACTCTTCAACGGTAATTCCGCCGCCGAATCGGTCGACCAGTACTTCGATAACAAAATCCCCTCCTTGCCGGCGCGTGCTTAGATCGATAAGCTCCAAATTCATTTCGATTAAGAAAGGATTAATAATTTCCTCAATCTGTTCTTTTGAAATCTCCATAAAGGCGTTGCCCGTTTTATACCTTTTCTATCAGCTCTTTTATCTTCGAGGAAACTTCGTCTTTGCCCAGCTTCATGACCTCTCCGGTGCGGCGGTTTTTGATCTCTACTTTCCCTTCAGCGAACGTCCGCTTACCGATAACAATCCGAAGCGGGATCCCGATAAGATCGGCATCGTTAAACTTAACCCCAGCGGTTACATCACGGTCATCGATCAGGGCTTCTAAGCCCAACCGGCTTAGGTCCTGATAGTAATTTTCGGCCAATTCCATAATGCCGCTATCAGCCATTTGCACCGGCAGAATTTCAACATCAAACGGCGCGACCTCTTTCGGCCAAATGATACCGGCTGCGTCGTTGTGGCTCTCGACCACGGCCGCAATCAAACGGCTTACCCCAATACCGTAACAGCCCATGATAATCGTCTGCTGTTGCCCATTCTCATCTAAAAAGTTTGCCCCTTGAGCCTGGCTGTATTTTGTACCCAGTTGAAATATGTGCCCGAGCTCAATGGCAACTTTTTTTTCCAATGTCCCTTTGGCGCACTGCGGACACGACCCGTTTTCCAATGACTGTACCTGAGCTCCCCCCATAGCTTGCCCGCAGGCATTACAGATCAAAACCGCGTCTTCACCGATAGCCCCGGGTACCATAAATTCGTGCGAAATGTCCCCTCCCATAGCGCCCGAATCAGCCTTGACCGCGATGGCGTTAAGATTGCAGCGCTTAAAAATCTTTTCGTAGGCACCGTACATCAGCTGGTAATTTCTCTCCAAACCTTTTTTGTCTCGGTCAAAGCTGTAGGCATCCTTCATAATGAATTCGCAAGCCCGCACAATCCCAAAACGCGGCCGTATTTCATCTCTAAATTTCGTTTGAATCTGATACAAAACCAGCGGCAACTGCCGGTAGGACTGGACAAAATCTTTTACCAAATCCGTAATGATCTCTTCATGGGTAGGCCCCAGACACATATCCTTACCGCGTTTATCTTTAAAACGAATCATCACCTCGGCTAAGGTCTTATCTCGTCCGGTCTGTTGCCAAAGCTCCAGGGGCTGAAGGCAGGGCAAGAATAATTCCTGGGCACCTATCGCATTCATTTCTTCGCGGATAATATCCTGAATACGGTTTAAAACTCTTAAACCTAAAGGCAGATAAGAATACACCCCAGAGGTAAGCATGTGGATTAAACCGGCCCGCAGCAAAAGCTGATGGCTAACCGCCTCCGTCCCTACGGGAGCTTCTTTTGCCGTCGGAATAAAATAACTTGACCAGCGCATAACCTTCAATTTCCTTTCTATTCAAAAAGTCCGGCCGGAAGAGGCACGTTTCTTTTAACGAATTTCTCGTAAAAAGAAGGCCGCTTCTTACTGGCAATCCAATCGCCGATAACCTTGCCGTTGGCTTCGACGCGTTCCTGTTTATAATAAAATATATTCTCCAAAGAAATTTCATTGCTGTCCAGCAAATGCCTGACGTCAGTAATATAGGTTATTTTTCTGGTTCCGTCCAAGAAAAGTTCCGTGTGGACAATCAGATCAACGGCACTGGCAATCTGCCGGCGTATTTCATCCACGCTTAATTGAATTCCAGAGATTAAAATCATGGTTACTAAACGGTTAAAACAGTCGCGCGGCGAATCAGCGTGAACAATTGCCAAAGACCCCGTATGGCCGCTGCTGATCGCTTGAATCATGTCCAAGGCCTCGGAGCCGCGAACCTCACCGATAATAATCCGGTCAGGGCGCATGCGCAGAGAATTAACAAATAAATCCCGGATGGAGATCGTCCCCTTGCCTTCGATATTGGCGGTTTTCGATTGCAACCGAACCACGTGATCCTGCATAAGACGAAGCTCAGCAGTATCCTCAATCGTCACAATGCGCTCTTCTACCGGAATATAACGCGAGAGGACATTCAAGGTTGTCGTTTTTCCGGTTCCGGTCGCGCCGCAAAAAACAATATTAAGCTTGGCCTTAATCGATGCCAGAAGAAATTCCGCCATGGCCTTATTTAACATATCACGGCCCAGGAGATCTTCCATTTTCACAATATCCGGGGCAAATTTTCGTATCGTCACCACCGGCCCGATCAAAGAAACGGGCGGCAGAATAATGTTGACGCGCGATCCGTCGTTAAGAGAAAAATCCACGTAAGGCGAGGATTCATCCACCCGCCTGCCGGAGCCCGAGGCCGCGATAATCTTTTGAATGGTATGAAAAAGGTGGTGCTCATCATCAAATTTAACCGGAGCTAATTCCATATGCCCCCTACGCTGGACGTAAATTTGCCGGGGGCCGTTAATCATGACTTCGGTAACAGAGGTATCCTCCATGAGCGGCCGCAAGGGGCCAAAACTCACCACCGCGCTGACCAGTTCTCGGATAAGGGCCGTGCGTTCCTCTTCGGTCAAGGCAACCTCTTCCTTGGCGCAGAATTCGCTAATTGTCTTGGAAACAAAAACTCGCAATTGATCCTCGGAAAGCTTGTCTTTAACCGCCAGAAAATCCGTTTTTGTGGCAAAATACTGATGAATTTTGGCTCGTACTTTATCGATCATATTTTATCCGCTCCTTAATTTCAGTTAACATGTTACGGATTAAAATTCCGCCACAGGCCGATGATCTTGTCAAACCATCCAAAACGAACCATGTCGCTATAAAATATAAATACCGCCAGGCATAAAATAAGAGTTAACCCGGCACGATTAATCGCCTCATCCACTTTTGCCGATAAAGCTTTTTTACGAATTTTTTCTATCGCCAGAAAGAACAAATGCCCCCCGTCTAGAATAGGCAACGGCAGAAAGTTAAAAATAGCCAGGCTAGCGCTGATAATCCCCATGATATACAAAAGATACGATATCCCTAAAGTCGCCGCCTGCTTAATAATGTAGTAGATGCCGATGGGGCCGGTCATCGTGTCCTTAGGAGACATCGCGCCCGTCATGATCCGATACAGCGCCTTATAGGTGGTTGCGGTAATGTCAAACAGCTGCTGAGCGGCCCTTACCAGCGACTGAGACAAGCCGTACTTTAGAATGACAATTTCTTCTTTAGGCTTTATCCCGACAACGCGAATATCTTCTGTCTGGCCAAAAATATTTTCGAGCCTTTTAACCGTTGGCTCGATAGTCTTTTTTATTTCCATGCCGTTTCTAACAACCGTAAAGGTAAGCACCTTGTCCTTCGAGGTCATAATAGAGCGCTGCATCTCTTCCCAACTGTTGATCGGGGTTTGGCCAATACGAATAATTTTGTCACCCACTTCCAATCCTGCCGACTGCGCCGGAAGCCCGCTTAATAATTCTCCGACTTTTGCTGACAAGGTTGGATAACCGGTCACAAAAACAATGACAAAACAAACATAGGCCATGACGTAATTAACAACCGGCCCCATAAGAACAATCAACGCCCGGTGGCCCGGCGGTTTTGAATAGAATTCTTCCGCCAAACCCTTACAATTGGGACGTTCATCACCGGCCATTTTTACGTAACCGCCCAAAGGAATCAGGCACACGGCGAATTCCGTATTGTCGTAGTTAAGCGAGAAGAGCTTCGGCCCAAAGCCAATAGCAAATCGTTCAACCCTTACCCCGAGTCTTTTGGCCATAATAAAATGCCCAAACTCGTGGACAACAATAAGAATCCCTAAAACCGCAAGAAAGACAAGAATGCTCATTTTTTAATTTAGAATTAAACCTTTCGCTTGTTCCCGCGCCCAGCCGTCCGCCGCCCAAACATCTTCGAGGGTGGGGGATTGGATGCTGCGGTGTTTTGAAACTACTTTCTCGACAATTTTGTATATGCCGAGGAAATTCACCTTGTTATTTAAGAACGCCTCAACGGCTTCTTCGTTGGCCGCGTTTAAAACACACGGCGTTGTTCCTTTATCCCGGGCTACGTCCATGCACAGCTGCAATGCCGGAAATTTATTCAAATCCGGTTTTTTAAACGTCAGCTGCCGCAATTTCAAGAAATCCATATCCTTAAGATTCGTTTTAAAACGCCGCGGGTAGGTCAAGGCATACTGAATGGGAAGCCGCATATCGGTTATCCCCAACTGCGCCAGAATAGATCCATCGCGAAATTCTACCATCGAATGAATCACCGCCTGGGGGTGAATTAAAACCTCGATAGCGTCGGCATCCAAATTAAACAGCCACATCGCCTCAATAATTTCTAACCCTTTATTCATAAGAGTCGCCGAGTCGACGGTAATTTTTTTTCCCATTTTCCAGCGCGGGTGTTTTAAAATCCGGCTCACCGACAACTTCCCGAATTCGCTTTTGGGCACATCACATAACGACCCACCCGAAGCCGTCAGGTAGACCTTGTTTAATTCACTTTTATTCTTCCCATCAAGGCACTGAAATATCGCGCTCTGCTCGCTGTCGACGGGAACAATCGTCGCATTGTGCCTCTTAGCCTCTTTGATAATAATATGTCCGGCCATCACCAAGGCCTCTTTGTTGGCCAGGGCAACTGTTTTCCCTGACCGCACCGCCCCTAAGAGAGGCTTGAGAGCTGCCGCACCTCGAATCCCCAGGACAACCGTATCCACCTGCGGACTATTAACAATCGGGGCCATCCCCTCTTCGACGCAGAACAACTTTGACTTTCCCAAGCCCCGGCATTTGTGTAAGTATTCAATGCCCTGTCGGCTGGCCCCGGCATAAAGAGGGGAAAACTTTTTTATCTGCTGCTCTAATAATCTTGTATTCGTATAAGCCGAAAGGGCAACAACTTGAAATTCTTTTGGGAATCGTTCAACCACCCGCAAGGTATTAATACCGATGGAACCTGTTGACCCTAAGACCGCAATTCTTTTTAAATGCATGCGTTTAAAGAAAATCGTTCCTGCGATTAAGATTACAGCGTATTAGAAACCGCGCTTATATACAGATAAAAGGCCGGCGCGGAAAAAAGCAAACTATCAATGACATCCAAGACGCCGCCCATCCCCGGCAAAATATTGCCCGAGTCTTTGACGTTACAGTCACGCTTGATCAATGATTCGGATAAATCCCCTAATTGACCTATGCATCCAAAAATGGCCCCCATAAGAGCCACGTGGAGCAAAGAAAAATCAAGGATACCCGGTAACCACCCCTTCGCCAAAACAGCAAAGACAACGCTAAAGACCAGACTCCCTATGCATCCCTCAATCGATTTATTGGGGCTAATCCTCGGTAATAAAGGATGCTTGCCGTACCGAATGCCGATCAAGTAGGCACCGATATCGCCGGCTTTAGTAACCAGAAGGATAAAGGCTAGCAGCTTAACACCCTCTCCGTCAACGCCGGGAAACATCATCCGGATCTTAACTAAGAAACTAAAGAACCAGGAAACGTACAAAACTCCGAAAATCGTTGTCGATATACCGACAGTCGCATTGCTGTTATCCCGCCGGACAAATTGCATCAAGATAATAATCAAAAAAGCCAGGATCGTAAAAAGGAGTTCCCAGTTTTTCGTAAGCTCAAAATGCCAAAATATTGAAATCGGTATCAAAACGCCTATGGGGATACCGACATAACTGTAAATGGGGATTCCCTTCTTTTTAATAAGCGTAAAAAATTCGTAAAGCCCTCCGACAGTTAAGGCAACAATAACGGCAATAAAAATCCAACGGTCAATGACCGCACATACAGCCAAGACACTCAGTGAAGTAGCCGTCAGTAAACGATTTAAGGGGATGTTACCCTTTTGAGCTGTTGATGTTCCCATACCGCCTCTCTCTGAGCCTGAAGTCTTCGATGGCCTTATCGAATTCCGCTTTGTTAAAATCCGGCCAGAATTTATCCGTAAAATAAAGTTCGGCGTAGGACAACTGCCATAACAAAAAGTTGCTGATTCTTTTTTCTCCGGAGGTGCGAATCAAGAGATCCGGATCCGGCAGCCCGGCCGTATAGAGCGCCTTATTAAAAACCTCTTCATCGATATCCTGAACGCTCATTTTATTGCCTTTAACCTTATCAGCAATTTTCTTAACGGCGTCAATGATCTCGCAGCGCCCTCCGTAATTAAACGCGATATTTAAAATCATCCCCGTATTCTTCTGGGTTAATTTCCTAACGGCATCAATTGTCTTCAAGACTTCTGTGGGAACACCTTCCCGCCGACCAATAGACTGCAACCGGATATTAGCCCGGTTCAGCTCCCTGGCTTTCTTATTGAGAACCGAAATCAAAGTCTTCATGAGAATTGAAACCTCATCCTTGGGCCGATTCCAATTCTCGGTTGAGAAAGTAAACAGGGTTAAAACTTTAATGCCCATATCGCTGGCGGATTTGATCACCTCTTCGACCCTTTTCACACCTTCAAGATGACCCTGGGTACGCAACAGCCTTCTTTGCCGGGCCCACCGGCCGTTGCCGTCCATAATGATGGCAACATGTACGGGCAAACTATTTAATTCCTTCATGGAATATTCTTAGCCTTAATTAAAATCCGCAATATCCGATTTAAACCGCTTACTGGTGCACCTTATAATCAATCTCAGGGAATATATTGTCTTTTGACTCGATGTCACTCAACCAATAATCATCGACGCTATTGCTCCGGATGCTGTCGTAAAGATGATTGAATCTTGCCAGGTGTTCCTTGGTACGTTTGATCGCGTAGGGCACATGCGTTCCCGTTCCCATAATAAACGCCCAGTCCGAACTCTGCGCCAACAGAAGCTCGCGCAAAGCTTGATTCAATGCCCTTCGGGTCAAACCGTTGACATTGGTGCGGCTATGCATCTTGGCCAATTCCGTCATGCGCTCAGAGGCTTTATGCAGATGCCTGTAAACCCAGTCATTGGACCCCTGCAGCCAAACCTCGCAGTATCCCTTGTATCCCCAGCTGGACATCGATGGGGTAACGACTTGATTGCGGGGATTTTCTGCCAAATACTCCGAAGGCGTTATCATGCGGATCGTATCTTGGTCAAAATGGATTTTACGAATCAGAAAATCCAGCCACTGCGGCCCTTCAAACCACCAGTGCCCGTAAAGCTCCGCGTCGTAAGGAGAAACGATCAACGGCTTTTGCTTTAGAAAATCATAAAGGTATTCAACCTGTTGATGACGATTAAACAGGAAATTCCCGGCGTGGTCCGCTGCCTTATCCATGGCCATTTTCCGGTTGTAGGGCTGCTTTTCTTCGGTTGGCCCGCTAATCCGGTAATATTTTATCCCGGTATTCACCCGTACTCCGTCGGGAAGAATATAGGGTTTGATATAATCAAAGTCCAAATCATAACCGATATCCCGATAAAATTCGCGGTAAAGATAGTCACCCGGATAGCCTTCAATAGACGACCAGACTTGCTTCGAGGATTCCAGGTCACGGCCTAAAGCCGCAACACCGGAAGGGCAATACACAGGGGCAAAGGTTCCGTATTTCGGCCGGGGAGAACCATGCAGGATACCGTGAGCATCCAAAAAGAAAAACTTAATTCCGGCTTCTTTAAGAATCGCATCGCAACCCGGGTTATACCCGCACTCCGGAAGCCATATCCCCCGGGGAGGCCTTCCGAAAATATTGCGGTAATGGGATGCGGCCACCTTCACCTGGGCCCGTATCGATTCCTGACAGACATCCATGAGAGGAAAAAATCCGTGCGTCGCACCGCAGGTAATGATTTCGACCTTGCCCCGATCCTGGAAATCTTTAAAAGGTACGGTAAGATTCTTTCCGTAACGCAAAAAGGTGTTTCGTGCGGTTGTAAAGAAATCCAGATACATCTTTGCCAATTCACGAAATTCCGGCTGCCACTGGGTCCGATGGACTTCTTTCTCGGCCAATTCAATCAGTTTATTGATGTGCTTCAAGTAGCGGTCCTGCAATAAAGGATCGCAGAACATCGAAAGCAGCGTGGGACTTAAGGTCATGGTCATGCGAAAATCCACGCCATCGTTGATTAATTTCTCAAAAACAAGAATAAGCGGAATATAGGTCTCAGTAATCGCCTCGTAAAACCAGCTTTCCTCTAAGAAATTATCATACTCCGGATGCCGGACATACGGAAGGTGACCGTGCAGCACCAAATTCAAATAACCTTTTTCCATAAAAAATCCCCCTTTAAGAAAACCTATCGGATGATCGGAATCTTAATTCCCTAAAATCGCCAGATTTTAATGGGTTTCTTTAGAGACGACAGGCGTGATAGACCTATAGTCTTCACCATCAGACGACCGAGCTTCGACAGGAATCGTTTGCTTGCCGTCCGGCAAGGCAAACCGCAGCGAAAAAGTTCCGTCTTTCTTTAGCTTGATCGGCTTACCGCACACGGTGACTTTAGCGTCTGGTTCGGTAGCGCCGTAGACGATAAGCTCCGTGTTAACGACCAGCCAGAATCCCTTTTGCCCCTTGGCCTTGACGTAGACCTTGCGGGGGCTGCTGATTGAAAATAGACCCGGAGAACTTATGTGTAGGAGCCTCAGTTTCTCTCGCTTGACCCGTTCAAGCATCCCCTTACCCGTCGGAGAAGCAGGTCCAAAACCAAAACCCATTCCGTACAAGCGGGTAAAAATCTCGTCCGGAACCATCCATTCTTCATCGGTCATCCAGGATGGACCGTCTAAAGGCGTCGTAACACTATTGGAACGTGCCAATGCAATAAAACGGCCGTTACGGAGCCTAAAACCGATTTCGACACACCATCCACGACCCGGGCCTCCGGTATCAATATACCAACTCTTCGCATCAAAACTAATTTCGATATCAAAATGGCGATGTGCGTTGCGTCCGTTAAAGGTGATAAAGCTCACATCATAAACTCTTAAGATAGATTGCGCCCCTTCAAACTCAGCCCCCAACCGTTGCTTGGTCTCTTCTATCGTGTGATGCCGTAGTTCCCAATAGGCATGAATCCACCACGGGTCACGGACCTGGATAATAATTTTGTCTTCATGATAACGATCGGGCAATTCAGAGGACATCGGACGGCCGGGCTCGAGTTGATAGCCGGTATAAAATTTGGCAGAAGATACTTCTTGCTGGACAGAATCAACCCCTACTGTCTTTTCAATAGATTTTTCGGATCGGCGCTTCAGGAGGCTGGTAAGGAGGCTGGACTTTCTTCGTTTTGCGGTCTTCGCGCGCGCAGCAGTTTCTTTTACCGGCGTACGTTTTAAGACTTTCAATAGTGAACTCTTTTTCTTCGCCAAAGAGCTCGTCTTCTTCTTCATTGTACCCTCCGTTTCCGAAAAACCTTCGGACTTGTTTTAAATGGCGCTAATGTTTTTCGCCCCTCACTATCTATATCGACTCTTCGAAGTAAAAAGGGGGATTAAAACATCCCCCAGCGAAGAAGAAACCATTTCTCTACAAGTTAACAGACGGTCAAAATCATCCTATCGAGCACAAAACATGTTTCTCTACTTTGGTCCCGATCCTTCTATTGGAGGTTGAATCTGTTCTTGCTGGGCACTAGTAGCGTTTTTAAGATCCTGCTCTAATTTGGCGTTTAAGGCCATGACTTTATCTAGCTCAGACTTTAAGTTCGAGACAACCGTTTTCTGCTGCTCGAGAACCGAACCCACGCCTTGAGCCTGGTTTTGCGCATTGGCGATATCCGATTGGAGGGCCTTGATTTTAGAAAGACTTTCGTCCAGCCTTTCCTCAGCACTCATGCGATTATAGCGCTCAACCTCTAAATCTTTCTGAATCTTGCTTACCTTCTTGCCCGAAACCGTAACCATCACCAAGCAAAACGCCATGACGATAACGGCTAAAATCATCACGACAGGCAATTTCTTCTTCACATCTTTCTCCTTATCGACAGAAAACAAGAATCACCGTAACAAACTTTTAAGAAACACCCTACTTCAGATTTTCTTCGCTTTGAGCCGGAACCACTGCCTCTTCTTTGCTCACCTTGGGCAAAATAACAATTTCAACCCTGCGGTTTTTCTGCCGTCCTTCGGCCGTATCATTGGTAGCAACAGGATGATATTCGCCGTATCCGGTCGCCGAGAGCCGCTGGGGTGCAACACCCTGGCTGTCAACCAGATGATGCAAAACACTCATCGCGCGCGCAGAAGAAAGTTCCCAGTTCGATTTCCACCCTGAGTATTTTATCGGAACATTATCTGTATGGCCTTCCACGCCAACGTTCAAGTCGCGTACCGTCGTATTTAACACGCTGGAAACCTTATTGATTTTCTCCAGAGCATCTTCTCTTAATTTGGCCTTACCCGAATCAAACAAAACTTCGGAAACAAAGGTAATAACCAGGCCCCGCTCGAGCATCTCGATTTTGACTTCCTTATTGCCAATCTCCCTTTTCAGCTTATCTTCAAGCTCTGCCTTCGCGCGTTCCATTTCGCTCAGCTCGCTTTTAAGCTGGGTAATTTTTTCAATATCCGATCGTCTTCCTTTTTGGAAAATAAAAGTACAACCAACGAGTCCAAAACTCAAAAATGACACTATTGTTACTAATGAAATTACCTGTGCCGTCCTGCGCATTCTAGCCTCCTTTTTTTTAGTAACCAACATTAACATAAGCCTAAATTAAAGTCAAGAAATTTCTGGCAACATAATACTTCGCAATAAGATACGTGCTTATCAAATAACTTGTTTCTGCAATCGCGGACCGATCAAATATCGATTAACGGCTCAGCGGGCAATAATTTCATCCCGTTTGGATCCAATAGAAATATATTTAATTTTAACCTTAACCAAGGCCTCCAGTCGTTCAACATAACGCCTGGCGTTAACCGGAAGCTTTGGATAGCTACGGATCCCCCGGGTAGACGCCTGCCAACCCTTCATTTGCTCATAGACCGGCTGGGCATGGGCAAACACTTCCGAATCCAGAGGAAAATCCTTATAAAGCTTTCCTTTATATCGATAGCCGGTACATATCTGGATTTCCTTTAAATCGTCTAAAACATCCAGCTTCATGATCGCCAACTCGGAAACACCGTTAATAACGGCGGCATAACGCACCAGAACGCTGTCAAACCAGCCGCAACGCCTGGGCCTACCGGTCGTCGCCCCAAATTCCTTGCCCTTATTACGGATCTCTTCCTTCAACCCGGTTGAAAATTCGGTAGGAAACGGGCCTTCGCCAACCCGGGTGGTATAGGCTTTAACCGCGGCGATAATTTTATCGATCTTAGTCGGCGCCACTCCGCTGCCGACGCATACCCCGCCGGCAATAGAGCTCGAAGAGGTCACAAAAGGATAGGTCCCGAAATCAATATCCAGAAATGTTCCCTGCGCCCCCTCAAAGAGGATCGACTTTCCCTGGTCAATCGCACGGTTAAGAAAGAGAGCTGTATCACAGACAAAGGGGCTGATCTTTTTGCCGTAATCCAGATATTCCTGATAAATATCGCCAAAGGTAAAATCAGTGCGCCCGTAAACGCGCGAGAAAATCTCATTCTTTTCCGCAAGATTATCCTCGAGTTTCGCCTTTAAGACTTCCGGATTCAACAAATCGATAATCCTGATTCCGCAGCGCGTCACCTTGTCGGCATAGCAAGGACCGATACCGCGCCCGGTGGTGCCGATTTTGTTCTTTCGTTTCGACTCGCGCAATCCGTCCAGAATACGGTGATAGGGCATAACCACGTGGGCGTTGCCGGAGATTTTAAGACGAGATGGCCCGATATGAACTTTTCGCTTCTTTAAATCTTCTATTTCTCCCAAAAAAGCCTTAGGATCGATAACAACGCCGTTACCGATCACGCAGATTTTTTCTTTGTGTAAAATGGCGGAAGGAATGAGATGAAAAATGTATTCCTTTTCCCCGACGGCAACCGTGTGCCCCGCGTTATTGCCCCCTTGATAGCGGGCCGTAATATCCGTATCCTTAGAAAGGATATCGATCAACTTACCCTTGCCTTCATCGCCCCACTGGGCGCCGATCACGACGATATTCATGGAATCTCCGGTTGCCGTTTTAGTAATAGTTAACGAGTGATCACTGGTTAATTAAGCCGTATTATTTCTTATTTGCCGGTACGGTATCTTGAGCATCAAGAATACTCAATACTTGTGCCGCTGTTGTTTCTTTGCCGGCACCAAATATCTCCACGTTATCAATAAGAAACAACGGGCCGTAAGAAATATTCATCTCCTCGGAAAATTTAATCCTTTCCGCCAGCAATTTAGTCCCTTCTTCACCCCGGGCACAATCTTTTATCTTTTTAACATCCATGCCATTGCTCTCCAAGCAATCTTCCCACCACAGGCTATCAATATTATCCGTGCGGCAAGTAAGATAATCCCGGCTTTTTTCGGGATAGGACGCATCCACACAGGCATAGATTTTGTCTTCAATTGTTTCCCGGATACCGCCGGGGCTTACGATCTCGTCGGTCTCCGGGTTTTTAGCCCCGACCAGGCGCAAGGTAAATTTTGTTTTGTCTTTTTTCTGATCCATAATTTCCCTGGCAACCTTAAGAACAGCCGGGGTATCCGGGTGAGACAAAACAATAAATAAATCCAGTTGGCCCGGCTGGGGTGCGCGATTGATAAAATAAGAGACACCGGAAAACGACGGTTTTAAATAATACCGGTCCCCGATGAGATCGGCAATCTGGCTAAACCGGGAGAAATTCGGATCTTTTTCCACCTGCCGGGAAAGCACGTAGGCGGGAAGCATCTCTACTTTAAATTCATCGATCATTTTCTTAGCTTCGGGATCGTCCGCCGTTAACGATTGCACCTCTAAGCCCGGAAAGATACTTTTGAGCCCTGCGACCACATAATCCGTCTTGCAGGTGCGGCATTTTTTGGGAACAATCATTGTCATTTTAACATTAACCGCTTCCTGGAATACGCAGCTGGCAATCTTCTCGCCCGGATTCTGACAAGCCGAACGCACCCCCGGACGCGCACAGTCTTTATCAGAATAACAACGGGGCAGAAGATTGTTAATCTCGGCATCATCTTCGACGCGATTATCAAGTGCTATTTCCTCAATTGAAGAATGAACGATTGTTCCGTTCTCCAGGCTCAGATTAAGCTTCGCTAATTCTTTTGCCCCCGACGGCAAAGTCACAATCAAGGTTTCGCCGGTCTTTTCAGATTCCTTGCCTTCCTGCTCCGCGGTCAAATCGATCATAACATTAATCCCCGGAATTTGACCGGCTATGATTTTATCTTTCTGCCGGCCAAACGAACTTAAAACAATAATCAAATCGGCTTTTTTGTCTTTCAATTCATTGACGGCATTCTTAATGCCCTCAAAGGGATCAGCCGTAAAGGGATCCTGGCCCGGCTGGGTCACGCCGATGACACCGACAGTCAAGTTGCCCGCCTTTTTCTTCAAGTACGGGCGGGCTCCTTTGATTTTAGTATTGCAAGAAAGAAAAGTTAAATCCATCTTTGAAATCACTTCTTCTAAAAATTTATCACCAAAATTATATTCATCCTGCCCGATAACCAGGGCATCGTAATCCATCATTTCCAAGCTTTTCAGATAAACCAGCGTACGTGAAGCATCCAGATTTTGTTCGACTCGATTGATGTCTTGTTGGGCACCGGCAAAAGAGCTGCCCCCTTCGATCAAGAGGAGATCAGGAAAATCCTTGCGGAGCTGCTTAATCTTTCCCGCTCGACGGGAAACACCGCCTAAGGGCCCAGCCCCTTCATTAGCCGGATATAGCGCAGCACGCGATCCCGCCGTATAGATAACGGTAATATTTTCAGCATAGGCGCATTGAGAGAAAAAAGTAATCGCCAATAACAACGTGATAGAAAAAAACCATTTTTTCATAGCTTCCTCTCTTTCCCGTCCTAGGCAAACATAAACAATAAACCCAGGCCCAGCCCCAAGAACACCGCAGCGCTGATAATCTTTACTTTTGAAAAATAGATTTTGACAAAATCCGCGGGATTTCTCCCTTTGAGCCCTTTAAGAAGTAAAATAAGAATAACCGGCAGCGGGATAATTAAAGCCAGGCTATAAAGAGCCACGCCAACAACCGCTTTAAAGATACGCCCCTGTTCAACAAGCATCCCCACCGCGACGGGAAAATACGGATACCCTCGCCCCGCAGAACTTAAGATTCCAAAAACAAAACCACCCAAAATCGCGATGAAGAGAACTTTCCCGGGACCGTGGATTCCTCCGCTTCTCCCAGCCCCTATTTTCAGAAAAATAGATCTTTCACAATCTCCCGTTTTTCGGCAGATAATCCAATCATAAAAATTGAGGATTCCCAGGACAACGGCCAGCACACCAAGAAAAGCATGGGCCGTATTGGTTATAACAGAGAAAACCTCCAGATTCCGGAATACCCCAAATGCGCCCCATTCGATCAATAGGGTCGACAGAAAGATGCCCAAGATAAAAAAGTTTCCAAAGAGCAGGATTTGCCTGCGGGAATAATTAACAAAAAAAATGTAGGCAATAAGATACGCCCATACCGCGAGGGCACACGGATTAACACTGTCAATTAACCCCGCTAAGAAAATTGTGATAAAATCCAACGCTTTTAGACCTTAATCAGTTTGACAAACAGGATATCTTTTGTCTTGCGCAATTTCTCAATCGCCCTTTCGGGAACCTCGGTATCAACATTAACGACGCTAATCGCCATCCCTCCCGGCGTCTCTCGTCCGAAAGTAATGCCGGCAACGTTGATATTTTCTTGCGCCAGGACAGTCCCGACGGCCCCGACAATTCCAGGCCTGTCATTATTATTAACAAAAAGCATATACCCCCCGGGAAAGGCCTCGACATAAACGCTATTGACCTTGACAATACGCGGTTGTTTATTACCCGATAATGTCCCCCATAAGGAGAATGTTTCTTTATCCGTCTTGATCTTTAAGTTGATAAGATTAACAAATTCCTCTTCTTCGCTCGAGATAATCTCTTGCACCTTGATTGCCCGTTCTTTGGCCAATTCCAAGGCGTTAATAAAGTTAACCGTTTCGCCGACAATCGGCCAGAGAAGGCCATAAACCAAAGACATGGTAACCGGCGCCAGTTTATAGCCAGTGATTGCGCCGCTATAGACGATTTCAATTTCGTTGACACGGCCGTTGACCAGTTGCCCCGCAAACTTGCCCATGCGTTCGGCAAGATTGATGTACGGGCCCAACACCTTGTAACTGGCCGCATCCACCGTCGGGAAATTCGCCGCGTTAACAATTCCTTTGCCCAATAAGGCATCACGAATCGTATTGGCGATTTCGATGGCAACATTAACCTGCGCCTCGGAAGTCGATGCGCCCAAATGGGGCGTCACCACGCAGTTTTCAAATTTTAAAAGAGGCAAATCTGCCGGAGGTGGTTCCTGTTCATAAACATCCAGGGCGCAACCAGCCACGATTCCCTTTTCCAATGCCCTGGCTAATGCGGCCTCATCAATGATTCCGCCGCGGGCACAATTGACAACACGCACGCCTTTTTTCATAATGGCAAATTCTTTATCCGAAATGAGGTGCTTGGTCTCGCTGCTCTTTGGCGTATGGACGGTGATATAATCCGCCTGCCGGAATATCTGATCCAGTTCGGCCATTTCAATTTCCATTTTTGCGGCGACTTCCATGGAGATGTACGGATCAAAGGCCAAGATTTTCATGCCGAAACTTCTGGCAAACTTTGCCACCGTCGAGCCGATACGGCCCAGGCCGATAATCCCTAATGTCTTTCCGTAAAGCTCAACACCCATAAACTTGTTGCGCTCCCACTTGCCGGCCTTAAGGGCACCGTGCGACTGAGGGATATTGCGAGACATCGACAAGATAAGGCTCATGGTATGCTCTGCCGTCGAAGTAGTATTGCCGGCAGGCGTATTCATCGCAACGATTCCTTTCTTTGTGGCGGCCGGTAAATCGACGTTGTCTAAGCCCACTCCGGCGCGGCCGATAAACTTTAATTTATCAGCGGCCGCGATGATATCAGCGGTAACTGTGGTCCCGCTGCGGATGATCAAGGCATCATAATCTTTGATGATGCTTTTAAGCTCATCGGGCTTGATGCCGTATTTGCAGTCCACCTGAAAATCTTTAACATCTTTAAGTATTTTTACCCCTTCTTCGGCTAATTTATCGCTAATTAGAATTTTCATTTAAGTTTCCTCGCAATCTTTCTTAATCTTACAAAGCGGTTCGTCTTAAGATTTATCCAAAAAACCAAAATTCCGATTAAGAGTTGAGCAATTTCTGCGCTGCCGCAACCCCAGCACCTAATTCGAATTTATAACCCATCTCCTTTAAAACTTTTTCCAGGCAGGAAATACCGGTTAAAATATCGTATTCATCCACACAGCCCATCTGGGCGATACGGATAATCTTTCCCTTTAATTCCGACTGCCCGCCGGCCATCGTAATACCATGCGTGTCGCGCATCACCTTGGCGAGTTTTTCGCCCTCAATGCCGTCCGGAACACAAATAGCAGTCACCGCATTGGAAATGCACGACTCGTCGGCAAATAACTTTAAACCTAGCGCCTTGGCAGCCGCACGGTTAGCCTTGGCCAGACGCGCGTGATGGGCGATTAACTTTTCCAAACCCATCTGTTTAATTAATTTTAAGCTCTCGTTAAGCGCAATAATAATCCCGATCGCCGGAGTAAAAGGCGTGTCCGTCTGATCGCAAGCCTTTTTTGCTTTCTTCAGGTCAAAATAATATTTGGGACATTTCGATTGCTCGACTAAGGCAAAGGCCTTTTTGCTGACGCTGATAAAGGCAAGCCCGGGCGGAAGCATGAGCCCTTTTTGCGAACCCGAGACCACCACATCCACACCCCACTCATCGGTCTTTAATTCCGTTGCCCCCAAGCCGCTGATGGCATCAACCACCAAGACCGCATTGGTCTTCTTTATTACTTCGGCAATCGCCTTGATATTCGTATCAACACCCGTCGAGGTCTCAGTCAGGGTCGTAAAAACAACCTTGATGTCTTTGTCTTTCTCAAGCAGTTCGCGTATTTGGGTATCTTTAACGGCCTTGCCCGAAGGAATTTTAAGAACTTCCGCTTTGATGCCGTAGGCCTTGCACAATTCCGTCCAACGCTCGCCGAATTTTCCCGCCTCGACGCAAACGGCCTTGTCACCGGAAGAAAGAAGATTGCAAACAGCAGATTCCATGGCGCCGGTTCCGGAAGAAGTCAGAATAAAGACATCGTTTTGTGTTTGGAAAACATATTTAAGGCCTTCCGCTGCTTCTTTTAAGATCGTTTGAAACTGTGGCGTACGGTGATGGATAATCGGCCGGCCTAAAACTTCGCAGATTTGAGGCGGAATTTGTGTCGGACCCGGAGTAAGCAATAGATTTCTCTTCATGGCTGGTTCCTTTCTTGCAATAAAATTGCGTTTATGCGTTTATTGGATTAGTATTTAGGCTTACTGGATCTTTTTGGTGTTAACGATCACTTCATCAATCAAGCCGTATGCCTTGGCCTCCGACGAACTCATAAAGAAATCCCTATCGGAATCCTTCAGGATTTTATCCAGCGGCTGATTGGTATGCCTGGCTAAAATTTTATTGATATCGTCTTTCATTCTTAAAATCTCGTTAGCCTGAATCGAGATATCCGTCGCCGCTCCCTGCACCCCGCCCCAGGGCTGATGAATCATCACCCGTGAGTAGGGAAGGCAGTAGCGTTTTCCTTTTGTCCCTGCGGTTAAGAGTACCGCACCCATACTGGCGGCCTGGCCGATACAGTAGGTACAGACATCCGGCTTAACAAATTGAATCGTGTCGTAAATCGCTAAACCCGCCGTGACCGACCCGCCGGGGGTATTGATGTAAATATTGATATCGCGCGTGGCATCTTCGGATTGCAAAAAAAGCATCTGGGCAATCACCAGATTGGCAACGGTATCATCGATCGCCGTGCCTAAGAAAATAATCCTGTCTTTTAGCAGGCGCGAATAAATATCATAGGCGCGTTCAATATGCCCGCTTTTTTCGATAACGATCGGAACCAGCATTTGAGATTTTACGTCTTTAGTGTCCATGTCCTGCCCCCTTTTTAACAACTGCTTTTGAAATTGCTCGTGCACGATCAATGAATAATTTTTGATTCTTCCTGCCAGTCAGCCTCCTTTAATAAAAATGCCAAAACCTTATAAAACAGGTTCTCGTTTGTGTCCACCGTAATATTTTCCAGTTCGGCAATTTTGCCTAAGATAAAATACATCTTTATGTCGCGCTCAGCAACGCTTTTTAGATTTTTTCGCAGTTCCTCTTCTTTCTTGTCGATGTCTTCTTTTTTGGCGCCCTGATGCTCCAGGCGATGCTTGCCTTCTTCCACCAAATGCTCCAGCTGCCTTTTGACCGCGGACTCCGGCACTGCCAATGTGGCGTTCTTTAAAAGATATTCGACAATTTGATTTTCGACATCCAGGCGGTTTTGACGGTCCTTGTCAATTTCCATCTGTCTTTTTAAAGAAGTCTTAAAATCTTCCAGGCTCGGGTAACCCAGACCGCGGGCAAAATTATCGTCGATGGCGATTTCCTTGCCCTGCCCCTGGCCTTTTTTAAGAAATTCAAACGTCTTGTTGATTTCTTCGTCGGTTACCGCGGACGTCTTTTTTACAACCTTGATCTTTTTGTAATCTTTGATTTTGACTTCCGGTTTGATATCCAGCGTCGCCGTAAAAGAAACAATACCGTCTTTTAAATGAACATCTTCAATCTCGGGCATATCAATAGGATCCAGGGCTTCTTTTTCAAGGGCCTCCTGATAGACCTCAGGAATGATCTTTTTGATCATCTCCTCTTCAGCAAGCTTACCGTGATGCTCCTGAATAACATGGCGGGGCGCCTTGCCGGGCCTGAAACCCTTGATTGTTGCCACCTTACCCAGTTCACCGTATACCTCTTCAAGTTTTTTAGCGACACGCTCCTTGGGAACTTCGAATTTTAATTCTCTTTTAGTCGCATCAATCTTCTTAACTTCAACTTTCATGAAAAACCCTGACCTCTCTTTATTATTGGTTTAAACGGTACTGCCTTCCCTTACATCGAAAATTTCTCACCCAGATAAATCTTTCGCGCCTTGGGGTCGTTAATCAGCTCCTGGGCCGTACCGGAAATCAAAACCCTGCCCTCGGCAATGAGATAGGCACGGTCGGTAATCGAAAGCGTCTCACGCACATTGTGGTCGGTGAGCAAAATCCCCAAGCCTTTTTCTTTTAATTCCTTAATAATCTCCTGCGCCTCGGCAACAACAATCGGGTCGATACCGGAAAAAGGTTCGTCCAAAAGGATAAAGGAAGGATTGGTCACCAGGGCCCGCGTAATCTCAAGCCTGCGGCGCTCACCGCCGGATAACGTATACGCCTTGCTTTTGGCTAAATGAGCAATCTTAAGCTCTTCCAGTAAAGCCTGAAGCCTTTTGCGGCGTTCGCGAGGGCTGATATTTAAGGTTTCCAGAATAGCCATAATGTTTTCTTCCACCGTTAATTTACGAAAAATCGACGGCTCCTGCGAAAGATATCCGATTCCTAAATGGCAACGTTCGTGGATCGATTTTCTTGTAATATCTTCCTGGTCAAAAATAATCTGTCCCTGGTCCGGCGCAATAATGCCTACTGCCATATAAAAGGTGGTTGTTTTTCCGGCGCCGTTAGGGCCCAGGAGCCCCACGATTTCGGAACGCCTCACGGAAATGCTTAGGCCATCGACAACCCTTCGGCCGCCGTAAGCCTTGACCAAATTTTTTGTCTCGAGAAGGTACATGGATTACTTGCCCTCGTCTGTTTTACTACTCTGCGATTCTGTGTCCGTCAAAGGCAAGACCGCGTCATCGCCTTGGGTGTAAAAAATCAGCTTGGGAGTTCCGATCAATAAGAGTTTTTGTTCTGCCGCTTTATAAATAGCCTTCTCCGAATAGCTGGTGTTTTGCCCCATCGAAATCGAGACATGGCCGGTGCAGATCATTTCCTTGATCTGTTTGGCTTCCTTGTCAAAAAAGACTTCCATTTTATCAGCCGTCAGTTTCCGTTCGCCTTCGATGGCCACCACATTGTTGTTAAAAACAGCATTGCCCGTGGCATAATCCACCTCCAGCGGCCCATCGCAGGTAATGGTGACATGGTTCGAATCCTTTTTCTTAGGATCGGTATCGACCGTCACTGTGACATTTTCATTGATCTGCGCCGTATTTAAACCTGGATGAGCGATAGCGCCGGTGCCGGTTGTCTTCATCCCTTCCCGGGTCAGGACAACCTTATCGGGGGTCGTGACCACATTCTTTTCTCTTTCCCAATCGAGAGAATCGGTGACTAATTTTGAGCCAGTCTGAGTTGTCACCACCACGTCGTCCTGCAGGTGCATTTTACCGCTCACCTTATCGATAGTACCGGACTTGGCGGTTAAATTCATCTGTTCCTCGCCGTAGGCATTGGCCACGATGTCGGTCAGCTTTATAATATCGCCCAAAATATCAGCCCTGTCACCCTTGATATCCCAGGCCTTTTGACCGCCGTCTTTGTACCCGGCAAGGTCAAAGCCCTGAAACTGCTGGTTGGATTGCTGGGCAGCAGGCTGAGAAGAATCTTCGGCGCGGATAAGCACTCCGCCGCTAAGAAGAATTAAGAAGGCGAGTGTGATATTTCTAATCATGATTTGAGAAAATCCTTGTGGATTTAAGCGTAACGGGCGAGAGTTCCTTGCCATTTACCTTGTGTCTTTAAAATAAGCTCGACAACTTCGCGTACCGCGCCGTTGCCGCCTTTCTTCTTGGTAACATAGTGCGCGGCTTTTTTAACCTCAGGGACAGCATTGGCAACCGCCACGGCAAAACCGACCCTTTTTAAAACCGGTAAATCCGGCAAATCGTCACCGACAAAACAAACCTCGTTATCTTTAACCTTAAAACCGCGCAGCATTTTTTCATAGGCGTGCGTTTTAGGGAATGCGTCTAAATAAACCTTATCGATTTCAAGATCCGCCGCCCTTAAAGTGACAACCTTTGAGGCGCGGGCGGTGACAATGGCTGTCTTAAATCCGGCCTTGCGGAAAAATACGATGCCAAAACCATCCTGCACGTCAAAAAACTTGGTCTCCGCGCCGTTGCTGTCAAAAACGATTTTTCCGTCGGTTAAAACGCCGTCAACATCCAGGGCCAATACTTTTATCTTCTTAATGCGGTCTTTCATAGCCACCTTACACCAGCCCGACTTTTAACAAATCCTGGACATCCAACAACCCCACCGGCTTCCCTTTTTTGTCCACGACCGGAATCTCGTCAATGCGCTTTTCCTTTAAAATCCGCGAGGCCTCAACCGCAAGCTTTTCTTTAAGAATAGTCGTAGGGCCTTTCGTCATTACTTCTCTGACTTTACGCAGCGAAAGATTAGAATCAGCTTCCAAATGACGACGTAGGTCGCCGTCAGTAAAAATACCGGAAAGCTTGCCATTGGCGTCAACCACACAGGCCGAACCGCAACGCGCACGGGTAATCGCCAAAAGCACATCTTTAACCACCACGTCCCCTTTGACCTTGGGAAAATTGACCCGCATAATATCTTCGACCTTTAAAAGGAGTTGGCGTCCCAACGCTCCACCGGGATGATAAAAAGCAAAATCTTCTTTTCTAAATCCTTTGCGTTCAATCAAACACGCCGCCAAGCAATCGCCCATAACCAGATTGGCCGTGGTTGACGCCATCGGCGCAAGACCTAACGGACAACCTTCTCTTTTAACGGTAACATTTAAAACGACATCGCTATACTTCGCCAGATTTGATTTGGGGTTTCCGGTCATGGCAATTATTTTTGCGCCGATTTTCTTAACGATAGGCAGCAGCTTCGTCGTCTCTTCGGTCTCGCCGCTGCTGGACAAGACGATGACAACATCATTACGCGTCACCTGGCCTAAATCCCCATGAATAGCCTCGGCGGAATGCATCCACAAACTCGGCGTCCCGGTCGAAGACAAAGTCGCGGCGATCTTGCGCCCGATAATACCGGTTTTTCCCATGCCGGTAACAATCACCCTTCCCCGGCATTTATAAAGAAGTTCAACCGCCGATAAGAAATTCTTATCCAAATGCCGGGCTAAATCTTTAATAGCCTGGGCTTCAATAGCAATAACTTCTTTGGCGCGTTTAAGGGTCATTTCTTAACAACTCCGTCAATGGCTTTTAATTCTTTAAGCAGCGCTCCCATCTTGCCTAAGGGTAACATGTTCGGCCCGTCGGAAAGTGCCTTCTTGGGATTAGGGTGTGTCTCCATAAAAAGTGCACTACAACCTGCCGCAATCGCACAGCGCGATAATAGCGGAATAAATTGACTATCGCCTCCTGAGGCTTTACCTAAGCCTGCCGGACGCTGGACGCTATGCGAGGCATCATAAACAACCGGATAGCCGGTTTCTTTCATGACTGCCAACGAACGAAAATCACTGACCAGGGTATTATAACCAAAACTAACGCCCCGCTCGGTTAAAAGGATTTTTTTGTTGCCGCGGCTTTCAATCTTCTTAATGATTTCCCTGACATCCCACGGTGCCAAAAACTGCCCCTTTTTAACGTTAACAACTTTGCCCGTATCCGCGGCAGCGACAATCAAATCCGTCTGGCGGCAGAGAAAAGCCGGAATCTGGATTATATCTAAAACACCCGCCGCCAATTCAACGTCAGAAATCGAGTGAACATCGCTGAGCACCGGGATATGGAAACGTTCTTTAACCTCCATTAAAACCTCAAGCCCTTGCTCTATCCCAAGCCCGCGAAAAGACGCAATCGATGTCCGGTTGGCCTTGTCGTAACTGGCCTTGAAAATAAACGGAACACCGGCGCGCGCGGTAATCTTTTTTAACTCGCCCGCGATTTTCAGCGTCAGCTCTCTTGTCTCGATCACGCAAGGACCGGCGATCAAAACAAAAGGCAAATCGTTACCGATGCGGACTTTTCCTATTTTTAAAATTCTTTCCATTACTAGCTTTTCCTTCTTAAGAAAGCCTCTACTTTTTTTAGATCGGCGGCCGTATCCACGGCAATCGTATCAAATCGTGTTTCGACGGTTTTAATTTTATATCCTGCCTCCAGCACCCGCAGCTGCTCCAATCGCTCCGCTTGCTCGAGCCGCGATTGTGGCAGATTTTTAAACTTCATTAAAAAATCTTTCCGGTACGCGTAAAGCCCAAGGTGTTTGTAATAACCTATTTTTTCTATTCCCACACAATCGCGGTTATAGGGAATAACCGACCGCGAGAAATATATGGCAAAATGATTTTTATCAATAATGGCTTTAACGATATTCGGATTTTCCAGATCCTTTTGCCGGTCCAACGGTTTTATGACCGTCGCCATCGGGCAGGACTTATCCTTTAAAAGGGCACCCACCATGCTGTCAATCATCGACGGATGGACCAAGGGCTCGTCGCCCTGAATATTGACGACGATGTCGGCTTTTAAATTCTTAACCGCTTCCATGATCCTGTCTGATCCCGAGGCGTGATTCTTCGAGGTCATCACCGCCCTGGCGCCGAAACTCTTTGCCGCCTCAATAATCCTTTGGTCATCACAGGCAATAACCAAATCGTCTAAAAGCCTGGCCTTTCGAGCCCGCTGCCAGACATGCCAAATCATCGGACGGCCTAGAATATCGGCCAAAACTTTGGCCTTAAGCCGGGTGGAACCGTAACGCGCAGGAATAACTCCGATAGCAGTCATTTTAATTCTTAAGATGTCCTTACTGCAGCCAAGAGTTCTTTTCGGGTAACGGGAACCGCCCCCATCTTGCCGACAACAATACCCGCCGCATAATTTGAAAGGTCGGCCGCTTCGTGCTTGGACGCCCCCGCCGCTAAACTTAAAGTAAAAACCGAAATAACCGTGTCCCCGGCACCGGTCACATCAAAAACCTCCCGGGCCCTGGTATCGATATGAACAGGTTTTCTGCCTTTTTCAAACAGGCGCATGCCTTGATTGCCCAGGGTAATCAAAAGCGATTCCAGGTTTAGAAATTTGACCAGTTGTTGTCCGGCCAGATCGACATCCGCGTCAGTTTTTAAGACATCCACGTTAATCGCCAGTTTCCTTCCGGCATTCTGACGAATTTTGATATCCCGAATAGCATTCTCCGTCTCTTTTTTGTTAGGCGTAATAGCCGTCACGCCACGGTAATAGCTAAAATGTTCCACCTTGGGATCAACTGCGATAATCTTTTTCTTCGCAATCGCCAAAGAACAGACCTCCGAAACTAAAGCGGCATTGATCATGCCCTTGCCGTAATCGGAGACAATAACCCCGTCGGCTGAGGGAATCGATTTTAAAATAAGATTTCTTATCCGTCGATAAATAGGATCATCGGGTAAAACAACATTTTCTTCCCGGTCAACCCGTAAGACCTGCTGGTGCTCGGCAATAATACGCGTTTTTAGGATCGTGGGAATCTTTTTATCCGCAAAAATGCCGGCAGTGTTAATCTTTTTTTTCTTTAATTCCTTTAAGAGGATCTTGCCATCGGCATCCGTACCGATTTTACCGATCAGGGTCACTTTTGCCCCCAGGCTACGGAGGTTGCTGGCGACATTCGCTGCCCCGCCGGGCGTATAAACAGGAAACCCCTGCTGCAAGACAATCGGCACAGGGGCTTCGGGAGAAATCCGGGAAACAGTTCCCTTAATATATTGGTCTAAAATCACATCACCGATGACCAAAATACGTTTTTCTTTAAATCGGGCGATAATATGCTGGTATTGGCTCATGAATGGGTACCTCAATTAAAGAAAGTATATAAATATTAATTATATAAAAAACGGTTTTAAGATTTTTTGAGGATGAAAACGAATGCTGATTGTAGCATAGTTTATATGCCCAGTCAACCATTCTGGCTTAAGAAATTAAAGGCTTAGAAGGGATTTTGCGGCAGCGACAACCTCGGAAACACTGACGGCTTGAAGGCATTTAAAGTCCAACCTGCAATCATGGGCAAGGCAAATTTCACAGCCAACCTCTTTGTGCAGGGCGATGTCCTTCTTGCCCAGAGGTCTCCAGCGCGTAGGGCTTAAACCCTTTTGATTGCGGCCAAAAATCGAGATAACCGGCGTCCCCACCGCCACCGCCAGATGAACCGGGCCGGAGTCGTTGGAGATCAAAAGCCGGCAGCGCTTAAATAAGCTGGCCAGTTGAGCCACCGAAGTCTGCCCGGTAAGGTCGATAATGGGGATTTTGATGCCTGAAAGGACCTGCTGGGCGATTTGTTGATTGTCGGGCGCCCCCACGAGAATAACCTTAAAAGGGGGCGCCCCAAGGCTGTTAATCACCTCCGCAAATCTCTGCGCCGGCCAACGCTTGGAAATACAGCTGGCCCCGGGATGAACCGCAATCACTTTCTCCGACGAGGATATAAAATTATCGGAGAAAATATTTTCAACCCAGGCATTCGCCTCTTCTTTAAGCGGCATGTCAAGCTTGAGGGTATCCAATTGAACATTAATACCGATATGCCTTAAGACATCCAGGCAATATTCCGCCTCGTGCTTGAGTCCTTCCGGCCGCTGATCCGGGATACCTTTCGTCAGCAAAAACCCGAATTTATTATTTTTGTATCCGATGCGGCTAGGGATTCCGGACAAGAAACATAAGAGATTCGTCCGTTTTTTCGTATGAAGAACAACAGCCAAATCAAATTTCTTCTTTCTTAACATGCAGACCAGTTTTAAAAAACCCCAAAAGCCGCGATGAATTCCTTTACGGTCATCAATAAAAATCTCGTCAAGGCAAGGATTGCCATCGACAATATCCAATGTCTGAGGCGTAACTAAGATGGATATCTTCGCCCCTAAATTCGCCTCGCGCAACGCCAGAATCGCCGGCGTTGTGAGAATAACATCGCCGATTCTGTCCGTGCGGACAATAAGAATATTTTCGTAAGTTTTCATAATTTGGTTACGGAACCGCCAAGCGACAAAAGATGCGCCCTAAAAACCTCACACCGAACTCAATGAATCAGGGTTTCGGTTGAGCGGCCGCTTCCTTGGCGGTCGTTGTAGTCGTCGTTTTAGTAGTCGTTACAGCAGTTTGTTTTTGGACAGACCTGACGGTACTCTCGGTTTTTGTCACGTTGCCGGGAGGGTTGGGTAGCGTATTTTCTTTCTTGGCTGCCGCCGGCACACCCTTTTCGTCAATCTTGGGCTCTTTCTTTTGGGCATAGTCACCGCTGGGGATGATTCTTGAGGTTGTCGATGATTTCTCGGCCGCCGCCTTCGTTGTCTCATCCATGAGCACATCCGCCGCTTTTTCATTATGGTCACCACTGGGGATGATTTTTGACGCTGAAACTTCCTTTTGGGCTTCTTCGGCTCCGTAACCTGAGGAAACAATCACAAAGAAAGACGCGACCGATAGAATGACTGTAAATTTCTTATCCATCTCTCACCTTCCTCTTCCTGCCTAAGAAAATAAAACTCCGGGATTCTAAACAACCCCTATTTCTTTAGTCTCGCAACAACTCGGATATTTCTTCCAGCAAGGCTTCTCCGCTAAAAGGTTTAGTCAGATACCCATCCGCCCCGCATTTAAATCCCATCGCCTTATCGACATCCCCGGCGCGGGCGGTAAGCATTAAAACCGGGATATGCATAAACTTTTCGTCCGCTTTTACCTTAGCGCAGAATTCATATCCCCCTATTCCCGGAAGCATCAGGTCTAGAATGATCAAGTCAGGATTCTCAGTGGCAAGTTTTTTAAGCCCCTCCTCGCCGTCAGAGGCAGCAACCACTTTATACCCCTCGGATTCCAACCGTCCCTGAAGCACAGAAATCAAATCCGGCTCATCATCAATAACCAGAATTTTTTTTGCCTTAGCCATCATCTCTCTCCCTTGATTTCAAAAAAATTCTTAAAAAACCGATAACGCAAAATGAGTATATCACTTCAAAAGTACGGCTTCAAGCCGGAATTCAGGGCTTGCCCCTAAACGTAAACCCGAGCCTACCGGTACCGTTTCCCTTTATGTTCAATCCATCCGCCCGGCTTTTGCCCTTGGGGATCGTGATGCGTCCAATGGATAATACCGCCCTTGTCATTCCATTCGTACATCCCGTAAAAATAAACACGGTCCCCGATCGTAAGATTTCCGATACGCGGTGCAACATCAACATTATGCACCATAAGGAGCGTCTGCCCCGAATCAAGCCTGATGATAAAACGCTGATGCCGCGCACCGTCGGTGTCATCCTTTAATAGCTTCTCCACGACACCAGAGGAGCGGACAAAAAAGCCACCTTGTTGATTTTGATAAGCCTGACGGATTCTTTCGTCATCAGAAACAGAGCCGCTTCGAAAAATATCCGCCCGGGAACCTTGAGAATCTTTGGACTTTGACGGATTACAGCCAGTAATATTAAGAAGAACGATCAAGAATAGAACAAGCGATAATTTTATGCGAGACATACGATCCATCCGACTTTCAAGAAATTCTTAAAAGTTAACTTATAATCTTCTTGACTAGTTCCGCCACGCGCCTGCCCAACTTAACGCCGTTTTGGCAGGTATTGCCATCCGGGGCACCACAACAGGAAACGCCGTAATGTCCGGTTGCGTCCAAAGGGTCACCGACAATAATCATTCCATAAATCAACATCGCCTGGATAATCGAAATAAGGGTTGTCTCTTTCCCTCCGGAAAGGTCGCCCGAGGTAGCAAAGGCCGCCCCGACTTTACTGCCCATGCCATCCCTTACCTCAACCAGCTTGTCAAAAACTTGCTTTAACTCTGCCGCCATCGAGCCAAAATAAACCGGCGAACCGGCGATGATACCGTCGGAGTTGATAAAATCATCTTTGGTAACTTCGGCAGCCGGTTTCACCAGACATTTAACACCCTTGACCTGCCCCACCCCTTTGGCAATCTCCCGGGCAAGTTTCTCGGTGTTACCCGAACGGGTATAGTACATGATCAGCACTTGCATCGTTTATTCTCCTATATCCAGATAATAAATACTTAACTATGTTATCCCCGAAAAGAAATCAAAGACTTCGTTTCTTTTTTCGCCGGATAGCTTTGACCATCCGGTCGTAGGCCTCCTGGCGTGTCGCCCCTTCGGTTAAGTGATCCGCACAAAGCGCGGCATATCCTCGCCGGTTTTTGATTTTGAAAATCTTAACGCTTAAGCTCCCGATTTTCATGCGGCCCTCCTTTTTTTATCAGCATCCGTACCTTTTCCTGAAACAACAAAACCCGAGATCTTCATACGTTACCAATGCTATCTTTCAATCCCGTCAAAATCGACATAGCCCTGCCAGGGATCCAACCGGACCAGGCGCACGCGCACCTTATCGCCGATATTCATCCCCCGGAAGTTCCTGACTACCCGGCCCTCGACCGGAGGCGTAAAGATCCTGACATAAGTTCCTTTTTCGGAAGCGCCGGTAATAATACCTTCAAAAATCTGATTGACTTTATCCATTAATAGGATCGCCCCCGCCACTTTAACCATAAAACGCTCGACCTTCTTTGATGCCCGGTCCCGGTCCGAACACCAGTCCGCAATCTCTTTTAACTCTATTTTTGTATACGGCGTATTTTTACCGGCCAAGGCTGCCTTGATAAGCCTTTGAAGAATAACATCGACATAACGGCGGTTGGGAGCGGTAGAATGCGTATAGTCACGGACAGCCAGCCCAAAATGCCCCGGTGTTTTCCTTCCCGGCTCTACGAGATCGTAGATCGCGTAGCCCAATAATTTTACGATCGCCAACGAGAGGTCGGGAAAATGATCCGGATCGCGGTCACGCTGGCGGACTAAAAAGTCGGACAATGCCTTGGCATCAGCCCTTAACGGCAAATCATCATAGTGCTCCTGGGCCACTTCGATAATCCTCGACCAGCGCTCGGGAGTCGGAAGAATTCTTTGAACATAGGGAATCCTGTTTTTTTCAAAGAATCCGGTCATAGTCCGGTTGGCCGCAATCATGAAATTCTCGATAATCGTACGGGCTAAATTTCTTTTCTTTACCGTAATGTCCTCGATCTCTCCTTTTTTCATAACCACACCCGGCTCCCGGGTATCAAGTTCGAGCGCCCCGTTATTCATGCGAAAATCATGCAATCGCTGCGCCGCTTCGGACTGCAGAAGAATTTGTTCTTTAAGATTCTTTATCTGTCCGATTTTCTCCGGCATAGAGCCCCTATTTTCCAGCCAATCTCCGACAGATTCGTAGACTAGTTTTGCCTTATTGTGGACAACAGCCCTCCGGATTTGGCCATGGCGAAGCTCGCCATCTCTCCCGACAAAAAAATCAATCACAATCGCCAGCCGATCGCAACCTTCAAGCAATGACGATAAGTTCGTGCACAGCTTTTCCGGGATCATAGTAAAAGTCTCGACCTCGGCATAAACGGTAGCCCCGTTTTGATAAGCCCGTTTATCCATCGCCGTACCCTTAACGACATAAGCGTCGACATCCGCAATAGCAACAAAGACCTGTATTTCTCCCCGGGGGCTTCGCTGGCAAAATTCCAACTGATCCAAATCCTCCGAATCAAAATTATCAATCGATGACCACAGCAAAGAGCGCAAATCTTCAATACTTTTATCGGAAATCCCGTCTTTTAGTTGATCTTTCAGGGCTTTCGCTTCCTTAACAACATTTTTAGGAAATTCGGGATTAAAGCCGTAATTAAGAAGTGCCCGGTGGGCTATCGCATGCAGATTAATCCGACGGGAGGAACTAGCCATTGATCATCACCTTTGCCCCTTCATATACTTCACTGGGTTGAATATCGCTCATGCACTCATGCCCATATTGACAACCGGATTTCTCGCAAGGCACACAATAAATATCCCTTTGGATAACTTTAGCCTTTGTGCCCCAAGGCCCGTACTTGGCCGGATCGGTGGGCCCAAAAATCGCCAGCGTCGGTACATCCAAATAACTCGCCATATGCATAATCGCGCTATCATTCACAAGCGTTAGGCAAGCCCGGCTTAAAAGCGCCGCCAGCTGGGTTAGAGAAGTACTGCCGCAGGCATTGACGGCCCTGGTTTTCATTTTACCAAGAATTTCTTTGGCAATTTCTTTGTCGGCCTGGTCACCCACAAAAACAATTTTGATCTTCAGCTCCTGGTTTATACGGTCACACACCTGGGCAAAACTTTCTTTGGGCCAACGCTTAGCCGTATTGGCAGCCCCGGGGCCGACAGCAATAAATCTTTCCTGGGCTACACCATCGGACCGGAGTAGGATATCTATATATTTTTTGTCCGCGTCGGAAATAAAAAGCGCGTAACGTTCTTTTGATTCACGGGCAAATTGAAAAACCGTTTTTAAACGGTTTAAATGTTTTTGCTTCATGTGCATATGTTTGGCGCGAACAGTCCAGAGAGGAGTAAAACATTTTGCTCCGGCAAGAATGGGAATTGCGGTATTGCGCAGGTCAACCGCCAGATCAAATTGTTCTTTTCTTAAATGTAACACCCATCTTAACTGATTGATACCGGAGTCGTGTTTATTAAAAATATGGACTTTAGCAATATGCGGATTGTCCTTAAAAAACGATTTAGCCTTGGGCCCCACGACCACATGCAGATTTGCGACGGGAAAATTTTCTTTAAGAATATCAACAACCGGAAATGTCAAAATGACATCGCCTAAGTTGCTGAGCGAAACAACAAGAATGTTTTTAATTTTTGAAGCGTCTAATTTCATCGACAACCTGCTCTACGGTAATAGACTTCATGCACACATTATCCGAACAGCCCAAATCGTAACAGGGCTTCTGGTTACATTGAACATCGTTTTGAATAATCCGAAAACGCCCCTTGCCCCGGGGGCCGGTTATCTCGGGGCGTGTCGGGCCGAAAAGCCCCACAACAGAAGTCCCCACGCAATTTGCCACATGCAAAGGGCCAGAGTCATTGGAAATAACCAAATTCACTTTCTCTAAAAGCGCGGCAAGCTGTTTTAAATTGGTCCGCCCGGTAAGGACCACCGGTTTATGACGCGCCATAGAAACTATTTCTCCCGCCAACAGCACATCCTTAGGCGCCCCCGAAATAATAACTTTTGCCTTAAAATCTTCGACGAGACGGTCCGCGAGCTTGGCAAAATTTTCCTTCGGCCAGCGTTTTAAATCCCAGTTGCCGCCGGCATTAATCACAACCGCAAAGTCATTTTTTGTGACACCGTTTTCATTGAGTAGCTTTTCAACAAAAAGCCGCGCATCATCATAGACTTTGAGTTCGCAACTGCGGTCTTTGACCTGGATGCCAAACGATTCAATAACCCCAAGATAATAATCCGAACGATGCGCCGTGTCCGATAAAGGCTCTGCGCGATGAGTTAAAAGAAATCCCCTTTTTTTCGTATCATAACCGACACGTACGGGAATACCGGCTAAGAAAATCAAAAGGGCGCGGGTTAAAGAACGGTGCAGCAAAAAGGCAACATCAAATTTCTTCTTTCGAAGCTCGAGGATCAGTTTTATTTTTGCCCAGGGAGTTTGATGACGCCCTTTCTCGTCGTAAATAATAATTTCATCTAAACAAGGCGCGCTTTCTAGAATATCCCGAACCCGCGGAACAGCCAAGCAACTAATCGAGGCCGCAGGGTAAGAGCTTTTAAGCGCCTTAAAAACGGGAGTTGAAAAAATAACGTCCCCGACCCAATTGACATTAACGACGAGAATTTTCTTCATATTCTTTCAGTATGCGTTTGTAAAAATCGGCGGTTTTTACCGCCATTTCTTCAGCGGAGAAATTCCTTTCAATAAATTGCCGGGCATTACGCCCGAGCTCTTTTGCTTTTGGTAAATCCGATAACAGCCGCATGATCCCCTGCTCAAGCTCGTCAACATTTCCCGGAGAAACAAGAATGCCGGTCTTATTTTCTTCAATTAAGCTCGGGATACCGCCCACCCGCGAGCCGACAACCGGCAGATTCATCGCCTGCGCCTCCATGACCGAGAGCCCCAGGCCTTCCTGCAATGACGGCATCACAAAGACATCCATTAAAGAGAGCATGGCAGCGGTTTTATTGACAATGGGATAAAAACGAATCTGTTCTGTAAGGCCCAGGTCATTCACTTGGCCCTTAAGGGCACCTTCCATTTTTCCTTCGCCGACAATTAAAAGCAATGCCGAAGGGATTTTTGAAATAATTTTCTTCATGGCAGAAATTAAAATGCTGTGCCCCTTGACATCCGAAAGCCTGGCAATGATTCCGATGACGGGCCCTTGGGAAATTCCGAATTCCCGCCGCATTCTTAATTTTTCCGCATCATCTACAATCGGAAAATCGGCAAGATCAATACCGTTATGAACGAGAGAAATCTTTCTACCGTCCACTCCAAAATCATTCATCAAATGTTTCCGGACCGGCTCGCTAATGGCAATAATCCCCTGGCCCCAGCAGGGAAACATCTTTCTGGAAAGCCGTGGTTTAAAGAAACCGTGGCAGGTAGTAACAAAGGGCCGCCGGGAACTTCTGCTTAAGAATGCCGCCGCCACCTGGGTTACGCGCGTGTGAGTATGCAGGATATCAATATTCTCTTCACGAATAAAACGATTAAGGCGCGGCAAGGAAAGATAAATTTTTGGGCTAATCTCTGATTTGGTGCGGATATCAACCGTAAAATGTTTAAAACCCAAGCCCTCTAATTCCTCGACTCTGTTGCCACCGCTGGTCGCCACCGATACATTGTGGCCGATTCTCTTTAGCCCCTTTGCCAGCGTAAACAGATAGCTGGTAATTCCACCCGTATTTAAATGGTTCGCAAGAACAAGGATGTTCATTTCTTTATTCCGATCAGTTTATCTATCTCACGGGCAACCTGCTCGGGGGTAATTTCTTCCATGCAGGCGTATTTTGCCTTTTTGCAGCGAGAGCTATAGCAACCGGCACAGTCCATATCTTTCTTTAAAACCGAATAATGATCCGACGGCGGCAGATGACGGACGGGATCCGTGGGACCAAAAATAGCCACAAAAGGAACTCCCATGGCCGCGGCAATATGCATCGGCGCCGAATCGGGAGTAATATACACCTTGGTACGCTTAATCAAAGCTGCAAGTTGCAAAATATCAGTTTTACCGACAAAATCCGCGGGCTTTGTTTTTGTCATCGTCAAAAGTTGGCGCACCAGCTCCTTGTCTTTTTCCATGCCGGTAATCAGCACCCGGATATTCTGGTTGGAAAGTACGTCGCACAGCCGGGCAATGTGTTTAAGCGGCCAATTTTTAGTGGGCCACTTGGCCGACGCGGCAATGTTAATCCCGACGATGTTGGGGGCATTGCCCAGCCATTCCCCGTCTAAGAGTTTTTGCACGTAGAGCTCATCCTGGCTCGACGGCCAAAGCTCAAGAGAAACACGCCCCGCCGGAGTAACCCCCGCCATTTTCAGGACTTGGAATTGATGCGCGACCGCCGGCATGGGGATCCCGTCATCTTCGATTGCGTGGGATAAAAGAAATCCCCACTTGCCGTTATCATAGCCGTAACTTTCCAAAGGAAAACTTAAAAACGCCAACAGATGGCTCTTGCGGTTATTCTGAAAATCAATAACCTTGTCAAAATGATAGCGCCTCAATTTCCGGGAGAATTTAAATAGGCCCATCCAGCCCTTATCTTTATCCTTGGGATCAAAAATCAGCAGCTCATCAATATACGGACAACGCTCTAAAACCTCCCGTGATTCTTTGCCCACCAAACAAAATATTTTGGCATGCGGATATTTCTCGCGTAGCATCTTTAAAGACGGCGTTACCAAAACCACATCGCCGACAGAGCTTAATTTGATGACCAGGATATTTAAAGAATTTAAAACTTCTTCGTAGACCTTCATTGTGGCATTGGCCATCTGATCAAGGGTAAAATGGGATTCGAGTTTCTTGCGTGCCTGCACTGTCAGGCTTAAGGCCAGTTTTGGATCCCGAAGAATCTTGATAACTGCCCGGGCCATTTCATCAGTATCTTTAGGCAAAACTAAAAGTCCGGTTTTACCATCCTCCACAATCTCGGTAACCCCTCCGACCTTTGTGGCGACTACCGGCACATCAGCGGCATTCGCCTCCAGGATAACACGCCCAAAAGCCTCTTCGGTCGTCGTCGATAAAACAAGGACATCCGTTTTTGCCAAAAGCTGCGGGATGTCTTTGCGGTTACCAAGAAATTCTACGTAATCTTTTAAACCCAGCCGCTGCACCAGGACCTTAAGATCCTGTTTGTATAATTCTTTTTTGGCCGGGGCATCGCCAATAATCCATATCTTGACATTGGGAACAGAGCGCACGACCTTAGCCATGCTTTTAAGAAAATAGGTATGCCCTTTTAGCGGCGTGATCCTTCCGATCATGGAAATGACCCGTTGCGTCGGCGACTTTTGGGGAGATTCGGAAGAATTAAACTTTTCCAAATCAACGCTTCGGGCAATACGACGGATATTTTCGTGAGGCACGTGAAAATCATCAATCATGTGCCGGCCGATGACGTCGCTGGGGACAATGACCCTCTTGGCCCAGCCCATCACCCGGCTAAACAGATGCATGGAATAATAACCGTGACAGGTGGTCACAAATGCCGTTTTGGTCTTCCGGCAGGCAAAAAAGGCAATCCACGCCGGTACACGCGAACGGGCATGGACGATATCAATACGCTCATCTTCGATTATCTTCTTAAGCGCCTTGATGCACTTTAAAATATTCTTTAAGGACTTTTTGTGAACGGGAAGTTTATAGTGCTTTGCGCCGATTCGTTCTAAGTCAACGATTAACTCTCCTCCGTCGGAAACAACGACAACCCCGTGGCCCTGGGAAACCAGGTGTTTGGCAATGTCAACCGTCCCGGTCTCCACTCCACCCACGTTTAATTCCGGCAATATCTGCAAAACTCTCATATAACTTCTCTTGCTGCCTCCAGGATGACATCGTTGTCGTTCAGGATTTTGGTTTTAATTTTCTTGCGCGCCATGGAGGCGATAACCTCCCCCACGTCTTTTTCCTTCGATAAAACAATATACCCACGGTTATGGAGATTCTCAATGAACAAATCGTGCTTGTCCTTCCTCCAGAATGATTTTCGCTTCTTTAAAGGAGGAAAAACAATGACGTCCTTGCCCGAAGTGGCAGCCTCGGAAACCATAGAGACGCTGTCCCCGGAAACAACAAGAATATCGCAAAGCCCTAGGATGCCTCCTACCGCCTCGGGGATATTGCTGCGGTTAGCCAGGATGAGCATACGGCAGCGGGGATGATTCTTTATCTCTCTCTGGAGAATATTTTCTATTTCCGGGGGCGTGCGCCGCGACGTCGTTATCAGAATATCGGCATCATTTTGCTCGCAGGCATTTTTAACCTGGCCAATCAGCATCTTTATCTGTGCTTCGCCGATGAAATGTTTCTTGGTGTCGCCGCCCAGCAGAATGCCGACCTTGGTTTCTTTACCGCTTTGCAGATGAGAAAATCGATTTAAAAGAAGACGAACCTGCTCTTTAAGATACGCCTTGTTAATCAAATTCGGGGCCCCCTGGGCATAAATAACCCTGCCTCGTATTCTCTTATTCTTGGGATTGTCGTGCTGCGGCAAAACCACCAGGTCAAAACGCCGGAAACCCAAAATGCCGGGCTTTAGAATGCTGACGCTCTTAGCCCGATAGTCACGCGACAAAAAGAAATTGACCGGCGCCGCCGCCGACCCGCAGGAAACGACAAAATCCGCTTTGACACTTGCGATATCGAGGAATGATTTTCTGGTCAAGAACCACTTTAAATACCGTAAACGGCCCTGGCAGAAAAAAGGATGCGAAACGAAACTTAAAAAGGCGATCATTTTTTCCGATAAACGGCTCTTAAAACAGACATCAACCGTTTGCACGTCGCACTCGATGCCGCGCTCGGCCAGAGCGGTTTTAATCGTTTCCGCGACAGCCTGAGATTGCCTTAGATGCCCTGCCTTACCGTCATTAAGAATAACCGCCGTGGATTCCCGGGAATATTTCCAGATTTTATAAAACCACATATATTCGGAAGGATATTTCGTAATAAAATTTTCCATGAGGCTTATAACTTTATTTAAGTTGGAGATAACATCCCTTTCGAGATCTCCGGTCTTAATCAGTTCCAGGGCGGGATGAATAACCAGGCGGTGCTGAGAATTTTTATCCCGGATAATAATCGAAAAACATATCGGGACATCATACTTAATTCCCATCTTGATCGCCCCGACCGACATCGATGCCAGCCGCCCGAAGAATTTAACCAATGCGCCGTCGCGTCCGCCCTGGTCCACCACCATGCCGATGATTTCGTTTTTACGCAGGCTCTCGATAATTTCCCTGGTGCCGCGGCCGCGGGCGATAACCACCGAACCGCTATGGAGGCGAAGGGAATTGAGCAGTTCATCCAGCTTGGTAAATCTGGTCTGGGGCTTGGCCACAACCCGGTAAGGATGCCCGGTTAAAACACTCATCAAATTCGACATCTCCCAACTGCCAAAATGCATCGCTAAAAGAATCAGCCCCTTATTCTTTTTGAGGGCTTCATCGACATTCTCCCGGCCCTCAAGCTTAACGAATTTCTCTGCGCCGAGGCGCTTAATCACGGGAACCCGCAAAAGTTCGATAATATTTTCCCCGTAATTCTGGAATATCTTTTTAACGATCCTTTTGATTTCGCTGGGTTTCTTGGTTTTGGCAAAGGCGATCTTTAAATTCGCATAAGCCATGGCCTTATGCTTTCGGTCCAAATAGTAGCCGATAAGCCCTATCGCACGGCCTAGCCCTAAGGCAGTGTCCACTGGAAGCCGGCACACGATAAAACCGACAACCTGTGCTGCGCCATAGGCACAATAGTCCCTGATAGCTTTCATTCCTGACCTTTTTTAGATGATGCCTCTAAAACTTTCTTAAGAAATTCTTCTTTGCCGCGGGTAATCTCAATCTTGATATTCAAACTTAGCAAAGCCAGGCCGCTGCCAAATTCCCCCAGGAACTTAGTCAGCTTAACCGCATCTTTTTGAGTGGTAAGAATCGTCCAGGCATTATTCTCTTTGCAGTAACGGATAATTTCTTTTATATCATGAAGGCGGTAGAGATGATGGTCCATAAAAGAAAAAGTTTTTCTCACCTCGGCCCCTAAATTAACAAGCAACGCTTCAAAAGACCGCGGATCGGCTATACTGCAGAAAGCGCCGATCGATCTTCCTTTCAGGATAGATAGCGGATATTTGCGGCCCTCCACCCGCAGGTCGGTCAAATCGACAGGTCCATGGATCGCTTCAACAATAGGGCAATCAGGATTAACCGCCCGCAACTTGTCTCTGATAAGTTCCAGATTTTGTTTGCCTAAATCGGTCTTAGTCAGAACGAACATATCCGCCCGGGACAAAGACGTGACGGATTCCCGTAAAATCCCGCGCGGAATCAAGTATCCATTTCCGAAAGGATTGGTGGTATCGATCGCCACGATATCCAAATCTCTTCTTAAGCGCCAATGTTGAAAGCCGTCATCCATTAGGAAAACATCCATCGGATAATCATTCATTGCCTCGCGCGCTTTTTTGATCCGGTTCTTTCCCACCATGACCGGGATGCCCTTAAGGGCCCCGCTTAACAACTTGGCTTCATCACTGAACCTTCCCTCGGGACCCAAGGAAACAAGTTTTCCGGTCATATAACCACGCGTCAAGATCACCGGTTTTAAATTATTCTTTTTAAGAAACTCAGCGATAAATTCCACCAGAGGGGTTTTACCGACACCGCCGACAGTCATATTGCCGATAGAGATAACCGGTTTCGGCAATCTGTATCTGCGTAAAATACCGATCCTATAAAACCATAAGATAATACCGACCAGAAACCCGTAAATGAAAGACAATAATAAAAGCAAGGCCTTAAGGATAGATGCCGTAAAACCATTCACGCGATCAGTCATTAAGCGGAAAAAGTATTCTCTCATAGCTTCTTCCTTTAACTTTTTTGAAAAAATTTTCTAATGATCGTAGCCGTACGATCCGTCGCCCCCGAATGTTTTTGGGCAACAGCCCTGGCTAGAGCGCCTAAATCTTCCATCTTTCGCGGATCCCTTAAAAGCTCCCTAACGTTTAACAACAACCCGTCGGCATCTTTAGCCCGAATAACCGCGTTTTCCCGTAAAAAAAGATCGACAACATCTTTAAAATTCTCCGTATAGGGCCCAATCAGAATGGCCTTGCCTAAGGCAGCGGGCTCTATCATATTTTGCCCGCCGTGAGCCGACAGACTCTTACCCACAAAAACCAGCTTCGCCAATCCGTAAAGAGAGCGCAATTTGCCGATCGTATCAACAACGATAACCGTATCGCGCACTACCGTCGTGCTATTGACCTGCGAAAGCCTTAAGGGAGTCAGCCCCTTTGCCTCGATTAATCTAGCCACTTCACTTGTCCGTTCAATATGCCGCGGGGCAATCATTAGACGCAAATCTTTAAATTCGCCCGATAACGATTTAAAAATATTTAAAACAATCTCCTCTTCTCCGGGATGAGTACTGCCGGCAATCCACAGAGTTTCGTTGCCAATAAACCCGAGACTCTTTAAATCTGCCGATCCCGCCGCCGGCAGATCGTCAAATTTAACGTTCCCGATCTGGTGCACTTTTTCCTTAGGAGCCCCCAACGTAATAATCCGGTCACAATCCGCACGGCTTTGCATGCAGAGAATATCAACGCCGCTTAGAATTCTTTTCATCAAATATTTAACCAAACGATAATTCTTAAAAGCCCTATCGGAAATCCGACCATTGACAACCGCAACCGGAATACGATTCTCCCTTAGGCATGAGAATAAATTCGGCCATAGTTCGGTTTCCATGGCAATATACATTTTGGGCTTAATCCGGGCAACGTAACGCCGGACAATAAAACTAAAGTCCAGCGGCGCATAAATAAGAATATCATCGCCGGAGATAATCTTAGAGGCCACCTCGTAACCCGTTTTGGTAACCGTCGAAATAACCAAGCGATGCCCGGGAAAAACGCTCCTTAAATGCTGCGCCAATCTCGAAACGCCCTGGACTTCGCCCACGCTGACCGCATGGACCCAGATATTCTCTTTTTTCGCCAAAGCCGTTTTTAATTCTTCCGAAAACTTGCCAAAACGCATAGAAAAATCCGGATGCCATTTTCTTTTAACAATCAAATAGGGAAAATAGATAAGCGAGAAAATTGCAAAGATTAAATCGTAGATAACCGTCATAACTTTTTGTTTCCGTTCTTTAACAATTAACAAGCGCGTATCGATAACCTAAGATTCCCCAGCAAACCCTATCAGGCGCGGGGATGGGCGCTTTCGTAGACACTCTTTAACTTTTCAGTCGTCATGTGAGTATAAATCTGGGTCGTCGAAAGATTGACGTGCCCGAGCAATTCCTGAACCGCCCTAAGATCAGCGCCACGGTTAAGCAAATGCGTCGCAAATGAATGCCTTAAGGTATGCGGCGAAACGCTTTCCCTTAAAGCCGTCTGCCGAATATATTTATTGGTAATATTTCGGATACTTCTATCCGAAAGCCGGGTTCCGTTTTTATTTAAAAATAACGCTCTCTCGGGCTTTTTTCTTTTATCCAGATATTCGCGAATAGCCCTAAGCGCCCTATCGCCGATGGGCACCAGCCGTTCTTTTTTTCCTTTGCCTAGAACTTTGACAATATTGCTAATAAAGTCAACGCTGTCCTCGTTTAATCCGACCAACTCGCTGACACGTATCCCTGTTGAGTAGAGCGTTTCTAGGATCGCCCGGTCACGAAAACCTGCCTCGTCATCGGCCAAGGGGGCCTCTAAGAATTTCGTCACCTCGGCCTCGGTTAGAAATTGAGGTAATTTTTTATCCAGCTTCGGCGTCATCATCAGGCTCGACGGGTTATTCTTGACGTAGCCCTCCCGCTGCAGGAATTTAAAAAAACTTCGCAAGGATGAAAGTTTGCGCGCCAGGGTGCGCGGCTTATATTGCTTCTCGCGCATACTCGCCAAATAGCGCCGAAGGACCAGGTAATCGACCTTTTCGACCGGCGTGTCTTTGGCAAAGACAGAGAACTCCCTAAGGTCCAACCCGTAATTAAGCCGTGTATGCGGAGAATAATTCTTTTCAATCTCCAGATACGACAGAAATTTGTCAATATACCGTTCCATGGCGGTTAAGCGGGTGGTTGAGTGCTCGGTTTCACTTCAGGAAGTTTACTGGCCACAAAAGTGCATTTAGGGTAATTGCTACAGCCAAAAAATGCCCCCCGGCGGGAACGCCGTTCGACCAATTCCCCGCCGCAGCCTTCCTGCGGACATTTGACCCCGGTTAAAAAGGACTGTGCATATTTGCAAGCCGGAAATGCCGAACAGCTTAAAAATTTTCCCCGGCGGCCCCATTTGATGGCCAAGGGTTTGCCGCATTGCGGGCATATCTTATCGGTCAGCACTTGAGTTTTTTCGATATGCAGCATCGCATAATCCAGCTCTTCTTTAAACGGCTGATAAAATTCTTTTAACAGCTGCGGGTACTCGAGCTTTCCCTCTTCGACCAAATCCAAATGCTCTTCCATGGTCGCGGTAAAACCGATATCCATGATCTTCGGGAAATATTCCATCAGAAGATCGCAGATCAGCATCCCCAACTCAGTCGCCCTAAAATAGCCGCGCTCACGGTTAACGTAATGACGTAACACAAGCGTCTGAACGATCGGTGAATAAGTGCTCGGCCTCCCGATGCCGTCTTCTTCCAAGGCCCTGACGAGCGTGGCTTCCGAATAGCGGGCCGGCGGTTTGGTAAAATGCTGTGACGGCTTAACGTCCACCAAAACCAGAGGATCATCGATCCTGTAGTGCGAAAGATCAATGGGTTCCTCGGCCTCATCCCCTTGCCTGTACACGGTCAGGTATCCGTCAAAAACAATTGTCGAACCTGAAGCGCCGAATTGAAATCTTCCCGCCTTGATCTCGATTTTCTTTTGGCTAAAGACCGCCGGCATCATCTGGCAGGCCACAAACCTGCGCCAAATCAACTCGTAAAGTTCAAACTGATCACCGTCAAGATATTCCTTAACGTCCTCGGGCCTTCGCATGACGTCGCTGGGACGTATGGCCTCATGGGCCTCCTGCGCAGATTTTTTGGATTTGTAAACATTCGGTTTTTCGGGAAGATATTTCTTACCGTAGGATTTTCCAATAAGATCACGCACCTTATCGACGGCCTCATTGGCGATATTAACCGAGTCCGTACGCATGTAGGTAATCAAACCCACCGTTTCTTTGCCGCCGAGTTCGATCCCTTCATAAAGCTGCTGGGCAATGATCATAGTTTTAGCCGTATTAAACCCGAGCTTGTTAAAGGCCTCCTGCTGCAAAGTACTGGTAATAAACGGCGGTGCGGGATTGCGTTTGACCTCGCGCGCGGTAACATTGGAAACAGAGAAATTCTCTTTCTTTATCTGCGCAACAATATCCCCGGCTTCGGATTCTGTCTTAAGTTCATATTTCTTGTCATCAATCTTTTCTAAGGCCGCGGTCAAGGCCTCTTTGTAATCGGTTTTCTTTAAATCAACCGCGATTTGCCAGTATTCCTCGGGCTTAAAACTTAGGATTTCCCTTTCGCGCTCAACGATTAACCGAAGGGCCACCGACTGCACCCGGCCGGCGCTTAAGTGATACGAGCCTATCTTTTTCCACAATAACGGGCTCAACTGATAGCCGACAATCCTGTCTAAGATCCTGCGGGCGATCTGGGCATCGACTTTCTTTAAATCAAACTCTCTGGGATTCTTAAGCGCCTTTAGGACGGCCTCTTTTGTGATCTCGTGAAAAGCAATTCTATAAATCTTTTTACCTTCACCGATATGGGTAATGATATTCCAGCCGATGGCTTCCCCTTCGCGGTCAGGGTCAGTGGCCACATAGATCTCGGTTTTTGTTTTTGCCTCTTTTTTAAGCTGGGTTAAGACTTTCTGTTTCTTGCGCATGACAATCAGATGGGGCTTAAAATTATCTTCGACATCAATGCCGAATTTTGAAATCGGCAGATCCACCAGATGCCCCATGGAAGAGACAACCTTGTATTTTGTCCCTAAGATCTTATTGATAGTCTTCACCTTCGCGGGAGACTCGACGATCACCATTGCCTTTGCCATTTTGACTTAATCCTTTTTTAAAAGTTAAACAAAGAAATTATTTTCTATCAACTTGCCTTCACAAATAACTTTCCCGGCAATTGCTTGACCAGGTGCCTTAATTCTAGTTTAAGTAAAACATTCATCGCGCGCGGCGCGGAAAAACCGCTTGATTGCACCAACGTATCAACATGAACCGCCTCGCTATTAAGATACCGATACAAAAGATTCTCTTCATCGCTAAGTCCGTCCGTAGCAGTCACGCGAGATGAAGACTCAGCAAAAACAGTTTTCTCTTTAAGGTAATGTTCAAATTGGGGCTTAAGCTCCTCAATGACATCCTCAACACCGCTGATAAGCTTGGCACCCTGTTTGATAAGATTGTGCACACCCTGCGCATTAGGATTATCAATTTTTCCCGGAACGGCAAAAACCTCTTTGCCCTGTTCGAGCGCAAATCGGCTGGTAATAAGCGCCCCGCTCTTATTCGAGGCCTCGACCACGACCACCCCTAAGGCCAAACCACTTATGATACGGTTGCGCCTGGGAAAGTTATACGCCAAAGGCAACGTATCCATCGAAAATTCCGAAACAATGGCGCCACTGGCAGCAATTTCTTCAAAGAGCTTTTTATTCTCCGGCGGATAAACATGCGCCAGACCACTGCCTAAAACAGCGATTGTCGCACCCCTAGCCTTGAGCGCTCCCCGGTGCGCCGCCGTGTCAACGCCCCTGGCCATGCCGGAGACAATCACCACGCCCAATTCCGCAAGGCCGATAGCAATCTTTTCCGCCATGGCGACACCGTACAACGATGCCCGGCGAGAACCGACGACCGCAATGCCAACATCATCTTTCTTAACCGAGCCCTTCACGTAAAGCAGGACCGGGGCATCGGGAATTTCTTTTAAACTTTCAGGATAGTGCGCATCGTTAACAGCAATAACTTTAACGTGGTGCTTCTTGATAAGCTCAAGCTCTTTCTTTAAATATTGATCGGCATCAAAGCATCTAATGTTGCCGATAACCGATCCGGGAATAATGTTTTTAGCCGCCAGCTCTTTGGCATCAGCGGACAAAACCTTGCTCGCCGAACCAAAAGCCTCCAATAAATTCTTGATGCGGGCGTTACCCAGCCCCGGAACCGCATTAAGAACCAAAAGACATTCCAGCTCAGTCATCGGAGGCAAGCCTCATTATTTCTTCGGCAACCTGCCGCGGTGTTTTAGCGCAAGTATCAATCACGTGATCGGCCTTTTGATATCGGGGTTCCCGCGCTTGAAGCAACTTTTTGATTTCAGCTTCAGGATGAGAGACATTTAACAGCGGCCGATGCGTCTGGTCTTTTATCCTTTTGTAAATAACATCCGGCGTCGCCGAAAGATAGAAAATCACGCCGCTTTTTTTTAGGTCAATAATATTGTTGTCGCTTAAAACAACGCCGCCGCCGCAGTCAATGACCAGGCCCTGCCGAGCGCTAAGTTCCCGGACAATTGCGCTTTCAACCTTGCGGAAGTAGGGTTCTCCTGAATCGCTGAATATCTGCGTAATGGGCCGGCCCTCTTTCTGCTCAATCAGAAGGTCAGTCGAAACTAAATCCCATTTTAGAATGCCAGACAATTCTTGAGCAACAACAGTCTTGCCTGCCCCCATAAATCCGACCAAAACAATATTCCTTTTCATTATTCTAACCTCTTGGCTGGCACTGATTTACCTCTTAAATATTAAAGAATACAGCCAAATATAAATTTGAAGATACGGCAGATTGTAACATAACAACTATAGGCTGTCAAACTCTTCGCCTAAAACCAGAAGAGAATGCCCCGACTACGTTACGCAGCAAGAGATTAATATTAATACTTATAGTAATTCTATATAAAGAGAATTATTTCGGGCAGGAAAATTATTACCGGTAGAGGCCATAGCCGCTTAAAATCCAGTCAATCAGGGGCTTTGACCAGAATAAGCTGATAATAGCGGCTAAGGCAAGAAAAGGGCCGTAGGGAATCAGGCTGTCTTTGGTGCGAATCTTGACAATAATTCCAACCACTGCTCCAAAGAGAGGTGCAACAAAAAAAGTTAACAGGGCTAACTTCCAGCCCAAAAATGCACCGATCATTGCCAGGAGCTTGACATCTCCTCCTCCCATCGATTCTTTTTTAAAAAGAAAATCACCTAAAAGTCCCATCGCATAAATGCACCCGCCGCCGATTAAAACGCCTAAAAGCGATTTTCCTAATGACATAAAGTGAGATGACGTATCATGAAGCCCGGGAATAAGAAAGCTAAAAATAAGCCCCACAACAATTCCTCCCAGGCTTATTTCATCAGGAATAATACGGTGCTCAATATCAATAAACGTGGAAATGATCAATCCGGAAAGTAAAATCAAATACACCAACAATTTTCCCGTCAATCCGAAGACAAGATAAAATAAGACAAAGGCAATTCCGGTCAATAACTCGACGATAAAATAACGTATGGATATCTTCTCTTTGCAAAAACGGCACCGGCCCAACAAAAGCAAATAGCTGATCAAAGGAATATTGTCATACCAGGGGATGGGTTTCTGGCAGCGAACGCAATGCGAACCGGGAAAGACCACCGATTTTTCCTGGGGCATGCGCACGATACATACGTTTAAGAAACTGCCGATAATCAGTCCGAACAAAAAGACAAAAAACGCGATTAATGGATCATTCACAAGATTTACCATTCTTTAAGCCCGCCGGTTAAACTTTTCCACATTTTGTTTTTAACATCATCGTCTAATTCCGTATTGGTCCAGTGCTGAAAAGATAAAACACCCTGACAAAAAAGCATCCCCAGACCGTTAGATACTTTAGCCCCTTTGTTTCTTGCCATTTTAAGAAGTTTTGTTTGGGCAGGATTATAAATCAGGTCATAGACCAGTAAATTCTTGTGAATAATGTCTTCTTCCATCAGGCACAGATCCGTTTCTTTCATCCCCACCGGCGTAGCGTTAATTAATAAATCCGCGAGTTCAATATTCAGATCATCGACGCTGTCTACGGCCTCGACAATTGCCATGTCCAGACGAGTTTTAAGATCATCAATAAGATACTGGGCCTTGTCTTTATCAACATCATAGATCTTTATCGAGGCCGGCCGTTCGGGCAGCAGACAAAGGACGCTAACGATAGCCCGAGCCGCTCCGCCGGCGCCAAGAATCGCAACCCTCTTGCCTTCGGTATTAAACCCAAGCTTGGCCAAATGCACCAGAAATCCCGGCCCATCGGTGTTAAACCCGCTTGTCTTTCGTTTTTCATTGATGACAATGGTATTAACCGCCATCGTTTTCTGGGCATAAGGACTTAACACGTCTAAATATTTTATAACCTTCTCCTTGTAGGGAACCGTCACATTAAGGCCGGCAATCGGGCTGTCCTTGAGGCGAAGCTCTTTAAAAAATTTATCCAGCTCTTCTTCTTTGAGGGAAAAGAGTTTATACGTAGCATCGATCCCCAGCTCTTTAAAGGCAGTATTGTGCATCAAGGGCGAGAGGCTATGCTCGACGGGAAAGCCGATAAGACCAAAAATAAGATTTTCTTTGGATTTCATTAAAGAATCAGCTTGGTAGATATTTAAGACAACGTCTTATTGATGGCATTGATATAGGCCTTGGCCGAGGCAACCAAAATATCTTCACTGGCCCCGCGTCCGATAACGTTTTGATCGGCAAAGCGCACCTTAACGGTAACCTCACCCAAGGCGTCTTTACCGCGGGTAACCGACTGGATGGAATAATCCAGAAGCTCGCCCTTAACCTTAACAATAGCATCAATGGCCTTATAACAAGCGTCCACCGGGCCGTCTCCGGAAGAGGTCTTTTCAAACTTCTTGCCTTTGGATTTCATAACAATAGTGGCCTTAGGCGGCATGTTGGTGCCGCTAGCGGTCGTCATCTCTGCCAATTCCCACGTCGGAGAAACGGATTTCATTTCATCTTCGACAATCGCAATCAAGTCTTCGTCAAAAACCTGTTTTTTCTTATCGGCAACGACCTTAAAACGCTCAAAGGCCTTGTCGACATCAGATTCTTTCAACTCTATCCCCAAAGATTTAATCCGTGCCTTAAAGGCATGGCGGCCGGAATGCTTTCCCAAGACCAAGCCGATACCCGTAAAACCGACATCCTCGGGGCGTATGATCTCGTAGGTCGTCGGCTCTTTCAGCACACCGTCCTGATGAATCCCTGATTCATGGCGAAAGGCATTGGCACCCACAATCGCCTTATTGGGCGCGACCACAAAGCCTGTCAATTTGCTGACCAACCGCGACACCCGGCATATCTCCTGTGTTTTGATGCCCGTATGACAACCGTAAATATCAAAGCGGGTTTTCAAAGCCATAACAATCTCTTCCATTGAGGCGTTACCAGCCCGTTCACCGATACCGTTAATGGTGCATTCAGCCTGACGCGCGCCGCTTCTGATTGCAGCCAAGGAGTTAGCAACAGCCAAACCCAGATCATTATGGCAATGCACCGAAATAACGGCTTTTTCGATATTGGGAACATTATTTTTTATGTCGGTAATCAACTGCCCGAACTCCCACGGCGTCGTATATCCGACGGTATCGGGAATGTTGACCGTAGTCGCACCGGCCTTGATAACTGCCTCGATAATCCGGTAGAGAAAATCTTTTTCAGTGCGCGCGGCATCTTCGGGGGAAAATTCGACATCCTCCATTTTCTTGCGGGCATATTCAACCGACTCAACCCCCAGCCGCAGAATCTGCTCTTTGTCCATCTTGAGCTTAAATTGGCGATGGATCTTGGAAGTCGCCAAGAAAACATGGATACGTCCGTGTTTGGCAATTTTCAAAGAATCTCCCGCCGCATCAATATCTTTCTTGATGCAACGCGCCAAACCGCAGATAATGGAGTTTTTAATGCTCTTAGCAACATTTTTAACGGAATTGAAATCATCGGGTGAACTGATCGGGAAACCCGCCTCAATGACATCAACACCCAAGCGTTCCAGGGTTTGAGCCACTTCCATCTTTTCTTTTGTATTCATGCTGGCGCCCGGCGCCTGTTCACCGTCGCGCAGTGTCGTATCAAATATCAAAACTTTATTTTTGTCATTCATAGCGCACCGTTTTTAACTGTTATTCTTAAAGACTTTTATTTTTTCTCTTACCTGTCCCAGGGACATACGAGCCTGTCCGATGCCGTGGGCGTTAGCATGTGAGTATATCATAATTTTATCCAACTCTGCAACCGAAACATGCTGCCTTTTCTCGGCGACCAATCGCAAATTAAGGCCTTCTTTCTTGATAGACACCGGCTCCATGCCAAAATGCCGGACAAATTCACAAAGGCTTTTTTGCGAATATCCCCACTTGTGGTTGCCAAAGTGTCCAATGTACACTTCTGAACGCAACATATTCTCGCCAAAAATAAAGTCGACAAAATTATCAAACCCGAACTTAAAGTACCGAAAAAGTATTTTCTCGAAATTCGGAACCTGCACGGTCATGCGCCCCGACACCTTAAGAACCCGCGCCCACTCGCCGAACACTAAAAAACGCATATACTTGTCAAAATGTTCTAAAAGGTCCTCGGCCAAAATTTCATCGACGGATAAGTCTGCATACGGCAAGGGCTTACTAAGGTCATGCACAAGATCCGGCTGGCAGTTTGAGACCGAATCAATATTGACCCAGCCGGAAATCTTGTTAAGGCCGCAGCCTAAATGCAAACGTATCGCACCGCTCATAGAGTCTCTCCTGATTAATCGTGCCTTTAAAAAACAAAAACGCAAAGCGAAAAACTCAGAACCTTCCGAATTTCAGCTTTGCGTTTTTCGTTTTTAAGCTTTTTTCATCCAGGGCATCATCTCGCGCAGTTGCTTTCCAACCTGCTCGACTTGATGGGTTTCGCCTTCCTGGCGCCACTTGTTAAAATTCGGCCTGCCTTTTTTATTCTCGCGGATCCATTCGCGGGCAAACTTTCCCGATTGGATTTCCTCGAGCATCTTGCGCATGATCTTGCGCGTCTTCTCGTTAATAATCTTCTTGCCGCGTGAATAATCGCCGTATTCGGCAGTATCGGAAACACGTTTGCGCATTCCCTGAATGCCGTGCTCATAAATAAGATCAACAATGAGCTTTAATTCATGGAGACATTCAAAATAGGCGATCTCCGGCTGATATCCTGCTTCAACCAAGGTTTCAAACCCTGCCTTAATAAGCTCGCTGGCGCCGCCGCACAAAACTGCCTGCTCGCCAAAGAGATCGGTCTCGGTTTCTTCCTTAAAAGTCGTCTCAATAACCCCGGCCCGTGTTCCGCCGATACCTTTGGCGTAGGCAAGAGCTGTTTTTAAGGCACTGCCGGAGGCATTCTGGAAAATCGCCACCAGGCAAGGAACGCCTTTGCCCTCTTCGTATTGACGGCGCACCAAAGCCCCGGGGCCTTTGGGGGCAATCATAAACACATCGATAAATTCCGGCGGCACGATTTGCTCAAAATGGATATTGAACCCGTGCGAAAAAACCAGCGATTTACCTTTCTTCAAATTCTTTTTAATGGCCTTTTTATAAATCTCCGCCTGGACATGATCTTGAGTCAAAACCTGAATAATGTCAGCTTCTTTAGCGGCAGTCACAGCATCGACGGGCGTAAAGCCATCTTTCTTTGCCTGCTCGTAATTGGGGTTACCTTCAAGTTCGCTGACGATGACATTTAAACCACTGTCGCGCAAATTTAAGGCCTGACCCCGCCCTTGAATTCCATACCCTAAGATAGCAATTTTCTTGCCCTCCAGGTCTTTTAAATCAGCATCTTTATCGTAATAGATCTTTGCCATAGAAACTCCCTTCTTTAATGAGGCCGCAACTTACGGAACGTCAGTGAACGTAAGTTGCGAGCCGAATTTAACCCCGCACCCTAGCACTTCAGGGAACCTAAACACTGGGTGCGGGGTAAGTTCAGCCAAATAACTTAGCTCGCTACCGCTCGCTAAGTTATGGCTTCACTTAATTAATCGTCACCCTGGCCGTCTAAAACCGCTTTGGTGGCTTTCCCTAACCCGAGTTTAACATCAACGGGCTTAATGTGTGTATCAACCAACTTTTTGGTATCGCCTGCTTTTAGCTGTTTGAAGAGAAAATCAAATTTTGCCTCGATTTCGCGGGCAATGCCTTCTTTAGTCTCTTCGGGAAGACCCATGATCTCTTTCTTAAAAGGTCCCAGGGCCTTTTTGCGTGCCTTATAAACAAACTGATCCTCGGTCTGCCCCGGCTTCATTTCTTCGGTGCAATTTTTCTTGAGCCAATTATACATTTTATCCCTCAAATCTTTTGGGAACAAGGTGCTATCAAACATCATATTCTGAAACTGTGTCGCCAAATGAATTTCGGCGGCATCGGTTTCGGGGAATTTATTAAAAGCCGCAGGAGGCAACGTCGACGCCCCGTGCTGAACCGCTCCTGCCATCTTGTATTGTTCGCGGGCGTAGCGGGAAAGATTCTTAAGTGTTTCAAAATCAAGCTTGACCTGAGCAATCGATCCGTCGGGCAAAACCACCCCGCCGTGCGACGTCCCGGTCTGTATACTGATTTTGCTGATCCCTTCCATTCCTTTAGGCAGCGTTTCAAGATAGCCGTCCATGAATGTCTTTAAATCTTCAGCCGTGCTATTTTTCCCGCCGACCTCGCCGATCTCACCGCCCACCGAAACCATGACCCCCGCAGGCTGGATACCGCGGATAAATTTGGTCAATTCCGCACAGATCTCGAAATTCGCCCTCTGCTGCTCTTTTAATTCTTTCTTTTCAAGGTCAACCGTCGTCGAGGAATCAATATCAATATTAAAGAATCCCGCCGCAATGGCATCTTCAATCAAATGCTTGAGTGCATCGATTTCTTTCTGAGGATTAACCGCGTACATTTTAGCATTAACCTGGCAATGGTCTGCCTGGATAAAAACCGGCCCCGAATAACCTTCCTTAATTGCCGCAGCCAAAATCACACCGGTGTATTCGATGGGCGGCTGCGCAGTATAACCCATTTCGGACTTGGCAATTTCAAAGATAAACGCGCCGGCATTATTTTTAAGCGCCACACGAAACAGCGCCCGAGCCAGATAATAGGTCAGGTTCCTTAAATTAATCGCCGGAACGGTAAATCCCCCCGGGCATTTGCCGAGCCCACGCGCCTTATAAAGATCGTGGATAGAGCTTAAAAATATTTTCTTGGATTTGGCAATATCGATGATCTCACTGGCGACCTTTTTCTTAATCTCAATATCGTCGGTCATAATAAGATCTCTTACTAAAACATCGATTTCTTTGTGACGACCCATGATGCTTCCTCCGTTTCTTTGGTTAATCGATTAAACCCGGATTTTGCCTGCCCGTCAAATGGCGTGGTTGTGCAAAATCCGCCCTCCGGGCCGCTACGGCGCAACCTTTTGCGCCTAGCGGGGTTAACCCCACCAAAGGTGGGGTTAAAAAATCTTAGGTTAAAATTTTCATTAAACGATAATATTCTTCGACCGGCAGCTTCTTTTGGGAACAGGCATGGCTTAAATCAACAATGTTAATTTTTTCTTCAACAATGCCTACGGCCTTTCCGTAAATACCTTTTAAAAGCAATTCGACCGCTGCCGCTCCGGTGCGCGTGGCAAATATCCTATCTAAGGCTGTCGGAGTACCGCCGCGTTGGACGTGGCCCAAGACAACAAACCGGGTTTCAAGACCCGTTGACTTGGTAATCTTCTCGGCGATTTCATTGGCCTTGCCCGCCCCTTCGGCAACAACAACAATCCAGCTTATTTTTCCTTTTTTGTTGCCCGCGACCATATCTTTATACATCTGCTGGTAATCAAACTTGTGTTCGGGGATAACAACATCTTCGGCCCCCGCGCCTAAGGCCACCTGCATGGCAATGTATCCGGAATTCCGCCCCATGACCTCAATAACAAAAATCCTTTCCATGCTTTGAGCGGTATCGCGTATTTTGTCAATTGCCCCAAGGGCAGTATCAACCGCCGTATGGCAACCGATGGTCTGGTCCGTACCGCATAGGTCATTATCGATGGTACCCGGCAGACCAACCGTCGGGAAACCCCATGTCTTGTACAAGATATTAGCCCCGCGATAGCTGCCGTCCCCGCCCACAACCACTAACCCGTCAATCCTGTGTTTTTTAAGCGTTCGAAGTGCCTTTTTCTGGCCTTCGACAGTCATAAATCTCTTAGAGCGTGCGGTCTTTAGAATCGTCCCGCCGCGATTGATGATATTGGAAACAGAGCGGTGATTAAGCTCAATGGTCTCGTCATCAATCAGCCCTTCGTAGCCCTTCATGATGCCGTTAACCTTTAATCCATAGTGCAGGGCAGAACGTACAACGCTGCGGACAGCGGCATTCATCCCCGGGCCATCTCCTCCGGAAGTCAAAATGCCGATTTTCTTAATCTTTGTTTTCTTCATTTCTCCGTAATCCTCGATAGTGATTACCCGGCCAAAAAGGGGCTACCTACGTCCCCATGTTCCAGCTTGACAAATATTTCTTCTGCTCTGCCGTTAGCGTATCGATTTTGATTCCCAATGCTCTTAATTTCAGTTTAGCGATCATGCGATCAATATTTTCCGGAACGCTGTAGACCTGTTTCTTTAGTTTCTTATAATTCTTGGCAACATATTCGGATGAAAGCGCCTGATTGGCAAAACTCATATCCATAACCGATGCCGGATGGCCTTCGGCCGCCGCTAGATTCACAAGCCTGCCTTCGCCAAGAAGGTAAATATTCTTTCCGTTTCTTAGCGCATATTCTTCCACGAAGTCACGGATAATCCTTTTCGCCTTGGTAATTCTTGTTAAGCCCTTTAAATCTAATTCGGCGTCAAAGTGACCCGAATTTGCCATGATAGCGCCATCTTTCATCAGCAGCATATGTTCAGCGCGAATGACATTAATATCACCCGTCACCGTAACAAAGACATCGCCTATCTTGGCAGCATCACGAATAGTCATCACCTGATAGCCGTCCATAACAGCCTCAAGCGCTCTTAAAGGGTCAACCTCGGTCACGATAACCTTAGCCCCCATGCCCTCGGCACGCATCGCCAAACCCCGTCCGCACCAACCGTAACCGCAAACAACAAAATTAGCCCCAGCCATCAAACGGTTGGTGGCGCGAATAATGCCGTCCATCGTCGACTGGCCTGTGCCGTAACGATTATCAAAAAAGTGCTTGGTCATGGCATCGTTAACCGCAATAATCGGATACATTAATAATTTCTGCGCTTGAAGACTCTTAAGGCGGATAACGCCGGTCGTGGTTTCTTCGGTACCGGCGAAAATATTTTCCGCCAAATCCCGCCGTTTCTGATGGATTGTCGAAACCAAATCCGCCCCGTCATCCATGGTCAGATTGGGCCGGCTGTCTAAAGCCGCGTTAAGATGCTTGTAGTAGGTCTTGGTGTCTTCGCCCTTAATGGCAAAAACACTAATGCCGTAATCTTTGACCAGCGAGGCCGCCACATCGTCCTGAGTCGAAAGAGGATTCGAGGCACAGACATTGACTAAGGCGCCACCGCTTTTTAAAACCCGCACCAGGTTCGCCGTCTCGGTCGTCACATGCAGGCAGCAGCTGACGGTTAAATGCTTGAGCGGCTTTTCTTTCGCGAATCTCTCTTCGATCAAGCGCAAAACAGGCATGTCCTTACGGGCCCATTCAATACGCAGTTTTCCCTTCTTTGAAAGCGACAGATTTTTTACGTCGTATTTCATTTTTTAGGCGTCCTTTTTTAGTATCGCGGCTTTTGAGGTATCTTCCCAGGTAAATTCGTTTCTGCCAAAATGGCCGTAGGCTGCCGTCTGGCGGTAAATCGGCCGCAGCAACTTTAGTTCCTCGATAATCCCTCTTGGCCGTAAGTCAAAATGCTTGCGCACTAACTCAACCAAGCGCTGAACAGGAACTTTTCCTGTATCAAACGTATCAATGGTAACGCTCACCGGGTCGGCGCGGCCTATGGCATAGCCAAACTGAACCCAGCATTGTTTGGCCAATTGCGCCGCGACAATATTCTTAGCAACGCAGCGGGCCATGTACGCCGCGGAACGGTCGACCTTGGTCGGATCTTTTCCGGAAAACGCCCCGCCGCCGTGAGAAACAACGCCGCCGTAGGTATCGACAACGATTTTGCGGCCAGTAACGCCGGTATCGGACTGCGGACCACCGACGACAAATTTTCCCGTCTCATTGATGAAATAAATCGTATTTTTATCGACCATTTTCCCCAAAACGGATTTGGCGACAACATTAATGATCTCCTGGCGTGCTTTATCAGTAATCTTCTTGCCCGTCTTATCCAGGATTTTTTCGGTATGCTGGCAGGCTAAAACCACCGTATCGATGCGAATAGGTTTTCCGTCCTTGTATTCTATGGTGACCTGGCTCTTGCAATCCGGGCCCAGATAGTCTAGCTCTTTTGACTTGCGCACCTCTTCGACCCGCCTGACCAATTTATGAGCTAAAACAATAGGTAACGGCATCAATTCGGGCGTCTCATCGCAGGCATAACCGATCATGATTCCCTGGTCACCGGCACCACCTGTGTCAACACCTTGCGCAATATCCGGCGACTGGCTGTTGATCGCGTTAAGAATCGCGCAAGTCCCGGCATCAAACCCGTATTTGTGATCATTGTAACCGATATCATTAAGGACATTGCGGACCAGCTTTTGAACGTCGACGTAGGTCGTCGTCGTAATTTCACCGCCGACAATAACTAACCCGGCTGAAATAAAGCTCTCGCAGGCCACGCGCCCCTTAGGATCGTCTTTTAAGACATCGTCTAATACCGCATCCGAAATCTGATCGCACACCTTATCCGGATGACCCTTACCCACCGACTCCGAAGTTAAGAAATATTTACCCTTCACTGTAGCTACCTTCCTTTCTTATTTGTTTAAGATAGAAAATCCTTCTGCGCTTTTTCGTATTCTTCGATACTGCCGATATCATACCACTTCCCACCGAACGTAAAACCATAAACCTCGTCTTCCTCGGAAAGCCAGCGGATATAATCCCCGGTGGCATCCGTTTTTTGCGAACGCGAAACGTAATCGGGAATAGACTGAAGCGACTCTTTCGGGAAGAAATACAGGCACATCGCAATCAAGCTCGATTTAGGAGTCTGAGGTTTTTCCTCGAAAGAGATAACCTTATTGCCTTTATCCAGCTTCACCACGCCGAATTTCTTGGCACTCTCGACATTCTTTATATCGTAAACTCCGATACTAACATGCGGCCTGTTTTTATCGGCACACTCTATATACTGTCCCAGGCCCAAATCAAATAAATTGTCTCCGCCGATAACCAGCAAATCTTCTTTGATCGTTTTCTTTTTAAAGACAAAATCAATATCCCCCACCGCCCCCAACCGCCCTTCGGGCGTTGTCGTCCCGTCATTAATAATCGCAATCGGAACAGGAAAACTCTTGTTCGCCTTAGCCCAATCTTCAAAGGGGCCGTGAAACCGCTCGTTGGTGACAACGATAACCTCGGAGAGACTCTTCAAATGAACCGCCTTATCAATCAGGTGGTTCATGATCGGTTTACCGGCAAAGGATAAGAGCGGCTTTGGCTTATCCTTAGTCAGAGGGTAAAGCCTGGTTCCGTATCCGGCGGCTAAAACTAATACTTTCATAGCGGGTTTCTTTTATATCCTGCTGTTACCGTCCGCGCTAAATATCTGCGGAGCCAATTCTTTAAGTTTCGACTTGCTAAATGCCTCTACCTCGGCCCCGGTCGAAAGGCTTAAGGCGGCCAGCGCCATCTCCTGCGCATCTTTATAGCTAACGCTACGGATCAATTTCTTGATCTGCAAAATATTAAGAGCTGACATACTGAATTCATCTAGGCCTAAGCCCAACAAGAGAAACGCCAGAGTCGGCTCACCCGACATCTCTCCGCAAAGCCCTATGCTGATACCCCCGGCGTGTCCATCATCGATAATTCTTTTGATCAAACGTAAAATCGCCGGGTGACCCGGATCGTAGAGATCCGCGGTCTGCTCGTTGGCACGGTCAACGGCCAGGGTATATTGAATCAAATCATTGGTACCAATGCTAAAGAAATCCGTCTCTTTGGCCAAAATATCCGCTGTCAAAGCCGCAGAAGGAACCTCAATCATAACGCCGACTTTCATATGTTCATCAAAACGAATTCCCTCTTCCTTCAAATCCTTCTTCACTTCCTCGAGGATCGCATTGGCCTGACGCAATTCTCCGGCACCGGAAATCATCGGGTACATGAGTTTTATCTTTCCGTGAGCCGAGGCCCTTAAAACCGCACGCAGCTGCGTTTTAAAGATATCCGGCCGCGCCAGACAAAAACGGATAGCCCGCCACCCCAAAAACGGATGCATGTCCCTGGGAATTTGTAAACTCGAAACAAATTTATCGCCTCCTAAGTCAAGGCTGCGTATCGTCACCGAATACGGCGCGATGGATTCGGCCACATGCTTGTAGGCTTCATACTGCTCGTCTTCGGAAGGAAGATCAATCCGGTTCATATAAAAATATTCAGTACGATAAAGCCCTACACCGCCGGCACCCTGTTTTAAAACGATAGGGATCTCCTCGGGCAAATCAAGATTTGCTAAGATGGTAACTTTGTGCCCGTCTGTTGTTTCGGCCGGTAAATCTTTAATGTCTGAAAACCGGTCCCGCAAGGCTTCGATCCTGCGCTGTTCGTTGCGGTAAATCTCCAAGGTGGCCTGCGAAGGATTAATGATCAAAAGCCCCATTCTTCCGTCGACAACAATAAAATCCTGGTTGCTGATCCGCAACGTCGCATCTTTTAAACCCACCACCGCCGGAATTCCCAGCGATTTGGCCATGATAGCCGTATGCGACGTACGCCCGCCGATATCGGTGGCAAAGGCAATAATGTTTTTGTTGAACATGCTTGCCGTATCCGAAGGAGAGAGATCGTGCGAGATAATAATCATCTGCTCGCTTAAGTTTTCCAGGTCATGCCATTTCGATTCGCCGATCAGATTCTTTAACAGACGCCGGCCGACATCATTGATATCGCTGGTCCGTTCCCTTAAATATTCGTCCTGAATAGTCGAAAAAACTTTTATATAATTTTTAAGAACTTCCGAAAAGACAAATTCCACACACAGCGCCTCTTTTTTGATTCTTTTAATCACCTGCTCAATAAGCATGCGGTCTTCGAGAACCAGGATATGGGCATCAAAAATCTGGGCATGCTGCATACCCATCTCGTCGGCAATCTTTCTTTGAACCGCAAGGATCTCGTCCCGGGTCTTAATAATCGCCTCTTCAAAGCGCGCAATCTCGATAGGGATTTCTTTTTCCATGACAGAGCGGGGTGGCACAATAAATTCCTGCTTATCCAGAATAAATGCCGGACCGCAGGCAACCCCCGGCGCCGCCGGAATTCCTTTTAAGACTATCTCAGCCATTTTTTATTAAAAACTCCTCTAATTCGGCAACCGCCTGCTGGGCATCATCCCCATCGGCCTCAATGGTAATTTTGCTTAGGCGCTGCGCTGCCAGCATCAAAATCCCCATGATCGACTTGCCGTTGACTTTTTCTTTGCCTTTCTTAACGGTAATTTTTGAATCGTATTTTGCGGCAATCTGCACAAATAACGCCGCCGGCCTGGCATGCAGGCCCTGCTCGCTAAGAATCGTTATCTCACGCTCTACCTTCGCCATCGTAACACCCATTCCATCTCCGCCCTGCACAGAAATTTAACGCTTAATAACCCTGCTGCGCTCAATCAGACGAATCAAGGCTTTGGTCAATTTGCGGGAATCATGACGCACATAATCATCAACCCCCAGCAAGTCTTCCTCAACAACTTCATAGCCCATCTTTTTTATCGTTTCGGAATCAGCATCTACGGGATAAGAATTCTCCGTCTTGTAGCGCCCGAGCATTTCCTTGGAAGTAATGACAGCATTATTAACAAGGCAGGCATTCACAATGCCCTCATTCGTGTGCTCGATAATGGCATTCAAATGTTCGCTGGCCTTGTACGCTTCCGTCTCGCCCTGTTGAGTCATTACATTACAAACATAAACTTTAAACGCCGATGAATCCCGGATAGCTTCCGCCACTCCGGGAATAATCAGGTTTGGTATAACACTGGTATAGAGACTGCCCGGCCCCAGGATAATGACTTCGGAAGCTGCAATGGCGGCAATAGCCTCCTCCGTCGGCTGCGCATCTTTCGGCTTAAGAAACAGCTGCTTAATCCGCAAATTAGGCTTGGGGATATCAGCTTCGCCCTCGGTGCGGGAACCGTCCATATATTCCGCTACCAGATGCACATTCGCGACAGTTGACGGGATAACCCTTCCCCGGATAGCCAAGACCTTACTCGATTCCTTAACGGCTTTTTCAAAATCTCCGCCGGTCAGCTGAAACATCGCCGTTAAAAAAAGATTTCCGAAATTATGTCCCTGCAGCTGCGAATCCTTAGAAAAACGGAACTGAAAAAGCTGCCCCATCAAGGCCGGCGCATCGGCCAGAGCAACCAGGCAATTACGAATGTCCCCGGGAGCCACAATGTTAAATTCCTCGCGTAATCTCCCCGAGGAGCCGCCGCTATCGGCCACGGTAACAATGGCCGTAATATTCGATGAGTAATCTTTTAACCCTAACAGCAAATTAGAAAGCCCGTGGCCACCGCCGATGGCGACGATTTTCGGGCCCCGCTCCAGATACCGCCGCTGATAAAGGATGTTGACCAAATCCCGCTCGCGTTCGGGTAAGAACAAGGTAATCAGCGAAACAATCATCTTGCCCATTCCGTAAACCAGAAGCACGATACCGCAGATAATGATCACGGCGCCGCACATGCTGACTAACGGGTAAGGCTGGGCCATGGCAATGGCCCCGCCGCCGACAACAATAACTCCGAACAGCGAGGTAAATGCCCACCGCTTGATCCTCATGCCGGGATAAAGCCATTTAAAAAGATTTTTAGGCACAGATTTTTACCGATTATACCGATTTGTTTCTACAAAAAACTTAAATGAATCCGATTCTTAAGCGTACAGTCCGGGGTGGATTTATGGTGTACGTTCGTCTTCCTGGGCAATCAACTTTAGAATGAGCTTGTCGTCTTTCATTTGCTTGATGTTCTCTCTAAAGTATTTGTCTTTTAACAAATGCGAGATTTTCGCCAGGGCTTTTAAATGCGGGCCGGCGGAATCGGTAGGTGCCACCAACAAAAAGAAAATATAGGCAGGCTCACCGTCCAAGGAATCAAAATCAACGCCTTTGCGGCTAACCCCCAGTGCCGCCGTCATCTTACCGACAAAATCACATTTCCCGTGCGGAATAGCGACCCCTTGTCCGATGGCGGTTGATCCTAAGGCCTCTCGGGCTAGAAGGGTTTCAACAAGCTTGAGCTTGTTTTTCTTTTCAATCGTACCGGCGCTAACCAAAAGGCCAACCATCTCCTGGATAACCTCTTTTTTATTAGCACCTTTAAGGTCTGTCGTGACTGCCTTCGGACAAAGAAACTCTCCGATTTTCATTAGATTTTCCTCCTAACGTTTGCGTTCAGACGCTAAACGATATTGAGTGTTTGAGTAGATGTGATAAAAAAGAAAAAGCGGCGGATGGGACTTGAACCCACGCCATCCTGCTTGGCAAGCAGGCATTCTACCACTGAATTACCGCCGCATAAACTTTCTGGATCGCACATGAGCCTTTATGTCTTTTACAAAGAACACGTATCCTATTCCGATGCGGGTGCTAAAAATTCATGGGCGGAAGAGGATTTGAACCTCCAAGGGTTGCCCCACATGCTCCTAAGGCATGCGCGTCTGCCAATTCCGCCACCCGCCCGAATAGACTCATTCGGCCAAAAAAATCCCAAAAAGAATAACTGATAACTAAGAGCCTTCAAAAGCCGGGCCGGATTTCTTATAAATAATGGTGACCCACCCGCGGCTCGAACGCGGCACCCCTGCCTTAAAAGGGCAGTGCTCTACCAGATGAGCTAGTGGGTCATTTATTTTATAAATTTTCAAAGAAATGCTACCGCGCAATGCACAATCACAAAATCATCGCGCATCTATTTATTATCAAATTCCGTCAATTCCTTATTCTTCATTTCCAAAATCTTATCGACTTCTTTAATATATTTATCCGTCAACTTCTGGACTTCTTCTTGCCCTTTAAAATTATCATCCTCGGCGATAAGCTTGTCCGTTTCCATCTTTTTAATCTTTTCATTCGCTTCGCGGCGTATCGTCCGGAGAGAAACCCTTCCGTTCTCGGCCATATCCCTGACCACCTTGGTCATTTCCTGGCGACGCTCTTTTGAAAGAGGCGGAATAGACAGGCGCATGACCTTTCCGTCGTTCGAGGGCATGATCCCGAGATTGGATTTTAAAATAGCTTTTTCAATCTCCGGAATAGCCGAGATATCCCAGGGCTGAACCATAATCGTCTTGGAATCGGGAATAGAAATAGACGCAATCTGCTTAACCATGGTCGGTGTCCCGTAATAATCGATATGCATGCCTTCGATTAAACCCGGATGGGCCCGCCCGGTACGCACTTCCGAGAATTCACGAGCGACGGATTCAACGGTCTTTTTCATTCTTGTTTCTGTTTGCACAATAGTCTCTTTAAGATTCATAACGCACCACCCTTTTTAACGCACGACAGTTCCGATTTTTTCTCCCAGGACAACCCGCTTGATATTGCCTTCTTTGAGGAGATTAAAGACCACGATGGGCAAATCATTATCCATGCACAGGCTGATGGCAGTCGCATCCATAACCTTCAAATTTTTCTTTAGGACATCAATAAATTTAAGCTGAGAAAACTTTTTGGCATTGCGGTTCTTGACCGGATCCGCAGAATAGATGCCGTCGACTTTGGTGGCCTTTAAAATAACATCGGCATCAATTTCTTTGGCGCGCAGTGCCGCCGCCGTATCGGTCGTAAAAAAGGGATTCCCCGTACCGGCAACAAAAATGATAACTCGGTCTTTTTCCAAATGACGCATGGCACGCCGGCGGATATAGGATTCGGCAACGGCACGCATTTCGATGGCTGTTATCACGCGCGTCGGGACATCGAGTTTTTCCAAGGCATTCTGAAGGGCTAGGCCGTTTAAGACGGTGGCCAGCATACCCATGTAATCACCGACCGCCCGGTCAAGGCCGAACCGCTTGGATTCCAGCTGGCCGCGAAAGATATTTCCGCCGCCTACCACCAAAGCAATTTTAACCCCCAAATCCAGAACTTCTTTAACCTGACGGGCCAAAGACGCGCAGACATCAGCGTCAATACCGTGATTCTGTCGGCCCTGCAAGGCCTCGCCGCTTAGCTTTAAAAGAATGCGTTTATAAACCGGTTTTTTATTCAACTTCGCCCACCTTATAGCGAATGAAACGACTGACAATAATGTTCTCGCCCGTCTTGGAAATAAGGGAATTAAGATAATCCCTGACCGTTAGCTTCGGGTCTTTGACAAAGGCCTGGTCTAAAAGACAATTTTGCTTTACATATTCTTCGGCATTTTTTTCCTGCTTTAAAACATCCGCCGGGACATCTTCTTGTTTGATATATTTCGGCGACATGGCCGCAATGTGCATGGCAACATCCTTGGAAAACTGGCAGAAATCCGCGTTTTTTGCTACAAAATCTGTTTCGCAATTCACCTCGAGCAAAACGGCGATCTTAGAACCAAGGTGGACATAGGCCTCAACCTTCCCCTCTTTGGCCGTACGGCTCCCTTTTTTGGCCGCGAGCTCAACGCCCCTTTTCTTTAAAATTTCTTTGGCCTTCTCGACATTGCCCTTGGCTTCTTCCAGCGCTTTTTTGCATTCAATGACACCGCACGATGTCATCTCGCGTAATTCCCTGATTTCGTCTACAGAAACTCCCATTTTAATAGTTCCCTTCATTTATTGATTTTAGTTTGATTTTCTCCAGAACTACTTCTTATCTCTGGTCAGCCGCACCTTGGTGGGCCCGCGTTTATCCGGCTCTTTCAAGACAACGGCAGAGGCTTCGATAGATTCGCTCTCTTCTTTGATAATTTCCTCTTCCTCGGCGGAAATACCGGCCTCTTGTTCGGCCTCGAGTCTTTCCCGAACGCTCTCGCTGGCTAAAAATGCCTTTTTCCCCTCGATAATACTATCCGTAATAATTGATGTAATCAGCTTGATGGATTTAAGTGCATCATCATTGCCGGGAATAGGAAAAGTGATCAAATCGGGATTGCAATTGGTGTCGATCAAACCAACGATAGGAATACCGAGTTTGGTGGCTTCTTTTACAGCGTTTTCTTCCTTGTTGGAATCAACGATAAAAATCGCCTGGGGCAGACGGCCCCCCATATCCCGAATACCGTTAAGATCGCGAGCAAGCTTATCTTTTTCCTTGGTCAAAAGGGCAACTTCTTTTTTGGTTAGCTTCTCAAAGGTACCGTCTTCGCCCATCCTTTCGATCGATTTCATCCGCTCGACTGATTTCTTGACCGTCTGGTAATTGGTCATGAGCCCCCCTAACCAGCGGTAGCGGACATAAAAAATGCCGGCCCTTTTGGCCTGCTCTTCCATTACTTCCTGGGCCTGTTTTTTGGTGCCCGCAAAAAGAATATTACCTCCCTTAGCAGCCACATCATGGAGAAAATCGCATGCCGCATTAAGGCATTCGACTGTCTTTTCCAAGTCAATAATGTAAATGCCGCTGCGATCGCCAAAGATGAACCTCTTCATCTTGGGATTCCAGCGTTTTGTCTGGTGCCCAAAGTGGACACCCGCTTCCAGCAATTTCTTGATTAATTCCTCAGCCATTTCTCCTCCATAGTTTCAACGTGAATTTTTAGTTGACCCCGATTTTGCATTACACTTTTATTTCTCAATTATCAATGAAAATCAAAATATAATTCAAAATCTACCTCCGATCACCTTCGTCGGGGTTAACCCCACTAGGCGCAACACGTTGCGCCGCAGCGGCCCAGAGGGCGAATTTTGTCCAGCCATCGGCTGGACAAAATTCGGGTTGAAGTAGTATACCCAATAATCGATTTCTTTGCAACTTTTTATTTCAGATCGGGTTGATTTTCAAAATCGGTTTTTTTGCGAAAAATCACCCCAATTCTACCCAAAAATGCTATTTTTCCCAAATTTCACCCCTAAATCATACCCAAAATACCCCACTGAGTATAAGTATTATATAAAAGGGGGATTACATCTTAAACTGGGTCTCATACAGACGCTGGTAAAGGCTGCAGGAAGCCATCAAATCCTCATGCTTGCCTAACCCGACTATTTTACCTCCTTCAAGCACTACGATTTTTGTGGCTTTTTTGATAGTAGATAACCGATGGGCGATGCAGATAACCGTCCTGCCCTCCATAAGTTCATCCAGAGCCTCCTGGACAAAACGCTCCGACTCAGAGTCAAGCTGCGAAGTCGCCTCATCCAAAATAAGGATGGGCGGATTCTTTAATATTGCCCGGGCAATGGCAATGCGCTGCTTTTCTCCTCCTGAAAGCCGAAAACCCCTGTCGCCGATACGGGTATTGTATCCGTCAGGCATGTTCATGATAAATAAGTGAGCAAAGGCCTTTTGGGCGGCTGACTCAATTTCTGTCATTGAGGCCTCTAAATTCCCGTAGGCGATATTGGCTCTTACCGTGTCATTAAACAGAATAGTTTCTTGGGTCACTAACCCCATCTGGCCGCGCAGCGATTTAAACGAGACCTCTTTTAAATCAATGCCGTCGATTGCAACACTACCGACTGACGGATCATAAAAACGGGGGACAAGATTAACTAACGTAGACTTTCCCGCTCCCGTGGGCCCGACAATAGCAACGAGATCGCCGACCTTAATTTCAAGATTAATATCTTTGAGGACCTGGCCGGATTCGGTGTCATAGCCAAAATTCACCCCGCGGATGTCAATATTCTGACTGATAACCGGCAAATCCTGGGCATTCACTTTCTCGACGACGCTTGGGCGAGAATCCAGGACTTCGTAAATCCTCTCGCTGGCCGCCAGGGCCTGCTGGTTAATCACGTGGACATTGGCTAATTTCTTTAGGGGGCTAATCAACGACATGGTGGAACCGAAGAAAAGCACAAAAACGCCGAACGAAATACGGCCGTTAATAACCTCGCTACCCATCCAATAACAGATGGCAACGCCGAAAAAAGCACCGATCAATTCGGTAATGGGCCCCAAGGCCAGATTGCGCTTGATGGATTTCATTTTCAGTTTATAAAAATCCTGGTTTTGTGATTTAAACCGGTTCGATTCATATTTTTCCATGCAAAAAGCCTTAACGATGCGCACGCCCGAAATCGTCTCGATCAAAAGCGAATTGATATCGGCCATTTTTTCCTGGGAGCTGCGTGATATTTTCTTTAATCTCCTGCCAATGTATTTCATGGGAAGGGCAACGACAGGAAATAAGATAAGAACAACAATGGCCATTTTGGGAAGGGACATCTTAAAACAAACAAACATCACAAAAGAGGCAAATATAACGATTCGAAATGACTGATAGACAAGGTCCGTGACGCCATAGGAAACGGCATTTTCAACCACCTGCACATCATTGGTAATGCGGGCAATGAGCTCGCCGCTGCGCTTCTTGCTGAAGTAATCTAAGGAAAGGTTTTGTATGGTCTCATAAAGCCGGGAACGCATATCCCGCATAATGCGCTGGGAGGCATCGTTCATCAAATACCCGTACCAAAAACCGAAAAACCCTTTTAAAATAAACATAATGATAACACCGACGATCATCCACTTTAAAAGGGTCATGGAATCGGTAGCGTTAATTTTCTCGATAATGGACGCCAAAAAGGCAGGGATTTTCCCGGGAACAATGATTTTATTGTTGCTGAGGATTTTATCAGTCATCGGCACCAGCAAAGACAGCTGGAAACCGTCAAAGACAGCCGAGAGGAACATGCATAAAGTAGCCAGCCCCAGGACTTTGGTATTACCCTTTAAAAACCGTAAAAGCTTGAGATAATTTTTCATGGATGCGGTGCATATTACCATACCGGTTGACTTTTGTCGAGCGATTTGTTATAGTGCACAACAAGTGTCATAAAATCATTAACCCAAAATTTAACAACTATGGACAAAGTTAACGTCGCCGTCATCGGCATAGGCCACTTAGGTTCACGGCACCTTAAGGTTTACAGTGAACTAACCGACAAAGTCAATATTGCCGGTATCTGCGATATTAATCTGGAACGGACCGGGCACTTTATCCACCACTATAAGGTAAGCTTATTGAATGATTACCGGCACCTTTTAGGCAAGGTGGATGCTGTAAGTATCTGCGTACCTACGGTTAATCATTTCTCGGTGGCAAAGGAATTTTTAGAGCACGGCGCGCATGTCCTGGTTGAAAAACCCATTACCACCACCCTGAAAGAAGCCGACCAGCTCATTGCCATCGCCAAAAGAAAGAAACTCAAACTTCAGGTCGGGCATGTCGAGCGATTTAATTCCGCCTTCCAGGCCATCCAAGACACGGCTAAAAATCCGCTTTTTATCGAGTGTCACCGGCTGAATCTATTTCCCAACCGTTCTTTGGATATCGGGGTCGTCATGGACTTGATGATTCATGATATCGATATTGTCCTGGGGCTGGTGAATTCAAAAATCAGGGATATCAGCGCCGTTGGAGTCAAGGTGTTGACCAACCTAGAAGATATTGCCAATGTCCGGCTGGTATTTAAAAACGGCTGCGTCTGCAATCTTACCGCCAGCCGCGTTTCCGACGATGTCATGCGCAAAATCCGGATTTTCCTCAACGATACCTACATTTCTTTGGATTACGTCAAACAGGAGGCCTTCGTTTACAAAAAGAACGGACTCGCTATTTCCAAGAACGCCCTCCCTATCGAAAAAGAAGAGCCCCTAAAGAAAGAGCTTGAATCGTTTATCGATTGTATCCGCGAAGACAAGAAACCCATCGTCTCCGGAGTCGAAGGCAGACAAGCCCTCGAAATTGCCTTACAGATCAGCAAGAAAATATGGAAAAATCCCGCAAACATTTAATCATCGTTGCCGGAGAAGCCTCCGGCGATATGCACGCCGCTTGCCTCGTACAAGAAATCAAATCTATCAATCCAAATATCCGTTTCTCGGGGTTAGGCGGCAAAAAGATGCAGGCTGCCGGCGTCGAGCTTTATGAAGATTTGACTAATCTGGCAGTCGTCGGATTCGTGGAAGTCTTTAAGCATATACGAGAGTTTAGAAGACTTTTTTATCTGATCCTTAAGAAAGCGCAAGAAACAAAAGCCGATGCCGTCATTTTAGTCGATTATCCCGGATTTAATTTAAGGCTGGCTCGGGAATTAAAAAAGCTCGGCATCAAGGTCATTTATTACATCAGCCCCCAGGTCTGGGCATGGAAAGAAAGCCGGGTTACGCTCATCAAGCAATGCACGGATAAAATGCTCGTCTTTTTTGAATTCGAGAAAGAATTTTATGCGCGCCGCGGTTTAAATGTGGATTTTGTGGGTCACCCGCTACTCGATTCCATCAAGGTCGAAACTTCGAGAGAAAACTTTTTACAGTCAATCGGATTCTCTAAAGATAAACGAACAATCGCCGTTTTGGCCGGTTCGCGCCGCAAAGAAGTCGAACAACTCCTTCCTGTCATGCTGGCAGCCAGCCAAATCCTTTACACCAAAAACAATCAAATACAATTCCTGGTCTTAAAATCGCCGACAACCGATAAGAAAACCGTCGAAAAATTCGTCAATCAAAGTCGATTGCCGGTAAAAATCATCGATGGCCAAACGTATGATGGAATTAACGCTTCGGATTTTTGTATGGTAGCGTCGGGAACAGCCACCTTGGAGACAGCCATTTTACAGAAACCGATGGTGGTGGTTTACAAAACTTCTTTTTTAACCTGGGTTTTAGCCAAGCTTTTCGTCAAGATACCCTGTATCGGATTGGTCAATGTGGTCGCAGGAAGAAAAATCGTTCCCGAATGCGTGCAGTTTGATGCGACAGCTGAAAAAATAGCCGAAAATGTAAGGGCCATTTTTGACGTCCCGTCAAAAATGGCCCAGGTCAAATCCGACCTCGCCCGCGTTAAATCTTCCCTTGGCGCCCCCGGCGCCTCAGCCCGTGCCGCCGAGATTATTTCTCAAATAATATAAGCAATAAAAAAATATATGGTATCCGTTAAGCCAAAAACACATCCATCCGCGAGGCTTTATTACTGCGAATGTTTTCGGCATGTTCCGAGAGAATAACAGCTGCGGAAATCGTGATTTCTTTCTGGTGCGGATAATGGATAACGATTCTTTCAATCACTGCCTTGCGAGCGCCAAAGGTATCCAGGCGCTTGGGATTATGGTAAACCACTAAGGTCGAGCCTAAAAAGTTAAAGGCATAGGTATTTTTCGGTAAAACAATTTGTTGCCAACGGTTATTTTTATCGAAATACGCTGCGGCGGTTTCTTTTTTGGTAAATAACCATCCCGGCAAAACCGGCTTGAGGCTTAAAACAAGTTTCCCTTCTTTGTCCAGGTAAAAGGGGCGCTCGCCTGTGTTCATCATCAGCCACAGGTGCACAAGTTCGGCGGTCGTTCCGCTTAATCGCGCCACAAAACCGCGCCCATGCAAATGAGAATCTTCATAAGCGCTGCTGACGAGAAAAGAAGAATTTTCCAGGATGCTGCGTCCGTAAGAATCCGCGTTCAAAAAAGGCACAAGCGTGGTCTTAAAATTCTCGTAAAACTCCTTATGAAGCCCGCAGCGCAAAAGCTCCAGGAGAAATTTGTATTCCATGTGGCTCCATATCGATTCATTCTCCAGCCACCCCGGCGGAAATATGCGTGCGCGTCCGATTTCTTCCGTCTCTTTTGACAGCGAAGCATTCACCTTGTACATTTTAAGCTTCTTATCAAAAATCGCACTTTTCTTAACGCCCTCATAAATCTTTGCGGCCTCGTTATGGCTTTTAGCAACCTTGAGCGCGTGGACAAACCCTTCCAAGAATAACGGCAAGGCGCGGCGCCTGAAATTGAGCGGCCGGATATACGGCAAACCCTGGGGATTAACCCCCTCGAGCATTTCGTATTGCGTAACCTCGTGAACAAAATAGGTCACGTATAAACCGTTTTTGTCCTTCGCATGCGCGATGGCCTTGTCGGTTCGGTTGATCACTTCTTTAAGGAAATTTCTGACATTCGAAAGCGCTATAGTTTTTTCCCGGCCGCTGATCCCTTCTCTTATGCGAGAACGATAATTTTCCTTAAGGTCGTTAGATTTCTTCCAGAAAGAAACCGCATCATATTCGGCTGCGACGATTTCGCTTAAATCCAGGATAAAATCAAAAAGCTCTTCAAAAATCTTAAATTCAAAATTATCGCTTAAGCCCAATTCTTCAAGCGCCTGCAATAAAAACACGCACAGCCTTTTAAGTTCAAATGTTTCCGCGGTCGAGGAACCGGTTAGGCCCGGCAGGCCGTTTAAGGCATCATACCAGCCCGGCTTGCCGGCCTCCATTTCAATCCCGATACCGCCGGGATCAAAAGAGGCGGCTTTGTTAGCGATGATACAAAGAATCTTTCCGAAAAGATTCGTATAATAGACAGAACCGCTGCCACCTTCAGTTTTTAATTTGTTATTTTCGCCGTCTTTCCCGGCAGAAATCTTTCCTTTGGCAATAGAATGATACTGCCGCGGGCCATAGGAAGTCAAAACATACCGCTGGTCTCTCGGCAAAACATAATGAGCATTGTGATAAAAACTAAAAGCATTATTTTCCAGCAAAACCCGTCGTTTTTCTTCGGGATAGATACTAAAGAAACTCTCCAAAAGATCAAGATTATACGTCCAGTGGTCCACCCAGAAACCATGGTCGTGCTCGGCCAGTTGATGTTTGCGGCAAAATGCCAGCACATGACACAGAAAATCTTTAGGTGATGCCGTCAGCTGAATTCCTTTTTGTTCAATGTCCGACAGCAACTCTCCCGGAGAAAAATTGCCGGTTAGCAATTCACGCAGCTGTTCCAGATGTGCGGATTTAACGTAACCTTTTAATAATTCGCTAAGCTTCTGCGGTTCATCAAGACAAAACATCGTGCCTTTAGTCACCAAAGGATTGTATCCGTCGGCTTGAATAAGGCTGAAGAAATCGACTATGCTACTGTCCTTGACATCCTGGTTAAACCAGATATCGTTTCTCCGGTTTTGATTAACATCCCGATAGTTGCCATTGCCTTGAGAAAGATAGGTGGGCGCAAGGACAAAATAATTGTAGTCTCTTTCCGGATCCCCATGCTTACGGCTGAAGACATTAAAGACAATTTTTCCGTCCCGGGTCTCCATCGAAATAGGCAGGCCGCCGCGCAAAACATTATCCAAGAATGTCTGCCCGCAGTACAAATCAAATTCCCGCGAGGAACTCGCCGTAAACACAAAATTCTTTATCTCATCGATAATTTCTTTATTGCGTTGCGCCTTTCCTTGAATGTACCCTTCTGCCAAACTATGATGAACGATGCTGTTCAAATGCTTTAGGCTGCGGATATTGCCGATCAGCGAGGTAATTTCTTTTTGTGCTCCGGCCTTTAAGCTAAACGCGGCAAGGCTCATCGCGCAGGGTGTTTTTTTACTGCTCGTCTGCTTTAAGGGGACTTTAAAATTCCTTTGCTCCAAGAAACCTTCCGGCAAGACAAGGTCGGAAGAACTGCCAAAAATACATGTCGGCCTCACAATAGGATCCAATAACTTTAGTTTCTTCCCCTCACGGCTAAAACTAAAATAGAAATTCCCTTCCGTAACATGCTCTACCCGGGGCGTATCGGAAATAGCAACTTTTAAATTATAATACGGCGCTTTATTTTCCAAATTACTGACTTGATTCCACGCCTCCGCTGTTCGTGACATGTTTTTAAGCAGCCAGTCATTGTGCCCAAAAGGAATGATAGCCGGCATACCGTCAATGAGCTCACAATTTAAGGATTTAGAGCGGGAAATATTTTTGACGGTAACGCACCGTACCAGCGCCGCATAGGATTCCTCGGGGAGCGTAAAATAGTTAACCCGCACCGAAATCCCCAGCGTTAAATTCGTCTCCTCTAAGGTGAGATCGTGCGAGGTAATGATCATTTTTTGCTGCAGCTTAAAGGCCTTATTGGGTAAATTATTCTGGAAGGGTTCGTAAAAGATTGTCTTGGCTCCCTGCTTAACCTTAATAAAAGTCCTAAAGCCGTGCAGCGAAGTCATCCGGTAGGCCTTGTTGGCCGGCTGAAACTCCATGATCGCTTTGTTTTTGCCTTCGATACCAAAACTGGTAATACCCTGGCCCCGATTGACATAAAAAACCCACATCGGGATGCCCCAAACCCCCGCGATGCCGGGAAAGAAATTGGTAAACAGCTTGGCGTGATTGTAGTTTTCGATAACAAACTCGCCCTCACTGCCTAAGGAATATTTGATAGTTTTATTCACGTTCATAGAGACCTGTATCAGTGGGAATTTTTCGACGCCCTTAAGATATTATAATACCCGGACAGCTTCAGCCAAAGCGATTCGTCATATTCTTTGTTGGTAAAACGGATGCGCTTAATCGCATAAAGATCGTCATTGAGCACATGAAGCCCACGGTTTGTGGTGCAGGCAGCCTTGTAGCCGGCATCACGCACAATATTCTTTATTTCTTCGCTGAAGCCGCCGCTGGGATACGCGATATAATCAACCGCATGCCCTAATTTTTGCTCCATCAACTTCTTACTTTCGATAATCTGACGCCGCCCCATAACCTCCGATACTCCCGGCAAATAAGTATGATCGAGGGTATGACTACCGGCAGTAACGCCATGTTGTTCCATTTCTTTAAGCTGCTCCCAGGTCACATATCCCTGATCGCCGACTTCATCGGCAATAACAAAAATGGTGGCCGGAAAACTATATTCTTTTAAAACCGGAAAGGCATTGAGGTAATTATCGTCAAATCCGTCATCAAAGGTTATAACAACGCTCCGCGGAGGAGTTTTCTTTTTTTCGCGGATAGAGACGACCAGCTCATCAAGGCTAATAACATTATATCCGTGCTTTTTTAAATAATCCATGTGCTTGCGGAAATTCTTAAGGGTAACCGCCACCGTCCTATCGGGACGGGGATCGCCAACACTATGATACACCATGATCGGGGCAACATACCTGCCGGAAACCCAAAAGAAGAAATAGCCGAAGAAAACCGCAGCGGCCAGCGCTATAACCAGAAATATTCTTTTAAAACGTATCATTTGTTAACCCCAAAGAAATCAACCGCCAACTCACATCTTCGACAGCGCCTCTTTGACCAAATTGCTGACCATAGTGTTATCTGCCTTGCCGGCCACCTGCGACAGAATAACCTTCATCACCTTCCCCATATCCTTGATACCGGTTGCCCCCGCCTCTTTAACTGCCGCTTCAACAATAGTTTTCAATTCCCCCTCAGACATCTCTGAAGGTAAATAACTTTTAAGGATAGCCAATTCAGTTTTTTCTTTTTCGACCAGATCGCTCCGGCCGCCTTTTTCGAATTGCGCGATAGAATCCTGACGCTGCTTGACCTGTTTCTTGACCACGGTGACAACGTCCGCATCAGCTAACTTCTCAGCCTTCTTCTCGATAGCCGCATATTTAAGCTGGGCACGCAAGAAACTTAACGCGGAGACCTTTGCGGCCTCTTTACTTTTCATCGCTTCCTTATAATCCGCCGCTATTCTTTCTTCTAATAACATACGGTCTCCTTTTTTAATCGCTAAATCCCTTCCACTGAGATTGTTTTATGTCTTGATTTCATTCCCCGGATAATCGCGATCCGGTTTTTAGAAACATTAAAATACTCCGACAGGAACTCAATCAATGCCTTGTTGGCCTTACCTTCCACGGGAGGAGCAGTCAAATAAACCTTGAACAACCCTTGCTCGTTTTTAAGAAAATTCTTCCTGGCGCCCGGAATCACCTTTAGGTCGATTTGCATATCATGCGTTTTATTTATTATGATAGATTATAACAAAACTTATCGAAAATAAAGAAAAAAAGCGAGGATTTGGCTAGATTGAACTATTCTTTTAAATACTGCGGGATGGAGAACTCTCGGAAAGGCTTCAAGAAAGCGTTCCCCAAAAACTATTCAACCAGAGAAACGTCAATCTTGAATTTCTTTTGAGGCTGAATCGGCGCTGCTGAAGAATTTACAATTTGCGAATCCTTGACAAGATAGCCGCGGTTTCCTTGCTCCAGCGCAATGCGGTCACGTTCTTTTTGGGCGGCAACCATCGCCTCATGCGCCTTGCGTTTCAGGCTACTCATGTTGATCTTAATTTCACGCAGACGCTTACGGACGATTTTATTAAAAGACTTTCCCTCGTCTAAATTTGCCGCTTCGTTTTCGAAAGGCTTAAGCCTGTCCTTGAGGCGGCCAAGCTCCTGGGAAAGTTTTGTATTCTCATCCTGCAGCAGAACAATCTGGTTATCCAGGACCTGTTGGCGGGTATTTAAGGCCGTCACTTCATCCTGGAGCAGGGCATTTTGTTTCTGGGCTTCCTCTAATATTGTCTGTGTCTGCGCAAGGACAGTCCTGGTTTCAGTTAAATCCTTAGAAACTTTTGTATATAAACCGGCCTGGGTAGTAAAAGCAGCGGATAGCAAATTGCTGGACTTTTCGTAATTTTCACGGATCACGGTTTGTTGGATTAAGATAAAAGAGGTAACGGCTACCATCACAACGATTAAAATAATTCCGAATATGCTTTTCATTTTTTCAATACCTTCTAATTTTATAATTGTACTTTGAACCTTTTCACGGAGTTTAACCAAGACATCTTGGGCGGGTTCGATAAATGCGATGCCGCACAGAAGCCGCGAGCCGTTTCGCCTAGACCAGACAATCCTTCCTAAAGACGGCAAGAAATCACAGGGGCTTGACAGGGCGGATTCGAAAGTCAGAACACCATTATCGGAAAGCGTCGCATCCGTTCTCGATTCCAGCAGCATCCCGGAATCGCTGATATTGCGAATCTTGCCGGAACCGCTTATCCCCTGATCCTTAATATGCCAACTGATGGGTAATGATTCTTTGATGCGGAGGCTTTGCCTTTTTTCACAACGAACGGCGGGTTTCAAGCCTGATAGTGCTGCGATTGCCATTATTTCTCCTGATAATTCCTTGCTGAATTTCTAAAATAAAGATTTTACGACCCAAAAACCAAGGTAAGTATACTATGGCGATTTAAGAAAGACAAGGAAATTTTGACGGGGCGGACATCATCCCAAAAGCCCTTTGGGGAGCCTTGCGCTCCCTTCTTCTTGTTAACAAACAGTCTTCGGGAAGAAATTATCTTTAAATTCTTCAGAAACAGATACAGCCGGACACTACCAGCGGATATTGAGCCGATCTTGTTTCTCTGCCTCCTCCTGCTGGTGCTGTTTTTCATAGGCTTTCTTCTGTAACTCATAATCGCGCTCGGTAAATCTCATGCAACCGGTATTGGCACAAGCCAGAACAGCAAGAAAAGAGATCCGGCAAATCATTTTCTTAAAAATCATCGCTAAAACCTTTCAAAGAGCTCCCCCTGCGGCTTAGGACGAGCAGAATCTTTCTTGGGCGGCTCTCCAATCGTGCGGGCCGTCTTAAGATACGCGCAATATTCACAGTTTTCGGAATAATCCGGTATTGCCTCATTATCCAAGCACCGGCGTGCTTCCATAATCTTAGGCTCAATCCAATCGTCCTTGCCTTGGTGCGCCACAATTTCAATGTTAAAATTCAGCCTCCCCTCAAAGGCTGATTTATTTTTATCGGCATTGCAAAAAACAAAATAACCCGTATCCGAAACGGTAAAATTTTGCCTGCGCAAAAGCCACTGATAGATCTCTATCTGGCGTTTAAATCCCTGACGGTATTCACTCTCCAGCGTGATTTTCTCAGCCGTGCTGGTGGCCTTGTAATCGACGACATAAAGTCTTTGCTGTTCATCGACCCAGATATCGTCAACGGCCCCAAACATGAGAAAGTTGCTGGGCAAATGATGATATTGAATGCCTTTAAAATTTTCCCGCCATTCGTCAATCAGGGGATGGGCAAAAGGAACGGCCTTAACACCGCCTGCTGTCATTAAAGGATGCGGCTCTTGCTTGCGACGGTAACTATCAAATTCTTTCTTTAAAAGTTCATCGACTGCCGAATTAAGAGTAAACGGCGGCGTGCCCGGCGGCTCTAAGCCTAGCCGCCTGTCCAGATAAAAACAACGCGGGCATTTGATAAAGTTTTCCAGGCGCGATCGGCTCAGTTTAAACGGCGCCTTTGATTGCGGGTCAAAGAGGTTGCGTGTCCGTTTATATGATTTACTGCCCGAAAATGCCAATTCTTCTGCTCCGTTTATTAAAGTTTTTTTGCCCGAAAGGCGAGAAAAAGTACACCGGCCAAGAAGATCATAAGGCCAAGAAGGCTGACCGCGCGGCTAAAGAAATAGAGCTCAGGCTTAAATTCAAACTTTACCTGATGAATTCCGGGATCAATCGCACAGGCCATAAAATTATAATTAGCGATATAAATCGGAACTTGCTTGCCGTCGACATATGCCCTCCATCCCTTCGCGTAAGAATCGCCGAACAATAAGATAGCCGGTGCCCGCGCACTTACTTGCGCCTCCACCCTATCGCTGTCGGAGTTTTTAATTGAAACAAATTCCGATTTTGGCAATGACATCATCCATTGATCTGGCTGTATCCCGTTAGTCTTGGGCGCTTGATTCAATAAAACTTTCTCTCGAAAGTTAAAAGACGGGTCTTTCAACAAGTCCAGCGTTTTCCTCTCATCCTCAATGACTTTATAAGAATAAAAAAGCGTCAGACGCGATAAGGCGCTCGGCCTTTCCATAGGCAAGCCGGCATCATTAAATAAATAGCGCACTGCCGATAAGTCGAGAAATCGTTCGCTATCAGGCACATCGCCCGGATAAATCAAAATCGTTTCCGGAGAGTAGCCAAAGTTGCTGATAAAGCGTGTAAACCGTTTAGGCATGTACCCAAAGGCGCCGGTGTAACCGGACACCTTAAAGACCATATTCTTGTTTTTGTTCAAGCCCGCCTTGTGTAATAAATCTGCCCGGTAATTCACTAAATCCATCTTGGATTTTAGATTCTGGTCTATATCGCCGTAAGGAAAACGTGCCCGATAAAAGACTTCCCTGGTCGGAGGCGGAGCAGAAATATAATCAAAGCGTGCGTTAAATACCATCAAATCAAAAGCCGTGACCGCAATAAAAACATACACCAGGTAATTTCTGGGCAAGGCCCTGATTTTATGAAGCGCGACCGCAATGATTCCCAACGCCACGACAGAAAAGAAAATGATCTGGTCAAAAAACATATTGATGAAATAGGCCCGGTCAAAATCCGGCACATCCAAGAATTTCCGTAATAACGGAGCGATGAGAGCCAAGCCAATCATAATCGCCATGCCCATGAGAGCACCATGCAATACAACAGGATTGCAGGCTGCCGTTTTTATTTTTTGGGAACGCATATAAATAGATATTTGTGCCGCTGTAAAGACAACAGCCAGCAACAGCATAAAAGGAACGGTCAAGAATTCCGTCGTGCCTTCTTTTTTTGCTATCGGCCCTGCCAATGACACCGCGCTGATAAAGAAAATAGCAACCCATAAAAGAATTAAGAAAATCCCTCTGCCCCATAACAGCAAGATATCGTAAAGTTTTCGTCCGCACTGTTTGAGGATAGCTCGAACCACCAGCCAGAAAATAACAAAAATAAGAATCAGCCGGACATACGGCGTTAAAGACGGAAAAAGATAGACAACGATAACCGCAACAAGAGCTTGGATTGCTGCAAGAACGGCAAAAAAACTGTTTCCCGTCTTATTAAGATTCAGCTTATTTTTCTCCAGATAAATTCCCGTATAGCCGGCCAGCATGACAATCCCGATAGGCAAGATAACAATTTGATACATATGGTGATTGAACGGGAAAAATAAAATACTTAAGACCCCCCAGAACGGCTGGAATAAAAGCCCGATAGCCAGGGCAGTAAAAGTATAAATTTTCCAAAACCGGTGACATCCTTTTGTTTTTATAAAAAGATTCAACAGCAAAAGCAAGGCCGGTAATATCCCGAAATAGACAAAGAATGTATTGTGGTCATTGGCCGCGATGGTGGCCTGCTTATAGACAAAATTCAGGTTGTCCGAGGCCAGCGCATTAAGCCCGTACTGGCCGGCGATGGAAGGGGAAAAAAGCCGTACCAGCATAAAGAAACGGTCATGGATACTAAAGAAATTCCCGGCGATACGGTTGCTGTCCGCGATCCCGAACGCACAAGGGATAATGCGCACCGCGGCAATCAGGAATCCGGTTAAAATACTTGCCCCCACCAAAGAAAAATTGCGCAGGCGGGATTTTATTTCTTTATTAACGCTTAAAATTCTGTAAACCGAAATCACGAGAATAGAAACAAAGGCATAAAATATAAAAGCAACATTGGCCGACGTGAGGATAAAAGTGGCGGCCGCGGCCAGCAGAAGAAAATTCCAACTCATGCGGCGGCCCGGCATCGACCATACCAGATATAAAAACAGTGTCATCGAAAAAAACAAGGAAATGGTCGGAAAGATCGTAAAACTAAAAATCAGAAAAGAACACAGCTGATAAGTAATCGAACAAAAAAGTGCCCACGAGCGTGATCCTAATTCACGAACAAATAAGCCATAGGCACAAAGCCCCAAGAACAATACCTCCAGAAATACCCGAAACGTCATCGCCGGCAACACATGCTTATCGGAAAATAAAAAGACAACCCAATTCAGCGGATAATAAATCATGTTCCAGTGATTGGAGAAAAACGGCATGCCGTCGAGATTATACGGATTCCAGAGGCAAAGCGATTGCCCCATGATAATATTCCAGAAATTATGTTTGGAAAAAAGAAACAGCGGCAAGATCTCGCCAAAATTATCCGTGCTCGAGACCAAAATATTGCCGCGGGTCACAAAAGGATAAAAGATAAAAACCGTAAGCAAAAGATGGGCAAGCACGGCAGCATAGGCAGGAAGGGAATTTCTTTGTGTTGATACAACATCTGATTTTGGCCGGTTTCTGTTTAAAAAAAGATTGAAGACAAGGGCGAGATAAAAACAAAATACCATAAGCGAGAAATAAAGAATAACAACCGCCGCCAAGACCGGATATAGCCGAGCAGAATCTTTGTATGCGGAATCAACCGCCCTTCCGCTGGCGATATGACCGCTGATGATAACATCCCCAAAATAGGTCTTGGGCTCCGAAGAGTCCCTCAAAAGAAGGCCGACATTTCCCCCTGCGGACAATAGCGGAACCTCAAAAACCGGTTTACCGTTTATAACAAGGGCTGCGGATTTATGATTAACCTTAATCAAATAGGAATCCGAAGCGTTATAACTTAGCGGCGCTCGCTCTAAAGGCTGGGCTGCCCCCTCCTTAATTTGAAGAAGGCCCAGGGATTGGCTTTCGCTATTAAGAAAAATAAGGCAATAATTCTTTTCGTTGCGGTAGTTAAAAACAAAACCGCAGTTGCGGGGATTGACAAGCGCAAAAGAGATTTCAAAGTCCCTCCAGGCGTCTTTTGATAAAAGCAGAATTTCAAAATCGCCCTTGGAATCAACCCGGAAAATACCTTTTTGCGATTTCTCCCAGGAAACCGTTTTGCCCAAGTCAAAAATTTCATAATCGATTCTTTTAACCTCCTGGGCATAAAACGAGTAGCTCGCAAACAAAGCAAAGATTAAAACTGCGCCGATGAGAAATAAAACCGGAGAGCTTTTTTTGACTTTAAGCAAATCTAATATGGAAACATTAAACATCGTTTAATTACCGGTAGCGATACAATACCACCCGCACTTTTAGGATGATTACGAAATAACCTCTAAGACAAAAACGACATGAGAATAAAATCCCGGAAAAGTAACAAAGTGATCCGCGCCCAATAGCCGGACATTACCCAAAGAAATTAAAATCTCCCGCATTTCTTTTTGATAACGGTAATGCCCGCCGCGGTCGAGATTATACAAAAAAGCACTGAACCTCCCTTGCCCCTCAGTCTTAACCGCGTCATCGATAATCAGGTAGCGCTTGGTCACGCGTTTCATTTCTAAAAGCGTTTCGCGAAAATCCTTATCATTAAGATGATGCGACGTATTCGCCAACAACGAGGAGTCGAAACAACGGTCTTTAAAAGGCAAATTAAAGGCATTGCCGCATATAAAATACCTTTGCCGGTAACATCGGGACGCATAGAGCACACGGCTAAAGCTGTTATCCAAACCTAAGTAACGGATCTCTCTTTTTATTACTGAATTTTCCCCCAGGCCGCAACCGACATCAAGGAGATCGGCAAGGTCATATTTCTTTAACACCCTGGCTAAAGCATCCACCTTTCCCCCATCCAGGCATGCCCGGTGAATCCTCGAAACAACGGGGATTTCCAAAAGTCCTCCCCAGCGCATTTTGTAGTCTGAAGTTGCCGATTTTTCTTGAGGCATATTATTCCAGATATTCGCTTACCGTATACAGAGGCCGGCGTTTGACATCATCCCCTATACGGGCGACATACTCGCCGATCAGGCCGACGGACAAAAGCTGGATACCCCCTAGGAAAAGCACCACCACCATAAGCGAAGACCAGCCGGTAATCGTCCTATCCGTAAAAAGCTTCTCGTAAAAGATCACTAAGATACCCAGAAATGCAACGACCGAAAAAAACGCCCCCATCATCGAAATAACCCTTAGCGGTGTAAACGAAAAAGAAGTTGCCGCATCAAAGGAAAATTTCACCATTTTCCACAAAGTATATTTTGTCTGCCCGGAAAAACGAGGCTCGCGCACATACTCGACACCGGTGCGTTTAAATCCGAGCCAAGCAACCATCCCCCGCAAAAAACGGTGGCGCTCATCCATCGCGTTTAAGGCGGTGACCACTTTTCTATCCAGGAGATAAAAATCACCGACATTTTCAGGGATACCGATGTTGGTCACCGTCCGGATCAATTTATAAAATATTTTAGCCGTAAATTTCTTAAAGAAAGTTTCCCCTTGGCGCTCTTTACGCACGCCATAAACAATATCATAACCGCTTTCCCACTTGCGGATAAACTCGGGGATAACTTCCGGCGGATCCTGAAGGTCGCCGTCCATAACGATGACGCCTTTACCCTGCGCTACCCTTAATCCTGCGGTAATCGCCAGCTGATGGCCAAAATTACGGGACAGCCTTAAGACCTTAACGCTGGTCATATTTTGCTCATGAAGTTCCTTGAGCACCTCAAACGAACCATCGCTGCTGGCATCGTCGATAAAAATAATTTCGTAAGGGCCGGCATTGACTTTTAACGCTTGCGTCAGACGTTTGTATAATTCCGGGATACCGGATTTTTCATTGTAGATAGGGACAACAATGGAAACATCGTAATTTTCTTTTGGCATATTCATCCTCTCTTGTCAGCAGCGCTTTTTAAGAAATCTATTTTGTATATGATTTTCTAAGCATGCCCTGATCCTGCAGATAGGCCCTAATTCTAAGCATCTTCTCGACGGCAAAACCGCCCATGAATAACGTTATTTTCTTATTGCCGGAAATGATTTCTTTTAAGATCCGGTCTTGGGGGTCAACCGGATAGACAAAAGGACGCGGCACTTCCGTGACCACGCCGACCCAAACCGTTTTTGCAATATCCAGATATCTTAGCCCTTGAAAATTCTTTATATTCCCGTAGGTACAACGCATCGAATATATCATAACATCCAACGCCTTATGGACATAGCCTAATTCAGGCAAGGCCAGAAGCTGGGCAACGGTAAACGGGGCCGCAATCAGATAATTGGAGTAATTATTCTCGATTTCTTTCGCCATTCGGATGTGGACATTAAGATCATTGCGGTATTCCAGGCTTCTTTCCAGAAGAACATGATCATTGGTCTTTAACGGCGTATAAAATGCACCGTAAGAAATCACGAGCATAAAAACAATCACTGCCACCAAAACCCTTTTAATAATCGTTTTACTTCTTATAAACTCGTTCAAAACAAATAAAACGCAGAATATTAAAAAAGGTACCAGCAATAAACGGTATCGCGGTGATACGGCGTAAAAGTTGACAAACAGCACAAACCACATCCCTGCGCACACGAACATCACGAAGGTAACATAGCGTTTATCCAGGAAATCCCGAAAGGCCTCTACCCAGCCTTTCTTAGCCTGAAACTTGCCCTTGGCGTACAGGCCAACCAATATTAAAAGGCTTATCGAATAAAGAATAAGAATAATCGACCACCGCAAAGAAGGCCAACCGGCGAGAAAATTAATCAACCCTTCAACCACATGCTGATCTTTGGCGACAAACTTCACGAAGACTTTGATAAACGCAAAACCAAGCGCCAATGAACTCCCTAAAAGAATTCTCCAATTAAACTTAAGCTCTTTATCAAAAAGAAAAAGAGTCATACCGACCACAAAGACCGTCCCGCAGGCAATGCCTCCCGTCTCTTTAACCAGCATGGCCACCAGCCCCATCGCTGCAGCCCGCATCACTTTTTTATCGGCTAAAAAAGAGATCGAAATTATCACGCAGAGAAGGGTCGGCATTTCCATGTTGATCGCTTCCAGCTGGCTTAGAAACAGCGGAACCGAAGCCGCCAGAATCGATGCCGTCAGGGAAATCTCTTCGTCAAAAACTTTTAAGAATATCTTCCGGCTAAGGGCAACAACCGCCGCTCCCATCATAAAAACGGCCAGATGGTTGACAAAGAGAAACAATTTGACCGACGGAATAATTTTTATCAAAAGAGCCAGAAATCCCGGATACATCGAAAACAAATAGACCTTGGGCCCGCCAAAGGCATAGCCGGGTTCATGGTAAAGCCCGACGTAATCGAACGAATGACGCGCCAGCCATATCGCCTCGGCGAAAGGCCCGCCGATGGCATCGCCATACGGAGGAAAAAATAAGACCTCAAACCGTGTTATTAAAAAATATATAAAAACGACCAGGCCAAAAACCTTGGCGCTTGATTTCCTTAAATAGACAAAAGCAAAACTTAAAAAAAGCAGACCGGAAATAATCTCGCCTAAGGGCCCCCAGAAAGCTTCCTGAGCGGCTCCGATATAAAAATCAAGAGATTGCGTTTCTTTTGAGTGCGCAATAATATTAAGGAGGTTAAATTGATTCTGCTGATAAAGTATTTTGGTTAAGGCAGAGCTTTGCAGCTTAATCAAGAAGAAGCAGAGTGAAAAAACGGAAAGAAAAATCCAGAATAATTTTTTTTGTTTTGGGGACATTCTTTGGAGGATATTTTTCCCAACTCATTTATTAGTAAATACTTGTGCCGATTATTATACTAAAGGGAGCACTATTAGGCAAATTTAAAAAAGGAAGAACGTATCCCTCCCTTGTTCGGATGGGGCACCGGCAATACTAAGATTTGATTTTAAGCAGGGGAATTTGCCCCGGAAAGCGAGCGTCTTTGCTATTACCAAAAGAAGGAATTAGCTTATTTATCTAATCGTCGGATTTCTTTAAAAACTTGTCCAACAGGTCTTCAATAATCTGCCGTTCGGGCGGTTTTTGATTTTGCCCGTCAGGCGTCGTTGTCTGGCCTTCGGTGCCGGAAGGAGCGGACTGGTTATCCTCGGAACTCTTAAACACCTTATCCAAGACTTTATCCAGCTCCTGCCTTCCTTTATTCACCATGATTCTCTTGCCCAGATATTCCAGGTCGGGATAAAATGCCAAATTAGGGATCTTGCCGCTAACACGCACCGGGATAGAGACCCGGCCGTTTTCATCCAAAAGATATTCCAGGCCCTGCGCCGAAGCCGCCATGCTTTTCGACAAATCAGCCGGCACGGCAATCAGCGTCTCCATCCCTAACTCTTGATTAAATTTAATTTGTCCGTTTCCCGAAAGTTCGAAAGCATCGGCTAAAACTTCGGCACTATCAACAGCAAGGGCATGACCAGCAATCGTCGTATTTAACCGGATCTTGTTAAAGGCAGTATCCTTTTCGTTGAGTTTAGCCTTATATTTCTCAGGAAGGTTAGCCTCGATTTCCTCGCTTAAATGCGGCAGCATCGAGATCTTGCTTAACACCAGTTTAAGGACATTGATCCCGACGAGCTTGCCTTCTTTAACCTCAAGCGTCCCGTTTCCTTTCAGGGAATCTAAAATAGCCGGGCCGGCGCTTAAACCGCTCCCCGCGGTATCAAACTTCCCGAAAAGTTTACCTTCAAACTGAACCGACGGGTCTTTCTGGGCAATGATTTCTTTTAAATCAAGGTCATCGGCCTGAATGTTAAATTTAAAATCCTGGGCCTTCATATAATCATCAATCCGGCCCTGAATCACGATGCTGCCCTTGCCTAAATCCAGGGAAGAATCTGTTACCTCGAGGGCTTTTTCGGTCATGCGGATATTCACCGCAATATTTTCAAGCGGCAATTCGATATATTTGGTCTTCATCTTCCCGGCAGCGAGTTTTCCTTCCAGGGCGAGCGCCATCAACCCCTTCGCGCCAACAACCATTTCCTTAATATTCGCCTGGATTTGTCCTTCAAGGTTTTTTTGTAATCCCGCCGTTTGAAGCATCGGCAAAGAGCGCAGTAATTGTTCAAGCGATATATCCGACAAGTCGGAAATAACTTTAGTATCCGTTAACCGTAAGGCGTTATTAGTTATATCGGCCTGTCCACGGCCCTGGGCAGTAATATTCTTGCGTGCGCTTAACCATGAACCATCAATAAAGAACTCAAACGGTTTATCCAAAGAAAAATCATCAACCCTTAACCCCAGCTGATTTATTTCAAGAGAAATCGCCGGATCAAAAGAGTCGTCCTTGTAAACAACAATCCCGCTATTGAGACGAATCGATTTTATCAAAAGAGCGGGCAGTGGGCCCTTCTCCGCCGTAGAGCCGTCGGCAGCGAAGGCTTCACGGACAAATAGACCGCCTGCTCCGGCAGCAGAATCATTGCGGCTTACCTTGTCTTTGGTAATTTCAAATGTTTGGACATTGAACTTTCCGTCCTTATCCCGAATAAGAATGACCTTGGGCGATTGAATTTGCAGGCTGGAGACAATAATCTGGCGGGTGGTCACATAGGAATAAAAATTAATGCCGAGATTGATATTTTCGACAGTCAGAAAATTCTCTTTGGAAAATTCCGGATTATCGGCGATGCTAAGGCCCTTAATATTCAAGATAACCCCCTGGCCCGGTAAGAATTCAAGGCCGAGCGATTGTATGTCGGCGCTGCGGCCTATGGCCTTGGTTATTTGCTGCAAGATTTTAGGTTTGTATTTATTAACGTCAAAAGTTTTTAAAAAAATAAAAACGGCAACTCCGAAAATAACAATGACCGCCAAGAAAATAATAAAAATAGTTTTTAGGGCTTTCATTTTAATCCCTCCCTGAAGATTTACTCAAAAAATATTTTGCTTGCCGCGCCGTCTTGGAGAATAAATCAGCGGTAATTGTTAAAACTCAGATGCAGGGGAAAATCAATGCCGCGTAAATGCGCAATAACAGCCTGCAGGTCATCTTTCTTGGCCGAAGAAACCTTGATTTTTTCTCCTTCGATTTGCGCCTGCACTTTAAGATTCAGATCTTTAATAATTTTCACCAGATCTTTTGCTTTTTCTTTCGGAATACCAGTAGATATCTCGATAATCTGGCGCAACGTACCTTCAAAAGCCGCCTCGGGCGTTTTAAAAGTAAGCGATTTATGGGAAATACCACGCTTGGACATCTTTGAAATCAAGATATCATTGAGGGCGCGCAGCTTGTAGTCATCGTCGCCGACCAAGGTAATCTTTTTTTCCTCGCGGTTATAGGCAATCGAGGCTTTGCTGTCCTTAAAGTCGTACCGCTGGCTTAATTCTTTCCTGGCCTGATTAACGGCATTATCGACCTCCTGGAGATCGACTTCGGAAACAATATCGAAAGAAAAATTGGGCATATCTATCTTCCTGTTCTTTTAACGGGCCGAATAAAACATCCACGCCGCCAGCAAAGCCGTTGTCACAAACGCTCCCCAGCTGAACCATTGCGGCACTGTAAAATTACCGATAGTAATTTCAACTCTTGATAGCATCCTAAGCAAATGAACCAATGCGATCAAAAGAAAAACTATCCCCGAAACCAATAACGGCCATTTATACATAAAACCTCCCTTGCCTATTTTTTAACAGCCGTAACAATATACCTCAATATCCCGCTTTATTTGGTAGTATCTTGATCCGTGTCTGCGGCAGGGACAACAATCGTTTGTTCTCCTATGCCGCCTTCGCTGCAGATAGCCTTGACCCGAATGGTATCACCGGCCACGGCACTTAAGGGAATGCTCTTGGTCATGCTATGGGCGGAAGTTTGCTGGACAATCGTCGAGTCTAAAACCATTTCATCATTCTTAAATATCTGGATTTTTCGAATATGATGCCTAATCATGTTACTGCCGGTTACGTGAGTCATGGCGATGTGAAGCACCCCTTCGGCGGGATCATAGTTTACCCTTAAGTCAGATGGCGGATGAGCAAAAAGAGGCACAGCAGTACAGAACAAAAGAAAAGCGGCAAGAAAAGAGATTCTATTAAAAATCTTCATTTGGCAGCCCTATCAATAAGGACATTGACGCGAGTCAAGAGTTCTTCGGCCAGATGATCGCCTTTTCTGGCCTTTAGATGCCTCTTTTCGTTCTTTCCAATAACCTCATCCAGTTCTTTTAAAATCCTTTCAAAAGCCCCAACCAGATGATTAGAGACACGATAAGCCCAAATAATGATAAAAAGAAAAACGACAGGCATAATCATCAAGCCGAGGAGAATCGCAATCTTGATAGTCGGGATTTTGGCGTCCGTGGCCATAAGTGCATTCGTCATATCATAGCACAAATAAGATGCAGCTAAAGAAAGCGCCGCCACAACCGCCAGGGCGGAAAACACAAAGATATGCAGAATCGGTCTCTGGAATTTGCTGGTTCTCAAAAACACTCTCCGCTTGGCAGCTTCCGTCATATTTACTCCTTTTGCTCTAGAGATACATCTTCCGAATCGGGAATTCTTTTCTTTCGACTCAGTTTACGCCCAAACTCAAAAGACTGCAACTTAAATCTAAACGCGTAAAAACGCAAATCCCCGCGAGCGTTTTTCTGCTTGCTGCGCTCTTCTTTTATTTCACGTCTTTCTGTGAAAACACCTGTGCGGTAAATATCTCAATCGTGGTTTGGGGATCTTTCCAAGCATCGGGAGGCAAGCCAGCTTTATGCGCGCATAGATTGGAGAGAAATTCCTCTCGGCTCCAACCGGTTTCAGTCGCCACCTGCGGTAAAAATACACCCCGGTTAAAAAGACCTCGTCCAACAATAACGCCGTGAACTCCCATCTGGATTTCGCCGACGTCCTTTATACGTCGGGGCCTGGATAATACAGAAATTTCGATATCGATATCCTTTAACTCATCCGCCGCAACCGGATGAAATCGGGGATCCTCTGTTGCCGCCGCAATCGCCATATTTCTTACGGTTTTATACAGTGGCCCGCTTCCTAAAATATTACCGATGCAACCGCGTAACTCTCCGTGCTTGTGGATAGTCACAAAAGCTCCCTCTTCCGCAGAAAGACGAGGATCGGACTCACTAGGTTCAAACGTCTCTTTCTTCTGGATGTAGGCAAAAATGGTTTTTTGGGCAATGTCGATTAATTTCTTTCTTTGTTCCGCATTAAGCAATGCTGTTTTTTCTTCTTTCTTCGCCATAGTCTCACCATCAGTCTCTTTCTTCAAGTTATCCTGCACAGGTCGATCCTTTTCTGAATTCTCCCGCTCTTTGTCTTGAGCCGCCTGTTGGGCAGAATCGTTTGAATCCTTTTTATAAAACACAGCGGCACCATAACCGACAACAGCACTCTTGTCTCCGGTGATATCTCCTGAATTCGCATATCTTAAGATATCGACACCGTCTAACCCTTTTAATCCCGCGTACAAAAGAGCCGTGACTGTGCCCGAAAACCCGCACAATTCAACATCGCGTAAAAGACAATGGGTCCAAAGCTGCTGCGCCTTAAAGTTTTTAATAAGTGAAAGTGTGGCAGCATCCATTCGCCGGGCTGTTGCGTCATTATGGTAATGGGACATATCCGTGCTAACGACAACGAGAATATCCTCTCTCTTTCCGGTGACCCGGATAAGCGCATCGGCTAAATTCCTGCAATTATCCAAGCTCGGTTTCCCTGTCAATATAGGGATAATCTTGAAATTTTTCAACGTCTTCTGCAAAAACGGAATCTGCACCTCGAGAGAATGTTCTTTGTCAAAAGCCTGCGGAAAGGATTTTATTTTATCGGTTGCCGAAAGAAGTTCTTGGGCTAATTGGGCATCCACTTCGACTTTTCCCAAAGGAGTTTCAAAGCTCCCTTGGGGCCAAATTGCAAAACCCTCAAAATCCGAGAAATGGCTCACCGCGATAATGATAACGGTTGTGTATTTCTGGTTGCTGATAGCCTTATAGGCGTACGCGGCCACCGGCCCCGAATAAACATAGCCGGCATGGGGCACGATAATCAGTTCGACTTTTTTTTGGTAGGGTTGAACCCGGGCAAGTTCAAAGAAGGCATCGATGCTTTTTGACAACTTCGTTGTGTCACCGGAATAGAATTGGCCACTGACATTCGGCTTTTTGATATCGGACTGGCTGAAGGCTGACGGCAATAATATCGCCGTCAAAAACATTATCGTTAAAATAATCTTGGTCACGTCATGCCCCTTGGAAGAAAGTTAAAGGAGGCGGGGGAAGCGCCGCACGTTTTTATTGTTTGCTTAGGAAATAACGGTCGAGACTCAGAAGAGAAGTTTTTTGGATGAAGGCTCGCAAGAAAGTGACGGTAATTAAAAGAACCGTATCCATCGCCACCGTCACCGCCAGCGGAAGAGGCAGCAGATCGCCAAAGCATCCGCACTCGGTAATGGGCAGGTTCCTTAAGATGGCTTGTCCGAGAACAAAAATAAAGATAATCAACAAGGCCCACATTCCCCTTAGCGTGATTTTAAGCCAAAGCCCCAGAATCATAAAAACGCCTAGGATAAATTCTATCCAGGGCATAAACCAGGCCGTTAGCAAATCCAGCGGTTTTCCGACCAGTTCATAGCTCTGAACGACATAAAGGAAATTCTCGTACGGGTTAATCAGTTTTTCAAACCCAGAAACTACAAAAAAGATTCCAATTAAGATTCTAATAATCGCTAAGGCCATTAGAGACTATCTCCTTTAAAGAACTTCTCCAGCTCTTCCCGTAAAGGTTTAGGGCCGGTAAGCATTTTCCCGTTTAAAAAATATGTCGGCGTCGATTGGACCCCCCGAGCCCTGCCTTCAGCTTTCTCATTTAAAACATCCGTTTTCGTTTTTTCATTTTCAGCGCAGCTTTGAAATTTAGGGATATTAAGACGGAGCTGTTTGGCAATATCAATAAACAGCGAATCGGGATTGATCATTCTTTCCCACACCGAACGCTTTTCAAGCATTGTGTAGAAAAACGGCCAGAAATTATTCTGCCGGGCCGCGCATTCGCTGTACACGGCGGTCTTTAGGGCATGGCGGTGAATTTGACTTAACGGGTAATATTTTAATTCGAGATAAATCTGGGCAGGATACTTTTCAATGTATTCCTTCAGGAGCAGGGAACCGCTAATACACCCGGGGCATTGAAAATCGATGTATTCAACAATACGGATAGGCGCCCTGGGATTACCCTTGGTCCGGGCAGCAGAGACTTGGCTGGGAGAGAGGCGACGGGCCCTGTCCATCAAAAGACGCACTGCATTAATAAATACGACACTCGCAACAATAACGAGAGCAGTCACCGCAGGTTTTGATATTTTCATAGAAATCTCTTCTTGAATTTAAAGGAAGCCGGGACATTGCGCCTGAGTCCCCTCATATCAAGAGAGGATTTTACTCTTTGATGCTGATAAAATCAAGATTTTTAAGGGAAATACTCAAAGATTGAAAAAGCTTGGGGGCCGTTCGACCTTTAGTCGAACGGCCCCCAAGCACATTTTTCTCCGGGCACCTCAAGCCAAAAAGCCCGTCATAACAATTACTTTTTCTCGATAAGCTCTAACGGTGTACCATCCTTAGGACAAGTCTCAACCCCGCTGGTATAACGCGCCCCGCATTTCGGACAAAACTTTTTATCCATCTTCTCGCCGATAATGGCACCAGCCACGGCACCCGCACCCGCACCAATCAACGCACCGCCGACACCATGCCCTGACTGATGACCGATGATCCCCCCGAGCACGGCACCCGTACCGCCACCAATAGCCGCACCTTTCTCAGTCGTGGTACAACCGACGATAAATGCCGCCACAAAAATTAAAGAAATACATAACCGGCGCATACACCCATCTCCCAGCATGAGCAACTAGCTTGGTTGTTTCCTTAAATTATTTTAAATACGTGCCTAACTTCATCCAGGTTTGCTGGCCAACCACGCCGTCAGCTTTTAAACCATTAGCTTTTTGAAAATCTTTAATCGCCGTCTTGGTTTTGGTGCCGATTTTCCCGTCTACAGGGCCGTCATAAAGACCGGCGTTTTTAAGCGCGGTCTGCACGCTTTTCGTATCCGGTTTGACAAAATCCCCTTTAGGGACAAGGGTAATATTGCGGATTTGGGCCTCTTTCACTTCCTGCAATTGAAACTGAAGATTCTCAATCTCGCTATCTCTTTCCTGCAATTTAGACTCCAATTCGGAAACCCTCATTTCCATCTGATCTGTTGTAGCAACATTTTTCTTTGTCGTCGCACAACCCGCCAAACCTACCGCCAAGATAATAGTTAACAATATCCTTAAAAGCATCCTTCTCCTCCTTTATAATTAAATAATTATTCCGAAACTTAAGACCTGCCTATTTGGACATTTTAATATTTTTTATTCGGGATGCTATGATTATACAACAAAAAACAAGAAATCAAATAAAATCTCGATTAAATTTCGATTGTCAATCAGCAAAAAGGGGCATACGCCCACATCCCTAAAGCTCTACCCCCAAGAATCTTCTAATCATCCAGCCCATGGCAAAACTGATCGCTGCAACCGTCAAGGAAAGAATAGCCATTTCCAAGAATCGCCGCCAGAATTTAAGACTTTTGGCCGTAGTAATATAAAAGGTATAACCGAATATAATCAAAATGCTAGAAGTAAGCATGACGGCCAAGGCCAGATATAAATTAGAGATAAAAAAATACGGGATAATGAGCACGGCAACCGTTAGAAGATAGGTAATGCCCGTATAAATAGCCGATTTAAACGGATTTTTCTTAAGATTCTGGTCCGCCTCTTCTTTAGAGGACAGGTAGCTTGAAGCCGCCATCGACAGAGAGGCGGCAAAACCTGTGATGAGACCGGTGATGCCGATAATCTTGCCATTCTGCAAGGCAAAGGTAAGGCCGGTTAAGGCCCCGGTTAATTCTACCAGCGCATCGTTAAGCCCCAGAACCATCGAACCGGCATACTCAACTCGCTCTTCCTTTAAAATATCTAACAACTCTTTCTCATGCCTCTGCTCATCGACCATAATTTTCGTCGTTTCGGAAAACTGGTCTTTAAGTTTCAAGTATGCCCGTATAGCGACGGCCTCGCCTTTTTCCATCAGTTTCAGACCAAATGACAGCCCAAAAATACGCGAAACGAGGATATACCAAAAGACCATCAAGCGATCAGGCTTTATTTCTACCTGAGTAATCGATTTCCAATATTCGTAGTGCCTTAATTCATCCTTGGCAATCGTCTCGAGAATTTGACGGTTGTGAATATCCCGGGTATTTCTTGCCAAGCCGGAGTAAATAAAATGCTCGGCAATCTCGTTCCTTTGCGCGGTTTTAATCACGGCCAACGTTTGCGGGTCAATGGTTTTTGCCATATTTATCCTCTTAAGATAGCGTCCGGGCGCCCCGCCTTTAAGGCGGGGCGCCCGGAGTCAGTCCCTCTACTATTAAACTTATTTTTTCCTAACTGCTCTTCGCCTTTCTTTTCTTAACCATTATAAAAATCCGGACAACAAGCACAAGAATAGCTAGCCATATAATAACTTTAACCGGCTTCTTAACTTTCTCTACGACAGAAGTATAGCTGACCTTCAGCCAAGGACTTTCCCCTTCAACCACCAGCAGCTTGGAGAATCGGAACAATTTTCCCTGTCGGGGAATGCTAATTTCAATCGGCAACACCCCTTTGGTAAGCGCTCCTTCTGCTTGGGGCATTTGCATAGATTGCTGGCCTTCTTTTCCCCCTCGGCCAACTGAAAATTGCGTGCTTAAATAACCCGGCTCATACTGCTCTCCGATATTGTCAGCTGAGTCCTTAAAGCGTCCTTGCACCCCACGGCTCGCAAACGACCCCACGGCTCCCCCTAATCCGCCTGAATGACTTTGGGTATAGGGGACATCTGCTATGTTCTGCACATCGCCGCCAAAACTAAAATAGCTGTATTCGTAAGGCAAATAAACCGACCAATGGCATTCGCTGATCGGCACGTCGGTTGTAGGGAGACTCAGCTTCATTGAGCCAAACCATTTCATGCTCTCGCCCTTGTCCAAATAAACAATTTCAACCGGGAACGTGGTTAAGGTTTTCCCTTTAAGCTCTGATTTCTGTAAAGGAATCAGGATATTGCCCTTATCATCTTTGGCGGGTTTAACCGGTGCGCCCGACACAAACGAGCTCCAGATAGATACATCTTTGGGGAGATTCAATCTTAAATACTGCTTAACATTGTTTCTAATGTGATAAGTAACTTTGGTGAGAATTTTCCCTTCTTTCGTGCGCAGCATGATATGATCCGCCGAATCAATGGTCGCAATTAAGACCGGCAATTCTTCGTGCCTGGTAATCTCCAGGTCAATCTTAAAACCGTCATTGAGATATTTAAATGCCAGCAGGATCGGATTGGATGATGTGCTCCAAACAGAGGAAGGGAGTTGTTTGGTATCGATTTCCGTAACCTTATCCTTACTTTTAACCGCAAGCTCGACATTGGTGCTGGCAGCTATGCCATAAAATCCGTTTTCACGCTCAACCCCGGCTGCCTTGATCCAGGGCATTTCGACAACTTGAGAACCTTCTCCGATGTTACGCTCATAAACGACATTAAGAACATATTTTCCTTTAACGCCGTAATTTAAAAAGACATCAACATACTGCACGCCGTCTTTCTTTGAAGGTTTCCAGTCGCGCAGATTATCCGCGGAAACATTTAATACGCTCACATCCTCCGGTAAAGCAACCCTTAAAGAAGCCACTTCAGACTGCAATATAGAATATTCTATACGCGATTGATTTTTTATAACCCCGCCGCCGACCGAGGAAGTCGTTGACGTTTCCGCGTATAATTTCGGCTCTAATTTCTCGGTAACGGTAATTTGCTGCTTAGGAAGTGCCGTCGTCCAACGGACATCTGCGGAAGAAGTATTAGGCATAATCGCCCAAGCCATGGTTTTATCGTTTTCTTGTGTGGTCTCGACTTTAATAGCCGGCTCAATAAAAACTTGGATATCCTTGCCCGGAATGGTGAATTCAAATTGTGACAGCGGAGCCGGTATCATTTCCGCTTTGAAATTTCCCGGGCCCCCTTCACGCTCACGATTTGCCTTAATCAAGAATTCAATATTCAAATTGTAGCGGCCGGGCTTATCGATCATGAGGTAGTATTTACCGTCTTGGTTGATAACGAAAGATTTGCCTTTATTAACCTTGACATCCACCAACCCCACCGAATCACCTACCAAAGGAATCTGTGTCCAGCCCTCTTTCTTAAAAACCTCAAAAATAACTTCACCGGTTACGGTAACGACATTTTCGTCAATTTCCGACTTATACACGACATTGTAAATCGCATAAGAAGAAAGAATAGCAGGGCTTAAAACAGTATCAGCTCTTAGCGAGGAAACCTTCTTGGGAGAAAATTCATCGGCTGGAGCTGATGTTGCAGGCCTGTCATAGTCCTTTTTATCGGTCTCCAAACTTGTCTTTAATTCTTCCTTGCCGCCGGAAAAATCAGAGCCACTATATTGAAAAGTCTGGGAACCGGACTGATACTGCATACTGTTTCCGACATTTATTCTTTGCTGCATCTTGCCCTTAATAGATCCGGCTAATAGAATTTCCGGTGCAGTTAAAAGAAAACAGACAGCTGATACATAAACAAGCAATCTTTTAAAAGCGTTCATTTTCGTAGCCTCCTTTTATAAGTTAAAATGCAGGAAATAAAAGCATGGGGGCAATCCGCTTTTGCGGATTGCCCCCTTGGATTAAAATTTATAAGTTCATACCGTCAAATAACATACGGTAATTTTAACGTTAATTATCAAACAGGGCAAGAAAAATAATCCCGGCCTTATAATCACTCCTTTAAGAAAGGTTTTTTGCCTAAACCAGCCGGCTCTAAGTTAAAGATAAGCGTCTTATGCCGCGTCATCTCTTCAATGCTGTATCCTATGCCTTCCCGGCCGATACCGGAATCGCGAATTCCTCCGAACGGAAAATACCCTACCCCGTGCCGCGGCAAGTCGTTGACGGTAACACCGCCAACCTGAAGCTGTTTGGCTAATTTCCAGATACGATAAAAATTATTCGTAAAGATACAGGAATCGAGCCCAAAACGCGGCCGCGAGGCCGTCTTAAGCGCTTCAGCTTCATCCTTGATGCGGATAACCGTAACCACCGGGCCAAAGGTTTCTTCGCAGGCAATTCTAGCATCAAGCGGAACTTGGTCTAAAAGTGTCGGCTCGACATAGCAATCCTTAACCGACCCGCCATACAATAATCTCGCCCCCTTAGCCTTAGCATCATCAATAAGCACCTTTATCTGTTGGGCTGCCTGCCGGCTGATGACGGGACCGACCTTAGTTTTTGCATCCGCAGGATTCCCTAAGGGCCAGCGCTCCATTTCTCCGTGCATTTTCTTGATTAACAGTTCAGCTATCGAATCGACCACCAAAATAGCACTAATGGCATCACAGCGCTGCCCGGCATTCTTCAAAGAACCTTCCACGCACTTTTTTGCTGCCAAATCAAGATCGGCATCATCTAAAACAATCGCCACTCCCTTGCCGCCTAATTCCAAGTGAAGTTTCTTAAGCCCGGCGATACCGGCGATATGCTTACCCACCTGAGTCGAGCCGGTAAAACTGATCATGTCGATACGCGGGTCGCTGACGATTGCATCCCCCACCTCGCTTGATCCGGTAATAATATTCACAACCCCTTTAGGAAATCCGGCTTCTTCCAAAAGACGCACAAAACACAACAGCGTCAAAGGCACAGCACTCGCAGGTTTAATAACCATGCTATTTCCCGCTAAAAGCGCCGGAATAATCTTTGCCGCAGGAATATAGAGCGGATAATTAAAAGAAGTAATTGCCGCCACCACGCCCACAGGTTCGTGAATAACCACGGCGATCTTTCCCGACGTGTCATTCGACCAGTCGCCGGGAATATATTCACCCGTGATCTTTTTAACCTCCTGCATCGTCATGCGCAGGCGTTCTTTGACGGCTGAAATTTCTCCCGCAGCTTCATGATGAGGCTTGCCGGCCTCAAGCAAAAGCAACTCACGAAATAACTCCTCGTTTTTCTCAAGTAAGGCCAGGACACGGTTAAAGATCGTGATCCTGTCAATGGCCGGAATTTCCCGGATACTGGATTTAGCTGCCTCAGCGCAGAAAATAGCCTCCTTCACTTCGGCCACGGAGGCCTTAGGAACCCGGGCGATGGCTTGACCATCCACCGGGCTTATAACGGGAAAATACCCGCCGCTGGACTCAACCCACCGGCCATCGATCAAATTCCGCGCCTGCCATACCCCGTCGGTACCTGTCTTCATAACCGCATCGAATAAAGGAGAAATCATTTTTTGCGTGATCGCCATAAAACCTCCTGCATATTGCCCAAATGAGAATTTGTTTTAGTGCTCCCAACCCGTTAAGGCGTAGGGCTTGGCGCTAACATCTTGTCCGAAGAAGATACGACAGGCAAACGTATCTTCTGGCCCGTGTAGATTTTTGAGTCACTTAGCCCGTTTAATCGCATCAATTCTGCAACCAAAGTGCGCGATCTTTTCGCAATGCCAAAAAGGGTATCACCTGACTGAACAATATAAACCTTGGCGGAATTGTTTTCCTTTAAAGAATCATCCGATTGTTTGAGCCCGGGTGGCGGAACATTGCGAATCAATTTAGCACCTAAAGACTTTTTAAGATAACGGGCATAGCTTGTTTTTCTTAAAAGCGGCTTAACCGCGTTAATGGGCACGGCAAAATTAAGATTTTGCCCTTTAGGGTGGCTGGCGACCGTAACCCCAACCACTTCGCCTGCCAGATTAAACAACGGACCTCCACTGCTACCCGGCGATAGCGGTACGCTGATCTGTAAAAGCCCAACACCTTTTGAGGTATTACGCAACGAACTGATCAATCCGTCGCTAACCGTCTCTGCAAGACCCAGGGGATTACCAATCGTCACCACCCGCTGGCCCACCTTAACCGAATCGCTGTCGCCTAATTTAACCGTGGATAGATTTTTCCCGCTGATCTTAATCAGGGCAATGTCATTAATCGTATCAATGGCAACAATTTTTACCTTAAGATAGCCGGTGTTATTCTTTAATTTAATCACAATCCTTTTCGCCTTATCCAAAAGATGGTAATTCGTTACAATAAATCCATCGGGTGTAATGACAAAGCCCGTTCCGGCTCTACTGTTCTTTCCGGATCGGTCAGCCGCCCCTATCAAAACAACCGCATCGGCATTTTGGGAAAAAAGATTGGAGATTGCCCGGTCGTCCGTCTGGGCGAGCCCCGGCGCGGCGCTGCCAAGCAGCGCCGCGCCAAAACTCATAAGAATAAAAACTTTAATAAGTCGATCCATGGGTTGTTTAGTCTTATTTATTCTAAGCCAAAGTCCTGCCGGCGGATTGCGCGAGAGAGATTTGTCTTTGATTAAGCTTCTGTTGTTCGCTCTGATTGACCATACCGAAATAAATATTTTTAACAACCTTGGCTCCAAACGTTTCCGCGGACACTTTAAGTATCGTTAAAGCGCTGGGCATTAAGAATCTGCCCACGATCGCAGGACAAGCGCTGGAGGTAACCACAATCGCTCTTTTGTCCGGACTTTTCTTAACCCTTGGTTTGGGCGCGGCCTGTTCCCAGGGCCAATAAGCATAGACAATAAGCCGTTCGACAAAACGTTTCATGAGAGCAGTGATAGTGTAAAAGTTTATGGGAGAAGCCAGAATAACCCCGTCGGCTGCATCAATCTTGTCCAATAATTCCCCCATATCGTCTTTTATGATGCAGGCAGCACGTTTGGCGGCCAAATTTTCCTTGCAGCAACTGCGGCAATTGGTGCAAAATTCAATATGCTTATCCAAAAGATACACTTTTTCTATTTGGGCACCTTTTTCCCGCGCGCCTTCTAAAACCGCATCCGCAATCTGCTCGGTAATACCATTTTTTCTGTAACTGCCGATAATGGCGATGATTTTCTTTGTCATTGGATAATCCTCATTTTAAAAGTGAATCAGATCTTACATCCGGGAACTTTTCTGTCAATAACGACTCAGCATATGCTTAAAAACAACTTCTGCCAGAAGCTTGTAGGTAAAGACGATAAACGCCAAGGCGATAATAGTAACGACTACGCCGACCCAGAACAGAACCTGGTCTCTTGCATTTTCCCGCTTAAACATCCAGAAAAGGGCTTTACGCATATGATTTTTATTTTTCGAGAAATTGAAAAGGGCCCCGCCGAAATCCGGCGGGGCCCCTCCTATACATTCTACGCTATACGCTCACTGCTAGCATTTGGAAAACCCGCACCCGTAACACTTTAAGCACCCTTCCTCGTGATGTAAGGGGCTGCCGCAATCAGGGCACACGCCAACCATATTGGCTTTAACATTGTGTTTTTCGGATGGCTTTAATTCGTTAGTAATCGCAACCGCTGCCATCGGCGCTCTTTGCACAACCGCCTGTTTTTCGGCGAGCCTCTTTTCCAAAACCCGTGATATGGCATCCGCACAGGAAAATATTCTCGTCCCCTTGTCCCATGACGGGGCCGGGCAACGAATACCGCGCAACTGCTCAATAATCGTCTTTTTATCGACCCCCGAGCGAAGTGCCAGGGAGGCCAACCGGCCTATTGCTTCCAGCTGGCTGGCTGCGCAACCGCCCGCCTTGCCCATTTGCATAAATACCTCAAAAGGCTTTTCGTCTTCGTCATCGTTAATCGTAATATACAAATTTCCGCAGCCGGTCAGCACCTTAGAGGTTGTTCCGTGCGTTACCTCCGGCCTAGGCCGGGGCTCAATCTTGCCGGTAGCATTGACATTGATTTCTGCCGAAGCAGGCTGTTGTTTGATGCCTTCCTCGCACTTGGGAGTACATGCCACCTGCCCTTGGGTAATCGCCTCCGCCTTAGCAACAAGGGCTTCGTCTTTCTTAAGCGTTTCGGCGTCCTTTTTCTCGGGCATCTGGGTATCTTCTTTCTTGGTGATGTTTAAAACCTGCTCGTCACGGCTTCCGTCGCGGTAAACCGTTATCCCTTTGCAATTAAGTTCGTACGCCAAAACATAAGCCTTCCTGACGTCTTCTTCGCTGGCAGAATGAGAGAAATTAATCGTCTTGGAAACGGCATTGTCGGTATATTTCTGAAACTCCGCCTGCATCTTGATATGCCACTCCGGAGTAATCTCGTGCGCTGTAACAAAAGCCCTCTTCACGTCATCCGGCACCTCGGCAATATGCTGGATAGAACCTTCTTCGGCAATTTGACGCATCAGTTTATCGCTGTAGAATCCCCGTTCTTGGGCCACCGTCTCAAAGACCGGATCTATCTCAACCAGCTTAGTTTTATCCATAACATTACGGTAATAACAAATGGCAAAAATCGGTTCGATGCCCGAGGAACAAGGCCCGCCGATAATGCTGATAGTTCCTGTAGGTGCAATCGTTGTCAGTGTGGCATTACGAAAACGCATCTTTTTACCGCCCTTGGCAAAGACGCTCTTTTCAAATGCCGGGAAGACACCCTTTTGTTTGGCCAGCTCCAGCGATTTTACTTTGGCCTCGGTTAAAATAAAAGACATGACCCTTCCGGCCAATTCCAACGCCTCCTCGGTATCATAAGGAATGCCCAGCCGACACAAAAGCGAAGACCAACCCATAACACCAAGACCGATTTTTCTGGTCAATTTGGTTTGCTTCTCAATGGCTTTTACGGGATGATTGTTGGCATCGATAACATTATCTAGAAAATGAACGGCCGCTCGGGTGACGGCCTGCAGCCTATCCCAATCGATTGTGTAGCCACTCTCACTTTTGACCGCCATTCTAAGAAGATTGATAGAACCTAAATTGCAGCTTTCATAAGGAAGCAAAACTTGTTCGCCGCAAGGGTTGGTGGCCTCATAAAGCCCCAGGGCCGTCGTAGGATTACACTGATTCATCTTATCAATAAAAATAAGTCCGGGCTCGCCGTTACGGTGAGCACTTTTAACGATCAAATCAAAAACTTCCTTGCTATTCGCGCGCTTAATAACTTTCTTTGTATGTGGAGAGATCAGGTCATAATCTTCGCCCTTTTGAAGAGCACGCCAGAAATCGTCGGTAATCGCAATCGAGATGTTAAAGTTGCTGATCTCTTTATCTTTTTCTTTGCACGTAACGAATTCCATAACATCAGGATGATCGACCCGCAAAATACCCATGTTGGCGCCGCGCCGAGTGCCCCCTTGTTTGACTGCCTGAGTCGCGCCGTCAAAAACTTTCATAAAAGAAATCGGGCCCGAGGCAATGCCGCCGGTCGCCTGTACCAAACTATTTTTTTCACGAAGCCGCGAAAAAGAAAAACCCGTCCCGCCGCCGGATTTATGAATAATAGCGGTTGCTTTCAGTGTTTCAAAAATGGATTCCATGGAATCTTCGATCGGCAAGACAAAGCAGGCGCTCAATTGGCCTAGGGGACGGCCGGCATTCATGAGCGTGGGCGAGTTGGGCATAAATTCCATCTCGGTCATGATGCGGTAAAAGGCCTCTTCGGTTTTCTTAACCTCGGTTTCATCAAAATTGTAACTTCGATCAACCGCAGCAATGGTCTTAGCAACGCGGCGGAACATCTCCTCTGGCGTCTCAACTACCTTGCCGTTTTCGTCCTTCTTCAGGTACCTTTTTTCGAGTACCTTTAACGCATTTTCAGAAATCTTTAGAGCCATTATTTTTTCCTCCCCTATTTTCTGGGCTCATTCTAATACCACAGGTAGTGCTTGTCAATAGAATAAAATACAATATGTTGTGATAAGCAGGATTTGCCGGTTTTTTCGTTTTTTCCGTCGATTGGTTACTCGAAGAAAACATCTTGCGGATTACCCAGACTGGCCTGAAGTATATTAAAAACACTTTTAAAGGGCAAAAGTGATTAAAAATGAAACCTACGCGCTCGCCTTTTTTCTAAAATCACCATGGCGCCGGATTGTATCGCGCTCGTTAAACGGCACCACCTCTTCCTTTTGCGGAAAATCCAGGTTTTCCTTTACATCATAGACAGAAATAACCGGTAGACGTGAAAAATAAATCTTTAACGACTCCAATTCTTTTTTAGGAAGCGGCTTGACCCCGCACGGCCTTAGCGCGGTATTAAGCTGCACCTCATCCGGATTAATTTCCCGTACTAAGCGTGCTATCTCACCGGCGTATTTCTTATTTTCTTCGACAAACATAATCTGCAAGGCCAATTTTCCGTTGTAATTTGATTTAAAATCGGCAATTCCTTCTAAAATAGTTTTTAATTGCGTCCCCCGGACCGGCCGGTTAATCTTTCTAAAATCTTCTTCAGCGTAAGCATCGATTTTTGCCAAAACAAAATCAGCCAACGCCAAGTCCTTCTGCACATCCCGGCGATAGATCAAGGCAGAGTTTGTGATCACGGCAATTTTTTCTTTACGGATCTTGCGGATACCTTTAATCATCTCGCCTAAGTTCTTGGCTAGCGTGGGTTCGCCGTTTCCAGAAAATGTCAGATAGTCAATGCGCACTTTCGGTAATGCTTTTATCTCTTTGATGATTTCCTGAGTGGGGACGAAAATCTTTCTGATCCGGATTAATTTCCTGGTCGGGCCCAGCTGGCAATAAACACAGTTAAAATTGCACACCTTCTGCGCCGTCGAAATAGGGTCAATTCCTAAAGAATAACCCAGCCGCCAAGAATAGACGGGACCGTAAAGATATTCAAAATTGTTCTTAGCCATTTTAGTTTCCTTTATAAAATTTTTAATTATCCCCCGTCTGTTTTGTCCCTGTCGTTTCGCGAGAAAGCCAGGACAAAACAAGCGCGGGGGTTGGCCACCTTTTGCCTTGCAATAAAAGGCGTCCTAACAAATCCGCGGCAATTGTTCACCCGTTAACATATCAACGATGCGATTTGCGCCGATTTTGCTTTTCATAGTAACAATAAAAGGAAATTCTTTTCTCACCTTGCCGATGATACTGGCATCCGTGCCCAGCGAATCCTTCTTTATAATCTTAAGCGCCCGCGCAGCATCTTTTTCTTTAACAAAGGCTACAAAGCGTCCTTCGTTAGCGACATATAACGGATCAAGCCCTAAGATTTCACACGCGCCCTGGACATCGCCGCGCACAGGAATCATATTTTCGTCAAGCTCAATAGAAACCTTGCCTTGCAGGGCAATTTCGTTTAAGGCACTCGCCAGCCCCCCGCGGGTTAAATCCCGCAGGCAGTGAATTTCAACTCCTGCCGATAAAAGCTTGCCGACTAAATGCGCTAAGGGAGCGCAATCGCTTTTAATGGTCGTTTCAAATTCCAACCCTTCGCGCACCGCCATAATCGCAATGCCGTGACGGCCGATGTCGCCGCTTAGAATGATGCAATCACCTGGCCTGACTGATCGAGGCGACACCTTTTGGCGGTGCTCAATAATACCAACCCCGGAGGTATTAATAAAAATGCCGTCGCCCTTGCCCTTATCAACAACCTTGGTGTCCCCGGTCACAATTTGGACACCTGCCTTTTTAGCGGCACGCCCCATCGATTGCACCACCCGCCAGAGCATTTCCATCCCTAAACCTTCTTCCAAGATAAATCCGGCGCTTAAATAAAGCGGCCTGGCTCCGGACATCGCCAAATCATTAACCGTTCCGTAAACTGCCAAAGAACCAATGTCGCCCCCGGGAAAAAACAGCGGCCGCACCACGTAAGAGTCAGTGGTCATGGCAATTTTTTTCCGGCTTAAATCAAGAACGGCGGAGTCATGGCCCTCCATAAGAAAAGGGTTTTTAAACACCACCGCAAACATATTCGCAATCAAATCATGCATCAGCTTTCCGCCGCCGCCGTGTGCCATAAGGATATTAGGATACCGGGTTATCGGTACGGGGCAGGAAAGCGAAAAATCTTTCGGGCTCTTGGCGCTCATCTCTTTGTTGAATTTTTTCTGCTTTTTGTTTTATTGACCTTCAAACCGCGGTAGCGGTAGTAAGCAGCACAAGCACCCTCTGATGATACCATTGTAGCACCAAGAGGATGTTCGGGTGTGCATTTTTTACCGAAGGCCGCACATTCGTAAGGTTTCTTGACGCCCTGTAAGATCAAACCGCTGATGCATTCAGGGGACTCTTGCGTTTTAATATCCCCCAGGGCAAAACGCCTTTCGGCATCAAACAGACGGTAGGGCTCGCGTAAACCTAAGCCGCTTTTCACAATCTCCCCGATGCCGCGCCACTTACGCGGGACAATTTCGAAGATTTCTTTAATCAGTTTCTGGGCCTGGCTGTTTCCCTCCTCCTTGACCGAGCGTGTATATTGATTTTCAACAACCCAGCGCCCTTCCTCGAGTTGCTTAATGCACATAAGAATTCCCTGCAGAATATCCAGCGGCTCAAAACCCGTGACCACAACCGGCACACGGTATTTCTGTGCGATCGGATAATATTCGGTAGTGCCCATGACCGTGCAGACATGCCCGGCCGCCAAAAATCCCTGCACGCGGTTATTTGGTGAAGAAAGAATTGCCTCCATAGCCGGCGGTACCAAGACATGCGAGACCAGAATTGAGAAATTCTTGACACCTTCCTTGTGCGCTTGATAAACCGCCATGGCATTAGCCGGAGCTGTGGTTTCAAAGCCAACGGCAAAAAAGACAACCTGTTTTGCAGGATTGTCCTTAGCGATCTTTAAAGCATCCAAAGGCGAATAGACAATGCGAACATCTCCGCCAGAGGCCTTAACTGACAAAAGGTCTTTTTTGCTTCCCGGAACACGCAACATATCTCCGAAAGAACAGAAAATAGCCTCAGATCGTGAAGCAATTTCAATAGCTTTGTCAATAAGCTCCAGGGAAGTCACGCAAACAGGGCATCCCGGCCCGTGCACCAACGTAATATCTTCAGGCAAAAGCTCATCAATGCCGAATTTGACAATCGCGTGCGTCTGGCCCCCGCAGATTTCCATAATAGTCCACGGCCTTGTAATGATCCGGCGGATTTCCCGGCTCAAGCCTTCAGCTGCCTCTTTAGCGCGGTATTCGTCAAGATATTTCATAATGAATAGCCTAGGTTTTACCCTTGCGATTTTCCCTGGCCTGCTTGATATCGAGCTCTTTAAGCTCTTCCATTTCTTCCAAATACTTAAATACCTGCTTAGCTTCCTTTTCGTCTACCTTGCTTATAGCAAAGCCCACATGGACCATAACATAGTCACCGACTCTTATCTCTGGCACGTAGGCTAAAGACACTTCCTTAATAATGCCGTTAAATTCGACCTTGCCTTTACGGGAAAAGAGTTCACCGCCGGTCATGCTGATTACTTTTCCGGGAACAGCTAAGCACATAGACTTAACCTTTCAACTTAAATGAAGCCACAACCGCTTGGCCCAAGGAAATTCCCCCGTCATTTGGTGGTATCCTATTGTGCCAGAATACCTTTAGTCCCTCTTGTTTCATTCTGAAAATAGCCTTTTCGGTCAAATATTTATTCTGAAAACAGCCTCCGCTAAGGCAAATACGGGCAGCCTTTGTCCTTTTCGCCATGCCAACAATTACTTCAGCCAGTGTATTGTGAAACTTTGCTGATATCTCCCCTGCCGGAAGCCCGCTTTTAAGGTCGCTCAGGACCTCTTTAACTATCGGCTCCCAGTCAACAACCAGGATTCCATCAAGATTTTTGTCGTTCTTGGAAACACAAAAGATATTGAAATTATAGCACTTATCAACATTCTTGCCCTCTAAAACATATTCCAATGCCATCGCAGCCTGGCCCTCAAAACTGGTTTTGTGATACAGGCCAACGATAGAGCTTACAGCGTCAAACAAACGGCCGACACTGGAAGTCACCGGTGTGTTTAAATCTTTAAGTATCATTTTGGCAATAGTCTCAAGTTCTTTCTGGGAGAAAGCTCGAACGCAAAGCAGCTCTTTCATCTCAAAAACTTTCTCGCCGAAGATCTCAAAAAGAACACCCAGAGCCGCTCGCCGCGGTTCTTTAATCGCTGCTTCATTCCCGGGCAACTTAAATGTTCGAAAGTATCCGACCCTTTTAAAGTCAGACAGCGTGGACATTAGGAACTCCCCGCCCCAAATTGTCCCATCTAATCCAAACCCGGTTCCGTCCCAGGCAACGCCCAGGACTTCATCGGCAATCCCGTTCTCACTCATGCACGAAACAATATGGGCATGGTGATGCTGTACGGCTATTGTCGAGGCTTTCTGGCCCTTAGTGTATTTGCTTGAAAGATATTCCGGATGCATGTCACAAGCAATACCCTTGATGCGGGCATCATAAAGCGCAGGAAGGTCTTTAACGGATTGTCCAAACGCCAACAACGACTGTTTTGTCTCCAAGTCTCCTAAATGTTGGCTGACAACAACGCTATCACCCAGGCTTAAGGCTACGGTATTTTTTAAATGCGCGCCCGCGGCTAAAATACCCGAGGCAGAATTCGAAACAGAAACCGGCGCAGGCGCAAACCCGCGGGCGCGCCGCAAAACCATCATTCTCCCCGCCGTCAACCGCACCACCGAATCGTCCATATGTCGCGCAATCGGGCGATTATGCACTAAAAATAAATCAGCAATACCTTTAAGCCTTTTAAGAGCTTCTTTTTCGTCAATACAGATCGGTTCATCAGAAAGATTGCCGCTGGTAGCGACAACCGGAAAATTTAATTTTCTCATCAGCATATGATGAAGCGGCGTGTAGGCAAGCATCGCTCCAAGATAAGGATTTTCGGGCGCTACCGAAGGCGCCAGGCCCGGTTTTTGCCTAGAAACCTTGTTCAAAAGAACTATTGGCGCTTCGGACGAATTTAAGAACTCCCCCTCTTGAGGAGTAACGTGACAATGCTCCCTGATCACTCGAAGACTTGGAAATAATAATGCTAAAGGTTTTTCTTCGCGATGTTTCCGCTGGCGCAGCCGCACGATTGCCTGATTATTACGAGCATCCACTAAAAGTTGAAAACCGCCCAAACCTTTAAGAGCAACAATCTTTCCCGCGCGGAGAGCCGCAACGGTTTTTACAAACGCCTCATGGTACGCAGCAACCCTTTTCCCTTCCCTGTTCCATAACTCAAGATGGGGCCCGCAGTCAGGGCAAGCATTAGGCTGGGCATGAAAACGGCGGCTTGACGGGTCTTTATATTCCGCCAGGCAGCGTTTGCACATTTTAAATTCTTTCATAGTGGTATTTGCCCGGTCATAGGGAATCGCTGTAATAATAGAAAATCGCGGACCACAATTGGTGCAGTTCGTAAACGGGTAGGAATAACGGCGATTACCGGGGTCAATAATCTCATTAAGGCAATCCGGACAAGTGGCAATATCGGGTAAAATAGCCGTCGTCTTTGTCTTTAAGTCTTCACTTTCGCGGATCGTGAAATCTTTATAGTAGACAGGATTTAAAAAAGAAGTTTCGACATCCTGGATAGAGGCGTGAGCAGGTTTTTCTTTTTTAAGGCGGCTTAAGAAATCAGCCAGAGTTTCTTTCTTCCCCTCTACCTCGATGATAACGCCTTGAGCGGAATTGCTGACCCATCCTTTTAAGCCCAGGTCATGCGCCAACCGGTAAACAAAAGGGCGAAAGCCAACCCCCTGCACTGCGCCGCGGATTAAAATGAGCAGGCGAGAAGTCTTTTCTTTTGAGGAAGAAGAAGCTGACGAAGAATATCCGGACATGGCGATTTACTTCTTAGCGCTTCGGATTGATAGATTGCGACGGTATCTTTCCGGCGGGATTAAACTTTATTGAATTTTATTAAACCTTATAAGATCTTCCCAAAACTCTGTAAAGCCTTCATATAATTGGCACGCTCAAAGGCCTCGGGATTCTCGCAAGATTTCTGGCTTATGCTCCCTTTCATCTGCTTGACCGATTCGTATTCGTTTTCTTGCATCCAGAGTTCCATGCCTTTAAGAATCTCGCCCGCGTGCCCGATACCGTTTTTCAAGAGCGTCGCACACAGCATCGTCGCATCAGCGCCGGCCATGAGCATCTTTAAAACATCCTCAGAGGTATGAATACCGCTGGTGGCGGCCAGGCTTGCCTTGACTTCTCCGTAGAGAATAGCAATCCAGCGCAAAGGTAGACGCATCTTGTTTGAAGTGCTTAAAAACAGATTCGGCACAACTGACAATGTTTCTAGGTCAATATCCGGCTGATAAAAACGGTTGAACAAAACCAAACCGTCCGCCCCGGCCGCATCCAGGCGCTTGGCCATGTTGGCTAACGCGCTAAAAAAAGGACTTATCTTAACCGCCACGGGTATCGTGACATTGGCCTTGACCGAACGAAGGATATCCAGATAACTCTGCTCAATCTTCTCTCCGGAAACATCGGGATCGGTAGCAACAAAATAAATATTTAACTCTAGGGCGTCAGCCCCAGCCTCCTGGATGCGCTTGGCGTATTTAACCCACCCGCCGCCGGAGTGGCCGTTAAGACTGCCGATAACAGGGATTTTAACAGCCTTCTTGGCTTTCTCGATATGATTCAGATATTCCTCGGGACCTAAAATAAAATCCGAAGGCTCGGGAAAGTAGGTCAATGACTCGGCAAAACTTTCCGTTCCGTGAGTCATATGATGGTCTAATTCGTAAACCTCGCGGGTAATCTGTTCTTCGAAGAGAGAATGATGGACGACAGCCGCGATACCGGCATCTTCCATGCGCTTGATATTATCAATATTCTCCGAGAGCGGCGATGCCGAAGCCACGAGCGGATTTTTTAATTTCAACCCCATATAATTCGTCGAAAGATCCATCAGGCACCTGTCTTGTATTAGGTTTTTTGTTCCGTAGCCGGATTTGCTGCCGGTGTTGCCCCTGCTCCGGGCATGGCCGCTAGTCCAGAGTAAATCCGCCAACGCTCGTTAACGTCTTTCTGGGCTAATTCCAGCAAGCGTTTGGCCTCCTCGGGCTTACTCTTGGTCAACATCTTAAAACGGTTTTCGGTATAAATATAATCCGCTAAAGGCATTTTGGGCTCGGAAGAATCAAGCTGAAGAGGATTTTTTCCCTCACGGGCTAACATCGGATTATAGCGAAACAGCGGCCAATAGCCTGACTGGACCGCGGCCTTTTGATTTTGCATCCCTGTGGTCATATTAATACCGTGAGCGATACAATGTGAATAGGCAATAATCAACGATGGCCCCTCGTATGCCTCGGCCTCGAGAAAAGAGCGAAGCGTATGTTCGTCCCTGGCACCCATGGCCACGGCAGCAACATAAACATGGCCATAGGTCATGGCGATACGGGCCAAATCTTTCTTGGGTAACGGCTTTCCGCCTGCGGCAAATTTAGCCACCGCGGAGCGCGAGGTGGATTTAGACATCTGCCCGCCGGTATTGGAATAAACCTCCGTATCCAAAACCAGGATATTGACGTTGCGGTCAGAAGCAATAACATGATCCAGGCCGCCAAAACCGATGTCATAGGCCCAGCCGTCACCACCGATAATCCAAACACTCTTTTTAACCAGCATATCGGCAACGCTTAAAAGCATTTTGGCGTCCGCCGATTTAATGTCTTTCAACTTTTCCTTAAGAATTTTAACACGCTCTCTTTGCTCAAAGATCCCGGCCTCGGTTTTCTGGTCCGCGCTTAAGAGGGCGCTGACGAGCTCGCCACCCAGCTGAGATTCCATTTTCTTGAGTAACTCACCGGCAAACTCTTTTTGCTTGTCGATCGACAGCCGGAAACCAAAACCAAACTCCGCGCAGTCTTCAAATAGAGAATTCGACCACGCCGGCCCACGGCCTTCGCAGTTTTTGGTGTACGGCGTCGTCGGCAAATTCCCGCCGTAAATCGAAGAACAGCCCGTAGCGTTCGCGACAACCGCGCGGTCGCCGAAAAGCTGGCTCATGAGTTTTAAGTACGGTGTTTCCCCGCAACCGGCGCAGGCCCCGGAAAATTCAAAAAGCGGCCTTAAAACCTGCATCTGCCGAATGGCGCCCGCCTTGACAAGATTTCGGTCCAAATCGGGAATATTGAAAAAGAATTTCCAGTTCTTCGATTCCTCTTCGCGTAAAGGCGGCTGTGGCCGCATGTTGATAGCTTTTAGTTTTGTGTCGGATTTATTCTTCGCAGGACAGGTATCAACGCACAACGCGCAACCGGTACAGTCTTCCGGTGAAACCTGAATAGTAAACTTCTTTCCCGCCCATTCCTTATCTTTGGCATCGACGGATTTAAACGTCGCAGGCGCTCCGGTCAAATACTTCGGGTCATACGCCTTGCCCCGGATAACCGCATGCGGACAGACTAAGCTACATTTGCCGCACTGGATACAAACCTTTTCGTCCCAAACCGGTATCTCGAGAGCGATATTACGCTTTTCCCATTGAGCGGTACCCGTCGGAAACGTCCCATCGGCCGGCATGCTTGAGACAGCCAGATCATCCCCGCGGCCGGCAATGATCTCGCCGGTAACCTTCTGGACAAACTCCGGCGCTTCTTTAACCACCGGCGGCTTTAACTCGATAGTGCTTGTGACCTTGGCCGGGACTTTGACCTCATGAAGATTAGCCAGGGTCTGGTCAACGGCATTAAAATTCATTTTGACAATTTCGTCGCCTTTCTTACCGTAGGTTTTCTTAATCGACTTCTTTATCGCCTCGATAGCCTCATCTTTGGGCAGAATTCCGGAAATGGCAAAAAAACAGGTTTGCATAATCGTATTCATCCTGCCGCCCATGCCGGTATCTTTAGCGACTTTGTAACCGTCAATAACAAAAAATTTGAGCTTCTTTTTGATGATCTGTTCTTGAGCAACGCGGGGCAATTTGTCCCAAACTTCATCTGCTCCAAAGGGGCTATTCAAAAGAAAAGTGCCTTTTTCGACAATGTCTTTTAAGATGTCGTACTTCTCAAGAAAAACAAACAAGTGACATCCGATAAAGTTCGCCCGGTTGATCAGATACGTTGAGTTGATCGGCTTTGGCCCGAAACGCAAATGCGAAACCGTGATCGAGCCGGACTTCTTCGAATCATAAACAAAGTACCCTTGTGCATAATTGGGGGTATCCTCACCGATGATCTTGATGGAGTTTTTATTAGCGCTCACCGTTCCGTCCGAGCCCAACCCGTAAAAAAGGCAGCGGACAACATCATCGGGTTCCGTGCTAAAACCGGGATCATAATCAAGGCTGGTGTGGCTTACGTCGTCATTGATACCGACGGTAAAATGATTCTTTGGTTTGGCCTTAGCCATTTCATCATACACGCCCTTGACCATCGCCGGAGTAAACTCTTTCGAGGAAAGTCCGTAACGACCGCCAATCACTTTAGGTAATTTCTTAAATCCGCCGGCCTCGCCCCCTTCAACCAGGGCATTAACAACATCCAAATAGAGCGGCTCGCCAATGCTACCGGGCTCTTTAGTGCGGTCTAAAACGGCAAGTGTCTTAACCGTCTTGGGCAAAGCGGCAATAAAATGTTTAATAGAAAAAGGCCGGTAGAGCCGCACCTTAAGCAGGCCGACCTTTTGATTCTTCTTGATCAGATAGTCAACCGTTTCCTGAGCGGCTCCGGCACCCGAACCCATCATTACAATCACAGACTCGGCATCCGGGGCTCCGTAGTAATCAAATAACTTGTACGCGCGCCCGGTTAAGCCGGCAAACTTATCCATGGCCTTTTGGACGATCTCGGGACAGGCATCATAATAAGGATTGATCGTTTCGCGTGCCTGGAAATAAACATCAGGATTTTGTGCCGTACCGCGCATGACGGGGCGATCCGGAGTTAGGGCGCGAGCGCGATGCGCCGCCACCAAATCATCGTTGATCATAAAACGGATATCTTCGTCGTTGAGTTGTTCAATCTTTAAGGTCTCGTGAGAAGTCCTAAAGCCGTCAAAGAAATGCAGGAAAGGAACACGAGCCTCTAATGTCGCTGCCTGGGAAATAAGGGCAAAATCCATAACCTCCTGGACGGAGTTTGAGGATAGCAGGGCAAAACCCGTGCCTCGAACTGCCATTACATCGGCATGGTCACCAAAGATCGATAACGCATGTGCTGCTAAAGAGCGCGCCGCGATATGAAAAACCGTCGAAGTAAGCTCCCCGGCAATTTTATACATGTTGGGGATCATCAAAAGAAGCCCCTGGGATGCGGTAAAGGTGGTTGTCATAGCCCCGGTTTGAAGCGCGCCGTGAACCGCGCCCGCGGCGCCGGCCTCGCTTTGCATCTCTTGAACCAGAGGAGTCGTTCCCCAGATATTCTTTTTATCCTGGGCTGCCCATTCATCCGCCCATTCACCCATATTAGAAGAAGGCGTAATCGGATAAATCGCAATGACTTCGTTGACCCTAAATGCTACATAAGCCGCTGCCTCATTACCATCAAGCGTTACTTTCTTTCTGTCCATGTTGTGTGTCCCATCCTTAGGTTTTAGTTTTTGAATATTTTTCTGTAAGTTGAACCCGGATTAAGCGTGAGTGCTTCGAGGTGAAGACAATTTTGGCGCTCTGGGCGGCCCGAAGGGCCGCCCCAGGCCTGATTATCTTGCTTGAGGGAGTAATTATAACAGAAAGGCTCCATGCTGACAAGACATAAAAAATCACCCGTCTTTAGCCTCCAGCCACCCAGCCCTCTCCAACAGCCCTAAGCTAGTTTTAGCAGCCGGTTATTTCCGCAAAATTGTAAATGATAAAACTTGATAAATCTTCTTAAAAAAGGTATATAATATATCGGTAATAAGTTTTGGTGAATTATGGTCGATCATAAACATACTTGTCTGTTCTATCGCACAAAAGACGAACTTATCGAAATCGCCGTCCCCTTCCTGCAATCCGGCCTTGCCAACCACGAATTTTGTCTTTGGACACTCCCGTCTTTGCTATCGACAGACGAAGCCGCGTCAGCGCTAAGCCAAGCTGTCGGCAGTCTTGAGCCGTACCTGGATAAAGGACAGCTGGAAATCAGCACGGCGATAGACTACTATTTGAAGTCCAGGACATTTACAGCCTATGAGATGATTGAACACTGGAGGGAAAAGGAAAAAGAGGTTGCTGCCCGCGGCTTTGCAGGAATTAGCGCCATAGGCGATGGCGGCTGGGGTGCCGAGGAGTATTGGATTAATCTTCTATTTTATGAACATGATATCGAAAGCATCATTGACAATAGCAAAATGAAAGCCATCTGCACCTATCAGCTTAACCAGTTTGATATTACCAAAATCAACGCCATCGGACGCACCCACCACGCTGCGCTGGCCAAAAGTCAGGACCAGTGGAATATCTACAGCCCGAAAGACTTCAAAGACTTCGCAATGTAATTGTAGCAGTCATCAAAAAAGGAATAACCTCAAACTCACGTGGGGCCTATTCCCAGATTATTATCCGGTGTCTGCGGTTTGCCCTACTCCACGTCAAACGATACCAATTCCACCCGCCAGCCCGGGAACATAACGACTTCGATTTTAGCGCCTTCCAGCATCGTTCCTTTGGCAAGGATAGAAAAAGTTTCCTTAAACGAGCCTTCCATCACGCCCGTGTACTGCCCGACCTTGACCACCACCTTGGTAACTTTTTTAGCCCCTTCTTTCTTGGCGTGCTCGGTAATGCCGTCAATAATAGGCTGAATCATGTGGGTTTCATGCATGGGTCAATTCTCCGATTAGTTTCTCCGCCATCTCAAGCGTCTTTTTAACACTCTGCGTCATCTCACTCCCGATTTCAATGTCCTGCGGCTGAACACCGAACATATAAATGGCAGCCGATGTCTGCGTTTGCAGATACTCCAAGAACATCTTTGGCGAAATATCGTGCGTGGTCAAACCGCTTTTTAGAATCTCTTCCTTGCCTAAAATCTCACAGGCACCCGGCGCCATTCCCAAATGCACAGCATCTACGATCAAAATCGTGTCCGGGTTTCCTTTAACTATTTTTCCGACAAAACTTTCAGGCGTTGTTCCCGCATCAATACAAACCGCCGGGATTTTTCCGTTGAGTCTCTGAATCAGCTCCGGGCCAAAGGCATCGTCACCGCGCAAAATATTACCCACGCCGACGATAACAATCCTGCCTTTTAAAATATCTTTAAGGGAATTCTTCATTTCAGAAAATTATTCAGAAAAGACGGCGTTAACTATTTCGTTGTCAGGGTTGTTTTTCTGCGGCACGGGGCACAAAGAATTTTGACTCTGTCGGAACGGCCGTAATCTTTAAGGGCGGAAACAAGATTATCATCGACAATACCCAGGTTTTTAAGCCGCGACAGGTACAAGGTGGGACTGGAATAGGTCAGCTCTCCCAATCTTTCAGAAATCCATTTTAAATGGTCCTTGCAGGCAATCGGATCCCCACAGACTTCGCATAACTGCAGTTCTTTTTCAATGGTCTCAAAGGATTCCTTTTTGCGGTCAAAGAAAGAAAGTTCCCACTTGTTTGAAGTTTTAATCCCCTCGTGATTAGAAATGCACGCCGCCTCGCACTGGCCGCAAAAGATGCAGATATCCGTATAGTGAATCATGATACGTTTGGCGCTTCCGGCGCGATCGGATAAATCCTTGTGGCTAATCGCCCCAACGGGACAAACCTCCTGGCAGGCCAAGCACCCGACGCACTTATCCTGATTAAACTCATACTGGCCCCTAAAGTTCGGATGAGGAACATGCGGCTCTTTCGGGAACTTAGCGGTATAGGGCCCTTGAAAAAGCGCTTTAACCGCCTCAATAATTTCTCTTATTTTAGGCAACTTTATTCTCATGCTTCCCCTTCTCTATCTTCGGCATATTGATCGACAACGCTTCCCTGCCAAAGCTTTACCCCGGCCCGGTGCGCTCCGCGTGACAAGGCATGCGCTAAAACCGGAGCGGTCAAAAGCAAAAATGACATGCACAAAAGCGACTTCATCCCCGCGGCGGTAAATCCCATCATCAGGAAAACCCCAAATAGGATACTGCAGGTGCCGGCCGTCACGCATTTGGTAGCGGCCTGCAATCGGTTATAGATATCCGGCAGGCGGACAAGGCCCAGACAGCCCAACAGATCAAAGAAAAGACCAATGCCGATAAAAATCAAACCTAATGTACTATTCATCAAACCCTTTTCCTTCCAGATATTTTGAAAGCGCCAAAATGCTGATAAAACCCTGCAGCGCCCAGGCAATGCCGATATCGATATACCACATCCGTCCCGTGGAAATAGTTAAAATCGCGCACAAGCCCACGATCATAATTCCTAAAATATCCACCGCCACAATCCTGTCCGCTCCCGTGGGGCCCTTCCAGACCCGGTAAAGGCACAGCAGGCACGCCAGGATAATGATATACATGGCCCTGCCCATAAATTCTAAATGCGGTAAGTCCGGATAAAAGAGAAACGGCATCGGCCGCACAATAATTAAAGTAACCACAGCCGTTAGCGCTACCGCACCGATAAACCATCTGACGATTTTCATAAAATATCCCTAGTCAAAAATCTTGGTTAATATTCTTTCAAAGCGCCCCACCACCAATTTGGTCGCCGCTTCCATATCTTGAGTCTTCACATCGATCCAATGCACATAAAGAATACCTGCCTCACGGTCAATATCCACGACCATCGTTCCAGGGGTGAGCGTTATCGAACAGCACAAAAATGTCAAAGCCACGTCTGACTTTAGAGTCGTTTTAACCTTAACAATGCCGGGATTAATCGGCAGCCGGGGGTGTAAAACCCGGATGGCCACGTCAATGTTGGTTTTGACTAATTCCCAGAAAAATATAGGCACATAGCAAAATATAAAATACCACCAGCGGTGAGGATGGCTAAATCCCGCAGCGCCTTTGGTAAACAGATCCGCCACGATAAAATCAACGAACGCCGCCACCAAGACGCCCACGGTAATATGCTGCCAGTCCGGCGGCCAGTTTAGGACGCACCAGGTAATAAGACCGACAATGAATAAAACGATTCTTTTTGCCATAGTCTAAATATGCTGTAAAACCGCAATAAGGTAATCCGCGCTTTCCGTCATGACGCCAACGGCCTGATTTAAGAAAACGTTTTGGATTCCCGGGATAAGTAAAAGCCCGCCGACCGAGGTTATTAAAGCCAAGGTGATCAAAGAGAATTTCATCAAAAATGGAACTTCAATAATCTTCTCTAACCCCACCCGTACATCACCCCAAAATGTACATTTCATAGCCTTTAAGAAAGCAGCCAGAGTTAAGACGCTGGCCACAATTGCCCAAACGGCAGGCCACAACTGCCCCGCCTCGACTGCCGCAAGAATAATAATCAATTTGCTCCAGAAACCTGCAAAAGGCGGAACCCCCGAAATCGACATGGTGCCGATAATGCTTGTCATGCCGGTGACGGGCATTTTTTTCATCAGCCCTCCCAATTTTTTCATGTCGCGCGTTCCGGTTGCATATTCAACGGCACCGGCACCTAAAAATAAAAGCGATTTGAATACCGAGTGGTTAAAAAGATGGAACAGGCTTCCCAGAATACTTAACGGCGTTCCGATGCCAAAGCCTAAAATAATATAACCCATCTGGCTTATGGATGAATACGCATAAAGCCTTTTTAAATCCCATTGGCCGATCGCTAGAAACCCGCCCACCACCATCGAGATGCAGCCTAAAACCATCAGGATCGAGGCTATCGCCGGGGTTACACCGATGACATTACCGAATATTCGAAATATGGTATAAATCCCCAGCGATTTAATGAGAACCCCGGACAGCATCGCCGATATAGGTGCCGGAGCGCTGGGGTGCGCATCGGGAAGCCAGGCATGAAAAGGCACCAGGGCTGATTTTAGGCCAAAACCCATAACAAATAAAACACTGACCAAAAGAATGATATTGCTCGAACCCTTTTGTGCCAATACCGCGGCAATATCAGCCATATTTAAAGTGGAGGTAAAGCCGTACAGCAGGGCAATGCCCATCAGAACAAATAATGACCCCAAAGTGCTCATGAGCGCATATTTAAAAGCCGCCTCCAACTCATGGCGCTCGACGCCAAAGGCAACCAAGGCAAAACTGGCAATGGCGGCGATTTCTAGAAACACGAATAAATTAAAAATATCCCCGGTAACAATAACCCCGTTCATCCCGCCCAACATCAGAAGAAACAGAGTAAAGAATTTCCATTTAGAAGTAAAATGCTCCATGTATTTAACCGAATAAATCGCAATCATGAGCGCGACCAGATTAACCGTTACTAACATGAACGCCGTTAGTCCGTCTAAGACCATAGCGATACCGATAGGCGGTTTCCAGGCCCCCACACTATAAACAAGAATGTGGTATTCATTAACGAGCTTAAGCGCAAAAAGCGCCGCAATAAAAAGGCCTGCCGTAGATAAAACTCCTAGAAAGTCCGCAAGCCATTTAAGCTTTCGCCCCCCTATGGAAATCATAAAAGCGCCGGCTAGCGGCACAATAACGAAAATAGGAATAATGTTGACGGCGGTCGTCATCCTCTCAAGTCCCTTATCTTGGTGATATCGAACGTTCCGTATTTCTCGAAAATCCTCATGGCGAGCGCGATCAAAATAACGGTCGTGGCCAAGCCGATAACGATTGAGGTTAAAACAACCGCCTGCGGAAGCGCATCCACCATATTGGTAATTTCGGCGTTAGGCGAATAGATCGGCGCACGGCCTTCTATGCGGTAGGCGATCAGGATAAAAAACAGGTTAACCGCGTACTCGGCAATAATGACGCCAATGATAATCTTGATAATATTGCGCTTACGCAAAATCCCGTAAAGCCCTACCGAGAAAAACGAAAGGCATAATAGATAAATAGCCATGATTTTATTTTCCTGTTTCTCCGGGGCGGCCCTCCGGGCCGCCCCGACAATCCTTATTCCTTCTTGTTTTTTTCCGGCTCGTATTTCAATAGAACAAACGCCACAAAAATAGCAAAAATCCCCGCGCCGACTTTAAGACTGATAGCCAGATTCAAAAGCGGTATTGTCCCGGCGCTAAACAGATGAAACGGCTCACCCTTGGCAATGAAATTTAAAAAGAAATATCCTCCGGTAAAACCTAAAAGAGCAATGCTTAATAAAATCAATGCCCCCAAATTTTCAAAAAATGACGTCACCGCTTTAGGAAGTTTGCTTAAAGCCGTATCCTTCCCGTACGCCAGCATGAGATTAATAAAAGACAAGGCAATAATGACCCCGCCGGCAAATCCTCCCCCCGGCGAAACATGACCGTGAGAAAGAATATAAATCCCGTAAAGAAGGATAAACCCGACCGTTAATCTCGCCGTAGTCCTGACGATAACAGACATCCCTGTTTGGCGCTCTTTACTGCTCATCGTTTTCCTCGATCACCTGGTTTTCTTTCTTTCTTCCGGTGCGCCGAACAATAGACATGACACCGACAACCGCCGTAAATAAAACCGTGGCCTCGCAGAGCGTATCAAAAGCCCTGTAATCAAGGATGATCGAAGCCACCACATTGGTCGCGCCGGTCTGCAGAAGGCCTTCCTTAATATACGTCGCAGATACCCTCATTAGAGGAGACCCAAACACCGGTAGATCTTTTAGGCATTTTGCCGCCACGGTCAAAAATGTCGCCACAAACGACACGACGACTATCGTATTAAAAAACCAGCGGCCTGAAATTGAAAACGGCAAATCGGTTTTTAGCGTTGCCCGGATGAGAATAATCAGCGCTAGCGTTTCAACCACCAGCTGGGTAATAGCCACATCCGGGGCTTTAAGAATAATAAATGTCATCGAAAGGCCCAAGCCCACCGCGCCCAAGGCCACAACCGACGACAAAAGATCCTTGGCCTCCAGCGCAATCACCGCGCCGATGATCATGAATATTAACAGTATGTATAATTCGACCATGTTCTTGAGGAGTTATTTAAACACAACATAAAAAATAGCCAGCATACCCAAAAGACACCAGACCAGATACGTAGGAAGGACACCGTTATGCAAAAACCGCAAGGTCGCGGTAAAACCCGACGCTATCTTCCCTCCCACCTCATAAATATCAAATAGTTTCTTTCCGGCTAACCGATAAATAAATTTTAAAATCCCGACGTCCTGGATGGTATTATAAAATTCAACTCCCGATAACCGCATATCGGCATTCTTTTCTAAGAACTCGCCGCCGACAAAAGACTCTGTCCGGCGCGTTTTTGCCATTCGGCCTAGAAAATAAATAATAGCGCCCAAGACGATTGCCAAGAGAATTAATGTCGTAGCAATTCCAGAATTCCACACGCCGTCAAATGCTACGCCCTCGTTTAAGCTGGGGAAGATAAACATCGTTAAAGGCACCGCATAAGCAAAAACACCGAAGATAATGCAGAAAACCGCTAGTAATACCGCCGGAAAAAGCATGGTAATGCCGACTTCTTGTTTTTTGTTACCGGCAATAGCCCTTTCGTTCGAAGGCTGACCCAAAAATATCGCGTGAACCAGTTTCATGAAACTCGCCAATGTCAAAGCACTGCCGAACATCGCCGCCATGAGCCAGACGATCCACCATCCGCCGCCATTTTTTCCGAGCTCGATAATCCCCTGATAGATCATCCATTTCGAAGCAAACCCGTTAAAAGGCGGAACGCCCGAGATCGCCAGCGACCCGATTAAAAATGTTATAAACGTAATCGGCATGACTTTGACAAGCCCGCCCAGCTTCTCCAGGTCCGTTGTCCCGGCCTTTTTTTCCACAGCGCCGCCCGACAAAAACAAGCAGGATTTGTAAATCGCATGGTTAAGCATATGGAATATCCCGCCGGCAATACCGAGTGGATTTCCCGTGCCGATCCCTAAAACCATATAACCGACCTGGCTGACCGCATGGTAGCCTAAAAGCCGTTTGAGATCGTGTTGTACCAGCGCCATCATAACCGCCGCCACGATCGTAAAGCTTCCTACTCCCATCAAAAACATATTCATGGCATCGTTCATCTGAAATATATCCAAAGAAATCCGTCCCAGGAAATAAATCCCCAGGAGCTTATCCAGCGACGCCGGTAAAAACGCGGTCACGGGTGTCGGCGCATCCTCGGCCATATCCGGTATCCAGGTGTGAAACGGCATAGCCCCGGCTTTGGCAAATGCACCGATGGCCAATAAAAGATACGCGAGAATAGCAAACTTATTATCGAGCGTAATCGCCAATTCATCCATTTGAAAAGAACCGTTGATAAGCCAAATAAGGGCAACCCCCAAGAGCATGAACGCATCTGTTCCTCCGACGATAATCAAAGATTTCCTGGCGGTAGCCGAGGTGCGTTCTTTATTTCCGAATTCAATCAAAAGATAGAGTAAAAACCCTAAAAATCCCCAAAAGACCACGAAGACAACAAGATTATTGGCAAAGATAGCGCCCAAAGAAGAAATAAGCGTGAGCGCTATATAAAGGTAGTAACGCGCTAATCCCTTTTGGCCGCGCATGAAGCCGAAAGAATAAACAGCGATTAACACCGTAAAGAACGCGGCAAATGTCCCCACGAAAGCGGAAAAATTGTCAACCTTAAACAATTCGCCTAACATCGGCCTAATTTCTCCCGGATTTTCTCGGTTTTTTCCTGTGACAGCTTGACTAAGCCTTCGCCATTATAAAGCATCTTTCCCTTGGTATCGCGCACGGCCATTCGCTCGGTACAGCAATAGCACGGATCAATCGCCGCTAATATAATAGCCGCATCAGAAATCGTTTCTCCCACCACCGTCGCTTTATACGTCGGCATATTCATAAACGTAGGCGCCCGGATCTTGTGGCGCGCGGGCCGGTTAGTGCCATCGCTTAAGACATAATGAAAACTCTCTCCCCGCGGCGCCTCGTGCGTGCCGATCCCTTCTCCCGGCGGGATATCCGTTATCTGCATATCAATTTTTCCCCCGGGAAGATTTTTAAGACACTGCCTTAAAATTCTTATGGATTCAAAAGTTTCCAGGATCCTTAAAACCACTTTATCAAATACGTCGCCGTTTTTTAGGACGATCATGTCCCATTCGACCTTATCATAGGCCTCATATGGAGAATCTTTACGGACATCAATGGCAATGCCCGAAGAACGCGCCGTAGGGCCTAAGGCGCAATAATCAATGGCTTTTTCTTTAGTTAAAACTCCTACATTCTTAGTCCTTGCCTGCAAAACAGGATCATCCATGACGGCTTTCTTGATCATGGTAAGCGTAGGAACAATTGAATCAAGTTTCTTTAATACAACCGGTATATCTTCCGCTTTAATATCCCTGCGCACGCCGCCGGGCTTAAACATGGCGTAATTGTTGCGGTTGCCGGAGAGAATTTCCATTACATCTAAAATTTCTTCCCTTAGTTTCCACGCCCACATAAAAACCGTATTGTATCCCAAGAAATGGCCGGCCAAGCCCAGCCATAAAAGATGCGAATGAACCCTCTCCCCTTCAGCAATAATAGTGCGAATGTACTGGGCGCGTAGCGGCACCTCGGCCTGGATAATATCCTCCACCGCCCTGGTGTAGGCAAACGGGTGGCTAGTTGAACAAATACCGCAAATCCTTTCCACCGCAAACGTCGACTGGTCAAAATTCTTCATCTCGGAAATCTTTTCGATACCGCGATGGTTATAGCCGATTTGAACATCGATGTCCACAACCCTCTCGCCTTCAACCATAAGGCTAAAAAATTCAGGCTCTTCTTGTAAAGGATGATACGGGCCTATGGGAACAATTGTCTTTGCCATTTATACGCCTCTGTCTCTGATTGCGTTTTTATCCCACTCTTTGTAATCCCGCCTCAAGGGATAAACCCCCTCCGGCCAGTCCTCAGGCAAAAGTAACCTGCGCATGTCAGGATGATTCTTGAATGTAATACCCAAGACTTCAGTTGTTTCGCGTTCAATCCAGTTAGCGCCTTCAAAATAAGGGGTGAGCGAATCGATTTCCAAATTCGACTTGTCGAGTTTAATTCTGAAGGTAAATACCGCATCGATTTTATCAAATGTAAAATGATACAGCATTTCCATATGGTCCCGCACATCCACGCCCGAGGCGGTGTTAAACCGCGCCCCAAGCTCCCTAAAAACATGAAGGACAACACGCACCAGCGCTTCTTTTTTTATTTCGATGTAAATGCGTTTGGGCGACTTCTCAAAGACTCCGACAATATCTTGTTTAAATCGGTCGGTCAAATCTTTTAAAATTTCAAGTGGGGTCATAGCGTATCAGCCTTTTTTTATTTCTTGCCTTCCGAAGTTGCCTTTATCTTTTCGATCAGCTTCACAATACCGGCAATCATGGCCTCCGGCCTGGGAGGGCATCCGGGAACATAAACATCGACAGGAATAACCTTATCTAAAGGAAGCGGGCAATTATAACTGTTAATATACATCCCCCGCGATAAGGAACATTCTCCCATGGCCACCACAAAACCGGGCTTAGGCATTTGTTCATAAATTCTTTTAATGCGCGGGATACATTTACGAGTCACTGAGCCCGTTACTAATAAAACATCGGCATGTTTAATGCTGCCGACCAGCACCATCCCGAATCTTTCAATATCATGACGGGGTGTCAGACAATCAATGATCTCAATGTCGCAGTTATTACAGCTTCCCGTCGACATGTGAAATACCCACAGCGATTTTAATAATGCCTTTTGCTTTAGATTCATTTTATAAACCCTTAAAAGCCAGCACAACCGCTAGAATCGCCAGCACCATCACCGGCCCCCAAAAAAACCGGACCGCATGATCGATGCGCACGCGCGGGTTGGTATTTTTGATAACAATAATAAGAAACAGGATACCGATATATTTTAACAAGCTGTATAACGCATTAATTCCATCAAATCTTAGCCCCCCGAAAAAGATAACAATCAAAAATAGCGGTAAGGTGCACAAAAGCATATTTTTCATCACTTTAAAGATAGCCAAACTCGAACCGGAATACTCGATCAAAAGACCGCCGGAGATTTCAGTTTCCGCTTCGGCAACATCAAAGGGTACAAATCCGATTTTTGCCTGCACGCACAGAATTGCGACCACAAACGCCAACACACCCGATGCGCCACCGCCAAAAACACCGTTTTGCGCCTGAAAACTCAACAACTCGCCGAGCTTAATCGAAAAGCCGCCCTTAATAACCGGCACAAACACCGCCAGCAAAAACGGTAATTCATAGCTTAAAATAAGTTTCATTTCCCGCGACGCGCCCAAACTTGCCAGGGGATTGCGCGAGGCAAAGCCTCCAATCATCATGCTCATCGACGGGATTGTCAGCAGGTATAACACGACGACCAGATCGCCGATGAATGTTTTGCCAGGATTCAGAGTGTTAACCCACAAAAGCGTCGAAACCAGCGCCACACTCGCCAGGCCAAGCAAGGGCGCAGATAAAAAAGTTGCCTTGGAAACACCGAAAGGAACGAGTGTTTCCTTGCCCAATAATTTCACAATATCATAAACCGGCTGCAGCAAAGGCGGCCCCACCCGGTATTGGAGCCGGGCAGTAATTTTACGCTCAAACCAACTGGCCAGGAATCCGACTAAAGCCGTCACCACAAAACCATAAATAATTAAATAAAGAATGTCACTCATGCCTTTTTCCATTGCCAGTGCGTCGAGTGCACGATTAAATTATCCCCGACCAGAAAAGTATTTTCATCCAACTCGATATCGGCGCTTTTTAAGCTTAGGGCCCCATGCGGACACGATGCAATACACAGCGGTTCATCTTTTTGATTCCTTCTATCCAAACAAAAATCACACGTATGGACCAAAAGTGGAAGATTCTCGGGATAGATCGTTCCGTACGGACAGGCATGCGAACAGGATTTGCAGCTGACGCAGCGCATATTGTGCCTGATTAATAACTTTCCCTTATCTTTCTGCTGCTCCAACGCTTCACAAGGACAGGCGTTGACACAATGCGGCTCTTCGCAGCGACGGCAGACAAGATAATAGGTCGCCAGCTCGGCAACCGAGACAATGCCGTTATTTTGGGGGTGATAAAAATAGCTGCATTTGATCACGCATTCCTCACACTGGCCCGTTGAGCAGACATCCAGGTCGATGAAAAGGCGCTTATCGGAACCTTTTTGAGGCTCAGGATTCAGTTTGCTCTGATGCAGCTGTTCCGCACTATTTTTAAAATTATTTGCTTCGTTTCCCATAATCCGATTTACCTAATCATTTTCTAATCCCAAATTTCGGGGAAATTCTTTATCTTGTCATAACGAAAAACCGGGCCGTCCTTGCAGCCGTAATAGGTCCCAATGCGGCAATGGCCGCATTTACCGATGCCACAGGACATATTCTTTTCCATCGAAAGGAAAATGTTATTTTCCTTAAAACCCATTTCCAAAAGTTTCTTGGTAGTAAATTTCATCATAATCGGCGGGCCGCAAACCACGGCAAAACCCTGCGCATAATCCATATCCACACTGTCTAAGATCGTCGGGACAACGCCCACTTTGTGATTCCAATCGCTGTCGCCCTTATCTACGGTCAGCTCAACATTTAAATCGCTGCGCTTCGTCCATTCTTCTAATTCATTTCTATATAAAAAGTCCTTGGAGGTCTTGCAGCCACCGCGGAAGAATATCTTTTTAAATTGCCCGCTCATGTCAAAAAAAGAATACATGAGACTACGGATCGGAGCAAATCCACATCCACCGCCAATAACCACGATCTCTCTCCCTTTAAACTCGTCTAGAGGATATCCCTGTCCAAATGGGCCACGCAGGCCCACAATATCGCCGGGTTTTAATTCGTGTATTTTTGCGGTAACCTTGCCCACCTTCATAATCGTTACTTCAATCACATCCGCAACCGACGGCCGTGATGATGGGGTAAACGGCCCCTCGCCCACGCCGGGGACGGTCAATTCAATAAACTGGCCCGTCTTAAAAGGTATCGGCTCAACAGGCTTAAGCCGCAACGTTTTAATATTGGGCGTCTCGGGAAAGATATCCAAGACCTGGGTTTTAATGGGCCTGTAAATATTCGCGCTAGGCATTGTTCACTAACCTTCTTAAAACTTTTCGTATATCAATCTTCGCCGGACAAGCAGTAATACAACGGCCGCAGCCGGTGCAGGCATACACATTAGAAACTTTGGGGAAAAAGTCAAATTTCTTCTCAAAACGGTTCCGCAGCCTCATCCAAAGCTTCGGCCGGGGATTTGCCCCACCGGCAACCCGGGCAAATTCTTTGATCATGCAGGAATCCCAAATACGAAACCGCGCCATTTGTTTTTCGTCCCTTTGGTCAAACAAAAGAAAACAGTGACAGGTAGGACAAATGGTATTGCAGGCCCCGCACTCAACACAGGTCTTGGCTTCGTCGGCCCATATTTCGGATTTATAATTACGCTCAATAATACCGCCAAAAAGTTCCTGCGAAGGAACATTATTTTTCTTAATATTCTCCTCTACCTCGAGATGGACCCGGGCTCTTTGATTTTCTTTTTCCATTAGCTGCCCTTCGCTCGCCTCCTCAAAAAGAGAGGCATTCTTTTTAACAACAGCTTCGCCCTTGCTTGATCCGACCTTAACCACAAACCCTTCTTCGATCTGGGAAAGATTAATGTCAAAATCTTCTTGAGGATACGGCTTAACACCTAAGGCGAGGCAATAGCAGGTATCAATAGCGCAGGTACAATCGGCTCCGATAATGAGATTTTCTTCGCGGTTCTTGATATAAAAAGGATCTTTAAAGCCCTGGTCTTTGAAAACAAAATCCTGAACTTTAAATCCTTTCAAGTCACAGGCCTTAACCCCTACAATCGCAAAAGGCTTGTCCGTCGCGTGGGGAATGGTGTCCTCAAAACCCTTAGCGACAATCTCCTTGGCTCGGCTAAAGAATGCCTTTAAAGGCTCGAAAGGCCGCACCTCTCCTATGACAACCTCATCCGTAGTCCCTGTATATTTCTTAAAGAAACGATGTTTACCTTTTCTAACTGGGACATACACAGCATAATCGGCTGCAATTCCGGAAAGAAACGGCTGGAGATTGTGTTTATTTAAGAAAAGGCTTTTTTCCATTTCTAGACCTTAAAATATTTCTGGATTAAAGGCATGAGCTTCTCGTGCAGTTCGCTTTTTCCGACGTAAGCGCTGATGTCACCGCTTTTAAATACTTCCCGAAAGGTTGCCGTTTCAAACATCGTAAGGGCAATAATTTTGCAGTCAGGGAGGTACTTTTTTATTTTAGCTGCCGTATCAATACCGTTCATATTCGGCAGCCTGATATCCATGAGAATAATATTGGGTTTTTCCCGCAGGGCCGTGACGATCCCCAACTCGCCCGATGATGCTTCGAATATCTCAAAAGTGCTGTCTTGGGTCTTAAGATAATCCGCAACCATCTTTCGAAAGTCGTCATAATCTTCGATAAGGAGTATTCTTTTGTCTGTGCTCGCGGCTTTCATGAATTTTCGGTCTCTAAAGCGGGGATGCTTATCCTTAAGCTTGGAGGTTTTATCCTATCAAATTAGAGATAAAAATCAAGAATAATCGGTTAAAATACACCCTTCAAAAAACATCCTAACGGCGCCTGCGGACAACACCTACGGGAACACTCAAGCCAATCATCGTGCCCTTGCCTAATTGAGAATGAATCTTAAATTCACCTCCCAGCAACTTTGTTCTTTCTTCCATGGTTGAAAGGCCCAGGCCTTGCTGGACATTCTCTTTTTTGTTGACCGAAAAACCTTTCCCGTTATCTTTAATCGTTACCCACAACTGGTCCTTTTTTCTGTCCATCCGGATATCAACCCGAGAGGCTTGGGCATGGGTAATAACATTGGTCAAGGCCTCCTGGATAATCCGGTAAAAATTAATAACTTCGCTTTTAAAGACAAGGCGGTCTAAGCGGTCATGGCGAAATTCGATTCGTAAATCCTTGCGCTGCCTAAAATCTTCGACCATCGCCTTCATCGCCGCTGTCAGCCCTAAAATTTCCAGAGTCGTTGGGCGCAAGCCCGCCGCCAGGTGTCTTGATTTATCGATGATCAGGTCGAGTTGCCGGATAATCCTGGCATGAAACTCTTTAAGTTTCGCTTTATCAGAATCCGGAACATACATCGAAGACTGGATCATCATTTTTAAGATAGCCAGAGACTGGCCCAGGTCGTCATGAATTTCTCTGGAAATCCTGGTCCGCTCGGATTCCTGAGCGTTAATAATACGCTGCGGCAGTCCTTTAATCGCCTCTTCCATTTGTTTGCGCTCGGTAATTTCATTACGCAGCGCTACATACTGGTACGGCTTCCCGCGGTTATTCAAGAAAGGAATGATCGTCGTGTCCAGCCAGTGCAACGAACCGTCCTTGGCCTTGTTGCACATTTCGCCCTTCCACACTTTGCCGTTTGAAATTATTTTCCACATGTCCCGGAAGAATTCCGGCGGATGGACAGCAGAGTTAAGAATTTTATGATCTTCACCGAGAAGTTCCTCGCGTGAATATTTAGAAATCTCGCAAAATTTATCGTTAACGTAGGTGATCTTGCCTTCGCGATTCGTAATCGCCACAATGGAAGAAGCATCAAGGGCAAATTTGATATCCGCAAGTTCCTTGAGCGTTTTCTGTAAAGCCTCGTCCATCACTCGACGCTCGATAAACATGCCTAGCCGCTGGGCAACGGCATCAATAAGCTTTCTTTCTTCAGCGGTAAACGGCCCCTCGGACGCGGGAGGCATCTTCTTTAAATAACATACTTCAATGGTACCCGCTTTTTTCCCATGGGCGATAATATCGGCACGCTGTACCCAAGGCGTCACCTTGAAATTCTGAGTCTGGTAATTTGTATTTTTAACACTCAGCCGAGCCACCGCAAGATGAGGATATTGCCAGCTGGACGGTATAATAGAAACAACCTCCCGAAAAGTCTCTTCGCTATCCGGGTATTGCTGTTGACGAATTTCATCAATCCGGTACAGGCAGCTTATCTCCTTAACCCGCGCGTTCAAGTGAAGCAAAAGCCTCGCATTCTCTTCTTCAGCCTTCTTGCGGTCGGTGATGTCCAGAATAGTGCCCTGATAACCGACAATCTGATTTTTATCACCGCGTCTGGCAACGGAAGTGATGAGCGCGTGAATGGGCGTGCCATTTTTCTTCTTTAAAGTGACTTCGTAATTCTCGACGAAATTATCCCGCGCAATCCGCTGCATATACTTCTCTCGATGCTGCGGATCGACGTAAATATCAGTAACTTTCGTCTGCAAGAATTCTTCCTTGCTGTCAAAGCCAAACAGCTTAACCCCGGCATCATTGATATCTACCCAATGACCGTCTTTGGTAGTAATAAAAATACAATTTTGGGATGTTTCAAAGAGAATGCGATAGCGGTCTTCCTGGACCTGGGTGCGTTGGGTGATATCCCGCGTGATCCCCATGATTCCGACAATGCGCCCTTTCTCATCGCGACGGGGAAGCTTGCTGGTGGAAACATAGTGGCGGGAGCCGTCCGGGCGAGTAGTTTTTTCCAGAGTATCCAGCAAAGGTCTGCCGGTACGCATAACGGCAGCGTCGTCATCGGTCATCTGCCGCGCCTGCTCAAGCGGAAAGAAATCGAAGTCGGTCTTACCGGCCACCTCTTGAGGTTTTAAGCCCAGGCCTGCGGCATGGGCTTTGTTGACCATGATCAAACGGCCTTTTTTATCTTTGAAATAAACAGCGTCGGGAATACTGTCGAAGAGTTCCTGAAGGAGATCGAACTTGGGCTTATCAGAAGGCTGGAAGATGTTTTTCATTCTTTAATGTGGTTTATTCTACAAATACAGAAAATCTTTTCCTCAAATATATTACAGAGCTCTCAGATCCTTGATAAATCTATCCACCGCATCTTCCCAGGAAGGAATGACGATGCCGAGTTTTTTAGAAATCTTTGCGTTGGACATAAAAGACACCAGCGGCCTTTTGGCCTTGGTCGGAAAATAATCGGAAGGGACCGGGATAACGGCATTTTGAAAACCCGATTTCTTCAGAAAACACTTTGCCCATTCATAACGCGAGGCATAGCCATTGTTGGTTAAATGATAGAGGCCTCGAAGATTTTCCTTAAGGGCCCGCATGGTGACATCGACGATATCCTTGGTATACGTCGGCACGGATACCTCATCGGCATTAATCTTAAGAATAGCGTCTTTCCTCGCCCATTGACGGACCTTGTAAAGAAAATTCTGTTTTCCTCCGCCAAAGACCCAGCTTAAGCGAAAAATAAGAAACTTATTTAAATGTCTTCGAACGGCCAACTCGCCTTGCAGCTTGCTTAAGCCATATTTATTGATTGGATGAGGCCGGTCGTTTTCGTTGTAAAAATCTCCCTTTTTACCGTCAAAAACATAATCGGTGCTGTAATGAACGAGAAGGATCTTCTGCAGCCGGCACACAAGCGCCAGATTTTCGACCGCGGAACTATTCACCCGGAAGGCTTCGGAAGATTTTCCTTCAGCATCGTCCACAAAATTGTAGGCCGCGCAGTTAAAGATAACAGCGGGTTTAAATCGGGAAACAACATCCTGAGTTTTCTTAAAATCCGTTATATCCAGTTGGGTTTCGGAAGGCGCGGCGAACTTGATTTTCTTGCTGCGGAAAAACTTTTGGAATTCTTTAGCCAATTGCCCGTTAGATCCAGTTATTAAAAACATCTCGTTATCTCTTATAGATAAAATTATTCTCGGCCTCGTCCAGTACGGGTAACAAAGCGTCCCGCCTAGAAAGAATCGGACGCCGTACGGGCCATTTAATCTTTATTGCCGGGTCATCCCAACGCACGCCGCGCTCGTGCTTAGGGGCGTAGGCACTCGTGCATCCGTAGAAGATCTCAGCCCCATCGGTTAGAGTACAAAACCCATGCGCAAAACCTTCAGGGATATAAATCATCTTCTTGTTGCGCGCGGAAAGATTCAACCCCACCCATTTTCCGTAAAAAGGCGATCCCTTTCTTAAATCAACCGCCACTTCGAATATTTCTCCGGCGACTGCCCGGACAATTTTTCCCTGGGCAAAAGGGCTGATTTGATAGTGCAGGCCTCGGACGACATTCTTTCTGGACTTTGAATGATTGAGCTGTACCAACGGCTTATTGATTCCTGCCTTTTTAAAATCAGGAAGTTTGTAGGCCTCCATAAAGAATCCCCGTCCATCCGGAAACACCTGCGGCTCTATCAATAAGACATCCGGAATTTTTAACCGCGTAAAACGAAACGACATATCTGACTCCTTCAACAAGTCCCTATTTTATTACGGGTTCTTCTTAGCGGGAGTGCGATTTTTCCCATGGCTCCATCAGCCCTTTAATGACCTTAAAGAGCGGATGAGGCAGAATTTTCTTGGCAGCTAAAAGGTCCCGATAGCGCTGGCAATCCCGTGTTTTTAATTTCTTCAAAAGATGCCTGAATTCGAAAGCAATCTGACCCCGCGCGACTTTAACGAGATGCGTTTTGGGCACCGCACGAGATATCTTTCGCGCGTCAAAACAATAACCTCTTTTTTCCGATTCCCTCAACACTGCCAACAGGTAAGAATCAATCGCCGGAACCGGCCGGGGACATTGCTTAAACCGATCCAGCTGTGGATGGTTTTTATAACCCTTGGTCTTGCCCGTTAAAACTTTTTTTGCTAAGAGCGCTTCTCGCCAAAGCGCGACCAACCCCTTGGAATCAAGATACTTGGGATGAATCGACCACAGCCGCATAACTGTTATCTCGGATATTACGAGGCCTGTTTAAGCGCCTGATCAATATCATTGATAATGTCATCAATATGCTCAATGCCGATGGACAAACGAATAAAATCCGGCGTAACACCCGTCGCCAGCTGCTCTTCTTTTGAAAGTTGCTGGTGAGTGGTCGTCGCCGGGTGGATGGCTAAACTTTTAGCGTCGCCGATATTAGCCAAATGCGAAACAAGTTGCAGGGAATCGATAAATTTCTTTCCCGCCTCAATCCCACCTTTGATGCCGAAACCGATAATGGCCCCCGCTCCCTTAGGTAAATATTTCTTGACCCGTTCTTTTTCCGGGCTCGCATCCAGTCCCGGATAATTAACCCAGGCGACCTTACTGTTTTTTTCCAAATATTTGGCAACCGCAAGGGCATTTTCGGAGTGTCGCGGCATCCGAAGGTGCAGCGTCTCCAAGCCTTGCAGAAATAAAAAAGCGTTAAACGGGGAAAGAGCCGGGCCCATATCGCGAAGAAGGGTCACCCGCGCTTTTATAATATAGGCAATATTGCCCAAGGGCTTAAGCGCCTCGACAAAATCAATCCCATGATAACTGGCATCGGCACCGGCGATTAACGGAAATTTACCGTTGGTCCATTCAAATTTTCCGGAATCAACAATAACGCCGCCTAACGACGTTCCGTGGCCGCCGATAAACTTGGTAGCCGAATAGACAACGATATCCGCTCCGAAGTCAATCGGTTTTAAAAGATAGGGCGAAACGGTATTATCCAACACAAAAGGAATGCCGTTTTTGTGAGCCAGCTTGGCAATGCCTTCGAGATCAGCAACGTCTAATTTTGGGTTACCGATCGATTCGGCGTAGAAAGCCTTGGTTTTTGGGCTAACGGCTTTCTGAAAGGCATCGAGGTCGTTGGATTTGACGAACTTTACCTTAATTCCCAGACGAGGAAAGGTGTAATGAAATAAAGTGTACGTCCCGCCGTAAAGATTATCCGCAGAAACAATCTCATCCCCGGCCTGGGCAATATTTAAAAGGCCTAAGGTAATAGCGGACTGGCCGCTGGCAACGGCCAGGGCACCCGCTGCGCCGTCTAAAAGGGCCACCCTTTTTTCCAGGACATCAGTGGTAGGATTCATCAATCTCGTATAGATATTACCAAATTCTTTTAAGGCAAATAAATTAGCGGCATGTTCGGTGTTTTTAAATTGATACGACGTCGTCTGGTAAATAGGAACCGCCCGCGAACCCGTCGTCGGATCGGCTTCTTGGCCGCCGTGAACAGCAAGTGTTTCCGCTTTTAGCTTCTTATCGATCTTCGTCATCTAAGCCTCCGTAGTGGTGCACGTTCTTTATTCTGTTAAGCACAAAAGGATAGCTAAGTCTTCTTCGGCCTTTAGGGAATGCGGAGAATTGGCGGGCATATGGATAAAAACCCCGGGCGCTAAATCGATATCCTTCCCGCATAAATTAAAGGTCCCCTTGCCTCTCAACACCTGGACACACCCGTTTTTGGTGGACGTATGCGTATCAATATCGCTACCCTTGGCCAGGCACATCAAAGTATAATTATAAGTCTTGGACTTGGCCAGGACTTTGCTAAAAATCCCGCCATTGGAAAATTTCATGATCTCGTTTAGGTTTAGAGAAAATCCTTTTTCGGCCATCACAAAACCTCTTTCGGAAAAAACTTTTAGAATAATATTATAATAGAAAATTTGGCTTAGAGTAAGTTATTTTGCGGTGAGTTACAGGAGGATGGGGCTTAAAAAGTACAGGTAATTTAATAAGTTTTTTTGCCTTTTTGCCTCGACCAGAAACGAAAAAGCTCCAGGTTTTCTTTGTAGAGAAAACCTTTTTCCAGCTTCACCGGGCTCCTTCCCGACTGTTTCATTTTCTGACAGGAAATAGTCAGCTCGTGAAAACCGAAATGTTTCGCGTCCTTAATCGCCGCCCCGTAGACAACCTTTGAAATCCGCGCCCAGTGACAGGCGCTAAAACACATCGGGCACGGCTCGCAGGTCGAATAAATAACACAACCCCGTAAATCGATTGTTTTAAGCGTCCGGCAGGCCCGGCGGATAGCCGTTATTTCAGCGTGAGCGGTAATATCGGTAGTTTTCCAGACAATATTGTGCGCAAGGGCAACGACTTTCCCTTTTTTAACAACGCAGGCGCCGAAAGGCGTCTGGCCTTTTTTGACACCCTGATGGGCCTTTTTGATGGCAAGATCCATATAGTATTCGGCGGTTTTGGGTTTCATGGGATTTTTATGAGAGCAGTTGTGTTATAGCAATCGGGCGCCCCCGCCTTTGGCGGGGGCGCCCGGTTTTGATCACTTATATTTAACGATTATTCCTTCCAATCGTTATTTCTTAAAGAAATCATGCAGGACTCTGGCAGCAATATCTCTCCCGCCCAAACCAAATGCCAGCGCTAAGGCAAGGCAAATAGCCGCAAAGAAGATATTAAACGCCGTTCCCACTAGAAGCGCCGCAATTCCCAGTTCGCTTAAAGAAATAACAATAGTGAAAATCACAATCGCCCAGCGGGTTAAACCGACCAGGAGGTCTGCCCGCGGTATTTTGGCATTATTCGCGGTCGCAGCAACGATTCCGGCAATCAGGTTGGCCAAGAACATGCCGATGACCAGCACAAACAAAGCCGAAATCACGCGCGGGATATAGCTTGTCAATTGCTCAAGGAGCTGAGAAGCAACGGTAAGGCCGATAGCATTAACCGCCATCACCAGCACCATGATCATGACTAGCCAGTACACTAAACCGGCCACCATTTCATTGGCAGTTGTACTAATGCCGCCTTGTTTCAGGACATTGCTGATACCGGCCTTGTCAGCGATGCTGTTGAATTTAATCGCATCCATCAGCTTCTGAGTAAGTTTGGCGAGAGTTTTGGCAATAATCCAACCCACAATAAGAATAACCAAAACACCAAACAGCACAGGGATAAAACCGGCAATCATTGTAAGCATCTTTCGAAGCGGATCGATAATTAATAGATCCCAACTTGTCATATGCCCCTCCTCCTTTTGTTAGGTTAGGAAACTTTAGGCGTTCCTTTGCCTTAACCCATATTATAAGACTTTCCCGTCGCCCTCAAAGTAAAAAATAAAGAATTTAGCGACTTTGGCGCTGGAGAGAAATTTAACGAGATAACCCGCAAAACCCTGTTTTACCCTTTAAAGAAGATGTTTCTTTTAGAGCACAATCCTTGCATCGACCGCGTAACTGCCGTCTTTGCTGGTCATAAGAGGATTAATATCGATTTCTTTAACCAAGGGTGCGAGTTTCTGGATAGCGCACAACGTTTGAATAATGGAAGGTTTATTGGCGGTAAGGCCCCGGAAGCCTTCTAATATCTTCCGGCCCTTGATATCATTGATAAGCCGTTCGGCCTCGACTTTACCGAAAGGAACAATGCGAAAAGAAACGTCTTTTAAGACTTCCACAAAAACCCCGCCCAAGCCAAACATAACCACGGGGCCAAATTGGGGGTCATGGTTTAACCCGACGATACACTCAATGCCTTTAACCATTTGAATCAGGTTAATCCCCAGGATATTGGCTTTGGGTGCTGCCGCTTTAACCTGCTGCATCATTAAATTGAACTTTGTCCTTAATTCCTCGTCATTACGGATATTAAGAATAACCCCGCCTACATCCGTCTTGTGGACAATATCAACCGAAGCGATCTTGATCGCCAGAGGATACATGTCTTTTGCCTGGCGCACGGCGTCTTCAGCGGTTGTGGCAAAACCCCACTTGGGCGTAGGGACACCGCAAAGCTCCAAGACCTTGCGAGCCTCGTGTTCCATGAGGATGTTGCGGTTTTCTTTCTTTACCTTCTCAATCAAATCAACCGCCTCTTTAGGGGCACAAGCAGTTTCGGGATTATCTTTTACACGGCAAGAAATATCTTTCCAGGTATGTAAAACCTTAAGTGCCGAAACAGCCTGAGTAACCGAGGTAAACGCAGGGATATGGTGTTCGTTAAGATAATAAATAGCGTCGCGGGTCTTTTCGCCCCCTACCATTGCCACAACGATGGGTTTGTTCCTGCCCACGGCTTCATATTCCTCCTGGATAGCCTTAGCAATATCCAAGGCATTGGTAATAACGGTTTCACAGTAAAGAATGATACCGGCGTTAATCTTATCTTCGCGCAGCACGATATTAACCGCCTGTTTATAATTGGCGGCCTTGGCCTGGCCGGTAATATCCACGGGATTTTTGGTACTGCCAAAGTCCGGCATGGTTACCCTGAATTTCTCCTCCAGCCATTTGGGGTCATCCAAGATCTTGATATCCGCAGTCTCGCATTCGTCGGTCGTGCGTACCCCGATACCGCCACCGTTGGTAATAATGACCGTTTCTTCGCCTTTAGGCGCGGGGAGCGAAAGGCTCCGCGACCAACCGAAGGCCTCGGTAAAAGTTTTAGCCCTTAGAATCCCTAATTGCTTAAAAGCCGCATCATAAATCTTATCCGCCCCGGCCAAAGAGCCGGTATGAGACACGGCTGCTTTAGCTCCGCGCTGGGAACAGCCTACTTTAAGGACTACGACGGGCTTCTTCACTTGCGTTTGCATAAACTTGCGGCCCTGCTTGATGCCTTCCATGTAAATTAAAATAACCTCGACGTTGCCGTCCTGGTTAAAATATTCAATCAATTCTTTTTCTTCGATATCTGCTTTGTTACCTACGCTAACCAGTGAGGCCAGGCCGATTTTTTCCATCGTCGTCCAACCCATGAGGGCAATTCCTAAAGCACCGCTTTGAGAGACAAATGCGATTTTTCCGGGCAAGATATCGCGGGGGCCAAAACTGGCGTTGAGTTTGCTGGGGGTATAAATAATTCCGAAAATATTGGGGCCGATCAACGCCATATTGGCTTTGTCGGCGACGTTTTTAAGCTTTAACTCTTCATCCTTTTTGCCGACTTCGGCAAAACCGGACGTAATAACCGCTACACTCTTGACATTCTTGGCGGCACATTCTTCCATGGCCGATAAAACATGCGCGGTGGGAATAGCAATAATGGCCAAATCAACGCTATCCGGAACCTCGCCAATCGTAGGGTAAGTTTTTAATCCCAGCACCTGGTTTTCGTGACGATTAATCGGAAAGACATTCCCCTCAAAACCGCCGCCGATAATATTTTTTAGGATCTGGTGGCCGATTTTCTCCGGATTGGTCGAGGCACCGATAATAGCAACGCTTTTGGGCTTAAAAATCGCGCCTAGATCTTTTGTATTTTTTCCGCAAGAATCCGAATCCTGATTTTGGTTAAGGGGCGATACCGGAGGGCACGACATGATTTTACCTTTCTATGATTAGAAATAAATGAATAACAGATCTTAATAACGATACAATTATAGTTTTATAAGGCATTCTGTCAAGAGGGATTGAGCGGCCGCGCAAAAACCTCGCCTTAGCGTTAAAGCTCGCCGATATCTTCATTCCATAATGCAGGATTATGGGTAATAAATTCGTCCATCATGACCTTGCATTCATCCAGGTCAAGGTCAATAATTTTAATGCCGTGGCTTTCCATAAATTTTTTCGCGCCCGGAAAGGTCTTTGATTCTCCGGCAACAACCTTCTTGATCCCAAACTGCACCGCGGCTCCGGCACAAAAATAGCAGGGCATCAGCGTCGAATACAAGGTCGTTCCCTTATAACTCCCCACCCTTCCGGCATTGGTCAGGCAATCCGTTTCGGCGTGCATCACCGGGTTGTTATCCTGTACGCGTTTATTGTGGCCCCGGCCGATGATCTTATTGTCTTTAACTAGGACCGAACCGATAGGAATACCGCCCTCCTTAAGGCCCGCCTGGGCCTCGGCAATAGCGGCGCTCATGAATTCATCAATACCTTGCGGATCTTTTTGAGGGGACTTCTTTTCCATTTTTACCGGTAAAACATCATTTTGCTTTCGGTGAATTTCACAATCTGCTCCATCATCAAAACTGTTTCTACCGGATAAATCCCTGCCGCGGTTTCTCCCGAGAGCATTATAAAATCCGTGCCGTCTAAAATCGCATTGGCGACATCGGTTACTTCCGCGCGAGTAGGGCGCGCATGATACGTCATGCTTTCCAGCATTTGGGTAGCAGTAATACTTAATTTCTTATTCTGGTTACAACGCACAATAATATCCTTCTGGATAAAGGGGATCTGATAGATCGGCATCGACACGCCCAGATCGCCCCGGGCAACTAAAATACCGTCGCAGGCCGCAATGATCTCATCAAGATTGCCCACCCCTTCTTTGTTTTCAATCTTGGCGACAATCTTACAATCCGGCAGAAAGGGCTTGACCATCTTATAGACCAGCAAAATATCCCTCTGGTTGCGGACAAACGACTGGGCGATATAATCAACCTTATTCTTTATCCCAAAAATAATGTCCTTATTATCCTTCTCGGTCAAAATATTGGCTTTGAGCTTTAGGTCGGGAATATTGACGCCTTTTCGCGATTTTAAGATTCCGCCGTGCACGATTTTCAGCTTGATCCTTTTACCCTGACAACCGACGATCTTTAAAGCCAGCATGCCGTCATCGATAAACACATGCATCCCCTTCCTGAAACCACCCATGTCGACGTTCGACTCTAAGGGGATATGCCTTTTCCCGTTGCCGGCATCAGCAGACATGGAAATTTCTTCGCCTTCTTTAAGCTCAACGGGATGTTTAAGGTGCCCCACCCTCATACGGTAACCTTCCAGGTCCTGAAGGATCTTGATATTCCGTTTAAATTTCTTATTAATATTTCTGATATTGTCAATGGTCATCTGGTGCTGGGCTTCATCGCCGTGAGAGAAATTTAACCGCGCCACATCCATGCCGGCTTTGGCCATTGCCAGGATAGTCTTAGGATTCAGGCTCGCCGGCCCGAGGGTGCAAATAATCTCCGTGTGAGGTGACATAAAAAGGCTCCTTAAGGTTCCGCTTACTCTTCCGGGGAAGTTTCTGTACCTGCGCCAAAACCGCCCTTTAAACCGCTTAACAATTTCGACAATGTGCCCATGAATATGAGCGTAATGATAACGAAGAAAATGCCGACGACAACAACAGCAATATTCTGAAACTGCTTTTTCTTCTTTTTCTCCTGGGCCTCAAATATCAAGACCGCCAGCTCTTCTTCGCGGATTTCTCCGTTCGGCTCCTTAACCTGGGCAATATTGATGTTAAAAGAACGGGCAAGATCAACGAGGGCCTTGTGCCGCTCGGTTTTATCCGGAATGGCTAATAATTCATCGAGGGTATTCATGATTCTTATGAAATATACTTTTTTATCTTGGAAAGCAATTCATCCGCATCAAAAGGCTTTAAGACATAATCGTTGGCCCCGTAGAATCCATGGACTTCATGGATAAAATCTTTTTCGATAGATTTTGCCGTAAAAACAATGATCGGAATATGTTTAATGCTGTCGTCGGAGCGCACCTCATCACAAATCTGGTAACCGTCTTTGTACGGCATCATAATATCCAAAAGGATTAGATCAGGGCGCATCTTTTTAATCGTATCCATGGCCTCTTTTGGCGAATTGAGCACCGTTACTTTGTAACCGGCATGCTCAAGCCTCGCCCTGGTAATCTGGGCGATATCGACTTCGTCGTCGATTAAAAGTATTTCTTTAGCCAAAATCGCTGACTCCCTTTATAAGAAAACTATTTCTTTCCTTGTCCGCTCTCAAGATAACGGCTTATGTCTTTTATAAACGTCGATTCATTAAACCGCCCCAGATAAAGATTGGCGCCCGCACTCATACAGCCAGACTTGGCCGCATCAATCGCTAACGCCTTCTCCCGCACCGAGGCACTGCCTAAATCCGCCGCGATAAAATAATTATAAACAATGACGGGCTTGTGCTCCGACTGCGGCAAGCGGCGCAACACCTTAATGACCTCCTGGGCAGACATGTCGTTCATCTGAACATCCATCACAATAACATCGGGTAAAAATTGGACAACCTTGCTGATCACTTCAGGGCCGGTTAAGGTAAAATCGGTTTGGCAGCCCACCCGCTTAAGTTGTAACGCTATTTCCTCGACAACCGCCTTGGTGGAACCGGCGACGAGGATTTTCTTTTCACTTCTTACTTGGGGAGCATCGAGAGATAGGAGGCTTTCGACTTTGGCAAGAAGTTCATGGCTTTCAAAAGGCTTGGGGATAAAATCGTCAACTCCCGCGACCTTAAAAGTGTCTTCCATCAAGCCGCGGGCCGTCAAGACAATAACGGGGATCTGCGCAGTAATCAAATTCTTCTTAAGTTCCTTATATAAGGTAAAACCATCCATAACCGGCATGAGGACATCGGTAATGATAAGATCCACGACCTCTGTTTTTAACTTATCCAAAGCCTCCTGCCCGTTGATGGCCGTTGTCACCTCATACCCCTTCGCCTCCAACCTGAATCGAATAACCGAAAGAATATCGGCCTCGTCATCGACAACAAGAATCTTTTTTGCCATATCCGTTAACCCCTAAACTTGGCTATTTTAAACGACCCTCAATCTTTTTACGTGTTCTCTCCTTAAAACAAATACAAGTAGCAGAAAATCATCCATATTTGCCGGGACTAAACAGGAAAGGTTTCCGGCCTAAAGACAATAGTATTTTAGTCTCGAGGGTTAGGGTAAGCAAGACAAAAACTTAAAACCAGCCCCCTCGATCGGAAGAATCAGAAAAGGCGAACGTTTATGTTTTTTTCCGTTTGCGCCGGAGATTCTTGGGGATTTGATCTTCGCAAACCAAGGGCCCTGGCCAAGGCATCCTCGGAATCCCGCTTCTCCCCTAACTCGCCGTAAGACAATCCCAGATATTGCAAAACATCCGCCTGCCTCGGATTAATTCTTAAGGATTCCAAAAGAAAATAAACGGCTTGTCTGTATTCCTTCAATTGGTAAGCCGCAAAACCGGCATAGTAGTAGAAAAAGTCCTTGCTGTCGGGAACCGACTTGGTCGCATACAAAGCCAGATTGAGCATTTTCTGATAATCCTGCAACTTCTGATAGCTAAGCATCAATAGCCGGTAGCAACCTTCATAACCTTCCTTAATCCCGACGGCAATTGATCCATCCAAAACTTTAGCCTCCTTCATAAGCTGCCAGTAAATAAATGACGCATACAAAGATTTGGCCGTAACATCCGGAGGAATGGAAAGTGCCTGTTCCAGCGAATCAGCCGCCTTTGAATAAAACCCTTTTTTAAAATAGATCACGCCGAGATTATACTGCGGCCACAGACAGCCAGGATCCAGCACCACCGCCTTTTCATAAAAGGAAATCGCCTTTTCCTCATCGCCATAATAGTAGCAACAAAATCCCAACACGGCGAGGATATCGGCTCCGCTCCCGGCATATTCATTGACCTTTTCATAGAATTCAATGTAAGGCTCCAATATTTCAGGACGGGCTGACTCCTGCCCCTGAGAAATCTTTACCAATTTTACCAACGGAGGTTTTAGATAGTCGAGCCGATCAGCTCTGAAATTTCTTTTGCTGATGATACTGGCAGTGCACAAAAAGGCAATAAGGTAAAGCACACCCACCCGCCTACTTAAGGAAATAATCCTTCCGGTCAGATCTTTGACTTCCAATCGTTGCCTCATTACGATTCCTTGGTTTTCATAAGCAGTTGGCTGCCGAAGAAATTCTTAAAACCCATCCATATCAAAATAATAAAAACCAGGATAAAAACACCGGCCAGGAAATAATTAACAGCATACTGCCACCACATTCCAAAACGCAACACAACGACACTCTCGCCCGCCGGTACCCACAACCCCTTAAAGGCATAATTCGCCCGCCATAATTTTGTTTCCTTGCCGTTAACAAACGCCCTCCAGCCTTCGTAAAAACTGTCGTTATAGACTAGGAATTTCTTTGAATCAAAATGAGTCCTAATTTTTATAGAATTAGCGTCAAAATGCAGGACCTTAAAATTTGGCTCGTTGCCAGAAACGGTTTCCGCCAACAGCGGCAGCTCGCCGGAACTTTTTGAATCACCCCTGCCCTCCGCTTTGTAACCGCCGGATACAAAGGCGGCATTTTCTATTTTAACCAGCATCTGTTCAAGGCGCTTAAAATCAAAATCGGCATCTTCCATAGGCAAGACACGGTCATAAATAATGAATTTATGACAAACATATTCCTTGAGAACATTTTGATTAACGCTTTCGCTTAAGAAATACCCCCGTGTCGTTCCCCGGTAGATATTTTTCCCCCCTTCTTTCTTGGCCTCAACGCCCGAGGAATCACGCATAAAAGCAATACTTTTGTCGACGTCAGATTCTTCTTCTATTTTTGGCCGGCTGAAGGAAAAATGGGTATTAAAAATAAACCTGCCCTGTGAAGACGTATCTGCCGGTTGTTCGTCATCAACATTCACTTTTGAAAATATTTCAATCGGCTGCAGGACCGTGACTGCAAATAGAATGAAAGCCCAAACCCACGGCCGCAACGGTCTTTTACTTATGCAATAGAAACAAAAAGAAAAAAAGCTAAGAAAAACAGTAAGGTAGGCTGCGCTGACAGTATTTTTTTGCCAGTAAAGAATAGCGGCAAACACTAGGTGCATAAAGAACAGAAATCCTAAAAGCGGATATTTCTTTAGCCCCGCCCCCGATAAGCGACCCATAAACAAACGAAAGTTCTCGGCGCAGAATAAAACAAAGACCGGGACAAGAACCATCCAGGCAAAGAAATGTAAGTTCCTAAAATATTTGAAATAGACAACGTGCTCGTAGAGAAACTTGTGCACGCCCGTCAGATTGCCCAGAATAATTAAAAGGACACAAAAACCGGCAGAAAAAATCACCATTAATTTCTTGCTGAGGAAATTCCCTATAGAAATCCACAGCAAAAGATAAGAAAAGATCGGAACGTAGAAAAGATTGATTTCTTTTCTACGGATACCGCCGAGCAAATGTTCAAGGTCAATCCACCCGCCGACACCGCTGGCAGCAATAGCCTTTAAGGCAACCGCTCCCGCAGGCTGACCCACAGGGTGCCCGGAGGCATAATATTCTCCCGCGGTCGTCGATTGGTACCATAAAAATCCCGGGACAAAAGCGAGAACCGCCAGAAGAAAACATGACCCGGCAAAGACTTTGTGGGATTTAAAGAAAACAAGGCATTGACCAAGAAAGGAAACCGCATCCCGGAAGAAAAAAACGCCCAGACAAATCGTCAGAATCAAGAATATCGTCAGAAAATAAAAAGGGACATAGGTGATCGCAATCAGCATCACCGAGAACGTCATACCTAAAAAGAAAAGCTTGTTACGCTCCTGGGCAAAGGCGAACAGAAAATAAAAAAACCACACGGTAGGGACAAAAAGCAGAATAACAATAGGGCTGGAGAAAAGGATCCTCCCTAAGATGGAGAATGCCAACAAGACAAAGGCCAAGTAGGCCGCCATTTTATCGCGGGTCAAGCGTTTGACCAGCAAGTAAAAACCGGCCAACCCTAAAAAGTAATAGGCGACCATAAAGATAAAATAGGACAGCGTTACCGACAGGCCTAATGATTTTAAAAGAGGGATAGCATAAAAAAACGGGTTAAATTCCCCGATAGTCCGTAAATGCAGCAGATTCGGCCTGCCCCAGGCAAAAAAAGGATTCCACATCGGGTAAACACCGTGAACAATATTGTGAATATAAAAATTGATATACTGATAGGCATTCCATGCGTCACGGTTAAGCATGGCCTGGTCATAAAGAAAGGCGCGGAAAAGATAGACCCATAGAATGACCGGAGGGAAAAACAAAAAGAAGTTTTTAATAAAAACATTACCTCTGCTCTCTTTTTTCAACACACTGAACATTTTCTAACTATCTCCGATAAAAAAAGAAATTTTCAAGACCCGTAACATTTTAGAGCGTAAGCCACTTCTTCTTCCAGAGAAGACCCCTTCAAAAGAAATTCCAAAGAAAGCCAACCCTTATAATTGATTTGCCGTAACGCCTGCGCAAAACTTAAATGATCCACGCCCTTGTAGCCCGGCGCGCATAAATGGGGATCATTGATATGCATATGCCCGAGGATATCCGCATGCCTTACAATCATGTCCGGACAAGATTCCTTATTCATGGTCATGCTGCCCGTGTCTAAAAGCAATTTAAAATGAGGATGATTGACCAATTGGACTAGCCTGGCCCCCTCGTCGGCAGTATTAACAAAATCACAATCGTACTCGCCTGACAGCGGTTCGATACAAATCGAGATCCCCGCTTCTTTACATTCCTGGGCTATTTTATAGAAGAATGTAGCGGCAGAAGAAAGCGCCTCGTCAAAAGACAGGTTTCCTTTTTTGCGGTTCTTTCCCGCCCCGAATACCAGAATCGTCCCGCCGATGCCATTGCATAATTCAATCAAGTTTTTGATGTGCCATTCCAGCATTTCCCGGGTCGACGAACCGCCAAAAAGCTGCAATTCCGGATGATTGTAGACTAAGGACTGAAAGCCGATGGCCGTGATCCCGCGGTCAGCCAGAATCTTCTTAACATCCTCTCTCTCCTTCTTGGGGACCCGGGGGGAATTCTTCCAGAGCAGCGTGGGGGCAATTTCGATTCCCTTAATCGGCAAAGGCTTAATAATATCCAGCGCCTTTAAAAAAGAATGCCCCCCAAGGGCGATGTTAGAGATTCCTATATTCATAAAGGTCGCAGGGTGAGAAAATCTTTGGGACTGTTTAGTTACAGCGTAAAATGTTTTTTATGTTTCTTTTGCGATGAAGTCTTTCTTCCTGGTGGCGCGCAAAAAAGTTGTCGGCAATTCTTTTAAAGATCGCCAGTTCAAGGCCGATGAATATCATGACTACCCCGATCGTCATATAGGAGTGCCGAAATGCAGTTTCTTGGATACCAAAAATCAAGAACGCCATAAAAACAAAAGCAACACCCGCACTGAGAAGCAGTAACCCCATCATCCCCAGGTAATACGCCCTCTCGCGGCTAAAGGTCACGGAAAAGAAAACGATAATGAGATCATCAATAGCCCTTTGAAGCCTTCCTAAGAAATTATATTTTGAAATACCGCGAAAACGGGGCCGGTGCACAACCGGAATCTCGGTTACCCTAAAACCGTTACGATGAGCAAAGGCTGCGGCAAAACGGTACAAGTCACCGTAAAGCGCCAGATATTGGATAACATTCATCCGGAAACACTTTAAGCCCGAAAAATAATCTTCAAATTTTAAACCTGTAATCAAACGCATAAGCCAATTAAAAAGCCGCGAGGTAAGAATCGTCCGTTTTTCATCTTGGCGATTCACACGCTTACCCGAGACCACATCAAACCCCTCATCCATTTTCTTAACCAGCTTCGGGACATCCTCGGGATCATGCTGTAAATCACTATCAATCACAACAACGTATTGCCCCTTGACCAGTTCAAATCCCTGTTCCAGGGCAAGGGCCTTGCCCATTTTCTTAAAGAAATTAATCACGGTAATATTGCTGTTGTTGCGCTGAATTTCTTCCAGGACTTTCTCGCTATCGTCGGTAGAGCCGTCATTGACGAAAACAATCTGAAAACTCCGCCCAAATTCAGAAAGCGCCTTATTGAGCCTCTGAAACAAAGGCATTAAATTGCCTTCCTCGTTATGAGCCGGAATAACCACGGAAATATCATATTCTTTCATGGAGCCCCCTTAGATTTTTTCAAATATGTCTTTACGCTACATTTATTATTGTAAGAAATATGCCAATAAACTCAAACGAAAAGTTTCTTTAGAAAACCAATCATGCGCCGTAGCGAGAATAATTTTATCGCCTTTAACGGCGAGCGCAAATAGTACGCCAGGTAAAAATTGGCCTGATAACGGACAAGTTGTTCCTGTGTAAAATTGGGGTGGCCCAACGCCGTGCCTGCCTGCTTGCCATAAGCCGTCCAATCGCCGGTTTTAAGGCTAAAGCCGTTTTGATTCTTGCGCGCCATCTCGTAAATCTGCGTCCCCGGAAACGGCGTTAAAATCGCAAAGTTAACGCTAGAGCAATACCGTCGCATCTTGAGGGCAAACTTCTTTGTCTTTAAAAGGCTCTCCTTGGTCTCAAATGGAAGCCCAAGAATAAAATTAAGCTCAATATTCGTTATGCCGACTTCTTTGCAGATTTTTAGCACCTTTTCGGCCATCTCCGGCGTGGTCCCTTTGCCGCACAATTCCAGGATTTTAGGATCCGCGGATTCTATCCCCAAGCTTAGCTCGTCACAGCCGCTTTCTTTCATCGCCCTGACCAAATCTTCGTCGATGGTGTTAACCCGGGTGCTGGCAATCCAGCGGATATTTAATTTTTCTTTAATAAACCTCTGGCAAAATTCCATCGCATGCGGCTTTGACAGCGGAAACGTTCCGGCCTTAAGATCAAACCTTTTAAAACCGTAGTTGTCCATGCCATAGCGGATCTCTTCGATAATCCTTTGAGGGCTTTTATAGCGGACATCCCGACCCAGCGTTCGAAAACAAAAAACACATTCAAAGGGACAACCCCGCAAGGGCTCAACCGGAACGACAGAATACTTTTTTAAGTCATATAAATCCCACGCCGGAAAAGGCAATGTGTTTAAATCCTCAAAATCCTTGCGCGGCGGATTAACAGAAATATCTCCCTCGGCGCTTCTGTAGGCGAGGCCGTTGATATCTTTAAGGGCTTTGCCTTGAACAATGCTCCGAAGGGTCGACTCCCCTTCGCCTACGCACACAATATCAAACGACGGAAATTGCTTGAGGGTCTCATGGGGAAGGGCGGTCACATGTTGTCCGCCGACGATGGTAACGATATGCGGGTTATTTTTCTTAACCTCTTCCGCTATCTTGGCGGCATCAATAATTTCTTCCGTATATGCCGGAAGAGCCAGGTATCCGGGGTTGGTTTTACGAATCTCCTCGACTAACTGTTCCAGCGTCATTTTTTCCGCTTGAGGATCAAGAATAGAAACGTCCAGGCCTTCCTTCCGCAGGACCGCGGCAAGGATAGCGATTCCGGCCCGTAAATGCGGTTCGGTATGCTGAACATAATCTTTCCGCTGGGAAATAAAAGCGCTGTTAAGCAGGACGAATTTTCCAGGCATGGTATTGCACCGGCTAAGTTTTTTCGTAAACACCAAAAATGGTTATTCCAAAGGGAATCGGGAAATTATTTCTGATAAAAAACGTTTCCAATCGGCAAACCGCGTAAAGGATCGCGTTGATAAAACGCGGCAACGGAGCGTAGACAAGCCGCGACCCTTTTTTGTTAAATAATTTTGCGCCGGCAATCGGCAGAAAAAGAAAGAACATCCAGTATCCCAGCCGACGGCATTGCATAACCGAAAGAATATTCTTAACTAGTCCCTTGCTATAGCGCCTCACATGGCCGTAAAACCGGTCGTGGGCACTATACAGCCAAGGCAAAGCCGGAACCGTAAACAAAAAAATCCCGCCGGGTTTTAAGACACGGCGGATTTCCCGTACCGCCAGAGCATGATCTTCGATGTATTCTAAAACATCGAATGCCGTAACAATATCAAAGTATCCGTCGGGATAATCGATCGCACAGGCGCTCGACACCTTTTTCTCGTAACAGGCATTTGGGCTTAAGGACTCAACGGCCTTCGCCTCGCTATCGATCGCAAAAACTTTTCCATAAGTCTGCATTAACGCCAGATCATCACCCGTGCCTACGCCGATGTTTAATATTTTCCGTTGGGCGGGAATATCCTCTTTCCCGGATACCCGATCGAACAGTATCCGTATCAGATCCAGCTTACTCTTATACCAGAAATAATCTTTCGAGAGGCCGGCGGCCGGGGCGCGTAAGTCCATAATCTTTCCCTGGGAGAAATTTTCCTTAAAAAGCCTTTTTCAAAGTACCGGTAATATACGCGATTTGAGATGATGTCATTTCAGGATATACAGGTAACGATAAAATCTTTTCGCTGGCGGATTCGGTCTCCGGAAATGCGCCTTTTGAATAACCCAATTGGGCGTATCCCTTTTGAAGATAAAACGGAATAGGATAATGGATTCCTGCTTGAATACCGTTTTTGGATAAAAATTCGATTACCTTTGATCGGCGATCAACCTGGACAACAAACAGATGAAAAACATGGGTCTCGGGATTTACAATGTCGGGGAGCTTAAGAATGCCTTTCTTTTCCAGCGGTTTTAACTCTTGAGAATATTTCTTTGCGATCTCCCAGCGCTTAAGATTCCACTGATCCAGATATTTGAGCTTAACGTTTAAAACTGCGGCCTGGATACTGTCGAGCCTGGAGTTTATTCCCCGTTGGGGGTATTCATATTTCTTTTCGGAACCGAAATTGCGCATGCTGCGGATTTTCTTTGCCAACTTTTCCGAGGAAGCCGACATCGCCCCGCCGTCGCCGTAAGCCCCCAAATTCTTCCCGGGATAAAAACTGAAACATCCGAATTGCCCAAAAGTGCCGACGCGTTTCTTTTTCCAGCGCGCTCCCGCGGCCTGGGCAACGTCTTCGACGATAAAAAGCGAATGCTTTTGGGCAATTTTTGCAATAACATCCATATTACAAGCACGCCCGTACAAATGAACGGGACAAATCGCTTTAGTGCGGGACGTAATCGCGGATTCGATTTTCTTTAAATCAATTAAATACGTTTCCGGGTCCATATCGACTAAGACCGGACGCGCGCCCGTCTCCATAACCCCGACCGCCGTTGCCACAAAGGTATTAGCCGGAATGATCACCTCGTCATTGACTCCTAATCCCAGGGCAGCAAAGGCTAAATGAAGCGCGTCGGTCGCATTCGCAACGCCAACAACGTAATCGGCCTCCAGAAATTCCGCAAAAGACCGCTCAAACTCTTCCACCTGCGGCCCCAAAATAAAAGAAGCCGAGGCGCAAACCTCGGCAATATTTTTATCAATCTCTTTCTTAAGTTTTTGATACTGAATCTTAAGATCCACCAAGGGAATATTCATTTCAAGCAACCTCAGATAGGTAGGTCATGAGCTGCATTATAAGCACTATTAATTTCCAGCGCCAATCGGTTACAGCGGGCATGGGCCTTAAAACAACGGTCACAATTGAAATCCGACCCTTGAGAACTAATAAGCAGCCGCTCAAATTCTTTGCGGTTATCCGGAATGGCCCCTAACTTACCGAATAGAAATGACGGCGTAGCAATACTCGAGCAGCGATACATGTTGCCGTCAGCAGCCAGTGTCGTCTGGTAATACGTGTAGACGCAATGCCTGTAATTCATCCGGTCGACGTCTTGATTGAAAGGCGGAAAGTAAAAAATGTAAGGTTTATCGTCGGGGCTATGAGAGTAAAACTTCTTTAGGCGCTGTTCATAAACAAGATTCTGCGGGATTTCCACTTTTTGTTTATAGTCGCGCACCCGGGCAAACGGTTTTCCGTATTGGTCGTAAGGAATGGAAAAACGCAGGGAATCAACCCCCAACTCTTTGGCGATTCTTACCATGCGCGCAATTTCCTCCTCGGAAGAATTAACCGAATTCATCAAATAACAGATCCTGACCGCCGGCCGCTGAGGATTCTTCTTTTGAAGAGCACACGCCATCGCGATCCCTTCGATGATCGTGTCGAAGTGATTGACTTTAAGATTCTTCGTCTTCATGTGGCTTTCGGGCGTTCCGGCATCGAGACTGACCGAAAGATAATCTTTCTTATCCATCAGCATAAAAAGTTCGGTCAGAAAGCCTTTTTCCTCTTCGAGATTCTTAAGCCGTGAGCCGTTGGTATGGATACCAAAACTTACTTTAAGTCTTTTTGTCACCCGAAGAAAATCCATCAGGTAAGGATTTAAAAGCGGTTCCGTATAGGCACCTCCGAAGATATGGTACTCGCACTTGGCGGGGCCGATATCTTCCAAAAGCCTTAAAACCTTTGGTTCGTCCATCCCTAAGGGGCGTTTAAGAAGCCCTCCCTGGCAATAATAACAGTCAAAATCACACGGACGTTTGTGGTCACCGGGCAGGTGGATCTCAAGCTGACGGGGATAGACGACCTTACCGGCAAAGACCTTGCTAAAGTCTCCGCCCAAGAAGTCTTTAAGGATCTTGAGGTAATCGTAATTGTCAGGCCGCTGGGGCAAGCCGTCGATTAAAGGTAAGGCAACGGATTCTTCGGAAGCCATATCTTCCTTTTTTGGCCAGGATAACAGTTTCTTCCTGAGTGATCTCTCCCAGCCATATTATTAAATTTATTTAAAATAGTAGGGTATTTTAACTCGGAAAATCCCCAACGACAAGATAAAAAATAGCTTCAATAGGATTTTGGGGAAAAGGGCGGCAGGATTGCTTTGGCAATCCTGCCGCCCTTCCCACCTTTTATTATACTAATATTAATTTAAATACTACTTTTTATTATCAGTCTTCGTATTCGTAAGCTCTCCGCGGCTGGTGTTGATGAATAGCATCTGTTGCTTCATCTGGGCAATAGCCTCTTTACCAATCACAAGATAAGTCCCTGGCATCACTGAAATACGCAACCCGACGATCTCGTTTTGGATAAGATCCTCCATGCCGATCTTCTTAAAAACCTTAGGATCTACCGTCCTGCCAAGGCCTCTCTCAAATCTTCGTCAACCGTAGAAATCGGTTTGATATTAAATTTCTCGACAAGGATCTTTAGCACGTTCGGTGATACAAAAGCCGGCAGAGACGGACCAAGCCGTATATTCTTGATGCCTAAATAAAGCAGCGTCAGAAGAATGCAGACCGCCTTTTGTTCATACCAGGAAAGAATAAACGACAACGGCAATTCATTGACACTGCATTTAAACGCACCGGCCAAGGCCGAAGCGATTTTAATCGCCGAATAAGCATCATTGCACTGGCCACAATCCAGCAGCCTGGGCAAGCCGCCGATCGCACCAAAATCCAAACGGTTAAATCTGAATTTTCCGCAGGCTAAAGTCAGAATGATGCAATTCTTGGGAACTTTCTGAGCAAATTCCGTAAAATAATTTCTCCCCGGCTTTGCCCCATCGCAACCGCCGATCAAGAAAAATCGCTTGACCGCACCCGCCTTAACCGCCTCGATCACCTTATCGGCAACACCCAAAACCGCCTGGTGGCCGAATCCGACGAGAATCGATTTCTCAATTCTGTCTTCTTTAAAGCCTCCCAAGTTTCTGGCCTTGGTGATAATTTTACTGAAATCCTTCTTTCCGTTTTTCAGCTCGATATGCCCGACACCAGGCCAGGCAACCAGGCCGGTCGTAAATATCCTGTCCTTGTACGAAGCCACGGGCTCTTGAATGCAATTGGTCGTCATCAGCACAACCGCCGGTATCCCATCAAATTCTTTCTTTTGATTCTGCCAGGCAGTGCCAAAGTGCCCGACGAGATTCTTGTATTTATTAAGCTCGGGATAACCGTGCGCAGGCAACATCTCCCCGTGCGTATAAATATTTACTCCCGCATCTTTTGTCTGCTCTAAAAGTTGCTTCAAGTCATCCAGGTCATGCCCTGAAACAATAATCGCCGGACCTTTTTTTGTTCCCAAAAGGACTTTGGTGGGAACCGGGTTTCCGAAATGTTTTGTATGCGCCGTATCCAATATTTCCAGGCATTTTAAATTAACTTTCCCGAATTCCATGATAAGGCTTAAGTAAGCATCGGCTGTTAGAGTATCATCGACCAAGGAAGCCATCCCTTTATAAAAGAAGGCATTAACCTCCTCGTCTTCTACGCCTAAGACAGCAGCATGGTCGGCATAGGCTGCCATCCCCTTCATCCCGTAGAGAAGTATTTCTCTGAGGCTCCGGATATCCTCATTAATATTAACGTCAGAGAACAAGCCAACTGCCAAACCCTGACCGAGCAGATTATCTAAAGAATCAGCCGGCTTAAACTCGGCAGCCTTAGGCAGCTTATCGGAGAAATCGTTGCCGTTTTTATTCTTATAGGCCTTTAAAAACGAGTTCTTGAGATTTTCTCTAACCGTATAAGACTTCCTGATCATTCCTGCAATACGTTCGGGGTCAAAATTAACATTGGTGACAGTAGTAAACAATCCCTCAATCAAGAATAAATCCGCCTTTTTCTCTTTAACCCCTAAATCCCGCGCCATCTTGCCAAAAAAGGCAATGCCCTTCAAACCATGAAGCAGCAGGTCCTGCAAAATAGCCGTATTGGAATCTTTTCCGCATACCCCTTTTACCGTACACCCTTGCCCTTTGGCAGTTTGTTCACATTGCCGGCACATCATTTCCATGTCAATCTCCTTAGTTTATTTTCTTGTATTGGCCGATAGACTCTTAAGCGTAACCGCCCCTAATCTTTCCAAAGCATAATTTTCAATCTTTTTCAGCTCTCCCCTCAAAGGACAGCAAGACTTCTGGGAGCAGGGTTCTTTAAGGAATACGCATTCACTGACACAGACATCCCCCTGAAAAACTTTTATGATATCCAAGAGCAATATGTCCTGAGCAGGCCGGGCAAGAATAAACCCCCCTTGATTTCCTTTGGCCGAATCTAAAATCCCGCTCTTTTGCAAAAGCTGGAGTATCTTTCTTAAAAAAGCCCTGGGGATACCCAATTTCTCCTCGAGATACACGGTTGAAACCATTTTCTCTTTTGATTGCGCGATCTCTCTTAAGGCCCTGACCGCATAATCCGTATCCCTGGTAATCAGCTTCATGTCCTAATGATACTATATAGGTATCATTTGTCAAGAAAAAAATAATCAAATAAATATATTAAAATCACGCAGAAAAACCTAAACGCCTCTGAAGAATTTTCGGTAATACAAGTACACGGTAAGATTTAAAGAAAGCATCGCGTAGGAATAAAAGAAATCCTCCAGGGGTATCGTTAAGACTCTCACCCCCCATACTGCGGCAGGATTGTAGACAACAACCGGCAGGGCCGTCAGGATATAATTAACAATCAAAAAGGGCACGTAGCCCGCGAGTATAAAAAGCCAATACCGCGAAGAGTTCAACAGCCCCGGAAGAAACCAAAGAGTTAACAACATGGCTGCTCCGCAAAACATAAGGACCGTAAAAGTGTATGCCCTTTCCTGATTAAAGAAAGCAAGGGCAAGAAATCCCATCGCCCATACCAAAAATACAGCCCTTGGAATTCTGAAACCGCCTTCCTTAATATAAAGCGCGATAACCTCATAAATAAAAATACAACTAAACGGCACCACCACAAAAAACAGCACCTCTTCAAGCGGAAGCCCGAAAAAGTTCATACCCAGCACATACCGGGCATTAAAACCCCAATCTCCCCGCGCAGTCGCCATAACATCCCAGACAATAAAAACCGTCCCCACCGATAGAATCGATAAGAATAATTCCGGAAAACGCCTATAATATCCAATTTTCTTTTTAAAGCTGAAAAGAAAAGGAAAAATAATAACCAAAAAATCAATCCACAAGTAAGTGCTCATTTTTCCAATAATTCCTTCCGGAGATTGCCCAGAGAACTTCGCTGCTGTTTTGTTAGCTTTCCGTTTCTTAGCAAAAATTCAATCATTTCTAACTGGGTCTTTAGATCAACTCTTGCATAATCTTTACGAACCAGTGACAAATAAAGAGCATTTACATCCTGAAGCCGTTTCTCTCCCACCCCAAAAAAAGGCGGCAGATGAGACAGGGTTGCGAACCGGACAAAACGTACTTCTAAGTCATCAGGATCTTTGTCGACGGCTTTATCGAGTAATTTTAAAGCCAGAGAAAGGCCGCTTACTTTTTGGGCAGGATTGAAAGAAAATTTGGCTTCAAGCCCTTTGGTCGCTCCGTAATAGGAAAGCACAATCGCCGGATACTCCTCGGAATCAGCAGGTAATCTAGTCTCGATTAATTTTAGGAGCGCTTTTGTATTTTTTTTACCCTTCTGAGCCTCCCGAAACTCTTTGCGAAGATATTCCCTGGTTATCGCTACGGATTCCGCTTCGAGTGCTTCTAAGTCCGCCGTCCAACAGGCTATAATAATCGAGAAAAGAGCAATAAAGAAATAGCGGGAATTTCGCATAATCTAAAACCTGCTACCGAAGAACGTAACAATAAAATAGGCTCTTATTAAAAGCAGTAATTTATGAAAATCACAAATGCGGACTCGTTTTGATAATAAAAACGCAGCATCAAGATTCTTAATTTTTCTAAAGAGCGCGTTGTAATAAAGATATACCGAATATACCGCCAGGACATAGCTCCTGGGAATCTTTCTTATGCCGTCCAGCGCTACTTTAAATTCCTCCTCAACCTCGGCCTCCATTCGTTTCTTGGCCGCCTCGTTAATATCTTCCTTATTCCTGATTCCCGGTAGATAAATCCGCCCGCGCGCCTCCAGGTCGTTTTTTATATCACGCAAAAAGTTGACCTTTTGAAAAGCCGACCCCAATTTCCTGGCAGGAACAACCAGCTCCTTAAATAACGGTTCATTCCCGGCGCAAAAAACCTTCAGGCACATGAGCCCGATAACTTCCGCGGAGCCATAAACATACCTGTCATAAGAATTCTTATCATGGAATTTAAGCGTCAGGTCCATTTCCATGCTGGCAAGAAATGCGTCAATATACTCGCCATCGATCTTATATTTCTTAACCACATCCTGAAAGACCTCCAAAACCGGATTAGTCGAAACGCCAGCGCGAATAGCCCCATTAACATCTTTCTTGAATTGCTCCAACAAAATCTTTTTATCGCAACTTTGAAACGTATCCACAATCTCATCCGCCACGCGAACAAATCCGTATATACCGTAGATGGCATCCTGCGCCTCTTTGGGGAAAACCTTGATCCCCAAACTAAAAGAAGTGCTGTAACGGTTCGTCATCAGCCGGCTGACCTCGTAACAGGTCTTAAGATAAAGATCCATGGTCATGGACAATCCTCTCTAAAACAAGTTTGGAGCCGACAATCACCATCGGCAGTCCGGTTCCCGGCACGGTCGAGGCGCCGACGTAATAAAAGTTTTTTAACTTCTCGTCTTTGTTGGAGGGCCTTAGGTATCCGATTTGGGTCATTCCGTGGCAAAGGCCTAATCCCGATCCCCGATAGAGATTAAACATTATTCCCCAGTCTTGGGGTGTTAAAATCTTCTTGACTAATGTATTTTTTGCGACATCGAAACCAATCCTTTTCGACAAATCACCAACGATATTATCCGCTAAATCTTCCTTGTCGAACCAATCTTTCTTAAAACGCAGATCCGGCACCGGACAAAGAATCAAAATACTCTCGCAACCCTCCGGGGCATATTCGGGATAAGCCTTTGTCGCCACATTAACATAATAATACGGCCTTTGCGGCGCCATCGCGGAAACAAAAACATTTTTGGCATACCCCTTAAAATTGCTCCCCAGGAAATAATTGTGTTGCATCGCATTATCGATTTTCCCCTTAACGCCTAAGTAAATCGTAAAAGGCGCCAGGCTCCATTGCATTTTATCCAGGCGCTTTTGACTGAACGCCGGTCTTTGTAAAACTTCTCCGCGAAAAGATGCCGCGTCGGCATTCGAGATAAAGATATCCGCCGGCCAGCGGCGGCCGGTTTGATCTTCCAGCTCGACGGCATTATTGTCTCTTATGTGAACCTTCTTTACCTCTGATTCAAAAACAAAATCAACGCCCTTGCTTTTGAGAGTATTAACCAGCGCCTCGACAATCCTATACATTCCCCCTTGCACCCCCCAATAACCGTTGTGGCGGAATTCGACATAATTTAGAAGGGAATAAATCGCCGGTGTTCGAAAGGGTGTAGCCCCCAAAAAGAAAGAAACTAAAGAAAAGATGACCCGTAGCTCCTGGGACGAGAAATTTCTTTCGACCTCTTGCCACATATTCCTGAAAAGATACGGCAGATGTTTAACCGGAACGCTGGCAAGTTTGCCGAGATAATCCAGGGGCCCGTAAAAATTAGTTTTGATCACCTTGGTGTCGGTGTCATGAAAAAGCTGCTGGCCCTTGCGTAGATATCTTTCAACCTTCCGCGCGACATCCGGCTCGATATCGGCAAACTCTTTTTCCAGTTTGAAAAGGTCTTTGTGAATTTTGTATGGCCTGCTGCGGCCTTCAAAAAATACCTGATATAGCGGATCAAGCTCTCGAAGACCGATGGGATTGGCGATACCGCAACTTTTAAAAAGCTCCTCCAGCTCATAGCTCATACTCATAAATGACGGGCCGATATCGAATTTAAACCCGTCCAAGACAAGCTGGTTGAGCCGGCCGCCGGGGGTTTTATTCTTTTCTAAAACCGTAACCTTGCACCCCATTGCCGAAAGCCTTAGGGCTGTCGCCAGGCCACCCAAACCCGAACCGATGATAACAACCTTTTTCATGGGCCTTCTTTAAAAGAGTTCTTGGCTATCGAACTTTCTGCGGACTGCACAGATGCGCCGCTGAAACGGCGGTGCGTCCGCAGCTATTACAGATATAGGAAAGTTCTCTGATCTTGTCGTTACACAAATGCCTCTGATCGGCGATTAATGACCCGCACCAATCGCATTGTGCATCACCGCGCATAATGGGCACGCACAGATGGCCGTCTTTAGTTGTTGTCTGGCGACAGGTGGGGCAATGGTGAGAAGTTTTTTTGGCAGATTTCTTTACTTTTTTTGCTTTAACCATTACGGCTCTCCTTATGTTTTATGGAATTTATTTTCTGAATCAAGAACAAGGCTGGTCTTTTGTCGAGTGAGATTTCTATCCGCCGCCACTCATTGACGGTGGCGGTTTTGATCCATTGAGTGGGAGCAGTTAAATCACAGGCAACACAAAGCAAGGTCGCCGCCTCACAACTGGCGAGAACATCTTTTAGGAGATTATCATTGCGGTAAGGCGCCTCCATAAAGATCTGCGTCTGATTCTCCTGGGCAGAGCGCCGTTCTAAATCTTTAATCTTTTTGATTCGTAGATTTTTTTCTTTCGGCAGGTACCCGTTAAAAGCAAAATTTTGCCCATTTAACCCCGATGCCATGAGCGCAAGGGTAATTGACGACGGGCCGACCAGAGGGATAAGTTCCATGCCATGTTTGTGCGCCAGCAAAACCAAATCCGCGCCTGGGTCGGCAACGCAGGGACAACCGCTTTCGGAAATAATCCCTGCATTCTTATCTGCGATCGTCTTGATGTATTTTTGAATCTCGGCGGCAGGGGTGTGTTCGTTGAGCAAAAGAAATGTGCAGTCGGCAGCGGAGAACTGCGGATTTATTCGTTTTAAGAAAACTCTTGCCGGTTTTTCTTCCTCGACAATAAAAAGGCGGATAGACTCGATTGTCCGCGCAATATACTGCGACACAACCGAGAAATTCTCTTCGGCAATGACATTAGGAATAAGATACAGTTTTCCCGGCATAAAAAAACCCTATGATGACTTTTCCCCTCTTATGCTGATCGTCACATTGTTAAAGGGAATTTTCTTTCCCGAATCGGCAATGGCCTGCTCGATTAAGCCTACGAGACCGAAACAGCACGGAACCTCCATGTGGGCGTAAGTGACAGATTTAATCGTATTATTCTTAATAATCTCCGAGAGCCTCTCTTCATAAATACTCATATCGTCCAGCTTTGGGCATCCGACTAATAAAACTTTACCTTGCAATAGGTCTTGATGAAAATCCGCATAGGCAAAGGGTACACAGTCTGCCGCAATCAACAAATCGCAGTTTTCCAAATACGGTGCATGAGGCGGAACCAACATGATCTGAACCGGCCATTGACGAAGCTGCGATTCGCCCTTGGGTTGGGCCGATTTTTCTTTGCCCGACGCTTTGGAGCCTTCACGAAGATCCATCATCCGCGAACCCGGACAGCCGGAAGGCACCGCCTTAGTAGCAGCACAAGAGGAAGATTTTTCAAGAGGATTCATAATACCTTTTCGGGCAAGATAATCCGTCGCTTCTTTAAGGTATTCAGTCTCATTATGCTCTTTGAGATGTTCGAGATGCGCCCTGACAACATTAGGGCCTTGTTTGACAATATTAATGATGACTTTCTCCTCGTCATATTTCTCCGCTTCCCGCTCTTCGATGGTGATCGCACCTTCGGGACAATGACCGATACAGGCGCCTAATCCGTCACAAAATAGATCGCTGATAAGTCGCGCCTTGCCGTCAATGATCTGTAAAGCCCCTTCCGGACAATTGGGAATACATAGGCCGCAACCGGTACATTTCTCTTCGTTGATATTAATAATTTTTCGTTTAGACATGAGTCCTCGATGAGCTTGAAGGGCGAACCGCCGTTTCTTAAGAAACGGCGGTTCGCCCCCTGTTTTTCTAAAACCTTTAATAATTCTCCGCCAGCATTTCAAAATGCGCTTGGGGATGCCTGCAGGCCGGACAAACGGTGGGAGCGGTTGCACCTTCAACAACATAACCGCAATTGGCACAATGCCATTTAACCGGTTTATCTTTCTTGAAAACCTTGGCCTCGGCAACATTCTTAATCAATGCCCGATAGCGCTCTTCATGAAATTTCTCCACCTTGGCGATTTGCGCAAACGTATTAGCCACTTCGGGAAAACCTTCCTCCTTGGCCACTTTGGAAAAATCTTGATAGAGCATCGTCCATTCCATATTCTCGCCGGCAGCAGCCGCCTCCAGATTGCTTTTTGTGTCGGCTATTTTACCCGCCGGATAGCTGGCGGTAATTTCCGCCTCTCCACCTTCTAAATGGTTAAAGAACATCTTGGCATGCTCTTTTTCATTTTCGGCAGTCTCGGTAAAGATATTCGATATCTGCACAAACCCTTCCTTTTTAGCCACGCTGGCAAAATAGGTGTAGCGGTTACGCGCCTGCGATTCGCCGGCAAACGCCGCTAAAAGATTTTTCTCCGTTTGTGTTCCTTTAATCGACTTTCCCATTTTCTTTCTCCTTATTTAATCAGTGTTTAAGAAAATATCTAACCGGCCTTAACTATCTTGGCAAATTCCTTTCCGTATTCATAACACCGCTTAAGCTCATTCTCATCCGGAACATACTGTACAGACAAACCCGGTTGCGCCAAGGTAATCCCCGCTTCCTTAACGATCTCTTCGATAGCCTTAACCGCCCCGCCGGCCCAACCATAGGAACCGAAGGCGCAAGCGACTCTATTTCTCGGCTTTAATCCTTTTAAGAAAGCCAAAAATCCTCCGATAATCGTCAGCATATCGTTATCGTGGGTCGAAGAACCAAACAAATACCCCTTGGCGTCGAGCATCTGAGTAATGATTTCGGTGCGATCAGTTACTGCCACGTCATAAAGCTTTACTTCCAGCCCGGCATCGGTTAATCCCTGGCTCATCTTATACGCCATTTTCTCGGTAGCACCCCACATGGTTTCATAGGCAATAACGACCTTGGGCTTGGTTTTGTTCTGGGACCAGCCGGTGTAAGCATCAATGGCTTTTTTGATATCGCGGCGCCAGATAATACCGTGGCTGGGCGCGATCATCTTAATAGGAAGCCCCGACGTTTTAATCTCTTCCAGCTTCCTGGCGATAACAGAGCTTAGAGGCCAAAGAATATTCGCATAATACTTTGCGTCTTCTTCCATCAGAACGGCCGGATCAGTTTCATCATCAAACCTCTCGGAAGTAGCATAATGCTGACCAAAGGCATCGTTAGGCATCAAGAGCTGTTCTTCCGGGCAATAAGTAAACATGCTGTCCGGCCAATGGATCATGGCCGCTTCGATAAACTGAAGCGTCCTTTTGCCTAAATTGATTTTATCGCCGGTTTTCACAACTTGAAAATCCCAATTGCCGTAATAATGTTTTTGCAAGCCCTCCTTGCATTTTTGCGTGCCGAACATTTTTGCCTTGGGGCACAGCTTAAGAAGTTCGGGATAAGCGCCGGAATGATCGGTTTCAACGTGATTGGCGACGATATAATCGATCTTTCCCGGGTCAACCACCTGGCGGATATTTTCAATCAATTCTTTGGCAAACGACGCATGCACCGCGTCCACCAACGTAATCTTATCGTCGACGATAAGATACGAATTATACGTCGTCCCCCTCTTGGTGGTATAGGTATGCCCGTGAAAATGGCGCATATTCCAATCAATGGCGCCGACCCAATAGATATTTGATAGTATTTTTACGGCAGACATAATAAGCCCCTTTCCTTAAACCTTAATAGCCCTGGAACTGTTCGGAAACAATGTTTATCCCCGGAACCAAAAGCTCTTCAGATAAAATCCTTCTCATCGCCGTTACCATCGCCGGCGGCCCGCAGACATAAAATTTTCTCTCTATAAAATCAGGAATACTGTCTTTAATTATCTGGCCGGTAATAAATCCTACTTTACAGGAAAATTTATCGCACGGCTCCATCAATACATGCAAAACCCTAAGATTCCCGCACTGATTTTGCATTTGGTCCAGTTCATCTTTAAAGGCAATCTCATGAATATTCTTATTACCGTAAAATAAGACCATGTCGTTTTTAATGTTCTTATCAACCGCGTATTTAAAGATGCTGCGGATAGGGGCAATACCGATACCGCCGGAAAGAAACGCGATTCTGGGCGCTTTTTCGTCTAGGATAAATTTGCCGAAAGGATACTGTATTTTTACGGAATCGCCCGGCTTTAGATGATTAAGCGTCCGGGAAAATTCGCTGTCGGTAATTTTCTTGGTAAATTCAATATAGCCTTTTTCCGTCGGCGAACTGGAAATCGATAAATATTTCTTTATCTCTTTATCAGTTTTAACTGTCACGGAAAGAAACTGGCCGGCTTGAAAATCAGCCGTGGCACCCACATCCACGCGAAAGCTCTTGACACTGGGAGTTCTTTGAATAACTTCCTTTATCGTTCCTTCTGATTCCGGCATTGCTTTCCTTTATGATCTGATGGAGAAATTAGGCTTTTTTTTCGAACATGTCCTTGCCCACGCCGCATTCCGGACACACCCAAGTATCGGGCAAGTCTTCGAATTTCGTTCCCGCAGGAATACCGTTTTCCGGATCGCCTACGGCAGGGTCATAAATGTAGCTACAAACCGTGCATTGATATTTATTCATCCTTTACCTCCTTTTAAAGAGGAATTATTATTGTTAGGCTAAATACAACCCTACTTCCCTACCAAAATTCCTACCAATTGTAATACGTTATTGTAAAATTGTCTACAAATTCATCCGCCAGGCCTGTCGTATCTGTTTCTCGCGTCCCTTGCAAATATTCCATCCTTCGACTATAATTTATCCAGAACTTCATGGGGGTGATAGGCCTCGACTTGAGTTTGACGCTGTAAGGATGGCGTGCCGGGGAAGCTTGGTCGGCCCCGTTAAAAATCCAAGCAAAACTAAACGCAAACGATCAAACGTTAGCGGAAGCCAATGAAATCGTGAATAACGTTTTCATGGGCGAAACAGTCCTCGCTTAAATTAAGTGAGGCCCTCTTGTAAGCTTCGCCTGCGGGTTTATAAAGAGGACGACAGCAGGCTGGTCCCGCTGATTGCTTTTGTTAACGGGACGAGACCTTAAAAGCTGGCCCTTTTTGTATTTTGTTTGTTGAAGCCAAAAAGGGCGAGATTTAAAAGACAAACTACGCACGTAGAGGTCTTTACGGAGTAACCCAAGGACGCGAGTTCGATTCTCGCCACCTCCACCAGGCTTCGTCAAAGTGCTTTCGCCTTTGACTTCGCCTGGCTTCGCCGGAAGTCAAGGGCGAAAGCAATCCAAAAAAGCCTGGTGGTTACCCTGCGAAGCCAAACACGATAAGTATTTGGCGAAGCAGGGTCCACTATTTGAGAGATGCACTACGTATACATTCTGATTAGTAAAGTGGACCCTTCCAAATATTATGTCGGGATCACACAAAATATCAAAAAAAGACTCGCCGAACATAACGAAAACCCTTCTTGCAGTTATACTACAAAATATAAACCTTGGAATTTAACTACCCTCATTTCTTTCAGCGATAAAAGAAAGGCAACTAATTTTTAGATTTATCTCAAAGCGCATTCCGGCAAAACTTTTTTAAAAAAACACCTTATCTAGTAATTCCCTGCAACACCCCAAGAAAACCCATCCACAGGATGGGCTTTACGTTTGGTGGCCCTCGGCCGTCCCTTATTCCGGAAAAGGCCGAGGGCCACCACTCCTAAGAAGCACAAGACCACCCGCCTGCACATTTTCCGATTCTCTAAGAATCTTTTAACTAAATATGTTACAATGTTTTTATAGTTAGCAGCGTCTACCAAGAACTTAAAAGTTGTATAAAGTTTTATAAAAATATAGAGATAAAGATTTATGAAAAACAAAGGTTTTACGCTCATAGAAATTCTGGTTATTGCGTCAATAATAGCTGTGTTAGCAACTATCGCCCTTGTTAGCTTACTTCGTATGTTTATAGCATTTAACGAGGCCAGTGCCCGAAACACGATAAGAACAATTGCTTCCGCCTGCGAACAATATGCCTCATTCCACGGCGGAGAATATCCGTCATATGAAGGTCAATTAATCAGCCCGCACGATAGGCCCCCTTATATTAGCGAAGCCTTTGATCGCAAGGTAAAACACGGATATACCATTTATGAATTCTTCCTGAACCCGAGCGTGTATCACCTTAAAGCTAGGCCTGTACGCCGTGGCGTAACGGGCAATAATTGCTTTTACATGTACTCGGATCAGGGTCTGGTTTTAGTCTCCAAACCGGTACAGACGTCAGGAGAATGCCCCCGCTACGATCCCCCTGCTTATCCTTAATTAAGAAAATTTAGCTAAAATAAAGTCGGCGAGCACTTTAACAAAACAAAGTGCCGGACGAAGCGGCAGCCACGAGGCATTGGTTACTGCAGTTTATCGTTTCGGATATAATACTTTTGTTTCCCGATATATCTCGGCGCATAGTTTTCCTTAAAGAATTCAGCAAGTTGTTTGTAATCCGCAGCTGTGATCAACTCTTTTTGAAATAGATCCAAAAGGAAATCTTGATTGCGATAACGGCAGGTGACAACTGCCGGCCGGGTTGTTATTATTTTGTCCGCAATCCCGGTGCGCAGGGCATCATTCTTGAGTGCTGAAAAATCATCGATAAAATCGTATTGCCAGACAGAATAAAGTCTCGTCGTGTCATGAGCAAAAATCGGATGCCTAGGCAAGAAAGCCAGGCAGGTATCTTCCCCGCAATAATCCATAAGACGAGAAAATGTTTTTCTATCAGTAAGGTAAATGGAGCTATTGCCGCTTAATAAGTCTGCTGCGGACGAGGATAAGAAAATAGCGGCAACTACTCCGAAAATAGCGGAGCGCTTGGCCAGAGATAAAGTTTTTTCAAATACACCCAAAAGGGGGCAACCGCATCCGATGATGGCACAAATAAAGAACCAAAAACCAAGATAATATTCTCCGCTAACATCGGTCGTCGTAGTTAAAGAGCTTGCGGTGCTCAGGCAGAAAGCTATAAACAGCAACGTGCTCGATGCCCATAATTTTCCAAAACGGCTGAAAATACTATACGCCCCCCACCCCCCCAGTGCCAAAACTTCCAAGGGAAACATAACTTTAAAAACAACTATTTGCGAATTAAAACCGAACATCCAGAATAAATAATCTTTAAGGATCCCATGACTGACTAAATAAGATAATAAAGGCAGGCAACCTATGGCAAGGCCAAGAAAATACAAGACCAGTTTCAACGGACGTTTTTTCTTTTCTCCTAAGAATACGGCAATAACCGGCAAGAAAACCAGTAAATATTGCTTAGGAACAAACGAGGCCGCTAACGAAAATGCTATTCCCGCAAAAAAACTAGGCAGGACCCTTTTGCCGGAAATCTCAAATGAGAGGCGTACGACCGCAAGCAGAAAGAAAATCATAAATATATCCGGACGGAGCAGCAAGTACTGGGCTGTTGAAGCAACGCTCGAAAGCACCAAAAGATAAATGGATAACTCGGCTTTTTCTTTCCAGGCCTGCCGGGCAATCTGCCAGCCAAGGAGAATATTGATGGCAAACATGAAGCCGGAAACAATACGCAGAATATCAAACATGACTCCGGACGACTTCAACCATGAAACAAACGGAGCTATTAAAACTGACAAGAAAGGAGAATGATGTTCGAAGAAATCTTTGTAGGGAGTCAACCCTTGCGAAACAAGCCAGCCAAGATGAAGATGCCCTGATTCCACATGAGAAGCACCCATAAAAATCCCCAAGAATACTAAGAATACCGTATTTAAAACAACAAGCGGCCAGAAGCTAACCGTTAATTTCTTCCCAAAACGCGAATAAGCCCAAAGCCCGCTTATGATGGCGATGAGCAGAAAAATTAATACCTCCATGGGCCGATAGAATCTAACGAAAGAATCAATCATCGCGCTTTCTTTTTGGCAGCATAACAAACAACAACGCCTTGGATTTAGTTTCCATATACATTATTTTAACTTATCGTTACGGATATAGTATTTCTCTTGCCCAATGCGCTTTCGCGTATAATTTTCTTTGAAGAACAAAACAAGCTCCTTATAATCAGCCGCTGAAATCAACTTTTTCTGGAACAAGTCCAGGACAAAATCTTTCTTACGAAAAGAACAGACAACAACCGCAGGCCGAGAGGCCATGATTTCCTTTAAAACCCCCTGGCGCATGGCATCCTGTTTTAGGGGAGAGAAACGCGTAATATAGTGATACTGCCAGTCTGAATACAGCCGCGTGGCATCGTATGTAAACACCGGATGAAGAGGCAAGAAAACCAAACAATGATCGTTCTTGCAATATTTCATCAGTTCCACCACGGCTCTTTTATCTTGCGGAAAATTCTTATCGCAAAATTCCCCCACATACATTATGCCGGGAATTAACAAAAGGCTAAAAAAGACGCCGATAATAACCGCCCGCCTTACCCGGGAAGAGACTCTTTCGAACACCTCCGGGATAGGGCATCCGCTTGCAATAATCGCACAGAGAAAAAGCCAAAAAGCGAGATAATGCCCCCAGCTTACGGCAATCGTACTCGTTAAGGAACTGAGCGTACTTAAGCAGAAGGCTACGATCAAAAGCAGGGTTTTTGTTCTGCGTGATTCACGAAAGCTCTTTAAAAGGCGGTATGCTCCCCACCCCGCAAACATCCCTATCATAAAAGGAAAGAACACTCGGAAGACAATAATCTCCTTATTAAATTCAAATACCCAGAAAACAAAATCCTGGAAAATACCGTGGCTCATCAGATAGGATAGTAGCGGCAGACTGCCCACTGCGAGCCCGAGAAAATAGGCAGCCAGTTTCCCGGTACGCATTCTTTTTTCCCCCAAGAAAACAGCAATCAGGGGCAGGAAAAACAAGAAATACTGTTTCGTCATAAAAGAGGCAGCCAAAGAAAATGCTATTCCCGCGAGGAAGCTGGGCAAGACTCTTTTGCCGGGAATCTCCATCGATATCAATATCACCGCCAATAGAAAGAACGTCATGAAGATATCCGGCCGTAACCAAAGATATTCAGCTCCAATAGCGGCGCTGGAGAGCACCAAAAGATATACAGCAAGCCTGGCCTTGTCTTGCCAGGCTTTCCTGGCAATCTGCCAACCGAGATAGGCATTTAATAAGAATACCAGCCCCGAAATAATACGAATGATATCAAAAATCACCGGCGACGGCTCAAACGACTTGACCAGAGGAATCAGCATTATCCATAAAAATGGCGATTGATGCATCCAGAAATCGTTGTAAGGGACAAATCCCCGCGACATAAGCCATGCCGCATGAAGATGTTCTGTTCCGTCGTGATCTATCTGCGATACGGCAGCCCAGACCCCAAGCAATATGAAATTTGCAACAATCACCGGCACGATGCTGACTGTCAAATTCCTTCTTAAGCGTTGGTATGCCCAAAAAGTGATTGTTGTAACCATCGATAGAAAAATAAGAAGATTGATCAATGTGTCAAAACGTACAACGAGATTAATCATTACATGCTTCTCCGAGATCGGCAGACCATAAATCCTCGTGGGCCCCAAGTATGTTTTTTGCCGCTAAAAATCCTATAAGCGTGGAACGATCCATATTGGTGTATTGAAACATCCCGTACCGGCCTATACATTGCAAATTGGAGAATCCGGAGACAAAATCTTTTATCACCGCAAGCGCCTGGCGATAGCCGTCATCATAGATCGGATAAGCCTTCGGAACCCGCAACACATAGCCGTCAGTAACCTCTTTATACGTTGCAAGTTTTAGTTTTTCTAGCTCACGCACTCCTAAGTCTATCAAATCCCTGTCGCTGAGAGACCAAAATGCGTCTCCTTCATCACAGAAATATTCCATCCCTAGCGATGCCTTATCCGGGCCAGCCACCATAGCCGGACTCCATTTTCTGAAATTCTGAATCCGAGCAACCCGGACCTGCGGAGAATGGACATAAATCCAATTGTCGGGCGATAGGTCTTTCCGGTCCACGATGCAATACACCATCACCATACTTCGATAACGCAATCTTTGGCATGTCTCTAGGATAAACCGTCCCGGAGGAGGATCCATCCTGGCCACTAATGACGTAATCGGCATACTAGAACAAAAATCACTCCCCCCGACTTCAAAAATACTTCCGCTTACAGAATCTTTGCAAACCAAAGACTTGATCCGTTTGTAATCATGCTTAATTTGAATTACTTCACTGCGTAATTTAACCTCTCCGCCTTTCTCGGTAATCTTCTGAGCAATGGCCTCATACATCATACCTGAGCCGAATCGGGGAAATAAGAATTCTTTAATCAATGTTTTGACCGTATTGTTTCGTCCCCCCGATAAGGCGTTACGTAACGCCGTAGACAGCGAAAGCCCCTTGATGCGCTCTGAAGCCCAGTCGGAAGAAATCTGCCGGCAGGGTATCCCCCATACTTTTTCTGTATACTCTTTAAAGAAGAGCTGATAGAGCTTTCTGCCAAAGCGATTAACAATCCACTGCTCAAAATTCGTTTCTTTCCTTTGGGGAAAAAGACGGCTTTTTAAATAGCTAAGCGGGATAAGAAAGGCATTCACCCATCCTATATTGGCAAGGACATTCCTAACCGAAAGAGGGTAATTAAAAAAGGTGTCTTGGTAGTATATTTTTGACGACCGGGGTATCTTTAAAAGATCTTCTTTCAGAAGATCTTGCCACCAGGTCAACACTTCTTTGTTCTTCGTAAAAAATCGGTGGCCACCGATATCAAAGTAATTGCCCTTGTAACGAATCGTACGACTTAAGCCCCCGACTTGGCTGTCCTGCTCAACAATCAGAGTATCCATCCCCTGATCGCACAATCGGTACCCTGCAGCAAGCCCCGCAGGACCGGCCCCGATGATAACTACCCTTTTCACAGACTCATGACTGCCGCTCACGTTTGACCTTTCCTGTTCACAATAATCATTTTTACAACTTTTAGCCTTAAAAGCTTTATCGGTTTATAAGCCCGAAATATCTTGAAATTAGTACCGCTTAATATAAAATATTTAAAAGGGTTAAATTTAAATGTTTATCTTTCTTCGACTGCTATTGGCTCATTTTGTGGGGGATTTTCCCCTCCAGCTGAATGTCATTTTCAGGCTGAAAAATAAAGGGTTACGAGGTATCATCCCTCATGCATTCATTATCACCCTGTGTTGTATCACGCTTTCCTGGCCCTACCTTCATCTGCCCCAACTATGGCTGTTTGTAGCTTTTATCGGGGTCACACACCTCGCCCAGGATTCAATCAAACTCAGCTACGGTACCATCAAGTATAGCTTCTGGACCTACCTTCTTGATCAACTTTCTCATGTAGGAATCATCGCGCTTGTTTTTTTTACCGATCTTAAGAACCTGCAGCCTCCCTGCGATCAATCCAGCCTTATCGTCCGAATTTACTCCAATGACATGCTCATCGTCTATTTGATTGCGCTCATTCTCGTCACTTATAACGGATTATTCTTAATCAGAAACTTTAAGATTACCTTCATGGGAAAATCGGGAATACATCATTCTTTCGAGAAATGGTACGGGATGGTCGAGAGGGCCTTAATAGTTTCGGCCTTCTTTACCGGTGGCTACGCTTTTCTTTGGCTGCCCGCAGTAATGCTGGCCAGGCCGCTTTTATTCTTCTCGTGGAGAAAACAGCTCGGGCTTCATAAGAATTTTATTTCCTTTGTAGAAATATCTTTAAGCTGGATAATAGCCGTCATTGTCGGAGTCGCGCTGTATTTATTTCAGGCCAATTACTCTGTATATTGAAACAGGTTTTGACTTGCCCTTCACCGAGATCGGTTCCAGCTTTTCCACGAGGACGTGGTCGGCGACTAAAGCAAAGGTGGGTTCGCTGATAATAATTTCGTTCTTGCTGGCGGCAGAACAGAGTCTCGCCGCCAAATTCACATTGTCCCCGATGACCGTATAATCCATCCGTTCTGCCGAGCCCATATTTCCCACAACCATTTCTCCGGTATTAATGCCGACGCCTATCTGCAAAGTTTCTCTTTTCTCTTGTACCCATTGAGCTTGGAGTTCTGCCATTTTGGCCTGAATCTCGACGGCAGTACGCACGGCTACTAACGCATGATTATTCAAATGCTGGTTCCCCGGAGCGCCAAAGAACGCCATCACCTCATCACCGACAAATTTATCCAATGTCCCGTTGTATTTAAAAATAATCTTTACCTGCTGTGACAAGATTTCATTGAGTGCGGCTACAACCTCTTCCGGCTGATGCGATTCGGAGAAAGTTGTAAACCCTCTCACATCGGAAAAAAGGACGGTGATCAGGCGCCGCTCGCCCCCGAGTTTCAGCCGCGAAGGATCCTCAATGAGCTCAGAAATAACTTCGTTGGAAAGGTAGTGGCTAAAAGCTTTTTTGATCCAAAGTTTTTCCTTCTCTTCCGTAAAGAAACGAAAACTGGTTATGGAAGAAGACCCGAAGACCACAATCGCCAAGGGCCCCACCAAATCTATCCAGAGACCAAACCAGACAAAGGCAAAAAAAGCAACCAGAAAGTAGCCTAACGCGTAACCGATAGACAAGACGAAGCTTTTCCACAGCTTCATCAAAGAACTGAATGCTATAACCAGGGCCGTCAAAAGAAAAATAAAAACACGTAAACCGCCTTCCCTTTTTACGATAAAGTTTTCGGTGAGGATGGTATTGATAAAATTAGAATGCGTCCCCACCATAGGGTAGTTTTCCTGCAGGGGAATCGGACGCAGGTCATGCGTGCCTGTTGCCGTAAGCCCAACAATACAGATCTTTCCCTTGATCATTTGGGTCAGTTTTTGCATCAGCTCAAGCTCGGTCTTTTTTAAATGTGCAACCGTGCCCGACCCGCCGGATACTTGAGCCTGGCCATCAGGATCGTTCTGCTGCTGTGCCAGCTGATCCCTGACTTCCTGAAGCTTGATAATAAGATGGTACGGGATATGTTTAAATGAGGCGTCCCACCTGCCTTGCCAATTGACCAGCATGCAGCCGTTCTCATCAACCGGAACAGAAATATCCTTCACCTTACCATCTAAGTGAGCGTCCTTGAGAATAACGCGATCAGGCGCAGTTTCTATTTTCTTAACTTCCAGAAAATCAATAAGAGCGGCTACTGTAAGCTGAGGCAGAATCTTATCCTCGTACTGCACAAAGAGCGGAACCCGGCGGGTCACGCCGTCTAAGTCGGGATTCGCATTAATAAAACCACTTCCCTTGATATGTTCGGCATACACCCGAATAGGCACAGCCAAATCCCCGTATTCTTTCTTAAAAGGCCATTTCTCCGACGGAAGGTTGCGGGAAAATTTATTAATAAAAAATCTCTCCAACTTTTGATTCGGAAAACGCTGACTGACATAATCTTCCAATTCGGCAAATAAAAACCAGCCTTGTGTTTGCTCCATCCTCTCCAAAAGACCTTCAAGCGAGATATCCGGGTCCTGGCGGATCAGATCCTTCGTGATTTCGCTTAAAACCATCCTCTGCGCCTTGGGAAGCTTATCACTTAAAGATTCAGCCCTCATTCCCAAAGTTTTTGCCGCATCTTCGACTGATATCGCAATATCTTTAAGAAGCAGGGATTTAAGTTCCGGCGAAAGAACGGATTGATTTTCGTCAAAGTAAAAAGGCAGGTAGGTTATCCCTGTCCGGGAAAGGACATCTGCAAAAAAGGCATCTTCTTGGGGGTTATCCTTAAACTCCTCGGTAAAAAGGATATCCATCAGGATCTGTTTCGCCTGACATTCCTTTAAGAGGCTGGTGAGCTGGGCATGGTAATTTCTCGGCCAGGGCCAACGGCCTAAAGCCGCAAGGCCTTGATCGTCAATGTCAATATGCAAAATAGGGGCCCGGGGAGGATGATTATCCTTAAGGGCAAACCGCAGGTCTAAAGCCTTGAATTCTAAGATTTGGTAGGTTTTAGATTGTGCAGAAAAGAGAGTGAAACATGCCAGCGATATGGTAATGCCAAGGCTGACAAGTAATTTAACGCGAGCCTTTTTATTCACGAATTTTCCGTAGGTATAACTGGCTTAAAATTTGTAATACGTAGACGCCGAAATGAGCGATCCGGAATATTTATCTACGGGTTCATTCGAATAGTTCTGACGATAGGTGTAATTTAAGCCGAAAGAAACGGCTTTATTTAAATTATAAAGAAGGCCCGTCGAAAACAGAAAGGTCCTCTCTTTTTCCTTATTACCGGCATCATTCATAAGTGTTCGGCTGCGGTAATCTCGATACTGCTCCCAAAAAGAGAAAACCCCGGCGAGCTTGTCATCAAAAATATGCGTTAAAGAAGTGCCGACTTTATAAGAATCGTAATCATAGTATTTCAAATATGTTTCATTAGAGTTGTTATTAAAATACTGAAAACTTACCTTGAGCAAATCTTTCTTAAAGTATTTACCGATTTCATACTCCACGACATTGCGGACATCGGTCCTCTCCTTGTCGGTATCGGTCGCTAAGGCTGTTCTCGTATAACGCTTCATGTAGTTACGATACAAGATATCATAGGCTAAGCTATGAAACATTTTATAGGGCAACTTATGCCGCATTTTAAGCTCTAATGTATTATCTAAGTAATCATCGCTTCCGCTCTTTAAAAACTCCATGCTGTCAAAACTATAGGTAGCAATAAGATTGACTTTTTTGTTGAGTTTATAATCGGCGCCGAAACGCAAGCCGTTTTTGATTAGATTCAAGTCGCTCTCACCGGCATAAAACAGGCTCATCATTTCGTATTCAAATAATCCTTCTGTTTTTTTAGTGAGCGGGGCAAGAAAAGAAGCCCGAAAAAGAGTCTGGGTAAAGGCATCTGCCTCTCTCTGGCTATCCAGGTAAGCATTATTATCAAACCCTTCGGTGACAGCGAGGAGGTACTTGAATTTGCCTTTCTCTAAAAGAGACTTTTGCGGCCCCAGATAAATCTTCCTGATTCTGGGAGTAACTTCTTCCTCGCTTAAGTCCGTAGCATAAGAAATGGCCGGCATCAGCACCAAGGCCAAGATACCTGCTAAGACTATCAGTTTCTTGTTCTTCATCTTGCCTCCTTTATTTTTACTTTGTCTTTCTATCCGATAAGGAAAAAATTAATTTTAATGTTCGTGCCCGCCACCGCCGCCTATTTCATCGAGACGCTCTTCGGTATTGCGGTCTTCAATATCTTCCTGGGTGCCGATAACTTCCTCAATAACGCCTCCCTCTTCAGAGGTTTGATCAGTCTGCTGCTCAAGGGCAGATTTTTCCTCTTGCTTTGTCTCTTGCCGTTCTCTGCGCTCTGCCTCTATCTGGGCTCTGTTGCTCATCCTCCCCTCGACATTAGCAGAAAGATCCTCCATCATACCGTCAAAATTATCAAACTCCCGCGTGCTGATCTGCATCAGAGCACCTGCTGCCTCAAACCGCTCGATCAGCGTCTTAAATCCTTCCGGGAGCATGGTTTCGGAAATCTCATTCTTGTCAACATCGTAGGTCTTGATAAAAACAGTATCCTTATATGCGTAGACCTCATCCGCATCCCTCTCTACATAGACGGAATAACTGCTGCCCCTAACACCGGCTACCGCGGAGGGCGTACTCACTTCAAAACTTAAGCCTGCCTTAATGCCTTCCAAATTGGAGTAAACTTTTCCCCGGGAAAGATCGAGCCGGTCTATGGACTCTTCGGTCGAGGATTGCAAGGCTACAAGTGTCTTGGGTTCGACCCTGATCATGTTCTTCTTTTCCGGATCAAGGGCAACCTCAGCCACGGAATGCCGTGCAGTCCTTATCAAATCTCCGATATCCACCTTCATCCCCTTCTCGGCCTTCTTCCATATATTATCCACCGGAGACTGCACTTGGACATTCCCTTCGACATAGACAATTTCCGCTGCGTTTAAAATTCTCTGGGTACCAATGACACCAAAGAATAACGCCATGCATAAAACCAACGCCTGATATTTTCTCATAACCATCTCTCCCTTTTGCATAACCCTTTGAATGAATAGCATCAATTAAACGCTCCCTTTATTGCTAAAAGCCCTGAGTAACAGACCACCATACATGCGGATAATGCCCGGTATCGTCTTTGGGATCATCCTCCGATGTCGGCCAGCCAACATCCAAACGTGTTGCCAGATTCCGGTCGGGGACATTAAACAACACTCCGAAACCCGCCGAACTTAAAGTGGTAGTCTCCCTCTGCGATTCTGTGGGATTTTTTAAGATCGCCTCTCCCCAGTCATAGAAGGTAAATAATTTTACAGAATCATATAATTTCGTTTTTGAAAAAGGAACATTGAGGTGCCGCGGGACACCAAAAGGAGGAAAAGAGAATCCTCCGCTAAACGATCTTCCTGAATCTCCGGGGGCCTGGGCGCGCGGATATCCCCGGTTATCGATAACGCCCATGATGCCTCCTATACTAAACACATTGACGCCGGTAAGAGCCTGAGAAGAAAGTTGCCATTTTCCTTTACCAATAAAATCAATTCCGGCAAAAAGTTTCTGGCGCCGTGCAACCGTTATAATATTCTTCGTATAGGCACTGCCGGCACCCGGTACAGACGTCTCGTCGCTCTTTCTGGGAGAAGCACCCCACATCCCGGGGATCCCTTTTTCCAGGTCATTAGTAATAACCCACCGCCCGTATTTATCGGCGCGGTTAAAATCAATCCCCCACATGAGGGATCGAAACCTGTCTTTCTTGGTAGCATGTTTCCAATCGCGATCTCCGCCATTCTGATACCAATGAATATCCATGTATTTAAAACCATACTGGGATACGAGTTCGCAATTCGGCTCATCGATCAGGGATTGGTTAAACCAAAAATAGAACTTACGCGCGTGTTTCTCAAAATCTGTCTGCTCGTTGTCTGAGTAATAATAATCCTCGATCTTATAGGGCATGTAATACAGTTCGAGTTTCCAGGTATTATTCAGAGGAAGAAAATAATCAATGTCCGCCAGCTGATGGGCATCGGCTTCCGTTCTTTGGACCTTGATCGTCACGGAATCATCATGGCCGGTAATATTGTTATGCGTAAGATAGGTTTTGTAGCGCCTTTGGAAGATATATTCCGATCCATAGTTATCCACCTGGAGGGTAGAATGCAACGTGGATTTATCTTTAACGGTAATAACGATATTCGTACGCCCTGTCTGCACATTAGGGTCACAGGCAACACTCACTTTTCGATCCGGATGCTTGTTGATTCTGTAAATATCCTTATTGAGCTGCCTGAAATTAAAAGGCTGGCCCTCTTTTAAGGTAATTTTCTTTTCCAAGAGCTTGGTAGAAAAGTGTTTATTCCCCTGGAACTCAATGGTACCGGTCTTGCCTTCGACCACCATAATTTCCAAAATACCGGAGCTTAACTTATCGGGAACAATGTAAGCGTACGAGGTAATATAACCTTCGCGGCTGTAGGCACGGGTAATAAGATCCGCCGCTTTCTGCATCTGTTTGGCGTTAAGTTCTTTATTCTCAAATCCGGCTTTAATCTCATCAATGGCTTCTTGGGCCAGAAAGGTCGAACCGATAACATCAATCCGGTCGATTTTTGTTTTTCCTGCGGGCAAAGTGGGCTTAGGAATTTGCGCGTCCACTGTTTGCTTCAATGCAATAGCCGGAGATTTAGCGCTTTTGCTTACAATGTCTTTTTCTATCTGCGCCGATCTAGCGTCATCATCAGCGGCATCCTCATCAAAGGCAAAAACCCCTTGAGGATTAACAATAATCGCCAGAGCCAAAAATAGGATAAAAACGACCCCTCCACACACCGCACGCCAATTACTTTTTACCATTGACCCATCCTCCTTTTACGAATTCTAGCCTGCCAATGATTCCTTTATAGCCGTTTTTCTCTGAAACATAACACCTAGCAATATATAGGTATTATCGTAAATGCTCTACTTTGTATTGTCAAGAAAATATCTACAAATACATACAATTTTTGAAACCCTATTTCTCGTTTATTTTCTGAGAAAAATAATTGATAAAGACGAAGATAAACAAAACACCGATAACCAATTGCGCCATAACCGCTATCTGCCCTGCAGCCCCCCGGGCGCAAATATCTCCAAACCCGACGGTGGTATTCGCCACCATACTGAAATACAATGCCGAAACAGGAGTCAGGTCCTGGTTCAAAAGATCAAAGCCGATATAAATAACCGCAAAATCAAAAATAACTTCCATGTAATGCACAAAAAGCAGCAAAATAGAACGGTGATACGACATCGAGACGCCGTAAATATCCGATAGGAAGATTATATTAAGGATATGGAGGACTGTTTCGCTCAATAAGTAAATAATAATAAAAACAATCAGCGGATTTTGGTATAACCCGGAAGACAAGACAAAAAGCGGAAACAGAAATTTAAAAACCGTATACGCTTCGACGGCGAGCTTTCTGGAGAGAAATCCTCCCCGGCCGAATGCATCGCGCACCAAAAGAACGGGAAAAACAAACTGGATAGCACAAAGAAATAACCGTACGAGGCGCTCCAGGCCGTAGGTATCATCCGCCCAAACCTTTTTGAGCAGCCTTAACTGCTGCACATAAGCTTCTGGCGGCTTATCGTCGGAAGTACTCTGCGGGCCAATAAACAGGTGTTTGAATTTAAACATTGTGCCGGCGTGCTTACTTATCCTCAGTGTGTACTTTTTTATAATATCGTTTCGTATAATATTGCAGCGCGTCGTCGTTGGTAAGCCATATATTATCCTGACCTGGCCCTATATATTTGAATACTTCGGTAGCCAGGCCGTCTTTGTTATAGACGAACACCCTGGTTGAAGAAATAATATCATCCGGAGTAAACCACTGGCCGTCAGGGCCAAGGCCTTCATGCTGCGCATGGTATTCCATGGCGCGAGTCATCTTCCCTTGATCATCATATTCGTGCTTATGGCATTTTTCAATCTCATCGTCAGCGGTAAACCACTTATGATCTGCGCCTTGACCTACATACTCTATATCCTGCGTCACTTGGCCAAACGGCCCGTAGGCATAGGTAGTGTAGCGTACCACTTCACCCTTGCTATTGTATCGTACCGCCCGAGTCTTTCTTCCTGAAGCATCGTGCTCATAGAGGGAACGATATTCTTCGGCATCTTCGCCTCTTCCTTTGTTCTTATAAAAAACTTCTTTAACCGGCGCTCCATTTTCATCGTATTCATAATCCTGCATCTCTTCATCAGAGCCGAGCGCGAAGTCGATTATTCCTGCAAAACATTTCTTTTTGGTCAATTTTCCCTGACGGTTATATTCGGTAATATAATAACGATAGACCTTATCATCCTTGGTAAACCATTGGCCGTCTTTACCCGCGACATACTTAACTTCTTTAGCCACGCGTAAATTGCTGCCGGCGGGTAGGGTTGCATCCTCTATATCTACAACCTCTGCCTTCTGTAAAGAAAGCTGCTCATCGCCCAAGCCTAAGGGCTGGGCGAACAAACCATGCGGCTTAGCGAACAAAAAAGCCCCCAGAATAATCAAAGCAGCAACAACTCTTTTACGCATCAAGTTCCCTGGAATAAAAACTGTTTTTAAGTAAACTTATCTTTTAATCCGAATCCGAGAATAAAAATGACCCCGGAAATACCCCAATCGTAACGGTTACCTACTGCCAGGAATCTTCGGCGTCTGCCTTCGCATAATACCGCAACGTATAATATTGAAGAACATCGTCGTCGGTAAACCAGGCATGATCCGGGCCCGGCTTTAAATACTTGAGCGTCTTGGCAACCAAACCTTCGTTATTGTAGGCGTACACCTTGGTTGAAGAAACAACATCATCCAGGGTAAACCATTGGCCGTCAGGGCCCCGCCCCTGGTGCTGTGCGTGACATTCGGTAACGTGAATCAATTTTCCCTGGTTGTCATATTCGCGCTTGTGATATTTCTCGATTTCATCATCGGCGGTAAACCATTGGTTATCCGTACCCTTAGCTGTATATTCAACATCTTGCATGATTCTTCCCTGCGGATCGTATTGATAAGTAATATAGCGTATAATCTCTCCCTTGGAATCATATCGTATTGTCTTGGTTTTATTTCCCAAGGCATCATGTTCATAGACCGCATGATATTCTTCAAGATCTTTGCCTGACTCTGTCTTTTTATAGCCGGCCTCTTTAACCGGCCCTCCCTCAGCATCATATTTATAGACGATGTAATTCTGCAATTTGTCGCCAGCGTTGGACGCAAAGTAATCAAGCTGTGTGGTTAAACATTCTCTTTTGGTCATCTTCCCGCGGTCATCGTAGGTAGCAAGATAATAGTGGTAGATCTCATCATCATCCGTAAACCACTTGCCGTCCTTGCCGGCGACATATTTAATCTCTTGAGTCGCATGCAGATGCCGGTCGCGAGGGATAGTTGTCTCCTCGGCCTCCGCAACCCCTGTCTTCTGCACAGAAATCCCATCGCTACCCAGCTCCGAAGGCTGAGCGAATAAATCATGCGATTTAACTATCAGGAAGAAACCCGCCCCTAAAATAATAAAAGCAATAACAACAATTCTTTTATGCATCAATCTCCCCTAAAATGAAAACTGCTTTTGCGCAAACTTATCTCTGTCCGGGAATAAAAATAGCCCCGGTCTTTTCGGTCGCCACTGTTTTGACTACCCGGAATCCCTCGACCTGCCGGCTGAACCCCGAAATATCATACGAACGATAACTATTCTCAACGGCCTGTTCGTGCATAACAGAATCGATCATAAAAGGAACGCCGTATTCTTTGCGGTAATTAGGATCCAAGAGAAAACTTCCTCCCCGCACCACGCGCGCCGAACGGAACTCTTTAAAAAACGGAAGATAATAATACAAGCTCGGGCCCGGGCCTACCGGATCAATTTTCTCGTCGGGAGAAAAATAGGAATCGTTGTACCAGTCATTGCAAAATTCCGCAACGTTACCGGCCATATCGCAAACACCGAGCTTACTGTCCCCTTTGGGCGACAACGAACAGACGGCAGCGGTCGCCACTTCAACGGGGTCTTTGATTTCTCTTTTGATGTTGGCATACGATTGATCGGGCTGGGCATCTCCCCACGGATATTTTCGCCCGTCATCAAATTGGGCAACATATTCCCATTCGGCTTCGGTGGGAAGCCGATAACCGGTCTTTCCGTACACCTGACAGGACCAGTCATCTAGATTATACAAAGGCGTTAAACCCTCAATTTCGCTCAGCATATTGGCGTAAAACGCCGCGCCGTTCCAGGTCACCTCGACTACGGGGAAATTTTCCTTGCCCGGCAACGGCTTAAATTGCCCGTCGACAAACGTAATTTGGGAATGCTCGTCAGTAAAATCCTGGTATTTTTGGGGCGATTTCGAAACACCTCGCGCTTCGCCTCTCTTATTTCCCTTGGCTACCATGGCCTCCTTGTCAAGATAGCCCTTGCTCAGCGCATAATTAAGCACATCCGCATACTGCTGGTTCGTTACCTCGGTCTTCCCGATTGAAAAATCATTAGTTAGAATTACCTTGTGAACCGGGCTAGCATTAGGAAATGCGTCACTACCTACCTGGAAAGTAATTCCTTTGCCTGCCACCGAAACCGGGATCATCTCCGGCTTCTGCATTTCAGCTGATTGGCCATGAGAGATTACCGGCAGCAAAAAAAGGCAAACCCCGGCAAACAAAGAAAGAGAGACAAGAATAAATGTCTTTTTCATAAAAACGCTCCTTTGAAAATACTGTTTCTGCTAAAGTAAATTTCTTTAGAAACCCAGCCTGCAACCGCTATTTTTTCCGTCTTCGCTCTTGGGGAAATTAGCCGCAAAACGTAGTGAAATGCGCAAATACTTTGGTGCCGGGCTTGACCACACGCCGCCTCGGTTTCCCGCGCCGGCGCCGTCCTTGCCGGGCCAGTTAGACACATTAGAGAAACCGTCCGCATCGAGCTCACCGTCACCGTGCTGCCCGTCATAAATACGGCCCAGCTGATGGCCGATGGTAACGCATCGTTCCCATACGTTTCCGGAAAGATTGCGCACGCCGTAATAGGAAGCACCGTCATTGATCATTTGGGTAACACCCTCATGCCGGCTGTTTTCAAAAAGCTCACCCGAAACCGGGCCTTCAAATCCGGGATTATCCGGAACGGTCTTTTTACCGACATCAAAAGGAGCAATGCCACCGCCAAAACAGGCATTGACCACGCCAGTCTGCGGGACCTTCTTTTCGTATCCCGAACCGTCTGCACCGTCAAACGTTTCGGCGCGGCCTACATCCTGGGTCATCGGACTGCCCCATGCCAATTCGTCAATAACCGCTTCTTTGGGGCCGCGAGCTGCTTTTTCATATTCCAGTTCGGTGATTGGGCGTAATCCGGACCAATCGCCGATAGCTGCGATATTCGACCAAGACATGAAATTAACCGCACGTGCCGGGGCATAAGTATAAAACCTCACCGGCTCAGTAGTGCCATTGCCTTTCTTTGCAACAACAACGGCGTTACGCAGATGCTCTTCTGCGCTGTTCGTCTTGACATAGTAATTTTTAATCTCATCCCCGCTGATATCCGCTTCTACCATGCTCTGTTGTTGTTTTCGATTCAGCGTATTTAAGAAATCAACAAACTGCTGTGAAGTCAACTCGTATTTCATGACCCAAAACGCTTTGTATCCCTTGGGGAATTCTTTGGGGATAGTAAAAGGCACATCCTCACGGCTGCGGGGATTATCCTGGTCGCAATATAACACCCCGTCCACTTTATCGACGAGAATAGGGTCCTCCGAGGCAATTAAATAAGAGCCGTTGTTGGGATATACGTAGAAGGTATTATCCGGGCCGTCCGGGCCCTTGGGGTCTCCAACGTAATGTTTATCCTGCGGTATATAAACCATCTCAAAACCAAATACCTTGACCTTGGTTTTCAATATCTGCTCGTCGCTGACACCGTCTTTGGTATAATCCCAGACCAGCTGGACATTTTTTGAAACAACATTGCCGCTGCCCTTGGTTTTAAAAAGAAAGGCCCCTTTTTGTTCCGGAGAAATCCACATCCCCAAGTCCGCAAGGTCGCCTTTGGAAAACATTGCAGGAGTATGATCTGCATTGTCAAAATTAACCCCGCTTGAGCTTTTCATATTGACGTGTTTCCAGGCGCCTTCCGGGGTCTGGAATTTCACAAACACCCAGACCGCATCACAGTTTGTCTCGTTTTTCCAAGCATTATCCCAGGAAATGTTAAATTGGATCTTGGCAATCTTCCGTTCGGTGTTGACTTCGCTTAAGGTCACATTATCTACTTTAAGATGGCTGGCAAAGGCCATGCCCGGAACCAACAAAAAAGTAATCCCGAGAACAGTTACGAAACTGCACAATTTCCTTTTCATATTCCCTCTCCTTTTCTCTTTACTGAATTATTAAAAGATTTAATGCATCGGTTTAGCGGCGGCGTATTGTTTAAAACCGCCCTGCCGCACCGTTTTGACGGCGCTAAAGAGTCCGACGACGGTCGCCGCCGCCAAACTCATTGAAAGAAAATTAAACTGGCTTCTAAAGGCATCCTGTCCCGGAAATGAAGAAGCCATTTTTAAGATAACCGGCGAAAGAAATTGGCCCAAATAAATCCCGACGCTCACGACCGCCATGGCAAATGCCCGGGAGGCCTCCGGCGTTATCTTGGCCGCCCGTAAAAGTAAAAGCGGCATCAATATCCCCGAACTAAATCCTATACAGAGCATTGAAATAAGAACAAGGGTTAAAGATGACGCACACCCGAGAAGGCTATAGCCGATCGACATCGCTGCAATGCCGATCACCGAACAATAAGGCCCGAACAAACGCAACAACATCGCCAGAATAATACCGGACACAACGCCGACTAATGTCATCGCGGAAAGAAAATATCCCGCGATGCCGGGCCTTCCCATGCGCTCCGAGGAAACAACCAAACCGTCTTTTTGTTTTGTCACAATATATTTTTTATTTTTATCTACAATGCTCCATCTCTTTCCCGGCTCCTCCACGGCGAACGCGGCTTTTTCTGAAATAGCGATCCCGTTATTCTTAAAAGACTCAACCGTCGTCTGGGAAATTGTTCCCTGAGCCAAATTGGCCTCGAGTTCCGCCTTATCCTTAAATAAAGGAGTCGTGCTGGTATACATGGCCCGTTCGTTCTCAATGAACATCGCCAAGTTGGTCGGCGCCGCGTAAAAAGCGACCATCATCAGCGCCCCTAAAACCGCGCATACAAAAACCCCTCCGGGGAGTTTTGATTTAACCAGGCCCGACGGCTTTTTGGATTCCGGTTCCGGCAGCCAGAAAAATACAGTCAGCATAATCAGCAAAGACAATCCGTAGACACCAAATGCATAACGCCAGTTCATGCACGCCAGCCATCCCGAAAGCAAAAGAAATACAACCCCTCCGAAGTGGGACACCGAACCGGAGAGCCCCATCATCTTGGCCCTCTCTTCCTTCTCGTAGAAATCCGCAATCAGGCTTATGGAAAGAGGAATGATTAAACCTACCCCGATGCCAAAAAGGCCGCGGATAATCAAAAGCTGGGTTATGCTCTGTGCTAATCCCCCGCCGACTCCGCCTAAGAAATAAATAACAAGCCCAATGAGGAGAATGTATTTCTTTTTCATCCGCGAAGCCAGCCATCCCCCGAGCAAACTAAACGGAATAATCAGCAAAGAGGGTAAAGTCAAAACCAGCTTTATTAAGGTAGGATCCGTACCGGGAAAGGCCTGGGAGATTTTTGCCAGGGCAGGAGAAATCGCTGCCGAGGCCATCACCGTCAAAAGCGATATCGAAAGAATGCTTATGCGCACTAACATATTGTTCATTTAGTTTCTGCCTTAAGAGCCTTGAGAAGCGTTTCGCCAAACTCTTTTGCCGAGCCCGGCCCATCGGCGGTAATGATATTTCCGTCCTTTTCAACCGGCTTGGCCGTGTAATTAACGCCGCAGGTTTTAAGCTTGTCCCCTTCCGAGGGATAGACGGTCGCATTTTTATCTTTTAAAACACCGGCATTGGCTAATATACGCGGGGCCAGGCAAATACCGCCGAGGATTTTATTTTTGGCAATGGCTTCCTGGGCAATTTTATGCGCCAGAGGATCGTCGATATACTGCGCCGCACCCGACCCGCCGATAAACACAACTGCATCAAAATCATCCACATTAACGTCTTGAACCAATATATCCGGCGTGGTCTTGGCCCCATTCATGCCGGTTGCTTCATTAAGCGTTGTCGAGGCAACCGTGACCAAAACTTCGTTGTTTTCAAGGATAGCTAAAGGCTGGGCAAATTCATCATCCTGAAAGTTCTCCTGTGGAATAATAAAAACAGCCTTTTTAATCATCGAATCCTGAGCAAAAACAGGAGGCAACAGGAAAGCACCTGCCACAACCAACGCTAAAGCTAAACCGAAAATCTTTTTCATTGCCCATCTCCTCTCTTTATGTGACGTACCGGCCGGAAAGGATATTTCCCTTCTTTTTTACCGGCATAATATCCGTCGTAACCGAATTGAAAGTTCACACCCCACCCAAACGTATCTCCGTAGGTCGTCGAAGACCAGTAAAAACCAAGCGGCGCGGTTTTGGTCCCGGGGAAAAATTTTTTATGGAACCAGCCGCCGTCCTTAAAAGAAAGGTCCATGAGCGAACCGATCTCCCGGATCGTCGGCAAGCGCCAATCGTTATGGCCGCCTAAATTTAATTCCTGGCAATGTTTCATCGCCTCTTCCCAGTTTAATTCCGGGCCCTCGTCTTTTTTCCACATGAGGTTCGTATTCAAATCACTGACCGTGCCGTCATTGTTATCGGTAAAAGCATAGTGTTCCATATCGCCGAAATTCAAGCTTAAGCCCCCGCGCACCGCGCGCACGGGATAATAAAAACTTTTTAAGTAGCAGATCGCGCAACCATAGGCAAAATAAACGCCCCAGGCAAAGATCGGCTCTTTATTATTCGAATCCTTAGACCAATAAAACGCCGGCAGGCAGTCCGGGAAAAACTTTCTGTCGGTCGCCGGAGTCTGGCCGTTATAATCGACCATCATGCGCAACTCTTCGCGATTGGGCAACCGCCAATCACGAAAGCCGCCGTATCCTTTTTTATTTAACTCCTTGATAAAGCCTTGGGCATCGTCCCATGTATAGCTATCCCCTTTATAATTAACATCGTTTTGGCAAGGAGATTTAATTTCCCAAATGAGCCCGGTGTTGTTATCACGGACCATACGAAAACCTTTTTTCCAGTCAGCCTTTTCATCCAGCTCCCTGCCGCCTTCGGCTAACTTGGTAAACGAAAGCGGATTGGTGACATAGGAACCGTCCTGGCCGTAATAACGGCCGCCTTTTTTCGGGGCCGCGATGATCCCGCCCTCGTCGGTATAACATCTTTTCTGTCCGGAATCGGGTAATTTGAATTGAACCTTCGAGGCAACCTGCGACGGATAGACATTGCGCACCGCGCGGAACAATAGCTTGGCATTCTTACTGGCATAATAACCGTCGTAGCCGAAACAAAAATTCGTGACCCAGACATAAATTCCTTCATAGGGTGTTGAGGAAAAATAATGCAGCAACGGCGGTTTCAGTCCTTCCGCCGGAAAGAAATTCTTGTAATACCACCAGCCGCTTTCATAATTAAGATTCAAAATAGAATTCAGTTCTTTTAAATTCGGCAGGCGCCAGTCGGATTGCCCAGCCAAGCGCATATCTTTGCATACTTTAAGAGCCGAATACCAATCCATGCGCTCATTTTCGCCTTTTTGCCACATAAGACCGGTTAAGGTATCGGTAATCGTCCCGTCGGTATTATCCTTAAAACGCGACGCGTCAGACTTGCCGAAATTTTTATCGTACCCGCCCCGAACCGCACGCACATAACGCTCGCTTAACGGCGCATAGCAGATGCCGCTGCCTAGGCCAAAAAAGATACCCCAGACAAAAGGTTTTTGCATATTGTAGGGTACAATCGTCCAATAAAAATCACTTTGGCAATTGGGAAAATATCGGGTATCGACCGCAGGCCCGGTTTTACCGTAATCGAGGATCGAACGCAGCTCATCTTTGTTCGGCAGGCGCCAATCGGAAAACCCGCCGTATTTCTTTTTATTAAGTTCCTTAATATATACGTCTTGGGCTTTTTTCCAGGTATACCGGTCTTCGCAGTAATTCACATCGCCTTTTTGGGGAGATTTGACCTCCCAGATGAGGCCGGTATTATTATCCAGAACAGCGCGATAACCGTCTTGCCAATCGGAAGAATCCGCAATGGGTTTACCGGTTTTTCCCAGCTTGGTAAAAGACATGGGGTTTACCACAAAACAGCCGTTCTGGCCCCAGAGTTCATCCTGCGGCGTAACCATGATCTCCTTGCCTTCCTTATCATAGCACCGGATATTTCCGGCATCGGGCAGGCGGAATATTTTTGATTCCTTCATAAAGCCTCCATGACCTCAATTAAGATCCCGTCGGGATCTTTGATAAAAAAATAGCAAGCTCCGCTGTCAAACATGCGCAAATCCGTCGCAAAGGAAATCTTTGCTTTCTTAAATTTCCGATAGGCGCCCGCGATATCCGAAACCTCGACGGAAAAATGTTTAACGCCTAGAGTCCGCAAATCATTGCCTAAGGTCTTGCGATAGCCGGGAAGCGGTTTATATTTTTTAAACTCAAAAAGCTCTAAAACGATATCGCCTTTCTTCAAAAGCGCGATGGTAAACCCTTTATCCGGATACGCGTATTTTTTGACGCAGCGCAGATTAAAATATTTGCGGTAAAACGCAACCGATTTATTTAAGCTCGAAACACTCAGAGCAATATGGCCAAGTTTCAAAGCTGTCCCTTTAGATCTTTAAACTTTGCCCAACCCAAACGGCGGATAGACTTCTGATTCCACCACAACATCAATGAGTGCCGCCTTGCCGCATTTCAAGGCCTGTTGGAATACGGCGTCGAAATCTTCAAGTTTCTCCACGTGCGCGCCAAAGGCCTTGCACGCCTCGGCATATTTGACGAAGTCGGGATTGGTAAAATGCATAAACGCTTCTTCGCCGAAAAGATTAAGGAGAAACTTCTTTATAACATTAAACTCGCCGTTATTAAAAATGACCCAGATGACCGGAATATCATATTGAATCGCCGTCATCAGCTCAAAGCCTGCCATTTGGTACGCCCCGTCGCCGCAACCGCAGACGACCGTCCTCTTGGGATCAGAGCATTTGACCCCGATGGTGCCGTTGACATGACTGGCCATGGGCCCGAAACTGCCCGGATTCTGATAAAGCTGATGTTTGTCTAAATGCAGGTAGCAATTCAGCCACAGCATATGCGAACCGGCATCGCCCATGATAATCGCATTTTCGGGAAGATTCTTGGAGATGGCCCTGACTAAGTCCGCAGGATGTATTTTTGTCCCCGGAGCTTGAACCGGCAAGTCATACCATTTTTCTTTTACAATTTTCTTGGGGGCAACTTTTCCGACGGATTTGGAGATTTCATTTGTTAATGCGATAATCGCCGGTTTGGCATCGCTCACAACAGGAAAATCGGCCTTGTACACTTTACCGATTTCGTGGCGGTCGATGTTAACGTGAATAAGCGTCTTTCCTTTAAAAAGATCCGCCTTAAAGCCGTATGTCGCATTCTGGGCAAAGGAATTGCCGATAGTCAACACGAGTTTGGATTCGTTTAAATATTTATTGGCACCCGGATCCCCGGACGTCCCGTAAACCCCCAGGCATAAAGGATGATTTTCGGGAATAATCCCTTTCGCGTCCATAGTCGCCGTAAAGGGTATCTGGAATTTTTCCAAGAGCTCCTGGGCTTCTTTTTCGCCGTGACTGCGGATAATGCCGTAGCCTAAGATTGCCATGACCTGTTCATTATTATTAATGGCGTTGCTCAAAGCATCGGCCGCCGCTTTGATCTCGGCTTGATTGGGGAGCACCGGTTTAATATTCAATTTAACTTCACGGAAATTAGGAACCTGGGCAATGGTTATATCTTTGGGAACATGGATGTGCACCGGGCCCGGCCGGCCGTCGTAGGCCAAATTGATCGCCTCTTCTAAAATATCGCAGGTGGACGCCGGGTCTTCGATGATAAAAGATTTTTTGGTAGTCGCGTTAAACATCTTTGGGGAATCCGGGGTCCGGCTTAAACCCGTGGATTCATTGAGCGCGCCCTTGCCCCGGTCACGTGCCGACGTATAACCGGAGATGGCCAAAACCGGCAGAGAATCGGAGAATGCAACCGCGAGACCGGAAAAAAGATTAAACTCACCCGGGCCGCCGGTAGCAAAACACACCCCCAGTTTATCGGAAAACATCGCATAGCCACACGCCATAAAAGAGGCTGCCTGCTCATTGCGGATAATAACGGTCTTGATCTGTTTTGACCGCTTAAGCGCAAGGAGCATCGAACCGTTGACCTGCCCCGAACCGCCAAAAACATGGTCAACGCCAACATGTTCAAGCGTTTTTACAATCGCCTCATTGACATCCATGAGATTACCCCTTTTTTTGAATAATTATTTTTTGCCGGTGCGTCCCGGCATTAAGGAATCTATTCGCCCGGTTTTTTCTGGCTGAATTTCCCCACAGCGACCTTAGGCGGCCGTTTGGAAAACAGTATTCCGTCCGCTGCCGCATTGTCAAGCGTATAGCCGTCAAAAAAAAGATAAATCCGGTCCTTCGGAACCTTAGTAACTTCCGATAGAATCGTTATGAATTTATCGGCAACAATTTCTTTTTGCTCATCGGTAAGTTCTAAGGACTGGACAGTGATCGCAGGCATAAGTTCCCCCTTATGTTTAGTATAGGGACGTTCCGCCCGCGCCGCTTTAGCGGCGCGGGCGGAGCGTTATTGTTTGATACTTTTACTTTGCAGCAAGAACTTCAACTATCTTCTTGCCATAAGCAATTGAAGATTCGACTGATGTTCCGGTAATAAACGGCCAATCAAAACAAACTTCAGGATTGTCGCGATTAGCTTTGTAATTAGAAACACATGTACCCTTAGGCCCTACCGCATCCCTGACCAAGTGCTCCATCGGCCAGAGAAAACCGGGGGTATGCACATCCGTACCTTTATTGTCCGGGGTTGCGCCGTACAAATCGTAGGTAAAATCCCATTCCGGGCCATAGAAATCCCATGAAGCCGGATGAGCCGCAATTCTTTTTCCCCAGATAACGCTCTTCATATCGAGCTGCGGATCACGCAAGAAAACAAGCGTAGAAACCGAATAGCACAGCGCGCCGACGAGCTTATCGGTGCGAAGCGCATCGATAATCAGTTTGTGCAGATTCCAATTATTGGCCATGTCGATCATCGCTCCCAGGCCGCCGGTCAAGACGATGCAATCATAATTCGCCATCTTGGCATCCTTGAACTTGATCGGTTTTGACCACTCGTTGCCGTCTGTCAACTCTTTAATGCGCTTGCAGACATCCGGCGGATTGGTCTTGGCATTAATGACCGGATCCAGGAAATCAGGATTCACGCTTACCGCTAAGGGAAGCGGCTTCTTTCCAAGCGGTGTCGCCAGAGTAAGTTCATGGCCGGCCGCCTTGATAATATCCCACGGCGCCTGAAGCTCTTCACCCCATGTCCCGTAATTCGTTGCGCAAATCAATACTTTCTTCTTTCCCATTTCTTCCTCCTTTTTGTTTTTTACTTTTTCTGCTGTTGACCTTTTTCCATCCACGGAAAATCCAATTTTATCGGGCTGAATATATCGATCGCCTCTGTCTGTCCGATAGCGGTAAACTCATGCGGAACATCAGGAGGGATGAAATACGCATCTCCGGCTTCCAGCACCGAGGTTTCGTTACCGATCATCATTTTAAAACCGCCCTTGATCACATACCCGAATTGTTCTTGGGAATGCGTATGGAGCTTGACCATACTCTTATCAGCCATATCCCAATGCTGTGCATTCATCTTGGTGCATTCGCCCAGATACTGACGAATGACACCGCCACCCATATCCATCTTCTCTAATTTTTTCCGGTGAACAAACATGCCACCTCCCCTTTTTTAAATTCCTTCCAAAAAAACGGCATTGGTCACAGCAGACCCATGCCGTAGCTTCTTTGCTTCGCTATATTCCGGAGAATGCCACCACTGCCTTGCCTGTTCCATGCTTTTGAATTCGAGAATAATCATGCGTTTAGGAGTCCAATTCCCTTCTAAAACTTCTGTTGCGCCGCCCCGGGCCAGCGGTTTGCCGCCGTAGGCTAAGATCGTTGGCGCCCCCGCTTTTTTATATTCTTCATAACCGGCGAGATCCTTGACATCAATATCCAAAATAACGTACGCTGCCATTTATTTCTTAGCCGAAAGCAATTCAATAATTTTCTGGGCAAAAAGATTGCAATGGCCACCGCTACGGGCGGTAACCAGATCCCCGTCAACAACCACATCCTCATCGCAATACACCGCGCCCATGTTTTTGGCATCCCCAAGAAGATTATTATGCACAACCACCTTGCGTCCCTTGACTAATTCCGGACAAGGCGCGACGAGCCACAGGCCATGGCAGATAATTCCTTTAATAATATTTTTATCGGCAAAAGCCCTTTTAAGGAATTCCGTCGCCGGAGGAAGTTTTTTGATATCTTCCGTATATCTTAAGCGGTCTGCGACCATACCCGCCGGGACAATAATGGCAGAATAACTTTTTAAAGTCGCATCGTCCATGTCAAAACTCTCCCGGCATTCAAAGGGCGCGCGGTATTCATGTCCGGAAAAAGTCAGCGCCGTCTGCCCCCAAAGACGGGTCAAAAAATGCACTTCCATTCCTTCTTCGGCAAAACGAAATTTATAATACCAAATTTCAGGCTCGTAATAATCCCCCTCGATCAAAATGCCGATTTTTTTTCCTTTAAGCATGCTAAACCCCTTTCGGCTTACCCTTATAGCGAACCGCAAGCATCGTGATATCGTCCGATTGCGGCGCGCCGTTGGCAAAGGCAAAGACCTCCTCGCGGACCTTTCCGATCATTTCTTTAATATCCTTGTCTTTCTGCTGCATGATGCATGCCTTGAGGCCGGATTCGGAAAACATCTTGCGCTCCAGGTTCATGGCCTCGGTCACTCCGTCGGTATATAGGAAAATAGTGTCTCCAGGATTGAGTTTATTGTTTATATTCTCGCACTTGGCATTTTCCATAACCCCCACCACAAATCCCCCCGGGACCTTGATAAAATCAACTTCTCCGTCTTTACCGATAACTAACGGCGGGTTATGCCCGGCATTGCAATATTGCAGTTCACCGGTTTCGATGTTTAACAGCACACAGAAAACCGTGACAAAAAGGCAGGTTTGATTATCCGGATAAAGGATGTTATTGACCCGAGCCAATGTTTCAGCAGCCGAAAATCCCTGTTTGGCCTCGGTTTTGATAAGCGCCTTGCTGATAGCCATAAAAAGGGCTGCCGGGACTCCCTTACCCGAAACATCCCCAATAACAAAACATAAATGTTTATCGTCGACAAAGAAAAAATCATACAGATCGCCGCCCACCTCTTTGGCCGGGTCCATCATGGCAAAAATATCAAATTCTTTTCTCTGGGGGAACACGCTGGGCAACATGCTCATCTGAATTTCTTGAGCAATGCGCAATTCGCTTTCGATGCGTTCCCGGGCTTCGGTCTCCGCCTTAAGATTCTCCATGAAGCGCTTGATGCTTAGCTGCATCAATTCAATCGCCAACGCCGGGTCCTGGGCAAAGAATTTAATCACCTCATCCCGGCCCATAGTGTAGGCTTCGATATCTTCTTCGCATAATGCGGAGGCCGTCCGCACTTTGAAGGGAGAAAAAATCCCCATCTCTCCGATAACATCCCCTGATTTAATAAACTTATTAATTTCTACTAATTTGATAGCACCTTTTTTTATATAAAACATCCTGTCGGCTTTATCGCCCGCTTTAAAAAGAAAATCGCCTTTCTTATATGTCTCTTGTTTCATCAGATCGACGGGCCAGCGGCAGGAAGTTTGCACGGCAGAGAGGTCTTTGATGGCGGGTTTCTGGATATTGGTCACCATGCAGCTATTAAATTTAACCAAAGTAAGAACATTCTTTCCGTTCTCTCGTCGATATCTGACCTCATCCATGATTTTACGCATCATAAATATCCCCAGGCCGCCTATTTTTCGTTCTTCTAAAGGCGCATGGATATCCGGCTCGGGCAATGAGAGCGGATCAAAAGGGATCCCGGAATCAATAATCTCGATCTCGAAACAGTTGTCCTGGTTTACATAGGTCACGGCCAACTCGCCGTCTTTCCCGGGATAGGCGTAGTTGATGACGTTGACCAGGGCTTCCTCGCAGGCAATCTGGATCTTATTGATCTGGTCTTTGACAAAACCCTGGCGGGATGCCCCTTCCTTGATAAAGGTAAGCATCTTTTGAAGATTTTCTAATTTTGCAGAAAAGGCTAAACGTTCCATAAATTTTCTATTCGTTAAAAGCTTCCTGAGTGGTCATGAAGGTGTCCAGGCCGCTCATTTTAATAACATTGAGAACCCCTTCTTGCGCTCCGATCAGGAAAATGTGCGCGTCCACGCCGACTTTCTGCTTGGCAAAAATGATGACGCGCAACCCGGCGCTGGAAATATATTCCAGATCTTTTGCAAAAAATACCAGCTTTGAGATTTTTTGCCCGATATTCTTCTTTAATTCCGCCTGTAAGACTTCGGCGTTTGAGGCATCCAAACGGCCGCACAGTTCGACTTTTAAAGTTTCACCCGTACATGATACCGAAAATTTTGATTCCATGAATTGTTTCTCCTTTCGAGAAAATCCGCTTTAACGCTTTCCTTTACCAACCAGGATAACCACTGAACGCGGCCCGACTAAGAATTCGGACTGATTCTTCAACTTAACCTCTTTGCCGACTTCCCAGATATCCTGCGGGCTAACGGCGTCAGTGTTCACAGACACATGCCACGACATCCAATCGTGAAGTTTGGGCAATTCGAAACCGCGCATCTCCCAATGCATATTCATCGCGACATAAATCGTATTATCCTTAACCGTCCCTCCCTTGGCATGGCCTCCGCAAAGCATAAACGCCAACGTTCGAGCCTGGGCCGACCAATCCGCATTCCAGGCCTGGGTACCATGCCAGGAAATATCGGCAAAGCCGCTGCCGGTATAATCTCTGTTTTGAAAATGGGTCCTGCTTCTTAAAACCGGATGGGCCCGACGGAAAGCGATCATCTTGCTAAAGAAATCAAAAAGCTCCCGGTTTTTTCCCAAAAGCCCCCAGTCTATCCACGAAATCTCATTATCCTGGCAATAGGCATTATTGTTACCGAACTGGGTATTAGCCATTTCATCCCCCGAGAGGATCATCGGGGTCCCCTGGCTGGTCAGCAACATGGCAACGGCATTTTTCATCTGTTTGATACGCAGACGATTGATTCGGGGATCATCGGTTTCCCCTTCATGCCCGCAATTCCAACTGTAGTTATCATTACAGCCGTCGGAACTATTTTCTCCGTTTGCCTCATTATGTTTATCATTAAAAGAAACCATGTCCTTTAAGGTAAAGCCGTCGTGGGCCGTAATAAAGTTAACCGAAGCGCAGGCTCCTCGCATCTGTCCCTGGTATAAATCCGGCGATCCCTGCAGCCGCTGGGCCATACATCCCACCATCCCGGCATCGCCTTTTAAGAATTTTCGCAAGTCATCTCTGTATTTACCGTTCCATTCCGCCCAACGTCCCCAGGCAGGAAAACAACCGACCTGGTAAAGTCCGCCTGCATCCCAGGCCTCGGCGATCAGCTTACATTTACCCAAAATGGGATCAAAGGCCAGGGTTTCCAAAAGCGGCGGGCTATGCATCGGGGCACCGTTTTGGTCACGGCCCAGAATAGAGGCAAGATCAAAACGAAAACCATCCACGTGATAATCGGCAGCCCAATAGCGCAAACAGTCAAGGATCATGTTGCGCACGATCGGATTGTTGCAGTTTAAGGTATTGCCGCATCCGCTAAAATTAAAGTAGTATCCGTCAGGAGTTAAAAGGTAGTAAGTTTTATTATCAATGCCGCGGTAAGAAATATAGGGCCCGCGCTCATTACCTTCGGCGGTATGATTAAAGACAACATCTAAGATAACTTCAATGCCGTTTTTGTGAAGTTCTCTAATCAAGGTTTTACATTCGTCCACCTGCATTCCGAATTTACCGGTGGCGGCATATCCTGCCTTGGGGGCAAAGAATCCGACATTGCTGTAGCCCCAGTAATTCATCAGCATCTTTCCCGTCGTCGGGGAAGTGCGCGAATTCTCAAATTCGTCAAATTCGTGAATCGGCATCAGCTCAACACAATTAACGCCCAGTTCCTTCAAATACGCTATCTTTTCACGGATTCCGGAAAAGGTACCGGGGTGTTTGACCCCCGAAGAGCTATGCTGGGTAAACCCGCGCACGTGCATTTCATAAATAATCAAATCTTCGATGGGGGTTTCCAGGGGGTGGTCATTTTCCCAGTCAAAATCGTCAAAGCAGATGCGGGCGCGATGCTGATACATGTCATCCCAGTTGGGCGTCTTGCCCCAGACATCCCTGCCGCCGATGACTTTGGCATACGGATCCATAAGCACTTTAGTTTTGTCAAAACGATGTCCCTCGCGGGCGTCAAACGGCCCGTCCATATAAAAACCGTACTCAAGATTTTCATGGTCCAGGTCAAAAACCACCATGGTAAAAACATTTCCGATTCTAAACTCGTCTTTAAAAGGAATCACACAAAAAGGCTTGGGTTCATGTTTGTTAAATAGGGCCAGCTTGCACGACGTGGCCGCGTGGGAATAGACCGAAAAATTGACCCCGCCGGGGACAATGGTGGCGCCGAAGGGCAAGGGTTTACCCATGCGCAAACGGAATTTTCCGCAGTCACAGACATGCGTCGGATGCAAGTCAACTCGATACATTATGCCTCCTTTTTGAATGCCTCTAACGCTGCGGCAACGGATTCAAAAGACTTAAAGAAATTATTAAAGCCGGTCATCTCCATCACGTCCTTGATTTCAGCCGAAAGCCCGCTAAGGGCCAGGATGCCGTTTTGGGTCGAAAGCTGCTTGGCCGCCATCAATAAAAGGCGCAGGCCAGCGCTGGAAATATAGCTGCACTCTTTCAGATCCAACACCAGCGAGATCTTATCCGAAGACAAAAAAGGCAGAATCTTTTCCTGGGCTTCATTAACGGTATTTCCGTCTAGGCTACCGGATAGCTGAATAATCGTGGCGCCGTCTTTGGTAGTAGTTTTTATCTCCATCACTCTCTCCTTTACCCGACAGGGACAAGCCGGACTTTGATCTTCGGCCTGTAATTTAAATTCGGCAGGTTCACGGTTAATTTCTCGGCGTCAAAATTCTTCCAGGGATTACCATCAATCCAAACTTCCGATATGCGCACGCTGCCCTTGGGGAGAATATCCGGCTCGACCCGCAGCACATCACCGGGGAAACCCTGCGGCAAAGGCTTGAAATAAAGATCCAGCGGTTTTTTGGTATACAGCAAATTCTGGTATATTTGAGCCAAATAACAAAGTTCGATAGAATGGTAACAGGCCATGGAATGGCTGCCTTTAAGCCGTTCGGTCCCCAGTAAAAACGGCAGGCCGTTGTTGAGCACGTTAAAATATACCGCGCCGTCGTCATGATCAAGATAAAAGGCATTGTAGAAAGACGCCGATTCGCGCCCAAGCCGCAGGTATTCGGGGTCTTTGAGTACGCCGTGCATGATCATATAGGCAAGAATAGCCTGTTCCTGCTGCCACCAGGCTTTACGGTCATGCCAGACATGGCGATGCCACGTCTCGCCGGGAGCAAGTTCGCGCTCCATCACGTCATACCATCCGCCGCGCTGCACGTCCATGCCGACGGTCGGCATGATCTGGGCGATCTTTTTTGCAAAATCGACATATTCCTTCTTGGCCACCAAGCTGTTGATCCTTAAAAGGTTCCAGGCAATCTTCAGGTTGTGCCCGATAACGCCTCGATTCTGCTGCCATCCCCAGGTCTTGTCGTGGCTCCAGTCTTCGTGAAATTTTTCCTGGACAAACGGACTATGCTCGTAATCCGGGAAATATTTAGCAATACAATCCGCGGTACTGACGAGAAAATCACGGTATTTCGGATCGCCCGTCGCTAACCATAGATTGATCAGATACGCCGGGGCATGGTCTCCGAGAGAGTTCCAATTTTTACGCGCCTTATTCCTTCCTAAGGATTCACTGCGAGGATCTAACTTAAGAGGATCAATATGCGAAAAATAACCGCCGTTTTTCTTATCCAGAAAAAAACGGTCAAACAAATCAATGGTCATCTTAATATCTTTCATGATCGCCGGATCGCCGCTAATGCGATAGGTCTGGGTAGGGCCGGCCAAAGCATAAATCTGCTCGTACATCGGAACTCCGTCATAATCATCGCCAAATTCGGAGGCAAATACTTTATGTTCACGGTCATGCTTGACATCAATGCCGTGATACCAATAAATAATATTCTCGTCGGTATCATAGAAACGCATGTGGTCGCGCAGATATTGCGTTCCTTTTTCCGCCGCCTCCAGAAACCGGTCTTCTCCGGTCAACAAAAACGCTGAGGCCATCCCGTAAACCATGCGCGAGATTGTATCCGTTTCCTGGCGGTGTTCGGGTTTACGTTCCCCGGTCAAAGAAAGCATGGTGCGATAATTTTTGTAATCAATATTCTGCGGGCCGCCAAATTCGGCTTTAATATAGAAATCGGCGATACTGACCGCCTGCTTAACCCACCAATCAGCCTCTTCAAAGCGATACTGGCCTACGCCTTCTCCCGGAAAAACCAGGACTTTAGCGTCAAAATCAAAACCCTTCTTCTCGGGATAGTAGATCCCCAGGATAAAAAGATACTGGCCTTTGACCAATAACTTATCGAGTTTGCCGGTATAATCACACCAGCCTTCGTGAAGATTGCGCGGCCCCTTAGCATAAGCGGTCTGGGTCAGCCGGGCAGAAAATTCACGGCCGTCGGTAGTCTTAAGCCCAAGCACTCTTTTCTTAGAGTCGTAACTCGTTACGTAACCTGCGATTGTGTCAGAAAACTCGAATTTAATCTCGTTCATTTCTTTCTCCCATTTTTAAAGGAAACCTTTATTGAAAAACAGTATTTTGGACGCATAAACAACAAAAAAAGATGAGTTAATAATAACTCATCTTTAAAAAAACCGATAATTTCCGGCTAAACTTTTTAATCAAGAAACCCATCGATGACCGCCCCCGTAGATGCCTATTTTTCCTGAATGCCTAAAAAGGTTTAGGTATTATAACATTTTATTGGAATTACACAAGAATTTTAGCAATACCCTGCGGTTGACAAAAAGGCATTATTCTCTATAATAGGGGTGTCATGATCAAGATATCCACCAAAACACGCTACGCCTTACGGGCCCTTCTGGAAATGGCCTGCCGCAATGACCGGAAATTATTCCGCTTAGAAGAACTGTCCGACCATCAAAATATCTCCAGGAAATACCTGGAAAACATCTTTGCCATCCTCAAAAAGCACCATATTGTCCACAGCCGGGTCGGAAAAAACGGCGGATTTTATCTGCCCACGAATATTAAAGAAATTTCGCTTCTAAAAGTCCTTGAAGCTCTCGAGGGCAAGGTGGCTATCGTCCATTGTCTGGATTCCCGCAACGAATGCGAAAGGGTCGCCTTTTGCCCTGCCAATGGTATCTGGAATGAACTCAACACTGCCATAAAAAATATACTTGCCGGCAAGAATTTAAAAGATTTATCGGCGAAAGAAAAAATCCGCAGAAAGTGTTCCTACGTCTTATCCCGGGCTAAACGACCCTCCGCAAGGCGCCGTCGTTAACTAGCCTCATTCGCCTCCCGGTAAATTATCACTACCCTGCTGCGTCCGCTGTTGCATCATCCCCTGCTGGCCTTTTTGATTTCGTATCATACCCTGACGGCCAGAAACTTCTTTGGCTCCATGCGCGCGAAGCAGGGCGACGATTTCATTGTTCCCTCTGGACATGGCCATGGATAGAGGCGTGGCACCGTTATCGATTTTCGCATTCACATCCGCACCGTTCTCGATGAGGATTTTAGCAGTTTCAATATGTCCGGGTTTTCTGCCTTTGTATGCCGCAAAATGCAGCGGCGTTGACCCGTTTTTGGTCCGCGCGTTAACCGTAGCCCCGTGAGCGATTAAGATTTTTGCCGCCTCGGGCTGGGCCTGAGAAGCAGCCACATGCAAAGGTGTTCCTTGATTATCATTTCTGACGTCGACATTGACATGATATTCATCCAGCAGCACTTTCATCGCTTTTATCTGGCCTCGGCCGACGGTCCAATGCAAAGGAGTTTTACCCATCTCATCCTTTGCATATAGAAGAGCGGGATCTTTATCTAAAAGAGATCTTAATTTGGCAATATCGCCGCTTTTGGCGGCTTCATGGATTTCACCGGCAAAAACTACGGCCGCAAAGACAAAAAATAACACCGCGAGCACAAATAAACTTCCCATTGTTCTTTTCATAACCCATCTCCTCTCTTAACAGCTAAAATAAGATCAGGCCTTTTTAATATTGCCTGCCCGACAAATAGAGTAAACACCTATCACGTGAGAGGTATTATAATTAGGCGATTATTTTTTGTAAAGGAGTTCCGTGATGGCGGGCATATTTCGACAATACCCTTGACCGAACCTTTGTCTTTCCATACAATACTAACAAAACTTAAAATGACGGAGTAAAAATTGAACGGGCCTCATTCCTTAATCAAGAAAGTCGGCATTACCGGGTCGTCGGGAAATATCGGCTCAACCCTGCAAAAAGGGCTCTCGAGAAACTACGGCCTTTCCCTTTATGATATTCGGGAGGGTAAACGCCTGTGCGAAGCAAAATTTACCAAGGTCGACTGTGCGCAAAAAGATGAGCTCGACGGGATTTTTGACGGATTAGATGCGCTTATTCACTTAGCCGGTAATCCGCATCCGGATGCCCCACGCCAGGTAACGCTCCGCAATAATTTTACCGCCACCAGCCTTGCCTTTGAAGAGGCCCGCAAGGCGGGAATAAAGAAAATAGTTTATGCCAGCTCAAACTTTTATCACCAGGGGGCAATCGCCAAGGCCCTGCAAGAAGGCCCCCGGCAGCAGATCACCTTAGATATGCCGCCCACCCCTCTTTGCCCTTACGGCGAATCAAAGGTATTCGGAGAGAATCTCGGCCGAAAGCTATCTCAGGCGGGAATATCGTTCGTGGCCTTACGCATTGGCTGGACGGTTCCCCAGGATAGCCCGGTATTGTACGACAGCGATTATATGCGCGCGGTTTTCTGCAGCCACAGAGACCTGGTGCAGGCTTTTACCAAAGCCCTCGAAGTGGATACGGATTTTCTTGCCGCATTCGCGGTCAGCAATAACACCCACGGCGTCTTTGACCTCACCGAGACAAAAGAGAAATTAGGTTTTTCTCCCCAGGATAACGCGGAAGATTATTTTTGAGAAATAACCCAAAAGACATGAAACGTCCCCTTACCATTCTCGCCATAGCCTGTATTCTTATCGTGGGCATTTCTATTCTTGCCAAACCGTTCATCATCGCCCTGGCAAAGAAACAGCTGGCAAATGTTTTTGTCCAAGCCCGAGTTTCAGTGGGCGATTGCGCCCTTAAACCCACGCACGGATTAAGCCTTTTCAATATCGAGATCACAAGGACAGGGGCTTACGATATCAAAATTAAAGAAGCGACTATTCGATATAACCTCTTTTCAATATTTAATGCCGCCCCCCTTACATTGTTTTTAAAAGACACCTCTGTTCGCTTGAATGCCCCGGAGAAGAGAATTCAAGAGCTGGGCAATTATCTTCATCTCGGCCAAGGCCGACCATTGGTTAGGTCAGCAGAGATATCAAACCTGGATTTAGATTTAAACGCCTTGGATCTAACGGTCAAGGCCCATTTATCTTCGGGTTTAAATCTCACCGCACAATCCTTAGATTATGTGGATCTTAAAATAGATAACTTCGAAATGCTTGGAGTGCAACTCGAGAACACCTCCTTAAAACTTGACCCCGGCTCCGATCAGGGAGATTTTCATATCGCTCAGTTAAAATACGACAAACTCATCGTCACCGATATTAAAGGAAAGACGAAGGTACAAAAGACAGGATTATCTCTATCTGACGTAACCGCCAAGGCCCTGGACGGAGATATTGAAGGAAATCTGGATTTAAAAATCGGCAGAGAGCCGCAATATCTGGTAAACCTACAATGCACAGGCTTAGATATTGAAAGGCTTGTCCGGGATTTTAAGCTCGAGGAGAAATTCAATATGACCGGCAGGTTAAGCGGAAATTTAAAACTGCAAGGCATCGGCGCGCAATTTAAAATACTGCAAGGCGGCTTTTCGACACTCGCTCCCGGCGGCACGCTCGTTATCACCGATACAAAATTCCTGGAGAATATGGCGCGCACCACCCAACAGCCTATCGGTTTGCTGCTGGAAAGTTTTAAGAATTACCGTTATAATACTGGCCTGATGACTTTGGATTTTTCGGACAACAACATCATTCTTAAAACCGATTTGGAAGGCGAAGCAGGTAAACGCAATCTAAGCATAACCGTCCATGATTTTAAATTAAAAAAGGAGGAGCAATGAAAAGATTCTTATTGGTATTAGCGATAGCTGCATTCTCTCTTGGGTGCGCGCGGGTAAGTGTCCAAGGAACAAAAGAACCGATTAAGGTTGATATTGCCATGCGCCTGGATATCTACCAGCACGTGGAAAAAGATATCGATGCCATCGAAAACATCGTCTCGGGGTCCCAGGAAAAAAGCAAGCCTGCCGACGACCAAAGCTTCCTGGAATTTTTTGTTAATACCGCCTACGCCCAGGAAAGCCTTAGCCCCGAAGTAGAGCAAGCCGCTTTACGACGCAAGGACCGGGTTAACGAATTGCGTACGCTTGAAGCTCAGGGCGCTATCGGCGAGAATAAAAGCGGAATGGTCGAGGCAAGAAATTCTTCCGGCGATTCTCAACTGATCGCGGCAGAAAACAGCGACCGGATGACCATCTATAAATCATTGGCCGCCAAAAACGGCACTTCCGTAGATGAAGTTGGACGGCTTTACGCCAAGCGTCTTCAGAGCGACGCCCCCGCGGGAACTCCGATTGAGATTCCGAACGGGACCACCGGGGCCTATGAGTGGAAAATAAAATAACGGGAAGATTATTCTTTTAAACTATTTTCGGATTTGAATTCCGGGTCCGCCCGCTAGCAAGTAGCGGGCGGACCCGGAATTAATAAAGAAGGAACCGATACGTGTCTACGGAAAACTATATACCCAAAACCCGACTGGAGGCCTTCAGCGACGGGGTCATTGCCATTATTATCACCATCATGGTGCTGGAGTTAAAAGTGCCGCACGGGACCGATTTCGCATCCCTGCGGCCCATTCTCCCCTCATTCTTAAGTTACATACTAAGCTTCATCGTCCTTGGCATATACTGGAATAACCACCATCATCTTTTGCACGCGGCAAAACATATTAACGGCAAAATCATGTGGGCCAATTTGCATTTGCTATTCTGGCTATCCCTGGTACCTTTCGTCACTAACTGGCTGGGAGAGAATCATAACGAATCCTGGCCGACATTTTTATACGGAATAGTATTTCTGATGGCGGCTGTTGCTTACGTCATTCTTCAAACATTGATTGTAGAAAAGCACGGCAAAGACTCATTACTGGCTCAAGCACTAGGAAGCGATTGGAAAGGCAAGCTTTCCTTAATGAGTTACGTTTCGGCCCTCGGGCTTGCATTTATCAATCATTGGTTTTCAGTTGCATTGTATATACTGGTTGCCATCCTATGGCTCATTCCTGACCAGCGTATTGAAAAAGTGATAGAAAAGGAACGGTAGAAACCTTAGAATACATCCCTGCCTACCATAAACAGACAAAGAAATTACTTCTTTCTATTAATGAATAAAACTCCCTTCAAAACAATCTTGTTAACCGCAGGGATTCTTTTGTGCAGCTGCCTTGCGGCATGCGCCGAAGAATCAACCGTTTCTTTTGAGCAGAAATACAGCGATAAAGACGCTATTTTCTTGCTGAATAATCTTTCTCTTACGCTTAACGAAGACGGATCCTACGTGACCAAAGTTCACAAACGCCTGAGGATACTCAAAGAAGAAGCAAAAAGCTTAGGCGAGATCCCCTTACCCTACAAAAACGGAAAAGATGTTATTGAAATCATTTCCGCTTTCACCGTAACCCCCGACGGAAAAAAGCACCCCTACTCTGAAATCCAAGATTTTAAGATTTACCGAGACTTCCCCATGTATTCGGATGCCATGGTAAAAGTGATCACCATGCCCGAGGTCAACATCGGCTCCGTTATAGAGTTTGAAATTGTCATCGCCTCTAGTGGGATGCCAATCAAAGGTGCCTGGTGGGATTCGGTCAATTTGGATTTTCCCCGTCCCTGCAAAGAAGTCAATACAACGATTACTCTGCCTAGAAAGTTTAATGTTGCCTATAAAGAATTTGGCCTCAGCCATAAACCGGAAATAACCGAAACACCCGAGACTATAACCTATTCCTGGAAGTTAACCGACGTTACCCCCATCGAGAAACCGGAAGAATACCTGCCGCCGCCGACTCCGGATTCTTTTACCAACATCGTTGAGTTCTCTTCCATTAAAAGCTGGGAGGATATCTCCGGCTGGTACTACGGCCTGGTCGAGAAAAACTTAAAGATCACAAAAGAAATTGAGGAGACAGCAAAGGCCGTCTGCCAGGGAAAGGAAACACTGAAAGATAAAACCAGGGCAATCCTGGAATACATCCAGGATAACTTCCGGTATGTCTCGATGTCGTTTGGGGAGAATTCTCTTGAGCCGCATCCGACGGATGATGTTTTCCGCAATAAATACGGCGACTGCAAGGACCTTTCGCTTTTGACAATGGCCATGCTTAAAAGTGCAGGCATCCATTCCTACGTAGCCCTTTTTAACAATGAATTCGCGATTAGTGATCCCCAATTTGATCTGCCGTTTCCTTATCTATTTGACCACGTGATCCTTTTAGTCGAAGATAAGGCAAACGGCGATTTTTATATTGATCCGTTATTGGACGGTTACGATATCGGAGAATTCCCCCCTTCCCATCAAGGCGCGTATACTTTTATAATTAACGAACAGGGTGGAAAATTTGACAAACTCCCGATATTCGATGAAAAAAGAAATTCAACCAGGACGGCTAGAAAGATCGAGCTGAATGCCGACGGCTCCGCGCTCTATGATGTCGAATACACCTGGGAACTAAGCTCTTCCATCGAGATGCGTGACGCCATGAAGGCCATGGACAAAGAGGCAGAAACCAAATTTTATCAGTCGCTGGACGCGTCCCTTATTTCCGGCGGGGAAATGATCACTCGCCACATTGAAGGAATTGATAAAAAATACGGCCTGGTTAAAGGGTACGCCAAATATCGAAAGAAAGGCGCATTTCCATTAGATGGCCCCATGATGGTTATCGATATCGAAGGCTACGACCGGGATGTGGATTTCACCCAAAAGGAACGCAAGAAACCCCTTTTCTTTCCGAGCAATTCGCTTGCCGAAGACATCACAACCTACAAAATTCCCAAAGGGTTTATCGTATCGCATCTACCGAATGATATTCATTTGAATGCGGGATTCTTTGAGATAAAAAGAGAATACGTACGCGCTAACGATACGATTGCCGTTATTGAGACGACTCGATATAAACGAGCGCAATATCCCAAAGAAGAGTACGGGAAATTTAAAGATTTTTTTGATGCGTTGCCTAGTCAAACCCGGCAGAGAATCATCTTAAAAAAAACGAGATCCTGGAAAAAGAAGATCAGCGATATCATAGCGATTATCAAGGAATAAAAAAATAAGACATAAAAAGAATTGATGAATAAGAAACTAATTACTTTTCTATCTTTGATCCTACTTTTAATTCTCTGCGGCAGAACACAGACACAAGGAGCGGCTATGGTTAATAAAGACAAGGCTGATAAGAAAGATCCTGCGCCCATCATATGCGACCTTCCTTTAAGCGATGCCCAGTTAAGAAAAATGCTCACCCCCGAGCAGTACCGCATCACCCGCGAAAACGGCACCGAAGCACCCTTTACCAACCCCTACTGGAAGAATAAAAAAGAAGGAATTTACGTCGATGTCATTACCGGCGAACCTCTTTTTAGCTCGACGGAAAAATTTGATTCCGATAGCGGCTGGCCAAGCTTTACCGCGCCCATTGATAAAGGAGTTGTCACCGAAAAGACGGATAAGAGCCTGGGGATGGAGCGCACCGAGGTGCGCGCCCAAAAGAGTGATTCGCACCTGGGCCATGTCTTTGACGACGGGCCGAAACCCACGAGAAAGCGTTTCTGCATCAACTCGGCAGCCCTGCGCTTTATTCCGGCTGAAGATATGGAAAAAGAGGGTTACGGAAAATATCTTTATCTGCTTAAAAAAGATGCGCAGAAAAAGAGTCCGGTCGCCGTGAAAGCATTAAAAACCGAAACAGCCATCTTTGGCGCAGGATGCTTCTGGGGCGTTGAAGCCATATTTCGCCAGGTTAAGGGAGTCGTTAATGTCACCGCCGGCTATACGGGCGGGACATTAAAGAATCCTACCTACGAAGATGTTTGTACGGATAAAACCGGACATGCCGAAGCAGTCCTTGTCGAATATGATCCGGGCCAGGTTTCTTATCCGGAACTTCTCGATGTCTTCTGGAATAGCCACGAACCGACCACCCCCAACCGCCAGGGAGTAGACACGGGAACTCAATACCGCTCAGTTATTTTTTATTATACGCCACAACAAAAATCCGAGGCACTAGCGTCAAAGAAAGAATTAGAGAAATCGGGAGAATTTAAGAATCCCGTCGTAACCGAAATTGTGCCTGCGCAAGAATTTTACCGGGCCGAAGAATACCATCAGAGTTATTACGAAAAACACGGCATAACCACACCCGTGTGCCATATCCCGAGAAAAAAGTAATTGCCAACCCCGCATTTACAGTGGGAAAGCACTGCCAAATATGCGATAATAGCAAAAAGATAATCGGGATTTAAGGCGAAACTTTTCCGAAAATAAAAAATCACAAAACGGAGGATTATATGCCGCGATTAAAGATAGGCGTTTTGATAGTGCTGTTCTTTTTCCCGGCAATGATTGTCTGTGCCCAGAATATTAATGTTCAAAACATCCCCGAGGGGATGGAAGTTATTGAAATTAACGGCAGTGGCCAAATCATCGTCCCTAAGGGCGCAAAGACAAGAAAGATCGGCGCCCAGATCTTTGTGGAGGGCACCAAGGAATATATGTCCCGAAGGTTTGAGGAAATAGACGAGCGGCTTGCCAATATAGAGAAAACTCTGGAAAACCTTCAGAAAGAAATTGAATCCCTTAAAACACCTCAAGCCAGAAATAGATAAAATATGCTTACCGAGAAGATAAAAAAGTTGCTGATGGCCCGGGAATTCGTCTATGTCGCCACCGCGAATCCAGACGGAAAACCGAATGCAGCCCCAAAATTTCTAGTCAAGGTCGAACAAAATTTTATATACCTGATTGATTATGTTTCGGGAAAAACCTGGGAGAATATTAAAGTAAATCCCCGGGCATCGATTTCTTTTATCGACAATGAAACCCTGACAGGTTATCAGGTCAACGGCCCCGTTGACTTGATCTCATCCGGCCCCGAGTTTAATGAAATCATAGACGAAGTCCAGGAAAAACAGTTATCCCTGACCGTTGAGCGCATCGTCAAGGGTGTTCAACGAGGCAAAAAACACAGCAATTTTGAAGTCGCCCTGCCGGAAAATGGCGTCGTCTTGAAAATGAAAATGGAAGAAATAGTCGAAATAAGCCCAACGGGAAAACTCCAGCGGGAAAAAACCTAAACCATTAACAAAATCCAAAAAAGGAGGATGGAATGAAAAGAACATCGGTTGTTTTACTCGGCATCATTTTAATGGTTAATCTCAGTATCTTAGGCTGCACCAAAAAGGCTGCTTCTTCGCAGGAAGCCATTGCGGCTACGCAGACCATGAAAACCGTTGACGAAAAAGTCAACTATCTGGTCGGCCAGGCGAACGCGTTCATTAACAGCAAAGAGTTTGACCAGGCTATTCAAACAGCCCAGTATATCCTAAGCAACCTCGATAAGAATTCAACCGCCGCACAGGGTATTATTGAAAAGGCAAAGGCTGAGTTGACCAAGGCCGCCCAAAGCGCCATGCAGGACGTTAAGAGCAAATTGGGCAGCTTCGGAAAGTAACGGGCCGGCCGCTGAACCAAACACAGCGGCCAATTTGATAAAAAGGGGGTGAATCAGATGTCCATAGTAAAAGAATTTAAAGAATTCGCCATGCGAGGGAATGTCGTGGATATGGCCGTCGGTATTATTATCGGAGCCGCGTTCGGGAAAATCGTAAGCTCCCTCGTAACTGACGTGATCATGCCTCCTATCGGTTTTTTGATGGGCGGAGTTGATTTCAGCAATCTAGTCATAACTCTAAAACAGGCGACGGTTGATAAACCGGCAGTCACCATAGGATACGGCCTTTTTATCAACACCCTAATCAACTTCCTTATTGTCGCTTTTGCCATTTTTATGCTGATCAAGGGAATCAACATCTTGAAGAAGAAAGAAGTAGCGAAACCACCGGAACCCACACGGCCGACACAACAAGAATTACTGTTGGCTGAAATTAGGGACCTGCTTCAGAAAAAATAATTAAGTGCGATAGCCAGAAAAAGCGCCCCGCCGATTTATGAATCGGCGGGGCGCTTTTTTATAGCATCTCAACTTCTTGCATTATTCCTGATAGCTTGATATTATAAAAAAGATGGCAACACCTTCCAACAAAATCTTAGTCTTGGGCGCCTCGGGTTACGTCGGCTCGCGGCTGGTTACCCTCTTGCTTCAGAAAGGCTACACTGTGCGGGCAACCGCTCGCTCCCTTGATACTCTTAAGAAACGCCCCTGGTCCAAAGACCCAAACGTTGAATTATTTCCCGCTGATATCCTTAATCAAAATTCCCTGAAGCAGGCCTGTCAGGGATGCGGAACAGCGTATTATTTAGTTCATTCGATGAGTTCCTCGGGCAGGAATTTTGCGGATGCAGACCGGAAAGCAGCTCAAAACATGATCGCCATTAGCCCCGAATCAACTTTAAAACGCATCATTTATTTAAGCGGCCTGGGAGATGTCAAAAGCGATTTGAGCGAACATCTACGTTCCCGCATGGAAGTTTGCCGCATCCTTCATTCGGGCAAAGTCCCAACAACGACCTTACGGGCGGCGATTATCATCGGAACAGCCAGCGTCCCCTTTGAACTCATGCGCTACCTGATTGAACGCTTACCGATTATGATAACGCCCCGGGGAGTCAACACCAAGGTCCAGCCCATCGGAATCCGCAACGTCTTAGGCTATCTCATCGGCTGCCTGGAAAAAGAAGAAACAACCGGAGAAACTTATGATATCGGCGGGCCGGATATTATGAGTTACAAAGATTTAATGGGCCTCTACGCTCAAGTGGCGGGTTTTCCCAAAAGACCTGTTATTGCGGTGCCTTTTCTCACGCCGCGCCTGATTTCTTGCTGGACTCATTTAATCACGCCTATTCCGGATTCCATCGCGCGTCCCCTGACCGAAGGCTTGACCAATACAGTCATCTGCCGAGAGAATCGCATTCAAAGAATCATTCCCCAGGAATTAATCAACTGCCGGCAGGCTATCCGCCTGGCCCTTAACCTGGAACAGAAAAATCTTACGGATTTACTGGGGCAGGATGAGAAGGAATTTATCGCCCCCGAATACAAATACCCCGGAGACCCCTTCTGGGCCGGTACGGCCAAGGTGAGATAAATAGAATTTCTTAAATCACTTTCCTTTATAACGGCTGCGGGTAGCGCGCTTGAGCTCTCGATCCAAGTCCCTCTTTTTAATCGTGTCCCTCTTGTCGTATAATTTCTTGCCCTTGCCGACGGCCAGCTCAATCTTGGCAAACCCGCGCTTATTAAAATAGATTCTCGTCGGAACCAGCATCAGCCCTTTTTGGCTGATGATTCCCATGATCTTAGCAATTTCTTTTTTATGCAGCAGAAGTTTTCTGGGCCGGTCAGGCTCCAGGTTTAGATAGCTTGCCTGAGCGTAGGGATTGATATGGAGGTTATACAGAGCGATTTCCTCGCCCTGGAGCACCGCAAAGCTGTCTTTAAAATTAACCCCTCCGGCCCGCAAGGATTTCACCTCGCCGCCTTTTAAGGCAATGCCACATTCCCAGCGCTCAAGGAGCACGAAATCCCGAAAGGCCTTCTTATTCGATGCAATAACTCTTGATTCCATAATAGATTTCTTTCCTAAAACATTCAGCCACTATTGATTTTAGAATCCGACCAGCCACGCATAAGCAGACAGAAAGATAGGAATTGTTATAAGGCTGGCTATGTAAGTAAAGAATATCCCCTGATTAATAAATTTATCTTCGGTTTTGTAATGACGACTAACAACCGAAAGGGACGTTGCGCTCGGCACCGCCGCCTCGAGAACAATCAGAAATCCTATCAAGCCTTTGATTTGAAAAGCCGAGGTAAATAAAAGCGCCAACAGCGGCAGCAGCAGCAATTTCCCTAAAACAACCCAAGAAATATCTTTTTTGTTCCCTTCGGATATCGCGATCCGGGCTAGATTCCCTCCCACGACCACCATGGCCAAAGGCAGGGCGCAATCGCCAAGCATCTTCACCGGCTTTAAGAGAATATCCGGAATAAAACGTTGCAACCCTAACGCAATCAGCAAAAGAGAAATTAACACCGCCCCCAGAGGAGAGACTAACAGGTTCGTAAGGTCAAATTTGTCAATTTTGTTTCTGGTTAAAAGCCATACCCCCAGTGACCAGAATACCAGGTCAAATCCAATCAAGAATAAAAGAATGAAAATAAATAATTCCTGGGCTTGGGGTCCCGGGAACATTGTCGCCACCAACAGAAGCGGGACATAGCCGGAATTCTGAAATGCCACCAGTGAAATAAATTCTTTCTTGGAAACAACACCTCTTCTAAGAATTAAGAGAAACCTTCCGACCAAGAAACCGCTTAAGGTAATACCAAAACTTATCAGCGGAAAAATCCACCACGTCGGATATAACTGAAAATTGAACCTCTGTATAAGTTGGTTAAAAGTAAAAAAAGGAAGAAAAATCGTCACGACTAACCCGGACAACAGATTCAAGCCGTTATCATCGACAATCTTCTTTTTAACCAAAATATAGCCTACGGCGCCCATCAAGAATATCTGGAATACAGCCGAGAGGGTTGTTGCGAAAGAAAGATTTGCATTCATGGACGATATTATAACAAACAGTTTTAAGCTCTACCAACTCTATTTCAATTCCATTCACAATTCCGCTCAACGGTTGACATCAAAAATGTTTACGATTATACTGTTGGTGGTTTTGATTCTTGAAAGATTGAGCGGATCCTGCTTCGTCGAATACAGAAATTCGCGTCCCGCCTCAAGAAGCGGCGGGACGTTCGAGCTTTTTCTAAATTCGTCAGTTAAGGTAAGCTCTCGCGGAAGTGGCGGAATTGGTATACGCGTACGCCTCAGGCGCGTATGGGGAAACCCTTGAGGGTTCGAGTCCCTCCTTCCGCACCACCCTGCCTCTAGACATAAAGGATTACCATCTAGAAAAGGGTGGTGCTGCTCCGCCTACCTCTAATTATGATCATAGAAAAGACGGAGCCGCACTTGGTTTCTTCAAATTAGGATTATAGTAAAGGCAAATCGGTACCGGCATCCCCTAATCAACATTCTAGAAAAGTCGGTGCCGTACCAGATTGCCGATAGCGTTATCGCCGAAGAAAGTTGCCATATTCACAACCGGAGGATAAAATAAAACTATGGACACCAAGAAAAATATTCCCCTAATCGTCGGCCTCTTGATTCCGGTTTTAATGATCCTTTTTGTCGCCGCCAGCATCTATCTGCCGGGCTTATTCGTACAGCCCAAAGTTAGTTTTATTTTTTCGTACGGCGGCGATTATTATTCCCGGTCCCAATATGATATCCTCAACGGCAGGATTACCTTAAAATCGGCCAATTATCCCAAAAAAGAAAGCAATCAATGGAGCGAACCCCGGCGTGAATCCAAATTATACCTCTACGATGTTATTAGAAATAAGAGCGTAGAAATTTCTCTTGAGGAAGCGCAAAAGTTCTTTCTTGATCCCAGCGTAAAGTCTCCCGACGGTTTCGAAATCACCCGCGGAGAGCATGGCTTTAGTATTTTTGAAATACTAACGACACACGGAGGCCGCTGGGATTCGTCGTTCATCACGGGACATAACGTCAGTAAAAGGCTCAACCTCCCTTATAAGGACCGTTATTACAGCCGCTATCTTGATTTCATCGGCTGGATAATAGAGTAGCCCATGAGAAAAGAAGAACTCCTACAGTTGATCCGATGCCACGCCCGTGAAAGCACCATAACCAAAGAAGAGCTTATCGACGCCTATGAACAGGGCCTCAAATCTCCTGCGGCGGAAAGTCAAACCTTAATTCAAAGCCGCCTCTCGGCCATCCTTTATTTCATTGGCGGCTTAATTGTTGTCCTAGGGATAGCCATCCTGATCGGGCAAAACTGGAACAGCCTCAACGCCCCGTCTAAAATCCTTTCGACACTCGGCTCCGGAATTGCTGCCTTTGTTGTGGGGGTTCTGTTCAGCCAAAACAAAAAATTTGACCTCATCGGGCAGGCCTTCTTTTTTATCTCGGTTTTGGTCATGCCAACGGGTCTTAGCATCACCTTTGATATCGCCGGATTTGACATCGGCAGCAATACCCTGCAGTTTCTAACCTCGATTATTCTTTTGGCAACATTTTTGGGCGCTTACAGTATTTTCAAAAAGACGGTTCTTCTCATTGCCTGCTTTATCTTCGGGACATGGGCCTTTTTTAGCCTGACCAATCTTATAGTCGGCAACAATCCCATCGTCCGAGACTGGAAATTCTTTGACTACCGTGTGCTGATGACAGGATTGACCTACATATTCCTGGGCTATTATTTATCCGAGAATGACACAGAAAATAAAGAAACTCTCGCAAACTGGCTTTACGGCCTTGGAATCATCGGCTTCCTGGGAGCCGCGCTTAAGCTCGGAGGATGGCCTCCCCATCAAAACCCCTTCTGGGAACTCGTTTTCCCCGGCCTTGTGTTCGGAACTATTTTCTTAAGCATTTATCTTAAGAATAAATCGTTCCTTCTTTTCGGCTCTCTTTATCTGATGGCTTATATCGGAAAGATTTCGGCGGAATATTTCGCCCACAGCCTTGGATGGCCTCTTGCCCTGGTCATCGCCGGATTGGCATTAATGGCTACCGGTTATTTCTCTTTCTATCTGAATAAGAAATATATATCCGCATAGCCTTGATTACTGCCTCTGAACAAATCCTCAGGCAAATTCTCCTTGCGGATACAATTATTCCATAATAAAATACACCTACCTTTATCATATTTATTCCAACACCAATAACCCGTGAGAACACTTTGAGCACCCCTCCAAAAAAAACTCAACTCGCCATTATCGGTGCCGGGCCTGCCGGATATCCGGCAGCCTTCTTAGCCTCCGACCTGGGGCTCGAAGTAACTCTTATTGACATGCAACCCAATCCCGGCGGGGTATGCCTCTATCAGGGCTGCATTCCCTCTAAAGCGCTGCTCCATGTCGCCCGAATTCTTTCCGAGGCCAAGGAAGCTAAGAATTTCGGCCTGGAATTTTCCCAGCCTACGATTAACATCGAGGCTGTGCGCGCATGGAAACAAAGCGTCGTTGCCAAATTGACTTCCGGCTTAGGGCAGCTATGCAAGCAGCGAAAGATAAAATTTATTCAAGGGACAGCGTCTTTTTTTAAATTCAATACCCTACACATTAAAAACAATTCGGGTGAATCAAGTGAACTGGAATTTGAAAACGCCATTATTGCCACCGGTTCTCACCCCATCATCCCCCCTGATTTTAAGAATCTCGGACTCTCCCATATCCTTGATTCAACCGCGGCGCTTGAATTAAACAGCATCCCTAAAAGTTTATTAATTGTCGGTGGCGGCTATATCGGCCTGGAATTAGGCACCATTTACGCGACCTTGGGCAGCCAGGTATCTGTCGCAGAGATGATGCCGAATATATTGCCGGGAATAGACCGGGACCTGACCACGATTCTCTTAAAACGCCTGCAGAATACTTTTCATTCGATCATGCTTAACACTAAAGTCGCCGGCCTCAAAGAAACAAAGGACGGCATCCATGTCACCTTTGAAGGCGCCGATATTCAGCGAAACGAACAGCTCTTTGAGAAGGTGTTGGTCGCGGTGGGGCGAAAACCAAACTCCGACGGACTGGGACTGGAAAAAACAAAAGTCGAAATTAATCCCAAAGGGTTTTTAAGGACAAATCTGCAGTGCCAGACAACGCAACCCAACATCTATGCCATCGGGGATGTTGCCGGAGAACCGATGCTGGCTCACAAAGCAACTCATGATGCCCGGGTAGCCGTTGAATCCATTACCGGACAAAAGGTAAGTTTTACGCCTAAAATCATCCCCGGAGTTGTTTTTACCGATCCCGAAATCGCCACCTGCGGATTAACCGAGCATCAAATTCAAAAAGAAGGCCTTCAGGCCAAGACCGCCAAATTCCCCTGGGCGGCCTCGGGCCGGGCGACAACGCTGGGACGCAATGACGGATTTACAAAAATCATCATTGACCCTGCGACGCAAAAGGTCTTAGGGGTAGGTATCGTCGGCGCAAATGCGGGCGAACTTATCTCGGAGGCCGTATTAGCCATCGAAATGGGCGCTACGGCTTCCGATATAGCATCGAGCATTCATCCTCACCCTGTCCTTTCAGAAACACTAAAAGAGGCTGCCGAAGTGTTCCTGGGACAATGCACCCACCTTTTTATTCCCAAACGCCCTTAGCTTGAAATATCTTCTAAAAATAAAAAAACCGTGTTGCCTAAACACGGTTTTTAAAAATCTTTAATACCTTTCCTTCAGATTTCAACTCCCAGAACTTCCTTGACCACCGCTTTCACATCGTCGATTTCAAAAGGTTTCTTTAGGCAAGTCACAGCCCCCAGCTCCTGGGCTTTCTTCTTTTTGTCCTCGACCGAATAACCGCTCATCATAATAACAGGCAAGTTGGGCGCTGCCTTCTTAAGATCTTGGAGCACCTCTGTCCCGTCTTTATCCGGCATTACAATGTCCAAGAAAACAACATCAAACTTACGCGCCCCCACGGCATCAAGAGCTGCCTTGGCATTATCTACCACCGTGATAGCATGGCCGCTGTAGCCTAAGGTAAAATCAAAAAGGTCGCCTATAACCTTTTTATCATCAATAACCAGAATATTTAACTTCTGCCCCATAGGATTCCTTCCTTAAACACGTATTATACAATAAAATCAAATCTTCTGTATATTCAAATCTGATTGCGTTCCGGAGTCGACCGGGGGCAGCCAGATAATAAACGTAGCCCCCTGATTAGGCTGACTTTCGATTGTGACCTCGCCGCCGTGCTCAGCAATAAGGTCCTTGCATAGCGCCAGACCGATTCCCGAGCCCTTTGTCTTAGTCGAAAAGAAGGGTTCAAAAATCTGCTGCTGCAATTCGGGAGGTATCCCGGGACCGGTGTCTTTAAAGGCAATGGCGATTTTATTGACATCTTTATCAAAACGCGAAACAATCGTCATGTGGCGGCGCGACCCCTTGGGTAAAGCACTCATCGCCTGCATGGCATTGACGATAATATTCATAAAGATCTGCTGCAGGTGTACGGTATCGGCATACACCTGCGGGAGATGGTCATCTAAAATCAAATCCCAGTCAATACGCCGGATACGAAGTTCGTCGGTCAAAAGATTGGTAGCCCTTTTTACACAGCTGTTCACATCAATGCTTTCTTTCTTTATTTCCCGATGGCGGATCAACTCCATTAAATCTTCCAGCATCTCTTTTAGGTAAATCGACTGTTCTTCCATAAGGGCAATCGGCCGGTAAAAAGGATCGGTCTCTTTCATTTCCTTGTGAATAAATCTGACAAAACCGTGGATCGCCGTAATCGGCTGGCTTATCTGATGCAAAATACCGGCGCTTAAGCTCGCCAAAACCGAAATTTTTCCCGACTCCAAAAGCTTAAGCTGGGTCGTACGCAGCTCCTCTAAGACCTGAGAAATCTCCCTGGTCTTCCCCTCGACTTCGCGCTCAAGTTCCCGGGCATGGCGTTCAACCATTAAATTACGGTATTTAATGATTGAATACATCATGCATAAGATAAAACCCAAAACCGCCAGATAGCCAAAAGGATAGACGCCGATTCCATAACCCGGCAGGACATCGACATAACTGAACAGAATGAAAATAAACGCGATCAATAGATATTTAGTGCGTTTTTTATCAAAGGTATTCGACAGGCTACGATAATGGCTAATGAGTTTTACAAATCCCAACAAAGGTACGGAGAAAATAAATAATAATAAAACAGGATGTAGCCCGCCGGCTTCGGGATAAAAACCCCAGAAATGTTCCCGGACACCGCTTAAGAAGAGAGTGCTCCCCGTCAGAAGGATAAAAACAAAAGCCGTAGCGTAAATACCCCGGACAAAAAATTTTTCCTGCGGATAACTTTCGGTAAAATGAACCGCAATGTGAAAAATATGGACCGGAACCAAGATAAGGCCGATATAGAAAATTCGGGACCAAAATAGGGCAGCGACGCCATCATGGGAATTCAAAACAAGGCTATAGGCGTACAGCCAGGCAGCGTAGCTGGCGCACAGATACAGAAAAGAACGGTTAAGATAAGATTGCCTTTCGAGGCTGCGGATAAGAAAGCTGAATGTCAACACAAGAGTGCCGACAATGAGCGAAGGAATGGCGTAAGGATTAAAATAATAGTTGTGCGGATGAAAGATTTGAATAAAGTCGGCCATAGAAAAAGAGAAAAGTCTATAATTAGGAAATCATTATTTCGCGCTTAAAAATTATTCTAACACGAAATAACGCATGCCGCCATTTTAAAAGCCGATTATTGGAGCTTCAATCAAACGGGAAAATCTAGAATCGGAATTCGGCCTGCCCGCCCACGCTAATTCCGAGCCGGCGAGCGCAACCCGCATTGATTTCCAGGACATAGCGCGATGGCGCTAAGGGGCCATACGTCGGGCAGGAATCGCCCGGACAAGGGGGGACATCCGTTTCGATAAAGATAACTTTTTTATCCTCGTCCATCCAAATCATATCCAGCGGGATTTTTGTATCTTTCATCCAGAACCTAACCACATCCGGGCCGGGAAAAACAAATAGCATGCCGGAATTCTTATCCAAAGACGTTCGAAATTGCAGCCCTTTGATCAAGTCCTCTTTCCGGCTTGCTATTTCTACATCAATACACCGGTTTTTAAAGCAAACTTTTTCTTTCGTTTCCGGAAGCGAACAGGATCCCCATAAAAAACAGCCTATGCAAAAAACGATTATCGGAAATATCTTCATACGCCCTTCGTGCCTTAAAGACAGGATCATTACTCACCGGTCAAATTAAGATAGTCCTTAAATTCCAGCTGGCCCGAAACCACCTGATTGGACGCGGCAATCCTTTGAGGAATAAACGGATGGGTACGCCAGTAACTGAAATCCCGGGGCGGCTCCTTCGCTTGAATCTCCAGCAATCTTTTTAAGAATCCCGCCATAGCCTTCGGGTCATAGCCGGCCTTTTGGGCATATTTAATGCCAAGCCTATCGGCCTCAAATTCGTCCTGCTGAGAATACGCCGTAAAGATCGAGGCCATGGCCAAATCAACGCCCTGGGCCAAATCCGCGTTGCCCGACTGCGCTGCGAGAATCATCAAAACACTGTAACCATACATCCCCTGTATTTTCTTAATGCTATGCCTGGCTGTGATATGCCCGACCTCGTGGGCAATAACACAGGCAAGCTGGTCATCGTTATCAACTTTATCAACCAGCCCTTTAAAGAGATAGACAAAACCGCCGGGCAAGCTTAAGGCATTGACCTTATCATCGTCGATAATTTTAATGGTGTACACGAGCTCCTTGCGGTCACAGACCTCGAAAATTTTATCGGCTATTTCGTTGACCCGCTCGTTAACATCCACATCCGTGACCATTTTGTTTTGCTTGTCAAATTCCCGGGCTACGGACTCTCCTATCTTAATTTCTTTATCGGTCCCGTAGAGAAGCGTCTCTTGCTGCTTTGTTGCAAGGTTATACTCGGTCACACAGCCTCCCGCCCCGACCATTAAGACCAGCATGCCGATAACAACCCCAAACTTTTTTAACATCTGATACAGCCTGGAAATCGGAAGACCGACAACATTAAAATAGCAGCCCTCGATTCTTTTTATCCACACCCCTCCTCTGCCCTCAATATCAAAACCGCCTGCCTTGTCAAAAGGTGAGACATGGGCGTAATAACGGTTGATCTCGGTATCGGATAATTCTTCCATGAATATCTTCGTCTTCTCGCAGCCTTGAATTGTCTTTCCGGTTTTCGCGTCGATGACCGCCAAGCCGGTATAAACCCAGGAAGGATGGCAGGAAAGGTATTTGAGTATTTTCTTCGCCTCCGCCAGGTTACGGGGTTTACCGATAATTGTTCCGTTCTCCAAATAAACCAGGGTATCGGCACCGATGACAATGCCTTCGTTAAGCCGACCGGCAACATCACGGGCTTTATTGAGCGCATTCTCCTTGACCAACGCCTCGCAAGTTGTCACGATTTCTTTTGTCTCACGCGCACGGCTTTTTTTGACAATAAACTTTAAGCCCAGAAGCTTAAGAAGTTCTTTCCTGTGTGGGGAACCCGAAGCCAGAATAATTTTTTTCATTGTTTAAGAAGGTAGTAATACGGCAAAATTTATTATTTTAAAAAATCCGAGGATTGGAAGATTGAAACCAGGGGGCATTTTTTTCCGGCAAGGGCCTCGACGGCACCTTCCTTGCGGTCGACAATACAAACAGCCTTAACAACCTTTAGGCCCAGCTGCTCTAAGACATCAATGGACTGAACGAGCGATTTGCCGCTGGTAGCTACGTCATCAATCACCGCAACACGCGCACCCGGATTTAAAAGCGGCCCCTCTACCTGCTGCTGTTTTCCATACGGCTTGGGGGCCTTACGGACGATAAAGGTCAAAACAGGTTTTTTAGCCTGAAAGCTTAAAGCGGCGATAGCGCCGGCAAGAGGATCCGCCCCCAAAGTGGGGCCGCCGATCGCATCGATACGGTCGTCTTTAATAAGTTCGAGGATAATCTTGGCGCACAAATACGACCCTTCAGGGCTTAATGTCACCCTTCTGGCGTCGATATAGAAATCGCTCTGTTTCCCCGAAGAGAGGGTAATTTTTTCCTTAAAGAAAGCCTGCGTTTTAAGAATTTCCAGCAATCTTTTTTTATCTTCCGCAAGAGTGGTCGTAGTCATTGTTAGATAGTACCGTGGTTATTGGGTTTGAGGAACTTCGAGTTTGCGTTTCTTAATTTCATTGATCAGAACAATACGGTAACGTAACAATCCTTTAAAGCTGTCATATTCTTCCGGGGTGTATCCGGATGTATTGCGTAGGGCGGTCGACGCCTCAATTTCTACCGATACATCGATATAGGCATCCGTCAGTTCTTTATCGGATAGCTTGGCAATCTCATCATCGTTTAGAATCTTTGTCGCCGGCGAGGCTGAAAACGCTCCCGCAGTAAAGGCCGTCAGCATAGCCGCTAACAAAATTATTTTAGCCATCGTTAACCTCCCTTTGCATCGAGTTACCAAAATGCACCGTCCGGGGACAACGGATCTTAAAAGAGCATCCATCAAATTTTAATGGTTATTATACGACGATTGTCAAAAGCTTACAAGTTCATTTGCGAAAATAGGTTCCCCGGAATTATCAAATAATTTTTTAGAGAACCTGAAATCGCGCCGGGTTTGACATTAAAAATAGGCCATGTTATTATAACGGCGTGTTTGGGAAATTATTAAACGGCCTCTGCGATCTTGTCTACCCCCGCAATTGCCTTGTCTGCAAAAAATACATCACCTCAGACAAAAAGGGGCAGGCCCTGTGCGCAAGCTGTCTCGGCCTGATTGAACCCAACCATCCCCCCTTTTGTCTAAAGTGTTCGCGTCATTTGGCAAGTGACCTCGGCCAATCTTATTGCCAAGAATGCCGCCACGACAAACATCATTTTGACAGCGCCTGGGCAGCGGTTATTTATAACGATGCGATGAAAAAACTCCTTCACTTGTTTAAATACGGCGACAGGACAGCCCTGGCGGACACCTTTGCAGAGTTGACATTCTCTTTTGTCGAAAACTACCATATCGATATCTGCCGTTTCGACTTGGTCATACCCATCCCGTTACATCCCACGCGCTTACGTGAACGGGGCTATAACCAATCCCAATTACTGTCACAACGATTATCAGGAAAATTCAACCTTCAACAAAATGAAAAGATCTTAAAAAGGATTGTTCATACCAAAAACCAGGCGCTTTTAGGCAAAAAAGAGCGCTGGACAAATATACACGGTGCCTTTAGAATAAATGATCAATTCCCTGTATTCAAAAAGTCCGTTCTGGTCGTCGATGATCTTTTAACTACCGGGGCGACAATTTCCGAGGTGGCCAAGGTTTTGAAAGAAGCGGGTGCCAAAGAAGTCTGCGGCTTAACATTGGCCGTCGCACTTCAGGATGGATAGCACTTTAAACAGGCAACAATTAAACAGACGATAAAAAATGAAAATACTCAGAAATTATATCTTACGCGAATGCGTCACGCCCTTTCTGCTGTCTTTAGGCGTCCTCACTTGCGTTTTCTTGCTGGGCAATCTTATTCGCCTGGCCAATATGGTTATTAATAAAGGAGTGAGCTTAAACCTGATCGGGAAAATATTTGTTTTGTATATCCCCCTGCTTTTAGGATACACCCTGCCGATTGCGTGCCTAGTCACCGTCATCTTAACCTTCAGCCGGTTTTCCGCCGATAACGAGATCCTGGCCATACGCGCCAGCGGCATTCATTTAAGGAAGCTGCTAGCCCCCTTAATCGCCCTGGGGATTATCGTGAGCCTCTTTTCGATCGTCCTAAACGAAAAAATTATTCCCTACGCCCATCACGAACAACGCAAGCTCTTTAAGAATATCGGTGCCAGCAACCCTACCGCCATCCTGGAGGCGGGTTCGTTTATTAACGCCTTTAAAGATCAGATTATATTTATTTACAAAATTGAAGGCAACCGGCTTTACAACATCCATATCTACCAGCCCCAGCCCGACAACAAGCCGACCCGCACCATCATTGCCCGTGAAGGGGAATTTACCCCCGTACCCGGCGAAAATAAAATAAAGCTTAAGCTCATGAACGGCACCTCGGATGAGCCTAATTTTGAAAACCCCAATAGTTTTTATAAACTTAACTTCAAAAACTATTTTATGACTCTGGATTTATCCGGAGGGGAAAAACAAAAGGTCGACAAAAAACCCAAGGGCATGACTTTAAAAGAACTGTCGGATAAAATCAAGACCTTCGATAAAATCTCGGTCGACTCCTCGCCTTTGATTGCAGAGTATCATCGAAAAATCAGCTGGTCTTTTTCGGCGTTTCTATTCATTCTTCTGGGATTTCCTATCGCCGTTATTACCCACCGGCGGGAGCGCAGCGCTAACGTCGGCCTGGCTGTCCTTTGCGCGGCCGCCTATTATTTGCTGTCCTTAGGCTGCGAAGGCTTAAGCATTCAAAATATCACACCGCCGGCTATCACTATGTGGATCCCGAATATCGTCGGCGGGGCTATCGCCATCTTCTTAAATTACAAACTATGCAAATCCTAGACCGTTACATCACACGTTCGATCATCATTACTTTTTTTACCACCATCCTGGTATTTTCCTGTATGTACGTCCTTATTGACGCTGCCAGCAATTTGGATGAAATTATCCGGGCCAAGGTACCTACGCGTATCATGGTGCAGTATTACCTGTCCTTTATCCCTATCATCATCGTGCAAACCGCCTCGATTGCTTGCCTGATTGCCACCCTTCTCACTTTTGGAACCCTTAACTTGCATAATGAGATCATTGCGCTGCGCAGCTGCGGCATGAGCTTCTGGCGCATCGCCAAACCCGCGCTTTATTTTGGGCTTCTCGTTTCCGTTGTTATCTTTTGGGTCAACGAACAATTTGTCCCGCAGGCCACCGCCATCTCGACTCAAATCCGCAATGAAAATATCGTTGTTGAAGCCGATACCAATAAGAAGAAAAAGGAGAAAATTAAAAATCTCACCTTCTACGGATTAAAAAACCGCCTTTACTTTATCGACTCTTTTGACCCTAACAATTTTGAGCTGGAAGGTATTACTGTTATCGGCCGGGATAATAACCAGAATATCAAAGAGAAGATTGTCGCTTTTAAAGGCCAGTGGACGGGGATAGCCTGGAAATTCTTGAATGCCCACGTAACGACATTCGAGACCGCCGACGTCGGCGCCCCCGGAGAAATAAAATACTATGAACAAAAACTAATGGACATCAAAGAAAACCCGCAGGATTTTATGCGGCAAAGGCTGGATGTTAACTCGATGAATATCCGCCAGCTATACGAGTATATCACCCGCTTCTCCAGCAGCGGTGCTGTTAAAGCCCTCAACAGCCTGCGTGTTGACCTGCATCAAAAGATAGCTTTTCCTGTAGGAAATATCGTGATTTTGTTGGTCGGGCTTCCCTTAGCCATGATGACCGGAAGAAGAAAGGCCTTTACCTTTACCGCTTTAGGAATCGGCATTGTTGTCGGCTTTCTGTTCCAGGTCCTTAACGCCGTCGGGCTGGCCTTAGGTAAAGGCGGCTGGCTCCCTCCCATCTTGTCTGCGTGGCTAACGCCCATCATATTTTTGGGCGTTGCTCTTTATATCATCAAGACTAAATTCTAATCAAACCGCAATAGTCCGATTTCCGGAAATTCCTTAAGAGATCAATTCTGTGATTGGCTAAAAGAGAATTTGCGTTTACCGTTTATAAACGCGGGGGAGGCGGTTTCCCAGACTGCAGGTAATTTCGTAGTTAATGGTATCCGCGAGAGAGGCAAGGTCATCGGCGAATATCGTTTTCTTTTTTTGGGTACCCAATAGCACGACGGGAATGCCGATTTTTGCCGATTTTACGCGGCTGACATCCACCATCACTTGATCCATCGTTACCCGGCCCACCAGGGGGCAAAAAATCCCATTCACTAAAACCCGAGCGCTATTAGAAAAGCAGCGAAAATACCCGTCATTGTAGCCGATGGGAAGAGTGGCAATATTCATATCTTTCTTCGCGATAAAGGTGCGCCCATAACTGATGCTGCGGCCCTTCGCCACTGTCTTTAAGAATATAATTTTTGATTTAACGCTCAGGGCGGGCTTTAATTCGATTTTAGATCTTAGCGTAGGGCTCGGGTAAAGCCCGTAGAGCATCAGTCCCGGGCGGATGAGATTAAAAACATCCATCCGGTAATCCACCAGCCCCATACTGTTGGCAACATGCCGATAGGGAATAACAATATCGAATTTCTTCAGCTGTTCCATTAATTCTAAGAAATGCCCTATTTGTGAGCGAGTGAAGTGCTTATCGCTATCCGCAGCCGGAAAATGGGTGTAGACCCCTTCGATTGCGATCATCGGCAGCCGGCCGATAGTTTTGATAAACTGTAAAGCCTCCTCGTACCAAACCCCCAGCCGCCCCATGCCGGTATCGATCTTGATATGAATGCCGATCTTCCTTCCTTTCTTCTTGGCATAGCGGTTTAGGGCATTGGCCAACGGGAGAGTACACACCGTCGGTGTCAAATCATAATCGATCACTTCTTTCGCGTACAAGGGAAACACATTTTCGAATATCAGAATCGGCTTCTTAATTCCGTGATTTCTTAAGATAATGCCTTCGTCCAAGTCGGCAACGCCCAAGAGATCCGCCCCCTCTCGCTGTAAAAGATGCGCTACCTCAATCATGCCGTGCCCGTAGGCATTGGCTTTGACCACGGAAAGAATAGCTGTTTGCCGGCCGGCTATGCGACTGATTTCCTTAAAATTATATCTGATGGCCTTTAAGTCCACCTCGGCCCAGGTCGGTTGAAAAGGCTTTTTAATTCTTTTGTCAAAGATTTTCGTCTTCATTTCTTGCTCACCTGGCAATCATCCGGATAAAGATAAAGCGGAATTAACTTTTGCGGGTTATCAAAATGCTTCTTCCTGAACCGCGGCTCGGCCAAGAACGCCAATTGATCCGCATAGGGAAACCACTGTTTGGTATCTGCAAATTCCACGGTGAGGTGCCGTTGTGCGCCATAGTGTTCAATGGCTTCCCTGCAAAGGCTGATTCCGTCACCGATAAAAAGAGTTTGTTTCTTAATTTTTCCCAATAATTTCTTAATATCAACGAGAAGATATTCTGTTTTCTTTCTTAACGTGCCGTTTTTTAATTCGTAAACACAGCTGAAAAGCAGATTCCGCTTGGCATCACAGATAACACAAATATCCATTCCCGGCCTGGGAATAGCATTCATCGCCAGGATATCCAGGCTGGGGATCCCGACAACAGGCTTTTGTGTTGCGAAGGCCAGGGCTTTGACCGTGGACAAGCCCACTCGCAGGCTGGTAAACGATCCCGGGCCTAAGCCCACCGCAAAGCCATCCAGCCCTTTAAGGGTGACTTTGGCCTTCTTTAAAATTTCTTCAATCGCCGGAATAATCGAAGATGAAAGAATTTTCTCAAGGTAAAGGTTACGAACCTTAAGCATTTTTCCGTCTTGGGCCAGACCCAAGCTAAAATTCTTTGTCGAAGTTTCCAGGCAGAGAATCTTCATAGTTTTAGATGCTCCATGAGCAGCCGGCTGCGTTTTCCCGAGGCGGAGATTCTAATAAGCCGCTGATCATCCTTGCGATGAAAGAAATGCACCGCCAGATGGTCATCGGGAAGAAGCGTTCCCATCCTCTGCGCCCATTCCACGACCGAGACCCCTTCGCCGTAGAGATATTCCTCCGAACCGACGGAGAGAACCTGTTTGTAATTTTCGGCACGGTAAAGGTCAAAATGATACAGCGGCAATTTGCCTTCATAAATATTGAGTAAAACAAAAGAAGGACTGCTGACGGTATCCGGTTCGATTCTTAATCCTTTGGCTATCCCTTTGGTCAAAGTGGTTTTGCCGCTACCCAGCTCCCCAAAAAGACAGACAATGTCGCCGCGTTTTAAATGACCGGCCAAATGCTGCCCCAAGGTAATCGTCTCTTCTCTGCTTTTGGATAAATGTTCAATAATCATGGCTTAGAAATGAATGTAACTTTTCGCGGCGATCAATCGTCTTTTCCCTTTGTTGTCCACCAAAACCAGTTGGCGAGAGCTGCCGGTCACATCACCGATATAATAAAATTTGAATTTGCGATTGTGCCTTTTTATCAATGCCCGAACCTTGCTGGACGGCAAAGTAAAAATCAGTTCGAAATCTTCGCCGTCATAAAGGGCGTTACGAAGTTGGGCGCGGTGATTTCTGGGGATCAGCCTGTCAAAAATCACCGCGCCCACCTTGCTTTCCTCTAAAATGTGATTCAAATCCCCGGCAAGCCCGTCGGAAATATCAATCATCGCCGTGGGCGTAAAATTTTTGACAAGGTACTGCGCTTCTTTAATCCGTGGGGTAAAGTTAAGATGTTTGCCCGTGGTAAGCGAACGGCCCAACGGGCCGGTGACAAAAATTTTATCGCCCTTTTTTGCACCGGAGCGGAAAATAATCTGGCGCTTCTGGGCTTCGCCCAGAAGCGCCACATTAATCACAATCTTTTCACTACTCACCGTGTCCCCGCCGACAATACCGATCTTAAACTGTTTCGCCAAGACAGACATTCCTTTATAAATTCTTTGTACATAATCCACGCTCAAACCCGGCGGCACACCCAAAGACACAACCGCGTACGTCGGCACTCCCCCCATCGCCGCAATATCGCTGATACTGCAAGCAAGGGATTTGCGCCCGATGAGCTCAGGCCCCATAATTTTGGTAAAATGCTTCCCTTCAACCAGCATATCGGCCGTAAACAGAAGATATCGCTTAGGACTGTACGCCAAAACAGCTGTGTCATCACCAATACCCTTAATGACGCCTTTTTGACGCCTGGCCGATTTGGCGATACGCCCGATCAAGCCGAATTCACCGATATCTTTTAAGCGAACTTTGTTCCCATGCGACATATCAATCCAGAAACTTTCTTATATGCTTCTTAAAAGACGAATAAATAATACCCTTTTCCGTAACAATCCCTTTAACCAAACGATGGTCGGTCACATCAAATGCGGGGTTGTAGGTTTTAACTCCTCGCGGCGCAATACGCACGCCCTTAATTTCGGTAATTTCCTTAGAATCACGTTCTTCAATCGGAATATCTCGTCCAGTTTTGGTTTTCCGGTCAAACGTCGACAGCGGCGCCGCCACGTAAAACGGAATTTTATGATACCGCGCCAAGACTGCCAGATTATAGGTGCCGATTTTGTTAGCGGTGTCCCCGTTAAGAGCAATCCTATCGGCACCGGTCATCACCATATCGATTTTTCCCTGACGCATCAACGTGGCCGCCATGCTGTCGGTAATAAGGGTGACGTCAATCCCCGCGCGCATCAATTCCCAGGTGGTAAGCCGCGCACCCTGCAATAAAGGCCGCGTCTCACAGGCATAGACCTTAAACCGCTTTCCCCGGGCTTTGGCGCTGTACATGACGCCTAAGGCCGTTCCGTAATCAACTGTCACTAGAGCCCCGGTGTTACAAATAGTTAGAATACGACTGCCATTTTTAATAAGCCCTGAACCATTCTTACCGATTTGCCGACAGACTATTCTGTCTTCATTGTAAATATCAAAGGCCTCTTTTTTAAGAAGTATTTTTAATTGCTCAACGGACGCTTTGGGGTTTCCGGCCAAAACACTTTTCATTTGCGTCAGCGCATTGAATAAATTGACTGCGGTCGGCCGAGACGAGCCGACATACACACACAATTTATCCAAGAATTTCTCAAAGGCGAATCTATCTTTGCCCTTAAAATCTTTTAATCCTAACAACACCGCAAATGCCGCCGCCACCCCCAACGCAGGAGCCCCGCGGATCGTTAAGGTTTTTATCGCTGCCCAAAGAGTTTTAACATCTTTACAAACAACATACTTAAGCGTAAGCGGCAGTTTCCGCTGGTCGATGATGATTACCGCGCTGTTCGTCCATTTAATCGTTTGAATCGCCATGTTTGCCATGCCCTTCGTTATCTACCATCCTTTTTCAGAATAATCTGCTGTATGCCCTCTCGAGACCGCACCCACCCTTCCAGAAAGTCAAGCCAGTATGCCGCATCTTGTGAATCGATCGTTCGCCGTGGGGTCCGGCTCACCTCGACATTGCCCCCCCGCGCCAGAATATCTCTATTCTTATCAATATAATAGCGAAAAACTTTTATAATATCCAGATCACGGGAGGTGTTGTAATAATCCATTAAACGAAGGATAAAATCAATGTCAATCATAGCAGACTCAGCTTCAAGCGTCGAAAGATATTTCTTTTCCAGGTTATGAAAATCAGGGATACGGTCAACGGCCGGCGAGCGCAGGATATCGGCTAAAATGACCTGCGCTAAGGCTCTAGCTAATACTAATCCGCTGCGCGCCGTCCAGGCCCCCTCAAGGTTTGGAAGAGGAAGATACTTGGTGTTAAAAACATGCAGGTTCTCATAGAACGCCTGAGAGGCTCGGAAAACAAAAAGCCCCTGAGAAGGCAATCCGGGCAGCACGACAGCGTTAATATCGGGAATCGGTTCGAACTTCTCAAACATATCGCCTCCGAGAGGCACATCCGGCGCGGTATGCCATGCCGGAAACATCGCGATTACCGGGATTTTATTGTCCCTCGTAACGGCAACCAGCTCCTGAACGTTGGATCGTATCTTCTCTAACAGCTGGGCCTTGTCTGCCTGGGAACGCCGATAGCGCTCGAAAAATCCATAACAGACATGTCCCAAAATGGGCGTGCGTGCATGGAGCGTCAAGAGCCGCTCTAAAACCTCGTCGCTGTAGGCACCTTTGACCTGCCGTATCTCCTGCAAAAATGATTTCAGGGGAGCTTCCTCTTCTTGCCGCTTCGGTATCCGATCCGCAAGATAGATCCGTTGTAACTTTTTTACGATACAGACAACATAACTCCGCAAGACAATCCCGCGGGGAAACTGGTGTACATTTCTATATTCATCAAAATATTCCCTGTCACTATACGTGTGCTCCCAGGACACGGGAAATAATACCACGTCGGGTTTGTAGCCCAGGGATTTCTTCAGAGTCCGCAGATTCAACCCCATACCCCAACCGTTATGGGCAAGGTTAATGACTTTAAATTTCTTGTTGGCGCCAAGTGAATTGAGAATATCTTCCAGAAAAAATGCCGCGGAACCAAAATGCATATTGCAATCGCCAAAAATAAAAATTCTAAATTCATCGCCGGGTTTTTTAACCGAGAAACTTTGCGGATTAACATCCCAGTACTGCGTCCTCCAGACATAAAACCGGCCCGCCTTTTGATAGCACAAAGGAAGGTTGTCATACCCACGGCTATAGAACGGAGTCGTCTTGACATAGAGATCTTCACCGATATAACGGGGAGTATAAAAGAGCCTGGCGGCAATCTCCAGAGCGATAAAAAGAATGACAGCCCCCATGATAGAGGCCGGTATTTTCTTAAAACCTGGCATAAAAGAATTCTTTCCCACCGCTTACTCCTGACGCTACAATTAAAATCGACAAAATACAATACACGAACATTTTAACCCAGGGGCTCCATTTGAGAATAAGAAACTGATCCCGGCGTATATACTGCATAACTTCCAGAGTGACGAGTATTCCGATATACCAGAACATCGCTTTGAGGGTTGCCAGGCCATAGGGAGTAATTTCAAATCGAAGAAAAATGTTCTTGATAAAATGGCCGGCTTGGCGCACCGATTGGGAACAAAATAATAATTCGCCAAGAACAAAAAGGTGAAAGGTGACAATAATTTTAAATCCATCAAGCCACGGGCGCACCTTTGAGGAAAAAATGAAACTATCCTGCCGCGTAGAAAACAGCCCCCACTCTCGTATAGAATATTGAAGACACAGAAGCATCCCGTGATATACCCCCCAGAGAACAAACACCCACCGGGCTCCGTGCCAAACCCCCATAATCGCCATGGTCGCAATAATGGCGATTCCCGTCCCAAATGCCTTTTGCCCGCCAAGCCGCAGCTGCGTCCGGTTAAGATAGTAGAAAATATAATCCCGGCACCATCCGGACAGACTGATGTGCCACCGTCGCCAGATATCAGAAGGGTTCTTGGCGAAGAATGGCAGGTTAAAGTTAGGCATTGTTTTAAATCCAAGGCAACCCGCCAGGCCTATGGCGATATCGCTATAGCCGGAAAAATCCGCATAAATCCAAAAAGTCGCCGCATAGGCCCCGATAAGCGTCTCAAAGCCCGAATCGACGGCCCCTTGAGAAAATACACCATTGACGATCGGCAAGAGGTTATCGGCAATAAAACATTTTTTGAACAGGCCCCAAAAAATCAGGTAGCAGTTTTTATTAAACTCGTCGCGGGAAAATAACCTCGGCGCGGCAAGCTGGGGCAAGAAATGCACTGCCCGCTCAATAGGCCCGGCAAGAATCTGCGGGAAAAAAGACAGGTAGGTTGCGTAATGGCTAAAATCCCTTACCGGCTCTGTAATGACTTTCCGGTAGACATCTATGGTGTAACTCATCGATTTGAACAAATAGTATGAGATGCCGATCGGAAGGATAATGCCCAGATGCCACGGCGAGACAATAGGCATCCCCATCTTTCCCAGCAAAAGACAGAAGGTATCGATAAAGAAATTGCAGTATTTAAAAAGAAACAGGATGGCAAGGTCGCTCGAGAGGGCTATCCAAAGAAGGATAGTCTTTGTCCGCTTAGTTTCCGCACGGGAGATTTTTATCGCACACGCATAATCGACGCAGGTAGGAACTAATATCAAAAACAAAAACCGCCAATCCCACACGGCATAAAAAAGATAGCTGCCGAGAAGCAGCAACAGATTCTGTCCGCGGCACTTGAGGCGCCAATACACGGCCAGAAAGAGAACAAATAATATCCAAAAGTAAAACGAAGTAAAGGACATAATGTTAGTTGAGCAAATCCGGTGTAAAGGATTCTCGCGCTATGCTCACGGAAGCACCGTTAACAAGCAGTTCGCGCGGCGTCGGACGCGACAAGAAAAAGAGCGGGCTTGCGCTATACGCATACGCCCCTGAATTCAAAATGGCAATATAGTGGCCGATCTGGGGATTGGCGATCGCGACCTTTTCACCGAGAATATCAAAAGCGGTACACAATGGGCCCGTCAGCGTCACGCGTTTTCTTGCCGCGGAGCCCGCATTCGAAAGGTTACACATTTTAAAATTCTGCCGCAGGAGCGGCCCGAACCTTCCCGCTGCCGCCAAATGATGATTGAGGCCTCCGTCGAGCGTACAGATCGTTCTTCCCCGCGACTGCTTGATGTCAACGACCTGTGCGATATAGATCCCTGCCTCAGCCACGAGATAGCGCCCCAATTCAAATATCGCTGTCATACGCGAAAGGCCATTCTCGCGCTTAAACACCTCTATCTGACGGCGCGCCCGGGAACAGACGCGCTCAATATTTAACGGCTTTTGACCGGAATGATAGGTAACGCCAAAACCGCCGCCGAAATTGATGCGCTCGGGCTTAAGCGATGTCACCTTCATCATCTGCGCGGATACCTGTAAGACATACCTCACATTCTCCAAAAGCGCCTCTTCATCAAGGCACTGTGTCCCCGAATAAACGTGAATGCCGGTATACCGGCAATGGGGCATCTTTTTCAAGCATCTGAAAACATCCGCGCATTGTTCCTCGTCGATACCAAATTGCGACGGCCCCCCTCCCATCTTGACCATAAATTTTCCCGGAACGCTGGCGGGATTAATGCGAACGGAAACATTCGCCCGCTTTCTTAAAGTCGCGGCGATCTTCTCTATCCGCTTAAGCTCAGCAAGAGATTCCGTGCTGATGGAACCGATTTGATGAGTAATCGCCAGTGATAGCTCCGCATCCGTTTTCCCGGGCGCGGCAAAGCTGATTTGCCCGGGGCGAAAACCAACGCTTAACGCCAGCGCAAGTTCTCCGCCCGAAGAGACATCAACTCCATCGATCAAGGGACGCATGTGCGCAAGAATTGCCGCATTCGGATTTGCCTTAACTGAGTAGTAGAGCGCGGTACCGTCGGTAAAATACTGTTTAACCGTCTTAATCGTATGGCTGATGCACCCAAGATCATAGAGAAAAAGCGGCGTACCGTATTTCCTAGCGACGGCATGCAGGTCAACCGCGTTAAGGCAAACATGATTATTGTTAACCCGAAGATTAAGTCCCATCGCTATGCCCTTGAGTTTTTTTCCGTGCATCGGCCTCATGCGTGCTTTCGGCTTTTTTGATTTCTGTAATTAACGATACCATGCCTTCGATAGAGCGAAACTTTTTGTCAAAGAAATGTTCCTCTTGAAATTTGACTTTAAATGTCGCCTCAAGAAAAGCCGCCAGATCAAACGCCCCCAGCGAGTCGATGACACCTTCCTCGAAGAGATTAGCCGTTTCGTCAACAGCATCCTCGCCATTCAGCTTATACTGTCCGATAATATACTGTCGTATCTTGTTCTTAATATCAGCGTACTGAGCGTCCATTTTCTTCCCGCAGTCCATATTGTTTTTTTACGTATGCCCTGTCGATTTTTCCGGTGGGCGTTTTCGGCAACTCATCGACGATTTCTATCTCGCGGGGCACCATATGCCCGGGGAGCTCTTTCTTGCAAAAATCGGATATTGTTTTTTCATAAACCCCATGCGCCGGCGGCACGCCGTTGAGAGAAACAACCGCTTTAATCTTGTGCCCCAGCATCTCGTCATCAACCCCGAAAACAACGGCCTCGCGTACCGGTTCCAATCGATGCAGGACGTGTTCGATCTCATGCGGGCTGATCCGATGGCCCAGGCACTTGATCATCTCATCATTCCTGCCGATAAAATACAAAAAACCTTGCGCGTCTTTTTTAACAATATCGCCGGACCAGACCGCCGGCGTTTGCTGCCGGTCAAAGGGTAACGGTTTGAGCACCCGGGCAGTTGCCGAGGAATCGTTCCAGTACCCTTGGAATATGACGCCGCCGCGATGAACCAACTCGCCGGCCTCATCAACGCCACATTCCTTACCCTCCGGATTGATAATCGATAGCGTAACGCCGTCAATCGCCTTTCCTATCGAGGTTGGCCGGTGGTCAATCTCCTCAGGCGGCAGATACGTCGAGCGAAAAGCCTCGGTCAAACCGTACATCAGATATATTTGTGTGTTTTTTAGCTTTTGTCTTAATTCACGGATATAAGCAACAGGAATAGAACCTCCTGAATTGGTAATATACCGTAAATCCGGAAACATGAGCTTTCGAAACATCGATAGCGGCTGCAGCAGCATCACCCAGATGCTCGGCACCCCGGCAAAACCCGTAACCCGCTTATGGATCAGCGTATCGCAAATATCATTGGGAAACAACGACCGCTGCAAAACCAGTGTCGCGCCAACCCGCAATGCCGTCAGCAGTTGATTGAGGCCGTAATCAAAGTAAAACGGCAAAACGCTGATAATGACATCATCAGGCGTATTCTTTAAATACCCCGTTACGATCTCTGCGCCAAGGGTTAAATTCCCATGATTCAGCATAACCCCTTTGGGAAACCCTGTCGAACCGGAGGTATAGATAATCGTCGCCAAATCCGTTTTAGCGATCCCTTCACCGCTGGAAGGCGTCCGGAGATACGGAGCGAGAATAGAATCAAACGCACCCGCGTCGATCATCAACAAATCTTTAACACCCCCCAACCCCCCGTTTTTCCCGGGCGCCATGATCATACATTTTATACCGCAGTGCTCGATATGATAGAGGAGCTGCGCTGTGGTCAGGCGCGGGTTAAGGCTGACAAATACCCCGCCGGCAGCAGCAATACCAAAAATAGCAATGACGGCCTCAATGCTTTTTCCCAAAGAAATCCCAACCCTGTCTCCCGCGCGAACCCCCTGCTCGATTAAATACCGCGCCAGGGCATTAGCACGCGTTTGAAGCTGTCCATAGGTCAGGGAAACAGCGCCGTCCATAAGCGCTGCCTTCTCCGGAAAAAGTTCCGCGCTTTTCTGAAGCATGTCAACAATCGTCACAAAAGAATCTGTCATAAATTATATTACCCTCTAGTAACAGCCCTCAATGGCGGCACGCTATTATTGTGTAATTTCTTCCATCGGTTATCCGCCATTATAATATCAGGCAGGGAATACGGGTTGGGTATCCCTTTTTGAAGACACCGCTCCTGGAACCGGCACAAGCGGTTAAACATCTCTTCTCTCGTCGGATTATTGGACGTTGTCAGCGTATGCATCAAAAGCGCGTCGGCAACCTTTGGGGGATACACAAAGTCAACGTTACGTTCCTTCATCCATGATTCGGAATCCGACTGCCCCGCAGAAAAAAAATAAAAAGGATGCGGATTAGCCTCATAAATATCATCCGCGCACTCATCCAGGAGCGCAAGGCTTGCCTGAAAATCATCCTCGGTTTCTCCGGGATGCCCGATAACCCAGAAGGTCGTCACCTTGATGCCGGCCCCGGCAAGGCTGGTTATTGTCCCTTTTATTTCTTCAACGCTCACGTCCTTATGCATCGTATCAAGAACACGCTGCGAAGCACTCTCAACGCCAATGCGGGCACGGTACAACCCCGCCTGACGGTAACGCGCACAGTTCTGCGCATCCGCTATGCGCGCATCTGCCCGCAGGTAAACATCCCAATAGACCGTCAGCTTTCTATGTATAATCTCTTCGGCTACCTCATCAATAATCGGATTCATCAGTGAATCTGTAAAGAAAAATGCCGATGTGCGGTGCGTATTACGAAGCGCATCCAGATCATCGACGATACGCCCCGTCTTTTTTCTGCGGTACGTGCCCCAGTACATTGATTCTGAACAAAAACTGCAGTGGAACGGACAGCCGCGCGATGCATATGTTGGAACGTACAGGTAACGATGCATATCCATATCCGAATAATCGGCTAATGCAAGAGATGCCATGTCCGCAACACTATTACCAACATCTTTTAGGCAAAAAAATCGTTTCTCCTTCGGTAATTCACCGGTCAACAATTTAAGAAATGTTACTTCACCTTCTCCGGTAATAACCTTATCCACGTATGGGGCCTTGGCTAAAAATTTTTCAAAGTCCAGCGAATGCACATGGAGATGATCCGCAAAGATACCCCCGCCCATAACCGTCGTAATCCCGGGGAATATTTCTTTAATGAGCTTGCAGGCAAATAATGACGGCGCCAGCGTCAGGCTATAGACACTCAAACCCACGACGCGCGGTTTCTGCGACTCAATCACACGCAGAAGATATTCCTTAAGGGATGAGTAAAAACGTTCGACCTCGAGGCTCAACAGGCCAATATCAACATCACTGATAGGGCAGAAAAAATTCCGCGAAACGATTATCTTGACCGCATCGTGGTATTCCGCCTGATCATTACAGTGAAGATGCGCCATCAGATGATTCATCAGCACATCATAACCGATCATAAGAAAATTTCCCTTTTTACTGTCGGGGATAACGGCGCTAAGCCTGTTAAGATAGCGCGTGCTCATGCTAAAAAGCTGCGCCTCTGTGTTAGCGTCAATAATCGTTATATTTGTATAATCGTGCTGACGAAGAAAACTCTTAAGGCAGGCAAGGCCCTGCGGGGGGATCAGCGGCGACCAGAACGGCATCACCATCAACAAAATCTTTTCGTTATAAGAAACCATTTATTCTGGAGTATGCCCTAAATCCTATTCGATAATCGCCCCCGAAAGCAATTCCCTCAAACCGTTTTTATCCTGAATGTAAACCTCCGGAGGAAATTCGATCGAATTAGGAATCTGGTCTTTGATAACCTTGGCTAAACGGTTTTGCTGTTCGGTGTCCTGCGCATTAAAAAGCGGGTTTTGGCTTAGGTCATTTAAGAGAAGTATTCCCGGGTCATGACTAAATTCAAAATTCTTAATCAGCCTCTTGACCAACAGATCCAAAAAACACGGCTTGTCATTAAAAATCTCTACCGATGTCTTGAGCGCAATCTTTCCCCATTCTTCATGAACCATTTTCTGCAACAGGCCGTAAGAAGTAGAATATTTAACCAGGCGCTGGGCGCCGGGGGTTAATTTCTGAGAATTCTTGATAATGGTTTCTGCCAGCTCGTTGGGATTAAAAGTCTTGACTTCCCCGTGGATATCCATCGTTAGCAAGTCAAAGGTATAAACGCCGTGCACACTTGCGGCCGCCTGAAAGACACTACGCTTAAGTAAATCCTCCAGCGCATCCCAAAGAATATCTTCATCTTTGCGGATAACGTTTAATGCGAGAATCCGGCAAGGCTGGTCTTCACGCACCGCCTTGTATTTTCTGACCTTGCCGTCAAAGAGGCCTTCGTAAGCAATTTCGTCAAAAAGCGGCATGTGCAAAAAAAGATTCGAATGCTGAATACCGCCGTCGATAAGATTAAGCATATTTAACCCCTGTTTACCACCCGCCCCCGCCGCCACCACCTCCGCCGCCGCCGGAAGAACCGCCGCCACCTCCGCCGGAACTCGAACCCGGAGCAACCGAAGCCGACGATACGGCATTTGATAATGAACTGCCCAAATCAGAGACAAATCCCGCCGCCCCTAAATGGGAAAATCCGGAACCGGAATACCACGCCGGATGATAACCTTCCCCGCCCTGCGCTGATTGCGCCAGGACATCAGAGAAATATTCCGCCCATTTTTGCTCAACATCTAAGGCCAGGGCATAAGGAAGATGCTTTTCAAAAAGCTCCGGCGTCTTTTGCGGTGAATTAAAATAATTTAATCTGTCTTTTTCCGCGACCGAAAGATACATTTTAAAACCTTCCATCTTATCCATAGCCTTGCGGCCCTGGAACGTGGGCGCTTTAAGCAAATGGTAAAAGAGACAATTTAAAAGAACAGTCGCCAGAAGAATCCCCGCTACCGAAGACGATGTCGCAAAAATAAAAAATCCCAGGCCGGCAAACTCTCCGATCACAAAAGGTACAGAAAAGACAGTTAGAAAGATCGCTCCTCCTATTGGAATCACTCGGACTCTACTGTCGGCCATGGCCATCTTCCAGGTAGCGACAACCCGCCCGAGTAAAAACACGACGCCTAAGCTCCACCCGGTAAGCCATACTGATATAAAAATAGCCAAAGGCAACTTTTCCGGAGAACTCAATAGCGCCGTGATGATCACAATAAAAGCAGACAATACCGCCCCGGGAATAAAATATTGCCGGTTGGTAAGGAAATAATTCTTTTCAAAGCTGTTTTTCAGAGACATTTTTACGTAGTCAATCGTGCTACGGATGATTGCATGATGTTCATTATCAAAATCAAAGGGGCACTTAGTAGTTAATTGCAGATGCTTGATAATTGCCGACTCCTCCGGCGCCAGAAAAGATTCATTGTTTCCTTTTCGATGAATCGAATAAACTCCGATTTTTTCTTGAATAGTCAAACAGCCTTTGGCGGCCATATTGATAATTGCGCAGGCAAATATTTTAGGGTCATAGCCCATCTTCATGATATAGCGCATGGCCGCGGGAGAGATATTATCCGGCGGGCTGTATAGCGGGATGATTGTTCCCTTGGCAGGGTCTTTTCCGTACCGGGACCAAATAATGAGATAGTAAGAAAGAATGACAAAGATTCCAAGAAAACCAAAAAGTGCGCTGCGATTATCGTTTAAAAAATATCCGATTCGCTGAGGATTCGTCGGTTCTTTGACAAAACCTTTTGGCCAGGATACGACAATCGTCAGGCCCTCGTTGGGCATCAAAATCCTTGTGGATGTAAAGATCGGATTTCCGCTGTCATCTTGAGTGATTCGAAAATCTGTGCCCCGGGAACCCTGAAAGCCCGTATACGCCGTTGTCTCGATGATTTGGCTCACGGCGCCAGTGGGAAGTTTTACGGTCGCAGAAGCATTATCGATAGAAAAAGACCAGCCGTTTCCAGTAACATTCCAGTAAAGCTCGTCGCTGTCTTTAAAAAATCCTATCTGGCGGCTCGTCTTGTAGGTAAAGGTATACGTGTATTCGCCCGGCGATAATAAGGTATCCGAGCGGCCAAAATAAACGCGTTTGCCATTCGATAAATTTTCAAAATGATACCCTTCGCTTTGGCCATCTCTGGCGACACTTAAAACATCAAACCCGACAATATAATTATTCCCGAAACGGTCGCGATAGCTGGTAGGAAAATCCCGGTAAATACCGTGGCGTATTTGATGAGCGGTGCTACGCACTCTGATCGTCTCAGTCACGGTCATGGTCGCGTCTGTATGGACCACGATATCGCTATCAAAGGAGAGGATACGCTCCTGCGCCTGAGCCAAGCCGCTAAACATCAGGCTCAGCCAAAAAACAACCGCACACGCTGCGGTTATGATTAAATGTTTTCTTCTCAAATTTTATTCCTTAGAATTTGATATCAGGCGTCTGACGCTCGGTCGCGTATTCAATCTCAAAATACTCGACCGATTTAAAATTAAAAACTCCCGCGATGAGATTGTTGGGAAACGACTGGGCCGAGATATTAAAGTTGCGCACGCAGCCGTTATAATAGCGCCTGGCCATCTGAAGCTGATCTTCAATATCAATCAGGGTATTTTGCAATTCCGTAATATTTTTGTTGGCTTTAAGATCCGGATATGCCTCGACGACGGCGAAGATACTTTTTAACCCGCGCGATAAATCATTTTCCAGGTTATTTTTATCAACGGGATTAGCGGCGTTTTGAATCTGAGTGCGTAAACGTGTCACCTGCTCTAACGTCCCGCGCTCAAATTGCATATAGCCTTTGACCGCTTCCAAGATATTGGGAATAAGATCATGCCGGCGCTTTAACTGAACGTCGATGCCGCTAAAGGCCTCGCGCATCAGGTTCTGGTCACGGATCAGGCGATTGAACATCCACACAGCCCACAGCCCAATCAAAGCCAAGGCAATAATTAATACCGTCATAAAGTTTTCCTTTCGGGATTCTTAGTTGCTTTCTTCTCTCCCAAAGCTATGAATTACCGTATAGTTCCTTTGCGCTTAAGAAATAAATTACAACGAGCGGAAGATGCCAAAAAATTCTAGAAAATATAATAGTACTGTTAGCCGGCTGAGCGGTAACAAACGTATAGTGGACAATGAGAACAACACACGACATGCAGCTAGTCAGCAAGGCCCAGGAAAACGCCCAAGGCTTTCTTTTCTTAAAACCCCAGCCTGCTAAAAGATACGCTAAGCCCAAAAACAAAAAACGTGCTATGTACCCCGCGTAGTTACCCGTGCCGAATAAACTGAGAACCGATAGCAGGAAAAATACCGCGATGGAAATTCTTCCGGCAAAGAATGATATTTCAACAGCCCAATTAATATATTTGATCTCTCTGAGCATATTCGTAAGCTATTTCTTATCGACTTCCAGCCTGGGGAATAATGCTTCATGGGTTTTAAGCTTAATGCCGCGCTTGAGTTCTCCCCACCGGCGGCCCGAATCACCGGCACCTAAAATATCCAGGACAAGATTGCACTTGGACGGCATAACAGCAGAAAGCAAAAACGCGGCGAGACGAAGCGCTTCGGTGGCGGTATACAGAATTGTTCCGGCACGGGGTAAATCGGTTTTGGCGACTTTCCAGGGAGCCTGGGATTCGATATAGCCATTAACCAAGCGTACCAGATCCATGGTTGCGGCAATGGCCTCTTGGACTTTTAATTCAGTAATGAGCTTTTCCACATTGGCGGGTAATTTCTTGGCTGATTGTTCGACTATATCGTCGGCAGGGTCCTTTTTTTCTGCGGGCGGGATTTTCCCATCGAAAAGACGATTGATAAGGCCGCTGACGCGGTTTAAGAGATTTCCAAAATCATTGGCGAGATCCGAATTGTAACATTTGATAAATCCCTCGGGTGTAAAATTGGCGTCTTGCCCTAAGATCATTTCTTTCATCAAATAATACCGCACACAGTCAACGCCGTATTGCTCGACTAAATCCAAAGGATTAACCACATTGCCCAAAGATTTGCTCATTTTGGTTTGGCCGATAAGCCACCAGCCGTGGGCAAAAATAGTTTCGGGTAAAGGCAGTTCAAGAGAAAAAAGCATGGTCGACCAGTAAACCGAGTGCGTGGTTAAAATGTCTTTTCCGATCAGATGTACCGATACCGGCCACCATTTTTTAAATTTCTCCTCGTCAGTAAAACATCCCACTGCCGAGACATAATTGATAAGGGCATCGTACCAGACGTAAGTGACATAATCTTTATCAAAAGGCAGCTCAATACCCCAGCTCATGCGCGATTTGGGCCGCGAAATACACAAATCACCGAGGGGCTGTTTGAGAAATCCCAAGACTTCGTTTCGCCGGTGTTCGGGTTGGATAAAACCAGGATTATCATTAATATGGTTGATGAGCTTTTGCTGGTATTTGCTCATTTTAAAAAACCAGTTTTTTTCTTTTAAACGCGTCACATCCCGAAATTGCCCGGAGTCTTTCTCGGTTTCGGTAATAAAACGCTCCTCGGCAACCGAATACCAGCCTTCATATTCATCCGCATAGATATCACCCCTATCGAAAGTCTTTTGAAGAGCTTCCTGGACTACTTTTATGTGACGGTCTTCAGTAGTGCGAATAAAATCGCTGTATTCAATACCCAATTTTTTCCAAAGCTCGATAAAACGCGGGGCCATTTCATTACAATGCTGCAAGGGAGTGACATTCCTTTTTTGCGCGGCCTGAAAGACCTTTTGGCCGTGCTCATCCAAGCCGGTTAAGAAAAAGGTGTCGTCACCGATGGCTTTATGATAACGCGTTAAAACGTCGGCTAGAATGGTGGTATAGGCATGGCCGATATGGGGCTTGTCGTTGACGTAGTAAATTGGAGTAGTAACGTAGAATTTGCTCATTTTATTTTAGGGGGCGCCCCCCGCTCTTAAAGCGGGGGACGCCCAAAGCCCTTATTCCTTCGCCGGATAAGTCATCTTAATAAATTTTCCGTCGCCTAAATCCACCGTCGCGCAACGGCGCAAGATATTTAAATCGACAACCTTGCCCTTGCCGTCGGGAGTATTAATTTTCTCCCCCAGGCGCGGCATGTCCCGGGAATATTCCCGGTAAACAGCATACTCGTAGGCCATACAGCATTTGATACGCCCGCAGGTACCCGAAATCTTTGATGGATTTAAAGGCAGGCCCTGTTCCTTGGACATTTTGATCGTCAGGGGATGAAAACTTTTCATATAGGAAGCGCAGCATAAATCCCTGCCGCAAATACCAAACCCTCCCACCACCTTGGATTTATCCCGCACACCGATTTGTTTTAGCTCAATACGCACCTTAAAGATCCTGGCCAAGTCCTTGACTAACTCCCTAAAATCAACCCTGCCCTCGGCAGTAAAAAAGAAAATGACCTTAGCCCCGTCAAAAGAATATTCACATTTAACAATCTGCATATCCAGCTTTGATTCAGCGATCTTCTTAACCGCGGTCGCGATAGCCTCCCGTGCCTTCTTTTTATTATCCTCTATTCTCTTCAAATCTTCCGCCGTTGCCAGGCGGATGACATTGCCCCCAACGCTTTCCACCTTGGCCTTGCATACAAAATGGGCATCGGAAAGAACTTCACCGTATTCAACGCCCCGGTCGACCTCCAGAATAACGATATCACCGCGGTTACATTTTAACTCACCCGAATTAAAAAAGGCGACCGGCCTAAATTTGCCGAGTTTAACCTGTATGGTTCCCATTGGCTTTCCTCTATCTAAGAACTGATTTCGAAAAATATCATCCGCGCCACAATCTTTCTTTGACTAATGTCAGCGCAACTTTTATATTAAGATTCTCCTCCAACAACTTTGATGTCTCCATGATCTCGCGGACAATGCCTTCTAGTTCTTCAAAAGAATAGCGTGACTGGAGTTTTTGAAGGTCGTTCAAGCGGTCGCGATGCACCACCCGGACTCTATCAACATTGAGTTTTAAAAACATCAGATCCCGAAACCATGTCAAAAGCACCTTCAAGGTCTCCCGCGCCCGAACCGCGTCCTCGCAGACGGCATCGATATAGGAATTACTTTCGCGGGAATACACAAATTGATTGATCGTCTCATTCTTGGTCTTAAAGATATTTTCCTCATCCAGCTTTCTGGCTTTTCCCAGGGACCCTTCGGAGAATATTGACAAGAAATACAGGGCATCCCCGCGCAGCCACCCTTCTTTCGCCAAACATTCTTCCAGCTTCTCAGCCCCCAACGGAAAAAACTGGATAGTTTGGCAGCGCGATCTTATTGTTTCCAACACGTTTTCTGTCTGGGAGGTTGTCAGCAACAAAAGCGTGTCAGCCGAAGGCTCTTCCAAAGTCTTTAAAAGAGCATTGGCGGCATCAAGGCTTAGATTCTCAATGTCCTTAAGAATAAAGATTTTGGTGTTCGCCTCAAAAGGCCTTAGCTGCATCCGTGCATTCAGATGGCGGATCTGCTCGATACGTATCGACCGGCTCTCGGATAAATCGTCTCGATCGGCTTCCTTCGGCCTCATTAAACCCTGTTGGGCTTCCTCGGAACTAACGGCTTCGAACATATGGACATCGGGATGGCTACCGCTATTAACCTTCAGGCAAGCCGGACAGGTGCCACAGGATACTCCGTCGCGGCGGTTTTGACAGAAAATAAGCTTAGCCACACTCAGGGCTGTTTCGCTCTTGCCGATGCCGACAGGACCGCAGAAAAGATAGGCATGCGCCAGACAGTCGGTTTTGATAAATGTCTCAAAACGCTTAAGGACAACTTCGCTGTGAAGAATATTTTTAGAGATCATGGGTTTAACAACCGACTCACAAACCGTCGGATTTCTTCTTGGGTATCGGATTTTGTCCCTTTGGTTTCGATAAGCTTAACCCGATTAGGTTCCCGGCGGGCAATGGCCAAATACCCCTGTCGCACGCGATTATGATACCCCAACGACCGGCTTTCGATTCTGTCTTTAAATTTCCCCGCCCGCTGCAAGCCCTTTTTGGCTCCGACATCCAAAAGAAAAGTCAGATCCGGATTAATGCCGCGAGTCACAAACCTGCCGACTGACTTGATCAATGCAATATCCATCCCGCAACCGTATCCCTGATAGGCAACGGTGGAATCGAGAAAACGGTCACACACGACAATAATGCCTTTTCTTAGCGCCGGAGCGATAATCTCTTCGACCAACTGCGCACGAGCCGCCATATATAAAAGCATCTCGCATTCCTTGGTCATTGTCTTATTCTTAACGTCCAGAAGCATTTTACGGATCATTTCGCTAAGGATAACGCCCCCGGGCTCGCGGATATGCAAAACCTTCTTGTGTTGTTCCTTTAAATAACGGCACAGGAGTTTCGCCTGAGTGCTTTTCCCTGAGCCTTCCGAGCCTTCAAATGTGATAAATTTTCCCTTCATCGCCTTAACCGTAACCCTTCGCTAAATCCAACGCCAGACTTGCCCTTCTTTCGTGTCCTCGACGGCAATCCCTTTGTTCTTTAATAGTTCTCTGAGCTCATCCGATCTTTTAAAATCCTTTTTGGCGCGAGCGGTTTTACGCTCTTCCAACAAAAGCTCTTCGACTTCGCTTAAACTGCGTTCTTTTTCTTTTAAAAAGAGCCCAAAAACATTTCTCCCTAAGTCCTCAATGGTATCCACCGCCGTAAAAACAATATTCAAATAATCACGATCACTCTTGTTGTGGTCGATGTATTTGTTGGTGTCGCTAACAAGTTTAAATAATGCTGCCAAAGCCTGGGGCGTATTAAAATCATCGTCCATGGCTTTAAAAAAATCTTCCCGGTGTTTTTTTATAAAATCCGCTTCTTTAGTCTCCACATCCTTCTCTTTGGTCAGTTCATACGCCCTCCAAAAGAGCACATCAAATCTTTGCAGGGCCTCGCCGGCTTCCTTGACGGCACTCTCGCTAAAATCAATTGGGCTGGCGTAATGCGCGCCCAAGAAAAACATTTTTATTTCATCAGGGCTAAATTTCTTTAGCGCATCCTGAATAGTAACAAAATTCCCCAGGGACTTTGCCATTTTCTGCCCGTTGATCGTGATCAACCCGTGGTGGATCCAGTGCCGGGCAAAAGGTTTGTTCGTTAAAGCCTCGGCCTGGGCGATTTCATTCTCGTGATGAGGAAAAATAAGATCGCGCCCCCCGGCATGAATATCCAGAGTTTCACAGCCCAAGTGTTTTAGGCTCATCACCGAGCATTCAATATGCCAGCCCGGGCGGCCCTTGCCCCAAGGGCTATCCCAAAAAGGTTCCCCTTCTTTTGATTTCTTCCAGAGGGCAAAATCAAGAGGGTCTTTTTTGTTGGGGTCTTTTTCAATCCTAACCGCCTCGTGCATCTGCTCGATACCTTGCCCGGAAAGTTTTCCGTAGGAAGGAAATTTGCGCACACTAAAATAGACATCGCCGTTCGCCACATAGGCAAAGCCTTTTTCGATCAACACCCCGATATGCTTGATCATGTCCGGAATGTTCTCGGTCGCGCACGGCTCTTTGTCCGCCCGGTCAATACTTAAGCTTTCCAAATCTTCGTAATACTTTTGAATATTCTCAAAGGCGACTTCCTGGCTCGTCTTTTTTAATTCATTGGCCTTATTGATAATTTTGTCGTCGACGTCGGTAATATTACGGACAAAACGAACATCATACCCCTGATAACGAAGATAACGGACCATGACATCAAAGACATAGAGGCTGCGCGCATGCCCGATATGACACCGGTCATAAACAGTCACCCCGCAGGAATAAATATTAATCCGGTTTCCCTGAAGCGGGACCAAAACTTCCTTTTTTTTGGTAAGAGAATTATAAATTTGGACAGGCATAGGAGTAAGGAAAGAATCTATTTATTGCCCAGCTTTTTCTCCAGGGCATTGATTTTCTCATTAAGCTCATCAATTTGCTGCATGACCGGATCCAAAACATGGATATGGTCTAAGGAGACGTCTATCTTTTTGCCTTCCTGGCGGGTAATTCTTGCCGGAACACCCACGACCGTCGCGTTGGGAGGAACGTCTTTAATCACAACCGCATTGGCCCCGACATAGGAATTGTCGCCGACGGTAATATTGCCTAAGACCTTTGCCCCCGTCCCGACGACAATATTGCTCCCTAATGTCGGATGGCGCTTGCCCGTTTCTTTTCCCGTACCGCCTAATGTTACCCCCTGAAAAAGTGTTACGTTATCGCCGATAATCGTTGTCTCGCCGATCACAACACCCATGCCGTGATCGATAAAAAGGCCGTGGCCGATTGTCGATCCGGGATGGATTTCAATTCCGGTTAAGAAACGGCCCAACTGCGAAATAGCCCTGGGCAAAATGGGAATCTTCATCCGCCACAACGCATGAGCTATGCGGTAAAAAAGGATGGCATGAAACCCGCAATAGAGCAGAATAATTTCCAGGTCACTTTTCGCGGCAGGGTCACGTTCCCGGGCTGCTTTAATCTCCCCTTGAAAAATAATCCCGACCGCTAAAATCGAAAGCAGTAAAACTATTAAGAACAATAAAAAGAAAGTCGTGATATCCATAAATACTCCTTAGCTATTATTACTTTTTGATCAAAACAACTGCATACGCCGCGATCGCCTCTTTGACTCCGCCAAAACCCAAACCCTCCTGCGTCGTCGCCTTGATATTAACGCTGCCGACGGGAATCTTCAGTGTATTGGCAAGAACACGGCACATGGCTGGTTTAAAAAACTGCAGCTTAGGCCTTTCCGCCAGGACCATGGTATCGATATTGGCAATTTTAAAACCTTGCTTTTTAACCATCCGGCCTACCGTGGAGAGCAAGATAAGGCTTGAAATATCTTTAAAGCGTTTATCCGTGTTGGGAAAATGTTCCCCAATGTCCCCTTTCCCTAAGGCCCCCAAGAGGGCATCACAAATCGCATGCACGATCACATCTCCATCCGAATGCCCGAGCAGGCCCTTTATATAGGGAATCGGGACACCGCCCAAAACCAGCTTTCGCCCCTTGACCAGGCGATGAATATCGTAACCGATGCCGACTTTATGGGCCATTGCGTGTTTTAACCTTTCCTTTTCTTTGAGCAAGCGAGGATTGCTCTGGCAAAAATAAGATCGTCAGGAGTCGTAATCTTTATATTCCGGTAATCTCCGGCCACCACTTTAACTTTAATACCCACCTTCTCGACCAGGCACGCATCATCACTGGCGTGAATATCCTTAATCTTGCTATGGGCCTTTAATATAATTTCCTTCTTAAAAACCTGCGGTGTTTGTACTTCCCATAGAGTTTTTCTATCTAAAGTTCTCCCGACCGTCATGGTCGCGCTATTTACAGCTTTAATCGTCGGCTTAACCGGCACTGCGATAATCGCCGCCGAATGTTTACGCGCACAGGCAATCGATTGGGCTATCATTTCTTTTGTTACGAAAGGCCTGGCACCGTCATGGATAGCAACAAAATCCGTATCTTTATCGAGAATTTTAAGCCCGTTATCTACGGACTCCCGCCGGGTTTTCCCACCGGCAACAACATATTTTACTTTTCGTAACCGGTAACGCTTGATCAGTTTTTGGAAATCGGGCAAATATCCTTTATGTCCGACAACAACAATACTATTGATTAAAGGAGACCGCTCAAACGCCGCCAACGTATACGCCAAGATGGGCTTTCCTCTTAAAGGAACCAGGGTCTTCGGCAGCGCCGTCTTTAACCTCACCCCTTGCCCGCCGGCAGCAATGATCGCCTGGGTCTTCATTGCCTGCTTAGCTTTGCAAAGATCATCCGTCCGGCTTGCGTCTGCAAGACCGAGGTTACTTCCACCTTGGTCTTTTGGCCGATCATCCTTCTGGCGTCGGCGACGACGATCATGGTTCCGTCATCCATATAGGCCACGGCTTGCTCGGCCTCCTTGCCTTCTTTAATGAGCTTCACTTCCATGATTTCGCCGGCAAAAACAACGGACTTAACCGCATTGGCTAACTCGTTAACATTTAATATCTTAACCCCCTGGATTGCCGCGATACGGTTAAGATTAAAATCAGTCGTACACACCTTGGCCTCGATCATTTTTGCCAAGGCCACAAGCTTGGAATCAACATCGGAGGCACCCGTCATGTCGTCTTCGTGTATTTTAATATCAAAATTCGAATCTTTCTGCATGGAGCGCAAGATTTCCATGCCGCGGCGGCCCCGTTGGCGCTTTAAAGTATCATCGGAGTCGGCAATATGCTGTAATTCCTGAAGGACAAACCGGGGCACAACAAGGCGTGCCTCAAAAAACTTTGTTTTGTAAATATCGGCAATTCTGCCGTCAATAATCGCGCTGGTATCCAAAATAACCAGATCCTCGCGGCTATCCTGGCGTTTAAAACGGACATAGGGAATGATGATGTTAAATTCATCCTTGCCGCGAAGCGCCATGACCGCGCCCAGATACGAGAAAACGAGAGTCAGAATAACTTTAAGTATCGAATGGACCACTTCTCCTAAGGGAAGAAGCGAAAGGATATCGGTAATCAGTTTTGCCATAATCATACCCAAAACTAAACCGAAGACCATGCTGGATAAACCCCGCAGCGACACCCGTCGCATATTCGCTTCCAGAAAAATAAGGGCTAGCCCGACCAACAAGCCGATCCCGATACCCCAAAGGGCTTGCCCGCCGATAAGGCCGATTTGATAACCAACCACACCGCCGATCACCAGAAAAAAAATACGGATAAAAATAAGAGTCATACTCCCTCCTTTAGGGGGTTAGGCCGGATTGATCACAATGATGAACCCGGCAAATAAAAGTTATAAATAAAGGGCGCGGATAAGAAATTAAGTTACGCCCTGCCTAAATGATCCAAAGCCTGCTTAACCGTTTCAACAGGCAGGATTTCGATTTTGCTGCTTTTAATAGTATCTTTGGCCTTAAGATTATTTTTGGGAATAATACATTTCTTAAAGCCTAATTTTTGCGCTTCATTAATCCGGGGATTAATCTGGCTAACGCTTCTTACCTCCGCCGAGAGCCCCACCTCGCCTAAGACCACCAGGCCTGAGGGAACCTTTTTATCTAAAAAGGCCGAGGCAACCGCCAAGACGACTCCCAAATCCGCCGCCGGATCCATGACCTTGACCCCGCCGACAACGTTAAGAAAAACATCCTTATCCTGCAAATTCAATCCGATTTTCTTCTCCAAAACCGCCACCAATAGCGCCAGGCGGTTAGAATCAAACCCTTCAGCCTTCTGCCGCGCAACCCCAAAACTGGCACGGCTCACCAGGCCTTGAATTTCAACTAAAAACGGCCTTGTCCCTTCCATAATGGGGACAACAACCGAACCCGCGCAATCCTTTGGCCGTTCAGATAAGAAAATCTCGGAAGGATTCGGCACCTGCACTAACCCTGTGGACGACATTTCAAAAACACCTATTTCATTGGTCGAACCAAACCTATTTTTGGTCGACCTTAGAATTCTGTATGTAGAATACCGTTCGCCTTCAAAATACAAAACCGTATCCACCATATGCTCAAGGACTCTGGGGCCCGCCAGCATGCCTTCTTTGGTAACGTGGCCGATAAGAAAAAGGGCGATGCCTTGTGTTTTGGCGATCTGGGTTAAAACAGCGGCACATTCGCGCACCTGACTGACGCTGCCCGGACTTGAACTAATGTCCGGCCGGTAGACAACCTGAATAGAATCGACGATAACGATTTCGGGGCGCATTTTGTTGATATGTTCAACGATTACATTCAAATCGATTTGGTTAACAATGTATAAATTCGTTTTGCCGTTGGCGGTTAATCTGTCGGCGCGCATCTTGGTCTGCTTGACCGATTCCTCGCCGCTGATGTATAGCACTTTATGCCCTTGATCGCTTAGGGCGCAACCCGCCTGCATGGAAAGGGTTGATTTTCCTATCCCCGGATCGCCGCCGATAAGGGTAACGGAACCCACCACAACTCCGCCGCCTAATACGCGGTCAAATTCCTCGACACCGGTTATAAACCGCTGCTCTTTTTCGACTAAAATATCCGCCAGTAAAACCGGCTCTTCGGCATATACAACCGCATTTCTGGCAACGGGAGAATCAGGAACAGCGCTCTCTTCAACCAAAGAGTTCCAGCTGTCGCAAGCCGGGCATTTACCCAGCCACGCGGGAGACTGCGCTCCGCAATTCTGACAGACAAATACAGTTTTTGTTTTCATTATTGGTCTTTTAGCTCTCTTCGGCTCGGACGATAGAGCAGTTTCCAGGGATTGGCCTTTAAATCCGCCGTAAAGCTTTCCAAATCCTCAAAAATACTGTCATCGTATAATAATTTTCCGACGGTCCCCTTACCTTCCTGAATATTCTTAGTAATTAACTTTAGGCTCTCAAGCAACTCCTCAACCGACTGCTGGTTTTTGGGATTCTGAATAACTTTATTAAACCCGTCGACGCTATCTTGCAGCTTGATTGAAAGCTTTCCGATCATAGAAGAAATTTCTTCAAACGAAATCGGGTCCTCGCCCGTCAACGAGGCTCCTTCACTTAAAAGCGTCGCCTGATCTTTCCCCGGGATAATTTCGATATATTTCTCGCCCATAAGGCCCAGCTGATTAATCCATACCTTGGAATCAGCCGGGACTTGAGTTTCGTCTTTGAGCCAAAGATCAATTCTAACCTTTGTTTTTTGCTCTTGAGGATCAAAGAAGACCTTGATGTCCTTGACACTGCCGACATCCACGCCGGCCAAACGCACCGGTGCGGAGCGCTTAACGCCGTTGGCAAAACCGAATACCGCCTTCATTCTTTTGCCTTTTTCCAGGAAGGAAAAGTCGCTAATCGAGAAAATGAAAGCCGCCAAGGCGATAATCCCCAGCAAAACAAACGCCCCCACTTTTAATTCCAGATTGGACTCTTTGGACATGAGTATCGTCTCCTGTTTTGAAACTGTTTAGAAAATTTTCTGATCAATCCGCAAATGCCGATTGCTCGTTTTATTTAATATGCCCAAAAACCAGATGCTCGTCTTCCGAGATAGGCCCAACCGATTCACCGTGAATAAACTGCTGCACCACCGGATGCCGGGAGCCGCGAATCTCATCGGGTTTCCCCTCGGCAATGACCTTGCCCCGGTAAAGCATGGCAATCGAGTCGGCAATCTTAAAAGCCGCGTTCATGTCGTGGGTCACGACAATCGAAGTTACTTTTAATTTATCGTGCATCTCGACAATCAGATTATTAATGGCATCGGCGGTAATAGGATCAACCTCGGAAGTCGGCTCATCATACAAGATGATCTGCGGCTCCATGCACAAAACACGAGCCAAGCTTACTCTTTTTTTCATCCCGCCGCTTAATTCCGAGGGCATCATGCTTTCGATACCTTTAAGCCCGACTAAGGCCAGGGCATCTTTGACCCTGTCGCGAACAGTTTTTTCGTCGAGCCGCATAAATTCGTTTAAAATAAAAGCCACGTTATCGGCGACATTCATCGAATCAAAAAGCGCGCCGCCCTGAAAGACCATCCCCATTTCCATGCGTATTTTGTTGTATTCACGCTCGGAAAGGTTGGTGACTTCTTTGCCGTGTATTTTGATTGACCCGTAGTCGGGCCGGATAAGGCCGATAACATTCTTTAGTAGAACACTTTTTCCCGTTCCCGACCGGCCGATAATGACCTTCGTCTCTCCGCGCTTGATAAAGAGATTCAGATCATCGAGGACCATATTCGATTCAAAGGCTTTGCACAAATGGCTGATCTCGATCATGTCATCCCGCTTGTTTTAGGCGACTTTAGGTAATTGCCGTATCGAACGCAACGGCTGTTCTTTCAAAATCTAGGTCTTAAAGATAAAATAAAATATCGCCGTACACAAACAATCCGTTACGATAATAAGAATAAACGAAGTCACAACCGATACGGTGGTCGCACGCCCCACCCCTTCGGCGCCGCCCTTGGCCGTCAATCCCTGGTGGCAACCCACCAGGGCAATAATCATTCCAAAAAATACGGTCTTAATAAGCCCGGTGACAATATCTTTAACCACAAGCGATTCGACGACCATCGTAAAATACATCGCCGGGCCGATCGATAATTTAAAAACACAAATCAAAAAACCGCCAAAGATTCCAACGATATCGGCGAATATTGTTAAAACCGGCAACATCACGATTAAGGCCAGAAAACGCGGCACTACTAAGTATCGGACCGGATTGGTGGCAAACGCCTTTAAGGCATCAACCTGCTCGGTAACCGTCATCGAGCCGATCTCAGCGGTAATACCGGCGCCGATACGCCCGGCAACAATCAGGGCGGTTAAAACCGGGGCTAATTCACGGGTTAGAGAAACCGCGACCACACTGGCGATATAGATTTCAGAAGACAATTTCTGCATCTGATACGCCATCTGAAGGGCCAAGATCATCCCCACAAAGAGCGCTACCAGAGATGATATAAAAAAACTCCCCGGCCCGATACGCTTGGCCTGTTCTAAAAACCTCAGGTTTTTAAAAGGAGGGGTAAAAATCCAATAGACGGTTTGCGCAAACAAAATCGACAACGCGCCGATATAGCGCACAAATTGAATGACCGAAAGACCTAAATATTCTATAGCGTTACTCATAGCCTCATTTTGTTAGAATTTAATACGGTTCTCAAAACCCAACATATCGCTACCGTCCTCGGGACGACTCTCCTCGTCGATTCTCTTCTGCAAGCGATATTTAAATGCCGTCGTAGTCGATTTGCCTTGCCCGCGCTTGCTCTTGATTGTCCAATCCCGGTAACGATCTCCTTCGCCGACCAAAGGAGACATCGTAAGCGTGCCGATATCACGCATAAAATTAGCCGCACTCGCCAGATTAATATCCCCTTCCATATTAAAAACAAGCCCGCTGGATTCCGCCATATTGGATTCAGCTATATGGATTATCGGATACATGCCTTCAAAATTAGCGACGATGTCATCATACTGCATTTCGCGAATAAAACCGTTGCTGGCCATCAGGCTGCCTCGAAGCATGAGTTTATCCAGAAAGCCGGAGAGTTTAATCCGTCCGGAAATCTCTCCGCCTAAAATCTTTTCGTCAGTTTGCCAGCCCAAAAGGACAAAAAGGTCCGTTAAATCAATTTCGGAAAACCGAATCGCCAAGTCAATATCATGCGGCGGCAATAATCCCACATAGCCGTCACAAATAACGCCCCCCCAAGAAACAGAGCTCAAATACAATCTCCCTTTTTTAACCTCAAAATAACCGGAGAGCTCCCCGACAGGTTTATAGTTAAGAAGTGAATACTGGCTACTGATCTCCCCGCGCAAGAATGATTCAATGGCGGCTCCGCTCACGAATTCCACGGCGCTTTTAAACCGGGTAACCACATCCAGCTTGGCAACTTTAACATGGTCAAGCTGGGTATCAAAGCGAAAACCCTTATTAGGCATTGATACGGCCTGGGTTTGTATGGTGCCGCCGTCTTTAAGAAACAGTTTTAAATCAAACTGCTTCTTTACGAAATCAACGTTGCCCTCAAAAGACAAAGAACCCCACGCCTGCGGCTGGCCTAAGCCCAGAAACCAGAAGAACCCAAGAACCAAAAGAGATTTCTTAATCATCCGCCTAAAAACTATTCAAAAACTAAGGTATCGTTTTTCCTTTGCACAACCACCTTGCTGCCTTCTTTAAATCTTCCAGAAATAATTTCCTCCGCCAGAGGATCCTCCAGGAGCCGCTGAATAGTCCTTTTAAGCGGCCGCGCCCCGAAGACCGGGTCGAAACCTTTTTCAATCAAAAGCGCTGAGGCCTCGGCAGTAAGAGTGATATCGATCTCCTGCTCCTTAAGGCGCCCTGCCACCTCTTTGACTTCCAGGTCCACGATTTGGATAAGGTTTTCACGGGTTAAGGGTTTAAATACAATAATATCGTCGAGTCGGTTCAAAAACTCGGGCTTAAAGGTTTTTTTAACTTCCTCGAGCAATTTTTCTTTCATTTCATTGTAGGTCGTTTCTTCTTTTTGAGAAATAAATCCCAACGACCCGCTTTTGCGCAGGATATCCGCGCCCACGTTCGAGGTCATAATCACAATCGTGTTCCTAAAATCGACCTTACGCCCCAGGCTGTCGGTTAAGCGCCCGTCTTCAAAAACCTGAAGCAGGATATTAAAAACATCCGGATGGGCCTTTTCGATTTCATCCAACAGGACAACCGAATACGGTCGCCTTCTTACGCGTTCGGTCAATTGCCCGCCCTCTTCATAGCCCACATATCCCGGAGGCGCGCCAATCAATCGAGAGACATTAAACTTATCCATGTATTCGGACATATCGATCTGGATAAGCGCATTTTCATCGCCAAACATAAATTCCGATAACACGCGGGCCAAGAGTGTTTTCCCGACACCCGTGGGCCCCAAGAACACAAAGGAACCGATAGGCCGGCGGGGATTTTTAATCCGCGCGCGCGAGCGCCTTACCGCCCGGGCAATAGCGCTGATTGCCTCTTCCTGGCCGATGACGGCTTTATGCATATTCTCTTCCATCTTAAGGAGCTTTTCGCTCTCTTTTTGTTCCAGGCGGAAGAGGGGAATTTTGGTCCACTGAGAAATGACCTTGGCAATGTCTTCTTCGCCAATGGTGGGCGTAATAGTGTCCCGTTTTTGGGTCCACTCGCCGCGCATTTTTTCTAACTGTTCACGGGCCTCGCGTTCCTGGTCGCGCATTTTGGCGGCCCGTTCAAAATCCTGGCTTTTGATAAAAGATTCTTTTTCCTTTTTTAGCTCTTCAATGTCCGCCTCGATCTTTTTGATATCTTCGGGAACAACCATGGCGTGCAAACGGGCGCGGGAACCGGTTTCATCCAAAATGTCAACAGCCTTATCGGGCAAAAACCGCCCCGTGATATAGCGGTCGGATAATTTAGCCGCCGCCTCCAAGGCCTCATCGGCATATTTGACATGATGATGAGCCTCGTATTTATCACGCAGCCCTTTTAAGATTTGTATGGTTTCATCGACCGACGGCGGCTCGACCATGATCGTCTGAAAACGCCGCTCTAGGGCCGCATCTTTCTCGATGTGTTTACGGTATTCATCGAGGGTAGTCGCGCCGATACACTGAATCTCCCCGCGCGCTAAGGCCGGCTTTAGGATATTAGCCGCATCAATCGCGCCTTCAGCCGCGCCGGCCCCCACCAATGTATGGAGCTCGTCGACAAAAAGAACAATTTTTCCCGAACGCTTAATCTCGTCCATAATCGCCTTGATTCTTTCTTCGAATTGACCGCGGTATTTTGTCCCGGCAATCATCAAAGCCAAATCAAGGACAATAATATTTTTATCACGCAAAAGTTCCGGCACATCTCCGCGAACGATTAATTGCGCCAGGCCTTCGACAATAGCCGTCTTACCGACACCGGCCTCGCCTAAAAGAACAGGATTGTTTTTGGTGCGGCGGCTTAGGATCTGAACAATCCTCTCGATCTCACCCTGTCGCCCTATAACAGGATCGAGCTTTCCTTCACGGGCCAGCTTATTAAGATTACGCCCGTAGGCGTCAATCGCGGGCGTCTTTCCGCCTTTGGCCGGCTCCTGCTGGCCGAATCCGGGAATGCCGGAACCCAAAAGGGCCAGGACCTCGTTGCGCACTTTGTTAGCGTCTAATCCCAGATTGAGTAAAACCCGATAGGCCATACCTTCGCCTTCACGGATAAGCCCTAAAAGTAAATGCTCAGTACCGATATAATTATGCCCCAACGCCCTTGCCTCCTCGGCGGAAAGTTCCAGCGCCTTTTTAGAGCGCGGCGTAAAAGGGATATCTCCTAAAACTTGCGTTTGCGGCCCGGGCTGGACTAATTTTTCGACTTCGATACGAATCGTCTCCAAATCAAGCCCTAATTTCTGCAAAACAGCGGCCGCCACACCCTCTCCCTCACGGATCAATCCCAAAAGAAGATGTTCGGTCCCGATATAATCATGATTAAATCTCCTCGCCTCCTCTTTGGCAAGGACAATAACTTTTCTGGCTCTTTCGGTAAATCGGTTAAACATGGAGTACCCTCCTGATGATTTATAAATAAAAACGCTTAAACATTACAAACAAAGAATTACCGCCCCTGCGGTTTTTCCAATTTACTTCTGATAAGTTTCGCCCTTTTCTCGTCCCGTTCGGGGGCGCTTAGCTTTTTTCCTTCGATCTTCTGTAAATGTGCCGGCTGGATCATAATGAATAATTCATTCATCGTCGCCTTATCCACGTCTTTAACCACGCCGACATCAATCCCGAGCCTGACCATGGATAAAAGTTCCGCTGTTTCCTGGCTGGAAATAATATGGGCATTTCTTAAAACACCGTAAGAACGGCAGATCTTATCCTCCAGCATAGGCCGATTTTGAAGCAGTAAGGCCTGGCGGGCCTGCTCTTCCTGTTCGATGACCTGGCGGATGATCCCATCGATATTCTGCATGATCTCATCCTCGCTGTGGCCCAAGGAAACCTGATTCGATATTTGAAAAAAGTTTCCGCTTGCTTGCGTACCTTCGCCGTAAAAACCGCGCGAGGTAAAGCTTAACTTTGAAATCGCCGCCAATACCTTATTAATCTGCTTGGTCATCACTAAGGCCGGCAAATGGAGCATAACCGAGCCGCGCATCCCCGTCCCGGTATTGGTCGGGCACGCGGTTAAATACCCCCATTCGGGTAAGAATGCAAAATTTATTTTCTGCGCCAGGGCATCATCAAAACTGCTAATAATCTTCCAGGTCTCAAAAAGATTAAGCCCCGACTGCATCACCTGGATACGCAGATGATCCTCTTCGTTAATCATAACCGAAACAACTTCCTCTTTAGAAATAACCAAGCCCTTACCCTCCGGGTGGGAAGCATGTTCGTGGCTCATCAGGTGTCGCTCGACTAAAAACTGCCTGTCGACATTATCCAGTTCGCTAATCTTAAAGAGCGCGGCATCCTTGAAAAGCGGAAGCTCATTAATAGCAGCCTGAACAGTCTCAATAATATCCGCCAGTACCTTTTTGGCCGCCTTATTAGGAAAAGGTAATTTCTCAAAATTGCGCGCCAGGCGAATACGTGACGACATAACAATGCTGGAATAGGGCCCCGTGCCTTTAAGCCACTCGCTGGTATGATTAATCAAATCGTCGAGCCTAATCATGACGGGATATCTCCTTTTTTCTCAAGTTCGTGAATCTTATCGCGTAAGCGCGCCGCCTCTTCAAAACTTTCGTTATGGATGGCCCTTTGAAGCTGCGTTCTTAAATCTTGCAAGGTATCGATTTTTTCTTTCTGCTGGACGGGAATATGCGCAGGCACTTTGCCAAAATGCTGGTTAGAGCCGTGAATCTTTTTTAAAAGAGCCGTCAGATATTCCCGAAATGAGCTGTAGCATTCGCCGCAACCAAGCCTTCCTAACTTTCGAAAATCCTCATAGGTGAGGCCGCAGTTGGTGCATTTGGTTTTGACCTTATCCACATCCTTGGCCTGCTTGCCAAAATCGGTCAAACCCGCCAGGAGATCAGCCAACCCAAACTGCTGTTCCATCTGAACGCTTTTTTCGCGTGCACAGTCTTCGCATAAGTGCAATTCCGACATCTGCTCATCGACAATCTCAGTCAAATGAACGGTCGCCTTTTTATTCCCGCAAATATCGCACTGCATATTTTTCCTTTCTGGTCAATCGAGTTTCCCAAGGATAGCAATAACCAGTGATCGTTGTAAAAAGAAAAATCCCTTAATACTTCAAGCCGTCTTTTTTCGTCAATTCCTTAAAAAGGCTCAAGAGTTTTAGAGTATTTTTTCCTGGTTTTCCGTCGCCAATAATCCTGCCGTCCACTTTAACCACAGGGATGATCTCAGCGGCTGTTCCGGTTAAAAAGCATTCATCGGCCACATACACCTCGTGGCGCGTGATCAAACATTCCTTGGTCTTGATCTTATTTTTTTCAGCCGATTCCAAGACCGCCTGGCGGGTAATGCCGCGCAATCTCCCCTGCATAGGCGTACATAATTCATTATGACGGAAAATAAAAATATTATCCCCCGTGCACTCCGCCACATAACCTTGCGCGTCCAGCATGATCGCTTCTTCAAAACCCGATTGACGGGCTTCGATCTTTGCCAAGATATTATTCAGGTAATTGAGCGATTTGAGCTGCGGATTAAGCGCCTCGGGCAAATTCCGCACCGTCGGAACGGTAATAATCTCTAATCCCTTTTTATAAAGCTCCTGCGGATAAAGGGTAATTTTATCCGTAATGATAACGATGCTGGCGCCTTTTTTGCATTTACGCGGGTCTAACCCCAAATCCCCTTCACCGCGGCTCACCACCACCCGGATGTAGGCATCGTTAAGATTATTCGCCTTCAAAGTCAAAGTGATCGCCTTAGCCATCTGCTCCTTGGTTAAAGGAATTTCAAGCATCAACGTATGGGCCGTCTCGTAAAGCCGGTCTAAATGTTCTTTTAATTTAAAAACCAGACGGTTGTACGAACGGATGCCTTCAAAGGCCCCGTCACCGTAGAGAAAACCGTGGTCAAACACGGAAACTTTTGCATCCTCTTTTTCCACGAGCTTGCCGTTAAGATAAACCTTCATGACTGTCTCCTCATCTGTATGTTATTTGTTATGCTGTCTTAAGAAACAAATTTTCCATCGCGCATGGAAATCGTCATGCGCGAGAGTTTCGCGACATATTCATCATGAGTAACGATAACCAGCGTCTGTTTTCTAGTCTGGTTTAGCTGCAGTAATAAATGAATGATGTCCTCGCCGCTTTTAGAATCCAGATTGCCGGTCGGTTCATCGCAAAAGATCACCTTGGGTTCATTGACCAGCGCCCGGGCAATCGCCACCCTCTGTTGTTCACCGCCGGATAACTGCCCCGGCTTATGTGATGCCCTTTCCTTTAGCCCTACCGACTCTAAAAGCACCATGCCCTTTTCTCTTAAGCGATCCGCTTGGGCCATATCGCTTTTGACTAATCCCGGCAAAACCACATTTTCCAGCGCCGTAAATTCCGGCAACAGGTGATAGAATTGGAAAACAAAGCCTACCTTTTTATTGCGGATTCCGGCGCGCTCACGGTCGTTTAGATTATAAATATCCTGCCCGTCAAAATTGACCGCGCCTTCCGTCGGCCTATCCAACCCGCCTAAAATATGCAACAGCGTCGATTTGCCGGCACCCGACGGCCCGATGATCGTTAGAAAATCCCCCGCATTGATTTTTAAGTCAATCCCTTTAAGGACATGCAGATTGGCCGTCGCATGATTATAAATTTTATGAACGTCTTTGGCTTCAAGCATAAATTTTTACTCGTAACGTAGCGCCTCAACCGGTTCCAGATTAGCCGCCTTCATCGCCGGATAGATCGTGGCCAGGTAACTAATCGCCATCGCCGAGCCGACGATAATTAAAATATCGCTTAACTGTAGAATAACGGGGAGCCGATCCACATAATAAATCTGCTGGGGCAGTTTGATAAATTGGTACTTCTTTAAGAGCAGACTTAGGCCCACGCCGCCGACCAGCCCCCAGAATGTCCCCATAATCCCTAAGCAGACACCCTCGATAGTAAATATCCGGCGAATGGAGCTTTTAGGAACGCCGATGGATTTTAAAATACCGATATCTTTTACCTTGCTGGTCACGGTCACAATCAAAGTGCTCACAATGCTAAACGAAGCCACCAAAACAATCAGGGTTAAAATAACAAACATGGCAAATTTCTCCAGGCGCAAGGCCTCGAAGAAATTACGATTAACCTCCGTCCAAGTCCGCACCATGAATCCGTATCCCAGGATGTCATAAATCCCCTTCTTTACTTTTGGGGCATCGTAGACATTATTCAACTTTATGGCAATTCCCGAAACTGTGTCCGCGTTAAGATTAAATATCTCCTGCGCCTTCTTTAAATGAATCAGGATAAGATTCATGTCGTAATCGTACATCCCCGAAGTAAATATCCCCGCCACCTCCAGTTTATACCGCCAGGGCTGCCCGCTCACCCCTGAAGCCGGCGCGATCAAGGTAACAGTATCGCCGATTGCGTAACCGTAATAACTCGCAAGCTCGCTGCCGATAATAATGCTTTCGGGTTTCAGGTCTTCCATTCTCCCCTTAACCAGATAACGGCTCACTTGAGTGACATTTTTTTCCGTGTCGGGATTAATCCCGCGTACGCCTAAGCCCACCGCACGGCTGTCATATTGCAAAAACACATTACCCTGCACATACGGTGTCGAACCGGCAATTTCTTTTAAGTTTTCGATTTTCCGGCGAATCTCGTCATTGTTCTTAATGCCATTTTCTTTCTCAATAATTACGTGTGAGGTCGTCCCAATGATTTTCTCCCGCAGGTCGGTATCAAAACCGGTCATAACCCCGATCACCACAATCAAGGCCATGACACCGATAGCAATACCGATCACCGCCACAAAATTAATCACTGAAACAAAACGGTCTTTTTTGGCAGTCAGATATTTAAGGCTAATCCAGTTTTCGTAATTCATATTTTAAGCTATCAGCTATCAGCCCTGCTTTCCTTAAACGCTTTTGTTCTAGCGGTAGCAGGTGCAGCCCTTGACCTTTTTAAATATAAGCCTTTTCAATTTAAGGAAGTCAAGGGCAGCTTTCAGCCAACAGCTTCTTACTGATAGCTGAAGGCTGAGAGCTGAAAGCTCCTTAATTATTTTTGCGCCGGTTTTAAAAGCGGGAACAAAATCACGTCCCGGATAGAAGGCGCATCGGTTAAAAGCATCACCAACCGGTCAACACCGATTCCCAGACCGCCCGCCGGAGGCATGCCGTATTCCAGGGCATTAAGGAAATCTTCGTCAATAGTACGGTTTCCAGTTTCGGTATCGTCGGTTAAATCCTCCACCAGCCGCCGGCGTTGCTCCTGCGGATCATTAAGCTCGGAGTAGGCATTGCCGACTTCCATGCCGGCAATAAAAAACTCAAAACGCTGCGCAATCGTCGGGTCATCAACCCTCGCCTTCGCCAAAGGAGACAAGAAGGTAAAGTAATCCGTAAAAAATACCGGATTGGCCGTGGCCTCTTCTTCAAGAAGGTCTTCGGCAATCTTCATGACACCTGAGCGGGTTAACTTGTCGACTTTAACCGCACCCTTTTTAGCTTTAATTTTCTCAAGCATAACCGCGGCGTCATCTTTTGAGTCAATGCCGAATTTTTCTTTAACTAAAGTAGAAAACGAGCGGCGCGGCCAGGGTGGGGTAAAATCAATTTCCTTCCCCTGGTAACTGACCTTGTACGAACCGGTGGTTTCCTTGGCCACCGTGCTGACCAAATCCTCGGTCAGTTTCATCATATCTTCGTAATCGGCATACGCCTGATAAACCTCGAGCATGGTAAATTCGGGATTGTGCCTGGTCGATATGCCTTCGTTTCTAAAATTACGGTTAAGCTCATAAACTCTTTCTAATCCGCCGACCAAAAGGCGTTTTAAATAAAGTTCCGGCGCTATCCTTAAGAAAACTTCCATGTCATAGGCATTGTGCAGGCTTTTAAAAGGTTTGCCGCGCGCACCCCCGGCCATGGGCTGGAGCATCGGCGTTTCCACTTCCAGAAATCCGCCTTTATCCAGAAACGCGCGAATCAGCGATATGATCTTGCTTCGCCTAACGAAGACATCCTTGACTTCAGGATTTGCGATCAAGTCCACATAGCGCTGGCGGTAACGGATCTCGACATCCTTTAGGCCATGCCATTTTTCGGGCAAAGGCAATAAGGACTTTGAAAGTACGGTAATATTTTTAACCCGCACGCTATCCTGGCCGGTGTGGGTTTTAAACAATTCGCCGTGGACACCGATGATATCGCCGATATCCAAATGCTCAACAATCTCAAAAACCTGGGCACCAATAATATCGGATTTAATATACAGCTGAATCTTCCCCGTCTGGTCGCGCAAATCGGTAAATAGGGCCTTGCCGTGCTTGCGGTGAGCGATGATACGCCCGGCCAAGACAACATTTTTACCGTCGGAGAACGTACTCAACGCCTGCTGAATACTTTCGGAGCAGACAAACTTGCCGCCATAGGGCGAAAGCCCCTGGGATTGCAACTTACTTAACTTTTCAAGCCTGACGCTTTTTGGTTCGCTTGTTTCCATGATAATCCTTTGCTCAATAAATTCGTTTAGCCTCTTCCCGAAAAAATAGAAACCCAAAAAACCTTTCCGGCAACAGGCCTTGAAAAGGTTAATTAACCCAAATTTTGCGATAGCAAAATTTGCCCCGAAGGGGTTGTACGGCAAAATCCGGGATTAATACTAATATTAGAAGTATATTATATTGAAAAAGGTCCGGAGTGTCAACCAAAAGACAGACGTCTTAAGCCTACGTAAGCTATTGTTCTTATTCGGGTTAGAAATAATCGAGGGGAGAATTTTTATCCAAAAAAGAATAAGACTCCGGAGAAAAGAGTCTTAAGCTTGTTTGGGCTTATCCGGCAGGAGGCAACAATCAGTAAGCTGCCAGGGGCCTGGCAGTCGAAGTGACAAAATCGGATATTTCCGCTTTTTCATCCCCCTCAACCTTGCGAAAACAAACCCCCAAACGGTATTGGCTGTTTTCGGCGGGGACACAATAGCGCACCTCGGCGTGAACCTCCAAGGGATCGCTAAAACTGACAATGCCGTTTGAATCAAATTTAAACAAAATAAATTTAACCAAAAGAATGGTGTGGGGAGGGACGTTGCGCCGGGCCAAAAACGCCATGCCCCCTTCACTTAAATCCAGCATATCCGCTTCCTGTTCAAAACCTCCCAGAAGAAGCCGGGTATTTTCCGGCGACTCGATGCGGTAAAATACGGAAAGATTCACCCTCAGCCTCTGAAACCTGCGCATATCGTGATGGTATCCGCCGTACATATTTCACCTCCCGATCTGGAGTGTTTCAAAAATGGTTTGCGGCTAAAACCCCGCTCCGTCTACCGCTTCGCGTTGGCTCCGGGATAAACAACAAGGCCACGTTTAGGGATTGTTAGAAAGACTCCTTTCAAGTACTCCCTATCCGTGGCCTTTATGTAAAACTTCTCGGCGCCGTTTTTTTTAGGCGCCTACAGTTAAAGTATAGCCGCTATTTTTGAAAATGGCAAGTCAGTGGAAAAATTTATTTTAGGTAAAATAGCAAAGCAGGGGGTTATTCGGGTATTGGGGGCCGGACGGCGCGCAGCTGCTTGGCGTAAAAACGGACAAACGCCCGTTCATCGGCCCTCATCGGCTCGATAATCTGGACGCCTATTTGAAATTCGGTGGTCATCGCGGTGTAAATCTCTTTAATCCAGATAACCCGGACGTTGACAATTACTTTTCCCTCGACGGGCAAAGTAATTTGCAGGGCAATTTCCTGGCCCACAATAAGCGGTTCGCGGGTCAACAGGCAAAGGCCGGTAGCACTAATATCTAGGGTGGTCGCGATAGAGATGCTTCTAAAAGCCGGGGAGGCCTGATAAGAGGCAGGTAGCTCGATACCGATTCGATGGCAACGTCTTTTTTCTTGCATGGATATTTAACTAAAATTATTCTTTTACGTTAACGTCATAAATATCCAGCAACTGCATCCGGGTCGACTCAAGGCGCTGAGTGAGAATTTTGGTCAACCGCATCAAAAGTTCGTAACCCATGGCATGGTCTTTTTCGCATTTCTCCCGCAGGCATTTTCCGTCCAGGGCAATCGCCCGGGTCTCTGCGGCGGCGCGGCAATGGAAACGCGACAAATGCGGCGGAACAAGCCAGGACCAGCCCAAGATATCCCCTTCATGAATCGTCTGAATGATGATCGGACGGTGCTGTCCGGCCAAGATTTCAATGGCAACCTTGCCGTCACGGATAAGATAAAATTTGTTGGCCTCGCCGCCCTCTTCAAAAATGACTTCATCGGGTTTAAAACGCACGTTGGAGGCGCAGCCGACAATAAAATCCAGATATTCCTGCTTTAAATCTTTAAAAAAGGGATGTTCGCTTAGAATGGGCCTGAGATCCGTGATCATCTCTCCTCCTTCGATTAGACAGCCTGGTTTCTCCGCGTCCGGATCATTAAATCTTTTTAAATCCGGGTTTTCAACTCGTGCAATCCCAATCAAACAACTTACTCCTATCAACCAGTTTTGTCAACATGTTCAAGAACTTCTATAGTGCCGCCGTCAGGAAATCAGGTTTTTAGATTAAGCGGGCAGAGCCTATTTCCGGACAAAATTTAAATGATAACAATAATGTAGTTAACAAGGAGGCTTTTGAAAGGATGCGTTAAAGGCAGAAGAAAAACAATAAGAAATCAAACAAACGACTCCATCTCTTCTTGGATATCAATATGCTCGATTAATTCATCAACCAGAGGTATTTTTTTGTCGATCCCGCTCTTTTCTTCAAACGTCGGCTGTTCGGTTTTATAAATAACGCCTAAAGGAATCCTCTCCGACCACTCTTGCGCTTTTTTGTAAGCAGCCATTTTGTCGCTCGGGTTATAACCTTCTTCCAGTTTATAAATATGTTTCGCGTACCATTGATAAGTGTTGACCTTGTTAAACGACACACACGGCTGAAGCACGTCAATTAAGGAAAATCCTTTATGCCCGACACCTTCGACGATCAAGGACGCAAGATGCTCACTGTCTGCCGAATACCCGCGAGCGACAAACCCGCAGCCTAAAGCGATCGCCGCCTCCAATGGATGAAACGGTATATTGATCACCCCTTCGGTTTGCACTTTTGTCTTAAGGCCCACTTCGGTCGTGGGTGATGCCTGCCCCTTGGTAAGCCCGTAAATCTGGTTATCATGGACAATGAGCGTTATATCAACATTCCGGCGGATATTATGCAAGAAATGATTTCCCCCTTCGCCGTAACAGTCGCCTTCGCCGGTCGTAACAATCACAGTTAAATTACGGTTGGCTATTTTTGCCGCTATCGCCGCCGGCAGCGCCCGGCCGTGAAGCCCGTTAAAACAATTCGCCTTAACATAGTGCGGCGTCTTAGCCGCCTGTCCGATACCGGAAACCATCAGAATATCTTTGGGGGCTTTATTCAGCCGCACCAAAGCCTTTTGCAGGGCATTTAGAATTCCAAAATCGCCGCAGCCCGGGCACCAGGCAATTTCATCATGGCTTTTAAAATCGGGAATAGTCGCCATTTAAATCTCCTTGGACAATTTTTCTATTAGAAAATCCAGATCAAAAGGCCGGCCGTCGAATTTTAAGATCGACCCATCAACCTTAATGCCGGTTTGCTGCCGTAAAAGCGCGGCCAACTGTCCCCCCGCATTATTCTCAACGGTCAAAATCTTTTTGGCATTTTTTAATAAACCCGCTATTTCCTTCTCGGGAAAAGGCCATACCTGCGACAGATGAATAAAGCCTATCTTCTTATTTTTGACGGCCCGGCTGGCTTCTTTTAAAACCCCGTACGTTGAACCAAACCCCAGGCAAACAACCTCCGCCTTCTCGATATTCTCAGCGGTTGGTTTTTCAATTTGTTTTTTTAGCGCCTCCATTTTCTTATGAAAACGCTTTTCAACCATTGCCGTGCGTACGCCTGCGTCCTCGGTAATATGGCCTTCCTCTGTATGCTCATCACTATCGGCATAAAACACATCCTCGATCCAGGAAGGCACCGCCTGAGGAGAAATTCCTGATTCGGTTAACTGATAGCGTTTATAATCACGAACATTCTTTGATTCTTCTTTGGAAATAATATGCCTCTTTATTTCAATGCCGTTTAGATCAAACGCAGGAATATTCCGGTAACAATCCGCCAGATGTTGATCCGTCAAAATAAAAACCGGGATCTGATATTTCTCCGCCACATCAAACGCTTTAATGGTTAAATAAAATGCCTCGGCAATGGTTCCCGGGGCATAGATCACCCGCGCAAATTCCCCGTGCCCGGCGTATAAAACTAAATTCAAATCGGCCTGCTCGGTACGCGTTGGAAACCCGGTTGCCGGAGCCGGACGCTGCGAATCGACCACCACGACAGGGGTTTCGGTCATGCCGGCTAAACTGACCCCTTCAGTCATCAAGGCAAAACCTCCGCCGGATGTTCCCGTCATCGCCCGCACACCGGCAAATGACGCACCGATAGCCATATTAATGGCGGCGATCTCGTCTTCCGCCTGCTCGACGATAATATTATGTTTTAGGGCAAAATGCGCCACCGTCGTCATGATGCTAGTAGACGGCGTCATCGGATAGGCAGAATAAAATTTTACCCCGGCCTTGATGGCGCCTAAGGCAATGGCCTCATTTCCGTTCATTAAAAGATACTTCTCGCGGCTGCCCGGCGAAAGGAAGAATTTCTTATCCTTTATCTTTCCCAACACAAAATCATAACCGGCACGGGCGACGTCGATATTCTTGGTAATAATACTTTCTTCTTTCTTGTCAAATGTGCTGCGTAAAACCTTTTCCACTTCTTTAAAATCTATTCCCGTCAATGACGCCACAACCCCGAAAGCGCAGGAATTGACAAAAAGTTCATTTCCGCCAACTTGAGCAGCCATGCTATACATCGGCACATCGAGAAAACTTTGGTTGTTGTCGACAATAGCGAATTTTGTTTTATCCAAAATCATGACGCCGCTTGGAGTAAGATTTTTCGTGTGGATATTGATGCTGGGTTTATCCAAAGCCACGATAATATCAGCTTTCTGGCGTAGGGTATGCAGGGGTTGATCAGACACACGCACCTGGATAAAATTATTCCCGCCCCTGATCCGTGACATGTAATCCGGGCAGGCAAAGACATGCAAGCCGTTATCTTTATAAAGCTGGCAGAGGGCAATCCCGATCGTTTGCATGCCCTGGCCCGCTTCGCCGGTAATGCGGATGGAGAGTTCGCGATTCATGAGAAAATTATCCCCTAATTAAACTGCCAATAATCTTTATGCTGTTTTATATAGGTATTCTATCATAAAACTAAAGGGCAGCCAACGCTTAGCGTTGGCTGCCCTTTTTAAGCAACAGGATTACTTAACTTCGATTTCTTTTTTCAAACGCCCTGGCCACGTTAACCAACAGCAGCATAACCGGCACCTCGATCAAAGGCCCGATAACCGTAGCGAACGCCTGCATGGAATTGATGCCAAAAATGGCAACCGCAACTGCGATGGCCAGTTCAAAATCATTGCTGGCCGCGGTAAATGAAACCGCAGTCGCCTCCGCATGATTTGACTTGAGCTTCTTGGAGAACCAATACGTCACAAACCACATGACGATAAAATATATCGTCAATGGAACTGCAATCCGGACGACATCCAATGGTAAGCGGACAATGTATTCACCTTTTAACGAGAACATAACAAAAATAGTAAATAACAACGCTATCAACGTAATCGGGCTAATCTTGGGAATATAAATCTTATCAAACCATTCCCTCCCCTTTGCTTTGATAAGCGTAAATCGACTTACGACACCCGCGAAGAACGGAATGCCCAAATAAATCAAAACCGTTTTAGCTGATTCAGCCATCGAGATACTGATATCAAGCCCCTTGGCTATGCCTAAGAAGTTCAAAAGAACCGTAATAAAGAGATAAATATACACGGCATAAAATAAAACCTGGAACACCGCATTAAAGGCCACCAGCCCGGCTGCCAGCTCCCGGTCTCCGTCGGAGAGATCATTCCAGACAATAACCATGGCAATACACCGTGCCAGGCCGACTAAAATAACGCCAATCATATATTCCGGATAGCCACGCAAGAATACAATCGCCAGCGCCGTCATCACGATAGGGCCGATAATCCAATTTTGCACCAGCGAAAGCGTAAGAAGTTTTTTATTCTTGAAAATCTTTCCGATCTCCTCGTACTTGACCTTGGCCAACGGCGGATACATCATCAGAATCAGCCCGATGGCGATCGGAATATTTGTTGTCCCGGCTTGGAACTGATTCCAAAAACCGGCGATTCCCGGCGAGAAATAACCAACACCAACGCCGATGGCCATGGCCAACAGAATCCAAAGGGTTAACAAGCGATCCAAGAATGATAATTTCTTTATGATTCCTTCAGGCATCACACGCTCCCTTCCTTTTTATATAACTTTCAGCACATAAATTAAAATATAATATACACCGACGATAATAAATATCCCGCCTGTTATCTTTCGCATATATATTTCCAGAGCAGTCATCCTCTTAAACCAATGGCTTAAAGATTTTATACCCAAGGCAATTGCAACTGCAAATCCCAAAACCGGTAAACCCGTTCCGATGCCATAAATAAACGGCAATAAAGTGCCGACCCTACTGTTAAGCGCCAAAGGGATAAGACTGCCAAAAAACAGCGCGGCAGAAACCGGGCAGAATGCCAAAGCAAAGATAAACCCAAGAACGAACGCTCCCGGAAATCCAGACTCAATGAGTTTATTTTTATGCTTCTGCGATACGGAGATGCCGGACAATTTCAGCGTGATGACTTCCAGCAAGAATAAGCCTGCGATAATCAAAAGAGGCCCCAGGATTTTAATCATATATTTTTGCATAAATTGAGCGACCTGCGGAATACCCAAAAGAGAGTTGATAATAACCCAGCCGATCACCGCATACGCAACCATCCTGCCCGTCGTATAAGCGAGCCCTGAAATAAAGACAAGTGTCGGATGCGCTATTCTCTTTGAAAGAAACGATACCGCCGCGATGTTCGTCACCAGAGGGCAAGGGCTGATGGAGGTTAATATCCCAAGCCACAAGGCTGACGCAAAACCTATAAGGACCTCTGTCATTCGGCTTCCTTCAGAAAATCGGCCACTCCGCTCTTCACGTAATCAATAAATCTCTGCTTATTGCTGACGTATTCCCATATCTTTTCGAGATTTTTCCATTTTGTTTCCTTGCCGCCTTTAACCAATGATAAAACAAGCGATTTAGTATAAAGCTGATAGTTGTTTCCATAGTGCTCATTGCCTTTATCTTCAACGTTGACAGATTTAAATTCCAATTTCCCGGACACAAGCGCATCCTTAAAGTTAGTTTCTACCGCTTCCTTTGAATACTGCTCGAGTTTATAACAGGTCGGGCACCGGGAAGTGCCGTAGAAATAATAAGCGATAACCTTGGCTGCCGGCTTATCTTCCGAGGCAAAAACAAGAAAACCTGCGCTCATGACCGCGATAACTGCCAGAATTACTAAAAATGTTTTTCTCAATTTTCCTTCCTCTTTATTTCGCAAGAATCTTTCTGATCTCATCTTTGTTTAATACTTTACCGGACGAAACGATAGTGCCATCAACCGCCAAAGCCGGCGTCATCATGACGCCATACTCGGTGATCTTGTCAATATCCGTGACCTTGCCGATTTCAGCTTGGATATTTAACTCTTTAATCGCATCTTGAACATTTGACGCAAGTTGTTTGCATTTTGGACAACCAGCCCCCAGAATCTCTATTTTCATCCTGCACCTCCTTTTATCTTTTTACTGCCGAAACTTTTATACTCAACACCGCATCTTGAACGCTCTCAAAATTATCAAACATGGCATCCACCGGATAGCTCGACTCGTTAATGACTTTCACATTCTGAAATCCGGCGTTCTTTATGAAGCCAAGATACTCGTCTTTTTTTATCGCTCCGGCAATACAGCCGACATACGCTTCAACCGATTCTTTAATTTTCTTAGGCAAATCTTTTTCTAACACCAAATCTGAAACCATGAGCCTGCCGCCGGGCTTTAAGACTCTAAATGCTTCCTCAAAAACACTTTTTTTATCCGGAGAAAGATTGATCACGCAGTTTGAAATAATCACATCAACTGAATTATCGCCGATGGGCAGCTTTTCAATCTCGCCCTGTCGAAATTCTACGTTTGCATATTTTCCTTTTTTTGCGTTTTCTTTGGCCTTAGCCAGCATTTCCGGCGTCATATCAACGCCGATGACTCGGCCTGTCTTGCCAACCTTCTGCGCCGCCAAAAAAGCGTCAAACCCCGCCCCGCTTCCCAAATCCAAGACAACATCCCCTTCCCTTAAAGATGCAATAGCCACAGGATTGCCGCATCCCAATCCCAAATTTGCCCCATCGGGAACGGCACTCATTTCATTATCACTGTATCCTATGGTCTTGCTGATTTCCTTAGCTGAAGGTACGGCAGAACAGCACGAGCTTGAGCAACAACAAGAAGTTTGTTGAGTTGCGACCTTTGAATAACCTTCTCTAACCAATTTCTTAATGTCTCCGTCCTTCTTTTTCATTTCTACGTCTCCTGTTATTCAACAATAAATCCAAAAATCATTCCGCTTATGGTTGCCATTACAACAACTAAACACACGTAAACAATGGTCTTTTTTGTGCCCATAACACTTCTTAATACCAGCATGCTTGGCAAACTTAAAGCGGGCCCGGCTAAAAGAAGAGCCAAGGCGGGCCCTTTTCCCATGCCAGAACCAATTAAGCCCTGTAAGATCGGCACCTCGGTCAACGTGGCAAAATACATAAACGCCGCTACAATCGAGGAAAAGAAATTGGCCCATAATGAATTGCCTCCAACAAGCATCACAACAAATTTTGAAGGGATAATGCCTTCATGACCAACTCTGCCTAAAAGAAAACCAGAGACCAAAACTCCGCCTAATAAAAGAGGAAGGATCTGTAACGCAAAAACCCAAGTCGCACCCGTCCATTCTTTTAATTCATCCTTTTTGAACCATTTGAAAAGCATACCAGCCAGACTGATAAGCGAAAAACCAGAGATCCACCATTTATACTGGTAAATCAAAGACCATGCGCCATGGTCATTCTCCAGCGGCTTTCCCCAGTTCGCAAATACTAAAAATAAAATCATAGAAGCAAAATAAAGGATCGTCTGCCATAAAGGACGGGTTTCGCTAATTTCTCCAACATTAAAATTACCGTTTGTTTGACGACTGCGCTCTTCTTTTAGAAAAATCAAGTGCATCAGGAGTCCGATAATCACACTAAAAGCCACCGCACCTACCGCTCGGGCTAAACCAAGTTGCCAACCAAGAATGCGTGCGGTCAGGATTATGGCCAAGACGTTAATAGCAGGACCCGAATAAAGGAAAGCAACCGCAGGCCCAAGACCCGCTCCTCTTTTATAAATCCCTGAAAAAAGAGGTAAAACCGTGCAGGAACACACGGCAAGAATAGTTCCTGACACCGAGGCAACGCTGTATGAAAGGAATTTATTTGCCTTGGCTCCGAAATATTTCATCACCGACGCCTGACTGACGAATACAGAGATTGCGCCTGCGATAAAGAATGCTGGGACTAAACACAAAAGCACATGCTCCCGGGCATACCATTTAACCAACGCCAGGGCTTCAAAAATGGCATTGGTGAAACGCAGATTTTCAACCGGCAGATAGAAACATGCCAAAAACGCCGCCAAGACATAAAGAAACTTTTTCCACTCCTTCATTTTTTGCTTCCCCCAATAATCTTGCAACAACCGCCTTCAATTCTTATGGCCTTGATATTCACTAAAGCATCCGCAATCTTATTTTGGGCTGAGGTCAACATGCGAGAGAATGTCGGGCGAGAAATCTTCATCTTCTTGGCTGCTTCTTCCTGGAGCAATCCTTCAAAACAGGCAAGACGTACAGCCTCAAATTCATCCAGAGATAAATATACTCCCTCTACCTTATTTAAGGGTTTACAAAGCGGTTTAAAACACCTCTCCCCCGGCTCACATTTAACCCATCTTGTTTTCTTAGGACGCATAAAGGCTTCCCCTGATTATGAACATATGTTCATAACTATTATACCGGAATAAAAAGGAATGTCAATCGGGAAAATGAGAAAACTTTTAGAAATTCAATTCCTGCGGTTTGACGGAACGGAGCTCACCCGGCTGCAGTGCCCCAAGCTCCAAGGATCCAAAGGCCGTGCGCTTAAGCCGTATGATCTCGTGGCCAACAGATTTAAACAACCTGCGGATCTCGCGGTTTTTTCCTTCGGTTAATTCCACAACCAAATGCGACTCTTTGTTGCTGGATTTGCGTAAAATTATTTTAGACGGCTCTAAAAACTCTCCCTCGTCCCAAATGCCGCGGCTTAGCTGCTCGACCTCGCCCTCAGTCATTTTTCCTTTAACCGAAACCACATAGGTCCGGACAATCGCATTGGCCGGATCGGTCAGGCGGGAAGAAAGGGCTGTGTCATTAGTCAATAAGAGCAAGCCGGTCGTTGCCATATCCAGGCGGCCGACGGGGTGAAGACTTTTAAGTTCCTCGGGCAAAAGATCAAAGACCGTACGCCGGCCGCGTTCATCAGACCGAGTAGTAACGACTCCTCTGGGCTTATAGAGCATGATCGTCTGCCAGGGTTCTTTTTGAACAGGCTTTCCGTCGAGAAGAATACTATCTTTTTGAGAATCAACCACATACTCCGGGTCCTTAACGGTTTTTCCATTAATCTTAAGTCTTCCCTCCGATATCCACGTCCTCGTCTGGCTGCGAGAGGCCAAGCCCAATTTGGATAAAGCGCGCTCTAAAACAACCTTGCCCGTTTTCACCAACTCATCCTTATGCGAATGGGGCCCCTGCGGCCGTTACGCCGCAGGGGCCCCTTGTTTTATATATCAGGACCCGAAACTATTTCTTAAGACTCGCGAACGGTTTAAAGCAAAGGAACCAATCTTCGCACCGAATACCTGTCTGCGCAGCATTATCAACGCGCTCTTTCGCTGTCCCGCAACTTCCCGGCGGCGGCACAATTACATCATCCCCGGGCTGCCAATCGGCCGGAGTTGCAATTTTGTATTCATCCGACGTTTGCATGGCAATCAACAGGCGCTTGATCTCGGCAAAATTACGGCCGTTGGAAAGCGGATAATAAATCAATGCCCGAACCTTACTTTCCGGATCAATAAAAAATACGGCCCGTACCGCCTGGGTATTGCTGGCCCCGGGCTGAATCATCCCGTATTTCTTGGCAACTTCCATTCTGATATCGGCAATAAGAGGAAATTTTACTTCCACGTCCTTCATTCCCTTGTATTCAGCTTTCTCTTTGATGGTACGCAACCAGGCGATATGGCTGTAACCGCTATCAATGGAAAGACCGACGAGTTTGGTATTCAGCGCATCAAAATCTTTCTCCATCGTTGCAAACGTCATAAATTCAGTAGTACAGACCGGGGTAAAATCCGCCGGATGGCTGAATAGAATCACCCACTTGCCCTTATAATCATCCGGAAAAGTGATTTTTCCCTGGGTGGTTTCCGCAACAAAGGAAGGAGCAACTTGTCCTATGAGCGGAATTTGCATTGTCGATTCTTCCGCAAACGCAAAAGAGCCCACCAGCAGTAACACCGCACAAACAACCAGCAATACTTTATTCATACAGCCCCCTTTCTGTTAGTTGATTTATTTACTCGTCCCTCAACACCGCTCCGGTATCGGCACTGGTAACAAAATACTGGTAGCGCTTCAGCCACCCGCCTTTGATCTTTGATTTAAAGGGTTTCAATTTCTTTTTGCGCTTGGCGATCTCTGTCGCGCTAAGACGGACGTTTAATTTGTTTTTGGGAACATCAATTTCGATAATATCCCCGTTCTTAAGAATCGCAATTTCACCTCCCGCCGCGGCTTCCGGCGCCACATGGCCGATACATAAGCCCCGCGTCCCTCCGGAAAACCTTCCGTCGGTAATAAGCGCGGCTCTAATGCCAGCGCCTTTTATGGCAGAAGTAGGCGAAAGCATTTCCATCATCCCCGGCCCGCCCTTGGGGCCTTCGTAACGGATAACCACCACATCGCCGTCTTTAACTTTTCCTTTGAGAATTCCTTCAAGCGCAGAATCTTGCGATTCAAATATTTTAGCCGGGCCGCTAAAGGTCAGCATGTCTTTCTCAACCCCGCTGGTTTTAACCACCGCTCCCTTACGGGCAATATTGCCGAATAAAACCGCTAATCCCCCTTCGGGTGAAAAGGCATTTTTAAGCGGGCGGATAATATCTCCGTCTGCATCCGGAGATTTTAAAACATAATCGCCCAGCGTGCCGTAAACCGTCTTGACATCAAGATCCAGGAATTTATTTCCGGCTTGCTGAGAGGCTTTTAAAATAGCCCCCATTCCGCCGACGGCATGAACATGCTCAATATGAATTTCCATACGGGAAGGTGCGATCTTTATCACGTTGGCCGTGGCCTTTGAAATCTGCTCGATGCGCCTAAGGTCATATTTGATACCGGCTTCATAAGCCAGGGCCAGAACATGCAAAACTGTATTAGTCGATCCCCCCATGGCCATATCAAGGACAAAGGCATTATCAATCGCCTGCTGTGTTAAAATATCCAACGGGCGAATATTGTTTTTTAAAAGATAAATCAAACGGCGAGCCGCCTCTTGCACTAAATTAATACGCTCGGGATTAAGCTCAAATTGCCTAATACTATTCTCCACTCGGCGGGTCGCAGTAATCGTTCCGTTACCGGGCAAGGCAAATCCCAAGACCTCGCCTAAACAATTCATGGAGTTAGCGGTAAACATCCCCGAGCAACTGCCGTAGCCGGGGCAGGCAGCACAGGTCAAATTTTCTAAGTCTGCCGTGCTCATCTTGCCAACGCTATTTTTCCCCACCCCTTCAAAGATCGAGATCAAATCCGTGTTGCGGCCTCCCGCCAGCATGGGGCCGCCGCTAACATAAATAGCGGGAATATTAACCCGCACCATCGCATTATACATCCCCGGAACAATCTTATCGCAATTACCGATACCAATCCAGGCATCACAAGGGTGCGCGCCGATAATGGTTTCAATCTGATCCGTAATCAGTTCGCGGGACGGCAAAGAATATTTCATGCCAAAATGGCCCATGGCGATCCCGTCGCAGATCGCACCTCCGATATTGGTATACCAGACATTGACACCTTGTTTCTCCAATTCCTCTTTAACAAAACGGCCAAGTTGATCCAAGTGGGCGTGGCCGGGAATCTGAGTTGTATACGAATTGATAATGGTAATAAAGGGTTTCTTAAGATCCTCGAATGAGCGTAAAACGCCCTCAGCCATCATTAAAGAAACACCCGGCATCATCTGAGGGCCTGAACGAAAAACACCACTGCCCTTCTCGCGGATGGATTTTATACCGTCATTAACAGGGACTTTTGACATTTCTTATTCCTCCTCTTGTAAAAAAGTACAGAACCCCTGGCCGTTAAGCCAGAGAAATCCTTTCTATTGCTTATCAATAAATTCTCATTATAGTCAGTTGACCGTTATTATCAAGAAAATTCAGGCTGGGCAAGAAACTTTTCGCTAGAAAGGAAACGGACCGTTATAAAGTGTCAATTTGCGCTTAAAACTCCCGCCTTTAAACATCCTCCAACTCTTGCGGATGGCTGACAAAGTAGTCCTTCACTTTTTCCAGGATCACGTCGAGCCCAGTCTGCGGAGTCCTGCCGAGAATTTTTTTTAGTTTGGTTAAATTCGGGACCCTCTTTCTGATATCCTGAAAATTGTGCCCATAGTAGTTGCTGTACGGCTCAAACACGATCGGAGATGCGCTTTTAGTGATCTCTTTGATCTTTAAAGCAAGATCCTTTATGGATATCTCACGGTCACTGCCTAAATTAATAACCTCACCGTTTGCTTTTTCTAAACCGGAAAGTTCCATCAATATTTCCACCACATCATCAACATCAGTAAAACAACGCACCTGTTCACCGTCACCGTAAACAACAATCGGTTTGCCGGTTAAGGCATTCTTAAAAAAACGAGGTATCACCATCCCGTAGCGGCCCATCTGTCCGGGGCCAACAACATTAAATAACCTGACCACCACCGCCGGCAGCCCTCTTTCCCGGTAATAGCTTACCGTCAGAAATTCATCCAGAAGTTTTGAGCAGGCATAACTCCATCTGTTAATGTCCGGCGGGCCGATAATAAGATCCGTGCTTTCCGAAAATGGTATCGCGACAGACTTGCCGTAGACTTCCGAAGTAGAGGTCATGACAACCTTAATTCCTTTTCCGGAAGCATATTTTAGTACCAGAACCGTGCCGAGTGTATCATAAATAATAGTATCCAGCGGCTTTTCCACCACATTCTTAACCCCGACCGTGGCAGCAAGATGATAAATCAAATCGCACTGCTCGACAAGTTTGCTCAAAATAGCCTCGTCAGTGATAGAGCCCCGGATGAGATGAAGATTAGGATTGTCTTTAACGTCTTGGATATTTTCCTCTCTGCCGGTTGAAAAATCATCTAATATAAAAACATTATAATTCTTAGCCAAGAGCGCTCGTGTAAGATGGGAGCCTATAAAACCGGCACCTCCGGTAATCAAAACATTTTTGACGCTTTTAACATCTTTCTGGCGATCCGACCTGCGTAACAGCGCATTGATGCGGCTAATGAATTCCTTGGGTTCATACGGCTTGGTGATATAATCATCCGCTCCCGAATCCAGCGCCCTCGTCTTTTCTTCCTGAGAAAACTTTGCCGAAAGCATGATAATGGGAACGTCCACCGTGTTTTTATTCGAACGCAGTTTCTGTAATACCTCATAGCCGTCCATCCCCGGCATAAGGATATCCAGGATAACAAGGCCGGGAGCATCTTCAAAGGCGCAGTGCAGCGCCTCTTGCCCGCTGGTAAACGCGCGAACCTTAAATCCGCTGCCCTCCAGCCGCGCCGTAACCAGCTTGAGTAAATCCGGTTCATCATCGACAATCAAAATTGTAGGAATTTCCATTGTGTTCCTCCGCTATTTTACGTTGCCCGCTTTGGTCTCGTATACTGATCGTATGATCTTTTGTTCAGCATAAAATGATATGTCCCGCATAATTTCGCTATAGAAATAATAACCCTGTAGCTAAAGAATTCAAACAAGCTCAATAGAATCAGGTACAGAATATAGCTCATTTTAAATACCCTCTGGCCGCGTATGAATGTAAATAGGCTTAACAGCGTAATAATAAGCTGAACTAACCCCATAAACGCAAGATACAAAAGAAAAGTCTTTACATCAACCATTTTGGTTATTAAGCCGACCGTGACAAGGAATATGCTCGATACCTCAAAAAAGACTCCCAAGACCTCATAAAAGACAAAGTAGGGAAAAACCAAAAACGCGAACGTGCCATACCGGGGATTACACATCATGTGTTTATATTTAATAACGCCTTCAATCACGACCCTCTGCCACCGGTCCCGCTGCTTAATAAGCGAACGGACATCGCTGGGGCCTTCTGTCCAGCCGACATAATAGGGCATCATTTGAATCTTATATTTCTTTTCCTTATTCTTTGCCATATATTCCTGGCCGCGGAAAGTAAATTCCAAATCCTCAGACGAGAAATCGCTTGAATAGCCGCCCAGTTCATAGAGAATATCGCTGCGCCATATCCCAAAACCTCCCGCGACAATCGGCGTGGCATTAAATCGGCTCCAGGCAAGACGGTTACCGATAAAGGAACGTATGTATTCCAGGTTCTGATAGGCAATAATAGGCCGGTAAGAGCAATCCCTCTTAATGATTGTTCCGTTTTTAACAATAAAACCATTAACCAACCCGAACGAGCTGCCTATCCCTATAATCCTTTCCGGGTCCCGATGCACGTGGGCCATGATCTTAAGAAGCGCGTCTCTTTCCAGGACAGTATCGGAATCCATAGTGCATACAAAACGATGCCTGGCGATATTTAAACCGGCATTCACAGCCCCGGCCTTTTTTTCTCCTGACGTCTTACGCATCACAGTCACGTTGGGATATTTGTCGCTCTTAAAAATAGCCGTGACTTTTCCTTCAGGATAATGTTTCGTGTAAACCCTATCAACCGCTTTTAATTCAAGCATTTCATTCAGTATTTCGAATGTCTTATCGATAGAACCGTCATCAACAACAATGACTTCAAACGCAGGATAATTTAAGTTTAACAGAGACAGCAGCGACTCTCTTATCCATTCCTCTTCGTTATGGGCCGGCAATATAATGCTGACCGGTATCGCTAAATTGGAGAAATAGATAAGCGGATAACTTTCCCCCTCATGCTCCTGAGACCTTCGTTTATCCTCGAGAAAACCAAAAAAGGCCAGAAGCACATAAAATACAACCAGCAGCAGAAAATAAACAAGAAAAATAATAAATGCTATATAGATAGTCTGCGCCCACAACACCTGGTTCATGAATGATCCTTGCCCTTTAAATTTTCCTCTATGCGCCGGGCGACCGTTTCGTCGATCTCTCTTAACGACCCCAAGATTTCCCGGTACTGACCTTTGTCAAGGCTGTACAATGCAGGGTCAAGCCCGTTATAGGCGCCTGCCTTGACCATCCTCTTGAGCAGATCAAGAGCCTTTCCCCTTGTTGCCCCGCCCGCCAACAAATCCGTATACAGTTTCTCTATATATCCGGAAGACTCGATAATTTCCACGGCGATATTTCTCGATAAAGGATCTTCTCCGGCCAGGAAATTCTCAAGATACGGCAGGGCGTTTTCAATATGCTTAGCCAAAACCTTCTTGACACCATCGATAACGAGCCAGGAATTATCGCTGATTAATTCGATGACCGCACCGACACATTCATCCCCCAAAAGATTTTCCAGGGCCCCAACCGCCTGCATCTTAACGAACCACACCCGGTCTTTCAGGCATCCTTTCAAAGTTGCAAGCGCGCTTCTGTCACCCGCAACCCCCAGACATTCACAGGCAGCGCCCCTTACCTCGGCAGATTCGTCCCTGGTCAGCTCTTCCAGTCTTTCGATATGCGATGAATCCTTGAAACTGGCGAGTATCTGTAAGGCAAAAAACCGCACGGAATAGTCATTATCCTGTGTCAACAAAATCACTTCGGATGATACGGCAGGAGGAAATTGGCCTAGCAGGGAAGCTATTTTGTAGCGATGGGCGGAATTTTTCCTTAAAAACTCCAGCAGCAAACGGGCAGAATCCGGATTACGCATTTGGCCCAAAGCAAGCGCGGAGAAATACGAAATATCTTCGTCTTTTTCAAACAAAGATTTCTTTAAGGTTTCTAAAGAAGTACTCGCGCCCGCGTAGCCTAAAGCCAATATCGCTTCAATGCGGCGCCACTTATTAAACGATCTTGCAGCGACAGACTCAAGCTTGCGAATATTAGCCTGTTCGATATAGTGCTGCTTAAATATGGATTGTTCAGCTTCGTTAAAAAACACCTCTTCCCGGACACGATTCGCGGCGACGTCGAGGAATATCTGGGGAGAGATATTTCTTATAAAGGAGGCCTGCTGCTGGGGGCTTGCGGTTTCTTTATTTAAGGCAAGACGATAAACATTTTCTTTGATCGCCCGGAGTTTCTTAATGCGCCTGCTTTCAAAGTAAAACTTGACCCCTCCGTAGTAGGGGATACCCAAAACCAATGCCAGAGCCAAAAAGAAAAGCCCTACATCTACCTTCCAGACAAGATCGGTAAAATAATTATACATTACATGTTTTAGAAATCAGCCGATAAGGAAACCGTATAACTGCGCTTGATGAATTTTGGATTTTCTTCCCCGTAAGAGAAGCCGGTGTTCAAATGAACCCCGGGACGTATTTCGACATTGAATGTGGTAAATCCGATATACCCGTATTCTTTCTCCGTAGAGAGTCCGTAGATATCATAAAGCCACTGGCCGACGGAAGCGCCGGTCGTCCAGCGCAAGTGTTTATTGATGGCAAAACTCATTTTGGCCGTTCCAAACTGGCCCGTGCCGCGGCTTTCGATGTGAGATATCCCGTAATCGGCGCTCAAGTAATGATCTCCAAAATAATAGGTAAGCCCGGGATAAATAAGATGGGTATTATTTACAGGATACTGCCGAAACGTATATCCCAACTGCCAGGAAAGATTTTTATATAATTTATGACTTACTTCGGCGATATGCTGAAACTTATAGATAAAATCGACATCGGACCCGAAACCGACCTCTTCATGGATATAGTAATCTTTTAATTTGACGTAAGCGCCGAGATTGCCGGTGTAATCTTTTTCCTCAAAGCGCTCCAGCTTGGAAAACGACACATAGCCGCGAATGCCTTTATAGGTGCGCCCGAACCAGCTCGTCATCTCCGTCCACTTGCCCAGCCTTGAGCCCTGGACCACATCACCATAATCAAAAAAAGTTCCGGCATACCATTTATTCTCCGACGGCGCCTCTCCGCCAGCAATAGCACGCCCTATAGCCGGTTCCCTGGCCACGCGCTCAACCGCTACCTGTTCGGCAAAACAGGGATAAAGAGCAAGAGACGCGGTCAAAAAGACCGCAACAGGAAATATCGCACCATGTGTCATTCGGGATATCATAAACCTATTTTTTCTCCCCTTCGAACATGGACAAAATGCCTGTAATTTTTTCAATCTCTTTTTGTAAATCGCTGGTCTTGAGGAAAAAACCGGAGGCGTTAAATTTACTGGCGAGGTCAAAGCGTTTTTCGTTAGAAAAAGCGGTCATCATAAAAACCGGCAGGTTTCTGTTTTCCTGGCGCATGATCCTTAGTATTTCCAGGCCGTCGATTCCCGGCAGCATGATATCCAACAACAATGCATCCGGATTTTCTTTGGTTATTTTCTTTAGCGCCTCTTCTCCGTCAAAGGCGGTCAGGACTTCGTAACCGTTACTCTCTAATCTAAACTTAAGCACGGTTAGAAAATCTATTTCGTCGTCCACGACGAGAATCTTCTTTTTAGCCATCGATTCCTCTGTTTATTAATACCCTTTTTGGGATAATGTTATCCGGAGGGAACCCTTGTTTTAGATATCCGCTATTATACGATAGTACTTACCTTTTGACTAAACCTGCTTCTTATTCCGGGTACTCGAGAGAGTCTCTATGTAGTTAATCAAGTACGCCTCGGCTTCTTTCGGCATATCGATAAATTGTGCCCCGACTTCAAATTCCTCGCCATTGGGCATTTCCCTGATCCACACTACCCTGACCAATGCCTCAAGGCTAAAAAATGTCTTAAAGGTGATTCGAATTTTCAAACGGCTGTCTTTGGAGAGAAAATCACGGATAAGAAATCTTATCCCTCCGTGGCTGATGTCCCGAGTCATCTGCTCTCCTGTTTTTGCGCCGGGGATAATTTCATAAAATATCCTCAACCGCTCGGGAATTCTTATATATTTCCTTTTTTCTATCATTCCAACCGGCCTCTTAAATAATTATATCACTCCTATTTCAGAAATAGTAAAGGATAAAAAAACAGATTCTGACAGCGAAATACGGCGGAAAGTTTTCTACGACCGGTTTGGGGCCGACGATATTTCATTGCCGGAGGCCGCACGGTTTTTCCCGATCCGCCCTACCCTCTTTCACCTTCAAATAGAACTTTCCGACTCCTCCGGATTCTTCTGATTCACCCGAATTACCTCCCCCACAACCTCTTCCAGGTCCTTGCCCGAGAAAGGTTTGGGGAGAAAGGCTGTAATCCCCAACTCTTTCGCGATGTCAGCCGGTAACTTTTTCCATTTGAGCGCCAGAGGCAATTCCCCGCGCGTCTGAACCGCATAGTTGTTAGGAAGCCACTGCCAGCGGCCTGTTTTCTGAAAATAAATCATCTCACCTAAGCCGCTGATAAGGATAATGGGGATCGCGCGTGTTTCGGGATGATTTTTAAGAAATTCAATCACCTTATCGCCCCGTTCTTTGGGCATAACAAAATCCAGAATAATAAGGTCAGGAAGCTCTCTTAGGCATAGTTCCTTGCCGGAACTACCGTCGTACGCCGCCAGAACAGAATAAAGCCCTGTTTCTTCCAAGTTAGCCTTGACCAGGAAGCAAAGGTCTTTTTCGTCGTCAATAATAACAACTTTTTTATTTTCAGTCATGAAGCCCCCTTTAAGCTACCTCCGGCCTTTCCTCTGCCTGCCATCAATTCCCATGCAACAGACAGGCCTAAATTTTATCCTAAGGCATTCTTCCTTCCTGAAAACTATGCTGCCCAAGCAACAGATTTTGGTCAGCGATCCAGTTGTATACATATAATCCGGAAAAAAGCAGAAAACACACACTGTAAATAACAAAAATAATATTGGGACGAATAGCGATGCGTTTGGAAGGATTAAGTACTTTCAAATAAACGTATAACAGAATCGGCAAATACGAAAGCACTGCGGCGCAGCCCAGGATAATCCAAAAGCTCGAGAATAAATCCCGTATACCGACGGGTATTTGATGGGTTTTAAGCCAATAGGCGGAGTAAATCAAGGAAAAAATCAAGAGGCCGATACCGTAAAAAATAAACATCCCGCGAAAGCGCGCCCGCTCTTCCCTAAATTTCTTGGGTTCTTTAATCGCCAGATAAATAATAAAAGGAATATACGAAATCACTGAAATCCAAAACAGGACAATAGATGTGCTCGAGACCATATCAAAAGGGCCGACGCTCGCCTGCCCTTTCTTAAACCAACTCCAGAGACTTACAATAGTAAATAAGAAAAAACATGCCCCATAAATTAGCATAATACCCCGGCGGTATCCCCGGTCTTCTTTACGGCGCTGATCCTCGTTAACAACAATATAGATGCCCCGTAGATTAGCCACTTCATCCTTGTAGGCACGGGACTCCCGCATAAGACAATAGAGCATATTGGGGATAAAGGAAAGAACGACAGACCAAAAAATGATGCCCGGAAGAGCCGGAAGAAGACTGCGCGCAATATCCATAGTTGTTATCGATTTCTAGAGTTCGTTTTTAATTTCTCCAAAAGTTCGCTGACCCTGCGCAAGACCTCGTAACCCTCAGCATTAAAAACAAATTCTTTTTCACTCCCCTCCTCCGCATTCGAATCCTCTTTGGGACGGCCGATGTTTCCATAAATAACGATAGGGACTTTCTCAAAAAGCGGCATCTGCTTAATAACACCGGCCATCGCATCAGCGTTCATCTCGGCTAAAATAAACTTAGACAAAATAATATCCGGTAAAAACTGGCTTAATTCTGTCAGGCATCTGGACGGAGTTGAGACAACTTTGATGATACAATTTTGCTGGGCAAGATATTTTTCCAGGGCCCTGCCAATAACTGTTTCATCGACAATTAGGACTTTATTTATTTTGGCCGGTTTTCCTATGGTGCGTTTATCAGGCTGCCTCCCGGAAGGTTCTTTTGGAGGATTTCTTTCCAAGGACAGCCCTTCCATCATTCTTGTATTAACAATTGACCCTACTTCCGCGGAAATAACAACGTCGCCTTGGGCTCGCGGCCGCACGGGCGGTTTTTCTTTGGGCTTAGCGTCGGGCGACGGTTTCTCTTCAGGTTTAGCATCGGGTGATTTCTTGCCGGCCAAAACTTGTTCGATCTTGGCAACTAATTCCTCCGTCTTAAACGGCTTATCGATAAAACCGGCCACTTCAACCATTTCAAAATAATCCCGCATTTTCGTCCGTGCCGTCAATACAATAACCGGGATGTGGCGGCCAAAATCACTTTCCCGCAACGCCTTGATCATTTTGTTGCCGTCCATTCTGGGCATGACCACATCCGAAAGGATGCAGTCGGGCTTGATTTCTCTGGCAAATGTCAACCCTTGCTCTCCATCGGCAACGGTATAAACATCATAACCGGCGGCTTCGAGTTTTTCCGCGATAAGCTGGCGCAAGTCATTCTCGTCTTCAACTACCAGTATTTTCTTTCTTCCCATAAAACGCTCCTGTCAAGTCTTAACGACCAGTTTTAACCTAATCCGGAGACTTCTCTTCGCATGTCTTTAGAAAAGACCGGGCAACATCCAAAAGCGTTTCTTTGCTGAACGGTTTCGGAAGATACGCCTCGACTCCCACTTTCCTTGCGGTATCGGTACAAAATTTTGACCATTTCTTTGACGGCGACTCCCCGCCGCCTTTCGACTCCGTAAATTTACTCGGAAACCAGGACAGGCACCCTTTACTTTTTGCCTGGATCATCTCCCCTAAACCGCTTATCAGAATAACGGGGATGTCTTTTGTTTCAGGGTTTCCCTTTAGGCGTTCAATCACCTGATCACCGTCCATATCCGGCATAATAAAATCCAGGAAGATCAAATCGGGCAGTATTTGCTCGCATAACCGCTGCCCCCGGATTCCGTCGTAAGCGCACATCACCCGGTAAAGACCGGTACCTTCAAGAATGGCCTTCATTAAAATGCATAAATTTCTTTCATCGTCGATAACAACGATTCTTTTTTTCTTGCGCTTGCCCGCCATGACAACCTTTCCTGTCATCCTCGATAGCGCGGAAACGTCATCGTAAACGTTGTCCCGGCGCCTTCCGTGCTTTTAACATTAATACTTCCTTTATGCCGTTCAAGAATCATGTAAACAGTGCTCAATCCCAAACCCGTTCCCGCCCCTTGCTCTTTTGTGGTAAAGAAAGGTTCAAAAATCCTAGGGATAATCTCCTTGGGTATCCCCTGGCCCGTATCAGAGATTTCAACAATTATCCGGTCCTCTGTCTCTACGGCACCTTTGGATAAATAGGAATTGACGGTAACCGTACCGTCTGATTTGACAGCATCAAACGCATTGGAAAACAAATTAAGAAAGACCTGTCCCAACTGGCCTGCGTCACCGTCGATAATCAGCTCATCGGTCGAATCATACCTGTTGACGATATTAATGTTTTTAATCCGGGCGGTATTGCTGACTAAGCTCACCGTCTGGCCCACGACTTCACGTATATCCAGCGGTTCAAAATGAGACTGGACCTGGCGCGAGAAATTAAGCAGATTGACAACAACCTTGTTGGCGCGTTCTGCCGCTTCTTTCACCATGGTGACGTACCGGCTGCTCTTTTCGTTCGAGGCCCCTAATGTATGCTCGAGCGATTCAATAGCCAAAAGAATAATCGCCAGCGGATTTTTGACTTCATGGGCAACGCCTGCCGCCAGCTGGCCAACAGAAGCCAATTTCTCGGAATGAATCAGCTGGGACTGGGAAGCCTTAAGGTCATCGCTCGCCTTCTTAAGGTCATAAAGAATATTCTTAAGCGCCCGTTCGTTTAAGGCCAAATTTTTATTGGCTTCCTGCAGGGCTTTATTTTGGTTTCCTGCATCCTCCTGCACCTTGCTGCGTTCATAGATTTCATCATTAAGACTTTCTATTGACGTTGTTGTGTTCTTTAAGTTTTCTGCCATGGCATCGAACGCTCGCGAAAGCTGTCCTATTTCATCACGCTCATTGATTCCGATTCGATAATCTAGATTACCATTACCGATTATTTCGACCCCCTCGTGCAACCTGTGAAGCGGGCCGGTGATGATAGCCCGAACAACACCCATGCCCAACACCCAGGAAGTAAAGGGTACAATGAATAAAATCAGAAAGAAGGTGAGGCGCAGCCGGGCCAAAGGCGTAAATGCCTCTTGCGCGTCTATTTCGGTCAACACAACCCAATCCATTCGGGGAATATACTCATGCGTTCCCACAACCGGCACGCCGCGATAATCGGGAAAAACATAACCCAGTTCCTTTTCGGACAAGGCATGTTCTTTGTCTTTATGCAAACGGGCTCTTCTAATATTCTCCGTGTCTACTTCTTGTTTTAAGAATGTATCTTTTAGAAATCGAGAAGGCGTGATCATGTAGCCATACTTATTAACAATGTAGGTTTCACCCGTTTTATTCGGCCCGATTTTTTCTGTAGTGATAGCGTTTAGCTCTGTTAACCTTACTCTGGCCGCAAGTACACCTAAGAATTCGCCTGTTTGGCTGTCTAAAAACGGCACGGACACAGCCATCAAGGGCTCTTGCGACGGCTCCAAAAAATAAGCATCCTTGATATAAACTCCTTTTTGCGCACCGAGAAAAAGGGCATCCATAGATTTATCCGCCCCAATATTATTTTCGCTGCTGGAAACCACCACCTTCCCTGTTTGATCCATCAATAAAAATTCATATATCGACTTATTAGCTTCTTTCGTCCTCTTGAGCCTTTTGATCGCATCTTTAAAGGCCTCATTCTGCAGAGGATCATTTGTGCCGTTTATTTTCAAGAAATTCTCCAAAAGCGTGCTTTTGGATAGCTGCCCGACAGAAATCTCCAGCATCTCAAGATAGGTCTCAACGTGCCTAGACCGGGAAGCGCACGTTGAAACAAGATCGTTAAATATGGCATTTTGCAAAGAATTCTTAGAAATAGAATAAAAAATGGTCGCGGCCACGCTCGCGAGAACCAGGGCAACAACAAAGAAAGACAGGCTTATTTTATGGGCTAACTTCATAAAGTTTTTCCAGGAGCGTATGGTTTAAAAATTTAGACGCGTCGGGTTTTTTAAGAATCCTGCCGTTTGCCAGCTTGACCTCGGCAATAGAATCAAAGGCCTTGAACCATTCTTCTTTTTCTGAAGAGCGTTGCTGTTCTTCATAGCTGTCCCACTCAAGCCCTTCGACCTGCTTCCTGTACTGCTCGGGAGTAACTCCATAATACCGGGCGATGATACCGCTCGCTTCCAAAGGATATTCTTTGTAGTATTGAAGCGCTTTGAACCAGCCGCGCATTAACTTTTTTACTAATCCCGGATTATTTTCGACCAGATCCTTTCTCGCATTTAAAGTATCGATGATAATTCCCGGGTGTTCTTTAGTGCTGGTTAAAACATGCGCTCCCGGCCGCTGCAGCGCTTTTGACACTTGCGGTTCCCAGGTTACACAGGCATCCACTTCCCTGTTTAAAAAACTATCCGCGACTTCTTCCGTCAGTCTGGGTACAATAGTCGCAGCACTAAACGGCAACGCATTCTGATAGAATAGAACAGAGATAAACGTCTCACCAACATCGTCCCTTGCCAAGGCTATTCTTTTACCGGATAAATCTTCCAATGATTTGATAGTCTCGTCGGCTACGATGGCATCGCTTCCGAAAGACTGGTCGATTTCCATAACCGCTACAATCGGGGTGTCTTGTGCGACTTTGGAAACAAGCAAATCAATAGTCCCTGCCTCAAAATCAAGCATCCCCTCTTTAAAGGCATCGCGCCGGGCCGAATCCAGTTGCTCGTTGACAAACACCAACTCAATACCCTCCTGGCGCATGAAACCTTTTTCCTGAGCAAGATAAAACGGACCGTAACCTACCCACTCCTGGAAAGCAATGTTAACGCGGGTAACCCCCTTGCTCTGATTCTTTGGGGCGCAACCGGGCAATAAAACAATCACCGAGAGAGAGAAGAAAAAGATTGCCCTCATAAACGCCAGGCTCTTGCGTGACATAATTTTCTTAATCATAAATATTTCCTTAATAATGCAAAGCACTTTTGATGATCTTTCCGGGTATTCCCTTTTTTTAAAAATCATCACGACGGTATGACGTAAGGCTCGCCGCGGCCCAGTTCTTTCGACAGCCGATTGATTTCTTTTTTAAGATCGACCATTTTCTGTTCCCGGTCAATCGTCAGCCGCTTAAATTGGGTTAAATCCTCCACGCTTTTTTTAATCTCATTTTCCGCTTTCTTGCGTTCGGTAATGTCACGGTCAACGCCCCGATAACCCATAAAGTTCCCCTGAGAATCAACGATAGGAACGGCTGTGGTTTCGAGAGTAACAATGCGCCCGTCCTTGCGGATATTTTTATTCTCAAACCCGTAAAAGATCATTCTCTGGGAAAAATTTTCCTTTGCCTGTGTTTCTAGCACTTCTTTTTCTTCCGGGGAAAAGAATTCGTAAAAATACTTTCCGATCACTTCCTCAGAAGAATACCCCAATAATTCTTGCACAGAAGCACTGCTGTAAATATAACGCCCCTCTGCGTCAACTTCCCATATCCAGTCTCTGGAAGTAATAGCGATCTGCCGAAGCCTCTCCTCGGACACCCTGAGCGTCTCTTCCATTTCTTTTCGCTCGGCCATATCAGCAATCAGTTGTTGGCGTTGCTGCATAAATTGGATGATTAACTTGGCAATATCAGAAAATTCTCCGCCTTGCTTTTGCAACTTATCAAGATAAGAGATATCATCCTTCTGCAAAGTTCGGGAAATTGCTCGAAGAGGAGCATTTACCCAGAAATGAAGAGAAACCAATAGAGCCAACAGAATTATCAACAAGGAAACTATTTGGATAATGAGACCCCACCGGAATCCTATAAAGATATCCTTCATAAGCGGAACGACAATCTCGACCTTAAGAAGCCTGACCGATTTTCCGTCCCATCCATAAAGCGTTTCGGCGAGGAAAATACGGTCACTTTTACTCTTGGCCACAGCCGGTGCCGGTTTCGTTTGATCCACCGGCCCCAGCAAGACCACGCCTGAGATAAGTTTTGAAAGTTCTCCGATATAATCTTCATTCCAAAAACGCCCGGCAAATAAATATCCCTCCGCCGGTTTATTTCTTTGGCTATCCGCCGTATAGTGAATCGTCGCTCCGCGAATCTCGAGAAGCCCATGAGGCGTATCGACAAAAAAATGGCATAAGCCTTTTTCTTTGAATAAGCCTGTAAAAAGTTCCTTCGATTTCGGAAAAGGAACCTCGAGGACATCTTCAAGGCCAAGATCGTTATTGGCATATACGCGCGAAAGGTCTTTCCCGTAAACCCATAACGTATTGAATTTATATGTGGCAAAGGCTGTATCAAGATTTTCTTTTGCCCAGGTTTTATCTCCTGAACCCGCAAACGTAACCATCTCATCCCAATAGGTATAATCGTTGGCTACGGTTGCCAGCGACTCGCCCTTAAGCTCTAAAAGCGTATTGAATATTATTTTCTTTTCCTCCACGGACCCGTCGATAAAAACCCCTAATCGTTCCTGAGTTATCCGAACCTGGAATAAGATCATGCCGGCAAATAAAATCGTCATCACGATGGACAGAAGAATTAATCTTGTTTGTATTTTTTTCTTGGAAAAAAACATGGCCCGTAAACCCTCACGCTAATATTCGTTAATAAATTAAAATCGCGGCGCCTTTCATCCGGCATATTCCGTCAATTCTCCAAAACGCCTATTAGACCGGTATCTCGTAAGGCTCGCCGCGGCCGAGCTCTTTCGACAGTCGATTGATTTCTTTTTTCAGTTCAATCATCCGCTCTTCCCGGCCAAGCGTCACGCTTTTAAAATGCTGCAAGTCCTCGATGCTCTTTTTAATGTTTTCCTCTATCTTCTTGCGATCGGTGATATCCCGCCAGACACAGTGGATAATATTCTTTCCGCCGATCGCGACGGGTGTCAGGGAGACTTCCACCGGAAAATCCTCTCCGCTGGCTTTTCGATGCATCCATTCAAACCGGTTAAACCCTTTCTCGGAAGCAATCTTCATCATCTCCTCGGCTTTCTCGAAGGAATGTCTTCCGTCAGGCTGTATAGGCGGAGATAACTGCGAGGGGTGCGTCATTAGAAATTCGTTTCGGCTGGAATACCCGAGCATCCGGGCAGTAGCTTCGTTGCAATCCGTAAACTTATTGCCGTCAATTAAGAGAATAGCATCTTTGGATGCATACAGAACATCCATAAATCGTTTCTCGCTTTCCCGCAGCGCATCCTCCACTTTCTTGCGTTCGGTGAGGTCCTGAAAAGTTCCTCTGAGCCTAACGGTTTTTCCGTTTTCCACAACCGCCTCGCAAACAGCCTTGCACCATTTCCTATTGCCTCTGGCGGTTTCAAGCATCACCTCAAACTCCATGGGTTGTTGTGTTTCGACAAGCGTATTCATCTTCTTTCTGACCATCTCGCGATATTCCGGAAGATAATATTCTATATGTTCATAAAATCCCGGTATAGGCTTGCCGTATTCAATCTCAACAATATCATACGTTCCTTTTGTCCATGTCGCTTTTCCAGTAGCAAGATCCATCTCCCATCCGCCGATCTTAGCAATATCCCCCATTTGATGAAGCAACCTCTCTCGGTCATTAAGCGCCTGCTCGATCTGCTTGCGCTCGGTAATGTCCTCAATGGCCCCGTCAATCCACTTAATCTTACCCTCGTTGTCATAGCGTGCTTTGGAGGTAATAGCGACCGTGATAGGCGTCCCGTCTTTCTTCTTAAGATGTAATTCTTTATTTCTGACAAAACCTTTCTCTTGTATCTCTTTTAAAAACAAATCCCGCTCAGCCGGATCTTGATACAGGTCTCTCGCGTCGACTTTTAAGAATTCTTCGACGGAATCATAGCCTAAGATGTCAAGATGGGCGGCATTGACCTTTATGAACTTGCCCGGCGGGCCGACGATATTCCGGTAAATGCCGATATCAATATTCTCGATTAGGGTACGATATTCTTCTTCGTTTTGGCGCGATAATTCTTCCAGCCTCTTATAATCGGTGATATCCCTGAATATTCCGATAAGAAGCAATTTGCCATCCAGCTCCACGCGAGCCGTATTTATAGATATCGGGACCCTCCGCCCGTCTTTAGCAAGAACGATCGACTCCGCCAGAATATCTTCTCCGGCCACCTGCCTTTTAAATAAAGAAATCGTTTCATCGAGCACGTCTTTTGGATGAAGATCATCGGCGTGCATTGACAAGATCTCTTCCTTTGAGCGTCCGGTCAGTTTCTCGGCCTGCGAGTTGCAATCTACGAGCATCCTGGTTTGCGGATCCGCGACAAATATAGCATCTTTACTTTGCTCAAAAAATACCCTGAATCGTTTTTCGCTGGTCCGCAACGCCTCCTCCGCTTTCTTATGCTCTGTGATGTCGCGGATAACGGCGTGATATAATTTCTTCCCTTTAATGCAGATAGCGCGCAGGCTGATTTCGACCGGAAATTTTGTTCCGTCTTTTCGCTGATGCACAGTCTCATAGACAACCCTGTCCGTTACCAACAAGGGCTTTACTTGCTCGGTAAACAAGGCCTTTGTTTCCGGAGCGCGCAACTGAGTTGCATGCATGCCTATCAACTCTTCACGGGTATACCCGTAAGAATCTACTACCTGCTCATTAGTTTCCAGAAAACAAAATTGATCATCCAGGAGGATGATGAGATCATTGGCGTACCTGGTTAGATAGCTTAGCTGGATTTGAGAGGCCTGCACTTGCTCTTGCGCCTTCTTGCATTCGCTATCCGCGGCCTCAAGTTCTGTTATGCGTTTTTGCAGAAGTCTTATCTGCTCAATGAGTTCTTCTTTGGTTTTATCAGTCATATTTGTTCCTCACCTTCAATCAAACAGCAGCCTTACAAGCAAGGTCGATCTCCGGGGCAGGCCTGGCCAAGAAATAACCCTGCAGCGCATCAACCCCCAGCCCCGTAACTTTCAGCAATTCCTCTACCTTCTCTATACCTTCGGCGATAGTGAAAATTCCGCTCTTTTTGCAGAAAAAAATAACAGCTTCGGCAATATTCTGTTTTAAGTAATCCATATGAATATCGCGCACCAGCATAATATCGATCTTCACAAAATCAGGTTTTAACTCGGCGATAGTATCCAGGCTGGCGAATCCACTTCCGACATCGTCAACCGCGACCCCCAGGCCTAATCTTTTTAAACCGGCAAGTTTTCCTAAGAACATGGCGTAATCCTTGACGGCAGAGCGTTCGGTGATCTCCAAAACGACATCGCTGGGGCTAATCTCAAATTTTTGAATAATCGTATCATCGAACCGGTCATCTTCGACGAGATAGGGGCTGCAATTTAAAAATATCTTTCCTTTCTTGGCTGAATTCTTCCATTTAAAAATAGCCTTGCGCCAAACAAGCATCTCAAGCTCATAATACGTCCCATAAGCTAAGGCCGCTTTAAATAAGAGTTCTGGGTTGCTTAAGGGGCTGTCAATCGGCGGACGGCTTAGGACCTCAACCCCTAATGGCTCAAAAGAACGGGTTAAAAATATCGGCTGAAAGAAAGGCGTGATGAGGTCATTTTTGATGATCCGGTTAAGTTCGGCGATCAACTCCGGCTTATCCTCCTCGACTGATTTAGAAAATCGGCTGCGCCGCAGGACCGCGTCAATGCGGGCAAACAATTCGTCGATGTGGAAGGGTTTAGTAATATAGTCGTCCGCACCGACGTAAAGGCCTTCAATTTTATCTATGGATTCGCCCCGGGCGCTGATAATAATGATCGGAGTGCCGCGCAAGCGCTTGTTATCCCTGATCTTCCGACAAATCTCGAAACCGTCCATGTCCGGAAGTTTCCGGTCAAGAAGGATAAGATCCGGATTGTGTTTTGCCTTCTCCAGCGCCTGAGCGCCCGTATGCGCGATATCCGCCTTATAGTGGTTCTGCTCGAGCAAATCAGCCACCACCTGTGAAAAATCAGCCTCGTCATCAACAATAAGGATATGCTTCTTGTTCACAACAATACTCCCTTAAAAAACAAAAAAAACAATTCCCTTGCTCAAAGAATTGCTTTTAAGAGTTTTCCCATTAATAGTATCATCCTGCCCCCTAATAGTTTACATAATTATCATACCCTTTCTCAAAAAATAAATCAACCTCGGATTACGTCTTGTGCTTTAATAATAGTGGCAAGAAGAAATTTTTGCCTAGGAAAAAACAAGAAAAGCTGACGGCTTGCTTTGACTAACTTGCAGGACCCCTCTTTATGAGCAAGGGAAAGCCGCCTATTGAATAATATAAATATTGATAAAAACTACTAAGAATAAAACCTGTGAGTTTACGGTGGGCCTTTCTTCGCGCTTTTGTCTATTTATCGGGCATTTCTTAGCCGGATGCAAAATGACTTCCTGCTCTCCTGACATGGATTTTCGCTGCTTGTAATTTCTCTAAAAATCTATCTTTCCTGAAATTTAGATTCCATTCTTTAACAATAGTCCATCCCATAAAACGGATAAGGTCGTTTCTCCAGGAGCGGTACCATTTGTTCCAGCCCAGCCTGATATCATGCAAAAAAAGAATCAGCGCCGGAAAGACCAGGACATTCAATCCTATTTTGAAAAAATAACCGAACCGGTAAAAACCCGACATGATTTTTCTCTGCGCAGCCTGCATTTCTTCAGGCGTAAGTGGCGCGTCGGGTTCAAAGACCGGGAAATTCCCGTCATAATATTCCCAGCCGACGTCATGAACATCATAAATCCGTCTTTGTTTTTTGAGCCTCACAGTCAATTGCGTTCCCGGCAACGGAGCGGGAAGCAGAATTTGAATGGTATCCAGCCGCGCCTTTCGAATAAATGTCCTATAACGTTTGACCATCTCTTGTGCCGTCATGATAAAACACCCCGGATTTTCAAGGGGGTATCCAAAAATAAACATCCCGTGCACTAAAAATCCAAATTTGTGAAAAATCTTGGTCAAGGATAACATGTCTTCGGGCTTGATATGTTTGTTCATAGCTTCTAATTCTTCGGCAATCGGAGATTCAAAACCAATACAAACCATGTTAATGCCCGCCTGGCGCATTGCTAAAAGAAGCTCCGGATCCTTGGCTTTATCCAGTCTTATTTGAGCAGTAAAATCGAGCCTTTTACCGATACGCGCTTGATAATCTTTAAGCATCCGGCAAAATTGAACCGTGTCCTCGCGCTGTTGCCCGAAAAGATCATCAACAATAAAAAAGTGCCTCGCATCCCTAGTCTCGACTAAGAGCCTGATTTGCTCTAGCAATCGGTCAGGGCATGCCGCGCGTGCTTGCCCCTTGACGGTGCAAAACTCACAATCCATACCGCATCCCCGGATACGCTCGACCGGATAAACTTTTATCTTGGCATACCGCACCAAAGAAAAATCCGGCAGCGGCAGTGTATCGAAATCCAACAACTGGTCCCTCGCGGAAGTGCGAATGAGTTTTCCGTCTTTTAAATAGGCAATGCCTTTTATCTGAGAAATATCCCGCTTGCCTTCGATCCCCTCTAAGAGTTCTCGAATGGCCTCCTCGCCTTCTCCGATAACAACATAGTCTATTCCCTGAGACAAAGCATCCATGATATTATCATCAACAAAATGCTGCCCTCCGGCGACCGTAATCACTCCTTTATCTTTATAAAGACGGGCAATCTCATAGAGCCGCGGGATCGTGCTGGTTAACCCGCCATAAATCCCAACGACATCCGCCGGCCGCTGTTGCTGCAAAAATTCATGGTCAGCACCCCTGGCTTTACTCCTCGGCCCATGCAAGCGAAGATTATTTTCATCGATAACCTCGGCATCCCAGTTGGACATTTTGTTGACATTCGTAGCCACATAAACCGGCCCCAAAGATGTCGTCATGCTTGCAATATTGGAATAGATGTTAAATGCCGGATAGGCAGGCACGATCATTCTGAATCGATATCTTTTTTTGGTAGCATTCAACATGCACAACCCCTTGTTTCTTAAGTTTCCTTAAATACAAAAATAACTTTTGCAGAAGGCACACTCGTACAAACCCCTTCGCAAAAAGAATCTTTCTCCCCTTTCAGCATTGCAACACCTTTGCTGATGTCAAATACATTCGGAGCCACTTTTTTGCAGAAAACAATGCAAAGATTCTGCTCGTTCCGGCGATCTTCAGGGTTCTCGATGACATTTCGGGGAGCAAAATATCGATAAAACTCTCCAACAGCATAATCCGGGATGATTTCCTTTTCCATATCCTAATCCTCCCATTAAAAAACTTGATTAATTAAATCAATCAACATTTTGCCGTTAAACGGTTTTTGCAAAAATCCCACGGCCCCTGCTTTTAAAGCCCGTTCCTTAAACCCGCTATTTTTATCTCCCGAAATAAGAATAACCGGGCGCTTGGATCCTGATGCAACAATACGTTTGTGTGCTTCCCACCCGTCCATTCCCGACATATGAACATCCATAATCAAACATCCCAAAGCGCTATACGGCACGGCACTAAAGAATTTCTCTGCCGAGGTGAATGTTTCTACTACAAAATCGTAAGTAACCAGCAGGGCTTTAAGCGCGCGGCATACGGATTCATCGTCATCCACAATATAAACTTGTTTTTTGTCTGGCATCATTCAGCCACATTCCTCAAACCGTATTGTTCTTTGTCTGTAGTTATAGTGTAGAAGAATGTGAAATTAAATCAATTGTACCGAGGTATAATGGCACAATTCGGAAGAATGGTTACGCCTTAGGGGAGATAAGTTCGGCTTTTTGGGCGAAGTGGATGAGTTCGGTGACGGTTTTAGCCTGCATCTTGTACATGACCCGGCTGCGGTGGACTTTAATCACCTGGAGAGAAGTTCCGCGCTTAAAGGCAATCTGCTTGCTTAACATCCCGTTAGCCACTAAACGGAAAACTTCAAGCTCGCGAGGCGAGAGAGTTTTGATACGCCGCCAGATTTTTGCTACCTCAGCCTGTTCTTTAATCAGGGCTTTGCTTTTTACAATAGCTTCCTCAATCGCGTTAATTAGTTTTTTTACGGTGAACGGTTTGGGAAGAAAATCTACGGCTCCTCCCTTCATCGCTTTCACGCTCTTGGGGATATTCCCATGCCCTGAAATAAAAATAATCGGGATAGCCAGCCCTTGCGTCGTCATTGTCTCCTGCAAGACAAGCCCACTCATATTAGGGAGGCGTAAATCCGAAACGAGGCACGAGATAGTTTTGGGGTGTTTAAAAGCCAGGAAATCTTTAGCGCGCGTAAATGCCTCAACTCTAAACCCGTGTGCTTTTAACAGTAACGCTAACGCCCTGCAGACAGAAGTATCATCGTCAACAATATAAACGATCGGACTGCCGCTGGTCATGAGACATCCTTCTTGTCGACAGAAATGGTGAAATAAAAAGTTGCCCCTCTGTCAGGATTATTCTTAGCTTCCAAACGGCCACCATGTTCTTCCACAATAGACCGGCTGATAGACAATCCCATGCCCAAACCATCGGGCTTGCTGGTAAAAAAGTGACTGAAGAGTTTTTTCATGTTCTCCGCCGGAATACCGCAGCCCGAATCCTTCACCTCCACCAGGATCATGTTCGGACCTTTGCGAGAGGTAGAAATCACCAGTTCACGGGAATCATCGCGGCCCTCCATCGCGTCTAAACTGTTGCTGATAAGATTTAGAAGAACCTGTTGCAATTGTATTCGATCGCCGCGAATAGCCGGGAGATTCGTATCCAATTCGGTCTTAAGCACCTTGTTCCTTACGGTAACATCGGTTGCCATGAGCATGGCCGTTTCATTAATGAGAACGTTAATATCAAAAGACTCCAATGTCGGCTTACTCTTTTTCAACAACGATCTTAAGCGCCGGATAACCTCGCTGGCACGCTGGTCGTCATTAATGATATACTGCAAAATTTCTTGAAGTTGCGGCTCTCGCCCTGCCAGTATGCGCTGGGCAGCCTGAGCATAAGAGAGAATAGCGGTTAAAGGTTGGCTGATTTCGTGGGCCAGGGAAGAGACAAACTCCGCAAGTTTCCCCACCCGCGTAACATGCAAAAGCTCCTCACGCTGCTCTTTAATCTCCAAATCCCTTTCCCGTATTAACGTAACATCAGCCTGAATCCCGACATAATGAGTAACCGTGCCGCTTGGATCACGCACCGGAGCAATGCGCAGTAAATCCCAGTATTTTTTGCCGTTCTTTTGAAAGCTGAGCATTTCTCCGTGAAAAGATTTCCCTTGAAGCATCGTATGTTTTATTTCCCGAACGATACGGGGATCAGCATCAGTTCCGTAAAGATCAAAATAATCCCGACCAAGGATCTCCCTTTTTGTATAGCCGGTCATTTTCTGAAAAGACTGATTGGTATAGATAACGGGAAAGTTGGGCTTTTGGGCGTCGATAATAAAAATACCATCGGCGGTCGAATCCATCGCCTTGGTACGAATATGGACCTGCTCTTCCGCCAATCTGTCTTTATCTTCCCAACTCCTTATCTGGCCATTCTTAAATTTTAACTCATCCGCTTGTTGGCGAATCACCTCTCCTAAATGATTACGAGTTTTATCTTGATCAGAAGCCCGTCTCTTAAGCTGCCGGCGCTTCTGGTTACGGATACTGTTTTTCGGTAACGACTTTTTCTTTTGTCCGCTTAACTTTAAACTTATTCCGCTTTTCTTAGAAATCAGCGGTTTTTGCTTAAGCTTAGGACTTTTTTTCTTTATTGTTTTCATTTGTAGTTATTTCCTGAATTCAAGAAAGCCACACCAGTTCCGGAATATATTTTATTCCAAACAAAAACCCTCTGCAATTTATTTTATGCAGAGGGTTGGATATCCAAAACCATTTCCTCGCCGGAGAAAACTCATCTATCCCGCACCGTCAATCTCCTGTAATAAGTGCCGATTACAAAAAATTAAAATAAAAGCGGTTTTAAAAACAAACCATATCCCAAAAGCACTATCGCGCCAAACCCAAAGATAAGGCCAACGCCCCACATGTATTTCTTTTTGACCAGTGCGCTCACCGAAGAAAGCATGATGGCAATCTGAAAGAAAACCACCGAGATCGAAAAGAAGTTTCCTTTTTGGGTCAGGAGCTTATTGAGCGCTCCCGTATCTTCGGCTTCTTTTCTTATCTGGCTTTTCTCGGCATCATAACGGCCGATTTCTTGCGTGGCAATTTTAAGCTTGCTGTCATAAGCCGCTTTCTGGATGTTGTTAGCGGCGCCGAGGATTTCGACTTCAAAAGCGTTCTTTTGACTTTCCGCCAAGTTTTGTTTGATACTTTTGGCTTGATAATACGCCCATTTGCTTGATTCAATGGCCGTCAAAAGCTGTGTCTTGGCACCGCATGCCGCTCCGCGGGCAGCGGCAATAGCGGTCATGACCGCCAGGCAGGTTGTGGTAACGGCAACTCCCTTCATCCATTTTTCCGGTAATAGATCTGCCATGCCTCGCCTCCTTTATTAAGCTATGTTTTTGGCCAATAACGCCGGCCTTCGCACAACAAACATAATGCTAAAGCCCTCATTTCTATGGGCTGGGAAAAACTTACAGCGTCAAGATAATGACTTCTTTTAGCGGCCGCTATCTTTTCTTTTTGAATAACAGTCTCTGCAGTAAATGGGACGATCGCCTTTGGGCTTAAAAGGAACTTCGCATTCTTTCTTGCAATCTGAACAAACCGCTTTATGCATCTCTCGCGGGCCTCTATCGTATCCACCTTGAAAAGCCATTGTTTCTCCTTTTTTTCTGGCGCTTTCATTCGAAAGCTCCGGGTTAATTAATTATACTGCCAGATAAAACAAATCTCACCTGAAGAAATAGGGTCCCTCTTTAGCCTAGCGGCCGTACGGGTTATCGGCGGTCGCGTCCTTGCCTTTATACCCTTCGGCAGCGCCTTCGGTCACGCCACCGATGGTGTCAGCCCCCTGGCCCACGACAGTACCGGCGGCTGTTGTTCCCTTCTTTACAGTTTCGCAACCGGCAACACAAATGATTCCTGCTAATATAATCATCACAAAAGAAAGTCTCATTTTTTCCCCTTTGATTGATTCCGATTATTCCTGAACAATATCCCCTTTGGAAATCTCCTCGGCCTTGCCGCTCGTAATCTGTGCCTTGGAGAATTTCTCCTGGACTTCGCTGATCTTGATATCCGCTATTTTTGTTCTCTCGCTACCAAGATTCATCCCCGTGTCGGGATCGGTCAAGGCCTCGCCTTCTTTATAAACGGCGAACGTATTTCCTGTCTGGACACCCGCCGTCGTACCGGAATTCACGTAGACCAATCCGTCTTTAACCGTCACCACTTTCCCTTCCCAGGGGAGCGAAGACAATTTTCTGGAAAGATAGTCCACCGCCTGATCGATCGTGATCTGGATAACCTTGCCTAAAGGGGTTTTCTTAAAGTTGGAAGAATTAATGTCAATCGCCCCGCTATAACCAAGGCTGACTCCGCCCCCGGTCGATTCGCCTTCGACCCGTTTTGATTCGATAATTTCACCGGTGGTAGAATCGATCAGCTGGATAATCACCGCCATGTGCGTGGCTGATTTTTTCATCCCCAAAGAGACCCCGTGAATCGAAAGCCCCTGCCCGCCACCAGAGGTGTCTTCTTCAAATTCGGTAATCTGACCCTTAATCAAAATCTGGGCCGGGACAATCTTTCCAATCTTGGCCGTATTGGATTTGGCCATGCGGTCGCTCGCCGCGAGATCCTGTTCTGCCATCACCACGTCTAAGTCCTTGCGGGTCAAAACAATAAATTTTCCACTTTGCACCAGGGCATCGGATAACTGGGTTGAAAAATCCTGCCCCAGGGTCGCGATGCTCGAATAACCCGAATCGTTTTGAAATTCAAAAACCGCCACCGTTTTCTTAAGCGCACCGGAACAAAAACCAGCCGTCGTCCATCCCAGGCTTAAAGCCACAACGGTTAAGAATATTAATACTTTGCTCTTCATTGCTCCCTCTCCTTTTCTGGATGTTAATGACATAAGCTTTTCTCAATATCAACCGGATCCTGGATATTCGTTATGGTTTTCGCCTTTTTCCCGTTCACGGTATAAATGTTGTACACCGAACGCTGCTGGCCTTGTTGGAGGACAATATAATTATTTTTATCGGGACACCGGACCATGTTAAAATCTTCTGCCGTACCCAAAGAAAATTTATCCTCGTTCGAGAGATTGACCCCGTAGACAATATTCTCTCCCGCGGGAGTGAGCCCGAGATAATACATAAAATCCTCATCCTGTGAAAACATAACTTTATCGTTCGCGCCGCGGGGCGTGTATTCAACAATCATGCGTCTTTTGCCGTTCTTTTTATCGGTGATCCAGACGCGTTTAACATATTTCGATTCCGATTTCTTCTTGTAGACTTCCAGGGCATGCTGGACCGGGTCGGTACTTTCTTCAACCTTCCAGCGCTTGAGGTCATAAACCGCAGGTTTCGTGGATTCTCCGGAGTCGGGTGTATGGACGACAACATAATCCTTTGAGTTAGCCCTATTCCGGGGAAGAATGTTCTCGGCAAACAGCATTTCCCTCTCCAGCACAAGGCCGCAGATGAGAAGAATAAAAACGCCGACTTTTCTTAAATAGTGAGAATTCTTTCGCATATCCATGTCATTGATCCTTATGTCTTATAGATTGAGCCGCTGAGGCACGGGATCAGACCCGCCTGACAACACCAGCAATCTGACACAAAAAGAATTATACATCAAAAATAACGGTAAATCCTAAAAAACTGTGAAAGTCCGCGGGTTTGTACCCTATACTGCGTGAAGCAAGACAGTTTTAAGCAAGACCGCGGACAAGAAACTTTCCTTCATTAAACCGCTCCCGCGAAATTCAATATCCTGGCCCATGCGGCTGGACTCGATGATTTTGCGCCCGGTCTTCTTGGCCGCGATGTGCGCCCACTCTTCCAATTGCGGGCGGGAAATAGAGCTTAAGTTCGTGGAAACAAAAAGCATGCCCTCGCCGGTCAACGCGCGCAAGGCTTTTTCAATCAGCAGGGGCATATCTTTCTTAACGCTAAAAACTGTTCCCTCAAACCGCGAGAACGACGGCGGGTCGAGAATGATGATATCAAAAAGATTATTGCGCTTCGCGGCCCGTTCCAAGTAGCGAACGGCGTGATCGCGGACAAACTCACTGCGGCCCTCATGCAGATGGTTCAGGCGGTAATTTTCTTTTCCTTTATTTAAGAATTTCGCGCTAATATCCACATTGGTCACTCGAGTTGCGCCGAATTTCCGGCAATACACCCCGAACGAGCACGTATAAGCAAAACAATTTAAGACCGCGCGGCCCGGGGCATGAAAAGCCACCAACTTGCGGTTCTTGCGCATGTCCAGAAATAATCCCTGGTTAAGATGGTCATTTAAGTCCACGTGAAAACGTAAACCATTTTCTTCGACGATTGTTTGGGAGTTTCCTTGGCCGATCAAGACATCGACCGCGATACGGGAGGCGCTGCGGGTGCCGGACACGGTGCGGTCCTTACATACCAGGTAGGCAACTTCAAAATGTTCACACAGGGCATCGGCAATCGTTTTTTGATGCGGATGCCAACGGGCATCGAGGATATAGACCACAAAATGCTGGTTGAAACGGTCAATGATCAGCCCCTCAAGGCCGTCGCCTCGGCTATTGACCAAACGCAGTGCATTGGTAGCGAGCCCTAAGGATTCACGATAACTGAACGCGTTTTTCAACCGAAGAGTGATTTCTGCGGGGGAATAGGACGTTAAAGACATAAACATTCTGTTTCCGTCACTGCAACCTGCTCGGAAAAATTACCAAGCGTGAAACTATAAACAATAAACCTCTTACAACACATCCGATGTAAAAGGTTTATTGCTCATTCGCTATTTTGGAAAAACAGCGCCCTTTTAGCGGCCGCTATCCCTATGCTTCGAAAAACAATCCCGGCAATAAACCGGACGGTCTTCACGCGGTTTGAAAGGGACTTCGCATTCTTTTTTGCAATCGGCACAAATCGCTTTGTGCATCTCTCTTGGGCCTTTGTTGTACCCGTCTTGAAAAGCCATCTTGGCTCCTTTGTCTGGCGCTTAAAATGAAAGCGCCGGGTTAATAGGCTATAACTTCCGGATAAATAATGTTTAACTCAAAACTGGGACATCTCTCCGGCTACATGAGAAAAGCCCCTTCCTAGTTTAATAGCGGTATTATATGGGCAATATTACTTTATGGCAAGAAATTTCGGATTTCAGAGAAGTGCCCCCTCGGATTCTTCCGCGCTACAAAGCCCAAACGCGAAATCCTCAGGAGAAGAAGCATCCTATTTGTCTGGTATTTTTTAGGAAGGACTGCCAGGACGGCCACCGGGGTAGAAAAATATCCCCTTACGTCTGCTCCTGCAGGATGAACGCTGAATCTATTTGCCTCCTCTTTGACCTTCTCCCAGCCCGGGAGGCGACTTTCTCCAGGGATATCCCTGCGAGGCCTCTTTAAAGCCTAAATCAAAGAGTGCCTGCATTTCAATGGGATCAAAAAGTTCTTTCGCTTTAGACACATGAGTTGCCGGGATATAGGCAAGATTAAAATCACCCTTACCACCTTGAGCAAAAAAGTATAATTGATAAAGGTCGCCTATGCCCTGGGCATTGGCCATCGTGTCAACCGTACGCTCGGCGATCGCGGAAAGTTTATCGGAAACTTCTCGATAAATCGGTTCAACATAACCATTCCTTATGATATAAATTGCATACTTATTCACGGCGACATCAATACCTTTTTCTTTAAGGGCCTTGTCAAACCCCTGTAAGACATCATAAAGAAAAAATACTTGTTTGCTTATCCCGCCGTCAACATGCATTTCGTCATACATCTTATCATCAACCTCCACGCTTAAATAGACCGGCGGAAAGGCAATGGGAATAGATGCTGATGCCAAAATAACTTTTCGAAACAACTTTAAGGCCTTGTCATCGCCGACAGATGCTATTTTCCCCATATCCCAGATTACAAGCCGCTGAGCATCCAGATTAGTCGTCCCTACATAAAGCCGGCGACCCTTGTTGTATTCGAGGGCAATCTCTTTTAGCAATTTTGCGTCAAAATAGCGCTCGATAAGCCGCTCTAATGGCCGGGTGCTGGCAAATGAATTAATAACCGGGACACGTATTCGAACGATATCTTTTGTGGAATACCTTGTGTAGAATTCTTTTAAGCGATCGTCATATTTACTGCCCAAAAAGGCGAACGGCGCGATGATCGCTCCGGTGCTTATGCCGGTAACAACCTTAAAAACCGGGCGTGTCCCTGATTGCGACCATCCGCTTAATAAACCCGCGCCATACGCACCATTCGCGGCTCCTCCTGAAATAGCCAGCATGGAATAGGCCCGGCTGGTTTTGAAATTAAAAAAAGAAGGACTTTCTTTTTCTTCTTGTTCCAATAATCTAATAAAATCTTTCTTGAAGGGATCGCTCGGGCTGCCGCTGAACGCCCGGATATCCTGCATACCGAAAATCCGAACATTGTTTAATAAATCCGGGGGAGCCGCATGCCGCGTGCTGGCACAGCCGGAAATAAAAAAAACGAATATACAAAAAAGATATACTCGTTTTTTTATCTCAAAAGACATGGGTATTAAATTCTTTTCAAGGATTTCTGGATCCTGGAGCAAGCCGCTATTTTGCTTAAATTCCTTCAGAGCTTTCCTGGGGATACCCCTCATCCTACAGCTCCCCATCTCCTCCGAGAACAGCAAAAAGCCTCACCTGATGGACCAGCCTGCTTAAATGCAAATACGTAAGGCTTTGTTGCGCGGCATAGAGAGACCGTTGTGCATCCCACACACTCAAATAGCCGTCAATCCCTTGATTGTAACGTTGCTGGGATAATTCATAGACTTTCTTCGCGGAATCAACAACCGCTTCTTGTGCCGCCAGTTGATCATCCACCGTGCCCAGAACAGCAAGCACATCCGCCACCTCCTTAAACGCTACCTGGATGGTCTTTTCGTACTGGGTCAGAGCAATTTCACGCGCGGCTTTACTGACCCTATACGCAGCCCAGGTGCGGGCATCAAAGATCGGCATGCTGGTCTGCGGAGAAAAGTTCCATGTGCTTGAACCGGCTTTGAATAAACCCGAAAGCTCACTGCTGGCAGTTCCAATCGCCGTGGTCAAGGAGATCTGAGGGAAAAATGCTGCCCGAGCTGCTCCGATAAAGGCGTAAGCTGCCTTCAGGTCATGTTCTGCGGCTAAAATATCCGGCCGACGTAAAAGCACATCCGATGATAATCCCGGGGAAATATCTTTGGGCGGCGTCACACCTGTTAAGTCGGACGGCAGTAACTCTTCCGGAACAGGAGATCCTGCAAGGAGATTCAAGGCATTCTCGTCTTGAGCCACCCATTGTGTGTAACGGGCAATATCTCCTTTAGCCTTATCCACTTGAGATTTGGAACGGCGAAGATCAATTTCGGTAGCGACGCCGTGGTCGTAGCGTAAACGAATCACATCATGAACACCCTGCTGTGCCTCGAGCGTGGATTGAGCGAGTTTGAGATTCTCGCGATCCGCAGCCAGCGTTAGATACACACGCCCCACTTCGCTGATCAATGCGTTCTGTGCGTTACGCTGCGCTTGTTCGGTGCTCAAGTATTCCTGCAGGGCCTGCTCCTTTAGGCTCCGGATGCGGCCAAAAAAATCAACCTCCCAGGCCGTGATTCCAAGGTCAACGCTGTATTGCTCCACCACCATCGTTTTTCCCGTTGTAGCAACATAGGCGCGCTGTTTGCTTCGAGCGCCGGTTGCGGATACGGAAGGAAACAGTTCCGCCCGTTGAACACCGTAAAGGGCGCGCGCTTGTTCCACATTCAACGCAGCAAGCCTCAAGTCCCGGTTGCACAGCAATGAGATTTCGATAACCTTCTGCAGTTTTTCATCCGGAAAAACATTTTGCCACTTAAGGCCTTCCGCAGAAAGGACTCCTTCGTGCGCAGACCGATCGTCTTTGTATGCCTCACCCGTCGGCAAGGTAGCCGGGACCGGCGACTGCGGGCGCGTATATTTCGGTATCATCGTGCAACCGCTCAGGAAAAGAATTGTTCCGGCAATCAAAATTATTTGTTTTCTGTTCATCGCGTTGAGATTCCTTCTGACGCGCTTGTTTTTGCATTCTTCTCTGCTCGAAGCGTCTTGCGCCTCGCAAAAGTCTTTTCGATCAAAACATAAAAAAGTGGCGCAAATAAAACCACAAACAGGGTTCCGGTAATCATGCCTCCTAAGACCGACGTACCGATGGCTCTCATGGCTCCGGCTCCCGCACCCGTGCTGAGCGCCAGCGGCAAAACGCCGAATCCGAAAGCCAGCGAAGTCATGATGATGGGACGAAACCGCAGCTTTGTTCCTTCCAGCGCAGACTCGACGAGCCCCGCCCCTCCCTCCACCTTGGCCTTGGCGAACTGAACAATCAGAATGGCATTCTTAGTGGTCAAACCCAGAGTTGTCAACAAGCCAATCTGGAAATAAACGTCATTAGGCAGGCCCCGTAATGTAGATGCAATAACACCACCTATAACACCCAAAGGCAAAACCAACAAAATGGCAATGGGAATAGGCCAGCTCTCGTAAAGAGCTGCGAGGCATAAGAAAATCACGAACACGGAGAATGCGTACAACAAAGGCGCCTGCGAACTTGACATCCGCTCCTGGTAAGAAAGTCCGGTCCAATCGAAACCCATGCCCTTAGGTAATTTTTCTACCGCCTCTTCCATAGCCTGCATCGCCTCACCTGAGCTTCTGCCCCGGGCAGCCTCACCCCAAATTTTGATTGTCGGAAATCCGTTGTAACGCGACAGCTGGGGAGGGCCGGAAATCCAACGGCCGGAGGCAAAGGAAGAAAATGGCACCATCATGCCCTGTGCATTGCGGACATAAAGATTTTCAAGATCTTTAGGCAACATGCGATAGGGGGCGTCCGCTTGAACGTACACCCGCTTGATCCTTCCGCCCTGCATAAAATCATTGACATAGGCGCTGCCAAAAGAAGCCGAGATGGTTCTGTGGATCGAGGTGATGGGAACCCCTAAAGCTCCGGCCTTGTCCCAGTCCACGTCGATACGATATTCGGGTACGTCTTCCATGCTGTTAGGCCGGACAGAAGTCACCCTCTTATCCTGAGCCGCTATGCCGAGCAACTGATACTGGGCCTCCATCAGGGCTTGGTGGCCAAGACCACCCCGGTCCAACAACTGAAAATCAAAACCCTTGGCCATACCCAACTCTGTGACAGCAGGCGGAGAAAAGACAAACACCATGGCATTACGAATTCCGGAAAGAGCTCCCATGGCCCGCATCGCAACAGCCTTAGCCTCCAAATCTTCCCTTTGGCGCAAGTCCCAGTCCTTGAGTTTGATAAACACCATGCCGTTATTTTGTCCTCTTCCGGAAAAACCGACGCCAGTAATAGCCATCACAGTTTCCGTCGCCTCTTTTTCATGTTCTTGAAAATAATCTGCGATCTGCTTCGAGACCTCGCCAGTCTGTTCTAATGTGGAACCCGTCGGCATAATGATCTGGGCAAGAAGAACTCCCTGGTCTTCATCAGGGAGATAGGCGGTGGGCATGCGCAGATACAAAATCCCCAGGCAACCTATGATTACCAAGAAAACAGCCAGATAACGTTTTTTTCGAGAAAGAGAATGGCCGACCAGCCTCACGCACCCTTCGCGAAACCGGAAAAAGCTGCGGTCAAACCACAAGAAAAACGGACGTAAGAGTTTGTTCGCCCCTTCGGCGGCCTCATGGCCCTTGACCACGGGTTTAAGCATGTTCGCGCACAAGACCGGAGTCAGGATCAAAGCCACAACAACAGACAGCAACATGGAAGCAATGATGGTCACGGAGAACTGACGATAGATAACGCCGGTCGAGCCCGGAAAAAATGCCATGGGGCCAAACACCGCCGAGAGGACCAACCCGATCCCGATCAGGGCGGGGGTGATCTGTTCCATGGATTTGGCTGTCGCTTCCGACGGAGAAAGGCCTTCCTCGCTCATGATACGCTCTACGTTCTCAACGACAACAATAGCATCGTCAACCAGTAAGCCTATGGCCAGAACCATGGCAAACATGGTCAACATGTTAATGGAGTACCCAAAGAGCCCCAGCATGGCGAAGGTTCCCAACAGAACAACCGGTACCGCGATCGTGGGGATAAGAGTGGCCCTCATGTTTCCCATAAAGATCCACATGACCAGAAAGACGAGAAAAATGGCTTCAAATAAAGTCTTGACCACTTCATCAATGGCTACCTTAATAAAAAGGGTGGAATCCATGGGGTAAACGACCTTCAATCCTTCGGGAAAGAACCGGCTCATTTCTGCCATCTTGGCCTTGACAGCATCGGCCGTGTCCAAGGCGTTTGCGCCCGCGGCCTGACGAATAGCAAGGCCGCCGATAGGCTTGCCGTTGTAAGAAGTTATGATATCGTATAACTCGGTTCCCAACTCGGTCCGACCGACATCGCGGATTCGCACAACAGAACCGTCCTGGTTAATACGGATTGGGATAGCGCCAAACTCTTCGGGGGATTGGAGCATGTTTTGAATAACAATCGAGGAGTTCAAGCGCTGACCTTTGACCGCAGGCCCGCCGCCGAACTGGCCAGCAGAAATTTCAACGTTATAGACCTTTAGTGCCTGGATCACATCTTCCACGGTCAGATTGTAATCCGTGAGCCTGTCAGGATTAAGCCAGACGCGCATGGCATAGCCCGAGCCGAAAATTTCCACCTCGCCGACACCCGGCACCCGCGAGATAACGCTCTCCAAATTGGTTTTGGTAAAGTCTATTAAATCTTTCATGTCCATACGGCCGCTTTCGGAAGTCAGGCCGACAATCAGCAAGTAGTTGTGAGTGGATTTTGTTACCTGGACCCCTCGGCTCTGGACCGTATCGGGAAGGCTCGACATGGCAAATTGGAGCTTGTTCTGCACTTGAGACCAGGCGAGATCGGGGTTGGTCCCCGGGTCAAATGTCAACTCGACGCGCGAACTACCTGACGAATCACTGGTGGCGGACATATAAAGCAGGTTATCAAAACCCGTCATCTTCTCTTCAATGACCTGCGTCACGCTGTTTTCCACGGTCTCGGCCGAAGCCCCGGGATAAAATGCAGAAATAGAGATGGTCGGCGGAGCTATCGGCGGATACTGGGAAATAGGTAAGTTGTAAATTGCGAGCAAACCGGCCGCCATGATTATAATGGCGATAACCCAGGCGAAGACCGGACGCTTCAAGAAAAATTTCGACAACATACTGCGCCTTTCGTTATTTCGTTTTTTGCTTTGGCTGATTTGGGTTAACGGCCTGATCCTTGTCCTTCGAACCGGAATTGACTGGAGCAATAGCCACAGGAACACCGGGCCGCACACGCTGCAGCCCCTCGGTAATGACCCGGTCCCCGGCGGCAAGGCCCGACGAAACGAGCCACTTATTCCCGATAGCACGGTCGATGGCAAGCATCCGCATCGCTGCCTTTCCGGATTCATCCACTACCAAGGCAAAAGGCTCTCCCTTTTGATTTCGACCGACACATGACTGGATAACAAGGATACCGTCTTCAATAATACCTTCTTCTATCACGGCGCGAACGAACATGCCCGGCAAAAGCGCGCTGTCGGGATTAGGAACCACGACCCGAAGAATCACGGAACCGGTAGTCGGGTTTACCGTGACATCACGAAATTCCAACGTCCCTTGCTGTGGATACGGAGTCCCGTCTTCCCGAATAATGGCAACCTTGTTCTGGCTCTTGTTGTCAGAGCTGAATTTTCCGCCCTCCATCCGGCGTTGAAGTTTTAGCATTTCCGACGTCGACTGCGGGACATCCACATAAATCGGATCCAGCTGCTGCACAGTAGCAAGCGGAACAGGCTGATAGGCTGTAACAATTGCTCCTTCGGTTACACTGGAACGGCCGATGCGCCCAGAAATCGGCGACTTGATTGGCGTGTAAGACAAATTAACCGCTGCTATTTCCAAAGCTGCTTTGCTGTATTCCAATTGGGCTTCTGCCTGGCGTAATGCCGCCAGCGCATCATCATACTCCTGCTCTCCTATCGCACGGCTGGCGACAAGTTCTTTATAGCGCTCCTCCCTTGAGCGGGCAGCCGGTAAACTTGCTTCACTTAAAGCAACGGCTGCCTTAGCATGGTCGTAGGATGCCTGGTATTGGGTGGGGTCAACCTGGTACAACAAATCCCCTTCCTTGACTAAAGATCCTTCCTCGAAAGCCCGTTTCACAATAAGCCCGCTCACCTGGGGCCGGATATCCGCCACCCGATAGGCTGCTGTCCGGCCAGGAAGTTCTGTAGCCAGCACGACACGTTCTGTCTGCACCGTAACAACACCCACTTCCGCTATTCCCCTCTGCGGCGCCCCCTGGGCACCGCGAGGAGAGCACCCAGCCAGCAAAAGACCAGCGACAAGGGCCAGTATCCATTCTCTTTTCGGTAAATTTTTCATAACACAATATCCTTTCCACAATGCGCTTGTTCTAAAATGACCGATAAATTTTTATGCAATCTGGAGCAAAGGCTGTTTGAGAAATCGCCCCCAGCTATTTTCTTGGCCAACTTACTCATTTGCCCTGCCTCCTACTCCCAATCCTCTCCATAAAGCCTTTAGCTGACGCATATAGTGATATTCGCGGCTGTTACTCTTGCCAAATTTGATTGCCAACAATGTCCCGGTGATAATTGTCATTAGAGAAACAACGACATCATCCGCTTTAGTTTTCGGAGGCAGTTCGCCGTTTTTTAGAGCTAAGGCGACACATTCTTTTAACCATTCGTCCAGAATGACCGACGGTGTTTCTTCGATGCCCTCGCAATTCGGAAAAGCCATCTTTTTTTCGAGAGCAGAGATATCTATTTTTTTGGGCCTCTCGCTGCGGACCAGTAGCACAGAAAAAATCTGATAAATCACATTATTATTGTTTAATTCCAGCGACATCTGGCTTAGCACAGAATCAATCAAGGAAAGATATTTTCCCGCCGGAGCCTCTTTCTTGGCTTTCCAAATGATCTTTAAAGTAGCCAAATGGAGGTAATAACCAACCACGTCAATCTTTTCGGGAAAATAATTAAAGAACGTTCCTTCGGCAACCTCAACCTCTTGGCATACTTCTCTAATGGAGATATCGTCAAACCGATTATACTTTAGCCGCTCCATAAAGGCGTTCATCAAGCCGACCTTTGTCCGGGCGTACTTCTTTTCCCTCAGGGAATAGTCTTCATTCTGTATAACAATCTGATTTATAGTGTTCACAGTAAAAATGTAGCATGCTATAATTTTGATGTCAAGTTCATTATCGTTTATTTACGCTGACCTGCCCCCTTCTGGGGCATAAAAATAGCGCTGATCCTCATTTAGAATCAGCGCTATCCTTCCTTAGCCTCTCGCCAAGAGGGGCATATTACTGGGGTGGGTGAGGGGATTTGAACCCCCGACCCCAAGATCCACAATCTTGTGCTCTAACCGAGCTGAGCTACACCCACCATTAGCCTTAAAGCTTTTGTTTAGAAGAAATGGTGAGGAGTCCCGGCATCCTTGATGCTGATTCCAGAAAAAAGCCGGGGCACCCACCAAATTACCTTAATGTACATCCAGAAAATTTGGTGGAGCCCCGACAACCTTAATGTTTATTCCAGAGAACGTCGGGGCACCCACCATCATCCTTAAATCTTTTATTCAGAAAAAATGGTGAGGAGTCCCGAGTGTTTTTTGCGAGGGACACCCACCACCTTTTATTTAATTCTATCAAAATCTATTTTACCAAAGAACCTTGCACCTTTGTAGAATCTTTGTTCTCATTCGTCGGCGCCTGATTGAACACATTGCCCGAGAAAGAAATAGATTCGATCTTAAAATCATCCATTTTTGTCTTAAATTTAAAATCAATCACAATCTCTTTAGCGGCCGATTGCAAACCTCCCAGAATAAGGTTTTCAACCGAAAAAGAAGAAAGCTCCTTATCTTTCTGCGCATTTAAAATAAAGTCTTTGGTAACAAGTTTTCCGCGAACCGCCATGTCGTTACGGCGCGATTCCAAGTCGACCGAAAGATCAACAACAATATGTTGAAGGTCTGAGTTAAGAGACTCGCCGTAATACGGCGAGAACACCTTCCCGTCTAAATCGCTGACCGTTAGCTTCGCCTGCATATCTTTCCTGGCAAAATCAACCCAACCGCGGCCCTCGATTTTCCCAGCTAATGAAGACGCATCGGCCAGCACCAGAAAAGCCCTGCAATCAAACCGGGTTTTTCCGGGGCCTAAAGGAAAACCGGCATCCCGCAATCTAAAATCAATATTACGCAGCGTAATCCGAAAGGGCGTGTTACCGATTGAATAATCGACAAAATCTACGGTACCGTTTCTTACAATAAGCCTTTCTGCCGAGAATCTTAAGGGAACTCTTGTGCCCTCTGTTTCTTGCCCCGGGCGGGAAACAGCATCGACGGGAGTTTGAGATGCCGGCCCGGAAGCGGATTGATTTTCAGCCCCGGGAAGACTGCCAAAAATAACCCTGGAATCCTTGGTCCTTTGAATCGTCACTCTGGGCCGAGTCAAAACCAGATCGCCAAAGGCCAGGTGATTGCTTAAAAGATAAAACACCCCCAGATTAGCGTAGACTTCATCCGCCTGCCCGTAACCGTCGACATTAAAATTCCTGAAACGAAGCCCTAAAGGAAACAAAACCTGTATCTGGCCGATATCAACTTTTTTCCCCAGAAGAGAAGAAAGCCTCGCAGTTATCGCCTGCTTGCCCTTGAACGCGACAAAAATAAAGGCACCGGAAAATATCAGCGTTGTCAGAATCAACGCCGCGAGTAAAATTCTTAAAATAATTTTCTTCATGTTTAGGGGATGATTTTTATGAGGCATCCTGCGCCCCCGCCATTGTTTCAATGGCGGGGGCGCAGAAGAATTCACGCGTCCCTGGGCCGATTCGAACGGCCGACCCTTTGCTTAGAAGGCAAATGCTCTATCCACCTGAGCTACAGGGACGGACATCATTTACGCCTTTATTTAGCTAAGTCCGTCCCAGCCCCGACAACCTTTTTTGTCGTTCCAGAAAGGTCGGGGCAGGGGCAGAAATTCTCAGCACAACATCCAGATAAATCCGTTCCAGTCTCAGCATCCTCCTTAAACATTTTAGAAAAGCCGAGACAGGGACATGACAATCAAATTCTTAGAGATTTATTTTCCCGCAATTGACGAAGATATTATATCAGGCAAGGTAAAATTGGCAAGAAGGTTATCAGGCAAAAAAGAGGGCGGCTCCCCCTTCCCAGGGGGAGCCGCCCTCTTTCCTGCACAGGCTGACAATCGAAAACAATTACTCCTCGTTGTTGCGCACAACCCTTCGTTCCCTCTAATAAGACGGTACCCTCCTCATGGGCTTCTTATCCTTTTTCTTCATCTCCACACCTAGCCCAAGGGGCTTCTCAAAGATCCACTCGTCCACATCTTCCTGAATCGGCCTGTAAACATTTTTCAGTACCTTGGAATTAACCGCAGCTGACTTTTCCTGTGAAGCAGCCACCACGGGTATATTCGTTCCGTTAATAGCACCGACGATGAATTGGGCAAATATCGGACCTATCGTCCGGTTCGCAAGGCTGTTCGGATGCCCGTCCGCCGTTGTATGGGAAAGTTCGTATTCATACTTAATGTAATTAAAGTTTTGAGAGCCGGCATTGCTATCCGTGATATATCCCCTGAAATCAAAAACGGAGATATTGGCATGCGGCCCGTTTTCGGTTAAGAAATCCGTCTTCAGCCATTCTGAAAACTCCGTCGCTCTTGCGGCCTGGTCTGGATAGCCTGTTAACCGATGCCGTGGCGGCAAGGTCCAGATGATAAATTTCTTAGCAGGGTATTGATCCATTAAATTCCTTAAGCCGCGGTACTGCGTCTTATAATTCTCAAGAGACTGGACGCTGGAATTTATATTGGGGTTGCCCGTATCCGCGACGACGCCGGACGCCGGAAAACAATGCTTGAAGATGATGACGTCATAGTTTTGCGTCAAATCATCCAGACAAGGAGCCCCGTATCTGGAATCCCTGCATTTTTGATTACCCCATAAATCCCAATAGTGAAAAGGATAATTGACTCCGCCGTAAATACTGCCGCTGGCGGGGAACCATAAATCGGAAACCTGGTAGCCGGTACCGTTGGTCGAATTATAATTGCTAATCCACCCGGCAACTCCTCCTCCGCTATAATTGTAGAGATTCCCTCCTGTAGAATGATGCAAAAAGATTATTTTTTGATTACCAGCTGGTACAGGAGGCAAAACAAGGCCGTAATTTGCAAAGCAGGCTGCCCGGTCATTTTGATCCTTGCGCTGAGCCATTATGACAATATCCGTTAAATTGATACGTCCGTCATGGTTCAAGTCAAAGATGCCCGGAAAATTAGTCTGCCCGTTCGCCGCTGAACTGTAGTAGTCCTGGATGCCTTTAAAAAGACCATTGCACCAGTCGACATTCAAATAGTTAGACTGGTCATAGGCATTGGTAAACTGCGCCTGGCAAGTCGTGTCATCCCCTGCATTGTACATGGTCATCAGCAGAGAATTGTCTTGCGCATCCGCAATGTTATCGTTATTAATATCCGCGACGGCATTGTACTGCCCGGCGCTTAAAGCCGAATCAACAATTCCCGAGAGGGCGCTGCACCAAGGATTGAAGGACGCGGGAAGAGAGACTTCTTGCGGCGTTACAGCCTGGGCCTCGCTCGAATGAGCTGAAACGTTACCGGCGGCATCGTACGCCACCACGGTATAATAATAGGCCGTGTTCGCTGTAAGCTCCGTATTCTGATAAGTATTCGTATTGACATTAGCAATTTGGGCATACGGCCCTCCTGCCGTTACGCTCCGTAAAACATTATAGCCAACAACGCCCACATTATCCGTCGACGGGCTCCAGAAAAGATTGATTTGCGATGACGATACGGGGCTGGCGATAAGATTGGCCGGTGCCAAGGGAGCTATCGTATCCGCGGGAGGCGGATTACCAGAACCTCCAAAGGTGACCGGAAAGCCCTGTTGGTTGGCCTGCTCATTCTCGTTAACAACGTAGAGATACTTCGGGGTGCCACTTGCCAGGGCCCCCTGCTTGACCATAATCTGAAGAGAATTATTATTCCATGCGCTGGGAATTTGCATCTCGCAATTGCCTCGCGCGTTCCACGCGGAACCCTCGCACACTTCCACCCGTGCCGCCGTGGTGTCGATATAAACATCGCTAACCCAGAAATTAGCCGGGCAACCGCTCGTCGTGCAGTTGTCCCGCGCATAATATCCGTTCAAAAAAACATTGGTCCACAGAGGTGCTGACGCCGTTCGGTTTTGGACCAAATCATTCATCTGGCTTGCCTTAAGCTCGCCGTCCAGCCAGCGATAATAATAGGCATTCGCAACACCTATCTCATCATTGGCCTTAAAGAAGTATTGGTAATGATGCCAAGCGCCCGGCATAAGAGCATAACCATTGGTATAGTTATTATGAATGCTGCGATTGTCGTAATCTGCAAAATAACTATGCCCGCTACCGTTGATGGGATACATGTCATGCCGGAATTCTGCATAGTTACCAGGAACGCCCCAGTCTCCGGCCCCGCCCTGCCTGAGCGACATGAGCTTGAAATTCCGGCTTTTATCCTGGGCGGTCGGGTCAATCTCGGCATACATATGAAACGACACAAAATACTTTGTGCTGCCCGAAGGGTTATACAGCCCGAAATTACAATTGTACTGATTAGGGGTCGTATAATCCTGCTTGACAGAAACTAAACTTAGGCCTCTCGGCTTTTCATCAGAATAGAGCGGATAATCGCCCGCGCGCCTCTCGGTGTACCAGCCGTTACCGACTCTTTGACCGATAACGCCGCTCTCGAAACCATCCCACTTTAACGGTTCGGCCGGATTCTTTACCCCAAAACCGGAACCAGTGATGACAACGGAAGCATTCTGGACAAAAGATCCTGCCGCACTAGTGATTTGAGGAGCAGCAGTTTGGGCGTAGACACCCTGCTGAGGGAGAATGAATACCAAGGAAAGAATACTAAAAATAATAGCGGTATTAAACCATCGCTCCGTGGCTTTCATAGTTATCTCCTTTCAATGCAATTACATGATGCCCATACAAATTTGCTTAACACCCGTCGCTCTCTTAGACGGTTGCTTAGCGTGACGGCAATGGATCATTATTTACCGTTGTTAACAATACCCGCGCATCCACAGCGGGCAAGATCAAATTCTGAATTGTTGCCCCGGAATTCGCCACATGATCCTGGACGCCATTGATCAATCTAAATTCCTGGCCCAAATCAATGGTAGCCGGCGGCGTGCCGTAATAATTGTTATTCAAAATAACGATCCCGTGCTGAAAATCCCGCCGCCAGATATTCGGCTGCACCTGATAGGGCTCGCCTACCGGATCGCCGAGATAGCCCCTGCCGATACTGCCATTCGTGGTCGGAACCCCGGCCTGCCAGTCAACCCAGAACTCATCATACCAGAGCATGTGCCTGTACCCGATAGCCCCGTCGGTAGGAGTAGGCATATGATAGACACCCCCTAGCAGGCTGGCAACCAAACCGTAGCGAGAATAACGATAATTAGCCTGATTTGTGAGAAATATATTCCAGTTCATGTGTGGCGTTTTACTATGCATTTGCCAGTACAAAAAACTATTATCGTTGCTTGGATTTAAGAACGTGTCTAAATTCCAAACACCATTACGATGAAGCATAGACTCCCACATCTTTCCGTTATAGAGACCGTGGTGCATATCTGCATTATTACCGACGACTAAAACATCCTGCCCCAATTTAGCCCTCGTTAATTCCATTAATCTTTGCAGGCCGTTGCCCCACAGAGACCTGACCTCGGCAAAAACGCCAGAGTCATTGAGATCTTCATCGACCCCGTCTAAATCATAATCCATAGGCTGGGTAAATGTATGATGGGCATAATCATATAAGAACCAGAAGGTGGTGTCCGGCCCATCATAGCCAATACCATCCCAATCCCCTTTGGCAATCGCATTTTTTTCCAAGTGATCCGTCAATGCTTCCGAAAAGGGTACGGCGGGATTAAGGTTATAATTCAACTGATTCGGGTAATACAGGTTAATGGCGTATTCCCCCGCGACATTGTGCAAACGCCAGCTGTCTTGCAACTGTTCCGCCAAATCCGCACTCGCGATGTCGCTGACACCATAAAGCGTATTGGATAACGCATACTGGTACATCACCAATAAGATATTGGGATTGGCCTCCCTAATCTGACGCAAGACCAAAGACCGGTTAAGATTATTATTGCTCGGCAATACGTAGTCATACCGGGCAATATCGCTGGCTTCCGTCGGAGCTATGACGTTACCCGTGAAATATAAAGCAAGTTTCGGATAATTATTATTGACCGGGGGCAAAACACGTAAACGACGATACCAAGCATAATCATCGCCATTGTCACTGGCTCGGCATTTGATATAAAAATCATAGGAAGGAATCGTACTCCCGACCGGCTGTTGGATCGTGTGCGTAAAGCCATCGCTCGTCCGGACCTTTCGGGGTAAATGCGCGTAGACATCGGCCTCGCTGCCATAGGCACAATGCATCGAGGATTCCGTGGTAAAACTAAGCTCGATACTATCTGTGTTCGCAATCACATAGCCATCGGGTCTCGTGACATTTATCTTGGGCCTCTGGACCAAAGCCCCATCCTCAAAAACCCTCGCATTCCTAGTAACCGCCACCTCAAGAACATCCCCCGCACTCTTTGGGCCGGCATAATAGAGATCATTCGGAGAAAACGGAACCCCTCGGATATAGTTCTCCCTGATCTCCTCACTGCTGAGTGCCTTGTTCAGGATCCTGAATTCATCCACCACGGCATTCGCATTACCGATGACCAGATTGCCGTTCGCCGGGGCAAAATTAAAATCGTTAAAATGATTCTGGGAGATCTTAAAACCGTTTAGATAAAGACTGGACTTGTTCTCAGTCTTGGAATACGTCATGGACAGCAGCATAGGTTTATTGATCGGCACATTGTTATGCATCGTATTGATCTGGACAGCACCCCCCCAGGTCGGATCCACAAAACCTTTGTGAACCGTAAATAAAAGGATCCCTTCGGCCGTTTTGATATTCATCATAAACAATTCGCCGGTTACCGGGTTTCGATACCGAAATATGTAAGGATCACCCGTATTGGCATCATAAACACTGCTGGTGAGAGGCTGTCTGAGAGTTAGCCAAAGTTCAACCGTCCCTTCATCAAAATCTAAATTATCGTTAACGGCATACTGGGCCTTGCCGCTCATGCCCGTTCCAAATTTTCCCGGCTCAAAATTAATATTCTCCGCTGCCACCTCGCACTCGCCGTCAGCCGTGTTCAAATTGCCGTCAAAATGAGCCAAAAATGTGGTAGAGGTTGTACCCGATTCGACCGGAACGCCGTTTAACCTCCATTCATAAGGAACTCCTGCGGGCAGAAAAGTCTGCGCGAGCACGATTTTATCTTCATAGGGTTTCTGAAGCGCTAAGATGAGAGTAGACATGATACCGCCTGGAATCACGACAGGTTCTACCGTTGGTTCTAGGGGTAAATCGTCAACGGATCCAAGATTGAGAGACGTAAGATCGGGTGTTTCTTCGAATATGGGGTCGCCGGAGGGTATTGGTTCGGCATTAACAGTTATCGGTTCTGCATCGATAGGCGCTGGTTGGACATCAACAGGTATTGGGTCTATGTCGAGAAGAGGAGCAACGTACGGCTGGCTTATGCCGTCAGAATAATCTTTTGCATCACCCGTATAAATTTTTTCTTCCGCAGAAGAAACCAGATCATGGCTTTGGGAATTCGGCGATCCGGACGCAAAATTGCCTGCAAAAGAACCGTCCCGGCGAGCGCCGTTGACAAACCCATAGTTATAACTCCTGCGGAGAAACGATTCCGAAGACGATGATTTGTGTGACTTTAAATGACGCGACTTGACTAATTCGGAGCCCCCATTCTGAGCAAAAGTATTATCTTGCAATACAGTCAAAATAAAGACGGCGGTGAGACCCAAACCGAAACGCAGAAAATGATGGAATGTATAATATCTTTTCATGTCTTTACCCTCCTAAGAAATTGGGGAGGGCCTTTATTAAGAAAGGCCTATTCCCGGTTACCAAATAAAAAGAGGAATAAGCCGTGAGCCATTTGTTATTTTGATTCGGCAGTCAGGCTATCCTCTTTTTTAAGGACCCTCTAACTTTGCGCACCGCCCTTACGGACAGATTGCCTTTATCGTCAAAACATGATTTCTTTAATTATCTATTTAAAAGTATAGCACTGATTTAGGGGGAAACAAGGCAGGGAGACATGCTACCGGGAAGCGTTTTCCTGGAGAGATCATCTTTGAATATTTAACCTTCGATGACAAGCGTCAAGAGTCAAGATTACACCTGAAAACACAGAGCAATAAATTGAATTATTTTAAGTTACTGCTGGATAGATAGCAAAGACCTCGCAATCGGGCTGAAAAAACAATCCGATCAATTCGGAACATCTGACCCCTATTACTGATAAAGATTCTCCGCTAACAACAAGGGAACAGCCGGGAAGGTTACGGCAGGAAATTATTTTGTTCCTAAGGCTGACGCGAATGAATTCTGCGCCGTTACGGCTTAGGCGCGGGATCCCCTGGGGCAGTCTGCATTAATTTCTGCAAAATCGCCAACGAGGTCTTAAACCCGGTTTCATCTCTTTGTTTCTCAAAGACCTCAACGCTCTTTTTAACGGCATCAATGGCTTCCGGCCTTTTGCCCTGGAGATCATAACAACCGCCCAGCATCAGATAGGCCTGGCCGTTATTGGGATCAATGCTTGCAACGGATTTGAAATTCTCTATAGCCTTGTCATAATTAGCCATTTGCATATACATTTGCCCCAAGACAAAATAGGCCCTGACATCATTAGGATTAATGACAACCGCCTGGTTAAAAGCCCCCATGGCATTAACCACATCCCCTTTAGCTAAATATTTTGCCCCGATTTCAACAAGATCGGTTTTTACCGCCGGCGCCTGGGGAGCAGACGCGGTATCTGTCTTTTCGGCGGGCTGACGAGAACCGCAACCTGCGAGCCACACAACAGCCATCAATACATAAATCATTCTTTTCATTTTGTTTTCCTTTGTAGGTAGGTTTAGGAAAGCATTTTATCCCTAAGAGGCGCAATTTTCAATATAAAAATAAACGCGCCCGTTATTGCCGTTTCGGCCTAAATTCGATACCGGTTTAATGTTAATTGAAATTCTTATTGTTTAAGAAACCTTGACTCGATACAATATAGATTGAGATGAAGAAAACACTATTAATACTCTTTTGTTTTGTCTTTTTTGGCACTGCCTGCGAAAAAAACTCTCCCATAACAACAATCGACAGTGAAATGGAAACCATGCGCGAAGGCGGATTTGAGTTTGAACATCCCAGCGACTGGAAAATTTCCGGGATCGAAGATGCCACAGCCACCGAGAAAAAGAAAGCCTCCTATCATTTTACCCATCCTAAAAATAAAATCTGCCGCGTCAGCATCGAAATATACAACCTCAAGGATTTAAGCCCGGAGCAACTCAATAAAATGATCGCGATGAAAGCCCGGGAATTAAAAGAGAATTTTGCCAAGGCCGGTTATGCAAACTTCTCTTTTGAGACTTCCTCAACAGGAATGATCAGCAGAAAACCGGCCACGCGACTGACCGCCAGCGGCGTTAAAGACGGGGTCACCCGAAAAATCGTGATGGACATGATGATTTACAAGAATTCTTTTTATGCCATTTCCTACCAGTGGCTTGATAGCTGGAGCAAGAGAATCGAATCCAGGCTTGCCGAAATAGCCGCTACGTTTCACATCCTCTAATAAATAACTGAAGTCAAGAAAACAGGGTTTACGACGGGGATTCTTTGTTTTCCGGCCCGGCCGGTTTAGGCAAAATCAAGGAAGCAATAATTGAAACGGAAAGAGTAGCAACCACCACCATGAGAGCCACTGCGACGGGTATGTGATAAAAATCACCTATGAGCATCTTCACGCCCACAAAAACAAGAATAGCGCAAAGCCCGTAATTAAGATAATGAAAAAGCTGCATGATCCGCGCCAAGACAAAATAGAGCGCGCGTAACCCCAAGATCGCAAAGACGTTCGAGGTGTAAACGATAAAAGGATCCCGGGTAATCGCCAGAATGGCGGGAATCGAGTCAACGGCAAAAATAAGATCCGTCGTTTCAATCGTCAAGAGAACGATAAAAAGCGGCGTAGCAAACCACACCCCTTCTTTTTTGGCAAAGAAACTACTTCCTTCATAATCCCGGGTGACGGGGAAAAACCGTCTAAAGATTTTAAGAACAGGATTTCTTTCGGGGTGGATTTCTTTGTCTTTTTGCGACAGCATTTTAAAACCGGCCATGATCAGCAGGGCCCCAAAAAGATAAATGATCCAGTGGAATTTATCAATCAGGGCTACGCCGGCAAATATAAAAATACCTCTCATGACCTGGGCGCCGAGTATGCCCCAGAATAAAATCTTATGCTGGTACTGTGAAGGAACCTTAAAGTAGGAAAAAATAAGAATAAAAACAAAAAGATTATCAACGCTTAAAGATTGTTCGATGATATAACCGGTCAGAAATTCCAGGGCCGGCTTGGGGCCTTTATAGAAATAAATCCCTAAGTTAAAAAGAAGCGCCAGGGCAATCCAGGCAAAGCTCCAGGCAAGGGCCTCTTTCATCGAAACCACATGGGCCCGGCGATGAAAGACAGCCTGGTCTAAAATAAGCATAGCCACAACAAAAAGATTAAACCAGATCAACCAGGAAATTTGACCGGACATAAAAACCTTTCTTTTTTAGTAGCCGGCGATTCGCCTTTTCGGCGAATCGCCGATATAAATCGGGTCAGAGAGTAATTTTCAACCCGTAATTAATCGGGGAGGAGAGATTTGCCCGCCTCGTCCGCCAAATTGTGAAACAATTTGGCGCACGGGCGAGGTCTCGCCCCGCTTTGCGGGGCGGAAACTCTCAACCCTAAATTAATCGGGGAGCCGGGATTTGAACCCGGGACCTCTTGCTCCCAAAGCAAGCACGCTAGCCAACTGCACCTGACTTCCTCTAAACTTAAAGAACTTCTATTGAGAAAAGTCAGGTGCTGCCCCAACTTTCCACTAATCCTGTTTAGAAGAAGTTGGGACTGCACCGGCTTCTTCTAAAATAGAATCTTAAGGATGGCCGGGCTGCACTTGTTTCTTCTGAACGTAGATCTTTTTATTCTAAGGAAAACAAGTGCTGCACCATCCTAAAAAAGTCGGGGCGGACAGATTTGAACTGTCGACCTTCTGCTCCCAAAGCAGACGCGCTAGCCAAGCTGCGCTACGCCCCGAAAACGTAAATTCTTTTCAGGAATTGGGCTTAGTATAGCATGGGGCATATCGTTGCGCAATACCTGACGGCAAGGATCCCCTCAAAAGACATTCTATTGATGATTTAAAACGCATACGCTATAATACCTCTCCATGAAACGCGCTATACAGATAACTGCCAGTATCCTCCTCGTTCTCCTTTTAGCCGGGGCCGGCACCCTTTTCTATATCAACAAGGCAGTTGTGCCGGTTACGATTAAGAAAGTTTTTGCAGAGAAAACCAAAGAAATGCTCGGCCGCAACCTTAGCATTTCTTCGGCCAAATTTTCCATCTTGAAAGGCTTCATCCTAAAAGATATCGTCATTTTCGAACAAGACTCGAAAACGCCTTTTATCCACATTGACAGTATTCGCTTTAACATTCTCTATTTTCCTATTTTTAAAGAAAAAAAAGTCATCATCCCCTCCATCACAATCGAAAAGCCGATTGTAACCATAACCCGACGGCTGGATAATACCTGGAATTTTGACGATGCCATCATAAAGCTCACGGCTCCGCGAAACGAAAAAAATCCCTTCGCTGTCTTCATCGGCAACATTCTTGTCAACAGAGGAAAGATCCATTTTGCCGACCAGCTCAGCAACCCCGGGATCTCCCAAACCATTGAAGACATCAGCCTTAAGGCAGGGTTATCCCTGCCGAAAAGCGCTAAGTTTTCGGCAGATGCCAAGATCGCCGATTCCCCCAAGCCTTCGGCCATACACACCGAGGGCAACTATGATTTTGTCTCAAAGACTTTAATCGCCCGCATTAATCTCGGTGAAGCAGTATTGACTAAATATGCCCAAGCCTACTATCAATCTCCCGATATCTATATTGAAAATGTCGCCTTGAAATCGGCCGATATTGTGCTGACCGTAACCGGCGATAAAATCGAAGCTCAAAACAATATCGACTTTAACCGCCTGGATATCCGAGTCGGCCCCGACAAAAAGATCTCAGGAAATCCTTTGCTTGATGTTGCCGTCCGCTACGACCCTTCCGCACAAACAAAGTTATCCTACGAAGGGTTTGTTGATGCGCGCTCCGTTGCCGTAACCGGCATCCCCTATGCCGGGCAGGTAAAAGACGTCGCCGGCAAGATTTATTTTAAACCCGATGAAATTAAAAGCGAATCACTTACTCTTACCGTCGGCACGGCCAAAATCCAAGCATCGGGGATGATAACCGATTTTAAGAATCCTGCCGCCGATATCCGCGCTGCTTCCCGCATTGATCTGGCAACCTTGCAAACACTTTTTCCCTCACTATTCGAGAACACAAAAATAAAACAATTAAGCGGACAAGCGTCTGTGGCCGTTGACTACAAAGGGCCGCTTGTCCCCTTTCAAATAGCACAGTTGAATGCATCGGCAGACATCAGCAATGCAGCACTGACAACCGAGCAGATACCGGCCCCTCTCACAAAGATCTCCGGAAAAATCCAACACGCCTCGGATTCAATTACCTTTAGAGATTTTGTCTTTTCCTTAAGCGATACCGCGATACAATTATCGGGAACGCTCACCGGCCTTAACCAGCCCGTGGCTGACATCCGTGCTTCCTCCGACGTTGATCTCCAGGCCATAAGCCTTATTTTCCCGGATATCTTTAACAAAGCGCCGATTGAAAATTTAAGCGGCCGCAGCAAAGTGGACCTTCAATACAAAGGCCCTTTAGCTACTCCCCAACAGGCCAAATTCGCTCTAACCGCCTTACTGAACAGCGTTAATCTTGATTTAAAAAACCCCGCCGCCAAATTATCCGGCATCTCCGGAAAAGTTGAATACACGCCCAACAACGTCTCCTGGGAAAAGTTGGAACTGAATTTTAATAACACCGTTTACACGACCAACGGAACTTTAGCCAACTTTTCTTCACCTATCGTCATGACAACGATCGAGGCAGTCGTCATGTCCCCTGATGCCAATTTGAAAACCAAGCTTAATATCTCACAAAATTACAAAAAGTTTGAAGTCGCTTATTTAAAAGGACGCTATCTCGGTTCTGACTTCGATTTAAGCGGCGATGTTGATTTACCGGAAAATAGCGACCCCCTCTTTAGCCTGGCCGGTAAACTGTCGTTTGATCTAAAGAATTTGGGGTTAATCCCCGCCATTCCGGCTGAAACTATTAAAAACCTCAAACCCGCCGGCATCATTACCGCCGAGGGTTCGGTAAAAAGCATCGGATCGTTAAAAGATTGGCCAAAATGGCAGATTTTGCTTAACGCCACGAGCCCTGAGATTATTTTAAACGGCTACCGCCTAAAAGAGAATTCTCTAAACTACACTCAGGACTTAGAGCAGGGCGGCTGGCTGGAAATGGCATCCCTTTTTTACAACGGGCCGCTAAAAATCACAGCGCGCACAACCCCCTCCCAAAACAGCATACCTTATACGTTAACAGCCAATCTGGAAAAAACCGATTTAAGCCAATTAAAGGCTGACACCGTCTTTAAAGATAAAGATATTAGCGGGTATCTGGCGGCAACCCTATCAGCCCGGGGGTTATTGGATAATATACGCGGCATTGAAGGCGAAGGCGCCATTTTGATTAAAGAAGGAAGGCTTTGGCAGCTGGACCTTTTTAAAGGCCTGGCTAAATTTTTGGTTATCCCGGAATTTGACAGTATTATCGTCAAAAGTGCCGCGGGGGATTTCACGATTGCCGACGAACGCGTTTCAACAAGCAATTTTGAGCTGGGAAGCGATTCTGTTATCCTGATGTGCGCCGGCTATGTCGATTTTGACACCAATCTTAATTTTGATATTGCGGCCCAATTTAGCGAAGAGACCATTGCCCAGTCTCCGTCGTTAAAAAAGACTGTCACCGCATTTCTAACCCAAACCGGCGACTATATCACCGTTAAATTAACCGGCACACTTTCAAATCCGAAGTATTCGGTCGTTCCCCTCTCCGTCAATCTCTTTAAAAAAGCCACAGGCATCCTGCAGGGAATTTTCAGTAAATAATTTGAATCTAAATAGAGGATATTCTTTAGAAGGAATTACTTTTTGCCGGCGAGATATTTCTTAAGGACTTTCTTAAATTTGGCAAGTGCCTTGGCACGGTGGCTGATTTTGGCTTTAATAACCGGGTCAAGCTCTCCAAAAGTCTTTTTATAGCGAGGAATTAAAAAAAGCGGGTCATACCCAAAACCGTTGCTGCCTTTTAATTTCAAGTCAATAACTCCAGAGCAACTCCCTTCCACCACATCAATGATTCCTTGGGCGTCCACCAGAGCGACACTGCAGCGGTAACGCGCCTGGCGCTTCTTTAAAGGCACGCCGCGCAATAGCCGCAATAATTTCTGATTATTTTTTGGGTCCGTCGCGTCAGGGCCGGAAAACCGAGCCGAATAAATGCCGGGTTCGTTTCTTAGGGCTTTGACTTGCAATCCCGAATCTTCGCCCAGAGTAAGCTTTTTTGTGTAGAGCGCGATCGTCGCCGCTTTTTTAAGGGCGTTTTCTTTAAAGGTCTTGCCGTCTTCATCGATTGTCGGCATACCGGAATAATCAGCCAGAGAAGTGACCTTTATGTCAAAATCCTTTAAAAGATCTTTGATTTCTTCTAACTTCTTTTTATTGCGTGTGGCGACGAGAAGTTCTGTCATTATCTAATTTCCAGTCATTATTTTAAGGGGAGCGCTTCATAATCCCGTTTTACTGGGGACATTGCGCGAACTTGCAATCAGGCGGAACCCTGCCCACAGAACTGCCATCGGGACACAATTTAGCCTCTGCCGTGCACAAGACCTGTTTTTCCGCTTCTTTCCACCAGCCTCGTTTCTTCTCCATCGCCTCTTGGTGGAGTTTCTGGAACAATGCCGCATATTTTATATTTGCACCGCTAGTCATGGGCTCAGCGTAGCCCGCTTTGATCATTGTAGAATTAACAAAAATGTAGGCATCTTCTCCAAATTTATAATCATACATTATGTTGGGCAGCACGTCACAGTGCGAGCATACCAACACATCTACATATGCCAACAATCTCCCGTTGGCATCTCTTTTTTCAACATCAAACTCCAGCCTTACCTTTTTATTCTCGACGAGACTCTTAAGAAAGCTCATCGCCTCCTGCCCCTGCGGTAGCCGCATATATATTTCGGGATAATCAATGCCGATTAATTGCACTTTCTCGCCGTTTTCAAGTTCGAGCGTTTCCAGCCCCAAAACTCTCTTTACCGTAACATTGGAATAGATATCCGCTGATAACGGCGTTGCCCGGGTGACCGCATCCTGGGCAAAGAGCGGCGCGGCGAAAGTCAAAAAAAAGGCAAGCGCCAAAAGATTGACGCCGCCGGTGATATGCCCCATCTCATTCTTGTGAAAAAACATATGCTTCTTTATTTTATACTCCGCGCGCCCGGAAGAACCGCCTGGGTCACCTTGGGCAAATGGCCGTACATCTTCTTATAAAGCTCATTGTATTTATCTTTGCCGCCAACCAGCGAGCAGGTCAAAGGCATAACACGCTTGGCCTCTTTGCTCATAGCGCGAGCAACATTCTGGATATCCCATTGCGCGTGCGCGTCTTCTCTAAGACGCGACACATGGCAAAGCTCGCGCGCGTTTAACCGCAAAAGGACACGGCGCCGATGGGCATTGGTCAAAACGTACGGCGCAGCTAGCGGAATTTCTTTTTGGATGGCCTTATAAACTTTATTTGTCTCGTCGATAATCTCCTTAAAATGTGCCTCCATGCCGATTTCTTTGATGGAATCCGGAATAGTAACGCCTAAATTGATATCATAGGGTTGCGTGGTTAAGGTCATAAGCCGGTGGCGTTTAAGCTGCCCAAAACAGGCAGCGGACAATACAACATTAAAGGTAAGATTAGCGTACTCAAATTCTCTAAGCATCGAATCATAAAATTGCATATTTTGGAGAGCAGTTTCAAATAATTTCTTCTTTTTGGTTAAAGAAAGTTTCTTGGCAATCGACCGGCACTCTTTATAGCTCCGATTGGTTGAAGCATGGAGCAGCGACGCAGCAACAATTGTATCAGCGTCTTGTGTATATTCGACCAGCTCGACTTCTTTGCCTTTTCTCTTGCCGGCAGATTTACCCGTAATACTGCCGGCAAGTTCCCGTAATTGCGGATAGGTCTTGGCGTCGCGGTCATTGGCTTCGTGGAATATAACAATGGACGGCGCGACTTCAGAAATCTGTTCGAAGAGCATTCTCCCTAAGGCCTGGACTTCAGCCAATGGGTGCGACGCGAACCGCCTTAGCAGTAATTCGAAATTGCGGGCGTTAACGGTCATTCCGACCTGTGATTCGGTTGCCAGCGCCGTGATATAGCGCGCGTCTTCCTTGGCCCAACCTTCCAGAAGATTATGATTCTTGGGATCTTGGGCAAGGTCAGCATGTTTTTTAAAGACATGCTCTTTGAGCTGCGCAAAAAACTTATGGTAGGCCCCATTTTGTTGCCGGATAACATCAATAAAAGCATTTTCCAGGCGGGTCCCTTTGATTTCTTGGGGGATGACAAAATCTTTATCCAGTGTGATATAGCGTTGGGACTTTTCCGTATAGGAACACAAACGGAATTTTTCCACCTCTTCCATGCACAAACGCGAGACACCTAAGATGTCCAGGTTAAACACCGCGTGCTCGGCCACAGAATGATGCCCCATCTGGAAGATAATGGTTTTATTCGATTTGCGGGCACGCTCCACTTCGCCGCGGGAATCTTTACGTAATTCATTGATGGGCCGCGGGTCGCGGCTGATACGGGCATAGGCCGCCGAGAGGACTTCGGGTGTTACATCCACGCGCTTTTCTCCGCGTTCCTGCAATTCCTTAAGAACCGATGTGTCAACATTGTATCCGGCTAAATAAACTTTCATGCGTATCCTTTTTTAGGCGACTATCCTTTTTTCTAATTTAATCTAGATCTTTAACCCCTCCAGAGACTTCTTTTGTATCTCAATCAATTCTCCTATGCCGTCTTTGGCTAAGGAAATCAAACTGTCCATCTGCTTTTTAGAAAAAGTTCTTCCCTCAGCAGTGCCTTGGATCTCGACAAACTCACTGTTGCCCAGCATCACCACATTCATATCCACGTCAGCCTTGGAATCTTCTTCATAGGTCAAATCCAAAAGGAATTCTTTGTCCTTGATCCCGACACTCACCGCCGCCACAAAATCCGTGATCGGCATTTGGGTTATCAGGCTTTCCTTTTTTATCTTAAGAATCGCATCTGCCAAGGCAATAAACCCGCCGGTAATCGAGGCTGTCCTGGTGCCGCCGTCCGCCTGCAAGACATCACAATCGATTTTAACAGTGCGCTCGCCGAGTTTATTCATATCAACGACACTGCGCAGCGCCCGGCCGATGAGCCGCTGAATCTCAAAAGTGCGGCCGGAATTTTTGTCGCGCTGCACCCGGGTCTTGCAACTTCGCGGCAGCATGCCGTATTCCGCCGTGACCCAGCCGGTGCCGGTATTTTTTAAAAAGGGCGGGACATTTTCCTCAACAGTAGCCGTGCACATAACCCTGGTATCACCGAATTCAATCAGGCAAGAGCCTTCGGCGTATTTGGAACAGTTTTTTGTCACCTTGATTTTTCGTAACTTATCCGGCGAACGGCCGTCTTGTCGCGTCATAAAATATTCCTTTCCGGGAAAATCGTTAGCAAACTTTTAACACCAATTTCAAGCCTTAGCCTGCGGGTACTCGGCCGACACTGTCGTTTGTATCCCGCCGCGGGGATTCATAACTGCCTCCACCTTCATCCAGCGCGGATTGCAGGCTTCAAGCAAGTCATCGAGTATTTTATTAACCAGATGCTCGTGAAATATCCCGACATCACGGTAGAAAATAAGGTAGAGCTTAAACGATTTTAATTCAATGCAGACTTTTGAGGGCCGGTAGCAGACCTTAATCGTCGCAAAATCCGGCAGACCTGTCTTGGGGCACACACAGGTAAATTCATTTGTCTCTATATCCACGACATAGTCCCGGTCAGGGTATTTATTTTCCCAAACCTCTATTATAGGAGTTTTAAGATTGCGGATATTGCCCTGTAGGTTTTCGTATGTCTTTTTATTTTTCATCGCTCACCTTAAGTTCATTAGCTTGTGCATCTGGGGTAGAATTCTAACATTATTAAGGTATTTAAGACAATCTTTTTGAAAGGCAATGCATTTTTCGAGCATACGGCCATTCATCTGAAAATAATTGGGCTGCAGGATAAATTCCAGCTTGCGGTCTTCCCGGGATACCAGCCGTGCGGCTTGGATCATGTCCTTCTTAGCCGTATCGCGGGCAATAACCGCCTTGATAAAAACATCGCGCCTGGATGCAACTCTTAGAAATTGCGCATGCTCCCTCCAAAACGGCCGGCACTTAGCCGAAGTGGGAAGTTTAATATCCATCGCGACAATATCAATGCTTTTAATGATACTTTTAAGCTCTCTATAAAAAAAACCGTTTGTATCCAGATAAACCTTGATGCCCGCCTTCTTAAGAAGCGGCAAGAATTCCTTTAAGAATTCTGTCTGCACCAGCGGTTCGCCGCCGGTTAAGCTGACCGAATGGCAATTTTTATAAAGCCGTTTGACCCGGAGAAAAAGTTCCCGCGCAGAATATTCGCTGAAGCGGCCTTTTTTGTCGCCCCTTGACTGCAATGTGTCACACCAGTCACAGGCCAAATTACAACCGTAAAAACGGACAAAGACCTGACGGACACCCGCGTATTTCCCCTCACCCTGGACAGATTGAAAAATCTCGGAAATCTTCGCTTTCATCACTGAATCACCGCGAGCAACGGATCTTTTATCCCAAGCTGGTCAAAACCTTTTTTACGCAAAATACAGCTGTCGCACCGGCCACAAGGGGTTTCCCCGCCCCGGTAACAAGACCAGGTCATCTGATAGGGAACTTTGAGGCTTAAGCCAAGTTTAATAATCTGGGATTTGTCCTTACGGATAAGCGGCGTTTTTATTTCAATGGTTTTGCCTTCCACGCCCGCCTTGATACCTTTGGCAAGAACCTGTCGAAAGGCCTTAAAAAATTCCGGGCGGCAATCGGGATAACCCGAATAATCTCTGATATTGGCGCCGATAAAAATCGCTTGGGCACCCACCGCCTCGGCGTAGGAAGCCGCGAAACTTAAGAAAATAATATTGCGGGCCGGAACGTAGGTCGCGGGAATCTTATTTTTAAGTATTTTGACAAGGTTCCGGTTTTGGGGCAGGGATATATTCTTGTCCAATAAAGCCGACCCTTTCCAGGGGAGATTGATTTTCAGCACCGTATAAACACAACCAATCTCGCGTGCTATTTTTTGAGCCACCTTTATTTCTTTTCGGTGGCGCTGACCGTAATCAAAAATAAGCGCGAAAACCTTATAGCCCTGCGCCCGGGCAAAAAAAAGCGCCGTCGTCGAATCTAACCCGCCGGATAATAAAACAACCGCCCGCTTATTATTCATAGTAAGTGATGCTGGACGTGTCCGATTCCCAAACCGTGACCCTTTTCATTTTCAAAGGACGGCATTTTTTGGAGAATTCGTTAAAGATATATTTGGCCAAATGTTCCGTGGTGGGATTAACCTTCTTAAAATAAGGCAAATGATTTAAATGCACATGGTCCAGCTTCTCGAGAAAAGCCTTGAACTGTTTTTTGATAACGGCAAAATCAACCACCATCCCAATCTTGTTTAAACGCTCGCCGGTAAATACCGCTTCCACCTTCCAGGTATGGCCGTGGAGTTTCTTGCATTTGCCTTTGTAATCAGGCAAATAGTGCGAGGCGGCAAAATCGCTTTTTATAGAAAGTTCATACATCGCTGGACCTTTTGACATTACGGATATCATATCCTAAAAACCGTTTGGCTAATTTACGAAAATGTTTTGGCTGGTCGCTGACCCAGAACAGGTGTTTTGGAGAATGTCTTCTGTTGTTTTCTAAGCCGGTTTCTTTTAAAAGCTTCTTAACCTCGCTGGCGACTTCTTTGGCCGAATCAACCAAGGTAACCTTGTTTCCTAAAACCTTTTGGATAACGGATCGTAAAAGCGGGTAATGGGTGCAGCCTAAGATGACCGTATCCGCCCTCGAGGCAACAATGGGTTTCAAATATTCCCGTGCCACAGAGAAGGTCACATCATTATTAAACCATCCCTCTTCAGCCAAAGGAACAAACAAGGGGCAAGCCTGAGATGCCACCCGAATGGAGTGATTTAATTTCTTTATCCCCTTGGCATAGGCCTCGCTATTGATCGTCGCGGAAGTGGCGATAACGCCGATTTTTTTATTTTTTGTCACTCGAACCGCTTTTTTGACACCGGGCTCGATAACACCGATAATGGGAATCCGAAACGATTGTTTTAAAAGCGGCAAGGCCAGGCTGGAAGAAGTATTGCAGGCAATAACCACCATCTTGACTTTGTTCTTAATCAGAAATAAAACATTTTCCATTGAAAACCGGACAATGGCTTCTTTGGACTTCGTCCCGTACGGGACGCGGGCGGTATCGCCGAAATAAACAATTTTCTCATACGGCAGCTGCCGCATCAGTTCTTTAACAGCCGTTAATCCGCCTAAACCGGAATCAAATACACCGATAGCATTTTCTTTATTGTCGAGCACAAGCGTCTCCGTTAAAAAATATTTTAGAAGATCGTCAATCGTTGGATTTGTTTTCTATCGGCTGGCATAACCGACAAAACCTTCCGCTAAACTGTCGGCTATCTTTTGTCGGTAGGAACTTGACTTTAACAGATCTCCTTCTTGCCTATTGGAAAGAAAACCAACCTCAACCAAGACCGCGGGGATAACGGTATTACGCAGCACCACATAACGCGCGGATTTGCTGCCGCGGTTTTTTGAATTAATCGCATCCGCCGTATTGCGGGTAATATATTCCGCCAGCCGGCTGCTCTCGGCCTGCTTGTAAGCAGCCATCATCGACGACACAATACCCTCAAGAGCCGAATCATTTTTCTGCATAGAAAAATGGTTAAAGGCCATTTTGTAATTTTTGTTCATCTCCACGTCATACGGGGAAACCTCATCAGCCCCTTTAAGATAATAGACCTCGAATCCGCTGGCACTCCTGGCCCGGCTGGCATTGGCGTGAATACTGATAAACAGATCCGCCCCCGACCGGGCAGCTATCCGGGGACGCTCTTCCAGAGAAAGAAAAGTATCGCCGTCCCGGGTCATAATAACTTTAATGCCTTTCCCTTCAAGTTCCTGCTTTAAGCGTTTAGCAATATCCAAAACAACTTCTTTTTCTTTTAATCCGTCCCGTCCGATAGCCCCGGGGTCCTGGCCGCCGTGGCCCGGGTCGATAACAACCGCACGGAATTTCTTGAGCGTGTAATCAAATTTTTGCGTCAAGCGGTCAATCACCTTGTGCTTAAAATCCGGCGGGACAAGAATCGTGCCCCGGTCCATCTTTAATGGAGCGCTTAATTTTATTTTTTCATCCCCCATGACAATAAGGTCGCTGCCGGCCATCGCCTTGGCCTTAAGACCCTGACGGGTCAACGTAACCACTTGACTCACGCTGTCCCATTCCCATTGAACGTCGTAGCGCTGGCATAAGTCCTTAAGGACGGCTTCTTCGGGCGAGACAGAAATCGGGGCAGTGGCGCAGCCGTAAACCGATAGCGCTAAGATAATCAACAGCGCTATTTTTATTCTACCTTTCGGAAAATTTGATGGATTATAATTTCTCATTTTGCTGTAGAAGAACACCCCGACGCGCCGCCTACTTTCCCCTGGGAAAGACAGTTGACTACCGACGTGTCCGCCTGGACATCTCCGGTCATAATTTCAGGGGTTAAAAAGATAACCAATTCCGTTTTCTTCACTTGCCTGTCTTTGTTGCGGAAGGCAAAACCCAAAAGCGGCAAATCGCCCAAGAGCGGAACCTTGTTAATCGTTTCAACTTTTTCGTCTTTGATTAATCCGCCGATGACAATCGTAACGCCGTTTTTGACCATCACCACCGTCTCGGCTTGCGAAGTTTCCACGATAGGAATCTTATTATTCTGACTGGTCGGGAGATAGCTGGTTACGGAACTGACCTCGGGCTTTATCTTCATCGTGATAAAGTTGTCCTTGTGGATCGTCGGGGTAACGTATAGTTTTACCCCTACGTCGATAAAATTCACGCTTTCGGCAGTGGTCGCCGGCCCCGTCGCCGGTGTCGTGGTCGTGCTCGTAACATACGGCTCGGTGGAACCGACGAGAATTTTTGCCTCCTGATTGTTGATAGCGGTAATATGCGGACTGGCGAGAATATTGGTGACCCCGACAATATCCAACGCCTCCAACAAAACAGTATAGTCGTCCTGAGAGAGAGTGCCGATACTCAGCTTCCCTCTTTTGTCGCTGGTTCCCAGGATATTAAAATCACCGGTCAAATCCAGTTTGTGAAAATTATTAACAATAGCCTCCCAGTTAACCCCCATTTTATATTGGTCTTTTAAAACAATCTGTGCAATTTTTGCCTTGATCAAAACCTCTTCATGCCTGGTATCAAAAGCCTTAACGATATTTTCAATCTGCTCGAGCTTTTGGGGAGTATCGGTAACAACGATTCTGTTGGAACGCACATCAAACTTGATGCTGCCGACATTCTTTGTCAACACCTCGGTTATTTTCTTGGAAAGGTCCTCGGCCTGAGAATAACTAAGCTCAAACATCTTGGTCTTTATCGGCACATCGATTTCTTTAACCAGCATTTCCATGGCCTCTATCTTCTCGGGAGTCTCCATCAAGACAACAGTATTTGATTTATCATCGGCAATAACCTTACCGATAATACTTTTCATCTGGGTCAAAAGAAGCAAAACATCCGCCGCATTGGCGTTTTTAAGCTGGATGATTTTTATCTGGGTCTTTTCTCCGAATTTACGCCCATAGGTCAGCTCATAGTCCTTCCCTGTCATCACTTTTAGAATCCCACCTTCTTCTACATAGGCCATATTGTTTGATTCCAGAATAATGCGCAGTGCGTCGCGGACATCCACATCTTTCAGGTAGATTGTAATTTTTCCCCGGATATCCTGCCCGGCTACGATATTAAGGCCGCTTTTCTTGGAGATTAATTTTAAAACATCCGCGATCTCCATATCCTTTAATTCCAGAACATCAATAATCGATTGAGGTTTTGACGGCCCCACCTGCGCCTGATCAGAAGGCAGCAGGACATCCTGCGCCTGAGGCTGAGGTGCCGGGGCTTGGGTTTCCCCAACTTCTGCTGCGGCCTGCGGATACGGCACCGCCAGCATTTCTTCCTTTGCCGTTTCTACGACAACAGGGGCGGGAAGCATGGGTGCACCCGCATTCCGGTTAATGATTTTTCCTTCGGCAGGGCGCGGCATTTCTTCCGGAATAGAATTTTGGCCTTCGGAAACAACACCCGGCTCCTGTTCCAGCGTATCCAGAGCTTGGTCAACGGTAGAACGGTATTCGTTGCCCTGCTGCGCACAGGATTCATAACAAAAAGCCGTAACCGCCGCCAAAAAAATTCCCGCAAAAACAACTGTTCTTTTATTCATAACGCTTCCTCATAATTTTGAAAACCGTGAAAACTATTATACCAGTTTTAAGGATGGATGACATCTTTTTGAACGCGCAAAAAAATCAGGATATCAAATCATTTATACAAACAAAAGGATGCCCCTGCCCTCTTTTACCCCGATAGAGAATGAAGTTCTCTAACGGGGTTTACTGCGTCAACTCGATCCTTTGCTCAGAAAAGTTAAGAATAACCTTGCTTTCCTGGATATCCTCGACAACAGCCTCACGGATACGATCCCCCTTATGCAGGAAAAATGTCCGCTGGGCATTGGCATCCTCGATAATAGCCTGGGAATTACTATCCAAGACAATCCCCACCAGCCGTAAATTCTTCGTCAATTCAGAACCCGCCTCTGGGGCCTTGGCATCACCCATAGTCCTTTTATACACCGGAGACTGAAAGATGTCCCGTTTCGCAATCTGTTCGGAATAATAACTGTATGGTTTTGGATTTACCGATTCAGCTGACGGAATCGCAACCTCTTCCGTCGTCCCGGCCGGCTCCTTAAAAGATTTTAAACGATCGTCCGTAATAAATAAAAATTCATAGGCAACAAATCCCAGCAAAACAAAAACAGCGACTAAAAGCAACCGGTCGGCAATCTTAAATAAAATCCCCGATTCCTTCCCAGAATCCTGTCTCTGCGCCAAACCTTTCTGTTCCGGCGCACTTTGTTTCTTCCCGGCGAGGATTTTTCCCTGGGATTGGTCTTTCTTACGGATAAGACCCAGTAATTTTTCTTCCGGAGAGACCGGTTCAACCATCGATTAACACCCCGTAAAACTAGTTTTTGTAGTTACTTCTATCAAAATCAGCGGGTGCTGCGCCCGACGAACTATTAATAATTTATGTGACAAGGCGCTAGCTCCATTTACCTTCTTCTTGAATAAGCGAACTGACTAAATCTCCGCTGACCATTTCCCGGTTTTCCATCACCAGCCGTTCCAGGCAATTATGGCAGATCAAAGCGATCTTGCGCGGATAGCCTTGGCTAAATTCATAGATCCTTTGCACCGCCTCCTGACTGAACAGGCTGCGGTCCCCGCCAAACCCGGCCTGTCGCAGACGAAAATCAATCATCTCTTTTGTCTCTTTTTCATCGAGAGGATTGATCATGTATTTCAAGCTCACCCGGTCCATAAAATTGCGGATTTTCTTGACCCTGGGCAAGAGTTCCATCTGCGACATAATAATCAGTTGCAGTAATTTATATTCGTTGGTTTCATAGTTAAGCAAAGTCCTTAGCACCTCAAGAAGAGGCTGGCTGAGCTTTTGACCCTCATCAACAAGGAGTACAACCGTCTTTTTTTCTTCAACGCCTTTCTGGAAAAGATATTTTTCAATGGCCTCCCGATGATCCATCGCCGAGCGAAAGAACGGGCTGACACCGAAGATTTTTGTCAGAGAGGATAAGAATTGGTACTCGGATTTAAAATCAGGATCCAGGACCATGTGGAATATAAAATTGTCCTCTTCCCCGCTAAAGGATTGAAGAAGAGCTCTGGACAAGGTAGTCTTGCCGGTCCCGACATCGCCCAAGACAAGGCACAAGCCTCGTCTTAAGCGTATAGAAATTTCCAGACGGCGTAAAACCGTCGTATGCTCGGGGGAATGATAAAAGAAAGTCGGGTCAGGGCTGGTAGAAAAAGGCTCTTTTTGAATATTGAGGACAGTGTAATAACTCATCGGCTTTACCGTCTCGTTAAAAACCTTGTTGCTGAAGTCAACCTTGTCCGCCTAGCTGCCCAGCGACTTTTTTAAGCGAAAACCCTTGCAAGCGCATTTCCTTGATTCGATTGAGCGTCTGTATAGTTGAATCATCAAAGTAACGGAAATTGGTCTCCGGTCCCCGGCCTATTTCTTTAAATAAGCCGAGCTTGAGGTAATATTTGAGCGTGTGTGTTGAGTAGCCGCTTACCCTGGATAGATCTTTCAGAAGGTATATATTTGTCATAGGTTTATGGTTAACTCTCTACTTGGAGAGTTAATTAGATTCTCATACGCGTAAACATCATTGTCAAGGAAATTTTGGCAAAAAAATCCTAGGCTGCGTTGTAATTCTTTTTTTATAACAGGGAACGGCCTTTAGGAAGGAATGAGTATCTTGCTTAGGGTCAGGCGGCACTTAATTTGGGCCGTGCGTATAGAGCTTTTTTCGAAATAGACTTCGTCTATGCTAAAGAAATGGGGAGAATTTTGCAGGATATACAGAAAATGGACAATCGAAACCAGCTCGCCATCCATGGTCAGGCTCACCGAGAAATTATTATAGAAATCTACTCTTTTAACCTTTTTGGGTTTCATGTCGGCCACGCCCAGCTTGATTTCATTGGCAACCGACTGTATCTCGGAAAGGATCGATGCCATCTCCTGCTCATCAGAAAGTTTTTGCCGCAAAGAAAAAATCTGCTGTTCATATGCCTTGCTGACACTGTCCTTCCTCTTATTAATCTTCAAAATCTTCTTTAGCTGAGTCTCCTTGGCTTCGATTTTCTCTTCTAGGGCAGCCAAGTCTTCCTTAAGCGGCTTAAAAATAAACCGATAGCTGACAAAAACAAAGATAACAAACAGGCAAACAATAAAAATGCGCGTTTCTCTTTTGGAAAGGCGTCGTGGAATCATGGCGTTTCTTCCTTTGCCTTGACAAGATGACAGGTGATCTTAAAATCTGTCAGCTCGCCTTTAAAAATCTTCCTTTTAGTGGCATATTGCAAAGTTACGTTTCCAAACAGAGAAGAATTAACCAGCCGCCTCTGCAGGGCATTAACACCACTACCGGTTTCGGAGGTACCCTGAAGGTCAAGCGTTCCGTCTTCTCCCAGGTGCACCATGCTGAAAGAAATCTCCGCCGGTGCCAGATTATATAATTCATAAATAATATCAATACCGGTCGCAACGGGATTAAATCGTTCTTTGATAAAATTAAGACGCCTTACCTTTTCCTTTACCTCGCGGACAGCCGGCTCTGCCTCGCTGATTTTTCCCTGGAGTTGCTGAAGATACATGGAATTCTTATAAATTTTAACCGCGATCGTACCCATGAACAGAAGAACGACTCCGACCAGAAGAATAATGAGCCTGGACCATTCCTGCCTTCTTTTCCTGTTTTCCCTGGTGCTGCTGACTTCTGAGGGAATCAGATTAACGAGGCCTTCGGGTTTTTCTAAGACCAGCCCCAGCCCCACCGCCAGCGACACACCGGCCTGCTCCAAGGCAATCGGTTTTTTAAAACTCTTTTTTTGCGGAATATTTGTTAGCGGGTTAAGTGTTTCGGGATTAACCGCATACAGACGCCGCCCTCTTTCGGCCTCGGTATTATCCCCGGACTCAGCGCCGGAAGCCAAAGCCTTATTCTCCGCTTCCATCCTTTCGCGTAAAATTGCGATCTGTGAGAGCGAAGAGACCAGAAGCCCCCGGGAAATATTTTCTCCGATATTTTCCTTAACGTAAGTAGCCACAGTGAGGTTGATCTCTTCGATGAGGTTGGCAATGCCTGCCTCGTTTAAATCCCTAGCCCCGAAATTAATACTCCGGGAAAATAATAGTTTTCGATTATGACAAAAACAAATTTCCGTATTCAGCGTATCAACATTGATAACCACGGCGGGAGAGGTATCTTTCTGCCTTAACCGCGACTGCTGAAAGACAAACCAACGCATCAACCCCACCGAACTTAAAGTCAGCCGTTGGATCGGCAGGCCGGCATCATTAAAGATCTTTAAATACCTGCCGACTACTTCCTTGTGGATCGCGAAGACCAGGACCTTGGAATAACCCGTCGATTCTTTGGCTAAAACGGCATGGTCGAGGATAACGTCCTCCCGGGGATACGGCACCTGCTTGATAATCTGCAGGTTGATCATCTTTCTTATTTCTTCATCCGCATGAGAAGGAAGCGTCAGATGCCGGAGAATGGCAAAACGCCTGGGGATAATACCGATAAGATTTGAGGCGCGGACCTTGCCATTAGCAGCCATCACAGCGATCGTCCTAGAAACTTCAGCGTCGGAATACTGCACAATTTCCCTAACGTCACAATAGGTCAAAACCGCGCCGCCGTGAGACACCATTGCCTGCACAAGCTTGATATGGGTATCCGTAATTTCAACGCTGGTTAAAAGATTTTTTCCCATCAGTCTATTCTTTCTGCCAGAAAACTATTGATAAATCATTCCTGTCAATAACAGCTTCCAAGACAGAATCAATCCCCAGGCCCTCATCTTTACCTACCGCACGGACACGCAAATAATTGGAGACATCGGTTACACTACCTGACAATGAAAGGAATATCGCCATTTCTTTTTGATTAAGGCCTAATTCATTCGCGATAATCTTCCGGTCATCCGAGGTGTATTCTTGGCCGTCTTCTCCTCGCCGGTAAGAAATAATCTTAGCTGCCATGCTGTCGGCATCGGACAACTCCGTGTTGGTCTGAAACCCTGCCTTACTGCGCGCCAATGCCCGGATAACAATTTCGGGAGCCGTATTCATATTAATCATCAATCGCGAATCATCCTGAGGAAAAACCGTCACGTAATTCTTAACTTTTGAATATATCTCCGGAGTCATCCCCTTAAGCAAGAGAAGTTCCTCCGGACTTTCAAAAAAGAAATTCTTGCATCGATAAGAATACTCGGATTCTTCGGTCGCGGACGGCGCATTAGTCGCGGCGGCATCGCTATCCCGCCAGTCGACGGCGGCCATGGCGATTGTTTCAGCCAGGACATCCTCAAACCCCAGAACAGAAATCAAAGAGCTCAAAACATTATAATTCTGCCGCGACAGGGCATTGATATTAATTCTGCCTTCTTCATCCCGCAGGCCGTAATGGGTTTTTTTTAGACCCGTCAGCGGGTCTTGAGTAACAAAGCTGACGTCAAAACGGCCATCGCCCAACCGGACTTCCTTAAAGATATCTTCCGGCACCTGCCCTTCCTCTAATGTGATACCACAAAGATACGCGGTGTCGAGGCCGGCCGCGGCACTATCCTCGCTGTCCTTTTTAATCTGGTCAATCGCGTACATCAAACCCGCCCAGGCAAGGTTTGAGGCCCTGGATTGGCCGACGGCAAATTTTGTCAAAGCCAAGTCAATACTGGTCCGCCGTCCCAGGCCGACCGCCAGAAAAGACAGAATAACCATCATCCATAATACAACCAGAAGTATTATACCAGAATCATTCCTCGTTCTAAATCTCGGTAAACAATATTTCATATCTTAAAGATTTTCTTCCGTTAGGTATCCTGACGGAATATAAACATCTTTAGTAAAAACGATAGGCTGCTTTACCTTGCCCGGTTTTATGAAGGTCGCTTTGATCCGCACCCCCGAAGGAGTGTACGGCTTTTCCCACGAATCCTTCCAGGTAATCTTCTCGTCTTCCTCCTGCCCTTCGAGGTAAGCAAAAGAAAAACTTAAACTCCCCTCTTGAATATGAGGGCTTAAAATATCCTTTTCGACTTTTGCCTGCGCATTATCGGTTAAGTAATCGGTAAACAGTTTTTCTTCGCGGACCAGTGAATACAAAACAAATTTTTCCTCGTAGCGAACGGTCAAGGAACGGTTTTTGTTCGTGTGGCCGCCGATAACAACTTTGTGCACCGTCGTCTGGTCGGGTAATTCAAGATAATAGCTGATAACCTTAAGGCCCGTATCCGTTGCGGATACGAAGGAAATTTTATCCGAATTTCCGGAGAATGCGGTTAGCTTAGGGTAAGAATTGGCAAAATTAAAAGCGCGCATGCGCTCTAAATCTCCCGCTATCTGATCCAGGGCCCAGCGAGCCTCGCGGTAAATGCCGTTGACATCATCCGACCGGCGGCTTAATCGTAGCGCGCTATCCAACGTCCCATACAGGCTTACGGCAATGATAGAAAAAATGCTCAAACCCAGAAGCACTTCGATCAGCGTGAAGCCTTTAAAAGAATATTTTGATCGCATACGTATTTCTTTCCAGGACGGTTTGCCGTTTTTCGACCACATTTCTATGCCGGCGGCTGAAGAAGATAGGTCACCGCAGAAATAGACCGCTCCTTGGGGCCCGAACGCCAAAAGACAGTCAATTTAACCTCATTCAACAATCCTGACGTCGATTCGCTAACGACTTTCTTTGTTTCCAATCGATAGAAAAACTTTTCATACGGCTCGGGAAAAATATCCTCTATATCAATAGAATCTTTGATAAAACCTTTTTGTCTTAAATCGGACATTTCATTTCCTAATAAAATCACGGCCATGGAGTAATCGGCGCTATACGCCGTCGCCTTCAGGCTGGACACCAGGGAGCGGATAACAACCGTCAACCCGATCGAAAGGATAGAAATCGTCAGCAAGGCCTCGACTAAAAGCGAGCCTTTTTTACTCAATTTTGCCTTCAAATATTTGAACATAGCCAAATTGGTCCTGGGTTGAAACGGTAAAATAGCTATCGCGATTATCGCGCAGGTAGAGCCGAACCTTTTCTATCTTCCCGTCGGGATAAAATAGGATAGCCGGCTTATCTGCTTCCATCTTAATCCCTTCAGGGATAGAGAGCGGCTGCCCCATCTTCCCTGAGATCGGCTGAAAGCTAACCTCCTCATCCCCTTGGTCCGAGCCAAGATCTACTTCCTGCGTCAGCCGGCATTGATTGTGCACAGCGTCAAGCTCAAGGCGATGCAGATTTTTTTTGACAATGGCCCTTCCTTGGGCATACCGCATCAAGAAGGCAACGTTCTTTGTCGCCTCCGATAGCTGAAGATTAGAATAAAGCTGACTGAAATTGGGAACGGCGAGACCGGCAACGACGCCTAAGAGTAAAACCACCAGCAGGATTTCGACAAGAGTAAACCCGGTTAGAAAACTTCGTTCTTCTACCCTGTTAGAAAACGAATCTTTTCTAATGAGGCTAAAATCGGCGGCTTTCTCCAACGGGGTAAATGATTTGTGATGAGCAAGGCAATGGAAAGCTCCGGGAGAGATTCGTCTTTGGATATTTCCTTCTTTTTTCATTGCCCATCCGGCGTTTTGGCCTCTTCCCAATTTGTGACATCGTCTCCTGCGCCCTCTGCACCATCCCGGCCGTAAGAAGACAGGTCATACGATTCGACATTATGGCTGCCCGGGGAGATATACGCATAATCCTTACCCCACGGATCCTTGGGAATTCTTTTTTTCTTTAAATACGGGCCACTCCAGTTTTCCGGAACAGGCGAGGCGGTAGGTGCCTCAACTAAGGCTGCCAGCCCCTGCTCCGTGGTCGGATAGCGGCCGTTGTCCAATTCGTATAAATCCAGCGCCGTCCCTAAATTGGTTTCAATATCGGCCTTAGCGGCCATGCGCCTGGCTTGTTCCCCCCGGCCGGCTAAGTTCGGGACAACCATCGCCACCAAAACACCGATAATAATAACGACAAGCATGATTTCAACCAGCGTAAAACCTTTTATTTGCTTGGTCTTCATTGACTGACCTCCTTAAAAGTTATTAGAATTCCCAATCCTATCGTATCATGAGATTCATCTTAAAGATCGGCAGCAGCATGGCAACCACGATAAAGGCCACAACCGAGCCGACCACGATAATCATCACCGGCTCCAGAAGAGAAGTCACCGTCTTAACCATCCGGTCGGATTCCCTTTCATAAGCATCGGCGATCTTGTATAAGGCCTGCTCCAGGTGCCCGGATTCCTCCCCTACCATCACCATATTAACGGCTGTTTCGGGAAAATATTTACATTTCTTAAGCGCCGCTGTCAGGCTGTCGCCGCCGGCAACGTCTGCCGACAGCTTCTTGACTTCTCCTTTTAAGGCCTCGTTATCCAGAACCGCCCAGACCGAATCCAAAGCCGAGACAATGACCACCCCGCCGTCTAAAAGGGTCCCCAGGCTTCTGGCTAAACGTCCCATTTCCGAATCCCTTATAAAACTTCCCACCAAGGGAATCTTTAATTTAAGAGTATCCCATTTTAATTTGCCTGAAGGTGAACTGCAAAATCTTTTAAAATAAAAAAACAGCAGGTAGGCAAGGCCAAAGACCAGCCACCAAAAACGGCTTAGGAAATTACTGACCGCCATCAAAATAAGAGTCAGTAACGGCAGCGTCTCGGATAGGTCTTCAAACATCACCGTGATGCGAGGAATGACAAAGGTCAGTAAAACAAAAATCGTAATAACACCCACAATAAAAATAAGAGCCGGGTAAGCTAAGCTGGAACGTATTTTGCTTCGTGTCTCGAGGTCTTTCTCGGAAAAATCCGCCAGGCGATTCAAGACGGTATCCAGGTTGCCGCTGATTTCCCCGGCACGAACCATGTTCACGTACAACGGCGAAAAAACCTGCGGATGCCGGCTTAGGGCCTGAGAAAATGTACCGCCGTCCTGCACGAAGGTTTCTATCTGATGAATCATTTCCTTAAAATGAGGATTTTTCCCTTGATTCGATATGATGCGTAGTGCCCTCAGCAGAGGCACGCCCGCCCCCACCAGATCGGCGACCTGCCGGGTAAACAATCCGACCTCCGCAGGGTTAACAAAACTGTGAAAACTCAAGAAGGCGAAAGAAGGCAGTTTGGGCTTAGGGGGAAGTTTTACTTCTTTGGCAGTCGCAAGCGAAATATCAATCGGAACGTATCCGAGTTTTGTTATTTTATCGAGGGCGCTGTCCAGATTTTCTGCCTCGATAGTACCGTCGAGAATATCGACGGGGCCTTTCTTGGCCTTATAAATAAAAAGGGGCATATTTGATGGTGATTTTAACACACCCCCGAACCTATTTCAAGGCAAAGCTACGGATGATGCATGAGAATAGAGTTAAAACAATGATTTGCGTAAGAATAACTTTGGGTGATTTTAAGAAGAGGCCTCGAGGGACATTCAAATCATACCACTGGAGGGAAATTGTTTTTATTTGTAGGCGATTGTCTTTTTGACATACTGCGAAGACTGGAGCACAAAAACTTTATCGCCCAGAACAACATACTGGCTGCCAACAACCTTGTAGAGAACTTTGTCTTTGCGCTGGCGGGTGTTTCGGTTACGGATAATAAAAGTCTGGGGAGGGGCGCCTTCCTTTTTCTTCTGATTAAGGAAAAGCTCCAGGTCAAAGGGATCAGTAAACTCCAGGATTTCTTTAACCGCATAGACGGTCTTTTTCTCGAGCTCCTGGACCGCACCCGTATTCTCCATAAGCTCTGAAGAAAAAAGCTCTGTCCTTTTTTTGTCCTTAGAAACACTGTTGCGGAATAACAATTCGTGCATATCTTCCTCCGCTCAATAAAAAAACCTATCCGCAAAAATACTTAAGGATAGGTTTTAAAAACCCTGCGCCTAGATTCGGCAGCCAGACTGTCCCACACCCGGCTGGTGAGGTGTGGGATTCTTAGCTTTGCGTCCTATCCTTACGAATAGTTTGCCTTTTCGTCTAACTAAAATCGTACGAAAGAGCTTCTGTCTTAGCTACACTCTAAATATAACACTTATATAGTCATAAACAAGGGGTTGGAGGCGGTTTTGGGAAAGCGGTTTCTTTGAAGGGCAATTTTTGTACATTTTGGCTCAAGCGAAGGAGTGTTTTTGGAAAGAAAGAAAATCAAAGGGCGGCCCCCGCACGCCGCGCGGGGGCCGCCCCTATTTAGCTTTATTGAAAAATCCCCTAACCTATACCGCCTCTTCCTGAGTTACCCGCATAACCTCGCCGGGTGTGGTAATTCCATTCTTTATTTTTTCCCAGCCGTCCTGGCGTAATGTCCTCATTCCTGCCTGGATGGCCTTATTCTTGATTTGCTGGGCCGTGGCACGATTTAGAATCATATCTCGGATCTCTTCATTTAAGACCAGAAATTCATAAATCCCCTCACGGCCCCGATACCCTGTAAATTTACAAGCCTCACACCCTTTGCCTTCATAAAATACAATTTGAGAAACTTCTTGTTCGTTAAGCCCAAAGTCTTTGGCCATATCAACCGCTGCCTTGACAGGCTGTTTGCATCGCGGGCATATAATACGCACTAGTCTCTGAGCGATAAAACATTCCACCGAACTCGAGACAAGATACGGCTCCACCCCCATATCGATAAGCCTCACCACACCGCTGGCGGCATCGTTGGTATGCAGTGTCGAAAAAACCAGATGCCCGGTCAGGGCAACTTGAATAGCGATCTCTGCCGTTTCAAAATCCCTGACCTCTCCCACCATCATGATGTCGGGATCGTGCCGCAGCATGGAGCGCAATCCGGCTGCAAAAGTAAGGCCGATACGCGGGTTAATTTGAATTTGCGTTACCCCGCCTAACTGATATTCAATGGGGTCTTCAATGGTAATGATCTTCCGGTCGACTTTATTTACCCGTGAAAGACAGGCATACAGTGTCGTCGTCTTACCGCTGCCGGTAGGGCCGGTAACAAAAACGACTCCGTGTGGTTTCTTAATAAGCATATCAAGAATATTCAAATCACGCCTGGACAATCCCAGCTCTTCAAAGCTGTAAAGCTTTGCGGCGCTTAGAATCCTGATTACCACGCTCTCGCCGTAAACCGTAGGAAGAAAGGAGATCCTTAAATCAAGATCAATATCCCCGACTCTAACCTTAAAACGTCCGTCCTGGGGAAGGCGTTTCTCAGCGATGTTTAAGTTCGCCATAATTTTAATGCGCGAATTAATTGAATCCTTAAAATGCTTAATCGTGGGCGGGACTTTAGCATCATATAAAATACCGTCAATCCGGTAGCGGATTTTTAATTCGTCCTCAAAAGGCTCAATATGAATATCCGTTGCCCTGTCTTTGTAAGCCTCTAGGAGGATCTGGTTGACAAATTTACCGATGGAAGCCTCGGAATCTATTTCCTCAATATCCTCGACGCGCATCTCCTCTTTTGTGCGCACCCCCACCGTATCCATCATCTTCTCAATTGTTTCGGCTCCAACCCCATAGTATTTGCGCACGGCCTCCATGATATCTTTTTCGCTGGCCAAAACGGACTTGAGTCTTGATTTAACCACCAAACCGATATCATCCAGGACATGGATATCCAGCGGCCTGGTTAAAGCGACGGTCAAGGTTTCATTTTTGTAGTCAATGGGCATAATGCGATAATGATAGGCAAATTTGGCAGGGATTTTATTGATAGCCTCGGGGGGCACACGGACTTCCTTAAGATTGACAAACTCAACACCCAGCTGCTCCGCCAGGATCGGCAGATAGACCGTCTCTTCGTTTACAAGCCCCAGACGCAACAGCGTAATCCCCAGCATCTCTCCGGTCTTCTGCTGTTCTTTAAGGGCGGTTTGCAATTGCTGCTCGGTAATAACTTTCTTATCAACCAACAATTGGCCTAAGAAACTTTTGGATTTCGTTTTCATTTTAATTTTAAAAAGGAGTTCTGGCTACTTATTGATGACAACGCGGTAATAATTGTTCTTAAAGTCATCAAGTTTCTTTTCGACAGGATTAACGTAGGAAATAAGGTCAAGGGTGCTGACGACGGTGACATCGGCAATCTTAGATTCCCCTTCATAGACACCTAAAGCGCTCCCGGGCCGCAGGCCGTTGACGGCGCCGAGATTAACCATCATCGAGGAGCTTTTGCGGTCAACCCAGAAAACACCTTCTTTGCGGTTCATCTCCTGCTTACCGTAGATACTCTCTGCCCTGGCAAGAAAATCCTCAAGCTTAACGGGCGTCCTTTTGACCCGCATAGCATCTTCTTCGTTTAAATTAGCGTCCGCTTTCTCGGCGATCGAATTCGCCAGACGCACTTCCAGGGCAGCAGCCTTCTCCTGATTCTCCTGGTTAACTCCTCCTAAGAAAAAAAGAATGGCCGCCACGCATATAAACGCAACCGCCACCAAGGAAAACCCGATAATCAATTTTATTTTTATCTTGTCAGCCATCGAATGATATCCGGTTAAAATACCTAGTATCATTTTTAACACGTTCGACGGGTCTTGTCAATCGCACGTAAGAAATTGTTCCCCAATACACCGCAGAGAAGAACCCGGAAGATAAACGATCCTCGCCCCCTAATAGAGTTCCAATCGTAAAATTAAAACCGGGGTTATTGTTTCGGGGTTTTGGACGAGGATTTTTTATCTTTTAATGCCGCCTGGCAGCAACAGCCTTCGCAAGAAACTCCCTTGTTGCGCAACTTAAGATAAATCACAATCAGCAGAGTCACGACAACAACAGCTATAGCAATAATGGATTGAATATCGTGCATACCTTCTCCTGTCTTAAGGTCTGATACCGGCCCGGAATTACTGAAACCCGAGCAATTTCCCTCCCTGAAAAATACACAGGGCAATAACGTACGCTAATCCCGTCAGGTACGCCACCTGAAATAAGGGCCAGCGCCAACTGTTAGTCTCTCGTTTGACAACAGCAATCGTGCTAATGCACTGCATGGCAAAAACATAAAACACCATCAGGCTAATGCAGGTTAGCGGCGTAAAAACCATAGCTCCGTCAGGCCAGGTAGCATTTCTAAAGGCATCGCGCAACGGTTCCGTCTGCGACGTATGCCCCTGGATATTAAAGACGATATTCATCGTGCTGACAAACACCTCCCGGGCCGCAAACGAACCGACGAGCCCGATACCGATACGCCAATCAAAACCCAGCGGTTTAATAAGCGGCTCCAGGACTGAGCCGATCATCCCGGCAAAACTTCCTCTTAGGCTTTCAGCCGGCGACACGTCCAAGACTTTAGGATATGACATTAACGCCCACATGAGAATCGAAAAACAAAAAATGACCGTGCCCGCCCGTCTTAAGAAAATCAGGCTCCGTTCCCATATCTGCAGCACAATTGTTTTAAAAGAAGGTAGCCTGTACGGCGGCAGTTCCATGATAAAAACCGGCGTCTGGCTTTTAAGCAATGTCTTTTTGAAAAACCATGCCATGACAAACGCTCCCACCATTCCCAGTAAATACATCGCCAGCATAATGGATGCCTTTTGCCATGCGGACGCCCCAGGGATAAGCGCAGCAATCATAATCGTATAAATCGGCAGCCGCGCCGAACAGCTGAATAACGGTGCCACCAGAATCGTCACCAGCCGGTCCTTGGGGCTTTCAATAGTGCGGGCTGCCATAATCCCCGGCACCGCGCAGGCAAAAGAACTTAAGAGAGGTATAAACGATTTCCCATGCAACCCCACCCGGCTCATCAATTTATCCATGATGAAAGCCGCACGTGCCATATATCCTGTATCCTGTAGTAAACCGATAAAGAAAAATAAAATTAAAATCTGAGGCAAAAAGACCACCACCGCCCCCACGCCCGCAATCATTCCGTTGGCTATCAGGTCACGCAAATCCCCCGGCGGCATAGAGTTTTTGACAACATCACCCAGCCGGGCAAAAAAATGATCAATCATTTCCATCGGAAAGCTTGCTACCGAAAAGATAGTAAAAAACATAATCGCCATGAGCCCCACAAAAATAAACCATCCCCAGATGCGGTGTGTCAGGATCGCATCCAGCCGGTCGGTCAAGGCTATCTTCTTGCTGCCCGTCTGGCGGACAATATCTTTTAAGATTTTTTGAATCCAATCATACCGGGCCTCCACAACAGCCGAACGCCAGTTAATCCCCCATTCGGTCAAACGCCCGCGGATTTCCTTGACACATTCCTCTATTCGTTTTTTACCGATTAACCAACCCGACTTCTTTTCATCTTCTTTCGAAATCAAAATTAATGCCTCGGCAAATGCCGTTGTTTTATCCAAATGCATACATTCACTGATAACCCCGGCAAGACGCTCTATTTCTATTTCCATTGCTTCCGGCAGCCGCCACTGTCTCTCGGGCATAGAGTGCGACCCAGAAAGGATCGCCGTTTTTAACGCCTCGATTCCTTTGCCTTCGGTTGCAACACAAGCAATAACAGGGACTCCAAGCCCCTGCGCAAGACGCGTCGCATCGATCTCCTTACCCTGTTGCGCTGCCGTATCCATCATATTGAGCACAACTACCATCGGCAGCCGCAAGTCCTGAATCTGATTAACAAGATAAAGATTGCGCTCAAGATTGCTCGCATCCACGATGCAAACAACCATATCCGGCTGCGGCGTATCTTTCATGCGCCCCAAAAGGATATCACGGGCCACCCTCTCGTCAGGAGAACGCACCGCGAGGCTGTAAGTCCCGGGCAAATCCAAGACGTAAACTTCCCTTTCCCCAGAAACAATCATCCTCCCTATCTTCTTCTCAACCGTAACACCAGGGTAATTACCCACCTTTTGGCGTAAATTCGTCAAGGCGTTAAAGACAGTCGTTTTTCCTGAGTTGGGATTTCCCGCCAGGGCGATCATCTTGAGTTCCTTCGTATCCTCGGCAGAAGATTTAAATATCATAGTTTCTTCAGGCATAAATTATTTTCTCTATATTTCGCTTAAGATCATTTTGTTTTCAATGATACTTCCACGCTCGCGGCTTCCCGGCGCCGCAAAGACAAGTGATACCCTCTCACCTTGATGTCAATAGGGTCTCCCATGGGCGCAAAACGTATGACCTCAACCGTCGCTCCGGGCGTAAGGCCCATTTCAAGTAAACGCTGTGATACGTGGGCATTCCCGCTGATTCGCCGTACTTCACCGCATTGCCCTACCGCTAATTTATCCAAAGGAATATCGTTCATTTCTAAATAACCTTTCTCCCAGCTGCTGTCGTCAAACAAAATTGAGAAATTAACCTGCCGTGTCTTTGCACAAACGGCAATACCCGTTAACCGTATTTATCCTTCGCACCGCCAAAAATTGTTCCTTCCGGCAGATCCTAGTTTGTATCCCGATTAAATCGGGTGAATAAAATTCAACGATCTTCCCGCATCGCAAGCAACGCAAGTGATCATGATCCCTGTGGCCCAAGGTGTGCTCGTAAACAATCGATCCCACTCCCGCGATAGATTCACGCAAAAGACCGGCATCCATAAGAAACGGCAGCGCCCGATAAACGGAAGTCTTGGCAATCCTTGCCTTCGGGTTATGCCGGCGGATATTTCGAAGCAAATCATCGACCGCAAAATGCCCCTCGAGACGATACAGGGCCTTAATCATAGTCTCACGCTCAAGCGTGTAGCGCATCTGCTTTTTCTTGCAATAGTCTTTAAATATCGTAAGCGCCTGGTCGGTTTCTTTTAAATAGTTTCCGGGCATAAACAGCCTCTTTTCTTATTGCATCTTAGTTGCAATAAGAATACACCGTAAACAACCCTGTGTCAATGACTTTTAAGAGAGGTAAACAGAAGAGATAACGGGAAGGAGAATCTATTTTCTTCCGAGCAATTCAAACATCTTTTTCTTATACGCCTCGACCCCGGGTTGGTCAAAAGGATTAACGCCCAGAAGATAACCGGAAATCGCAACAGCCTTTTCAAAAAAATAATACAGCTGGCCCAAAGTCGTAGCGCTAATATCGCTAACCGTAATCGTCATATTCGACACCCCGCCCTCATAATGGGCCATGGCTGTTGCCCGATAGGCTTGCTTATTGACAAAATCCAGATCCTTCGCGGCGACACAATTAAAGTTATCCAGGTTATCCTTATCCGAAGGAATAGTAAGCTTATATTTCGGTTTATCGACGATAAGAAAGGTCTCGAAAACATTCCTCACCCCGTCCTGCATCAATTGCCCCATGGAATGAAGGTCAGCCGTGAGATTTAAAGAAGCCGGGAAAATGCCTTGGCCGTTTTTACCTTCGCTTTCTCCAAAGAGCTGCTTCCACCACTCGGCAACATAAAACATATTCGGATAAAAAGACGACAAAACCTCAATAGCCTTTCCCTTTTTGTAAAGCAGATATCGCGCGGCCGCGTACTGGTAAGCAATATTCTTTTCCAAATCCATCTTGGAGAATTCCGATTGCGCTAAGCGAGCGCCGGCAATCAGCGCTTTTACATCAACCCCGGCAATACTTAACGGCACCAGCCCCACGGGTGTTAAAACCGAAAATCTTCCGCCCACATCGTCGGGAATAATAAAAGTTTGGTAGCCTTCTTTTTCGGCTATCTTACGCAGCGCCCCCTTTTTCTCATCGGTGACGCAGATAATGCGCTTCTTTAATTCCTTGGCGGAATATTTCTTGTGCATGAATTTCTTAATGATGCGAAATGCTACAGCCGGCTCCGTGGTTGTTCCGGATTTAGAAATCACGACCACGGTTACTTTTTTGCTTTTTAAATCATCCAGCAAATCATGCAAACCGTCACTGCTTAAGTTTTGTCCGGCGTAATAAACGGGAAACTTTCTGTCCGTTCCCAAGAATTCAATGGTAGCCCGGATCCCTAAATAAGAACCACCGATGCCGATACTCACCAGGCAATCCGAATTCTTCCTTACCTCCCGCCCTAATTTCGTGACGTCGGCCAAGAAAGAATCTTTAATTCTTCCGGGCAAATCCACCCATCCGGTAAATTCGGCTCCCGGACCATTTCGCTTTTCAATGGCCTCATGGGCTTTTTGAATTTCAAGAATAAGTGCTTTGAACTCCGCCTCATCGACAAAACCCTTTAAATTATCTCTATTAAACGTGATATTCATTTAAATTTAAGCCCCTTTTACAAAAAGAATTTAACGGTTGATCTCTTCAATACTTTCGCGCACCGCCGCATAAAAATACATAATAACATCTCTTCGTCCTAAAACACCAATCAGCGCCCCCTCTTTAACAACCGGCAGCGTATGGATTTTCTTAGTGCACATCATATTGACCGCATCCAAAAGAGTGGCTTCTTCGGCAATCGTGCTGACGTTCTTAGTCATAACCGCCTTAACGGATAAATCCTTACGAAGAGACTGATTGTCATGCACAAACGACCCGTCTTTAATTTTTCCCATCAGGTTTAACAAATCGGTTATGGTAACAATGCCCGTCATTTCTCCGACACCATTTAAAACCGGCGCTCCGCTGATCTTTGTGCGGATCAACAAATCCGCCAGGCTGGAAAGCGTTTCATCTTCACGCATGGTGATAACCGAACGGGTCATGATATTTTTGACTTTAATTCTCTTGAGTTTCTCGGATATTCTTTCTTCAACTGTAGGAGTCATGGCAAAGCCTCGTTTTAAGAATAATTTGGCTAAATCTTCGCCGCTTCTTTAATAACCCCGCCGCCTAAAACCACATCATCTTGATAAAACACAACCGACTGGCCCGGGGTAATCGATTTTTGCGGCTCCTTAAACTCGACTAACGCGTGCCCGTCTTCATGTAAAGTCAGACGGGCTTTTACCTCAGGATGATTATAGCGGATTTTTGCTTTTATAGAAATGGTATTTCTGGGTAAATTATCCGTTAAGAAATTAAGCTGCCCCGCGATAAGAGAACGGGCATAGAGATTGGAAACGTCCCCCACATAAACAGTGTTGGCCGCTTTGTCGATTCTATAGACATAGACCGGCCGGCCCAAGGCAATCCCCAACTTATCTCTCTGGCCGATCGTGTACCGGGCAATACCTTTATGCTGGCCGACAATGTTGCCGCCGCTATCCTTAAATGGGCCCGGCACGATCATTTTTTGTTCAATCCTATCTTCGATAAATTTTTGATACCCTCCGTCGGGAACAAAACATATATCCTGACTGGCCGGCTTTTCGGCATTAGGTAATTTGTATTTGCGGGCCAATATCCGCACCTGCTGCTTGGTTAGATTGCCCAACGGAAACAGGACAAAAGGCAAAATCTTTTTCTTCACACTATAGAGAAAATAGGTCTGATCCTTAAGCGTGTCCTTGCCTTTTTTTAACTCAAATCGTTGTGACGCTTTATCATACTCTATCCTGGCATAGTGTCCGGTGGCCAAATAATCCCCGCCGATTTCTCGGATCCGGTCAAAAAGCGCCCCGAATTTAAGATACCGGTTGCATTGGACGCAAGGATTGGGTGTCCTGCCGCTTAAATATTCGCTGGTAAAATTCGCGATAACATGTTGATCGATTTCTTTGGCAAAATTAAAGACATAGTGCGCAATGCCGAGGGTATACGCCGCGCGCTTGGCATCCTGAATTCCGTCTGCGCCGCAACAAGAAGGTTTTTTACTCTTGGGATGGCTGATATTAAAGCACATCGTGACTCCGACGACATCGTAACCAGCCTCCTTCATCATCCCGGCCACGACCGAAGAGTCCACCCCTCCGCTCATCCCTACGTAAACTTTTTTCTTTTTATTGTGGACGTTCATAGCGCTTCCGTTACAGCTTTAATGGCGCAATAAGTACCTGTAAGCAATGTTTTTAATTCAGCCGTTGAAATCGCCAAAGGCGGCATCAAAACAATCACATTGCCCAAGGGGCGTAAAATAATGCCGTGTTCCCTGGCTTCCCGGCAAACCTTCACGCCTGTCTTTTCCTGCCAAGGATAGGGCTCATTGGTTTTTCTGTCACGGACAAGTTCTATGCCGATCATAAAACCCTTTTGTCGGACTTCGCCGACATGATTTAGATTATAAAACTTTCTTAATTCCCGGCTCAAGAATTTTATTTTAGGCTGAAGTTTTTTAAGCGTATGCTCTTTTTTAAAGATATCCAAATTCGCCAGTGCCGCCGCACAGGCTAAGGGATTTGCAGTATAGGTATGACCGTGAAAAAAAGTCTTCTGCTCCTTGTAATCGAATAGAAATCCTTTAAACACGCGTTCGGTAACCAGCGTTGCCGCCAAAGGAATATAGCCGGCGGTCAGCCCTTTGGCCAGACACATAAAATCTGGCGTGACGCCCTCGTGTTCACAGGCAAACATCTTTCCCGTCCGCCCGAAACCGGCAGCCACCTCGTCGGCAATCAGGAAGACATCATATCGGTCGCATAGCCGTCGGATTTCTTTAAGCATGCCCTCGGGCCAAAGAAGCATCCCGGCCGCTCCCTGAATAAGCGGTTCGATAACAACGGAACAAACAGAATCGTGATTCTTTATCAAAAATGATTTAAGATTCTTTAAATGCGGCGCCTTGATTTTGACCGCATCAAAAATAAGGCCTTTGTAAACTTTGTGGAATAGCTCAATCCCTCCGACACTGACGCTGCCGAGCGTATCGCCGTGGTAGGAGTTTTCAAAATAGATTATTTTGTTCTTCTTTTTATTGCCGATATTCTGCCAGTACTGATAAGACATTTTTAAGGCGATCTCGACTGCCGTCGAACCATTATCCGAGTAGAAAACTTTTGTCAAGCCCTTGGGGGCGATTTCAATTAAACGTTTAGCTAATTTAACCGCCGGCTCATTAGAAAGCCCTAAGAATGTCGAATGGCTGACCTTCCGCATTTGCGCTTCAATGGCTGCGTCCATTTTCGGATGCCGATGCCCATGAACATTCACCCAAAGGCTGGAAACTCCGTCTAAAAACAAACGGCCTTGCGTATCTTTTAAATAACAACCTCTTCCCTCTTCAATAATCAACGGCTCTTCCTTAAGCCAATCTTGCATTTGGGTAAATGGATGCCAGACGTACTTTTTATCCCACCGGGCGAGCTGCCGGGTTGCTGGGTTTATTGGGTTTATTGGGTTTCTTGAGTTCTTTGAGTTTATTGCGTCGCTTAAGAAGGGGTCCAAATTTATCTTGGAAGAGCATTTACGGATGACAGTCGTCCTATCAATCGCTTCTAAATGCGGAATGATGCCTAAGACCGGCACGCCGGTTAATTTCGCTATAATTTTCGGGTTAGTTTTTTCCGGGAGCCCCGATTTCGAAGAATCCGTCTGGCTCAGAATAATTCCGCGCACGTTAATCCCCCGACGCTGAGCTTCTTTGACTGTTAAAAGCGTATGATTAATCGCGCCTAAACCTAGCCGCGAAACGATAATGGCGCCTAATTCTAAATCGCGGATTAAATCGCAAACTAAATAATTTTCTTTAATAGGCACCAGGAGGCCCCCGGCGCCTTCAACGATTAAAAAGTCATGCTTCAGTTGAAGGCGCCGGAACATCTCAATAATTCGACCGACCTTAATCTTAATTTTCGCCCGCTTAAACGCCAAATGAGGCGACAACGGCTCAGGCGCACGGTAAGGATTAATTTCACTTAAAGAATCGCCTACTCCCAAGGACTTTCTTAGAAACTGCGCATCATTGCCCGCACACTGGACAGGTTTCATTATGCCGATGTCGATACCTTTTTCCTGCAAAAGTACGCCTAGGACAAACGAGGCAATCGTTTTGCCGGCTCCGGTATCAGTTGCGGTTATAAAAATAGACTTGCTTTTCATATGATCGAATTTCAGCTATCAGTCATCAGCTTTCAGCAGCTGATAGCTGACAGCTGAGAGCTGGACTACTTTCTTGCCCTTGCCCACACCACTTCAAACGTCGCATAAATCCTGCCCTTATCGTCGCTAAAATTCTTCGCATAAAAATCATTAATGCCGGTCAATTGCTTCTTGCCCACAAATAAATTCTTTCCCGCCGTATTGGCACCGATGGTTTTAAGCCATTTGAGCAGAACCGTCGCCGCCGGGAAATAAGCTTTCATAGTTTCGGTCTTTACCTGAAAATCACAAAATCCGCTGTGCATAACGGCATTAGCAATATCTTCTTTGCCGGACATTTTTGCCGCAGAAAAAGACGATCTCTCCATTCCCTTCATCCCGCTGCCTTCAATCGAAGAAAATAACTCCCCCAGCGTTTGAGGCCCGAACGAGCTAAGATAAAATGCCCCGCCATCTTTAAGAACATTAAAAACTCTTTCAAAAGCCCCGGACAGGTCATCCACCCATTGATATGCCAAATTAGAGACAACCATGTCGAAAGTATTTTCTTTAAAAGGAAGTTTTCTCGCATCAGCCTGGATAATCCGGAAGTAGGGATTTCTTTTACGCGCATATTCAATCATGCCGTCGGAGAAATCCATTCCAAAAATTTCGGCATTCGGAAATTGGGCACAAAGATTTTCCGTCAGCGCCCCTGTCCCCATGCCGATATCAAGAATGCTTTGCGGTTTCTCGTGGGCAATCGTCTTAAGCAAACGAAATCCCACTGATTGCTGCAGAGTCGCCAGCTGGTCATAATGCACGGCGGCTTTAGAGAATGCCCGCTGGACTCTTTGAGTAATCGTTTGTGTCATGCCGTCTTTAAGAAATCTTCCAGAACTGCATTAAACTCATGCGGCTTACTTAAAAAAGGGAAATGGCCGCAGCCCGCAAAATCATCAAAGCGCGCCCGAGGCAACATTGCTCTTAAAAACCCTACTGTCTCACGGTTGCAAATCGTGTCCCCGGTACCGTTAATAAACTGCACCGGCACGGTAACGCTCTTTAAAACATCCCTCAAATCCTCTTGCTCCAAAATATCCAGATACTCCAGCAGGGCCTCGCGCATCGGCGCCTGGTCGTTCTGCCGGAATCTTTGCAGCCATTTAAACCGGCGGCTGGCACGCTCCTCTTTCGTAAAAAGAGAACGGAAAAATATATTGATTACCGACGGGAAAGTCGTGCGGAGTTGTTGCCCGAGCTTGCGTATTTGCGCCACATCCAACCCAAACGGATAATCCCGGGATTTAGAAAATTTGGGCATGGAGCCGACGAAGATAATTTTCTTTATGTTCGACGCGCAGGCCTGGTAAAGCCTTAAACTAAAAATACCGCCAATGGAACTGGCCACAATGGTGATTTCCCTAATCTGCAAACCATCTAAAATCGACTTTAAATCCTGCGCCATCACGGATAAAGAAACCTTTTGCCAACTGCTTTCCCCGTGGCCGGGCAAATCAATAGTCAAAACTTTATATCCTTGCGAAAAATATTTAGACTGCTGGCGCCAAATCCTTTTGTCCACTCCCCAGCCATGGAGAAACAAAAGAAATTCGCTGCCCTCACCTTCAAGGTCATAGTGCCAAATGATTCCGCTAGGTGTTTTTAAGGTAGGCATTAAATTAAACTCAACTCCTTTCCTGTTTTCATAAATTTCTCAACCGCTAAATCTAAATCGTTGCACGAATGTGTCGCCATAACCGTCACCCGAAGCCGACTGGTATTGACCGGTACCGTCGGAGGACGAATGGCCTGGACAAAAATCCCTTCCGCAAGAAGTCTTCTAGAAAATTCAACTGCCAGTTTCGATTCTTTGGCTAAAACCGGGATAATCGGTGTTTGTGAGCCCAGTGTATCAAATCCGAGATCGTCTAATTTCTTTTTTAGATATTTCGTATTCTCCCATAATTTTTCACGCCTTTGTGGTTCATTTTCAATAATTTCAATAGCCTTTAAAGACGCCGCGGCAATCGCCGGCGGCAAGGCGGTCGAGTAAATAAAGCTGCGAGATTTATTTACCAGAAAATCAATCAGCTCTTGCGAGCCGCAAACATAGGCACCAAAACTTCCCACGGCCTTGCTCAACGTCCCCATCTGGATATCTATCTTTCCGTCCAGGCCAAGATATTCGACCGCACCTTTGCCTTTTTCTCCCAGGACGCCAAAGGCATGGGCTTCATCAACCATCACCCAGGCATCGTATTGTTCCGCAAGTCTGGAAATTTCGCTTAAAGGCGTGATGTCTCCGTCCATGCTGAAAACCGTGTCTGTAATAATAGCGCGTTTCTTAAAGCCTCCGGCGTTTTTAAGAAAGCCTTCCAGCGCCTGCACATCTTTATGCGGATAGCGCTTAAATTCCGCCCCGCTTAAAATAATTCCGTCAACAATCGAGGCGTGGTTAAGTTTATCCGAGAAAATAATATCCCCTCGGCCAAAGAGCCCCGAGATAATTCCTACATTGGCCGCGTAGCCGCTGTTAAAAACAAGACAACTTTCAACCCCTTTAAATTGGGCTATCTTTCTCTCAAGCCGCCTATGGGCGCTCATATTACCACACACCAGCCTCGAAGCGCCGGATCCCAGGCCCTCTTTTTTAATGCATTCAATCGCCGCTTGGCACAAACGCTCGTCATCTGCCAGGCCCAAATAATTATTAGAACAAAAATTCAAGACTTCTTTGCCGTTAAGCATAATCCTGGCATTTTGCGGCCCGTCGAGACTTTTAAGCTCACGCTTGAGGCCTTTTTGGGCAAGATCATCCAGGATGTTTTTAAGAAAATTGTCTTTTATCATTTGAGACACCAGGCTAAAAATCAATACTTTAGCTATTATCCTAACAAAAATCCCTTTATGGGAATAATCATAAAGGGACTTCTTTGTATTGTCAACCGGATTATAAATATGAGTTTACATTGAAGGAACGAGAGCTCTTGGTGGCAGGGATCGCCCCCTCTTTCTTAACACCTAAAGATCCCGCGGCCCCCCGGAGAAATACCCGAGATTCTGACCTTCCTTTTTATATTCGAGCGGCGTCATTTTCTTAACAACTTCAGCAATATTGCCGGGAAGCGTGTAGTAAATACGCACCCGCTCGCCCGCCTGAAACTCTTTTATATCGCTACTGACATAAATAAAACTCCGCAACTCCCTCTCTTCTTCGTCGTATATCGTAATCGTGTTGCGCTTTATATCTTTAATAACGCCCGTGGCCTTGCCCTGGCCCCTGATGGAGTTGATAATCCTTGAGTCATCCGCCGCAGCAACACCGACGAAGACAAAAGTCGAAAGAGTTAAAAGAAGCAAAATATTTTTAACCATCAACGCCTCTCTTTCCCAGCGTCGGGCTCTGTGCATCATCGACTAATTTCAGGATCCGGAAAACAGGAGTCTGGCAGCCAAGAGATTATTTTACTAATCTATTATAAACCCAGGCGAAGACCGCACCGCAAATGGCCCCGTCAACAAGGCCCCAGGCCAAACCGATGAGGCTTCCCATAGGAGTAACCGTGTAGCCAAAATAGAATTTTCCGATAATAGCGAGGTCATCGGACTTGCCGCCAAAAGCAATAAGCCACCACGTCATCAAAAAAAGATACGCTGCCCAGACAATGGCACAGGTCAAAGCAAAGGCCTTCACGCTTAGCTTCATATTCAATCCCCTTTTTAATAATACTTGGCCACCTAAGCTTAAAATCAGCCTTATCCTGCTTTAGGATGTACCGTAATCTTATCCCCGGTAATCTTGGCATTAGGAACAATGACGCGCTTTTTATCCTTGGTGATGATAATGGTACTAAATATCTGTATTTCGTGGACAATCCCTTCGGCCCCGCCTGCTTCGATATAATCGTCGACGCGGAAAGGCTGAAAAAGAACCATCATAACCCCGGCGGCAAAATTCGATAACGAACCTTGTAATGCCAAACCAACGGCCAAGCCCGCGGCACCGATAATCGCCAGAAAAGAATTGGTCTCAACACCCAATTTATTAAGCGCGGCAATCGCCACAAAGGCCAGGATGCCGAAGTAAATAATATTCTTGGCAAAAGTGGCGAGGGTTTTCTCGACTTTAGACTTAACCAAGGCCTTTTCGCATAACTGAGAAACAAGACGAGCTACCCATTTACCGATAATAAAGATAAATATAGCCGCAATAATATTCAACCCGTACTGGACTAAATAAACATACGCCTTATCAATTGCCTCCTGCATTGCGCCCTCCCTTTTGGTTGATGTTGCTGCGTTTTATTTTATTCTCTCGGACACGCGATAAAGAATTCCGCCTGCCACCTCGGGCTTAGGCAGCATAAACTGCCTGGCCGCGACCTTAACATTCGTCAAACCCCTATCGTCTTTCTTAAATGCAATTGTCAGGTCACAACCTTCGGCCTTGGCTTTTATCTCCCCCTTGGCCTTATCTTCGCTTTTAACCTCGCCAATCTTTTTTACAACTTCCCCGACGGCCTTGAAAACCGCGTCAACACTTGCATGATAAGCGATTTCGGCAGAATCTTTACTCACCATGGCCCCCACCACTGCCGCAGGGAAAAATCCCACGCCTAAAATAGTCGCAGCGGCATAGGTTGCCGCACTTTTAATAGCTGCCGGTTTCATGCCTTCCAAGGTAATGACAGCCGCCAGCTGCTGGGCGCTTGTTAAATTTTCAAATGTCCTGTCTTTAAGACCCAGTTCATAGACTAGGATGGAAGGGTTTTCCGGCTTCGTATAATCTTTTACGATAACGCGGCCTAAATTAAGCATAAATTTATCAATCTGCATCGGCATCTCTTGGGCCGATTTCTTCTGATCTCCCTTTTTGGCTTCAGAGGCAGCGGCTTGTTCCTGGGCAAACTTGAGCTCATCGAAATTAAGTTTGCCGTCTTTGTTTTTGACGATCATCATTTCCCTTAAATCAAAAACCAAAAGCGACAAATGAATCTTTCCCTTGAAAATCGAAAGGGGATTATAGTGAACGCTTATTCGGGGAATATTCACCATCTCCCCGCCGGGGAAACCTTTGGGATTATACATCTTAAAATCTTTGATATGCACTGCCGGGCGGATAACGCCTAAGGAAAAACCTCCGATATGAATCGGGGCGCCGGTAATGCTGGAGGCAACCGTGGTCACGATGGATTTAACCGCCAAATCCTTGACTTGGCCCGCGGCAAATAAGACAACGGCAACAATAAGCGCGATATTTAAGATTTTATTCTTTTTGACGTCCATATTCCCTCCCTTCCTCGCCGACTCCCTTATTATTCAAACATTTGTTAAAACCGTCTTGCATCCTTTTATATAACGTTTTACCCGGCGATGTCAATCCCTATTATCGCCCGCCAAGAAACGGCAGGCAGAAACAGCCGGGTTATCTTTTGGAAATTCTAATAAAGTGCCCGACCGACCGGTCATAGGTCCGCTCGGCGCTATCCGAGAAATAACATGCCGGAAGTTCTCCCTGAGAACGGTGATACTCCAGACATTCACAGCAGATACCTTTCCTGGAACAACCGGCGTAGCTACAATTGCAATTTTTGAGATTTCTGGCTTTATTGGTACACTCCATACGCCTCTCCTCTATTCCGACAATCTGACGATAACGCCTTTCTGGCGCGCCTTGTAAAAAGCAAACTTTAGCATTCTAAGCCCAAGAAACAGGTACACGCCAATCAATCCAAAACCCTTAAGTAGGCTGTGGCTTAAAAGCGGCTCAAAACCAAAACTGGCCCGGAAATATTCAAGAAAATAGGTTATGGGAATAAATTGCGCGATGACAAACAAGAATTTCGGCAAGGTATCGACCGGATAATAGATCCCGCAGATAAGCATAAACAGATAAGCAAACATCCAGGCGGTAATCTCTGCCTTCTGCCCGAAAATAAGAATTAAAAAACTCACCAGAAGCCCGAGTAAAAGCGCGCAGCCAAAAATCCCCAGCAAAAATACGCTTACCACGAATATCGACGGGAATTTAAAACCGAAAAGGACAATCGCTGAAACTCCCAAAATAAAGAAAATCGCTATCCCCCGGACAATACCGATAATCCATGAGCCGAATAAATGCTCCGACTCTCCCACCGGAGCCAGAAAGGTGTGTTTCATGCTTTTTGACCACACCTCGTAAAGGAGACTGTAGGCGACATCCAACTGGCTGACCTGTAAAATTCCCGAAGCAATAGCGCCGGTCATTACAAACGCCAGCGCTTTTTCCTGAAGCTCTAGATAACTTCCCAAAAGCCCGATAGAAATAAGCCCCACAATCGGCCAAAACACTAATTCCACAAACGCAAAGAAATTCCTGACGGCAAATTTGTAATTCCGGTAAGTAAAGGCTGCCGACCTTTGAAGCCACAGGGCTATCCTTTTAAGAAATCCTATCTTCGGAATTTGAAGCGGTGCCTGGGCAAGATCGACATTCGATACTTCGCTTTTAGACACCGGAATCGTGTCCGTCTTTATGTGCGCTAATTCAACAAAGACCCCTTCTAAATCCTTTTTGCCCTGTGCCTGTTTTAATTCCTGCGGACTGGCCAATCTTAAGACATGCCCGTGCCGGATAAACGCTATCCTCCGGCACATCGATTCGGCCTCGTGCATGTTGTGGGTGGTTAAAAGAATGGTGACTTTGGTTTTCTTAAAAATATCCAGGATGATTTCGCGGGTCTTGATAGCCACATCCGGGTCAAGCCCGACCGTAGGCTCGTCGAGAAAGATGATTTTAGGTTCATTTAAAAGGGCCTTGGCGAGGGATAATTTTTGTTTTGTGCCGCTGGAGAGCTCGTCAAATCTCTGACGGAAAACTTCTTCCAGGCTAAACATTTCGATCAGCCTATCGATACGATTTCTTAAAGTCTTTCTGTCCAGCCCATACAACATGCCATAAAATTTTAAGTTCTCTTCAACCGTCAGGCTCCAGGGAAAGTTAGGATGCCCGGAGGACATGTTTAAAATAGTGCGCAAATAATCAAAGTTCTTGGGGATGAGTTTTATTCCGAAAATCTCAACCGTCCCTGTATCCGGCAAAAGGAGCGTAGAAAGAATATTAAGAAAAGTCGTCTTACCGGCGCCGTTAGGCCCTAAGATACCCAGAATCTCTCCGGAATATATTTCCAGGTTAATATCATCAAGCGCCCGGATCTTTTCAAGCCCTCGAGACTGAGAAACGAAACTTTTTCTTAGATGCTCAACTTTTATGGCAGTTTGCATAGGTGTTTCAGTCTTTAGCCCGGATCCGGATTCGATACTATCCTTTTATTGCTTTTCGTTTCAACAGAGTGACGACAACGAGATAGCCTACAAACGCAGCCGCAAGACCAACAATAACATAGCCGACAATCAGGGGCATGAGGATTTTTAATATTGAGACATCCCACAAATCTTTCCAGTGAAAATCTTTAACGAGAAGCTCGCACTGGTCATAAACATTGCGCCAATCACAACCGGTTAAAAAAGATCCGGCTTTAACCGCGAGCAAAAACGTCACAAAACTAAGCCAGGTATTGGTCAGGACACTGCCCAAAAGCGCTGCGGCCTTGTTAACCCTGAAAACGGCCGCCAAAACCAAAGACGCCACTGGCCCTGCCCCGGGAAATATCCCCAAGAACACGCCTAACCCAAACCCCAGGGCCGTCCTGTGCGGAGAATCGTTGATCTTGACGAGTTTTTCGTAGAGGACTTTTAAGAAATATTTCAGGCGGTCAATGATGTTTCTTTTTGAACTTTCCATGCACAGCTCCGCTTAATATCATGATTTTACCCTGACCACATCCCCTGCGGTTTTTTTAACCACGACACCCGAATCCTTACGGATTAAAAGCCCGCCGTCTTTGTCAATGTCAACGGCGACACCCTCGATCATTCCGCCGGGATCGGTAATCTTGATGCGTTTATTTAAAGTGACCGAAAGCCCCTTCCAGCACTGGGCAATGGCCGCAAACCCGTGTTTGTTTAATTCGCCGTAACGCCTCTCGACCTGCCGCAAGATTTCCTTGGTTAATTCGACCCGGGAAACCGGCCCCTGCAAAATTCCGCGCAGGGACGTTGCCCCCTCGGGCAGAGCATCGGGCCTCGTATTGACATTGATTCCGATGCCGATAACAACAAACTTAACACGGTCCACCTCGGCATTTAATTCCGTCAAAATACCGGCAATCTTCTTATCGTCAACCAATAAATCATTAGGCCATTTAATCAGGGCCGAAACACCCGTCACCTGCTTTATGGCTTCGCTGACGGCGACCGCCGTCAAAAGCGTAAGGCGGGATACTTCCGACGGGGAAGACAAAGGCCGCAGGATAATCGACAGATAAATTCCCTTACCCTTAGGTGACGACCAGTTTCTCCCGAGCCTGCCGCGGCCCCTGGACTGCCCCTCAGCCAAAACAACCGTGCCTTCGGGAGCATTGTGCATCCCCAGATCAAAAGCAATGTCCATGGTAGAATCCAGCGAGTCATAGGCGACAATCTTCTTGCCAACAACCTTGGTAGAGAGGCCAAATTGAATTTCATGGGGAAATAACTTGTCCGGGGACGATTCCAGCCGATAGCCTAGATGAGGAACAGCGACGATCTCGTAGCCTTCTTTTTTAAGCTCCTGGATATATTTCCAGATAGCGGCACGGCTGATATTAAGCGCGCCGCTAATATCCTCCCCGGAAATAAATCCATCAGCTTTCTTTAGAAAATCGATAATTTTTTCTTGCATAGTCTGAGAATAGCTCAAAAAATATCATCTATTATCGCATTTTAATTTTGGGATTGTCAACTTCTATAGATTTTCTCGCCCAAGCTAATTGACCTTTGAAAACAGGTATACTATAATTGAATATCAAACAACGCAATAAGCAGGCCAACAAAAACCTATCCCATGCACCGAGAACAAAAACATAAAATCCCCGCCGCAAAAGACCGAATCGAATTTAAAGACGTCATCCCTCTGATCAAAGACGGGTTAGATAAAAAAGGGACTCTCGATTTTGAAGTTACCGGCCAAAGCATGATGCCAGTGTTTATTCCCGGCGATAAAATTCACGGACAACGCGTCGCTTTTGAGCAACTACGCTGCGGCGATATTGTTATTTTTGAGACACAAAACCAGCTCACCGTCCACCGGATCATCTCCCTGGGAAACCCGTTTTGCGTTATCCTCAAAGGGGACAATGTCGAGAAACCCGATATCCCGATTGCCCGGGATAATATAATCGCCAGAATTTCCCGCTTCGAGAGCGGTTCCTTATATATTGACCTGGAAATCCCCCGTTGGCAGAAAACGAACGGCCTGCTGGCTAAGGCCTCCTCCTGGGAACTTAAAAGGCCTCATTTTCTGACGCGGATAATCTCCGGCACCTTGCGGTTCTTTGCTGCCCTAACCAACCCTGACCTGGCCGATCTCGTTCGTCGGTGCAACAACAAAGAAACCCTGCAAAAGCTGGAAAAAGAAATAATCCTTAAGTTGTGCGACAAGGAAATAACCGAAACGGATAAGAAATATATCGGTCAAACCTTACGCCGATACTTAGACTGGGAAGAATTCTTTTCTTTGATTGTTTACAACAACGTCGGGCCGATCGTTTTTCGCAACCTCTCAAAAGTCAATACCGAAGATATCCCCGCTTGGGTGATTGAAAATCTTAAACAAAGCTACGTGCATAGCTTCTTAAAAACCGCCCCGCTTTTTTATGACCTTTCGCAATTTCTAAAAGAGATTAAGAAAAATAAAATTCCCGTTATTATCCTTAAAGGCGCTGCCATTTCCGAGAAGATTTACGGCGACACCTCCCTGCGGCCGATGGAGGATATCGATATCCTGGTTAAAAAAGAGGATTGGCCGTCTATCCGGGAAACCTTAATCAAGCTCGGCTACATCAATAAGGAGAATCTCGACCTTCTGGATCTTGAAAATCTCTCTGCCGTTGCGATGGAACGGCACATCTCTTACGAAAACAAGAACGGGACAAAACTTGAGATTAAATTCTATTTATTCTCCCTGGATTTTCCCGACTTTGCGCACCCGGAAGAATACTGGAAAGAAGCCGTCCCGCAGAAAATTGCCCAGGTAGAAGTTCTCACCCTTTGCCCCGAAGACCAGTTCCTGTATCTGGCCAGCCGCCTGATCAACGTCGGGTTCCGGCACCTTTTGTGGTTCTGCGACCTGAAGGAATTTCTGCTCTATTATCCAAAAATTGATTGGGACAGGATTGAAGAGAAAGCGATAAAACGAAAAGTAACAACCGCGCTGTATTACACGCTGGCCATATTAAAAGAAGAATTTCACGTCAATACCATCCCCGCGGGAACCCTGGAGAGAATCCGGCCTGCGTATCTTCGAAGGAAACTCTTTGAATGGTTTTTTAATTATAAAAACACCGGTTTTCGACAACCGGCCAAGACCCATCTTTACCCCAACCCGCTGATCGCGAATTGTCTTCTTTTGGGGAAATTTTCGCTTAATATCAAAGACATCTTTAAGATGTTACGCTATACGTTAAGGGTGATTTTCCCGTCCCAAAAGTATATCGCCTACCGTTATAAAAACCGAATTCCAGTGCCTTTTCTGGGGGGATACGGGGCAAGAATTAGGCTGCTTTTTTTAAATCTTTGGAATATGTTGCGGGCACCCTTCACAAATCCTTAGGCAAAAACAATTGTCCCTCTTTTTTTAGTATACCGGATAGCCTTCTTTAGCACAAAGAGGCTCAAGGGAAATAATAAAACTGCGAATCCTGCCAGCACAACCAGAATATCCTGAAGCATCCCGATAGAATATCCCTTTAAGAATGCCAGCCTCAAACCCTCAAAGACGTAGGTCGACGGAAGAAACATGGCTAGCTTTTGTAACGGCTGGGGAAAAACCGTTACGGGAAAATAGGCGCCGCCTAAAAGCCACATAAGATTAGTCAGCGTTCCGGCAAGGGGGTCACCTTTTTTCAGTATAATAATGCACGCGGCGGCACCGATACCCACCGATAAAAACGAGACCGTCGCTAGCAAACCGATCACTAAAACCGACAATAAATTAGCCGAACTAAAATCGGCCCCGAAAATGGCCCCTAAGAACAGGAAGAATCCTGCCGCCAGAAAACCCATCATCAGATTATAGGCACCGAGAGAAAATATAATTCCCATAGTTTTCATCGGTACTGCCAAAAGCGGCTCGAGAGTTCCCGACCAGTGTTCGCGCGATACCGAATTAATCAGCCCGTTAACCGCAGAATCAAGATAGGATGCCGCTACCAATCCGATCAGGACAAAAGAGAAATAGTTTCCTCCGTATTTTAAAAGATATCCTTCCCCCTTGCCGCCGATAAGGCCGGAAAGATAATAGAACATGAAGACCGATATGGCGATGCCTACCCAACGGATACAAAAAGAAATTGTATAGCTGGTATCGATTAAGAAATCGCGTTTAATGAAAGAAAATATCTTCCGCATTTAATAAAATCACTCCCTTTATTTCATGTTGCGATAAAAAAATCGTAAATTTCCTTTAAATCCGCGCTGGGGTCTCCCGCCTGCCTTCTTAACGACTCAAGGGTTCCCTGAGCCTTCAGACGGCCGCGGTCAAGAATCGCTATCTCGTCGGAGATATCAGAAACTTCCTCTAGAAAATGGCTGGCCATGAGAACTGTTTTATTTCTCTTTTTGACCAGTTCTTCTCTTATAAAGGTTCGCACGCGTTGCGCCATCTGGGGGTCCAAGTTTTTGGTAGGTTCATCCAAAAGCAAAACCGGGGCGTCATTTAATAAACCCCGCGCCAATGCAAACCTTTGCCTGACGCCTTGTGAATTCTCCTGGAACATATTGTCCAGATATTCCGAGAGTTCAAATACATTCGCCAGATATTTAATTTTCTCTTTCATCTGAGCCTTTGAAAGATTATATAGCGCGGCGTAAAATTCGAGATTTTGCCTTCCCGTCAGCCGAATATAGAAATTCTTATTTTCTCCCGTCACCAAGCCGATATGGCGCCTTGCCTCTAAACCCTTTTTAACCACATCGAATCCATTGATGCTGGCGCTTCCACTATCAGGCAGAATAATCGTCGCCAGGATTCTGATAAGCGTTGTCTTTCCCGAACCGTTGGGGCCGACAAGCCCCAAGAGTTTTCCCTGCCTTATTGTTAGGTTGATACCATCACAAGCCGTAATGATCTTCTTAAGAGGAAGAGAAAAAATTGCGGACAAACACCAGGGTGGTTTTGAATAGAAATTCTTATTAAGATGAGAAATCTGAATCGGATATTCCATCAACTCTTTTCCAATAGGTCCCTGACCATTCCGCATGCCTTATCCAGATTCTGGTCATTGTAATACAGGCGATAGGCCTTGACTTGATGAAGCAGGCCGCTTAAAACCTTAAAATATTCTCCCGAAACGTGACGGGAACCGGGTTTGATATACAAAAATTCCTCCCGGATAAGGCGACTTAAAACAATGTGCTTATTAAGGGTTTGCATCCGAACCTTGGAAGATTTTGCATAGCGGGGAAAGATCAATAAAAGAGGTTTTGCCTTGCGCCTCATTGCTTTAGGAAAGGCACGGCCGGCATCGATGATGGCCTTGTCGTTTTTCCCTGAAGATTTTAAAATGGCCTTTTTGAATTCAGGAAAAAGATAAAGCGAACTTTTCCTGATCTTTGGAAAAGAAGAAAAAGGGGCGCACTGGATACCCGATCCGGACTCACGCAGAATCACTTCGTCATCGGCAAGATAATCAAAGCCCATTTTTGATAACGCCATCGCCAAAATACTCTTGCCGCTGCCTGATTTGCCGGTAAAGAGCACTCCCTTATCTCCCAGGGAAACAAATGAAGAATGAAAAAGGTAAAAGCCATGCAACTGCAACAAACATTTTAACGGTTGGAAGAAAATAAGGTCAAACAAGAGATCTTTTTCAATATCCGGTGGAGTCGCGACAAAGGAGGTGATGGTATCATGTTGCGGATCCACTGTCGTCCTGATGGTCCGCGGGCCGGCATCGAGATGAAGCTGCCGGTTTTCCCTAAACTGATTGTAAAATAACGTAAAACCGTGAAAACAGTCGCACCGGGAATGCGGGAGAAGCGAATATCTTGTCCGATGATACGCCCCATGAATAGTTAGTGCCGCCCTGCTTGCATTCGGGGCAACCGCCGAGGAAGGAAAATGGCGAATAATGAGATCGAATATACCCCGGTCGTTAGAGGTGATATTCAGTTTGAAATCCGGAAAATAAAGGGAGGTTTTGAGTTTTGTGGCCATGAATGATATCAAAAATCATTGCCCATCCTTGATCAAGAATCTGGCAATCAATCCTGTCAATAACCTTTCGCGCGGCACCTGTTGATTTCCAACACAGCAAAACCGTCTACGTAAGCAAAGCAGAAGTAGTCGCTGCTGCCATCGCATTCTTTATTTTTAGATATTTCACCAGGCACGGTTTTTCATACTCTTTGCTGCTGCGTTTTCGGGACTGCTTTTCGGTCTTTTTATCCTTGCCTTGCTCTTGCATAAGCCTGCTCCTTTTCTCGATGATAATCACTGTATATCTTGTTAATACGGCAGATCTCCAGGGGTTTTGCCTTCAAGTCGCCGTGTTCTAAGAATGCAAGGTCCGGCCTCCGGCATAGGCAGACGGTTTTATCCCTGCAATCATAGCAGCCGAAATCTTTCTCGGCAAGGCTGTGCAGCCAGTTTAATTTCGGAGAATTGCGCCAAATCTCGCGCAAATTCTGCTGCCGCAAATCCCCTACTTCTATACGTAATGTCACGGAAACATACACCTTGCCGTTCGAAGAAATATGGATAGAACTCCTGCCCCCGTCAAGGGTACGACCGCTGCGATACTTTTTATTTCGATTATTAAGGCCCCACGTCAGCAAACGCCGCTTAAAAGCTGATTTTAATTGTTCTTCCGTCGATCGTAAGCGAAGCGGGCCACGCTCTCCGGAAACCCCCGGCATAATAATAAAATCGGCAATAAAGTCGCATCCTTCTTCTTTTGCCATCTTCTTTATCGAGGTTAATTCGTGGAAATTATTATTAAACACTATGGTCGCAATAAGAACAGACATACCGTTGTCCCGGCAAAGCCGAATAGCCCTCATTGTCCTTTCAAAAGAACCGGGAACCCGGGTAATCGACTCGTGGACTTGGGGACTTGCCCCATAAACACTAAAATGGACACTCAAGGGCTGAATCGCCTTTAACCGTTTGATGTTGTTTCTGCTAATCATCAGCCCGTTGGTTTTAATATCAAACCCAAACCCCATCTTTCTGGCAAACCTTAAGATATCCCATATGTCTTCACGCAAGAATACTTCCCCTCCGCTTAAAATGAGTCGTATGCACCCCTCCTCTTTTAGCTGGATAAGGATACCCTTGATTTCTTCAAGGGAGAGCTCATGAGCGCAATCGGTATTCCTAAGACAATGGATGCAATCTTCATTGCATCGGTTCGTCAGGTCTATCTGGGCATTCCAAAGAATACGCCTGTGCTGCATCCTTAGCCCCAGCTCCCGGACATCTCGTAAACGCATCTTTACGCCGACACCTTTCTTAAGATTCCTGCCCCCTCCAACATAAACATAAAATCATCAACATCTCTCGACACCGTATCGCTGGAGATATCATACAAGGAAGAAACCTCCGCCTTGGCCTTCTCTAAATCTTGCGTTTCAAGCAGGGCTTGCCAGATTCTTGTCCCTGTGCTGTTGAGGACAACGGTGCGAAAATCCTCGCCGACAATCACCTTGATCCGATCTCTGTTTAGAAACCAGGTTACCGGAGAATTGGTAAGCCAATACGACCCGTTATGCCGGATAGAGGCTTGTCTTCCGGCAAATTTATTTGACGGAACCCTGCAGGCTTTGTTATTTTTTGTGCCGTAAAAAAATCCTCTTAGCCTCGTCCATGCCCAGCCCGAAGAATACGCTACCGCTTTTAGAAAGTCTACCAAGGAGAAGATCGCCTCCGCTTTCCTCATCCCCCTTAATACACTGCGGACATTCCAGAGCACAATCGATGAGATCTGTCCGACAATGACAGCAAAACTGTCCCTGGAGGTATTCCCTTTAAGGGCATCAAAAAATCCCCAATATTTCCGATAAAGCGTGCAATCCGCTTTTCCGAATTCAAAATGGTGTTTGATAAATTCAGCCAAGGTCCCGATGTGTTGATGATAGACAACGGCTTTCGGCACAAATCTGATTTCATACCCGGCTAAAGAAACGCGCCACCCCATTTCCGTATCTTCGCTGGTCACCAAGTCCTCGTCGAAATAACCGATTTCATCCAATATGCTTTTGCGGCAAATGGCATTGGCCGTAATCACGCGCGGCAAATCTTCCTCGCAGAGACCCTCAATGCTGATTTGCTGAGAAAGAAGCGCCTTGGTTTGCGCATACCGCTCAAAAATAGTCTCCGGCCTGTGGTCCAGAATGTTTCCTCCGCAAAAAGCGATGCCGTCATCCGATAGAATTTCTTCGTATAGAATCGTAAGCCAATCAGCGGTGACGATACAATCGGAATCAGTAAAAGCAATAAAAACGGCTTTTGCGTTCTTTATCCCGCAATTTCTCGCCCAAGCCCTTCCTCGATTGGGCTCAAAAAGATAGGTGACCGGATATCTTAAGATGATTTCTTTAGTGCGGTCAGTGGAATGATTATCGACAACGATAATTTCCCTATCCTGCTCCGGAAAATCCAATCGCATCAAGGAATCCAGGCACGCCGGAAGCTTTTCCTCGCCGTTATAGACCACCACAACAATAGAAACTTTTGGCTTGCTATCTGATGCCATCTCTCGACCCTTGCTTTAAAAATACCTTTAAAACCGGTATTGATTGCAATCAGTAGTTCTTTTAAGCCTTTGAAACAATAAGGCCTTCCGTTTCCAGGTCTTTTATAAGGCTACGAATATCCTGGCTGGCTTTTTTGTAGTCAAGGCCATACTCCTCGCGGATCTTCTCAATAATTTGCTCACCGGTCTTGTTTTCATTTAAAAGCGACCAAGCGAAGGACCCTGTTTTGTTAAGGCTATAATACCGTCCGGAATCGAGATCGAGTATCACGACCTCTCCGTCGATAGTACGCCAGACTATTTTTTCAGTGTCGATACGGTAACGCTTTGATTGTTTTTTATTCATGGGATGGAAAACGATATACGGCCGGTATTTGGGATCGCACGATAATATAGCCTCCGCGAAACAAATTCATTTTATCATACCCTACTTTCATGTCAACAGACTAAAGCGCCCAAGAATAGAAAAAACTCGCCTCACAGCAGCGCATTCCGCCCGCCCATAAAAAAAGGGATTATATTTTCATATAATCCCCTTCAAGCAGATTGAGACAACTGCAGTTACTTAAGAGCCAGTTCCGGTTCCTTTTTGGTAATCGTCACTTCCGGATGTTTGGCAAGATTGGTCTTCTTGACCGTCACCGTATGATAGTTGGTGTCATTCTTGTAATAATCAAGCCCGCGCTCGATATACTGTTCATCAATTTTCTTGGGCGCAAAGAATTTTCTGCACATATCTCTGGCTGTCTGCGGGTCAAACGCCTTACAGCAGTAGACATCGACCGAAATATAATCCTTAGGCGTCAGCGTATGAATAACAATCGAGCTTTCGATCAACGGTGCCCAGCCCGAGAGACCGGCTTTGTCCGGAAAACGTTTCTCGTCGCTGCGAAATATATTCGGCGGTGCCTGCTTTTCCATCCCCAGCTTATCAACCATCTCATCTAAGAACTGGTAACATAAGGTCAAGTCATCGCATGCACCGGTTTTGCAGCCGTAGAGATCCAACAAAAGCTGATAACCAAATACTTCATTCTTCATCATAGTCGCGCTAATCGGAGTCCTCCTTGTTAATGATTAACTTAATTATTTTTATACTATATCTACAGAAGAATGCAAGGAAAAAATATATTTTTTATAATATTTTTTTAATTTATTTCCGGAGATTTTGAGTACACCGATGCCTTACCGGAAGAAAATAGAGCATTTTTGATGGAATTAGCGAATGGATACGAGCAAAAAAACTAAAACAACAATAAATACAATAAAAAACCATACCACTTTCCGGTTTGCGTACCGAATCCGGCTTAAAAATCCGTTCCCGGCCCTCTCCAAGCTCTCTCCGCAGAAATGGCAAAGCAGGGCATCGTCATCGCTGATATAATTTCCGCAGGCAGGGCACTTGTATTCAGCCATAAAACTCCTTATGATTTAAAATAAATGGTTTTCTTGTCGTTATTATTACATCTGCCATCGTATCCGTCAAAAATATTATTATTTTTTCGCTCTCTCTTGTTCCATATTTCTATTTGCATTTTAAAAGAGAGTGATTTAATATGACTAGGCATCGGTAATAATTTCCTGGCACAAAATCGGAGAATGCACTCATGGATACATATTCTATTTTAAAGAAAGTACGAGCTCAAAAACCCCTCATCCATCATTTAACCAACTGGGTGACGATTTATGACTGCGCCAACATCGTTAAGGTTTTCGGCGCTTCCCCGGTAATGGCCCATGCCCCCGAAGAAGCCGCCGAAATGACACAGATGGCATCGTCGCTGGTACTGAATATCGGCACCTTAACCGTTGATTTTGTCGAAGCGATGAAATTATCGGTCAAGGCGGCCAATAAAAAAGGAATTCCGGTTATCCTGGATGTCTGCGGCGCCGGGGCAACACAATTACGAGATAAAAAATGTTTTGAACTGGTTGACAATTTCCGCATCGACATTATCAAAGGCAACACCTCGGAAATCGCGCGTATCGCCGGAGAAAAGATTCAGACCAAAGGCGTTGATTCCGCTGATGTTAAAAATAACTTGGCCGATCTGGCAAGAGGCCTTTCCCTTAAATATAAAAATACAGTCGTTATCACCGGCGAGAAGGACATTATTGCGGATGGCAAAGGGCATTGTACCGTTAAAAACGGCCACGCCATGATGGGCCAAATTGTCGGGACAGGATGCATGGCCGCATCGGTTATCGGCACCTTCGCGGCGGTTGAAGACAATTTAAAGAAGGCAGCAATGGCAGCCCTGTGTTGTTTCGGTATTGCCGGAGAATTGGCCGCGAGAGAGGCAACCGGGCCCGGATCATTTAAAGAGCGGCTATTTGACGAAGTTTACAATTTAAACAAAGAGAAGATCCAAAAAATGCAGAAGGTTAGATGATACGCGGTTACTACTTTATTACCGACGAAAGGCTGAGCAAAAACGGCGTTACCAACGATGTCCGTAGCGCCGTCGCTGCCGGTGTTAAAATAATTCAATACCGCAATAAAATCGCCGATACCGCTACGATGCTCAAAGAAGCATTCCTGCTTAAGAAAATTTGCAGAAATTCCGCTTTTATCGTTAACGACAGAATCGATATTGCCCTTGCCGTTAATGCCGATGGTGTCCACATCGGCATGGAAGATATGCCCTATACGGCCGCGCGAAAACTTCTTGGCAAGAACAAAATAATCGGCGTTACCGTCCACACCCTTACGGAGGCGATTACGGCAGCAAAAAAAGGCGCTGACTATTTGGGAGTCAGCCCAATCTTTGCCACTGCCACAAAGAAAAACGCGGGGCCCCCCAGCGGAACAGCACTGATCAAATCCATAAAAAAGAATTGCGATATTTCGATTGTGGCTATAGGCGGGATTAATTTACAGAATGCACCGCAGGTTGTTGAAGCCGGAGCAGATGCCTTGTGTGCAATTTCAGCGGTTGTCACCAAAGGCAACGTTAAAAAAGAAATCAGGAAATTCCAGGAACTTTTTCGCTAACACCTAAGTTTACCGCAAAAATTTATTTGGGTTCAGCCGCCTTCCCTCTCCCAAAGATCGCATGAAACGTTTCTCTTAAGATACCTCCCGTGCCTTTAATGACAGCAGCCGTATTCTTGGTTGTCTCATCGAAAATCTTTGTACCGCCGGACAAAGCCGACGCCACCGGCTTCTGGATCGAATCGAGGTTAAATTTTATAAGATTCTTGATCGCCGTACCGGTAACCGCCTTCACGATAACGATACGTACGACAGAATGAATTCCGTCGAGATTACGAAATTCCTCATTCAGGTTAAGGTTGTACTCACGAATCACCGTGGGGGTTTTCGAATAATCCTTAAAAACGATCTTTGAGATCTTCAGCCGCAGGCGAGCGATAGCAAAGTGACGGGATGATTTTGATTCCGAAATTTTAAAGGCCTTCAAATTCAAAACACCCTGTTTATTTCTGGCAATTAAGAATTCTTTTAACTCCACGCGCATATCCCGAATCTGAATTCTATCGCTTAAGACTGAACTCAAATTATAATCGGCATAAACCGCCGGCGCATCAGCCAAAACAGAATCCTCAAATTCATCGGGATTAAATATTCTTAACCCCTTGATATCGATAAACTGTTTTGATAAAACGCCCAGGCGAAAATGCCCTATCTCGATATCAAGGCCGGTCGCTGTCTTAACCGCTTTTTCGACAAGGAATTTATAGATAAGATCTTGCGCAAAATCAACGGCAAGGAAAATACCTGCGAGAAAAATAATAATGGTAATTTTCTTAATCACAATCTCTGTCTTTCCTAAAACATTTTAGCCTTTGCCAAAACACGGCTTTAACATAAAACAAGGGCATCTCTTTAGATAATGCCCCTCCTGCTTCATCTTATAATCTTTAAAAAGGTCTATCCTCTGTACTCAGCGAACAAATCAGTGCTGAGATAGCGCTCGCCCGTACTGGCAAGAATAACAACAATCATCTTACCTTTATTTTCGGGCCTTTTGGCCACCTGCAATGCCGCACAAACAGCCGCCCCCGAGGAGATTCCGGCTAAAATACCCTCCTCACGCATCAGCCTTTTGGCAAAAGTAAAAGACTCTTCATTATCTACTTGGATAATCTCATCGATTATTTTCGTGTCAAGAATGCCGGGGATAAACCCCGCGCCGATTCCCTGAATTTTGTGAGGACCGGGTTTTCCCCCGGAGAGAACCGGCGAACCTTTGGGCTCAACGGCTATTGCCTTAAACGAAGCCTTTCTTTTCTTGAGAACCTCCGCTATCCCTGTAATCGTCCCGCCCGTTCCCACGCCGGCAATCAGAATATCGACTTTGCCATCGGTATCTTTCCAGATTTCCTCGGCGGTCGTTTTGCGATGAATCTCGGGATTGGCAGGATTCTCAAATTGTTGCAAGATAAGATACCGCTCGTCCTCTTTCGCCATCTCCGTCGCCCTGTTGACCGCGCCCCGCATCCCTTCTACGCCGGGTGTTAAGATAATCTCCGCACCAAAAGCCCTCAAAAGAGCCCGTCTTTCTAAGCTCATCGTTTCCGGCATCGTTAAAACCAATTTATACCCTTTAACTGCGCAGACAAAAGCCAAGGCAATACCCGTGTTGCCGGAAGTCGGCTCAAGCAAAACGGTGCCCTTCTTGATCCTGCCGTCTTTCTCTGCCGCTTCAATCATGCTTAGGCCGATACGGTCCTTGACCGAACCCGCGGGATTAAAGAATTCCAGCTTTGCCGCGACATCGGCAACGCAACCCTCGGTAAGCTTATTCAATCTTACCAAAGGAGTTTTACCGATCAGTTCGGTAATATTATTCGCAATATTCATTTTTAAAAGGCCTCCATCCTATTAAAATCGTATACGATTAGAAATCTCAAATCGGCGTAATTTTACCCACAGAACATCTAATTAATAGATTGATTATAACACCCAGCCAAACTTTGTTCAACCCAGATTTTGCGCTACGTTTTTATTCTCGACGGGAATCGACAAATGGAAGAATACAACGCAAAATCTGCCTTCGGCCGCCTTTGGCGGGGCTGTGCAGAATCCGGGTTCAATCGGTAACGGGTGCACACCTTGGGTTTCTGAAGAATCGGATCACCCTTAGCTTTTCATTCTCTTGAATTCAACCATTGAATAAAAGTGCCCCCCGAGCATGATAGAGAAGATATCAAACGGCACCCGGTAACGGGGATCTCCGATAAATACCGCTGCGGTAATAATGATAACCAGCAGGGCAAGGTAGGGAAGAACCTGGGGGCTGGTGACGATTCTTTTAAATTGAAAAAACAAAAGGGCAATTGCCGGCAAAATGACAAGGACGACAAAAGCAATATTGAAATATTTAACCACCTTTGGCTGTATCCCCTCGAGCGCAGAGGTCGGCCAAATGACGGTGGAATAAAACAAATCGTAGATATTCTCAAGGGAATAGGCGATCGCCTTGGGGATATCTTTACGCACTTCTTTTAACCCCTCCTTAAAAAAGAATCCGGAGTCGTACGGCCCGGCATTGAAACGCTCGGTGCCGCTGTAGCCCTTTTGAGCAGCGACGGGGGATCCGTACCCGAAATAAGAATTCCGTTTAGCGTCACGAAATTCCACCATAGCCACGTGCGTTCTTCCGGTATAAAAGGTTGCGCCTCCGGTGGTGGCAATAATTCCAAATTTACCGGTTAAAGAAAATATTCGAAAGCATAAAAGAACAAACAGGGGAAGAAAACCCAGCATACAGAAGAACGGGTTTGAGGCCAACTTATACTTTCTGAAGTTAAACAGCCACCAGATCCCGAATAGGGGAACAAAAAGAAGGATGCATTCTTTGAAAGAAGCGCTCAAGACAATAAAGAGGCCCGCAAGGAATGAATAAAGCCACTTTTGCTGCTGGCCTTTTGCAACAATACTTTTCAGGATAAAATAAAACATGACGCTTAATCCTAAGATAAACGGTGTTTCGGACATCAGGTAGCCGCTGAAATCAATAAACAGGTAATTAGCACTCGAGATAATCAGGGCGATCCGGGCTGCTTTTTCGGTAAAGAGGATTTTGGTAGAAAGATAAATAAACAGGCAAGAGATAACCCCTGCCAGGATATTGAAGATTTTTATCCAAAAGAATGGTTGGGGCAGCCGGAAAAATGCCGAATAAAGGTAATGCGTCCCCGGAGGATGGAATGAATCAAAAATCCCTTCTTGAACACCTTTGGACAATTTAACCGCTTTATAGTGATAATCCCCCATATCACTATAAAGATACTTCTCGGGAGGGTGTATGAAAAAAACAAAAACGGTCCTTAAAATAAAGGCGCATAATAAAATTGCAAGAATCCCGGCAATCTTTGCCTTCCTATTATCCATTGTCATCAATGCATGTGCCTTCCCGCTGATTCGATATCCTTCTTGATATCTTACGGACAAAAATTAAGATACGGTTATTTGGCGTTAGGGAGTGGCCAGCGGGCCCGCTAAAATCGTCGGATGATTCCTATCTTGCTTCTGCCGAAGGAACCTTTTTCCTTAGATAAATCATCAGAATAGAAATGGCCGCGGGAGTAACGCCCGAAATCCGATTGGCCTGCCCTAAAGAGAGCGGTGAAAATTTCTTTAGCTTTTGCCGGATTTCCGTCGACAGCCCCGAAACACGGGAATAATCAAAGTCGGGCGGGATTTTAATATTCTCGATGCTTTTAAAACGTTGCACATCCTTTAATTGCCGCTGGATAAACCCTTCGTACTTGATTTCATATTCGACTTGGTCGATAACGGTTGCGGGCAATTTCTTTAGCTTTCCGTCAAAAGGCGCGATCATATCATAGGTCACGCCGGGCCGTTTGAGAATATCGCTTAAAGTCATGGACCGTTTTAAAGGGCTGCTATTTATCTTTCCCAGCACCGCATCCAATGATTTGCTGGGAGAAACATATGTTTTCTTAAGATGCTCAATCTCTTTCTCGGCAGCGGCATATTTTCGGCATATCTTTGAATAATCACGTTTTTCGATAAGGCCAAATTCATATCCGTACCCGGACAAACGTTTGTCGGCGTTGTCTTCCCGCACGATTAAGCGGTATTCAACCCGCGAAGTAAACATCCGGTACGGCTCATCCGTTCCCTTGGTCGTCAAATCATCGATTAAAACTCCGATATACGATTGATGGCGTTCTAAGATAAACGGGTCCTTGCCTTTGATTTTTAAAGCCGCGTTAATTCCGGCCATGATACCTTGCGAGGCAGCCTCTTCATAGCCGGTCGTCCCGTTAATTTGGCCCGCCAAAAAGAGGTTCTGGATTTTCTTTGTCTCTAAGCTGTGGTAAAGTTCGGTAGGAACTACAACGCCGTGCTCAATAGCATAGCCGGGACGGATAATTCGCGCAGATTCCAGGCCCTTGATCGAGTGAACCAATTGTTCTTGCACATCAAAAGGGAGGCTCGTCGAGATACCGTTGGGATAGTATTCAAAAGTATCTATTCCTTCCGGCTCTAAGAAAACCTGGTGGCTTTTTTTATCGGAAAATCTAACGATCTTATCTTCTATGGAAGGACAATAGCGCACGCCCGTTGACTTAATCACCCCCGAATACATGGCCGAGCGGTTTAAATTCGCCCGGATAATCTCATGTGTCTTTTCGTTGGTATGGGCAATATGGCAGGGAATCAATTTTTGATTGATTTTCTTTGTCGAGAAGGAAAATGGGACCGGATTTTTGTCCGGAAATTGTGACTCGAGCTTCTTAAAATCAATCGTACGTCCGTCTAAGCGGGGCGGCGTTCCGGTCTTAAAACTTAAGGTCTCAAGCCCTAAGTCTTTTAAATTCTGCGCCAATCGGTCGCTGGCCGGCTCGCCGATTCTGCCTCCGGCAAAAGTGGTCAGCCCGATATGAAGGCGGCCTTTAAGAAAAGTCCCCGGCGCTAAAATAACGGCCTGAGAATAAATCTCCGTACCGATTCCTGTCTTAATGCCACGCACCCGGCCATCTTTAACCAGCACCTCCGCTACCTTATCTTGGCGCACATCCAGATTCTTCTGGTGCTCAACCACACGGCGCATATACAGCTTGTAACCCATCCTGTCCGATTGGCAACGTGAGGAGCGTACCGCCTGGCCTCTGGAGGTATTCAGCTGCCGGAACTGGATAGCGGTTTTATCTGCGGCTCGGGCCATTTCTCCGCCCAAGGCATCGATTTCTTTGACCAACTGGCCCTTGCCGACTCCACCGATGGCAGGATTGCAACTCATCTGGCCGATGGTTTCGATATTAATAACCACCATGAGCGTCTTTAAACCCATGCGGCTAGAGGCCAACGCGGCCTCAACACCGGCATGCCCACCGCCGACAACAATACAATCATAATGATGGATATTCATATCAACAAACCTTTATCCAGACATAAAAAAACGGTTAGAATAAAATCACTTAAATTTTTTTTCCGATTCTAAAGAGGGTATTAACGAGGGTAAGGAGGAAAAAAACTCCTACGATAATATTCAGGTCAAGATATTGAAAATTGCTGAAAGTGATAATAAGGATTCCGGCGAGAGAAACCGCCCACATGACATACATAACAACAGTAAAAAATATATCCATATCTTTTTTCCCTTCAAGCCCAAACGGTAATTGTTTATACCATACCGTTTTACGAAAGTTTTGTCAACATTTTCGTAAGAAAGAACGGTGATTTTTGAGTGATTGAGGGTAAAAACGGAAGTGCGTTTTAAACTTAATGTTTAGGGCCACTGCAGGATTCGCGCGTGACTAAGTCGGGAGACAAGATGATCTTTGCGGGCGTGGTCTTTTTACCGGCCACAATAGCATTAAGGTACCTGACGGCTTCTTCGGCCATCTTAAAAAGAGGCTGACGGATTGTGGTTAAACCAATCGGCCCATACAAGGCAGAAGGATTATCGTCAAAACCGATAATCGAAATATCCTGTGGCACTTTAAGCCTTTTTTCCATAACCACTTCAATGGCCTCCAGCGCCATGTCATCGCTGGCGGCAAATATGGCCGTGGGAGGGTTTTTAAGCGACAGGAATTCTTCGACAGCGCTACGGGCACAGCGGCGGGAATAGTCCCCCTTATAAATATATTCGTCCCGCAGGGTGATTCCTTTCTTTTCAAGAGTTTCCTTAAATCCGTCCAGGCGGTGAGCCCCGGCCTGGGTGTTGACATTTCCGGTTATAGTGGCAATGCGTTTATGCCCAAGGCCGACTAAATATTCCGTCGCGATCTTAGCGCCCTTGATGTTATCAACGGCAATATAATTGACATCTAAATCCTCAACGATATTGTTGATAACAATGCAGGGGACACCTTCCTCAAGGACTTCCTGGACCTGTTTCTTATTCTCGATAATGTCGGCGAAAATAACCCCGCCCATGGCATTGGTATTAACCGGGCTATTGCCGTCGCTGATATGAAAAACTAAATCCAGGTGCAGGGTCTCACAGGCATGGCCGACACCGCGGATAAGCTCGATGGCGTAAAAGGAATGGAACAAGCCCGGATAGCCGGGCATCACTAAGCCTACGGAATTGTTAAGGCCGCTGGCCAGCCGCTGGGCAGCAAGATTGGGTTTAAATTTTAGATGAGCAACAGCCTCTTCGACCTTAATGCGGTTTTGCTTGCTAACGGTAGGAACGTTATTGATAACGCGGGATACAGTGGTAATCGAAACCCCGGCTCGGCGGGCAACGTCTTCGATGCTGATTCTTTTTTTAACCACAGTCTTACAACCTTACTTTACGATATCACCGGCTTTAATCTTGGCGCCTTTTTGCTTGATATCGGCCGCGCAAATATCTTTTCTGACCTGGATGACTTCGACACTGGCAATAAATTTCGTTCCCCGATAAACACTCAGCTTATCGCCGATACGCACCCCGGCATTTTCTCCTCGGTCAATAACAATAAAATTATTTTCCGTATTTATACTCACGACACGCCCCTCAATACCAACGGCGCTGGCTGAGGGTTGAGAAACCGCGGCAGCAGGATTAGGCGCGCTAACGATAATGGGGGGAAGCTCGACCTCCTTGGAGGAGGAAGCCGATGTCTTTATCCGTTGGTCTAAGTTCTTTTTGATATCAAGGACTTCGTCGATTCTATTCTGGATAATGCTTTCGGTCTCGGAAAGTTTTCGCTCGACGGTATCCCGCTCTTCGCCCAGTTTCGTGATATTCTTCTCTAAGGCAATTTTAGCGGCCGATAATTCTTTGACCTGGGCGCGCAGATTTAAGTTTTCTTCCTTGAACTTATCCAAACGGTCCGCGATATAACGTTTGTCATTCTTCTCTTTGGCGAGTTCAATCGAGAGGCTGTTGGCTAAGTCCTCGCTATACTTGATCTTCCGCTCGATTTCTTCTTTGTCGTTCTTTAGCTGTCCCAACTCTAATTCCAAGTCGGAACTCTTTTTCTTAAGCTCCTCGACCTCGGTGGAGCCGCTCGACAGCTTGCCCTGCAGCTCTTCGATTTTTAATTCCAGCGAAGCTTTTTCCTTTAAGACATTCGCCCAGTATTTTTCATTGCTTAAACTTTCCGGAAGCGCGATTGTCTCGGCCTGCTGTTCGCCAGCGGCTTGCTCCTTGGGCTGCTCCGGGACCTCCTTTGAAACCGCCGCTTGCTGCTGTAGCTGCGCCAACTCCTGGAGTTTCTCCTGGAGCTTGCTCATCAAATCATCGCGTTCTTTTCTAAGCTGATCAACCTGCCCCTTCCAGTCATCACGTTCACCTGTTAACGTGACCACCTGGGTGTTGATATCGTCGAGTTGTTTTTTAATCTTGGCTTGGATGGATTGAGCTTCTTGGAGTTGCGTATCTAATTTTTTATTATCTTCGGTGAGCTTTTTTTCGCTTGCCTGGTAGGTTTCGATTGTTTTATTCTTATCGCTGACAGTCCGCTCGAGTTTTGTCTTATCATTAAGGAGGGAGACGCACAAAAATACGCTTGCAACAATAAGCACAAACAGTATGACGATAATCAGCTTGCCGGTTTTCGACATCCCTTTTTCTCCTTTTGAGAATGACGCAAAATAACTATATCAAACTATTTACGGCAAAACAAGAAAAATTAGATATTTTTTGACTCTTTTATTTAATATTACTATATTTTGGAAAAAATATAAGAGTTATTTATGATATTTGTAAATCCAACTGCGCAGGAGAATTGGGAGAGAATGGAACAGGGCAGCCCCGCACCCGGTTCACCGGGTGCGGGGCTGCCCTTAATCAAAAAAATCAATTACGGCAAATATTACGCCGCGTCTTTATTCGTACCTTAAATCATCAAGATAAAACGTACAACCCTCGGGATTGACATCCACGTTGGTCGACCAGGCAAAACCACCGCTGACATAAGAGAGGTCTTTGCCCCGCAGGTCGATTGAATACTCCCTCCACTGGGGCGTTAAAATAACCGGGCCCACCATCGCGGAATCGGAGTCGGGATAGTCACCGCTGACTCCACCCATTTTAAACTCCTCGATACGTTCTCCGCCTTTCTCGCCCTTAGCCCAAAACGTAAGTTTCGTGGCTCCGGTTAAATCAAAACCGCCTTTACGGGATCCCCAATTATTCGCCGGATTCTGCCAATACATCCCCGCCCACTTTGCTCCCTGCTTGGAACAAACAGTATCATAAACGATTTTGATACAGTTCTTTCCTGAATGGCAATTTTGCGACCAGATATCATCGATATTCAGGCATTTGCCGTCCGGCATAAAACCCGATGGAATAAAATGGTTATCGGGTGACCCCTTATCGGCAAAAATCGAGAACGGACGAAAGTCTCCCGTCCCCGCGTCTTTCTTTGTTGCCAACTTCTGCTCCTGAGCACCGGAGACAGACTGTTCCGCCGCCTTGGCAGAAACTGCCTGCTGTTGGCTTGATGCCTTACCGCATCCCACCGCAAAAATAAAGCATCCGGCCACCGCATAGAGAATTATACGTTTCATTTTTTTAAAATCACCTTTCCTTGGGCCTTTACACCACTAAGAAAATAGTGCGGATTCTAAATCCGGAGAACAAAGGCCAATACCGCGCAACTTCAGTTGCGCAGTACTGGGCCACTACCCGGTATTAACCGCCTCTATTGCAATTCATTTTACAAAAGTCAATAAAATCGTATTTACCTTGATGCCGTTAAGCTTATCTTACTCTGCTGTTTTTAATTCTGCTATTTGCCTTTGAGCAGCATCCACCGGTTTCCAGAACCAACCCTGAGGATCCCAGCATTGGGCAAACGAAAAATCGTTAACCACTTTTTCATAAGCCTCTTTGGCCTCTGCGTTCTTGCCGGCCTTCTTTAATGCCTCGCCCTTGATGAAGAGGCATGTTCCCACGTCATTGAGGGCCCAGAACCCGAATACCTTGTCTTTCTCGACCGGATATTCATTGGCCGCTTTCAAAGTCGCCTGCATTTCTTTGGCCTTGGCTTCATAAAGCTCAAGACATTTGCCGGTATAGGCTAAGACAGCGTCGAGGTCATTGTTGGTTAAAGCAGCCCACGCCTTGGTGGCCAGCGTCGATGAGGTATAATCACCGAAATCCAGCGTTGAGCCTGATGCGATCGCCGCCAGTTTTTCTTTTGCAGCCTCGGCAGGTTTCCAAAACCAGCCCTTAACGTCCCAGCATTGGCCGAAAGAATATTCGTTAATCAGTTTGTTGAAAACTTCCTTGGCCTCATCATTCATCTTGGCCTTGCGATAGGCCTCGCCCTGAATAAAAAGGCAGGTGGCCACATCGTTAAGAGCCCAGTAGCTGAAAATCTTATCGTTAGCACCCGAGGCATACTCGCTAAGGCCTGCCTGCATTTTCTTCGCCTGTTCACCGTAAAGATCCATACATTTGTTGGTGTAGGCTAAGACCGCCTCAATGTCCCCTTTTTCTAACGCCGCCCATGCCTTACCGGTCAAGGTCACGGAACGAAAATCCCCGAAATCATAAACCGCCGCAGAGGCCGGCTGCGCCAACGTGACTGCCGGACACAGACCAATGGTTACCGCCGCCAGCAAAACCATAAACATCGTCCTTCTCATCACTTCCTCCTTTTGATTGTTTTATTGCTGTGGTTTGCTTTTGTTTTTACCCGTTAACTTCGCCTAAACAATTTTCTCCTAAGACTGATTCCAAAGCCTTTTATATAAATAATAGCTTTGCCTCAATTGCCTTAAGAAGGGACTGCTCTTGCCGTCTCCCTGGCCGCAGAGGCCAAACCATTCCTCATACATATAGCCGTCGGGAAACGGGCCTATAGCGCCCGCAGTTCTATCGTGATTGGAGGGCTCGTAATTCTTCCACCACTCGTCAATCCATTCAAAAACAATGCCTCCGATGGCATTGCCCACGCCCTCCGCACTCTTAGCGGAATTGGACTCGATATCCAGCCAGTTGCCTAAATGATAATCAGCCTGGGCCTTCTCGGCCTCTTCACGCGTCAAGTTAGTCGCATACCCGGGACAACCGAATTCCGAAATAAAGGCGGGCTTTCCGGTGGCGTCAAACACCTGCTCCCAGAAAGAACCAAATCCGTAATCACCCCGGTAGGCATTCGCCGCATAGACATCCACATCGGGACAATATTTGGCAAATATATCCAAGTATAGCATATCGCCGTTACACATGGCAACAGGATGATTGGGGTCAATAGATTTGATCATCAAGGCCACTTCATTAACAAATTTATAATAGGCCTCGGGTTTTTTATCCGCGTTACAGGCAACACCGTAATTATTTTCATTGCCCAAAAGCCACATGAGAACATACGGCTCGTCCTTGTATTCCATAACCATCTTCCTGACCGATTCCATCATGGCAGAGCGATGTTGCGGATTTTCGTAATCGGTTCCTTCGTACCAGCTTGCGCCCGAACCCAAAGCATACTTTCCCAAGAAGTCCGCCAGGATAACACGGATACCGTATTCCTTATACATAGCTCGCAAGAGATTCTTATCAGGTTCAAACGGCTGATGATAAAAACGGATGGTGTTGGCCCCCAATTCCTCGAGCAGCCTGAAGTCACCTACCACCAATTCATTCACATCTTGGATGTTATTTAAGTTCCCGTCAACCCAAGAATCGTACGGCCCGTCAGCCTTGCCGTTATGATTGGTATCTTCCGTCATCCAATTAACCAACGTTCCCTTGTCCGGGCTCTGCCCTACCTTGGTAGGGGCATAGGTAATACCTTTGATTATATACGGTTTCCCGCCGACAAGCATCTGCCAGTGGCCATTTTCATATTGAACCAGACGCACTTCGCCTTGCCCTAAGCTTCTTTTGATTTTCCCCAAGTTAACACGCTGCTTATTTAAATTCAATCGTTCCGCCACGTGATCCATAAAACTTTTCTTCTTGAGGATTCCCGGCGAAGTAATCACAATATCATTGGCGATATCGTTATCAAAACCTTTAATGACCTGGATCTTGGCTCCCTTAAATTGCAGATTCAACTCCGGATGCAAGCGAACCAGGTGCCGGATCTTGGCGACAGCAGCCTGACCAGGATACCAGGGCGTACGCCAGTAGGTCCGGCCGGTGGCATTGGGAAAATGCACGATAATTGCCCGATAAGCCTTTAAGGCCTCATAATACATCTTGGCTTTTTCAAAGATTAATCCGATATAAAAAAGCTTAACTCCCCAGGGTTCGGGAGCCGTCGCCCATTTATAAAAAGCCGCCTCCAAATCCGCGCTGTGCACAAAATCCCAGTGGCTGCCCTCCAGCCTTCCTTCTTTTCTGACCCGATTATAACCGGGGTCTTTTAAAACCGAACCCGTATTCGGATAAATCCCTTCGCCGATCGCCTCGGATAATCCTTTGGGATCAGTAGCCTCATAATGATACTCTTTAGTGCCCGCCCCGATAAATCTCCCGTACTTCGCGTAATCGACAACGTCTTCTTTTCCCTTAAAATGAAGCTGGGGCAAGGTCTTTTTTTCTTCCTTGGTAACGACAACAGGTTTTTCCTCCGCTTTCTTACCGTTCAGCATGTCAATACTCGCCTGGCTTTTCTCCGCCACCGACCAAAACCAGCCGCGCGGATCCCAAGCCTGCGACCATTTATATTCATCAATGATTTTTTGGAAAATCTGTTTGGCCTCTTCGCTGCGGCCGTTTTGCATCAGGGCTTCGGCTTTAATAAATAAGCACGTGGCCACATTGTTTAACGATTGATAATCGTCTTCCTGGCCGGGCATGGGAAAAGTCCCTAAGCTTGCCTGTTGGTTCTTGGCCTCATTGTCGTAGGTATCAACACATTTTTGGGTAATCGATAGAACCTTTTCCAAATCGTTTTTCCCTGAGGCTTCCCAGGCTTGACGGACGAATTCTTTGGAAGGAATGTCGGAAGGAACATCTTGGGCAAGGGCATAGGAGTTGGGGTTTAGGGCATAGAAGAAAAAGGCCAGGGCCAACATTTTCATTGTTAAGCCCCAGCCCCTAGACCCTAATCCCTGAACCATAGACCCTAAACTTCTCATCCCGCAAATCGCTCCTTAAGGAAAGACTTTTATGATGTATTTTCGAATGCTCAAGTATACACCAATAATGGGGCAGAGGCAACATTTAGACTATCATTCATGCCGGGCGTTCAACCCGCCAAAATTCCCCGTCCGAAAGGACAGGATTTGCTTAAAGTTGCTAAATTACCCCCATCTTCATTAGATAAATAATATTGTACCCACCGGGTTTGTTTGTTATAATACGAAACTCATAATCATTCAAGTAAAATATTATTTACCAGGGAGGGAATGAATGGAACAAGCAGCGAATCAGCCAACCCACCATGTAACAGCCCGTGCCGATCGTATTTCTTTCTTTCAAAAATTCGTCTACGGGATGGGGTCGTTCGTTAACCAATTTGCCGGCGCTGCGATGGGGAGCTTAATTCTTGTTTTAAACCTTGGGCTCGGTGTCAATCCCGCCTTAGTCGGAACGATAGGAGCTATCCCTCGTTTTCTCGATGCCTTTTCCGATCCCTTAATCGGCTACAGCTCGGACAATACCCGAACCCGCTGGGGCCGCCGTAAGCCCTGGATATTGTTTGGGGCCCTTTCTTCGGGAATTTTATTAGCCATGATGTTCCAGCTCCATCCGGGAAAAAGCGAAATGTTCTATTTCTGGTGGGTCTTGGGAATCCAATGCCTCTTTGTTATTGCCTTCGCCTGCTATTCAATCCCCTGGCTTGCTCTTGGATATGAAATGACGCCGGATTATCATGAACGGACACGGTTGCAGGCAGTCGCCAGTTTTTTTGGCCAACCCGTCTGGATTATTGCAGCCTGGATTCCGATGGTCATGACTTCAAAAGAAATTCCTATCAAAATATGGAATTGGACTTTAACCGTTATCAATAGTCCGTTTAAAGATATCGTCGAAGCATCACGGGGCCTTGCGATCTTTGTCGGGATCTTTATTACCGTCTTCGGGGTCCTTCCGGCTCTTTTCAATAAAGAACTTTACGGGAATTTACCCCGGCCGGAAAAAGCAAAAGGTTATAAAAATGTTATTAAAGACATCTTGCACAATTGTGCCACTTCTTTCAAATGCGGCCCGTTTGTCAAGCTGGTCACGGTAACATTCCTGATCTTCAACGGATTCATGCTGGCCTCCGCCTTCACCGCTTATGTTGTTTTCTTCTATGTCTTTGGCAATCAACCCACCATGGACCTGATGTACCAAAACGGCGGGGCCTTGCTGGGTGTCTTTGGGTCACTCAGTGCCATTTGTACTGCCTTCGTCGCCATTCCCTTAACAACATGGATTTCGACAAAACTCGGCAAGCGCAAGACCTTTTTAATCACCATGTCGCTGGCAATCTTTGGTTACGTCTTAAAATGGGTCGGATATAACCAGCAATATCCTTATTTACTGATCGTCGCGGCGCCATTCTTGGCGTTCCACCTGGGGTCGCTGTTTACAATCGTCTGCTCCATGGTCGCCGATGTATGTGATCTTGATGAGCTTCAGACCGGCACCCGCCGGGAGGGGATGTTCAGCGGTATTTTCTGGTGGGTCCAAAAGCTGGGCATGGCCGGGGCATCGCTCCTCGCCGGAATCCTCCTCAATGCAACCGGTTTCAAACAGGCGCTAGGCCTCAACCAGACAGCGGACGCTTTGTTTTACATGAGAGTTTGCGACGTCGGAATTCCGATTGTGACCTCTTTGATCGCTATTTACATTATCATGACCTTTGATATCACAGAAGCTAAAGCCTACGATATCCGCCAGCAGGTCGAACGGCGAAGAGAAGACAGGCGAAAAGAAGAACGGCGTGCAGAAGAAAGACGCGCAGAAAAAAGACGGGAAGAAGAAAGACGAGGAAGGCAGTTATAGAGGCTTTCGTTCTGTTTATCCCTGGAGCTTAAGGAAAACGTGACAAAACAACCTGACAATAAAAGTATGAACTCAAAACCGGTTATTATTTTTCCATACCGAGGGTATGAGAATAACGAACAGTGTGAATGGTATTTTTGGTGGACCGTTGACCGATGCAAAGAAATCGATCCCAGGCCGATCGTTGTGTTGCCCCGGGATACAGTCATAAAGCAGAATGCCGTTTCTTTCATAAAAGATGAGCGATACAAGACCCTCGAGGTTGTGCAAACCTGGTCGGTCGACACATCCCAGACATGGCTTGCCGGCTGGGGCCATGTGCTTGATAATTATCCTAAAGTAGAAAGAATTGTGCAAATCCCGGGTGACCTGGATTATGTCAAAGAGGATGTCAAGTTCTATGAAAACTTGAGCAGCTTTATTAAAACAACAGGTTCGGATATTGCCATAGGAGATTTTGGGACCGGGGATAAGTTCAGCGCCAAAAGCTTAGTCGATACCTACGGCTCGTACCCACTTCTCGCGAACTGGTTTCCGGAGATCTCGCAAAGCATAAGGTCCCTGCCTCTTCACAGATCGAGGTCCGAGTTTCTTAATATCAAGACATCGGTTTTGCGCGAGCTTATCATAAATAACAGAAATTTTGCTTATGAACAAACCCTGAACTTCTTGATCAAATCCTGGAATTACGATGAAGCAAAATGGAAATATAATATATCCGTATCTCCCCTAGGAAGCCTGTCGGACAATAAGTCTTTTAGGGATTACAGAGCCTCTGTTGACCAGATAGAGAGAATCGAACGGATGCTTTCTTTATTATGGCGGGAAATCAGGGAGCCAAAAAAGAAAGACAGCGTAGACGATAAAGAGTTCGAACAACAGTATACCGTGTTCAGCAACGAATACGACAAACTCTACACTAAATCAAAAGGCATTATGGAAACCGCCCGAACGACTCTAAGGGCCTTCTTGGGCGTATAGATTAAAACAAAACGGTTCCTTTAAAAAGAAACCCTGTTTCTCGTCGAGAAACAGGGTTTTTAACAAAGTGCCGTTTTCGCTATCCCCCCGTTGCCCCGTATGTAAAGCCCCGCATAATATGTTTTTGCATCAGTAAATATATAAAGATAATAGGAAGCGCGGCAATAGTCAGGCCCGCCATCAAGACCGGATAGTCCACGCTGTGAGCCCCCTGAAATTTCATAAGCCCTATCTGAAGCGGCATCAGGTCTTTATCGTTTAAAAGCAGTTGCGCTAAAATATACTCGTTCCACACAATTAAAGAATTAAAAATAACAACGACCGCAATGGCAGGCCTGGCCCACGGCAAGGCAACATGCCACCAGATACCCAATTTATTGCATCCCTCGATGCGGGCCACATCTTCCAAGTCAGACGGCAATTTATCAAAGAATGTCTTGAGCAAAAAGATACTCATGGAAAGCCCGACATTGATCATGCAAAGAATATAGCCGATGCGCGTATCGGCCAATCCCAATTTATTGACCAAAACAACCAGGGGAACAAAACTCCCCGGCAAGGGGATCATCATCGCGGCGATAAACATATAGAAAAAGAAATTCTTGCCCGGAAAACTCAAACGAGAAAATGCAAAAGCAGCCAGAGAAGCGACAACGACTATTCCCCCCACAACCGTACCCGTATAAAAGATGCTGTTGAGCAAATATATTCCAAAACCTCCGTCAACCCAGGCCTTGGCATAGTTTCCAAAATGAAGCGCAGACGGTATTAAAGACTTGTCCGTAAAAATAGTGTCCAGGCTCATCAAAGACGATCGAAACATCCAAAAAAGCGGAAACAAGCACGTCACGGCGGTCGCAATTAAGAAAGCATGGGCACCGACACCGCCTAAAACTTTTAATGCCCTGTAATACAATAAGTTCATATGTTTTTAATCCTATGCGATTGACTTTGAGAGTTCTTTGCGTTCGCTGGGTTCGTTGAGTTCGTTGTGTTTCTTACTCAGCCAACTCTATAACTCTATAAACCCTATAAACCCAATAAACCCAACAAACTCACTCAGGCTTGCTTTAACCTGTCCGAAATAAACTTAAACCCTAAAGAAACAGCAATTAAAATGATACCAAAAGCGACACCCTGCGCGCAGGCATAACCAAAATAGTGATCCAGCATCGAATCCAGGATCTCTGTTACCGGAACAGAAGTGTAGTCCACAAAACCGCTTCTGCCAGTCATCGAAATAATAAGGATAAACGACTGCATGGAACCTAAGATCGTCAGTATAACAACGACGAGGGTGACCGGTATCATCGCGGGAAGAGTAACATTCTTTAGTATCTTCCAGCTCCCGGCCCCATCAACTTTCGCCGCTTCATAAAGCTGCCGATCGATTGTCTGCAGTCCGGCCAAGAACATCAAAAATCCCCATCCAAAACCTTTCCAGGAGTGCACGATGGATATGCACGGCAAGGCCGTCCGGGGGTCGGACAACCAGTTATTGACCAAATGGGGAAAACCTGTTTTTACCAGTACGTAATTTAAAAGCCCGATAGGTTCACCGCTTTGCATTCCGGCATTTAGAATCCACGTCCACACTAAACCAACCACCACTTCCGATAAAACAGGCGGTATAAAAAAAACGACAATATAAAAATTCTTCATTCTTAGCTCGCGGTCACACAAAAGAGCGAGTGTAAAAGCCAGGGCATTCTGAAAGGTTAATGCCACGAGGGTAATAAATCCTGCGTTCATCAGAGAGCCCCACCATTGCCTATCCTGGAAAAGGTCGATAAAGTTCTGAAAACCTACAAAATCTTCCTTGAACTTAATAACATCAATCCCATTCCATTCAAGAACGGAAAGTCGAAATATATCGATAAAAGGATATACGTAGAAAGTGCAGAAGATAACAACAGCGGGCAAAATAAACAAAAAGCTCGTGAGATGCGCCCCCATGAAGTCCTTCGACTTTGGCTCAGAATGGTGAGCGAAAGTCGAACCATTTTTCTTACCCGGGTTCACCCGCCGCAATTCCGTGGGACGAGTCGAAGGGCCTGTCTCTACCATGTTAATTCTTTCGCCTGCTTTCTCTTTCCAAAACTTTTTCTTTCGCGGCTTGAACTTCTTGCGCAACTTCTTGGGGTGTTTTTTCTCCGATAATAATCGACTGAATTCCTTTAGTAAATCTTTCGCTCACCTTAGGATGCTCATTGACTCGCCATGCCGTCGGATGAGTCCCGTAGTCTGCGCCTTTGGCAAAGCCTGACAAAATAGGATCAACGGCTGAAAGTGCCTTTTTATTGGCGGGGAGATTTTTTGTTTCTGCCGCAAAGACAGCTTGTTGTTCTCGGGCTGTCAGCCATTTTAAAAAATCAATTGATTTTTGCTTATTCATAGATCCGCCATTAACCACAAACGACGAACCCGTGTACCAGATGGCCATAGGAAAATTTTTGCTCACGGCCGGGGGCAGCATAACGCCGTATTCGAGATTCGGATTCATATCCTTATAAACATTAACACACCAAGAACCGTTAAAGGCAAAGGCGGCGCGCTCTAAGGCAAAATCCTGCTCGGCATATTTGTTGCCTTTGATAACGATGCCCTTAACAAACGCGTCGTGATCGGCCAATATTTTAAAAAGATTAAACACTGTTATCCAGTCAGCATCGGTATACTTTACCTTGCCGCGGTAGGTCGCCATGACCTTTTCTTCGCCCATTACATTAAACGCATAATTCGAGGCAAAGCAATCGATCAGCCATGCCTCGCCCCAGCCGGACACAAAGCCGGCAAGGCCGACGCGCTTTAAGGCTTCGATGTCTTCGATAAGTTCCTGGAATGTCTCCGGGGGATTGGTAATGCCGGCCTGTTTGAGGAGTTTTTTGTTATAAAGCATCTGGATGGTGGTCACATCGATAGGGACCCCGTAAATACCGGGCCTGATCTTATAGATGTTGCTTTCTTCAAATTGATTAACCGCCAGGGCCTTGGGGAAAAAGCTCGATTCCCACTCGGAATTATTAAGCCGAAAATCATTTGTCAGATCCGCGACAAAACCGTTTTCGATAAACGAGGCAAAGACTTTCTTTTCGCCCAATACGCCGAAAATATCCGGCAGGACCTTGGCCTGGGCAGCGGCAATAACCTTCTGCGAGTAGGCGTCCGACGGAGCATAGAGTTCAAAATTGACTTTGATGCCCGTTTCCCGCTCGTATTTTTGGGCGAGCTCAACCAGCGCGTCGTGCCGGTCAGTCATCCAGTGCCAGACGGTAATCGTATCGGTATTTTTGTTTTTTCCGAATGTGCAGCCCGTAATATTTAAAGCAGAAATAACGGCAAGAATGGATAGAACAAAAACGCAGGAGAAAGGTTTTCTCATCCGCCCTTTTCCTTTGTGCGGTGGGTTTCCCTTAGAGATTTTGCCCCGCCTCCGGCGGGGCAAAATCTCTAAGGTTCATAGACAAAATATTTGTATCGAATGCTCCTTACTTACCGCTGGCCTCCATCCGGAACCATCATGATATTGATATTCGGTTTCCGGTTGTGCACAATAACGCCATCGGCTACATAAGTATGATAAGGATTAACCTCGAAATTGTAAATATTAACTTTATTATTTACAACTTCGATAGTTTGGATGGCAACGTCTTCGCCTTGAGTGTTCGTCAGGGTATCACCGACTTTTAATTTCCCTATCTCTGTCCAGGCTCCTTTGCTTAAAACCCGGTGGATAGGTGTCACCTTCATATGACCGTTCACGATCAAGAAAGTGTCCTCTTGGTCATGCTTAAAGACCTCCGTGACCTTGTCCGGCTTCATCTGCTTTGTCTCTTCGTCGAAGGCCAAGACCACATCACCGACGCTGATATTCTCAATCGGCTTTTGCGTCCCGTCTGCCATCGTGATCGGCGTCCCGGCCAAGAAACAGCCAGGCGCGCTGGTAATGGTCAGGGTGGCGTCGTCGAAGTAGGCCTGCGCAGGAAGCGGGTAACTTACCGCGTCATAAAAGAGATTGGCTCTAATTGTCGCAGTGGCAGCTGTACTAGGAATTGTTATATTGCTAACCGATAACAGCGTCCAAGGAGTATTTCCTCCTATCGTGTTAGAAGAATGGGTGCCGATTTCAGCGCCACTGGAATTCTTAAATATGACCAAAAGCTGGGCGCTGGCTGTTGCCAGCGGGTCAATAATCGTTCTACCGTAAATTGTAGCGGTTAACTTCCTTCCCGGCGTAACGTTAACCGTTTGTTCGACTGCTCCGTTATGATCCTGAAGAGATACCGGGAATTCAAAGAGCGCGGCATAACTCCCGCTATGAGAAAGCGTCGTGACTTCAGCCGGTTGAAAAGGCATGTCCCAATCGCTTAACCCATTTTCAAAACCGGAATTAAGCAAAGTTGTTTGCGCCGGAGGAGAAATATAGTCATAGGAATAAACGAAATTATCGAAGTTGCCTATCCCTCCTACTGCTTGGCTATCTCCCTGAGAAGCGAAAACAAACCCGCTGACTCTCACCTTGGTTGCGCCGGCAGGAATAGTCCCGGAAACATAAAGTTGCCGCCAACCATTATCCGCGGTTATTTGATCCGCATCAATGACATACGCGTCCCCTTGATTATCAATATACTCAAGCTGTATTCCAGCCGCCGCACTTGAAAAAACGCTTATGTCCGATTTAAGATAAGCGGTTAGATAAACATTTTGTGCCGCAGGAAATGGGCTTCCTTGCGCATTGTAATAGATATCCTGATAAATCGTGCTGTAATAATTTTGGGTAGTAGTTGAACCGATAGTCTTCTTAGCAGAATAAGGAGAACTGTGCGGATTAACAGAATCTAATTCGCTGGGCGCTCCGTAAAGGTCAGTCCAACCACCAAGACCGCTACCGTCGTCAAAATTAGGGTTAACGAGGCTTGTCCTAAAATTAGGTGGCGGTAATTGATCAAAAGAAGCAAAAACATCGTCGAAATATATATTCCCGCCATAAAGCGATGCGGCATGCGGGCAGGAAACAAAAGGACTCACCCTGGCCTTAGCCGATGAAGACGGGGCAACTGCCGTTACAAAAAGATACGTCCAGCCTGTTATCCCGCCGATTGTATTTGATTGCACCGGGCTACCGATAGGCGTACCATCTGCCTCAAAAAATTCCAGCTGCAAGCCAGCCGTTGCGCTGGATCGTGGATCTATAACAGTTTTGGCCCATTCAGTTGCCCACAATTGCTGTCCGGGAGTCACGGTAAATTCCTGGTAAATCCTCGACCAAAAATCCGCAGATCCGCCTGGAACTTGAATAATTGATTTGGCGGATTTGGTCCCAGTCCGATGCTCTTCAGTAACTGCCGCCATCGGATACCCGGTTGCATCTTGCGTCCATCCAGCCATGTCACTTTCAAAACTAGGATTGAGGATTAAATCGCTGGGCGGAGTGTTTGAAAAAGCCATGTCATCAACAAAAACATTGCCATTGATTGTCCCTTGATTCCTTTGCGCCCAAGCATAAGCACTTATTCTAACCGTGGCTGTGCCCGTTGGTGCTATGTTGTAAACATAAAGTAAAGACCAGTCGGTTTGACCTCCTATATCTGCTTGCTGAGCTGAACCAATCGGCTGCCCGGAACCATCTAAGAACTGAATCTTCACTCCGCCCCTAGCAATTTTCGAAGGATCAATATTTGTTTTTACCCATCCGGTAACATAAGCAGTATTTCCTACGGTAAAGGGGATATCTTGCTGGTAAAGCTCAGTATAATAGTCGTTACTACCAGCCGTATCTCCTATTGTATGGTTTGCAGAATAAATTCCGGAATGATGAGTCGTACTGGCTATCCACGGCCGGTAGAGAAAAGTCCAATCATTAACACCATTTTCAAAATCGGCATTAATCAAATCCGACGGAGGAAGTAACGGTGGAATAGCCGTGTATGAAACTGCAAAATCATCAATATAGAAGTTACCACCTACTGCTGCCGTATCATTTTGCCCAGCCCAAAGAAATCCGCCAACTCTTATTTTTGTTGTAGTTGCCGGGGCAATCCCTGAAACATACAGCTGACGCCAATCCGTCATTCCTCCGATCTCCGACTTGATATCATACTGGCTGCCTAAATAAGTGTTTCCGTTGTAAAACTGAATAAGCAATCCACCCTTCGCGCTTGCTAATGGATTTATGGCTGTCTTACCCCAAGCTGTGGCATAAATTGCCTGACCTGCGCTTAAGGGCACTTCTTGATAAACTTGACCCCAATAATCCGAAGTAACACCATTGACATTATCCCGGGCACTATAAACTCCGGTATGAGCATAAGTAGTCGAAGCGCTGAATTGAGAATTACCGGCCCAACCGCTTAACTGTGATTCAAAACCAGGATTCGTTATTAAGCCGCCACCGGGGGCTTGAATTCTATCAATAAACATATTGTCAACGGCTACTTTGCCTCCAATAGCAGATGAATCGTCTTTGGCGGCATAAGCAAACGCACCTGCTCTCACTTTTGCTGTTCCGGTCGGAGCAGTGCCGGTTACATAAATTTCAGTCCAATCATTAACCCCGCCGACGGGCGTAGTTATCGTCCCAACGACAACATCTGAAGAATTGAGAAATTCTACCATGATACCACCGCGAGCGGATGAACCCTCAGCCATTTGGGTTTTAATCTGCGCGGTCATGTAAATCGGATCGCCGGCCGCGACAGGAGTAATTACTTGATAAATCTCGGCAAAATAATCCCTGTCAGCTACGGTGGTTATCGTATTTTCCGCGGCATAATTCGGGCTATGCACTATGGCATAGAAAGGATAGCCGACCGTTGACCAATTATTCACCCCGTTCTCAAAGCCCGGATCCGTAAAAAGATTCGTCGCCCAAGCTTGTGTGCCTACAGACAAAAACAGCCCTACAATTAGGGCTCCGATGGTTAATGCTCGTTTCATAACTCTGCCTCCCATGGCTTTCGTTCCTGCGCCACGACGGTACGTCGGGGCGCGGAAACGCTTTCTTGTTAAATTTTAAAAAATGGCGTACATTCCAAGCGAAACTCCGGCGTGTACACCATCTTCGCTTCTCTTCTGCGACTAAAATATAACATATACTTATAGCATTGTCAAAATTATTAGCGACGGGTGGCAGGGGTGGTATTGCCCGGCGTCCCGCGAAAGCGGGACGCCGGGCAAAGGGGTATTTAGCCCAAAACGGCTTTAATTTTATGAGTTTTTCCGTCCGCGAAAGGAGTAACGAGGTTGCCTTCTATTTTTTGACCATCAACAAAAAGTTCCTTAACCCCGCGCTCAACACCCTTGGGATTAAGAATCTCGATTTCGTAAATATCGTTTCTAAACGGCCTTTTGATAAAACATTTTTTCCACTTTTTAGGGATACACGGATCAATCCGCAAGCCTTCAAAATCGCGCCGGGCACCCAGGACCCATTCGGTCGCGGCCATAAAGGTCCAACCGGCGGTTCCGGTAATCCAGGTAAAGGCCCCTTCGCCGTAACGGTAAGGATTTTCGGGCCCGACTAAATATTCGGCATAAACATAAGGCTCGGTCTTGTAAAGGTCCATATCCTTTTGCGCGTTGGGCATGATTTTTCGCATGGCCTCATAGGCCTTGTCCCCGCGGCCGGCCAGGCAGTAGGCCACCGCCATGAATGTCGCCGCGTGGCAAAAGGCGGCGGCGTTCTCCTTCGTGCCTTCAGAGAACATGCTGATACGCCCCAAACGTTTGACCCAGGAAGAATAGGCAGGGTAAAACAAGGTAATGCCGTGCGGGCCGTTTAGATATTTGTCAACGGAATCAAGGACATGGTTGAGTCTCTCGTCTCGTGCCACTCCTCCTAAAACCGCCCAAGCCTGGGAATTGATATAAATCCGGCGCCCTTCTTTGTCGTTCTTGCTTCCGTAAACCACGTCGTCATCGTCAAAGCCGCGGACATACCATGACCCGTCCCAGCAAAGCGAATTAACCCGCTCGTCCATGGTCTTGGCCATTTGCAGGTAATTGTTTTTCTTGTTTTCATCGCCGGTTAAAGCGCACAAGTCCGCCAGCATCTTTAAAGACCGCACCAAAGCCTGCGCCAGCCAGACGCTCTGGCCTTTATGTTTTATCCCGGCTGAATCAATGGCATCGTTCCAGTCGGCATGGCCGATTTTTGGCAGCCCTTTGTCGCCGACATCATTAAAACAAAAGTTTAAATTTTTCTCCAGGTGTTCTAACAGCGTCCCTTCGCCATCCACTTGAGCGCTATTTTTCCAGTTAGGATCAATTTCCCAGCCACCCAGCCATTGGTCCTTGAGGTAGGGCACGTATTCCGAAAGAATGCTTTTATCACCGGTTTCCTTTATATAGGCGCTAACGGTTGAAGTCAGCCAGATCTGGTGGTCTTTGTTGGGCCGGTGCTTGTTGGGCCCGACTGTGTCCGACCAACCCGGGGCCGAGGTGCCGTCCCTGCGGATGAGCGAAGCAAGCTTTAAAATCTTTTTGCGGGTCAGCTGCGGATTAATCGAAACTACCCCTTCCGAGTCCTGACAGGAATCGCGGTAACCGCGCCCGCCCGAGCCCTCATGATAAAAACTTGGGGATCGTGACCAGAAATTACAAATGTACATCTGGTATTTGACCCAGACATTCATCATGGTGTTAAAATCCTTGTCCGGGGTTTCGACAACAATGTTTTTAACAATGCGTTCCCGCCAGATTTTCTTGGTATTTTCGAGTTCCTTCTTGGCCGCGGCGACCTTTCGGTACTTGGCAAGAATTTTAGTGATGGCCGGGATGCCGGTGGTTTGGCCCAAGATAACGGTAAATTCTTTTGTCTGGTGAGGCGCAAGAGTTATATTATTCTTAAAAGCACCGATGGCATCTTCGCCGGAGCAAAGCGGAAAGTTTTTGAATTTCCCTTCAAGGACAGCCTCGGGATTTTCTTCAGTGTTATAACGGCCTAAGAATGCGTCTTTTTGAGTGCAGCAGCCCGACACAGATAACGATGTCGCAAAGAATCCTAAGGTGTCAAAGGGCTGAATATTCATCCCCTGCCACTGGGCGGTCTTTTTGGCAAACACAGCCTTGTGGGATTTATCGAACCAGATGCGATTATAAAGATTCATGATGTTGCGGTAGCGCAACTCCTCATGATAATCGCCCATTAAAAATTCTACATAAGGATAAATTTCAAGCTTGCGGGTTTTGGTCGTTTTATTGGTGAGCTTGACCAGCCAGACTTCGCAATCATCGTGCTCGGGGACAAAATAGGTAATTTCGGATTGGATTCCGCTATTAACCGACTCAATAACCGTGTAGCCAAGCCCGTGGCGGCACGCATAGGATTGCGGTTTCACACGCAAAGGCTGAAAGGTTGCCGACCAAGCTTTATTGGTTTTTGCGTCGCGGATAAGAATGTATTTGCCCGGGCGGTCAAAATGCCAATTCTCCGGCGACCAGCGGGTAATACGGTTGGTGCGGCAGTCTTTGTAAAAACTGTATCCCCCCGCGGTCTGAGAAACAATCGAGCAATAGGTTTCGTTGGTTAGATAATTAATCCAAGGGCGAGGAGTCACGGGATTGGTAATGACGTATTCCAATCCGTCGGGAGAAAAGTGGCCGTAATTCATTGAAGGACCTCAAAATTGATCGGGCTGTTATTGTTGAGTTGGTAATTTTTAGAGGCGCGGCAAAACGCGGCTAAAAAATTATAGAAAACTCTACCATGGGGCAAATTTGCGGTCAAGGAAAAATTACGGGAAATTATAAAGGATAAACGGTTGGGGGCTTGGCGGCCATCCGGCCGCCAAGCCCCCATGAAATTTTCCCAACAAAAACAGTTTAACCTAACCTACTGGCAAAACTTAAAAATCCTCTGGGTGTCCATAAAATCAACTTTGTCAAACTTCATGCCCACATCCCATGTTTGCGGGTTGGCGGGCCGGCTCCAAGCCACACGTCCGCTTAAATTCAGCGGTTCATGACCGTCGGGAAGCTCCACCAGCAAATCAATCTTGTCGTTTAAGAGAAATCTCTCCTTAGTGGAGACTTTCGCGCCTGTCGCGGAGACATCTCTTAAGAAAACATTGGTACCGAAATCTGCCCGTTCGTCTTTAAACTTGACCGGGAACCTAGCCATGAAACGATCGAAGACACGGCGATCATCAATGCCGATAACCATAGGGTTACCCTTTTCTCCGTGGCTGTTCTACTGCCCTTGGGGCAGGTATGGCTTTCTCCCGTGGCTTGCTGTCTTCTCTTTACCCTGATAAAAATAAGGGGTAATATTCCTTAAAAGGCTTTTTCAATTGCGGAGCACGAACCGCTGGCGACATCGGCAAACGTCATCCCCACCCGGTAAAAATCCGAACTGGGCAGCTGGCGGACCCATCGCACTTTTCCGACGGCTAAGATCGGCTCGCTGTCGGGTGTTAACGCCAATTCTATCGGCATCTTGGTATTGACCGGAATAAATTTGGTCGATAAAAATCCCACCCCGCCGCGACTGATGTCTAAAGTCAGACTGCTATCGAAAGCGTTACCTTTCTTGCACACAACCGGGACCCGGCAGTCGAACCGGGTCGATTTTCTTTTGTCAGAATCTTGCACTTTGTTCCTCCAATTGAAGTATAGCACCATTTTTTCCGAAGAAAGCGTTTTTTTCAACTTTTTTTACAAGGCCTTCTGAAATACGTTCTGAAAACACTTTCTTTTACCCCTTAAACGAGCCAATTCTGCCAAGAAATAAGTTTCTCTCCGGTATCCGCGGACTCATGTTACCCGCATTCCGCCTCTTGCGGAGAAAGTTCCGAATCCGGATTTTCCTTATCCGGTAATCCCTCCTCTTGAAACAAAACCCCGGCCTTGACCAACGCCCGGCGAAGAGGCTTAAACTTCTCGGTTGAAATAACTTCCTCAAAACGCGCGTTCAAAACTTGGTCACCCCTGATCATATCCATAACAACCCGCGCTCCGTCGGGAACGATCAAAACACAATCCAATACCACTTTAAGCGCGTCTTCTTGCCGGCTGCCCTGGCCGCATAACATCGCTCTGGCATGCCGCGGTAAAGCATTCCATTGGCGAATCAATTGATTCAATAGCTGCGACCCTGCGTCAGTATCGCGGAAATTGTCGATGGCCTCACCCAGCAAAAGATGATTAAGAAATACCCTCGCGATTGATAAAGTTTTCTCAATAGGCATAAAGGAAATTAATATGACAAGCTCCTTTAATGCCCTGGGCTTATTGTGCGCAGGCTCTCCTTTTGAATAATAAATCCATAAGTATTGCGCAAATAATATCTGGTATTCGCGGGTCGCCGGCGAAGAGCTCCTGGCATCAAGAAGCAATGCTTTTCCGGTCCGCTGCTCGATGGCCGTAATTCGTTCCTGCGAATCGGTATGATGGCCAAAACTGCGCCGGGATATAGACCTTCCTTCACGCAAACGTTCTTTCAGCCGCTCGACAATAGAATCTTCATCGCTGGATTCATCCTGGCGGGGAAGCAACCGGATTTTTTCTTTTCTTTCGATATCCATAGCGTGCTTATACAGGGCGTCGTCGGGAAATGGCCCGTTTTGAAGGCCCTGCGGATAATTCGCTTCTCGCCCCAGGGCTTCTTTTCTCACGGCCAGCTGATAAATAACCGAATCCCTGTCGGGATAAAGATCAAGGCGGCCGGCCAGAAGCGTAAACCTAAGCTGGCGCCCAAGCGTGTAAATTCTCGCCGCTAAATTCACTCCCGCCGAACCTTCGTTTTTCATGGCGGCGTTGGTATTGCGCAATCCTTTTTCAAGGCGTTGACGGAGTTCTTCTTTGGTGCGGACTAACGAACGGCGGCGGCAACCGGGGACAACAAAATCCGACAATCGCTCGATATCCCGCCGCACGTTGTAGAGCCTGCCGTAACCGTCCAGTAATTTGCTTAAGATAATCCATTCTAAGGGGCCGAGCTTATAGTATTCAACGATTTCATCCAAACAGCATAGCTTCTGACCCACCGGTAAATTCCACCATTCCTTGGTCCTTAAACGGCAATCCAATCGCGCCAAGGCCTTTTGAATCGGCGCCCGCAGGGCCGTGCCTTCATCCAGCGCTTCATCTATATCGCCGGCGTCTCTTATTCTAAAGAATGCCATCCTTCGGGAAAATTGCAGGCGCAAGAGTTCGTCTTTGGGATTCTCCTCTACCATTTCGGCCAAGGCGACATCACTGTCGTCAAAGGGATCTGCATATAATTTTGTTTCGGGGCCAAATGCCTGGTCCATACCATTCAGGGTTGCCTTGATGGCTACCTCAGTGATGGATATGGCCTGCTTACTGATACCCCAGAGATTACCGACACGTTCCTGACTCCAGGGTTGCCCGTCTTTTGTGCCTATGCCATGGCGCAGACCAACGATCAATCTCCTCCGAGGATCTTCTAAAGAGGCGATATGCCGGCGGGCAAGTTTGATTTTTCCGTTGACCTCTTGTTCCCTGTCCAATCTTTCTTCCGCATCCTCAAAGGTACGCTGAGGGATACATTCTCCTTCTTCCCGGTCATCATTCGAACCGCGCTTAGCGTCTAAAGAAACGACGGCTGTTTCCTTTTCCGCCTTACTTTTTCCGTTGTAATGTATTTTATTTCGATATTGAGAGATCTCACCTTTCATCCACCATTCCCAATAAGTCAAAAGTCCGTTTTCGAAACTTAAGTCAAATTTGCCTAATGCCCCGAGAAGGGCCAGGCGCCCGATAGCCTTCATCTCAACCCTGGAGATGCCTGCCCGCAGCAAGTCGGACCCATGCCGATTAAACATCTCCCCCACAAATCCTATATTATTTTTAACAATATAATCGCATATACGCCCCCGAAGGTTATTGTCTCCCAGCTGAAAAGCCCAAATGAGAATCCGCTCCTCGCTGCGGGAAAGATAGCAGCCCGGCTTAACCGGCCGGGCCATGATGCGCCTGGCCCTGGCGATGGCCTCGTCTTTGGGGCTTCCCTTGACCATCCCCACCATCACAATCGGCAAAAACATCAGCGGCCCGGCCTCGACGAAGGCCATGAAAATGGCCGAGGCGGGCCCGAGGGCAGAGGGAACAAAACATCCTAAATTCTGATCCTTCAGCTGGGCTTCCTGATCTTTAGGCCGCTGCACCATCATGAAGGAGTACTCTCTCGAAATAAATATTCCCGGCCAGGTGGCGGCTTTTTTCATCTCCCCAAGCTCAAAACCGTTCATTGCCAAAACGTTCAATGGAAAATCAATTTCGTCCCCTAAGAGAAAACCTTGCTTCCCAAATGATTGAGCAATCTTATTAGCCATCTTTCCAAAAACGCAATCAGGCGCGATAGCAGAAAAAAAGTTCACAGAGTAACCCATGGAAATAATAAATCCTCTAACAATATTTTCGGGTATTTGCGAATCTTCGAACCCGAAGGGAATTAGTTGAAGATTATCTTTATTTCCGGGGCTCTTGGCTTCAAGGGTCGAAAACGCGGCGTCCATAATTTCTTTGCAGTAATACGACAAGGCTTGGGGTGAAAAAACCGGGTCAAAGGCGATCACACGCACCCCACGGCTGGCCAGTTCTATCTCGACAAAAAGATTGTCACCAGAACCGATTGACATGACCATATCGCCCTCCCTGATGGGAAGCTGGTCAACGATAGCCTTCGCGGTCGCAAAAAACGGTCCGTTGAGATCTTTGAGCGCCGCTAAAACCTCTCTCTTTCTTTCCGCAATACCTCGCTGCTGGGGCGAATAGGAAAAAATGTCACCTTCGAAGAAAGACCCCCGTCCCCGCATCATCCCCGCCACCGGCAACAACATCAGCGGCCCGAGGGCGAAGGGCAGCAGGAAGCCGTAGAGATCGTCTTCATCATCGTCATTCGATGAGGCCTCGGAATCAGTTGCCTCTGCCTCTTGCACATCTTCTCCGTGTTTTTTAACATCATCCCAATAAATTCTCTGCTCCATATTTCCCTTGCGTAACTTAAAATTATGAAACGTCTGCGCATTAATCAATCGGGCCTCTTGGTAACTGACAGCAATCGCCGAATCAGAACCCTTTTCTTGGATAACCGCGCTGGGGAAAAGCGCGCGCACATAAGAAATAAAATCTTGGTTATCCTGATCCTTATTGACGAATACGGCTATTCTTGCCTTCTCAATCTTAAAATCTTTTAATTTCTCAACAACGCCGTCAAAATCCTGCCTTTCCTGGCCCGCCCTGATCCTTTGGATAACCAGATCTTGCGCATAATCTTCTTCCTCCCACTCGCCGCGCACGGCAACGACGATATCGCTTCCTAAATTCTCCGAAAGGATAATACTGTTATCGCGAAAACTTGTACCGATTCTTAATAGAATATTGCTTCCTACATAATAAAGAGTTTTGCCCTTCCATTCTGACGTCCAGCCATCATCGATAGAATACCCGGCACCTGGAGCGACCACATTAACTCGGGAATATCTTCCTTTCTTCTCCTCAATTTTATGTTTTTTAACCGACTTTGAGCCGCCTTGATTCACAGCCCCAAAGAAAGCAACAACAAAATCAAGAAAATCTGCCAATCGTAAGGCCCGTATGGCATCGGATTTTCTTTTCTTTAATCCTGACCGTTCTGAAGAATATATCTGAACGAGTCTTTCTGTTTCTTCAACTGCATGTTTTTGAAACTCCAAGGCACGTACTTCTTCGCGAAGCCTTTCCCTTGTTGATCCGAGCTCTTCCTTTCTTCTCTCGCGTTCTTCATCGTCGGGATCATTACTGTTTACCCCGTTCCGTAAGCGACGAAACTCCTCATCCGCTTCTTCTATCTGTTGCATTTTTATCGCGATCTTTCTTTCATATTCTTTTAATTGCTTTCTAAGAAAAGAGGGGCTGGAAGCAATCCTCAATCTATGCCTGATCGTTTCCATGCGTTTTGCGGTCGCTTCATGCTCCTTTTCTTTTCCCTTGGGAACATTGTAGCGGTACTTTTCATATTGCTTATCTAATGCAGTATAAAGGTCGCTTAATCTCTTAAGAAGGGTAACATTTCTCGAATCATATTCATCCGCCCACCGGATAACATCTTCGCTCTCAAAATCGGCGATGATACAGAAGTCCGGATCGCCCACGAAACCACTCATTCTCGTAATCCGCGCATGCATTTTCTTAAAGATGACCGGGATCGCGATCGTAACCGCCCGCTGGAGTTGCGCGCGAGTGAGCCGTCTAAATTCTTTGCGTACCTCCTGAACTTTTTCCGCGAAACCGTCTCGATCTTCATCACCCCTTAAATGCTGTTCATCCGTTAATAGAACAATGGCCTTCAGCATGTCAGTTTCTTGCTCAGAAAATTTCATGTTAGGCAATATTTTATTCCCAGAACGCCATCTTATCTGGCCGGAAAGACTGGGGATTATCGAGCAGATCGAAGCGAAGAAAAGCAGATACCCGTCTTCTTCCTTAACCCGCCCATGTTTAATATCTTCCGTGAATCTAAAGACCGTTGTCATGGCTAAATCCAACTTTGAGAAAACATTAACGCGCCGATGAAAAAATGAATCAGACTCTTCTCTGTGCAGGGGGCTGAGTTCGTGAATCACAAAAGACAATAAACCACACCCTTTAAGGATATCGACCGCTTCCACCAACCGTATCTTTGAATCCTTTTTCGTCCCACCCTTAACAAGCCGCTTAAAGAATTTGAGAAATTCATCGCTTCGGGCCACCCGGGCTTTTGTTCTGGTGGATAGACGATGGACGTAGGTCATGGCCTCGATATAATCCTCATCTTCCCTGAATCTTCTTTCAAGCATATTCACCACTTCCGAGGCTTCGCAATCCATGACCCTGGCGTGTCTATCGCAGGGAAAATTGAACCGGTAACTGTATTCATTTCTCAATATCTGTAGCGTCCGATTTTCTCTTAATCTTTTTTTGATCTCTTCTAAACCAAGACTATTGCGCTCATTCACAAAGTCAATAAGCGGGGTATAAACATAATTGTAATAGCCCTCTAATAACCCGGCCGCGCCGGTTTGATAATGCAAGGTTTGCAGGGCCACTTCGATTTCCAAAATTAACCGGATCATTTCCGGCGTGCCGGCGCTATCCAATGATTCAATCTCGTCCGCAGCCGCCAGAATAGCACGTTTGGCCTCGTACTCGATTCTTTGAACATACATTAATTCTTTAACGATGGCAGTCACCGTCTTGGTATTTAAGAAAACGCGTCTTTTATAGGCATAGGAAGGAATCGGCTCTTCAAAGGCAAGCGCAAGAGAAACATGGATATCTTTTTTTGTTGCCGTCGGGGATAATTGATAATCAATCTCTTGAATAACGGTCCGTCCTTGAGCAACCTGGTTGACACCATTACGGTCCCGGTCAGCCGCTTCGCCGCCCCGCCAGCCATAATGCATAATGGCGGTCGTCACCGCGCGTGTCGTATAGCGGGCATCGGAATGGTCGTTTTCACGAGTCCCGCGGTATCCGGTATCAAGAACGGAAAAGCGCGGGACAATAAACCCGTTAGAAAGAATGGATAAATGGGGGGCGATTATTTCATCCTCGCCGTGAAGGGCTAAATTCATGTCATCCAGTATCGCTTCTAGTTTTTCCTGCGATATTTCCAGATCAAATTCTTCGAGGTATTCTTTTAATTCACCAACCAAAAGAGGCTCCGTCAATTCTTCCATGTGCAGCCCCTCAAGCTTCTCCGACAAAGGAACAAGCCGGTGCCCGGTGACCCTTTTTTCAAAAAGCTTTACCATATCCGAATAACTGCTTAAGATACGGTTAAAGTGATGGTCGAGAAATGCCCTCGCCAGCGCCTCGGCATTAAGGATTAATCTTCCTTCCCCGACCAATTCTTTCATGAACGACCGATCAGTCAACAATACCCTGATAGCCCGCATATCCCCCTGATTGGCTTTACGTATTACAAAACCCCTGTATTGCCTTAAATCTTTTATCGCATCGCTAACCTGAGAAGGAATTCTGTAATAGAAATTATCCAGTGCCTTGGAATGCATCTTGAGGGCAACAACAAATAATTCTTCCCGCTCTTTTCTGTCCCGCGACTCTTCGGCCAATTCTGCCATCAAATCGCCCAAGACCCGTAACGTTTTCCCGTAACTTTCGTAATCGATCCAGTCGTCATTGGTCTTAAACCATAACCCCTGCTCATCCGACTCAGGGCTTTCTCCGTGCAAAGAACAAAAAGCAAATAATACATTCTTTAATGCCTTATCCGTCGTAGCCACTTCTATCATCTTGGCCAGGCGCAGCGCATAGAATCTTCTCACTTCTTTATTTTGGATCCCCGCGAATCTTTCTTTATCGTGTCCGTTATCCAAACATCCTTCTTCATCCAGGGAAGAAAGCTTCTTGTATAAATCCACATCCACTGTTAGCCATAGATAGGTCGCCATATGCGCCATAGCGGCTTTTATCAGGTCGTCATCGCGGCCCGGTCTTTCCCCTTCCTTACAATCACCTGCCTCTTTCTTTGCGGCTAAACGCTCAATGTGTGCCGTAAGGGGTGTCGTAATTCTCCGGCGGATAAATTCGATCAATTCCAGATTGCCCTGCATAATTTCGCGCTTTAAAAGAGCTTCTAAATCATGCTCATATTCTGTCCGAAATACGCCGTATTCGGTAATGGGATTGTCCAGTCCCTGGCTTAAAAATGCCAGCGCCTTCTTGCCTCCGATTAAAACCATGATTCCCCTTAAGCCACTTTTATAACCATAAACCCCCTCGCCCTCGCCTGGCTTTTCGTCCAGATCTTCGTCTCTATTCTCGTCCAGTTTTTCGTCCAGATCTTCATCCTGCCCTTCGTTTTCTTCTCCGATTTCGCCTTTCTGCTTTGAAGGATCTGACTTTTTATTTTTTGCTTCTGCCTTTGCGGCCATGCGACGCTGTTTCAAAATTTCTTCGGCATTTTCATGCAACTCAACCAATCGCTCAAAATCATCTTCTGTTAATAAATGACCCAGCGCGGCTTCTATGTTCTTCGTACTATCCCCGCGATTTATCCAGTTTCTGGTCAGCTGTTTTGAAAGAAGCATGGAAAAAAGAATATCAATCAATTGCCCCCTGTTTTGCCTGGCCAATACGTCCAGAAGAGTAAAATGCGCTTCTTCAATATGATAGAATTTATTCGAATCCAGCATATACTCAAGTACCGTCAAAAGCTCTTCATCAGTCATCGATTGCCCGATTTTAAGGGAGAACTGAAGTAATTTGTAATTCCATTCTTTCTTTAAATGGCCTGCTTTTTCTTCCGGGTACATACAAGAATGATGCCAATCAAGCCATCTTGAGAAATGATTTAGCACCGCCCGTTCCGGGAATTCTTTTGCGTAGGCAAAAAGGACGTACATTGCCGGTCGGCTCCAGTAATCCAGCCACAGACTCCGGCTCCATGTTTCGCGCGCGTCAATAAATTCATTTAAAACTTCAATCAAAATACCGTACGCCTGTTCAATATCGCTCTTTGTCCCCGAGGCCAGGACATAGGCCTTGCGTAATTTCGCCACCCTTTCCGGGAATTCTTCTTTTACCCTGCTCGAACCGGTTCTGTCCTTGCCGGGATAAAAACCCTTATTAATTCTTTCATCCATCTTGACGGTTATGGGATGCCGCGCGCCTAAAATTCTTTTTAAGGTAAAATATTTAGGCAAAATGCTTCCGGCGCTATCGCTATCATGAAATGGTATAATCAGATCTTCTACGCTTTCTAACTCAAAGGTCCGGCCGTCTTCTTCATAATAACGCCCCGCCATATCAAACAGCTGGTTGGCGATCAATTTGCTCATCAGGCGCAGGGCATCTTTGGGATCAAATTCTTTTATCTGAGGCGGGACAATCACCAACCCGTCGCTGCCCCCGGGCATAATGAATAAACCGCTTTCATCCGCCAGGGCAATGACAATACTGCCGCATTTCTTTTCTCTTTCCCTAAGCCCCCGGTAAAATACCCCTTGATGATCAATATTCAAACAGTCATTACTTCCGCCTTGAATCGCATACTCGATATCGCTTTGTTTCATTTTAAAAAATTCAAAAATCCTCTCGTCGACATACACGTATATATTTCCCAGCTCCTTGATAACCTCATGATCATCATCTTTTTTATTGAGCTTTATTTTCCTCGCCCTTTTTAATGCCTCTTCTTTAATCTTTCTTCTATCCATAATACCGTCGCGCATGACATAGCCGGAGGTTGATTCAATAAGCGGAACCGGTTTCTCGCGGTCATCGTCTGAAAGCACCGCGGTAATAAATTGAAGCAGGCCGCTTTGCTCAAACCGTGAAAACGATTCTTCAGTATAAAAATACACATAATATCCGTCCCGGCCGATACGCTCAAAGTCATAACCCTGCCCTTGCGCCAAAATCTGATGAATATCCCTCGGCCCCCTTAATTCACAGACCCTGACAGCTTTCTGGTTATAGTCAAAGGCATCTTTCAACGCATAGGCGAGCTCGTCGGGGTGAGCAAATGATTGATTAAACCGTTTACCTTCCACGTAGATCTTGGCAGCATGAACAAGCCTGCGCCAACTCCATTCGTTTAAGGTGTCTAAACAGTTGGAACCTTCCAGGTCGCAAATCTTAAATTTTTCTCTCACTTCGCTTAACGGCCTGATGCGCCTGCCTGTAGTGTTGTACCCGTAGAAATAAATAAGCGCCATCGCCTTATACAAGCTTCCGGGTGTTTTCACCTGCCAGCCCGATTCGTCGAACCCGCCCGATTGAATAATGAGCTGTTCGGCACCAATTCCCCGAAGCCCGCCGTGGACCTTTTTGTAAGAATTCACTATCTTTTGCAGGATATATTTCATAACGAGAATATCGGATAAAACCTCCTGCAACCCTTTCTCCCCGAAATTTTCCCTTATCTGTGCGATTTGAGCGTTAAACATCTCCGGATAAGTCTTCATACTCTCGGACATCGATATTTCAACTCTTGTTACCGGAATTCCTTGACGGTCTTTTAAAAGAAAAGTGAACATTTGCTTTCCGTGGGCGGGAAGATAACCTTTGACATGATCGATGAAATAACCCTGCCGGGCTAAGGCTGTATCCAAATAAATCTTTAGCCGGGCGTTTTCTTCGTCCCGGTCAAAATCATCGGCAAACTGTACGGTCATATCGATATCAAACCGGCCGGCCATATCCGTTTCCCGCCCGACCGAACCATGATTAATAACCACGGCCCTTTCTTTGAAATAACCGCTTAGGATACTCATGATCATTTCTACCAGCGCCTCGCGCTGCTGCCGCTCATCCCTCGACGGAATTAACTCAATGCGCGTATCGATAAAATCATCCTGCGATTGGATTTGGTCAAACAATTCTTCCAAGGCAAGCGCCATAGAAAGATTCTCCTTCAGCGTCAACACCCAGGCTTGCATGTGGGAACCGAGTTTCTTTTCTTTTCGTTCATGAAATACGATAAGCTCGAGGGCTTCTTTGGCATGGTTCCGGAAAGTTTTAATAAGCCGATCAACAAGCTCTTGGGAGGAAAGATAAATCTTGACGGAAGAATAATCATCGCCGGCCCAGATAAAATGTAACGGACCTGCCGTGGGAGATTCTTTTCGTTGATAAAATTGCACACGGGTTTTCTTAGGTGCTCCAAAAATACTTTGCAATTCAGGGCACGGTTCATAGCCGCTATGAAATTCCTCGTTAACCTCACGCTGAAAATCTTCTTGTGTCATATTGCCCCACAAACCCCAGCCCCCGGCAAGCAAGCGGTTCAATACTAAATCCATTCGCACACCCCTATTGCCTGGCGGACGGATTGCGTCTCCCTCTTTCACCATCCCCGCCATCGGAACAGAAGCGAGTAGAAGCCCCAACAGGCTGCTTAAAAACAGGGCTGTTTCAAAAAATCCCGGCAAGGCAAAGGCCCTGAGCCCTTCTTCCAACTGAGCGCGGCGCTCAAGCAACTGCGCCTGGGCAACAGGGTCATCTCGAAGTGCGCGAATTTTTCCCTGAAATTCAGGGGTTAAAACATCAAAAACCTGATTATTCTTCTGATAGGCAATGTAAAAATATACAAACGCCTCCTCTTTCTTATCCTGGCTAAAATAGGCCCTGCCGATATCAAAATAAGCCTCCCAAGGCTCAGGGAGCAGACGAATCGCCTCAAGATAATTCTCTATAGCGCGGTCATATTCTCCTCTTTCCAGATAGAAAAGTCCGAGTTCAAAAAACGCCCCTGCGTTTTCGGGGTCAACCTCTATCGACGCTGCAAAATACCCGAGCGCCAATTCATCATTCTTAGCAAAGCCATATTCCCGCCCCAAAATGCCATACGCCATTGATTCGATTTGTTTTTGCAATGTATTGACACCGGTCGTATCCATAGCGGCGCTCAACGGCCCCTGCAGTTCTAACGGCAATTCATCAATAACCCCGGCATCCCTCTCCTGCGCCAGGTAAAAATACGCCAGCGCCTCCTCCGGTTTATCCTGGGCAAAAGATATCCTGCCTAAGTGAAAATAGGGATACATCGGATCAGGGTCGATAGCAATCGCATTCAGAAGATACGGCCGCGCCTCATCATACATCCCTCGCTCAAGATAACAGACACCGGCCCAATTCATCGCCGCCGTATCATCCGGGCGCAACTCAAGGACTTTAAGAAAATGGGCACACGCGCCCTCATAGTCGCCGGCGTTCTCGAGCATCAGGCCGAGGTCGTAATGCGGCCTGGCGTATTCGGGATTCTTGGCTAACGCCGTGCGGAAACATTCTTCTGCTGCCTCAAGCTCGCCCATTCTCAGATACACAATGCCGAGGCCGCTCCAGGCAATTTCATAGTAGGGATTGATTTCAAGCGCCCTCGTAAATGTGAGCAGTGCCTGCTCAAGATCCCCGTTTCTAAAATAAGTATCTCCGCGATTGGTATAAATCCAGGAGACAATGCTTTCGGCATTTCCCTGCCGAATAGTCGTGTAAAAAGAAGGCAACTCATCGGACTGCAATTTAAATATCAGCCCGCCGTCTTTTCCGCCGGGAAAAAGCATCTCAAGGGAGCCAAGATACCCTTGAGGATTGCGGTACACAGAATGAAAATTAAATCCCGGGCTGATATAAGCGCTCTCCGTAACGCTTAAGTCGACAATATACGATAATAGGCCGATATCCGCCATCGTCGCTGCGTGCTCCATATTGAATTCATTCGATGTAAAAACATAGATAGGATTGATGTGCAACCCGACGGCACGGCCATAGATATAAAACAACTGGACATACCCCAGACAATTGGACTTTCGCAGCCGAAGTACCTCGCTAAGGTCCCAACCGAGCGAAGAATCTTCGTGCGGGCTGAAAGAATTCCTGATAGCTGCGACAAGAAGCTCAAGTCTTTCCATTTCATCTTGAGTCTCAAGCAGCCGCGGAATATCCAATGCCGGCGCGAGCGCGACAAGTTCATTTGCAATCTGCGGCGAGTATTCAAACGCTTGAGCCAATTCTCTGATTTTCGCATAGGCTGCTTGCTTGGTAGGAATGGAGCGCTGCGTTTGCTGGCTGGCAGTTTCCTGCGGGGCTGACCATGCGGGGACAACAGAAATAACCGATGACATAAGGACAATAAATATGCCCGCTATAACCCTTCTAAGGAGCGTCGATACAGTTCCTGGCTTTCTAGAATTGTTTAAAACAGAAGCCGCTGCGGCATGTATCCATACCACCAGTCCGTCCCGTCGAAGACGGGACGAGATCTCGTCGGAAGGCGCGAAACGTTTCCCACCAGCCACGGCGAGGTTAAACGTTTCGTCTTGAAAACGCCTTCCGACGGACCCCGTTGAGATACGCGGTACTCGAGATTGAACTCTGTACCGCAGTAGTTTAAAGGTAGCCAGGGGCGGCGCCCGGCTTACGATAAAATTACGAATTGGGGGCAATACCTTTTTATGCTGACGTTGCAAGAAAAGATATGCAAGCGCACCCGCGCCGAGAATCGCCAGGGCCCATACCAGAGGCACCACGCTCAAAAGCCTGCCATCCGGCTGGTCATTCTTCGGGCAGGGATATCGTTTGCCGCTCCTGCGCGACTCTTTATTCTTCCTTTCATCTAAAATTGTCTTTATCGCCGGGCCGTCCGATCTTAAAAGGCAATATGACAAGGCGATAAAATGGAATGCAAAGAAGGCAAAGCCGGCGGTAAAAACAACATCGTTCTCTCGATTCTTCGAAGCTATTACCCATCCCGGCACAGCCACCATCGCATGAATAAAGGCCGGCACTAAAAGGATAATAATCCGCTGGATGTCCGTTGCGTACTTGATTTTCTTTAGCTTATTCCATCCATTGAAGATAATGGCCGGAACAATATGTCCGATAAAATGCAACCCGGTAAGGCTCAAAGGAGCGGCTACGGAAATTGTTATCATAAAAACAAGCGGATTGGAAATACACGATTTCGCATCCGGCAATTCAGTTAAAAAGACTCCAAGGATTATGCCGGCCATAATAAACAAAAGACGCATTTCCTCCTTCATTGCCTTACGGCTTTTCCAATAATAATCACTAATGAATCCGTTCTTATGCAATTCTTCTCCGTGCTTATAAATTAAAGGCAGTATTTCTTTGTACCGCCGGGATAAGAAAAGATATACACTCGCGCCCGCGCCGAGAATCGCCAGGGCCCATACCAGAGGCACCACACTCAAAAGCCCGCCGCCCGGCTGGTCATTCTCCTGGTAAGAGTTCGCGGGGTTGGTGCCCCCGGAATACATATCCTGCTGCGAAACTCTTTGCCGCAAGAGCGCGAACATTTTAAGCCATAAAGAGGTAACCTGCGATTCGCTGATGGCCTCCTGCTCCGGCGTGTTGCGTAAATTAAGCAGCGTGCGGCTATACCCGCGTGCCCGGCCGTCAACCATTTCCAGCAGCACGGATGCAGAATGAAGACGCGCGATAACTTTACGCATACGTTTCCCGTCGGATTCTTCATTCTTAAGATCGATTTTCTTGATCCGTTGCAAGGCTGCTTTCAGAAAATCGGCCGCAATAGCATTCAAGTGCTGCCGGTAATTTTCCAGCGGGATAAAATCTCTGCCAAAAGCCGGGATATTACGAACATAGAGAAGAGCCGTAGTTGTTTCCAGGACGTTGGTGTGCACCCGTCCCCCTTCTATTTCGGTGCCCTGCCCCTTGCCCTGTTCTATATTTTCAAGCCCAAAGACAACAAAACTGATATCTTTAACCGGAATGTCCAGGCTGCTAAAATGTTTTTCCAAATATTCCCTGTCGATTGAACGTAACGCATAGGCATCGCCTTCGACGATGATATCGATATCAAGGTCGGAAGGATTATCGTTATACGGCCAGCTGCCGTAAACCGAGACGGAAACAATATTCTCGCCGGGATACCGCTGTTGCCAATAACGGACAATGAGCGGCGCAATATGGGTTTGCAAATAAACGATTCTTGCGACAACACCTTGAAGTTTCTCCTCATCCATCGATCGGCAATACATATTGCGTTCCCGCAGTATCCCCATGATCTCACCCGGTGTCATGTGTTCGCTGACTTGTGTATCCGCCAGCACCTGAATAGGAAACCGGATATCGATTTTTGAGGCCTGCCCAAGCCAGGCAAGATATCGCCTGGCAGCATCCATGCTTATCTCGTTGGGGACAGACCCCGCCCCATCTTGGGTATGTCCCCCCTTTACACTTTGGTCTGTCCCTGATAATAGAGGGACATGTCTAGGTACAGCTGGGGGACATACCGGGGTTACAGCGGGGTCTGTCCCCTTACCCCGCTTGTTAAATAGGGGCTTAAAGGAAAGATATTTCATGCCCCAGAAAGCAATAATACCGCTGGCCAGCAACACAATAATATTAACGGCCTGGCTTTCCGTGGGCCCTAAAGGAATGGTTGTTTCTATGCGGAGAACACTGGAGAGATATTTCTTTATTTCAGTAAGACACCAGACGCTGGAGATAAACACAACCAGCCGTTTTCTATCCTGAAACAGTTCCAGGATAAGGTTGTTCATCTTTTTACCGCCCATTTTATTAAACACATTCCTGGAAGCCATATGAAAAAGATACAGGGCGCTTACAACCGACGGTGTCGCCAGTATTTTAAAATATTGAACGTTGTCGTGATTAAGCGGTTGGCGCAATAAACACTTTAAGGCCGTATCCTCAAACAGGCATTTCAGGGAGCCATAGGAAGAATGCCGCACAAAACCGACAAATGTCAGGATTCCGGCTATCAACAGAGACGTAAGCGTGCGACCGCTGATAGGGCGATACCTAAGAAAAGAGAAACGCGAACTGCTTTTCTCGTCATCCTTTTGTGATACGGCGGAGCTGCCATGATTTACCCCGTTCTTTTTATTCCACCGGAAGATAATCGCGAGCGCAACAGATAAAATCATCGCCGCCACTATTATTTCCAGAAGAATTCTTACCATTTCCGACGGCTTACAGATTGAGGGCAATGTCTCTTTGTGCCGGCTGCACAAGAAAAGATATACAAGCGCACCCGCGCCGAGAATGGCCCAAACCCATGCCGCCGGCGCCACGCTCAAAAGCCTGCCATCCGGTTCGTTACTCTCCGGACGAGGATTCGAAGAGTTCGTGTCTTGGGAATGCCTAAAAACTCTCTTAACCAATCTAAACACCCTTTTAATCTTTCCCTCCGGCCTTAAAATTGCGCACAAGGCTTTTGAATAGCCGAGCAATGCGGGCGAAGGCAACCAATCCATTTTTTTGCCCCGGTAGGACCCTAAAATATTTTCGATAAGAATCACAGTGCCGTGTTCAACAACCGGTTCGCCGGCTACAGACCCCTCACTCTCAATATCATCGATCTTTCTCGCATACGAACCTGCGGTCGTGCCGTCCGGTCCGCGATGAAATTCCGCGATCACACACCGATACGATTCGCGATAAGTCTCCCCTAAAGCCGCGCCGTTTAATCCTTTTACCCTGTTGGTATGCAATCCCGCGACAGCCTGTCGAATGGCAATCGGATTTCCATACTCATCCCTAAAACCCGTCCCGGCATCGAAAAGCAAAAACTGAAAGGCATACTTTTCTCCAAAATCTCCAAACCTCTTAACCCGGCGAACTAACAGGGCTCCCCGGCCGCCCCCGTGCTGTTGAAGATTCTCTAGAGAAGCGCTCATGGCCCGTTTACTTGAGGACATCGCAAAATAATTCGCCTCAGGAAAGACGCTCCGAGAAAACGCCACATTGACAATCGTCCAGAAGAAGTCTGATAACTCGTGCGCATTACCGGTTTTTCCGGCAAAACCCAGCTCCCAAAGCTGCTGCTGTATGCCAAAAGAAAAATCTTCGCCGGCTTCTTTTCCCAAAACTTCCTGCCAAACCATTGGCAGAATTTTCTGAACGTCCGGATCTCCGTCAAAAACTGCCCCCATTGATAGGTCTTCCGTTATCACCTCCCCGCTTCTGGCCTGGCTTCGCCCAAGGGCTTCGCCGAGGCGAGTGGGCCGAGGCTCGCCCGCCTCGGCTTTTGCCTTCGTCGAGGCCGGGTCTTTCCGACTATCGCCGGAAAGACGGCCCAGCATAAACAAGACAGGCAGGATAAAAACCGATAAACCGGGAATCAAGGCCCACAACTCCAGCTGTTCCGGCTGAGCGCCCCGGCCTGGCTCCGGTTGAACGCCCCGGCTTTGTTCCTGCCAATGGCTATTGTCAATCACCATATCAAAGACGGGATAATCGCGCAGCATGCTGCCGATGGACGGCATCGACAGCTCATCGACAACCTCCGTTATTCTTACACCAGGATTATCGAGGCGGATATTCTCCTGGCGTGTTTTTGGGTCAGCGTACACGAGCACTTTGACGTCAAAGACAAGCGGAGTATATTCTTCCAAAAACAGCGCGCTCCACCCCTCGACAACAATCATGCGTACGGTGCTGTTTCTTTGCAATTGCTCAATCTGCCCGGTGATCCTTAACATCGGCTCTTCGAGAGTAACGCTCCGGGAATCGGCATGGAGAACAACAACCCCATCCAACTGCTGCTCCAGAAGTCCGGCTATGTGCGTCTTACCCGTCGCCGTCTTTCCTGTCAACGCCACATACAGAGGCCGGTTAGCCCGAGACCTTTTGGAAAGATTTTTCATGTGTCTGAGAGCCACTTCCACTGAAATAGGTTTCCGGGAAAACTTCCGCCACATCGCCATAAGGCCCGCGCGGAATGCCGCAAAATCATCGCCTTTCGTTATCTCCAAAATCCTGTCAAGTTTAGAGGTCAACAAATACCGTTCATTCACCGGGGTGGCATCGATAAGCTTTCCGATGAGATTCTGCGCAAATCCCGGTTCCTGCTGGCGCAGGCGGATCAATTCGCGGACAAGAAACCTGACATTAAGCGTTCCTAAATCTTTGTCAAAAGGCGTTAAAGTATTCAGCGCGCAGATAATCACTTTATACAAGTAAGGCCCGTACTCCCGGGGCAGCGCGTTAACCGATTCCGCGATAGCGGGAATATCTTTAGGATCCTGGGCATAATAGACACGCTCATAAACTAATTCACTGATCGGCAATACCCGATTTCCGGATGTATTGATCATTCCCGACAGCGGCAGAAAGATAAGCCCGGGCAGGAAACAACCGAGCCTTTCTGCGCCGGGATCTTTGACAATACTCTGGCTATCGCGCCTCATGATGGCGACGGGGACACTGATTGAATCCGACGCCGCATGGATGTAGCGCGAGCCGCTTCGAGTTGTCGCCTTGACGGCAAATAACCCTCCGTTATCCAAATAATAATAAGGTGTCAGCCGGGCCGGGCCTTCCATGGTACGGTAGGCGCATGATGCCGCGTCATAATAAGTCCACGGCATCTTCCGCGGCTTGAGGGCTTCCTGGATAACATATGTTTCCTTATCTCCCAGGGCCTGGCGGATCAACCGCCCTACTTTGTCATGAGATTCTCCATCCAAAAACCACAAGTTCATGCCCCACGATTGGTTGGTGGGCTTAAGCACAAACTGCCGTTGTCTTCTTTTAAGATTCTTTATCTCTTCCCACTGCCGAACACCCAGCTCTTTTAATTCCTCGGGTATGTACGCGTTATCCACCACCCACGTTTTGGGTATAAGCCCCATCAAGATCCGGTAATGTTCCCTACCCAATTTTTGTTCAAACCAGGGATTGTATTCCGGAGAGTGAAACAGCGCCAAGGGGATCTTGCCTTCGCAAAAAGCGCTTAAGCCGGGCACTAAGGTGATACGCCCTTCCTTCGCGAGGCGGATTATTTCTTCGACAGAGGAATTACTGTGGCGGTCTTTCACATAAAAACAGCGGTAAACGGTTAATCCGGATTCCTGCCGGAGCAACCGGATGAATCCGTCATCCGTCTGCGGCGGAGCCCTGGTATCGTCGAGTAAAAAGGCTGTCGCGTTAATGCCGACGGACTGCAGCTCTTGGGTAAAATATTGAATCTGCCCGAGGAATTTTCTTGTCCGTTCATTGGCGGCAAAAATAATCTTTTTATCTTGAAGTGAGCCGCTGTCTCCCGCACTCAAGACTCTTTGGGCAAAACTCTTAAGAAAATCCTCTCCGGTGAGGCCCAAAACCTCAAAGCCGCTTTCCTGATAGATCTTCTGGAGCAGATACACCAGGCCCAGGCCGTAAAAAGAAGTTTCAAGCTCAACCATCCCCATGCCGTTTTCGGTCATAACCAAATCCGGCCGGATAAAGATATTCCCCGCCCTATTGGCATCATCCAGCAGGCCCTTGTGATCAAGCCGAACATGGCACTCCGACGACCAAATGTAACGATACCACCGTGAATCAACCGGCAAAAGAGTCCGGTCGTGAACAAGGTCCAGGCATGCCGCAAAAAATTCCCTCAATGCCTGGCAGGCATGCTCCAGGAGAGCAGCCTCTTGTTGGCTGATATATAACGGCTCCGGACTGACACGAAACGGCACGTTTTCGACAGAAATAATTTCGCCGCTTCTGGAAGGATAAATCCATCCCTCCGGCCGGTGAGAGGCCTCTTGATCCATCGCGGCCAAAACCGGATCGTTTTCTTTGATCCCCGCAAGCGAGAATGGAACCGAAAACAGAAACATTAACGACCCGGGCAGAATAAAACAACCCACCGAATGGTCAGTTGACACTTCATCCCCGTCGTCTTTCCTGCCGGAATGCCGGCGGCTTAAAACATAATAATCAAATTGACGATACCCGGGCATCACATCTAAAACGCCCATTATGGTCGCGCGCAATTTCATCATAATCAATTTTAGCGCGGCGCCGTTAGAGAACATTTCTGACATGGCCTGCAGCGGCATCGCCGCGTATCCGACAATCGGCAAGCCGGACACCACAACCCAATACCAGCGAAAGACCACATCGCGATTGCGCGCCGCTGACAGCAGGGTAACGACAAACCTGAAGATACCGGGAATAAAGCATCCAAAGATTGCCAGCCTGACCGGCGCGGACCAGTGAAAGCTATGCTCGATAAAAATCATCCGGTACAGGTCACCCGTCGCGTATGCGCTCAACGCCCCCGCGATCACATCGCCGGGGAATTTAAAAACGGTGTGCCAGAAAAATACCAGCGAATAGGTCAGCCATTCTTTGGTTTTTGTGGCGGCGTGAAAACGTTCGTATTCCGCGCGCGGCATCTTGCCGGCATCGTGCATTTTCTCAACGTCTTCCAAAAGCCAGGTATTGATTTTAAGAATTGTTCCCGCTTTAAAATCTCCCCACGAGCGCGAACGATAGCTGTTTTTAATCAGCGGCCAAAGCAGGCGGCCGACATGCCGCCATGTTTGCGTGTTAAAAATAAGCGCGCGGCTTATCTTGTCGACAAGCGGAATTCCGTCGAGAGTGGCAAGCAGGACATACAACGGCGTATGCCGTTTCAGACGCTGTGCCGTCGCGGGTGAAATATCTTCACTCGCCAACCAATAGCGAATCATCGTATCTTTAATATAAAAGTTTTTAGAGACACGGCCGGTTATCCGCCCCCAGAAATCAAGCCGGCTGGCATCGTAGATGCCGCACAGTTCTTCATAGAAAGCAAGGCGGGCACCCATCCGTTCTGCCTCTTCGCCGCGCATGTGGTCGCCGATATAGTCCGACAGCGCTGCGGGGTCAAGCCGGTCAAACATCACCCGGTAGTTTCCGGCTCGAAACGCCCTTAAAATCGCCGCCGCGTGATAGGGATAGAAAAAGACCATAATCGGAATTGCCGGCGTGCGGTCGACCCAGACAAATTCCCCCGAATGCCGCCGCATAATATTCTTATAGGTCTGCGCCGGGCCGTCGAAGCGGTCATCAATCTGATAGAGATGCTCGTTAAACCCGGCCTTTTCCGCCAGCAGGCGAAAACGCCGAAGGTTTTCTTCGTACATCTTGCGGTTTGCCTGGCCGCTAAAACCATTGCCGCCGTCAATCCATTCCACCACTTCACCGTAGGCGCGATGGCTGACGCTAAAGAATATCGCCCGCGAACGCGCCACCACCGGCGCGCCGACCTCATGCTCGGCAACATCGGCGAGCATGTCGCCCACGACCATATTGAGCAGCACCGCTTCCTTAATATAGCGATAGGGAAAACGCGATTGATAGGCTACGGCGTGGGAAAGATTTCTTAAAAATTCTTTGATGGCGCCGCTTAGGCCCGACAAGGCATACACCCGTAGCGCCACCGGAGTACCGGTTTTAAGGTCAACCGCCCTGTAGACGCTGGCGCCAAGGCCGCTACCCGCGAAACTTTCAATCCGGTATCGCCGTTTTTCTTTTCTTAAAATATCGCGAAGGTTAAAGCCTGAGGCATGATGAAACGCGTAAGAAAGCCGCTCCTCATCAATGACTTCGGTATCCAGTGCGACGGTTTCCCCGCGGACAAATAAACGCTCATCCGTATCTTGCATGCTGACTTCCGCGTCCACAGACTCTTTGATTGCTTGACTTCGCCGGCGTTCGGCTAAACCCGCGATTAAACCTTGCAACTCTTTTACGTCAGACGTTACCCCCAGCACCGATTCGTCATTAACCCAATATTCCACATCTTCCTGGTGGGTTGTGTAGAATACGACCGGGATATTTATTTTTGCCTTCATCATCTCCTGAAGTAAACAGACACCACAACCATCAGGCATATCAAAATCAAGAACGACCAGGCCAATTCGCTGTATGCCTTTTTCAATCTTCTGCCATGCCTCTTGACAGCCATTGGCATGAACCACTGTATAGCCTTGGGCCGTCAATATCCTATCCAAATGTCTGTGCACATCCTCGGAATCATCGACAACCAATATCTGTAAATGATCTTCAAAAGACGCCGTCATCCCCGTCCGGCAAAGCCTTCTTGAGGCTTTGCCGAGATCTCGGCGTTCCGACCCCTCGTCGGAACGCCGGACCATCCCCACAACAGGTAAGCCCACTAGCGGCAGGAAGATAAGCCCGGGCAGGAAACAGCCCAACGATTCAGGTTCACATCCAAAGGCACGGTAGTAGTGCTCCATCTCTTTGTCGGACACCTTGGTATCAAGCTTGTAATCGGCGCGCGCGGCAGCCAAAAGCTCCGCCAGGAATTGTCGTCGTTCTGCTTTGGGAATTTTGGTCACGCGGCTGATGTCACGGTTAGACAGCGCGTAAATCATCGCAAGCATTCTTTCCCGTTTGTGTTTGGTGAGGGTGCGGATCATGGTGCGCAGGTCTTTAACTTTGATCATCAGAAGAACAGTATCGCAGGCGATAAATGCGAGGGAACGTTCGGAGAGAAAAACGGTTTTATAGCAACGGCCATGCCAATAGGTCGGCGCGCCTCTGACAAAATTATTGCGCGCTGCCCAGTCACGGTAAACCTTATTAAATACCGCCTCATCATTGGCAAAACCTTTTACATTCCCCATATGCGCCTGGTGCGCAAGCCGTGTATAACCAACCATAAAACGGCTTACCTGCAATGAATCATTAATAATGGCGATGGCGATATCCAGGCTATCCAGGGCTTCCTGCCGTGCCTTCTCATCGCTTTTGGATAACGGGGCGATTCCTAATAATAATCCTTTTTTAAGATGCCGGTCCACGATGCGCTGCACCATATCCTGGGCGTTTAAGATGCGGTTTCTGATGCCCATAAAATCCGGCTCGTTTAAAAACGGCCAGGTAAATACATGGCGTAATCCCGCCCTGGCTTCGCCGGGACGAGGCTCGCCGTTTTCCCGGCGGCCCGCGCGATTTTCTGTGCCGATGGCCTCCGTGAACCGGTTCTCAGAAATATCCTTTCGAATCTTTGTCATTCTTGTCAACACCCTCCGGAACCGGGTCTGGGAAATTTCGCGCAGTTGAAAACGCAGATGTTCCAAATAGGCAATCTCGCCGGCGATCTGTCCTAAGCGCACCTCGATTGACGGTATGCCCGCCGAGATACAGGCTAAGGCCGGCTTGGCTCTTTGCACCCTAATAAAGTTGAGAGCCATTTCAAGTTCTCTGCGGCAATCCTGCTTTTCCTCCACGCGCACCCCTTCTAAGGAAATGAGCAGGGCTGCGATATCGCGCTCGATACTGCCGGTATCAAGCGGCGCGGCCGCAGCCGCCCGGGCGTGGAATCGTAAATGATTTTCAATATGCCGCAGCGTTACTAAGAATTCCTTCATCGCCTTGTGGTCGGCGGCCAGAGAGGCAAAAATCTTATCCAGAATTCTGAACCAGCGGTACAGCGTCTGGGTCTGGGGCCGCTGCTCGAGCACGGTTGCACCGGCCTTCCTGACGTAGCGGCCCATCAATACGGTGATTTTTCCGTCCGGCTCTTGGTTAATTTTTGTTTTTGATTTTCTGCGTTGTAAGCGTTCCTGCAGCGCTTGCTTTCGCTGGTGTGCCAGTTTTCGGGAAATGCCGTCTAAGATCCAGACCGCGGCCATTTCGTTGCCGGCATCAATAAAGGCAATAATCTCCTCTGCGCGGGCAATGGCGCTGCTACGAATATTTCTTTTAAGCGCGCCGATTTGCCGCCGGTCCGGCAATGCGCCGGTGTAGCGCTGGTAGGCCAAGCTCAAAAGGCGGCTGTGCATATCCCGTACCTTGGTGTGCTTTCGCTTAAGGATGGCCTCTTGCGGCAAAATCGTTTGCCGGTACGCCGAGCGGTCCGTGCGCCGCGGTTTCTTTCCGTCTTCGTCTAACGCTCCCAAAAGCGGCAGAAACATTAAAAACGGCCCGGTCCCGACGAGGCCTAAAAGATTAAAGAGGGCCGAGGCGGACAGGAACGCGAGCGGCGATAGGAACATAAGGGCCCGAAGCGTTTCAACTTCTTTCCAGTCATCGTCCTCCTTCGCCTCATCCCTCGCCTCATCCCAAGCCTCCTCCCGGCCCGGAAGAATGCTGCCTCTATAGTCAACATCTTTTTCCGTCGGAAAGATTTTTTCAGGTTGGACAGCGCCTGACCAGCAAGGATCAAAAGGGTTGGAAAGCGGCCACCATGCTATAGGTAGCTCTTGGCCTTTACTGAAACGCTTCCAGTCATCTGCCACAACAATAAAGATTAAAGGAGTTTTATCGGATTGCACTGAATCCGGTTGAAAGCCTATCCAGTCGCCTATCATCATGTCAAACCAAGGCTCCCACCAAAGGTGTTTGACGCTGTTTCGCCGCTTGAGAACCTCCAGATCTTGGGGCGTGATCTTATCCATCGGTGTCGGAACGATAGGAATTACTGGCATATTTTGGGCGGCATTCGGATCTCCAGGGTTAGGGCGCATAACCATCTGCCTGTCCTTTGATGCCATCAGAATGACCGTGCCCTCGGGAATAATCAGTTCATCCAGCCATGGCGGAACAATAACACGGCCCTTACCGAAGTTACATACGGCCAATAAGAGCCTCCCGGGATCAAAGGGCCTGTAATATTCTTCCAAAAATTCTCCGACAGGCCGCCCGTTTTTCTTAAGACAAAGCATGCTATCCTGGGAAGCATAACCGTGCAGTTCCAGAATATTTATATCTTGAAAAACATGATATTGGCCGCGAGTCGCGCTGACCAGGTAAACCATGCCTTTCGAGTAATGTTCCAGTTTCGGATAATAGAAAGACGGAGCATCATCGGGGACAATGCCAAGCACCCTGAGCGTTTCTGCAAGCTCCGTGTACATTCTAAAGACAGCGCCAAGGTCATTCTTGACTTCGGAGTAAATATACTGAAGATAATCCGGCTTATAAATACTGGTAGAATCTGATGCGTCTGCTTCGGCGGTTTGGGGTATCGTGCCAGGTCCGGATATAACCGACAGCAAGACCAGCGCCAAAATCAAAACAGGACGTCTCGCCCGAGAGATGTGCCGCGCTTCGCCGACGGCGCGCGAAGAAAGAGGATTATTGTCCGTCCGGATCATCCCCAAAATGGGCCCGGACCCGATGAGGCCTAAAAGACTAAAGAGGGCCGACCTCGTCCCGAGGAGCCATGACAATAGGGACTCGGCCCCGAGGGAGGCGGGCACAAAACACCCCAAAGCGCCGGAGGTGTCTTTTTTCTCAACCACAGGCGCCGACAAAAGACGCCGGGGGTCAGTCTCGGCTTCAGAAATCTCAGAAAACCATTCCTTAAAGAACCGGAGATTACCGGCCATGGTTATTAAAAGCCTTTTACAGGCAATTAAAGTCATGTATTCCATTTTTTCTTTTTCGTCCGCCGTGCCGATCGCAGTCCGTTTGCCCAAATCATTTTTGATAATACGGCTTCTAAAGAGGTGCTCAATGTATTTCACCGCTGCGGGCTCCGTGAATCTACGCCGCGAGAAAATCCCTAAGTGCTCCGCGGCCCATTTCACGATAAATTTCTGGGCCCATTGCTGCATTTCGGGATGGAGCCCGGTCAAATCCCTCAACCGGGACTTGATTTCCTTATTGGCAGCCGCCAGATTTATTAAACTGAAGAAATTATCCGTCAGAATCTTGTAGAGCTCATCAAAATCCTCGCTGCACCCAGCGATCAGGAAAAGCCGGTAAGCCGTATTCTCGATTTCCGCGTTATCGGTTTCGAATTCTTTTAATACAGCGGCCCGGCGCTGTATCTCTTCGGTAGTGAGCTTCATGATTCCGGACAAATCTTCCAAAATGACATCGGCGCGCCGGGCCGCGCGAAACTTAAGCTCCCCGGCAGATTCCTTGGGCGCTTTATGTTCTTCTCCCCGGACAAAAGTTGACTCACCTAAATGATAAGTCCGATTTTCATTTCCAAAGCGCTCAGCCAGCGGATGATCGCGAGGAATATTCAGCGGATAAATATCGTAGATATGCTGGGGTTTTAATTCTTTGGCATTCAGGATAGCAAATAATTTTTCTTTCTGCTGCGGATCAAAATGTAAGATTTTAGGGAAATAGCGGTAACGGCCCCTGGCCGAAGCCCCTTTCCATACCGCCAGACGATAAAGGGCCTCAATTTCTCCCCGCGTCCATTGTCCTAAATTCACTGCCCTTAAATAGCCCACGACCGTCGAAACAGCATCTTCTTTAAAAAGTTTATCCAGCTTCTTGGCTGTGTCCTTGTCAAAATCCGGATAAACCGCCATAAAGAGTGCCACGGAACGGTTCTTGAGAGCCTGCTCTATAAATATCCTTTCCATGGCCTCAAAATGGCTTGCGTCCACTTCTTTGAGCCCGGTTAATTTCCTGAGCTGGCTGAGATCAAACATCTGCCAATTTTGAAGGACCACTTCGCTGGCATAGAGAGTGAGATGTTTTGCCATGACCTTTAATCTCTTATGGTGAGCGGCATTGCCGGACTCTGCCGCGCGAACCATTTCCTCCAAAACAGCATGCGAGAGAAACGGCCGGTGCTGAAATTCTTCATCACGGTCAAAGGCAAAATCTTCGTGGTTGGCGGCAATTTCAGGATCAATCAGAAATTCCAACGTTTTTTGGGAAAGGGCTGAATGCATCAAAAGCCTGCCAAAATGATCCGGATGAGAATCCAGTGAATTAAAAATACTTAACGCATTCCACACCGTTTGTCCGGATTCTTCTTGAAAGTGGAGAGCAAAATAGCTCGTGGCATGGGCATATTCGGAGTGCGCGGCCCCGGCAAAAGAAGCCAAAAACGCGCCCATCTTCCGGCCGAATCTCTGGGGTGCCATTTCCATCAACAAATTCAATGTCCTGGTACCGTCCACGTCAAGACGGTTGCTGTAATTACCCTCATACTTTGTCAGGGAATAAAACGCATGAGACGCCGGAATTTGTTCACGCTTATCTGTTCTCCTTGAATAACTGTAAAATTTGACCGTGCCGTCCTCCGCTATCTCGGCCTCGCCCCCTGAGTAATAGTCAAACAAGAAATCATCATTCAGGAAGCTTCGGCGAGAAGCCGATAAAACAGTTTGAAGAATACACCGCGTCCGGAGCAAATTCTTAAACGTCCACTCGTGGCCCATGGCGCTGCCTTTTTCATCCCTCCATACATGCCAATGTTCTTTATCAAGCACCTTCACAAGATGCTCAATAAAACGCTCCGGGTTAATTTCTCTTCTGGCTGCCAGGACATAATACCGGTTCATGACCGCATCTTTATGGTTATTCCAGTCCTCTTCCGCAAGATTCTCAACGGCCAGGAAAAATTGTTCTGCCGGCATACCGGAAAAAGATTCTTCTGCGCCGGGCCGCGAAAAATCAAATCCGGGCAGGCAAAACTGGGTGGTTCGATATTCTTCCAAGGCAGGATTGATCGGGACAACGCCTTGATATTCCTGGATAAACTGGACAACAGCGTTATAGGTAAACAGCATGCGCAAAACATGCCGTATCTGCTGACGGCCTCCGCATAATTCATAACCTTTATTGCTAAAATACCCCCGGCGTAAGACAGTGTCAAATTTCATAAAGCGCCAGGTGATCTTGTCGGCAAACATCTCATAAAGCCCAGAATGATTCATGAAGAAATGCGGCTCATCCCGGACAGTTTTTTCTGTCTTGGTTTTCGCAATATTGTCAAAATAACCGACGCAGTACGGGTCGGCCGACAAGGGCGATTCGCCCGTGCGGACGGCAAATTCCAGGATAAAGGCCACCGTCGAGTAGCCTGAAATAAAACGGAAGGCCTCTCCCGGCTGCGGCTTCAGCTGAGGCAAAAGCGTTTCCCTGACTCTGTCAATATTGTCTTTAAAGCGATTATCGGTTTTATAGGAATAATGAAGGCTTTGCAAATAACGGTTATGAAAATCAATCCAGCGCTCTTTGTCCGGGATATCGCCTTTTCTTATTTCCGTTGAGGTATAAGCACTGCGCATGATTGTGCCGAGAGATTCGTCGTGCATGGGGTCCCGGTAACCACAGCCCATCTCAATGAGTACGATTTCCTGCTCGATCCCCAGGGCAATAAGCAAGGCATGGGCTGCTTGATATAGCGAGGTGTCCTCAAGCAAAAAGACCCAGGTTTTCCCGTCGCGGGGGATACTGGCCGCGCGGATAATCAATTCAAAGATATCCCGGTTAAGTTCTGCGAAAGAAATCTTTCCGTCATCGAAGAAAACCGGATCATCGGTTTCCGGAGGATTATACGTAAAGCGCATATTGCCTTTTCTTAAAGCCGCCGCACATTGCGTGCTCATACCAGGCAACTGCTTGCGTTCTTTCTCGCTATCGCATTGATCAATCACGCCTCGGGCGAAGGAATCAAAGCGTACTGCCATTTCCTGTGGAGTTAAGACCCGCAGTTTACCGCTGGAGTCTCTGACAAAAAGCGAAGCCATAGGCTCAAGAAGATACATTTGCGCTGCCCGGGAAAGATCCAGCGCCGCATCCTCGGCCTTTTCGTCCTCCAGAGGGGCAGAGAGTAACGGTGTCTCCACGTGCGCTAATTGCGGCACTTTCTCATCCGGATTACTTAACAATCCCGGGACATAAGCCATGTCCAGGTCAGGGTGGTCTACGGACTTTCCAAAATACTTTGAGATTGAACCCGATAAACTTTCTTCAGGCGAAGTAATACTTTTAATCAGGTTTTCAAAATATTCCTTGACCCGGTCTTTTAACCAACCTCTTTCGTTCTCTTTTACTGTTTCATCATGACGGTCAGCCATGGCCTCAGCCAACGCCTGAAGGTTCCGGGTGAACTCAACATGTTCCTGGTCCAACGGATAGAGGCTGAAGTCATGGATGCCATTATTAAAATGATGGGTTTGACTATTGAGCGGTACCCCTTCATCGCTTAAAACCCAAGCGGCGTTTTGATAAAAGACGATCAGGAAGCTTTTTTTGTGGATCTTGATTTCTCCGACCCAGGCGTCATCGTTGATTCTGAATATACTGGAATCATAAATGTCCACATAATGCGTTAAGGCCAACGGTAATTGATTTCGGCTAATAAATTGCCGGACTGCTTTTTGTTCGCGCCGGTTAAATTTCTTGCTTTCATCACTATTCGATTCATAAAAATCATTCTTGATAAGATATCCGCTCAATCGTTCAATAACCTCTACGACAAGCCTGGCCTTTTGAACGGTAGGCATAACGTCGATACCACCCAGGAAGGTGAGGGTTTCGTAGGTGCGAGCCAAGCGTACGGCTTCAAGATAAAACGGCCTTAAATATTGGGGAATTGATTTTAAAAGGCCAATTGCGGACGGCTTCCCTAAACGCAGCAGGGCAAAATCAATCAGGATGTGTTCGGCAACATAAACCTGCGACGAAACGCGCTTGGGCACATCTTTGACGGCACCGTCTTCACCGAGAAGCCCGAGTTTTTCTGCGAGCGCGGAAATCCTCTTGTCCGAACCTTTGGCAGTCTTCAATTCCCGTGCCAATACGCGCAGCTTCCGGCGGTCAATGAGCTCTCGGATTTCTTTGCGGATTTGATTTTCCGCTTTGCCTTCGAGAATGTCCTTTGTCCCGTCGGAAACCAGCCCTAAGACAGACAGGCCCGCCAACACAGCAGTGGCGGGCAGGCCCGTCAGCCCCGTTAGAAATGTTGAGGGCAATAAGAAAGTTGTTAAAGTTTCTAACGGGGCCAGGGGCAACGAGAAAAACGCGAGGCAGCCTAATGTTTCGATGCCTCGAATCATTTCATCTTGCTTTAATTTTCCGCTGATAACAATAGCAAGTTGCTCGTATACAACTGAGAAAAAAAGTTGAGAAGTTACATAGTCGGACACTCTTATGCTGCCCAACCCGCAGTTTTCAATGCGTAAGACGTGCGTGCCGCTTCTTACGAAATAGAGCTGTTCATTGTACCTGCCTCTTGAAAGGGGTTTGATAGCGGTCCATAAGTCCTCACTAAATCCTGCAATATTCGCAGTTTCATCGTAATGGATAACGCCAACAAGCTTTCCTGCAGAGTAGTCAAAAACAAGAAGATGGCATCCCGGAGGTTTGTTAAAAGCTTCCGAAAGAGGGGGACACTTTTCCTTATCCCAGCGGATGCTGATTTTGACTGATTCGGGATCTAGTATCGTCCGATGCAGATAAAGCATGACCGGATTATTAGTCCCTTTGTAATACACTATTCCTCTGGAAAGCGCGTGCTGACGCAGCCAACCGAGAATAGCCTTGGCAATTCCTTCTATTTGAAAACAGGATTGTATGTGCAGGTGTTCCAATAGCAATTGAAAGCCACCAAGATAAAAGACTAAACCCGACGTGCGGCTTTGGCCCGGATCATCGATTCTCAGGTTATCCAGCCATATTTCATATTCCATGCCATTCGAAAAAGGGTCGCTTGAGCGGACGATTATAATGGTATTGCCTCGATGGGGTATCAATACCTTGACAGGATTTTCATTTTCATCGCGCCATTCTTGGGTTCCGTCGAGATACGCCACCCTGCGCGTCCACTCTTTCCCTTGGGCCGTATCGTCATCCGCGCCTTCTCGCACCATTCCCGCGATAAAGACGGCGGGCCCCGCCAGAAACAGCGGGGCGGGCAGGCCCGCCAAGGGCAAGAAGAGCGACACAAAACACCCTAAGCGCCCTTCATCCTGCGCGGTCAGTTGTTGATAGATCTCCTGCGCGCGGCGCTGCTGGTCTTCGGATAACCACGCTACAGCGAGCCCATAACTTTTTGCTTCGAGATTCGGGTCAGGCGAAACAGTATAACGGGAACTGACTTTATTTGTCTTCTCATCAAAATCAACATCGGTTTTCCATAAATCAAACCCGAGTTTTTGCGCGGCAAGCTTAAGCCCGTCGCGGATATGGGTATTAAAGATAACCGTGACGTTTTGCTGGCGCAGGTAATGCAATACCGCCAGCTGAATCGCCGCCAATTCGAAATTATCGGTGCCGTGCAGCTCATCTAAAATAAGCAGGCTATCCGGCGAGACACTATTAATCATATCCGCATACTGTTTGAGAATATTAAGAAAATAACTTTCGCCGGTTTCGGTCACATTGCGGCCGCCAAAAAACGCCCCGATTCCGCCGAATCTGCTCATGGTTAAATCACCCGAGACATAAAAACCATGCCGGGCAAAGACGGCATTGATAAAACTATTAAGCATCAAGACACTCTTGCCGCTGGAATTGGATCCGGTTAAGATAAAAACCGGTTTTTGGGGGTTAACCGCAAACGTCTGCGCCACACCTCCCTGCAAAAACGGCCCACGCCCCCAGAAAAATGAATGGTTCGGGAAGAAGGGCACGCTATTTTCTAATCTAAATGTTCGATACTCATCAACGAGAGTCGGCGGCTTGATAGAATTCAAAATGACAGAACGGGCAATACCGGTAAATTCATCCACCCCCCTAGCAATCATTTCAAAATCTTTCCCAAGATGCTGGCAGGCCTCGCCCCATTCAGCTTCCAATCTTTCCCGTTCTTTCTTGCTTAAACCGGCAGGATCAACGGTATATTTTTGGCGCATCTCATCCAGCGCGGATTCCTTTTTCTTCAATAATAGTTTTGTTTTGTCAACCAGGGGCTCCTGCGGCAAGGTCTCAAGGTGCTCGATAAGCAATTTCATTTTTTCTGCAAGCGCGTTGATCTTTTTCTCATTTTCTTTAACATCATATCGCGCCCAGCGAAATTCCCGGTCGATACATTTATTGACCGACGAAAGAAGTTCGGTAATTTTTTTAAGGTACTCTGCGCCCTGGGAAACAAAAAGCGCAGTCAGGCGCAGGCGGACATCAACCGCATCCTCCTGCGCGGTATCGTCCTCTTTTTCTGTCTGCGGCGCGGTTGTATCCCTGCCGCCTAAAAGGGACCCAAGAATTTCTTCTTTATCCGTCGGTTCTTCAATATTATCTGCATCGACATCCCCGGTAAATATGCCGAGCAACCGTTCCGGGGTCTTACGGAACGCGAAATGTTCCCCAGGGTAGAGATTAGCAAAAACCACTTCAAACATTGAAAAAGCCGCGGATTTCTTATCCAGCTTCAAAGAGGATGATTTGGAATCGCCCATTTTCTTAATCGGAATCTCCTCAATATCGCCCCCCTCGATAATGCAGCGATAATACGCCCGCGCCAAAGTAATCATCTCCTTAGGAAACCCGGCCTGGCGCATTAATTCAATCGCGTAGCTGTGTTTCGCGATGCCGGGCACCAGTCCAAAATCAGGAACAATCCGGCCCTTGTTCTCTTTAACCGTATGCATAAAGGGCTGTTGGCCGGTGCGCGCCTGTAACAACTCGTACATTTTCTTCAAGTGGCTGGTAACAATAACCGTGGCGCCGCTACGGATCAGATCTTCGATAAGGACCGTGGCAATCGCCACCAATTCGTGATAATCCGTACCCGTCGGGACTTCATCAAGGATAATCAAATCTCCGGGCCCGGCCTTTTTAATCAAGTCGGTTAATTTTTCAATCAACATCCCGAAATAACCGTATCCTTTGTGCAGCTGTTCCGGCTCGGGAAAGACCGTGTAGATATTACGAAAGACACCGATGGCCGGCGCGTCATCGGGAACCGGCAGGCCAACCTGGGTATAAAGCGCGGCACGGCCAAGGCCGCGGGCAGTCGTGGTTTTTCCACCCATGTTGGGGCCGCTCAATAAAAGCGCATTATGCCCGCCGCCTAAAGAAATCTCGACGGGGTGAATGCCTTTTAAATCATCCTGTTGTTCTCTTTCGCGTTTCCGTCGCGTCTTCGCATCAAAGGCCTCAAGGAATCCATCGAAGATGTCACGGTCCGGTTTTGGCTGGAAGGCACGGGCAATGAGAACCGGGTTGCGGTAACGTGCCAATTGTATAGTGCCGGTAGGCTGCATGATATCGGCAAAACGGTAATTATTCTGAACGGCAAAAAGGGCAACACGCGCGTAATAATCAATTTCTGCCAAATAATTCTGCATCATCCCTGCCGGGAATTGGCGCAGGAACGAATGCTTGTCGCCGCTATTTTTCGCGCGCCGCCTTGAGGCGTAGGCCTCGTCTCGTTCCCGGCGTTGACGCCCCGCAGCTTGCCGAACAAAAGAGTCCAGACGTCTTAGGCCGCCTAAGAAGCCATCTGCATCATCATCGTCTTCTACATCCAAATCGTCATCGTCTGAAGAATCTGAAATTTCTTCCTCATCTTCATCCGGCTCGCTGTCTTTTTTGGCGGCTTTTTGTTGACGCTTCTCAAACAAACCCGGATTTTGAGGATACGGGTCCCCTTCTATGTGAGATTCGATGTTAATCACCCATAAATCGGATAATTTCTCCACCAGCGAAGAAAATTCTTTTATAACATCATCAAAGAGCCCCTGCTCTTGAAGCTGTTGCTGTATTTCCTCCTCCATACTCGGCTTATCATTGTCCGAGTCATCGTCTTCATACAGCGCGCTATAAAGGTTACGCCCCTTATCGCGCCGATGAGAAGCATTCTTTTCCCGGTGCTTTTTAAGAATTTCCGGAGCGACAAAAACATTCGCATCGACGCGCCAATCTCCCACAGCATTTAAGAATTTCCTTCGTTCCAAAAATGGCTTTAGCTCCGGCCGGCGTAACGTGACCTGAATCTTTTCTTTCCATCGTGCCATAACCGGAGAATCACTCTCGGGCAATGCCTGTTCGACAGCCTCCAGGCACAAAATAACTCGTCCCAGCGCAATCAAAGCAGGCGCCACGTCGGGATAAGCCTCATCGAATTCCAGGGGTCCGTCGTTCCATTGCCCCTTGGATTCACGGTCCAAAATACTACTCCTCTCTTTCTTTTTGGGCACAAAGAACGGATAATGGTAGCGTCGTAACGTGCGCAGCTCTGAAAGAAAGTCTTCTTTTTCTTTATGATAGCGCGCGATTAGTTTTGTAAGCTGTTCTAGCGGATTGTCTTCGCTTGTTCCCTGAGCGGCAATCTCCATCAGGCTTTCGATGGCACGCCGGGCTATTAGAATATCCTTGTGCTGCCTCCAGGGGCGCAAGAGCCTTTGTTGCAAAATCCTTTGCACGTCTTCCGTCGCGTTGGCAAAAAACGGAATAACGTTTTCCAAAAGCCATTCTCCCTCGCTCTTAATTTCTAAATTTACCAAGTCATGCCCTTCAAGTTTCATCTTTCCGGGCCAAAAATCAGGGTCACCGTAGACGGGAATCCTAAATCTATTTGGTTCTTGGGCATCGTTTCCTGCGTCCTTCACCATCCCCATCACCGGCAGAAACATTAAGAACGGCCCGGCCCCGACGAGGCCTAAAAGATTAAAGAGGGCCGAGGCGGACAGGAACGCGAGCGGCGATAGGAACATAAGGGCCCGAAGCGTTTCAACTTCTTTCCAGTCATCGTCCTCCTTCGCCTCATCCCTCACCTCCTCCCAAGCCTCCCCCCGGCCTGGAAGAATGCTGCCTCTATAGTCAACATCTTTTGCCGTCGGAAAGATTCTTTCAGGTTGGGCAGCGCCTGACCAACAAGAATCAAAAGGGTTGAAAAGCGACCACCATGTTATAGGCAGCTCTTGGCCTTTACTGAAACGCTTCCAGTCATCTGCCACAACAATAAAGATTAAAGGAGTTTTATCGGATTGCACTGAATCCGGTTGAAAGCCTATCCAGTCGCCTATCATCATGCCAAACCAAGGCTCCCACCAAAGGTGTTTGACGTTGTTTCGCCGCTTGAGAACCTCCAGATCTTGGGGCGTGATCTTATCCATCGGTGTCGGAACGATAGGAATTGCTGGCATATTTTGGGCGGCATTCGGATCTCCAGGGTTAGGGCGCATAACCATCTGCCTGTCCTTTGATGCCATCAGAATGACCGTGCCCTCGGGAATAATCAGTTCATCCAGCCATGGCGGAACAATAACACGGCCCTTACCGAAGTTACATACGGCCAATAAGAGCCTCCCGGGATCAAAGGGCCTGTAATATTCTTCCAAAAATTCTCCGACAGGCCGCCCGTTTTTCTTAAGACAAAGCATGCTATCCTGGGAAGCATAACCGTGCAGTTCCAGAATATTTATATCTTGAAAAACATGATATTGGCCGCGAGTCGCGCTGACCAGGTAAACCATGCCTTTCGAGTAATGTTCCAGTTTCGGATAATAGAAAGACGGAGCATCATCGGGGACAATGCCAAGCACCCTGAGCGTTTCTGCAAGCTCCGTGTACATTCTAAAGACAGCGCCAAGGTCATTCTTGACTTCGGAGTAAATATACTGAAGATAATCCGGCTTATAAATACTGGTAGAATCTGATGCGTCTGCTTCGGCGGTTTGAGGTATCGTGCCAGGTCCGGATATGACCGACAGCAAGACCAGCGCCAAAATCAAAACAGGACGTCTCGCCCGAGAGATGTGCCGCGTTTCGCCGACGGCGCGTGAAGAAAGAGGATTATTGTCCGTCCGGATCATCCCCAAAATGGGCCCGGCCCCGACGAGGCCTAAAAGATTAAAGAGGGCCGAGGCAGGCAGAAGCCCCGGAATAAAGCAGGCCAAACCTTTAGGCTCTCCGGTATCAGCAGCCGTCAAATCACGCTCCCACCACCATCGGCCGCGTTCAAAAACAAAGCGATATCCGGCATCTCTATATAAATCATCAAGCCGTGCAATACTTGTCGCCGGTAGATAAAGGGTCGTCGCTGAAAAAAGGCTGCTGCCCGCCGGCGCCAAAATTCGCCCCAGCTTTTGCTTTCGCGCATAAGCACGTACGGCCTGTTCAAGAATACGCTCAACCGAACCAAGTTTTTCGCGAACCAACCGCGGCGTACGGCGACAATTGATATAAAGCCTGGCCTGCAGAGTATTGATTTTTAGCCCGGCCTTCTTGCCTTCAATCTCAAAATCGACAAAGCCTAAAGGAAGTGAGTCTTTAAGCAAGGTTTCACGATATTCCCTGGGGACATCGCTGCCATTAACCCTAAGCTGTTCGTTAACAATAGGCCTTAACAGCGCCAGCATTTCTTCGTCGTGCAATAATACATTAAGCCTCTTTCCCGGCATTCCCATGCCCAGGCTCAAACTCAATGCGCCTTCGTTTGACAAGGTATCCGGCCTAAAACCGGGAAGCGCCACACGCTCATTAATCTTTGCCCGAGATAAATCGAAGATTTGATAGTTGACCGGCTGTTTCGAAGGAAGGATAGCGAGCGCTCGCTCAAGAATCTTTATCCCTTGAGCTTGCGGGCTTCCGCTTAGATCTGCGCGCCTGATTGTGTCTGCGATACAATTAATGTCTGTCGCCCGATTAAATCGACGGCCGTCAAAGCAAGCATATCCGGATTGAAGTGTCTTGGTTGTATAATGACGTAACCCCGCTAAATTTATATTTTTAGAATGATTTTTTCCGGTCACGGCACAATAAACAGTCCACAAAAACGCGATATTACTGCGGCTGGGCACCCTGAGGCTGTTTTTCCTGGCGTATATAAAATAATTTAATAATAGCCCGATGAAATGATTAGGGAATTCATCCAGGATTACACCAAATCCTTGAGCCCCTTCAAAATAATAGAATTCATTTTCGTAGTGCAAGTGCAATAAATCGGCAATATTAATTAACGGCAAACCTGCCCTTTGCGCGCGCTTGATAAACGGCCAACGCTTCGGGTTAACCAGATGCCGGCCCATTAAGGACAGCGCCTTTTGCCAGTCCGCGTCAAAATTGTCCCGGATAAACGCGGCCACCTTGTCCGGGTCATCCGTATCCGGCGGCAGCGCATTTTTTATCGCCTCAAGCGCACTATCTTCGGTTCTCGGCGCTATACCGGCCATCAACACGGGTAGGAATATCAAGCCGGGAATAAAACAACCTAACCCTTGCGGCTTTTGGTAATCAGCGGCGGTAATAGTAGCACCCGGAGATCTCTTACGTGCAATCCATGCGACTTCGGTCATCATCCGGCTATACCCGGCCAAGGTCGGGGAGGGAATAAAACCATACCGGTGTGCCAACGACTGGTCGCGCGCAATCACATGCTTGTGTTCCTCGCTCAAATAGCCGCCCGCGATCAGCGCAACAATTTCATCTCCCGTTACCCTTTCAATGCCGCGAATCAAAGCAATGCTGTTCGAATTATCGACGGTATACCCTACCCAGCGGCCAATGTTGGAAACAAGGACTGCCTTTTTATGCAATTTCGGCAGCCGCTCAAAAAGAGGCCGAAGATGTTCGGCATCTTTGAGATCACCCCGGATAAGATGGTACTGCCGGCTCGGCCGGTAACCGTTCAATAAAAGATGTTGTTGTGCCGCGGCTAAGGCTTCGTCGTCTTTTTCTATCAGAACAACCGATGACGCCCCCAATTTCAGCGCCACCAATGACAGCATGCCGTCCCCGGCGCCGCAATCATAAATGCGCCTGCCGTCCATGGCGACATTCATCGCGGCTGCCATCGAGGCCATGGTGAAATACATCAGAGCCTTACTGTCGACAATCGTATCGTGCAGATTTTTCAGGATAATAACATTGCGGTTAAGGGCTGTCCGCAGGCGGAGACTCAATTCCCCGTAGGCCTCGCTATCAAGGATAAATAAATGCCCGGCACGGATAAAACAGGAACCGAAATAGTCCGGCCGAAGAATTGGGCAAACAGGTGTGGGCATCCACGCCTCATGTACCTGCGGCTTTCCGGAAATCCTCTCCCAGCGTTCATTGGCGTATATTTTCTTGCCGTAGACAAGGCCTGATTCTTCCTCGAGCTCCCGGAATCTTTGACCCGACGGCTCAAGGCGTAATTCTTTAACGATGCGGCGGCTCAGGCGCCGGCACAATTCTTCATCAATTCCGACGGCAGGTGCCGAGAGAGGATTATTGTCCGTGCGGACCATCCCCACCAGCGGCAGGAAAGGCAATCCCGGGAGCGTCAGAGGCAGCATAAAACAGCCGAGAGTTTCACGCGTTATTTGCGAAACGTCCTCGAATCCGTTGGTTGGGCTCTCTAAGGATGTCGCGTATTTTGGAACTACCTCTCGTCGCAAAGATTTTTCTCTGCTCTCTATTCCACGACGAACTGTTGACATCGTCTTTTCTAAATCTTGGAGGTTTAATTCGCGGCTTTTTCTTATTTCAGAAAGCCTCCTTAAAGCTTCCCCAATAGAATCTTCCAGATAAGACACCGACTCTCCCCAGGTGGAGAATGGTTTAGAAAGTCCTTTCATTAGAGTCCTAAATATATAATCTTCATTTGCCCTGGCACCCTGAATAACTCGAGACAATATATAAGCCAGATCCTGGGGATCAATTCTTATTGTTTCCCTGGACCCACCTCTTAAAAATGAAGAATGTGGATGAGAAATGGCTAAAGCTACTTTCAGCCACCAAGGATATCTTTCCCAGTGATAGCTGATCTCCCAAGATTTTTCTGCCTTGGAATATAGGATCTCCTCTTCTTTTTCTGGGGCGATGATTTCCCGAATAAAGTCGGGTAATCGATCCCAGATATCATCATCCATAAGAGATTGTTTAGTTGGTTTTTTGCCTGGCGTCGCGAGTTTTCTGGAAACTTTTTCAAATGTCTTATGCTCTTTCAAAGTAATAAGTGTCCCTGGTTTTTTCTTTTGGCCTAACAAGATAAGATCGTTTTTTTCATCTAACATCAGCCCAAGGATATGTTGTATCTGATCATAATCATAACCTGCCTGAATCATCAAATTGACGGCAGAGTTCAAAGAGTATGTTCCCCACTGGGGACCCTTTTTTCTTTTTCGAGTTTTCTCTCTTTTCAAAGGTTTACGCCCCAGTGAACCTAATTTGGCATCTGTGAATTGAGACTTGGATGGTTTTCTTTTCCTTTCATATCCCCCATTGATGGTTTTTATGCCTGGGGCTGTCTTTCTTTTGTGACGGCTGAGATGATTTTGGCTGGCCTGGCGCGATTGAGGAACTCTCAAGGTATCCAATCGCTTGTCGAGCTCAAGCTTCCTGAAACGTCTCTGTTTTTCAGCGTATCGAGTACGATAGTCTTCCCAATCTTCAGGACTCACCATCCCCACCATAAAGACAGCGGGTAGGCCCAAGAACGGTAGGCCCGCCAGCCCCGCTAGAAATGTTGAGGGCAATAAGAAAGTTGTTAAAATTTCTAACAGGGGCAGGGGCAGAATAAAACAGCTGAGCGATTGAGAGGACGGATGAAAATCAATAAGCAGAGACCCGAATCTATTCACTTCAAAACTTATTCCGCCAACGCCCTCGGGGACGAGGAATCTCCTGATTAAATCTGCATTAAAATCTGTTGTTTCCAGAGACGACATGGTTTCATTAATCATCCTACGGTTGTTTACGGCTTCGATATTGCCCAGCCTGGAAGATGTGCGAGCCATCAGGTTGCAAAAATTGATATTTCGAAATCCGGGAACTCTGAATATTCTGGATATCATCATGGATAAATACAGCAATTTGATTTGCGCCTCCGGGGCCAGTTCCGAAAGTGCTGTCTCTGGGTACCAGAAGCTGAAACCATTTCTTTCTCTTAACAGAAAGTCATAAAACAGGTCTCGTCCCGCCGGGTCACCGGCAAATACTTTCTCGACAGCAGGTAACATCCCTTCTTCTTTATCCGGATTGAGCCTGTTGAGCCTTTCTATGGCCAAATTCTGGCGTCCATGAGCAGCCCGGAGACGTTTGTCAAATATCCCCTCCAGAACAACCTCTACCGCCACGACACCTGTCACGGCCTTGCTGAGGAGAAGCGCTTCTTGAACCACCTCCGCCATCTCCAAGTATATTTGCTTGAAATAATCAAACAGCTCCTGGGTAAATAAACCTTCAGAAACTGTCGCCGTATCAATCACATTGATAAGAAAATAGAGTTTTAGAATATTGACATTCTTCTTCCCGAGCGCGAACGCCATCACCGGGATTAAAACCTCTCTGGTGACCTCCCCCCGCTTCAACTGCCCGATCCAGCCATGTTCCCGGACCATGACTAAAGCGACCTCACACTCTTGTTTGGCATAGCCGATTTTTGTAAATGTCTTTTCTCTTCTTAAAATCTCTGCCCCAGACTTCGGGTGGTTGGTAAAATCCAGGTCTGCGAAGGCGGGGTCGTTTTTATATTTTTCTGATTTACCGATATCATTCAATAACCCGATATGAATAGACAAGTTGCCAAATTCCTGATAGGCATCAAAGAATAAGCCGGTCAAAAATGAAAACGCCTCTCGAGACAAAGGCGTTCTTCCCAGCTCCTCAAACTTGGCGCTATCCTGAAAATCTTCTATCGACATGCGTGCCAAGGCTTCGATTTTATGAAGTTTTTTCATAATATGCTCATGGGATGTCGTATCGTAGTCCGGACTCTTGACGACAGTGTGGAAGGCGCGAATTTCTTCAAATGCCTCTTCCAATTGATTCGCCGGAATAATCGCGAGCGGACCGGCGATTTTATTAATGAGGGGCTGAACCTGGGCAATGGTCAGGCTAAACGCCGCCATGAGTTTGTGCAATTCTTCTGAAATTGTCGTATGATTGATCAACGGCGCGTCGGTGCCCAAGGCAATATGGATACCGTGCTGGTAAAACCGGTAGAACGGGTGTTCGAAGATGTCTTTGACAGCGCCTGTCTGGAGATTGCTTGAGGTATTGATTTCGATAATAATACCTTCGTCGGCAATCTTTTTGAGAAGCCGATTCTGCCGGGTTTTAAGTGCCTCAATCCTGCTTCTGTCGTAGACCTCGCCGTGGCCGTCCAGACTACCGAAAAGTTTCTCAGGGTCCATGCCGGCCGCGATGCCATGGCCGATCCTGTTAACCTTTAAAATCTTAATGGAATCTTCCATGCTCTTAAGCCCTTCCTCAAGGCTGTCAAAGGATTCGCCGGCGTGGGAAGTCCGAACCCTAAAGAGCTTCGATGAGCGCACCATCTGATAGGCCTTCTTGAATTTGCGAAGGTCACAGCCTTTTTCCGCTCCGGCGGTATCGATTCCCACAAGATGGCTTTTTAAATCAACAGGCACAGACGGGTCATTTTTGATGCGGATAAGTTCTCCCGCGATTTTCTCAGGAATGCCTGCCTCAACGTGCTTTTCTATGATAACCACCATGCCGTATTTAAATTCCGGGTACTGCCCGGCCACTTTCTTCAACCCCTGATAACAAAGAGTTATTTTCTTTAATACGGAAGACTCTTCCGACGCATTAACAGGGACGGAAAAACGGAGTTCTAAATACCGAACCCCGTCCGCATAAGCATCTTCGGCAATTTCTCCGGCAACCCGGGTGATATCTTCATCCGAACGAATCAGCCTTCTTGCGATATCATATCTCCATCGGTATTCGTCCAGCGTGCCGGTTAAATCCGGCCTTCCCTGGCCCGCAATTATCCTGCCAAGCGCTGCTTCGTTTCCTTCTCTAATGATGGTTTCGAGACTAACGCCGTATTTTTCGTTGATGTCACTCCACGATATCTCGGATTCGTACTTTCTCGCTAACTCAATCAGCGTAGAAATCCGGGTAGGTACCAAATGAATATGGAAATCCGCGGTTTGAAATGTTCGTTGGATGACCGACCGCACGGTATCCCGGCGGCTATCGCTGCTTTTCGTCATCCCCGCTAAAAACAAAAAGCTCATCCCCGCCAACGGCATCATGAGGCAGCATTCCAGGCTTTCCTGGCGCGTACCTTCTTCAATAAATTCTTTAGAAGTGCTTATGCGAAACACCTCCGCATACCACGGCCCCGGATTCGGCAGATACCCCAGCTGTTTTAATATCCTGCCGGTCTTCCGGTTCCTATCCCGGGCGCGTTGCCAGAATTCACGCGGGTCAAAACTCGGAAATTCCGGCGGGTGAAGCTGCGACCGATGCGCCCGGATACTTTTTATCTTGCGACGCATGAGATCCCTGCTAAAAGGAACAACAATCAAACCTTTTTCCTGGGCGTCATGAAGCGGCCATTCTTCGTATGCGCCCCGGTAACCCCACATCCGGATACCATCGGCCGCATCCTCATGACGTAATGCCCGACGGAGAACCTCCGCGCCGAGGCCATGCGCCCCATGCGGGTCCCGTTCGGCGGAATAAAAGATATTCTGCGGTTTAAATTCTTTTAGAACCCTTCGCACCGCGGCCACATCCCCTTGCTCATCAATTGCTTTAATATGGACAAAGCCCCGGTGGTAATAATAAGGAAGGTCAAGAAAGACGGTATTTCCGACGCCCAGCATGCCGGCCGCGGCACGCGCCTCCGCCTTCCGGACTTCAATCCGTGCCCTGCGCCACAAATCATTGATGTCTTTTTCGGACAAAGGATAGCTGCGGCTTAAGGAATCGGCACAAAATTGTTCAAAAAGACGTCTCGTCTCCGGGTCAGTCATCCGAACCGCGTTCTCTCCCGATGTCATATAAATAACGGTAACATCATTGCCCCGGACCGAAAGCTGCGCAACTGTAGCCGCCATGGTAATAACATCGTCGTCGGGATGCGGAGAGAATATAACAATGCGTTCACCCCGGGGCAAGAGGTCATGACCAATGCATGAAATCACCGGCCGCAAGAATTCCATAGCCCGTTTCTGTACCGCCCGCATGCCGCCGACGCCCTCGATATAATCGGTAGAAAAACCGATATCCTCCATATCCTTAAGGGTCAATTTCTGCACCGTAAGCCCCGGCTGTCGGCGCAATATTTCAATTGCCGCCTGAAGCGAACGCGGACGCGTCCATTGTAATCCGAGACCGGCTATTTGCCACGGTGTTCTCCTGTGAGGCAGCTTGCTGGCAGCGTCTTCGTCTAAAAGCCAACGGACATTCGAATGGTATTTTGTGAAGGTAACAGGAAAATCACCCGTGGGATCATTATCGTAAAGTCTCTTGATAACAGGCGATTTTTCTTCGCCGTCGGCCAAAATAATAATTTCACTGCTCTCAAGGATATTCATAACACCCAGGGTGATAGCCCGAGACGGCACCGACGCGCTCCAGCTGCCGCCCATCCGCCTAAGATTATAGAAACGGAATGCGGTATCAAGCCTGGTCTTGGGCGAAAGATCCACCGGCCGGGTGCGGTCAGTCACACGCGAGCCCGATTCATTAAACCCCATATGGCCTCCCAACAGGATCGTACGGCCCCTGGCGTCTTTTAAAAATTCAAATGTTGCAGAGTCCCTGACCGGAAAAGCACCGCCGATGCCAATTATCGCCAAATCGGCTTTGCCGCGCCCGGCTTGGGCAATGGCTGCTTGCAGCTGCTGCTCGTAGGCGTCGGCGACCGTTTGCGCGTCACTATATTCAAAAACCGGGGGCAGATAGCGGTTGCTCTGTTTGGGGGCCCGCGACGGGTCAATCCGGTCAAGCCGTCGATAAAATACCTCATCCATATAAAACGCGTAGCTTAAAGGATGCCCCCGCTCAAGGCCGAGGTATTCATCGAGGTTGAAAAAGACAACGCGGGAAAAATCGATCGTGCGGTCTTCTTTGTACCGGCGCACCAAGGCGGCCCACATCGGTAAGGGTGTCGCTCCCGTCGGAACGATAATGACCGCATCGGGAATCATTTTAACCAACCTGATCACGCGCTCGGCTGCCGCTTCGCCCAGCAAGGCACTGTTGGCAAAAATATTAATTGAGGTAGGACTATACAGCGGCCGGCGTATATCCTCCGTCATCCCCGTCATAAAGACAACAGGCAGGCCCGCCGAAGACAAAAACACCACGCCCGGCAGAAAACAACCCAGGCTGTCATCTATATCATTCCGCGGCGCGGACGCGCGCGCCTTTTGGGCGAGCCGGTGTTTCACTTCACCAAAAATTTCCCCTTCATTCCACTGAAAAGTAAATTGATTAAACAGCATGTCGATGGAAAGCTCATCAGCCCCCGTGCGCATAATAGCCGCTATCATCTGCTCAACCGAAATCTTCTGGGCGATACCCTCGCGCACAATCTTGCGAATATGCTTTGCCGTCTCCCAATCGTTATGGAAAAGTGCTATCGCCGCTATAATCCTCCGGTGCGCCCGCCGGTATTTTGGCAGCCGAAACACCCGCGCAATCGCACTGAATCGCCCATAATATTTCAGGCAATAGGCAAGCCACACATCGCCGGGGACAAGATGTTCTTCGTCAAAATCGACTCTGCCATAAATATCCCGCTGGCGTCTTACATGATGAATATTCGCGCATGCGACAATGGCTTCTACAATTCCAATATATGTCCCACCCTGTGAATTTCCATGTACGATTTTGCGCACTGATGAGGCAATGACCCGTTTGGCATAGGCAATATCATCCAGGGTTAAATACTGCGAGTGTTGAGAATCTTCCAATGGCGAAATCACGAGGTTCCATCGGTCGTCATCAATCGTAGTGGTTGTCTGCGCGTCAATATCCTCGGGGAAATATTCCAGAGCCGGAATTTCTTTCCACCAATGACCAAATACATCCTCATCGGGAATATCATCCCAGCGCTCCAGGCTCACGCGCACGCCTATAGCGGTATAAAACCGTACAATGATGTCGTATAAGTCAGCCCATTTTGTAAGAGGATACGCCTCGCGAGGAAACTGCTGCCGGTATTCTCGTAAGAGATACTCGATAAATTTCCTCTCCAGCGCCGCGTAATCAATAACACCCTGCTCGTTTCGAAGCACCGAACCTGAAACCTCAAAGCATGTAATACCATAGTGATGAAAAACATAAAAAGAACCGTTAAGATGCGAAGCCGTAGCAACGTCATTAAAGCCGGGAAGAATGACAGGCCAAAGCCTGTCCGTCGCCAGAGGGTGATGATGACTATGGATATCAGAACCTTCAGCATCTTTGGCCTCAACCCAAACCGTCATCTGCGTTTCTTCCGGTGTCCTCCCCCGGACTAGACGCCAACGCCCGCTCTCGGAAGAACGATATAGCGCAACCTCAAAACCCAGGCCGGTTAAAGCCTTGAGCATCCCTTTGGTCGGCTTGGCAATATCAAAAATATCACCCGGCTGAGCATCGACGATCGTCTGTATATCCACATCCCCCGTCATTCCCGTCACAAATAGGGCGCCCAGGCCCGCCAGCCCCGTTAGAAATGTTGAGGGCAATAAGAAAGTTGTTAAGATTTCTACCGGGGCCAACGCCAGCATTAAAAGGCTTTCGAGACCGAAGCCGGGTAACAGAGCTCTAATAGCCTCCGGGGCTGAACCCCCATTTTCCCTGTCCGTCTCTATCTTCTGGCTTAACGCCTTCTTGCACGGATTCGAAATCCATGTATTGGCCTCCGCTGCCCCCTGGCGAATAGCCCTGACAGTTTTTTCTGAATAAGATGGCACATTAAAATGTAATAACGCCCGTGCGGCCATGCAACGCACGTACTCGTTGGGGTCGTTTAAAAGAAGATCCGCGAGACACTCTTCAACTTCTCGCGATTGAATGCCCAATTTCCAAAGAAAGGCTACAAAATTCGACCGATACTGGGTAAACCCAAATTGATCAATCAGCGTATATCCTGACGCCCTCATTAAAACCTCGCACCCCTCCTGTATTTCTAAATCTGCGATTCTCTGGCCAGCGTCAAGCGCCGCAGTCAAAATGTCGCGATTTGCTTCGTCATTCTTTTCGACCAAAGTAAGTCCTTCATGTATCAAAAATAGTTTTTCGACCGCCTTAATTAAAGTAACGGATTCAGAAAATTGTCCTGAGTCAGAGCTTACCATCTCATCGGGGCTTGAAGCCGGCGTTTCGCTAGCCGGGCCGGGCGAAGAATATTTCGCCTTTAAATAGCTCACAGCCATGGCACAGGCTAGGCTAATATCACTGATAGGCGTGTCTTCGGCGGGATTATGGCTGATGCCGTTTATGCTGCGGACAAAAAGCATAACAGCCCTGACGCCTTTTTTGGCAAAATATGCGGTATCGTGACTGGCACCACTGTGAAGATTAAGGAAGGGAATATTTTTTTCGCGGGCGACTCGCCGGAAATCATCCTGCAGATCTTGGTCCAATTCAACCGGTTTTCCCGGCGGCCCATGCTCGGTAATCGGATACAAAAGCGTTTCTTTTAAGAGCTGCACTAATGTATCGCGAACTCCTATGTTGTACCCACGAATATCAATGCTCACTTCCAACTGACGGCCATCACGGAAGATTTTTCCCACGGTTGCGACCGGGCGGTTTTGAGAATCTTCCTGCGCCTCGGCGGCCTGTCGCGCTCTTTCTTCAACCGCGCGGACAATCTCCAGGGCCTGCAGGTAGGAATCAGAGGCCATATCAAAAATTCCCTGCGAAGGCTTGCTGACTTTCAGAATTGTGGTGGTATTTCTTCGCGCCGCGACAGAGCGCAATACCTCTTCGGCCCGGACGCGTTCCTGCGGCATAATATACAGAGCCATAGTCACTTTACCGGGAATAGTATTCATCGAGCCGTTCTCGATTTCGATACCGGCGACGAGATCCCTTCTTTTAAGGATATCTCTCAGCATGACCGCCAACTCCGTGGCAGTGGCCAAGGCATCTTTTCGACCATCCATCGGCGTCGCCCCGGAATGATCCTGCTGGCCCTGGATTTCAATAAGCTGCAGATCCTTATCATTAACGCGGCGCTCATCCGTGATGTCGGCCACATATTTAAAGCGATGGGCGGCGGCAATACCCTTGACGATACCGACGGGGCAGCCGGCCTTTTCCAATACCGGGCCCTGCTCGGGATGTATTTCCAAAACGAATTCGATATTTCTTAAGTTGTCTCTATCCTGCTCCGCTGCCAGCGGATCAAGCCCGCGGCCTCGCATGGCCTCAAGTATTTCCTGCTTGGTGCGTATAGGCCTTCCTTGAGCGTCAGATTCTTTAAGCGCGGACCACTGGAATGCGCCGGTAGCAAAACCGCTTCCGATCATGGCAATATCAAAACGGGTCGATTCTTCGCAGCGATAGGCGACAACCTCGAGAGGATTGGTTAATCGCACGCCGGATTCTTTTAGCTGTCTGACGATTTCAAGCCCGGAAACAACCCCGGTTATCCCGTCAAATTTCCCTGCGCCTTTAACGCTGTCCAAATGGCTGACGATACGAATAACCTTGGCGCCGGGATTAAGCCCTTCAAGCCGTCCATAGAGATTGCCGGCCGCGTCCGTCCGGACGGTTAGGCCGAGAGAGAGCATTTGTTTTCTTACATAGTCGTGGGATTCATCTTCCAGGGAAGAATACCCCAGCCGTGTTCTTCCTTTTTCCGGGTTGTCACGGGAGGCGCCGATGGCTCCGATGGCTTCAATGTGCCGGGCAATTTCCTCCTGCGCTTCTTTCTCGCCTTTGATCATTCCTAAAGGCCCGGCCTCGCTGAGGCCTGCGAAGGCCGAGGCGGGCAGGAACATCAGCGGGCCAAAGAACATAAAGGCTCTTAGCTTATCGGAATCATCCGCGTCAAACGGATTATCAACTCCCAAGCGCTTGGAAAACCTTCTGATAAAATCATCAAAGTCATGCGGTTCGGCGCCCAGCATGTCCCGTCCTATGGACCGGCCTTCTATATTTTCTTTTAAATCCGCGAAGACACCGACAAGAGCGCAGATAACGCTGAATTCTTGCGGAGTGTATTCCATCTCCGCAATAGTAAACCTAATCGAACCTTCAAGGTATGCTAATACCCGGCCGTTATGGACAGGAATTTCTGGCTTAGACTGCGATTTGTCGGCAAGGTCTTTAAGAATATGGCGATGGTCGTACGCGTCAATTGCCATGACAATGCTTGTATCGGGCATTTCATAGGCAACCCATTTTAAGGCAACTATATTGCCGAATCCCTGCTGCTCGAGTTCATATCCTGAAGTTATCCCATGGGGTATGCGCTCGGCATCATATATCCTGACCTCCGGCAATCTCCTTCCTGCGTCGTGGCTCCGGGGAAATCTGCGCAGGCTTCCCTGCTGCTCAAGCGCCTGCAATGCCTTAAGCACTGCCTCGGAGCCCATAGAATCAAACAATTCCTTGGCAAATATCTGCCCGGCGTGGCTGCCCTCATCAAACCCCACACAGAAACTTCCCGCGCCGATAAGCATTTCTCTATCGGCATGCGAACCCTCGTCACCAAACACCGCAATCTCATCAATCGAAAGGTTATGTTTATCGGCAAAATCAAAAAGCGCAAGCGCCTTGTGCCGCGCTGTCTCATAGCCATCAATCTGCTCAACCAGGGATGCGTCATCCACAAACCGTTCCAAGTATTTTTTATACCCTCCTGTCCCGCCGCCGGTAATAAGCGCGACCGGATATCCGCAAGCCAGCAGTTTTCCGATAAAACGCGCGAGCTTCTCTTTTGTTTCTTCTGTCTTTCCATCAAATGAGATGTCCAGCGTCCCGCCGATGTCAAAGGCAAAGCCCCTGACCCCGCGCCATTTAAAGATATTCCATTTTTGCCGGTTACTTAATCCCTCAAACCGTTTGGCATCCCTGGCTAAAACAGTTTCTATGACATCGCGTATCATGGATTCTGCCTGGCGGTCTCTTTCTTGCGAAAGCTGTTGTAAACGTACCATCGCCTGCGCGTCAATTCTCCCGCCGGGTTGAATAATATTCAGCAGATACTGCGAAAATGCCTCATTAACCCATTTCTTTATTTGCTGATAGGAAATATAATGGTTCCGGGCGATCTCAATCGCGTTAACCGGTTTACCGTCACGAACAATGGCGTGAGTTTCCTCCTCGAGATCCCTGATTCGGATATACGAGCCGTCGTTAAACCGTGAAATAAGCCTTTGCAGAACGTGAATTGCAAATGAAGGAACAGCAGGAATAAAACGCAGGGCAAGATAGCTTGTTAAGTGCAGCGGCGCAAACGGGGCATAGAGCCCTAAATACCACAGCCGGCCAATAATCTGGCCCGAAAGGTAGCATTCCCGCAAGAATTCGGGATAGAAAACATTCAATGAACCGCGGCGCGAAGTTAATATTTCATTGCTCCACTTAAAAATAAGAATTTGACGGATCATCAAGTACTTCCGCAGCGTCGGGTTAGCATTAGCGGGAAGCGCGATTTTTAAATCAAAATAGTCGTTTTCATCAACAATAAAGCTTGTTTTTATATCGTCAACGGGATTAAATCCTTTGGCATAATGCATGATCGCCCAATACAAAACCCAATCCAGTTTCTTTGCGGCTTCGTCCTCTAAATCCTTAAGCATCGCCTCTGCTGTTTTTTGTTCCTTATTTGGATTTGGCCTCCTCAGCAGAACAAGCGCCCCCAACGCATTTAAAATAACGCCTCCCGCCAAAATAAACATACCTATTTCAAGCGGCGACAGGGCGCGCAACGTATCTTCTTGATCCGTAGACACTTTATGATTTTCAGGAATCATCAGCTGGCGCATCATTTCACGCATTTGCGCATCTTCTTCTTCCCTTTCGTAGTTTCTCTTCGGGCGCGCGTTAATCCAGGACAGGTCGCGGCGCATATCCGCAGTAATCCGCATTTTTTCTTTGCCTATTCTCTCCCAGACATTATCCGCTATTTGATACCGCTTCTGCCCCGTAGGCGGCAGGCACTCATATTTCTTGCGGGAATCCCTCATCCTTCGCCACTCTTTTTCAAAGCCACGGCCGGCAAAACGCTCGTGTAAATACCGAGCCATGGCCTCACGGGCCCAGAGGTGAGCGCCAGGGGAAAACGTATCTTGATTGTGCCCGGATAACTCAATAAAATTCGATAAGCCTCCCGTTCCCTTATAGCCGTACAATCCTGCCTCGGCCAGGTCCCAATAAAGGACATCACTTCGCTCATCAACCTTAAGCTTGCGCAGATATTTCTCGGCCAGGCCAAAAGCAATGCCCTGATACAACCCAAATAACATCCAGCGGATATTATTGCGGACGCGCGCGCTACGCGTGGTTTTAAGCAGTTTAAAGAGAAGGCCCGATTCATATTCGAATTTTGGATAGGATAACAGCGTAAATCCGTGCACGCTAACGGTTTTGCGCGCACGCAACATTTTTTCCATCACATTTTGGTAGGCAAAATTCATAATGCGCGCCTGGCTTTGCCGCTGCATCGGCAAAAACATCGTAAAGACAGAACCGGCCTTTCCGTCTGATGCCACCTTAATTCTGCTATGCATGCAATACATAATATGCGAAATGAAATCCAACGTAAGCGTACTGCCAGAAACCCTTTCGTTCCTGACCGCATGGCGGACCATAGAAAATAATCCTTGTTGATTTTCTTTTGGAATACCCTTGCCTGTATCTTTGACCTTGACGATAGCGCCGTCAATCAACCTCGCGTACCCAAACAGATTTGCTGTTCCTCTTCTCACGACAATGCGCACAAGGCCCTTCTCAGTATGTTTAACGGCATTAGCAATAAGTGTACGGACGGTGGCGCGCAGCAACTGCTCTTCACAGTCATCAACAACTAATCTCCTTTGGTCACTGTCAATCTCAAAATCAAGGCCCTTGGCCTCGGCAGCCGCACGCAGCTTCTCGGCCTCATCCTTGACGATTGGCACAATGTCCAGCGTCCTAAAATCAATACCGATTTCCATCGTATTAATATACGTATTGGCTTCGTTAGCAATGATTTCGTACCTGCTGAGGCTTTTTAGCCATCGCACGATTTGCTCCTGACGCTCCTTTTCCTCCGTGCCAAGATAGTCAAGAAGGCTCCCTATCTGCCGTGCTATACCGGCAACATCAAAGATGTCTATGCCACCGTTATGGCGCAAAACCAACATAAAAGTATCAAGGCTTTTATACCCATGTTGACGCATATAACGCCGGACAACACCCCAGGGGGCACTGCCGTCGGCCACCATCTCTCCCAACATGCAACGCAGATGCTTCCTATCTCTGGCAGTAACCCGACCAAAACGTTGTCGAAACTCTTTTGACCGGCCGATATAAATATTAATAAGCCCGTCATAATTTCTACGCCAAAACTTGTGATCCGTACTCCCCACAACCATGGATGCTATGCCTAATTGGTACAGATGTGCCCGAGCCTCGACTCGTTTATCCGATGTGACGTTAGCCCTGTCATTCTTTTCATTCCTTGTAAACTCCGGGCCGATTTCGCGGCCCCGTACCACAAATTCTTTAAGCTGCCACTCACTTAACCCGCCGCTATACCAGAATTGATAATTCCAATTGACCGAGAAGCTGACAACAACCTTGTCCACTTTAAATTCTCGCTTGATACGCTCGATCACCGGATCGACGAGCTTTCTGGGCGTCGGCTCGCTAAACCCAAGAATAGCGGCAAGCCCCGCGACCTTAAAGTGTGCCTCTTCAATGACCGTGCATGTCTGCCGGATAGCCGGCCATGCCTTTTCTTTAAATGCCGGCAAACCTTCATTTTTCAATACTTCGGAGCCATACGCGCACGCCTCACGAAACGGGCGCTGGGCGTCGCGGAATTCAACCATGCCTTCATAAAGGATCCGACGTGTTTCCTGCAAATTAAGCCTGCGCGGCGCTCGATCGGAGGAATCATCGTCACGGTCAACAGCGTCTTTGATCACCCCCAAAAGAAACAGCGAGAAAACAGGAAAAACAAAACACCCCAGCGTATCTTCGCGGCCGGCGCCGATTTCACGCATGACCTGTTCATAATACGCAGTGACTTTCTGGGCTTGAATGTCAGTTTCTAGGATACGATCAAGCATGGTTAAAGCAGCCAATTCAAACCCATGGTCCCGGTCATGAAATAACCGGCGGTATCGTTCTTCATCACGTTCTCTTAGGCTATCAAACGCTCGTCCAAAGACCTTACCCTGAGCAATGAGTGTTTGATGCCGCTCGACTGCTTTTTGCCCTTGCTGGCGGACAGTTTCCATGAATATTTGAAGCGGGCGACCATGCCCTCGGGAGACAAACCATAAAAACCACAGTTTCACGTCAAGCATGGACATAAATCGGTTCTGCAGCGATGCATCGTCATTGTAATCTTCATGCTGGTTCAGCCGGATTTTATCGAGGAGGATTTCGATTTTCCGTGGATCAGCCGGGGCGTGCAGATATCCAAGAAAGAATCGGGCATACTCTTCGAATTGCTTTTGTTCCCCTTCCGGTGTGCGGACAATATAGACGTCCGCGAATGCCTTCATCCATGTTTTTACTTTCTTTTCTGCGTCAGAAATTCTCCGCAAAATCGCAAAATAAACGGCATTATGCAGACCATGCAGAATAAACGGCACAACAAAAACCCCTGTCTTCCAGTAGGCATAGCCCCAGAGAATCCCCATCCCGATCCTGAAGATGCTGAACCGGTTATCGCTGTGAATCAAGGCAAACGCCACGCTGCTAACCAAAAGAGCGATGGATGTCGATACAGGCATACCCGCGACGATTGAGATCAGACCGCAATAATTCAAAAGCGCCTGGAGACCCATAAATAAGCCGGCCCGGAATATTAATTCTTCGACCAGCGGTATCTCAATCGCGATGGTGGTATAGGTTTTTAAAGGTTCCCCATAAATAATAGGGTGCCGGCTATCACGTCTTGAGGAATCTTTTAAATACCGCTTGGCAGACAGAACAAAGAAGAAGAATACCGGAGCACACAACAGGGCAACCATTTTAAGAGTGTAGAGCAGCGCCGGGATTATTTCCCGCCGGTCATGATAGGTCAACGCCAGGGCGATCGCCGCCGGGATAATATTGGCGACCAAAATTCCTGCCCAGCGCCAAAGCTTGTCGTCTTTCTCCTTTTGCCCATTAGTCTCTTCCTGCACCATCCCCACCAGCCCCGTTAGAAATGTTGAGGGCAATAAGAAAGTTGTTAAAATTTCTAACGGGGCCAGCGGCACAAACAAAAGCGGCCACAGAGCGAAGGGCGTAAGACAGCCGAGATTACCTTCTCGTGGCGACGCGTCGTCGCGGTATTTCACCTTTTCGATAACGATCATCATATTGCTGTCGGGAAGTGCGACCTCGCGTCCTTCTGAATCAAGGAGCCTGGCTTTGCCTTTTAAGTTGTCAATATACCCTTGCTGCAAATACGATTCTTCGTCTTTAGCTAACGGCAGAGATCTAACCACCATGCCTTCTTCTTGGGCAATCGCGGTGATCAAATCAATGTAACCCTGACGGGTCAAAACACCGTATTGCTCGCGCACTTCATAGGGTAAGCTGCTTGGGTCAAATTCGGGACGATAGGCCCAAGTCAATGTAAAGAGAAACTCCATCGCGTCTTTCCGTAACATGCGAATACGCCATATCTCCTGAGCGGTATCTTCAGAAACTATTTCATAGGCATCCGATAAATTCCGGCCTTGGAAATTATTCACAAAGAAATCAAAGACTTCCTTATTTTGCCTGCCTGTCAACTCAAGGATTTGCATTGCCTCGCCATCAGGCGGAATGGCGCCGTCGCGGATAAGAAGCCTGCCGCCAACGCCTAAAACCTGCAAGGCTGCCCTAAAAAGATCTCTGATCGATTCGATATTAAAACGCCGGCCGTCTTTTTCGGTATAGCTGTAGACTTCATGCAAGAGCGCGCAAAGAACAACCGTGTGGGCCATTGTTTCTCCGGCAGAGGCTAAGGCCGCTTTTAAATCGTTGGCGTTGGCTTTGATAACTCTCGCGGAGAGATTCTTTGCTTTTATTTTATGATCAAGTGCCTGCACAGCCTCCTCGGAAACTTCAACGGCCAAGATCCTCTCAATGCCGTTGACCTGCTTAAATATTTCGGCGATCTCAAGCGTTGTGCCTTCACCGGGCCCGATATCCACCCAGACGGGCCCACGGCCGTGCCTAAGAAGTCTGGCCTTGTCGCTTCGGGCAGCGGCCATTCCTTTTAAATAAAGCGCCTCATTGCTGACGCGGTCAAAGTTATCTTTACGGATGCCGTAGGCATCAAGAAGCATCTTAAGAACCTCGTGGAAGCGCAATGAATTGCTCACCTCATAGATATGAAGAAGTTCCAGCAAGTGGTTTGCTTCTTCGCTAAACCTGAAATCAAACGATATCGACTCCACGCCGGGGATGCCCAGATCGGCCGTTCCCAAAACAGGCTTTTCGCCGTCATGATGATCCGTCTTGTCAAATACTGAGACCGTCTCAGAATTAACGATCAGTTCTTCAAGGTCAACCCTGTCAAGCAATGCCTCCAGAATGCGAACCTTATACGGGTCAAACTGATGCCGACCGCAAGAAAGCTGGCGCATAAGATCAAAGAAGCTGATATGAAACGGCCTTGTCATATCAATACCTTTTCTTTGGGCAAAGGCAAACGCCAAGGCAAGCACTTTAATTTGAGGCTCTGCCCTTAAATCGAATGTCGCACTTTCAACGTACCAGCCCTGGAAGTGCCTTAAGTCTTCGATGAGAATCCGAATCGCCTCCGACGAAAGATTGTCAATCACGCGCTCTAATTCTTCTTTCGGCTCGCCTAACTCTCTTCTTTCCTGACGGAAGCGTCCCAGCCGGTCTTTTAGATACGCCCGCCGGGATTCTTCGGTTGCAAAGTTATCCCAACGCGCACGATAAACATCATCCCAGGAAACAGGGAATGTTTCGCCTTCGGGCGTAATAACACGGCAGAAATTATTAAAGAATCCGCGCATCTCCTCATTAAGCCGCGAGGTAAATAATCCTTCGCGAATACTCGATACATCCAAAACATTTAACAGGTAAACAATATCGCCGACTCTTCGTGCAGCCAAGAGGGCATCATCCTGAGCGCCAACAGCCTCGGCAAGCTCTCCAAAATGCTCACGGATCCAACCCGTGAAGTCTTCAAAAACATCGTAGGAGACTTCCCCTCTGACCCACTGCCCGGCAAAACCTCGGGTTTCGATAACGCGATAGAAGAATTCATTTAATACCATTCGGTGCGGATACGCCCTTAAAAGTTCAATATTCTCAAAAAGGCCTCTGTGCCAGCTTAAGGATGCCATATTACGCAAAATGAGCGCCGCTGCCTTATTAGGCAGACGAAAATCAATGCCCTCAATCTGCGCCCACTCTCGAAGCAACTCCGGCAGCGCACTTTTAGCCACATCATGATAGAGAAAAGCAATGCGTATGTAGGAAAGGATATCAAGTTTCTCGAGGGTGGCCACCACGTCCGCAAGATACTCAAATTCTCTGTTGGAGATACCCGGCTCGTCCTGAAAGAGTTTTAGATCTCCTCTTTCCAACCCCAGCAGTTTTCGAGCAAAGCCCCGTTCAAGGATATGCTTAACTAGAGATCTATTTCTTCGCGGCTGAACCGGCACCGGCGTGGCATCAAAGTTCATCGAGCCGGGCGCCTGGAACAAATATCCGTGAATCTCCGGAAAAAGCCGTTGTATCTCATTTTCTGCGGCAGTCTCGCGCGCACCCAAAAGTGGTTGGAATTCATTTACTAATGCTTGTGTATCGGTATAAATCCTTTGTTCGATGCGGTCTTTGTGGACAACAACAGCGGTCTTGATCGCCCCGGGTTTGGGACGGATCCGGTAGACTTGAAGGGTATGCCAATACGGCTCTTCGTCGACCCGTGCGTCAGCCTTGAACCTTAAGCCGCCTTCTTGAATCAACCAGTCTTTCCATTCCTGCGTAACCGACCCTATTTTTAGCGGCACCTCGAACGGCTCGCCTAATTTCTCGACGATAAGCCGGTCCCCGAATTCTTCAAGATACCTTTCGAAATCTTTCTTCCCCAAACTGCTAACGTTCATAACAATACAGGCATCCGGATTATGCGGATTAAGATGGTCGACGCCGATTTCCAGTACCTCGCGGATAAAACCTGTTCCCCGATAAGGGTCTTTTTCATCCGTTTTCATGAAAGGCGGCAAGCTAATATAAGGCGGATTGATGATCATAATATCATACGCTATATCAAGGCCCCGTATCCCTTTGCCCCAATAGGAATGAAGCTTAATAGAATTCCTGGGGCCCCGGTATGCCTTAACCGCCAGCACGGACGCTCTTAGGGCATAAATACTGATATCGCTAAATCCGACGTGTTTGACGCCCGGGAATCTTGACAATATCGTCGCAGTAACCTTTCCGCCGCCGACTCCTCCTTCAAAGATGGATTTAATACTCGCCTTGTGCAGAATACCGGCTTCATCCATGCGCTTGATCAACAAAACCGTATCAATATTGGTCGTCCACACATCCCTGTCGATGCTCAAATCCCAGGAAACAATGACTCCCCGATAATGGGTATAGCGTCTGTTTTGTTTTAATAAGGCATTGAGCGCTTCTCTTGTTTCACCGGCAAGATGATGGTCAATAAATCTTTGCGGAGTAATAAGCCGGCAGTTGGGGATAGTGGCGACGGGCTTGTCTTCTAAAACCACGGCCTCATAATCGACGCTGCCGTCCTCTCTAAATACCTTTGAATCATCCAGAACACGGTAATAACTTATATCAAAATCACCTCTCTCATTATCCTGAATATCGATAAACAAAGATAACGGGTTGGTGCGATCGGCAGGCAAAACAATCGATAGTTCCTGCGTCGGCCCTTCGGCAACAGCAACTTTCTTATTTTCATTCTGAACAACATTCGGGACAGTCAATAACTCGATTACTTTAGAAAAATCGTTCCAGCCGCGCAAAAGATAATCGGCTCCGTTTTGGATCAATACGCTGCGGTTATACTCAAATTCTTTGCCTTCGCCTTGCGGCAGGCCAAAGGCAATACCGCCTAATTCATTAACAACGCTTAGCCCCCCAATCCAGTCATTGAAATAAACAAAGGTATGGTACGGGAATTGTATCTTGAGCTCCCGATAAACCTTTTCGCGCGAGATAGACGTATCAAGATTTTCCTCGGCATCTTTTTTGCCGACAACATGATTAACGGAGATATATTTGGTAAACCCGCGCCGGCGCAGTTGTTTGACGGCAAGCGCCGTCGGACTGCCGGTTATAACGACCATGGGAATATTGCGTTCGAAAAGCTCTTTAACAAATTCTAAGGCACCAGGCATGGCCTCGGGGACATTCTGGCGCAGCATATTGCGCTGATGCTCAAGCTCCCAGACGACTTCCTTTTCCGGCCTGCCGCAAATCTCGGCGATACGCCGGATGATCTCTTTTTCGTCGACATGGACCGCGTTGGCCTCAACCCAGGCAAGGCCGTCAGAATTACCGGTCAAACTATTGTAGGTGTAGGCATATTCGTGTTTCCATGTCGGCATAAAAAGCGTGCCGTGCATGTCAAGAACAGCCATAACAGGCCTATCCTGCGGAATGATTTTTTGTTTATCGGGATGGATGATTTCTATATCCGTCCCGGGGATAAATCGCCTTACAGACAAGTCTTCTCTTTTGTCCACGCCATCGTTGTTGACGGCTCCTGCCAGCGACATAAACATCAAGGGTCCCAGGGCGAAAGGCAACACGAGACAGCCAATCGCTACAGCATCATCCTTAACTAAAACTCCTTTAAAGCCGTTGGAGAAATAGCGCACCTTTTGTTTACTGACCTTAAATACAAATGTCTCGACCGTGCCGTCTTTTTTCCGAGCCTGGATAGAGTGTTCTTGCCATTCCAACGAAGGAACGCTGCCTTCCATAATTCCGGGGATAGAGGCAACCGTCACACCCTCTTCTCTTAACTGGATACGAAGATGGGAAATCCTGGTAACTCTCCAGGAATCGATACGGACAGGCACCGCATTGCTAAAGTCGCTCGGGCAACGGGTGGCGATCAAGGCATCGTCAAAGGTTAATCCGACATGTTCCAAGATTTTGTGAATATACAAGTCGGTTTCGTCCAGAGATCTGGCATTGATCTCTCCGATGATGTACCCGGCAAAACCGCCCCCGGCGGTTTTGCCGAGCGACACCGGCACCTTCACGATAATATCTTCCGGGGCGAACTCGGGAAGCCTTTCGATATCGGGCGCATTTTCACCCGTAATAGGCCTTGCCTGGACGATAAAAAGGTCTTCGCCCTTAAAGGCAAACTCCACATCCACCGGAAATCCTAATGCATCCTCTAATCCCATGACAACATCCCGGAGCCTCTTGATTTCTCCCTGAGTCAAAGGAGAATCTTTCATTCGGCCGTCACGAGTTTCTACGGACGCTTTCCGGGAATGCCATAAGTCCTTAACAAAGCTTTCCATATCAGCGCGTTCCTGGCCGGAAGAAAGGCTAAGCTGTATCCCGTCCCATACGGCACCTTTAGGCTCGCCGGAGAATCCGTAATAAACCTCCAGGATATCACCGGTTGTGGCGTCAAGATCGATGATGGTGCTATAGTTACCGGCGACGGCCATCATGCCTTCTCCGATCACGGTTTCGATGGTGGTGTATCCGGCCAGATGTGAAAAGGCAACTCCTGATTTTTCCGCGAAGATGTAATCCTGCAGGAAGGGATGACGGTTACGCCTTGCTTCCATCTGAGCAACTCGACTCCCGAGTTTTGGTTCCGGACCAAATTCATGATCCATAGCCAAATCGGCCAAATCCTTGAAGCGATCCGTGAGCGAACTTACGAACCTGCCGGCATAACTTTTCTCAAAACTGTCTTCGCCAGGCTCAGAAGAACGCCATATGCGGCTTTGGGAAAGCCCGGATACTTTCTTGAGCCAGCGGCCCTTTTCTTGCGCCGACAGCATCCTTAAAAATAAGAATTGGTCTATCAGCCAATCAAAATGATATCTGGAATCATGCCACATGCGTTCATACAGCGACGGGGATATGTTGCCATTATATTTTAATAACCGAGTGATAAAAGGCGCGTTTCTTAAATCCAGGAATAACTCAGTCCACTCGTCTTCGGGGGCGTATTCAATAAACGGTTTAAACACGCTTTCAAAGAGCTGTCGAATCCTCTGCCTAAAATCATTTTCATCGGAGGCGTTTAAGTAAAGCTGCCTTAAGTAAAAAGAGCGACTGAATTTTCGGCTCTCTTCATCCGCCGGCAGAGCGGCTGCATCGCCTTGCGTATAAAGCCTCACCTCAATCGAGCCCCCTTCAGATGCCACGCGGATATACGGGCCCGGAATCTTGAAGATAGCTTCTTCAATCTTAACCTTGGCATATATGACACCGCTATGCGCATAGCGGTAGGCCAGGTCTTTAAGGTATTCGTTTTCAAAAATAACATAGGGAGGAATTTTAAAGCCCAGTTGCCGTGCCAGGCCCAGCTCATCCAAAATTATCAGCCAGGCCGCCTTGCCGCCATGCACCGGCATCAATTCCTGGAATCTTTCCCGAGACGATTTGCGATTGCTCTGGAGGACCCCCAACAGCGGCAGGATGAAGAAAAACATATCCGGAATAATAAAGGCGTGAAGTTTTGTCGCCGTCAACTCAAAGCAATCCACCATCCCTTCCCGAAGAATGCTGTTTTGAAGCAGCCACTTTAGAGCCTCAACACCGGTCAGCCGCCATGTGCGCGGATCCTGGAAAGAAATCCGGAACTGCCCGAAGCCGGCCTGGCCCCGTAAATACCCCATCAATGTCCCGGCAATAACCTCTTCAAGGGATACTTCACCGGTTCCGCTGACCTTTTCAACAACACGATAATGATCGCTGCGCCGGTGCACGTTTCCGTCGATATCGCTCACGTAATAATCCTGATATAATGTTTTCCTCGTTTTCAGATTGGCAATCTGCCTGAACGACTTAAGTGTGATACCGACAGGCAACACGTCTTTTAAAATCCTGTAGAACTGAAGACCCAGCCTTTGGCCGGAGAGATGAATCACGACATTCGGGCTAAAGGAAACATAATCCAGATTAATAACGATCGATAATACGTCCCCTGTGCCGTCTTTCCCGGGGGACTTGATCAGTTTCACAATCGGCTTGGCGGATACCAAATGGTCGCTTTCTCTTTCCAGGAACACTTCAACGGCATCCGGCTTATAATCCGGTATGTGTGCCCTCAAGCTGTAGCATGAATGATCTTTCGCCGTCATTTCTTTTCCGCTCAGCGCGCGCGCGATATCGGAGAGCACAATCATGGGGAGGCTATGAGAGCAATCGCCCTGCCGCAGTCCGGCGGGGTCAGGGGCCAATGCGCCCTCATTGATTCCTTCGGGGCGCATTGGCCCCACAGCGTTTTCCTCAAAAAGCGGATTTAAAACGACAAAAAGCGTCGTGGTTACCGTTTCGCCTTCCCTTAAATACTCAAGATGCACTTGGGTTTTTTCCATCAGTCGACCCAAGCCCTGCATGCCACAGCCTTTATTACGATAATCACTTCCCCACCTTCTCCGGCCGCCTGTATCTGCCAGGTAAACAAGGCCCTGCCTAAGGCCTCGTTGGTTTTTCTGGAGCATGCCCCAGCATTCTTTGCTGGCCAATCCATTTTGTCGGAGTATAACCTGTAAAATATATTCCATCGCCCCGCTTTCCGTTGTTCTTAAATAAATCCCCATCGCGCGATATCCAATAACACCACCCCGGCTGTGATATCCGGCATTATCTTCCAGCCCTGAAATCGCATACACCAGAGGACTCTTATTCACGGTTCTTCCGATTTCGCCCTCAAGAATTTGAATAATATCGTAATCCCGATAAATACCGTTGATGGCCAGTTCTTTCGGCCCAAAAACTCTTTCTCCTGACCCGCGCGCCTCTATTCCGCCTTCCATATTGGTAAAAACAATTCGTTCGCTGTCATCAAAAACCATGCCGGCAATCGCCGCCAGGGGAGCCAACGTTAAGAAAACAAGGCAGGAAACATCTTCACCGTCATTTGAATCGCGCTTCAGGGACGTATCCAAAAGATCAACATGAGCAGCCGGCTCACCGATAGCTTTGGTCGCCCGTTCAATCTCCTTAAGGCAAACGCCTTGGAATAAGGTTACACAATCGGCAACAAATTCCTGCACGGCCGTCTTCCACCGGTCAAGCTCGCCTTGCCCAAGACGCGCAGCCTCCAGCAGGGAGAAAAGCTCTCTTTCGACAGCATAAGCTTCTTGAGCCTGCCCTGTTGCTCTTAAAGCAGTCATCATCCTTGATGCTATGAAAATGCTATCGCAAAGATTTCTTTTGCGTGCCTTGACGTTAATCTCTTTTTGGGAAACATACCCTATTTCCCTATGCGCCGACTGTGCCGCCTCTCGGATTTGTTCAACAGTAAAGAAGCTCATGTCCGCAACAAAACACTTAAATTCTTCTTTATCCGTCGTAAGCTGCCAAGCTACGGCATCGGCAATAACTTCACCAAATACCCTTCCCATCATTTCAAAAGGAAAGAAACTGCGTGGGTCAACTTCATAGGACCGCTCGGGAATATAAAGCCCGCTGATATATTGACTGCCACATGGAGCATTATAGAGACGTTTGGATAGAATCTCTTTTTCAGCTCTTTCGCTATATTCGATCGTTTCAGGAAATTCATGAAAGACAGCGCCATGGCCCAGTTCATGACGCGCCACCACCTTTAAGCCAAGAAGAATTCTATCAGCCGTATATGTCAATGCACCCGTAAAAAGTGAAAGGCCGTATTGGCGGTCATTCTCACAACGCCCCCTGACATGAAACATCATTGGGGTGATGGCATGAACGCCTTCTGCCATTCCTGCTTTAACATGTAAAAATTGGACCTTGATGCCAAAATGTTCCTCAAATCGCTTGATTTCTTCGCTAAGAACAGTAACGGCGCGGACAAGTTTTTCAAGAGTCCAGCCATTTTGTTTTCCTTCATCCAAGACACGCATCAATTCTTGTTCAACGAATTCAAAATGTCTGCGCATCAGCCCCTGCAGACCAAGCTTTTCTTCAAATTGCAAATTATCGTAACCATGCACGAGAAGCGGACAGGAAAGAATAATCTTCTGGATGGGATTTGGATTGGCTTTAGCCGCCTCCAGAATTTCATCCCGCCTTTTGCATTCCGTCTTCGCATAGAGAGCGATCTCAAGCCATACCTCCAGCATCCCCGGAAAGGCCATCTGACCAAAACCCGTCAGGCGATTGATCTCCGCGCTTGACCGCGACCAGTAGTCACCGGTTAAAACTCTCTGCGTAATAAATCGCTCAAAACCGGAGCCAGAGCCCAGCAAACCTTTGTATCGCCCTTCAAGGATCTCCGTGCGAAGGGCATCAATAGCTTTTTGGCTGCCTTTATATTTTTTCTTAGCGGCGCTGGCTTTTGCCAAAAATTCAGAAAACCCGGACTGCGCATCTTTAAAGCTCGCAACAATCTCTGCGGAATAGTCAACATCGTCTTCTTGTTGGTCCACGGCACCCAAAGATAACAAAGGTAAAATGGGCAGACCCAAAAGCGGAAAAACAAAACAGGAAACATCTTCGCCTCCTGATTTCTTCTTCGTAGAACGAGTGCCGGAATTCTTATATTTTTTACCTTTGTATCGCTCCTCACACTCTCTGCGATGGGCCTCCTGCGCAAGAATACGCTGGCGTTCCTGAGGAGGAAAGAGATGCCGGGTGCGGCTATCCAACGCCAGATAATACCTTGCTTTTGCTTCTATTTGGCGCACGCGTTCCCGCGTTAGTTCAAAGCGTTGCCCCGCCTCTTCAAGCGGTATCGCATCCTCGTAAGTCTCATCAAAACGGCCACCCTCCACCCCCCAGCGAATAGAGATCAGCTCAATATCGCGCTCGGGCATGCCGTGCTCGAAAAGAACCTGTCTGACCAAGACAACCAGTTTAGGCCCATCCAATTCAAAATCGCGCTGCGCGACAAGCTCCAGGTCGTTCTCGTCGGCAAACGGCAACGGCTCCATGTCTTCGTCTTCCCAGTGAAAATCAAGCCGTATCAAAGGATCTGACGAAGCCATAACTCTATGCATATCCTTAAGCTTTATGCCCAGACGCTCGGCTACCTCTTCATCGCGGACAGACCGTTGTCTTTCTTTTTCTAAAGCGGCCCGCGCTTTCCTTATTTTATTTGCCGTTTCAGCCCGATTGATGGGGATACGTACGGTTCGGCTTTCATTCCCAAGGCAGCGCTGGATCGCCTGGCGTACCCACCAGGCGGCGTAGGTCAAAAATCCTTCGCGCGCCGGATTCCAGCGCTCTGCCGCGGTGCGCAGGCCCATATTCCCTTCGTTGATCAAATCAAGAAATGTAAGCGGGGAATATTCGCTCAGATACTGGGCGTATCGTTTTGCAATGGAAACAACAAAACGCAAATTTGCTTCTATCAGATATTGCTTGGCGATCGGGTTGCCGCGCTGTATCTCGCGGCCCAGCGCTCGCTGCACACGATTAGACAAAAGGCGGAACTGTTTGATGTCGTTTAAGTACGCGGCAATGGCGTCGTCCGGTGCGCGCCGAGATGTCGACGGGGAGTCACGGCGCATCGCAAAGGGCGCGATCGCGTCCGCTGTCACCTGCCAGTAATGAACAAGCAGCTGGTGTGTCACACGATAACGGTCCTGGTGCGGTATTTTTTCCAGAATTCCGCGCGCCACAAGCACACGCAGGCCGTCGCGGATAGTAGCACGTTGCAACCGGTAAAGGACTGTGTACCTTTTACCTCTATATCTTAATCTCTTTGGAAGGTTCCTTTGTGACGACGGGTACAGAGGGGTTCGCTCTTTCAGCATCTTCGAAGGCGGGGTAAAAACCCAGAGAGTGCGGTGCTCGTCGATAACGACACGCGAAAGCGCAACTCTACCTTTAAACGCAACGTACCGGCGTAGCGCATCAAGGTAAGTATCAAAATCAAATTCCTGCCGCTCCATCAGCGAATCCTCTTTATCGTCTTTTCCGCGCCAGCGCAGGACTTTTTCTGCCGTCCGAAGCGTACCAAAAGCAAAGTCCCGGCTGTCATGCTGCGCCACCGCCGCCTTACTCTCCGAAAGTCCGGGCTTTGACGAGTCTGGGCTTTGTCGAGATTTCCCCGCACGCGCGCGACGGGCCTTCGGCTGAGGTTCATCAGCCGGGTTCGTTTCGACTTTCTCCTCGGGCAAAACCGGAGCCGTCATTGCCGCAGCAGCCGAATCCTCTTCGCGATTGCCTGCGGCCGCTAAAAGCACGCCCACAAGAATCGCCATCACCTCTAGCGGGCTGGGTTCGAATGTACGCGGGAACTGTGCATTAAATTCTTTAGCGCGATCCGGCGATGTTAAATTCACTCTAAAACGCAATCCGTCTTTGCTGTATATCTCGGCACCGTCTTTATCTTTAATAAAAATAACCTGCGCCGGCTTGCCGTCTTTTATCATGACCACAACCTCGGCGCCGCGGAATTCTGTGTACGTCCCGTAGTATTGCCCGAAGACGTACAGTGTCCCGTTTTCGGCATGAATGTAATACCGGAAAAATAGTTTGTTACCCATCCCCGCGGCGCGCTTAATCATCCGCCGCTGGTTCATCTGGTCAAAGGTATCTTCGAGGATACCGGTTTCCTCATCGCAGATGTAGCATAATCGTTTTGAGACACCGGTCACGGTATTGCCCTGGACATCCCGGACAACCGAGGCAGCCACCACAAAGGTACGGGATCCACTCGGGTTCACAATCTCGACATCCGACCGGCCGTAGGGATACTGGCCAAACGCGACCCAGGGTTCGCACTTTCCGTCTGCCTCGCGCCGGCAACGCAATCGCAGGCTACCGCGTTTATCGAGTGATACATTCTTTAAAATATAACAATCGGTCAGCGCATTAAATTCGGCATCGCTTAATTCAATAAACACGCTGACATCCTTTTTAAGCTCCGTGTCGTAGACAACCGAAAATTCGCAATCAAGGTCGGATTCTAATGACTTAAACCGATAGACAAGCGCGTCACGAACAAACGCTATCCCCCACTGGCTGCCATATTTCACGGCGAAATGCGCCCATTCGCGGTTTTCCATGCGCGGCCCGTCGACTGTCATCACCGGCCTGCCGCCGCCAAAATTCAACGATCCCCTGTTGCCCAATTGCGTCACAACCGCGATATGCGTATGCGCCGCGCATAAAGGAGCAAAGACGTCATGGCGCACCTTGGTCCGCTCAAGAATAATCGCGCCCGTATCCATATCAATCAGCCGCGTCTTGCCGTCTTGTTTTGAAAGCGCGTAGGCGTCATCGATTGCCCGGCGTAGCGATTCAGGGATCACCCACGGAACAAAGAAACACCCCAACGCTTCGGACTCGCGAGACGAATCAGGAACGACCCCTTTTTCTCTTTCGGCATCCTTTCTTTCGGCAAGAACAGCAAGAGTTGCTTTTCCGTTTTGAGGCGTGTAGCCGAGATCTTTAAAAGGACTTTGATAACCGAATCCGCTATGAAACGGCAGGCGACGAATAGTCATTTTTCTCTTTCGAGTCTTAGCCTGGGCGAAAAGATTATCGATATCAATGCCTTGCCTGGCAAATTCTTGATGCGGAGGATTGCGCAATCGTTCATGCACCCAGTCAATAATCTGAAAGACTCTAACGCGCGTCATGCCAAAGTCACGGGCGACTTCATCGCCTGTCCCGCCTAAAAACAGATAGCGGATAACAACCTTGCGGTTGCGCACAGAGACATTTCTTTCGCTCATCACGATATCCAAGACCCCCATCACTCTCGAGCGCCTGTTTTGGTTTTCCTCACTTTGCTCAAAATCATCGGAGAATTCCGCATGTGCATTTTGGACGTTATGCGCCAGCCAAGATTCGCTATACCGGTCTGTTTCTTTTCTTCTGGACCTCGACCGCGACATAATGCCTTGCTGGATAAGATAATTGGAAACAGCATTGGCTAAAAATCCGCGCCGTCGTTCATTTCCCCTAAGAAGACTGATAAATTCCCGGCTCGTTCTTGGCTTTCTTTCATCACGCGTCACAAAATCGATCGCTTTAGAAAAGACCATCTGCGCCATATAACGGATATCCCCGGCATCGATACCCTTCTCCCGGTAATCGCCGAAATACGAAAGCAGGAGCTTCACAACGCAATATTCCAGATAACCACGAAAGCGCCTGTTTAATGCGTCGTACGCATTACCGTTGTGCTCACCGATCAAACGCAAGAGTTCAGTCGCGATATCTTCTCTGGTAGGTAGCCGCAAAGCCTCCTTGACTTTTTGACCGTTGTCCTTTGAATGTACACCCGTCCAACTCCATGTGATGCGCCGGCGGTCGGGCTCGGGAATCCCGAAGGCCTCACGCAGCCGCTGAATACCGCCGAACTTTCGAATCATCCCGGCAAGATCGGGATGTGTTTTATTGATGTCATTCAATCCGACACGAGTCAAATCATAGCCGCCTTCTTTTAATCGCACCTGGAGATAATCGGCAAGAATTTCCGAAGGAATAAATCTCAAGAAAACTATCGGATTCTTCAGCCGCCGCCGGCGGTCGATCCAGTCAAACCAAAAGGCCGCCAGGGTTTCAAATTTCGAGCCGGTATAATCAACCCGTAAGCGATAGAGCGCCTCGATCTCATACACAGCACCATCGTTAAGATAGGAATACAAAAGCCCGATCAAACTTTTGCCGTTGAAGGCCTTGAGCGGTTCGCGGAAATCATTGGGTATTAAATCCCCGGCCGATGAACGCCTGTCTTTGAATTCTTCGAGCAGAATATCAACGAAGGCCCGAATGACAACCAATCGCTCTGCTTCGCCAAGCGCGTGGATCTCCTTCCAGAATCCTTGCTTGCCGGATTTTCGCCCTGTCCGGAATCGCTCAATCCACGGCTGGGCCGTTAACCCGTTATCAGAAATTGTGCCTGCCAGCCCAAACAAAAGGGCCGGGAAGAAAAAGGCGATGCATTCCAGCGATCCTTCCTGTGCCGTCGAACCACCGGCCGCGTCTTCCGCTCCTAAAATAAATTTGATCACTTCAATCTGATCCGGATCATAAAGTCCTCTGAGATAATAATCAAGCGCCGTCTCAAGCGCACTGGGACTAACCGCTTCAAGCGTATCAGCCTTTTCACTGATCGTCATCAGCCGGTCGTAAAATCCATCCGTATCAACCAAGGAATCCAGAATCTGAATAACTTGACAGGCTGCTTCAACGCGCCCGCGGACTGTCATCGTGAGGCGGCCCGAAGGGCCGCCGGAGTACATTTCGCGTAAAAGTGCGATCATCGTAAAGTCATGAGCCGGTAATCGGCCGGCGCGCACCCGAATAAAATCCTCTGTCCGGACAACCCAGGGCAAGGTCGCCGTCCCGGAAACTTTGTACGGGACAAAATTCCTCCTCGCCTCGGCAACGATCCCATAGGCATCACTGACATCCCTTGCCTTTCCTGCTTTCTGGATCCACAAACCGACGGTTGCCGACCAACGCGGGTCTTTGGGAGATGTCTCACTAAGGAGAAAATCTTCGAAAATCTGTTTTAATTCTATGCCGAGCTCGATGCGCATGATTTGATTGAGGGCCGCCATATCAAATCCATCCTCGTCAACAGCGGGATGGCTGTCTTCAAAGAACACTCTTTGGCAAATTTCCTTGAATCGACGCCAGCCATCTTCAATATTGTCATACTCCTGTTCTTCGCCTTCGTCCGGCGCATAATCGCCATCGAAAACAATCCTTCTCTCGATAACAATCCGGTCAACAATATCCATAATCTGCCGAAAAGCATCTTTGAGTTGTTCACGGCACTCCCGCCACCGGACATTGTGGACCCTGGCTTGCTGGGAATTAAAAAGCTGAACTTGTTCGAACTCCGACGAATCAGAGCATCGGACCCACATAACAGGAGAATCCAGCCGGGCGTCATGGGCAAAGCCCTCAACCACAGCAGGAACATACCGACCCTTTCTCTGCTCAAGCAGCATGACCGCCTCGTCTTCTTTAAAGAGGCGGCTTTTCCTGGCGGCAACTTTTTCATCGACCCCGAGCGGATAAACGCGCACAATCGCGTCTTTGTGCCGCCGGCCTAAAAATCCGTCGGAGGTTAAAAACATGATCATCCGCCTGTTTTGAAGATTGGGCTGCTCAAGGACGGCGACTTTCTGGCCGCCGACCTTATATCGAGGCTGCTCGCCTTTCGTGAGGGGAATTTTGTACTGGAGAAATACGATTTGACCGGGCCTCACCTTAAGGCCCTGACTATCCTGATCGACGATGAGGTCTGCCTGATTGAGCTTTTTGTTGACCAGAAGCTCCGGGTAACCGAGCCGATTCAATATAAAGTTAATTTCGGCGAGCTTGCCCGGCTGGCGCTCCAGCTCTTTAAAATCTTCGCTGAACAGTTCCTTAAGCCTCCCCTGCCAGTCCTCGGACGTGGGCCCGTTGTCGATTTGGCCCAAAAATATAACGGGGAGCCCCGCTATAAAGACGGCGGGCCCCGCCAAAGACAGCCCGGCTTCGCCGAAGGCGAAAGCCGAGGCGAGCGGGGTAAACAGGTCCGCCAATGGCACAAAACATCTCAAACCGCCGGAGACATCCTCATCTTTTTCTTCATTTCTTCGCCCGGGAATGCTCCAGGTAGAAATGAAATGGGGCGGCAATTTAGGTTCGCTATTAGGATCTACGCGGTTTGCGATTACTTCAAAGTCCGGAAATGGAATTTCCGGATACCAATTCCGAATAACCATTTGCCCGGGAGGAAAAATACCTTCGTATTGTTTCTTTCCGGTTTTCCGGCCTTGTCTGTTTAAATACGGGACCAGGATTCCTTTATGGGGCTTTACCATCACCCAGTTTAAACCATTGACAAAGGCCATTCCGTTTAGAGCCAACACCCGTTTAACGTCTTTTAAAGCCTTAAGTTTATCAGTAACATAACCCAGTGTTTCCCATGTCAATAAGACCAAGTCAAAATGTCCGTCGGGGTACGGCAGTCCGTTTCCGACATCCCAGAGCCGGGCATGGCTTCTAAAATATTCCATGAACGCTCGAATCTCTCTTAAAGAAGGATAAAATTCATGCCGAGTTAACGCTCTCATAAACTGGGATTCATAAATGCGAATATCTTCTTTGTTGATAAAATGCGTCTCCACGTCCGGATAAATTTCCATAAATTCATACACAATAACTCCGGCGCCCGCGCCGATAATAAGCGCGCGCTGTCCTTTTCGTCCGGAAAAATCCCTCGACACCATATGAGAAAATTGTTCGTCCTCAGAATCAAACCCTCGCGTAACATTGACATAGGAGAAATAAGGATTATGGTAATCTTCGTCCATCATTCCCACCAAAAACACGGCGCTCATCCCCGCCATAAACGGCAGGATAAAACATCCCAAATGATCCGTCGGTTCGCCCTCTTTGTCCGGCGTATTGGTTGATACGAAATCGTCCTTCGAATCCAGCGTTTCTTTGAGGGTCGGGGGCCACCAGTGATAACGGCTATTGGCCGCCCTCGGCAGCCGCGCCAAGGCCTGGAGGACTTCGGGAACTTTCTTGTGATCCGTAACGGTATCAGGCGAAACCCCGGCTTTTTGCGCGACCATTTCTCGCGTGGCCGCTATACCCTCGGATATAAAGAATTCTGCTGCCGCAATAATATCATTACTACAGGAAGACCGTCCGTGCCTTGATTCCGGTAGCCGGGCAAAGGCTTGGGCAACGGCGGGATTGGATTTTCTGGCTTGAGCAAGAGTAGTAAGGCCAACTTTGGCTTTGTTCGCGACCATGGCTCTGGTAACTACCCCACCCTGCAACACAAAAAACTCAACCGCCGCGATGATGGCGGAGTGGCTGGGGCATTCTTTTGCCTTCGCCTTCGGCAACCGGGCAAGGGCCCGGGCAACGGCGGGGTTGGATTTTTTAAACTGGGAAACAGTATTAGGATTAACCCGTGCCCTGTGGGCCACCATCTCCTGCGTAACATAAGGAGTACCTTGATTGATAAAATACCTGACGGCAGAAATAATTCTCCTGGCGGGAGGAGTTTTTAATCTTTTGGCTCCCGAAACCTGCCCGTCTCGGCCTTTTGTCCGTCCGTTGGACGAGATCTCGTCCCGCTTTTGGGCGGGACGGACCTCGCCGGATCCGGATCTGTCCTGACTTTGAGCCTCGCCGGAACCGGATTCAATATGTGGAAGTTCCTTAAATAGGCCGCCGTAGTATCTTTCGAGCGTACTGGATGCAATACCCAGAAAATCCGCCGCTTTTGAATACGAGCCTTTTGCCTGTTCGAAAGCCAAATATACGGCATATCTTCGGCCGGATTTAATCGCAGGAAAAGCAACTTCTAGGTCATTTAACTCTTTCACAAATTGCGGCAATTGCCTGCGCACAGCCCCAAAAACGGACGAGTCCGGGCCGGAATCTCTCATGATTTTTTTAACCCCGGGAGCATGAAGCCGTAACAGGCGTGCCGCTTGGTCGATATCATTGTCTTTAATCAAAAGCGCCGCATAGACGAGAAGCGTCTTGACAAAGACAATCCACTGCGACAATAAGCCGCTTTCTACGATTGCCGTGCGCACAAGCAATTCGGCCATCGTTAATTGTTTCGCGACCCCGGGAATAACCTGGCCATCCTTTTGAAGGACACTCCCGTATTTTCTCTTTAGCATTGCCGTATTAATCCCCAAAAATTGTGCTGTACTCTGTTGATTGTACTCAGCCTTTTCAAAGGCAATGTCAACGACCAATTCCTGAGCCTCGGCAAGCGTGGGTAATCGTCGCGCGGAACCGGCATACGCCTCAATAAAATTCTCCAGGGATGCCTCGAGCGCAGTCGTTAAAACCAGGTCTTCGCGGACAAGAGATGGGGGGCCAATATTGGTATAGATCGCCCGCGGCCCAGTACCGACCATTTTGGCGGCAACGGCATACGTACCTCCCAGACGATACGCCGCGCGGAATAAAAGAGCTTTGGTAAACGAAAACCATTGAAAATAAAGACCGCTTTCCTCCAACGCACTCTTTAGAGTAATACGCGCGTATCCGGAATCATACAGGGGACTGGGAGTAAGAGGCTCCATTCCCGGTAATGGCGATAGCCTGTCAATCTCGGGAGAAATTACGGCGTCTCCTCCCTCTATCTCCGGAACCATACGGGCGCGATAAACCCGCCAGAAGGTTGTCGAGTGAATGCCGAGCAATTGGCTGGCCAGGTCCCTGCACCGCCCGCTTCGGCAATAAGCGATATTAGCAACAATCTCAAACGATTCTCGAAATGTTGGAAAAGCCGTAATACCGGAGGTTTTCAAAAGGGACAGAAAAGCATCTACCTGGCTTAATGCCTTCTGGGTAATGAGCGGATAATGCTCGGCATTCTTTATTTGATGAGACAGGGTCGTCGGATCGATACCTAAGATAGGGGCCGCACGCCGACGGATTCCCCGGTTCTCTTGAAGCGCGGCATAAATCAACAAATACCGTGTAAATAAAAGCCAGTCGGATGTTAAGCCGCTGGTGATAAGAACGCGATTAAGGATATCCCGCAAAGAAGCTAAATTCCCGACACCGGTCACGGGCTTAAGCGGCAATTGTTTCTCAACGGCAGCAATATCGTACGCGGCATCGAGGTCTCCGAGCAATTGAATCCAGGTCCCTTGTTCTTGTTCCGAAAATCTGTAAAATCTCTTTTTAGATATTGATGGACACAAGGCGGCCAATTCTTTCGCCAGCCACATGCGATAACTATCCCTATCGAGATTTTGCTGCCTGGCTGATGTTTGATGTAGAAAATCAACTGATTGTTTGAATAATTTGTCCGCTCTCGGAGATGTATAAGCAATATCGGGATTCTGATACAGCATCTGAATTAAAGAACGCAGCGTATCGATTTTATAGGCAATAATGTTACAGTAATTGAGCACCTCTAAGCGCGCCTCCCGGTTGTGAGCCTCAGCGGCCATTTGCACAGCCCGGATAGTTTCATCGACGGTCGGCCCGGCTAAGAAGCCTGCGGCCTCTTGCTGAAAACTGCGCACAAGCTCTTCGAGGACATCGGCAGAAATAAAACGCCTCAACAATTTATCCTCAAGGCTGGCATAAAACCGCACGCTCCCCGGGCTACCCTGGCGCGCGACGCGCTTTTTTGCCTGATGGTCAATACGACGCTCATCATTGACCGAAATAATCGCGTGTAACCCGCCCAGCGCCTCTGCCCGCGGCTCCAGCACAATATCGGTTCCCCGGCCGGCAATATTCGTTGCCACGGTCACGGCCCCAACCTTTCCTGCTTCAGCAACAATACGCGCCTCATGAGCGTCATTGCGGCCGTCCAGAAGGTTGTGCGCCACCTCCCAATCCCTTAGGATCGTGCTCATAATATGCGCATCCTCAATGGTCGAAAAGATAATCAGAACCGGACGTCCCTGGGCATGCACTTCTAACGCGTCTACGGTCATCCTTTCAAATTTCTTTGAGCGCGTCTCGGATAATACCGAATGAAATGCCGTCATTCGCGATTCCTGATTCAGAGGAATACACAGGCTCTCAATACCGTATAGATCAAAAATATCAGCAGCCTGCCGGCCAATCGTACCGCTCATCCCCGCCACACGGCCGCCGCGCGTGATAAGCATCCGGTAAAACACCGGGTACATCATAAGGGCAATAAATTTCCGGGACCCGGTAAGAGCAACACCCATTTTGATTTCGACTAATTGCTGGATATAGTGAGCCCAGACCGTCCTAAATTTAAGACGCCCAGTATGGCTATCAACGATAACAACTTCACCGTCCTCAATAACAAAATGTTCATTCTCTTTATAAAATTCTTTGACTATCAGTGCCCGGGGAATAAACGATTCCACTGAGTTGATATACTGCGCATGTGCCAAAGTTGAAGCGGCAGCCCGATTCCGGACTTTCCTTCTTCCGGCTTCGGTTAGAGTCACGGTTTCATGGATTTCATCAACTTCGTAATCAGGATCGCCGACTTTTACCAGGCTATCGGCTATTGAATAAACCGTCTTCAAGAATTCCGGAGTAAAAGATTCGTCGCTGCTTCTTCGGCCACCCCACCTTGTCCTTTGTCCCTCGGCTATAACCAGGGGAAAACCTGCCTCGTCGACAAAGATACTGTCAACCTCATCTACGACTGTCAAAAACGGCAATTGGTGAGCCAGGACATGTTTCTTCCGGTCTAACTCAACCTGGTCATGGAGATAATCAAAAACAACCTCGCTTTTATCCGCATACACGATATCGGCGCTATAGACGGTTTGCGCCTCATGCCAGGGAATGTGCCGGAAAGAGCCGGCTTCTTCATCATCAGGAAGCGTATTGTCAAAAAGATACCGCCCCCGGTGCGTGACCACCCCAATCGATATGTTTAACCGCGAAAGAATCGTACCCGCCAGTTCGGCATCGCGCCGCGCCAGATAACTATTAAAGGTATGGATGTGGGCTGGGCCCTTACCAATGAGAGTAGTTAAATACGCAGGCAAGAGACCGGCCAATGTCTTTCCTTCGCCGGCATCCATTTCTATGGCGTAACCTTCGTAGAGGGCGATACCGGCCAAAAGCTGCGTATCATAAAGCCGCTTGGCCGTTATGCGCCGTATGTGCTCCCGTAAAAACGCGAAGGCGTCGACAAGAAGGTCATACGGTTGCGCTCCGTTTTGCGCCTGATGTTTCAGCAGTAAATGACGCGCTCCCCATTGGTGAGCAGGCACAGCCATCAGGGCAGGTTCTTGCTCGTTGATTCGCGCCACCAAATCACGGTAATACTCCGGCACACTGGGCAGTTCATCGCCAAAGAGCCTTTTTGCGGGGCCGGCCTCCTCGGCGACGATTGTCTTTTCAATTAAATCTTCCGGGGGTATCCCGGCCGCTTGACAGGCGGCTTCCCACGAGCCAAAGTATTTCGGATGCGCGGCAGAGAAATATATCGCCCGCCCTTTAATCGCGAGGCCAAAATATCGCTCAAGGATATCTGTCGTTTCGACAGATATATCGTGAGAGATGGCCTTTTGCCAAAGACCAACACCTTCCCGGTGCAAAATTCTGATAGCCTCAATCAGCAGTTCCTTGCTCCACGACATCAGTACGCGTTCACGCCGGATGCGATCAGCGTCAAGCCCTAACGCTGCCAATACCGAATACCAGGGGCCGATGTTTTCAACCGTTTGAAGATAGACGTCACGCCCGGTCATTTGAAGACCTCTAAAATGCAACGCAATAATTTTCCCTGCCCTGTCGGAGTCTCGTATCCGCAACAAAACCGGATTAAGCGATACGCCGCTAGCATGCAGAGTGTGAATGATCTCATGCATGAGTTTCTGCGACGCTGCCTGTTCTTTGCTTGTATCGCCTTCTTCTACCATCCCCGTCAGCCAAAGGCCCAGAAATAGAATATCCATCCCGGGTAAAAACGCGCCCAGGAGGCTGTCCGTCTCGACAGGGCTTTGAGTATTTTCTCCGGAGATGTCAACGGGTTCCGGCGGCAGAGAAGCGGCGCGCTTAAAATGAACCCCAAGAAGAGCGCTGATTTTCCGCGTAACCTCGACATAATCCACTTCTTCGAATCCGGCAGGCATAAATGCCTCGATAATCGAGATACCCCTGGCCGCTTCCTCGATCCAAAGCGGCACACCATGCGATCTATTAAGATGATGCAGGCTCTTTTTTCCGGTAACCGTTGTCACCTTAAAATGATGTTTTGCCGATGCCGCGAAATGGCCCAGGACAACGACGGCCTTGACCCTTTGCAATTGCCGTAACGGTTCCCGTATCTTACCCGCGTCGTCAAGAAGATAATGATTTTCGGTATACCGGGCAGGACCGGCCCAAAGCCTGTCAGCTGTCTGCAGGATAAGCGATTCCTTTTCACTGCCAAAAACCAATCCCGTATGCCGCATCAGATAAACCATCAACAGCGCCTTATCGGTTTCGTCCCGGACAAAAACAAGGACCGCGCCCTTGCCCGGAATAAAAAGAAGCCCGCAGGCGCTTTTTTCTTCCCGAATACTTATAAGAAGATCAGCGTACCGATGGGAGAATTCACGCACCGGCAAAGACGGCAGGGCAATGCGATGAGACCGGATATATACCATTTCATTGATAAAGGAAACCGGGGTCCGGCAACTGCGCATCAGATGGTCGAGATATAAAGGATACACGCGCTCCAGGGAATCGGCAAATTCCTGCAAAAGCGCACCAGTGACGGCTCGAGGATAGCGTTCCAATAACGAAGTTTTATCTTTGGCCGCCATCTCTCGCAAGGTCACGGCGCAGGGTTCGTCGCGAAGAAGGGCGCGGCGTTCAAACAGGGTAACAGCCTTTTTAAAGACCCAGGTATAAATAATTTCCCCGGCTTCCTGTTCGCCGCGGCCTTTAAGGCCGAGCCATTCTTTTAATTCATCGACGGTGACACGCTCGTGCGTCCGGGGGTCATGAAGCAGATAGGACAAGACATCCTGAAATTCCCGGAAGTTTTTCTCCAGGAGGGCAACTTTTTTCTGATAGCCTTCTTCTTGGCGGTAACGAATATCCGCGTTAAAATACGAGGGAACAAAAAGCATGGCTCTATTATCCGAGCTCCAGGTAACAAAGGTCACCTTCCAGCCCAGATGAAGCAACAACTCCTCCATCCATTCAGGTATCGCCGGAAACACATCATCAAATTTAGCCAGGAAAATAATTTCGTTTAATCCATTGGCACAATCACCCAGCATCTTTCTGACCTCTTCCCGGATTTGTATGGAATTTTCGGCGTTCATAAGATACTTGAGCTTGGCCATGGTATGCTCGCTGAGTATGTCCCTATCCGACGACACAGTAATCTCAACCAAGGCTAAATGCCCGTCTTGTTTACGGATGAGCCCGTCAAACTCCATGTAATGAAAGTCCAGGAGGGCTTCGGGGACAACGCTGTATCCCAGCGTCTCTAAATATTGAAGTCCCAACAACTCGCCTATTGCCCCGGCCATCTTTTTCTTTGTTTCTTCGATACCCGTAGAAACCCAACGACGGTCAGATAAATTTATCTCCTCTAAAAGATTCCCGCGCAATGAATGCAACGACCCCCATCGGCCGATGAGCGCGACCAGCTCTTCTTTCTGCTGGGGATCCTCGCCGATTTCAATCAATGCCTTAGCGTGCAACGGCGACCATCCCGCACGGCTTTGAGCCGTCACCCGCCGGATATTCTCGCTGATACCTTGCGCAAGGGAATCATCCATGCCTCTTAAAAGCACCCTAAGAGCATCTTCGGTCCGCCAGTAATCCGACAAGGAGCCAAAGATCTTCGATAAGACCTCGGGTTGTCCTTCCCGTAATTGTTCGACGTGGATAACACAGTGGTCCCGATGCTGTGATTCGGAAACCGGAAGGCGGATTGTCCATTTTGTCCCCCGGTCACCTTCACGCTTGACCGCCAGGCGTCCGTGAAAAATTCTTTCGACAGTGTCAGTAATCATGGGTTGTTGCTGCCCCTGTTCCCAGGATTTAAGGCGGTCATTTTGATTGATGCCTTGAGGGGCATCGTCAACAAGAGCGATAACAAGCTGCTTGTCCTTGAAACGTAAAGAGATTTTGATCTCTCCGGCGCCAAACTTAAGGGCGTCTTCGATGATCGAGAATAGCCGGTTACCGAGCTCGCGGCGGAACGATCCTTTGGGAATTTCGAAGTACTTTGCCTCCGGTGCGATGCTGATTTGGAAAACCGCCTGCGGATACTGCCTGCCATAACGTTCCCCGGCGAGCTGAATAACATCCTCCAGAAGCCGATGGACACTTAAGGTGCTGTCCGAAACCCCCTGCACCGTCCCCAAAACCGGCAACAAGGCCAAATATATGGCAGATAAATCTCCAGCGAGCATAAACGGCACCATCAGCGTAAACGGTAAAAATCCGTTCAAGTCATCTTTTTTGCCTGCTTTGGCCTTAGCCTTATTTTTCAAAATCGGCGCGGCCTTGCGAGTTTTCGAAAGCCTGCGATCAGGATGGGTGATGTATTTCTGCCACAAGGCATCAGAGATAAATCCGAGATCACGCAACATTACAATGTGGAACGCAAGCCCATGCGGATTGGAAACAATGCCGGTAAGAATAGCACGGTTGTATGCCGCAAGAACAGACGGTGAAAACGCCGAACTTCGTAAGTGTAGCAAGAATGATATATTTTTAATTTGACCAGAACGATTAAGCATCGTAAAAGCCTGAAGACGCCTAAGGACCTCATTGCCAAGCTCTGTTTTGCGGATTTCAAATTTCTCTGCCTTCGATTTTTTCCGACGTTGCGGCGTCTGCCGCCCGGAAGCTTTATCTGACGCCTTATTTCTGCCCGGCGGGCATTGGACTATTCCATATCGTTTTAAATCATCCGGATGATTTCGAAAATAGTATGCGAGCCCTGTCTGGGTCACGCCCATCACCTTAGCTGCCTGGGTGGGGTTAAGGCCCCGGAGTTTTTTCAATCCGGCCTTAGCTAAAAGTGCGGGAATCTTGGAACCTCTTCCCCTTCCTTTTCCTTTGCTGATTCCATAGCACTGGAGATCGTCGGGATGTTTCCGAAAATACTCAGCAAGACCCGTTTGATGAACACCTATGACTTTGGCTGCCTGTGACACATTAAGGCCCTTAAGCTTTTCTATCCCTGCCTGGACCAGGAGGCCGGGAATACCGGATTCTTTTTGTCCCCGTACCACCCCATAATGTTCAAACTCATCCGGGTGTTTATTAAAATAATAAGAGAGGCCTACCTGGGTTACCCCGAGCAACGCGGCCGCCTGAGTAAAATTAAGACCATTGAGTTTCTCAGGGCCGGCTTGGGCCAGGAGAATGGAAATTTTGGATTCCCTCTTTAATCCCCCTGATTTTCCTCCTTTAACAATGCCATAACGCTTAATATCGTCGGAATTCTTGCGAAGATACTTCAAAAGGCTCATATAGTGTACGCCTATGACTCTGGCCGTCTCAACAATATTAAGGCCGCGAAGCTTCTCAGGGCCGGCCTGGGCCAGGAGAATGGAAATTTTGGATTCCCTCTTTAATCCCCCTGATTTTCCTCCTTTAACAATGCCATAACGCTTAATATCGTCGGAATGCTTGCGAAGATACTTCACAAGACTCATATAGTGTACGCCTATGGCCCTGGCCGCCTCGATAACATTAAGACCGCGGAGTTTCTCAGGGCCGGCCCGGGCTAAGAGGCCTGAGATCTTGAGTGCGTTCTTTCCTCTTATTATTCCGTAGCGTTCAAGATCTTCGGGGTGCTCTTTAAAATGCCTGCCAACATCTTTCAAGTTTCTTCCTATAGCCTTGGCCGTCTGCGCAATATTAAGACCCTTAAGTTTCTCCGGGCCAACCTGGGCCAGAAGGGCGGGAATCCTGGGTGCTTCCCTGCTATTGACTACCCCGTAACGCCCGAGTTCCTCAGGGTTTTCTCTGAAGTACCTGGAAAAGCTTGTCTGGCCTACCTTAAGAGCCTTGGCCACCTGTGTAATATTAAGACCCCTGAGTTTCTCGGGACCGGCCTGGGCCAAAAGGTCTGGGATCTTGGATCTTTTTTTCCATTCTCCCCTGCCTTTTCCTTTAATAATGCCATAACTCCGGGCATCGTCAGGATGCTTGCAAAGGTACGCCGCAAGACCATTTCGATGCACACCTATAATTTTGGCTGCCTGAGCAAGATTAAGACCTTTGAGCTTCTCGGGACCGGCCTGGGCCAGGAAGTTGGAAATCTTGGATTCCCTCTTTGTTTTTCCTCTAATCAATCCGCAGCAATCAACCTCATCCGGATGCTTTTGAAGATACCGCGAAAGTCCTACTAGGCTTACACCGATCAGCTCGGCCACCTGGGTAAAATTAAGACCACTGACCTTCTCGGAGCCGGCTTGGGCAAGAAGAACGGCAATCTTGGGCTCCCGCTTCAATTCCCCCGGTTTTTTTCCTTTAACAATGCCGTAGCGCTGAATATCGTCGGGATGTTTCCGAAGATACATTGCGAAACCTGTTGGATTCACACCTATCACTCCAGCCACCTGTAACACATTAAGACCTCGCAATCTCTCGGGGCCGGCCTGGGCCAGGAGGCCGGGGATCTTAGATCTTTTGTTTCCCTTTCCTTTCCCTTTGATAATTCCGTAACGATTGATTTCATCCAGATGGGATTTAAAATACCGCCGAAGGCTTTCCGACCTCAGTCCGATAATTTGAGCTGCCTGGGTGATGCCAAGACCGCGAAGTTTTTCCGGGTCAGCCTGGGCCAGGAGACAGGGAATCTTGGATCCTTTTTCTCCTCGTACTACCCCGTAACGCTTAAGCTCATTCGGGTGTAGATTAAAATGCCGAGAAAGGCCTGCTTGGCTTATACCTATCATCGCAGCCACCTGAGCGATATTGAGACCTCTGAGTTTTTCCGGGCCTGCCTGGGCCAGGAGGCCGGGAATCTTGGATCCTTTATTTCCCTTTCCTTTGATGATGCCGTAACGCTTGATCTCATCTGGATGTTCTTCAGCGTACTTGCAAAGACTTGAATAAGTAATTCCTGTAACTTTAGCTGCCCCGGCTATATTAAGTCCTCTCAATTTCTCCTGGCCGGCCTGGGCCAGGAGGGCCGCGATTCTTAACTCCCCTGCACCCTTGACGATCCCGTAACGTATAAAATCGTCGGGGTGCCGCCGAAGATGCCTGGCGAGAGATAGAATTTTTACTCTGATAATCCTGGCTGCCTGGGTGACGGTGCGGCCCTTAAGTTTTTCCGGGCCGGCCTGGGCCAGAAGTACGGAGATTTTGGATCTCCTTTCTCCCTCTTTTATTTCGTAGAGTTTACGATCTTCCGGATGCTCATTAAAATATTGCAAAAGGCCGCCCTGGCTTACCCCGATTAGCGCAGCTGCTTGAGCAACGGTAAGGCCGCGAAGTTTTTCCACTCCCATCTGGGCCAGGAGGCCGGGAATCCTGGACGCTCTCTGCCCCCTGGTTATTCCATAGCGTGCGGCCTCGTCCGGGTGTTTCCTGAAATATTGAGAAAGACTTGTGTCACTCACCCCTATCACTTTGGCCGCCCTAAAGATGCTGAGGCCTCTTAATTTCTCTATCCCTGCCTGAGCCAGGAGATCGGAAATTGCCACCTGTTTCGGACCCTTGACGATCCCGTAACGATTGATCTCATCCGGATGATTCTTGAGATATATTTGAAGGACACCTGACCCTGTTTTGATAACTTGAGCAGCCTGAACAATATTAAGGCCCCTCAATTTTTCTATCCCCGCCTCGGCCAAAAGGCCTGGGATACGGGAATAAATGCTATCTCTCGCCTTCTTTCTCTCCGACGGAGACGGCATCACAACCCCTTCATAAATGAAATAGGCCTGGTTGATCCCGACGCCCAATGCCGCGGCCGCGCTCTTAAGATTCTCATACTTCTTGCCGAATTTACCCTCCAGCATCCCAACGATAACAAGACGTTGCGCCTGTCTAAGAGTGGGTAACGCCTGCGGCTCCGCGGCAAAGAGGCCGGCAAATTCAAGATAGCATTGCCTAACCTCGTGGGCAGCCACAGAGGCTTTGTCAACATTCTTTAAGGCGTTGCCGTAGACGGCTTCCGAGATATCCAGGAGCCTGGCGGCAATCCCGTAATTTCCCCGCGCCAGGATATTCGCCGTATAGGCAAAAAGGATCTTGGCAAATTCAAGATAATACCTCTGCGGTAAATGGCTTCTCTCAAAACTTTCTTTAAGAAATCTCATGGCTGTTTCGATGTCGCGGTGATTACCATTCCCTCCATTTGAACCGCGCCGCTTCTCATAGGTTCTCAAGAATTCAAACGAGATACCGGCTTCGTGCAGAAAATCAAAAAAGCGCTGCGTATCGGCTCCGGAAAGACCGATAATCCCTCGAGAAGTCAGGCGCACCGGTTCGTAGAGGATGGCAGCCAGTTTTTGTTCTGTCCAGATTCGGTAGGCCTCGGCATCGGCCTCACGACTTTGATACTGCGCCTCCTCTAAAAAGAAGGGAATTTCCTGTAACAGCGCCCATGCGGCATCTTTGGATTTACAGATCAGGTGGACTATGCCCCAGAGAATTTCAAGCCGCTCAACGATAAAATTAAAATTCCTAAGCACCTCTGTGCGCAACCTGCGGCTGCCTTCTTCCGTTGCGGCCTGGGCCTGTTCCAAAATCTGCTCAACCGCATCCCCTTCAAAAAGACGCGGCAAATCACCGCTACCGGATCTTTCTAATTCTTTAAACTGCGGGACAAAGGCCTTTAACAAACGTTCCTCAAGATTTGAATAAATACGATAGCTCCCCGGCGCCCCCTGACGGGCCGCGCGCCGCTCGGCCTGGGTATCAATACGCCGTTCGTCGTTAGCCATGAGAATAACGTGCAGCCCTCCGCGCGCGAGCGCCGCCTCATCAAGAACAATGTCTGTCCCGCGTCCGGCGACATTGGTTGCGACCGTGACCGCGCCCAAAGCACCTGCCGCGGCAATGATAACAGCCTCCGCCTCATCGTCGAGGCCGTCGAGGACCTGGTGCTCTATTTCCATCTGACGCAACAGCACGCTCACGGCATGAGCATCCCGGATAGTCATTGTCACCGCCAAAACCGGACGGCCCTTTTTGTGTTCCTCGATGATCTCCTGGGCCATAGCCGCATATTCTTCTGCCGCGTTTTCCAGGACCGTCGTCGGATATCGCGTCAAACGTGACGATCTGTGCGGAGGAATTGCAACACTTTGAATGCCATAGTTTTCTTCTATCTCCGCAGCCTGCGCGCCGATGGTTCCACTCATGCCGCTCACCACTGCCCCCAGCGCCTTCAGGCGCCGATAAAACATCGGAAAAGTAGTCAACGCCTCGGCCCGATAGGGAAGAGTGATGCCCACCTGCGCCTTGATCTCGACAAATTGATGGAGATAATTCATCCACATGTGGCTGTGTTTCCTGCGGCCGGTGTAAGGGTCGATAATCACAATGCGCCCTCCTTCACGGATAAATTGCACATTCTCTTCATAAAACTCCTTGACCACAAGCGCCGTCTCCAGTAATCGCCGGGTCACCGGCCGCTCAAAATTGACAAATAATGACTGTGCCTGCGCAGAGGATATAGCAGCAGTAATCCCTTGCGGGGTTAACATGGCCGTCCGGTGATCCCGATTAAGCTCATAATCTCCGGGCGTATTTAGTTTCTCGGCTATTTCATAAAGCGCCTTTAGGAAAATCGGGAGCATCTTGGCGCTCTCTCCCTTCGAGAGAATCAGGGGTGAAGCCGACTCATCAACCCACACGCTGTCGGCCTCATCCACAATCACAAAGGACGGCGCATAATGAATCGGTATCCTATAGCGCGGAGCAAGGCTTAAATTCGCGCTTAGATAATCAAAGACCGCCGCGCTTTTTTCGGCATAGAGGATATCAGCGCCGTAAGCCTGTTTCTCTTCCTTCTGAATGAGACTCTGCGAGAATCCCTTGACCCTATAATAGCGCCCTTCACAGACACAACTGACCGATACGTCCAGCGGAGAAAGAATCTCCGCGGCCTGCAGGGCATCACGCCTGGCCAGGTAATTGTTGAACGTATGAACGTGCGCGTGCACTCCTCGCGGCAACGAGTGCACATAAGCGGCCAGGATTCCGGCGTAGGTCTTACCTTCACCGGACTCCATTTCGACAGCGAAACCTTGATACAAACAGGCCGCGGCCAGGATCTGCTCGTCATAAAGCCGTTTCCCGTTCAATCTTCTGATGCGTTCCCGGAGAATGGCAAAAGCTTCAACCAGAACTTCGTCAAGAGTATCCGGCGTGGCCCGTTTCTTCAACTCCAGGGCTTTTTGATACAAGCCACTGTCCGAAAGCGCCCGCAGCGCCTCTTCTTCGGCCGCGACCTCTTGAACAATCCTTGTTAATTCGTCCGGCGGAGCGGGCAGACGGCCTCCGTCGATAGAAGAGAACGCTCCGACATTATCCGGCGCCTGTGTCCGTGCATCTTCCTCATCCCTTACCGTACCCGGGAAGGCAAAGACGAACGGCAACAAGGCCAAAATCCAAATCCCCGGCCACGCCAAGATGAAACCGCAAAAATCTTCTTCCCCGAAGGGCAGCTGCGCGTCCTTTAGGGGTAATTCCGACTGGGTCCGGTCTAACCCTAAAATAAACCGCACAACCGCTAATTCATCCGGATCGCTCAAATCCTTGGAATAAAATTCCATCGCATAAACCGCGGCCTTGGGAGTTATCCCTCTAAATTTCCGGAGATCATTGCGCAGACGGACAATCGCGTTATAAAACAGGTCCTCCGGCGTCCAATGGTCCAGCGCCCGGGCAATCATCATAGCCCATCGAATACGCTCACCGATTGTAGTCAAACGTGCGCCCGTGTCCCTTAACAGGGCAATCATGGTATAGCCGTGACACGGCAGAACATCAGCCAGAATCTCATGATAAAACTCTTCTTTAACAGCCCAGGGAATCGTTCGCGTCGCGGCAACCCGCTGGCCGACAAAATCGTTTAAGGCTCTTTCAATCTGCTCATACGCCTCCCGGACTTTTTCGCGCTCACCCGGCATAAGCCAATTGCCTAACTCTGCCGCCCAGGCCGTGTCCGTCCCGTCAGGATTGTCGTGCAAAATTTCAGAAAGTATCCGGGGCAACGTAGCCCGCAACCGGCTCTCGGTAAAGGGCTGAATAAACAGGACATACGAATCCAACCCTTCTTTCGAGAACCAATCATTACTCTTAAAGAAAATATTCCGGCATAGGCGCGCAAATTCATCCCAGTCTTTTAAAACGCTCTTTACGCCGCTCCTGAAAGGCCTTTCAAGGTCAATCCGATTTTGAATGATGTCGACGATGTCCCGTAAGCCTTCCCGGAATTCTCGGCGGGTACGGGCAAACTCATAATTATGCTCAAGGACTTCATCCGCCCTGAAGAATTGAACTTCGCGGGCAGACTCCTCTCCCGGCACCTGAACCGTCATGAAACGGCCGATATCCGAGCGATAAAATCCGGAAACCGCACCTGTAGCCTTCTTTCCGTCGATGTCGATAAGCACAACCTGGTCACCCGAAACAAACAATGCCTCTTTCTTTGCCGAAACCTCCGCATCGATTTCCAGGGGAATAACGCGCAAGATATTGCTGAACTTGATTCGATAAACTTCTCCTCCCGGCAATAACCGAATCAACGGCCGGTCATCGTTTTCAACCTCCGCCGGCTCTAAGATAACAACCTTGCATCCCGAAACCGTAGTACGGTCAATAACCACTTGGTCTGTCAGGGTAAATTGCATATAGGCAATCAGCCCCTTGCGCAGGCTAATCTGCGCTGCCGGCTCCCGGTCGCTCATCAGGTACTGGAATATTTGATTTTCCGGGACAAGCGGTTTCAGCCCCAGCTTTTCCAAAAGGCTATTCACGCGCGCGAACTCTTCTGGGGTAAGCTCCGAGCTCGGTTTATCCAACAGAGAACTAAGCTCCCTTAAAGATGCATTAGTATCATCGTTAACGGCCATGCCCAAAACCGGCAATAACATCAGCGGTAGCATAAAGCAGGCAAGATTTTCTCCTCTTTGTTTTCCGGCAATCATTTCATTTCTATCGTCAAACAACGTCAATCCAAGCTCAAATCCAAGCTCTTGGGTAATAACACGCCGGTATTCTTCAAATTCCTTTCGCGTATACATCATAGTAAGATCAGCCAGAATCCCGGGCAACCTGGTGCCAAAAGGAGAAACTTCTTCATTCGCAATTTTAGATTCTTTAAGTAATGCCTGCATTTGCGTGTTACCGCCGTACAGGATGGTGCACATGGCCCCGGGCGTTACGATACGATGGCTGACCATTGTGCCTGTTATTCTGAATATATCCGCCAGGGCCAGTAAATCGCCCGTCGAAGGCAAGCTGTCTGCCGTCATATTTCGCTGAACCGGTAAAATAACCCCATCTTTGGGATGGGTATGCCCTTGCTCTTTAAAAGCGGCCGTTGTCATCTCGGAAAAATTATCCGTCATTTCAGTAAGCGTTTTTAAATCGGCCCACAGCGGAATAAGCTGTTCCCCTCTAAGCGTCGACGTAAGCAGACCCCGCTCGACACCGTCTTTGAGATCTCTGCCTTTTCGAAAATACCAGACATCCTCTTGCTCTAACCGGCCAAAAGTAATCTCGGAATCTGAAGCTGTTATGGCCAACGCTTGATAAAAAACATCTGTCGCAGTAATCGAACCCGGTATACAAACAACTCTTAATTGTTCATACGGCTTAAGCGCGCTTAATCGGATCAAAAGATCTTGGAGAGAATTAAATGTTATCGTCTTTGTCCGCGGAATATATGTTCCCATCTTTTCAAGTTGAAATATCAAGTATTCAACCACATCCCCAACAACATCGCTAAAGGTGGCCATCACAGCAGGAACCTCTTTTAAAAACGGCAACAAAGCGACCCTCCTCGTATTCGTTGCCCACTCAAGCTCCTCGCTCACCAAAAATCTTTTACAGATATCGTCAACGTTTTCCCTGCTCAGAATTACCATCTCAATACCATTGATACGCGTGAGCCGTTCGGTGAAAATCCTTCGGACAATATCAAACTCATCATCCGGGGCCATAATGCCAAGGAAGTGCGGGTCATGCGCCAAAACAAGCAATAGCTCGTCGATCTGCTGGTTAACCTGCGCCCTTCCATCCTCCAGGCTGCCGATGACGGGTAAAACAACCAAGCTAATTAGCGCCCCCAGGGCAAAAATGTTTTCAAGCCCGGCAAAAGGCAAGATCAAGGCAGCAAGCCCTTGCTGTCTTGATTGTTCGGATCGTTTTTGCTTCTGTGCTCGGTTAGAATCCGGCGTATAGCCCAAATCTTCAAACGGACTTACATATCCTTCACCGCTATGAAACGGGCTTCGAACCGCGGCTCTTTTGATTCTCCTTCTGACTTGGAAAAGTAATTCAATATCGGCTGCTAAACCCTTGAACCGGGGATCGCGGTCTAGCTTTCTTCGATAATCATTAATGATGCCACTGACACGATTTCTTGATATCTTAAAATGGGCAGCCACCTCCGTGTTCGACCGGCCAAGAACAAGCCATTGATTGATAATGCGCCGGTTTCTATCAGATAACCCCAGCTGCGCCATCGTATAGTTCAGGTCAGAGCTTACTCTCTCCCACTCATCATTATCAATTAACATATCAAGAACATTCCTTGTCCCGTCGGGGACATCGCCGTTCCTTAAGCCGTCAGTCGACAGGCCATTGCCGTTTTCTTCTTGCTCGGAAATCGCCTGGAGCGATAGCGTACGCCGCTGCCGCTTCATTTCCTTGAAAACTCCCAGGCCTCTTAAATATGTGATCACTTCATTGCGGATAACACCCCTTCGCGCAGTAGGATATTCTGACAAGCGACTGCCGTTTAAGAGGGAAATAAAACTGGGGAAACCTAAAGTGCCGCCCCGGCGCATAACATAGGTCACGGCTCTTTTAAGCGCGAGATCACCGATAAAGTTAATTTCAACGCTCGAGATTGTTTCCAAACCATGATTTCCCCAAGTGCAATAATTCAAATAGTACCTGACCCGGGCCCGCAATAAAGGAGCTAAAACTTCCCTTAAGGCTAAGTAGGCACTGCTGTTCCCCTTTTCGATAAGCCTTAATAGCGCCTTCCCTCGTTCGTATTTGCCTGCGATGCCAAGTGCTTCTTCAACTTCTTTTTCATCCGCATACGTCCCTTCCCATTGAGGAATCTTTCTTTTGTCAGAAGGTTTCTCCAATCCTAAAATTTTGCGTGCGTTTGTCATTCCGCCGACCATCCTCACCGCAATTCTTAGCCGACCGGTCAGTTGTCCGTCGATAAATGTCTCAACCGGCCTTCCGGATTCTTCCCATACCTTCTTTAACCAAAGAGCTTTGACCTCAAAAGGGACATACCCGGAGACTATGACCTCCCCGTGTTTGAGCCTTCGCTCTATCCAGCCAAGCCAAAACTCTGCCAAAGTCCTGAATTCCGACCTGTCCTTGGAGGCTGATAAATCATCCTGTAGCCGGTAAAGCGTTTCAACGGAATATTCCAGGATATGCTTCCGGTAGGAATACAAAAGCCCCCGGAGGCTCTTGCCGCCAAAAATCCCGTTTCCGGATTGCGTGAAATCGTCCGGAATCAAATCCCAGATAGAATCTTTCTTGACCGGCTGACTTCTAAGAAGAACATGGATAAATCTTCTAAAGATGGCGGTCTTAACTTCAGGAGATAGTTTGTGAATATCCTGCCAAAAATCCTTTTCTCCCGAAGACCGGACTTCCCTGAACCGATTGACATAAAAGTCACAGACACTCTTTAAGGCCGGCCGCCAGTAGCGCCTAAGATCACCAATATGAACCCCGAGATCTTCCTCGATGCGAGAGACAACCTCGCTGCGGGACAGAGGGCCTGATGTCGTGCTCATGACCAAAACAATTGCCTGCACGACAGAAATATGTTCAGCGATAATCGATTTTGTCTCACCGCTGCTCCTTTCCAATGCCGCCTGTAATATCTTCGGCCAGTGACAAGAAATCGCCCTTCCTTTGAGATGAATTTTCTCGGCCAACCATACTTGAGACGGCACCCGGCCGTTTTCCTCTACGGTTCTTATAAGCAGGCTGACCGCCTCATCTAAATCAAATCTCCCTAAGGAGGATTGTTCCCCCTCCCACAACCTGATAGCTTCTTTGACTCTTTCATCACCCCGCGCCTTCAAGGTTTCCAGAACCTTCGACCAATAGCTCCCAATCGTATCAGGATCAACGCTAAATACTTTGCCCAGCTGAGGCTGGGTGGGCAGATAGACTCGCGCAGGATCGTTTTCAAACAATGACATAATGTAATTGGCAATAGCCTCAAAAGGATCAATATAGTACTGCACCACCCATCTTAGTTTTTCATTATCCTGTTCCATCAAGGCAGGCAAAATTTTGGTCGGCCAGTACGCCTTAATCGTGCGCAAGCTGACACGGGCTTTAAGAGCAACTGTTTCCTGTGTCGGAAGTTTTCCAGTTTTTTCAAAGATATTTTTGATGATCCGAACAGTTTTTTTCAGGTCAAATGTGCCGCGGGAGGCACGCTGTTGGTTGCGGGCGCGGACAATTTCCGCTACTCTGGCATCGCCCTGTTCTTCAAGGCCGCCTAAGATTTTCTGAAGATGAAGCCCTGCGGTAGAAATGCTGACCCCAACCCCATCGGCAATAAAGGGAATGGTGGGCATTTTTTTGGCTTGCGGATTTTTACTGAAATAATCCAAGAGAAAATCAATGGTCCTCTGCAAATCAAAATCACCGCTGGGTTTTCTTTCTTTGGCCATACCGATAACAGGGAAGAAAGAACAAAGGGCCGCACCAACTGTCCACTGACCAAAATTAAAGAGGGCCGCTGCAGCACCAGTTCCAACCCCACCAGCCACGGAAGAGGTTATTAGAACTGTCAACTCAAAGAGAGTTTGCTGCAGCGGCCCAAATACAACAAATAAAATCGCAGTTAAAAGACTGATGCCAATAAGCAATGAAATAACTGCTGAGCTATTTCTGCGATTGACTTTGGAATTGGCTCCGGCCTGCCGTTTGGTGTTTCTATCCGCCAACCACACCGAACAAACCGAATGCCTGCTGCGCTGTTCAAAGGCCGTTAAAGGATTGATAACAAATCCCAGCGACTTAATCGCCTCCTGGTCTTGGATGCGATCGTCATCATTACAGGCCATTTGATACCCGCCCGCGACAAATACGGTAACCCCGCGGATTAAACCGGCAAGTTCTATGCTATGCCGGTTGGTGATTTCATAAAGTCCCGGCCAGGTCCCGATATTCGAAATAACCGCCGTTTTGCCCTTAAATTCTTTAATGCGCCGGGCTAAATGTTCAGGAGAAGAAAGATCTTCCTGATGCAAATAATAATCTTTTCCCGGAATGAGGCCGTTAAGCCTGAAATTCTCCTGCGCATGAGACAACAATCTAAAGTCATTATCAATCAGATCAAACCTTGCCGCGCCTAACCGCCATGCCGCCAGCGCCAGGATTCCTTCTGCGCAGCCGGCATCAATAACGCGTTTACCGGCTAAATCACAATGGAGTATCGCCGCGATAGCGGAAGTCGTATAGACGTGATGGCGGTTTAAGGCAAATATGCATAAGTCGAGATCCTGGATAAGAATAACGTTTCGGGCAAGTTCTCTTTGAAGTGAAGCGCTCAGCTGTTTGTATTTTTCGGAATCAATGAAAAACAGGCAACCCACTCTTATAAAATAGTAGCCCTGGTTTCTTTGATAGGGCCTGCCCCAGCCATCGTGCTCTATTCTATGCAATTTTTCCGGCAATAAACCACCCCAACGTTCCCGGACAATACGACGAGGCCCAAATTGCAACAGGCTGTCAACGGCATCGAGATTATACATCTTCTCGTAACGAACATGTTCAAGGCCCAATTCATCAACAATCTTTTGGCTTAAATTCCGGCAGGTTGATTCTTCAAGATGAACGGCTATTGGAGATTTATTGTCAAATGGAGTTGGGGCATACGCGGATTTCTGCTGAAGAAATTGCCCGGCAGAACAACTTAATGGCCGCTGTGCCGGAGGGCCTCTGCTAACCCAATCAGAAAATGCATTTTCTATTCTAACAAAAACCTTTAATTGCCACGCCAAGGTTAATATCGCCATCCAGGCAAAAATGACTATAAGCGGCAGATACGCGTTTAAATCGTCTTTCTTGTCGCCGAGCTTAGGTTTAAGCGACTCCCTGGTCTGAGGCTGCGAGGTGGCGGACGGTTTTTCCCAATTCGGAAACAGAGGCCGAATCCGGGTAATCCTTTTTTCCTCCAATGATAAGAAATAGAGCCCAAACATTACCTCCACGCTACCCATTAGCCTGGAATCGGCGGACTGGACAACCGCCCTCAAAAACAAGTTCTTGATAGAAGTACCTGTTTGATCAACGATCGTTAATGGACTGCCCTCGCTATTAATAAAATCTTCCATCAAGGCTTTTAGAATCTTGCGCAGCTGACGGTTAGGATTAAACCTAAGATCTTGAAGATATCTTTTCTGGAGGGCTAATTTTTCTTCATGTGTCCATTCTCTGATGTATGGCATAATCACGGAATCTATTTGGTCCGGAGGTGTAAATAAAAGCACAATAAAGTCCGTCACAACTTCGTGAATTAGAAGTCGACTACTGGCTAAATATCCGGCCCTTAGATAGACAAAACCCGCACCCAGGGCATGAACTGTTTCATGCAATAAAGCTCCATGCGGATCAAAAGAATGGACATCGACGACAACGACCCCTTTTACGTCTAAAGGAATTCCCAAGAATTCTAATAGTTGTTGCAGTGATATACCAAGGGCTCGGGCGCTATCCTCAAAATCACCCCTCGATATCCAACGACCATCCCAATCCATTCTCTCGGTAAGATAATCTTTGTCTGCTGGAGTGAACGCTTCTGCGGAAATAACTTTTCTCAAATAAGAATGCTCCTTGCTTCTGGAGCCGCTTTCATCAGATGCTAATAAGAACGCAAACAACGGATCCCCGAATTTAACATTCAGGAAATAGGGAATACCTTCCCGCGATAAAAGCGCAGTAATATCTCTTACCGGCGGTAAACCTTTTGTTTCGGGGAAATCGGAGAAATCTTCCCTGTCCACGCCTTTCGTCATCCCTGATAAGGCAAACGGCAGCATCATCAGCGGCCATGAAGCAAAGGGCAGCGCGAAGCAGCCGAGGGCATCATCCTTTTCTCCCGAAGGTATAAAATTAGGTTTCGTTACATTTCGGTCTAAAACTTCTCTTCGAAATTGTTGAATAACAGGCAACTCATTGATCCAGGCAGACGCGTCGGCTAAATTATCAAGAACTTCATTCACTTCGCCGACATATCCGTCGGGGATTTGGCTGTAGATTTGCGGCGGCTCTTGACTATCATCTAAGTAAAAATAATCAACGCCCGGAACAAGAAAATTTTCATCGACGTTAACATCGATGGTGCGAACACCATAACTCATTATTTCCGTAGTTATAGCCTGGGGAGGGATGATCCAAACTTTGCCGGGAGCAGCGACAAACATATATTGGACTTTGCGATTTTGCGATACAACACGATACCTTCTTACTTTCCTTCCGTATAATTCGGTTAATCCGCTCCTGTCTGTGCTTATTTCAACGATGCCTCTGCTAAAATCCGGTTCAAAACCATACACAAATTTTCCGGATGCAGGATCATTTTTCCTTGTAAAATAAGCGATTCTCCGGCCATGGTTAATAAGATTACGCCCGGATGCTCTCGCTTTTTGTCTTGGAGCAACAAAATCTCGATAAGGACCGATGCGATGATAGGGTGCCCTGCGCACAACCAAGCTAACAGCGGCAGCATCATGCCTGGGTCTTTTAACCTTTAAGTTAATCGCATCAAGGGCCGACTGAATTTCAAGAGGCAAATTCGTTGTCTCTTCCATCGAGACATACAGCACTTCCCCATTTTCATGAATAATCTTAAGATCTCCTTTGCCAAACCATTCATTATTTCCGTTTGAGCCGTGATGATGGGAGGCTGATCGCCACGCAAGAGAATAATCTTTGTAAAATAAACGCGGGTAAATAACCTGTTTACCGGTGGCAGGATGCCTCTCTAGAACATAGGCGACAAACATTATTTCATCATCATCGAGCAGGGTATTGGTCAGATAATACGTCGTAGTGAAAAGCTGTATTTTATATTTTGGTGTATAGCCCCGCGATAATAAGCTTAAAGGATCATTTTTAGCTTTTCCAACGGGTTTTATCTCTACGCCGTTTTCAATAAGTTTTCTAAATTCGTATTCCACTTGTCGGGGGGTCATGTTTGAAGGACGAACCTTGCGTACAATCCGCGCGGCGGGTTGAGCCCTCTTTTTTCCATCAGTCGAATTATCTTTTACCATCCCCCCCACCGACAGGAAAACCGGCAACAACATCAGCGGCCCGGCCTCGACGAGGCTCAAAAGGCCTGCGAAGGCCGAGGCGGGCAACAAAACCAAAGACCAAAGACCAAAGACCGCGCTCAAATCCGCCAGCGACCAGAAGGTAAAGAACAAGATAACGCAACTCATCTCGTCTTGTTGGGTATGCTCAAAGCTGCCGTGTGCCAATTTTATTTTAGCGGCACGCACTTTAAACAGCGTTTGGTCTAAAATCCCGTTGTCCGTGAATGAAAAACAGGGAGTGGCCGTATCGCTATCAACAAAAAGCCTCTTGGCCCTTCCGCCTAAACCTAGCTCGACGACCGCATCGGCCCTTAGGGCATCCGATAACCTTACCATTTCGCTTGAATACGCTGGCCTGTTAATTGTATCCAGAATACCTTCAATAACATCATGGCTCGTCCTTAGATACCCTGTGTTGTTATTGGATACGATAGGCACCCATGGATCCCGGACTTCAATATTTCGACCGATAAAATCCTTCACGGCCAGACGTAGGTGGGTCCATTTCCTGGAATGAGAAGAAAATCTATTGTTCCTCAATAATAGCTTGGCCTTGATCCCCATCTCGCCAGAATGGGTAACCATAAACTCTTCAAAATCGCCTAAGGTGGCATCGTCGACAAAAACCTTGCATCGGGGTACCGACCCAGCAGAATAAAATTTAAACACCTCAACGGCATCGGAAAATCTGCGCTCTAAAATACGTACCGCTTCATGGGTTCTCTCGCCATCCAGAACAAAGATATGATTCAGTCCGCGCGCAGCAGGGCTCTTTGCCCCTTCGGTAAAGATATAGCGTTCCAATCTTACCCCGTCTCCGATAGAAATCGCGCCACTGGCAATGGCCGAAGTTACTGACCCGAGGCTTTCTCCGGCAAATGCCTTGAATGCAAACGGAATTCCTTCTTTCTTGACAACTGCTTCAAAATAAGCTTTTAACGCCAAATTGATCACCGTAAGAGCTACGCTTAAAAAGCTCGGCCTTCTGGAATGGTCCGAAGGGATATTCCTGCTATTAATGAATAGTTTGGCCGGGTCAGGTCGGCCCTTATCATCTTTAAACCCTAAGGCCTCGGCAGCCGCTTTATAGAGAGATTGTATTTCGAGTATTCCCGTGTCATACAAAACACTGCCTACTCTTCCATAGGCGCCCACGCTACGAAAGCTCTGGAAGAGTCCTATTAACTGAAGCTGAATATTACTACCTCTGTCTTCCCCGCCTACTATCCCCGCCAACGGCACCAAGGCCAAAGGCCAAAGACTAAAGACCAAACTAAGACCAGCCAGCGGCACAAACGCACCGAGACGGCCTGCGTCCGAGGCCTCACTCGGATTTGGCGCACGGTAGAGAATCATGCCCTCGCTACGGATTTGCTCAGGGGACGTATGCGTTAACCCACGATCATCGCTAAAAGCCACATGCGGCTTAACACCGACCGATTCCTCGCGGGCAAAATAAAGAATCTCATTTTTTAACCGCCAGGCATCCATATCCGTGCCGGGCGCATCGATAAAGATATCCGCATCGGCGTCAACGGGTGTCGGCGCGCGGGACAAGCTGCCGAAAAGATACAGGTTGAATTTCCGCACCTTAACCCGGTCAACGGCTCGCCCGACCAGCCAACGGGCATCGGCAATCCTTGCGTCACGTTCCGAGTCCGTAAGTAACGGGCGCGCTTTCTTGCCGCCCTCCTTATCTTGCATCATTCTTAACGGTTTGTCTCCCTCAATGCGACGCCTGAGCCCTTGTTCAGCTGCCTCACTGCCAAAGAAATAATACGTGCCTTCAAGGTCGAGCCCGCCCTGCCCTACAGGCTTTTCCGTCAGGTAAGAAAACGGGGTGATCCTGCCGATATCGGAAGAATAGAAATCAATATACATAGCCGTTGGTTTTTCGCCGGCACGCTCAAGATAAACAAATCCGTTTTTAATAGTTGCAGTTACGCCTGCTTCATTAAGAAACGCCGCGGCCTTTATCATGGCGACGTCAAAAATATCCTGCGCCTGTTCCGGGGTCAAGGTATCGTCGAGGTAAACCCTAAAATCAACATCCTTCCTATTCCAAAACGCCCGGCCGTGGGCTTTAAAAGATTTCGGGAAACTGCCCTCGGCCTTAACCAATACACTTTTACCACCGGAGGCTTCATAAAACGCCCGCGTTACAATATCAACCACATTGGCACCCTGCCAGGTGCGCGCCACATCAACATGAAAGATGTTTTCCTTAAGCGTGTACGCCGTCTTTTCTATCCCTAAAAGCTTAATAATTTTTAACGGATCAAAAGCGGCCAACGGCAGAAAAGCGCCCAAGGATTCATCAAGCACAGTTTTCGCCGCAGCAAATACTTCCTCGGGGGTTAAGCGGTACGGATTCCCTTCCGGAGATTTAAGAATGATGCTTCGGTCGGTCCAAGGACGGCATTCTGTCTGATTGGTAGAACCGAAAAGCGAAATAATCTTAGGGGCATTGACCGCCGCAGCCACATGCGTCAAGCCGCAATCATTGCCGATGACAATATTCGTACGTTCAAGCACCGCCGCCACAACATGGATAGGCTGATTCGAAACCACCGCAACCTTTTCCGGATTTTTAACCGCTGATAAGAGTTTTTTATCGAGTCCGTCTTGTTGTTCTTCCGGGCCCAGAAATACGGCAAACTTCATTTGCGGAAATTCATCATGCATGAGATTAACCAGCTGGGCAAAATGTTCGACGGGCCAGCGCCGGAGCATAAACCATCTGCCGCAGCCTAAATTCAGGCCAATCAAGGCTTCAGACTCGGTGATGCCGTTTTGGGATAAAAATTCCCGGGCTGTTGCCTTTGCCGCGTCCGGAATGGTCAGCTTAACCGACATGTCAAATCCATGGCCGGGATTTACGCTTAACGCCCCAAGGCTGGTAAGGCGAAATAGGTCCATATTCGTCTCGGCATGATGGCGATGGGAACTAAATCCTACAGCGTTTTCATGATTTAAAAACGACAGCCTCGCCTTTGAATCCAGCCCAATGCGGTACCGGGCCAAAAGCGCCCCCAGGATACTATCCATGTAACGCCACCGCGAGGTGACAATGCCCAAATCCGCCTTTTTAAAGATAAAAGGCATCAGCCTCGACACTTCCCGAAGGCTCTCTTGCAACCTATGCATACGGGGTGAAAATCGGATGACCTCATCAATATACGGTTCGTGAGTAAGAATTCCGTTTGAAGAGCCGTTGGCAATAACGGTAATCCGCGCCCGAGGCAATCTTTTCCTTAATTCCTTTAGCATCGGAATAAACAGAACCGTGTCGCCCATGCCGTCGTGTAAAAAGACAATAACGGTTCGAGCCGAAGAAAAATCCGCCCGCTGCCGGCCCAGGTATATTCTCGTCAGAAACTTAACCGGATACAGCCCCAAAAGGACTCCTTCTCTTATAAATTTCTTTGCTGTTCTAAGCAAAATTTTTGAGAGTATTTTCACGGCAAGGACAAAGGCGTATCGCGCCGACCATTGCTGCTCTTCTTTAACAAGCTTCTCGATGCGCCATTCAATAGGAGAAAGATTTCCGTCCGGCATGCGGTATCCGGGCCCCATTAACAAAGTCAGGATGCTAAAATATCCGGGCAGGCGGCGGGAGTTAATCTTTTCTCGATAGGCTTCAGTTTCTTCATCCGCCGTAATCGGCCTGGGGCCAAAAAACGACATCTCTCCTTTTATAATATTAAAGATTTGCGGCAATTCATCCAGGCCGGTTAAACGTAAAAACTTTCCTATCAGCCCGCTGCGGTTATCTCTCATGGTGCGTATTTTATAAACCCTAAACATCGTTCCCTGATATCCGACACGTTCCTGGATAAAGAATCCCGGCTTTTTGAAATCGGAAAGCTTAACGGTGGCCCACAAAATTCCAATCATCGGCAGAATCACGGGCATCGCAATCCACGGAACCACCCTATCAATCAACTTGATATACCAAAGATTATGAATGAGTTTCCCGGCGTCTCCGCCTTGCGGATTTTTCTGACGATCTTCTGCTATCATCCCCGTCAGGGACAGAAGAACCAATCCCGGCACCAGGCAGCCGAGCCTATCGGATACGGCGGAATCACCGCGGCCTTCGCCTTCAGTTTCAGTAATCGGTATTAGGCGCAGCCTTCGTTCCAATAACTGCTCAAGCCGGGCTTGTTGTTTTTCGCGCGAATCGCTGCGGTCATCGCCAAAGCCGCCCCGCACCCGGACAGTAAGATATTCCCACCCGTTCTCAAAATAAAACGGCGTGTAACCATTACGTATTAAGAAATAATTGGCCATAAACCAGGCAAGCCGGTGATGGCCGTCGGCGGTATGGGGAGCAAGCGCCCCGCGTTGCTGCCGGCCGCCGGGAGTAACCGTGTCAAATCCGGCTAACCCGGGAAAAAGCCTGGGGATATAAGTAAAATTGAAATTTAGAAACGCCTGTCCAAACCCGACGGCCTTATAGATACGCGCTGCCACGCGGATAACGATTGCGCGATCGGCATACCGCCGATTCGCCCAGTCAACATACGGCATCCCCGCCACCGACTGCAACCGTTGTCCCCGTATCTCAGCGGTATAGGCAGGATTTTCTCTGTCGCCTCTGAATAATTCATACATGTCCATGGCATACTCCCATGTCAGCGGCACCCCGGAGGCAATGAGCCGGTTAAAATAATCGATAGCGGATTCAAGCCGCGGCATAATATTAGAAGAAGCCAATGCCGCCGCTCGTTCGGGCTCGAGCCGGGCTTGAGCAATCATTCTCGTTGCCGACCCGGCCTCGATGAGGCCAAAAAGCCCTAATAAGGCCGAGGCGGGCAGGAAGGCGGCGATCGTATCGTCGTGGCTTGGTTCTTCATCCACAGCTTGCGGCATTACAGATAACACGCTGCCCGAATCAATATCTTGGGTAAACGAGATATACGCATCGAGTGCGGCGCTATAGGCTTCCGCAACAAAACGTTTTTCATCCAAAGACGGATGATTCTCTTCTCCGATCGAAAATAGCCGGCTGCGCATGGATTGCGCAACGGCGCTTTTGCCCTGCAGGAATTCTAACAGTGTCAAGGCAGCAGATATTCTCTTTGCGGCTTTTCTGAAATGCTCATCCTCTGTTTTCTTTTTAATAAAAGTATTGTTCATCCGTTGATGAGATATAATCAACAACCTCGAAATTTCGGCTATATTGTTTTGGAATTGGTTTGGCGTACTAACAAATTCTTTACCCCACACAACAAGCTGAGCCTTATTGGTTCGCGTGCGGTGAGAGTTAACAACCCATACCGGATGGTCTATAATCACACCTTGGGGCACCTCCGGAGTCACATCGCTTTCCAACACTTCCCGGCCTGTTATGATCATACCCATTTTTTGTATTTGCTTTTCCAGGGTTATATCTTCGGGCAAGGCTAAAACCAGGTGATCTATATCCAAAGCGGTTAAAATTCTCCCCTCAACAACAACCAGAATGTCTAAATCACGAGGGTGCGCACTATACAGATAGCTTCCGAAAAACGATATATTGACAACTTCGTACCCTAAGGATTGACGAATATATGAGAGTAGGCACGGAACAATCTGCAAGAGTGATCGAGCCGTTGCAAATACTTTTTCCTGGTGGGGCTTCTTGAGAATTTTAAAAATTCGCATATAATTAAGCTGCTCTAAGAGCAGTTCGTCTGTTGATACATCAACATCACGATCGGATAACACCCTCAACGGAAATTCAAATACATAGTCCCGCATCTCGGGAACAGCAAGCTCGGCAATTTTCAATTTATCTGCATTAGTCAATTGATTGATTGTGTTACCTTCTGAATAGCTGCGCGGATGATGAAAATCTTCGCTCTCTCCCGCTTGTCGCGGCCCGGCAGCGGACAACTCACTCCTTCTTCCATCGCCCTTTTCGTCTCTCGTCATCCCCATGAGTACCATCGGCAGCGCCAGCAGAAAAGCAAACGGCACAAAGGAGCAGGCAAGCTCGCCGTTGATGTAGGAAGCCACGTCCCGGCCAATCGGCAGGTTAGCACGCACGCGCACCAAATTCCGGAGGTATTCATACGGTACCGGTGCGCTGAAATTATTCCTAGACCCGATAATACAATCAATGCGCAGGGCTTTCTTATCATACGTTGCTTCGGCTGGGATAATCAGGCCCCTTGGTTCCCGATGGGCAAAAAGCCTGATAAGCCAGGAGAGAGCCGTAGTGTAGTGGCCGTTCGCCCGCGCAAGCACGTCCAGCAATGTTGACGGCCGGCGCAAGACATAACTGCCGTTATGGCTTTGATGTTCTAAAATCCATCCCTTAATATTTGCTCCGTCGACAAATACATCGTTGAGGATAACGGCCAGGTGGCTGCCGACGGCACTGCGGGCATCATTCGCCCAGTTCTTAACACCGAGCACAATCAATCCTCTGATGTCCCGATGGTCCTGGCGCACAACGCGCATCACGCTGCCCCGCGGGTACGCCTGCGAAGAATCGATAACGAGCCCCTGATGATTAACAACCACAACATCTGTTAGTCCGGCGTGTAGCGCGCGCAGGAAACGCCGTTCCACTTTTTCACACGCAGGAGACACAATCTTGAATAACCCTATATCAACAAGCCACATCTTTTCTGCTTCTGAAAACCGTATGCCATAGATACCTGATTTTCTATATAACGGGATTGGCTGCAGTTGCACCGCACCCTGGGCTTTCCCGACGCCATCTCGCACCATCCCCATCATCAGCCCCGTAAAAAAGAACCCGGATCCGAGGAGGCCAAGGGCCGAAACGGACGTGAACATAAAAGGATTGATAATGCAGCTGACAGATTCGTCGGAGGCAAACGGAACATTTGGCTCAGACAGCCTTTGGACGCCTTTTGAACTATTCAGCTTGCGAATATGCCTCTTGATTAACAAGACTCTAAGAAAGGTCGGAGAATGAAATAGGTAAGCCCAAAATCCTCTGGATCCTTTGATTATTTTCAGGAATTCGTACGGATGAGATATATCAAACCCTGCCTCATGCGCAAATTTAATTCCCAAAAAGTCAGCCCTCAACTCAAAATACCATCTGCGTACAACCGAAATAGAAACGATGGCGCATCCGATCAAGATCTTATTGACGGAATATTCGTCAAAAAACGTGTTTTCAACAACCGATAAAATCATCAGCTTCATCAGGAAACCGGCAAATTCCACGTTCCCCTTTGTGGAAAGCTCGTTTCTCGACTGTCTATCAAGTTTTACTATATGGGCAAAGACCGCGTAAGCCACTCCTTTTGGATCTCGGCTTTCTAAAGAAACAACATGATGCTTCTCGGTCGTATGGGCAAGTTCGTGCCCCAGGATAAGAGCCCTTGTTGATTGGTGAAGGGTAAAAAATTTATTGTTGATAATGATACCCGGCTGACGGAGGAATAATGCCGCGGCATTAACCTTTTTCTGGGAAAATCCTGAAATATTCAACAGGGTGTATTTAAAGCAGTTTAAGCCCGGATAATGATTGGATGCGGCCCTGATCAGCTCTCCCAACATGTACTTTGTTTCTTGTATTTTGTTCCTCTGCACAGGCACGTAAACAGCTTTGGTGGCGAATAGATTTCGTGCCCAATATAACCTAATAGCCGCGGAAATAAGACTGATAGCAATCATGGCTTTGGTCAAGTCTCCAAGCCCGGCTGTACTCAACGAGGTTTTAAAGATGCCAACAACATAGATGAAGAATCCGGCAATCGCCACCGCTCTTATATTGGATATTACGGAAGGCATCACTTTGTTGTGATGAGCCATCCTGCTGTAAATGATCTTGAATGTTTTCAGGGCCGCCGCTGCCAAGATGACATTTCTCAAGAAGACATCATTCCAAATCAAACCAATCCACGTTCCTCCTGTCAAAAGCCCGGCCCCTTCGACTGCGCTCAGGGCGAGCCCGATGAGGCCAAAAAGCCCTAATAAGGCCGAGGCGGGCAGGAAGGCGGCGACCGAATCACCGTCATCACCGGCCGTTGGCGGTAATCGATCTTTACCGGACTTGCCCCCCTGGATAAGGTGCCGTTTGCGCAACTCTGTTAAGGTTTCGCTTCGAGAGCGTTTAATGAGATAGGTACGAGCAAAAGCCACAACTCCGAGCGTAGCCAAGAAACTCACGAGATATTCAATGACCTGCCGTAATGAACCAGGCGGCTCAACAACGGCAAGCACCAGGAGGCCGAGGGCAGCCGCAAGAATAACCACGTCACGTTCTGCCCTGATAAGACGCCCTATTTTCACCAGAGACTTGCCCAGGTCAAAAGTGGCCCATCCCAGGCCGGTAAAAAGAAAGATGAAGATTATTAAATCCGTAAAATCAAGGACTATGCCGCCGCTCCTCATCCAATCGCGCACTCCGCCGACAAAGGTAAAATCTAACATACGCGCGAATAAAATACCGCACCCGAGCCCCATCCATAGATGCCATAAACGCTTTTTCACATTGATTAAGTTAGCGAGAAGATAGGCAGCCCAAAAGTCTGCCAAAATCGTGCCCAGCTCAAGCATCTGCGCCTTGTCCCCATAGTGAACAAGATTCTCTAACGAGATATTGCCGGTCAGAATATCGTAAAAGCGGCCTATGGCTGTTTTTAAATTTGAAACAAGCGAGAAATCCTGCGCACTGGTCATGTCTCCGGGTATCGAATGAAATGTTTTTTCGGGAATAGTCAGCCAGACATAAATTTTAAAGGTCCAGTCGATCAGGGAAATGGCAATCATGGGAATCATCAGGTGCGGCTTGGGATGCAGGCGGGACAACAAACGCTGCGGCGGCCCGTCCGCCAGAAAATCTGTCGAGACAGGTCTCGCCCCGACAGTATGTCGGGGCGGACCGCGACGGGTCATCGCCGCATGGGCCATGCGATTCTTCGAAACCACTGCCGCCCAGGAAATCCCGACAAGACAAACAATCGTCAGCATAAAAGGCCACAGGATAACGGCCGCAAGCTCAGATTCGTCGACGGCCGCGGACCCGGGAGGCGCGAAATACTCCGAGAGATGCACGGCGACCGCGTCATGGAAATTGCGCTGCGCGTTCACGGCACGGGCCCATTTTCTAAAACGCTCTGTGTAGTCATCGTATGCCAGAAACATGTCGCGTGCTTCGGGGACAGCGTGAGAAAAAGGCAATCCTTGATGTCCCGTTTCTATACAACTGGAATGTAACTCCAAACGAAAGTGTCGATAATATTCGTAGGAAGGCTCAAAGAAAAACGGCTTTGCAGCGCTGAGCTCAGTCGACACCGTCCCGTAACCGGTAACCAAAGACGGCAAGTTGCAGGCGGCAACCAACGCGCTAAAGTCACGAAACGGGATACGATTTAAATTAACCAGTAAAACCCGTCCCATCGGCGTATTCATCGGCACAATGTAGGGCTTATGTTTGACAAAGCGAAACACAACAATAGGCCTGTCGGCAAGCGGCAACTTCTTAGAATGCGCGGTATTCAAAGCATCGCGTACTAAATCAAGGTAGGCAAATACTACGCTCTCATCGTGGGCATGTGGCATCACTAAGCCCCAGCGCGCTTCCCGGATAATATCAACCGCCCCCAAATATTCATCGCTCAGCTGCCCCGCAAACATTTCCAGCAATGCCAGCCGTAAGTAAGCGCTGCCGTCGATGGCAATATTATCCATCAAATCTTCGTCAAGAATGGCTCCGTGTGAACCGCTGGTAACGCCCGGATATAACATGCGAACATTGTCAATCGGTACTGAGTCTGCGTATACAGATAATGACGGCTTTGATATTGCAAAACCGTATTCGGGAAACACGATACTCATGGGGGCAACAATACCCTGGCCTGCCAGTTCACGGTAGAGCCTGGCTGTCATTCTATTCCCCGACGCATAGTAAACCGTCGGATAGGTGATAACATAATCGCCGATATTTGCAAGGTCAGCGTAGGCTATATACATAATGCCATTCACTTCATTTTCCGGTACCGCCCAATCGATGTTAGGGAAAAAGCCCGAGAGCAATTGGTAAGAATATTGCTGGATAAATACACGAACTGTCGCGTCAGGGAAACGACGTTTAATGCCGCGCGCCACCATAATCGACAGCCCGATATCACCCACGCCATCCGGCAAGACTTCGGGAATAACGTTGACGGCATGATCAAACATCATCCGCTCCAGCCATGCCGGCCAGGCAAGCGTCTGGGGCGCTTCCAGAACAGAAGCCGACTGCGTCATGCCTGCCAACGGCAGGCAGACTAAAGACCAGAGACTAAAGACAAAATTAAAATCGGCAAACGGCAGGAAGGCAGCGAGTGGGGTTCCGTTATCCAACGACTGACCGAAAGGACCAAGCAGTCGTTGTGGAGTGACCGGCGCCTCAGCAAGCTCAACGTATTCGATGTCCTCATTAAGCCATTTCAAGATCACCTGTGTCATATGTGTATTAATAATAAGATATCCTTTGCGTTTAAGCATCATCAGGCTCTCGCGGTCTTCGACAGTCACGAATACAGGGGTAAGGATATCGTACATTAGTTGCAAGGATGCAGCCCAGAGTACCCGCTGCAGGACGATTTGTTCCCGCGTCGAGAGCTTGCCTTCTGCCCAATCGTTAAAAATAGTCTCGCGCAAAGTTTCCTGCGGCGTCACTTCAGCGGCACTCGTGTTATCCAACTCCGAGAGTGAAACGTCAGCGGGGTTAAACCGTAATACCTCCCCTGCCATTAACCGGCGATACAGCTCCCGAGTGGTATTGTGAATGACGTTCACATCATAAATACTCGACGTACCCATAACGCCCTTTCCCCCGTCAATGACCGCCTCATATCCCATGCCGCGCAACACCTCGTCGAGGGCGATACGAGTTAACCAATCGAGCTGTCCGGAATCCAGTTTCTTGACAAGACCACTGGCGATCTTCGCGGCTTCCATATCATGGCGCTGGCCAATCTTGCCTAAGGCAATAACCAGCGGAATAGTTGCCGGTGAATCAACCGGCGAGGAACCCAGTGCTTCAAGCAAGGCGCCAATCGCCCTGCGCCCAACCTTGACCAAGGTTTGAATTACGACACGCTGTGAATAATCGGAGACAACGCCGGTAAGGCTCACCAGACGTGCCAATGCCGACCGTTCTTTGCTAAGGCCAAGCTGACGGATGGCCTTATTACGTATGGAGGGAACAACGTCCGTCAATTGCTCTTCCAATGTTTCGACCGGGATAACGGCGGTTTCAACATCCATCGTTCGGCGATTATGCACTTTGATAATTTCGATAACCCTGACAAATTCGGGAATATCCTCAAAACCGATTGTCTCAATCTTGATAATGTCAACGCGAACACCCAGGCGCTGCGTGATGTGCTCCATCACCTCGAAGGTACCGATCCCCTCGTAGATAATCACGTCAATTGTACGATCATAATACGCCTCAAGGATATGTTCACGGGCTTCCGCGTCATGACGTTCAACATCCATATAATCGTAGTTCATGACAAAGACGCGGTCAGCCGGAATGCCTAGACCACCACACTGCAATTCTTTCGCGAGATGCGTCTTGCCTGAGGTGCTAGCACCGCCAATAACTAGAATAACCTTGGTAGGACTGTCAGTAATAATCTGGCGGACCAAACGAATCCCTTCGCGCTGCGTGATGATCTGCTGAACTTCTTGAGTCGAGATTATCGCTTCCTCCGTTTCCTCGGAAACCCAATTATCCGAAATACAGGTTGAGGATAGCACCAAATGTTTAATGCCCTGATTCTGTTCGTCCATAACAACGTAGCAATCGATAAATTCCGCTCCCATGGCATCCGCCACTCGACCCCAAAGATTGGCACGCACCGCTTCACTCGAGACCTTGTTGACGGGTTTCAAGGGATCCTTCTGAAGTAAAATTTCAATAATATCCGCCCGCAGGCGCTCAGCAATCTCGTCACGCACCGCAAAATATTCTCCGTTACCAATAACAAAATTCCTGAGTTGCTCATCATCGAAGATATCGACTATCGCAGCTTTTTTGTCATTGAAGCCCGGAACCATCATGGTAGCAAAATGTTCATATGCCAATAAGTCCTGGCGCAGCCTGCCGATAACATTCACCCCTTTTTGGATAAAAAGATCTCCTTGTTCAAATTGCGCCTCGAGTGCTCTGGCAATATAATAAAGGCTTTCGATTTCCGTCATACGAATCTGAACCTTAAAAGCCCTCACGGCGTTTGATTTGAACCGTTCGCCTAATAATCGCGCGAACGCGCTAAAGACGCCACGGCCCGAAATCAACAGCAACTGACTATCTAAAAGATGAATCTTTCCGCGAGGCCCTATGTGCCCGTAGATATAGACGCCTCTGATGCGTCGGCCAGTTGCCTGATCCGCAAAGAAGATTGCCCAGAATAATTTCCCTTTATATTCCTGGCGCAACGCCTGCGTGCGGACACTCACCAACTCATCAAACCGGCCGATATCGGTCAAAAGTTCCGCGCACCCGCCTTGTATAATCTCAAAATCAAAAACCAGTTCCCGCGCCAAATGAGCAACATCGGTAGAGAATGAAACCACATAACACCTGCCGGCTTTATCTTTGACCTGTTCACCATCTAGAGAACGCAAGATCCCAAAGGCCTCTTTTTGCTGAGCCGTAAAAAGTAATTCATGCTGCAGCGCTTCAATCCATGAAATCACTTGACGGTAATGGCGGACTTGCTGCGCTGACAAAAAGGCATTCTCGCCTAATGGGCCGCCCATGGCCGCCCCCTTGACGTCAATCGCTACGCCACAGACATCGAGCTCTTGATGCCGCTCAAGCCGGTGTTGGCACTCTTCGAGCACAACCTGCAATTGTTCCTGCAATTCCCTTTCCATCATATCGGGCTCGACCATGCACGTCTTAAGGGTACGGGCAATGAACTCCAGCTTTCCGAAAGAATACGTATTAGTCAAGAACCAGATTTCTAGTAAATGCGCGATAAGCGACTCCCGTTTCTTCTGAGTGGCATCATAGAGCTCAGCCGGTCTTCCTATATAATCGCGCAACAATGCCTTAACCCGTCCGGTTTCGTGGCGTCCGGCATAACGGTCGATATCTGCACGTAATTCCGCACCCAACTCTCTGGCAAGGTTAAGGCCTTTCATGTAACCAGCCAACATCTCTCTGTTCACGGCAATTTCAAAGGGCATATCTTCACCGGGAATACTGACAAGTAGAGCCGGCATTATCGCTAAGATTTTCTCAACGACTGCCACAAACTCTTGTTGTGTTAACGCGCCGTCGTCTAAAAATGCGGATACCGCCGCCTGCTCGGCAAGGTCAGGCGTTAACATCATGGCGACAATCTCGGAGACATCTTCACCGCTGGTATATAATTCCCGGATTGCCCGGGCACCACTAACGCCATAGTAGTTTTCTATGAACTCGACCGTTTCCTTGTCTATATTTCTAAAGCGGTACATCCTGCCATCCGCGCTATATGCCTGCTGTGGCATTAATAATTCTTTCAACGCACTCTCCAACATACCCAACATCACCGCACGTTCATTATTGGTATCATCCATCCGTCCCAATAACGGCATCAGCGCGAACAGGGAGAGAAACGGAACAAAGGCGGTGAGGGTGTCCACCTTTTGACCGTCCGGTGTCCGGCGGTAAAAAGGAAGCTCAACGACAAATCGGTATTTATACAAGCCTTCTTCCTGGCTGACAAATTCCGTCGATACGCGTAATGGTTTCGGGTGCCAGGCAAGAGGAGTAAAGGTTAAGTTTTTTCCGGCAGCCGAGGCAAGGATTCCTCGCAACCCCGCCCAATCCTCGTCGGTCACATCGTGTTTAAAGAGAGCGAACCGGATGCGTTTGATTCCGTATTCCAGCATTTTGTTGGAGTCTAGAACCAGTTCTTCCATGTTCTGCGGTCCCAAGAATTCAAATTTCAAAAGCGCTACCGGGCCCTTGGCGCCGCCGCTAATCGTCAACAAATGTTTCTCGGTATCAAACTGGTCTCTGAACATGCTTTCAAAGGCAGTTTTAATAGATACCCCTTGAGGAATAAACGGGCTCACCATAATTGTGCGGCTGGGGAAAATGATTGTCCGCGGGGTTAAGCAAAAGTCGAGCGTGATAATCCGTCTGTTGCTATCATGAGAAACGATTCCTGTTTCTTGTGTAACAGCCCGATCACTGCGGCGGCCTTCACCGAGTCCGGCAGGAACTTCAGAAGAACTGCCGGGTTGCGACTTCTCGGCTTTGATAATATCGCCTTGATCCTCGACGCCCAGGCTATTCTCTTCGGGCTGCGCAGACGCTACCTCGCGATCGAGATCATCGCCAGCGTGTCCGCACATGGCCTCGATTTCCTCGCGGATACCTTCAACTACATCCTCCATTGCCCCTATTTGAAGCGCCGCCTTCTTAAACTTCCGGGACACCTTAAACCGGAGATAGAGATCCAAGCCCGCCAGAAACAGACTAATACCGAAGCCGGCCAGGGCAATAAATAACGGGCTCAAGGCGGCAAGCTCGTCGTCCGACGTATCACTATCGGGGACAGACCCCGCCTCATCTTGGATGTGTCCCCTTTCTACGCCTGGGACTGTCCCAGGTGTGGCTTGGGGACAGGTCGGAGTTACGGCGGGCCGTCCATCAAAAGATCCATCGGGACGAGCCTCGCCACGAAATTCGGCGGGGTCTGTCCCCGTTTCCACTTCCATGGCGGACCCGGCAGGAAGAGTTATGTTCTTAATCCCGGCATAATCAAATCCCGTGGCCTCAACAGCGGCCTTCCAAGAACCAAAGTACTTGGCGCCCGCGGTATACACAGAATTTAGGGAAATATTTATTTTAAAATGATCGTAAAGAATTCTTCTCGCTTGCGGCGGATTACACCTCATTGCAGTAAAAGATAAATCAATCCTGCCATAGAGCAGTGTAATCGCTTCAATAATCCTTTCTCTATTCCAGAATCTATCCGGCACCTGCTGCCTTCGCGGCGACTGCACCTTTTTTAACGGCCGCAATTTCCCGTTATGGCTCACCGTCAATGTCCCGTTGGATTCCCGCAGAATCCACTTACGCAACCGCTCAATGGCTTTTGCATGAATTTGGCACGCGCGAGATTCAGTTACCCCCAAGCTCTCGCCGATTGTCTTTAGCGTCATCCCTTCCAGATAATACCGGCGCACAACATATTGCTCTTTTTTCGGCAACCGCGGCAGGTGCTTGGCAACCACATGTGTCAAAAACGCCCTGTTTTCATATTGGATATCAAATCTATACGGCGCAGCGACATCCATCGCTTCCAAAATATCCCTCTCGCCCTCTCCATCCTCGCCTAGAGATAATTCTTCCAGCGATACCCGATAGGTCGCGCCGGAGAGTATATCTCTAACAATTTCTCTGGACAATCCGGCGCGCTCGGCAATTTGGGCAATATCAGGATACCGAACACCTTCGGCGGCAAGAGCCGTCTGGGCATTCAGCATCCGGGAGACACAAGACCGGCTTGTACGGCTTTCCCACATCTCAAGGCGTGCCTGGTCAATCATGCGGGGCCTTAGTATGCCTATTATCCAGGTCTTGAGACTCGCCCCTCTTGAACTATCAAATTTTTGAATAGCTTCTAAAACCGCCGCCTGGCCAGCGCTAATGAGTACTTCGAAATCTACTGTGGAATACTGTTCCCGAACAGAAAATGCTGTTTTTCTTATTATAGGTAGCCACTCCTCAAGAACTGCACTGTTTTGATCAAATGTTTGTGCGCGCAAGCCGCGACGAAGCCTGGAGCCTTCCGTCCTTTTTACCTTGGGTTGGCGCGGTTGGCGAAGCTCATACTTACTTCTGCCGATTTTCGGATAGCCTGCCGCGACTAAATCAGCATTCATCTTTTTGCTGTAATAGTGCACGGCACTTTTATCTATTTTGAGTTCCACCATAATCATTTTGCGAGTCAACGGATTTCTGGGCCAGTCATTGGGGTCGGAAATCCCGTCAAAATGTTGTTTTGCCAAAGCCAGCAACTGCGGATGAAGCATGTCATATCGGGAACTCCCGGGCTGGCGCGGTTGGCGAGGCTGACCAGGTTCACGCCTGCTTCTGCTAAAGAGAGGATAGCCGGCATTAACCAGGTCTTGACCCATCTTGCCCTTATAATATTTATAAATCCATGCCGGAATACTTAAGGCAATCATAATGCTCGCCGGAGTCAACGGATTCTTAGGCCAGTCATTGGGGTCGAGAATCGCGTCAAAGTGTTGTTTTGCCAAGGCCAGCAACTGCGGACGAAGCGTGCCATAGCGGGAAGTCCCGGGCTGACGAGGCCGATAGGGCCCACGCTTGCCTCTGCCGATTTTCGGATAGCCTGCCGCGGCTAAAGCACTATTCATCTTTTTACTGTAGTATTGCACAGAATTTCTATTTAATTTGAGCTCCGCCATAATGATTTTCTGAGTCAACGGATTCTTAGGCCAGTCATTGGGATCGGGAATCGCGCCAAAGTGTCGTTTTGCCAAGGCCATTAATTGAGAACAAAGCGCATCGTATTTTCTTACCCGTGGCTGTCTGGGTTTCGCAAGTTTAACCGGATTCCTTCCAATTTCGGGATAACCTGCCGATAGTAAATCAATGTTCATCTTTCTTTTATAGTTTCTTATAAAGAATTCATTTACGCTTAAGGAAGACATAATCACTTTCCTGGTCAAGGGGTGATTGGGCCACTCTGCAGGCAAATGTGAATCAAAATGTTTTCTGGCCAATTCCAAAAGCCGGGGACGAAAGGCATCGTAGACGAGTACCCTGGGCTGGCGCGGTTGTTGAGGCTGGCGAGACTGGCCGGGCTCACGCCTGCTTGTGCTGATTTTAGGATAGCCTTCTTTCTCTAAAAAGGCCTGTATTTCAGGACGGTGTCCTAAATAAATCGATTTGCTGACATTCGGCCAGGACAAAATCATTTTCTTGATTAGAGGATGATTCTCCCGCTCCTGAGGATCAAATTGGTCAAAGTGCTGCCGGATACGGTTCTGGATGTCAGGAAAAACAATCATAAAATTTGGCCCTCGAGACCGACCGGTTTTGGGACGGATTTTTCTTGCCGCTGGTTGCTTAGGCTCAGCGGATCGGTTGCCTCTTTTCCGGGCAATCTCCGGATAATGCTGTTCCGCTAAATAGGCCTGTATCTCCGCTCGATGCCGGACATAAATGCCTGCTCTCATTTCGGGCCAGGATAAAATCATCATCTTGGTCAGAGGATGATTTTCCCGTTCTTCGGGCGTAAATTGCGCAAAGTATTCGTCAATGCGGCGCTTGATATCAGGGAAAATAGTACCAAAATGAGGACTGTAGGGACGGCCGGTTTTGGGACGGCTTTTGGACACAACAGAGACTTTTTCTCTCCTGGGCTGAGGTTGTTTTCTGGGCTGACCGGACTCACGCCTGCTTCTGCCGATTTTCGGATAGCCTGCGTTTTTCAAATCGACGTTCATCCTTTTCTTATAGTTTCGTATGAAAGATTTATTTACTCCCAGGGAAGACATAATAATCTTTCCGGTCAAGGGGTGATTAAGCCGCTCTTTTTTATCAGGGATTGCCGCAAAGTGTTTTTGGGCCAACGCCAGAAGCCGGAGACGGAAGGCATCATAAACGGATATCCTGGACTGGTGTGACCGACGAGTCTGACGCGATTGGCGAAGCTGGGGAAGCTTGCGGTTACTTCTGCCGACGATGGGGTAACCGGCTGCTATCAAATCAGCGTTCATCTTTCTTTTGTAGTTTCTAATAAAAGATTCGTTTACTCCCAGCAAAGACATGATAATTTCCTTGGTCAAGGGGTGATTGCGCCATTCCTTTTTATTAGGGATCGCCGCAAAGTATTTCTTAGATAATGCCAGAAGCCGGGGACGGAAGGCATCATAGACCAACACTCTGGACTGGCCGGGCCTTGGCTCAGCAACTCCCTTTGACTCAGCGTCTTTCAGGCGGCCCGTCAGAAAGATAGCGGACAGGCAAGATAAGAAAATAAATGGCGTGAACGGCACGATAAACGCGGCCAGGCTTTCGCTCAGCTGTATCAAGCTTTCTTCGGGCCCGGTCAATGACGATAAAATTTTCTGCCGCCGCGCGTAAAAATAATTTACGACCCGGCGCTGAACCATCAATGCGGCGACCGGATCAACAATAGAATCATTCAGCCAGAGCGGCTCATCAATATCGCCGATAATAATACCGTCTTCGATAATGAACTCAAACAATCCCTGTTTCGTCCGGTGCAAGGCTTCATAGTGGCCGTGAAAATGGGGTAAAAGCTGGAGTGTTGTTGCCAATATAAAATTAGCCGTTGGGGGACAGGGTGTTTTCCTGAACACCCGTATTGTCCTCCGGAATAAATGCTCAAGCTTATGCGGGGCAATGTCAAAAACCTCAATAACGTTATTGTTCGATCCATCGGCGCGCGAAACCATTTTTAGGTCAATCGCACGATACAGATCGCTATACACCTCTCTGTCAAGCTCTCTCATCCCGTAGGCATCGGCGGCAATCTCGGCCAGCATGCAGCGCACCGAGCCCTTGAATCCCGTATCAACGACAAGAACCGGTTTTTCCCGATGGCGAAGAATATCCGAAGCAATGCCAAAACCGTTCAGAAATTCTATTTTCGTTTCTCTGTTCGTATCATGTTTGATATAGCACATCAGGCATCCGCTCGCGGGCAGAAGCATAATCTTTTGTTCATTCGGGGTACCGGCAAGCACGGTCTTAAGCGCGTCGTAGAACACTTCCGCGTCGCGCCCGGCAATTAAAATAGTGCTGTAGCGGTCGATTTCAGAAACAATCTTCGCCACCATAATTTCAAGATATGGCAGAAGATGCTCAAGCTCTTTGAACACAACGCTATCGTGCAGGGATTCGAATGAATTGTGCTTAAAAACCCGACGCGCGCCCTCTACGATATCCGTTATCCTTAAATTGTGTGCCGCAAGCGGCTCGGGACGCGGATGAGGATAGCGAAGCGCGTTACTGATGTGCTCCGCTTGTGTCATTCCCGCCAACGCCATACTTACGGGCAAGACCATAAACGGCATAAACAAACACGCGAGCTCGGAAGTCGAATCTTCCCCTTTAAATCCGTCAGCGCGTATCCTGGCATCAGCCTCAAAGTAGCACTCAAAATCCCTCGTCCGGGATTCTTCAGCCCCCGAAGACGGCTCCCGGGAAACTTTCATAACAAAATATAAATCTTGGTAATCAAGACCGAGAAACGCGACGATGTAACGGAAGCTAAAATCGGGATCTTTCTTGGCAGTTGCCATCAAATGCCCGCAGGCTTGCTTGTATTCCGTCTGGAACCAGCCGTCGGCATCCGTCATGCGCCAAAACATTTCCGCGATAGGTTCATACGGCTTAAACAAATCCGCGCCCATATTGCACATGATTCCGTTAAATCTTCCAAAATCTTTTTCAAACCGGTTCAATTGATCGGCATCGCGGTTATCCATCAAAACCGATTGAATGGTAATCCGGGCTTCGCTTTTGGCGGCAAAAGATTCGGCGGTCCTCCTGGCCAATTTGAGCTTCTCTTCTGACAGGTTCGAGAGGACAATAATGATTTTACGGCCCTTGAGGGCTTTAGGATTTTGGAAGGAAATCGCAGAGAAGAATGCGTGAACATCATTTTGCTGGGCGGCGTTAATCCAATAGCGCAGCGTCTGGTCGGTGCCGTGCAAGGCGATATCGCGGGCGATTAAAGCTTCAAAATAAATCCAGGATTCGATATTAAATGTATCGCAGCAAACTATACAGTCACCTACTCCGGGGGCGGCTTTAAGATAAGAAATGTCCGGCGGGGCTCTGGAGGTAATAGACAGTTGCGTGGCCCTCTCCAACGGCCCGGCTTCGCTGAGACCTGCGAAGGCCGAAACGGGCAGAAACACCAGCGGCATCAAGAACATAAAGGCGCGAAGCGTGTCTTTACCGGCGTCTTGCGTCGGTATCGGACGCTCAAAGGTCTGATCAACCATCCGCAAGCTCAACGCCTCGTTAAGGCGTTTCGTGGCCTGGCCGGAAAGTTCTCCGGCGTCAATCTTTAACAGGTTTAACGTCATGATTTTTGTCTGGTCGACATCGGGCGGGTCTTTTTTGTATTCCTCATCGACGGAGAGAGAAATATCAACCTGAAGTGTAAAGTAAAGTTCGCTCACCATGCGGTAGCCAACAATCGCGTCCGCATAGTTTTTCTTCGCAAAACATTTTTCGGCATGAGCAAAGACACTTGAAATAGTCTCATATTGTTTTTTATAAGTCCCACCGGCGCGGTGGAATTCCGCGCGCAGTGCCGCGTATTGCGCGCGCGCTTCGGGCGAGACATCGGCTGCAGCATCAATTATAGCGATTTGCCGCGCCGAGAGCGGCGGTGGTGGCAGTTGAGCTGTCCCGGCACAGCCGTTCAACAGAACCGGACAGAGGGCCAACACCACGGCCAGCAGAATCGGCAGCAGGCAATAGGATTCTTCAGCCTCGCCTTCAGAAAAAGAGAAATTCCTGCCGGCGTATTTCGCCTGCCAGGTTTCCGCGTCGCCGCCCATAATAAACATCCGGCCGCGATGCTGTTTGATGCGCAATAATTCTTTAACCAGCCTTATTTCGCTGCCCTCATCCAACAAATCGGTGAAATTATTGGCGATAACCAGATCGGCTTGCCCGAGATATCCGCTCTCAAAGTCCATAATGTCGCCGCGAACAAGCTGTATCCTTTCACGATAAACGCTTAAATTGCGATTGACCTCCTCCATGACCTCAAGGGCCTGCTGCGCCATGGCCTGTAGCCCTTCGCCGACAGGGATCCATCTCTCGTCAAGAGCCGCCAAGATATCAAAACCATCTTGCAATTGCTGTTGCGCCTCTTGATGCAGCGTCTGGTCTTTTTCTATGGCAATAACTCGAAAATCAAAGGTTTCAAAATTCGGGATTTGCCGTTGTGCTTTGTTGTACAGCAACCACATCCAGCTCACGGCTTCCTGCCCGCGGGCTGAACCGGGGATAAGAATTCGAATTGTCCGCTCTCTGTCCCGCCGCCTGAGGGCAGTAATCTCTTTCACATTTCTGATAAATGTTTCTTCCTGTTCTGGATACCGCGCAAACCGGCTATACGAATCTGTCTGCCTTGTTAAGGTAAAAGAACGAAGCGCGATGTCCAACATCACATTAAGAAGGGGACTGTCGCCGCGCTCGAGTCTTTCGAAGACAACGCTGTAGCGTCCGTGATATGGGGCGCGGGTAAACAGCCGCGTATACCCAAATCGGGTGATGAAAAATTCTAACCCCTCAAACAAGCTTAGCGGCTGACTTTGATATCTCCTGCCCAATGCCGTTAAGACGGTTCTAAAGGACTCACGGTCTACTAGCCACCCGGCCGGCGCATCAAAACGCCCGAAGGAGAGCCGAACGTCTCTGGCATACCGCCACTGCATCCGGGCTGCCTCGACGGTCTCGGGCTTGCCTTGAATCTGTTCTCGCCAATCCATCGCCCCTAATAATGGCGCCAGCGCAAATAGGGTTACAAACGGAACAAACGCAGCCACAGTATCCTCGCCATGAAAACCAGCGCGGCTATCGCTGATGGGCAGGCGAATGATAACACGCACCGTATTCGCGAATTCTCTAATTTCGAGTGTTCCGTCGTGAACCTCTACTATTAAACGGCTTAACGGAATTCCAACGCCTCTCCCATGAGAACCCGTAACAAACCAATCAAAAAGATGCCCCCGCATAAAAGGCGCAATGCGTCCTTTGTTTTCTATTCTTACGGAAACAAAGCGTCCTTTCCTGCCGGAAATTATTCTGTGCTTAACAGCCACGTCTTCTTTGGAGGCACGCCATGCATTATAGATTATTTCATTAAATACCTTTGAGGGGCCAAGCCACACTTGCTGTAATCCATCAACACGGGCAGGCCCTTGAAAGGATGTTCGTTCCTTCAGAAATGAGTTAAGGCAAGAAGATAGCACCTCCTGAACATCAACGGGATTAACCACTCTTTTTTCAAAACCAAGCAGCCAGCCTATTTGACTGGCGAGTATTGCTAATTCGGCGCTCAATTGTATCCTCTGCGTTGTCAGCTCTTGAAACTTTCTATCGGTTATCAATGCAAACAGGTCCTTGTTCTCGTCAGAATCAAATCCTTCCGCAACTACTGAACCCCAGCATCCAAACAAACCTTGGGCGCCTATTCGTATAACTGCCAGATAGTGGCTCATGGATTCTCTGTCTTCCAAAGACGGCCGGGGCCTGTCTAACCGGCCTTCCAGCATCCCGGCATAGCTATTAAAAAGCGGTGACGAGAAATCGTGGTAAAGCCAGGTATCGGCGATAACCGGCCACAATTTTCTCCAGACATGGACAACTACCTCATCTAAGAGAAACTCGGCAAGCGGCCTGTCCATTCTTCCGGCATGTGATTGTGAAATGTCCTGAACGCGCTTAAAGAAAGTAACCGTTAAGCGTTTATCAGCGGAGAGCGATCTGAGCATCCCCAGGGCGGTTGATTCCTTTTCGTTTACCATCCCCAAAAGCGGCACAAACATCATTGGTCCCAGGGCAAACGGCACCAGGCAGCCGAGATCATCATCCAGCGACGGCTTTTGGGCCACAAAGCCGCTTAAATAGCTGACAAAACCCTCCGTACCGGGAATCGAAACCGCCTGGTCGGCAATAACAGAGAATCCGGCATCCAAAAACTCTCCCCTGTAGACTTCAGGGGCTGCATGTACCGTTACCGACAGGATTTTAATTTCTCCTTCCGCAATTTGCCGAATGAGTTCTTGGGCCGTATAACGGGTTGCGTCAATGCCCTCTCCTTTTACGCCGCGCAATACCATCATCGGATACATTTGATGATCTTCCAGGATTGCCTCAAAATCTTTAGATACGATAATACCTGTTTCAACCAGCTGCCGGAGAACCTGCCTGTGGAGGGCATAGCTTTTGGTATACCACCGGCCGCGATTCTCCGTCGGCATAACACGCCGATAGTCCAGGAATGATACAAGTCCGCCCGGCTTTACGATACGGAATATCTCGCTTAAGATCCGGCGGCGTTTAGAAAGCAAGGGAATCATATTCAAGGCGCGATGGAACACCGCCGCGTCCAATACGCCTTCCGGCAAATAGGCCTCTTCGGCTAAATCCGCCTGCTGATAAGAAAGGGCCGGCTGAGGTGAATTCTTGAGATGCATCAAAGCCACAATCGCGGCCGTCGCCTCCTGATAATTAAGGGATTGTGCTAACGCATTTGAACGGGAGGCGGCCACATACCGGTGTTCTCTCTCCAGACCAAGAACATTAAATCCTTGCCCATACAACCATTCACTGATTTGACCCGCACCCGAACCGACATCGGCAACAACCATCCTGTCATTTTGATTCAGTTCCTGCCGCGCCTGACTTTGAAGTATCCGCGCCAAAACCACGGGATACGTATGCATATAACTGACGTCTTCTCTTCCGCTAAAGTAACCCCAATTTGTCAAAATCCGCTGTTGGTTGACGCCCGCTACTAACCTGGCAGCATGCCTTGTTTTCATCAGGCGCGGGTCTCGTATTATTCTTGATTGTGAAATACCTTCAAGCCTAGGCATAACATTGACATCGTCTTGTTCATCCTCTACGGCAGCCAGGGAAGTTAAGACCAAAGACCAGAGACCAAAGACTAGGTTTAAATCGGCGACGAGCATAAACGCGCCGAGTGCTTCAGCTGCCTCCGGAGATGCGGATAAGAGCTTTTCACCATCTGCCCAGTGTGCATTGCGGAGCATTTCTTCCAAAACAGCCTGCGTTGCTTTGGCTGCCGCCGGGTTTTTGCTGACCCGCATAAACTGCGACTCTTTTCCCGAAAAGGCCCTGAGTATGTCCATAAGAGTCTGCGAATTGACATCTACCCCTATTCCCAGTGGTGTTTCCCCGGGCTCCCGTTCGAACCCACCAAAAACCAATGCGGCAACGCGCGGTTCTGAGCCCGACTCAACGATTACCAGAGGCGAACCCGAATCACCGGGAATAGTCTCAACCCGATCGGAGCAAATGCTCCCAGAATCCCTGTGAAGATATCCCGCTGATACCCTGTTTTCCCCGGTCAATACCCTATTTCTACCGCTTACGAGAATTGCCAATGTGTTATTTCTCCAGGAAAAATCAAAAGGCATAGGCTGAAGGCTGCCAGCCACCTTATCAATGGGTACCGCAAGAAATGCAATATCGTCCTTGGGATCATCTGGCTCAATGTCCGCCCTACGCACCACAACCTCTGCCCTGGCAACAAACCTGGCTCCATGCCTGCGGCCTCTTAAAACGGCAATCGTTTCCTCGTCACACACAACGTGTGTAGCAGTAGCCAAAATATAATAACCGAACTCTTTGCCGACGACAAAAGTGCTTCCCGACCCCTCTCTTCCCGACTTCTGCGCTCCTGGCGCATGCGTTCTCGGTGCCGGCTTTCCGGGCGCATAACCATGTTTTAGCTTGAATACACTGTTCGCGAACACACCCTGCCTGCAGCGCTCGCGCAGGAGGTCTTCAGCGCGCGTTTTCACAAGAAGCCTATTCGCTTCTTCTTGTTCAAGTCCTTTTTTAACCCGGGCGATTTTTTTGTCTGCTATTGTATCCAGCACATACCAATAGAAATGTTTACTCAGAGACGCGACTATAATACCCACGAATACCCACGAACACACGGCGTCGAGCCCGAACAGCGCACTCGATTCTTCGGCCGCAAGTTCTCCGGCGGCGGCTGTTTTCTCCCGTTGGGCCGCGTCAAGAGTGGCAATCTCAGATTGTTGAGGGCCGAAACGCCGCGCACGATTAAGCATTCGTTTTGAACGGATAATATCCTGAGAGGTCACCCACTGCTGGGCCAAGACATCAACCTGCGCAGTCTCAATCGTAAGCAATTCTTTTAATGCGGCTTGCCAATAACCGCCGCTAACTACCGCCGTACTGACGCCAAACCATCGCCCAACCATGGCGGGCCCGGGAAGCGTGTCCGGATTATTGTCTTGGACAAATTGTACGAGCTCCTCAACGATTGCACTAACCGGGTTACGCGCGAACCGCGCCGCTCTTCTGCGCCGGATATCAGGCTCTAGGCTTAATAAATCGAGCGCCTCATACCAATGCGGGTTAAATATCTCTTCCGGCCAGCCAAAATGAATCTTAACATCCCGGCGGCGGGGAAGCTTAACAACCGACGGGTCATCGAGTACCCGGTTAAGATAGCGAACAATCGCGCCGGTTAATTGCGCCTGGGGCACCATAACTCCTTGGGCAACAAGAACGGCGCAAACACCGTCCCAGCGTTCCCGTACGTAATTTTCGGTAAAACCAAACCACGCTGGTATCATTTTTATAGACGGAAAAGTGCCATATTCCGCGGCATACCGAATAATCTCATCGGTGATTGCTTGTGTTTTATCCGTCGCGAGTTCAAACCGGGCAGAACGCTGCAGCGAGGCGTTTCCTTCTTGTTCGATTGCGCTTAATACACCTCTTCGGTAATATTTGCGGATAATCGTTTCCTCCATCCCGAACCAAGCGCCAACAATGCGCGGATGGGGCACGGTATTTTTCGCCCGCTCAAGGATAGTTGTCGTAATCGTTTGAATGGGGTCCCGTTTATAGCTGACGGCGCGGCGCATCGTTTCATCGCCCTCCACCAGCAGAATATCAAGCGCATCCTGATAATCCGAAGCGATAAAGGTGATACCGAAACGTTTGAGGATTTCATTTTCCGAGGCAACATACCGGCGCAGCAAATCATCCTTAAAATCTTGCATAAGCGCTAATGCAATGGTACGCGGCCGGGTGGCGAAATTTTCGAAGCCTGCCGCCATTTGCACCCTGCCGGTAGCGAGCACAAACAGCATTTCCATGGTTGTCGCCCAATAGCGCCCAACCACATGCTTAGAAAGACCGGTTAAGATCGCCACTTCTTTTTGCATAAGCATTCTGATTCTTTCGTCGTCGCGGGAAAACGCCGCAGAGACAGCATAAAACATGCGCTCAACAATTCTATCGGCATCTGTCAGGCTGTCCTCGCTCATCCGTGAGCTGATAACCGCCCTCTGAAGTTCGCTCTTGCGCATTTCCGGCAACCAGCACGTGCCCGCCGCATACGCCGCCGGCTCAAAAGGCGCCAAGCGGTTTACGGCAATAAAATAAATGATTTTTGAAACATGGATTGTCCGGGCAATTGCTTCCGGCACCTGCCCCACGGTATTCTTCCGGGCAGCCGAAAGCAATGTATCTTCATCGTTCTCGAACATAACCCGCAACCGTTCAATAATCGCCTGACGCAAACGGCACATAACAAATTCGCTGACACCCAGTTCACGCGCAATAGCACGCTGGGTTACCCCGGCGCGCAAACTCCGGATAATATGTTGCTCCCTCGGTCCCAGCCGGGGCAGATATTTATCAAAAATAAGCGCGACAAACTCGTCCTTGCCAAGCCTTTCTTCAACATCCGGCATAGACGAACCGGCAAGCACATCAATTTCTCCGGGCGTCATTTCTTCGCCGTCCGACGCTAAAGAAGAAAACGGCACAATGGTTGCCGGCCCGCGCAAGAAGGCCTGAACCTGCTCTTCTTTTAATCCTGCCTTGCGGGCGATATCCTCGACACCCGGATAACGATTGCCCTCCATCTCAAGCGCGTGGCGGGCTTTAGCAATATCACGGCGAATATTATTAACCCAGCGGGATGTCCATCCTTCCCTTCTCGCTTGGTCGAGCATCCGATTGCGCACTTTTGATATAACATGGCTGCGCAATGACATCCCCCGTGAAGAGTCATAGGTCGTAAGCGCCTGCTGCACCCCTTCCCAGCCGCCGCTGGTCAAGGTTTCCCATTCGCTCGGCATGCCAACCTTCCAGGCAATCTGATGAGCCATACTGCGGACAACCGATTCCCACTGCGCATACTTTTGCTCTTCCTGCATCCTGCCTATCATCATAAAAGGTAAAATGAAACAACCCAAGGCCTCGTCTGCTGCGTCGGCTGCGGGATGAATTACTTCTACAGATGCATCGCTGCTGCCGTTGGATGCGGCTGCCTTCTGAGCGGGAAGAATATTTGCACGCGGCCCTGCAGCGCTATCGCGTATCGGTTGAGCGATATGATATGTATCAATCATCGCCATCACTTTCTTCAAATATTTCAAAAATACCGCTCGATTAGCGCCAAACAAAGCAGCAAGCTTGGGGCAACTCGGCAGCCCGTCGTACCCTGCCGCCCGACAGATGGGCAATATTGTATCTATGATTGTTTGTACCGGATCTTGAGAAAATCGCGCAGCCCGTTGTAACCGTTCATTGTCATCCGTAGCGACAATGTCAAGCGCTTCATCCCAATGAGGTTTAAAGACCTTCCGCACCCCGCCAAAGCGAATGCAGACAATCCGCCATTCCGGTATCTTTAAGGCAGCCGGGTCTTTAAACATATCTCTCAGGTATCCAACAATAGCTTCAGCAAGATTATCTTCGGAGGGTACCAATCCCCGTTCGGCTAACAGGGTAATAGTGTCAACCCAATATGGCGCAATATTGTTTCTATCAATGCCAAACCAACCGGAGACGACAGTCTGCCCGGGAACACCCTCATCGGGATGCTCGCGCATCCAGAGTTCTATTTCATCAGCAATCGCCGTGACGGGATTGCCGTGTTCGCGATAGGCAAGGTCATACCGCGCCAAACGCCGCAACGCCACCGGACCTTCCGCAATCACGAGCTCCATCGCGCCCGACCAATACAATTGAGAAACCGCTGTCTGGCTCATGCCTATGCGCTCTGCCATTTCGCGATGCAATGGCAGGGAATCGCGGTATTCCTTCAAGATAATATCGGCAATGAGCCGGGAGGCATTCCCTTCTTTCGTTGCTAAGGCCATGGCTATTCGCTGTAGCGTTGCCGGATCTCGGGTATACGAACGGCTTTCCTGTGCTACGATAGAAAGCGCTTGTCGATAACGCGACCAATAATCGCTATTGGGCATCCGCAATCCGAAACGCCGCGCAACCTCTAGGCCAGAGAGTACGCGCGATTGATTACAGTTATGCTGAAATTCATGTAATATCTCAAGTGCAATTGCCCGGGCTCGGTAGTCAGAAAGCGTAAACCGGGCAATTTGCTGAACGCGAAAATCAGAGCTAAGAACAATGAGGGCTTCGACTGCCTGGGTATAATAGGGGCCTATATGAGACGCTGGCATTCCGAGGTCTCGCGCTATTTTTGACGGCAAGGGAAGGCGTGCATACCTTCGAGAATTCTCCACAGCGTCTTGCAATGCATAGTAAATACGAACGGTTGGGGTTCGATGCTCTTCACCTAAAAACAACAAATCAAAATAATAATCAACATCAATTACTGCTTCGGCTTGATACTCCGGTATCTCAAACGGGCTTTGATACCCTTCACCCGAGTGAAACGGAAAACGTTCATTAACGAACTGGCAGGGCTTAGCGCTTCGCTCCTGACTTTTTAAGAATACCTCCAGGCTGGTGATACCTAGTGCCCGAAGCTGCGGATGCGAACGCAATAATATAGGATGTATCCTGCTGGTGAACTGGGTAGAAACTGCTGATTCTGTTACCGCAGGAGTTCGCCGCCCGGCCAATACCTTAAGCGACACACCGTCAAATTTAAATTCCATAAAGTCATTAATCAGTTCCTCGGGAATCCGGTATCGACGCAATATATCCCGTATAGCACTACGGATACGCGCCAAATCATAGCCAGCCATCTCGATAAATCTATGAGCATTTAAATCTTTTACATTAACTCGTATTTCGTCCTCTCCGCCGCTTCCGGCTACCGCCGCCTTCTCCGCCAGGCCTTCAAGAGAAACAGTCCGCGAAGCTTTTGAAAGCGTAACTATCCCGTTGCGCTTTTTCCCAGTGATTCCTTGCGCCCGCAGATAGTCGATGATAACGGTGTCAATAATATTCCTGAAGGCAAGTGCGTATAATTTCTTTATTCCTCTCACGCCCGGCACAAAAGGCTCTGTACTGCGGACAGTCGTGTAGCTGATAGCTTCTTGATAAACACGCAATGCCAATTCCTGGTATTCGTCCGAATCAATGCCATAAAAAGCATACGACAACAATCTATTGGCAATAGCCCCGCGAAGGCGCGGCACCATAATATTGAGGAGGGCCTCATAGGAATATTCTTCACCTTCATAAATCAGTTCCAATAAGCGCGCCGCCTTCTGGTCTGCATCGTCTATTGCCAGCGCTTGTTCTGCGGCACGACGATCCTGGTGCGTCGGCTGCCATATACGAGAGGAAGAACAAGGCACAGCGGTTATATTTAAAATTTTCCGCATTTTGTCAATGCCGCCGTAAATCGCAATCGCGCTTGCAAAACGTCCGCCCATGACCTGGGTATCAAAGCTCTCAAGCGAAATACCTGCTTTGATCAGTTCCAGGCGCATATACGCCGCGGCAATCTCAACGGGAATATAGCGCCAGGGAATAAATTCGTTATAACGCTCACAGCGCGCGATATAATCCAGCCAAAACTTAAAGAGTGTTGCTGGCCGCGCATCCGGCCGGGATAACGCGCACTGCAGCCGATATAATGCCTCTATGAGGTATTCGGATTCGGTTTCTTTACATGAAAGCAAGAGACCTTTCAGTGTTTTGTTATTAAACGCCTCAATTGGCTTGTTAATAAAATCATTAACCGTTAAATCCCATACCGTTTTCTTGCCGGGCTCGGCCAGGAGCATATCGACAAACGCTTTTAGAACAGCAAGTCTCTGCTTACGCGGCAGCGCGTGAATATCTTGCCAGAAATTCATGTAGCCTTTGGGCGGAGAGGTTTTAAAGCGCTCGATATAATCCTGTGCTGAAACTTCAGCGCGCTGCGCCGAGACCATCCCGAACAGACAGAATACGCTTAAATCCAAGAAGGGCAGAAATGCGAAAAGCTCATAACCGCCGTCATTAAAATTGACATACGCGTGCGTGTAGCGCCGGGCCAAATCAACAATAGAACGACGGATTAACGCCTGGAGTTCCTCGGAGGAAATGCTTTGAGAAACCAGCGGCCCGGCCCATTCACTCAATAAATCCTGATTAAAAATACAATCTTCGACAAAGCTTTCCATTTGTCGGCGGAAGTCAGCCGGTAAATCCGGAGCCATGGTCGCGACAATCTGCTTGGTGTCGATAACGCCGGTATCAAACCACGCTGCAATTTCCTTTCTGCAATCATCACGCGCCGCGCCCAATAACGGTAAAACCGAGAATAAGAACAGCGGCAGCACAAAGCAACCAACGCTCTCGGGCCCGCGCTCATCAGCGGCAGACGGTACTGTTTTGTTTAACTCCAAAATAAGAGAATGGATATTCGGGGTTTCACTCGCGGTCTCAAGACGCAAAACATCCGGCTTTTGCGGCCATGAAAGGGGAACCAATTTCTCGCTATCGCCGACCGCAAGCGCCAGGGTGCGATAAAAAGCAATTTCACTATCGGCGCTAACACTGCCGGTTACCATTAAATAAGAAATACGTTCAACCAGAGATGATTTGATGATTCTTGACGATGATATCCCGGGGTGGCTGCGAGGCAGCAAATCTGCCTGCCAGTCAACAACCTGACTGATGATCTTGTTATCTCGTAAGGACATATCGATAGAGGGATTAAACTCTATTTTCATCAGGCAGGCTATGCCCTCCAATGCCCCGCCGATGGCATACAGCGCCCGGTGGCCTTCTCCGGGGAACAATCGATTAAGTACCTCCCTGTTTTCGGACTTGGCATTGAGGATAGCACTGACGATAATAACCTGTCTGCCGGCCTCGACATAAGTCTGTTCGCCTAAGGAGAAGATAAATCCGGTCGCCGAATCAGTTGCGGCGCGCGGTTGTTCTACAACGGGCTCATCAACCTTGGGCTCATCGGCCGCGGATACCGGCGCCGGTGACTCACTATCGTCTTTAGGATCAACATCAAAAATGGCGGGAAGGCGCAACTCAATCAACACGTGGTCCGACCACGACTGGAATGTGGCGTTTCCGTCGATAAAACTATTCAGCAAAATATCTGTCCCCTGAGCCAAAGTCTCAAGCCTCAATGTGAATATCTTTCCTTGAGACGATGATAGGTTATAGAAAATCGAAATACCTAATATGCTTTTTGCTGAGCCCGGATAGTTGTCAATGGTTATGACGGCCTTATATGCATTACGCAGAATTACAGTAGAAACAAATTTCGCGATAATCGCCTGCAGCGCCTTTCGATAGGTATCATCAAGGCATTGAATAAGCACCGGCCGGTGCCACATAACATCCCAAGAGCATTTGTCGCTTGCGTCACGGCTAATATCCTCGAGCATTTCAATAAGGTCAAAGGCTAACTTTCCACTGCTATCCACAACCTGCAATTGTTCTCTATCGGGCTCATCGACTACGTGCGTGACCATAAGCGACTTATCGTTTCGCGGCTTGCCTTCAGAAGCGATAGGAAGGTAAAATTCAACCATCGCGCCGTCTTTAAGAGGGAATAACACCGCACTGCCGCCAAACGTACGCGTGAGAAATTGATGAGCGTCTTCGGCAAACGACGACAATAGGCTCGTCAGAAACTGCCCGTCGGGCGAGGCCAAGTCATAAGAAACAGAGATAGAAACCGGAACACTTTCTATCAGTTCGGTGTCGGTTTTAACGGCGACGGTGGCGCGCTCCGCGTAAAATAGCGTCTTTGAAGAAATAAATCCGGCAATATAGGCTTGAAGCTCATCCCAGTACTTTAAATCCCCGCATTCAATAAACACCGGCTGATCCCAGGCAATATCCCAACGGCATTTGTCGTCCGCGATGCGATGAATATTGCGTAACATCTCAGTAAGATTAAACGCCGACTCCTCACCATCATCCATCCGGCCGACAAGAAACGGGATGCCGATAAACAGCAGATAACAGCCCAAGGCATTATCTTCTGACCTTGCCGTTTTCTTCCGACGCGATTGCGTACCCTTATCTACCCTGCCGCGCTCGGAAACAGGCACGGAGGTACCGGCCGCAGCAGCCATGGATTTGGATGCGACAGCCGGCTCTTCAGCCTCGACCAATTGTGCCAATGCTCGGTCCGTGCTCAACATACTGAACATCGCGCTTACGGCTTTAATGCTGTAACCACTTTGCACGCTAGCCTCTTTGATGTCAAAGCCATCAACCAGCAAAGGCAACACGGCACGCGCCACCGCGCGGTGCTCCTTCGGCAAACGGCGAGCAACCTGCTGAATCAACGCCCATGTTTCTTCAAATTCGTACGATTGCTCCGGGTCTTCGAAGGAGCTGCGTCCAACGATAATATTAAAGCCTCTCTCTGAGGGTGCTTCAATTCGCTGTTTAGTCATTCCATGATGCGCAAAAGATTCATTTTTAGGATAGTGCTTTTTCCTCGGGATGACGGCTATCTGCACGCGCCAATCCGGATGTGCGGATAAAATCGGCAATACTTTTGGATAATGAAAATCAATACCCTGCCGGGTCACGCCAAAGAGGGCCGCGATTTCGGGTTGCGCCGGGAAGGAATGAACGCGGCTGGGGTCCTGGACATATTTTTCATTCAAAAGCTCTATCAGGGCATTGGCGATGGTTTGCTCCGGAGACACAAAATAGTCAATGGCACGACGTATCCGCAGATTATCGCCCGCGCGTTGCCTTAGGGCCGTGACGATCTCTGCCCGGTGACGATGTAATGTTCGCAAACTGATTCCAAAAAGACGGACGCTGGTATTCGATTCCCACGTCTTATGCAATGTCCGCGCAACGGGTTTGTCCTGGAGAGCAGTAAAGATAATGTCTACAGTCTTTTCTAAGTCAAATTTCCTCCATGCCTTTATCGGAGAGAGTTTTTCCTGCTCTGCTGCCGGTTTAACGGCGCCAAGGAGAGAAATAAAGAACAGCCCCGTCCATAGCCCCAGGGTGCAGAGCAAATCTTCTTTGAAATCATCGGGCGCTATTTGTTTAATATTTAACGACACCTGCGGTTTAAGCGGTACTAAGAATACCGTCACCCTGCCCTCTGTATTTCTCGCAACAACAATATGCGGGGCATGATAACCGCCTTCGCGCAAATCATAATAATGCCTGTTCCCTCCCTGATCCTGCCGCGCCCGCAACCAATCAGCATCAGCATCAGCAATCGGCCGGGCACCGAATTTATCACGATAATAAGGAACGCGCGACGGTATTGGATCCAGGGTCAGGTACTCGATGGCATAGGTCTCTTTCAAGGCCTCAATGAGTGCGGTTTGCATAATTTCATCGAGATTAATAAGCTTGCCCGCACTGCCACGGTACGCGGGAGCAATATACAGGTCATGAACATCAGTTTCGCGCAAGTCGCCAAACGCCCAACCGAAACAAATATCACGGCCCTGCATTGCCTTGATGGCACCAGGAGTAAAATCAACCGGCATAACTACCCGCTGAAGATGCGGCAGCACGTGATCATCCTGAGGACTTACGACTGCGTCAATAAATCCTATATGCCGCTTGGTATCCAGGTCAAAGATATCTAGCAGAAAACAGTGGCGCTGGATAGACTCCTGATCACGGCGCAGCGTAAAGAATAGAGAAACCGCTCCTGCGCGGTAGATGGCATAGCCCTTATCCATTAACTCGCGGAAGCTGAATATGCCGATATCGACCGGAGACACTTTCTTCATATCCGATGCGCCCGCATCCACCATCCCTATAATCGGCAGCCAGGCCAAAGGCAGCAAGAACACGCAATGCACATCGGTATCCGTATCAGACGTCAGCGGTCCGTCAGCGGCTACGTCCCGCAAAACCTGCGCGCGCAACGCCAGAGCCCGCTCGTAGAGGTCGCGAAAGAGCGCCGTTTCCAGAAAATATTGTTTCAGCTGTTCGATGACAACAAATGACTCTCTAAAATACCGATACAAAATTTCTTGGGATTTCGTAAGGTTATTACTGCGACGTTTTGTCTCAATGATATCTCTGACAACTTCTTCGACGCTCGGTTGCGACTGATCCCATCGATACGACCGCGTGCAGTCAAACATGGCATCGACCCAATCAAGCACATGAATAATATGAAGCGCCATGTTCAGAGCCCGTCGAAGACTGCGCGGCAGCAGCTGATATTCCGGCAATGATGAGACGCGATCAGGCGTGTGGTGATACGAAACGATTAATTTAAGAGCCCGCAGCATGTTGATGTATTTCAAAATGGCATCCTGGTCTTGGGCGTCGAGCTTAAAATAGCCGTTATCGAGCAGTATCTGTTGGAGATTAAGCAGCCCCGGCGCACGCTCCTCCGCATTAAAAATCTTGATACTGAGCCACCCGAGCTCTTGGGAGAAATCGTCGTTAAAGATCATCTGCAGATACCGGTAGAGCCGCCGCGGATTAAGGCTAAACAAAAACCACGATTCTTGCGCATGCTGCTGCACAATCACAAGCTCGCTGGCAGTCAACCTGCGCGGCTGGCGAATTAATTCGGCGATGGTAACCTGCCGCACATCCGTGCCGTCATGAATGGCAAACCGGCGCGGCGAATCCTTGCCTAAATCATGCAGTTCGGCCGCGGAGCACAAGAGCCGCTGTTCCTCGGGAGAAAACATTTCCTGCGGCATGATAAATCGGCGTATGATTTCGATAGTCTTGCCACGGATAACCTTGCCCGGCCGCAAATACAAAACATCACGCACGCCTTTTATTTCGCGCTCAATAGCAGTAATATCAGCCAAATGGACGGCATGCGCCAGCTCTTCCTCTAACAATGTAAGCACATCGCGCACAAAAGATTGCTGCCGGTCGGTTAGCGGTGCGCCGTCTGTTAATGACCGTTCAATATCTGTAATGAGATCATTCCAGCCATTGCCTACCAATGCCGCTTCCTGGCTTACCCGCCAGGCATGGTGCTGATTGTATACGTCACAATAAAGCGACAAATGCGAGGCAGTGAAAGACCCTCCGATAAACTGCAAAAGTTGATGTTCCCACGCAAGTTGCTGGAGCACGGCCCTGAAGTACTGGTCATCGCTCAGTGCCTCCGGATATTGAGTCGTCAGCCTCTCAATTGCCTTGAGGATACTCGCAAACTTCCGCTCTGTTTCCTGAACATCGGGCACCTGCACCATCATTCCGGTTAGCGGCAGGAAGGATGGAGACCACAGACTAAAGACCAGAGACCAAAGACTAAAAAGATTGGATACATCAGCCAACGGCAGCAGGATGCCGTTAAGCTCATCGCTGTCAGCCCTGGCAACAACACCATAGGCAAAGACGACTCCGCTGGAAACAAATCTTAAAATCTGAACCTCTCCAGCCGGAACTAAACCTGCGTCTTTGAAGAATTCTTCAACGGTTTGGTTTTGAAAGAGCCGTTTTTCTCTATTTAATCTCTCGACGATAAGATCGTTTTCAGGGGAAATATATTTCCCGACTTTAATAACGGGAGAATCCGGATGGTGCATCAGGACAACGCACAGGCCACCGGGTTTAAGGACTCTACGAATAGACTTAAGGGCCTTTTGGGGAGCGGCACAGTATTCAATGGTAAATTTCACCACAACAATATCCTGGGACCGGCTTTCAATCCGAGAAAGCGTTTCGGCGTTATCAACAATGACCTGGATCTTCGGATACGCTCTTATCCCAAGACGAACCACATCAACTAAATCAACCGCTGTTATCGCCGAGCCTCGGAATTCCCTTAAAAGACGTCTGGACAACTGCAAGGCCCCTGCCCCAACTTCGAGGATATTTAAAGGCTGTGCCCTATCCGAAGCAGAAGTTTCCTGACGGGTGCGAATGTTGTCGACAACCCAGTCGTTGAGCATATTTTCATTCAACGGACCAAAAGAAGAATAAGAAAGGCCTCCTAACTTGTTTTCCCAATATTCGCGCCAGGCCTCGGCCATAGCCGCCTCTTCTTCGACGGCGGCCCGGCCAAAAAAGGCTAGAAGGCTGAATAATCCTATAAATAAATCAAAAGGCAAGGCAAAGACAAACGAGTGAAATTCGGCAACGGCGGTTTTTTCGGAAAGGAAAGAAAAGATTGCCCCAACTTTTTCTGAATGCATTCCTGCATATCTCAAGGATAAGTTGGGACTGTTTTGCTTTCCTTGAATAAGCTTTTTAAGAAAAGCAAAAACCGCCATACCGAAGGAGCTATCCCCCACCAGCCACGGAAAGGTAGAATAGCCCTTTTGTGAGAACTTTCGGTATGGCGGTTCTATAAATTCTGCGCCGGCAAAAACAGGTTTGTTCGGCGCGTTTGAGTTCTGATTCTTCCTTAACTGTTCCAGTAAGCCTAATTTGACAAAAAGCCACAGAAGCGTCACTGCCCCCGTGGCTACGATAACCGGCAACAGAGAATTAACCGTTTCTCCGTCTTCTTTGTTTATTTTATCACCGACCGGCTCGGTTACGAAAGTATTTAATAACAAATTTTTACGGTTGACCGCGTTCAAGTCGATAACAAAGATTGTCCGGCGGCTTGTCCGTTGTTCTATCAGCGACTCAGCGAGCTCGACATCAACCCAGTTGTATCGATAATTTCCGGCTTTGGTTTTCCCTTTAAAAATCCCGACTTGAAGAATCAGCGACCAGGCTGAGTCAGGGATATAGAGCAACAAAATCTTTTGACCGGCATTCTCCAGCAGGGTTTCCAAGGTGTTGCGGCGAGCGCTGTAGCGCGTCTGGGAATTTAAACCGGTCAAGACAAGGCGCTTTTTCGACGACCCCAGAGAGATGACGCCTTTGGCGCCGACACGAAGGAATGAATTCTGATGAAGTTCTTCGTCAATCTGACGAATGGATTCTCTGGTATCCAGGCGCTTTTTTCGCCTGTTTTGATCTGCGCTGATTCTGTAAATCTTGCTCCGTTTCTGAGCAACCAGCACCAAAAGGTCATCCAGGAAAGGATACCCCGCATATTGGGCCCGCATCTCTTTTTCAAGGCGCGTTAAACTATCTAAGCAAGACGGGATATTAGGAAGAAGCCTCAGTCTAAGAGCCTCCGACTGGCACACCGAGCGGGCGACAGCATCCCTCTTGGCGGCTACGGCCGCGGCAATTCTCTCATCCGTCGCGATATCCCGATAGCCGGGGATTTTTAACAATCGCTCAACAGTGTCTATCGTTCTTGGCTCATCGGGCCGCCGGCTGATACGCCTGGTCAAAACAGAAATCCTTCTTTCTTGCGCCTCTCTCATCTTCGCCTTGAGCAGATCCTCCTCGGCACGGGCTAATTTATTTTGCTCGATCAAATCCTGTATCGAAAGGTCATTTTCTGCCAGGAAAATAAAGGCCGGATCACTATCTATAAGACGTTTGATCTCCTGCATGCTGGTACCACGGCGCAAACCGCTCTTCAGAAATCTCTTAAGCGGTTTGGCATAAACCCCGACGATAAACGCAACCTTCTTTCCGGCGGCCTGTCTTACGTTTTCGCGGGCGGCGACAGAACTGTAGCGGCGGCCATTAAGCCATCGTGATATCTTCATCACCGAGGCCCATTCGCCGGAAAGCCGGTTCATGCGCGTAATAAGCTCAGATGCGAGCGCGTTTTGTTGCTCATCGTCGGTAGCGGTCATAGCCAAGGATGGGAACACAGACAGGGCCACAATCACGGCATTAAGATCGACCATGAAAAGGCCCAAAAGCCTGCCCTCATCTTCCGCAAGACCCCGCGATCCATTTGTCCGGTCCGTTGTCCGGGGGGTCAATTTTTGCAGCAAGAGCAGCGGATTGACAACAATACCTTTGGTCGACAACACTAATTTATCGGCGTACCGGCAGACCAAGAAAGCCGCTGCGGCCAATAAAAACAGTGTGCCGACCGGGAACTCAAGGCCAAGAAGACTGCGCAAATCGGAAGAACCTGTTTGCTTGAGTTTCACCCCGAAGGCGCCTTCCCGAACATGGATAACCATGGATTCCCGGTCAGAACACGCCGTATAATACCCCTGGCTGTTTAATGGTTTTGGAAATCCAGCGGTTGTGCCGTAATGGACTAAAACCCGCTGATCATTTTGTTTAGCATGAACAAGCGCACCAACGGCGAGATTTCCCTCGGCTTCTTTATAGAATTCAACAAACGACATCAGCGTTTGATATTCCTTATCGGTCATCGCCCACTCGACCGCAACAGGGTTATAAACAGTCAGGACATCAGCGGGTTTATCTGTAAGCGTGCGCATAGTTGCATATTTTATGGCGCCCTGTTTACCAATTTTTACTTCCGTAATGCGCGGCCACAGGTAACTATGTACATATCGGTAATAACCGTCGCTCAATAGCTCTTCTTTAAGCGACCAATCCAAATACTTTCGTTCGATCAAGGCGAGAGGCACAAGCACCACCCCCGTATCTTCTCCCGCGTAAATCTCATTGGCTATATCCAGGACAAACTCTTCACCGGCCAATCTGACAATGATATAGTTAGCTAATTTAATCTCCGTCGTGATTTCAGAATTAAAAGCAGAGATCATTTTATGCCGGAAACCATGCCGGGATAATACCTGCGAGACTTCCCTGGCTGCCCTATAACTGCATTCAGGGAAACTGGAATCGTGTTCCTTAAGATTCTCCCGAACGGTTTTAAGCTCTCCTATAAGAGCCTCGAAACGCGCCAGCTGCTCTTGTTCATACGGATTAAGCTCCTTTCTCTTTAACCACTCAAGGATAACCGTGTACCAAGGAGCAAACCAATTTTTCTCTGCCATCGCTTCGATATTTAAGAATGACTGGACGGAGAATTTGTATTCGCGCATAAAGCTGGTCGGGATAGCAAAGAATCTATCTTCCGTGCTCAGGAAATCTTCTACCGCAGCCTGTTTGTCCATTTCAGGCGTAAACGCCGCTGCCATCCGCTTTAAGAATTCACGTGTAACACTTTCCGGAAGACGTGACTTTTCTATAAAATCAGTTAGTGTTTCTTTCTGATAGGAAATCTCCCGGTCAAGCGTACTGAAATGGCGGGGAGTCAGAATATTGTGGAGACGGTCGGCTGCCTTGACAATATGCAGATATTCGAGTAAAACCTCAACCCCGCCGTATTCTTCCAGGTCAAGGCCAGCTAAAAGACCGGAGAAATATTCCAGGCCATTGACCAATCTTTCGAGATATTGTTCATTAGACTCATCCTCGCCCTTAGTAAGCATCTGAATCCCGGCGACAATAATCCGGGCGGTTTTTTCAGAACAAACAGCCTCTAATTCTTTCCTGACCCGCTCCAGCAGTTGTTCAGGCGTGCTAAATTGTTTTTTAAGTCTTTCATGCCGCACCGAATCCTCTCTCATCGTCTTATAGTATTCTTTGAAATATTCTTCAAGGATATCGTGACCCAGCGCCCAGGCGTCAACAATAGCCCTCATCCCGTCCTTGTTTTTGACCCTGGTATCATTTTTAATAAGCCGGCCGACATCAAACGCATTAAGTAGAATATACAGCACGCTGACCGGATGAAATATATAGGGCTCGCCGTTATCCCGTTTTAACCCTGAGTGAACGGTACGCGCGATCCTGAACATGGCCCCGGGAACTTTAAGATTAACATGAGGCCAGGTTTTCTTAAGGACATAGCGATAATGCGCATACTTTTCATTAATAAAACGACGGCTATAGCGTGCCGAATTTTTCTGCCATAAAGAAACCCTGCCAAACACCTGTAAACCCGCGTGGTACGTCTGCACCCTGGTTTCAACCAAGGGGCCGCTTAAAATGCGGGTCATCAGCCATGAATCAACCCCTTTCTCCGAGGTGCCTTCAAGTATTCCGCCTTCCTTTAAAAGATCAATGTAAATACCAAAAATGAAGTTGGCAACGAGCGGCCCGTTTGCCCCCGCTTTTAACTCATGCTGATATTCCGATAGGACATAGGTAATCCAGTCAAATTTATCTTTTTCATTGGTTATTTTCAATTCAGTTAAGGGTGTATCCAGAATATGAATATGCGCTTGTATTTCGGGCTTTAATTGAAGTTTCCCAGAATCAGTAATATCAAACAAGTTTTTAAGGCGCCTATCACCCTCATCCGTTAACGGCCTATCCTTACCCGTAACCCAATGAGCAGCGTAGGGGTTTTTAAATCCACGATTGACCGCGTTTTGGTCCGGGGCGGTGACGTACATCTCAAAGGGTAAGCGGGCTTCCCAGAGCAAGGCCGCCAGACGTTGGGCTCCAAAAATATGGTATCCGTCCAGATAGCGCGCGCCGCTGTCAACGAGAATCTTTAATGTCTTCTGGCCGTTTTTCCTGGTCTCGAGCCATTGTTGCACCATAGGAATAGTCACCTTACGGCGGTGCTGATAAACACCATCTTTCCGGTTCAAGAAGTACGGTGCCTTGACGGTTTTACGGCTATAGCGGTAAACCTTGAGGCGGAAAATAAGATTTCTTACCTTTTGTTGATGGTCTAAAATCCGTTCGCGTACCAACTCAGCGTTTCTCATTGTGTTAAACGGATGGGAATCCAGGAGCCTTACCGCGAACGATTCCATCATAGTCACAACAGCAAGTACCGTCACCACGAACGGAAATACGAACACGTGCACGCCGTCTGTTTCTTCGGGTGACACGGAGGCAGCTGATGTCGTTTCCTTTGTTATCGCTATCCGTTCGTGATCGAGCTTATTCGGCATAAATGTCGATTCAATAATGACCGGTTTGGGAAGCTCACCTATGCCTGCGTCGATCCACATAAGATCAAAGCAGCCTTTGACTTCCAAGTCAACAATGATGCCGGATGCCTGAAGCCTCCTGGCCAGATATCGAAATCCCTCCGATAATACCCTGTCCACGCCCTCCACAAACTCGTCCGCGCGTTCCGGCGGGACAAGGCCTTGCCAGAAAGGATCAAAGACATGCGGCCACTCTAAAAATCCGGAACGATTCCTCCCCGTGATATTGGCAAAAAAGGCGGAGCTGCCGATCTTGGCCTCCCATCTGTTCTTGAGCAGGACGGCATCGCCTGTTAATAAATTGCCGGACATGTGATGACGGGTTTCAAGGGCCCTGCCGTTGTACCTTATGGTGCGGACAATCAGCTCTATCATGCCGGGGTTATATAAAGAACGTGGGGTACCTGGCGCCACTGAAATCAAAGCGTGCAGCGCATTTAATACACCCGCCACATTCACCTTATCGGCATCGATATTGATTTGAATAATATCTTGTTCCTTGTTAACCACTATCTTTGATTTATTAACCCCCAGTTTCTTTGCCAATTGCGGCATCGTAAGTCCGCTGAAACTCTCCGGCTGAGGATTAAGCGCCATGGTAACCCTCCAGGCGCGGTTTCCTTCTTTTTCTAAGAAAAAGACTCCTCTTCCCATGCCTCCGGTGTTTGGCTTATAGACAATCGCCGACGCCATCCTACCACCCAGTATCTTTTCGATGGCCTGATCAAAATCAATGACATCGTCGGGATTGATAAACTCTTTCCCGGGAGTCCAGTCTTGGATCTCAAGGCCTAATTCTTGCAGTTGGCGCAAAACCTGCGGTCTATTCAGGAGGAAAAACGGCTGGGGCTGGCTGATCGGACCGTTTCTTAAAAGATGGCGCATGACATACTTTTGCCCGAGCATAAGACCCAGCTCGCCTCTGGTTAATAACGTTTGAGAAGTTAACAGCGGAAATGGATTTTCAACCCTCTCATCCGCCACTGACCCGTACGCGATGGATACCGCCAGCATCCAGATCAATCCCAACATCTCCATCCCCGGCAAGCCGGCGAAGGCAAAAACCGCTTCTGGCAAGGATTCTTCAACGCGCTTGGAAACGATTTGCGCCTTGCCGAAGAGTTCGGCAAATTGAATGCTGGCGTTCACCGGGCCGAACTTCGCCTCTTCGCCAAATAGATCGGTCGGCAGGAATCCTTCCGCCTTGATCTCCCGGCCTAAGAATAACGAAGCAGGAACCCATTTCATATCGTCGTTTTCTGCGGGATTTAGCTTAAGGCCTTCGACATCCTTTTTAACAACAAAAAAGATGATCGGCGAAACGACGCCTTGGCTATCGGCGGTCAAGTATTTCCCCAGGCGTCCAAGCACATGGCCGGCAGTGAGCGATAGGCTTAATTCTTCGTTCAGGCCGCGCAAAATAGCCTCAAGCGGTTTCTCCAGGGCGTTTTCTTGCCCGTTTTCTTCTCTTGTTTCCGACGGGAAAACCCAGTACGCGCCGTAACGGCGGGCATCGCTTCGCCTGCGCACCAGCAGGACCTGCCATTCGCCATGATGACGGTGAAGTAGGATAGCCGAAGAGGCCTTGATGGTCGCGTTTTCCTCTCCTTCGATCGGCGTAATAACGGGCAGGCTCAAAAGAAGCCTGCGCAATTCCTCTAAGAGCGATTTTTGAATGGCCTCTTCTCTGCTCTGGGCCATCGCAAGGAACTCTCTGGAACATCGGCTCATTTCCGCGAGGAATCTTTCAAAACCCTGATCCGAAATCCCGAGCTTTAATTTCAATTCCTTAAGCGATTTGATTTCTTTAGATTTAAAATTTTTAAAGACTTCTGACTTTTCAGCATCCCATGTCAACCCGGCCGTAGCTAACGCCCTGGCCTGGGTAACGGCAGAGGAATGTCTCAGCATATCGCTGTCTGCCGCTTCTTGTATCATGGGCAGAGATTCTTCATAACACCTTCGCATCCCTGCGAGGAATCCGGTAAAGTCTTCATCCGAAAGCCCGGGCTTAACAGACCTGAATATCCGGAGCACTTCTTCGAGCGAGCGAGCATCTTCAAGAGCCTTTGCTATTGCCGGAGTGTTCGGAACCCGGATTGATCTCAAATTATGCATCCGGGCCATAATAGTCGAGTTTCTCAGAGCCTTTAATGTCATTTTCTCATCCGCCGCATCGGACGAGGCATCATCGGCCTGGGTTACCATCCCCAGCCCTGTTAGAAATACAGCCATTGAAAAATGTGACAGCATTTCTAACGGGGCTAGCGCCGCACAGAGTAAAGGCAGCGCTTCCCCGCCCAGCAAAATAAATAAGGACTCGACCGCCGGCAGGGCAAAGGCAGCTAAATGCTCGCCGATTTCGCTAAATTCGCCATGTTCAATGATTCTTATAAAATCCGTAAAGCTAACATTCGAGGCAACATCCGGGTTTTCCACCACATAAATCCCCGTGCCCCAACGCTCGACACCGTCAAATTCTCCGTCAACGATGATTTTGAGACCAGGCAAGAAAAAGATCCGCTCATGGAACACCGGGAGACCGCGCAGGATCGCATCGACGGGTTCAATGACATAGCGCGTTTGCGGCTTTGCCAAAAGACCAAGAATATTTGTCGGCTGCAGATAGGCGCTTAAGACAGCGGAGAAACTATCCGGGCGGAAGAAACGGGATGCTAACTTTGTTCTTAAGATCGCCTGGCTTAAGATCCCGCGCACAGCCAGGTCCTGGGCATACATGACATACCGGTGTAATATATAATCAGCCTTCCTGCTCTTGCCGATCCCTTTATAGACTTTTCTTAGTTGGAGCGTATCGAGCGCATTGACCCGTACCGCCGTCATCAAGGCGTCGATGCCCTGTTTTCGATATTGACGGTTGGCATCTTTGAATTTCCTGTTAGCTGTCTCGACAAAATTATCCATGATATCTATGCCGATCAAGCGGATCTTCCAGTACTCGGATTTTTTCCTGCCTGCGACATCTTTTATGGCCTGAGCGGCAAAGGCCATCATTTCAATAGCCTCGTTGGGCGAGATCCCGAGGCCGATGGTATAGATCATTAAGCGACGGTTTCCGGCCGCCTCTTTAGTTCGGACAACTCTTTCCAGGTCTTCCTTGATAAGAAATGCCTGGCGTTCGAGGTCGCCTCTGAAACCTTCAGCCTGGCCAAAAAGAGAAAGAAGATACGGTGTCTTTTGGATGGCATCGACAACATCGGCTTCGGAATATCCCAGCGCCAGCAATTCATCTAATAGGCTCGGGGGGATTCGGATAATATCATTTGTGATTTTCGCATGGCTGTGACCGACCGGGACGATAACACACATCTCTTCTCCGGCATCTTCTCTAACTGCCGCCATCGTGACAAAGATCCACAACGGTAACAACGGTAGGACAAACGCCCCGACATTATCACCCTCCGTCGACGACGCCCTTTGTTCGGGCATCAGACGGACCGTGCCTGACTTAAAGGGCACGGCGGGATTTTCGGAATTAGAAAATTCTCTTTGCAGAAGAACTTCATAGCCAAGACCGGCCGTTTCAAACAGCTTTTCCCAAATTTGGAATCTGTTAAAATAAACCGCAAACACGGCAAATCCTGCCGGCGTCAAATGGCCGGGAAGGCTTTTTAAAATCTCCTGCAGGCGGTCAGTATTGATGTGGTACCTTAAGTCAAATAAAGATTTTCTTGCCGGTTCGGGCGCATTCCAGAGAATGACATCGTATTGCCCCAGGCCTTCTAATCCGTTGTGGATAAAAGTATTGGTTCCTGTTGTAAAATTGTTGAGGTGCAGGTTATCACGTGTCAGCCAAACAGCGTCTCCGTTAATATCAATCGCGTCAACGTGATTGGATTTTATCCGCGCGGCGATCACATCAATACCGTTGCCGCATCCGATAACAAGCACTTTGTCATCGGATTTGAGCAAATCATACGCCTCTATTGTCCTTGTAATGCGCAGCGACTCGAACCCGCGGGCGGTGTCTTCGTTAGTGAACGTCGTATAAACAGTGGGCCGCTGGATTAAAGAATACGGCCTGCCGAAGATAGTGATGGTTACCGCGCCGCCTCTCTTTTCGGACGCACCCGGATACCCGTCCGATACCAGAGCCAATACTGTCTGCCCGAGCACCAAAAACGCCGCGGAGAAATCCGGAAGGAAGGCGTAGGCGCGGTCGGCCTCTGCCGACGCTAGGACGGTCTGTGTTTTTTCATGCGCCAAGACAAGAATCATTAAAAGGGCTGCTGCGGTTATCGTTCCCCCCAGTCCGTCCCACCAAAGGTGGGACGAGATCTCGCCGGAAAGCAAGGAATTTCCCCCACCAGCCACGGAGAGGTTGAAAATTCCTTGTTGATGCTTTCCGACGGACCACGGAGAGGTTGACGATATAAAGGACGTGAGTCCTTCCCGCAGCAGCCCGAAATCTATCGCTAACGGTAATCCCAAGCTTGCCTGCAAAGCGCCATCAGTGTTATTTCCATTTCCCTGACCCATCGTCCGCATAGCATTTAAGGTCGTAACCATGCAGGATGCCTGTCTCATTACTTCTTGCAAGGGAGACCAAACATCAGAGTCTTCAAAGTTTTCGATGTAACGAGAGGCAAAATCGAAAAGCGCCAGGTAATATTTCTCTGCGATGTCAAATTGTCTTTGTTCCAGGGCATTCCGGGCTTCGGCGACAAGGTTTTCACTTATTTGTTCGGCAAGGATTTCGACTTGGTCGTCCCGAGTCGTCCACAACAAAGACTCAACCTCGTCCATTTTCTCTGTAAAGAGAAAAGCAAAGATCAAGAGCATGCGTCTCCTGAGATCCGCCGTAAAGGAGACAGTCTTAGTAACTTCTGCGGCCTCTTCCTCCATCAGGTGAATAACCTCGTCATAATCGCCGTTGAACAATAAGACCTCCGCAATATCGTAACGGTTCGAGAGGCTTAATAATTTGGTGCCATCCTTCGCCTCCTTCAAACTGCCATATAATCGTTGGATATCTCTTAATAATTCTCTGCTTTCCGGTGAATAGAGCGGCATCTGACCTAGGCGGAGGTAATTAATTAATATCCTTATCTCTTGCACGATGGCGATCGGCGAAGGAACGAGGGCGTGTAATTTTTCTTCAGGTCCGTCGGGTAAATACCCGGCGACGGAAGGCGCTTGAAGCAGAAGCTTCAATCCTACCTCTTCCCTGGACCAGGTAGAGTCGTTAGCTCTTTCTGCGCTAAAAGCAAAATCGTCGTAATACTTGTTGAGGCCAACCCCTTCAACCTTTTCCTGGGCAGATCTTCTGTGAAGCATAAGATAGAAAGAAACCTTTTGGTCGTTGGTGAATTTAATGGTCACCAGATACACCTGTCTCGGGCGAATCATAATCCGGCTATGCAATTCCTGATGCTGGCGCATATTGTGGTACATGGGCCACCAGCTTTTTGGATCAGGGAATTTTTCCATGAATCGTCCAACCGTCATGCCGAAATGCTTGGCCAATATCCCGGGAAGTTTATTCTGCGCCGGCATCCAGTAGTTCTTCTTGCCGCGCTCACGGGTTGTCAGCTCAAGGAGGCTAAGGGCAAGGAAGGAATCGTCATTAGAGCCATCGCCCACATACTCAGCTCTGAAATAGTCCGTATTCTTAAAATCGGTGGGAAGTTTCCCTTCTTCAATCAATTGCGCGATAAATTCCCTGGCGCGGTTCGGGACATTGCCTGCGAACCAGAACCGGACGCTGCGGATCAGCCCATAGAGAATGTACGATTGCTTCTGGTCTAATTGATATTTCTTAATGACCTTTTGGATCGCGTTTGATTGTTGTGGGCGTGAGAAGGTATCAAAATCAGGATAGATTGAAAGGAGTTTCTGGGTGAGATGCTGGTACTGCCGGGGCAAAACAGCAAGAGCGACAAGCTCGACCGGAGGCGCGCGCAGGCCGGCATTATTATAGATCTCGTGGAATTTCTTAACCCGCTCCTCGAGCGGAATAAGACGATATTGCTCTCCTAAGCTTTCCTTCCACAGGCGGTATTGTAAAACGGTTGTTTTGGCGAGATCCTTGAGACGAGACGGGGTAGGCCGCTCTGCGGGTTCAGGGGTCATCACGGCGACAACGCGTCTTTCCTGGTCATCTTTAAATCCTAAGACGTCATTGAGGCGCTTTTCTAAAAGCCGTTTGGCGCGACGAAGTTCCGTCAGGGCTTTTCGTATGCCGGTTTTAGTATTGAGATCAAAGTATTCATCGGCATCTTCAATATGGCCCCTCGCCGTGATTTTCTCCGGTGCTGTGACCCGCCCTAAGGAATCCATGAGTTCTGTCAATTTCAGCGAGATGGCCCGGTAATCAAAAGAAGCGCCCCCTTGCACTTCTTTAAGGACTTCAATGAGGTCGAGAATGGTTGAGATTTGTTCCTTCAGAGTTGTTGCTTCCCCTTCCCTGCTTTCCAGGACATGAACAACCTGCCGGTCACGCGCGGGAAGGGCGGCAATCTGCTCGGGAGTAATAAATAACGTGCCCTGGATCGTGCGGAGAGGTTTCCGTTTTTCCTGCCTGATAGCGCCCAGCAATGCCGCAAAGACAAATAATTCCATCCCCGGCATAACAGCAGATAACCCGCCGTCGTTTCCTTCAGAAGGATTCTGCTGGGCATCTTGCTCTAATGCAGCATCGATCGCAAGGATCAAAGAGGCCGTACCTTTAAGCTCTTTTACTTCAATCGGTCGTTCGACGTGTGCGACATGATACCCGTTAGCCTGTATCACTCCTAGCAGGTCGCCGCCAACCAGCTCGGTAAAGAGCACTTCTCTTGCGTCGGGAGCTGTCTCTGCCCTAATATATACGGGCATCGTGTTTTGCGATATGCCCTGCATCGCCTCTAATCTAAAAATATGATTGAATGTCGCGATCGGCTGTCGCTCAAAATTAATTGCTCCCAACAACTGCCCCATCGCAAGTTTTTCTATAAATACCAGGCGTCCGGTTACATTATTGTAGAGAACCGTGCCGCCCTTAATGATAAATTTAGGGTCCTGTTTGCCATATTCGGCAGCGGCAGCAATAGCGCCACTCTCCAGATTAGAATACACAGCAGCGGCGAATTCCGAATGCCATGGATCATCGCCCCAAGAACGAAGGTCGCCAATGGTGTTCTGCATGACATATCTGGCGCCACGCATCCGAGCATATTCCAGCGATGACATGGTGAGCTTCTGAAGAGTCCCATTAGCATTGATCGCATACCCTTTTGAGGGTAAGGAGGCTTCAACCAACGGGACACCGTTACCACCGGCTTTTTCTAAACCTTCTGCGATACCCACCGCGGTGTCTTCGACCGTGAACATCGGATTCTTAACCTGCGGCTGAATGACGAATCCTTCTCTGTCGAAACCAAAGTAATTCTTTTCTCCAAGTGACGCAGCAATCGCCTCTTTATCATCAGGGCCACAGCATAAAATAAATGTTTGTTTCCCAAGGGCATCCCGCGGCAAGGCGCGTGCTTTTTGAATAAGGATGCGATCAAGAATGGTGCGCTCGGTCAACTGATTTCTGCGATCTCTGAGCCTTAATATTTCCGACATTTGCGCCTCGGTCATCTCGCCTTTTTCCAGGGCTTTGTCAAATGCACCAACAAGGCTATCGTGTGATTCGGGCGCAAGTAATTCTTTCAAATTAAGAAGCGCCTTGGGCTTACCCAATCCGAGGCGCCTGGCATCACCGGCAGCAGGAATCAATACCGCCCATTCGCCGCGTATCAAAGAATGACGGTAAGCGCACCGCGTTTCTTCGGATGCGCGTTGCCGGACAATACGTTGATCACCATCGGTGCCCTCAAGTGCTACTAAATTGTCAGCCTGTGCATGCGTATTAACAGAATCAAGCACTTCAAAGATTCTTCTTCCATGGCGCCTGACAAGAGGTTCTAAGATACGGCGCGTGGCGGCAACCCACATTTCACCGTCGGTGTAATCGTTCGTTGCAATAACCGGGCTATTTAAAGCGTTCGCAAAACTCTGCTCGCCTCGACCCGCCCTAATCGCCTCCACGACATCTAATCCTTTGCCGTAGGCATTGGCATTAATCCATTTGTTATAAAGGCTTCTTTGTCCGGCCACGGTAATGCCTCCGGAAAGCAGGCGCCCAGCCAAAGGTCTTAATATTTTCTGCTCGTCTCCCTTGTAGAACATAAGAACATTCATGATAACAACAACAGAAATATCCTTAATACGCGCAGGAAGGTTCTTCAAATCGGATTCGACAAATTCCAGATTTTCCTGCTGTAGTTCCTGATAAGGGTCAAGTACTAAGGTTCCTCTCCCATCTTCATAGTGCTTTTGACCGGCAGCACTTTGCATCAAGGCATTCTTTAACTCATTCATTTCATGAACAAGGGACCTCTCGCGCTCCAGCTCCCGGTCGCACAATTCAGATTGCCCGGAAGCAATAGCCTCTTCTTCAGGAAGCTGGATAATGACAAGCCGGCCTTGCTGGTCATAGATCCCGCGATAGCCGCTTCGGCTGCATCTGATGATGGCAGAGGGAACGATGCGGTCTACGCCGATAACCCGAATTCTCGGATTAAGTTCAAAAAGTTTCTTGGCTAACCGGACAGTGGCGTACGGGAACAGGCCCATGCCAAAATCCAGCACAAGATGCTCGCCTTGCGACAAGTCCACATGTCTTTGCTGCAAAAGATATTGAGCGAGCATATCATCATCGGGATCAATATCTCGTAACGGAGAAATCATCCATTCCGTCTTTTCTTCTATCGGCTCTTCAGTAGAGAAGAATTCGGGGAAGGTATTCGCAAACGACTGATTGATTTGTTGGGTTTCATCCGGCACGGCGGCAAGGGCTACGGTATGCAGTTTTTCCAAAAGTTCACGCTTCTGGCCTTCCAGGCTTTCATCTTTTTCCCTCCCGCTGGAAACATCTTTTGTGCCGACTCGAACGTCCTGACCGTATTCAGCGATAGCCTTAAGATAATACCCGTTAACCACATTGCGCCACACGGAGAGCGCATAGGGATTGCGGATACCCCATCGCACTTCATAACGCCTGAGTTCTTTTAAAATAATCCGTACGAGCTCGCTAACGGAAGATGAGGCGATGATCTTTTTCCCTCCAATCAGGGCAGCCGTGCGCCCAAGAACCGTCGGGTCACCGCACATCTTGGTGGCGATCATCACGCCATAGCAATGGGTCTTCTGAAGCATCTCTTGCGCATCTTCCGGCGAGAAAACTTCCCCATTGCCGAAAATGGGCACCGACGGATATGCCGCCTGAATATCCTTTAACAAATCCCATTTTGCCCGGGCCGTACCATCTATAAAACCATCCCGTCTCGTCCGCGTATGCAGGACAATCCAGTCGGCACCGGCATCAATAAGCCGGCCGATAAACTCTTTCGTGCCGACACTGTCCGGTACCAAAACAATCTTGTCGCCACGCACTTCTTGTTTCTCGGCAATGCGTGTTTTAACACTAACCGGTAGATCCGTGACGCGTTTGACCGCACGCACAATCTCACAGGCCAACTCAGGCTTGTTGATAAGCGAAGAGCCTCCGCCCTGGTCGGCGAGCGGCCCGGAGCCCATATTAATATCGATAGCCGAGACGCCTATCTGAGACGCTACGGCGGCGGCCTTTGCGTACAAGAGCGCAATCCCCTCGTCTGTTGAGAAGATACGCTCACGATGCAAGTGCGTGGGCAAGTCATGCGGCCCGGCAAGCTGCATGACGACATACTGTTCTCTCGAGGAGATATCCATGCGCGGCAATCCGCCTCTGTACTCCGTGTCGATAAAATAAATGGCATTGGATTCGTGTTCACGCGTAAAGATATTGCCGATACGCACCAAGTCGGAGTAACATAACACATCGTCGCCAAATTCTTCTTCGATCGTCACGCGTTTGGGATACTGGGTGACGATATCGATGGGGCCCGCCAGCACACGCGGCAACCTCGCAAGGTCGAGCCGTTTGGCTCTCACGTCAAGCTTCGTAACAGTATCCGCTGCGCTAACCGGATCTGTCTGCAGCTGATAAACCCATCTCTCATCGGTAAAATGAGTGATCTCCGGTCTTCTGGCACTGACGCTAAACACGCGCGTCAGCTGCATCACAGACGCCGGATTATCGACACTCACAATAATTTCTTTCTCTTTCTTGCGATAAACCGCAGGATAAACGGATTTCACGTCACCCAAACCATTATCAAAGCGTTTGATTACTTCCACGAAGAGGTGCCCGGAAGACTTCCGGAGGTTTTGAATAGCTCCTAAGCGAGACCACGTGAGGTAGCCCCTCGGGATAATGACATCAACAACATCGTTTCCTTCGGAGAACTCCTGAATATTCCGTTGGCCGAGAACAACTGTTTCCCGCGTAAGCCGTTTTTCCGCCTCGGTGAGAATACGGCTCTCCGGGCCTGTACGGATGAGATTACCCAAGTGAGAACGGATAAGATCCGGAATTTTTGTCGCTAAATCAGGCCAACGAGCCGTCTTGTCCGCCATGGAGGGAATGCCATAGTCCACTTTAACAGTCACAATTAACTTTTCAGGTGTCACGCGAACCTCAACAAAACGTATGGGTGTACGGTACACATAGGTAACCTCATTGCCATCACCACTGGGCCCTATTAGTTCGACGGCTGATTCCTTAAGGCCAACATATGCCTTGGAGGCATTAGCGATACCCTGTTCAAATAATCCGCGCTGCTCCTTATCAAGCTCTTGGAGTGTCCGGCAATTTTCAATGGTAAATTCAACAGTGGTCGTCTCCCAGTCATACGGTCCGAACAATTGATAGACCGGCCATCCTAAGGTGTAATCGGAAGACATAAAGCACCCGACCTCAAAGACTCCTTCGTCGCGTACCGCCAGCTTCTGCCTACGGTTCTTATGGGAGTGGATGCTAAAGACAACCGTTTCTCTTTCTTTACGCTTGAGAGGCAGGCCGTAGGGCGGGGGATTTAAGTCACGCAAACCAACTGCCTCGCCATACCACATTTCGCCAATCAAAACTAACGCATCAAACTTTCGGCGCACGCTCGTCTCTAAATCTTGGTACGAGTCGGCTGTTTTGATGGCCAGCTGTTGCTTACGATAATAATCACCGAGGGTACGTGCCTTTTCACCGAATTTCTCCTTTATAATGCCGTCGAAATACGGCACCAGGAACTGCACATCCATATCGGTGGCGTCACTGCGCAGCGTCGGCTCGCTCTTGGCAAAAAGTGTCACCTGAAAACCTAATTCCAAAAGAAGATATGTCTTCCAGAGCACCATCAGAAGTTCGATACCGACATTGTCGGTCGCAATCGCAACGGCTGCCTGGCCTTTTTGCTGGACGCGCTTTAGAACGGCCAAAAATTCATCGCGATGGTCGACAGCGCTTTCTTCTTTGCCCTTAATGCCCGCGCCGCGACTGAGATCGTCAGAAATATTTCCGGCGGCAACAGCTTCAAACGAATCGCGATACAGGCTCCAAAGATCCTGGGGCAATGCCGACGGCATCGTTTTTATAAATCGCGAGAAAGCCTCTAATCCGTTTTTCAGAAAGGTTCTCTTGTCGCGCGCGTATTGATCACCTCTTAAATACGCCCGGTCACGATCTCTCGGGAAATCTTCTATGCCCTTCGTCCCTCCGATAGTTAACGGTCTCTTTTCTTTGAGGGCCTTCCATCCCCAAACGAGATTGCCCAGATGATCGAGCATGCGATACAACTCCGTTTGCTCATCTAAGGCAACCCTGCCGAAATTCCAATCGCTCTCGTCGATACGGTCGGGATTATATTTCGCAAGAAACTTATCAAGAAAGTCTCTTGTCTCGCCTGATAGATCGACATCTTTGTCAGCCCGCAAATCTCGGGCATAGCTGACAGCATCATACAGGCGATACATATATTGGGAAAACTTAATCAGATGGTGGTAGGTACGCAAAAGTGCCCCTGACAGCTGATCATCTTCGCGCCGTTCTCTTTTTTGTTTCAAGCTGTCCAATCGATGCCGAGTCTCTTGCAATTTCTGCTCAAGCCGTATTTCTTCTTTGCGGCGCGCCTCGATCACGTTTGGATCTTCTTCAATGATCTTGCGGCGTTCATATTCAAAAGGCCAATATTTTTTGAGTACATCAGCCGGATTAATCTTCATCGCAACACCCTGCTCGCGCAAAAATGCAATGGCCACCTCGATCGGAAATCCGACGATGGTCAGAGGATTACCCTCAACACGATCAACGGTCAAGAAGAAGTCTCTATCCTGAATACCGAATCCACCCGCCTTGCCGTAAAATCTTCCGGCCTGTACATAGCGCTGCAACACATCCTGGACAGAAACGCTATCTGCGAGCGTTCGATAAGAGGCAAGGTGTCCGTATCCGTCTTCTCCGGCGAGGCTTTTGAGGATGGCAAGCTCTTGTTCGCGTAAAAGCTCATCGGCTGCTTTCATGTGCAAGTAGGTCAGCCCGTATCCGAGTCTAACCGTAGCCTCCGCGGTATTGATGATTGCGATACCCGTAACGGCCTCGATGCTCTTGCCGCAGAGAGCTTTCAGAATTTCAAGGGGTTTGTTTTTCTGGTGCAGTTTCCCGATAACATTGCCGTCGACGAGCATTGTCGTATCGCTTGCAATGATGATACCCTGATGCTCGCGGGCAACAGCCCATGCCTTTTGGAGAGCAACGGTCATCATCGCGCTCTTATAGGAGGCATCTGTCGGAAGATATTCTTCAATCTCAGCGGGAATAACGCGGTAGTTATCCTTCAATAATAAATCCAGAATCTCTTTTCTGCGCGGCGATTGAGAAGCCAAAATGACACCGTCACTTTCTGTCTCGCTGACACCGATTCGGCGCAAAATGATACCGAGCGCTTTTTGTGCGCGTTCTCTGTCTTTATCAAGCATCCGGGCAATCAGGGTCCATGCTTCTTTTTTGTCTTTTGTCAGAGCAGAAAGAACAGTTTCTGCATCAGCCGACGCGTCCTCTTCGGTTGTCATGCCAAGGAAAATTGCGAGTACGAAAACAGGCGGCATAAACAGCATAAAGGCCCTCAAAGTACCGTCGGGGCCATTGTCTTCAAGGCTATCCGGACGGTACAGCGCAAATGCCGCTGCCAAATAATCATCCAGTTCATACAGCGAGGTGTCGCGGCGTTTCACAATGGCCGAAAAGGCTTCAATAATACCAAAGATGTCTGACGGGTAACCAAAAAGCCTGACATATTCCCGGGTATGGTCGGCAAGCTTGACCGGGCCCAGAGAATAAATCTTCCTTAATAAAGACTCCTGCGGCTTAGGCAAGGACATGACTTGTACGATCGCCGTAACCCAGATATTGAGTTTCCCAAAATGTCTTTCCTCTTCGCTGAGGCCCTGGATTTTATCGATTGCCCTGATTTCCGCCAAAATTTTATTAACCTGGCGGCGCAGTCTTTGGGAGGCCGCTGATTCACCCTCCGCCGTCATGGCGGTGAGAATAGGCAATAGGGAGAATGCGAGCGGCGCGATAAAAAGCGTAAAGCTATAAAGGTGTTCGCCGCGGGCATTGAATTCTTCAGCGGTTAATTTACCGTTAAGGTTCAGCCCCTCGACGGATTTCTGCCAGTAGTCAAATGAATCACCGATGACGGAGCTGTAAACCTTATTGAGTTCGCTCAGGGCGCGGAACAACGCGACAACGTAATTATTGAAACCGACTAAGCGTAAAGACCTTAGGATCCTTGAAATCCTTAAGAAATTGTGGTTCGTTTCCGATAACCAGATCTGACGCCGCTCTTCAAATCTCGAAGACGGCTGTATGCGCACCTCATCATTTTCAACGCTGTATTCGAACCCGTAGAAATTAAGCATCAGGGCCAGCGACTTGAGCATGTTTTCCCTGAGTAATTCTCCTACGGGCGAGGACTCACGGAATACCTCTAAAGTTTCTCTCGTAAAGATAGGCCCAACAAACCTGCCTCCCAGACTGACACCATCAAGCCTTATATCCCATTCAAATATTTCAGAACTTTCTTTGAGAGGAAATAGCAATTGAATGTAGTTATGTTCGGTTTCTAACCGTTCGTCATCGTATCCCATAGCCGAGTCATCACCGTATCCAAAAACCTCAAAAATATATCTTCCTTTATGGTCAGGCCCGATCCCCTGGTAGAAATCGATCAAGGGTTGATTGATCCCCGTGAAAGGCCATCGCTCTTCCTCCACCGTCATGGCGGTTAAGGCCGCAAAAACCATCTGGGCGAAGATGCCGAAGAATATTCCAAGCCCGCTAAATCCATAAATCACTTCAAATTCACCCTTTTGGGCGGTTTTGCGCACGACCCTACCCTGCAAAGCGGCTTTACCCACGACCCTACCTTGCAAAGTTGTTTTCAAGATAGCGGCCTGTTCGCTACCGGCATTCGCCAGAGAAAAAGGTTCGCCTGCGGTCACAATCAAGTCCGAGAAAAGATAGGCACCCGGTTTCATCATCGCGATACTTTCACGAAGCTCGTATAATTCTCGGTCGTTTAGGTAGCGCGTCACATAATTAAGGAAGATCATGTCCGCCTCTTTGATCGCCTCTAATGTTTTCTGCGCCGTAACGTCACCGGTGACGAATTGGACCATCTGACTGCCGCATATACGCGGCAAGGAGGCTGATAAAAATTCGGCAATCCATGCCTTCATAGCCTGATAGTGCCGACTGACAATGTTATCTTCAATGACTTCGGGTAAGTGACGATCTTTTCGTTCGTCTAATACATAAATAACATCCTGAGGCTGAATGTCGCTACGGCCAAGAAGCTCTTGGGCCATCGCTACATACCTGCTATCTTTGTCTATGCCCGTAATACGCACCTGCGGAAGATCTTTTGTCGGGTCATAACGCTCCGGGTAACGTTCAAACTGATGCAAAATAGTGAGGGCAATCGATAGGGCTTCATGGCCCTTTGAGCTGCCCAGGGAAAGGACGCGTAACGTTCGTCTGCCTTCTTCGCGGGACTGCTGCACAATTCCCGGCAAACGCTTTTCCAAAACAATGAACTGGGCCGGCAGCCGGAAAAACGATGTGTGATGTTCTATATCGGGCTTTGCCTCTCCCGTCATCGCCGGCAAGGCCAGAGCCAGTTGCACAAAAACGCTGAAGAACACACCGAAAATATCAAACCCGCACAAGGTATCAGCTGGAACAGTTTGGGCATCAGTCGCCGAGACCCAAAGAATTTCTTCGTCAACGTCAAAGCGGTAACCCTTGCCATCCGGCAATGTCAGGCGCGCATCCATATATCGGAGAATACGCGGGATAATACTCTGGCGGCGGTCTTTGTCCGGCAGAACGGCTGCCACCAAATGAAGCATTTCCTCTCGCGATAGGGTTTCATGAATAAAGCGTATCCGTTGCACCTCCACCGGATAACCCCAGGAGCGAATCTTGTCTTCGAGATTGGTCGCCCGGCCCTTGGGGACAAAGGAATGCTTTTCCATAAGAGTAGACCGGACAGCGACCTGGTTTCTGGCGGTGGGGATATTGCCGTTAAGCACAATCGCCAGGCGCCCGGCTTTATCAATGAGCGGCAATACTTTCTTCTTTAAAAGCAGGTCGCGCTGATCGAAGGGAACAAATAATAAGGAATGCGACATCACGATCCCGTGCAATTTCTGCCCTCTTAAAACATCAATCTTCTCAAAGAAACTTCCGGTAATAACACTCAGCCCTTCGATCTCTCTGGTTTTAATCACGGCGGCCCGCCCGGAGTCTTTCTCAATCGCCAGCACTTGATCAAAATGGACAGCAACCCGTTCGGTAATCTCACCGGCACCGGCCCCTAAATCAAGTAACTTTCGCGGAGACGGCACCCCGGTAAGGAATTTATCAAACCCTTCGGATAGCCGCTGGCCGATACTCCGTTTTTCTACGCTTAATAACCTCTGGCCTGCCTTGTTCATTTGCTGCCAGTCAAAATATTTAATCGGCTCTTCGCTGCCTTGCGGCTGCCCTATCATCCCCATCATCGCCGGTAACGCCAAAAGAACAGAGAACGGCAGCACGACCATACCTATTGGCAACAGGGCCGCGAGGCCTGCGTCTCCCGTCTCTTTGATTGGGCCTTGGCTGTTCGTCACACGCGCCGCAATGCCGCCATTCTGCGCGCGTTGTTCCTGCTGATCGAGCCCAAGAATATAACGGATCGTTGCAATCTGGTCAGGATCGGTAATCCCAACGGTATCTTGTGCGTATTGTTCAACCACAAATTCGCGCCCTTGAGGAGCAGTAACCTGCAATTTCTCGGCATGACGATCGATAAATACAAGCACCACCTGAAATCCGCTGCCATCAATCATCTGCAATGCATCAGCAATCATATAGGCGGCTTTCAGCCGCGCAGCAACCGTTGGCAGGTGCCGATACATGTCGCGCAAGAGGGCAATCATGGTAAAATCATGGCTCGGTAGCCGGCTGCGCATAACACGCTCATAATCTTCGCGTTTGACAATCCATGGAATAGAAAGAGTCTCGGCAACCTCCCATGAAACAAAGTTGGCAAGTGCCTCCTTGACTTTCTCGTACAGTCCGGCAATCTCAGTGTATTCATCGTCAGTCAGCCATTGGGAGATTTGCGGAAATTCCCAAGTATGCGGATAGGCCGGATTTTCACAGAGAAGGTCGCTGAATATTTGCCGTAAGGTAACCCCGCGTGCTTGACGTAATACCTCATCGATCGCGGCAACAGCAAACCCATTCTGGTTAATCAAAGCATCCCGGTTGACAAAAATTCCTCGCCATGTCCTCTCCATCAGGTCCCATAATTGTTCGACATATTGATAGGGAAGTTCCTGTGCCTGTTCTTCTTCCTCAGTCAGCAGCCCTCCGTTTTCTGTTTCTGCGCGGTCAACGGTGATATAGACGCGTTTGTGAATAATCTCAATAATGCGCGCAAAAGCGTGAGAGAGCGTTTCACGGTGCGTATGATACGCTTCATTGCGGGCAATGACCGCCTGTGGCGTAAAGAAAACAACACTGCCGATGCCTTGATCCGGATAGCGGATGAGCATTGAACCCATCGTCTGCCATGTTTCGCGTGGGGCACTTACCTTTGCATCCACACAATTACCGACACTTGAGCGGACCATAACCTGCTCACCGGGCGCAAAGAGGCGGCTTTTCTTCTGTGCAATGTCCTCATTAACCGTGCCAAAGCGATATGCCCGGTATATCGTCTCTGCCTTTATGCGCTCAATAAGATAATCGCCGTGACGGATAACAACAAGCGTATAGTGATTTTGTATGTGAGCCGGCTCAAGGATAGTGACACGCCGACCGGTCAGCGGCTTGATGCGTTCTCTCATTGAAGTACGGCCACCGTATTGGATATAAGCTTCTTCGCCCTGTTTGAGCGTATAGACAGATTCATCGCGAGTGAACACAGACCGCTGATCAATAACAAGCTCAGGCAGTTTAAAGAGGGCAAGCAGGCTGTTGATACGTGCGATCTTCTCAGCGCTAAACTCCTCAAACGATCCATCAAGTAAGCAACGCAGTTCTCGTGCCGCTGCCTGTTTCCCTCCGTCGTTGGCCACCGCGCCCAGGACACCGGGCAGGGCTAAAATGAGTTGGACGAGAATACTCACCAACTCAAGGCCGGGAATGAGAGCGAGCGCGTTACTATTTTCTGCCTCCAGCACTTCCTGTTTAGTCCTGCTCAATTTTCCGTAAACATTTTCGGGAATGGATTCAAGCAAGGCAACCACCTCTTCCTGCGGCATGACTTGAGGCGAAGTTAAATTGATATTGACCGTAGCTAACCCTTCGCTTTCAAGCCACTGATTTATTCTCTCCAGGTGGTCATCGGGCGGTATAAAGGTGCGCATCAGCCTTCTGGCGTCGAGTGTTGCCTGGTTGATTCCCAATCTCTCTAAATCTTCAGAATCCTGCGGGTCAACGACCAAACCAAAATCTTCCCAGGCAGTCTGCATTCTCTGCGCCTTGGTTAATGCCTTTTGGCCGTCGGTACCCCAGAACTGCATCAAAACGGGATTACCGGTAAATGATTCCGGCAAGGATCCGGCCGTATTCTCTGTAAAACCAAACACCCAGGAATCAATGGTTAACCGTTCGGGGTCTAAGCCGAAACCGTAGGACTTCAACTTCGGCTCGGTACCCGAAGGACGGAAAAGAATAAACCATCTTCTTCCTTCTTTCTCAAAGATAAACATGACACCGTCGCCGGTAAATTGAATATCGAGAAGAGAATCAATGTCAACTTTAGGGAAGCGCTGGATGAATACGTCTTTTAACTTCTCCTCTCCTGTCTGATTAAGCCTGGCTTGATATTCCTGATCAAAGATATCCCTTAAAATGACTTTGGCCTCTGCCAGAGTAAGCTGCTTTCTCATATAGGCAATAACAATGGATAAGTAGGCACCGAAGATGCGCAGCTTCTTGCCATTCCCCTCGATCTCTTTTCGCTTTGCTTCTTCCGAAGTTCCCGGCAAGCTCAAGGCATTATCAAAACGGATATCGATCGGCGTGTCGATCTCATCACGCGCGTAGATCTCTTCAAGATAAACGGCTAAATCAACATCGCCTTTTTCTCTCTGCAATTTAGAGATCAGGGCCAAGGATAAGAATATGGATTCAGTGGCGCTCTTTTCTCTTTCGGCCAGAAAAGAATTGCCCAAAAGATCCTGGAAGCTGTAGGTAATGCCGGTGATGATCCCGCCGCTTTCTTCCCAGGCAGCTATAATAATAGGGTCGGGCCCGATGTTAACGTCTTTGCCGCTGGCGTCGGTAATCACAACGTCTTCGCCGGGGAATTGCCTCATCACGCCTTCAGCGCGGTACATCACATTAGCCAATTTGGCAAAGCCAACGGCCGTGTTGATGACCTCTATTCTGTAGCCTTCAGCCTTGCGCTTTTCTGCCCATTTATCAACGGCCGGCGTGGATGCTAACGTTTTTAAGACAACCATGGTTCTGTCTTTGGATACCTTCCCCTGTTTCATTAAGGTCGTGATCCGCTCGAAATTCATCTCGTGCAGGAAATGGAAAAACTTATTGGGAATAAAGACCGCGACCAGCTTTTCGTTGCTGACAACATTATAAATAACGCCCAAAGCTTCCAGCAGACTCCTAACCTGAGGAGAATTAACCATAACCTGACTAACATAGAGACGGTCATTATCCATGTCGGTATGCAAAACAATATCGCCGACGGGCATGGCCCGGAAACGCTCGGGGTAATCGGCTGTGCACAATACCGGGAAATATTTCACAACTTGGCCGTTGGATAAAACTCTCTCTTGCACCTGGGTGCCGTCAGCGCCTAAATCATACGGTTCCGGCCTGCCGTTTTTGGGATTCTCGGAAAGCTTTCCGATATTGCCAAAATCAGGCCGTTCCTTCGGATGCATCCAGTCAATCCTTCCCACCAGCTCATCCAGGCCCATTTCTCTAAAGAATGCGGTTAATGTCCGATAGGCCGAGCCGTGGGCACAATCGATATGAATCTTGGCGGGACCAATGGCCCTGACTAAGGCCAAAACCACTTCATCGGCAGCAGTCTGTTCCTGATATTTGCGGTACACGTGCATTCCGTTATGAGTCGAACGATACAGCTGGTCGGTAATTCTGGGGTCATCCTCGGCAGAAAGATAGAAATCAACAAAGCCGTCCCGCTGAATCTTCTCAACAATGGCCCTTTGGATGGCAATCATCGCCTCAATGGTACTGATCAAGAATTGGCTGCCTTCATAATCCATGATCTTTAAGCCGTCAACATTGCTGGGCGAATGAGACGATGTTCCGCAGAATGACAACACAAAATTGAAGAACTTGCCCATCGTAGAAGTATTCCAGATGGCGGTTGCCGCATTGTCAGGAACCACATGGCAAACAAATCCCAGGGCAGCAAGGGTCCGGGCGGTAATAGCCTGGAAGAGATTGCTGTGATACCGTACCTCATGGCCGTAATTCGTCTGATAAGGGAAGTACGCTCCCTTGTTATAAAGAATCTTCACCATAAGGCCTAAGGATAACGATGTCAGCAGCCTTTCAAAAGAATTCTTAATAACCCGGGTATCGTGAATATCGGTAATATTCATCGCATGCCTGATACCGGCGATCGCCAGGGGGCCTATTTTTTCATATTTCAGGAAAGAGCTTAAGAGGTTTCTTCCTTGGGGATTATCCGGGCTATAATCAGCCAGCATTTCTCTGGTAATCCTGAGGCGGATAACACCGGGTTGATCTTCGACGGGAACAATGTGCTCCTCGCCCCAGGGGACAGGATTACGCCGCAGATCTTCCATGATGGCATCTTCCCACCATGTTGTTTCTGCGAGGCCTGTCTTGAGATCGACGATTTCTTCGGATTCCTCGCCCTGACCTTCATCGTCCATCATCCCTGTCATCCCCATCATCCCCGGCAGCACCATTACCAGCAGGCCGAGGTCGAAAACAGGGATAAAGGAGAACAGATTCTTTTGGGAAAACTCCTGTACGTCCTGTTCTGGTTTCGGCAATTTCGTGACACAAAGAGTAAAGAAAGCAACCGTGCCATACTTATAGGAAGCCGTTTGAAGCAGCCATTTTAATGCCTCCACACCCACAATCGCTCCTCTACCCAGAGATATTTCGAAACCGCCAAAGCCAGCCTTTTTTCTCAAGCGACCTAAAAGCGTCTCGGCAAGAACTGTCTCTATGGATAATTCATCATCTTCGAGATTACCTGTTTTATTAACAATACGTCTGTTGTCGCTTTTTCTTCGAACAACATCATCGTTATCGACGTAGTATTCTTCAAATAATCGCCTCCCGCTCTCGAGATTTCCAACGCGTTCCGCTTTGAGCCTGTCCCCAGCGGAAAGCATGTCGCCGATCATCTGATAGATTTGCCCTCCTAATCCCTGCAAGGCCAGATTGGTCCTGACGCGGTTAAAGTAAATTGTGTCTAATGCTATCGCAATGGAAATTGTTTCATGTTCGTCATTTTCTTCGGTAAGCCGTCTGAGGAAGAAGGCATCGGAGTTGGAAACCACACCGTCGACCTCTCTTTGCAGATAAACATCAACGCGATCTCCGCTCGCATCGGAGATAACGGCCTTGAGGATGTAGCTGTCGCCGCCTCTGGTTCTGACCTTTCGACCGTCCATCGTCATTCGGATTCTTTCCATCGAAAGCGTCTGCATCGCCCCCATCGTCCCCGGCAGCGCCACAAAGAGCAAAGACAGCGCTTGCCCGGCAGCCAAAATAAATAACGGCCCAACCGTCGGCAGCAACCCGCCCAGGGCTTCTTCCTTTTCTTCGGATAGATAGGGATAGACTTCATTGGCAAGCCAGTCGCATCCGTTTTTCTTTGAAATGTCGTCAACCCAAGCCGCAAAGACCGTCTGGTATCGATCGTAATCGTAGAACAAAGAAAGCGATCCCGGCCCTTCATACAGGAAGACATTGGTAGCCTCAAGTGAACGAAACTCAGGGTGAGATTTTCTCCACTCCAGGAACCATTCCCGGAAATAACTTGAGAATTGTTCTCTGACAAATTCAGCAGGCGGGAGGGTTCGCTCGTAGAAAAACGGCTTTCTGGCACTGATAGCCGTGAGGATGCTTCCGGCGCCGGTTAAGAATAACGGCATACGGCACTCATTTAAGAATTTTCCGAATCGGCTAAAGGGAATATAGCCCGGCTGTATCAATAAAACGCTGTCGTCGTCTGTCCTAGTCACTCCTATGTCGTTGCCTTTAAAATTGAATACGGCAATCTTTTCCTCTGCAAAAGGCAAGCCTCTTTGCCTGGCAACGTTTAAAGCCGCATGGAGCCAGCCTAAGTATTCCCGGTAAGAATCAGGGCGAAGGCTGTAGGGCATCACGGCTGTCCATCGCGCTCTTTTAAGAAATTCCGCGCTCACCGACGAACCTAAACGCTCCGCAAATAACGAAACCAGTTCTTCGCGGGCGCTTTCCTTGTCCGCTATTAACTCTTCGTCATAAATTAATCCCGGGCTAAAAATAGCAACGCTGGGGTCAAGCCATGTCAATTTCCTGCCGAGTTTTTCTGCGTCGGTTGCCAAATACGAACGCAGAATCACAGTGTGTCGCTCGGGAATAAACTCAGACACAAGAATGCTTATCGGCGGGGCACCTGACCGGAGGAAATGCCCGGCCTGGCCGCGATCCGTCCAGTAAATGGCCGGGGATTGCCCGACAATTTCATCAAGATCGCTTAATCGTTCATGGGAGATATAGTGAATGCCGTTTATCACATTGCTATTTTCGGCTGTAACGAATTCGGGGAAAAGCCCTGCCATCAGTTCATAGTAATTTCTTTCCAGAAATACCTGAATTTTTACGTTCGGAAAACGTAATTTTAGATTGCGTGCCATTAACACCGCCATTCCTAAATCCCCGACGCCGTCGGTAAAACAGGTCGGCACAAAGTTAATGACCCCGCGGGCGGTATGCCACTGCGCGGAATAATCTTCGACTTCTCCCAGCGCAATCACCGGCAACGCCATAACGAACAAGGATAACGCTTCCCCGGCAGCCAAAATAAATAATGCCCCGCTAAGCGGCACAAGGCCGTAATAAATTTCCCCCATCGGGTCTTGCGATGCGCGAATATTAATTTCAGGAATCACGCGGCCGCCTTCGAGGTCAAAGGCCATATCCAGCCAGCGGCGCTTATATTGGAAGATAAAGGCGCCCTCAGCAGACGTATCAATCATTTCGTCTCTAACGGCCTCAAATCCAATCTGCAAAAAGAGTTGTTCTGCCCCCTTGTCGGAAGGTTTGCTTTCTGCCAACAAGGCGTAATAGTCATGATGAGCAGCATCGATATCGATCGCCCGGAAGCTGTTGGCACCTTTTATCCTAGCGATCGCCAGTGTCAGGCTAATAAGCGCCGCGCCCAATCCCTGCTTGCGGTAACTAAGATCGACCCGAATAGCCGGGCCCATATATTCCTTAAATGTCTCCCTCAAGAAACCTGTGTGGGAAAATGCCTCGCCGTCTTGTTTGACATAAAAGTAGCGAGACCCAATTCTATTGGAAGAAGTTTTTTGGTAGACATCGATGACGTACGGCACGGCCAACCCCCTGGAGGTCTCGACCGCAGGGCCAGTCGTTAGCGTAAACTCAAATTCCCGTCCGTCTTGGGCGCGAACGGAAAGCGTAAGATTCCTTAATAGCGCCGCGGCCTGTTCAAAAATCACGCCAACCGGCACTGCGGCATGGAGCCCCACGGGCAAGCCCGTGGTGCCTTTCTGTATTACCCTACTTCGCTCAAATACTTTCGTGTTTGAGCTTCGTAGGGTTATCCGCCCGAAAATGACGGGCTTGGCCGTGCGGGCGGAATCTCGCCGAAGCATATTCTCGCATTCATCCACGGGCAAGCCCGTAATTTTCTGCGAAGGCGGATAAAGAACCGCTGTTTCGCCCGAAGAAGAAAGGCCGCTGCGGCTATCGTCCCCACCAATCTTCCAGCAAGAAGAATTAAGAGCCCGCTGGAAAGCAGCAATTGTCTTCCCACCAGCCACGGAGAGGTTAAGACAATGCTTTTTGAAGATTGCTTTCCAGCGGGACTTGTCTGCAGAATAAGTTCTTATCATCAGCGGCCTTATTGCCATCAAAAGAACTACCAGGATACCCAAAGCGCTCAGAACCGGCACATCAGCCCGGTATTGGCCGGGGGTTTGCGAGAAAGGATTGTTCCCATTATTTCCATTGTATCCGTTGTCGGTGCGCTTCGGCTCAATCGCCGCCTGCCGACGCATCTCGCCGATACACTCCCTTATCTCTCCAGCAAGCTGTTCATCAATGGTAATTCTCTTCCCTTCTTTCGTCTTCATTTTTCCGCTGAGCGCGAGATCCAAATCCGCTTCGGCCCGGTCGAGAAGTGTCAACAACAGCGACCCGCCAGTAGGGTTATTTTCTTGGGCCAAATGGTACAATTCGAACGGAACTTCAGTAAGATTGACATTATCGCTATCTAGGCGCAGATTCCTTCGGGTCCGATAAACATACTGTTCTTCCATCGCTTTAATACCCGACGGCTTGATCAAAAACCGGATAAAAGTGACCAGTGGCGAATCCCCGCGCTCTTCTTCTTTAAACCGGGCTCCGGTGTCACGGATAAGCCTGCGTGCGATACGGATCAAAAGGCCTGTCTCGTTATACGCCGCATAATAATTCTTATCCTTAACCAGATCGACCATCCTGCGGTCGGCGGCATAAATCCCGTCCACGATTAAAATCTGCCCGTTCTTAAGATGCAGTATTTCTTTCTTCTTGTCATTACGCTTTCCATCTTTAAAATCATACGGCCCCGGAATCCAAGCCGGCCTTCCTTCAATAATTTTTGCGAGCGCATCAAGGATAAGAGGCCAGGCATAAGCATCCGGGGAATCAAAGTCGTATAAATAATCACCGGCAAAATCGTGGATATACTCTCCGGATGCGTCCTGAATCGGAAGTACGTCGGTATCGGGGTTAAACTTCTTAGGGTCGTAATGCTTAGGATGAATCTTGTTCTTAAAGAACCTGTCCATGGGGAAGATGGCAAATATCGCCGGTGCCATGTCGCAGAAAGAGTCGGCGGCGATTGATTTTCCGCTCGCCGTCGGCCCTGCGTCTAAGAATATATTAATCTCGTCATCCTCGGCAAATTTAAGAAGCCTGACGAGCATTTGATCGCGGCGCTTCATAAAGTTTCGCTCATAAACATTTCTTTCCTTCTTGGAAGGCTTGAAATAATTCGGGTATTTAAGAATAATCGTTTTCATCTTCTCTGGAGATTCGCGCCCTAAGAGACCGACATAATCATACAGGTCCGAATAAAATTCTCTGGCCTCGCTGGGCGCCCTTAAGTCATAGAGCTCGAGCATATCGATAGAATTCTCTGTCTCGCTGATAATCGCGAAGGACCGGCCATTGTGTTTGAGGATATAATACCGCTCTTCATCAAGCTCCCCGTGGATAATAGGCAAGTGCGCCCGCCGGACATCATGGATGCTGATCCGGGTCTTAGTATAACCCGAAGGGCTCCCCTTGTAATCAGGGATTGACAAAGGCAACGGATAACGGCCGTCCGTCGGGGTCTTGCGATGATATCCGGCCCCCGGATAGGGCATGCTGGGTATAAAGGAAGGCCTGGTCTCGGGGTTGATAGCCACAACCGCATTGTGCAGCCGTATGTAGGGCTCTGTTTGCCGGGTGATTTTCGCCAACTCGCCCCTGCGGGTAAGCTCGATAACCGCATCATAGAGTTCACGTTTGATCTGGCGAGTAACCATCAGCCTCCTAAGCCTAATGGTGACAAAATCTTCAAAAGATAAATAATAACCGTTACGGTAATACGGCCGGGAGAAATCAAGGTCAAGGGAATCGGCTATGTAAAGAATTTGTAATAACGGCCTCAAACGGCTGCCTAGATGCAGATTTTTACTGTTGAGTTTGTGGTGCACGGAGGCCAAAGTAATGGCGGCTTCAATCGTATCATCGACACGCGCAAATACTTTACGAGATTTGACGACATCGATAACGAGTTTTTGATGTTTCTGCCTTAAGGAGTCGACTTCCTGCCGTCGCATCAAATGCGCCGAGCGCAAATCTTTTTGCAAAGATTTATGAGCCTTGCCAAGTTCGTGAATAAGGGCGGCCAAGACCAGAATCCTCTTATCCTCTGTCCCCAGGTTAAGCTCCCGGGCTAACAGGAATGCTATTTTTGCGGTCCGGAAACATTGCTGCTTAACGCCGTCGATAGCGCCGGAATAGGCGTCTATAATTTTTATCAGAAGGCCTTCGAAAATACCCAACGGTCTCCTGCCGACCCCCTTGTAAGGGACATATCTTCTTAAGAATTCTAGGAATTCCGTTGCCTCCGCGCGCGCTGCCTCCTCTTTTGTCCCGCCAAAATGAATAAACTTGTGCTCTGCGGCTAAATCCTGGACCAGATACGACGTAGCCATCTTCAGGGCATCGGCCCTGGAGATTTCTCTGCCTTCCTCTCTCGCTTTCTGTATTTGCACCGCCACTTCGGTTTCAATAGGGGAAGGATTTTCTTCAAGCATTTGTTTTAAAGTCGAGAGGGCGGCGTAAAGATGCGCATCCTCCGTTGCCGAGGCGAGATACAGGTTGATAATCTGCGCGGGGGTTAAATTAAGCCGGTCAACCAAAGAGTAAATAGCCTGTTCTGTTCTAAGCAAATCGGCTTCGGGGTGCTTGCGTTGCCAGTGTTTAAAATTATTTTGGGCGATAAAATCGCCAAACGTTTCTGTAAATAAGCTTGAAAGCCGATTACCGCGCGGCAGGAAAAACGGGAACAGACACATCAGGGACCCGTCTTCGCCCTGGCCCGGCTTATGATAATAGTCAACAAAGGAAATCTGGTCTTCAATGACCCCCACAACAGCTACAACCACTTCCCGGGCGTGAGGGCCATTGGCGCCAATGCGAATGATATCCCCGGGCATAAGGGATATAGACCCGTGTAAAGCGGCTATATTTTTCGCATCCGCTTCTCTGAGACCATGGAGCATGTAGACTGAGGTATCTATGAATCTTTCTGCGGCGACAGTAATATGGCTAAAGACCTTCGCATGAAACCCATGTTCGGTATAAATTTTTAACTCGGCAACCGCGTCAAATCTCCTTTTGTCACTTTCGCTGATTGTTCCAAGAAGCAAAATACCCAAAGCCATAACCTTCCAAGGCAATAATAGATCAAGCGGCAAGAGGAGTGCCCGAACCGAACCATCTCTATCCGATTCTGCCTTAGGCGAACGGGAAGCGGCCATTAAGTCCCTAATCAACCTGGGGATCCAGCCCCAATCAACACCAACAAAAGCACCGAGCTGCTGGCTGTCGTCTCCATCTTGGCTCTTGAGTTCTGCTAATTCCTGTTGCAAGTGCTTCCTGATCTTCTTTAAGAATTCTTCAGCTGGCATGCCCGGATTCTCTATGGTGCCAATCACTTTCTTTTCCTTCTTTCCGGTCTGCGGATTAACTTCTTCTTTGGTCAAATAAGTCACCGGGGCTTCAGAAATTTCGCCTGAGGTCTCTGAATCAAATCCGCGCATATGAATGCCGTTGGGCCCGATCAAGACATAGGCGCCTTCACCGCCGAACTTTTTCGCCATACCCTTGTCGCATTCGAAATTGGCGTAATCACCGTCTTGCGTCATAAAGGCGGCCTTTAATTTGCTTAAGACATTGTGCCCTGTCAACCAATTCGGGACTTTAATCAACGACTGGATCCTGGCAATACCGATTCTTTCGCGATAGTATTTACAATGGTTCGGTTTGATGCGGGTTGTCGCGTCCGAATACCAGGAATTGACAAGATGAAGCGCCTCCCAGAGTGTGCGGAGCGGATAGCGCGGGTCTTTGATAACTCGCGAGATCGCCTCCAAGGCTGCAAAGATGTCCGTGCCTGTATACGCCTTCCCTCGATAAGTGATGATGATAGAGCCATCGTCTTCCACAGGGAACCAGCCGTGAGATAGCAGATTGTTGTAGGGGTCTTTTAAGAAGAGGTTGAAGTTTTCTCGATAGAAACGAGCCAAGGACTGCAGGGCAGGATTAGTCGGATAATTGGCCTGGGTGAGCTTGTTGTCGCCTAAAAGCATTGCGTTAATCTCGTCGATAACGGCAGTACCCCAGTCTTTATGGCTGGACCAATCTTTGCACCACCATTCAACCGAAGCATAGGCCTGGGTGTTAATGGATTCAAAGACCAGATACCACCACTTTCCTTCGGCAAGAGATTTTGATAATCGATCCTTAACTGCAGAGGTAATCGTCTTTGATAAGCCGATGGCCTCCTGCCAAAGAGCCAATTCGGCAGCATCAGCCCCGGCCTCTGCCCTGGCCCGGTGGACCTGAATCAGTTCCCGGACAAGCTCATTCCACCAGACGCCAGAAGTCTTGCCCATACCGTTTAACCCTACAAAAGGATCGGGGACTTCAATGCGTTTGAAATGGCCGGCAAACTTCTCCCAGCTATCGAGTTGTTGACTATTCCACTGGCCGCTATATTGTTTATACCCGTCGACAAACTTCTGGCGAAGAGTTGATACCTGGCCGCCTAAGAATTCCTTCTGGAATCTGTCCTGGTCTTCAATGTATTCGGCAAGGCGGGCAGTCCACCAGAGAAAATCATTCACGTTCTTAGGATCCGTGGCCCTCTTCGCTTTTACCCAAGCTTGCGCCCTGCGGTTAAAGGCGGAGAAGGCAGGAACAGGGCTATCGGTATAGAAGTTAAAGTTTTCATACCAGGGCAGATGAATACCAAGCAAGTTGCCAAAGGCCCAGAAATCATGGTTGCCGCTCACATAGAAGACTCTGTCGGGAGCGGTCTCAACAAGTTCCTTGGCCAGGTTAAAACATTTCATACCGTATTTACCCCTGTCCAAAAGGTCGCCATTTAAGTAGATGGCCCCATTCATGGTCTTAAGAGACAGCCCCTGGATATTGAGTTGCTCTTCAACCGACATGTTGGGATCGATCTGGCCTTTGAAACCACAAAGTTGATTTAAGGCATCGCTCAGGATAGCGGCAAATCTGGCGATATCGCCATGATAATCCGAAATGACAGCGATTCGCGGCAGGCAACCGCTGCCGGGTTTCTTTAATTCCTTACGGATCTCCCTGAGAAGTAATTTAATTTGCTTAATGCGTTCTTTTGAATCAGCCTTGTAGATAAAGCCGATTTGTTCATAGGTGTCTTCCTTGCCGGAGAGCGTCCCCAGTGACATAAGCGGCAACCCGGCCAAGAGCAATAGTTCAAAGGCCCCGAATAGGGTCATCGCCCACAGCTCATCACCGCTTCGAATGCCGGTATCGCCTTTTTGCGAAAGCGACGATTGTGCCGTCATCATAAGGGGGCTGGAAGGCTCGCCTGTCTCTTCGAGGGCGATGGTCATCAGGCCGCGGGAGTTCAATCGCGCTTTATAGCCTAAGCGAAGAAGGACTCTAAGAATTCCTTTTAATAACAGGTCACTGTCGGCATAACGGCCATTCTGTTCCTCTTCAATCTTTTTCAAGTCCTCAAAGAAACGTTCAAGATACAAATTCCGTAATCCCTGAACATAGAGATCCCTGGCTGCTGCATCTACGTCCGGGATGACATACCGGATACTATCTTTAGACACACCGGGCCGATAGTTAAACTCACGAGGAATCAAGCGCCCGTTTTTCTTTTCATATTGAGCGAAAGACGATTCCGAACCCAGAAGCAGCCGTCCGCCTTCTCTTAAAGCACGGGTGAGCGAGAGCCAGAGGCGATCCCGCTCCCAATAATTCTTATAATGAACCACAAGATTCATGACGCGTATAAGGTCGACACCCTGGGGATATAACCGAGCCAAAGTATCAAAACTGCCAAGATGAATCTTGGTATTCGGGATTAAATTCAAATGCCCGTCCAGATATTCCTGCGCAGCCCCGACAATCCACGGGTTATTGTCAATGCCTATAAGCTCTATATCTCTATTGCCGAGTCTATTACGTAATTCAAAGAAGGTCGGCGAAGAAGCCTCACCCGGCGCGCCCGGCACAGAACCAAGCCCGACATCGGCCATGCGCCTGACTGTTCCCGTTGATTCCATCTGAGGAATAAGATGACCAATCATATATTGATCAACTGAAATCAGCCGCATGGGTTCTGTATAGGCGAGAGTCACGCGTCCCCGGCCTTGCACTAAGCCGGCCTGATCATTCAGGGCGCCTCTTACCGTTCCCAGCAGGAATATGAGGCCAAGGCCGCTGATGTCAACCATAGCGCGCAGGTCACCTTCAGGCTCATTGGGTTGACCGGCTGAATCGGGGACAGTCCCCGCTTCGGCGGGCCCGGCCTCGGTGAGGCCCAGCAGGGCCGAGGCGGGGACTGTCCCTTCTTTCAAGGATTTCAGCGCCAGAATAATCGCGTACGGCCAACCGTTACTGGAATCCCAAAACATTGCTCGGCAACGGTTCCTGATTTCTTCCCGGCTAACCGTTTGCGGATCAAGCCCGGACAGTTTAATACCGGCAATCGTCACGCTGGATCTTCTGGAGTTAAACACAAAATTCCGAGGCGTGAGGCCGTGCACATCGACTCTATTTTCTATTAATCGTTCGATAAGCGTATTCATCAGGGTGATTTCAACGGCATTGAGCGAACGCCGGTTAAGGACATCGATAATAGATTCCTCCCGGCCGGGGATTTCCGGTTTTGGATTTATGTTGCGCGACCTACCGGAATTTAATATTGATGTTCGCGGCCTGTCGCCGGGTCTGGGTGCAGATTTTCCTGCGATGAGTTCTTCCCGGCCTATATGCCACTGACGCTGCCTGTCGGGATTTAATACGCGCGGCTTGTCGCTTGTAAACACAGATTCTTTTCCGTCTACATCAATGACGACTTGCGCGGCATTCGCAAGGACAACCGAATTAGCATCGCCGACAGAAGTGCCGGTAGATTCGCTCCCGGCAGCCTCCCGGTCAGAATCATCCTCTTTTTCTTGAGCTTCTTCTTGCGCATCTCTTACGGAAACAACAGGAGAACCGTAGCTTCCCATTTGGAAGAATAAGTGGTTTTCAGGGAAGCCGGGTTTATTAGCGGCGGCTTTTAATTTTTCAACTAGGTTTTCCCAACGTTCTGCGGAGGCGATAGTTTCAAGAACGATGCCAATATGGATAACCTCTACCTCTTTTTCGCTGAGAATCTGAGCAAGAGAGTCAAGAGCAACAGCCCGTTCTCTCGCATCCTTAAAAGGAGCAATAACCTCAAGGATGTCGTGAATAGAGACGCTGTTCATCCCTATACGGGTGAGGGTGTTTTTAAGAGATCGGCGGCTGGCGGCATCTTTTACAATGATAACAGCCAAATGCATCAAGAGCGCCAGCGCTATTCCACCCAACAATAAAGCGGAGAGAACAACAACCAGCGGGGTAAACACGTGGAGGTCATCAGTAATATCGATTCCATACTTGGCAGCACGGCTGACGGCGCGCAGGATTTCTTTTTGGGCGCGCTCGATTTCCTCAGGCGGGCACGGACGCTCGAGTAACTCAAAATAATAGCCAAGCTTCATCCGCGTATTTTGCTCCAACCGCCTTGCCCATTCAATTTTGGCCTCCTGGCGTATCGCGTTTTCGATAGCCCTTCTTTCAAATTCAACCTCGGGAGAATACCGTTTAAACTCGGTTGCCGTCAGGGAATCAATCGTGGATGTGCCGTAGTACTCTGAACGCATCGTATATCGAAGAATACGGAATATTTCCCGGGCGCGGTCTTTCTCGCCGGGCAAATCACCTATCAATAAAGCGGCAGCCTGGAAGTTCAACTGAACGTTAAAGATATTTCCTATTGTTTGACGGGTATTATGAATAACTTCAATAAGATTTTCGTAGATAGCTTCGGGGGCGTAACTTGTTAATCCGATCAGGATACCGTCCGGCGGCGAACGGGCCAGGTAAATACGGGAAAAATCGCGGCCAAAAACCTTGTTGAATTCTTTGGTGAAAGTAAGCAGCATGGCCTTAAATAAATCATCGGCACTGTTATAGCCAACGGCATAATTCATGCCGTGGCCGCCGACGGAATTCTCTGGTCCCAACGCCTTAAGCGGGCTCTCCAGCGCAGGGTTTTCCCTCACTAATTCCTGGATAGGCCCGTAGATATAGCGGGGATTGAGCAATAAAACGACGGCGTCGTTCGGCAATTTATCCTGGGCAACCCAGCTAAACCATTCGCGGCTCCCCAGGCGCCTAACCAGGCCGTCTCTATCCTCGTCTCTTCTGCGGGGAACAGGATAAGTGCCTTTGCCTCTTTTGCTTTCTTTCCCTGCCATTTTGACCAGCCGAGACAATTTTAGCCTGCTCCTGGCGCTGAGCACAAACTGTATCAAAGACTCTGGCTGCAATTCCTCGGGAGTACCCATCCCGTAATCGTCTTTGCCAAGTTTCTTGGAAATAGTTTTAATACCGGCCTCAGCTACGGTGATGGCGGCGTTTAATAACTGAACAGCCCGCCATCCCGAAATCTTCATGCCCGCCGGCAGGAGAACATCATCGGAGAGATTCACCGCCCAGAGAGAATGAGATATCTCTATGCCGCCCTCATTGCCTGCACTGCGAATCTCCTCTAACATCTCTTTTAAAATCTCTTCTACTGCGCGGGCATTCTCGGCTTTTAGGACCACAAACTTTTCATCGCCCCGGTCATTCTTCCAGATCACCCAGCTTTGCTTAAACTCTTCACTCTTTCCTATTAAAATTTTCCCGACACGGTTGAGAAACCTGGTTGTCGCTTCGTCCCCGTAAAGGTCGTTGGCCACGCTTACATCATTACCGTCCAGGACAATAAGGTAGAGCCGGTTAATTTCTTTTCGGTTTCGGTTGATGAACTGTATCGCGTTATTGCGGCCGTTATGCTGATTTTCCAAGTTCTCAACCTGGGCCAAGGCGACAAAGGCAAAAGCCATGTTTGCCGCAGCCATGAGTGCCTCAAGGCCGGCAAAAATACCCCCGGCCGGCAGCAGGGCAGCAACTTCACCGTCCTCTGCCCCATTGTCCGCAACGCCTTGCGAAATCGTTACGTTAAGCGGTATTTGTTCTTCTTCACCTTGCGCCGCTAACAGCCTTTCCCGAAGAATATCCACAATAGCCATAAAATCAAACGAGGGATAATAAGAATATTCGGTATAGTATTTCAACGCCGCATCAATAATTTCTTTTGACAAAAGAATATTCATGAGAGAACGCGGAACGCTTTCAACGAAAATAAATTTATACATGGGGCCAACTCTATGCGAAGAGACCGTATTAAACACATCCCAGAATAAAAAGAGCAATTCTATCTTCGTCATTAAGTCTTCCCTTGAGAAAATAACCTCTTCCGCTGCTTCGTAAGTGGCGACTTGTATCTCCTTTAGTGAAGGATCGAGGCTGAAGGCAAAAGCGAATTGATCTTCTTTAGCCACCTTTCTAAACAATGACTTTCCCTTGAATAAATGCCTCGCCCTCGGGCTCCCCAGTAGAGCGAATACGGTTTCCTGGAAATTCTCCGGAGTGACCGTCCGACGAGGATACTCGGAGCGGACATCGCAAGTCGCAAATTCACCGGTGGCAAAGTCCAGAAATGGGCTAAAATTACAGGTGACGGCTTCTCTGCTCATACACATTCTCTTATAAAGATCCTCCATGCTGCGATCTTTCGGGACCATTCTCCCTTGTCTTCTGGACAAGGTAGCCGCCTGAGAGGTATAAATCCTGGCCATTCTCCAATTCGTATCACAATAACGTCCGGTTAATATACCGCGATAGCCGCCGGTTATTTTCTTTTCTATATTTCTTAAGAAAGTTTTCCAAGCGTCATACGCCGGGGCGGGCTGATCAACCAACACATCGTGAGAATAAAGCACAAGATTCTTGAGAGTCGCAAGCGGAAATATCTTTCGAAAGGCCTGTATGACCTCCGCCATCTTTTCATAAATCAATTCTTCGTTTTGCCCCAACTTGGCCGCAAATCGTTTTACTTTATCGGTGTCCCAGCTTAAGACAACTTGGATATCATTCCCAAACATGTCTTTTAGCCTGGTAAAGAACTCTTCGACTTGCCCCGGGGTACTTTGGATAAACCAGAATCCGTGTGTGATAAAACCGAATGGGATCTGTTGATCTTTGCACGCTTCGGCTACGGCCCAAAACGATTCAAAATCATCCAGCGTATCTTCACCCGCCAGGTAAATCTTGGCGAAGCCCATGGCAATAATTTCACTAAGGATACCGGAAATATATTGCCTCATTTCCGCTTCCTTTAGGGCTATGGGTTGATGTGTGCTTAATCTTGCCGCTAACGCAGCACTTTTTGCGTAACAATACGAGCAAGCCCCCGAGCAATGTGTCCTTGCCTTCGGATGAGAGGAGTCAATCTTGCGGTTATTTTGTATGACAAAGGTTCCTTCCTTCGCAGGAACCGATAAATCTCCTGAATAAGAAACCTGCGCTAATAATTTCCTAATTTCCGATATGCCGGCCCCTAAGGAAATCATTTCCCCTTCTTCCTCAACCCGTCCGGAGAGGAACACTGCGGTAAGAATCACGCTTAAGCTATTCGCAAATACCGGCATCACGGCCAAGATCTCGATAACCGGCAGCAGGGCACTGACTTCACCGTCCGACGAACGGCTGCCTGTGCTCTTCTTGCCGTCATGCACGGTTGGTGTGAGCCTTTGATTGCTCTCTTTTAAACCGAGCAGGGTATTTTCCGCTTCGTCAATAACCTCGATGATTTTAAAGGTAACTTCGGCAGGCCGGGAAAGAAGCTTCTCCAAAATAACACTGTCGCACAGCATGCGCCTTACCTCGGCCACGACAGCTTTGGTGTCAATATCCTGCCGGCCTAACCCCTGCCTTCGCTCCTTAGCCGCCCGGCTGGTCCTATACCAGTTCAGTTTGTTGTCAATATCTTCAAACGCTTTCAGCGGTTTACCGACCCGGTCCGCCAGGTTCTTGGTATTTCTCTGGCCAATATATTTATTCATCAAATTCTTAATCACCGCGCCGAAGGCAGGACATTGATTCGCGGCCGCCAGGACCCTATCCACTAGCTCTTTATCGAAAGCGACACTCTTTAAAAGTTCCGGCAAGTCCAGTTCATAGCTAGCGTCCACCCGAACTTTTAAGTCCCTTAAAGCGAATCCGGCTGTCAGAAGTTTGAAGCTGATACTTAAATACAATTCGCTAAAGTCATAGATGATAACATCCGGCGCTTTCTTTTCCCCTCGCTTGACCGAACTTGTGACTTGCCGGGTGGGAAATAGTTTTGAGTCAATCATAAAATCATAAATGGCCTTTTTTGCCGCTTCCGGCAGGTTTTCAACCGGTCCGCGGCGCAAAAGAAGCTCCAGGGCTTTCTTTCCACGTTCAAGACGATTCCTCGAACCGGACGGCTCGAGTTTTTCGGTAATCTTTAATTGAGCCCTTAAGGACTTGGCCCGGCTCTTATCCTCCACGCTGATCATCTCCGGCGTTAATCCCTGGCCAAGAACAACATTAAGCACCACACCTGTTTTTAAGGGAATATCCTGCCGCCACAGCTGGCCTTTTTCGATGCCCGGCACGGTAACCGGGCTATCCGTTGACAGCATAAATCCGGAATACTTTTCGTCAATCCTCACCTTGGGGTGAAAAGCCAGGTCATAAACCGAAGCGCCCCAGGGTAATTCAATAACAGAAAGCGTATCCGTCACTAAAACCACGAAAATTCTTTCGCGCTTCATTTCGGCTTCGTAAAGTTTTTTAAAGTTCTGTTCGGCGTCGCTGCCCAGGCCCAGATCGGCAGGATCGGCCTTAAAAATCTGGTTGAACCCTAAGGCATTAAGGATGCCTTGTAATTTGTATAACCAGTGGGCCAAGGTGACGCCATTATGATCCTGGTATCCGTAGCGGTATTTAGCATAATTCTCATGATCCATGACTTGAATTTCCCAGGGCCTATTGTGGCTGTCCCTGTAGGTGATCCGTGCGGATTTGTAGTTCTTTTTATCCTGGGGAGTGCCGGTAAATTCGGCATACGGCCTGACGCCTTCGGCAGAAAGCTCTTCCATGACCCGGGTAAAGGCCCTGTCATAATGATTGGCAATGATCATGACCCTTAATAAATCATCCAGGGCGGCAATGGATTTAAATCTGGGCTTGCGGGATGACATCGCCTTTTCATGCGTACCCCAGATGCCTTTCATGTTGACTTCAACGGTCGTCGGTGTTTCTTCTTGAGCTGACGTCCGCATAACTCTGCGCCAACGAATCTCCTGGCGTCTGAGCACCGGTTTAAGTTCTGCTAATGACCTGACATCCAGAACCTTACACATGATAGCCTCTGTTGTCCTGAACTGCAGGTCATTGTCAATAGCAAATACCCGGTCTTGCAATTCTCGGACGATCGCGTGAAAACCCATTCTTTGCCAGAGCGGGATAAAGACATGCTCCATTAATCCGATAACAGCTTTTTTCTTTGATTTCTCGACCCTGAATAAGTTGCAGTAGGCATCGCAAGACGCGAGCATCCTGACCCTGGGATTGCCCTCGGTTAACTGCAGAATCATCTCCATGTAATTCGGGACGGTATCGTCGGTTCCAAACGCCTGGATACGGCCGTCAATATAGACATTCTCGGCGTTAATGATCCTGGCCTCAAGAATAATTTCGGACATTAACCGGATATCCTTTTTCCTCTCCGGTAATGCCCCGGCCAAATCTTTTAAGATAGCCTTCCGTTGCTCATTGGTAATCGTAGCAGCATGCAGTAAAGCGGCGGCAATAACAACATCATCGCCGCCCCATCCGGCGAGGATCTGGGAAACCGTCAAAACATGTCTTACGGTATTTCTGTCAATCAAAGAGCCTCTAAGAAGCCTGTGAGTCTCTCTGATCAATGCGGGATCTACGCCGGGATACTGGCGGTTGAATTTCTTTAATATTTCGGAGATGCTCGGCGAACTTTCTATCCGTCCCGCCAGCGTCATCCCTAAACTAAGCATGAGCCCGAGAAGTTCAAGGCCGGGGATAAGGGCCGTCATGGATTCCCCGTTATTTTTATCGTTTTCAAGCAGGGATTGCGAAAGAGATGCGTTGGCGGCCCGCGCAAACTCTACCCGGGCGTCAAATTCATCAAGATAAATGGACGACGCCGGCAAGACAACCGGGCTGCCGGCTACTACTTTACCTGCTGTCGGATAAATCTTAATAGCCGTCACCTGCACCGGAGTGCCGCGATGATAGATTTTAAGAACAAGGTATCCGCTCATCCTGACGCGGGGTTCGGACTCATACATCCTGACATCATACACAATCGTCTCGCCGGCTTTGATCGTGCCTTGCTTCCCAGCGGCATCGGTGATAACAAAAATCGAGGTTGTCACCATATCAATCGCGGCGTTGGCCACAGCCGGCACCGGTACAACGCTTTCGCCTTGAGGTGTTCCCGCAATCCGCGCTGACTCCGCCCGGGCATCAGAGAGGTCAGTATACAAACACTCCATCGACAGCCAGGGGCCGGTTTTAGTTTGAATCCGGACCTGGCCTTCCACAAGTTTGATACCCGTAATCACAAAGGTGCCGATGGCACCGTCAGAAGAATTGACAAAATAAGTCTCGCTGCCCACAGAAAGGGTAACCAATCGGCCGGCTTTATCAGTGAGCGGAGCCGACTTTACGGAAACTAAAGTTAACCAACGCAGAGAATCGTTTGGATTGATACACAATTCATTAAGGGGATATACGCCGGCAGCGGTCCCGGCATATTCGGTTTCAATAAAGACCTGCCCTTCTCTAAGGAGAATGTTTTTAATGTCAAAAGGAATGATAATGCTTTTCTCATCGCCCGAACGGCTGGCTAAAGCCTCGCGCGAGTGGATTGCCCTATAAACCTTAATGCCTTTTCCGACAGAAAGAGGAATTGCTCGTCCGGCCTTGTCGGTAAAGAACGTGGTTTCTTTCCCGGCCAAAGCCTGCTGCTTGGTCATCCGGGCAGATTTATTGAAACGAAATGCCGACGACGCGAGAGCCGCCAGCGCACCTAATACAATTTTAATCTTTTTGAGAGAAATCAAACGGCCGGTTGATTGAGCGGTAACGGCAGGCATCGCTACCGCCGGTGTGTCGACTGCGGCAGGCGCGGGCTGTGTCCGGACACCGGGCAAGCGCAAGTGACCGAAATGATCGCTTTCCCTTACAGGCTCCATACTGATTTTCCTGGCAGCTGCCATGGCATCATTAACATCAAAGAACAGAGAATACGGATGCAAAATGACCGACCTGCGGGTTTTGGCTTCAATGGCCTCGATTCTAATCGTATCAAAATTATAAATCGCCGTGATAATATAATCGCGAACCTTGGAGCCGCGGACAGGTTCTTCGGTATAAACAACACCATAAACAATTCTACCGACCCATACCTTATCTTGCTTTCCGGCGGCATCGGTGATGGAGAGTTCGTTCTCGGCAAATGCCAGCTTAGATGCCCCTGAACTGTAAGAAATTTCTTCCCGGACGTCCTGCTTGGACTCATCCCTTGATCCATCCTTGCGAGAAGACATAAACAGTGCCAGCGATGTGATGCCGAGCACAATTCCCGCAACGAGAGCGATGATTCCGGAATGATTCGTCGCCGGTTCATTCACGACAACTTTTTCCGCTTCCGCGGCTTTGGCCGGGGCTTTGACCACGATTTCTTCCGCAAATTCTTCAGCGACTTGGACCGGGGCCTCGACCGAGGCAGCGGTTTGGGCAGGCTGCGCAATGGTAATTTTCTGGCCGGCAAAAATACGGTCCATGCCCTCGCAAGATACTGCACCCGTCGCCTGTCGCCAGAATTCGCATACTTTTCCGTTATCGCCCCAGAGCCGGCCTACAGGCTTGCCGGTTTGTTTTAAGTAATCAACGGTGATCTCGCCCCAGGTATCATTCTTTTCAACAATAATCTCCTCGATCCGGCCGGTTTCGTCGCGGACAAATTCCGCGGCGCGGGCCGTGGACGGCGCGGTAAAGGCAAGCGTAACCAAGGCAAATAGTACGGCGAGAGACAATTTCAACTTATTTTTGCTGAAGCGTAAGTTGGTACCGAATCTAAATGCACGGGACGCTTCGATATTAATCTTGGAATCCCTTGTCACTTTTCCGGAATTTTCTCTCAGGGAATTTTCAAACTCCTCGACATATTTAGAGTAGGCATAAACCGGCGATCTGGCACCGTTAACAAAACGCACGGAAATGCCTTCCCGCCCGAACACTTCGAATATCTCTTTTATCTTGTGCGCAATCTCTCCCTGCGAAGGTTGATAATCAACCATCCCCGAAGGTACATGGCTCGCCCCGGCTAATCTGCGGGACGTGAAATAATCCAGATCAAAACTAAGGATCACTCCGTTTCTAAATACTTCTTTGTAGGCTGCGATAACAGCAGCAATATCTTCCGTGATGAAACAGAATGCGCTTGTTTCCCCAAGTAACATGCGCCCATAAAATGGATGGATCCAGAAAATATCCCCAACAAGATTAAGTTTCTTGATGTCAGTTACCCAGCTGCCACTCCAGCAAAATAAAGGAGCATTGTCACTGTGCAAATCAAAAAAGACAACAGGCAGGCCCCGTGGGATTTCACGATTAACAACAGCATCTTTAATGTCACCGATAATATTCTCATGCTCATCGTGGATCGCAACGGCTCTGAGCAGCCTCTTAAAATTGAAGGCCGCCTCGACTTTCTCAATTCCTCCAGCCACGGATGGAGATTGAGTTGTCGAGAGCGGCCTGTTGATTTGTCTTTGGCCCGTCAATCCCGCCTGTTGGCGGGGTTGACGAGGTCTCGTCATCCCGTCGTCTCGTCGGGATGACGGATCTTTAGTCTTTAGTCTTCGGTCTTTAACGGCTTTTAGCGCTAAATACGTCACAATCCCTGCAATCAAAAGAATGCCAAGCGCAAAAGCAATTTGAGCCAAGCCGACACTGCTCACCCCACTCACACCTAAAGCAAACGGCGTGACAAACATCGGCATGGGGTTAATGCCTTTAAGACCTTCCGGCCCCTTGGGCGCTTCGGGAATACTGGCCGGAGCAGCCGGGAGTTGCGCCTCAGGCGCCGGAGCCGGCATAACAGGATTGCTGACACTGCCGTCGGCGGAAGAAGCGGACTGCCCTTGGTCGACCTCGCTAAGAGCATTCAACCGCAAGACTAATTTTTCGACAAAATCCATGATCGCAAGATTAAGCGTCATTTTATCGGATAAGTCGGAAAGGCTTTTCATTTCCTTCTTGAATAAAACAATCCGCGACCTGACGGGCCTTAAGTAAGGGGTGTGTTTAATTCTAAAGATGCTTTGCAAATAATTCAATATGTCCCCTTCGCCGTGAACGTTATAGGAATGGAAAGATAAAACCCATGTGCCTTGCGACAAGGTGCGAATATACTTAAACCCTTCGGCAAAACTCTTTAATCCGGAGCCGCTTCTATAAATTTCGACATTCTCATCTCGCGCCGGATCATGTTTATATCTCCAGGTAAATCCGGAGCCGCGATGGGACAGCAAATCTTGGGCCTGCTCTCTGGTCATGGAAATAGTATTAAAGAATTCTTCCAGCGTCTGCCTTTGTTCAATAACGGCGTTCCATATCTTTATATGAGCCCGGGCCTGGCCCCGTTCAATATCCACCTTGGGCGAAGAAGCAAGGGCTTCAAACATACCGGTCGCGCGCGTTTCTTTTGTCCGGTATATTTCCCCTAACCAAATAAAACTATTCATCAGGCTCATAACCGACGGCCTTCTTCCCCCCATGGGCTGACGGCTGTATTCGTTGGCGGAATATGCCACCAAATACCCGTTTAAGATCCTGAACTTACCTGACTTAAGGCCATCAACCAGGGCATCGTGTGCTATCCGGGGAGCAAAAATATTTACCTCTTGGCCCTCTTGATCAACAATATTAAATAATTCCGGAATGGCCCCGCCCCAGACGCCGATCAAAAGCGCTCCGTTGGGGAGTGCCTTCATCATGAAGGTGGATGAGGCCTCAAGAAATTCATCGGATAGCATGATCGTAGCGGCAACACCCCGGGCAATAATCGGGGCTTCATTGATATTGTAATTTTCGATAAAGGCCATTTGATTTTCCAGGCCATGCTCTTTGGCAGCGGCCTTGAGACCGTCAAAAAGGGCCCTTCCGCCATATTCAAATATGCGTCCGCCGATAATTAACCGGCTATTCGAACTCTTAAAGTCTCTTAAGAAATCCTCGTTTTTAAACAACCTGAGCATCTCAGCGTATTTATCCGGCCCTTTGTAGGCAACCTGTCTTCTGACATTAGAGACCATAGGATGCGTTAAGACGGCATCGCGAAGGGAGCCGAATTGGGCGTCGATTTGTTTCCAAGCGGATTCATCCTGGGCCGTTTGTCTCAACAACGTCCCATAATCTTCGTAAGCCTGGCGGATATTTCCGTCATTAAACGCTGTCCCTTTAAGCGTTTCCTCAAGCCAGGTGGAGCCGCCCATATCCTGAGTTTGATTATCTTTAAGCCACAATAACAATCCCAGGGCATAAAAGGCCTTGATGATTTCAAAGCGGAACTTAAATTCCTGGAGCAGCGGGGCATTTTTGTCTTCTTTTAAGGCGGCAAATAACACGCTGTCACTCTCTTCGAGGGCAATGCCTAATTTTGCCTTGAAACTATTGATTAATTCGCGGGTTTCTTCTGCCTGCCATTGATCGAATAGGGCGCCGTTTGTGCTTCGGAGTCCGCCCTGGTTATAACTGCGGATTTTGTCCCGATAGAGCGTGAAGACTTCCGTCCCTAGAACAGGCGTGTGCTCATAAACACCAACGCCGGTAATGACATCGACTGTCTGGCCGACGTATTCGACCATATCAATAACGCCGCCCCGGATGATATAAGGCCTTAAAGCTTCCTCAAACCGAAGCATTTCATAGGCATAGGCAGGCGGCTGGTAGAGGCCCGGCTTCCAGACCGTGTGGTTGATATGATGCCGGACGGCTTCCGGGAACAGATATTTGGGGCCGCTGACAAAAAGTTCATTCTCGATAAATAAGATGTTGGATTTGGCAAGGCCCCGGCGCTGCAATTCCTTAAGAAGCAACTGGGACATCTCGTTATAAACCGCCATATGGACAACCCGGTAATCGGAATCGGGGTAGAGCTCATCAAAGATATAAACTTTCTGATCCCCATCAAAATAATAGGCATCGCCGTAATAAAGCGGCGCGCGGCCGAATTTTGTTTCCGCGTAATAGATGTCCGCGTAAATCGTCTTACCAATAATCCTCTTGGAGCGAGGGTCACTGGCATAATTCTTAAACACATGGTCAACCAGGTTAAAGGTCAGAGTAATATCCGTTTTGACCAGGATCTCTCTTAACGCGCTGCCCAAAGTTTGGCCTTCGGGTAACGGCGGCAGGTTGATAACGACGCCCTTGATGTCATTGTTATACAGCGGATGAATCGCGATATTGTCAGCGCCATTCTTCTTCCAGCCGACCACCAGGTCGTGCATGAGGGCCCCCAAGCCGCCGGTCATCGTCAACTGGGCGATAAAGCTGGTTAACCGCCCCACCCTTTTTTCTAATTTATCCAGGAGCCCGCGGTCAATTCCGGCCTCAAACTGCAAGCTAACAACAGAATAATCTTTAAGCGCCGGCGCCTCCCGCTCAAACCAGGAAAGCCCGCCCATGACCGGAAGGAAAATCAAAGGCAGTAACGCAAACGGCATAAACGCGCCGAGATATTCAGAACTCTCCCCTTCGACCGCCCATTTCTCTTCTTCGGTTTTATCGAGCAACCATTCCTTGGTTATCCTTAGTCCTTCTTCCAGACCGGTTAGGTCGCTTAAAGATAAGTTAAATACACGTTGCATGCGTGTCGTATCAAAGGTCAAGGCTGGCGGAACCACAAGCCCTAGACTCCTCATCTTTTCTTCGCTCATCGCCTCAACCGCGACAGGAGAATTTATGACTTTCTTGATTGCCAAAAGAAGCCGCTCTTGGGTAGTCGAGGCAGGGTCGGCCACGATAATAATCCGGCCGGAATCGGTTTGCTCGCGGCTTGCAGCGGCCGTGAGCAGTTTAATCAAGTCGCCGACATAGATGTAGCTATTTTGCCTGCCCGGAATAAATGTCATGCGTGCCTGTCCGTCGGCCCGGGCCATTTCCCGTATGAACTTGGGAACGACCCGGTCAGTTTCATCACCCGGGCCATAGACATTAGCAAATCTAAGAGCCTGGCCATGCGATGAATCGACAACAAACCGCTCAGCCAAAAGTTTTGTCAATGAATACAGCCCAGGGCCTTTACTAAAGGCAGCGGGCAAAGATTCGGACGGGGACAACAACCATGCGCCCCTGTGCGTCATTTCCGCTAATATGCGATCCCGTGCCTGCGCGACAATGCCGTAATAGCGCTCCAGCAGGTTCTCAGTATCCGGGAGAAGGTGCAAATCGGCCTCGGTAACAACGCCTTCTTTTATGGTGCCCAGTTGATAGAAATGCACCGTCGAGGCAAAGATAAACCGTTTGTTTTGCTGGCCTGCTAACCGGGCCAGAACGGCGGTGGAAACCGCGTTAACCGCGAGAGCCTGCTCGGGGCTTATGTCTCCTAATCCGCTCCAACCGCCCAGATGGAATATCACATCACTGACGCCGACCAACCGATCCAGGGCCTCGGCATCGGTCAAGTCACCTTCGATAAGACGAACCCTCGGATGGCCGGCAGCCAATTTCTGCCGCGTCGCGCCGTTGGTCTTTCGCGCAAGCAGGTGCAGAATACCCGTGTCGGATTGTTTCAATAATAATCGGATAAGCTGTGAACCAACGGCACCCGTCGCGCCGGTAATGCCGTAGTTCATCTTTTTCTCTTCCTTAACCATCGCCGCCAGGGCGAAGAAGGTTGTCAATATCTCAAAACCAGGCAGCACGAACGCGCCGAGGCGGCCTTCGCCGTCATCCTCGTCTCCCTCGACCAAGGCCCTTAGGTCAACCTCCGAATACGCCGACATCCTGGATAAGTCAAAGATGATGTTGCCCTCCGACTGGGCCGTCTCGGCGTTTTCGAACGCGAAAACCAGCATCCCATCGGCCAGGCGGACATCAGTGATTTTCGAATTCTTAAATTGCTGAATAATCCTATAAGGAAACGCCTTAACCATGATTTGAGGCAGTGTCTCCCGGGCCCTTTGAGCGAGTTCTTCGGAGGTAACAAACCGGTGGCTGATAAAGTTTCCGCCAGTACCTCTTTCGCCGCCGACCACCGGGACCATATCTCCGACAAACCCGACAAAATCCCTGAAATAAAACATGGCATTGTAGCCTGCCTTGGCCAGCAATATGAGTATGGCGATGGCAATGTCCCGGCGCTTCGTATCCGGAATCAAATCCCTTAAACTCTTCTCGTCGTAATTTGAGGCAAACAGAGTTTCGGTCAAGGCCGCCAGGTCATTAGTAAGAACCCATTTTAGGGCAGCCGCCAAACCATTCGCATTGCCGGTTACTACTTCATGCATAAAGCTCTTGAAATAGGTCTTAAAAGCGGCATATTCACTATCGGCATTCCAGCCCCGGAAGCGATCCCGATGATGCTGTTCATACGTTTCCAGGAGAAAATCGATTTTTCTGCCGTAGGTACTCACCGCGTAAAAGATAGCGGTTAAGAGCACACCCTTCATGAAAGAATAATCATCGCCATTGGTTAGGCTGTGCAATTCATGCATCAAATCGACCCTGAAGCCGTCAACGCCCAAATCGATAAAGTAGTTTAAGTAGTCGGAATAAATCTTTGCCCAATATTCTCCCTGGTCTAAATCCGGATATAACTGATCCTGGGCTTCGCCGCGGTAATAGACAAAAGCCTTGCGGCCGTCTTTAAGGTGCAGGATAATTCCGCCTTTATTCTCTTGGAATATAGCCTCATCACTCGTATCAATGTCATAAAGTTCTTTGCGGTGAGCAAAATAACGATAGTTGTCTTCAGTCAAAGCCTCCGGCGATAACCAGGGTTCAAAGTCGACAATAACTCTTTGGCCGCGCGCCTGGACGCCCGCGATAATATCTCTGACGTCTTGCTCGGGATAAACCAGGCTCATATCCGTTCTGGAGAAGAAATTACCGTTGCGCTCAAAAAGCCGGACGAGCTTGCCTTCATAAGAAACAATCTGCTTCTTCGTGGGATAGCCGATGACCATGGAAACGGTTGTGCCGCCCACCCTTAATGTCAACAGGATGCGGCAAGCTTCACCCCCAAAATGTTTCGCCTCAAGAATCTCTGTATCATCGCCTATATCAAAGTCCTTTTTTCTTTCCTGAAGATACGTTTTCAGATCCTCATCCTGCACATGCCTCATCTCTTCATAATCAAGGCCATGGACAAGCCGGGATGTGTACGAGGTTTTAAGCAGTCCGAATAGATACATCGTGGCTTTGATGCCGGTTCCTTTTAATAAATCGGCAATGCCGATGATATCGCGAACGGCCTTGGCCGGATGAACGGTTAACTCTCCGGCCTGGTTGATCTCTGTTGCCGCGTCGAGAGTATTAACAATCAGTGTCAAGCCGCCGTCTCTTCTTAAATCGGCTACAGATGCCGGCACAATTCCTGTTTCTGCTCTTGCCAGAAAAGCAGCGGCCAAAACCGCATCTTCTGCGGGCTGTATTCTTTCTGCCCTGGCCGCGAAATCTTTAATCTCCGCAAGCCCTTCTTGTCTATCGCCGTCTATCGCCGCCAAAACCATCATCGGCACCAATGCCAGCATTTCGAATCCGGGCAACACGAACGCGGCGAGGGTATCGTCTCCACGGGTTGTCGCATCCCCGGTTTCAGAATTGAACCAGGTGAGTATCCTGCGCGTCTCTGCTTCGCGTAACCGTGTCGACAGCCATTCCCGGGCCATAACGGGGTGCTCAATACGGAATTGCGCTGTCTCGGGTTCTTGAGCCAACTGGTTGATCTCGTTTAATACTGCCTGCGCATCCGTCATCAGGCGAGCGGCAATCTTGTCAATCTTTGCCGTATCGTCAGCCGCTGTCCCTTCGATAATTGCTTGACGGAAATGCACTGCCATGCGCATGGCTTCGTAGGCAACACCTTCTTGGAGAGTATTTTTATGGTCAACCAAGGATTCCAGGACGAGAATCGTGGCAGCCCCGAGGGAGCGAATGAGCGGTTCAAGGGTCCCTTCCAATCGGATACGGTAGACAGGCTTGTCACCGCCAAGTTCTTTGATGAGAAAGTTGATAAATTGGCGCGGGAACTGATAGATGCTATAAACAGTTTGGGCGGTGGCTATCAAATCTCCCAGGCTATCGGTATCCTTGCCGGTACGTTGACGATAAATACTTTTGAGTTCACCGCGCAGCATATCAATAAAATCATTTTCCACGGTGATGGCGATCGGCAGCTTGCCGGTCAAACGAATTTCCTTATAAAGAATGCGCTCAAACATCAGCCAGGCATGAAATTCAGCAAAACCCTCCATAAGCCAATGGAATAATCTGTAGGCCTGTACGTTCAGACGCGGCTGCAAGGCATGATGGCGTTCGTGCAGCATAACCCAGGTCAGCCGAATGGGATCCGTAATCGTATCGTTAATAAAATGCAGGTTTCGCGTGTCCCCGTTACGGTCGGTAATGGCCAGGAAGTGCCCTTGCGGTGCCTCGTCTGCATCGTCTATCAACGTCAAAGCCTGGCCTAAGGGTGTGTCATAGTTAAACAAAATAACGTTATACAAATTCATATGCCGCCTAAAGGCGCTGTTTAAAATGTTGGTAACGCTTCTTAAGACTTGCGTTTGCTGCGCCGTTGGGGCAATCGCTTCATCATTGATATGATGAATGAGCGAAATCACTTCAAGCACATCGCGGCTGCGCAAGTTATCCAAAAGCGCGACCACTTTCTTTAATTCCGCTAACCGTTTTTGTTTCTCGACTAACAAACCATTATCGATCCGGGGATTCTTAAGATAAGTTTCTAATTCACCCACGCGATCGCTCCAGTATTCATAGTAGCTGTCCAGCGTCCCTTGCCGCTGCTCATTGCCCTCCGCCATCCCCAAGATCGGCGCTAGGGCGAAGAATAATAAAGGAAGGCCCGGCATAAATGAGGCGAGGACTTCGGCGCCGGATCTGTCAAAATTGCGGATTGAAGCAGCAATCAAATCTTTTGCGCCATATCCACTGTTTGCCTCAGCCGCATGGGGAAGAACATCCAATATCTCCTCCCAAAGTTCCTCTATGTGACCGTTTTGGATATCGGTAATACCATACACCTTATCCAAAATACCGGGTGCGCGCAGGCTTTCCCTTAATGCGCTTCTGACGCCACGAGCACCATATCCAGCATACACTAACCGGTGCCACTCATTCTCTTTCTGTCTAGTCACGAAGATACCTCGTGCGGCATTCAACGGAAGATCCTCATAAAAGATAACCTCGGTACCAACATTCTGGGCCAAGCCATGGTTGATTCTGCTCAAGGCAAAGGCCCCATCATAGGCCACCAGCATCTTTTGCTGGCTCGTGCTGGCGGCAAAACGCTTCAGGGCTAATGAAGGCCGCATGCCAAAATAGATAGAACCGCGCGCCACGGTCCCGAGCCGATATCGTTTCAACTGGTCTACCGTTTCCTCGATATGGCCATTGGCATCTATACCTCTCGATCGGGCAAGACGAGCCAACCGATTTTTAATTCTCAAGAGAGTATGACTTTTCATTTTGGTCAACTCGTTTTCGGAAAAGCCAAGCAAAAGATGTCTAAATTCATCTTCAGTCAATTCAAAATCGGCCAAAAGAAGTTTCAGCCGGTCTCGATTGATCATAAGAGGATCACTGCTTAATTTTCTCTGAAGGATAACAACATCGGCACCATCATAAATACCGCGGAAGATATAGCCGTTTTTGGGTTGGAGTTGTTTGCTGGCATGTATCATACCCAGAGCCGGAAGGCTCATAAGTAAAGAAAAGACCTCCACGCCCGGCACAAACGCGGCGAGGGTGTCGTCTCTACGGGTTGCATCGTCCTTCCTGTCCCTATCATAAACCGCGTCAAGCATGTTCTTCAGTTGCCGAAGCTCCCGCACTCCCTCTAACAGCATGTTCAAACGGGTAAAATTCCACAATACGATAACTTTGCATGTGAAACGCTGGATACTATTGAGCCTTTCGTCCTGGCAATTCTCTAACAGCGTCAACAAATTCCCCAGCTTGGTCTCTGTTCCGCTAAAACTGGTCAGGATCCTGCCGCAGAAATCATCTTCATCCCGGGCTCCTGTCCAATTTTTTCGTATCTCAGGGGTCCTGGTTCTGTCTTCAATCATTCCTTTACGTAAAGACGCGCAAAGTTCCCGGACTGCTTTTTGGTAGGCGGTGATCTCTTCTCTAATTTTCTTCGGTTCAAAAAATAAGAATGTGGTCAGAACGATGGCGAAATAACGGATATCGTCAATCACATTGACAACGCGGTATCTTATCCGGCGCGACAATATTGAAAGCGCAAGCGCGATCCCCAGTATTGCCGGCCAATAATTTTCAGCAAGATTGACCTCCCGGTCCATACCGAAAGCATTCGGAGGAAGAATCGCTGCTATCGTGATTGCTGTAGCAAGACATCGCAAAAGTTTATCCCGGAACGAGGCATTATTATCCTTGCGTATCCCCGCCACAAAGACGGCGGGCCCCGCCAGAAGCAGCGGGGCAAGCAGGCCCGCCATCACCGCGGGCAGGACGGAAAGTAGGCCGAATATTTCCTCACCCGGCACAAAGGCGGCGAGGGTGATTTCTTCTTCGGCTTCATTGGCGGTTGTATCAAAATGGGTACTTGCCGCATCGTTGGCGGGGCCGTTTTCTACTAACGCCTTAAATGCCGGGTTAGCTGACAGCCATTTTGAGAATTGACTAACGGCCTGCTGCGGGTCGGCCCTGAACATATCCGTAATTCTAGACGGTAAAGGCTGAACATCGGAAACCGCGTATTGGGAATAATAGGTTAACATGGCACGGAGGATCTCTTCGGACAATAGAATATCTACCAGCTTCCGCGGTATGCTCTTTGGCTTAAATTCACCGGCCTGATCCCTGTTATCCGATGCCGCCAGGTTGATAATGTCCTCGAATAGATAAAGCAGTTCTATTTTTGTCATTAAGCCTTCGTCTGAAAAGATAACATATTCCGCCTGCTCAAAAGAGACTACTTCTTTACCTTTTAGGGCGCTGTCTAAGCTTAACGCAAAAGCAAATTGTTTTACTTTAGCCTCGCTTCTTTCTTTTTCCTCCCCGACAAATAGGTGTCTGAACCTCGGGCGCTCAAAGAAAGACAGGAGAATATCTTTAAAGTTTTGCGGCGCAACCTTCTTACGAAGGTATTCCGAACGAGTGGGGCACGTCGCCAGCTCTCTTAAAGGAAGATCCAAGAAGGGCTCAAAGGTGCATGGCTTGATTTTGGAAAGTTTTGCGATAAGCCGAGTTAAAAGAACTTCCATGCTATACCCTCGGGGAACTGCCTTTCCCAATCGTCTGGCCGCCTCTACCGATTTCCGGGTCGCATAGAATATTGTTCCTATAGATATTTCATGGACTTGCATACGCGGTCTTCCAAGACGTTTAAGATGCCCTTGCAGCCTTGATTCAAAATCCAGGTAGGCACTACGGTCATCGTACATGTACTCATGGGGCCGGATTTTAGGATATTGCGAGAATTCTTCTCTAAAAATAGCTAAGACCTTGGCCATGCGCGCATACACTTCGTCTTCATCCAACTTCATTGTCTTGGCCATTCTTTTCACGGCATAAGAATCCCAGCTTAAGTTCATCCTGAATTCATTTTGAAGCAGATTATTCAGCCTCTTAAAGAATGGCTGGGCTTCTTCGATGTGCTCGACAAGCCAGAAACCGTTCGTGGTAAATTCCAGTGAGAAATAATTATCTCTGAGGCCCTGCGGGTGCTTGTCCCGGTACTCGGCCACCACTTCCATGACATCCCAGAAAGATTCCTGGTCGTCGAGAGTATCCTCGCCAACAAGGTAGATGTGATACATTTGCATATTGGAAACTGCTTCGTTAATAATGCCGGAGATATACGCCCGCCTTTCTTGTTTGTCGCCTCTGTCGCCTGCTGTGGCGGAATTGGATACCTTGCGTCTTTCGCTGATGGTTTTTCCGAGATAACAAAACGAGCAGCGGCCGGAACACGGTTTTCCCGTACGATTAGTCTGAATCATAAGCGTACGGTCATACGAAGACGCGATAGATCCTTCATATCTGACTTTATCCAGCAATGCCTGAAGACGATTGACAACTAATTGTCTGTCCTCTATCTGGCCCATCGCCATCCCCAAGTTAATGAGCTGCCCGAGGGCCAGGAGTAAAGAAATCCCCGGCACGAAGGCGTGGGAATCGGTCTCTGCCTGATCCTTAGAGGAATCAACGAGCGTATAAGCAATTTTTATGCGGTTCACTTGCACCCGTTCAATAACCACATCAAATAGCTCGCGAGGCGCATCTGTTTTTGAGTCGGTGTAGGTAATCTGTGAGGTTAAGAAGATTCTAAAATCAAATTTTCCGCTTGCCAAAAACGGTTCAACTTTCCACGCGCCCATCCCTTCAAGCACGACAACATCGTACCTTCCCGAATTAACCGCTTCATCAACAGCTTTTGCCGCCTGATCATAATTCCAAAAGTCGTGCCCCGTATCACTATGCCTGGCTTTGACAAGATAACGATCGAGATGAACAATCTTATAGGTGTACGGCCTGCGGTGAAAGAGGGTTCGAAATGCTTGGGCGAGAGAGCTCTTGCCGGTATTTTCATCGCCGTCCAAAAGCGCAAGGATTGGCCTCTTCCGGTTAAGTTCATCGATGCGCCGGATCATTTTTTCAAAGACCGATTTAAACGTGTCCGATGACTGGAGGACACTGGCTAAGACCATGAGACGGATTGCTATCCGGGTGAGAGGAATCATTAAAATAAGAATTCCGACAAACCCGAAAATAATTCCGATCGCTACGATTGGCCACGGCAGGGAAGCGGCGAGAACACCATCAGTTGACGGGGTCTCTGCCACCGGCCTGTACACTCTCATGCCGCTCTCATAGAGTTTGCAGTACGGGCTCGCGGGAGGCAAAACCATATCAATATGTTTAAACAACTCCGGCGACGGAAGTCCGCGCACCACGCTACCGGTGAGTAGATATCCGTGGTCCAATACCTGTCCGCGGATCACTCTCCAAAAAGAGTCTCGCGTCGCAAGAATACCGCCAAAACCCGGATTTTGAACAAGCACGACCGGAAAACGCTCCGTGATGCCGGCTAAATCTCCGACCAGAAAACGAATGTTAAATGCCCTATTCCGAAGCCACGGGGCAACAAATTTCTCTCCTCCGAATACAATACTCGCGGTCATTTGCCGGTCGGTCTCGGAATCGACAACTACCGAAGACCGGGACATGTCCACGTCGGGGAAGCGTTCTTCAATCGCCTGCCTTATTTGAACGGCCATATCCGTAAGGGAACTCGGGAGAACCCGTCCCACCATCGTAATCTCTGAAGGGTCAAAGCAATCCACATAAACAAGCTCTTTAAGTTGCGGGAACATCCAAGCCAGCATCCGCAAGCTGTTGAGGTCAACCTCGCTGGCCGGATAATACAACGGGCCCTTGAATGTACGCCTGAATTCTTCAAAAGATTCAGATTCGGTAGTATCCCTTCCCTGCATCGTCCCTGCCAACGGCAATAATCCAATAAGAGAAATACCCGACAACATGAAGAGCGCGAATCCATGCAAAGTGCCGGTTTGACCCGACTGACTATCTTGTATACTCTTAGCCGCCGGCGTCCCCCAAATCTCATCGATGGCTGCAGCTGCTGCCACACGAACCGCAGGACTGCCATTATTAGCGGCATTATATAATACGGTATACAGATTGGCGTCTTCCCGGTCGCCGATATGGCCCAAGGAACGAGCAGCCTCAACGCGCACGCTTGATTCAAGATCCGACTGAAGCTTGGCAATAAGCGCGGGAACTGCCGTCTGGTACTGCTGGTCAACCATGGTAATCCCCAAGCTGCGGGCGGCAATAACGCCTAAGGCCTCGGCGGCTTTGATTCTGATCGTGATATCGACGCTGTTAAGCTTCGTAACCAAAGCGTTGATGGCATTCTGGTCCCTGGCGCCAAAATCTTTAATAACGGAAATGGCTGTCGACTGGGCGCGCAGTTCAGAGTTGGCAATCAACTCCAAGGCAATGGTTAATTCCTGGCCCAGCTGGCGGCGGATTAAAATCTCCAGGCCTTGCTGAGCGCCGTCTTCGATATCATTGTCTCCGTTAGAGAGCGTCGTAACCAGCAGAGTATAACCGGCTTCAAAAGTGGCAACCTCGCCCAAGAGGCGCGCGGACCATTTGCGAACGATAGGCGACGCGGCCGTATTATTCAGAGTTGTGACCAGAGTCTCGGTTGTGATTGTCTGGGCGATGACACCTAATTCCGCTAATTCTTGATAGGCGGCTGAGGCCAAGGTCTCTTCTTGGTTGGAATTGGTCAGCGTGTCAATGCGAGGCTGAATAACATTAGTTTGGACTAATATAAGTTCTTCATCGTTATTTCTAACAACGACCGCGGCAACGATAGTCTTCTCATCTGCCCACGTATATTCATCAATGTGTTCAAGGGCTTTAAGAAAATCTTCTGCGGTCCAAGTTGCGATATTCTTGACATCAGGTAATGTGGGAACCGGCTTCGTGGGATTATCCGAACAGCCCGGCAAAGAAACCAATAAGACCGGCGCGGCAATAGGCGTTAAAGCGACCATCACAGTTAACAACAATGAAATAACGCGATTGCGGATAGCGCGAACGAATTTAAATGTTTTTAAAGAAGAGGCCGCACCAGTATGAACTCCAAATCCACCAGCCACGGTTGGGGTTGAAGGTACTGGTTGCGGCCCTTTAAAGATCAGGGCCGAGGCAGGAGTCTTTCCAGCCACGGTTGGAGTCACCGCCAACGGCCCTTGGTTAAAATCAGAAGCCGCACCAGCAATGGTCCCAAATCTTCCAGCCACGGATGAAAGTGGGGTTGCCGGTAGCGGCTCTAAGTCTTGTGTCTTTAGTCTTTGGTCTGCAGTCTGTTGTCTTTCGCTTGTGCCCGGCGCAGCAGTCGTTTTCGCAAACCATTTTCTGTAAATAGCAATAACGCCAAATCCTACAGCAGCAACAACGGCAAGGATTAAAGCTGCCTTGCTCACATTCACCGCCAAAACGAAGGGTAACATGATGGGATGAATGCCATGGAGGCCGGGATTTTGCGGTGACGTTCCCGGAGTTGGCGGCAGAGAAGGCGTGCGGCCCGTGGGAACGTTGGGTAAAGCAGCTCCTCCCATTCTTTCGCTCACAGCATCGCTTACATGACCCGGTATTGCTCCTTCCCGAACGAGCTCTCTTAATCCTGCGAGAATATACTGCCTGCCTTCTTCTAATAATCTTTCGTCTTCGATTCTTTCTTGAGCAGCAACAGCGCGGTTCTTGCGGCTCGCAAATTTAATCAAATTCCTTATACTCCTGCAGAGGGAAACAAATCCAAAGATGCCGAGACCGACTGAAGAGACCAGGGCTGGTCCAAACCACGCGAATGTGACGCCGGCAAAAACGAAAATGCCCGTATAAAGGGCGATAGCCTTACGACGGATATCTTTAGGGAAAACGAGGGCTACCGTTAATCCCACGGCATACACGACGCCAATAACTAAAACCAGGACTCCGGTGAGAAGAAAATCAACCGCGCGCAGATTTGCATCCCGGCCAAGTTCATTGGATTGAGCCGCCACGCGTTTAACCCGCGCCTCAGGCGACGGATATCTGTTGGTCAGCCACTGAATAACCGGCTCGAGAACAGGAATGCGGGATTTGCAGATGATAATGATTCGATTGATTCTTAATACTTTATGAACCGCATCGCTAAGATCGGTAATCCCGATTTGAGCGAGGGCTTCGACTATCTGGGCATCAACGCTGAATTCTTCCTGCCGGGACAACGGTGCGATGAATTTACGAATCCGGTATAGGATCATCGGGGTTTTTCGTTCACGCTTAAGATGAACGATCTCATGCCCCAGAAGATATGCCATGGCTTTTTCGTTAATCGCATTAAATCCGTGGCGTATAGATTCCCAGCCCAAAAGGATCTCGGCGCGGTTATTCTCAGATCTGAGCTGAGCCCCGTAGAGGCCTTGTTCAACACGGATGGTTAGAATCGTACCCCACGGCAGGCGAATCACCGGCAATAGTTTTCCGAGAAAATCTTTGATCATGTCTTCAATCAGCCGCTCTTGAAACCGTGAAAAACGGCCAGAGAATACAATAGTGACTTCCCGAGCGGTCAAATAGTTCGGAAGCCCACCAACCCAGGGGGCCGGAGTTTGAGAAGCATTCCTTTCGACCAGCCACCGGCAGGCCAAAATACCCACGCCGACCATCGCCAGCGCCATCAAGGCAAAGATCTCCAGTCCCGGGAGAATAGCGCCTAAGGAGTCATCATCTTCTCCAAAATAAACTATGCCGCCTAAGACTTGCATAATCTTTCTTTGCAATGCGGCTGTCGCGTCAGACGGGCTCTTGACCGGCAGGAAACCTGTTGTTCTGTCAACGGTCACAAATAAAGAGTTTAAGAGAATCGTGATATCCCCTAAAAGATAGGTATCGGGTTGATAGACCGAGGTTACAAGAAGGACAGAGCCGGTATGGGTTTCTTTGATGGTCCACTCTCTGCCGTCGGGCAGTTCGATCTTTCTTAAGATACCGTCTTTGTCCTCTGATCTCCTCATCTCCTCACTCTGGTCAACCAGGGACCGCAGCTCTCTATTATCCGTAATATCCTCGGTGATATCTTTTACCGCGAGGTAAGGAAGGTGCATTTGTCTTTTCATCTCGCGGATTCTTTCGACCAATTCGCTCCGCTCTAACGCATCCATCCTGCGCAAGATTTCTTCCGTCAACATCCCTTGCTCGTAAAGGGCCTGCTCTTCGGCTGAGACATAACCAAGCATTTTAAGCGCGGCAGATGTCCTTAAGACATAGACTGCGGTATTAAATTCAGGAATGGCATTTTGGTTGAACTTTTTAGTAAAACAGAAGCCTTCGCGAAGCTGGTTACGCCCGCCAACGGAAACAACCGTCCCGCCCGCCTCCGGTTTAACCGTAAATTCATACTGGCTTGTGACATCAATGCCGTCTTTATACGCCCTTATGTAACCGGCAAAGTTTAAGTCAGAATAAGCGGCAAAGGCCTCAACCGGAGTCAAATCTTCTCCTTGAACATTGATAAGATCCGGGACTTCGATCCTTAAATCTAAGTCGCTAATCGTGTCCTTGACCGTATGGCTGCAGGGAACGGATCCGTCCGGCCCCCGCCTCTTTAATGTCTTCCAAACCTCACCCACGACTTTCCCTTCTTCTTTGTGGGTCACGGTAATCATCAGGGCTTTTTCGGCAACGACAACCAGGACGTCCTTGCCCGAACGATGCAGGAGGCCGATGAACCCGGGATCGATAATCTGAGCTTGGCCTAAGTTATCAATATTCGATAAGAAGATAAAATGCGTGTTATCTGCCACCATCTGCCTCAGCCTTCCTTCTAACGCCAGCCATTCAATAACCGCAAGATGGCCGCCCGGGCACAGATCGTTTTCTCCGGTCACCAGCTTAAAGATTTCTCCTGTCCGGGTCATTTTCTGGAAAACCCCGACCAGGTAGGGCCTAATTTTAGAACTAAAAACGGTTTTCGATAAGTGCCTCATAACCGAGTTATGAGTAGAGTAGCTGTTGGCGAGATACACCGGGATTTCGGTTTTATAAAATCTTTCCATATAGCGGATATGGGCGAGTTTAAGATCGATAAATGTCCGCGCCTCACCCGCCCAGTCATTGATGATCGTGAACAAGGCCTTAACTGTCCCGCCAAATCGTGTCGCCAGGCCGCCATTGAGGATAACCTGCGCAACCCGGCTAGGCACCCTGATAGCCGCCTCGCCAAATGCCCTGTCCTGTGGGGTAATGGCATCGTAAAGCACTAAGGAATCATCTTTCACCGGCTGCTGTGCCCGCAGCTCAAGATTGCCGATCAGAGGATCTTTCCCGCTTAGAACGCTTTCGATAACTCCTGCTCGAACAGCTTCAAATTCTGCCTGATTGCCGGAGCCCGCATAATCCCGCTCTGCCAAGAGATGATTTTGTAATTCTTGGGGAGAAGAATTCTCGAGCTCTCCTGTGCTAAGAAGATATCTGACAACGATGGGCTTGCCGCCAAAGATAAAATAGAAATAGGTGGCCGTAGGATAGCCCGAAGTTTCCATGATAACGATCGTCGAAATCGGGGTATGCCACTTAAATTCGTATTCGGAAAATTCAGCCTGCACTAAATCGTGTATTTCTTCAGGACCCATCCCCTCCCGGTTTAACGTCTCAAGGCGCAAGAAGATTTCCCTAAGAAGATTATCCGATTCGGAAGCAGTGACCATCCCCAGGAGCGCGAACGGCGCAAGGGCCAAAGGCAAGAGAGAAAAGAGCGATTTCTCTTCCTGGTCCGCATTGAGATCTTCCGTCAACCAAGCGTAGACATTCAGATAATCTCCCACGCTTCTTTCCCAGCCATTATTCGCTTGCATGGCGTTAATCATCATCTCATTCCAAAGTTCTTCATCGGAGAACGCGGCCACGGCCCTGCGGACGGCAGAATAGAGTTGGTTGGTATTTTCCTGCTTCAACCCTGCATCCTCCGGCTTGCCGAGCCTGCGATAAACACCGTCAAAAATAAACCCGCAGCGTTTTTTGCCTAATTCAAACACCGTATCCCCGAGGCCCCCTGTCCTTCTCACAATCGGGAGGCATCCGAATCTCATCGCAATCATCTGGAATAACCCGCTTGGCTCGTAATCGGACGGCATGTTACCCATATCTCCACCTGCATACAGCAGGTCGGCTAATTTTTTGCTGAAGGCGTTGACAAAGACAACAGAATCGTCCGTGAAACTGCCGGCTAACTCTTTGAGCTCTCTTTCCTGCGATTCGTCTCCGGAGCCTAAGATCGCCAAATCAAAACCGAGTTCTTCCTTCTTGCCTTCTTGAATCTCTCTGATCATTTGAGCGAGGATATCCAGCTGTTTCTGGTCTTCCAGCCTGGAAATGACAACCATTAAAGGACGCCGGCTATCGACAGAAAGCGAACCATAGACCATAGAAGATTTAAGATCAATTCTAGTCACATCGCCACCCCGGGAAAGAAGCTCGCGTACCAATTCCTGAATTTTAGAGCGTACCATCCGTACATGTTCGATACCGTCCTCGAGGCTATAATTAAGCCCGAATTCTTTTAATGTCTCGTTCGTGGCCGGGTTCCAGACTTCAAAATCAATCCCGTTTAAAATACCGCCGAATCGTTCGTTGATATCGGCAAAGAGCGCATCGACTTCAAAAGGCGTATTTCTGATTTCACGGGCGTAACTGACACTCACCGCATTAATATAATTTCCTTTAGCGCCCAGGGCCTTAATCACGCCGGGCACAATCGCCATCATATTGAGCTCTTCGGATTTGATGGCAATGCTTTCGAGCCCCATAAAGCCGCTGTTTTCAATTTCTTTTTGGCCGATTTCAGCAAGCCATTGAGCAGGGTATTTACCCTGGTAACCGCCGTTATGCACCGTGTATACGCTGGCAGTCTTCTTGAATTCCTGGCGGTAAATCGTACGCATATACAAAGGCACGAGGGCGGTATGGTGGTCACTGACGTGGATAGCATCCGGCCTCACACCTAATTGTTTCATCATCTCCAGCGAACCGCGGGAAAGAAGAACGGAATCCCGGAATTCCAGCCGCATTCTCTTTTCTTTGTTTTCCTCATGCTTGGCGTAGGCCCGGACAAAGGCTTCCTTGTTATCGGCAACCAGCCAGTAAACGGTAAAGCCATTCACCTGGGCTTTTTTGGCGCGCAGAATTTCTATGCCGGAGTTAAACGGAATTTCAATAACCACACCCGTGTCTTCGGCGCCGTAAGATTCCATAACCTTGGCAATCGACGCAAAGCCGGGGAGGATAATACTGACCTTGTTGCCCAGCTTGGATAATGTCCGGAAATATTCATAGACATAATCGGCCTGACCGCCGACTTTTTCTCCTATCCTGGCAGCTTCCGTGGCAATGCCGACAACCTCACCTTTGAATTGCGACACAACGCCAACCCGGCCGTTACCGTCAGGCAAATCAGCCCAGCCGATATTCCCCTGGGCGTCAACAAATTTGAATGTATATTCAAAGTTTCTGATAGGCTTTATATCGACCCGGTAAAGCGCGCGGCCCCTGCTATTGCGGACAAAGGTCGCCTCGGTATCCGCCCATTCCCACGGATTCTTCATGTTGGAGTGCAAAAATGCCTTTAAGGTACCATCGTTGGGGCGGTTGGCATACGCTGTAAGCGTAACCTTTTGGCCAATCTTCATCGGGGCGGGAGACTTTCTTAAATCGCCGCTTAAAGCACCTAAGGCGACAACCGGCATCATCGGCATTAAAAACAGGAACGCCCCCAATTCGGACGTTTGTGTTCCCTCATCAGTCTCTCCTGGCACGGCTCGCGGCACCTGCGTCACAAATACTTTTCCGTTGCCATACGGGAGGCTCGCCCAAGCAAAATCACCGTTGAGGCCTTCAAACTTCACGGTCCATTCGAAACTCCGGGCTGGGAATATCTTCAGTTCGTAGACGGCGCGGCCTTCAGCATTCTCGACGAATGTGAACGGCGTTTCAAAATCCTGCCACCGGCCGCTGATATCGGAATGAAGGATAACTCTCCGTGTGCCGGTTGCGTCAGGAAGATTACCATAGACCCTTAAAACGAGTCCCTGGCCTGCCTCAATTTCGTGGCGCGCTTCTTCGAGGTCGCCTCCGAAGATGTTCGGGATGCGCCCTGCCAGGGCCTTTTTTGCCTCTTCGACAACCGTGTTTTCAAAAGCCATTTGTTCCTCTTCGCTTCGGCCGAAAACATGCAGCGCTTCTTCGCGGGTCTTGACGCCTGCCGACAATAACCTGGCATATTCCTCTTCGGCAGCAATGAGCAGGGCATCTTCATACCGGATAGGACTATGCGTATGATATTCTTGCGGATCTTTAGGTAAGAACGGTTCCATATTTTCTGACACGGGAAGAGTCGGCAGGATCTCCATGTCTTTCCTCGGGAATACAACGAACACGTACGGGCCGTAAGGATGCCGGGCCGGCGCATAGGGGAAGTAATGGGTCGAGGCCCATTCATAATTTTTCGTTAAGGACGTCGGATTAGACCTGTTGCTGTAAGGTGTATTGAGCAGGGCGCCGCGGCGGTTGAGGACAACAGCCAGAATACCCTTAAACCCGACATTCCTCAACAGAAGTCCGGCACCTTCTCTTTGTATCCTCTCCCGTTCAATGTCATATCTGTACTTGTACGTTTCATAAACGCCAACATTGTTTTCTCGGTCAACAAAAGTCAGCTCAAAAATCATCTCGCCAAAGTCCGAACTTTGATATACCACGGTCGCTGGCGGATTACCGGACGGAACGAGCAGTGTCCCTCTCGACCAGATCCTGTCCCCGACGGCATCAATCCTATAGGCGCGCGGTTGACCGTGCCGGTTAAGGATGATCACATCGCCGCATCCCCACAATTCGACCGGTTTATTGCAGAACCTGCCTTCGTTGAATCGGGCGATTGTCCTTAAGATAGCGGCAAACCATTTTCCCGGCTTTAACTCACCATTTTTTGCGTTAGCCAGAATGAATTGCACAGATCTAAAATATTCCGGATAGGATATCATCCTGTTGATCAGGCGATTACTCGGATTACCTGTGCGGCCCAAGCGGTCAATCTCATAGGAGAGGAAAATCTTGAAGGCGTTATAAAGATGACTCAGGCGGGCCTGATCAGCGGCAAGTTCAGGGGATTCCGGCAAGGTGCGAACGGCGCGGACGTTTACATAGACGGTATTCCCGACCCCCTGGAGTAATGGGCCGGCCTTACCGTGAATCTCAAGAGCGAATTCTCTTTCTGTCTGGTTCATCATCCAGTCAATCAGAAAATCTTTCTTCGCATCAAAACTGAAGGCCAAGGCGTCGAGGATTCGTTCGGCCTCAGGAAGAGCTGTGCCTTGAGGGAATGTGACGGTGATTTTATCATCGGTTCTTTGCACTCTCACCGGGAAGGTAACCGGTTCAAAGCCGGGAACTTCCTTCGCCATTACAGGGAATATCCCTTCCCAAATATTCGCCTCGTCCCGGACTTGGCCCAGGAAGAAACTCGCCATCGACATAAACGGAATAATCGGCATCAAAGGCATGAGGGCGTTAAGAGATTCTTCAACAACCGACACTTCGCGCAGGCGGCGCTCAAAAGCGCTGCGGGCTTCGCTTAAATCTAGCAGATTGAAGTGGGGTAATTCTTCCTTCAGGAAAATGCCATGGCCGGCTACTTCAGGAACGCCATAACCGGTAATCATCCCTTCCGGCTTTGCCTTTCCTCTGGGGAAGATGTAAAGCCGGGTATCGGCTCCTGCCTGTCTTGTTACCCAGAGAATGTCAATCATGTCTTCCGGCATGTGGAGGGCTTCGATTTTTCTGCTGGCGCCATCGACGATTTGCGCACGGGTTCCTTCGTAGACAAAATTCACGGCAGGCCAATTATGGACACGGCTGGCATTATCAGGAGTCCGCTGAGTAAGTTCTTTTTCAACAATCGGGAATTGACCGAAGTAACCCTGGAAGTGGGCGTGCGTGCGAATGCTCCGGCCGGGGCCGTTCCAGAGAATGGACGCGCCGGGCATCAGTTCTGAAAGAATGGCCCCTATTCTGGAAATTTCGTTTAAGGACGGATAAACATTATGTTTGCGGTAAGAAATAACAAAGCTGGGCAATTCTTTCTTGTCATCGGTTCCCCAGAAGAACGGATTAACGTAGATATCCCAATCTCTTAAATTCGTATGGAACCGGCCTAAGTTAACGCCGCGTTCAACCAGCGGCATAAAAGCGCCGCAGAGATTACATTTGTTTTCGTCAGAATGCTGCTGTTTGAACAAATTCTTTAAAACGGTATCCCGGTAAATCTGTTTCAGCGCCAGATAAATGCCGTAGATGCCGTTTTTGCCGACATTATTAAGGATGTTGGCGAGGGCTGACTTTTTCTCGAGCGATATCCCTTTGGTGTAATTGGCGCCGCGATGGGAAACATTCACCAGCCGGTAATCTTTGCCGATCGGATAAATGGTAATACCTTCTAACTGTTGCCGTGTAATAAACCCTGCCTTCATTTGCTGCCGGGTAAGGTTCCGATAGGCTTCTTCAATAGTCGTGCCTTTGATCGGTCTAACCGCATTGCGCAACTCGCGAACCTTGCCGAAAAGAATGGCGAGAGCGGCAACAGCGGCAAGGATGGCGAAGCTCACGGGTTCAAACACTAATGCGGTAACATCTTCGCCGGGATTGGTTCCGTCGTTCCTGGGTTGATTGCCTTGTGCGGCCGGATCCGATGCCACAATGGGCCAAATGTTATACATAGGGAAGTTATCGCGGACATCCAGTGATTCAATCAACGCCTTGGGCGCTGTCAAGACTCCCTTAATATCAAGTCGATCAAATTGGTCAACAGTCAAATCAACGATGAGCGTTTGCCCGGCGACATCGACCTCGGCATAACTATGGCCTTTACGTTCCGACTCCTGGCGTCTGATATAACGCGCCGTAAGACCGCTTTGCTGCGCCAATGTGACCGTGTGCTTAGCCCCTTCGGCACAAACAAACGGAAAATCATCATCAAACTCAAGAGACCTGCGAAGATCAGGAATAGTCTTGGTATCGTTCCAATGCCGGAGGATGACGTGCGTATCTCTTAAAATGGCCGCGAAGGTTTTAATCTCCCGCGCTTGGGCCGGAGTAACTTCAGAGTTTTGTTCGGCAGTTATCCAGCGGCTGAAAATGACGGCGAATCGTTCCGGGGTTAAGCTCACAAAGTCTCTGGCGTTAAAGTTTGCCGGTACCGGTGCATCAATATCTGAGCCTACCTCAGAAATATCCTCTTTCACGCTCAATCTTTGGGCAACGATTTCTCCATCCTCAGCCTCCGGCTCTCCAAGATCAACTATATCTCCCAAGACTTCCATAATCTTTCTTTGCAATGCGGCTGTAGCGTCGGATGGGCTCTTGACCGGTAAAAAGCCTGTTGCTCTGTCAACAGTCACAAATAAAGAGTTTAAAAGAATCGTAATATCCCCCAAAAGGTAATCATCGGGTTGATAGACCTTGGTAATAAGAAGTACTGAACCTTTATAGGTTTCTTTGACGGTCCACTCTCTGCCATCAGACAACGTGACCTTTCTTAGGATACCGTCTTTCTCCTCCACTCTCCTCATCTCTTGACTCTGGTCAACCAGGGCCCGCAGTTCTCTATTATCCGTAATATCTTCGGTAATCTCTTTTGGCGCGAGATAAGGAAGATGCATTTGTTTCTTCATTGCACGGATTCTCTTGACCAATTCGTTTCGCGGTAACGCACCCATCCTGTGTAGAATTTCTTCAGCTGTTAATATCCCTTGTTCGTAGAGGGGTTGTTCTTCGGCGGAGATATAACCAAAAAGCTTGAGTAAGGCAGATACCCTCATAACATAGGTTGCGGTGTTAAACTCAGGGATGGCATTTTGGTTGAACCCGTCTATAAAACAGAAACCTTCGCGCAACTGGTTACGCCCATCAATGGAAACAACCGTCCCGCCGGCCTCCGGCTTAACCGTAAACTCATACTGGTCCGTAACATCTCTGCCGTCTTTATACGCCCTGATGTAACCGGCAAAGTTGAAGGCAGGATAGTCGGCAAAGGCCTCGGCCGGAGTTAAGTCTATTCCCCCTATGCTGATAAAATCCGGGACATCAATGGTTAAGTCTAAATCACTAATAGTGTCTTTCACCGTGTCGCCGTGGGGAACAGATCCGTCCGGCCCCCGCCTTTTTAATGTCTTCCAGACCTCACCCACGACCCTCCCTTCTTTCTTATGGGTCACGGCGATCATCAGGGCTTTTTCGGCGACGACAGCCAGGACATCCTTGCCCGAGCGATGCAAGAGGCCGATAAACCCGGGATCAACAATCTGAGCTTTGCCTAAGTTGTCAATATTTGAGAAAAAGGCAAAATGCGCGTTGTCCTTCACCATATCTCTTAGCCTTCCTTCCAGGGCTAACCATTCGATAACGGCAAAATGACCGCCCGGGCACAGATCGTCTTCTCCGGTTACCAGCTTAAATACTTTTCCGTCCCGGGTCATTTTCTGGAAAACTCCGACCATGTAAGGCCTGATTTTAGAATTAAAACCGGTTTTCGATAAATACCTCATAACCGAGTTCTGGGTAGAATAGCTGTTAGCAAGATAAACCGGGATTGCAGTTTTATACTGTTTCTCCATGTAGCGAATATGGGCAAGCTTAAGATCGATAAACGTCCGCCCCTTACCGGCCCAGTTATCGATGATGGTAAACAAGGCTTTCACTGTCCCCCCGAATCGTGTGGCCAGGCCGCCATTAAGGACAACCTGGGCAACCCGGTTACGTACCCTGATGGTCGCCTCGCCAAATGCCCTGTCCCCCGGGGTAATAGCAGCGTAAGACACCATGGAGGCATCTTGTACAGGCTGTTGAGCCCTCAGTTCAAGATTACCGATAAGAGGATCTTTTTTGCTTTTAACGTTCTCGATAACCCCTGCTTGAATAGCTTCAAATTCTTCCTGATTACCGGAACCGCTATAGTCCCGCTCTACCAGAAGGTGATTTTGTAATTCTTCCGGAGAAGAATTTTCAATCGCATCTGCCCCCAAAACATACTTAACAACAATGGGTTTACCGCCAAGAATGAAATAGAAATAGGTCGTCGCGGGATAGCCTGAAGTTTCCCTGATGACGATCGTCGAAATCGGGGCATGCCACTTGAAGCCGTATTCGGCAAATTCAGCCTGCAATAAATCGTGTATTTCTTCAACGCCCATCCCTTCCCGATTCAACGCCTCAAGGCGCAGAAAGATTTTTTTAAGAAAATCATCTGACTCAGAGGTAGTAATCGAACCAAATAACGGCGGAACAAAGGCAAGTACGGTGGCGGAACTAAGAGGCGTGCTAAAGAGGACGGTGGCAGCGAATAAGGCGGCAGCGATAATCAGGATAGCGGGCCCACCGCGGATACCGCCCTTCTTGGCCATCCAGTCGCGCACGGTTGAGGAAGCATCTTTGGTATTGCCTAATTGCCCCAGAAGCAGAATGGTCGGCATAATCATCATCGGCGCCAAATTCATCAAAGGCATGATGGCGTTTAGAGGCTCTTCGGGGGCTTTGGGCGCCTTGCCGGCCGGGTTGGCGGGCGCCTTCGGCGCAGCGGGCGTGTTGTCGACGGCTGGGCCTTTTTGGGTTAAAGGCGTGGTTTTGATGATTTCGAGGCGTTCGGGAGAATCAACGAACCATCTCGACTCATAATAATCCTCTATGTCATAATGTCCAACCTCAGGTTCATATCTAACTTCAAAATCATAACCTTGTTCTCGTATTTCTAATGCTCTCTTCAAATAAAGATATAATAAAGAGGATCTATCCGTCGGTAAAGATTGCTGCATCTTCGCTAACACTTCAGAAACTAATTTGGCTTTTTTGCCGCCAATCGTAATTATAGATTCGGCAACTTCGAGAGAGGGTTCTTCCATCAACAAATTCCATAATGCTTCTTCTGCTATCTTATCTCCAGCTTGACCGCGAGCTATCAGCCTTCTCTTAGCTTCTGTCTTCTCTTCGGCAACCTTTTTCTCATGACGTCCAATGAGAGCACCAATGATATATATTACGGTAACGATAGCGGCAATCACGCCCGCGATCAGCGGAAGGTCGGCGTGGACGGATGTAGAGCTGGGCCGAGTTTTGGGTAAATGTGACATTCGTGCATCATAAGTCTTAAATTCCCCTGTTTTTTCGTCAATAAGCGTCTGTGCAACTTCAGCTCGTGAAGCATTAATATCAGGAACCGTCTTCCAAATCAGGCTATTGGCCCAGGCAACGATTTCGGCTTTCAGCTTTTCTTGTCTTTTGTCAACCGGGGCTAAATCGACGCGCGACAAATCATTGCCGATGTTACTTACAGTTTGTTCCGGATTGTTGGCCAGGCCGGCAATAATAGCCTTGACTTCCTCCTGGGTTAACTCTAAGTCCTTTATTGGCCTGAAAAGATTTCTCTGGCGGCTAATCCTCCTAATAAATTCTTTAAACCTGTCAGGATAATTCTTAACAAGATGCTCTAATGCTGATTCGCCCTTGAGGCCTAATTCTTTTGCCAAAAGACTGTCTTTTTGTGTAAGTAAATCCCATTCATAAAAGCCGCCGTTTAAGAGCCGCATGACCGGCCAATGGGTGAATTTATGCAAGACAACAGAAAGGGCACGTTTTTCCTGAGCACTCGTAAGCTTAAGTTCATTAGCTATTTGATCCTCGGTATAGACAATAGTTTCCGTTTTGCCTTGAAGATGGTTGTATAACTTACGCGTTACTCCACTTTGCAAAAATCTTCCGCTCCTCACAAGGCCACGGATAACTTCGACTAAGGCAACCGCCCCTAAGCCACCCACGAACAATGTTAAGCTATTAAAATAAACGCCCACAGCCAATGTCAATACACCCACAAGAAGAGAAGAAATAATAAGCCTGCCCTTAACATTAATTGTCCTGGTTTTATCCGCCGCTTTTTCGCTGTCGTCTTTTTCTTTAGAAGATGAGAATCTGGATTTAACGGCTGGTATTATTTTCTTCATGGATGAGAGTCTGGATTTAACGGCTGGCATTATTTTCTTCATCTCCGGCATTTCGGGAACATTGAAGTCACAGCCATATCTGTTGGCAATCTTTTTCATAATATCAAAAGAAGAATACCATCTATTTACCCAGAAACCTTTAGCCACATCAGCAAACATTTCTCGGGAATTATTGTCAATAGAAAATCTCAAGGCCAACGGAAGAATCACGGTTACGTCTCCCAAGCCAAACATAACAGCCAAGGCAACAGTCAAGAATCTCTCTATTGTTTTTTGGAATAAGAACGGCGCCGAGCGGGTATTCTTTGCGTTTGATATGCCAAGACCGGTAAGCATCGCATATATGCCGGCCATGGTAAAAAGGATAGCCGGATTAACCAAAGTAATGCCAGAAAACGCCATGCCTGCAAGAGCAAGCGTCATAACAAGCGGGCTTATCCAGTTCGTCCTGTGGTTAACATGAATAGCACGGGAATTAAAGAAGTGCGGCCCTACATCATAAGCAAACAAAAGAATGATATAGAGAACAGCGCTTACTAAGAATACCGCCGGATGATACGGCGCAACAAAAATAACCAGCGGAAGAAGCGGGGTTGCGATCATCGGACCTATTCTCATGTAATTATAAATCTCTTTGGCGTCTCTTCTGTTAACAGCTGTTATGCGTGCCGCCATAATAAACACGTCTTTACCCTGGGTAGTATCTCTGGCCACGGCAAAGGCAAAGAGAGGATGCTGTGACGTAGAGAATACCGCCGCCGCAGGCTTAAACAAAAGGGCGTTGATAAACTTGAAGAAGCCCCAAGGCGCGCCATACTTGCTGTTCAATAATTTAATCAAGTTTTGTACGATAGAAAGGGCCAAGACCACGCCTGTCGCCACGAATGCCATGGCAAACGGGAAGGAGTGCGCCGGGTCAATAAATAATGCTAAAGCGAAGACTACAAAGGAAACAAGATTGGACACAACCAAGAATTTCAGCCCCCAGAAACCGCCGGTGTTAAACAAATGGGTCCATTTCCATGTCTTCGGAGCTTGTGTACTCATATTAAGAAGCTGGCCTAACGAATCATGAATCATTTCATAGGCATCGCCGGCGTATTTTGCTTCCGTACCGTAGTCAGATTTGTAATCCGCTACTTTGGCGCCACCCATAAACATAGAATGGTTGTAGGCCACATTGATACCGAGACCTAAACCAAGAAGGGTCAGGGTCAAGTCTTCCGCGTTTCTCGATAAAGGCGAGATACCGTACATTTGTTCGTATTCTTCCTTATGCATGTATTTACCGTATTCTCCGACCTGACCGGTTTTATTCATGAAAGACTGAACCATCATAGTCCAGTTGGACTCATTAAAATCTTTTACTCGGGCGACATCAGAGAGGTATTTATCAGCCACATACATCGGGAAAACCAGGCCCATGACATTTTTGCGGGAAAGCTCGTCCACGTTGTTGACAATCCAGAATCCTTCTTCCGGTTTTACCTCCATAATAGCGTCATGGCGGATAGAAACGTCGTAGCGGTAACGGGCAAAATTGGCGATAAGGGTTGCCTTAAAGATTGCTGTCATTTCCGGCATACCGGAAATACCTTTACGAGAGCCAGTATGCGGCTGCCCCTCATTGGCCAAGCGGGAATAAAAGAATCTGTTTTCCGGACGATCTCCAATATACGTATTTGATACCGCCCCGCCCAATCCAAATTGTTGATATACAGCATAGACAATAAACTTCTTAGCAACTAATTCATCGTAGTACAGGTCAAATAAGAGGAATTGTTTTTCATCACCGCCAATGGCAGCAAGAACAACCGGTCGCTCTTCTTTTTCATTTAACAATATAAGTGGTAACCATCCAGTACGTTTTACCGTTCCGGCCAATTCATCGATTCTCGCCTTTGCAATACCAGCGTCTTCTCCAGCGTTTTTCAAAACCTCAAGAACCTTCTCAGCTAACGCTCTTCTCGCATTGCCCGTGGAGAGAGGTCCATAGAGTTCTTTTAATTTCTGATATTCTTCATTATAAAAACTATATTCGGCAACATTTCTAAATCCGGACGCCTCTTCCTTGAATCCTTCCAGCGTACGATATATTGTATTCATTCGCATGTTTGCCCAATGGATGATCTGCTCAATAACCCATTCGCTTCTTACCTTTCCAAGATTAGCTTCCAGCTTCGCTCGTAAAATCTTGCCCTCCAGCTGCGTTTCAAACTTGGCATTTCTGACCAGGACCCTTACTTCTGCTTCCAACCCATCCTCGTCACCAGCAACACTTAAAAGTTCGAAGGTGTCGGCAAATCTTTCCCATTCATACGGGAATCGATGAACAACCAGGTTGTTAATTTCTGTAGGATAAACCGTCTTAGTTTCATCCCAAGCCGCTTGTTCTTCTTGGCTGAGCAAGAGGAATTGTTTTTCCATATCAGTAATAGCGCTAAATATGGCTGTGCGTTCAGTTTTCGTTAATGCTGCAAACGGCAACCATCCTATATGTTCTATTGTTACGGCTAACTCATGAATTCTTTTCTGTCCAATACCGGCTTCTCTTAAAGCATTAAGAACATTTTCGGCTAACGTTTTCTTCGCATCACCGTTAATGTCAAATTCGAGGAATTGTTTTTCCGTATCAGTTATAGCGCTAAAAACAGCTGTGCGTTCTGTTTCCGCTAACAATGTAAGCGGCAACCATCCGGTATTTCTTATTTCTTCTTCAAGCTTATTAACCCTTGATTTTTCAATACCGGTTGCTTTCAAAGCCTTAAGAACCTTATCAGCTAACGCTCTTCTCACGCTATCACTTGCCGGTCTCTTTGCCGCGGTCCAATTGATAAGGCCAGGAATACCCTTTATCTTTTCTGATACCTTCTCCCTATCATAGCTGTACATGAAATTTTCGTCCCAGCCGGCATGATAAAGCGTCATGACCGGCCTTTCGGTCCATTGCCTAAAGGCTTCCGGCGTATCCAAATTGTAGAATGCACCCAAGATTCTTCTAAGGCTGTCGGCAAATTTCTCATCGCTTCCTTTGGGGGTAACCACTTCGAATCGTAGCAGCCTATTTCTTTCCTCTCTACTCATTGTATTATTGCCGGCCCTGGCCAAAGCGGTAATTTTATCTGCCCAGTATTCTTTAGCGCGGGCTTTCTTGGTTGCCTCTTGGTCCCCAAATCCCTTAACGCTAAAATTATTAAGATGCGCGTTCTGATAAATTCCGATCATGCGCGTTTGTCTCCAGGCGAAGAGCCCCAAGACAACCGCAATAATAACCGGAATAAACATTGTTGCTGTTCCGGTAGCCGAAGCTGTCAACGCGGCAAAGTTGACAACGACATATCCTCCGCCGATAAGAGCTGCCGTCGCGCTAAATATACTGAGAATCCAAACAGCCGCCTTGTACCCTTTGGTCGAAACTGTCTTACCGTTTAATGCTGCTTCCACAGCCTTTATGGCATGCGGTATTTCAAAATTATACTGGATATAGAAGCGGCGTTTTTCTTCAATCACTTTCTTGTTGATTATCATCTGACCGATATACATACCGCCGCGAATCATAAAGAGGAACGATAGCCCCAGGATGATATGCGCCGGAATGGCAATCAGTGGAAGAAACTTCCATAAGTTTTCCAGGCCAATCAATCCGGAAACCTGGGCCAACATCGGCATGCTGAAGAACCAGGAGAAAACAGGAATCATTACATTAACCAGGGCCGGCCAGGATAAGGCGTATTTGCCATTAGCAATTTTGTCTAAGAAAATCTGGCATACGAATACGCCGGCAATCGCCATTAACCCGGTTAACCAGAGCGGCAGTCCGAATAGGGCATTAACACCAACGAATATTCCCATGCTAGTGACAAAGGTTCCGATTTCCTGAAGTTTAGGTATTATGCGACCAAATTTTAAATAATGCTTGGTGCCGAATTCATCAGCTTCTCTCATTGCTTTCGGCCAGGTCCTCTTGGTTTCTTCCGAAGCCTGGTATTTGCCAGTATTAATTATCTGGTCCAACATGCCGTCAAAGAACCCGACCGGCTGCAACAAAGACTTAAATTTCCTGTATTCATCAGTCTCTTGTCTCGCTAATAATCCTGATCTTACGAGTTTTAATGCCAACAAAGACAACAGGATAAGCGCTGCGGTAGCAATCGTATTTAATGAAATACCGAAAGGTAAAATACCAAAATACGATAATGCCGCCGCCGCAAACCAGAGGATTAACGATGCTATTAAAGATTTATATTCAAAGAAATCAATCGCACGCTCAGTTGCCCTCTTCCAGTTGATAAACTTGGTCGGCCGGGTAAATACCGGGAAATTGCCCTCGATAAGGCTCTTCCTTAAGATAGGCCAGAACTTTCTATCGACGATTTCCTGGATAATCGTGTTATGCAAAGTAGGATTATTTTCACGGCTAATCTGGAATACCTTGCGGATAAATTTATATGCATCGGGAAAAGAGAGTTCTTTTAATGACTCTACTGATTTTAACATTTCCTCCAAGAGGGAAATTTCTCTCTCCAGCGATTGTTTCTTTTTGTCATCCTGTTCTTCCACCAACTTCTTTCTTAAATTTTGTAATATCGGTGAAAATGCTTTAAAATTATCCGTTATCTTTCTCAAATCTTCCAACGTTAATCCGGCCGCTTGTAACGGCTCATCATAATCAAAGGTTTGCAGAATACGGGTTAAGAAAAATTCTTCAAAGTAAATGCGCCAAATCCAATTATCTCCCGCTCCTTTCCTGATTTTTCCGGAAATTTGGTCATACTGAACGCCAAGGATGTAAAGGATATTGGAGCCTTGATTAACAGCTTCAGGTATTAACTCCGCTGGCTTATTATTTTGGTCTAATTCTGCGGCCAATTTCATTAAATGCCTTGTCCAGGCGATTTGACACTGCAGGTTACCGCTGAAGAATTTCAACATTTCTCTTAAAAAGGCCTCTTCCAGAGGAATTTCGACCCAACCCTCGTATGCCTTAATGCCTTCTGCTTCAAGGCCTCTAATCTTTTCTTCCAATATCCTCTTTTTATTTTCATCTTTTTCCATTTCCAAACTTTCCTTCAGCACGGCTAAAATTGCCTGTTTGTGACCGCTATCGGCACGGGCACGCTCAACTTTCATCCAAAGGCCGTTATTCCATGAAGCCGGCATGGCTGTTACATTTCTTGAATCCTGATAACCCCAAACCTGTTCGCTGGCTTCTGTTTCATCGGCCAAACGGGTAATCAATTGGGCAATCAGTTTATTAATCATGTAATCCAAAACATTAACAGCCCTATTCCCGCGCAGGGTATTACTCTTGTCAATAACTTGTACAGTTATGCCCCCGATTTCCCAAGTGCCTTCTGTTTTATAGGCTAATCCTCTCCTAGCGGCCATTTGTAAAAATATCGGGCGGTAAATAACAGCGACCATCTGTTCAAAAATCATGGCTCCGATTGCATCCATATTCATTGCTGATGGAATATCTGTCCTGGCGTTTATCGCCCTGATTGTATCTTTTAAAGCTTCGAGCGGCTCCGGAACCTTAGTAAACCCTTCTGCTCTCGCCTTAATAGCATCTGCAAGGACTTTCTTCAAACCTTTAGCAACGTTTTTGATTGTTGACGGATAAAAGACATCTATAACCTGCTCGGCTGCTGTGATGTCTCTTGCTGAATCAATATTTCTCATAAATTCCGCCAAGCCTTTTATCTCATCGGACTTGGAAGGAATGGTACTTGTTCCCGCTGTTTTTGTACTGTCCTCTTTCTTGGAGGTTTTTCTTAACAATTTATATAGCCAGGCAAACCAGGCTAATAATATCGCCGCGCCGACAATCATAACAACCGGCTTTTGAGCGCTTCTTCGGGTATCTTCATATCCGTTAAGAAGCGCCTCTCGTCTCTGGTTGGCCTCTTGAAGGTCTTGTGAATCCCCTTTGAGCTGTTTATTGTGGCCGTTGACATATCCCTGAATATTCGAATCATCAGTTTCCTGATGTTCTATGCCGGCCATGCGCTCATAAGCCCTGACGGCTGAATCTTTAAAGTGACGCGTATATTGAGCAAACCAGCTGTTGCGCCCGAAGCGGTCGTAGGCTTCAGGGCTGTATCCGCCCTTGACGTCATCGGTTGCGGCACGATAATCCGGCAAGCCCTGGACATCTTTTGTTTCTTCGCGGAATTTATTCCAGTTGATTCTGATAAGTTTTCCGTTAAAGTAGGTTCTCGGCACAACACCCTTGAAATCAAAAATCCAATCAGGATGGCTCTCTTTATATGCCCTGTAATCCGACAATAGCTTCAAACCCTGGGGTGTCGCATCGATTTCGTAGATATCAACAACGCCCTGCAGATACGCGTTCTCACCATTGGCCATAACTATTTCTCTCGGAACCGCAATGGCGACCTTGTGAGGCTGTTCCTGGGATAATTTGACACCAAATTGATTCTTGATAATTCCCGTATTGCTGGGAACTTCGTAATCGTTATAGTAGAGCCTTTGTTCCTGAGGTTCAAAACCAACGCCGCCGTAGGTGTTATAGAGAAGGCGGCCGTCTCCTAACCTCAAGGCCATCTTCTTTAAAGTGCGCTCACCTTGTTTGGGACGCCGGTCGACAACCTTGTATTCCAAGATCGGTTGGCCCTGCGGCCCTTTGACAACCTCTAAGTCCGACGAATGGGCAACCCAGTTACCATCGAAGACTCTGACTGAAACATCATTCTTAACCACGACCTGGCTATAGGCATTGATGTCTTCATCGACATTTCCTTCTGCGTCAAACTTAACATCGTAAGCGTAGCTCCCGCCGCCAAGGCCCATCTGGGTTAAGAATTCGGTTCCTAAATATTCTTCGGCGGTATTATTATTGTAATCGACAAAACTGATGGTGCGCGGCGTGCCGTCCGAGAATTGGGTAACCGGGTTAATGTGGTTGTAGGCCTCGACACGGGCAAAGAGATTGCCTTCGGCATTCTTGATTTCCTTGTAGGATTTTTCCACAAACTTAAAGTGCTTAATCAGGCTTCTGTTGGCTGCCAGATAATCATAGTTTGTATACGCCGGGTCGTTCATAACAATATGATCCGGCAAGATTAAGGCATCCGGCCGAAGAGCCTTTTTGACCATGTAGCTGACATAACCCGTTGTGTCATCAATCCGTGTTGAGTTGGCATAGACATAACCGTGTTCGTGGCCTAAGGAGTCGGAAACCGTAACCAAGGAGTACTGGGCAATGCCGTAGCGGCCGACATCTTTCTCGTCATGGGCATCTAACGGATCGAAAGAATAAAAGCTGTAGAATTTAAGGTCGCCGGGGCGCATTTCAAACTCACCATTTTGGTTACGGTGGCCAGCCCATCGCTCGATAGTGCGACCCTGCGTTTCTTTAATCTCCTTGGTGTCGATAGCGGCTAACAGATTATTGGCCCAAATCTCCGCGTGCCGCAAGGAAACTATCCTGATGGAATTTTCCTTAAGCAATAAATCTGTCAGGCGTGAACGGCTGATCGCGCCGGTATTGTCATTCAAAAGATGATTTTGACCGTCAACTAATAATTTCTTCTGTCCATCCGGTTGCAGCATATAGGTCTCAACCAGCGTGGCAATATCCAAAAGCCTTAAATATTCTCTTGAATACTCTTCCCGGTTTGATTCGGCAATAAAGTCGCTGTAGCCTAATTCCTCCACGCCGCGAGGCCGGAAAGATGCTCTAATGGTTTTTAGCAAGTCCTCCCTTTGTCCGATCGTCGTCTTTTGCAAATCCGTTAAGGTCGCAAGCGTAATCTCGGTGCCATCGCCGTAGGTACCTTTTTCTTTTTGCTCAAGAATACCATTTTCTGCGCCGTTTCGTATTTCGGCAAAATAGAGTTCGGGGCGAATCATATCTCTTACGATGTAAACCTTGCCTTCGGTCATACCATTGCCTAAAATCCGCAGAGGATCCTGCTTGCTCACTAAAATACCGACCGAACGGATTCGGCCGATGGTTCCCGTGACTATATCCCCTTGGCTAAAGTCATAATCATAATCAACGCTACCGACCTCTTGATTTTGAATATCTCTTAAGATAAATCGTATGCGGTTCATAGCCGAGTTAATCTGGATGAGCTCATCACCGGTGTTGGTGTCAAAGATAGAAACCCAGCCCTTCAGAGGCATATAGTCAGCCATGCCTGTGCCTCTCACGGCGGTGATGTCGTAGACCTGCGGCCGATATTCATTCTGATAGGAAAGTCCGGTGACAATAGCCTCAAACCCTAATTGCTTAACTTTCGGTATAAGATTCGCAATCAAGCGTTCCTCATTCGATGACCAGCGATTACCCAGGTAAGCAAATTCAACGCTTTGATCATTCAAGGCTCCAGCGACAAACGTCTTTTGGCCTACTTTATTGCCGGTTAGGTGACCTTTGACATCATCGGCATAAATCGGCACGTCGAATACCGTGACAACACCCAATGGTCTGTTGAAGAGGTTTGTGATTGCTAACGGCTGGCCTTTAACGGGCTTAATAATACCGTCTTCTAATCTTTGGGAATGAGAAAGAACCCAAGGCTTACCCCTTGAGCTCATGAGAGTCACATTGAAATAAACACCTTGGTAATCTTCCAAGGCATTCGTAAAATCAATGGCCGTAATTCTGCTCACCTGGTCATCAACGGCAATAGCACCAAGATTGGACTCTCTGTTAAAGGCATCGGTCCACTTGACTTCCAGAGAATTTCTGTCAAGGCGCCCTCTCTCGACCATGTAGTACTTGTTAAGATGCTGGATAACTTCACCGTTAGGAATCCTGATGGCAACTCCGTCTCGATTGAGCAGATCCCGATCATACTGAGGTGTGTTGAACCCGGGTTGGCTCAAATCAAATCTGGTTATTGTCTGTTTATCGTAATTGATCTCTCTGATCAAAATGTCGCTATTTCTGACATACGTCCTCGCGGCCTCCAAAATCAATGAGCGGTCTACAGGATTAATCCTGTAGGTTTCGGCGACAGTAACAGGTATACCGGTTTCTGCATCGACGCCGGCATTATGACTCTTGACGATTCTCACGGTTTGCCCGTCAGAATTAACCAGGCGAGAATTAACCGGTGCGTTGCTTTGACCAAGCCAGCTGTCGACTACCTGCTGATAGGATCCTATTAAGGGGGGCTGATCAAGCTCAATGCTATTGACCGTTGACCGCGCGTAATAACCGGCATTAATAATAGGATAGTTTTGAAGGCCGGTATAACCGCCCCAAACAGCCGTTGTCGTCACCGGAAGCTGTTTGTCGGCGGTGGGCGTGCCAATGGTCTTATTGAACGTGGTCACGACCTGCCCGTTATGCAGATAATCGACGTGAGCAGACGTCCTTCGGTTAGTGCCGGAATAATATTCCACATAGTCTTGCACGGTAATACGGCCCGTGGTATTACCGTCCCGGTAATTAAAGTTCCTGATTCCGGTAACCGGACGGTTCTGCGCGTCATACATCTGGGTGAAGACTTCGCCTTTAACGAAATCGCTAATCCGGGCGGTTAAGCGGCCGTCTTTCCAAACATAGTGATCGGCGGTGCGGTTCTTTCCATTGGTCCTGGTGTTAAAGACATCTCTTTCAAATTCATAGCCGCCGCGATAATGAGGAACCTGGCGCTCGTTGCTGCTGTCGGTGGCCTCGCGTAACAAGCCGTAAGCGTCAATGGTTTCCCGGACCCTCATCGAGGGTTCGCTTAAGTAATCAAAATCTTCTCTGTTATTTTCCCAAACCTTCTTCGCTTCGTCGAAATGGGCCTGGCCGCGGGTAATCAATGAATCCGTGGCCTTGTCTTTGGTTGTGCTGGCAGAGGTCAAGTTAACCCAGTCGCGGGTGGTCGTCGTAGAAACAACGCCGTTATCGCGCAATACTTCATCGCCGGTATGAAGATCATAGGTAACCGCCGCGGCAACACCGCGATTGTCGATTGTGTCTTCCGTCGTCACTTCCCGGCCGTTGAAGTCTTGTTTGCGGATAAATCCGTTTTCATCCAGGCGGGTGAACCCTTCCTGGACTAACTCGCCGTGGGTCTTGATTCTTCTGGCCGGTGTGGTGCCGATCCAATAGCCGTAACGGGTCTCGGCGCCGTTGCCTTCATGGAGATAAACCGGCGCGCCGTACAGATCCCTATACATAAGGTTGGACATGACCGCTTGGGTGTCGCCATAATTCATCGTCACCGCGTCTTCGAAGCTACGAACCTTGTTACCAGTCATGTCAACAGCTTCCACGATAGCCGGAACACCGGCATTGTTGGTGCGGCTGCCGAGCTCTACTTTACTGCCTAACGTCTTAACATAATCAAACGCGTAAGGGCCGTAGAAGTTGGAAACAATTTCGCCGGTGGCAAGTTTATGGGTTTCGGGATAGACGGTAGTTTCACCACTGACCGGATCAATTGCTGATGTGGCCGCACCGTTATTGAGATCGATCTTGACATTGAGTGTCGTTTCGGCAACTCTCCTGGCGCTCATACGGCCCTGTTCATCGATAACCGGCTGACCGGCCTCGGTGGTATCGGCATAGGTCCAGGTGATGTAACCGGTGGACGGCTGCAGCTCGCGGCTGACCAAAGCGACATCGTCGTAGAACTTCAGGTTGTCGACAACATTGCCGTTAGCGAGAACTGTCCTCAGTTTTCTATCCGGGAAATTGGCATCGATGTAATCGGTCCAGCTGCGGCCGGCCTGGTCGCCTAAATATTCGGTTGATTTGGATTCGAACAAACCGTTGGTCAATACCGGCACGCGCCAGCTGCTGGCATCCGCGGTTAAATCACTTTCATAGCGGTAGGGCACGGCAACGCCTTTAACCAGGGCGCTTTCCTGATAGGCCGCATGACGGGCGACACGGCCTAAGAAATCGCTAAAGACCGCCCTGGCGCCGGTGGTTTCGTTAACCGATTCGAGCGTGGCGCCAAAATTCTTAGGCGACACCACAATATCAAAACGCCCGGTCGCTTTGGTCACAGTCGCTAATTGATTCATATTCGCGTCATACACCGGTGAATAAATTCCGGGAGCGACTTCTTTGGTCTGCAATCGGGTCGTTCTCTGAGCGCCGTCGGCGCCGGTAGTAATGCCTTCAATATTAAACATACCGAAAGCGTTGGGCGCCTGTTGGCCGTTATCGGCAGTAAAGAATTCGGGATATTCGGTTCTGGCACCGGTTAAAAGATTCTCGACGTAATTAACTTTACCGAAGGCACTGTTGATATCCACAACTTGCAATTCGCGAGACATAACCTGATTGCCCAAATACCAGGTCACATCCTGGCGCAATTCACCGCTACGCGGTTTGCTGTCCGGACGAGTCACCATTTCCACCAAGCGGATGGTTTCGTTGGTATCTTTCCTGACCAAGTAGACAGTGGTGCTGCTGGGAATCACGTTGTACTGCGAGGCCAAGGTCAGGCCGTATTGTTCAACTTTAATCCAGTTCAGGCTGCCGTTATACTCGGGTTTTTCGTAAAGGTAAAAACCGTTCTCAAGCTCGGTAATACCGCCTAAGTAGGCGCCGGTTTCTTTAGCGTAAACACGGTGCTGAATCATAACCGGTTTGCCCCCAGTCACGCCAAAGCCATCCGCCTTAGCCCCGTCAAGGATGGTAAAGTCAACGTAGACTTTGCTCAAATCTTCGCTTAAGCCCTTGGTAATAATCTCGGCTAAGGCAACATCAGGGGCATTAGCTAACCGGACATAACCGCCGTCAAAGATCTCCAGTCCGTTAACCAAAGGTTCATAGCGGCCGAAGCGCCCGGTGGTCCAGCGGACGATTTCTTCGTTGCCGATTCTTTCCGGTGTTAAGAAGGATTTGGCATTAACCACCGCTAAGCCGAAATCTTCGAAATTGGCATTAGCGTTATACGGATGGCCGACGAGTTCGGGTAACCGCAGCTTCATATCCGGGGCTAGCCTCAAGCTTTCGACAAAAGACGGCAGGTCAGGATTGGCATTAATCAGATTGAGCCAGAAGGGAATGCCCTGGGTGGGGCTGGTTCTATCACCGGTAAGGTTGCCGATGCCGCGACCTTGGGTTAAGAAATCCAATATCCGTTCGTTGCCGGGCGTCCTTAACAAATCGAAGAGTTCAGCGACCTTTTCCAAAGTGGCCATGAGTTCCTGTGGGCTGTCCATTTTTCTCATCAATTCAAATTTGTAATCGGCAGTAAGATATTCTTTTAGGCCGGGCTTAAGAGAATTGTAAATAAGATCCGATAAGACCTGAGTATACGAGTTTTCGTCCCTGTCATTACCGGCGATAATAGCCGAAGTCTCCCCTAAATGCTCGACTCGGACATTGCGTATTTGCGCCATATCGGCAATGGCCTGGACCAGTCTCGGGTTAGAAACAATCTCGTTCCAGGTCTGGTTAAATCTGATCTCATCGCTAGCGGAGAGAGTGCTGAGCAGCTGTTTCTGCCATCCGGTATTAATATTGAAGGTATAACCGCCGCCGCCGAAGGCAAAGTCAATTAACCTCTGGTAGAACGGGCCGGCATCATCGGGCAGCGTGTAGTTATACAGATGAAGGATGGTTTCGCCGTGATCTCTGCGTATCTCGTTTAATTTCCTGACCGAGCCCATAATGCTTAATTTTCCGTCCGGGCTCGGGTCGCCATCGAAGGTCTGATCCGGAGGAATAAGCTTGGAGACGATGGTGTGGCTGTTGGTGCCCGTGAATTTTATGAATTCCCGGGTAATCACGGCGCGGTGGCCGCTGGGGAGCTTCGCGGCGCGGACATGGCTGTCAATGGTGGACCGGAAAATATCAACAACCCGTTCTCCGTGATAATCATTGAGGTCGGGCGTCAGCGTAAAGCCGTTCTCGGTAGAATTATTGAGTATGTCAAAGAAGATGGTGCCGCGTAATTCCGCATCCGGGAATAAATTGTTAAACAAGGTCGCTGCCGCCTGGCCCGGACGGGTAAGGTCCTGGACAAAGGTCCGGTAATTCTTCAAATCAACTTTAAGGTCGTTGACGTCATAGAGCTTGTTGTGGATCGGGACTTTATGCTTGGCGATGAATGCTCCTAAGAATATGCTCCAGCCATAAACCCAGGCCTCCTGCCGTTCGTCGAGAGCCATAAATCCTTCTTCAGCCTGCAAGGCAAATCGCAGCCAGCCATTATTCTCGTAGACGTAACGGTTAGCGCCTTCATTGACAGGGGCAATCTCTATTTCTCCATATTTGAATTTAAGATCCTCAAAGGCTTCCGGATCGGTAACGATGGCATGGAAATGCTCAAAGGTAGTTACGATGCTGGACATACGGGTAAAGATCAACGGCAAACTCTTTTCGATGATATCGGGATACATAGGATTCGGAGCCCACCAGCCATACTCCCTGCCGTCGTGCTTGAGCAATTGTTCCGTCTGGATAGCCCATTTTTCGAAGCCCTTAAACTGGTCAATCGGCGCCGGGTTATCGCTGTCAAGAATTTGAGCCCAGGCACCGCGCAGCGACGGGAATAAGGTTAAGATCATTTCTCTCTGCGCCGGTGAAAGGCGAAGGACCAGGTCATAGCGGTTGGAGGCTGAGGTATATTCGTGCAGAATATTTTCAAATTCCCGGCCTTGGCTTAACGGCGCGCCGGGGATATGAATACCGGGCCGGTTATGGGCGGCAAAATCAGCGTCATAGTCGGCATTATCACTGCCGTCCGGATTCTTAGGGTTCCATAAGCCGATTCCCGGATCAAAATACGAGAAGAGGATTGACCCGGCACGGGTATTGCCGTAGAGGAAGTCGGTATCGATTCTTCCTGCCCTATCATAAAAATAGGCTGTCGGTAAACGATGTAGTGCGGCAATCGCGTGACGCAAACCATCCTGCTGGTCGGCCTTCATAAGAGTAAAGATCGTGCTGTTATCCCTTAAAAACAGCCGGGTCGCGGCTTGGGCCGCTTCTATCTGGGCGTCCTCACCCGGGCCGGCCGGCTGGACGTACCAGGCCAAGGGGTTTCCGTCTTCATCAGTCTGGATATGCGCGGCATCAGCGTAGACTTTATTCCAGACCGGCTGGATATACTCGCCGGTATAGGGGTCTCTCAAGAATTTGCCGCCGTTATCGCGGTCATCGTTATCGGCATCATACATGTTCAGGTAATCAATTTGATACTGGGTCGGGTTTTCGGTATCATCGGCCAAGAGGATTGCGACCTTGGCGGCATCAACAGCTGCGGACTTCGCAAACCCAAATTTTTCTGCCGCGACCGCCAGAGGAGAATAACCTTCCTGCCTTTGCTGTCTCATGGAAGCAATACTGGCGCGCCCTTCGCGGATGGCCTTGGTAAGGCCGGCCAGGTTATGATACCATTCATCAACCGTTCTAAAGGCCTTGTCTCTGCCTATCAGCCCCATAGCAACCTCTGTCAAGGCCTCCCCGCCAACTACGGCGAGATTCGGATTGAGTTCACGGATACGGCTGACCTCTGCCTCATCTTCCGGTGTAGCCAGCGTCGGAAATACGCCGGCAGCCTTGGCAACAGAACCTTGGTCCGGGATTAAGCTCCTTAAAACTTCCGGCATATAGGAAGTAGCGTCTTGCCGTGCGGGCGTACTGGATAAATCCTGTAAATTCGAGTTTTGCGCGTTGCGGTCAGAGGCTGATTGTTCCGGCGCGCCAAACAGGCTCCTGATGTCGCCGTAGAAATTGTAGGCCGCACTAATCCGGAGATGGCCCCCATCTTCCGGAAGTTGAGATACATCCAGTTGCAACTTTTTATAATCAAACCCGACTTGCCAACCAGCTTTACCATCGTTAGGCTGGACCACCTCACCGCTAATTTTAACCGGGCCGTTGGTGTAGGCACCGTTAAAATACTGCGCCCCCGACAAACCTTGTGAATAACCGGCGGTAAAATCGTGGAATTGCACATTGGCGCCCTGGTTGATGATTTCTCCGTCTTTGCCGTTGGCGCTAAGGGTTACATTAAATCTCTGGCCGAGGATGAGTTTTGCTCTCGCCTCAAACCGGTCCTGTGCGTCCTGGCTAAAACGCAGATTCGGATGAAGAGGAAGCGTGCCGAGTTGCGTATCCAGAGAAAGCCGCTGAAATTCAGTCCCGATATTATCAACTCTTCCGATAATCCTGTCTACAGAGCTGGCGGCGACCGTGATGGTAGCGTTAGAGACATAAGAAACAACATTATCCATATTGCTGTTATACGCCGGACGATTGTAGCGGGTTACGTCAAATGTCGACGAAAGAATATCCCGGTTGTGTTCACCGGTAAGCCAACGGGAACGTAAGGCAGCCCTGAGATCAAACTTGAGCAGGTCATCGGTATCGGCCGGGGTCCGGTTAATATTGAGGTCTAACCGCTGACGGCCCCCGAATAAACCGACGCCTTTACCAAGGCTATAACCGTAACGGGCCTCATCACCGTTAAATAAATTCTCCGCCCTGGCGCTGAATAATCCGTTACGATAGGTGGCATCCCCGCGCCAGGGATGTTCTTTATCTTGCGGATTAAGAAAAGCGTAAAAGTCAAAATTATCACCAGAGCGCATACCGAGTCCGTAGGTACCGAAATACTTTTCGTAAGAACCGACGATCTCCTCTTCAGGAACCATATTTAATATTCCGTTGAGGTTATAGTAGGTTTCCAGTTTTCCGCTGAGAGTGACCGTACCGTTGTCATTAACATGAACGTAATCCGGCGTGAAAAGTACATTGACCTGGTTAGTAAGGTGCTCATTCATCAGCAGCCATCTAACGTCAAACTGTTCGTAATTTCTATTGGCATTAACCGTGACTTGGGAGACAGTATTACCTTTCTCGACATCAAGCTCAGCGTGGTTTGTCCCAGCTGTTATCATGGTGCTGCCTGCATTAGGATTAGGCTGATAGCCCATATAACCGGGAACCGCGGTGGAGATACCGGTCGAATCAACCGCAACCTGGGCTAACGGGCCGGCGACCTCTGAAGTCACGGGAGCAACAGCAACCGGCTGTGTTTCAGACATCGCAAAACCGGTGAAACAGGTGGTCGGATCAACCACTTCACCGTTTTCCCGTACCCTGACGTGGACATGCCCTTGCATACCCGATTTGGGATTATTGGCCGGCGCGGCATTACCGGTAAACTCATCGGTTAAGGCCAGGATCTGTTTGGCCTGAACCGTCGTATCATCCGGAACAATAATCCGGCCGAGATGAAGGACATCCAAAGTTACTTCATTGCCGTCATCCATTGTCTTGGTAATAGAGACATAATTTCCGGCAATCCCCGCCGCGGTGTGGGTGCGGACCACGCCGCCGTCGAAGAAATCGGGGACATAAATCGGGGTATCCCTGTTCACGCGGATATCAACACCATCGTGTTCATAGGCGACTTCCCGACCATCAACCGTCTTTGTCCTGCTGGCTTCAAAATGGCCGTCACCATGCGAGTCACTGCGAATCTGAACCGGCTGGGTCATGTCGACGAGCTGGCTCAACGGCTCCGTTGCTGTCGTATCCTGAGGCATATTCACGGTGGCGTTATCACCGGTCACCGGGCCTTCGTTATTTTGAGCTGCGGCTGCCGCGCTGGTCCCTTCCAAAATTCCGACCTCCTGGTTGATTCTCATGGAAAGCTCTAATCCTCTGGCTAACCCTTCGATGTTTTCGTCGGGAAGATTCCTGGATTTGATTAAGGCTTCGGCAAAAACCCGCGCCGCTGCCGTGACCTCTTCGTTTTTCTCGGTTAAGATTTTTTCCGCGGCGCTTAGGGCGCGTTCGGAAGCATATTGATGATTATCCATGAGCACCCCGGCGACATGGACAAACTCATCAAGGTTAACGCCGGCTTCGGTCAAACGCCCTGCCAATAACGGGGTTTCGCGAAGAGTTTCCCGAAGCGCTCTTAAATTGGCGGTTTCGTTCATGTGGTCGAGGGCTGTCGGAATTCCCAGCGTATCTCCAATCATGTTTAATCCATAATGGCCCCAAGAGATAGCGCCGTAGTCGCGGCCTTCAAGGCCTTCGGCCACGGCCTGGATGGGTTGCCCGATGAATTCGTTAAGACCTTGAGAAGCACCGGTAGCATCGGCAATATTATTACCGATGCCTAAAACGGCGCCGATTTCCGCACCGATAATCGACATATACCAGAAACTACCTAAGAACCTTCTACCTAATCCCAGCCAAATATCCGCGACGCTTCCCTTCGCAGGTTTAGTCCCTAAGGCCTCTGAGGCCAGATAAGTAACGGCAGCCAAAGGTGACGCCACGCTTAATCCCGCTGCCGCCAAATTAGACAAGAATTTATAGCTGAATTGTTTCTTAATTCTGGCGAAATACGGATTCGGCTTCACGCCTGCCAACTTTCCAGCCAGAACCTTACCGGCACCGGGAATACCGCCTTCGTTAAGAATGCCGAAGGCCAATGCCCGTTTTACGTCGTTTTCGTCGTAACCCTTCTCCCCTAAATTATTGTAAATATTAAAAATGTCGGTTGAGCCAAGATTAAATCCACTTCGGAGAATCTTGGCATTCTGAATCTTTTTGCTGGTAGCAGGTATATCCAACAGGATGACTCCGATGACCGTAAAGATCAACCGGACAAACTGATGAGCCGTATGCGGGATACCCCACATTGATACCTCAGAGGCCGCCGGTAAGCCGAATAATCCCATGGTCAAATTGGCTGCCGAACTGCTAAGCATCAGCATGACGCCTCTGCCCTTGGCAAATTGCAGGATACCGGCAACGATCGGGAAGGCGAAGGTAAACCGGAACCATGACTCCTGAATAACAATTCTTGATTTCACGAACCAGTTACCCTCTTCATAGGCCTTGAGTACAAAATTGGCCCGCTCTTCGACGCGCTGTCTTTCTTCTAAGCTTAACCCTGACTTCTTATCCGCAAGATTTTCAGCAAAATATTGCCGGTTGGCGTTACGGATAACATGGGACAGGAAGAAGTCCTGGGTAACTTTCCATAAATAGTGAACGAACAAGCCGGCACCGGCGCCGACCAGCATCCCTATACCGCCGGTAGCAACGCCGCCCACGGCAATACCCGCAGCAGTAAAGAGGCCGGAGCGAATCTTGTGGTTGATGATGGGGCTAAGACCTTCTTCCTTAATGTGCTCCGCTATCGCCTTTAAGATAGGCAGGTCATTCTGGACACCAACCCTGTCACTCTCCGAACGAATAACAGCGGTCGCGTAAAATCGGGGAAGATCTTTGCCTATCAAATGCCGGGTTTTAATATGAAGAATGCTAAACGGCCTGTGAGCCTTATGGGCCATGACATTAAGTACCGGCAAGCTTAATGCGGACAAAACGATGAGGCCGGGGACAAAGAATTTCCAGCCGCTGACGTATTGTTCTGCCCCCAGGACGCTGACTAATTTTGTCACTCCCAGGGCGCTGACTAATTTTCCTATTCCAAGGGCAACCACAATCTTAGGCAATGCGATGAGTAAAGATAAAGATATGGTAACGGATGTGATGAGCGGCAAGAAGCGAACAACCTTATTTATAGAAGAGGCAAATTTGCCCTTGCCAATTTCGGTCGCCATTGCCTTCTGGCTGGCCTTGTTGGCAATATGGGATACTAAGCTCAGGGCGGTAATCGCCGTGACGAAAAGAATAGCGGACGGATCTACAGCAGATAATGTACCTTCGGGGACGACAGCTCGGAGGGGTAGAGCCGCCGGCGCCCCGAAGGCAACATTTGCCTTAGCAACCACCGCCACGGTAGTTATTGCCAAGGACTTGGTTAAAATGTTTAATAAGGAATTATTCCGGACAATAGAATAAATGTGGCTTGAAACAAAGTGGTGAGTGAGCAAAGCGAGTCGAACCACAGCGGCAGGATTGACGGCAAGCAGGCGCGCTTTGGATGTTTTAACCGCGGCCACCGATTGCGCAACCGGAGCCGCCATAACACTGCCGGGCCTGGCGCCTTCGAAACCATTCTGCAATACTTGTTCATTTTTTCCGACCTCATCCGCGTAAGCGGTACCGGCGCCAAACAGGTTATTCAGCGCACCCAGAATCATATGAACCGGCATCATCAGAGGCGCGATCGGATTGAAGCCCTTGAACTGGTTCGGAACCTGCGGTGCGACCGGTAATTTCGGCGCGGGAATAGTCGTTGCCGGCGGCAGGCTATTAACTGGGACTGTCCCCGCCTCAGCCCTGTTGGACCTCGTCGAGGCCGGGCCCGATTTAGCTTGGGACCTGTCCCGTACCGAGCTTCGTACCATTGAAATCATTTTAGCCAGAGCCAAAGAGGCGATGATTAAAGGAAGAATGCCCGGCATGGAGGCTTGCAGATTGCTATGGTCAGCCACGGCGGCAACAGTCTTATATTCCTGCATGCGAATCTTAAGGCCGGGTAATTCCTGCGTCAAGGCAATGACTTCATTGAGGACTAAGCGGGTCGCATCGACATTGCTGGCGTACCAATGAGCGTTGGTGTTTTGCCCGCGGGAAATACAGGCGAGCATTTTTTCATAAGAAATCTTGTCAGCGCTGCCGTTAAGACATTCTCTGATGGCATCGTTGACATCTGTGTCTTGCCCGATATGGTAAATACCAAACGCCAACCGCCAGATATCCGCGTCACTCATCCTTGAACCAATCATCTTGGATATTCTGTCGTGGATATCCTTAAGAAGCATGATCGCTACCGTTGTATTGTCTTCGGCGTTAAACGGGTTACGGCTTCCCTCGAGAGATCCGAAGAATTTCTCAAAATTCCTTCCCTTAACCTGGCTTACTCCCATATCCCAGCCTGTCGATTTGCCCAAGCCTTTTCTTTCAAGAGTGAAATATCTGTTTGAATTAATGGTAATGCGGCTCTGGTCGGGTGTTTCCATCATCCAGATAGCGATGATGCCCTCGGACGGAATACCGTGGGCGCGGGCAAGGTCGGCAAACCGAACAAAGGAAAGCGTGCGGCGGGCCGCAGCCTTATCCTGGGCGGTCAAGACATAATAGAGAGTCGGATTTTTGCGTTCCCTGTCCGTCATGCCGCGCTTAAGAGCAATCCTGGCTTGCCCAAGCGCCTGTGCCGTATTGGCATCGGAACGGCGCATCAGCTGTGCGTAGAAAACCTCCAGCCTGTCAATGGTGCCGGCATAAATCAACGTCTCTAAAAGATCGCTGATCCGTTCAGGATGATTGGCCAGATTAGCTGTAAACCTTTCTTGATCTTTCGCAACCTCGGGCCTAAGATTCCACCCGGCTACCAATTCCTCCTTCTTGCCCCGAGGCAGAAGTGTCGATAAAACCGCAATCATCGTCGAGAATGTCCGGGTGTTATTGAGTGACCCGCTGAATGAATCCAGGCGATACGCGGCCTCGGTAAGCCGGGCTTTGAAATCTGCCATGGCCTGCTCGGCCTTTTCGGCTTCTTTCCGAATCCTACTGGCTTCTTCGATTTCAACAACCTTCTTGGCAATGCCATAAACTCCGGAGCCGGCGACCGCTAATCCGGCAGCTCCTTTGACCATGAGGCTTAAGAATTCCCTGCGGGTTTGCTCTCTTTGTCCTCTGCGTACCGCCATAGCGCGAATTTGGCGTGGCGCGGATTTGCGGCGGCTGTCGACAATAATCTTGGTGATACCGGCAACGGCTGCGGCTGCGCCGATAATGCCGGTGACTAAAGCGGTCTTTTCCACCGCGATCGGATCCATATACATCGCCCCGGCAGCAGCAACGACCGGCACGGCAACCAAAGGCCACGTCTTCTTTAATGATGAAATCTGAACGGGCTTGCGGTCACGGATGTGTTTATTAAAGAAGCGAACGATGTCATAGCTCATGAATCCGAGTGCCATGACAGTAAAGGCTACCGGCGCCAAGAGGCTGAAACCGTACACGGCCTCGCCTTCGGCGAGTTTCATCGGACGGAGGATTTGTGTAAGAGAGCGAGGCGTCGGTAATTCCACCAAATCTTCCCTGGTTCTGTTGGCAACAGCCATAAACGTCGGGTCTTTTTTCTCAAAAAGTTCAACCAGGGCAAGATAAATCGGGAGTTCGAAAACGCTGCTTTCCATAAGGCGGAGATATTGTCTCTGGATAACAAAGGTCCTGCAGGCTTCGGCTGATATGGAAGAACCGTTTCTTACCCGTTCCCTTAATTCTCTGTGATAAGGCCTCAAGGTATCAAGAATCCCGTCAAAGCCGTCCGCCAAGCGCATAACCGACGAGACCAGCCTGAAGGATTCTGCCGGTTTAGGGGCGTGCATACTTAAGATTACCTCCTGGGCCCCTTCGGGTAAGGCAATGCCCGATACGCGCAAAAGATCAATGCTGATCTGGCCATGTTCACGGGCGCGCTCGGTGTCTACTTTCGATAAGACCTGATCATTGCCATGGACGGGATCCCCTTCCTTCCAATAGCGGCGCCTGTCACTGAATACAGTAATAAGCTCTTCATCCAACTTGCCCAGATCGTGGCTAAGGCCGACAAAGTCTGCCAAAGCAATCTGGGCTGCGCCGGCACAAAGTTGTTTATTCTTAAGAATCTCCCTGGCGAGAAGAGTTACGGCCATCTCGTGCTCAATAACCTGCAAGGTATAGTCAACCGAATGTAAGCTTGAATAAAAACCTGTTTTGGAAACAGGAGCCCAGAATAAAGGCGACATATTAATAACCCGGCCTAAAGAAGTTCTTAAGAGAGTTCTGTTGGCATTTTCCCTGCCTCCCCACAGCTCGTTAAAGGCCATGATAAAGAACCGCGTTCTTTCCCGGTTGGGATTTCTAAATAAATCGAGAATAAACTTGGTATTGGTTATGAGAGCAGTCCTGGTATTTCCCTGCCGTACAGGGTAGGTAGCACCGATATGCCTGACGGCCCACAATACCCTTTCACGGGCGGCATTGAATTCCGACAGACTAAGCTGTGCCCAATGCCCGGAAGACTCTCCTGCCTCTTCGACCCGGGCTTGTGCCGCCAGGGTAAACAGCCCCATCAAGGCCGCGAAGGGCAGAGCAACGAGATTAAAGGCGTTAAGATTGTCCGCGGCTTGGTTAAATAATTTCCGGCTTTCATCGGCGGTCAGTTCGCCGGATTTGATTCTTTCCTGCAAGAAATTCAAGGCAATAGTGATAATGCCGGACTGAAGAACAGCTTCTTTAATTCGTTCATCCCTCCCGGATTCCTTAAGTAATTCCGCCATCCCTGCCGAGCCCGCCACCTTGTTCCCGTAAATATCACACCAGGCTTTAGGCTCGCCAAAAAGCATTACCGGATCTCTGCCTTCATACCTTCCTTTATCTTGAGACACTCCGTATTCTTTAACAGCTTTCACATAAATTTCTACAGCTTCCGCCACAGTCATATTCCGCTGACGCTCAACCAAAGCTTGAGAAACAGGATTTAAACTAAACGGTTCTTCATTAAAATCACTCATCATTGCCCTGTAGCGCTCTTCGTAACGGGCAATATTTATTTCGACATCGCTCATTCTCCTTGCTATCGCTATCCCTGCCAGCGGCATCGACGGCCCGGCATCGACGAGATTTTTGATTACCTGAAATACGGTCGCGCGGTTATAGTAGGTCTTTCCGGTTTGCAAATTCTCGGCAATCTTTTCCACGCGCCAGCCGCCGATTTTATGCGCTAACAGCTCAAGGGCTTCTCTGGCATCGTCAATCTTCCATTCGTAGCGCGGCAGGCCGACGCTTAAGGCAATCGAACCCCGGTCGCTGATCAGCTCTAACGCATCGTACAAGATCTCCACGGCCAAGTCAGGGTAGACATCATCAATGACATTTAAAGCAACAATACCCTTGATGGTACCCGCACCGGCCAAGAGCGCCTTGGTGGCACCGGAAAGTTCGCCGAGCCGTTCGCTGATAAATTCGATGCCTTCAACCAGGCTTATGTACTGGGCCGGTACCAATTCGGCGCTGTGGCTGCGTGCCATTGCCGGGTTATCGCAGTTCTCATAAATCGGGTCAATGCTGATAACCCTTGCCCCAAAAGCAGCTGCCGCAATCATCGGCTCCATAAAGTACCTGCCGCCGACAAACACCACGGTATCGCCCTCGGCAATATTCATCGTGGCCATAAGTTTTACGGCATCCTTGGCAACATTCCTCTCCCAGCCAAGCTGGGCAATGACGGAATCAGCATCCTGCGCCATGCCGAATGCGAAAACAAACGGTACGAAGCTATTGAGAGATGAAGTTTCCCCTAACTTGATACCGCTTAACGCTGGGGTGGCCGGTAAGCTGGCGAACAGCTTTTGTGTCATCGGCATTGAGAGCTTCCCAGGAGTTTTCTTTCCCATTGCGGGAGTAAACTTGCCCGTTGTGATTGAAGATAAGGAAGAGCCGAGTTTTGCCAGTAGCCTCTTCGCGGCCGGCGCCAAAGACGCAATCGTCTCCGCTAAATTCAACAACGTGATCGAATGTAATGTGTTTGTAGTCTGTCCTGTGACTGGTGACTGGTGTCTGGTGACTGGTGTCTGGTGATCTAATGTCCATAATGCACCTCCGTGGTCCGTCCCGACGATACGTCGGGACGAGATCTCGGCGAATTTGCTTTGCAAATTCGCCGGACTTTGTTTAGGTTTTTGGTTATAGTCATTCTGTGTAGGAATATTGTGAATTCCGTTGAAGGAAGAAACAGCGTTTAAGCGAGGCTTTACGCCGGATATAAAGGAAATAAATCCAGGAATCGTTCTGGTAGGATTGCTAACAGCAGTTGCGCTCTCGTTATCCACTCCGACACCCTTGTGCGAGGAGGGGCCGGCTGATGTCGAATTGCCGTGAATACCGGTTGAATTGCCCGCGGTACGATAGATAACCCTAACCCCTGTCCTTGCTTCTCCGAGAGTGAAAATCGGCTGATACAATACCGGCATGTTGGTGGCGGGCGCAAAGTGCATCGGCAAACCCTTACCGCCGTTAGGTGTAGGCGCCACCGGCGGCACACCGTTCGCCGGCACATTCACCGGTATGGACTTAGGTTCGGCAGGCGCTGGAGCAGGGGTTTGCTCGGCCACAACTCCCCTATCCTCTCGAATTTTCCTCAGATCCAACGACGGCAACCCGGAATGCAGACCCTCTCGATTGTGAGGCTTGACACCCATTATTTGAGTTAAGTTCTGGAGGGCCAGAGAGACACCCATAATACCGACCATCAGATTCTGGGATGAGACCGCCGCCAGGACAAAGAGGCCGCCGCCGACCAAGCCGATGGTCTGCGTTGTCTCAAGGCTGTTTTCTTTAAAGGCGTTGACGACCGAGGCAATGAATTGAGGGAACGTATAAATAGCAACATTGATAACGAACGCCGACCCGAAAACCGGAGGAATCATTCCGCCGGCGCCTAAGAAAATCGCGGAAGGAACCGCAAACATCGCACCTGCAAATCCGATTCTCCATAACTTGGAACCTAAGCCGGAATAATCGGTCGGCTCCAAGAATGCCTGCAGCATACGGCCGCCGTCCATCGGATGAATAGGCAAGCCGTTAAAGAACCCAAGCATGACCGTTAAGGTACCCAATTGGGTAAAGAAGTTGAGATTTCCCAATAATTCCCTAATCCCGCTGATATCTTTCATCGCGTTATTGATTTGTCCCAGGCTGGAGGCATGCACCAGATTTTTAGAAATATAATCCCATAACTGAAAGACACTTCCGTCGTGGGCCGCGGCCGGTAAATGATTCCCAACGATAGACAGGTTGCCTGTCGCTAAAACAGCCGCGAGATAGACGGCAGGAACAAAATAGGACATGACACGTAACGCCGAAGACTTCGCCGTCAAGCGGTGAGTGGCATACATGAGAGAATAGAAACCGGCCACGCCGGCCACAGCCGGGAGCAGGCCAAAACCGCTCTGCATTAAACCTATCGTAAACCAGGTCGGGCCCATCAAGAACGTATCGCCGATGGGGCCGACGCCGGCAACCCAAAACGCCTTAGCCGGAGTCAACTCGCTTAAGCCCTTGATGGTTGCCAAACCGCCCATGGCGGTAAATTCCATTTTCGAGGTAACCTTGCCGAAGCGGGCTGCCTCGATACTATGCCGGGGTTCGTGATTGATGAAAATCGCTATGACCGGAAGCATGGCGGCAGCGATTATCCCGGGAAGAGTAGCGCCGGCGCTAAAGAAGTACGCTGAACCCGCCAGAGGAACAATCATGGTCAAGCTGCCTCTGATCTGTGTCCTGTTGGACGAAATCCGTTTCGGCAACCTGAACAGGTCATGGGTTTTAAAGGCGCTTTCTCCATATAGGGTAAATTTATCAATATTGGCAATCATGCTGTCGCTCGCATATTGTTTCAAGAGGTGGCTGGCGACAGAAAGCGCGATACCCAATGACGCCGTGATAGCCATAACCATAACCGTAACAGCAGAAATTTCGGCCCCGGCTATGACAACAGAACTTACGCCAATCGATTTCGCGATTGAACCTAAGGCGGCTACGCCCGTACCGGTCTTCGCAAATCCCCACAAGCCCATACCTAAGAGGGCATTGCCCATCTGGGTGGCGCCGTGTGTCTTCGAGGTTACTCCCATCTTCTGTCCGAAGTAACCTAAAACGCCGTAGGTTAAATGCGCCATAAAACTGCCCTTCATAAGAAGGAAGACAGCGACGGATAAATTCGGGACCGCGAGATTCCATTTGGTAACCCTGACCGGTTTACCCGGGTTGTGGGCTCTGGAAGCCTGCCAGTCGGATAAGTTAAACCAGCTCTTAAGCTGTTCATGGTTTAAATGCATGCCTTTAAAGAATTTAATGCCGCTGACTTCGCCCATGTCCGATTTGATGGTTCTCTTTTCAACGGTGCCGTCTGTCTTTTCTTTGTTAATATCCAGAGCGGCTTTTAAGTCTAACCGTTTCGCGTTCGATGAGACCGTTCCTTGCATTCTTTGCGCAACATTTCTGTCTCTGACGAGCAGGCTGCCGGCATAAGAACCGTTGACGCTAAAGATAACATTGCCGCCGTTTTTAAACGCCGCGAAGAATTCTTCTTTGTTCGGGAACCCATAGAAGTCGACCGTCCCATCTTCTTTTTCTTTGCCGAGCAATTGGCCGTGTTCGCTTAAAACAACGGCTGCGAGATAACCGTCTTGTTCGTCCGGCGCCCTTAAATACACCAGGCTGGGGCCTTGAGAAATGTGAGCTTGCTTGATGGTAGCGCTGGTGTGGAGATCTTCGATATATTCACGGTCTTCAGCTGTTTCGTCCGCAGCAAATTTTTCGTAGGCCGCCTGGGTGGTTATATCCATCTTTCCTTTAACCTTGTAACTTTCGGGAAGATAGCCTTTTGCCTTTAAGGCATTCTGGAATTTCTGCACCCGCTCCTTCAGTGAAAGTGAGAGTACATCTAATTCGACGCGGGATACGGTATACCCGGCCATGGAAGAATCAAATTGAGCCAGGACCTGATTGATGTCACTTTCGTTAAATTCGCTCCAAAGAATTCTTCCGGCCTCGCTCCTGCCGTCTCTGACATTGTCAAAGTGGCGCTCGATCATAGCCCTGGTGAGTTTAAGCGGCGGCATGGCCCGTTCACTGTTTCTGGAAATCCCGCTTAAATTGGCAACCAGCGTCAACAGAGAGTCGGACACCTTCTTCTCTGCCAAGGCTTCTTTGACGGCAAACAACTCTTCATTGCTTAATACCCTCACCTTATCCGCCATCCATCTTAAGCTGCTGTGCTCCAAAAAGGCCTGCTGGGATTCTATTGACCGTTCTTTGGCTTGGCGAAATGCGATGAATTCTTCCAGGTCACGGACAATATGGTTTCTGACAAACGGCACTATAACAGCCGGATTCTTCAGCTGTTTGATCATCTTGTTAGCCAAACCGTCTTCGTCGTCTTTCTCCAGGATCTTGCCAAGGCCCTCAAAGAATTGCCTTTCACCCTGGCGGACCATCGCATCCGTTACCTCAGAGCGTGCCTGGGACATGTCGGCGATGGCTGAAATTCTGTCCAGGCCAAAAATTTCGGCCGCGTCTTTTAAGGTGTTTAACGCACGAGCCAAACCTCTGATTTGTTCGGAATAACTCTTCTTTTGGCCCAAAGACGGGGTCATGTCGACAAAGCGTTTTGTCTGCTCAACGACATGTCTTGCCTGCCGGGTTTTAAGAATTTGCGCTTTCTCCTCGTCGGTTAAATCCGGGCCGGCATAATCCACAACCATAGAACCGTCCTGGCTGGTTATCCTCTTTAAGCCTTCGCCCGGCTCAGGAACAGCACCCAGGTGCATTGAGGACGATTTTGTTACTGCTTCGTATTGCTGCCATCCCTCAATGCTTCTGCCTTCTTTGTCCTGCATAAAGGGTAATACCTGCCTGGAGAATTCACGAACGAGACTGATACCTTTTTGGACAAAGGAAGCATCGACAGCATCCATCTTAGGCTTGACCGCCTTGAGCATGTCACGCGCCACGGCTCTATAATGTTTGACCGTCTCTTCTAATCCTTGGGTCCTCTCACCGACCATCAAAGACAGGATTCTTGATTTGGCGCCATCATTTAAGGTGTCATTGACCCCGGGAAGCGCGAGCATGATGTTGGCTTCGTCAATATGTTGATTCTTTAAAACATCAGCTTCAAGGCCGGCGGCGTTACGGGCATATTGCGCGTTATCTGCTGAACCCAACCTCTTTGTTTGATCGACCAAGCTTTTTGCCCTTTGATTGAGACGGGTGAGGGCAACCGGTTCCTGGCCTTGCGCGTCTTTTTCGGCAAAGATATAAATGCCTTGCTGGCCAAAGGCAGAAGTTTTTCCGCTAAAGCGCTTATCGCCTTTTTCGCAAGAAACAACGTAGACGCCTAAAGTCTGGCTCTTGGAAACTCCTTCTAAGAATAAGGCTATGTCGGGCCTGTTTAAAGCCATGGCCGCGCGCTGGGCGGACTCAATTAAGTCAGAGGAAGCTTCCTCTCTTTCCAGGGATCCCTTGTGGACGGCGCGAAGGATGGCTTTTTCTTCTTTGGTTGCCTTGAACCGGCCGGCAAGATCCGCGTCCGGTACTCCGATCCATATCTTGCGCAGTCTCTGCAAGAATTCATCTTGGCCGTACTGTGCCGGATCCTTGAGGGCATTCCAGAGCCGCTCCAAGCCGTCTTTCTTCTGAAGCATCTTTCCTAATCTTGTTCTTTCGGCGGGAGTAAATTCTTCTTCGATATCTTCCAGTTCCCTTGAGCTCGCCAAGTCGGTGATACTTTTCCACTTTCTCTCTTTACGTTTATTTTCTTTCTCGATATCAACCGGTATATTGCCGTCACGCAGGTTCTGGGCGGTGATAGGGCCTAAGTCGAATTTCTCATCCCTCTTGTCGGCGCGCTGCTGTAATTCCTTAAAGGCCTGGTTGGCTTTTTCATCATAGTCAAATCCGAAGAGATACGGTTTTAAGGCTTTCTCGGCTCTGGCGCGCGCCTGCCTCTCAACTTCCAATTGGTAACTTTCTTTTGACTGGCCTTTTTCCTGCACTAAGTCTTTCTTGACTTCTTTCTTAAATTTCTTAACAATCTTCCAGAGCGGGCTGTTTTTATCCGCGCTATAATTAAAGAGCGCTATCGTTATTCTTCCGTCGCTATTTCCTTTTTTGCGTAATCCCCTGGCCTGTTTCGCCATCCAGTATTCCAAAGTCCCGCGGTAAATACCTAAGTCTGACCTGTCTTTAAGCCAGCCGCCCTTGACGTGATGAACAGCCGATAACGTCAACCGCCACAAGCCTCTGGCGGCCAAGATGCCTTCTTCCGGGCCTTTCTTGTTTTCGTAGTCGTTAGACATAAGCGTGAAGAATTTACGCAACGTCCAATTGCCTAACACCTTTTCTTGCTTAGCGGCAGGAACACTGTTTTCCAGCAAATCATACGCCTTGCCGGCTCTTTCAAAATCCTGATTAGACAACATCCCCGCTAAGGCCATACCGTTTAAGGTGTTTTCTTTGCGGCCTTTATCGCCGAGAATAGCTTTGCCCATTTCGGCAAGTTGTTTGAAGGTGAGGTCAATCTTTTCCGCCCTTTGCGGCATTTGGTTCTTGGTTAAATTCCACAAGAGATATCCGTGGAAAGGATGGGTTTTCAATGAAGAGAACATCTTCTTGAGCGGATTCTTATGCGCGCGTAACTCCGTAAGCCACGGTGACATGGTGTTGAAAGATTTGTTAAGCGGCGTGTAAATATAGGCCAGGGTTTTTATAACCTTGTTTCTGTTGTAGCGGGCATCGATAACGCTGGATGAAATTGATTCCGAGTGCGCGATGGGCAAGAGGACCAAAGACGCCAGGAAACCGCCAAAATTAGGATGCTTTACGAGGAATTTAACCGCATTACTGACAGCGGCTTTCCTAACCAGGGCAACAGTCCTATGCTCCGTATCTTCTCTTTTTTGTTTCTCGTCCTCAACATTCGTACGAAGCAATTTAGCGGCGTTAACCACGGCCGCGGAATGTTCATCGCCTTCAGGTTTTGCAACTTGATAGCGGGCGATATAACTATTCAAAGCCTCAAGGACAGCCTCTCTGTCTCTCCAGCTTCTGCCGTCGCTCTTTAAATAAATATTTAATAAATCCTCATTCCATTGGCTGTCTAAGGCGCTGCCTAAACCGGCCTCGTCGGCAACATTGCCGATAACTTCGGCCCTATGTTCACGGATGACGGTATCGATAGCGCTGTTTAAGGCAACCAGGTCCGACTGGCCTTGGGCGCTGGTTCTATTCTCGGCCTTATAGGCCTTGAAGGTATCGCTTAATTTGCGGCCCTTCTCCGAAAGTTCAATCACGCGCCCGAAGGCATCGGTGCCGACAAATCCGTACTTGGCCGCCAGGACAAAATTCTTAACGGTGTCGATAAATTCGCTTTGTTCGCGGGATGGTTTTTTGGAATTGTAATTTCTAAAGAGTCCGTTTTTATTTGCGTCAAACAGGGTATTAACAAAAGCGGCGATATCGGAATCCTGCGGAAGGGTAGAAAGAACATCGCGAATAGCCTGCGGCGCTTCAATAAGGCTGGAGGCGACTTCGCTGACCTCGTCAATAGCGGCTGCCGGTGCGCCCCGGATTTGGCCCTGGCGAGCGACATCTTCGGCGGCCTGATTTTTGGTTTCGCTGGGTAAATTCGCGAGAGCGCCGAATCTTTGGTTGTAGGTATGATTTATCTGTTCCATCTCCATGTCGCTGGGGGTATGGGAAGCCCTGACGTCGGTAATCCGGCTGGTATCTTTTACGCCTGCCATTTGGCGGGCAGCCCTTAAGGAGGCTTCGAAATCTTCAATGATGCCGCGGTTTTTGGCGAACTGACGGAAGAGATCCTGCTCAACTTCGCTAAGTTTTTCAAGCTCGGATTTTAATTGAGAGCTGCCGGCAGGGAATTGTTTCTTAAGTTCTTCCCTTTGGATGTCCACCCGCACTAAAAGCCCTCTCTCCGCAGGCCCTATTCTGGCTTCATCGATATAGGCCATCATGTCTTCAGCCGGCGCACGGAAATCGTCGAATATCTTTTTGGTGCGGTCACCGGCGCGGCCGATCAACTGAACATCGGCAACCGCCGTATGCTTGCTGCCGATCCTGACAATTCTTGCCGCATAGGCTTTTGCAGCATCTGTGGCAAGCGCCAGGAGGTTTGTACCGTCGTTTAACTTATTGACGACAACAATAAGATGCTTGCGAGAGTCTTTGCTGCTGTCTGCGTATTCGCTCCTAATAACTTTCCCGAGTTCATCCATTTTCTTGGTTTTGGCATCGCCGATAGAACCTTCGACGCCCTCGATACGGACATCGTCCCCGGCAAATGCCCCCTTTCTCTTTAATTCTGTCAATCGTGCGACTGCCTTATAAACATCGTCACCGCTTTGAGTCACTAAAACCGTGACCCGCACCGGCCATTCCTCAAAAACTTCATTAGGCTTATTGACTTTCACCGATTTGGATTCTCTAAGCGCCTGCGTAATGCCCTGGATAGATGCTTCCAGGATATTGCCGGCGGAAACCCGTATATATTTAGCCATTCTTAATTTGCTATCCATATCGACCCTGTCTAACTGCAGGTAATTTGCATTGGTAAAGCCTAAGACCTCCAACGGGCCGCGCACCGGAGTAGCCGTCATCAGCACTAACGGGGTCGGCGCATCTTTACCGACCAAGAATCTCTTGATGGAGAAGATATCGGTCATATCGCCTCTCAAGCTGAAATAATGTTTCATGGCTTCGATATTACCCGCTCCCGACTTTAAAGCCGTCAGGGCGGCTTTGACCGCGCTGCCGTGAATATGGGTGGGCCTCGAATCACCTTCCTGGGCAAGCCGATAATTGAATTTGACCAAATCTTTTTCGTTTAAGATAAATACCTTGTCGCTGCCGGTCGTGCCGCCTTCGAAACGGACAAGCACATCGCTGTCACTGTTGCTGGTGAAATACCGAATACCTTTTTCTGTTTCCATGCGATGGGAACTGCCGCTTAAAGCTTCCCTGTAACCGGTTTCGGCATCCATAATATAGGGAACCTTTTCATTCTTTTCTATAACATGGACAATGATACCGGTAACCGTTTCACCGTTAGTGTCGGGGAATTCGAATGTCCGGTAGATGTCCCTGGTTTCTTTATCCAGCAGGCTCATGATGGCGACATCAACCGCCTCTTCAAATTCTTCGCGGATCCATTTTTCTTCTTTCAAATTCAATCCCGGGACCAGTTTCTGCAGATGAGCCATGATTTCCTTTTTAACCTGTTCATTAACAGCTTCTCTGGGGATCGTCGTGCCGTTGGGGTGAGTCGCCTGGCCCCAAACAATAGGTGACGGGCGGTGAGTTGAATCAAGATCAGAGCGTCTGAGCTCAACCTCTTTTATAACCTCGCGGAATAATCTCATCAAATTCCAGCCGCTCTTAAAGTTGGCATCGGTCAATTGCCGTTCAGGGTCAATGCGAATAGAATCAATAAGGCCGGGTTCGGTAACGGCAATGTGGGCATCGTCCCAGATAATCCTGTTCTTTCCGTCGTTAACCGAAGGCTTGAATGCGCTCAGATAATCCTTTGAACCTTTTATTTTTTCGGGGCTCTGGACTGCGGCAGCTGCTACGGCTTGTGTTTCGTTCGTATCGGCACTCACGGCCGCAGCTTCTTCGTTGTGGCCTTTGGCGATATTAAGGAAGGTCTGCTGAGGCATGACCACGATATCAAAGTCTTGGGTTAAATCAGCCATCTTAACTTCTCTGAGTAACGCCTTGTAGCTTCCGGCTTGCTTTGCCGTTTCCTCTGCTTCTTTCAAGGACATTTCGGCAACGCCGTCGGCGTAAGTCCAGACAGAGAAATCGTCGAGCACGATACCGACCCTAACCGCCGGTTTTCCGTCCGCGAGTTTCACAGCGCTGACGGTTCTTAAGTAGGCGTCATAGACAGCGGCACGCGGCATGTTGGTGATGTCGGGAGCGAGGATAAGCGATTTGCTCTTGAAAGGCCGGTTTTCCAGGGCTTCCATTAACTGGAATGAAGCGCGGCCGGCTGTGGAAACAAAAGTTTTACCTCTACCGGTAGGCCACTCAATAACCACTCCGCCAAAGTTCGCGAAGACCATGCCGGTCGCTTCGATTTGTTTTGACTGAAGCTCCAGAGGCCTTTCGGAATCTTCCATATTGGCCCTGGCGTCACGCATGAATTTCACTAACGTTTCTTGCGTGTCATCGCTGACGATTTTTCCGATAATCGCTGATATGGATTTTTTCTCGGATTCGGGAATATTATTGTTTGTTAAGAATTGCGCCAAAGCCTGTTTCGGAGTTACGTCAGAAAATGCCGCGTAAGCAACCGCCTCACCCAAACATCTTAAAGCGTACTGTTCTTTGTAGGTAACAAGCTGCTGCGCGGCCTCATGGATAACAGATTGGTAACCAAACGGCCGAACGGAATCTCTTTCTGCGTCCGTGCGAGTGGCTGTAAGCGCAACATCATTGCCGCGAGTATACTTCGAGGCCCGGACATCAACAGCCGGGGAGGGGATCCGACCGCGAGCCGAGCCTCTGTTACCAAATAAACCTTTCCATAAATCTTTATCAAACAACATGCCCGGGAAAGAGTAGAGCGTGGTAGCGGAGACCTGGACACTGGCGTTGGAGGAGGGGTTTCCAACGTAGGCCAGGTCTCCATTGTTAAAAAGATTATCAGAGGCCCGGACATCAACAACCGGGGAGGCCCGTCTCGACTCGGCTGATTGTGTAAACGAGCCGAGGCGGAGGTTCCGATTGGACGCCCGGCCTTTAGAAATAATGACGGATAAATCTTGGGAATTGATGTTATTTTCAGGTAAATTGGAAGGCGTTACAGGAGTTACCAGAGACAAAGAAGCCCTGCGGGCGATTTCGGCAGAGTTTGTGTGTGCGGATTCAACCGCGAAACTATTTTCTTCTGCTTTGAAATTCCTGGTCTCTTCTACTGCATTACGAACATCTTCAGCTGACCGTGGCTTTGATGTTGCCGGCTCGGTAGCGGGCTCTTCGTTGACTTCCGTGGCTTTAGCGGTATCCCTTAATAAGACATCGCAGACTACTAAGGCATTACCAGCCTTTGGAAGGCCGGTGACAGGTAATGTCCTACTTAAGGAACCATTTGCCGCTAGAATGTCAAAAGAGCGAACTACTAAGCTGTCTTCGCCATCGTTTCCGATGACCGGTCTGGCAGAACCGGAGATCTCTACTGCTTGTCCTTCTATTACCAGGCGCAGACCTCTCGCACCTTGAACTTTATCGGCTGACTGTCTACGGCTGTTTTTCTGTAAACCATTACCAGCTAAGACATTACCTATAAAGTCTGCTTCTGAGCTTTCGCTCCGTCTTGCTAATGCTTTGGCTATATTTGCTACCATAGCTGTGAAGGTGGAAGCACTACCAAACACCCGCACAACTAAGTCCATGGCTTTTTGTCTCGCGCTCTTATTCAACCCCGTCTGCGACACTGCGAGAGTGCCGGACGGCTTCGTGGAGTTGTCATGGATGCCGCTGGTTAATTTGCTACCGTCTTTTACTTTCAATAGAATTTCATTCTTAAATCCTTGTTGATTATTAAAGGCAATCTGCGGTGCTTTTACAATATCGGCTGAAGATGCCCCAATCCCCTGTTGATAAGCAACCACGCTCACCGGAGCCTTGCTGCTGCCGGAACTTGAACCGTCATTCCCTGTGGGTTGCGGTGATACGGGCATGGAAACAGGCCCGGGAGCTGTCGGAGCAGGCGCTTCTTTTCTCTTCTGGCTAGGCGTATTATAAGGACTGTCGATAGGACTTTGAGGGAAATCAAACCTGGACTGACGCATTCCATTATCAGTATCGGCAAAAGCGAGCAGAGGAACATTATCAATGCCTAACCGAGGCTTCGGCATGGCTGTATTTACCCAGCGCGGTTTTGTCCCATTTAAGCTTGCTATCGGCGGCACGGCGAGAGCAGGCGGCATTGGCGCAGTCATTATTGAAGGCGGCAATATTTGAGTTTCCGGTAAAGCGTTCGGCGCCTGAGGCACAGCGACTGAACCGGATTTTAATTCCGGCAGAGGAGGCATAGCCGATCCGGCCCTGATATCAGACAAGGGCTCCGGCTGCGATGGCTGGGCCACAGCAGAAAGATTGCTTACAGTCGGAGCCCCAATGGTCACTTGGGACGATTGGGTTAGCGGTATTTCTTCTTTAATACGATTGGCCTTTAAGGAAATGTCGCCTTGTCCATTGGCCGGCGTATCTGTACCGAAAGGAAGGTCCATCCCCAGTTTTGCCGACTCCCGTATTAATTCTGCTAAATACTTTTCTTGCGCTCGCGTAACTTCGACGTAGAACGGCGGGACGGCTCTTTGGCTGTTATTCAAGGCTGTTGAATCTTGAGATTTCCATGCAGCCTCAAATTCTTGAAGAGTCGTTGCCCAATATTTATGGATGGAATCCACATAAGGTTCATTCAGCTGGACCTGAAGTTCGGGTTGAATAAACTCCGGCCAGCTCCGGTCTGCTTGCATATCGACGATGCGCGACTGCCATCCCTTTCGCCATTCAGCGCTTAAATCAGCGGGTGCGGCCACTTTCTTTGACACAATGATCGGAACACGGTGAGGATAATTCTCAACGGCTTTCTTAAGATTATGAACGGCGTCTTCACCATAAGCCAAATAATCCATGTCAATAACCACGACGCGGGAATTCGGACCGATAGTCCGGCCGTAATTGCGAGCCACATTAACAACATCAAGATCAATGACCCCGCGCCTGGCCATCTCAGCTCTCAAGGAAATAATATCATTCTGGAAGTCTTCAATCGCCTTATCATAATTGCGATTAACCGCCGCGCGTTCTTTTTCGGTCGTTGATTTAGCCAGAGCTGCTTCCCGCTCCTGGTTCATGCGATCTCTGAAATTCGCGAATGTCTCCACTTTTTGCTGAACAAAGACGAACGGATATTGATGAATCTTTCTGGGCACATGGCCGCCGCGTATCATCAGTGAGACATCCTCAAGGACAATCGCTCCGGTTAGCTCAGGGCCTAGCCGGTTCTTGATAATATCGTATCCTCTGGCAAGTTCGGGTGCTAAAATTTTCTTGCTGTAGAAGTTCAAATCCTCGTGGGGAATTTTGACAACAATATCATAATCGGGGTCAGCCAAATAGGAACTATTCCCGGGAACGGCACGGTCAATCGCGAATGCCGCAAGCGCCCCACCTTCATCCAAGTAGGTAAAGACGGGCCCCTGCTTGGTAACCTGGTATCCTTCTTTCACTGTTTCAATCTTATACCGCACAACATCTACGGCAGCTTTCTCTAAGCCCTGGCTAATAACGGCATGGTCGAGTCCGACTTTATCTAACATCGGTTGAAAATCTTCCAGCTGGCCAAAGCGGTTTTGCCGTGCCACAATGAGACCAATCAAATCGCTGGGCCGAATATCAATACGCGTTCCGTTAATAGAAAGGTGCAGCCAAGAACTCTGCCCGTCGCCGGTTTCCTTGTTCGCCGGCAGGGCAACGTCGCCTCTGCTGTTATCAATCGTCGGGTTGGCTTCGAGAGCCTGGCGCTTGCTCGTCATAGCGATCCTGCTTGACAGGTTATCAGAGGCCTCGGTGAATGCCGGCACAGGCATTCTTTGCGCCAATATTCCCGATAACATCCATCGCACCCTATCGACAAGAGAATCATTGTTGCCTGACGGAAGGGCCACGTACTTTTCTGCACGGGTATAATTTATTTCTGCCAGCGGCCTGCCGGTGTTTGTATTCACAGTCATCCTGCTGGAGGTGGGTTTGTTGGGAGCAGTCACCGGGCGCTGGAAGATTCTGGCTAAGGCATCGGCCATATTCTTTCCGCCATACCAGCGTTGCGCGCCCGTCGAGCAGCTATCCAGCATGACTTTCCCGTCCGCAGTAAGAACACGGCTTAACCCGGCGCGCTGTAATTTCTTAAGGACAACCGGCATCGTCAGCACGTCCGTCTCTTTGGGCCCGAACTGAATAGACCCCCTTGTCCCGTGGCCGGCGATAACAACCAGAGAGGCAGGCTGGTATCTTGCCGGATCCTCTAAATTCGTGGCGTCTTTTAAGGCAGAAACCATCTCATCCGGAGTAGAAGCCTCATAATACAAAACACGGTAATGCTTTGTCAGCGCTGTGGCATTGGTGGGATTCAAAAGGGCATTGTTGTGATCTGATTTTGGATAGACCACAACCGCCAACGGACGCGTGTCATCCACCTTGCCGAGGCGATGCAACAGCCTGTTTTTTACCAATTCTTGGCCGGCGTTGCCCCGAAGAGCCACTGTTCGAATAATGTTAAGATCCGGTACGCGATAGTAATTGGTCACCATCTTGGGGAAGCTTTGTTCGCTGACGGGTTTTCCGGCAAGTTCGAAAATCGGAAGGGCTATTTTCTCGCGCAGATCCCTTACCATTTTCTTATCCGTCCGGCGTCCGTCTTCTTTGGCTAAATTCTCAAATTGAGCTATTAAATTTGAAATTTCTTTTTGTGCAGCCCTTATCCTGGCTGCCCGCGGCGAAGGTTCTGCCATCGAGGGCGCTTTCAGAATAAACTGCCAGGCAGCCCTGGGAGAATAATGCCTGCCATGGCTTGCCAACTTTTCGATAACCGGCAGGGAAAGATTTTCCATCCTAAAGGCCGGCATGTCAAAGGCGGCAAGAATTCCTGCGGCATCCATATTTCCCTTCAAGACTTCTTGCTCTAAAACAGATTTGGTTTCGGCGGCATAATCAGGTACGGTAGCCGCTATCCAGGCAAGGGCTTTGGATACTCCCGGTTTATTGACATGATTCTTTAATACGGCAGTAGCTATCCGGGCAAGGGCCTGCGCCACTCCCGGCTTATCAAGCTCATTGGTTATTTGGACAAGGGCCCAGGGCGCTGCCGGTTGATCGATATGGCTCTTTAATACGGAATAAAGCTGTTTGGTAAACTGGGGTGTCATATCCCGGGCGGTCATAACAAAAGCCTGGGGCTTGCCCTTTTTCTTAGGTAACGCTCCGACGAGAGCTTCTGCGGCCTCCATGTTCCCTTTGACAGCTTCTTGTTTCAAAATAGATTTGGTTTCATCGGCATAATCAGGCACGACAGTGGCCATCCAGGCAAGAGCCTGAAGAACTCCCGGCCAGTCAATATTTTTCTTCAGCATAGAATAAACTTGTTTAGTAAAATACGGCGGCATATCCGTAATTGTCCTGGCAAGGGCACCGGCGGCATGCTTGTTAATAGCTATCTGACTCTCTAGCGCGGAAATAATCCGGTCGGTAATCTTCGGATTGCCACGAACCATAGCCACGAGGGCATCCGGTGTATAAATATTGTGCGGATTATCTCTCGCGATCTCATCAAGCGTCGTAATGGCTTGCTCTGTGAACTCCGGATTCACTTTTGAGAAATCAACTAATGCCCGAGAAGTACGATACCCCGCGTTATTTTTGGCGCTCTCAATCAAGGCCGTTGCTACTTGAGGAGTTAAGCCGGGATTTGTCAACGATATCGTCCAAAGTTCCTGCATGGTCTGGGTAAAATCGGCATCGTAACTATTATCGTCACCGCTATCGGACAACATACCCTGAAGCTCTCGAATTCTATCATCGGTAACGGGCCTCGCCTGAGCCGGCTGACCGGGCATTGGTAACGGTCGGATGCTCTTTATATTTTCAAGAGGGAAACCATAAGCTAAAGCATTATACCTGGTGTCCAGGCTAATTTTATCCCTGCCTACGACGGCCGTTTTACCATCAATAGATACTATCGTAGTTCCGGGTTCTAGCCGTGCGAGTTGTTCAGACGTAAGAAGAAGTACATCTCTACGGATGCGGGCTCCGCCGTTTAACAGAGATTCAATATTAACTGCCAAGTGCTGTTGGGGTTCTGCCTGGGCCAGCAGGCTGGTACCGGCGACTTTCGTTGTCGACGGTATCGGGCTGCGGTCGGCTTTCAGGGCAACGTCGCGATTATTATCAGCGGTCAGGTTGGTGTCGGAAACTTCCTGAAGCTTTAATTCTGCCATCGGCGCGGTGGCCATTGCCTGCACGCTGACAGGCTTTGCCATCTCGGACGTACGAACCATTTTAGAACCGGCTGCCGCTTCCATCACTTTGACGGCCGGTGCTGCGGCGGCCGACTCTATCGGGCCGGAACCAAGAAGCATTCCGCTTTGGGGTGTGTTTCTCCTGGAAAGTACTGCACGAGCTATGCGTGCGACGGCAGGCCTCGACATCACCGCAGAACTCGGGGCAAAACCAGCTCTTGTCCACCATGTCCAGTGATTCAAAAGTAAGTCGCCATTGTTCCGAATGGCCATGAACTGAGCGTTGGCTATGCGCCAAATCTCATCTTCGCTAAGTCCAGCCTTCTTAAGTTGAGGCTCTAAAGCATGTTTCACTCGGTCAGGATGAAGGGCTTTTAAATAATCCCGGACCCGTGTCTTTACTTGCGCTTGAGACAAGGCAATGGCCGGCCCTCGCGGGTCATAAATTCCGAAATAGTCGAGGATATACGGATGGAACTTCTTGTGGGTAAATGCAAACACGTTCGACAACCCATGGTCTTTGATGGCTGAAGACAATAAACCGGTACCCGTGCTCTTACGACGCAACTCCGATACTTTTATTTCCCCTTTCTTCAATAAAAGAGCATACAGGACCCCGCTAACAAACTTTCGGTCACGCAGATATGTTTTAAGAATATCCGGCGGAACCTTTAATGCAGCCTCTAATTCTTTGAGCGTTGGGGTATCGGGATGGTCCACCAGATACGAGGTCAAGGCGCTATTAAGCGGTTGGCCTGTCCGTTTCTTGAAATCCGCCTCTGTACGAACTTGTTTGAGGAAAAGTCTGCGGTTAGCGTCCTCATTGAACACTTCGAAATACTTGCTGATTGTTGACTGACTAACGCCTTGGTTCTTCGCTATCTGCGTCTGGATGCCATCACCTTGCTTAATCCATTGCGCCATCTTATAATGGCCGGGATAATCAAACGACGGTTTATGCAACTGCCCACGGGCGCGGTCAAATTCTGCCTGACGCTGCCGCGGATCGCCGTCGATATACCGCTTTATATATCGTCTGGCTGCGGTTTCGCTAACGCCTCGGGCCTTGGCAATTTCTGCGGTACTCGCACGAGTTGAAGCAATCAGTCCGCTCATGATGCTATCGCCGGGATAACGGTCACCCTTCAAGCCAACTTCTTGTTGTCGCGCCTTTGATGCCGTAGCAACCAGAGCGGCGTATTTTCCGGTAGGATCACCGCCATTGTTGCGCAAATTTCTAACCCAGTCTACGGCCGTCGAGTAACTTACATCCGCCTCAGCGGCAAGAACGCGCAAATCTCCATCGACCCTGTCTAAGGACGCACGCAGCCATTCATCGCCGCCATATTTCTTGTTTGCCGGTTCTCGCTGATTGGTGCGGTCAGCCTTTAAGGCAATGTCGCCTGCTAACGCCGCGCTCGCCGCCAAATCACCGCCAGGCAACCGGCTTTCGCCCTTTAATAATCCACCACTTTCTAATAAACCGTCGCCGGCTAAGGATGGGACACTGTCAGCCAAAGGTGCTTCTTGTTCCAAGGCATAAAGATCGCGGCGGGTTTGGTCGGCCCTTAGAGCTTGTTCCTTCATCTGGCCCGGAACATCCTGGCCAAGGTTGCCTCTAGCCATCGGCGGCAATAACAATCCGGGAACAAAAGGAACGCTGCCGGGGAAGGATTGCTGCATCGGCGCCGGTAAGGCACCCCCGAGATTAGATGTTTCTGCCGGAATATTGGCCTGGCCTATTGCCGGAGCCGAGGGCAGGGCAAAAGTTTCTACATCAACTCTGGCTACTTCCGCGATACGCCGGGCATTTTCATCGGACGGCAATAAGTCACCTTTCCCGAAGAGAACAACGCCGCCGGAGAGAATAGTTTTAACGTCTTCACCTTTTAGTTCTTCCAGTTTGACATTACCGCTATCATCTAAAGAAACCCGCGAGAAGATATTGATCTCTCGTTGGATCGGACCTTGTTCTGTCTGGACATCGGTAAAACCTTTTTTTGCAATAAAGACATTGCGGTCATATCTTTTCTGGATACGTTCGCGGGCCGCCTGTCTTAAATCCGTATCGCGGTCGACGGGAACAAGTTGAACCGCCGGTAAGCTCGCGAGAATTGTCCGCATATCGCGCTCTATGCGAACATTTTCGGAATGGGTTCTTTTCGTATTCGCACGGCTGATGGCTTCGTGCAAGATGGCACTGGCCATTCTTGCCTCGTACGATGCCTGGGCGAGGAGGGGTTGGCCTACCGCCTCAAAATGGGTTTTGGCATTGGCGGCTGTACGTGTGATATAGATGTTGTCCAGATTCTTCCCTGCGCCGCCCGCATGGGCTCCCATGAGCGTATCTTCCGCTTCCATCTGATACATAAAGCGGGCCAATTCGACAGGAGTCAACTTCTCCTGACGGTCTTGAGCTGAAAGGCTTTGCATGGCCTGCTCGCTGACAAGATTGCGGCGTAAAAGCGCCTCGGTTCTCTCAAGGATAGCGTCCTGGTCCAGCTCAGAGAGGAAGAAGATGTGCCCTCCCTTATTAGCCGGGTCAATCTGCATCTGGATGATCCTGGCTGCTTCAAGCGCTTCCTGCCTTAATTGTACGGACTCCTGGTCATCAAGCCCTTCTAAGGCGTCAGCAACTCTGTAAGCCATTTCCAGGTCCGCTTTGGCAGCCTGCAATTCTTCAAAACCGGTTTGTCCTGCCTTAATATCCGTAGTCGCCTTTACTGAGCGGCCGGTGGTGTTGACCTCCTGGCGAATAATGCCGTTCTCGACAATCCTGCTGAAGATTTCGTCAAATCTCCGGCTGGGGATTTCCATGGCTTTCGCAAAAGCTTCCCGGCCTACGGTAACGGAAACAATTTCTTGGCTGGCACTGCCGCCGGGCAAACCTAATCCCTTTAACAAATCGCCCCGGCCTTCGATAGTGTATTGAACAGGATCACCGACTTCTTTGGTGGCATCCGTAATCTGATAAGTTTGCTCAACGATTTTTATATCGTCGCTAAATCCTGTAAGAAAAGGCGCGGTAAACTGATGCGTGGCCGAATCAACCGGCACCAGGGTTCCGGCATAATGAACAGCCTTGACTTTGGCCGGATCGGCATTGCCAACATCAGCAATACTGACGACATAGCCATGCTCAGTTATTCTATCGCCTGTTTTTACGCCCAAGAGATCCTGCTCTTGTATGCCCTGAGGAAGTTCGCCGATTTCGCGGTGCAACAGACTGTGAGTTCCTGCTGTCGTATCGACGCTGTACACTTCCCGGACAGGAATCGATATTTGCGAATCATTTTCATGCGTAACGATTGCCACGCTGCCCTGCAATGAAAACCGGCTGTTGTCCTTTATGGCAGCCGTGACAAATCCGCCTTCTTGCAAAGGAACCGCGATAGCCACGGGGTTTTTATCGTTATCTTTATTATAAATAAATCCGAATTGGGGAATGAGCCCTAAGGGAACAGATCCGTTACTAGGAACGAACATCTGATTGGGTCCGAGTTGGATACCGGCACCGGGATTCTGAAGTTCGGAAGAAGGTAGCGTGCCCGGGATGACGACAAAAAACGGATTTTCACTTCTATAACTTTTTATTTCAGGGCCATTGGCGCCGTTGATTGCGGTTGTTACGATAACCTTCGGCGGCGCTCGGGAGGCTACGAGTCCCTGATCTGCGGCCACCACGGGTTTAACAACCTCCGCAGTAACAACGCGCTCGACGAGCATCTGGCCTTCCCGGAAACCGGGAGAATACGTCGGCACCATATCTTTAGATAATCTGGCATTAACCGCCTGTTCAAATTCTTTCGGGGTTTGAGCTTCCTGGACAGATATTCCTTTAGATAAATCTCCGGACTCAGCAGTTAAGGTAATGCGGATATCCTGCTCGCCTCGCATAATGCTTTCAACTTCTGCCCGAGTCCTGGGACTTAATTCCCTAAGTTGTTCCGGGTGCATGCGGAAATGTTCTCGGATAACTCTATTGGCCGAATTAACGGTTTCCTCGATCGCTGATTCTATAGTTTTCTTGGCTTCTTTAGCCGGCTCAGCAAGACTGCTATGGCGAAGGGCGTGATTCGATTGCGCAATCTTATCTCTAATCTGTTGAAGTGCGCCCCGTTCCGCATCCGTTGCCGCATCGGCTTCCCATCTTTCTTGACGCATAATTCCTTGTCTTTGGCCGTACTCGAATGTGGCTTGAGCGGTTGCAGTCCGATCGAAGCTGCGCTGAACCGGGCCCTCCATGTGCTCAATATACTTTGCGGGATCCGAGAAATTAACAACATCCAACGCGATAATTTTTCTGGGAATAAGTTCGGGGTGCGCATAATCAGCTTTGGCCCCTTGCTCCCGAATAGGCGCTCTACCTCTGATTAAAGCTTGGCTGGCAAGTTTTCCGCGTGTAAATTCATTGGTAATAACAATTAAGGTGTCTTTGGGATGCGTTTTAAGGCCCAACATGTCAACGGTATCGCCCATGGCGCGCGGTTGGCTTAAAAGAACGGTCCATTTTGTATCGGGGTTCTGCATTCCGAGATCAAACTCTTCCTGAGTCAGCGGCCTTTTATTGGATTCCGTAACAGGCTTCGAAGGGTCGCGCAATATAAATCTTTCGCTTCCGCTAGGCCCTTCTAAGGCACCCAAGACAACCATGTCCGTCCCCTTGGATACAGCGTATCGACGGGCGGCATCCTGCACTTCAAGGGCAGTGTGCCCTTCTCGACCGGCGGCATCAACAAAAACCGCTCTTCCGCCAACAGCCATTTCGCTGGCGGTTTCCTGAAATCCCGAATTCAAAGAAATTGCCTTTCCGTCTCTTGACCTTAAGGCTGTATCGCGACCGACATCAAATCCGGGAACCTCTCGTATGCCGGCCATCCTGCTTTCCGGAACTAAGAGCTCACCGCCGCGTAATGCTAATTCTGCTTGCCCGCTAAGGTCGCTTAAATCATTACCGGTCGCGTCTATTCTTCTTGTGGTGAAACCGCGTTCGCTAAATTTCGACCAGAAATCTTCAACCCGGACTCGATCGACAGAAGTGCCGACAAAGATCGGCCCCTGCCTGCTAACGCGTATACCATTTTCTCTCGCAATGATACGGGTTATGGCATCCTGGACCGCGGCTTTATACGGATCCGCCATAACCACGGCCGGAGAAGCCGCGCCGTCAAGGTCTGTGGTCAGAACTCTGTCACCCTGCAAATGACCGGTCGGCTTTGCCGCTTCTTCTACCGCGGATACAAAACGGGCGAATTCAGCCTGTTTCTCTCCGCGTGCCCTGGCTTCAGTTTCTACCCCCAACTTGCCCAGGACCTGATCCACTAATTGAGGGCTGGCCGATGCCGTTCCATCTTCTCCATAAATAATCTTGCCTTCTTTTCTAGCTGTCCAGGCAAGCTCTGCCGCTTCATAGACTCCTTTGGGACTGGCTATTTCCTGTTGATTCCCGCCCCGTTGCATAGGCACCTGATAGGGTTTAAACTCGGCATCATATTGCCAGGCAATTCCTTTGCTCTTGGCGTACAATGCGTCCCAAATTGCGTCTGATTCGCTTAAACGAAACGCTTCAGCTTGTTTCGCAGTCAACATCAAAACATCGGTCCTGGCAATCAAGTCGAGCTTGTCTGCTTCCGTTAAATCACTGTTCCAACGCTCGACTACAGCTTCGCCTTCCAACATTTTCTTGATTTCGGGCATGCTTCTGTCTATGGCCCCTGCGTTATCTATAACAAAGGCCATGCCGCCTTCGCTAACGGCCTGTTTTCCAACCAAGGCAACACCCAACGTACTCTTGGAACCGCCTTTAGCAATGTTTGCTAAGACTCTCGTGGTACTACGAGCGCGTTCGATAGCTCTTGTTAATAACTGCAATCCTTCCTTTTGACCTATATCTTTTGCGTCGGGAGAGCCGTAACCTTTTTTCAAAAACTTGGGTATGTCAGGATGAAAACCTGCGCCCTGCACGCTGAGATCTTCCCCTCCGCTCGTCATCAATTCCGCTACCTTCGCTGCCGACGGGCCGTCGCTGCCGATGACAGGTCTCGCCTTGCTGTCGACACGGGCTAAACGGTCTTCACTGCGACGCTCGCGGATGCGCTCGGAAACTCTGTCCGAAGCCTTGCGGCCAAGCTCTCTCAAGCCTCTGGCTGCGCCGGCGACTGTTCGCCCTAATTCACCTAATGTCTCTGCGTCCAAAGGTACCCCGGAATAAAGAGTGACGTCGCCGGAATTACGCCGAACTTTGGGTTTAGCCATCGGCGATTCGGTTGTCGACCGTGTCGCAGGTTTGGCCAAACGGCTATCGCCTTCGCCGGATAATCCGCGGTTTCTATTCTTTGCCCCTAAAAATATCCCGAGTCCCAACAGACCGGTTAAGACAGGCAGGCTTGCATCACTAAGAGGACTTCCGGGTAACGGGGCGGGCGCAGCCGGGGCCTTGGGAGTATCTTGTACCGTAGCAGGTAGCGGAGATGATGCTAAAGTCACAGCCTCTACTACCGCGCTTGCTGGCTTTTGAGCGGGAGTTGCAGCGATAGCCTCCGTGGGTTGAGCTGTTTTCCTGGTAGCCGCATCCGCTTTGAAATTACTCGCGATGGTCCGCATGGCCTCCTGACGCGCTCCGGGAGAATTCCATTTTCGGGCGGTTTCAATCATATCTTCGGTGATGCCGGCCGGAATATTATTCTTAGCCCTGAATGCATCAAAACTACCGCCCAAGAAACTATTAGCATGATCAAAGGCCATTCTTAGGCCAAGTGCTTTGCCATAATCAGAATCTTTGCCTTCCAGTTCGCCAATCTTTTCTCCTAAGTGATAGAGTGTGGCCATGATTAATTCATTGCTCAGGTCTCCTCTATGATCAGCATTAATGGCAAAATATAAATCCTTTCCGTCCCGAGCAACCCTCACATGTTCATCCGGATTCGGGCTTTTAAACCACCCCGCAAACCAGGTAGAATCTTTATACTGATCCAATTCCTTATCCCAGCCTAATGCGGTTTTGACTTTATAGTCTAAGTATAATGTTCTATTGGAAAGTGTTGCATCGTAACTTGCCCCGCTACTGTCAGGCAGTAACAGTGACAACTGCTCTATGGCTGATCTTGAAATATTACGCTCAACGCGGTCAATCCACATATTGCGATTTAAATCGACCGATACCCCGCCATCAGCAGGTGAAATAACGTACCGGGCATAATCACTCGGCATGTTGCGGTCTGCCCGTGCTCCTATTTGGGCCCAATTTTCATGCCGGGACATACCCACCACAGCTTGTTTGAAATATTCGGCATTAAGGTACGTATCACCAGGCCTGTTCACGCTGACGTATTGCACATCCGTGCCCCACTTTTCAAACATGTCAGAACGAAATGCATCCGTAAAACAAGCAAAGTTGAAACATACTTTTTCATTTGTCTCGCTTGGTGCTAAAGCAACGCTTGGATCCTGTAAGGCATCGGAGGCCGAGTGGCCGCTATAACCGATAATATTAATACTATCTTCTCCGGCCGCCCGATAAATACCTCCCTCAGGTAAACCTTCTTTGCGTTCCAAAGTATGGAAGTAAAATCTAAACGGCTGGTCGTTAATCGCTCCCGCGATCACCTGAGTGCCGCCGTTGTTGCTTACGCGCTGCAGTCCGATCTCACGCAGTGCGTCTGCAAAAATTCTCGCTTTGAATCCTTCTTGGAAAGTAAGGCTGCCTCTGATAACACCTTGGGGATTTGTTGCCGGGTCAAGCCACGCGTCATAAGGCAGATTATCCGGATTAAGTTTCGATAATTCTTGCTGCTTTTGGCTTCGGGAATTCTCAAATTGATCCAGGGTACGAGCATAAAGTTCTGTTTGTTCCGGCGAGATCATCGGGGCGGCCGGCGTTTCGGACGCCAGTGCTTTTCCAGTATCCGGGCTTTGAACCACAAATTCTGTGGTCGGCCGCGAGGAAAGTTGTTCCGGGCCGCGGGAATTCGCGCGCAGATTCGTGTCGGACATGAGTAAAGCGCTCGACGTCAATCCGATCGTTAAAGCGATCGTAGCCGCTTTGCTCGCGGCCGAGCTTCTTAATTTATCCATCGCCCGGCTTACAAAATCTCTTGTTTGTGCCGGCGCTGGCTTAGGAGATTTCACTAATTGAAGCGGCGCGGGGGCCGGGGCTTCAGGTGCCGCGGCCGGTGTTACGGGTTCGGCTAATACGGGTGTTGCCGGAGCTTCAGAAACTCCAGACACCTCAGCTAATGCCGGCGTCACAGCTCTCGACGCTCGACGCTGGGATAAAATCTCCATACGCTGATCGCGGCTGCGATTTGCTAAAGAGCTATCTCCCATTTCTGTTGCCAGGCGCTGGGCTGTTCTAAATGACTGGCTGGCAGAAGATAACTCGCCTGCTGCTCTTTGCGATTCCCCTAATCTAAAATGATCCTGGGCGGTTAAAGTTGGTTGCGCGAGTTCGGGTGCTACTGTTTCAGCAGAACCGGCTTTAGCCACAAGCGGTACTGCATTTTGTAATGATATACTTTCTCCTCTTTGAAGAGCAGCAACGTATTGATGTAAGAATTGAGCATCAGGAAGAAGGAAATTATTGAGTATTTGATCGCCAAGCATTCCACTGACTATTCTGACAATTTCGCCTGGAGTTGCATTTGGTTTATTCTTTACCACTCCTTTTATAATAAAATCAATATGGCTTAAATCTTTTGCCGGAATATGTTCTTGAAATGCGGACCTCAATAATCCTAATTCCCTTGTGGTGGGCGTAGAAAATTCTACGGTTTCAGCCGGCCTGGAAAGTTCTGTCCCGATTGCCATGGTGTCAGCGGGTCTGGCTAAATCGGATGCGGCCGGAACTTCGGCTGCAGGCCGTGCCGCAGGCTTGGCTAATTCGGATACTGCCGGTGCTTCGACACCGGGCAAATTAAATAAGACATCACCCGTTTGGGAATCAACAATCTGCATCGCGGGGCGAGATACGGGTGAAGATTCAGATGCGCGAACTGTAGACATGGCCGGGGCTTCAGTCGCCCCCTCTTTTTCCGCCCTTTGATAACTTTCCCGGGCCATTCGGGACATTTCTGCTAGTGCCGATTGAGTTAGCCCTTGAAGATTTTCTCTGGACCGAACTCCTTCTAATCCGTTGAGGCCTTCCTGGGCAGTCGCGATATCTCCAAGGAGCCTACCTTGATGAGATTCTAAAATAGGTTGTTCGCCGGTAACACGGGCTTGGGTTAAAGCCATGTCGGCATAGGCATCCTGGGCAGCTCGGTCAGATTTTGCGAGTGCATCGGCGGCACGGGTTTCGGCACGGACAGCCTGATGAGTACCTTGATTCCTGGTGGTGGCATCCGTTGCCCGGGCAGAGGCCCTGGCGGCAACAGCTTGTCTGCGGGAGAGTGTTTGGTCAGCGCTGGTGCTGGCTTTTTGAGTTCTGGCTAATTCAGCGGCATTGGTTGCTAAGGCAGATTCAACACTGCCTAAGGTATCCTGACCAGCTTGAAGATCCTGAGTTAAAGAAGCACGTTCGGCATCTAAAGATTCCTGAGGACGGGCCACTTGAGATAAATAATCCGCGGCCTCGGCTAATCGTCTTTGAGCATCTCTTGTTGACGGTAAATTTCCTGCTTCTGCTACTGTCGCTTTCGCTAATTCCAATGCCTGCGCGCGTGCCTGTTCGGCTAATCCTTGATAAGCCTCTCTTGATCTTACGCCATCTAATGCCCTTAAGCCTTGTTGGGCAGTTGCGATATCGCCTAAGAGCCTGGCCCTTTGGGCTTCCAGGACAGATTGTTCGCCGGTAACACGGGCTTGGGTTAAAGCCATATCTGCATAGGCATCCTGGGCGGCTCGGTCAGATTTTGCGAGTGCATCGGCGGCACGGGTTTCGGCACGGACAGCCTGATGAGTACCTTGATTCCTGGTTGCGGCATCGGTTGCCCGGACAGAAGCCCTGTCGGCAACAGCTTGTCTGCGGGATAATGTCTGGTCAGCGCTGGTGCTGATTCTTTGAGTTCTGGCTAATTCAGCGGCATTGGTTGCTAAGGCAGATTCAACACTGCCTAAGGTATCCTGACCAGCTTGAAGATCCTGAGTTAAAGAAGCACGTTCGGCATCTAAAGATTCCTGAGGACGGGCAGTCGGAGATAAAAGATCTGCTGACTCGGATAAATGTCTATAGGCCTCTAATGTTGACGGTAATCTTCCTGCCTCTGCGTCCCTTACTGTCGCCTCGGCTAATTGTAATGCCTGAGCGCGCGCATCGGCAGCTGCTTGCTGATAATGTTCTCTTGATCTTACGCCGTCTAGTGCTCTTAAGCCTTGCTGGGCAGTTGCGATATCGCCTAAGAGTCTGGCTTTCTGGGATTCCAGAACAGGTTGTTCGCCGGTAACACGGGCTTGGGTTAAAGCCATGTCGGCATAGGCATCCTGGGCGGCTTGGTCAGATTTTGCGAGTGCATCGGCGGCACGGGTTTCAGCACGAACAGCCTGATGAGTGCCTTGATTTCTGGTTGTAGCATCCGCTGCCCGGGCAGAGGCTCTGTCGGCAACGGCTTGTCTGCGGGATAATGTCTGGTCAGCGCTGGTGCTGGCTCTTTGAGTTCTGGCTAATTCAGCGGCATTGGTTGCTAAGGCAGTTTCAACACTGCCTAAGGTATGCTGGGCGGCTTCGAGATCCTGGGTTAAGGAAACACGCTCAGCGGCTAAAGATTCTTGGGGACGGGCAGTTTCGGATAAGGACGTATTAATTCTTTCAAGAATATTATTCGCTGTAATAAGTGTGCTGCGACGAGCAACTTCTGCGCTCGGCGATGCCGCTGGCTGGCTAAGTTCGCTAACTGTCGCCTCGGCTAATGCTAACGTCTGCGCACGCGCATCGGCAGCTGCTTGCTGATAATGTTCTCTTGATCTTACGCCGTCTATTGCTCTTAAGCCTTGCTGGGCAGTTGCGATATCGCCTAAGAGCCTGGCCCTTTGGGCTTCCAGGACAGATTGTTCGCCGGTAACACGGGCTCCAGTCAACGCCATGTCGGCATAGGCATCCTGGGCGGCTCGGTCAGATTTTGCGAGTGCATCGGCGGCACGGGTTTCAGCACGAACAGCCTGATGAGTACCTTGATTCCTGGTGGTAGCATCCGCTGCCCGGGCAGAGGCCCTGTCGGCAACGGCTTGTCTGCGGGAGAGTGTTTGGTCGGCGCTGGTGCTGATTTTTTGAGCTCTAGCTAATTCAGCGGCATTGGTTGCTAAGGCAGATTCAACACTGCCTAAGGTATGCTGGGCGGCTTCGAGATCCTGGGTTAAGGAAACACGCTCAGCGGCTAAAGATTCTTGGGGACGGGCGGTTTCGGATAAGAGGGTGTTGACATTATCGATTAAATTGGTGGCTTGGAGTCGAACTTTACGAAGGGCGGAAATTCTTTCTGCTATTTCCGCTGAAGGCGGCGCCCTTGTTTCAGATGAGCCGAGAGATGATGCTTCCTGGGGTATCGCTCCTTCCGCAGGCGTTACCCTTTCCGCGGAAGGTGATGGGGCCGGCGTTGGAATTGCTCTAAGAGCCTGCTCACCGGCCAGCGCTAATCCCGCGGCCCTTGCAAGATTATGCCCGGCAGCGGCTAAATCACCGGCTTGCGCTCTCTGTCCCGCGCGGGCAAGGGAAGTTTTGGTTAAAGCCTCGATCCTGTCTGCTCTGGCGGTCGGGTCACCACCGGTTGTCGGACTATCAATATCAGTCCGCAGACGGTCACCGCTATTGCCTGAATCCGGGCGAGAATCAATCCTCTTTTCCACCCCGCCCATACCCCCGGCATTTGGTAATAAAAGAACTGATCGCCAAAGGGCGCGATCCCCGGCTTTTGTTTTAAGTTGATTCGCCATTGCTTCCGGTATATCTTCTACCTCTATGCCTTGTTTGGCGGCATAACTCCTACTTAAAACCTTGTACTCCGCCGCAGTTAACAGATCATTTAAACCAAGGAACGCCGCCAAACTGTCGGCCTTGGCAATTTGTTTTCCGAACGTCCGATGTACAAATGATATGTACTCACCCGTTTTAGCTGTTTTTCCAATCAAATCAGCCGGAGAGAAAGAAAAGAAACCTTGGCCTTCCCTCTTTTTATCAATACCTTTCTTAACCCCTCTACCTAATAACGAAGCCCAACCAAGTATCCCTTTCTCTCCTGCCGCAAGCCTCCCGGCCGGTGCGATTGCCTGGGGCATGGTGACACCAAGCACAGGGCCCAAGAAAGGACCGCTTTCAAAACCTCCGGCAATAGAACCTAAAACTGTTTGGCCGACAAAAAATTCTGCTTTTCTTCGGAGCAAATCATCCCCTTCATATTGCGGCAAATTACCGGTCAATAAATTCTTGATACCGTTAAAACCAAGTTTTGAGCCTTCCCATATTAACCCAGCCTCGGCAAATCCGATAGCGCCGCTTGCCATAGACGAGGTTAGCGTAAACGGCTTCATCTCTCCCAAGTTTTTTACGCCGCCTGCCAGATATCCCTTAACCGAGCCTTTTCCCAACAAGATCGCGCTAAGAGCAATACCACTTACAAGTAACAAACCGCCTTCGGCAGAAAAAGGTGATATTAATTTCTTTTCTTTATAACTCCCATAAGCCCAGGCGGCCGCACCCCCAGCTGTCCACCGACCAGCTACGTTTCTTACGGTAGTAAAGGTTTTTTGATTTGCTACATTGTTTGTCATTTGATCAAGATACTTGCCTACAAAATGCGGATTCTTGGGATTGGGATCAGTATTAAGCTTTGTTATCCCTCTAAATGCCAAAAGCCCTGCAGAAATCTCGGCCCCTGCTATCGCTCCGCCCTTACCGCGTGAAAGAGCGTGTCCCCAAGTTCTTTCATTCGTTGGGTCCCCAAGTTCGTTGGCTGCTTGAAAAACCCCTAGAGAAATTGCAGAAACACCCACGCTACCAAAAGCCTGTTTGACAGATAAGCTTGACGCAAATATAGGACGAAGGCCAAACATGAAACCCGTATAAACTGCCGCTGCTTTAATGGCGCCTTTTAAGAAAGCCGCGCTATAGTCGGGACGCAGATTAACTCCTCCTGGCCCTGCAGTCCGCGACTTAATCTTTTCGGCTATCCCACCACCAACAGAACCTACGACGATTGCTCCGCCTAAACCTATGAGATGCGGGCGTATACCTTTCATCGAACCCATAAATCCCTTAGCATATAGATTTGCGGTGTTCATCGGTAAGCTTGCCATTCTACCGAGAGTTAAGATCCCCAAGGACGATGTCACAGCGCGAATATTGTCTTCAAACGATAGGGGCTTACCGGTAACTCCCAACGAAATCGCGTTGCCCGCCGCAAGAGAGAACACCGATGTCTTAACAGCAGCCCTGGTAAAAGACGCCCCGGGAACTTCCGCTGCGTTTACCCTCGCGAGAGCTTTTGCAGCAGCCAAGGTAATCCGCTGGTTGGCGTTTAGTTGTTGGGCGGCGGTTGCAGCCAATTCTGCCTCTGCTGTTTTTGCAGCAGCTCTTGCAGCAACTTGCGCGGCTTCTCGGGCGGCTACTTCAGTCCCTTCCACCGCTGCTGTTTTCGCAACGGCTTCTGCAGCTTCTGTCCCCGCAGCCTTTGCGCCAGCTTTGACCGCTGCCGACACCCCTAATTTCACGCCCTCTTTCACCCCAAAACCTACGAGCTTAAACACAGGAATTAGCGAAATGGCATCTACTGTACCGCTAAAATTCTCCATCCTCCCGGAAAACTTGGCCATAATCGCTTCGTTCTTTATAAACGAGTCATATCTTAAAGGCCCGCCGAAGCCGACAACATTTCCGTAAGAATCCGTTTCTTCTCTGGCTAAAAATCCCAACCCCTTATGAATAACATCCTGGTCAAGGACTATCCCCGTGTCTCTACCTCCATTGAACCCCAAGGCAAAATAGTCGCCCGAACGATAGCTTCCATCAATGCCGTCAAAGAGGCCGGAGCTGACCTTTTGGCCACTTTGATCTTCTATCGCAATATCGCCGCCGGAATACACATCCGCAGAAAACGCAAGGTCTCCTTGCGGGCCTAAACCGATTTTGGCAAGGCCGGGCGCTACGGCCTTACCAAGTTTAGTCAATATATTCTTTTCTTCTCCGCCCAATCGTATGGTTCCGAGAAACTGCGATTTGTCAACCCGTCTCCACAAACCGTTGCTCTTGCCGTCCTCCCCTACTTCCTGGAGCATGACATCATTATCGCCCCTGCCGCCGTCCGGTTTTCCCATATTAAATTTTCCGGCGGCAAAAAGCGCCCGGTCAAAGTATCCCTGAGGCGCTTCTTGTTCTTCTGTCCTATCCGCCCAATGTTCTTTGGGCACATAGCCTTCAGCGCCATCGGCTGAACGAACCCTGACATATTCGGACATTTTGGCTTTAACGCCATCAAGGAACTCTTTTGCTTCGGGAGTCGTGGGCATAACGGCAAATTGGCCGTTACTATCGGGACGGAAGAAAATTAATCCTCCTTCTTCTCTTATAGCCTGCCCGGCATCCTGGACACCCGTGCCGAAAACCGTGGTCTTCGCATCACCTAAGGTCGAAACAAACTGATGTTGTTTGGCGGCAGGATTAAAGCCGTACCAAGTCAGCGCCGTAGTCGAGCCGTTCCCCAAGGTAACCCTTATGCGTTTGGCAGAAACATCTCCCTTGTTAACCCTGGTCACTTGGGGCGTAAAGTCCGAGTCGCTATCCTCTTGACCGGCAGTATTATCGGCAGGACCTATCTCACTGCCTGTCGCTACATGTGTCTTGTGATAAACCGCGCCCAGCGTTCTGTAGGAAGATGGCAAATTGACCGCCCCTTCACTAAATATAAACGCGAGCCGGCCGTCTTTGCTTGTCCAACCTTCGCCGTAACCGCCTTGAGTAGAAGCCGTATCGCGATTATTCCGGTCACCGGTCAATATTGTTCCGCCGTGGACAAAAAACGGCTGTTCGCCGGGATTAAGCCTTGACGGGACAACGCCATTGAATTCAAAATCTTGCGTAAATTCGACGGTCCCGGAAAAACTAAGCGGGGTTCCGATTTCGCCGTGGGTCCAGGTGGCATGGTTGCGTGCGGCTTCGTAGGCGCCGGGACCTATTTCCACATCAAAGTCAACAGGTTCAGACAGTGCGCTAGCGGTCGTGATGCCGGTCCTTAAGAGGGCAGGGTTTACCGAGAGACTGCTTGGCTGTGCGACTGCGAAAGGAATTTCAGGTCTTTCTGCAGTAACTATAACTTCGGGCTGCATTTGGGGTTGCAATAACCCGGCGTTATCGGCAATCCCAAATCCACCATCAAGGAAAGATCTGCCCGCGCCGGTTGCGTTGTTTCTCCAGGCCATACCGCGTATAACATCAAGGCCGAATAATTTCCGTCGGCCTTGATCGTCAACCCACACACCCGCTGAGGTCAGCTGGGCGGCGTCGCTGTCCGTGCGATAGAGCCCAATCCTGATTTGCCCAGAATTATCGCCATAGTCGGAATTAAGAGGAATTGTGTTTCCGCTGGCCGGGTCAAATCTTCCGTCAGCATTTTCGCCGCCATCGGCACCTCTTCCAAGTTCATAATAGCTGTCAGGGCCCCCGCCTGCAGCGTTAAAAGTACCGTTTAATACCATGACCGTACCGCCTTTTCCGTCGGAAACAGGAACACCCAGGGCGTAAACTCCTCTTGACTCCCGCTTACCATCTCTCAGCTCACCTTTTATCCTATCAAGCGCATCTCTTTCGTTTTGGGGTGCATTGGGGCCAAGCTGGCGATCAAGTATCTCTCTTTTTGCACTCTCACCGAACGAAGCAACCGCCCATTGATCCGGGTTTATGCCACTTCCTACCGGCGGAGGATTGACCACAGCGGTTTCACTGGGAGGTTCAACAGGCATTTTCTCGCCCCCGGAATTTCCCGGGAGAACATTGACTAAGTCCCGGCTATCTGTACCATCGGGCTTGGTACCGGCAGCAATGTGGCTTTTAGCAAAACTGCCATCAGCAGCCGGAATAAATTCTCCGGCATAAACATCAATAGCGCCGTTAGCGCCTGTTGCCGTCGCCCTCACTTCGGCCGTGGCGCCGTTGAGATTCAGGTCGGAATAATTGGACGTCCGGTCTTGGAATAACCCTTTGGTGGCGACAATCGTTAATGTTTTTTCCTGGTTGATGACTTGGATGCTTTCTGTTCCGTCCGGAGCTACGACGATTTGCGTTTTGGACGTATCAACAAAATGAGGATTTGTATATTTATAAACATACTGTTGTTTGCCGTCTAAGAAATAACCGAAACGGTGAAAAGGAATGCTGTCTTTATTCAAGGTTAGCTGGGAATCCGTCCCGTCATGTACATACATGCCCTGGCCCCGGATATAATCCACGCCGCCGTTCGCAAAAATCCCCAATGAACGCGTTGGCGTGTTGACAAGAGTGAGTTGCGGGCTTTGTTTGTCCCCGGAATAATAATAGCGGGTGTTATCCGTGATCGGGTTCATGCTCGCAACCCCTGTGCCCACCGCCGACAACAGGTCTACCGAATAAGGTGCGTATTGTTCGCCGGCAGCCTCAACTTCCCCTGTGTCAATAAGATTCCCTTGTTGGTCAAATATTGGTTTCTCTTCGGATTTATCTTGGGTTCCATCAGCTTTCGCGAAAAACCAGGGTTGCGCCTGGCCCGTAGCCAAATTCATCCTGTATGTAGGCGCCCCGGAAATAGTGACAACCCCTGAAACCTGCGGATTTTTATTTTCTCCTGCGGCTGACGCCGGGGCATTCTGATCCGCATCTTGAGTAATAACATCCAGAGGAAATCTGCTGATACCCGCAAGGCGCACCACAGGCCCGTTCTGGTCCCAGGCGAGTTTGTCCACTTTTTCTGTCGATAACATCCTCAAGGAACCGGGCACTTCCTGGCCATTCGCATCAACTGAATATTCTTTGGCTGAATTCGGAACATAGTGCAATTCGCCCCGGGAGTTTGCGGCCTTCGGATTTTCGATCTCGGTAGAAGAGTCGTATAAATCAATGGGCTTGCCGTCTCCCCGGACAATATCGGATTGAGTAAAACCGTCTAACCTGACTGAAGCTATGTAGGTCGACCCGCCGGACAATGAAGGAACTTCCGTAGGAGAATTTTCCCCTTCAAGAAATAGCGGACCTATGAATGACTCCCCGCCCGGCAACGGAGAAACTTCTCCGTAGGGTTGATGCTCACTGGCAGGCCCTTCAGAGCCTGATTCTTTGGCCATGCTCTCATTAATGATTCTTGCCTGTTCTTTCGTAAGTTCCGCCGCTCTAACCATGGCCTCAAAAGCACGCCAGTTGACACTCATGGGTTTTGAACCATCTCCTTTTGGATAATAGCTGATACCCTGATCGTCAACGACAGCAATAGCGTCTTGAATTCCCCTACCCGTATCGTTGGGAGCATAACCCAGACCGTTGTACCTGAACGTTCCCTTGTCTTCGAAAACTTTAAAATCACGGATAATTAAGCGGGGTGTTTTTCCCTGAATAGATTCTTCTGCAGTAAATATCTCGGCACCGCTGGGATTTGCAAGCGAGCCGAAAAGAAGTGTTCTATCAGCCACAGTCCCGTCACGGCCGATAACTTCTTTTGCTTTCTTTTCTCCGAATATTCTTATTGCGTTTTGAGTCTGCGTTTCTCTGGCCTGCAATTCTTCTTTTGTCTTTCCGGCTTGTTCACCACCGGCGCTATATCCCGCAACCGGAGCTATACCCGGAGTAGTGGATGAGATATTTGTATCGCCTGTCTCCGGGTTCGGGCTTTCGAGGGACGTTTCTGTCGTCATGCCCGTCCCGACGTTCGCGTTCGATTGCGCTGCCGCATTCGTTATGGCATTGGCCGTTGTCTGAGAAGACGCGCCGGGTTCCGAAGCTGATGATGCCATGGTATTTGACGCAAGCGCCGTAGATGCATTGGTCGTTGCCGTTGAGGCATTGCCCCCCGCAGGCGGCATGCTGGGTGCGGATGAAATATTTCTGTTTACTGCTTCTCCCTTTTCATATTGAATAAACTGGCCTCTTCCGTAGAGAAGAAAAGTGTACTCATTCCCGCTATTCACATCGGTGGCTGTGTACCCTCCGTCAACCACACCTTGGGCTGATTTTGTTTTGTCACCCTGGCGGAATTCCGAGTAGAGGCTGCCCCTTTTATTTCCCGCGCCTCCCAAGGCAGCCATGGCAAGATAGGATTTACTGGAATCGAGAGCGGCTTGAGTCGGCGCATACGCCGCAAGGGCTGCCATCAGGCCTGCTTTTGAGTAACCACCACTTGACTCATACGCCTCATAAGCTTCCTGGAGTCCTTGCGCTTGCAATGCATCCATCTGCGCTTGCTGTTCCTGGTTAAGAGCCGTACTGCCCTTAACCAGAGTCCCCATCGCATCTACCCCATCGGCAATGCGCCAAATACTGGCGCCGAATGCGGTCCTATCACCATTAACCATGACCGTCTGCCTGCTGTCGTTGGTGGGTGTTCCGAAATATTCAACATCCCAGACGGTGGTGGCACCCCTTGATTTCCATCCCTGCCGGTAAAACAGCGTGGTCGGCGTCGCATCCTTGGCGAGGAGTTTGCCCTTGGCGTTGACATCCATGGCCTGAGCAACAACCTGCCAACCAAGATTGACATTTTCCGAGCCCCCGGGGACATTCGCCAATCCGGAGATTAATTCATTGGTCAGATCAACTGCCCTGTCGCTGCCCAGAGCATGCTTTGTAACTTCCGCTTCTTGCTCAGGGGTTAAACTGGCACCCACGGTTCTGCGGACCTTCGCGGGCAGGAAAACCAACCCGACCCCGCCGACATTAGCAAGATTCCACTCCACGGCCTCTTCAGTTTTTCCTGTTAAATTGGCCACGTCCTGATCCAGTGCTGCCTGGACATTAGCGACTGCCGACCCTTCTCCTTTGGCTACTTTTAAGAAGCGCATTAATTCGGCGTTGCCCTGATAAGAATCACTCTTGCCCTTTTCTGCCACTTTGGACAAACTTAAATCGTTAAAAATCGCGATTTCTCCGTTAGATACGATCGTCTCACCGGTAACCCGATAGGTGCTGATAAATTTATCCGCAATGAATTCGTCGGTTGTTTCGTTTCTTCCGTGCTGGCCGGAAATATTCTGAGCTACTCCATTCTTGAATTTGACTTGTGAATTCCACTGCCAATGAGTAATATTGCCCTTGGAATCTGTGAGGGGGTTGCGTGTTTTACTATCAGTCTCGGGAGATTTTTTGTAACTGAATCTCGCCATCAAAGGACTTTTCTCGTTTTCAAACCCGCCGGCAACAGTCATGGTTCTGCCTTTACTCATGACATCATTGAATCTCTGGCTGAACAAACCGGTCAATTCTGTATTTTCTCCTGAAGGGCTGACAACGCCCGCATCCAGAGACAGCCTATCCGGCCCCACCAAAGGAACTGCCGAACCGTCCTGGTTTTTTAACATGAGCGTTTCCCTAAAGATTCCCAAGTGTGCCTGGTCAGCCTCGGAAAGATCTTCAGGAAGGTTAATGATAGTTTGGCCCGGGTCAATGAAGCTCTGCGCTCCCGCAATCTTATCGGTGGCGTTGCCGTCTTTGTCAATTAATCCCTCTTTTTTCGCCTGGGCCATTGAAAGCATCTTTGTTTCGCCGTCAGCATAGGTTACCGTAACCTTATCCGTGTCATGCGGCATGCTCATCCTGATGGTATTAAGATTCCTTCCGTTTTTAAGAAATCTGGGATTGGCCAAATGCCAGGTCTTATTACCGTTGTGAAAATCCTGTTCGTAAGCAAAAACGATGTTCTTTGACGGGCCTATCCGCCCGGGTTTTGCTTTGCCGTCGGCATCGATCAGACCTTGTTCCCGGGCAAAGGCTTCAGCAACTCTAACGCTGGACCCGTCCTGATAGGTGACGTTGACATTGCCAAGCATCGCGATGCTGCGCACGCCTTGAGCAGCGTAGATAATTTCTCCGGCATCATTGCTCTGGGCGGCGATTTTGCCGTTTGCGTCAATGTATCCTTTGTCTTTTGCCTCGTCCCATGACATCGTTTGTTTAGTGCCATCGTTGAGAACAACCTCAAAAACATTACGCGGGTCCACGGTAATGTCCCTGATGCCCTTGCTCTCTATCCTCGCCATACGCCGAGGGGTAAAGCCTGTCCATTCGGCAATTCCAAGAACAACCGCGGATTTCTTGTAGGCCAAACGCTCCTGAAATTCCCTTTTGCCTTCGGGACTATCAAGGGCGATTCCCTTATCTGTTATGGCTTTTTCTATGGCGGCTACGTTGCTGTCTTTATTCGCGACCAAAGAACCGATCCCGTACATGGCCGGCGTAAAGAAGGTAGCCTCGAGAAACGCGGTAGCGTTATTGATGGTCCCGGCGTTTAAACTGGAGAAGAAATACTGGAGCTGATTAGCGGCGGGATTAATACCTGAGAGTATCTGGCGATTGTAGCTTTCTTTAAGTTCTTCGTCGTTCAGCCGCTCATCGCTGGGCTTTTCGTTGTTGATCTCTTTCATGTCTTCCCATAGCGCTTTTGAGCGGATAACAAATTCCGGGGTAATCCCGCTCATCTCTGCCAAGTGAGCTGTATAGCTGTTAAAGTCATTGATTCCCGACCGGCCGCCGATTCCCGGAGTGCCGTATTGTCCGAATTTGTTAGGGGCTGTGCCGCCGACAGTATAATAATTGTAAGCCGCAAGCTGAATCCGGTTGGTCGAAACGCTGATGACAGTTCCCCAAAATCCCGTATCGCTTGCCAGAGTTGTATCAGCCTGCTTTTCTGTCTTTTCTTTATCGTCAGCAACACCGCTAAAATCCTGGCTGGGGAATATAAATTTGTCGACAAGTGCCGTTCCCAATCCTGTCGCAAGAGACGTAGTAAGAAGGGCAAGGGTGCGCATCTCCATCGGCGATAGGCCGGTTTTATTTCTCGTTCCGTTATTCCAGGCCCCTTTCATGTTATGCTGTTCTATGGAATCAAGGAGCGCGCCTACCCCGGCAGGAAGAGCGCTCATAAGTACGGCGGAAGTAATTCGCTTAAAATTCCCCCAGAACCCTGTTCGGGTATCCGCTTCGTCTAACTGCAAGTCTTTCGAATCTCCCTTACCGATGGTGTACCGGGCCGCTAACGACCCCAAAGAGCTTCCGACCTGGCCTCCTATCTGACTTAATCCTAAAGAGAAATTGCTCTGCGGATTAATATTGTATTTCTCATAAAGCCATTGACGCATATAGGCACTGGCGATACTGCCGGTCAAGTTTGGAATTGAAGTCACCAGCGTTTGTTTCATCGCGTCGCCAAGACCGTAAGGCGTAAATTCGTTAGTTAAGTCATCGCGCTCACCCATGTTAAACGTTTCCCGGTAATCCGTACCCAATTTACTATCGCTAAGAACAACCAAGGGCGTCATGACGATATTCGTCCCAAAGGAAGACACGGCACCAACAACAGAATTCCGCACCATGGGATTCTTTATCTTCTTGAATATTCCCCATTTCTCGACCCACTGGGCCATTTTAAGCTTGATATATCCCGTGGCAAGTCCGAGGCCAAGACCTGCACCAAGACCCTTAAAGAAAGTTGCTGTGGCGCTCTGATTGGCAAGTGCATTCTGTGCAGGGGTCAAAGATTCCCCGGCAGCCTGTGCGGATCTCGCCGCCGAACGCGCCTCCATTTTTCCCCCCACATACATAGTCGCCACGCTTAGAGCCGTGCTGACAATAAAAGCGGTGCTCGGGTCCCACCCCCATTTCATGACCCCCACCTGGGACAAGGTGCCGTAGAAATTTGAGGCGGCCGAATAGACATTCATCATGCCCATAGTCCCGCCCGTCGCCAGATTAAAGGCTGTCTGTACACCTGCGCCGATCAAAAGGTCTTGGGTAGATGTGATCCCCGGCAGCTGATCGGAGCGGCTGATCCATTGCGAACCCCAGACAAAGGCCATCATCGAATCCGTCACCGCCATGGTCCGGATGGCATCATCAATGCCGGGGGCCAGGACAAAGCCGCTTAATTCTTCGGCAAATTTTTCTTTTGGTGTTGACAGCGCCCGGCCGATATCGGTGTAGTAGACATTGTCATCGTCCATGCCGGTAACGGTGACAAAATGTTCGGATTTAAAATTGGCGATAAAAGGTGTTTTAAGTTTGAGGATTTCTTCCGGAGAAAGCTTGAGCGTGGTAAAGTCCAGCCCGTAACTTTTGACCACTTTGTTGATGGCATACAGCGATGTCTTTAACTTCGGTTCTCCGGGCTGGATAATATTGCTTAAAATGTCCACCAGCAAAGTCGCGACCGAAATCTCTTCTAAGGTCACATCAATGTCGCGGGCCATTAATAAATCTTTAAGCGCGTAGATACCGCAGTTTAACGGATGGATGTTGGGATCCCGCAACCAGGAATAAATTTTCCGGATGCGGCTTGAGGTAAAGAAAATGTCGGAATTGATCAGAATGCTTTTTTCGTCTAATTCGGTATCAAGCGGTGAAGAGGCGCGGTTGAGTTTGAGATTGATTTGCGGATTTTCTTTGTAGGCGATCTGCCTTAAGAAACTTTCAACATTTTCGGCTATTCTTGCCGAAGACATTTCGGAGGCAGTGGCACTGGGGCTGACATAATGCGCGCCTTGATCGCCCCAGAGAACCAAGGGATTATAATTAACCGCCCAGCTGACCTGGTCGGGAACAAAAACAAGGACTATAATCAGGGCCACGGTTCTGATCCAGCTTTTAAAGCTGCTCTTAAACTCGGGCTCAGAATTAATCTCGGGCTGGAGCTCGGGTTTTATATCAGACCCTAATCCTTTTGGAGAATCTAAATTAATATTGTCTTTTTCTTTATTTATGTCCATTCTACCTCGCCTCTCGCCTATTAATGTCCAGACTGGAAATTAAATTAATAGGTACGACGACTGCAGCAGAATTAAAGTAAATGTTTGTTTTTTGATTTAACCGACGGACGGAACGATAAAGGCCTTTGCAGGAAGGCCGGCTGAATTCGTGGGAATTTGAGGCATAAAAAATCCCCTGTAATTGCGCAGGGGACAACCGAAAAAAGATAATAAAAAGCCTATTAATCAAAGACTCTATAATCCGTGGCTTTTGAGTTCTTGTTTGCACTGTCCTTTTCTCCGTGGCTTTTGCTGCTTTTTGATACTCGAAAAAAAGATAGGCTGCCGAATCCTCGACGGTTTCGGCAGCCCGAACTACATCACTTAAAAAAACAAATGTTTTTTAAGTTTTCCGTGGCTTTGCTCACTTCGTAATCTTTCTTTTGGAAGTTCGCCTTTATCGTTCCGTCTGCAATTTAAATATATCATATAGTATATGGTTGTCAAGCCGGCAGCACCGGCCTAAAACACCCAATCATCAAGCACATCAATGACTTACGTAATTGGCGAAAGAATTTTAAATTTTTTTAGAAAATTTTTCCAAAGCCGCTTTCTTTGCGGAGATTTTTGCCTTTTTTATACGGCATGCCGATTGGATTTGATCATGATTTCCGCATTCGTCACCATGGGAAATACGGCGTTTTTTAAGAAAGCGATCGCCTCAAAATGACCCGATAAGATATTTTTCCGTCGGAAGCAATGTTATTTCCGTCGGAGAATGTAAGAAATCTTCTTGGGCCAATCAAATGAGAGAAAGAAAAAAGACGGACAGAAGGCCGGCTCCGCAACTCTTGAATTTAAAATGCACGGCTTGAACGCCCTCACGCGCGCATCAAAAAACATGCATCAAGAGAATAAAAACGGAAAAATATACACAGAGCCTGGAGGAAAATATGCCCGGCCCCGGAAGAGTTTATTTCTTGCGGATTTTCGGGTAGAGAGATATTTAAGAAGATGGGCTTTAGAAATCAGCTGAAACTATTGAAGATTATGCCTTGGTTTCTTTCTTTGGACATTTCTATACGAATTTTTTATAAATTGGACATTATAATTCGGGATTTCCTGTTGAATTTAGCACAGAAAATGTCCATACTAAAGCAGTTACCGATTGGCGCCTAAATGTTTTATTTTACACCCAATTGTCTCATTGGATTATTGTTGGTAAAATCGAGGAAAATAGGGGCGCCGACAAGAATGGCGACAACGGGGAAAATACAAAACAAGAGCGGGACCAGCATCTTCATGGGAGCCTTAAGGGCAATTTGTTCGCCTCTCCTAAAGCGGGCCACGCGCATATCTTCCGAAATGATAGTCAGGGCCTCCGCCACCGAAGTACCCATGCGGTCAGCCTGAATAAGAGTGCGGGTAAATGTGGTTAAGTCCGGCAATTCGTATTTTTTTCCTAAGTCGGCTAAAGCAACCCTTCTGGGTTTGCCGACATTAATCTCCTGCATGATTAAATTCATCTCGTCAATTAAGACCGAGGGCTTCGATTTGTCGACAACCCACTTGAGAGCCAGCATAAAATCCAGCCCGGCATTAACGCACAAGCCCAAAAGGTCGATGGTGTCGGGAAGTTCTTTGACAATAGACTCTTTGATTTTCTTCGTCCTGGCCTTAAGCCAAAACTCCGGTACCAAATAACCGAAACAAAAACCAAAACCCGCCCAGGCAAATATCATATCCGGCTTTATAAGCCTGAAGGTAAGGGCCAGCACCGCGGCCATGCATAATTCTTTTATGAGAAAAAATCCTTCCGGGGTAAGGTCAAGCTTGGCAATATTAAGGTCCCTGGCCATTCTTTTTCCCAAAGGGCCGAGGGTAAAGGGCCGGTTAAACATCGAAAAATGCCGGAATGCCGTCGAGAGGGTGGATCTTTTTTTCTTGTCAATCTTGACCTCGGGCTCGACATTAAGCGGCTGCAAACGCAGGCGCGTCGTCGGCGTCTCAAAGGGCGCGAAAAAAAGAACCAGGCAGATAACAGAAAGAAAAACAAATCCTAAAATAATGGCGAGCATAGGCTCCTTATATAAGACCGAATTGACCCTGCTTCGCCAAATACTTAACATGTTTGGCTTCGCAGGGTTATACCCCCTACCTCTTTGTTTCGCTTCGCTACACAAAGCGAAACAGTAGGGGTCATTAAAACTCCTTAAACGTACTGATCCTCCATATCATAAAAACGCCCAAGACCTCCAGGAAAACAGCCAGAATAAGAAGCATTCTCCCCACATCAGAATTAATCAGCTGGTCAAAGAAATTTTTGTTGGAAGAAGTGACCACGGCCGCAAAGGCAATGGGCAGGATCGACATGACCACTCCCTGGATTTTCCCCTGAAGGGTCAGATTATCGATATTTTGCTTAATCTTTTTGTTTTCCCGTATGGTGGTAACAATGCGGCTAAAAATAACAGGCAGGTTGCCGCCGGTTTCTCGGGCCAAAAGAATCGCGGTAATCATATGGTGCAGCGCCGTCGAGGGCATCCGGCTGTAGAGGCGCGCAAATGATTCTTCCAGGGAAATCCCCATTTTGTTTTCGCCTAAAAGGGTCCCGAATTCCTGGCTGACGGGAGCGGGCATTTCTTCTTTGACCACCTCCAGGGCCTGGATTAAGCTTAAGCCTCCTTTTAAAGAGCTGGATAAAATCATCAGGGTGTCTACCAGCTGGTCTTCGAATTTGGCGGTGCGCTTTTGGGTCAAGAATTTAACATAGACGCTGGGCGCCAAAAATCCGACGACAGCGCCGGCGACAACCCCTAAAAGCTTGATCTCGGCAGGAAACGCCATAAATCCGGTAACAGCCAAAATAATGGGCCCGACCGTGTAAAAGAGTATGACACGCCTGACCCGGACCTTGATAAACATCTCATCCATGCGTTCGGCAAGTTCCCGGGAACGTCTTTTATTCATCTCTTCGATGTTTCCGTAGATGGGGGGAATGACCGAAAAAGAGAATACGGCCACGGAACCGAATATCAACAGCATGATAATAAGCCACATAGGATTTATTCTCTAACCAAAATTACCTTTAACAAAAATACCCCATTAGTTACATTGTGGATTTGCACAAGGGGTCACGCAATACTCGTTACAATGCTCCTCGCAGCAGTCGGCATTATGTCCGCACGCCGTGTTGGGGTTAGGGCTATGACTGCCGCAAGGATTCCAATTATTATGATCCATGCAATTATGTGCGCATTGATCGGAATAGTTCGTATGGCATTGGGGGACATACCACCTTCCCAGGTCTTCGCTCCAGATGCATTCAACCGTTTTTTTAGGGTCGTATTGCATCCCGAAACCGAAGGAATCGGCTGACGCCTTCCAGCGCCCGGCAAAACCGCGCAGGACATACTGCCGTCCGGCGACAAAAGCCGCGATCAGAATAACGATAAGCATCGTGTATTCGATCATGGAAGCGGCTCTTTTATTACCTTTACGCATCGTCATTAAAATTCGTCACTGCACCTTGAAAATTTGACGTTAAACCCGTACGGGTCCTCCTGGTGAAAGAAGTACTCCGCGCAGGTTTTACTCATTACGCCCCGGTAGAGAAAGTGGCGTACAATATTATAACACGCCGTTATCTCCGGCGGATCGGCAACATCATTAATCATAAAAGCACCCTGATTACCGGGATCACACGCGGCTTCCAGTTGCGTAATACGTTCCGGGGTAATGCTGTCCCGGTCCGCGTGGTGGGCAATAAAGCGCCAGATAGGAACCTTGTTGGCAAACGTCAAAAGGGCGTCTTTGTCCTCGTCATAGCGGATAACGCGGGATTTGACCGCGCCGCCCCTGAAACAAACTCTGGCATTGCTGCCTTCATGATACTCCCCGGGTTCATCGCAAGCGCTATTGGGCGCTCCGTCGGAGTATTGGTCAAAACTATCTCCCAGGGTATAGCATTTGCGCGTACCCCAGTTTTTAGTATAGGTCTTAATCCACGGCCAACTCGGCTCATGGGTATAGCCCTGAGATGCCCTCGCACATTTTCCGTTGCATCGGGTGGGCAAGCGCGCCTCAACCTGCACAATATGCCAGTAGCCTTTCCCGGCAAACTGCCCGGGCCGCGGCGTCTCCGGAGGGTCACTGCGCCAGGCGTAAATCGCGTATGGGGCCAGGTCCGCGTCGTCCTCAGGATTCACATTGACTCTGTTATACTCAGTCGTAACACCCGTGACTGCGGGACTGTTAACAAAAGTATGAAATGCGTCTCTATAGCGGTTGAGGGTGGCGATAACGCTGGTGACATTATTAATTGTCCTGTCCAGAAAATCCGCACGAAAACGATGCATGGCGGCCTCATTCGCCTCGCCATGCCAGTACTCCTGTACACACGCCAACTCAGCAGCCTGACAGGAGCCGCTTAAGTTGCATGGGTTTCGGAGCGAATAGCAGGCCGGATAGCTGTAGTTGCAATGAGCATAACAGTCGGCGTATTGGTTCGCAGTAGTATCATGCGCCGGAGCCCTGGTATTGCGATGGCAATCGGCGATCTGACTAATTGTGCGGGCGGGGTTGTAATTCGGGTTACATTCGTAACTACTATTTCCGTGATAACTACGATTAGCCCAATCCGAAAGAGTATTGCTCCATTCATTAAAAACACTGCCCGAACTCCCGTAATCGTCCAATACCCCGCCAGGCCCTACCCAGGAAAGAAATTCCGGGTACCAGGATAGAAATGACCTCGCAAGTTCGTCGGATCCTTGCGCCAATATCCCTAAACTCCAAGAAGTAAAATCGGTGAGACTGCGGCGAAGCAAATCGGCCTCATCTTCGCTCCAAAGAACCTTGTAGTACCGCTCGGGCCACGTCCCCGGGATGCTCTCGCATTCGTTACTATAAATCGAACAGATCCCGGCCGACTCTGTACATGAGGTGCAGGTCCTATCGCACTCCTTTCCCGGACAGGGGGTGCTGTAGGGCCAGTTGTCGTCATCTTTGGTGCAGTATTGGACATCACCTCTTTTCCACCATCCCGGGGGATACGTTGATTCACCGGGACATTTTAGGACTTCATTTCCGTCAGGGGGAACAACGGGTTTTCTTATTCCTGACGCGTTGGGAACATTATCAAAAGTGCTGGGTACAAAACAGGTAAGCGGCGACGCATTATCACATGCGTAGGGGAGCTCGAGATGGCCCACCGCGGCATAGGGAAAATCATTATTATTGCAGTAGGCATAGGTGTTATTCCAGACATATTGCGGTGTAGCCCAATAGCAAAAATCAACATAATGCTCAAATTCATCATAGATAGCGCTAAAATCAAGGCTTGCCCTGGCTGCCGCGTCCCATAGCGTCGGGAAAAATGCCCCTTTCAGGTCATCGCGCCTGAAACGAAAAGGATGCGTGGTGCGGTCCAAAATCTGCGGCCCGTTAGGATTGAGCGGGTTTGTCCTGTAATACGGTGTTTCATCGTCGTGGCCAAGAAACTTTCTAAAAGACAAGAAACCGATATTCGGGTCTTCATGGAGGGCATTAAAGACGTACGGATAACCGCCCGTAGAATACCCGCCAGCAATATTGGGATAGATACCGGAACAGTTTGCTGAGCTGCCGCAAGAGGGCGTAGCGGGATCGGGACAATCAGAACCGCCATCGCAACAGCACGGCCTCACGTTTGGCGGAACACAGCAGCGATTGCATTCAGCGGGAGGATTGGCTCCGCAACAAGCGCTTGCATGCTGCGGAGGAACGGGCGCTGTGGTTTCGGAACAATAAATCAGGGTAGGATCCGCAACCGCAAAAAGGTCGGTGTGCACGACCCGTACCGGCTCAGGGGGCGGATTAGGAGGAACCGTGGGCGGCTGTTCATAGTATATGTACGGCTCTAAGAGAAACGCCCCCAGGGCCCTCTGGAAATCCTGCAATATGTCACGATTGAGGATGCGCCTGTTCGCAAATTTTGCGTTCATCCGCTGGGTGTAAAAATACCCGAAACGGTTGACCTCTTCGTTGAGTATACCGTCCATGTCGATGTCTTTGGTGTCGAGAAGCTCGCTGGTATCATCAACGCTATATTGAAGAGCCATCTGAATTCCGCGTTCGACAAATTGGTCTGCCGGCGTCTCAAGCTGTGCCATTTGTTTATTCCATAAGGAATTCATACCGGGCTGAAGGACAAGCGCCTGGAGCAGAATGGAACCAACCGAGAGAATCAGAAAGATAATTCCTTTAGCGGTAGCAAATGCCGCAAAGGTAAGCGTCCCTCCGGAAGTAATGGAAATAACAGTGGCAATGACAAGAATGATGAGGGCTAGTACTGCCGCTGCGACTCCTGTCCATCCGCAGACGGTTAAATCATCTCCGGCGTTAGGGTCGGGATTTCCCTCGGGCCCGCCCAACTGGCCCTGATAAACACTTTCGGCATAGCTGGCCATACCCGAGGCCAAAAAAGCGGCGCTGATATTGGAGGCCATGGTCACCTGGGTTTTTGTCTGCGAGATTCTGCCCAGGTTGAGAACCACGGCATAAAAGATAAATAAAATCGCCACCATCACAATCAGCAATAGGGCTACCTGACCCGCCTCGGCTCCCCCTCCATCGCTTCGCGACGAGATCTCGGCGAAGCCGGACCTCGTCGAGCTTGCCCTGAGTCCCTCGATTTTGCTCGGGATAAACTTCGTCGAGGCTGGGCCGGTTCGACTTGAGGATAAAATCTTCTTTGTTATTTTGTTTAAAAAGCTAAGCAATCTTTCTCCTTGAATCTTGTTACGTCAAATTTGCCCTAACCCTTTATTTTAAAAACCTTAAACCTACCATTTGTTGAAAACCAAGTTTAAAGGGGTCGGTTTGGAAAAATTCGTTCTCAGCTGTCTTAACGGGCCTTCGCCCTCATTCTCCCAATTCTCGTTGATACCCATATTCAGAGTAGTTTCGTGGGCGACCTGACGCTCGGATAGGCTTAACCCCACCCAGCGAAATGCCATGATGCACCCGTAAAAAATCAGAAGCAGGACAACAAAAGCAAACGTGAATTCGATGATAACCTGCGCGTCATGTTGTTTAGAGTTTTTCATTTTAGCTGTCAGCTTTCAGCTGTCAGCTTTCAGCTGCTGAGAGCTGATAGCTGGTGGCTTTACTTAAATGGATTCTTATCCGTACTGACATCCGTCACCCATTTTTTCTTAGCCCGGTCCTCAATTTTACTTCGTATGTGAAGAATTTTAGTGCTTCGGTCAAAACAAGTCTTAAAAACATTGTCATTGCTATAGCAACAACTCCCCGCATCGCAGCAGGCTTCAACCGGATTGCTGCCGTTACACATACGCCCTGTATCATTGCTGAGCTGTATCTGCCGCTCGATAACCTCAATGCTATCCTGTTTCCGGGTCTGACGGACATACTGCCTGGTGTCGGGGGTAAAAAGCTTGCCTTCTTCTACCCGAAGATATGTACCGGTATCCCCGGGGCCGGCCGGCTTGCCATAAACATACAAAAATGATTCCGGTTTCAAGCCCGGCTGAGGCTTACCGTTTTGCCTATCGCGCGTGTCATAGGTATTATCAATATCGCCTTCTTGCTGGTCAATAACTGTAACCTCCTTAAAAGCCGCATGGAACATGGCGCCAGACCGGACAAGGTTGTGGTATCCCTCCGCTCCTTCGTCACCTACAAACCAATCGATTGTCTCCGGGATGGGCTCTTTAAGAGTATATGTAAAGTTGTTTGTATCGACCATGCGGACAATGGACTCTTCCTTAAGATCTCCGTCAACATCCAGGGATGTATTCTTGCCGTCATTAAAATCAATTTCCGAGTTGGTCATAGGGATGGCGTACCACTCCCAGGTAAACTCGTCTGTTTGAGCCGGTTCGACATCCATCCCCGCAGTACATCCGACGGCAGCACATTGGGTCAGGGTGTTGCGGTCCAAATTAAACCTGTCTTCCAGGGTATTTCGAGTATCGCCGGTTGCCAGAGGTGAACATCCAAAGGGATTCAAGCTGCAAAAATTGTCGTCACCATAAACTATTCTCGTATATGCCTTTGCGCAATTTATTGCGCCCCCGCTAGGGCCATTTCCACAGCCGGCAGAGTCTGATATGATTATCGGAGTGGGCAGGCTACCGCAAAATCCAGTCACAAAATTACAAGTTTTAAACTGGGCAGTCGTAAAGGTAAAATGCTGGCCGTTGATAAAAACATCCATGATGGAAAGGTTTTCGGGGTGGTCATGCTGGGTGGGCATAAAAAGATTATTGGTAAAAGCCCCCGCCCCGCTGGTCACAAAAGGCATACGCGACGAAGTTAAATACCGGCCGCTACTTGAGACATCGGCGTCTTTTCTGTCTTCGATATATAGGATGCTGGAAAACATCCGCGAGGCGTTTCCCCCGGTGCCGGACCGAAAAGACTGCTCAAAAGCCAGCCGCATGGCCCCCAGCGCCTGGTTTTGGGCATAATTAAAATTAAGCGCCATGCGAATAATCAGGCCCAAAACAAAAATCAGGATAGCCCCGAAAATCGCGAGTTCGGAAGCCGTCTGACCTTTGGGAATGCATTTCATTTTTCAATTCACCATAGATTATCTTTATCGCCCCGAAAAACGAACCCGTCATTACAAAAGAAAATTAGTACCCAAACACCTTCATGGAGCCGTCTTGCCGCTCGACGGAGCTGGAATCATCATACCGGTTCGTCCAAAATTGGCCTGCCCCTTGCTGGACCGTGATCCTGGTCTGAGAATTTTGCTCCATGGTATACAAAATATTCGTTGTCGTATTGGTACTGTCGTACTGATCGCCTAAGTCCTCAACCGAGGCCTTCCACCGCCCCTGGATAGCCCGCTTAAGATACACCCCTCCGACGATGAGGGCCCCCATGACCACGATTAATAAAATAGCATATTCGGTTAGAGACTGGCCGTTTTTTCTTATCCGCAGCATTCCTATCCCTCTTAAGTTTCTTTATTCCTGGTTAACAACACCGCCCTTGGTAACCGCGTTAGCGCGCGTCCGGGCCACGTCCCGGTAGAGGTATTCCAGGGAAGTGACACCTTTTGTTTCCCGGACCTCTTTGGTCGAGCGCCCCCGCCTGTCACTAAATGTCCCCAACAGATAGCTTTTTTCCTCGTCCACTTCCTGATCGGCGTTGCTTTGCTGGCCCAGCTGGTCGGCGGTTACCTTGACGATAGATTGTATCCCGCGTTTGACCAAAGGCTGCATGGCCGCCAGCGCCACGGCAACGATGCCGATCAAGATGATGTATTCCGATATCGTTTGGGCCTCTTTTTGTTCTTTTAAAATAAACACATGTACCCCGTCAAAATTCCTTAACGCGCATCCTTGGGCGGCAACTGGATACTGTTGGTAACAACCGCTGTCCTGTCTTTATAGACCTGCTCATAAGTAAATCCTTCCCACGGATGCTTATACACATTAAGCTGCCGGGTAGAATCCCGGGTTACGTCAGAGGCAGATTGGGTATAATAAGGCTCATATTCTTTAGGGATTCTTGCGGGCGTTTGGGCCGTAGCATTCCGCGTCTGAACGTAGGCATCGTTGGCTTTGGTGATCATATAGTCTTTTGTGTCTTTGATGCGGGCCTGGATGGACCTCTTAACAATTGCTGTTACGGCCATAATGACGGTCACCGCTAACGCAACGGTGACGGTGTATTCGTTAATGATCTGGGCTTTGCGGTTTTTTATCGGTCTGGGCATATTCTCTACTGAATATTATATTATTTTTAAAGAAATCCGGAGTAAAAAAATAAAAGCTTTTAGAAATGCCGGCCGGTCTCATTCGTTGTTGCCCGCAAATAGTATTTGGCGTTTGCTGCTTTGGGTGGGCGGCCCTAAGGGCCGCCCACCCAAACCGATTTATCCTTATCTCCTTTTTAAAAAAAACTGGCTTACCCAAAAAGCGAGGCTTCCCGGGTAAGCCAGTCTTTGGGGATCTTTTTACCTACCCCAGTATTCGCCTCCAGCTGCGTTCATAATAAACTGATTCCTGAAGATGTTGGTAGTTTCGTTCCCGACAATCGTTGAGCTTTGCACACCTCTGTTAAAGGTCTCTCTCGTCGAGGAAGACGTTCTGGTAACCTTATTCATGAACGTTTCCATGGTAGAGTACTGCTCGCCGATGTTATCGGCTGAATCCTTGAAACGGCCCTGAATACCTCTTTTGATGTAGATTTGTATGGATATCAAAGCACCGATAATGATAATAATCAAAATCGCGTATTCTACCGTGCTTTGTCCTCTGCTTTTCTTTAAGAATTTAAACATCTTTTGTTCACCTCCCTTTTAGTAACGGGTATTCCCCGTTGTTCACCTAAGCCTATAGAGAACACCCTATTCCAGGACCCCGTTATAGGCGAAGTTCTGGTAACCAGAACGTTTAATGTTCATGTCGCTAACGTACTGAAGACCCGTCGCCGCCCTAGCGTTTTGGAATTCTGTATCCACCGCCTCGCGTCCAACGTTAAAATCGGTCGTCAGGTACCCGGGTTCAAACTGGCTGGTATTACCTATGCCTTCACCGCTACCTTGGTTAACCAGGTATTTTGAGGCATCGTAAATCCTGGCCTGCAACGTCCTTTTGGCATACTGCTGCATGGCAATAACCGCAGCCACGACCAGAGCGATAAGAATCGCGTATTCGGCCGTGCTTTGTCCTCTTTTTCTATTTCTTAGCTTTCTAAGCATCGATTTTCACCTCCTAATAAATGACACGTTAAATACTTCCTTTTAATGGGAACCTTTGAGACGATTAGCCATATTCTCCATCCCCTGGCTGGCATCCTGATACGTCGAGTTGAGCGCGGTTCTAAACACCCCGCTGGGCTTTAGAAACACGATCAGAATCGCGATAACACCGGCCACTAGGATGAGATACTCCATCGTGCTTTGACCTCTTTTTCTACTTCTTAGCTTTCTAAGCATTGATTTTCACCTCCTAAACAAGAGTTTATGCTACCCCTCACTTGAGCAGGAATACTGCTTAATTCCTGTCAAACTCCTCCTCAATCGTTTTCTGGGTCGCTTGAACCGAACGATACACGTAGGTGCTCATCGCGATTAACGCGGCTGAAACCAGGGCAATAATAACGGCATATTCGATTAGGTTTTGTCCTCGTTTATTTTTTATCGAATGCCGCATGCCGCCCTTTTTTCGCACCTCGCCTGACAGAAAACGAGTTTCGCCCCTTCCTTCGAAGCCCGGTAATCTTTGGCCTTCACAAATTCGGGAGCTTTATTTGTCCCGCCTGAAACCGCGGAACCCATGCGTCTTTCTTTGTTTATACGGCCGATAACGGCGGTAAAGAAAAACGCGCGGATTAAACACCCGACCTAATCCCTTGTTTGTCGTTTATGGATTTTAGCTCAAAAAATAAAAACGGCCGACGAAACAACGGTTAAGGACATGGTGTTGAAATCTTTGCAAAAATTGTCAAGACTTCGATTTCTCGACGATGAATCTCGACGCCGCGCCCGACCGGCGCCCAACAGTACTGAAAAATAAAAAATCCTTAGGGAGACAAAGCCCTAAGGAGCTAGAGAATCCTTTTTAAAGGAAACCTCGTTTCAACAAGGATGTGCGCTTTTAAGATATTGATTTTTAATAACCTCATTATTTCCCCGTGGCTTAAGAAATAATGGCCTATTTCTCAGCAAAAAAGTTAAGTGTTTGCGATAAACGCGCGGAAGCCTAAGAAAAGCTCTTAGCCGCATTACAAATATAACATATATAAAACAAGGGGTCAAGAATATCTGAGGAAGATTTTGAGGTAGGGGTTTCCAGACGCATTTTACAAACAGGGATTTCCTGGCGCCCGGCAAGGGCTAACACAATACCCGGCAAGAGCTTCTGTCATTCTCTTGTCTCTTACCCGCCGATACTGACAATCAGCCGGGTATTCGAATAATCGCGGATATTGCTTTCATTGAGCCGCCTGAGCGCATATTCCAGGTCCTTGCGGTAAGCGTAGCCCTCGGGAATGACCAGTTGAACCATACAATAGCCCTGTTTCTTAAAAATACGCCCCGGAAGATCATAAAACCTTTGTTTTACCGTCGGAAAATTCAATTGTTCATAGTGGGGCGGGAAAAAGTGCCTCTGGCAGTAATTGTTAATTGCCGAAAGAAGGAAATCGATTGCACGCCAAATATCACCGGAGCCATCCAGCAGATTATAGCAGCCATCCCCTTCCAGCAAGGGGACCTTGTCCGGGGATGGAATCATGCTCACCGCCCCGTAGGAGGCCTTTTCTGCTTTGGCGCTAAAATCATTATAGCCTTCCTGAAAATTCGGCCAGTGCGTCAGGTACCGGGTAATGATCTCTTCGGTGTCCATGTCCTGGGCCGGAATATTGGTCACCACCGCCATCACCGGCCAGTCCAAGCCCGTTTCGCGTAAAAGGGCCACCCGTACGCTAACGGACTGGCCCGCGACCGGCTGGCCCAGGGAAGTCTTCAGTTCGCTGTAATAGATTTCTTTGTTCAGCCCATCATGGAAGAAGTGTTTAATAAGGCGTATGTCCTCGTCGATGAACTTCTTGCATTCCTCCTGCCACGGCCATGCCCCGACGGCAAAATACCGCTTTTTCTTGGGGATCGTGCTGAAATGGGCGATTTCGTTCTTTTGGGTGTCAAAGATAGCCATCCTAGCGATGCTCTTTCCCGGCATGTCTTCAAAGGCCCACATCATTTCGTAAAACTGTTTTGCGAAACTCTTGTATCCGGGGATATGGCTTAAGAAAACCGGCTGGGTATTGCCGATAAAGTTTTCGGAAAGATACACCAGGGATTTATTTAAAGGCACGGTAAAAATGGAATGAACGGCGTTTTCCGGCCAGAGTGTTTTGAGTTGTCCGTCGACAAAAATAGACACGCTATCGGCCAAGCTCATCTTAAGATAGCTGGTTTCGGAGAAAATCTGAGTGTATTCTTGGGTTGTGGTCAAGGCCAGGCTTTTGGAGACTTGCAGACCGTCCTTTAATTTTGCCAGCATCTCATAGGTTAATTTCTTTTGCAGATTATTCACCATCCAGAGGCCCGGCTGGTCATAATTCTTCATATCTTCGAGATTGTTGATACCGAAAGCTTTTAGATGCTGCAATACCTCGCCGGCTACGCTGATATCAAAAGGGAGGTATCCGCTGGTATATTTTCCTAAAATACCGCCCAGGATAGGCGAGTTGGAGAGCTCCCATTCGGCCGCCTTCAGGAAAAAGGATCCCATGTGATCATATAGAATATTTTCCTCGTCGGAGAGGGCCGCCGAGGGCACCTTTTTCTTAAGAAAAATGGTGGAATCCGGTGTCCAGATTTTATCTTCGACATAGGCCCGGTTGGGGTCAAAAGACTGGGACGGCTCGGGGGCTTTCTCTTTCTTGGCCATCTCCGGCGATTTTATCTCCGGCGCCTGCGGTGGCGGCATAGAGGTGGGAATCTCGACGGACGGGGCTGTCTCTTTGGCTGCCGTATCACGGGAGAGTTCAAAATCCGGTTTTTGTTTTTCCTTTTTTTCAGCCGGAATTTCGGGGATAACCTCGGGAGGAATCTCCCCGGCGACCGGTTTTTCTTTTGTCATATCCAGCAATTCGGCATCCAGGATTGACGGCTGTTCCGATAACGGCTCCGGGGTAACGGCTGCCGGCGGTGGCTCCGGCGGCGGAATAATCTCTTCCCCAGACTTTTCTACCGCGGGAGGTTCGGGAGCAATCTCCTTTTTCGGTTCTTCTACTGCGGGAGGTTGTGTCATCGATGCCGTGTCGGCAGGCAAAGGTGCTTGCTCTTTCTCTTTTTGCCCTTCCTCAGGTCCTTCTTCTTTAACCGGCTCCGGCACTAAAGTGGGCGCGGGTTCTTCGGGAGCCGATTCTACCTGAGCCAGCGGATCGGGCATTAAACGCAGCGACGGCTCAGCTTCCCGGCTTGATTCTTCCTCTATTTTTTCCTTGTCCTCGTCGGAAGAAAGTGTTACTGCGGGCGATTTTTCGGGCAGCGTGGGCAGCTCTTGTTTCTCATCGACCAAAGGAACAGGCGGTGTTGTTTGTTGTTCCGGAATTTCTTCTTGCGATGGCACCGGTAAAGACGCCGGCTCTTCGGTTTTCCCGGAAGGCGTTTCTGCCGGTTTCTTCTCGATTTCTGCCGACGCTTCTTCGCGGGATTCAATTGCGCTTTCTTCCGGTACAACCGAAGGCTCTTTTTCCTTAAGGAGAGCTGTTTCTTCTATTATAGGGGGCAAAGGCAATTCCTGCTTATCCCCCGGCGAAACTTCCGGCAGGACACTATCGGCAATCTTAGCATCACCCGCCACAGATTGTTTTTCTCCTGATAAAGAAACAGGCTCCTCTACTTTCTCCTGTTGAGGCTCAACTTTTTCGTTTACCCCTGATTCTTCTTTGGACAATTGTTCCGGTTCTTTAGGCGGAGCAGACAGCACGATGATTTCTTCCTTTTTGGGCGGTTGCTGCCCAGGCGTAATGACCAGAGGCAAATCTTTCTTTGTTTCCGGAAGCTTTAAGGCTTCCTCTTTATAGGCAGGCAGAAGATTTTCCTGAAGGCTGGTTAGTATCTGGGCTTTTCGCTCTTCGGGAATCTTGAATTTTTGGGATTTCTTTGAGGATTCTGATTTTCTGCCGACGGGACTGCTTAAATTGGCCTGCTTGATAACGGTATTAACGGCGGATTTTGAAACATCGACCTGGAATTTATCCTTGACGATCTCGGCTATCTTGCGGCAGCTAAGCCCCTCATCCAGGCGCTTTTGGCTGATGATAAAATCAATAACTTCTTGCTTAAGCTTATAAACAACACCCATAATTCAGATTGGACATTTCTTGTAAATTCTTGAAACTATTTTATTAAGGAATCTACCGGAACTTTTATTCCATAATATAACACTCTTCCCCCCAACGTCAAGCGTTTTGTACCGGGATATTCTTATTTCCTCAAATTTCTCTTGCAAAAATCCACTGCGCATAGTTAAATACAATAGAAAGGTTTGCGGGCAAAACAATACCCCTTATGAAGAAATGTCCTTACTGTTTTGAAGAAGTCCGGGAGCCTGTCGCCAAATGCCCCCACTGCGCCCAGTTTGTTATCGATGACTTCATCGAATCCGACTATCGCAGCATTGACAAAAAAAGATGCATTTTCTGCGGCAAGAATATTCTCGCCGAAGCCAAGGTATGCAAACACTGCCGCAAATGGATCAATACAGTTGATGACGCGATTAAAGATATGGAGTAGGCGCGCAGGGTCCTGCTTAAAGGAGACAAGGCTTATTCCCCGAGCTTGATTAAATCTCCGATGGCAGTGCAGGAACGTTTGATAGTCCCGGCGGGAACTTCAATCACAAAATTTGCTTTTAAAAAAACAGGGCTGAGCCTAAACGGCCTTAAGTTCTCGGTTAATCCCACCACATAATTTCTCTCGTCGACAAATAGCGCATCGATTGCAAATCGCATAAAAAACATGTGAATGGAACAGCATCTCGGGATCACCAGGCCCTCGCCTTCTTTAAGACAGGCGCGGCCCAAAAGACCCTTGGCCCTCGCCCAAAAACCTTCTGCCAACTCGCCTTCTCGGGCAATAAAAGTATTTTTGCTTACGTTACGAATCTGCATAAATAATTTTTAGGCGTTAAATATTTCTTTTTTAAGAGGAATGCCGCGTGTGGCAAAATCGGGATAACAGGCGGGGACATATCCGGTCGGCTTGTAGGCGCCAAGGATTTTCCCGTCGGCGTCAACGCCCTTTTGTTCAAAGAGAAAAACATCCTTCATGTTAAGTTGAGAATCACTCAAGACCCCCAGGACTTCGGTAATGGCAGTAATTTTACGGGAGCCGTCGGAGAAACGCGCGATATGGACGATGATATCGACAGCGGTGCCCATCATCTCGTACATGGCCCTAACCGGGAGCTCAACCCCGCTTAACAGCATCATGGAGGTCATCCTGATCAAGGCGTCCCGGGTCGAATTGGCATGCAAGGTAGTCAGAGAACCGTCGTGGCCGGTATTCATCGCCTGGAGCATGTCCAGGATTTCCGGCCCGCGGCATTCTCCGATAATAATCCTGTCGGGGCGCATGCGCAGGCTGTTGATAAAAAGATCCCGGATGGCAATCTGCCCTTTGCCTTCAACGTTAGGCGGGCGCGATTCCAGCCGGCCCCAGTGCCGCTGTTTCAAACGAAGCTCGGCGGCATCTTCAATAGTAATAATCCGTTCACCCTCGGGAATAAAAGAAGAGATGACATTTAAAAGGGTGGTTTTACCCGCACCGGTCCCGCCGGAGACAATGATATTTTTCCTCCCTAAGACGCAGGCGTTAAGAAAATCCGCCATGGCCTGGGACAAGCTTCCGAAACGGGTTAATAAATCTTCGACCGTGTATCGTTCAGCTGAAAATTTGCGGATGGTCAGCATCGGGCCGTTTAAAGACAACGGCGGAATAATGGCGTTAATGCGCGAACCGTCGGGAAGGCGGGCATCAACCATCGGAACCGATTCATCGATACGCCTCCCTAAGGGCGCGATAATTCTTTCAATAATAGCGCGCACCTGCTCATCGGAGATAAAACTTTTATTGGTCAGAATCATCTTACCGTGCCGTTCGATATACACTTCATTGCGATTGTTGACCATAATGTCGCTGATATCCCCGTCGGCTAAAAGATCTTCCAGGGGGCCTAAACCTAAAGCCCCGTCGGCAATTTCCTTAACCAGCCGGGTGCGTTCTTCATGGGAAGAAATAACCGCCCCGGCTAACTCGGTTAATAAATCACCGATAATCTTTTCGGTCGCGGACCGCAAGGACTTGGCCTTTTTAGGGTCGCTAAGGTCTGTGGCGGTCACATGCTGCAAATCCAGTTTTTCAACAAGTCTCTCATGAATCTTTTTCTTGATCTTGTTGAGTTCATCGCTTTCGTCGGGGGGAGCAAATATTTCGCGGGATTGGGTAATCTGTTCGGTGATGCCGAATTTCTCCCAGAATTCACCCGGCTTGGAAAGGTCGCCTACGGTACGCATCTTCGCTAATTCGGTGCCGAGGACAAAGATCTCTTCTTTAGAAAGGTCCTCCGCCATTTTCTTAAAGGCCTCGGTCACCTTGGCTTTAGGGCTGTCGATAACACAAGGGATCCCCCGGTTTAAGGCCATCCCTACCGCCCTGCCGTCGGAAGGGACATGGGAGAATATTTCACAGGGCAAAGCGGAACGTACTTCCTGCCAGGCAACACCACCCCGGCTTTCGGAGCGGTTCAAAATAAGCTTGACCATTTTTAAAGGAAAGTGCAGGCTCTGTAAGACATCCAGGCTCCAGCGGGTTTGATAAACAGCCAGGATGTCCGGGGTGGCCACCAGTAAAATAAGATTGCAATGGTCGAAGATGGTAATGAGGGTCTCACTAAAGGCCTTGCCGACGTCCACAATAACATAGTCGTAGCAGGCAGCGGCGCTTTTTAAGAAAGGTTTTATATTGTCAGGGGTAATGTGCCCGACTTGCCGGGTGTGAGTAACTCCGGGTAAGAAATCCAGGCCCGAGGCATGGGTAATGACATGTTTTTTAAAAATATCCGACGGATTACCGCGTTCCAGCTCGGGAAAAATGTCGACGACCGCGTAGCGCGGAGCGACATTGAGCATGCGGGCCATATCCTGGCCGGCCTGAAAATCCAAGTCCACCAAAAGCGTTTTGTTGCCAGCCAGGGCCAGAGAGACGGAGAGATTGACCGAAATAAATGTCTTTCCGACGCCGCCTTTATTACTGAAAACAGCTATAGTCTTCGATTTCATATCAGCGTTTATCTAAATTATAGACGATCGGAACCGTAACGGTTAAATCTCTGAGGTTTAAATCGGAAGGAAAAGCGGTGTAGGGCGCCAAACTCTTGGCGGTATTAAGGGCATCCGTATCAAAAAGGTCATAGCCTGAAGATTCTTTTACGCTCGCACCTGCCAAGGTTCCGTCGCTTAGAATATGCAGCCCCAACTTTACCGTCCCCTCCCATCCATATTGCCTGGCCCTCTCAGGGTAAGCGATTCGTTCGGCAATCCTTTGCTGGATTAAGCGGATATACGGCACTACCTCCTGAGGGACCATGGTTTTTGTCGCCATGGGCCCGTCGGAGACAAAGGATTTTGAAGAGACCGCCGCTTCCGGCGGTTCGAGTTCATTCATTTGCGATTCATCCGATGCTTCCTGGATGATATTGTTTTTCTCCTGCGCCAGGTCGGCCGGAGAGATTTGTTTTAAAATCGTTGGGGTGAGAGTAATAAATAATTCCGTGTCGCTGTTGGGAGAAAAGGACGTATGCCGAAAGACCGCGCCAAGAACCGGTATATCGCTAAGAATCGGTATCCGCTTAACGGTTTTTCCCTCGTTATGCTTAATCAGTCCGGCCATAACAACCGTCTGGCTGTTTTCAAGATAAAGCTGGGTTTGGGCAGTTCGGGTGGTATAGGCGACAGTGTTTCCAACGCTGTTTCCGGTATCAACATCACTCACGGTAAGGCTAAGGTTTATATCGATCTTCCCGTCGCGTATCGTTGGGCTGACAGTGAGGCCAACGCCATAATCTTTAAATTGAATATTTTCTGTGACCGTGCCTCCAGAAGAGGTGGATGTTGTCGAAATGGGGATTTGCCCTCCCACCTGGAAACTGGCCGAAGTACCGCTTTTGCAGACGAGCTTTGGCTTGGAAAGAACTCGCCCTTTGCCTTCGGTAATCAGAGCATCCACTTTGGCGATAATGTTGGTGGTGCGGTGAAAATCCCCGATCTTTAGGAAATCGGTCGGGGTCTTGGGGTTAAAAGAGGGAAGTGTTTCGGTGTACGTCAATGCACTGGTCCATTCGAATCCCATACTTTTACTGAAACTGGCCGTAAGCTCTGCTATCTGGGCGTCGATTTGAACAAGGTCTTCTTCAACTCTCTCCTTGGCTATATTGATAATGCTGCTGCCGAACGGCTCCAGCACTTTGCTAACCGCGTCTTTTTTAGTCGAAGAATATTCGCCGGAAACGATGAGCTTGCCCTCAAGGACACTGATCTCCGTCTTTAAACCCTTAACGTCGGATTCGGCTAAGAGTTGCTGAATACGGGCTCTTACCAAATTCAAGTCTTCGTCAAAAACACGGATATCGATCGAGCGTTTTCCGTATTTATCCCAAATAAACATTGTGGTCAGGCCGGACTGTTTGGCAAGTATCAGGATCTGTTCCTTGTCATATTTGACGACGTCGGCAACTTCCGGGCGGGTCAAGGCAACGCGGGTAAGATCAAAGACCTTGATGGTTTCCAGGTCCCCTTTTAGCAAGCTGATAGCGTCATCGTTGACGGGCCTGGACATTCCGTCATAAGAATTGTCGGCCGCCTTCAGGAGAACAGGCGCCCCGACAATCAGAACCAAGCCAACCAGTGCCGCTGCTGCTTTTGGGATACCGGGAAATAGTCTCATAATTTATTGTTTACTGCCCTTTGTTCAAGGCTTTTATTTAAAGATCTCTATCGTCTTTGCTTTTTCCGCGGCCTCTTTGGCGGCCTCGGCCTCTTCATCCGTTTCTTCTTCCTCCGGCTTTGCCTTGCCCGCCTCTTTGCCTTGGGCTACGGAAATATATTCTGCAAGGGTCTTCCAGGAGGCGGACGGTAAAATGTAGGCTTCTCCGTCGGAATTCGGACGCAAAATCAATTGCAATGACCCATTCTGTTGGACAAATGACAGCAGGTTGGCTTCGTGGGGATTCAGCGCGAAGGTAATACTTAATGAGCCGGCCGACATTTGGTCGTCGGTGCGCCTGCCAAAATCCGTGTTGTCCCCGATGGCTAAGATTTGAATATTCTGAAAAAGCATGACAATCAAGGATCCCTCCGTTTTAAGGCTCTTGATGCTTTCCGGAGGAGAATTAAGGTGCGCGATAACATCAACGTAATCACCGGGCGCCACAAGGCCGCCGACGGCAGAAGTCCTGTCGATAACAACCGTCACCGCCCTTTTTCCGGGAGGTGTCTTAACATTAACCGGTGATTTTACTTGTTCGGCAGTTTGAGAGGATGCGCTTAAAGACGCTGCCATTTTTTGGACCTCTTGCTGGATAGAGGCGTTTTGCTGCTGCAACGCGCTGGCCAGCATCTGGTTTTGGCCTTCAACATTCTTGAGACGTTCCTCGAGCTGGGCAACTTGCTGGCGCGTCATACCGCCCATGGAACTCACAATCGCCTTTTCTTTCGTATCGATATAGTTATTGGTTAAAAATACGGCGATAAGCCCTAAGATAACCGCCACCGCAAGGATAATGACTTTTTTCTTGTCGATAGACTTAATGTCAAACGGCAAGGGCATAATACTACTCCTTTAAAAGCTCTTCGTTGGTTTCGGGAAGCGTCTTTTCTTTAAGTTCGTTTAAAAGCTCAAGCACCTTCTGTTCCTGTTTGGAAAGCAGGAGGCCAGTCTTGATATCGTCTTTGACCTCTTCTAAGGTTTTAAGCTTTCCGCCTTTCTTCTCTTCCACCTTAATAATATAGTAGCCGTCCGGGCCTTTAAAGACACTACTGATGGCGCCAATCTCGAGCGATAAAGCGGCGGTCTGCATTTCCGGGAATTTAAACTCTTCAACCGCCCCTAAGTCTCCGCCCTGCGCGGCGCTGGCACTTTTTGATCGTGTCTGCGCCATAACAGCAAAGTCAGTGCCTTTAAGAAGTTCGATTAAAATATCTTTGGCCTCCGCTTGGGTAGGAACCATGATTTCTCTGATACGCCATTCGGCGGGCTCGGAAAGCTCGGGGATAACATCTTTGTTTTTGTCGTAAAAGTCCTGTATCTCGGCGGGCGTGACATCGACTCCGTCGGTAATATTGGCGACAATTTTTTGGACAAGAAGGGCGCGCCTGAATTTATCCACATCGTCCATAATTTCTTTATCCCGGGCGAGGCCGGTGCGCTCCGCCTCCTGGACCAAAAGCTCCTGGCGCACTAACTGTTCCAACACTTGCTTTTTGAATTCCAGATTGTCGGTATCAAGGCCGGGAACGGCTTCCTTGATAGCCTCAAGTTCTTTAGCGAATTCTTCTTTGGTCAACGTCCATGAGCCGACCTTGGCCAGCGCGCCAGCGGGCAGGGCAGATTGTGTCTGCGGTTGGGCTACGGCGGCAGGCGGATTTTGAGACTTCTTGCTTGCTGCCGACGGGAAATACTTGGAAAGGAAGGGGATCTTGTCACAGCCGGAAACGGCTAAGAAAAAAATGCATCCATAAATCAAAAAGTTGGCTTTCGTTATCAGGAATTTCATAAAAAGAATCTCCTCTGCACGTACTGCCTTATATCAAATTATAAAATAGTGGCTAATATTATTAGTATTATATTGAGTAATAAGATGCGAAACAAGAGTTTTCTAAAAAAATTTGGTGATTGCCCTTTGAAAGATAAAAAAATGTTGGGGACGAAGAATTTATTCGGGCAAGGCTTAGGGTGCGCCGAGAACACACAGGACAAACTTCCTCAATGCTATACGCTCAGCACAGCTGCTTAATGTCTCACGTTATCCGCCGAGACTAAGACCCATTTTTGGTTACCGGCAGTTATAGGGTATAACCCAGCAATCCTGGCCCTGATGATCATCAAAATAAGTAGTGCACCCGGTATAGCCTCCTCCTATGGAACAACGCGTACAACAATGATTGGGATTACACTGATTTCCACATCCGCCGGAATCATTATCCCAGTTATCACAGTTGACGCCCGCGCACGGGTTACCCGCCCCAGGTAAGCACTGGTACCCCATATTCCCGCCACAATAACAACAACACGGAGGGCCGCATTGGCCAATAAATACGCAGGTTTGACTATTGTTGCAGGCATTGGCAGCGCAGGGACACTCGCTAGGATACGTACAATGAGTTTCTCCGCAATTACAAATACCGTCGCTGTGACTGTTTGAGTTACAACAATCAGGAATACAGTTATTCTGATTTTCCGCCGGATGTCCCGGAGCAGAAACTGTACAGCAAATGCCATCACCGCATGTCCCGGCGTCCTGGCAGCAGTTGATCGGAGTTTCTCCGGCCTCGGGGATACCATTGCCGCAGAAGGCGCACTCAACATCGCACGCCCCTCGCCAGGCAACACAGTTGATCCAATTGTCTGCCTGGTCGCGGCAATTCGAGCAGCAATCACCCGTACAACAGGTGGATTCGCTGCGGTTATTGCAGATCGCTTCGGTGATCCCGATACAGCCTCCGCCGCAATCCTCGGGGCAATAATTCGGGCTTGAGGGTATATTCTCTCCTCGTTCCGAGCAACAAAACCCGTTGTTGCACGAGTCACCGCACCGGGAACAACAACCCGGACGAATCCAATATTGACGGGAACAATCTCCGCAGTCCAGCTGGGGAAGCTCGGAAACATCCGCCTGCTGGATGGCCTCTTCTTGCGAGTCATTGACCGCGTCTTCCCACAATTTGAAATGGGCGTTGACGCCGCGAATAACATACGGCCCCCCTAAAATGATGCCGGCCGCCACTAAAATAATGACGACGGCATATTCGATCATCGATTGGGCTTTTTCGGAAAAATGCATTTTAATTTTTTCTCTCTATTTTTAGTGTATACCAAAATTTATTCAGGCGCAACGGGCGATTTCCGTTTTTCTTAGACTGCCGCATATCCTTTGGGCAGATTAAAGCGTATGGAAAAACGAAATTCGCTGCCCTTGCCGACTTCCGAATGCAAAGAGATCAGCCCGCCCATTTTCTCGACCAGGACTTTGCAAATCCAAAGGCCTAGCCCTGATTCGACATATTTTCCCTGGGCCCCTTCATCCGCCTGAAAAGAGGGTTTAAAAATCTCCATCTGCTGGTCTCTGGGAATCCCGGGGCCGGAATCTTTGACCACAAAAAATACATGACAGCCTTTTCCAAGAATAGTCATCAGCCTTACTTTAAGCCGAATCTCTCCTTCCTGGGTAAATTTGATTGCGTTTGAAACCAGGTTTAAAAGAATCTGCTTAAGGCGGTCGGCATCACCGCTCAGCCTTGCGGGCACTTCTTTTTCTATTTCATAAATAAACTGGATGGGTTTCTCTTTCATGGAAGGATACGTGATCTTGGCCACATCCTTAATGACCTCGGTTAAATCAAAATCCTCCTCCTTAAGATTGAGCCTTCCGGTTTCAATCTTGGCAATATCCAGAATATTGTCGGCCAGATTGCGCAGAAAGTGACAGCTGGTTTTGATCGACGAAAGGTATTCGGCTTGCTTGTGGTCAATCGATGTTTTTAAAAGCAGGTTGTGGTGCCCGATAATCCCGTCCATGATAGTATGGATATCGTGGCTAACCTGCATCAAAAATACGGTCTTTTCCGTATTCGATTTGTCCGACGCCTCCTTGATCCTTTTAAGGCTATTGACCTCTTGTTCTTCCTGCTTGCGCTCTACCCCGCGGTCGATGGCATTTAATAAATCGTTTTTCTTGATCGGCTTTATAAGGTAATCAAAGGCGCCGGCCCGGAAACAGCGGATGGCGGATTCCGTCGATGGGTACGCCGTAATCATAATAATGGCCGTATCCTGAGCGACCTCCTGGATTTTATTGATCAGCTCGATACCGGTTGTCTCTTTTAAAACAATATCCATGAGGATCACGTTATAATGCCGTTCTTTTAAATGCGCGAACGTCTCGCGTTCGTTCTCGGCGATATCAATCCGGTAGCCTTCCTTGTCCAGTAATTCCTTGAATCCGTCCAGTATGGTCGTATCGTCGTCGACAATTAGGATATTCGCTTCATACATCATCCACCCGCCTTTCCTTTCGTGCCAACTAAATCGGCAAAACCACGGTGAAAATACTGCCCTTGCCGACCTCACTTTTTACTTTTATGGAGCCATTGTGTTCCTTGATAATACCCTGAGAGACAAAAAGTCCCAAGCCCGTCCCTGAATCGGTCTTGGTGGTAAAAAAGGGCTGAAAGAGGTGGTCCATATCCTCCGGCCGGATTCCCTCGCCGGTGTCGGAAACTTGGACGCTGATCCATTCTTCGCCGCAGGAGGTGGTAATCGTAATCTGCCCGTCTTTTTTGATGCTGTCCTGGGAATTTAAAACAAGGTTTAAGAAAACCTGGTGGAGCTGCTGACGCCAGCCTTCAATGCGGGGGATGCCCTGGGCGAGATTTAATTTTAGCCGTATATTTCTTAAACCCAGCTGATGCTCTACCAGCGACTCGACCCGCTTGATAATTTCATTAATATCGACCTGGGTCTTCCCCTCGTCGGTGCCCCGGTAGGTATCCAGAAGCTTCATGACAATATCCTTGATCTTTTCGATATTGTTCTTAACAAATTCGTAATTTTTCATCTTTTCGAAATGCACCGGCAGGCTGTCGTGCATAATCTCCAGATGGGTCATAATTCCCTGCAGGGGATTGTTGATCTCATGGGCGATACTCGCTGCCAGGCGGCCCGTCGCTGCTAACCGTTCGGAATGCCGCAGCTCACGGGTACGCTCTTCGACTAATTCCTCGAGATGTTTGCGGTAATCGTCGAGTTCTTCTTCGACCTTTTTGCGCTCGGTGACGTCCTGCTCGACCGCCAGAAAGTGAACAATTTCATTTTTCTCATTTTTGATTGATGAAATACCCACCTGAGCCCAAAAGATTTCTCCGTCTTTCTTTTTGTTGGGAAATTCCCCCCTCCAAACGTTCCCGGAAATAATCGTTTCCCACATTTGTTGATACAGCAATTTCGGGGTTTCGTTCGACTTGAGCAGGCGCGGATTTTTCCCAAAGACCTCATCCAGGCTGTAGCCGGTAATTTGAGCAAACCGGGGATTGACATACTCGATATTGCCTTTCGTATCGGTAATAATCACAATGCTGGGGCTTTGTTCAATAGCATGCGACAGCGTCTTGAGACTCTCCTCTTTTTCTTTGAGCTCCGTGATATCGGAAGAAACGCCTAAAACCGCCGGCGCGTTAGTGCCCAAAATCCTAAACGGGATTTTAGTTGTCTGCAGGATATGGACTTTCCCGGCAGAATCGGTAATAATTTCTTCCGGGACAAATTTACGTTTGCCGCTTTCGATGACCTCCATGTCATCCTTTCGGAAATGGTGGACTTCCTCTTCGCTTTTTGCAAAATCGGAGTCCTTTTTCCCCAAAAGTTCCTCGACCGTCGTCCCGTAGGTATCGGCCACGGCTTTATTCACGATGACAAAATGCCCTTCGATATCTTTGGCAAAGACAAAATTGGGTGTCAGGTCAATAACCTGACGCAGCTTGGCTTCGTTGGCGCGCAAGACTTCATCCGTGCGTTTGCGTTCCATGGCATTAACAAAGATTCCCCCGACGATCTTAAGCAGAACGACAGTATCCTGCGACCATTCTTTTGGGCCGCGCACCGAATCAAATCCCAGAAATCCCATCAGTGACCCGGCGTAAACCATGGGGACAACGATAAGCGACTGCACATCCTGATCCTGAAAGAATTTCTTCTCATTGGCATATTGGGGGGGAATAGCAGAAACTTCTGGAACATAAAAGGTCTCTTGCTTTCTTATCTGTTGTTCGAATAAGGGAAATTGACGGACATCAATATCCTGCAGGATCTGTTCGGACGACACAACGCCCTGTCTGCACCATTCGTGCGTATTGACCATGATCTTCTGATCATCTTTAAAAATAAAAATATAACTGCGATCCACTCCGGCAAATTCTCCAATAGCCCCCAGGGCATAATTGATCTCCTCGTCCATCTTTTCCGAGGACACATTAATAAAGCGGGATGAAACGTTGGTGAGCAGTTTCTCGAATTCGGCCTTGACCCGCAAAGCCTCTTCGGCTTTTTTTCGCTCGGTGATATCGGTAATAATAGTCACGACCCGGACGGTCTTTCGGTTTTCCAGGATGGGGACTTTGCGTGTTTCGGTAACAAATTCCCTTCCTTTAACGATGTTGGTTTCTTCGGTCACAATCGCCTTGCCGGTTTCAAAGGTGCTGTGATATTGCTTGAGCACCTCATCTTTCAGGAACGGAAATACCTCAAAAACTTTTTTGCCCAACGGATCTTTTTGCCCGCCGTAAGCCTGGCACCAGGTTGCGCAGGATTGGTTCATTAAAATAAGCTTCAGGTTTTCGTCTACCACGTGAATCGCGTCATCCATTGCATCAATCGTGGAGCGATACCGGGATTCGCTTTCGCGCAAGGCCTCTTCCGTACGTTTTCGTTCGGTGATATTCTCAACCAAACCGTCATAACGGATAATCCTGCCCTTTTCATCACGGTAAGGGACATGGGTGTTGCGTATCCATATGATTTCTCCGTCCCGGCGGATAATGCGGTGTTCGATGGGAAAAACTTCTTCGCCGGCCAGGAGCCGGTCAATGGACTTTTCGACCAGCTTGCGGTCATCGGGATAAATCATCTCGTGCCAGAGGTTAACCCTGCGGGCATAATCTTCCGGGCTATAGCCGGTAACCGCCAGGCATTCCTCGCTGTGGCGGGTCGATACCGCCCGGCCGGCCGAGACCTCGACCGAATACGTGTACAGGGTTACCGCATCGACCATTCTGCGGTAGCGCTCTTCGCTTTTTTTAAGCGCTTCTTCCCCTCTTACACGCGCGGTAACATCCTCATAAACCGCGACTATTTCGCCGGAGGGCAATTTGTAAACGTAATTTTCTCTCCACCCGGAAATCCTGTTGTCTTTATATAAAGCGGAAGGATGATTCGCGGGTTTACCCGTCTGCCAAACTTGTTTCAGGGTAACCAGAAGGCCGAATTCCTCCACGCCGGGAAACACCTCGCGAATACTTCTGCCGATAATATCCTCTTTTTTGACACTCTCCGTACGTTCAGCGGCTTTATTAAAATCCCTGATAATAAAATCGTTACCGTTCTCCTTTGCCTCGTAAACGGCAACGCAGCTGCTGATATTGTCAATTAATGTCTTGTGCCTGGCCTCACTCTCTCGCAGCGTCTCTTCTATCTTTTTACGCTCGGTAACATCACGGAAGGTCCCTTGCATAATCTTTCTTGCGCCCATATCAATAACAGCGGCGGCTATTGAGACTGTTTTTATTCTTCCCGACTTTGTAATAATCGGCACTTCGACCGGAGGCTCTTTGCCGGTGGCCTGTTTTTTAAATGCCTCTTTAACCGGGGCGCGGCTTTCGGGAGGATGCAGCATTTCCTGGTGCCGGCCGATAATCTCGTGCCTGGGTCTTTCAAACAGGTTCTCCGCTGCCCGATTACAATCAATGAGGGTTCCGGTGGTTATATCCGCCCAGACCAGGGCATCTGCCGCGTTTTCAAAAACAAGCCTGAATTTTAATTCACTCTCGGTGAGCGCTTCTTCCGCTTTTTTGCGCGCGGAGACATCCCTCCAGCCGGCCACAATACCCGTCGGCTGCCTGTTCCCATCGGTAACTAACCGCCCGGTGGCTTCGATCCACAGGTAATGCCCTTCGATATGCCGGGCCCGAAAAAGAGATGTTCCCTTTCCTTCTGCTATGATTTTTTTAAAAGTATTTTTTACGTTCTCGAGGTCTTCGGGGTGAATAAAAGGAAAAAGGTCTGTCCCTACCATCGCTTGAGGGTCGTAACCTAAAACGGACTTCATCGACGGGCTGTGGTAAACAATTTTTCCGTTTAAATCCAGCTCGGTAATCAATTCCAGGGTATTATCCGTAATCCGGCGCAGGCGTTTCTCTGAAATCTTAATCGCCTCATCCTGGCGGTAGCGTTCCTCCTCGACGCCGATGGCGGAAGCAATAATCCCTATGGTCCGGGCATCAATTTCCTGAGGAGAAAAATCTTTTTGGTAAAGAACGCACAGGGAGCCGACATTCTTACCTGAAAATTTGACCGCCTTGCCGACATAGGTTTGCAGCTTATAGCGGCTGACATTAGGATCCGTCTTGGCATAGATGCTGTGCATCAAATCGCGAATCACAACCAGGCCTTCTTTTTTGCTTTTGATGACATCATAACAGATATGTCCCTGCGGCCTGTCTTCGGGGACATAGTCTTTCGGGGCATTCCATTGCCCCAAAGAACACAGGGTATCGTTCTTTAGATGGTTATACAGCGCGCAGGTGGCATTGAGCATCTTGCCGCAGGAGGCGACCAGCCGGTTGATATTCTCAATCGGGTCCGGGCCGAAATTCAGGAAACACTCATTGATTTTTTCCAGGCGTTCTGCCAGCCGTTCGGGCCGGGAGATATCCCTGACAACAGCGATAACTTCCTCTTTCATTAAGGGAAGCAGGCGCGCTTCGAACTTTTTCTTCTCGCCGGAAACTGTTAAGAAATACTCAAAGCCAACGGGTGATTTTGTCTTTAAAACCCTGTGCAAGGCCTTTTTAAAAACACGGCCGACATGGGCAGGCAGGACATCCTGCATTTTTCTGTTTAAGAATTCTTCCGGCGGGACATACAGATCGTCTTCGCGGCCCGCCCCATAGGCAAGAATGGCCCCGTCTTTAGACATGCGGAAAAAGAGGTCGGGGAATGCCTTAAAAATAGATTGCAACTCGAGGCCGGCAAGCGCCAATTCTTCCCGCATTTTTTTATACTTGAGATTAGCGCGTACAATACGTGCGAGAAGTTTTGCGTCAATTTCTTCTTTGAAAAGATAATCCTGCGCGCCGCGTTTTAATACCTGGGGCCAGGTTTTAAAACGGACGCTGAGGATGGCCACCAGGGGGATATCGGCAGCCTGGGCATGAATGCGCGTCGTCGTATTTAACCCCTGGCTGTCCGGCAACTCGAGGCCGGCAAAGATTATGTCGACTTTTCCCCGACGGAGAAAACCAAGGCCGTGCTGGAGAGTGCGGACACATTTTACGGAAATCGAATATTCTTTTTGGGAGGTAAAGGCTTTGCGCAGCAGGCGAATTTCTTGGGCATCCGCATCAATCAATAAAATCTTTGCCCGCTGAAGAATGGTTTTCTCCATAATTAAACGGCCTTTTGCAGTTTAGGCTGCCAGGAGATCATTAATCTCTTTAAGCAGTTTCTTTTTAGCGGCTGGTTTTGCCAGGCATCGTTCCGCGCCAAGCTTAGTAACTTTCTCGCAATTAGCCTTTGAGGGATATCCGGTTAACACCAAGATTTTTATGTTTTTCAAAAGAGGGTTGGCCTTGATCAGCCTGCAGGCGCTGAAACCGTCCAAGCCCCTCATTTTTAAATCCAAGATGATAACGTCGGGAGTTTTTTGGATAGCCAGCACCCCGGCCTCAAAACCGTCTTTGGCCGTGTCTGCCTTAAAACCGCTTGCCTCCAGCATTTCTTTTAAACCAACCCGCACCGATTCATCATCGTCGACGATAAGGATTCTTTTGGGCGCCATAAATTCACCTTTAAATCCTTTCTTTAAAGTTCCGGGTTTTTTGCCGCGCCGGGGGCAGAGAGTGTCCGGCTATGAATAAGTTCTTCCAGTTGTTTCACCGCCGCCGAATCAATCCCGCGCTCGACAGGCGCAGATTCAACAAGAGAAACTGTTGTGCGCTCGGCTTCTTTCAAGAGTTCCTGCAATATCATTACGACTTCTTGTTTTGCAAAAGTATCGGAAGGTTTCGCTAAAACCGTATCAATGGCCGATGCGACACTCTTGCGCAAAATATGCCCGCCGGATGGAGAAGCAGCGACGGGCGAGACGTTTCCTGATTTTTCCTTGATGCTATCCGATTGGTTACTGCGAACCGTTATTGTTTTGACAATATCTTTCCGGGGGGCATTCGCATCGACAGTGGAAAGAATGCTCTTGAGGTTGTCCAGCGGTGCCTTGTCAGAATTTTTCTGAAGGCCTTGAGACGTAGGCGGATCATCGGCCGGCGAATTTTCTCGGCCTGCCATCTTTTTAACTAAGTCATCGATTTTTATAGGAAGGGCTTCTTGAGAGGACTCGGGGATAGGGCTTTTATTTTCTTCCATGAGCATTCCTTAACAGATTGGCTGTAATCAACTTAAGGAGCTAACGTAGTATAAGTGTAGCATATTTTAGACATTCAATAACAGAATCTATCCTCTACCGGATAAATATTGTATCCCTAATCATAAATCCACACAAGATAAAAGTGTTCACGGCCGGCGGTTCGAGAAAATTTAGTTAGCGGGCCCTTGACAAACATTCCCTTTTGTTCCATAATAAGATTATCGATGAGGGTTAGGTTTCTACCTACTCTACGCCCAGATAAAAAGCTGGGCGTCTTTTTTTGTACCCTTCTTATCCGTAAAATCGATAGAGTCTTAAATATTTGGAGATAAACGACTTGTGAGACTTTTATCTTGAAGAGTTCCGCCTCGACAGGTAAGAAATCTTTCTTGCTGCAGCCTAAACCAATCCCTTAATCGCATCACGCTCTTCCAAGAGTTCTTTCAATGTAAGCGCAATTTTTTCCTGCCCAAAACTATCATGTTTAATATTTTGAACAATCTCCCAGTCTCGGCCGTTAGAACGCAAGGGAAAACCAAACATCAGCCCCTCGGGAACACCGTAACTTCCGTCTGAGGAAACTGCCGTCGAAAAGAAATCCTTGCCCACAGTGGGGGTATTGAGATTCCTGACAGTATCGATAATGGCGTTAGCGGCCGAAGCCGCCGAAGAAAGTCCGCGCGCCTTAATAACGGCAGCACCGCGCTGCTGGACAGTTTCGATAAAGATTGTCTTAAGCCAAACATGGTCGGCGATGGCTTCGGGAACTAATTTTCCTTTAATAGTGGCATGAAGAAAATCCGGAAACTGGGTAGCCGAATGATTTCCCCAGATAGCCAAATTTCTGACATCGACCACGTCCACCCCGGCCTTTTGAGCCAGTTGTGCGGCCGCTCGGTTTTGATCCAGCATGGTCATGGCAAAGAAATTCTTTTGCGGAATATTCCTACAAACGGCTTTTGCAATATAGGCATTGGTATTGCAGGGATTCCCGACGACCAAAACTTTACAATCCGGCTTTGCATTTTCATCCAGGGCCTTACCCTGCTGGATAAAAATCCCGCCGTTTATTTTAAGAAGCTCGTTGCGCTCCATGCCGGCTTTGCGGGGGACGCTTCCTACCAACAACGCCCAGTCAGCGTCTTTAAAAGCAGCCTTTGCGTCGGCGGTCGTTGTCACCGATTCAAGAAGGGGAAAGGCGCAGTCCTCGAGTTCCATTTTAACGCCGGCCAGCGCCGGCAAGGCCGCTTCTAATTCCAAAAGATTAAGATGAACGCGCGTCTGGGAGCCAAACATCCCGCCGGCGGCGATTCTAAAAACAAGGGCGTAACCGATTTGGCCGGCAGCGCCGGTAACAGCGACTCGAACGGCTTTATTCATTGAATATTCTCTCCGATCAATATTTCTTAGGAAATTTTTTCCGCGATTGCTTTAACTTCTTCCAGCATCATTTTACGTTCTTCCGGGGTATTCGAGGTAACGCCGGCAAAATATTTATGACCCAGTACCTGAACCCCGCAAAACTCGAAAATCCCGGTATCGCTGGTTTGGTTCATGCTCTTAAACATCCCTGTGGATTCGTAAATAGCAGCGGGTGTACCGGTTGTATTCAAGATAAGGACTTTCTTCCCTTTAAGCAACCCCTTAACTCCGTCTTTGTCGACGACAAAAGCAAAGCCGTGGCTGAAGACCCGGTCAATATACCCTTTCACCCTCGCCGGAAGACCGGTCCACCAGACAGGAAAGATAAACGTCATCACTTCCGCCCATTTTATTTCGTTTTGCTCGGCCTGGACGTCGGCGGCTGCGCGGCCTTTTTGCAGAAGCTCAAAGTCACTCGCCTTTAAAACGGGATCAAAATTATGCATGTATAAATCGCGGATGTGTACTTCGTGCTTCTTGTTTTTCAATGCAGCCACAAAGGCCTCTTTAATGGCATGATTGAAACTTTTCGGATTCGGATGGCAATAAATAACCAGATGTTTCATGCGGCACCTCCGTTGCACCCTGGCATAGCGTATGCGGTTCGGGCTCGATTTTAAAACACTGCCCGCCCCTTTTTCAAGATAATATCATATCATTTTTGGTTTTATTTGTGAAGAAATTCTGAAATCATCGTCGAGAATGGGCCACCGGAATATTACTTCGCACCAATAGCAAGCTTTTCTTTTTTATCCTTCGGCAATAGCTTGATGTCGCATTCGCGAATAAGGGCGTGGCTGCGGCTGGGCTGGGGCTCCCGGTAAACTAATGCCACCGGCCGGTGCATGCGCGTATAGCGGGAGGCAGTGCCGGCATTGTGCATCTTAAGGCGCCGCTCTAAATTGTTTGTGATCCCCGTATACAGCGAGCCGTCGGAACATCGCAAGATATAGACAAACCACCGCTCGCTTGAGATTGCTTTCCCTTTGCTCTTTCGGGATTTTGAGGATTTCTTGCGGGAAGATTTTTCTTTTTTCCGCAAGCAATCAATCATGCGTTTGTATTTTGGATTCATAGAAAGCGGCGATCGTTGAAAAGCAAAAATCCGGTGCGTGCTTTTAGGAGACCTCGGAAAAGCTCTTCGTCGAAAAATTCGGGTCGCAGGTTAGATTAACCCCCAACCGCCTTAAGCCCGCCTCGTCACCCGGCGTGGGGATGTGAGTAATGTGCATCTCACAACCCTGTAGTTCTTTTAATTTCTCCATCGCCATCTGCGCTGACGGATTGGTCGCCGCGCTGATGCTCAGCGTAATCAGGGCCTCGTCCAAATCAAGGCTGATGGTCTTGGCGTTAAAAATATGTTTCTTGAAATTCGCGATCGATTCAATGATATTAGGCGACAGAATGTGCATCTTGTCGGGAATTTCCGCCAGTTTCTTTGCCACGTTCAATACCAGGCTCGAGGAGGCGTGCATGGAAGGCGAATTTTTTCCGGTGACAATAGACCCGTCTTTTAACTCGACCGCCGCGCCGCAGAAGATCCCTTCATTGCCCTTGCCGCTTTTTCGTCCCTCCCCGGCGGCCTTTCGCGCCGGCTCAACCACGCGCCGGTCTTCGGGCTTAACACCCAATTCTTCCATCAAAAGCTTCGCCCTTTCCACGGTTTCCTTATCCGCCAACCCGACCATGTATTCACAGTTGTAGCGAAAATAGCGGCGTATAACTTCCTGCCGGGACGCATCCTGCACGGCCGCGTCGTCCACGATTCCGTAGCCGGCACGGTTTACCCCCATATCCGTCGGGGATTTGTACATCGAAGAGCCGGTAATCCTTTCCAGTATCCTTTTGAGGACCGGAAACACTTCCACGTCACGGTTATAATTGATCGCCGTCTTGCCGTAACTCTCCAGGTGAAACGGGTCAATGAGATTAAAATCGCGGATATCCGCGGTCGCCGATTCGTAGGCCACGTTGACGGGATGTTTAAGCGGAATATTCCATATGGGAAAGGTTTCGAATTTCGCGTAACCGCACTCTATCCCGCGTTTATGGTCATGATAGAGCTGAGAAAGGCAGGTGGCGAGTTTTCCGCTGCCCGGCCCGGGTCCGGTAACAATAATCAAACGGTTTTTGGTTTCAATATACGGATTAGCGCCGTAACCGCTCTCACTGACGATGGTGTCAATATCCGTCGGGTAACCTTTGGTAAAACGGTGGGTATATACCTTAATGCCTTTGCGCTCCAGTTTATTTTTGAAAATAGTAGCGGCGGGCTGATTGTCAAAGCGAGTAATCACAACCGCCAGGATATCAATGCCCCATTCTTTAAGATCGTCGATCTGTTTAAGTGCGTCCACGTCATAGGTGATCCCAAAGTCCGCCCTGATCTTGCGCCGTTCAATGTCGCCGGCGTAAATGCACAGGATGATATCGGATTTATCCTGAAGTTTTTTAAGCAGTCGCATTTTAACGTTAGGGTCAAAGCCGGGCAAGACCCGCGCGGCATGATAATCGTAAAGGAGTTTGCCGCCAAACTCCAGATACAGCTTCCCGCCGAATTTCTTAACCCTCTCGAGGATAGCCTCGCTTTGTTCCTTTAAGTATTTTTCGTTATCAAAGCCGATTTTTTTGGACATGCTTATCTCCCGATTGAAAACAACTTTTTAAAAGCGCTCATGCTCTTTTAGAGACGCTGCTTTGCGCCAAGACCACCGACGTCTCGACCTGGCGGGCTGGAATCTTCCAGTATTTCTTTAAAAGCCGGTTTTTTTCTTCTTGGGAAACGGTTTGAAATCCGTGTTTTTCATAAAAACCAATAGCCCAAACCGCCGCAGCCCAGGTGCCGATGAGAATAGGGCGCGTGGTTTGCGCGCAAAGGTGCCTTAAAAGCCGGCCTCCTATTCCCTTGTTTCTTTTAAGCGTGCGCACATAGGCGTGGCGGATGAGGGTAACGTCTAAAACATCCTGAATACCCATTACCCCGTCGAGGATACCGTTGTCTTCGTACCCCCAAAACACAACGCCGTCATCTATTTCGCGCCTCAATTGTTCTTTGGACATGTAGGGCTCGTGCCAGCAATCGGAAGGGATAACACCTTTGTAGGCCGAGGCAGCGTCATTAATGATCGCGTAAATGACGTTAAAATCTTTTTCGTCGCAACGGCGGATGGGGCCCGTTGTTTTATCCGTGGTGAGATGACTCATTGTGGAATATTTTATCTTTTAGAGAGAAGGGCGGCCCTTCGGGCCGCCCTTCAGAATATTTATCTTATTGAAAACATGGGGATATTTTATCGCCGAATGCGTTCATGCGCAAGACAAATCACTGTTTAAAAGAAGAAAATTATCCGTTCATTCCGGGCAATGTTTTTCGTGCCCGCTTTACTGCTTCCAAGGAAAGATCGGCGTAAATAATTTCTTCCTTTTCTCCGCCGGCGCGGGCAATCACTTTTCCCCAGGGGTCCACCGCCATGCTGTTGCCGTAAGAAACAACGCTGCCTTGTCCCTGCCCGGCCTGATTAGGTGCCAGTACGTAACAAAGATTTTCAATCGCCCGGGCCCTTAATAAAATCTCCCAGTGGGCCCGGCCCGTCGTTTTTGTAAACGACGATGGGATGCACAGAATATTCGCGCCCTTGGCGCCGTAACCCTTGAAAAGTTCCGGAAATCGTACATCATAACAAATCGACATGCCGACTTTAAAATCTTTGGCGCGCGTAGTTCTCGGATACCTTCCCGCTAAAAAATATTTTGACTCCTTAATCCTTTTTCCGTCAACAACGGCGTCGAATAAATGAATTTTCCGGTATTTGGCAATGATCTTGCCTCTATCGTTAATGAAAATCGAGGCGTTAAACACCCTTTTCCCGCCCGGGGCTTTTTCGTAGATTGAGCCAGCAAGGATAAAGACTTTGTGCACCCTGGCAAGTTCTATAAAAGGCCGGGTTGATTCTCCGGGGATCAATTCCGCTATTCTATAAAACCCGTCTCTTTTATCGGCCGGCCCGCGGTAATTAAAGACTTCAGGCAGAAGAATAAATTTGGCCTTGCAAGAAATTGCCCGGCGGACAAGCATGAGGGCGCGCCGGATATTTTTCTTTTTGTCATCAGTCGGATTGGTCTGAATCAGGGCAGTCTTCATGGAAAGATTTTTCCCGGTGGATTATTGGACAATCGCAAAGGGTGCGGCCGGCAGTTTTTTGTAGAGCTAAATTCTCGAGCTTGAGCCTTTTTTGACAAACTCTTGCATAATCTCGAAATCAAGCAGGCCCATTTCATATAGTTCTTTGAGACGGCTTTCCAAGGTATACATCCCGTACTCGCGGCCGGTTTGTATGCTTAAGGGCATCTGGATAAATTTTCCTTCGCGTATCATATTTCTTACCGCCGTGCTGACAATCAGCAGTTCCGTGGCTAAAACACGCCCTCCCATCCGTCCGGGAAGCAAACGCTGAAACAGAATCCCTATGAGGCATGAGGCGATCTGCTGACAAATGCTCGCGGCATGCTCGGGAGGAAAAAGATTGACCAGTCTTTCAATAGCCTGGGTAGTGTCGGGGGCGTGCACTGTTGAAATAACCAGATGGCCGGTCTCGGCTGCCCGGATAGAAGACAGCACGCACTCGCTGTCTAAGAGCTCGCCCACCACGACCACGTCGGGATCCTGATGAAGGCTGCGTTTTAAGGCCTCGGCATAGGAAAGGGTGTCGCTTCCCAGTTCGCGCTGCTTGATGACACCTTTCTGGCTGACATGAACATACTCGACCGGGTCTTCGATAGTAATAACGACCCTCTCTTGGGTCTTGTTGATAAAATCGATCATGGAGGCCATGGTCGTCGTCTTGCCACTGCCCGTGGGCCCGGCGACAAGAATCAACCCTGACTTTTCTTTGCAAAAACGTTCCATCGCCTCGACAGGCAAGGCCAAATCTTTAAAGCTTTTTGTCGTCGGGGGGATACTTCTTAAGGTGGCCTCCAAAAATCCTTTTTGCAGATGCATGTTGGTGCGAAAGCGGGAGCTGAGGCTGGGGGAAAAAGCAAAATCCAATTCTTTATTTTTCTCAAAGTTTGCGATTTGAGTATTGCTTAACAGCGGATAGATCATGGCCTTGATCTGACCCTCTTCCAAGGTATCCATTTTTAGAGTTTGTATCCTGCCGTCTTTTCTTACAATAGGCGAACGGCCGACGGTTAAGTGCAAATCAGAGGCCCCAAGCTTAAGCGCCTGGTCTAGAATAGAATACAGGTTTAGTTTCTCCAGCGAGGAGGCAATGAAATTCCGGTCCTCGGGACTAATTTCGTGAAAGGCAGCCCCAATCAAATAGGCCTCTTTGCCCATGACGGTTTCGATGCGGGCTACTTTTAATTTTGTCCTGATGGGTTTTTTACTGCCGGGCAGATGAATTTCCGTCAAGATAACAGTGTCGATAGGATAGATGCTTCTGGATTCAAAGGAAATGCCGTTGGCGCTTAAATCTTTATTGATAACCTCTATTCCCCGCCCGACGGGTTTGTTGTCGCCGGAAATCTCCCAGCAGATCATGGGGACGCGGACATTGCGCCTTTCCCAAAATCTTTTGTTTTGATCAAAATTAAGCACCCAGGCCTCTTTCTTAAACCGGCTGTCTTTATAGATTTTAAACGCGCTTCTCTAAAACACAACAGCTTAATTATAGAGCGCCCGTTTGAGCTTGGCAATGAAAAGCGCGATAATCCACAGCCACCTTATTTGTGCGCCTTTTTTGTGTGGGCCTTGGGGAACCCTTCAATAGCCTTGATGGATTTCTTTAATTCGCCATCCGGCAGCGAATATCGCTCCAGCTTGCCGGTGAGATATTTTTCGTATCCGGCCAAATCCATCAGGCCGTGGCCGCTATAGTTAAACAAGATGACTTTTTCCTTGCCCTCTTCCTTGGCCTTTTTGGCCTCTTCGATTGTCACGGCAATCGCGTGACTGGTCTCGGGGGCGCAGATAAACCCTTCGGTCTTGGCCCAAATCATGGCCGATTCGTAACATTGCACCTGATCAACCGAACGGGGCGTCAATAAGCCTTCTTCAATACCGTGGCTGACCATCGGCGCCATGCCGTGATACCGTAAACCCCCGGCGTGAATCGGCGGAGGGACAAATTGGTGCCCGAGGGTGTACATCGCCAGCAAAGGCGTCATCCCGGCCATATCGCCGAAGTCATAGGCAAAAATCCCCCGCGTCATCTTCGGGCACGACGAAGACTCAACCGGAATAATCTCGATTTTCTCGCCGTTAATCTTATCGTGCACAAACGGAAATGCGATCCCGGCAAAATTGCTTCCGCCGCCGGCGCAGCCGATGACAATATCCGGCTTCTTCTCTCCGGCGATCTTTAGCTGCTTCTTGGCCTCAAGGCCGATAATGGTTTGATGCAAAAGGACGTGGTTTAAAACGCTGCCCAGCGAATAACGCGTCTGGCCGGATTTGTCCCCCACCGCCTCCTCAATCGCTTCGCTAATGGCAATCCCAAGGCTGCCGGGAGTATCCGGCATCCTTTTTAAAACCTCTTTTCCGAAATGCGTCTCGTGGCTGGGGCTGGCCACACACTTGGCCCCCCAGACATGCATCATGAGTTTGCGCATCGGTTTCTGGTCAAAGCTGACGCGCACCATAAAAACCTTGCACTCAAGTCCCAGCAAACTACAAGCGAATGCCAGGGCCGTGCCCCATTGCCCGGCACCGGTTTCGGTGGTGAGTTTCTTGATGCCGAATTTTTTGTTGTACCAGGCCTGGGCAACCGCGGTATTGGGTTTATGACTGCCACCGGGTGAGACGCTTTCGTCTTTGTAGTAAATACGCGCCGGTGTTTTGAGATATTCTTCCAGATATTTAGCACGCCGTAACGGCACCGGACGCCAGCGGGCAAGGATCTCGAGAATTTCTTCGGGGATATCAATCCAGCGCTCCCGGCTGACCTCCTGCTCGATTAAATTCATCGGGAAGACCGCTGCCAGCTGGTCGGGAGAAATTACTTTCCCGTCGGGGCCTATGGGCGGCAAGCAGCCGGGCATGTCGGCGTTGAGGTTGTACCACTGGCGCGGCATTTCTTTTTCGCTTAAATTGATTTTGATTTCGCTCATAAAAACTCCTTTAATTATTTTAAAATTTTGAAAGAATACGCTGTGAAAATACGAAGTTATTTTACTGCGGATAACCAATGAAGGCAAGGGCGTAAATAAAAAACCCACAGCCTTAAATCCGCGGAGAGCGCAGCGTGAAATCCTATCTAAATAATATTTTCTCTTCTTCCCATTCAATTTCTACCGTATTATAATTTATGGTGAGGTTCAGCCATGCGACGATCCAACGTGTAGCCATACACGAGGTTTCCCATGGATAAAAAAATGAAAATAACCCCTTTTGAAGGTTCTTCGGTTTTACGAAAATTCACCATCTTCTTTATTTTAATGTCGCTGATCCCGGTTGGTGTCCTTTATTACTTGTATGCCGAGGTTAAAGAACGCGGGAAGTTGGACATCACCGCAGCTGATTTGAATTTAACCCTGATTTTTACCATGCTGGGTGTTTTAATCGGATATTTTGCTATCCGCTCTTTATTGACCAGCATCACGGGGATCGCCCGGTCAAAAGAAAATGCCCTCAAGGAAGTTTTGGGCCCGGACAAATTTCAGGAGCTCGTTGCCGGCGAACATAACGAAATCACCGTCCTGGCCAAATCCTTTAACGAGATCACATCCCGGCTTGAAGCCAATATCAAAAGCCTTGAAATCGCCAAAAAAACCCTTCATTCGGTCCTCTCCCGGGTAGGGGAAGGTATTTCGTCGATGCAAAATATCGATAATTTTCTCAATCTTATCGTCGAGACGGTCACCGACGCCCTGCAGGCCAATGTTGGGGCCCTGATGCTCTTTGACGAACAAAAAAATGAGCTTCTTGTTAAATCGGTTTACGGCGCCAACCCGGGAGCGAGAGAAATCCGTCTTAAGGCGGACGAATGCGCGGCCGGGATCACCATCAAGACCCAAAAGCCGCTCATGATTCCAAAATTGGCCAGCCAAAACACGACTTCTTCCAAATACGGATTTTTATTTGAAGAGCCTTTATTGTGCGCGCCTTTGATCCTGCACGATAAAACCCTGGGGGTGATTTCGGTCAGCCGAAAAAAAGACGGCGGGAATTTTGATGAAGAGGAATTAAATCTGCTTTACAACCTGGCGCTTCAAACCGCGGTGGCGGTGGAGAACGCCAAGCTCAACAAAGACGCCGAGAAAACCTATTTTGAAACCATATCCGCCCTGGCTTTGGCCGTCGATGCCAAAGACCCGTATTCGCGCGGGCACTTGGACCGCGTGGCAAAATACGCGGTGCAAATCGCCGAGCGATTCGGGTTAAGTGTGGACGAAAAAAATACGCTGCGCGACGCCGCCCGGCTTCACGACCTTGGAAAAATCGGCGTCACCGACGAAATCTTAAGCCGCCCGGGCCCTTTGGATGCCGAGGCATGGTCGCTGATGAAAAAACACCCCGAGATCGGGGAAGGCATTATCAAACCGATCAGCTCTTTACGGAACCTCTGCGACATCATCCGCCATCACCACGAAATGCTCGACGGCAGCGGCTACCCCGACGGACTAAAAGGCGATGAGATCAGTTTGTTTGCTCGGATTTTATCGGTCGCGGATATCTTTGATGCCATTACCACCGACCGCCCCTACCGCAAGGCCTGCACTCCAAACGAGGCCATTGCCAAATTGCGGGAGATGAAAACAGCGATCGATCAAAAGGTGGTTGGTGCCCTGCAGGATTTTGTGAATGAAAACAGGCAGGTGATGTAGGCCTTCTTTAAACCCTATTCCCGCACCCTAATCAGATAGATGCGCCCATCTTGTTGATAGACAACTTTGTCGCCGGAAATCTTTGGCGCTTCTTCCGACAGCGGATTATCCGTTAACGCGACATCCTGGAAATCAGCGTTTTGCAAATCAGTGATTCGGATATCCTTATTGCCCGCGCGGCTATCTTCCCAGACGATGCGGCTGCCGCTAATATCCGGGCTGGTCTGGCTTGAAGAATTATTAACAACCGCTGTTGTCTGGCCGCTGGCGATGTCATAGAGCATAATGTCCTTATTGTTATTGCCGTTACGATAGTCCTCCCAGACAATCTTATTGGCGTCTATTTTCGCCCTCAGCTTGACCCAATCACCGTTATCCACCGGGATAAGACCGCCGTCATCTGGGGTGCCGTAGAGCCGATCCAAGCCCAGGTCGTAGCTAAGGATATCATAAAATGCTCCGCGTTTACTCTCCCAGACGATATAGCGGCTCCAGATGTCGGGTCGGGCAGCTTCGGGATTCCCTTCGGCAACGCGATGGATACCGCCTGACGGCATAAGAGTCCGATTAAACGACGGGGGCGGCGGCGCATAATGAAAAACGTCTTTTAAATTGCCCCCAAGATATTCTTGCCATACGAGGGCATTATTATAAATAGCCGGGAATTGGGCATTGCTTGCCGCGGACGTGATGGCGCTGACCCCGATGTCATCGGAAGTCCCGAACAGCCCGTCACCGCCCAAGCGATAAGTGAAGAGGCGGGACTTGCTATCCGGCTGTAGCTGTGCCCAGGCAATCGTGTTGGCGTAAATAGCCGGGTCGCTATCCCGCGCGGCAGACGATGTCACCTGTCTTTGAGGATTTGTTTCCAGGCTGTCGTCTTGCGTGCCAAAAACACCGTCCGGCCCCAGATTATATAAATAAATATTCATATCCCCCCGCCGTTCGTCTTGCCAGACAATTTTGTTTCCGTCAATGGCGGGTTTGTTTCCCGTTGCGATCATGGCCACATCTTCATAATTGGTTTCGATATAAAACGGAAGGTTCCCGGCATTATTCTCTTCATAGCGTTCGTCGATTTCTCCGTAATTGCCATCGCCCAGGGGATCAGTATCGCGGTCGACAACACAATAAAGGTCTGTCCCGGTGCCCGGGGCCCAACCCTCCTGCCGGGGGACACTGACTTCAACCATCTCCTCGGAATCACCCTCCATGTCAATCTCTGTTTCAGCGATACGCGTGCCTCCCTGCTCGGGATCGCCTTCAAAAAGCTCAACCGGAGCGTTGGCGACCGCACCCAGTCCGTTATTTTCGATCCGGATGCGGAAACGATATTCTTCCGAGGAAGGGATAAAACCGCTGATTGCGCAGGACAATTCCGGCTTCTGCGAATCCCCGATCACCATATGGAGCGCCGGATCGCCGAGTAAATTGTAACGGAAACGGTGCTCGGTATTAGTCACCATATTTGATTTAGCCGCCAAGACCGCATCACCTAAAATCAGGATGTTCTCCGTCAGAATGGCCGCTAACAATTGATCAGCCAGGTTTTCATTGGGGTTAAACTGGGTCTCCCGCGAGGCGCCGACAAAGGCAACCGCGCCATTGTTGCGGCAACCGTCATCAAAACAGCTGTTGACAAATAATTCTCCGAAACTCTGCTGGTTAGGGTCGCCGCCCCAGGTCCAGTCGTGCGGAAAATCATACGCGGCGGTCTTGCAGGCCATGCTCAAAATAACGGGAAGCTTCCCGGCGTTGGTGAGGCTACGGATATCACTCTCGGTAAAGCTGGCGCTGCCCATAAGCCATGTCAATTGCGAGCCGTGGCTGTTGTGAGCCACCAGGCCCCGGCCGCCGTTGATGTCCGCTTTCATCTGGGCAATGGTCAATAGGCCGTTATCGCTATTGTCTTGAATGTCAATTTCATTGAACTCCTTGCGGTTCCTGTCCACCAAATTATTGATAATCTCCGGCCAATGGCTCTGGATCTCATCATTGAGGGCAAATCCGCTGGACATTAAAACCTTGGCACTCCAATCACCGTCAGCGGGAGCGTCTTCATACGCCTTGGTCTTCAAGACAACATTGGCCAATTCATTCTGATTCTGGACGCTAAAACGGCCGATGGGAAAATCGCCGTTACGGTCGAGTTCGTTGATAGGGAGATTTCCGTTGTCGTCGGTAACACAGGAATACCAGTAATCAGTAGGTACGTCCATACTGGTGTAGTAGGCCGGCAGATACCAGGCGGCTGTTGCGGGATAGGCATCACCGACCAAAAGGACATACTGCAGGGCCGGCGCACCGTCGTTCCAGTGCTCGAAGACATATTTTAAAAAGGTCTTAATTTCCAAGGCCTGGGTATCGCCATTGTTGTCACCCGTATACACGATCTCATTGTTCTGAGGGATCACGTTGCCGACGGCCGCGTAGACCGCGTTCGTGCTGACGACCGCAACATCAAAACCGTTATAGTCGGCGCGGTGTTGGGCCAATTCCAGCAGGGCCGGGCTTGAATAAAAGGGCTGCGCGGCAATAATCAAATAATTCGCCCGGTTAGAGCCGGCGGCTAAATCTAAAGGAAAAAACACCTCTCCGGCGCCAGGGAGGACGGGACGAAGCCGGTCGCCTTGCTTGACGACGTCGAGGCCGGAAGAAACAGCGTTCCTGGAAAAATCTTTTTGGGAGACGCCCGGCGCAGAAATGGAAACGGCCTTAGCAAAATCTTTTGCCAGCGAATAGTGGCCGCTTAAAATAAATATGGCAACAAGAATGCCGGTGCAAATCAATGTTCTTTTCATGGAACAACCCTCCGCCCTGCAACTTCAAAATTACTCTTAACCAAAAAGGCCTTATCGCCAAAAGGTCGATAAGGCCTTTGTCGTTTTATTTTAAAAGTTCTTTCGTTATAAAAAGGATATCATATGTTTTGAGGAAAACAAGGCATCCACCGCCTGAAAAAGGGAGCGCTTTCTATCTCCTTACACGGCAAGAAACCCCCGCCAGCGGCCCGCTCGCAGGGGTTTCTATTGAATAATGCGCGCCCCGCCCGCCATTGGAACAATGGCGGGCGGGGCGCGCCAGCACCAAGGTCATGGCTGATGCTTAGCGCTCCTTCCATGGAAAATAACCCATTTTCTTTTTGTGAAAAACAGCGTAAAACCCGAGCTCTTTTTCGGGCTCATAGAGGCCCCAAAACACTTCCAGCAATCCCAAGTAGGGAATAATGTCCCTCACTGCTATAAAGTCACAGACAATCCAGTCGGGCAGGTCTTTGCAAATAGCCTTCCGGACCTGGTCCAACTGCATCCCGGGAACGGGCGTAATCCCTTTGTGGAAAGAAATGACCGGAACATGTTTATAACTTTTTATCCCGGTTAAGGCGGGTAAAATCTGCATTTCAGTGATGATAAGGACAGCATCGTCTTTGGAAACCTGCCGGTTAAAAAATTCCACCAATTCGTCCAAGGCGATTCCTTCGCGCGGAATACATTTCCAGCCTTGAAGTTGTTTTGTTTTAAGAGGATAGGTATAGTCACCCGTGCGATGATCAAGCCGGGTCCAGGCCTTAAGTTCGAGGCCGCTATGAACGGATTGGGCGATCAGAAAAATCGCAAAAACCATCAACCCCGCCCGGGACAGCCGATAAATAACAGCGGCTGCTCTATTTTGAAATCCGCCCGGCTCTATGACAACCGCGGCAACGCCCCAGACAATTCCCCATAAAGCAGTATTAGCCGTCGTCACCATGTCGCCGGTAAGAACTGACAATATGCCGGCAAAAACGACTCCCAAAAAAAGGACAATTCTGCTTTTTGGGATACGGTTCTTAAAAACAAAATTGGGTAAAACTAAAATGGGGAAGATCCAATAGTAATTTATCAGCCAGTTATGCGGACTCAGAAGACCCGGCAGCCGCTCTTGGGCCTTCGCCGAACCAAAGAGTACAATTTGGCGGAAATACTCCTGCGGCGAACCAATCAAAACAAGGACCGCCCCCGCTGCCGCCGCAAATCCCGTGCCCAGGCCAAAAATCGAAGCCCGGCGGCAATTCCCGCTCAACAAAACCGCCGCAAAGAAAGCCGCGTACACCATTCCTAAATTCGTTTTGGTCATAAAAGAAAATGCGGCCATCGCCCCGGCGAAAAACCCCACCCGAAAAGCAACTTTGTTATTTTTAAAAGGCATGCGATTCAGCAGAACGCCGATAGCCAGAATGCTCCACACGTGCGCTGTTTGGTCATGCCAGGGATGCGATACCGGCCAGTAAAATGACGTCATGGTTAAGAGGGTACCTACCGCGGTCATAGCAAAAGGCACCGCCTTGCGCAGGAAGAGAAAGACCGTCGCGATAACCGCCGAATGACTAACGACCAGATAGGCCAGAATAGCCGTTTTTCCGACGCCGAATATTTTTATAAACAAGGCGTGCAGATAGAAATGAATCGGCCCGGTAAAAAGGATAAAATCAACATACGGGCGCTGGCCGCTTAAAATCCGCCATCCCCCGTCGATGGGAAAGCACATGTCGTAGAAGTTGAAACAGCGAAAGGCGTTATAGTGAAGAAAGGCGGCGTTGGCGATGAACACCGCGATGAAAAATATCCACTCCAACCGGCAGCGGGTACGCTGCCAAAGAAGATGAATCATCGGATATTTTTTTGATACCAATCCAGGGTTTTAGCGATGCCTTCATCCAGGCTGATGGTTGAATGCCACCCGAAAAGCTCTTCGGCCTTGGTTGCATCGACGCAAAGCGATGTTTTGATGGTCGGTTTGTCGGTATCGTGTTTGATGACAATATTTTTCCCGGCATGCCGGATAATCTTTTTTACGATTTCGTTAATGCTGACCGCGCAGCCGCAGCCAAGATTGACCAATTCAAAAGGGTTTTTCTGTTTTTTCAAAACACGGTCCACAAAATCCACCAAGTCAGAGACGTAGAGTAAGTCCCTTGCCTCGTCTCCGGTGCCCCAAACCGTTATGGCCCCTCCCTCGGCTGCCGTCATCACCTTGGCGACGGTTGCGCCAAAGACATGGGAACGTTCTAAATCATACTTGTCGTAGGGCCCGTAAATGTTCGAGTGGCGGATAGCGGTAAATTTGGTTTGGCCCAGACGCGCATAAAACTCGCACATCTTCTCCAGGTAGACCTTGGTCCACCCTACGCCGAAATAGCTTGGCGGAACTCCTTTGTTGGCGTCAAAGTCATTTTCTTTTAACGGTTTATCGCTTGCCGGATACATGGTCGTACAGCTAAAGAAAATCACGTGCGACACCTTGTGTTCAAAAGCAGAGCGGTAAATCAAAGAGTTCATAACCGCGTTATCGGTGACGTGATAATAGGGTTTATACACCGTATCTTTGGCGCCCGAGGTGGTTGCCGCGGCTTGAATAATCGCGTCCATGCCGGCGACAACCTTGTCGACATTCGCGGCATCACGCAAATCCGTTTTTATTAATTTAATACCCGGATAGTCGTAGGGCTTCGAGCCGTGAAAGGTGCCGTAAACTTCAAAATCATTTTGCTTGGCAAAATATTCCGCCATATTGCGCCCGATAAAACCGGTGGCGCCGCAGATAAGCATTTTTTTCTTAGCCATCGCGTCCCCTTTATTTTTTTATTGCATTTTGATACCACTGAATCGTCTTGCGGACGCCTTCCGCCAACGAGGTTCTCTTTCGCTTTCCAAAAAGCGATTCGAATTTTCTCATGCTGACCATACGATAACCGGCTGCCGCCGGTTGGCGGCAGTCATACACGACCTTCGGGTAATGGCCGCATTCTTTAAGCACAACTTTGACCGCCTCCCCTATGCGCGTCGCCTTTCCGTAGGCGACATTAAGAGGCCCGTTATCGATGTCTCGTCGGGCAATGTCTAAAAGATCACCTACAAAATCTTCAACATAAAGAAAATCCCGTATGACACCCGGCCTTCCCCAGACGACAAAAGGATTTTCTTTGGCTAGCGCCCTTTTGATCAGCGCCGGAAGAACATGCGAGCGTTTTTCTTCAAAATGGTCAAAGGGCCCGTACAAATTGGTTGGCCGAACAATGGCAATGCTCATGCCGAATCGTTCAGAATACATGTCAGCCAGCTGTTCGACATAGCGGTTGAACCCGCCCACGGCAAGGTAGCACCTGGGGGGTTGCTTTTTGAGGTCCAGCTCGTCTTCGCGGACCGGGTGGTCCGTTTGATGATAAACCGTAGAACTGCTGATCAGAATCACCTTTTTTACTTTATTTTTCCGGCAGGCGTCCAGAAGGCCGTATTGAATTTTAAGGTTGGTGACGGTTTCATTTAAAGGGTTTTGCTGATTGCTTTGAATTCCGCCGGTAACCGCGGCGCAAAGAAAAACCAGCTCTTTGCCGCGTGTGGCGGTCAGGCAATCTTCCCGGCGGGTAAAATCAAATCTCCGGTAACAAGGCTTTAAAATACGTGGTTTGCGCGAGTAAAACGAGGCGAGAATTTTTGCTTTTTTTGCGGCAAGGGCGATGACAAGGTGAGTGCCAACCAGGCCGCTGCCGCCAGCAACAAGAATTTTTTTTCCGGCAAAAGGATTCATGCGTTTTTTAAAATGTGTGCCGGCAGACGATAAAACTTTTACGCGCTCTAAACGAATTGTTTTTCGTTGAAGACGTTGTAGCGCTTCGCGGTCGCATGCCGGTTGCTTTGGTACCACTCCATAGTTTCCCGGATGCCGTCTTTAAGCGATGTCTGGGGTTTAAAGCCCAGTGCCTTGGCGCGCGTGGTATCGGCCAGCCGTTTTTTATCACCCGCCGGTTTGGATGTGTCCCAGACGACTTTGGGTTTTATATTCATGTGGCTGACGATGATATCCACCAGTTCTTTGATGCTGACTCCCACGCCGCAGCCGAGATTAACAGGCTGGGGGCAATTTTTTTCAAAAACAATCACCATCCCCCGGGCCACATCCCGGGCGTGGATAAAATCCCTGACCGGCGAGCCGTCCCCCCAGACAACAAAAGGATTTTCACCTTCTACGGCACGGCGGATAAGAGAAGGAACAACCATGGCATTTTGAGGGTCAAAATTGTCAAAAGGTCCGTAGACATTGGTGGGGCGGACGATGGCGATTTTATCCCAGCCGTATTCTATTTTGTAGGCCTCGGCCTGCAACTCTCCCATCCTTTTGGCCCATCCGGCAAACTTGTCATACTCGGACGGGAATGTCTTCCAGACATCGTCTTCATAAAAAACCTCCGCCGGAGAATACACGCCCACGGAACTCGTATACAGATAACGGGAGACCCTGCATTGGCGGGCCGCCTCCATCACGTTGGTATTAAAGGTCACGGTGGGGACAAAAAAACTGGCCGGTTTTTTGGCCGTCATCATCGGGGAGCCTTTGATGCCGGCAAGATGAAAAACATAATCCATGCCGTCACAGGCCTTCAGGCAGTTATCCAGCGACATCAAATTGACGCGGCAGAATTCAGCGTCGGGGTGGGCGCGAGAGGCATCATCTAAAGAGGCAATCCTCACCTTCGCCCCTTTTTCGATCAGCATCTCGACTAAAAAACGGCCGATCATCCCCGTCCCGCCAGTGACCAAGATTTTTTTATCTTTAAATATTGGATTGGTGGGATGGCTTGGGGGCATTGATCCCGCTTCCTGTTTTGGAAAAGAAAAATTAACGACCCCAACGGGTCTGCTACGCACCAATACTTTCGTGTTGGCGCTTCGCAGGACCTCGCCGGGAGTTTCTTCGAAGCGGCCACGCGATTCTACTTCGCTAAATTGTTTTTACGTTTAGCTTCGTAGGAATCGGTCCTTCGAAGCTCTAACGTGGAAACATTAGAGCGAAGAAGACCGAAAGCATGGCCGCGAAGGAGAACGACCCCAACGGGATTTGAACCCGTGCTGCGAGCTTGAAAAGCTCGAGTCCTAACCAGGCTAGACGATGGGGTCAAAATTTTTCGAAGAAAAATTTTGACCCAGAGCCCCGATGTTTTACCGGGGCGAAGGGTCTTTATTTTGTTCGGCTATTATAATAAAGAACTATTTTCCGTCAAGAAAAACCTTTTACTCATCCTTCGCCGCAATGTTAGCGACCGAGCTTACCGTATCTTTGGCGTCAAGTTTAATCAACCGCACGCCCATGGTGTTGCGCCCCGACTGGCGGATGTCCTTAACTGGACAGCGCACCATCATGCCCTGCTTTGTAACTGCCATGATTTCGTCCTCGTCGGTCACCGAAACAACACCCACGACGATACCGGTTTTAGCTCCTACCTTCACATTGATGATTCCCTTGCCGCCGCGGGACTGTTTGCGGTATTCGTCAAACGCCGAGCGCTTAGCAAAACCTAAAGAAGTTACCGTTAAAATGGTGCTTCCGGTTTTGTCCACATCCGGCGGAAAAACTTGCAGGCTCACCACAACATCACCTTTCCCGAGCCTGACTCCCCTCACGCCTTTGGCGCCGCGTCCCATATCGCGAATTTGCTTGGCCTCGAAACGTACCGCCTTGCCGTCTTTGGTAGCTAAAAGAATTTCGTCTTTGTCGTCGCCGATAGCGGTGCCAATAAGATAATCGCTTTTATCGAGCGTGATCCCGACAATACCGCCTTTTCTGGGATTACTAAACGCTGAGAGCTTGGTCTTCTTTATGTTGCCCTGGGCGGTCGCCATCACCAGCGACTGCGCATCGCTAAATTCTTTGACTGCCACGATGGCACTAATAGCCTCGTCACTGGCCATAGACAGCAAGTTAACAATGGCCTTGCCCTTGGCCGTGCGTGAGGCGATAGGAATTTCATAAACCTTCAGCCAGCGCACCGTGCCCTTGCTGGAAAAAACCAATAAATAATCTTTTGAGGAGGCGATGAAAAGATTTTTGACAAAATCTTCTTCCTTGGTCTCCATTGCGGTCACGCCCTTGCCGCCGCGTTTTTGCTTGCGGTAGACATCAACGCCAAGCCGCTTGATATAGCCGGTATTGCTGATCGTGATCGCCATGTCTTCTTCGGCAATCAAGTCTTCAATTTCGATCTCTTCGGCCTTGCCCGCGATTTCGGTGCGCCGTTCATCGCCAAAACGCTTTTTAACTTCAAGAAGCTCGTTTTTAATGATCTCGTCTATCTTTTTTTCAGATGCAAGAATGGCGCGGAACATGTCGATGTCTTTAAGCAGCTGTTTATATTCGGCTTCGATCTTGTCTTGCTCGAGAGCGGTCAGGCGCTGTAATTGCATTTCCAGAATCGCCTGCGCCTGGATTTCGGAAAGCTTAAATTCCTTCATTAAAGCAATCTTGGCTTCAGCCGTGCTCTTGGATGATTTGATGACCTTGATAATCTGATTGATAAATTTAATCGCGATCCGCAAGCCCTCAAGGATATGCGCCCGTTTTAAGGCCTTGTCCAGGTCAAATTGGGTGCGCCGTCGGACAATTACCCGACGGTGGTCGATATAATAGGCCATCAATTGCTTCAAATTCAAAACCTGCGGCCGGCCGTTGACCAAGGCGAGATTAATAATACCGAATGTGGTTTCAAGCTGAGTGTGCTTATAAAGATAATTTAAAATAACCTGCGGCTCAACATCCCGCCGCAGCTCGATCACGACCCGGATACCGTCTTTGTCGGATTCGTCCCGTATGTCGGTGATACCTTCAACGCTTTTTTCCTGGACGAGATCGGCGATGGTTTCAATCAAGTTGGCCTTATTAACCTGGTAAGGAATTTCGGTTACGATAATCGTGTCTTTGTTCCCTTTTTGCCGTTCAATGGAGGCCTTGGCGCGCAGCGTGATCTTCCCACGGCCGTTGGTGTAGGCGTCGGTGATCCCCTCGCGGCCGCAAATGATCCCTCCCGTTGGAAAATCCGGACCCTTAACATATTTTGTCAAATCCTTGATCGTAACTTCCGGGTCGTCGAGCAGGTGCACAACGCCTTCGACCACCTCGGTTAAATTGTGCGGCGCCATATTGGTGGCCATGCCTACCGCGATACCGCTGGAACCATTAACCAGCAAATTGGGGATAGCCGACGGCAAGATCAGGGGTTCTTTTAAGGTCGCGTCAAAATTAGGCCCAAAGTCCACGGTTTCTTTTTCGATATCGGCCATCATCTCGCCGGCAATCGAAGCCATGCGCGCTTCCGTATAGCGCATGGCCGCCGCGGAATCTCCGTCGACGGAACCGAAGTTTCCCTGCCCGTCAACCAACGGATAGCGCAAAGAAAATTCCTGCACCATCCTGACCATGGTATCGTAAACGGCCATATCACCGTGAGGATGGTACTTACCTAAAACCTCTCCAACGATGCGCGCGCTTTTCTTATAGGGCTTGCTGTGTTCGAGCGAAAGATCCTGCATCGCGTAGAGAATGCGCCGATGGACCGGCTTTAAACCGTCCCTGACATCCGGCAGCGCGCGGCTGACAATAACGCTCATGGAATACGAGAGGTAAGATTTTTTCATCTCCTCTTCGATGTTAACGGGAATAATACGTTCTTTGGTGGTAAAGTCTTTTGACATTGATTATCTCTCCTATAGGTCGTCAGCTTTCAGCCTTCAGCTATCAGCCGCTTTCAGCTGAAAGCCGAAGACTGATGGCTGAAAGCTAAATATCCAAATTCTTAACCTCATGGGCATGCGTTTCGATAAACTCGCGCCTTGGCTCAACCTCATCGCCCATGAGCGTGGTAAACGTCTTGTCGGCTTCGACCGCGTCCTCAAGATTGACCTTTAAAATTGTCCGTTTGGCCGGGTCCATAGTCGTCTCCCAAAGCTGTTGAGGATTCATTTCTCCCAAACCTTTATAGCGTTGGATATGAATACCTTTGGTTGCCTGGGTCCGCACATATTGAAGGGCGTCTTTCAGGGAAATAAATTCGTGGCGTTCCTTATCTCCCTCGACCAAGAACAAAGGCTTGTTCGCAAGTACCTCTTTCTTGGTTTCTTTCTTAGATTTTTTCTTGGTTTTTTCGCCCGAAACAGGCAAAGAAGCCGTTTCGACTGTTTTTATGAAATCTGCGGCATCTATATCGAACTTTTTGAGCCTTTTTTGTATATCTTCGATGTCTTCTGACTCAAAAATCTCGGTATACTGAGCTTCTTCACTCTCCTTAGTCAAACCCGCAAGCTCTTTGTCATCATATACAAAGTGGGTATCACGCTCCACTTTAACCATATAAACTGGCAGTTTTTTGGTCTTTGGGTGTATTTGAGAAATATACTCCTGAAAGGGTATACCTCTTTTGTGCATCATTTCGGCAATTCTCTCTAATTCGACCAAAATAGCCAAAATTTCCTTAAATTGGGTTTCGTTGAACTTATGACTGGGCTTTATCCGGCTAAACTCCAGGCCCTCAACCCCTAATTCCAGGATAAGGTTATTCATCTGGGATTCGGTTTCGATATATTCCTCGCGCTGGCCCCGTTTGATCTTATATAGAGGAGGTTGGGCAATATAAACATAGCCGCCTTCAAGCAAAGGCTGCATGTGCCGGTAAAGCAGGGTTAATAAAAGCGTGCGGATATGCGAACCGTCAACATCGGCATCGCACATGAGGATCAACTTATGATAGCGAAGCTTTTCGACATTAAACTCTTCCCCGATACCCGTGCCCAGGGCGGTGATGATGGTTCGGATTTCGTCGTTACTTAAAATTTTATCCAGGCGCGCTTTTTCAACATTGAGAATTTTACCCTTTAAGGGCAAAATGGCCTGAAATGTCCGGTCGCGTCCTTGCTTGGCCGATCCGCCGGCCGAGTCACCCTCAACCAGATACAGTTCGCAAAGGGCGGCGTCTTTTTCCGAACAGTCTGCGAGTTTCCCCGGCAGCCCTCCGCTTTCCAGGGCTCCCTTTCTACGGGTGAGTTCCCGTGCTTTACGCGCGGCCTCGCGGGCGCGGGAAGCAACGATAACCTTGTCGGTAATTTTATTGGCAATAGACGGGTTCTCTTCAAAGAAGCTCATCAGCGCCTCGAGCGTGGTCGAGGCCATCAGCCCTTCGACTTCGGAATTGCCCAGCTTGGTTTTTGTCTGGCCTTCGAATTGCGGGTTGGGGATTTTGACACTGATGACCGCGGTCAACCCTTCGCGGGTATCGTCGCCGGCAATGGCAACATCGTTTTTGAGCATATTTTTATTCTTGGCATGTTGATTGACCGCGCGGGTTAACGCCGAGCGAAAACCGCTTAAATGGGTTCCGCCTTCAATGGTGTTGATATTATTGGCGAAGGAAAAAACATTTTCAGCATAACCGTCGTTATACTGCAGCGCTACCTCCATCGTGATCTGGTCTTTTTCTCTTTGGAAGTACACAACCTTGTGCAAAGGATTCTTATTGGCGGACAAATGCTCGACGAAAGAAATGATGCCGCCTTTAAACTGAAAAATATTCTCTTTTTCCTTGTCGCCGCGTTTATCGGTTAATTTAACCAGCAGGCCCTTGTTTAAGAAGGCAAGTTCACGCAAACGTTTGGCCAAAATATCATAAGAAAACGTGTGAACTTCTTTAAAAATGGTCTTATCCGGTTTAAAAGTAACTTTGGTGCCGGTGCTTTTTGTCTTGCCGATCGTGGTGAGCTTGGAAGCGGTCTTGCCCCGTTCATAGCGCTGATGATAAATATTGCCGTCCCTTTTTACTTCGACTTCAAGCCAGTCGGACAACGCGTTAACGACGCTGACACCCACCCCGTGCAAACCGCCGGAAACTTTGTAGGTGCGATGATCGAATTTCCCGCCGGCATGGAGCGTGGTTAACGCGACTTCGACCGCGGGTTTTTTCTCGGTCTTGTGCATGTCCACGGGAATGCCGCGGCCGTTATCGCTAACCGAAATGGTTTCGTTAGCATTGACCGTGACCTCGATGGCATCGCAATGGCCGCCCATGGCCTCATCGATAGAGTTGTCGACGACCTCGTAAACCATGTGGTGCAGCCCGCGCGAGCTGGTGTCCCCGATATACATCGCCGGGCGCATACGCACAGCCTCGGTCCCTTCCAGGACCTGGATACTGGTCGCATCATATTTCTCCGATGCCTTTTTGGCCCCTTGGGGTTTTTCGGCTTCCGGCGCCTGGTTTTCTTTTTGGGATTTTCCTTTTTGCTTTTCTTCTTTTTTTGCTTTTTTCATTTTACCTTTCCTATTTTAAAACGAATGCCCGTCACCTCGGGAACATCTTGATGCAATGCCTCTAAAGTCTTTTTCTTATGCGTATTCATCTGAAAGAGCCACGCCGGGGAATCGACATTGACCACCAACTCCCCCTTCTCGAACCCGATGAGATTGATGTGTCTCCGGTCTCGTTCGCTAAAAATCTTTTTCCAACTTCCCTGGATCTTGGTCTGGACATCCGGCCGGCCTACGGACATACCGGCCATCACTTGGTGGATAACGTCTTTGATTGTATCCACCGGCTTTCTCGGCACACGCGTTATCAATCCAGACTCTCCGGGTTTTTAAGTTTTATTTTTTAGCACAAATCCCGGCCGGGCGCAATATTCCTTTTGTCAAACATTTGTCAAACATTTTGTAGGCGCATCGGTAAAGCCAAATACAGATAATCTTCCAGGCGCATGACCCCGGGTTTATCCGACCCTGAGAGTTCCCACTCGACATGCTCGGCATTGACGTTTTTTAGGACATCGATGAGAAACTGCGGGTTAAAACCAACGATAAGTTCCGGCCCGCCGTATTCGATCGCCACCTCTTCTCTTGATTCTCCGACATCAGGTGTTGTTTTGGAAACAATAAGCTTTTCTTTAAAAACCTCGAATTTGATCGCCTGAAAGTCCGGCGTTGTCAACAAATTGGCGCGCCGGATAGCTGAAAGCAAGTCCTGGGTGTTGATTTTGATTTTTGCGGCGACTGGTTCGGGAATAACCTGGCTATAATTAGGGAATTCGCCTTCGATAATGCGGGTAGCAATTAAAATCCCTCCGATATCAAAAAGCGCCTGGTTGGCGCTTGCCACAAAGGAAAGCATCCCTTCTTCCTTTAAATTACGGTTAATTTCGTGAATCGCTTTTATGGGGATAATGACGCTGATTTCTTTTTTGGTCGGATTGGGGAGTTTTTTCTCGATTTTCGCTAAGCGGCGCCCGTCCGTTGCCACGATCCGGATAACCTTGCTGTCAATTTCCAACAAAACCCCGTTTAAAACATACCGCGACTCCTCATGAGAAACCGCGAAAGATGTCAGACGCAACATTTCTTTTAAAACGTTTTGCTCGATCTGCACGACTTCGGTGTCGTTAAATTCAGGGAATTTCGGAAACTCCTCTTTAGGCAAACCGCTTAATTTAAACCGGATCTTGTCCCCTTCGATTTCTATTTGATTATTTTTCTTAGTAACAATTGTAATATCCCCCGGGGGTAACTCTCTGATGATGTCGCTAAACTTTTTTGCCGGAATAGTTATCGCGCCTTCTTCAAGGATGCTCACAGGAACTTCACAGGATATTCCAATGTCCAAATCAGTCGCATTGAGTTTAATTGTGTCTTTTTTTGTTTCGATTAATAGATTGGACAAAATCGGAAGCGTGGATTTTGGATTAACGATGTTTTGGACAATTTGTATGCCCAGCAAGATGTTTTCCTTTGTTGTTTTAATCTTCATTCAATCCTCCAAGTACTGTAATAATTATAATTAAAATAGCAGTAATCGTAGCAGGTTTTGTGGATAAGTTGAACACACCCAAAACCCAAAACCCTTCAACACTTTACCGCAAAAAATCTTGTGAATTCACGGTGCATAAAACTGTGCTACTGTTTAATGTCAGTGGTTAACTTTTCAATAGCGTTTTTTAAACTATTGTCGGTTTTTATCTCCGCGTTAATCTTTTTCCAGGAATGCAAAACTGTTGTATGGTCTTTACCCCCAAAAGCACTCCCGATTTCCGGCAAAGAAAGATTGGTCAGCTGCCGCGTTAAATACATAGCCACCTGGCGCGGTAAAACGATGTTTTTATTACGTTTTCCGGTCTTAATATCCGCTAAGGATATATCAAAGAAGTTAGCCACTGCCTTCTGTATCATATCCGCGCTAACAGTTTTGATGCTTTCCTTAACCATATCCTTTAGAATAACTTGCGCCATTTCAAGCGAAACCGGCTTCTCTTCCAATAATGAATAGGCGGCGACTCGGATCAGAGCCCCCTCCAGCTCGCGGATGTTCGTCTTGATTTCCTGGGCAATAAACAAAATAACATCATCAGGAACCGGAACCGGCTCGCGCTCGATTTTTTTCCTTAATATAGCCACCCTGGTTTCAAAATCCGGCGGCTGGATATCTGCGACCAAACCCCAGGTAAAACGCGAAACCAGGCGTTCCTCCAGATTGGGTATCTCTTTGGGCGGGCGGTCCGAAGAAACGATAATTTGCTTGCGATCATTGTGCAGCGCGTTAAAGGTATGAAAAAATTCCTCCTGGGTCGACTCCTTGCCGGCAATAAACTGAATGTCGTCAATCAAAATAACGTCGATGGTCCGGTATTTCTGGCGAAACTGCTGGCCGGAGCGATGGCGGATAGCATCAATCAATTCATTGGTGAATCGTTCAGAGGTGATGTAGGCATGCTTTAACTTGGGATTGGTCGCATGAATTTTTTGCGCGATACTTTGCATCAAATGTGTTTTGCCCAATCCCACCCCTCCGTAAACAAAAAGAGGATTGTAGGCCTTGGCCGGGGATTCGGCCACGGCCAAAGATGCCGCATGCGCGAAACGGTTGGAAGCGCCCACCACAAAATTATCAAAAGTAAAACGCGGGTTTAAATTCGAAACATGATTTTCGGAAGACTGAAAGTTTTTTTCCAGCTGCGCCAATCGAACCTGGGTCCCCTGTTTTAAAATTTGGGCGTTTACCTGAAACTCAATCGCGACGGGTTTGGTGCTGACATTTAAGACCGAATCGGTGATGAGGTCCAGATAATGCTCGATGACCCAGTTTTTAAAAAAGTCATCAGGCGTTTGGATGATCAGCGTCTCGGGGGTTTTCTCTTCGGCCCGTAAAGGCGAGAACCAGGTTTCGTAGGCCGTTGAACCGATGCGTTCTTTGATGGGCCCTTGAATTTTTTCCCAAATGGCGGACATGATAACGACGGCTTTCTTGGTACGGGCGGCTGTTTTATTCGTTCAGCCTAAGCGATAAACGGATAATGGCTGGGCGGAGAAACGATTGAGACCCGTCGGAGGATAAAAGCGATAATTCACAGAATTAACAACTTTTCCACAGCACCCCGAAGGGGTGCTTGGTCACCGATACCGACGAGAAAAAAGAAAAATCCGGTTTTGTAAAATACACACTGATCTTCGCCCGTGCCTGCTCCTTTTTGGGAAACGGTTGGCAACCTAAAAGACCCGTCTACCCAAAAACGAATTTATTATAACAAAGAATGTTTTTAATGCAACGCAATTTTTTTACTCTCCTCAAAACACAAGCCCGGGGGCGCTTATTTGGAAAATACCGGCAGTAAAGAGAGCGCCGGTTTAAGCAGAATCCAAAAGACAACAAATCAACATCCGGAGAAAAGTTTCCTTTGGGCCTAAGGGCACCAAAATCCCTTTTTGTTCCGGGCTGTAACCCTTAACCGCAGCCGATGCCGGCCGGAATTTCCCAGGCCAAGGAAACCAAATCCCCCGTGCTCACTCGCGCAGCCCAAATAACGGCTCACCAAGGCCGCGAATTTATTTTGAGCAGAGCAAAAACCCTAGCCAGTACGTAAGATAAAACCGTTTCAAAACGGCACGGGCCAAAAAAACTTGACTAAAAAAGTCCGTATGTTATAATTGACCACTATGAAAAAACATCTAGCCATTCCTACAAACATAAAAGGCAAACGCCGCCACGGCTTCCGGAAGAGAATGAGCACTTCCGACGGGAGAAAAGTAATCAAGCGCCGGCGCGCCAAAGGCCGCAAGCGTTTAGCCAAATAACGCTGCCACGAGCTCGGTATCGCAATCCCATCGCGCGCAAAAATATGACCCGATTATTCTGTTTGATTATTATGTTTTATCAAAAAGTGAGCAGATTTTTCTTGCCTCCCTCCTGCCGTTTCTATCCGTCGTGTTCGCACTATGCGATAGCTGCCGTAAAGAAGCATGGATTCTTTAAAGGGCTGGTAAAATCTTTGTGGCGTATTGTGCGCTGCTCCCCCCTGTCTCCCGGCGGATACGATCCCGCATAATAGCCCTATGAACATGCATACTAAAAAAAACCAGAAGCGTATCATTCAACCGGAAAGATTCTAATATCATGGAAAAAAGAACGCTCATAGCCGTTGCCCTATCCCTGTTTGTCTTATTTTCGTATAATTCTTTGGTTATGCGGTACCAAGCAGCCCATCCCGATAAAAATAAGGATATTGCGTCACAAGTAGTTGCTAATAAATATGTTACAGATATCCAACCTCAAATACCCCCCACCGCTTCTTTCGCGGAACCTGCGATTCCGGTCGCTTCTCAGAACATAATAGAAAAGTTACAAGATATTGATACAGATAAACTTAAGATCGAGATATCGAATATAGGCGGTAATATAAAAAATATTACGTTAAAAGATTTTAAACAGAATTTTTATTTAGAGAATCTATTTAATCTGGCCGGATACGAGAATTCCGCATTTACTTTAGTTAAAGACGATAACAATCGTGTGTCGTGTTTATTCGAAGACGGAGACTTTCGAGTTATAAAGACATATGAAATATTGCCAGGTACTTACGGTATCAGCGTTTCAGTGGATATAATTAATAAAAACAAAATGTCCAAACTGAAAACATTCAAGATATCTAATTTTACTATGAACTTTAGCTATTTGGACAAAGATCCAGGATCGAATCGCGACAAGAGTTTATTTGAATATGCAATAAAATTTCAGGATAGCATTACTAGAAAAGGAAATGCATTTTCTTTTAATAAGAAAGAATATACAAAGAAAGCCGGAATTATTGAATGGGTCGGGTTTAGAAATAGATATTTTTGTTTTATTTCAAAGCCGGAATTCAATACGGATTATTATTTTATAGAACCAATGGGTGACAAAGAAGCGAAGATTGGTGTTGAAGTTGGGCAGGGAGAAATAAATCCCGGAGAGCGCGTTTCTTATAAATTTAAAGCCTATGCCGGGCCCCAAGATGAAGATTTATTGGTCAAATACGATCCAAAATTTGTAGAATTCGTAAGTTTTAGCAATTTTGGTATTATTGATATCATATCAAAATGGACGGTAAAATCTCTTAAATTTCTTAATGGAATAATCCATAATACGGGGGTTTGTATAATATTAGTTAGCATTGGTTTTTATTTGGCCATGTATCCGCTGACTCTAAAAGGTATGGGTTCTATGCGGAAAATGCAGCTTCTTCAGCCGGAAATAGCCAAGCTTCGGGAGCAATATAAGACTAATCCCCAGAAGATGAATACCGAAGTAATGCAGCTTTACAAGAAGAATGGCGTTAATCCCCTAGGAGGGTGTTTTCCATTTTTGCTGCAGATGCCGGTTTTTATAGGGCTTTATCAGGCTTTATGGCGGTCTTTTTATCTAAAAGGAGGGAGCTTCTTGTGGATAAAAGACCTATCAGAACCGGACAGATTGTACATTTTTAAATACACGCTACCTGTAATCGGTAATGAATTGAATGTTTTGCCGATTATCATGATGGCAGTTATGTTCTTGCAGCAGAAGCTGTCATCCATGAATATAAAAACAACTGACCCGTCGCAGTTAATGCAACAGAAAATGATGGGGATATTTTTCCCCATATTCCTAGGGTTTATTTTCTACGGATTCTCGAGCGGTATTACTTTATATTTCACAGTTTTTTATTCTTTATCGACGATAACACAATGGAAAATGTCCAAAATGAACGGAACGAAAAATGTTTAATGCTCCTAAAAGCATAGAATCGGATGGGGCCACAGTTGAGGAAGCTATCGGAAAAGCTCTTAAAATTCTAGGCGTACCAAAAGAAGCTGTCAAGATCAAGATTGTCAGCGAAGAGAAGATGGGCTTGTTTGGAATGGCTGGTTCAAAGCCTGCCCGGGTCATTGTTACACTGAAGCCATATAAAGAAAAATAATCTTGATTTTTTGTTTTTTGGAATTAGAATAATAAACAAAAGGACGATTTAAATTGTTTCACGTGAAACATTAATTGTCCGATAATTGAAATGTTCCACGTGAAACATTGCCTCGAATTATGGGTAAAATCATTTCCATCTGCAATCAAAAGGGCGGCACAGGGAAAACCACGACAGCCGTAAACCTTTCTGCCTCATTGGCTTTGCTTGGCAAGCGTGTTCTACTGGTTGATTCTGATCCGCAAGGAAATGCCACCAGCGGGCTAGGCGTCAACAAAAATACGATAGAAAAATCCATTTACGATGTCTTGCTGACGCACGCTACGGTCAAAGAAATTTCCATTAAGAGTCACATTGCCAATTTGGACATTGCGCCTTGCAATATTAATTTAACCGGCGCAGAGATTGAATTAGTCGGAGCGCTTTCTCGCGAAACAAGATTGCGCCGCGCGCTTGGAGTAGTAAAAGAAGAATATGATTTTATTTTTATCGATACACCGCCGTCGTTAGGATTAATTACGCTCAACGCTTTTGTCGCTAGCGATTCTATTGTCATCCCGATCCAATGCGAATTTTATGCGCTCGAAGGTGTGTCGCAGTTATTGAAAACTATTAATCTAATCCGGGAAGGACTGAACACCAATCTTGATATCGAAGGCGTTTTGTTGACGATGGCGGATTTCAGGACTAATTTGACGACGGAAGTAATTAACGAAATAAAAAATTATTTTAAAGAAAAAGTTTACAAGACTATTATTCCGCGCAACGTGAAATTAAGCGAGGCGCCGAGTTTCGGGAAACCGATTGCGCTGTATGACCGCGCGTCGATCGGCGCGAAAAAATACGACGAGTTCGCCAAAGAATTTCTCGGGCAATCCGTCGAGAGAACAGAAAACATTTCCGCACACAAAGAATAGGGGGGCGTCATGGAAAATAGGGCTCTGGGCAAAGGCCTTTCCGCACTCATACCCGAAAAGGTCAGTGTCGACCGGCATGAAAGTGTGACCTATGTCAGAATCGCGGACCTTAAGGAAAATTCTCTGCAGCCGCGGCTGGATTTTGATAGCGAGAAATTATCCGAGCTGATCGCTTCCATAAAAGAGAAGGGAGTGCTGCAGCCGATTCTGGTTAGAAAAAAAGGGGAAGGCTATGAGGTTATTGCCGGCGAAAGAAGATTGCGCGCCGCCCGGTCACTTAAGATGGAAGAAGTTCCGGTTGTCGTCAAAACTGTTAATGACCAAGAAGCTTTAGTGTTGGCATTGGTTGAAAATATTCAGAGAGAAGAGCTGAATGCTATTGAAGAAGCCAAGGCTTTTAAGCGGCTTATTGAAGAATTTAATTTTACGCAAGACTATGTGGCGCAATCAGTTGGGAAAGAGAGGACAACGGTTGCCAATATTTTGCGCTTGCTTAAACTTCCCGCGGAAATGCAAAAATGTATTTCCAACGGAACACTTTCCGTCGGGCACGGACGTGCACTTTTAAGTATTGAGAACGAGAGTTTGCAGAAAAAACTTTTTTCTAAAACAATCAAGAAGGGGTTATCCGTTCGCGAACTCGAGAATTTAGTCAATGCTTCAAGTGGGCGCGGTGCCAAACGCCGCAAAGAGGGAGCCTCTGCCGGTAAAGATATTTATCTGGCTTCGCTCGAGGAGGATTTACAAAAGGCCCTCGGGACCAAGGTCCGTATCGAGGCCAAACAGAAGAGGGGCAGAATCGTTATCGAATATTATTCCAACGAGGATTTGGACCGGATCGCCGGAATTATAAAGAAATAAACTTTGGCGCCGCCCCGGCGCAGTGCCGGGGCGGCGCCCGATTCAATCAAAATGAAGGCATTCTAAAAATTTTTTATTAACGCGGAGACGTTTATGATCGAACAAGCACTGATACTGGTTAAGCCTGACGGGCTTTCAAAATCACTGACCGGCAATATCCTGACCCGGCTCTCGGAAACAAAATTGGAGATTATCGCCGCGCGCATGGTCCGGGTCACCAAAAAACTCGCCGAAGAACATTACCAGCACCTTAAAGACAAGCCGTTTTTCCCGGCGGTGATCAAATATCTTTTGGGCGAATACCATGACCGTAAGAAAGTCATGGCCATGATCTATTGGGGCGAAGACGCCATCAAAAAATGCCGTCAGCTCGCCGGGGCCACGAATCCGGAAGAAGCCGAGCCCACCAGCATCCGGGGTTCCTACGGGCGCATCACGACGCGCGGGGTTTACGAAAACGTCATTCATGTTTCCGGTAACCCTGCGGATGCCGAGCGGGAAATCAAGCTTTGGTTTCAGCCCGACGAGATTATTGTCGATTTGTATCCGACCAAAGACATTGTTTTGAATTCTGTTACAAAAAAAACGTGGGCCTAAGATCTTTAATGCAAGGAGCAATCTATGATTAAAGGAATGACCGGTTACGGAAGCCAGGATTTCTCGTCGGGAAAAGTGAAGGGTTCCGTTGAGATTAAAAGCCTCAACCACCGCTATTTGGATTTAAGTTACTATCTTCCGCCGGGGTTTACCTGGGTCGAAAATAAAATCCGTGATCTTCTGGCCCAGAAAATCGAGCGTGGCCGGGTTACGATCGCGGTGAAGATTACGCACAAGCCCAGCGGTGTGGCCGGATTTAACCAGGAGGCGGCGAAGGCGTATTTGAAATACGCAAAAATTTTTAAAAAAGAATTAGGTGTTAAGGGCGAATTGTCGCTATCAGATTTGATTCAGCTGCCCGGCGTAGTCGATTCTTCCAAAGAGGCGGTTTTGGACACGGACAGCATTTGGCCGGCTATCGGAAAGAGCCTTACCGGTGCTTTAAACGGACTTTTGGAAATGCGCCGGCGCGAAGGGAAAAGCCTTGCTGCGGATATCAACGTACAGTTAAAGCGTATGTTGTTGAAAATAAAGCAGATACAGGCTAGAGCTAAGGTCGTTCTTGCCGAGAAAAAGAAGACGCTAAATCACGAAGAGTTCGCGTCGTTTCAAAAGAGTTCTGACGTCAACGAGGAATTAACCCGAATGGCGCACCACATTGAAGAGCTGAGGCTGCTTTTGAAATCCGATGCAGCCATGGGAAAGAAAATTGATTTTATCGCCCAGGAAATGCAGCGGGAAACCAACACTATCGGCTCGAAGTTGCAGGACAAAGTTGTCTCGCACGCGGTGATCGCGGTTAAAAGCAAGATCGAGAAGATCCGCGAGCAGTCGCAGAATATTGAATAAGATTTTTATCACTTCGGAGCACGATTGGTGAGAAAAGGAAAGATCATTATTATCGCGGGGCCGTCGGGCTCCGGAAAAACGACGTTGCACCAGCGATTGCTTTTAAGTGGACGCTTTAAGAGAAAACTGATAAAATCGATTTCCGCCACGACAAGGGTTAGGCGCCGAGGCGAGCGCGATGGCCGCGACTACCTATTCTTAAGCCGTGCGCAGTTTTTACAAAGAATAAAATCCGGATTTTTTCTGGAGTGGAAAAAAGTGTTTAACGATTTTTACGGGACGCCCAAAAAAGCGGCCGAGAAATTGTTAAAAGCAGGAAAGAATGTTTTGTTGTGTATTGATGTTCAGGGAGCGAGGGAGGTTACTCGGCAGTATCCCGAGGCGGTTAAGATTTTTATCAAAGCCCCGTCGATGGCGGAGGTAAAAAGGCGTCTAATTGCCCGGGGCTCCGAGACAAAAAAAGACCTTGCGCGTCGGCTGGCCGTTGCCCGCCGGGAACTGCGCGAGGCCAAGCGATACGATTACGTTTTGGTCAACGACAATTTGACCGAGTGTGCTAAGAAATTAAAAGCAATTGTGAGCAGTCAAATCTAAGGAGGAATCACGCATGGGGTATCAACCTCTAGGAACGCTTTTACCCAGGGCCGGTTGGAGTATCTATAAACTGGTTTTGCTGGCCGCCAAGCGCGCCACTGAAATCGCCGACGGACAGCCGCCGTTAATCGACCTTTTTTTGGGGCACAATAAAAAGGCCACGACCATTGCCTTAGATGAAGTTGCCGCCGGCAAGGTGGAGCTCAAGGAAGTTGCCGAAGCGCGTGAGGCCCAAGAGAAGGCCAAGGGCAAAAAGAAAGAAAAAGAATAATAAGAGATTAAGTCATGGCGTCCAAAAATAAAGAAATTTTGCTTGGGGTTACGGGAAGCATTGCCGCGTACAAGGCCTGCGATATCCTGCGCCGTTTAAGAGACCGGGATTTGGGCGTTACCGTTATTATGACTAAAGAGGCGGCGCAACTGGTGACGCCGTTGACATTTGCCAGCCTTTCGGGGAGAAAAGTTTACATTGAAATGTTTGACCAGGATACAACCAGTTGGGAAATTGACCACGTGGCGTTGGCAGAGAAGGCTGAAGTTCTTTTAATCGCGCCGGCGACGGCGAATGTCATCGGGAAGTTAGCCAACGGCATTGCCGATGACCTGTTGACCTGCACTGCCATGGCGACCAAGGCAAAAATACTGATTGCCCCGGCGATGAATACCGGGATGTACGAGAATATAATCGTCCAGGAAAATATTACGAAATTAAAAAAGCTCGGCATCGGGTTTATCGATCCAGTTAAAGGAAAATTAGCCTGCGGTACGACCGGCGCGGGACACTTGGCTGACGTTGAAACGATTGTTAAAACAGTTGAGCAGGCTCTAAAGAAGTAATTTGTTTTAAAACTATGGCGTGGTAGCCCTGCTGTCCTAAAACGATTTTGTTCTAGGAGAAGCAGGTGCAACCCTTGACTTTTTAGGATGAAGCACTTTTCAATTTTAAGGAAGTCAAGGGCAGCCAAGTGGTAAGGCAGCGGTCTGTACTTCGCTTCGCGAAGTATCTTTTGACAAGTTATTCTGAGTTGATTTTGGCGACGTAGCCAAGTGGTAAGGCAGCGGTCTGCAAAACCGCTATTCACCGGTTCAAGTCCGGTCGTCGCCTCTTTTTGCCCTTCTTTATAAATTCTAGAAAAGGGCAAAAGAAGATCCTGCGAAGCTGAACGCCGATCGAAGATCGAGCAATTCAGCGAAGCAGGATCCAAATATAAGATTAAGGGCTCTGCTTCGCCAAATGCTTATCGAGTTTGGCTTCGCAGGACCCGATTCGCGCAACAAATTTATGTTCGCTTTCGCTCCATAAATTTAGCGCTCATCGGGCAAGTGGTGGAATGGCATACACGAAGGACTTAAAATCCTTTGGCCGTCAGGCTGTGAGGGTTCGACTCCCTCCTTGCCCATGTTTGGAATGTTTTAAGTTTTAAGTGTAAAGTTTTAAGTGGGTAAACTTGCGAAAGACCGAGAGGCGGCACACTTTAAACTTAACACTTTAAACGTGATAACTTAATAGCGGACTCGTAGCTCAGTTGGTTAGAGCGCTTCCTTGACATGGAAGAGGTCGGAGGTTCGAGCCCCCCCGAGTCCACCATATTTTGAAAATAAACAAAGAAGCAGAGAAAGAAGAATGGAACAAAAAGTTGATTTAGACAAACTCCGCCATAGCTGCAGCCACGTGATGGCACAGGCGGTCAAAGAATTGTGGCCCGACGTCAAAGTTACCATCGGCCCGTCGATCGATAACGGATTCTACTATGATTTTGACCGCAAAGACCCCTTTACGCCTGAGGATCTGGAAAAAATCGAAAAGGCCATGCGCCGGATCATCCAGGGAAAGCCGGCTTTTGTGCAAAACTTCTTGTCCAAGGACGACGCCGTCAAATTATTCTCCGGAATGAACGAAACCTACAAGATTGAACTTATCAGAGAAATTCCCGATGAGAAAGTATCGATTTATAAAACCGGCGACGGGTTTGTGGATTTATGCAAAGGGCCGCACGTGGCCAACGCCGGAGAGATCAAGGCGTTTAAACTGCTTTCGGTGGCCGGAGCCTACTGGCACGGCGATGAAAAGAACCCGATGTTGCAGCGCATTTACGGCACCTGTTTCGCCAGCCAAAAAGAATTAGACGACTATTTAAGATTACTGGAAGAAGCCAAAAATCGTGACCACCGCAAACTTGGTCCTGCGCTCGAACTTTTTGACATGTATCCCGACCAGGCCGGGGCAGGGCTCATTTTTTATCACCCCCAGGGCGCGATGGTGCGCAAAACAATCGAAGATTATCTGCGCGAGCAAAATACCAAGCGCGGCTACGAATTTGTCATGACCCCGCATATGCTTAAAGGGCATCTGTGGGAAATTTCCGGCCACGCCGGGTATTACCGCGAGAATATGTATTTTTTTAAAGTCGACCAGGAGGAATACGCGGTAAAACCGATGAATTGCCCGGGGCATATTCTTATTTACCAATCCAAGACCCGTTCGTACAGAGATTTGCCGATCCGGTTTTTTGAGCTGGGAACAGTTTACCGCCAGGAAAAAGCGGGGGTACTGCACGGACTTTTGCGTGTCCGGGGTTTTACCCAGGACGATGCCCACATTTTTTGCCGGGAAGACCAGATCAAATCGGAAGTAATCAAGGCGGTTGATTTTGTTTTTGATGTGATGAAGGATTTTGGTTTTAAGGATATGGAAATTGAGATCAGCACCCGCCCGGCGAAATTTATCGGTAAAGTCGAAGACTGGGATACCGCTACCCAGGCGCTTAAAGATTCTCTCGACGACAAAAAGCTTGTTTATAAAATCAACGAAGGCGACGGCGCTTTTTACGGGCCCAAAATCGACATCAAACTAAAAGATGCCCTGAACCGCTCCTGGCAGTGCGCCACCATTCAATGCGACTTTGCCTTGCCGGAACGGTTTAAGTTGGAATATATCAGCGAGACAGGAGAGGCGCGCCGGCCGATCATGTTGCACCGGGCTATTCTAGGAAGCTTAGAGCGCTTTTTAGGGATGCTCATCGAGCATTATGCGGGCGCGTTTCCGGCGTGGCTGGCGCCGGTACAGGTGATGATTATTCCTATCAAAGACGAGCATAAAGATTTTTCCGAAAAATTAAAAGAAAATTTGGAAAGTAAAAATCTAAGGGTGAAAATTGACTCCAGCAACGAAACTTTAAGCAAGCGTATCCGGGAGGCCACGGTCAAAAAGGTTCCCTACATTCTGATCGCCGGAGATAAGGAAGTTGCCGACGGAAAAATCGCGGTCCGCAAAAGAAGCGTTGGCGATCAAGGCCGGATAGCGCCGGAGGAATTTCTTGAGCAGATTTTAGGGGAAATAAAAAACAAATCTTAAAAACCATTGCCGGCCTAACGCCGGCTAAAGAATAGGGGGTGGTTGATATTCAAAAATATATCAGAGTTAACGAACGGATAAATTCGCCGGAAGTACGTGTGATCGGGCCCAATGCCGAACAAATCGGCGTCCTGGTAATCAGCCGGGCGCTGGAAATGGCCCGGGGACACGGCCTGGACCTAGTCGAGGTCGCCCCGACGGCAAAACCGCCGGTTTGCCGTATTATCGATTTCAGCAAATACAAATACGAGCAGCAAAAGAAAGAGCGGCGGGTTAAAAAAAGCCAGAAGATCGTTCGCTTAAAACAAATCCGTGTCAAGCCCCATATCGACGAACACGATTACCAAAACAAGCTCAAGCAGGCCATTGCCTTTCTGGATAGAAAAGATAAGGTCAAGATTAATCTTTTCTACCGCGGCCGGGAGATGGCATTCCAAGATCTGGGACGGGGCATTATAAATAAATTTATCGCCGACATGAGCGCGCACGGCATGATTGAGAAAAATCCGTCCATGGAAGGGCGGGTCCTTTCGGTCGTGTTTTCGCCCAAGGCGGATAAAGCATAAAAAGGCTTTCAGCCGTCAGCTGTCAGCCTTCAGCCAAATGCTTTTTGCTGATAGCTGGTAGCTGTAAGCTGAAAGCTCCAAAAGAGAGGAAAAGCAAATGCCGAAACTTAAAACGAATCGTTCTGCCGCAAAACGTTTTCGATTTACCAAAAAAGGTAGAATTAAAAAAAGAAGCGCCAAGCGCGGACATATGTTAACCAAAAAAGGAAGAAAACGCAAACGCCAGCTCAAACAGTCCGGGTATCTGAATAAAGGCGATGCCCAGAGGATGAAGCGCCTGTTACCCTACGGGTAAAAGGTAAGCTAGCACGCGTTTTATCGTCGAGTATTTACTGAAAGGGGTTATGGAATGGTTAGAATCAAACACGCGGTATCAACAAAACGCCGTAAAAAACGAGTTTTAAAAAGGGCCAAGGGGCAATACGCCCAACGCAGCCGCCGTTATCAGCAGGCCAAGCGCTCGGTCATTCACTCGATGAAATTTTCCTATCGCGACCGAAAGGTGCGCAAACGGGATTTTAGACACTTGTGGATTGCTCGCATTAACGCGGCCTGCCGCCTGACCGGAATTGCCTACAGCCGTTTTATTAGCGGCTTGACCAAGGCCAAGGTGGTGATTAACCGCAAAATGCTCGCAGACCTTGCGGTTAATTCTCCGGAGGCATTTAACGAACTCGTAAAGATTGCCAAGGCCCATATGCCGGCGGCAAAAGCAGCGGCTTAAAATACGACGGCAACCGGACGCACAAAAGCGCTGGGATAAAATTTAAAAAGGCATTGTATGTATGTCGTCATCATAGGATGCGGTAGGGTCGGGGCCGAGCTCGCTCGGCTTCTTTCGACGGAAGGGCATAATGTCGTCGTCATTGACCACGACGAGGAACGGTTTTCCCGCCTGGGAGATGCCTTTAACGGGATTACTATTAAAGGTAACGGCGTCTCTACCAAGGTCCTGCAGGAAGCGGGCATCGAAAAAACCGATGTCTTTTGCGCGCTCACCAATTCCGACAATATCAACATCATGGCCTCTCAGGTGGCCAAAGGAATTTTCAAAGTCCCCCGCGTTATCGCCCGAATTTACGATCCCCAGCGAGCCCATATTTATAAAACCTTAGGGCTGGATATCTTAAGCGAGACAGTCCTCTTTGCCTCGCTTATCCGCGATAAAATCGTTGATCCGATGCTTTCAGGCTTCCTTATCGAAACCGAGGAGCTCGGTGTCTTGGAATTTCCCGTGGCCGAACGTTCTTTAGGCAAAACCGTCGCGGAAACCAATATCCCAGGGGAACTCATGATCACCGCTATCCGCCGGCCCAAGAGACCGGTCATCATCCCCGAGGCAAAAACCCTTCTGGCTAAAGGAGATACGCTGGTAGCGGTTGTCAAGATGGCAAGCGTGCCCAAGATAAAGAATATTTTCAGCTTATAGGAGAAAATAGGCGTGTACATTATTATCGTAGGCGGCGGCAAGATAGGATTTTTTCTGGCCAAAAGATTATTTAAAGATAATCACGCGGTTGTCGTTGTTGAGAAGGATGCCGAAACCGCCGATGTAATCGCCCGCGAATTTAAAGGGACTGTTATCTGCGGAGATGGCTGTGAACCCTCGGTTTTAGAGCAGGCGGGGATCGCGCGCGCGGATGTGGTCGCGGCTGTGACCGGAGTCGATGAGGATAACTTTATTATCTGCCAGATCGCCAAGGACCAATTCAGGGTCAATCGCACCGTCGGGCGCGTCAATGACCCGGACAATGAACGCGCCTTTAATGAATTGGGTATTGATGTCCCCATCGGCGTGACCATGATTTTGGCTAAGATCATCGAAGAAGAAGTTTCATTTTCGGATTTTGTGGATCTGTTAAGTTTTAAACGCGGCAAATTAGCCTTAATCCGGGTGGATCTGCCCGAAAGCTCTCCCGTTATCAATAAAAAAGTCCAAGACCTGCAGCTTCCTCCCAGCTCTGTTCTCGTTTCTGTTGTCCGCGGCGACGACGTTATTGTCCCCAAAGGAGACACGGTTCTTAAGCCTCTCGACGATGTCGTGGCCCTGACCCTGGTTGAAAATAAACAACAGCTTTTAAGTTTTCTTATAGGGAAAATGTAAACCATGTTTCGCCTTAAAGAAATTTGCTTAGGGATCTTAGTCGAATTGGGATTTATTCTTCTGATCCTTGTGATCGGATTTCTAATCGGCTGGGGCATGCTCACCTTTTTTAACCGCTTTTAACTGATGATCTTAAGACCTCAATTCAGCGATTTTAAAGTCATCGGCTTTTATCTAAGCAAGCTGGTTATCGGCGTTGCCCTTTTTATGGTCCTGCCGATGGCTGTCGCTTTTCTTGCAAAAGAATTGAATCCGCTCTACGATTTCTTCATAAGTTTCCTCGCCTGTCTTATTCTGGGCTCGATTTTGTACATCGTCTGTTACACGAAAGAAGAAGCGCGCTGGTCTCATGGAATGGTGGTGGTTTCCCTGGCATGGGCTCTAGCCGCGATTTTAGGCGCTCTACCGCTTTTCTTAAGTGGGCATTTTAATTCATTTTTAGATGCGGTATTTGAGGCAATGTCGGGTTTTACCACGTCGGGACTTACCCTTGCCCAAGACCTGGGGCATATGTCGTATGCGCATAATTTCTGGCGGCACTTGATGATGTTTTTAGGCGGCCAGGGAATTGTGGTTATTGTCTTGGCCTATTTTGTGCGCGGGGCGACAGGTGCGTTTCGCCTTTATGTGGGAGAGGGAAGAGACGAGCGGCTGCTGCCGGATATACGCCAGACAGCGCGCTTTATCTGGATGGTAAGCGCCGTCTATTTAGTTTTAGGAACGCTGACGCTGGGCATTATTTTATTCTTTGAAGGAATGCCCTTTTTGAAATCAATTTTTCACGGCGTCTGCATTTTTATGACTGGGTTTGATACGGGAGGCTTTGCACCCCAGCAGCAAAATGTCATGTATTACCACAGCCTAGCATTTGAAATCGGAACGCTTATGGTTATGCTTCTGGGGGCTATCAACTTCAAATTGCATTATGTTCTCTGGACGGGAAATCGAAAAGAGATCTGGCGCAATATTGAAACCCGGACATTGTTTTTTGCGATTATGTTCGCGTTTGTCCTGGTGGCGCTGGGCTTAAGCAAAATGCACGTTTATCCGACGGCGTTGGCGCTTTTTCGCAAGGGATTTTATCACCTTATCTCTGCCCAGACGGGCACGGGTTTCCAGGTGGTGTATTCGGATCAATTTGTCAATGAGTGGAACGGTCTTTCTCTGGCAGGGCTCATCCTGGCGATGTCCTTAGGTGGTTGTATATGCTCGACCACGGGTGCGATCAAAATGTTGCGCATCGGGATTATTACCAAGACATTTATTAGCGACGTCAAGCGTCATATCTCGCCTGCCTTGACGGTCTTAATCGAGAAAATGCACCACATTAAAGATTCTATTCTTACTGACGCCCAGATGCGCTCGGCCTGTTTGGTAACTATTGCCTATATCGTGGTGTATGTCACCGGCGCGGTCATCGGCATGCTCTACGGATATCCTTTTGTCGAATCGCTTTTTGAATCCACCTCGGCGGCAGCGAATGTCGGGCTTTCCTGCGGGATTACCAATCCCGGGATGCCGGACGGATTAAAGATTGTTTATATCGTCCAGATGTGGGCGGGGCGATTGGAATTTATGTCGGTTTTTGTTTTGATCGGATTTGTGGTGGCGCTTATTAAAGGAAAATAAGATGCACAAAATGTTTGTAAGAAAAATTATCGCCGGCATTGTTTGCGTGACTGTTGTTTTATCTAACGCCGGAGTTCTTTTGGCGAAGAACGATTCCGAGGATGTTCTGCGCGTCACGGCGGCTCAATTAATCCAAAAAGCAAAAGATTTTAACGGTAAAACTGTTATAATACAAGGCGAAGTCATCGGCGACGTTATGCCGCGAGGGGAATTTGCCTGGCTTAATATTGATGACACCTCCCATGCGATTGGCGTGTGGGCGCCTAAAGCCATGGTTTCTGGTATCCGCTACACCGGAGACTATCAATATAAAGGCGATACGATTGAGGTGAGGGGAAGATTTTTTAGGGCTGATGCAGACCTAAGCGGGGAATTGTGTATCCGCGCCCAGAAAATTATCACGCTCAAAGAAGGATACCGCACATTCCGCATCCTGCGGCCGGCTAAGGCAGAAATATCGTTGGCGCTATCGCTGGTGGTTTTTTGTTTGGGCAGTATCATTTTATTTATAAGAAAAAGAACTCCCGCAAGAAAGTAGAAGACAGATGTCTTGGGATTTTGAGAAAATAGAAAACGAAGCAAGACAGGAAATATCCATGGCGCCCGACTCGGCAGCCGTTGAGGCAATTCGCGTTAAGTATCTGGGCCGCAAGGGCTTAGTATCCGAGATTTATTCGAATCTACCTAATGTCCCCGCAGAGGAAAAGCCCTTAGTCGGAAAAAATGCCAACATCCTAAAGAATAAAGTTACCCAGTGGCTCCAAGAAAAAGGGCAGACAATCGAAGAGCAAAAACGGCAGCAGTCATCCGCTGAGAAAAGACTCGACGTTACCATGCCCGGAGCCGGCGCAACAATCGGCCACCGCCACATCCTGACCCAAACAGTTGATGATATCTGCCGTATTTTTGAGGGGATGGGTTTTGTTACCTTTGAAGGCCCTGAGGTAGAAACGGAATTTAATAATTTTTCCGCCCTGAATATCCCCATTGATCATCCTTCGCGCGATGCCTTTGATACTTTTTACGTTGACGTCAAAGACCCGGACAAAAAAGACAGGTTTCTTTTATTACGCAGCCATACCTCGCCGGCGCAAATCCGGGTTATGAAAAAATACACCCCGCCCTTAGCGGTTATTGTCCCGGGAAAGGTGTATCGCCCCGACGCTGTTGACGCCAGCCATTCGTTTATGTTTCATCAGGTAGAAGGGCTTTTGGTTGACGAAAAAGTAAAATTCTCCGATCTTAAAGGGCTGCTGACGATTTTTTGCCAAAGGCTTTTCGGCGAAGAAATAAAAATGCGTTTTCGCCCGCACTTTTTTCCTTTTACCGAACCTTCCGCTGAAGTAGACATTTCCTGTTATATCTGCAAAGGAAAGGGTTGCTCGGTTTGCGGCCGCAAAGGCTGGCTCGAGATCTTAGGCTCGGGGATGGTGCATCCGAAGGTTTTTGAGGCCGTCGGCTATCCTTTAAAGAAATATACCGGGTTTGCCTTTGGCATGGGTGTTGAGCGCATCGCCATGCTTAAATATGGCATTAACGATATCCGCCTGTTCTTCGAAAACGATACACGGTTTTCGAATCAATTTTAATTTCCAGCAATAGCGACTCCCCTGTAAATCAATATACCCCAAGCGCTTATATAATAATTATTGCGATTTGCTCTTTCGCCAGCGTTTTTATTCAGGTAAGAAAATACGGCAAATTTTCTGAAGAAAATTTGCCGCAAGCGGGGTAAAAAACTTCCTTTAAAAAACTGTTTTTGAGGAACCGCTTCCTTAATTTTCCAGGTTACTATTGTTTGCCTCCCCTATATAAGATATACTTTTAATAGAACAATCAGACGCATATTTTCTTCGGGAAAGGGTAAAATTTTCCGGAGAAGGGCTTTTTTTACCCCAGGGTTTATTTATAGAGGGAAACCGGCGGCCCCTGTTGGCAGGGGCCGCCGCCCGAAATATTTCTTTAGCGAAGATTTTTCTCCAGTTCTGTTTAGAAACAGAGAGAGGGAAACATGAAAATAATTCTATCTATTGTTACCGCAATTTTGCTGTTGGCTGTGTTTTTTTCGCCCGCCTACGCCCAGACCGAGACCATGACGCTGACCACCTACTACCCTGCGCCACTGGGATTCTACAGTCAATTAAGACTGGTGCCGCGTAGCGCGACCTTGGGCCCGCCGGTTACATGCGATAACGCAAGCAAGGCTTCTTCCTTGGGTGTGATGTGGCTTGACGGGAGTCTGGGAGTCGATACTCTTAAAATCTGTCAAGACGATGGCACCGGTACTCTTACCTGGACAACTCTTGGTAGCGGTGGCGGCGGCAGCCTTTGGACCAGAACCGGCAGCAATCTTTATCCCATCAATATAACCGACAATATCGGCGTGGGAACACAAGCACCCCAAGCTCCCTTGCACATACGGAATGGCACTAACCCTAACATTATTCTGGAATATGACCTCAATCACAAATTAGAATTAACCCATAACGGCACCGATGGTGTTATCACGACAGACACGGGAGCTATTCGATTGGAGCCTAACTTGGGCGTGTCGACGTTCACCGAAATCGGCGGCACGGGCGGCCTGATGAGCACGTTACTAACGACGCGAGGGACGGCGATTCAAGGAATCTCAGAGCAAACCGCAGGCGCAGGGGATAATACGGGTGTCTATGGTAGGGCTGGCGGAGGGGGATTGACGGCCACAAAATACGGCGTTCAAGGAATCGCAGCCAGCGATGACGCGGGGCTTAAGGTCGGTGTTTACGGTGAAGCCGGCGGCATTGACGGACGAAAATATGGGGTCTACGGAAGGGTAGCTGCGGATGACTCATCTGATAAATACGCACTCTATGCAAGAACGATAGGAGGAAATGTTAGCGCGAATATATACGGTTTAGATACCTGGGCGTTTGGCAATGCCGGTACGAAGTATGGAGTAAACGCATCGGCTACCGGCTTGGGCGGGGATAATTATGCTGTAAAGGGCGGGTCCACCAGTGTGGGGGGCACAACAGGCTATGGCCTTTATGGTTCATCTGTGGGAGCGGGAACAAATTATGGTGTCTACGCAACCGCCTCCGGGGGCAGCACCAACTATGCCGGGTATTTTGCCGGCGATTTAGCTATAAGCAACCAACCCGCAGGAACGCACTCAAGACTTTTTATTAACGGCGATGGCAAGTTGCAAATCACATCCTCCAACAGCCTTAAGAATCGACTGGTTATTGGGGAGCCCCTTGCCAGCATGTCCATGGCTAACGCTGCGGGTATGGACATCGGGACTCCCGGGTCACCCGGGGGCGCTAACGCCTTTATAACCCTGGGCACAAACAGCACTAATGAATATGGGTACCTGGGGTGGATAGGTACTAACCCCGGGTTCGAATATATTTCACTCCTTTCGACGGGAGGTATTAATTTGATTTCCAGGCTTCCGACCAGTGTCCAGGAAAACCGTTTGCGTATTACAAACGACGGCCATATTTACCTTGACACGCTTATTTCCGGGGCCGGTAACGCCTCGATACGATACAATACGACGACAAAAGAAATAACCTATACTCCGCTTGTTTCTTCAAAGCGCTATAAGAAAGATATCGCAAATCTCGAGTTTGATACGGACGGATTGTATTCTTTGCGGCCCGTTTCGTTTACGTGGAAAGAGAGCAGCATACGGGATTTTGGCCTTATCGCTGAAGAGGTGGATGAGGTCTTGCCCTCGCTGGTGGCCTATGATGCTCAAGGCAGGCCCGATAGCGTGGCTTATGACAAGTTACCCGTCCTACTTTTAGTCGAAATGCAAAAACTGCGCGCGGAAAACCGCGCGCTGCAAGAACGCGTCGAGAAGTTAGAGGCTGCGGTCGGCGCAGAATAATCGCATTGTTATCCTCTCGCGGAGATATTCAGAATTGGTGACGCTTCCTCCGAGCTATCGGTAAAGACGGATATTTCTTTAGAAAGAAGGATCGGGCATGAAAAAACTACGAATTATTATTCTTCTCGTCGTGATGGCGGCTATGGTCGCGGTTACCGCCTACGCCCAGACCGAGACCATGACGCTGACGACATATTATCCGGCGCCACTGGGATTTTATAGCCAGTTAAGGCTGGTACCGCGTGACGGGGCCGCCTTGGGCCCACCGGTTACATGCGATAATGCAAGCCGGATTTCTGCCCTGGGCGTGATGTGGCTTGACTCAAGCTTGGGAGTTGATACTCTTAAAATCTGTCAAGACGACGGCACAGGTACGGGCACTCTTGCCTGGATGTCTGTTGGCAGTGGTGGTGGCGGAAGTCTTTGGGCCAGAACCGGAAGCAATCTTTATCCAACTAACATAGGAGACAATGTTGGGGTTGGTACTGCTGCGCCGGAACAAAAATTACACATCGAGGGTGCTTTTCCGACACTTCTTATCAAGGGTACCGGAGCTCCGGGCCTTGTTCTTCGCGATACTGATGCTGCCGGCGGTAGCTGGCCGTATATAGCCTTCAGCGGAAATGAAGGCGCGGCTATTACTGGCGATGACAGCTCGCAGGAAATATTCGGGTTTTATAGCGCTTTCACGGATCCCCGTAGCAACGATGCGGAAATTCGTATCCACGGCAAAGGCGCTGGCTGGGGCAACTATTTATCTTTAACTCACGACGGCACCGACGGAATTATTTCAACCGATATTGGTAATATTGCCATTAATCCAGAGCGTGGTGCTAGCCCAAAAGGTGTTGCCATTGGTGTACCGGATGCAAGCTTAAACAACGCTCAGGCTCTTACTATCGGTAACAATGTTAATGCAGTCGATTGGAGAAACAAACTCGGGTACAACAATATCCGCATTGGTGGCGCCGGAGCCTTGCCGAATAATTGGCCGATGATCATTTTTGATGATGCAAACCAGGCCAATACACTCTGGTCCCTGTCTAATACTGAGCATTCCAACTACAATGATTTTCTTATAGAAAAAATCGATACCACATCAGGTATTGGTTCTGCTGTTCTGCTATTAGGAGGTGCCAATAGTTTATCAGCGCTGTTTGGGGTGAGCGGTCCCTGGGGATTATGGGGTCATAAATTCGAAGGACTTCAGTCAGAGGTCCGGATGGACTCTACCCAACTAATGAATACCTCGAACGTCCGCATAGGCAGAATCGGCAACGTCAATAACGGCAATGGCGCGGTTATATTAGAAACAACGAGAAACGGCGGCCATCAGGTATTAATGAATATTGATGACAATGGAGTCTTGCAGGTCCAAGGGGCACTTGCGAGCACGTCATCCAGTTCGCAGTCGCTTACGAGTACGTCATTCAGTTCGAGACGGACATACGGCGTTTATATTGTATCCGATGGCGGTACCGAAGAATGGAAGACTATCGGCGCATGGGATATGTGTTTTCTTGGGACGCATGCGGAAAATCATTCCCTGGTTGGAGGTCAGTGTGATGTTTATAGCGATCAACTCCCGCCACCCGACAATACGATCTCGTTTAACCCAAATACGCAACCGACTTGGAAAATACATGCTAAGCGGAATGGAAGCAACGGCACAATAGCTTGTAGGGCAACCTGCGTGAATTTTCGATAATATGCCCTGAAGGACGGTGAGGATGAGAAAAACCTTTATGATCTTTCTTGGCGCGGTTTTAGCGATGACAGCAACCTTTGCCCTCGCCCAAACCGAATCCATGACACTGACAACGTATTACCCTGCGCCACTGGGATTTTATAGCCAGTTAAGGCTGGTACCGCGTGACGGGGCCGCCTTGGGCCCACCGGTTACATGCGATAATGCAAGCCGGATTTCTGCCCTGGGCGTGATGTGGCTTGACTCAAGCTTGGGAGTTGATACTCTTAAAATCTGTCAAGACGATGGCACTGGCACTCTCACCTGGGTCCCTGTTGGCGGCGGCGGTGGCGGTAGCAGTTTTTGGAATAGAACCGGTACTAATCTTTATCCAGTCAACATAGACGACAATATCGGCATCGGGACAAATGCCCCGGCTACTAAGTTGCATGTCCAGGGAGTCGGAGACCCGACAGTAACCATCGAAGTTACGGGTGGCGGCATGGGACGGCCCACGGTTCAATTTCTCGGTAATAACGGCGTTATTGCAGCTGATGTTGGCGGAAAGGTTGCTATTACCAACAGCACTGCTATTGATGTTCCGTCCGACTTTGATGAAAATCAGGTCCAGGGTCTCACGATTGTAGGCAGAGCGACACCGATCGATGAAAATATGCATTTGACACACTCGAACGTTCGTATAGGCAGAGGAACCCTGATGAACGGGCCCATGATACTACTGGATAGCACATCGTCTGACCGCACCTGGTTTATAGAGGCAAATAAAGTGAATGGTTGGAACGGAGGCGCCACAACGTCTGACCTGACCCTTGGTTACCAGATGATTGGCGGCGCTACCTACAATGCCATGCACATCGGCGGGCCGAATAGAAGAGCCGTGCTTTTTGGCTGGGACTCGGGCAATCCCGCCAGCCGTTCTTTTAGCGGGGTGCAATCAGAAGTGACTTTTAGTCCGGCAGCAGCGTTGATGAATTCGGGCAATGCGCGTATCGGTGTTGTCCGGTCAGGCAGCCGCTCCGGCGGGGCGCTCATTCTGGAAAGTTATGATGCCACAAATCCCGCGCTCCACCCCCAATTTCGGATCTATGCGGATGAAATCGGACAACTCAATTTCGGCCCTGCGGGAGCGATCAGCAAATTCGACGGTAACGTTTGGATTACTAATAGTTTAAATGTTTCTGGGGCGGGGATGGGACAGCAAACAACTCTGCAGAACACGACGGTGAACGGCGAGCTAACTGTTCCGTTCAATCGTTGGGGAACAGACCCTGGCGCTGGATCAAACGTAGCGATACCATCAAGTTGTGTTAGGGCTGCTAATAGTGCCGAACAAGGTTGTCAATGTCCCGACGGATCTTACATGGTCGGTTTCTCTATAACTAACGGCACCAATAATGGTTTTTCAATTTACTGCAGGCGACTCTAAACTTTATCGAGGTGACATATGGTTGGATTAAAATATCTGATTATCTTGGCCGTTCTTCTCATAGGAATCCCCGCCCACGCTCAAACCGAATCCATGACTATGACCACCTATTACCCGGCGCCGCTGGGATTTTATAATCAGATGCGTTTGGTGCCTCGTATCGCGGCACCCGGCCCATGTGACCTTACCGATGCGACCTCCTCTCCAGGCCTGATGTGGTTTGACCAGGCAATCAATACTCTTAAAATCTGTCAAGACGATGGCACCGGCGCAGGTAGTATTGCCTGGATGTCTCTTGGCGGCAGCGGTGGAGGTGGCGGTCTTTGGACCAGAACGGGCAACAATCTTTATCCAGCCAACATCGGCGACAGGGTCGGCATCGGGACCGACAATCCCGGCGTGACTCTGGATGTGGTGGGGCAAACCGGGATACGCATTAACGATAATATTGATAATTGGCCGGCGCGGATCAGAATGGTTGATACAGTGGTCGAGGGAGCCGGAACAAGAGACGATTTGATGATGGAGACGGACGGCGGCTTATTTGTTCAACTGGACAATAATAATAACGGGATTTCGGGCATTGTGGGTTTCGGCATTCTGGACGGGCAAAACAACGTGCTGGTGAACGTGCTCGAGGATAATGGCAATGTCGGCATCGGGACAGGGATTGACGCCCCTACTGCCAAGTTGCAAGTTAAAGATGGAGTTGTGCTTTTTGACGGCGATATCGGATCGACTCCCGTCTCCGGCGTCGGAACACGCTTCATGTGGATACCCGAAAAACATGCGTTACGGGCAGGCCACGTGGCTGAGGAACGGCCTTTGGTGTGGGATGATGCCAACATAGGGATGAATTCATTCGCGGCCGGCCTTAATCCGGAAGCGAGCGGAGCTCAAAGTATAGCGCTTGGTCAGAACGTAACGGCGCAAGGCCAGCGGTCGGTAGCGCTAAACAGCGGAACCCAGGCGCTGGGCCTGGGCAGTCTTGCGACGGGAGGCGTCACACAAGCCACGGCAGATTGGAGTACGGCAATGGGGTTCCGCGCAAGAGCCTTGCATGAAAAGTCATTTGCCATTGGCCTAGATGTGGAAGAAAGCGAACAATGCGATACGACAGCAGAGGGGCAACTTATGCTGTGCGGTGAAGAGGTTGTTCTGGGCAATCTCAGTTTCGACGGTGCCATATTCCGGCAAGGTGCAACGCTGTATGGAAATCAGGCGGCAACGCATGTGAACTTAGGTACCGCCGGCACAACCGGTGATGAATTTCTAAATAATACCTATTGTACCGTTTCGGGAGGGCGTAGCAATCAGGCAAAAGGAAGCTTTTCGACTGTCGCGGGAGGTGAGAACAACTACACTCTTTTTAATGCGACCCATGGTACGGTCTCGGGAGGACGGTGGAATTCAGCTCAAGGTGATTATGCGACTTCTCCCGGAGGCTGGGATAACGATGCTATGGGCCAATATTCGTTTGCAGCCGGACGAGAGGCCAAGGCCGATGATGTGGGGTCTTTTGTCTGGTCCGCCAGCAGCTCAGGTGCGGAGTGCCATTCCAGCGGTGACTACAGCTTTACGGCCTGTGCGCCGGGAGGGGTTTTCTTGAGGGGGGAAGTTTTTTTGCCGAACATCCATATCGGTCCGCCGCCCGGTTCGATGTTTCAATATAGCCTGTACATGAATGAGAATTTTCAAGTATGGAGGATGGGATCCTCGAAGCGCTACAAAAAAGACATCAGTGATTTGGAAATAAATTCTGAGAAAATCTATGGATTGCGTCCGGTGTCGTTTACCTGGATCAGCGGTGGCCAGCGGGATTTTGGCCTTATTGCCGAAGAAACAGAAGCTGTTATGCCGGAATTAGTATCGTTTGACAAAGACGGCACTCCCGAGAGCGTGCGTTATGACCAGTTGCCGGTTTTGTTGCTTAACGAAATCAAGAAACTCAACGAAAGAATAACCGTGCTTGAGCAACGGCTGGAGATATACGAGAAATAACATTGCTAGTGCGATAAGAAAGATTTTAAAAAAGTAAAAACCATGAAGAAACTATTTCTCGCCGTTTTAATTTCGACATTGGTGACAACTGTCACTCATGCCCAGACCGAGTCTATGAATCTAACCACCTACTACCCGGCGCCGATGGGAAATTATAACCAGTTGCGCTTGGTCCCGCGCGGAGGTGCACCGGTAACCTGCAATAACGCCAATCCGGATTCCGCGGGTGTGATGTGGTTTAATCAGGCAACCAATAGTTTTCATATCTGTCAAGACGATGGCACAGGTGTTATTACCTGGGTATCTATCGGCGGCGTTGGCGGCGGCAATCTTTGGGCCAGAACCGGCAATAATCTTTATCCAGCCAACCTAGGCGATAATGTCGGCATCGGAACCCAAACACCGCAACAAAAACTGCATATCGAAGGCGCTTTTCCAATACTGCTTATCCGCGGTACCGGAGCCCCGGCCCTTGTCCTTGACGATACCGATGCTGCCGGCAGCCGGCCTTTTATAAAATTCGGCGGAAACAGCCTGGGAGCTTTCATCGGACAAGACTCCTGGCATCAGACATTTGAATTTTATAGCGACTTTCAGCTTACCCGCGCTCACGACGCGGAAATCCGCGTCCACGGCAAAGCCCCCGGCGGCAGTTGGGATAGATATTTATCATTAACCCACGACGGGACAGACGGGTACATTGAAACAGATGTCGGCGACATTGTTATTAATCCGAAAGAGACGGATGTAGCCATACCCGAGCCGGCATTATCCATTGATGCTGCCTCAAAAAATATAGGAATACGCACCAGCGACGTGACTCCTCAGGCAACTGTTCAAATCGGCAATAACCTGGGTTTTGGATGGGCTCCGCATGCCCTGACTGTCGGAGGTGCGGGTTCGGTCGGGGGCTCGGTGGCGGTCGGTGTAAACAGCAGCAAAATGGGGGTTTTCCAGCATTCTGCCGCAGGCACTTCGACCGACGTTAGCTCTACGGATGACCTGCGCTTAGGGGCAGCCGGTTCTATTTATCAATCTACGGCAGGATTAAATCGCATGAAAATCGATACCGGCGGTTCTATTGCTATGTATGCGAATGATGGCGCACTAACGGCTTTTCAAATGGCCAGTACAGGGTCAATGTTTTTTCAGGGCCCGGCTTCTTTTAGCCAGCCTCTGAGTATCGGCAACAGTATTGACGATGACGTGGATGTTAGCTTGGGAGAGCACAATACTGTTTGTTGGGATTCGAAATGTATTCGCGGGATCAATTCGCCCGGCGGCAGCTGGCTTCAGTTCGGGCACTTTGTTTCCGGGGCATGGGATACCGTAATGTCTTTGGCGACTGCGCCGTCTACAGGATTGGGTATTAGCGGCTCTTTGAATATATCGGGCACAGCCACTAAACCGGGCGGCGGGCCCTGGAGCGCTTCTTCTGATGCCCGTCTTAAAAAGAATATTGCGTCGATCGATAATGCACTTGACACCATGCTTTCTCTTCGCGGAGTTACCTTTGAGTGGAGAGAACCGGAAAAGCAAGGCAATCTGACCGGGCCGCAGATGGGCCTGATTGCCCAAGAAGCAGAAAAGGTGTTTCCTCAGTGGGTGACGACCGGAGAAGACGGTTATAAGATTTTGTCGATCCGGGGATTCGAAGCCCTCGCCATCGAGGCCATGCGCGACATGAAAAAAGAGATCGATCAGCTAAAACAGGAAAATCAAGAGTTGCGCCGGGAACTTGATACGCTTAAGAAAGTTCCCGACGGAGATTCTCCTATTTAGTTTCTTGCCAAAACTCTTCGCAGGCGAGAGATTTTTTTGTTTTATTTGAATATTTTCCTTGCATTCTGCTTTCAGCCGCCCCCGCGAGAGGCTGTGGCTCTTATTGCGTGCCACCGCGCACTCTTTCCATAAAATATTTCCTTTTCAATTCCCCTTCGATACGCTAATATAGAATGTCACTTTCTTCTTGATCCAAAAAATAATTTTAAAATGAAATTATCCTATAACTGGCTTAAAAATTATATCGCGGTCAACGTGAACGCCGAAACCCTAGCCCACAAACTCACCATGGCGGGCTTGGAGGTTAAGGCGATTGACACGGTTGACAGCGACAGCGTATTTGAAATAGAAATCACGCCTAACCGTCCGGATTGCTTAAGCGTCCTGGGCATTGCCCGTGAGGCGTCGGCGATTTTTAATAAGCCTCTCAAGATCCCCGCTGTTAAGAACTTAAAACTTCCCAAACAAAAATGTGACCTGGCGATCCTGGATAAAAAGGATTGTTTGCGCTATATCGGCTGTCTCATAAATAATGTTTCGGTCAGGCAATCCCCTGAATGGATCAAAAAACCTTTAACCGCCGTAGAACTGCGCACCATTAACAACGTTGTCGATATTACGAATTTTGGCCTTATGGAAACCGGCCAGCCCATGCACGCCTTTGACTTTGACAAGTTAGCCGGGGGAAAGATTATTGTCCGCCGCGCCAAGGAGGGCGAAAAAATCATTACCATCGATGGTATTGAGAGAAAACTTGATCCCTCGATTTTGGTTATTGCCGACGAGAAAAAGACAGTGGCCATTGCCGGTATCATGGGCGGGAAGGAAACCGAGGTTACCGAATCGACAAAAAATATTCTGTTGGAAAGTGCCTACTTTGAACCGATTTTGATAAGGCGCGCCGGGCGTAAGCTGGGCTTGAGCACGGACGCGTCGTATCGTTTTGAGCGCGGGGTTGACATGGAGGGGGTTGAGCAGGGTGCCCGGCGCGCCACTGCGCTTATCTGCCAAGAAGCGGGCGGCAGCATTCAGGGGTATTTTGATTTATATCCCGGTAAACGAAAAGATGTAAAACGCCAAACCAGCATTACCAAAAATCAAATTGACGAATTTTTAGGTGCCCCCATTTCGCTTGAGCGGGGCAAGGCTATTTTAAACAGGCTCGGGTTTAAAACCGCCAACGGCGCCAAAGGTGCGTTAAAGATTTCTATTCCCCCTTTTAGAAACGATGTCAAAGGCGATGTCGATATCATCGAGGAGATTGCCCGGGTCGTGGGTTATGATAATTTGCCCGTGACCTTGCCCGAGGTAAAATTTTCTAATGTGGCTGTGAATCCGAATCGGATTCTAAGAAAGAGGGTAACGGACAGCCTTCTGGCCTTAGGGCTTAACGAAGCCGTCAGCTATTCGATGACCAGCCGAAAGAATATTGAGGCCGCAAAGCTTGACTCTGCGCTTGCCGTCAAAGTCAAAAACCCCTTAACCCTCGAGCAGGAATGTTTAAGATTTTCGATGCTGCCCAGCTTATTGGAACTGATATCGATTAATCTCAACCGCGGGCAGAGGGATATAAAATTCTTCGAGGCCGGAAAAACCTATTTTACCGACGGAGAGAAAGAAACCTTGGGGATTATCATGTCGGGGCACCTATCGGTCGACTGGCGAAAAGGCATCAAGGCCGAGGCAGATTTTTATGACATCAAGGGCGTGATTGAAAATACCCTCGAAAAAATCGGCGTTACACCTGTTGAATGGGTACCGAACAAGTCTCCCGTATTCGAACCGGGGCAGGGTGCCGAGATTATTTTAAATGGCGAGGCTGTCGGCGCCTTAGGGGCAATAGCCGCCGAGATTTTGCACCGGTGGGACATAAAGCAAAAGGGTATTTTGTTTGCCGAACTTGATTTGGAAACAATATATGCCCAGGCGGCTAAAAAAACCGCCGGACGAAAATACTGCCCCCTGCCGACTTTTCCGGCGGTGGTACGAGATTTAAGCCTGGCTATTAAAAGCGAAGTCAGTTTTCAACAGGTCCGCGAAACAATCCAAAAGACCGCCGGAGACCTTTTAGCCTCGGTTAAATTAATAGAACAGTATTTAGGCGAAAAAATTCCGCCGGGTCAGCGCGGATTAGTCCTTTCCTTGACTTATCAATCCTCGGCACGGACGCTGCGCGAAGATGAAGTGAATCAAGCTCACGAGAAAATCTGCAAAGCCCTGATTGACACCTTCGGCGCTGTCCGACGATAAATTTATCCTCTTTAGTCATTGAAAGCCCTTAGGGGGCTGTGTTATAATCCATTATCGATTGATAAAAATCCCTGCTTTGTTCGTTGGGGAACAGATGTAATGAACCAACACATTACAATCGGGCGCCGGACTTCTAATTGCCTGAGGGCAATTTAGAGAGGCACCCACGTTAACGATGGGGTTCACTTACCCTTTACCTAACGGCACGGTGGGGACTTAATAAGCACGCGGCTTATGGACTGCGGCCTTAAGGCTCAGGAACATAAGTTGCTGTGTGCATTAGCACCGCCGCTAGCATCGGCTGCCTGCTAACAGGCAGACGATGCGGCGGTGTAAATCCTCGGCATCCCCCATGAAACCCAAACCCAATTCGTCCAGCGCACCCCAAAATCTTTTTTCGCCCACTTTTAATACCAAAGAACCGCAGCCGGGATTATTCGAATGGTCTTCCAAGGTCTCCTTAAAAGATTTTCCTTTAAGCGTGCGGATGCGCCCGCAAAAACTCGAAGAATGTGTGGGCCAAGGCCATATTTTGGGTGAGGGAAAACTTTTAACCCGCGCCATCGAGGCCGACCGGATTAACTCCTTGATCCTTTACGGGCCTCCGGGCTGCGGAAAAACTACCATTGCCTACTGTGTCAGCAAAAAAACACAATCCCATTTTGAAGCGGTCAACGCGGTTTCTTCCAACGTTGAAGAATTAAGAAAAATCACCGCATCGGCCAAACATCGCTGGCAGTCAACGGCTATTAAAACCATCCTTTTTATTGACGAGATTCACCGTTTTAATAAAGCCCAGCAGGAAGTTTTGATGCCCGACCTTGAGGATGGCTATATTATCCTGATCGGCGCGACGGTTTTAAATCCGTTTTTTTCTCTTATCGGCCCGCTGTTGTCACGGTCGCTTATTTTTGAACTGCAGGCTTTGACCAAAGAAGATATCGTTTCTGTCTTACAACGCGCTCTCAACGATAAAGAGCGTGGGCTGGGGAATCTATCGATTAAGGCCGATAACAAGGCGCTTGAATTCTTAGCTGCTATTTCCGACGGGGACGCGCGCCGGGCGCTCAATGCCCTGGAGGTCGGTTGCCGGACAACCCCCAAAGACAAAGAAGGCATTATCCGTTTTACTCTGGATGTAGCCCAGGAATCCATTCAAAAGAAACAGGTCAATTATGACCGGGACGGCGACGCCCATTATGATACTATTTCTGCATTTATAAAATCCATGCGCGGCTCGGATCCCGATGCCGCATTGTACTGGCTGGCCAAAATGATTTATGCCGGCGAAGACCCGCGGTTTATCGCCCGGCGGATCTGTATCTGTGCGGCCGAGGATGTAGGCAATGCCGATCCCCAGGCGCTTATTTTAGCTAACGCGGCTTTTCAGGTCTGCGAATTTATCGGCATGCCCGAGGCCCGGATTCCCCTGGCCCAAGCAGCTGTTTATATTGCCTGCGCTCCAAAATCCAATGCCGCTTACACGGGACTGGAAAAGGCTTTATCCGACGTGAAAGAAAACCGCACCAAACCGGTCCCGGCACATTTAAAAGACGCTTCCTATCCCGGCGCCAAGCAGTTAGGCCACGGCCAGGGCTATAAATACGCCCACAGTTACGAAGGCCATTACGTCGAGCAGGAATATGTTCCGGGCAAGAATGTTTATTACCGGCCGACTGATTTGGGATTTGAGAAAGAGATCAAAAAAAGACTGCAGGATTTGCGCCAGGGTTTAGGATTGGGAAAAAAAGAGCCAAACCGGGCCCCCTAAAGGGGTCAACGGCATTTTGGTTGTGCATTTTTAATAAAGGTGGTAAAATAACCATCTAATGTCCGTTTCGTAGATAGGACGCAGAGTTTTTTTATTGGTTTAAAAGTTTATTGTTTTAAATAGGTTGCAAACCTTTGTCTTCGCGGTGAGTCCTGTTCTTTCATCTCATCGGACGCCGGCAAAGACGGTTGCGGACAACTATTGTATCAATTGCATAAGTATTGTTTAAGGAAAAGTCAACGCTCCATGGTTCAGGTTAAACAAAATCTAAAAAACGCTATTCGCACCAAGCTCTTAAATCTGTTAAAAAATCAAAAGGAGGAAGACAGGTTTAGAAAAAGCAGGGTTATTTTAAAGAAACTTTTCACAACCAAAGAGTTTAAGAAGGCAAATGTTGTTTTGTTTTATGCGTCGTTTGATGGGGAAGTGGATACTTTTGAGATGATCAAGCAAGCGCAAAGATTGGGAAAAAGAATTGCATTACCGACGATTATAAAGGAAAAGCGAGCATTGATTCCTTGTCTGGTGGAAAACCTTCAAGAAGAGCTGGTCCTCGGTCCCTACGGGATTAAGCAGCCGTGTCCAAAGTCCATGCGGCCTTTAAATCCCCAGGAGATCGATCTGGCTGTGGTGCCGGGTGTCGCCTTTGACGAACAGAATAACCGCCTCGGGCGGGGCAAAGGTTACTATGACCGGTTTCTGGGGAATTTCCCGTCGTATATGCCCATTTTTGGCCTTGCCTTTGATTTCCAAATCGTTAAACGCCTGCCCCATCAAAAAGGTCTCGATGTGCCGGTTTCACGCGTCATTGTTAACTAAATAAAAATTAACCGGGCGTCCGCAGACAATCTATAACTTTATACTTTAAAAAAGTTTTTCATATTCTTAAGGGGGTACGATCCATGTTTAACGAAACCAGCACGCTCGTCAGGAGCCTTAGCTACTCGGTCACGGCCGTTATATTAATCCTCTCGGGGTATTTCTTAAGTAAATTTTTCGCTAGCAAAAAGATAAAACAGGCCGAACACCTGGCTAAAGAATTGAGGGAAACCGCCCAGAGAGAAGTCGAGCACCGCAAAAAAGAGGCGGAACTTGCCGCTAAAGATTTGATGATCAAAATCCGGCAGGATTTTGAGAAAGAGACTAAGGAACGACGGGAGGAGATGAGCGCCTCCGAAAAAAGGATCCTGCAGAAAGAGGAGAATCTCGAGCGGCGCGCCGATTTACTGGAGAAGAAAGAAAAAGACACGAACGCCCGGCTCAACACCCTTCATCAGGATGAATTGGTTTTAAAGCAGAAAAATGAACAGCTGGAAAAACTCATTGCCGAGGAAAAACAACGCCTGCAGACCATTTCTTCCCTAACACCCGAAGAGGCCAAGAAAATCCTTCTTTCCCGCTTGGACGAAGAGTTGGTCCACGAAAAGGCCGCGGTTTTAAGAAAGATGGAAGAGGAAATCAGGGAAGAGTCTGACAAGAAAGCGCGCGAAATTATTACCACTGCTATCCAGCGCTGTGCCAGTGATCACGCCTCGGAAACGACGGTGAGCGTGGTCAGCCTTCCCAGCGACGAAATGAAAGGCCGCATTATCGGGCGCGAAGGCCGCAATATCCGTGCTCTGGAAATGGCCACGGGCGTTGATATCATTATCGACGACACTCCCGAAGCGGTAACAATCTCCGGCTTTGACATGATGCGCCGAGAAATTGCCCGCATGGCGCTTGAAAGCCTTATTACCGACGGAAGAATTCATCCCGGCCGCATCGAAGAGGTTGTGGAAAAGGCCAAGAAAGAAATGGAAAATAAGATTAAAGAAGAAGGCGAACGCGCGGCCTTTGACCTGGGTGTTCACGGGATGCATCCGGAACTTATCAAGCTTGTCGGTAAATTAAAATACCGGACCAGCTTTGGCCAAAACGCGCTGCAGCATACCAAAGAAGTCGCCACCTTGATGGGCTTAATGGCTACCCAGCTGGGGCTGGACCCAAAGATCGCCAAACGCGCCGGGCTCTTGCATGATATCGGCAAAGTCGTCAGCCCCGATGTTGAAGGAACCCATGCTTTAATCGGAGCGAATCTGGCCCGTAAACATAATGAGTCCGAAGATGTCATTAAAGCGATTGAGGCTCATCATGAAGAAGTAGAAATGAGCACGATTTATGGCGTCTTGGTCTGCGCCGCGGATGCGATCAGTGCTGCTCGCCCTGGGGCAAGGGCGGAGACGCTGGAAACTTATATCAAACGCCTGGAAGCCTTAGAGGCGATTGCTAACGGGTTTAAAGGGGTCGAAAAAGCCTATGCCTTGCAGGCCGGCCGTGAGATACGGATCATGGTGAATCCCGAACAGATCAATGACGAGACTTCGATCGTTTTTGCTCGGGACATCCGTAAAAAGATTGAAGAGACCATGGAATATCCGGGCCAGATCAAGGTTATCGTTATTCGCGAAACGCGGGCAGTGGAGTACGCCAAATAAGCTTTCAGCGCTCAGCTTTCAGCCATCAGCTTGGAATATTCGAAGTCGCTAATAGCTGAAGACTGATAGCTGAGAGCTAAAAAAGGACAATCATGAACATTCTCTGTATTGGCGATGTCGTGGGAAGGCCCGGCCGGGAGGCGATCCGTAAACTCTTGCCGGATATCAAAAAAGAATTCTCCATTGATTTTGTCCTGGCTAATGCCGAGAATGCCGCCGGAGGCTCGGGCATTACCGGAACAATCGTCGAAGAATTATTCTCGCTCGGCTGCGATGTCTTAACCACCGGCGATCATGTTTGGGACAAGCTTGAGATCAAAGAGTTTCTCGCGCAGACCAATCACGTTATTCGTCCCGCTAACTTTCCCGAGGACGCGCCCGGCAAAGGGTGGACGGTTGTTAAAACCCAAAAGGGCATCAAGGTCGGCATAATAAATCTTTTAGGCCGTGTTTTTATGCGATATAATGTCAATTGCCCCTTCAGGGAGTTACGGAGCATTGTTGATAAAATCAAAGCCGAGACGTCCCTGATTGTGGTTGACATGCACGCCGAGGCCACCAGCGAGAAGATTGCCTTGGGGTATTTTATTGACGGAGAGGTTTCGGCGGTGGTGGGAACGCATACGCATGTAGCGACGGCCGACGAAACCGTATTGCCCAAGGGGACGGCGTTTATTACCGATTTGGGCATGACCGGGCCGCATGATTCGGTGATCGGTCAGGTAAAGGAAAAAATTGTCGAACGGTTTTTAAAAGGCATGCCGACGAAATTCGAGGTCGCTACCGGGGACATACGCCTTAACGGCGCCGTGATCGACATTGATGAATCGACCGGCAAGGCCCGTTCGATTACGCGTTTATCTCGGAAAGTTAATTAATAAAATATCTTTAGAAAAATTTAAGTTACCAAAGGAGGTTGTGGATGACTAATTGGGACGGCCTAAACAGAAGAAAATTTCCGAGAGCAAATTATCCGTGCCTTATTATTATCCGCCATAACCACGCAGGCCCCGAGGCGATGCTGACTCATACGGAGAATCTCGGTATCGGCGGGGTGTGCATTATCCTAAAGCGCAATCTTAAACTCTTTGCTCCGGTTGAAGTCGAGCTGGACCTGTTGGATGCCGGCCTGCATATTCAGTGCGAAGGGAAAATCGTTTGGTCGGTTCAACGCAAAAATGTTGAAGATAAAAAACCCTCCTTTTACGATGTCGGGGTGGAATTCAGCAATATCAGCATGAAAGACCAACAGAGGATCAATGATATCGTCGGGCGTCTAATGAAACTTGACGAAGATGCTGCCGGACCCCAGACAGTGGAGGGGTAGGTTCCAGGAATTTTGATTCTCAATAATCCCGGTTTGCAAGAAAATGAACGCTGAAATCAATGCTCTTAGAAAAAATCAATAGCCCGCAGGATCTTAAGGCATTATCTATCCCCCAGCTACCCACCCTAGCCCAAGAGATCAGACACGAAATTATAAAAGTTGTATCCGAAAAAGGCGGACACTTGGCCTCGAACCTGGGGACCGTCGAGTTAATCCTTGCCTTGCACTATGTCTTTAACGCGCCCAAGGATAGTCTTCTCTTTGATGTGGGCCACCAGGCCTACGCCCACAAGCTTCTAACCGGGAGAAAAGACAGGTTTTCCACCCTCCGTCAGCTCGATGGTATCAGCGGATACCCTACTCGCGGCGAATCCCCGTATGATTTATTCACAACCGGCCATGCCTCAAGCGCCCTATCTTTAGCCTTAGGTATTGCCACGGCCAGGGACTTGGCCAAGGCCAGCGAAAAAGTCATCGCGGTTATCGGCGACGGCTCCTTAACCGGCGGGCTTTGTTTTGAGGCGCTGAATAATACCGGGCACTCCCAAAAAGATTTAATCGTTATTCTCAATTCCAACGAGATGAGTATTTCGCCTAACGTCGGCAGCCTCAGCAAATACCTCAACAAGATTATTTCTCAGCCGGTGTACAACCGGGTCCGGGACGCGGTTCACCGTTTTGTCGAACTGCGCATGCCGCGGGTGGGCCCGCGCATGATGAAGATATCGGAGCGTTTCGAAGAATTCGTTAAGGGGCTTATTGTCCCGGGGATCTTTTTTGAAGAATTAGGATTTCGATATTTTGGCCCCTTAGACGGCCACGATATCGGATCGCTCATTGAGACTTTTAAGAATATCTCCCTTTTGAAAGAGCCTATTGTCGTCCATGTGATCACCCAAAAAGGAAAAGGATATTCTCCTGCCGAGGAAAACCCGGTCAGCTATCACGGCCCGGCGCCGTTCGAATTAGAAACGGGTATACCTAAGAAAGTAAGAGACCCCAACCGGGTAAGTTACACGGAGGTTTTTTCCCAGAAAATAGTGGAATTAGCCCGGCAGGATAAGCGAATCGTTGCGGTGACGGCTGCCATGTGCGAGGGGACGGGCCTGGAGAAATTCCGCGAAAAAATTCCGGAAAGATTTTTTGATGTCGGAATTGCCGAAGGGCATGCGGTCTGTTTTGCCGCCGGGATGGCCTCCAGAGGGTTTAAGCCGGTGGTGGCTATTTATTCGACCTTTTTGCAGCGCGCCTATGACCAGATTGTCGAGGATGTGTCCATGCAGGGGTTGCCGGTTATTTTTGTCCTGGACCGGGCGGGAATAGTCGGCGCGGACGGCATGTCGCATCAGGGACTTTTTGATATCAGTTATTTGCGGGGTATTCCAGATATGACCGTCATGGCCCCTAAAGATACCGCCGAGCTTAGAGATATGCTGGAATTTGCCGTTCATTTAGGAAAGGCCGTTGCCATCCGTTATCCGAAGGAAGAAATCGCGGTTGAAAGCGGATTACCCACAAGCGAAATTATTTTAGGGTTTCCTCAAGTTGTGCGAAAAGGCGACGATGTTCTTTTGTTGGCTTTAGGGAGCATGGTTTTGCCGAGCATGCAGGCGGCGCAGGAGCTTGAGGGGGAAGGGATTTCCGCCGAGGTCGTCAACGCCCGGTTTGCCAAGCCCCTGGATCAGGCTTCTTTCTTAAAAGAGATCTCGCGGTTTAAGAAAGTGGTTACTCTGGAAGAAGGTGTTTTGGAAGGAGGCTTTGGCAGCGCGGTTCTGGAGTTGATTAATAATGCCGGCGGAAAACCCCATTGTGAAGTTAAAAACATTCACCTGCCTTCGGAATTTATAAAGCACGGCGACAGAAAGCTTCTGGTAAAACAATACGGCCTGGATAGTGACGGCATTATCAAGACGGTCAAGGAATTTGTTAAACACCACAGGACGGGGAATCTGTTTAGCTGGCTTTCAACACCGGTCGGCAATATTTTAAAGGAAAAGAAATGATACGCGTTCGATTCGCCCCCAGCCCGACGGGATATTTACATATAGGAGGCGCCCGCACCGCCCTCTTTAACTGGATGTACGCCAAGAGCCAGGAAGGGAAATTTATCCTGCGCATCGAAGATACCGATATGGAACGATCGAAACAGGAATATGTTGATGAGATTATCGACAGCCTGGCGTGGCTGGGTTTTAAATATGACGAACTCTATTTTCAGAGCAAGCGGTTTGATATTTATAAAGAGCATGCCTTAAAATTATTAAACGAAGGCAAGGCCTTTAAAGACGGCGAGGCGGTTGTTTTAAAAATCCCCCAGGAACAACAAATCAAACTGTATGACCTTATCCGGGGCGAAATTACCTTTGATCCCGCCACCATCAAAGATCAGGTACTGATGAAATCCGACGGGTCGCCGACCTACAGCTTTGCCTGTGTCGTCGATGATGCCCTGATGGAGATTTCTCATGTTATCCGTGGTGAGGATCATATTTCCAATACCCCAAAACAAATTCTTATTTACCAGGCATTGGGATTTAAGCTTCCGAAATTTGCCCATCTGCCTTTGATTATGGGAGAAGAGGGCGGCCGGCTCTCAAAAAGAACCGGGGCGGTCGCGGTAACCGAATACCGGACTATGGGATTTCTGCCCGAAGCCATTGTCAATTATCTGATGCTTTTGGGCTGGTCGCCGGGGGGAAACCAGGAAGTGATCAAGTTCTCGGATGCGGTTAAGAAATTTTCTATTAAAAAAGTCAATAAAACGGCCGCTGAATTTTCGATGGATAAACTTCGATGGATTAATGGACAGTACTTAAATGCTGCGCCAGCGCCGCAGATAGCCGATCTGGCCGTTCCTTTATTAAAGGAAAAAGGATATATCCAAGAAAATTTTGACAGAAATAAAATCGAAAACGCAGTAAAATTATTCCAGAGCCGAATGGAAACGCTCAATGACTTTTTAGAACGAGCCGATTTTGTGTTCACGGATCAATTCAACATTGATGCGGAAGCCAAAGAAAAATATCTCGTTAAAGACAAGGCAAAGGATTTTAAGCTTTTAGGCGAGCGATTTTTTGCGCTCGAGGATTTTAACGTGAAATCCGTCGAAGAGGCTTTTCGTCATTTGGTCGCCGAGAGGGGAATCGCGGCTTCGGACTTGGTGCACCCGGTGCGCGTGGCCTTAACCGGCAAGGCGGTGGGGCCGGGGCTTTTTGAAACCATCGCGCTCTTAGGAAAAGAAAAAACTGTAAAACGTCTTGCTCTCGCCGCGGACTCATTGTAAGATATAACCAAAAAGGGGGAACTGCGCGGTGTCGTTAAAATGGTTGTGCGTATGCCTGGTTAGTTTAATGCTGTTTGTCTCAGGTTGCGAGACTGCCAAAGGCTTTGGCCGGGATGTTACCAATACCTGGCACGGAGCCCAGAACCTCGACGAGTGGGTCAAAGAACACCTGTGGTAATATTCCTTCCGTAGCTTAAAATTGTCAATCTTTTCCCGTCGCCATCCTCGCATTTCTTGTCTTGTCAGCCTTGCCTTAAATATTCTCAAAACTTTACGCTTGAAAAAAAACTGGTATAATGAAACTTTGTAGGAAACAAGGATTTCTGAAATTAATTTTTTAAGGGTTTTTTATCTTGCCCTGCCTCGGCTTTCCTGGAATGAATACGGAGGTAGCCGAGACTGGGCAAATCCTTTCTAGATAGAAGCTTTAAGGTAGATTTGCCCTGCACTTGCTTTCTGATAATCAAATTTTGAGGGTGCAAGTGCTGGTCAAAGCTTCTCTAGAACAAAAGCTTTAGGATGCTTTGCCCTGCCCCAACTTCCTCTTATTTTGAATTGAGGAGGTTGGGACTGGTGCAAGCTACCTCTGAATCGTGATTAGAAGGAAAGCTTGCCCTGTTGTGTAACGGTAGCACGAATGGCTCTGGACCATTTAGTCTAGGTTCGAATCCTAGCGGGGCAGTTGATAAGGCGCTTGGGCCGCCTCGAGGCGGCCCAAGCGCTATAGAAGTTGTTTTAAGTATATCGAACCTGTGCGCAGGCACAAGTTGGTCGCCATCCGTCAACCCCTCTGATTTGACACAGAAACAATCAACGACCAAGAAAATTTCACGACGGCTCAGCATGAAAATATTGTATACTTTTAGTGCCCAAGAGGCTTATTAAAAAGACATAAATTGTTATATGGATTTCAGAAAGGGAAAATGAAGACGAGAAACGCTTTTTACAGTTTTTTATATCCGATTCTAATATCCGTATTCCTTCTCTCTTTTTTTCCATCAAGTATCTTTGCTTCGGAATATATTCTCAACCTTTCAGTCCCCCAGGCATCTTCTCAGTCAATAAAAGCCCCGGATGGCAATGATTACCTAAGCTACTCCTTTTCAGGCGGCAGCTTTACGATCGACATAGGCAAGCCAAAATTACCGGTTATCTATGAAAAAGTAGCCATTCCCGATGATGCCAAAGATGTGCGCGTAGAGGTTGTCAGCGCCAAGGCCCACCAAGAAAAACTTTCAAACCACATTTATCCGGTTCCCAAGCCGGTCGTTAAAAAGGATTCCAGCGGCATCACGTATATGGATGAGGAGTTTTTTATCGATGAAGGTTTTTACAAAAACAACAAAGTATTTTACCCGGATTTAGCCGTTATAAAAGAAGTGGCAGATATGCGGGGCTTACGATTTGCTATAGTCGAAATTCGCCCCCTTCAGTACAACCCTTCCCGGAAATTACTCAATATCACCGAAGAGATCACCCTTAAAATAACCTGGGCGTCCCAAACCAACTCAATAAACACTGAAAAACTCGAGGAGGACAGTTTTCTTAAGCCCCTGTTTAGAAAGTTGCATAATTTTGGCGACGCGGAAACCATCAAGAGCAGTAACATGGAGCCGGATTCTCTCATGAAGATTTTCATAGAAGATGCAGGCGGCGGGGGAGGCGGGGGAGGAGCCCCAAACCACCGGCCCACAGACCTTTTAACAGCCACCTACACTGACTACCTTATTATCACAGCCAATGATTTTTATAATAGCCCTTCCATTGACCTATTAGCCAACCATCGCGCCTCGGCAGCAGGGGGCGGCTATCAGGTGTCCATTGTGCGGCTGCAGGATATTTACAATACCGATTTTCCTGATAAAAACGGCACCGAAACCAACGACCAGTTAGTTAAGATGTTTATCAAATATGCCTACGACCATTGGAACGGAAGTGCCCCGCCTTTAAAATTTATACTTTTGGTAGGAGATGCGATTACAGATAGTAACAACCTTCAAGTTGATGCGCCTTATTTAGTCCCGACGCATATTTCAACAGAATATGCGTTCGGATCACGCATTGCTACAGACTATTGGTATTCTTGCCTGGGTGGAAACTATCCGGACTATCTTAATGATACTTTTGATACAGCCGGTGACATCGCCATCGGAAGATTTGCCGTCAGGACACAACAAGAATTAGAGCGTGTTACAAGTAAGACCATTAATTATGAAACAGTTTTTTCCGACACCCCTGGTGACTGGAGATCAAAAGACGTGCTTCTTTCCGGCTTTGGGAGCGACGAGACATCTTTTTTAGTCGATACCAGGAATTTCATTAATTCTTTACGCGGCAATTATTTAATTCCGAATTATCAGGAAGTGCCGGTGGAATATCGGGATGACGCAAGCAAGTATAGTGATGATGCGGCCGGAAGCCTGGCCTTTAGAGAGAAAATAAAATCTTATTTTAATGAAGGCAGCCTGATGTTGATAGAAGCTTCTCATGGGACGGGAAGCCAATGGCATGACGGTGATCATGGTTTTATCTTTGAGGCGAGTGATATTGATCTTTTAACCAATACGACGATGCTTCCGATTGTCGTCAATCTGGCCTGCTTTACAGGTATATTTGATCATCAGACAGCTGAATCTTTAGGTGAGTCATTTCTGAAAAATTCCGATGCCGGAGCGATAGCTTTTGTGGGATCGTCTCGAAGCGAAAATACAGTGGCGTTTGAATTGATTTTAGGATTTTCCAGAGAATTATTTGATAATAATTTAAGAATTGGCGACGCGTTACTTAACGGCAAGGTGGATTCTGCTCTAATATATCGGCTTCTTAATAATTTATTAGGCGATCCTGCCCTAGATGTTGCACGAGTAAAAGAGCAATCAACAAAACCGGAGCTAAGCGGTTCCATTCATTATTTTGAAATAGCTGAAAACTCTGTTACTTTTAATCTGACTATTATCAATTCCGGTTTAGGCGATGCCAGCAATGTCTCGTTGGATTTATATGAAGGCTATCCGGATCAGGGAGGGACGAGGATCCCGGTTGTCATAAATCCGGTTCCGGTTGTTGCGGGACAAGAAGAGCTTTCTTACGAAATCGAGGTCCCTCTTTGGAATCCGGATTATACAGGCAATATCTATTTGGTTATTGACGGTTCTGATGAGATCGATGAATTAGACGAGGACAATAATATCTCAAGAGAGCTTTTTTATTTCTGGGTATCACCGTTTAAGGTAAGTTATATCACCGGCGGAGGCTATGAACCCGCTATTTCTGGCGCTAAAATTGTTTGGACGGATCATGCACTTACGAATAACAGCTTATATCTCTATGACCTTGGGCCTGATGGCATCTCCGGCACAGCGGATGATTCGGAAATTGTCCGATTGACCGAGGATCTTTCATATAAATACGAAGCGGCGATCTTTGGCAATAAGATTGTTTGGACAGACGAGAGAAATGGTAGCGCTGATATCTACTTTTATGACCTGGGCTCGGACGGTATCTTTGGTACGGCCGATGATTCGGGGGAAGTTCAGCTGACAACGGATGCCTCCAATCAGTCCCACGCCTCTATCTCCGGCAATAAGATGGTGTGGTTAGACTACAGAAACGGTTACTATGAAATCTACTTCTACGACCTTGGACCCGACGGGACCGTTGGTACAGCGGATGATTCCGGAGAGGTTCGATTAACAGCGTACTCTTCAAATAAAAATAGCCCGCTTATCTGTGGCAATAAGATTATTTGGGCAGATCATCGCCATGGTCCCTCGGAGCTTTACCTTTACGACCTTGGGCCCGATGGGATCTTTGGTACAGCGGATGATTCGGGAGAAGTGAGGATTACCACAAATTTAGCATCAAGTAAATACGGCGTCTCTTTCTCGGGTAATAAAATTGTCTGGAGTGCTTATATTGGTATGTACCAGGCCGTGGTCTATATGTACGACTTAGGGCTTGATGGGATCTTTGGCACGGCGGATGATTCGGGAGTTGTCCGGTTAACGCCCGGTACGACAGCATATCCGCATGATACATCTATTTCCGGCAATAAGATTATTTGGAGACATATCTCAAAGGAACTTTACCTTTATGACCTTGGGCCTGACGGGATCTTCGGCACGGTGGATGACCTGCCCGAGAAACGTGTTGCCGTAGATACGCAGGATTTCTGGTTGGATGGGCACAGGGTTATTTATTCCGGCAATGATAATAGTATTTATTTAATCGATGTTAATTCGCCCCCTGTGATGTCTCCTGTCGGTAGTAAGGTAGGTTATGCGAGACTGCTTCTTAGTTTTAGAGTCCTTGGCTCTGACCCGGATGGCGATACTTTGATTTATTCAGCGGACGGTTTACCTCCGGGTGCCACATTTAATGCCGCAACCCAGACTTTTAGCTGGGTACCTCAGCTTGAAGATGTAGGAATTTATTACGTGACCTTTACAGCGACTGATCCGTCCGGGGCTTTTGATTCAGAGGAAGTCCAGATTACAGTGAAGAAAAAGAAAATTGATCCAGGGCCCTTTCCTTTGCCGCATTACAGTCTCGGGACAATAGATCCGTAACATTAGGAGCATTTCTGGCTTTGTGATGCTGATTGATATTGAATAAGGGCGGCTGCCAATAATATGGCAGCCGCCCTTTGTTACCAAGGAGTTGGCTAAGCCGACCCGCCCAAAAGTGAATACGTGGGACAAAATCTCGCTGAGCGGGACTTCTTATGGCTGTTAACTTTATCGTGAAATCTCCAAAATTTGAATTTATGCTGTATAATAAAGAAGATTTTGGGAGAGATAATTGTTCAGCCTGCAGCTAGCAGACATAGCCAGGTAAGATTCTCCAGGTTCCCCGTTTTGGAATTCTAAAATGAATGAAACCGAAAAACTTCTCGAATTGAAATACTCCGACGAGCAGATTCAGGAGTGTATCGCTTTGCTGCAAAGTTTTGTGGAGAATAGCGAACAATTGGCGCATTTGACCAAAGAGCAAAGGATTGCCCTTATTAATGCCGCCGGACGGCTCTCCCGGCCTGACCGTAACGAGATACGAAAACGAAACCGGGACTGCAAGCGTGTTGAAAAGAAAAAGATTATTAACTACGAAAGACGCGTTAGGGCTGAAACCGGCATTCGCTCTGCCCGTGAGGCTACTGTCTTTACTGCGCCCGCACAGGTTTCTCACCGGGGCCTTGACTCGAGACAGGAGAGGCCGGAATTAATATCTCCCCGCAATTGCTATATCTGCAAGGCCGAATTTACCAGGGTGCATTTCTTTTATGACGCTATGTGCCCCGCCTGCGCCGAGTTTAATTATCAAAAACGTTTTCAGACGGCACCGCTTACGGGACAAGTAGCCCTGATTACGGGATCGCGTTTAAAGATAGGATACCAGGCGACATTGATGATGCTGCGTGCCGGGGCGAAAGTAATTGCCACCACGCGGTTTCCGGTTGATTCGGCTCTTCGTTATTCCCGCGAAAGCGATTTTGATCAATGGAAAAACCAACTGCATATTTACGGGCTGGACTTGCGCCACACGCCCAGCGTCGAGATTTTCTGCAACTTTATTGAACATCAATACGACCGCCTGGATTTACTCATCAATAATGCGGCACAAACGGTCCGGCGCCCACCGGGATTCTATGCGCATTTGATGGAGAATGAAAATAAAAGATATGAAGACTTACCCGAAAACGTTCAAATGCTTCTTCGTCCTTTTAAAGAGTGCAAAGAAAAGATTTTGGCCGTTTCTCATAATGCCCCGGGGACCGATTTAACGCTTCCCGTTACCTGGAACGGAAAGGCGCCGGGAATCGGGATTTTTGCCTCGGCGAAACTCTCCCAGGTCCCGTATGCTTATGATCATACTTTGCCTGCGGAAAAAGTTTTCCCGAAAGGAGAAGTAGACGCTGATTTGCAGCAAGTGGACTTGCGCGAGATGAACAGCTGGCGGCTGCGCCTGGGCGACATACCGACGGCCGAAATGCTGGAGCTGCAATTGGTCAATTCAATCGCGCCGTTTGTGTTATGTAATCGGTTATCGGTCATGATGAAACGGCAGAATACCGGAAAAAAACATATCGTGAATGTCTCCGCCATGGAGGGAAAGTTTCAGCGCTTTGTTAAAACCGACCGCCATCCGCACACCAATATGGCCAAGGCAGCTCTCAACATGCTGACCCACACCTCGGCCAGTGATTTGGCTAAAAGCGGGATCTTCATGAATTCCGTGGATACCGGATGGGTAACGGATGAAGACCCCCTCATTCTCTCCAAACGAAAACAGCAGATGCATGATTTTCAGCCTCCCTTGGATATCGTGGATGGCGCAGCCAGGGTGTGCGATCCGTTTTTCGACGGGATTTTAACCGGCAAGCATTGGTGCGGGAAATTCTTAAAAGATTATTTTCCGATTGCGTGGTAAATCAATTTTCTCCCGGCCAAAAATTTATCTATGACCGAATTAAATGATCTTGGGGTGCAGCCGCTGGATGCGTTGATGACCCGGTTAAAATTGACGAATCATGACTTGGTGGCCGTCTCGGCTAACCAGCTGACACACAAGATGGTGGCGAAAGGGCGAAAAGGCAGGAAGCTCACCGTCAATGCGCAGTATAAAATTCTTTCGGCGTTTCAGGCTTTGCGCCCGCAGAATCCGGTAACCCTTAAAGAACTTTTTAATTATTAAAAGACTTCCGCATTTTAATTCTGGAAAAATGTATATGAACCTTAGAAAATTTTTTGCGCTGGTGTTTTTAATTAACGCTTTCGCTTTTCATGCTTACGCTGATCAGGATTTATCCCCGGGGCAGCTCAGTCGCCTCAAGGCGGCAAAAGGGCTGATCGGGGATGCGGACAGCCGTTCACTGCAAGAAGCAGCCGATGAATTAAGAACATCCCCGGATACGGAGGGGGCGCTTCAAATTCTCGAGGCTGTTGCTGCAGTCTATGTTGAGCTGGTGCGTGATTACGCACTTGATGATTCCACGGCGCGGGTACGCCTATTGGACAAGATCCGCATGAACATGGCGTATTTCCAGATGGGCGGCCCGGACAGCGAAGGGCCCCAGGAAAGCGATTTAAATATCTTGATCCGCCGGAAGCTTAAAGAACATTTGTCATCCGAGCTTAGGAATAATCCTAAGCTCTTTTATTCGCTGGAGTAATGACGTCGAGGTTGGCTTAAAAGATATTTGGGCGGTATAAGATTGGCATAAATCCAAATCAGCCTCTTTAGCGGGATGGGAATGTTTAATTTCCTTTTATTCAATTTTTTTATTTTCTCTGCATATTATTGTTTAAGCTTGACCTTGGGGCTGGGCAGCTTGAGCGCGCGGTGGATTTTCTCCTGCCTCTTCTGGCTCAGCCAGGTTATTTTTACAGAATTGGTCCTTGGAATCAGCTCCTGCCTCTATCTTCCCGTTCTTATTTTGGTTAATTTTGGAATTTCGCTCGGTGTCTTAACTTACTCTTCGCGAAAGGCGCGGCTTTTTCCCGCGATTCGTAAAGACTCCCTTGACCTTAAGGCGGCCTTTCAAGAGATTTGTTCCCCGGAGAACAAATTTCTTTTAGGGGTCATCGGATTTGTGCTCGTTTGGTTTGTGCTCGCCGCGTATTATCTGCCGCCGCGAGGCGGGGCAGATGACATTTACTACCACCTGCCTTCCCCGTACGAATTCATCATCAGGCATAAGATTGAATTGATCCCGGTCTTTCAGTTCCGTTACCAGTTTGCCTTTCCGCTCAATGCCGAGTTGTTGTTTATGTGGCCGGCAATATTCTTTCATAATCAGAAATGGGTGGATTTTGTGCAGGTGGTTGTTGCCGGGACGGGAAGCTTAACAGTCTATGGCTTGGCACGGGTTTTTGGGCAGGGACGGAGAATAGCTTTCTTTGTCGCCGCGCTGTTTTTTCTATCACCGGTGGTTTTGCATCAGGCAGAAAGCAATTACATCGATATTATTACCAACACCTTTTTCCTGATGGGTCTTTATTTTTCGTGGCAGTTTTACCACGCCGGAAAAAGGCCTTTTCTTTACGCGGCTGCCGTCGCCGGAGGGGCTCTGGTGGGGATGAAATATCTCTGGGTCTTCTTTTGGGTTGGCCTCCAGGGATTTATTTTTCCGCGCATTCGGCAGGTTCGCAGTCTTGACAGGATTCTTTATCTTTTGATTGTTGTGATGCTTGGCGGGTTTTGGTATTTTCGGAACTGGGTGGTTTTGGGAAATCCGGTTTATCCGATTGATATTCTTCAGAAGGATTTAGGCGTCTTTTTTAGCGGCCAGGTCCACGGGTCTTTCTTCCAGGCAGCGCAGGAGTTCTTTCAGAAGATGTATATGCTGTATTGGGAAGATTTGGGCCTGGGGACTTTCAACGGAGGATATGGCCTGGTCTTTTGGGGGATCGCTTTTCCTTGCTGGCTGTATGTCCTTTGGCAGGCATGGCGGGATTGGCGTGTCAAAAGACGCTGGGTGTTTTTGTTTTTCTGGGCTCAAGTGATTTTTGGGTTTGGGTGGATTTTGCTCAATCCGCCGGTTGAAATGCAATGGACTCCTCGCTGGTGGATTTTTGTTGTTGCCATCGGTTTGCTGGCCATGGCGGAGGTTATGCGGATTTTTCAAAAGGAACGGCTCCTTGTTTCTTTTATCCGCTTCTATTCGCTGATGGGGGCGGTGTTGTCGGTCATGCTTTTGTCGGTGTCGGTTCTGCCCAATTACCGGTTGGCTCCGGTAATCAAAGACCGCCGGCAAGGGCGAGTATTGTCAGAGTTTAAATATTATAAGAATTCTTGCTGGTTCTTGCCCACTATGCGGTTTGTCGCGGAACCTTTGGACTGGTTGACCCAAACGGGGCCGGGCTTGTCCTGCTACCTGGCGGCAGATTTTTCTTCTTATTGGGTTACGAATATTTATGGAACCAGGTTTCAGAACCGCGTATGGAATTTTGAAAAACACCCCACGCAGGGGCCGGATGTGTATATTTATCAGATCTTTGAGAATGAAGAGATTAAGTACATCGGCAAGAAGATTGAATTGCCCGAGGTTGTTTCTGACCCGCAATTTATTCTGATTACCCAAACACCCGTCTCGTATCTTTTTATCCGGGAATCGTCTTTGAATCAGGGTGATCGCCGGGAACGATTGCTTCGTTATTATGAAATGACTTTTTACGATATTTTGAAAGAAGCAAGAAATTTAAGGGTTGCCCTGAAGACGGATGTGCCCATTATAGCTTGCGACTTTTGGGGATATGGACTGCGATACCTCGAAATGAGAGGAGAGATCACAAATCCGGTGTTTTGGGTGCCTCCCGGGTTTAAAGGGGAGATTGCGCGAAAACAGCGCGCGAAAATAATATATAGCGTTAATAGCCCTTTGGCGGGCTATAGGTCCAAGAATGTCTTTCAGAAAGGCGCAGGACCGATGAGGTTTATTCTCTATGAAAATGAACTTTAGTCTTCCAAGCCCTAAGAGGGTTCTTATTCTTGTCGTTATTTGGTCTGCGTGTTTGCACTTTTCCATTCACATCAATCAATATTCTTATGGCGTTTTGAAATTTATTGATTTCTGGGTGCGGCTTTTAACTGGAAAAATATGACGGGTGTTGTATCACTCGCTGTTAGCGACGGAAATTTCGGTGGTTATCCGCATTCTTCTTAATCGACCGGTATTTCTCCCAAAATGAGTAGTACTTTATAGGATTTTTCTTAAGAAACTCGGATGGAATAACGCTATTTCTTTTTCTTTCCCTGTTCTATTTTGGCGAGCTGATCGCGAAGTGTGATGGTGCGGTTAAAGACAAGATTGCTCGAGGTTGTATCCGGATCCACGCAAAAGTATCCCAAGCGTTCGAATTGATAAAGATTCCCCGCTGCAGCATTCGCCAGGCAAGGTTCCACGCGGCAATCCTTTAAAATCTCCAAAGATTTAGGATTAACGAAGGCGGTAAAATCTTTTTCTTCCGCTTCCTCATTCGGATTATCTTTTGTGAAAAGATAATCATACAAGCGCGCCTCGGCTGCGATGGCGTGTGCGGCAGACACCCAATGGACGGTGGCTTTGACTTTTCTGCCGTCGGCAGGATTATTGCCTCCGCGGGTGGAGGGGTCATAGGTGCAATGCAATTCGATAATCTCTCCGGTCGCGGGATCCTTGGTTATATTCTCGCATTTTAGGAAGTAGGCATAGCGCAGCCGCACTTCTTTTCCCAGCGACAGGCGGAAGAAGTCCTTGGACGGGTTTTCCCGGAAGTCATCTTGTTCAATATAAATAACTTTTGAAAGCGGGATCTGGCGCGTGCCGGCGCTTTCGTCTTCGGGATTATTAACTGCCTGGAGCATTTCTGTTTTTTCTTCCGGGTAATTATCGATAATGACTTTAAGCGGTTTTAAAACCGCCATCACCCGTAAAGCGCGCCGGTTCAAGTCTTCTCTTAAACAATGTTCCAAGAATGCGATATCAACTACACTTTCCACCTTGGAAACGCCGATACGTTCGCAAAAGGTGCGTATGGCTTCGGGCGTGTAGCCGCGGCGGCGCAGGCCGGATAAAGTGGGCATCCGGGGGTCATCCCAGCCGCGGACAAAATTCTCTTCGACCAGGCGCAACAATTTTCGTTTGCTTAAAACGGTAAAATTGATATTAAGCCGCGCAAATTCGATTTGCTGCGGATGACAAGAAGTTTTTAGCGCGTTTAAGAACCAGTCATAAAGCGGACGGTTATTTTCAAACTCAAGCGTACAAATGGAATGGGTGATGCCTTCAATTGAATCCGAAAGGCAATGGGCGAAATCGTACATTGGATAAATACACCATTTATTTCCGGTTCGGTGATGATCCGATTTTTTAATGCGATAAATTGTCGGATCGCGCAGGTTAATATTAGGCGAACTCATGTCGATTTTGGCGCGCAGGACCCGGCTGCCTTCTTCGAATTCTCCGGTACGCATACGCTCGAACAAACTCAAGTTTTCTTCAACGGAACGGTTACGAAAAGGGCTTTCTTTGCCCGGCTCGGTTAATGTCCCGCGGTACTGGCGGATTTGCTCGCCTGTCAAATCGTCGACGTAGGCCAACCCTTTTTTAATCAGCATAACGGCGTATTCGTAAATCTTATCGAAATAATCGGAGGCGTAGAATTCCTTATCTTTCCAGTCAAATCCCAACCATCGGACATCCTCACGGATGGAGTCGACGTATTCAATATCCTCTTTAGCGGGATTGGTATCGTCAAAACGCAAATGGCAAATGCCGTTGTTCTCTTTGGCAATGCCGAAATTAAGGCAAATGGATTTGGCGTGGCCGATGTGAAGATAGCCGTTGGGTTCCGGCGGGAAACGGGTTGTGACACGGTTACCGTTTTTCCCGCTTTTTAGGTCTTCGGAAACGATCTCGCGGACAAAGTCCAAAGAGCGGTCTTCTTTGGGCGCGGGTTCTTTACCGCTGGGTTCAGAAGGTTTCTTGACGTTATCTTCCGGCATATACTTTTTATTCTTTGGGCTAATAGGGGTTTCAATTTCTCGGGGGCCCCGCCTGACGGCGGGGCCCCGCACGAGTCAATTCACTAATATACCAAAGATCATCAGAAATAAAAGATTTTTCTTTTGGAGAAGGTACGAAATATCTCGGGCCTGAGAAACAAGTGCGTTTTTGTCCAGGGCCGGCGATAATTCTTGATATTTAACAGACGTCCTATATAATAATTTCGTTTGTGCCATCAAATGGTTTTTAATCACGCCGATTCCTTATAACAAAGTTTTTTCTTATTCCTAGAGGGTAAAAGAGAAATGATCTTATGCTACGCGGGATTATTTGCAATCCTGGCCATGGTCTTGGTGCTGCCTTTTTTGATAAAGAAGATCGAGCAAGAGCTGGAACTCTTTCTTTTCCTTATGGGCTGTGCCGCGGTAACTGTTTCTGCGCAGTGGAATGCCCATCTCATTAAAGAGGCTCTCTTAGAGCCTGTTAAGATAACTCTGGCAGTCCTTGTCGCCGGATTTCTTTTTCAAAGACTTCAAGCGTCCATCGCAGGCCATGTGGAAAGAATCTCCCGCACCATCGGGATAAAGGCATTTGCTTTTCTGATGATTGCAGGCCTAGGATTCCTCTCGAGTGTGATAACTGCCATTATCGCTTCCCTGATCTTAGCCGAGGTTATTCATTACTTGAAGGTTGAACGAAAAACCGAGATTAAGCTCGTTATCCTTGCCTGTTTTTCTATAGGGTTCGGCGCAGCATTAACACCGATCGGAGAGCCCCTTTCAACCATCGCTATCGCAAAGCTAAAAGGCCAGCCGTACGAGGCTGATTTCTTTTTCCTTGCCAAACACCTGGGGCAGTATATACTTTCTGGTGTTCTGATCTTTGGCCTGCTTGGCATGATCGTATCTCCTGCGCACTATCAGAAAGGCACGGGATTACGAGAGGACAAGAGAGAAGGCGCAAAGGACATATTCATAAGAACGGGTAAAGTTTATCTTTTTATCATGGCGCTCATTTTCTTGGGAAGCGGTTTTAAGCCGATCATCGATGCCTTTATTTCAAAAGTGCCCTATCGCGGACTTTATTGGATCAATATGATTTCAGCTGTTTTGGATAATGCCACTCTTGCTGCAGCCGAAATAGGGCCAGCCTTAGGGATTCTTCAGATCAAGGCCGCTCTCTTGGGGCTGTTGATATCGGGTGGAATGTTGATTCCGGGCAACATCCCTAATATTATTTCGGCGGGAAAACTGAAAATAAAAAGTTCGGAATGGGCGGCATTTGGCGTCCCGTTGGGCTTGATTGTTATGACAATATATTTCTTTCTATTAAAATAAGATAAAATAAGAAGCGGCTTAAATATTACTTGCCAACTTCACCAACTATGCGATCTTCAGTTTTTCAGCGAAATACAAAGCAAAGAGCGATTATCCTAAGGGAGCTAAAAAATACTAAGTCGCATCCCAGCGCCGAATCGCTTTTTTTAACCGTAAAAAAATGCCTGCCTTCGATAAGCTTTGCCACTGTGTATCGCAATCTTAATCTTTTGGCTCAGGCCGGAGAGATTCTTGAGCTGAGGGGAGAGAAATACCTCAGCCGTTACGACGGCGATACTTCCGATCATGCCCATTTCTTCTGTATCTCCTGTCAGGAAGTTTTTGACATCTTTGGGCCGACGGGAAAAGACCTTGACAAAGAAGTTGAAGAGAAATTAGGCTGCAAGGTAGCTTACCGTCGGATCAATTTTTACGGACATTGCGCAAACTGTCAGTCAGTCCGGCATAAGACCGAAAATACTTAATTAGGAATCAAAGAGGATGAGAACAATAATTCTTTTAACGGTATCCAATATCTTTATGACCGCTGCCTGGTACGGGCATTTACGATTTAAAGCGTCGCCGTTACCCAAGGTGATTTTAATCAGCTGGCTGATTGCCTTTGCCGAGTATTGTTTCCAAGTTCCCGCCAACCGTATCGGATCCTATCAATTCACCACGGCGCAACTTAAAACCATCCAGGAAGTTATTACTTTAATAGTTTTTTGTGTGTTCTCGATAGTTTATCTCAAGGAAGAGATTAAATGGAACTATATTATCGGATTCCTTATGATGATCGGGGCGGTGTTCTTTATATTCAAAAAATGGTAAAACCCATCCACGCTCTTTTCAATATTCTCCGCACGTGAGATTCCCGCCTGAAGATTCCCTTGACAAATTCCCGGGGATGTTTTATAAACAGAAATGATTTCTGTTTGCAAAGAAAGAGATATTTCTCCCTATCTTGAGCAATTGAAAGAACAGGGTTTAAAAGTAACCCCCAAGCGCCGGGCGGTTATTGACCTTTTCTTAAGAGAAGGGAAATGCTTAGGGCCGCACGAAATTCACACACTTTTAAAGAAGAAATCTCTCTCTGCAGGTTTACCCACCGTCTACCGTATTCTTGATGAGTTAAGCGGCATAGGGATTTTAACGCGTATAGAAAAAGAAAGCAGGCAGTTTTATTACGCCTTATGCCGGGCTCCGGAGGGCGATCACCATCATTTTATTTGCCGTAAATGTAAAAAGGTTGAAGAGGTGGAATATTGTAATTTTAAGGAAGTTGCTGAGTTTATATCGAAAAAACTGCGTGGCAAGGTCGAGAGCCATTTTATCCGCATTGAAGGCTTGTGCGCGCAGTGCCGGTAAAGGCAAGTTGTCCTGTTTTCTCATTGTTCATTTCGGAATTGCTGCTATTTTTATGCTGGCATGCATACATTTTATTTCTAAAAACACGGAAGGAAAGTTGATATGTTTAGAAAAATAATCCATGAATTAAAAGTCCATTCCCCATTTACCTTATTTGGCGCCTTGACCGGAGTCGCCCTTGCGGTCGTATTCACAAAGATGCCGCACGAAATCTCCTATAATTTGTTTTACGTATTCCACCCGCTTCATGTCTGCTTAAGCGCTTTTGTGACAACGGCCATTTACCGAAGATATCTTTCGGACGAGTCGTCCGGGATAAAAATGTTTTTAAAAGTCTTGGCGGTCGGGTTTGTCATTTCCATATCGACGGGGACGTTGAGTGATTCATTGATTCCCTTTTGGGGTGAAACGCTTCTCGGCATGCCGCACCGGCATCTTCATATCGGCTTTGTGGAGAAATGGTGGTTGGTCAACCCGCTTGCCGTCATCGCCATCATCATTGCTTACAACAAGCCGGTAAGTAAATGTCCGCATGCCGGGCATGTCCTCGTAAGCACCTGGGCTTCGCTCCTGCATATGCTTATGGCGATCGATCCCGGTCACGCTATTTCATATCTGGGTATATTTGTATTCTTGTTTCTAGCTGTATGGATACCCTGCTGTCTTAGCGATATTGTTTTCCCTTTGCTGTTGGTGAGGGATAAGAATGGGATTCATCAATGCGGGCATTGCACAACGTTCAAAAAATAGACAATTTCTCGCGAAAGAAGATATAATAAATAATAACGTTTAATTACCCATATTAAGGCGTGCCATGAAGAGAATAAAAAATGTCTTTCTTTCGGCTATTCACCAGAATGCCGGCAAAACTACGATTACCCTGGGGCTGTACAAGCTCTTAAAAGAAAAGGGGTTAAGAATCGCTTTTATGAAGCCGGTGGGCCAAAAGGTGGTGACGGTTCAGCGCCATCGCGTGGATAAAGATTCGTATCTTATCGGCGAGATATACCGTTGCTCGCGCCGATTCAAAGATATGAGCCCGGTAACCGTCGGGCGGGGATTCACCGAAAAATATATTTTTAGGCCCAATAAGGATATCTTAAGGGGAGAAATAAGAAAATCTTTCGATAAGCTTAGCACGAATAAAGATATCATGATCGTCGAAGGAACGGGCCATGCGGGGGTGGGATCGGTTATCGATGTCTCCAACGCGGATGTCGCTTCGATGCTGGGTTCAAAGGTTATTATTGTCAGCGAAGGCGGTATCGGCAAAAGCATCGACGAAATTATCCTTAATAAGGCCCTCTTTGACCTAAGGCATGTGGAAATCCTCGGTGTTATCGTCAATAAAGTCCTGCCGGATAAATATCAGAAAATAAAAAGGAATTTGAGTCAGGGGCTTAAAAACAAAGGCATACGGCTTTTGGGCGTTATTCCTCTGGATCCGATGCTGACCTTTCCTACCGTCGAGCAGATGATGGAACAGCTGGGGTTAAGGTTGCTATGTCGTCAAAGCAACCTTAAAACGCATGTCAAAAACACGATTGTGGCCGCGATGGAGCCGCAAAACGTCATATCGTATTTAAAAGACGGGACGCTGGTGATTACTTCGGGAGACCGGATCGACAATATCTTGGTCTCGATCAGTTCTTATCTTATTAAAGAAAGCAAGGCCTCGAAGATTGCCGGGGTTATTCTAACCGGAGGCCTGTTGCCGAATTTAAAGATCATGGATCTGCTTAAAAAAAGCAGGATCCCGGTCTTGATCTCGGACGGTGACACCTATTCGGTAGCGGCCCGGATCAAATCAATGACGTATAAGATCGAAAAGACGGATAAAGATAAGATTGCCGAGGCGACAAAACTGGTCAAAAAATACGTTGATATAAACGCTATATTAAAGTATCTTTAAAACATGATTAAAAATACTCTTTTAGATGAACTTTTTATCGTCGATGCCGGTCGGACGGCTATCGGCGGTAAGCACAAAAGCCTTAAAGAAGTATCGGCGGCACAATTGGCCGGTTGTGTCATGGAAGGCCTGTTGCGGCGTACTAATTTGTTAAACGACAAACATGCGGCCTCCAAGGGGCCGGTTGACCGGGTGATTTTGGGCAATACCGTATCGGCGGGCACGGGGCAGAATTTAGCCCGGCAGGCGGTATTTTTGTCGGGATTACCGATGACTGTGCCGGCGTTTACGGTTAACAGTGTCTGTGCCTCGGGTTTACAAGCGGTCATATCAGGCATTCAGTCGATCGTGACAGAAGAGTCAGGTGTGATTTTAGCCGGGGGGACCGAAAGCGCCTCGCAGTGTCCGAGTTTTTCCAGAAAAGGAACAAAAGATGAAAAAGAAGGCGATGCGCAGGATTTGATTGACAGCCTTATTTACGACGGGCTCGAATGCCAGATGAGCGGCAAGCATATGGGCGAACTTGCTGAATATATCGCCGAGGAATTTAAGATTACCCGGCAGATGCAGGATCAGTATGCCCTGGGGAGCCACGTTAAGGCGTGCCGGGCCCAGGAAGAGAATAAATTTGAAGGGGAAATTATCACCGTTAAGACTAGTGATAATAAATTCTTCAGTAAAGACGAAAAACCCCGGAAAAATGCGAGCTTGGAAAAGTTGATGAACTTACCGCCGGCATTTAAAGAGGGGGGTACGGTTACCGCCGGTAATGCCTCCATGCCTGCTGACGGGGCGGCGGTTTTTCTTTTAGCGTCAGCCGATGCCGTCAGGGAATATCATCTGACCCCGCGGGCGCGGATTTTGGGATACGCCTCTGTCGCGGTTGACCCGCAACTTACTTTTACCGCAGCCGTTCCGGCGACCACGGAATGTCTCCGGCACTCAGGCCTAACCTTAAAAGAGATTGACCTTTTTGAAATCTGCGAGTCTTTCTCAGCCCAGGCGATATTAACCCAGCGGAAACTTGATATTCCGGAAGAAAAAATGAATATCTTTGGGGGGGACGTGGCTTTAGGGCATCCGTTGGGGGCTTCCGGTGCCAGGGCGCTGACAACTCTTTTTTATGCCCTCAAGAGCCAGAATAAAAAGAGGGGTTTGGTGTCTGTTTGTTTCGGAAGCGGCGGGGCGGTGAGCGTAGCAATCGAACGGATAGGATAACCGGCTGAAGGGTAAAGATTTTTAAAAGGGGCAGCCCCCGCCAACGGCGGGGGCTGCCCCTTTGGCATTCTTCAAATAAATCAAAGTTTCCTCACCGCTTCATCTTCTCTCTAATCCAGAGGGCGATAAGTACCATGAGCGATAAAAGACTGACAAAAATTCCCCAATAAAAATTCATTGGCCTAAAAACAAATCTTACCTCGTGCTTTCCTGCTCCAGCAAAGACCGACCGCAAAAGATAATCGGTGGCAAAAATCTCGGTTTCTTTTCCATCAATAAAGGCCTTCCAGTCCGGGTGAAAGGCGTCACTTAAGACCAGAAAGCCCGGATTTTCTAAATCCGCCTCTATGACGACCTCGTTGGCTGTGTATTTTGTAATATGGGATTTCGAATTATCCACAATCGGTGTTGAGACGAATACCTTCTCTATGTCGGCGATAGGCGCATGTTCGATAACGACGATTTCCCTTAATTTATCCTGAATCGCCTCCAGCGTCTTAAACAGCATCGATCTATCTTCACCGGATAAAAATATAGCCCTGTGCACGATGAAAGAACGAGGGAAAGCACCATTCTTTTTATAGAGATCAACTTCGCCGGAATAAAAAGGTTTTGACAGAAGAACTTCAAAATAGGGCAGATAGGATACGGCAATAATTTGGAGATTAAGCAAGTCGGTAAAAGGGTTTTCGACCGACAGGATATTTGTCGGCGAAGAACGCAAGGCCGGCACGGCGAGGTTTTGCCTAAAGCGATTCTGGACAATAAAATGGTTGACGAAATAAACGAAACGTTTCGGCAGAAGCCCCATAAAAACACCCAAATCGTCAGTTTCGTAAGCGGTAGCGGTGTTCGGATAAAGTGTTCCTACCAAACCGTAACATCGGACTCTTTCGGGTGAGGCTTTAATAAGTTCAATATAAGGGACCTTGGCAAAGGAATCATATCGCCGCGCCCGCTCCCGGGGAATGTAAAGGGATAATTCTGCTATCAAAAGCACGACAAGGATGAAGGCAGCTAATCGCGCCCCGAGCCATTGTTTGTCTTTTGCGAAGAGCACTGCTAGCAATACAAGGAGAATTCCCAGGGCCAGTAAGCTGCTCTGGATGGAAATTGAAAAATGCGGAGCATTCCTAAAACAGAAAAGATAACCGCCCGTGATCAGCAGAACAATAACGCTAAACCAGAGGCCTTTTCTGAACAATCCCCTGTCAATCATGACGGCCCGTATCCCCATTCCGGCTATAATAGCGACGGCAAAGGCCGCTAGATGAGGTGTGTGGATGTAATACCGGCAGGCACTAAACAGCGGCAGATAGCCGATCCAATTGATAATGGGAACGCTGTAACATTTAGCGATAATTAAGAATGCCGATATTCCGAAAAAGTAATTTAAACCGTTTTTTTGCCGGCGGAATAGGCTTAAAAAACCTAAACCTGCCGGTAAAAGGCCGATGTAACCACCCCACCAGCCGGCAAAGGTAAAATCATAGGTGAGTGATTCTTTCTGGAAAAAATAAGGCAGGATAATAGAAAGAACCCTTTCCTTGATTTCTCCCGTCGACAAACCTACGCCCTGGGGGTGCGCATGCCAGAATTCAAAAACAAAGTTATAAATGAATGGAAATAAGACAATGGCGGACAACCCTAAGCCAAAAATATAGGACAATCCTAAATATCCCCATGCTTTCTTGAGGCTGACGGCAGGCTTGTATGTAAAAACCCTGAAACAAAAATAAAGAAACGCAAAAACATTCACGAAGAAAATATGTTCCGGATGTCCGCCTAAGAATGTCAGAGCCACAGCCCCGGCCGTAAAGCAGGCATTTTGTATTCTGGGTTTGCGGATAAGGCGTTCCAGGCAGAGTAAAAGCAAAGGCGCTATGATATCGACGTTGACCGACCAGTATTGCAGAAGGACCATGGGGCCGCTCAGCATAAAAACGATTCCCGAGCCTAAGGCGGGGATCCTCTTAAAGCCGAGAGTGCGCATAAACCAAAAAGTGAAGAGCCCCGCGAAAAAGAATCGGCTAAAAATTAAGATATCCCAGGCGTACATTTGCGGAAGCAGATACATAATGATACTTAAGGGAAAGAATATTCCCACCTCTATCATCGCTATCAAAGGATAGCCGCATGCCTGGTGCGGATTCCACAGAGGAAAAATACCGCGGCGCAGATTTTGTTTGATGAATTCGTAAATGGGTTCTTCCATAATGGCGCTGTCTTGGCCGTTGACGGGGATGGTGCCGGGTTTGTTGCTGAGCTGCTGGTAGGGGCCGTAAGGAAGGGCCTGGGAAACGGTGGTTGAAACCTTAAAGGTCTTGCCCAAGAAGACAATGTCGTAAAAGGCGATAACTAAAACCAGCGAAAGAATGCCGGCGACAAGGAAATTTTCGCGGAGGAATCTCGATTTCATAATAGACCCAGTATAACATCGGATAACTTCTGCTACAATCTTTTCGCTTTCGCCAATGTCGCTGGGCCTGACAGACAAATCGCCCTTCTCCCGTCGCCGGAAAATGACGGCTAAAACGGACGACCGGAGGCTGATGATCAGTAAAATTAATTTTGTGGAAATAATCATAAATTTAATATATACCTAATAGGACGGAATTTTAATCAAAACCCGCAAGTGAGCCAGTTTTCGCTAAAGGTGCCGGAGAAAAATGACGCAAAAAGAAACGCGGATTGACGAGATCAAGATTTTAAGGAAGATTGTCGATATTACCAGCTCGGAATTTGACCTGTCGTTGCTTTTAAACGAAGTGGTTAAAATTGTCGCCGGAGTCGCTACGGCTGATTCCGTCTTTGTCTATCTTTTAAACGCGCAGAAAAGCTGCCTTATCTTAATGGCTTCCAAATTGCCCCATAAAAAAGTATTAGGCAAAATCAGCCTTAAGGTGGGGGAGGGCATCACCGGCTGGGTAGCCAAAGAGAATAAATCCGTCGCTATAAAGAAGAACGCCTACAAAGATTCCCGCTTTAAGAATTTTGATGTTTTGCCCGAAGACCGCTACGAGGCATTCTTATCGGTGCCGATTATCTATAAAGGAAAGAGCATCGGCGTTATCAATGTCCAGCACAAAAAACCTCACGACCATCCCGCTAATGTTGTCAATATCCTGGAAATGATTGCCAAGCAAGTCGGGGGCTTTATCGAGAATTCCCGGCTTTACGAAGAGACCAAGCAAAAGGCTGCTCAGTTCGATAGCCTGGTCAAGGTCAGCCGCACTATCACCTCGGAAGGATACTTAGACGAGATCTTGAGCCTCATTGTCGTTGTGACTGCGGAGATGCTTAATTCCAAGATATGTTCCATCATGCTTTTAGATGATAAAAACGGAGAACTTGCCATCAAGGCAACGCAGAGCTTAAGCGAAGAGTATAAAAAGAAGCCTAACATAAAAGTGAACAATAGCTTAAGCGGTGAGGTTATAAGGACGCGAAAACCCGTTTGCGTTTACGATGTCCGCAAGGAACAGAAATACGCCTATCGTGATTTAGCGGTTAAGGAAGAATTGACCTCCATGCTCTCCGTGCCGATGGTCGTCAAAGACAAGGCCGTCGGTATCATTAATGTGTATACCAAAATGCCGCACACTTTCACCCAGGAAGAAACCGATGCCTTGCAGATGGTGGCCAATCAGGCGGCGGTGGCGGTTGAAAATACAAAGTTGATGGAGGAGGCGCTTAAGGCCAAAGAGGCGCTGGAGACCAGAAAATTGGTTGAGCGCGCCAAGGGGGTCCTGATGCGCTTGAATAATCTAAGCGAAGAAGCCGCCCACCGGGTTATCCACAAAAAGAGCATGGACTCTTCCCGTTCCATGAAAGAGATCGCGGAATCAATTATCCTGATGGACGAGATAAGAAAGTAAGCAGCCCTTCCGTAAGCCCTGCCCTATTTTACCAGCACCATTTTCCAGGTTGACAAGAGGGGATTTTTATGCCATAATACTCAAAATACCATATGAGTATTTACATTATCAAGGAGAGCGTAATGACAATAGATCAATTAACGAAGGAAAAAATACTGAATGCCGCGGAAAAACGAATGGTCAAATTCGGCTACCGCAAGGTAACCATGGACGAGATCGCCCAAGACCTTGTCATGAGCAAGAACACGATTTACAAATATTTTCAAAGCAAGGCCGAAATTACCGAAAACCTCTTTTTGCGCCTTAAAAAGAAGATCAACGATAATCAAATCCTCATTGAAAAGGCCCACAAAGACCCGCTGGAGATTATCTCGAAGAACATCTATTTCCTGCAGAAAGAATTAACGCCCTGGTTTGAGCATTTTCTTGGAGATATCAAAGCGGAGTTGCCTACGCTGTGGACGGATTTTGTCAATTACCGGGCCGAAAAGATTATGGATCTTAAGACCTTGGTCGAGAAAGGTATTAAGAAGGGGATCTTCAGGAAGGTCAATGCCGCCATTGCGGTAAGGGCCTATCTCGGGGCTATCGACAGCATTATCAACCCCGAGGTCTTGGAGCAGGAGAAGGTCTCTTTTCACGAAGCCTTGGAAATTGTTTTAAATCTCTGGTCCGAAGGGATGCTCGCCAAAAAATAATCCTTTTCCAAGATTGGTTATTCCCACAACAAATATTTTTTATTATAAAGGAGGTATTGCATGAACGTTTTATTTGTCACGCCGCAATTAGGTTCCTGGGCGACACACGGCCATCACGTGGCGCCCAATCAGATGCATGCGCAATGGGCCGCCTATGCGCGGGAAAAAGGGACGATCACCCCGCAGGTTTTGGATTGCAAAGTTTCCGGTATTCCGTTTGAATCAATGATCAAAATTGTCAAAGAAAAAAATCCCGAAGTTGTGGTCCTGGGGGATATTCTACATTCTTACGGCGGGTTCGCGGTTCAGAAATATTTTAACGAGGCCGCGGCCGCGATAAAAGGGTCATTGCCAAAGGTCAAGATTGTGGTCGGGGGCTTATGGTATTCTGCCCTGGCTACGGAGACCCTGGAGCAAAATCCGGCCATTGATTTTGTGGTGATGGGCGAAGGGGAGCTGACCTTTAACGATCTTATGGATGCGCTGAATAAAGGCAAGACCGACTTTGAAAATATTCCCGGTGTGGCTTCAAGGAAAAACGGCAAGATCGTTTGGGGGTCGGTCCGGGAGCTTGCCGGGAATTTGGATATCCTGCCGCTTCCGGCTTATGATTTGTTCCCGATGGAAAAGTATGTCGGTCATACTTATTGGAAACCGTTCGCGGAAATTGTTACCTCGCGAGGGTGCACGCACGGATGTACTTTTTGTTATGAATGGAGCGAGCATGATCCCCGAGGGATAAAGAATTTCACCCGCTGGCGGGCCAAATCTGCTAAACGCGTGGTGGATGAAGTCGAAATTCTGGAAAAGAAATATGGCACGAAAGTGATCGTTATCCAGGAGGATAATTTTAACTTAAACGGCAAGCGGGTGCGGGAATTCTGCGAAGAAAAGTTAAAACGCGGCCTAAAAATGAAATGGGTGAGCTTAGGCTGTGCCAGTGACTGGGTGCGCCTGGAGAAAGATATCCCCTTAATGAAAGAGGCGGGAATGTTTATGGCCGTTTTCGGTATTGAGGTAGCCAGTGATGATGAGCTGCGCAAGTTGGACAAGGGTATTAACGTCGATCAAATATACAAGACCATCGAAATCCTGCGCAGTAACGATATCGCCATTGTGGGCGATATCATGATTGGCTTTGATTACGATACGGAAAAGATTATCAAGGAACGGTTTGAGTTTGCGGAAAAGGTTGACCCCGACGTCATGTGGGTGGGGTACTTAACGCCGCCGCCGGGCTCTCCGATTTGGAAAGATGTCGTGGCTCGCGGCTGGGTGGATCCCAAAAAAATCGATATCCTCAAATGGGATTTTCTCCATCCGGTCGTTCCCACCGAGCATTTGTCAATCGAGGATTTGGGGCGTCTGGGCGCTTGGGGGATGAGGGAATTTTATTCCGCGCCCGGGCGTATCCAGAGAATCCTGGAAAGTAATTTTGACGAACTGGCAAAGTTGTGTTTTAAGGATGTCATGGCCGGTGTCGGAAAATGGGAGGCGGGGGCGGTTAAGGGAGAGAAACACATTTAATCTTTGATAAAATCGAATGGGGGGCAGCCTGCTTTAAAGCAGGCTGCCCCTTATTTCTTAAATGCCCGCTAAAATCTTTCTTGACTTCAAAGTAACAGGTGTTACTATAATAAAAATCGTAACACGAGGAATTTATGGCCAAGCTTATCAGGTTCGGAGTTTCATTCGAAAAAGAATTGTTCACTCACTTCGACCGGCGGATAAAAGAAAAAGGCTACACCAACCGCTCCGAGGCTATCCGCGACCTTATCAGGAATGACCTGGTCGATGCAGAGTGGCAGAGCGGAAAAGAAGTCGCGGGTGCGATAACGCTTGTCTACGATCATCATCACCGGGACCTTCTCAATCGGCTTATGGACATTCAGCACGATTATCACGCCAACATTCTTTCTACCCAACACGTTCATCTCGATCATCATAATTGTCTTGAGGTTGTTGTCGCCAAGGGAGACCCTCAGGGTGTGCAGGATCTTTACGGCAAGCTCAAATCTCTCAAAGGCGTCAAACACGCCAGCATTGCCATGTCAACGATGGGAAAAACGGTAGCTTAGAATATAAGGAAGGGAGGCCGTATGTTTCGTAAAATTTTAGGTTGTTTGCTCGGCGTCTGTCTTTTGGGGTTTGGTGTTACTGCGTGTGCCCAAGAACAGGCGGATACGGAAGAATGGTATCCCCCTTCCGCCGGGCCCGTAACAACGTGGACATCTCCTGTTTGCGGCAAAGGCGAACTGTATGTTCAGCCGTTTTTCTTTTATAACAATACGCGAGGGACTTTTGACGATGACGGGCATTCTGATTCCTTGCCGGAAGGGGATAGGCAAAATCAATTTCAGGAACAATTTTTCTTTCAATACGGCTTAACCAACCGTCTTGAAGTTGCCGGGCAGATGGTCTATCAACAGAATTATCTTCGTCAAGACAATGAGAGTGCCCATGCCAAAGGGTTGGGTGACACCTATGCCTATTTACGGTATTGCCTGCTCGAAGAGAAAAAGGCCTTGCCGCATATAACCGGAATTTTCCAGCTAAAAATTCCTACAGCAAAATTCCAGAAGGCGGGCGAGGATAAATTGGGCATCGATATCATGGGCGATGGTTCGTATGACCCGGGTTACGGGGTTATTTTAACAAAACGGATAAAACCTTTTATCCTTCATGCGGATGCCATTTACAGTATCCCCACCACGAGGAAAGTCGACGGAGTAAAAACACTCAACGGGAAATACGTCACCGCAGATGTAGGAGTAGAATATTTCTTCTTTAAGAATTTTAATTTAATGCTGGAAGGCAATTTCTTCTCACAGGGCGACATAAGGGCGGACGGGGAGCTTACCCCTGCTTCGGATAGTGCGTCGGTGGTTATTTCCCCCGGTATCGGCTGGTCGAATGAAAAGATTCAATGTCTTCTGGCCTATCAGAGAGTTGTCCTTGGCACTAACACGAATGCCAATGATTCGGTCCTGGCGACCTTTGTTTATGGGTTTTAATAAAATTTTAAAAAGGAGTAAAAATGTGGTTAGTAACGACTTCTATTGCGGCAACGGGCGCAACTTTAGGTAAGTTTGTTTTACCCAAGGACTACAAGTTAGGTTTTTTGGCGTTAATGCTCTGGGGCGCGGCGGCGATGATCCTTGTCGACCATCTATTGGGATATGAGGGAGGGGCATTCCTGGAAAAGACGACTGATGGGATGATTGCCAATAGCATAGTGCTAGGAATCGTCATGTTGGTGCCTGTATTTGCGATCTGGGGAATTTCATTATTAATCTCGAATTTAAAAAGGAGGTAAAAAATGGCTTGTTTTCTTGTCCCAACAGCTGCGGCCATAGTAACGACCGCTGTCAGTAAGAAGCTCCCCGAAGAATGTCACGCGAATTGGTTAAATTCGATGCTATGGGGCGGTGTGGTTATGTTAGCCGTTGAGCATGTTGCTCACGGCGAAGTCATTCCTTATCCGCCTTTCTTAACAGCCAGCCTGCGAGAAGTTTTCCCGGAGATGATGAGGGTGGGTGCTCCGATGACGCTTGTTATTTTTTTGGCATGGATGATCATGATAACAGTAGCTGCCGTGATGAGTAAAAAAGAAAGGTGCGCTGTAACCTAGTAAGGAATTACTTTCGTAGAGATGCGAAGGAAATTTAGGGTGGCCCTTGACTTTCTTTAAGCCCAAAAGGCTTATGTTTAGAAAAGCCAAGGGCTGTACCTGCTTCTTCTGAATGCAGGCTGTTTGTTTTAAGGAAAGCAGGGCGGGATTGGCTTTAAGCCAATCGCCGCCCTGCTTTTTAAAAAAATTATATAGTTTCGCCTTTTGGGCAAAACCTTCCTGGTCTCTTGCTATTTATCCTCGCCGTTGTATAATAATTTTGTTGTATTTCTTTTAGTGTCTGAAAGGTAAATCAATGAGCTCGGATAATAAAGTAGACGTCATTGTTGTCGGCGCGGGGCCGTCGGGGTTATCCTGCGCGTATACCTTGGCTAAAAAAGGGGTAGAAGTCCTTGTCATCGAGCGCGGAAGTTACCCCGGCGCTAAAAATATGTTCGGCGGCATTTTTTTCTCACCCTGGATCGAGAAACTTTTCCCCGAATTTGTCAATGAGGCCCCCTGGCAGAGATTTGTAGCCAAAAGACGCATCTCTTTGCTGGCAAAAGAAAATGATGTTTCTTTAGAATTTAAACCCAATGCCTTTAACACCCCGCCCTACAATCATTCCTTTATCGTCAAGCGCTCAGAAGTTGACCAGTGGTTTGCAAAGAAAGTTGAAGCTGCGGGTGCGAATATCGTCTGCGAATATAACGTCAAAGATTTTCTTTATGAAAATGACAGAGTTATCGGCATTACCAGCGGCGGGGATGAGGATAGTTTGCTTGCGAATGTCGTGGTGTGTGCGGAAGGGGCGAATACTTTGCTTTCGGAAAAAAGCGGCCTGCGTTCAAAAATTACCCCCAACCGGCGCTCGGTTGCGGTTAAAGAAAATATCCGCCTGCCGCGAAATATCATTGAAGATCGCTTCGGGCTTGAGGGCAAGCAAGGCGCGGCGTATGAATTTTTCGGATCCTCGGTTGAGGGATTACTTGGTAACGGTTTTATCTACACCAACGTTGACAGCCTCTCGGTAGGGGTTGGGTTCTCAATCGACGATCATATTCAAAAGATGGAAGGCAAAAATCCCAACGATATCCTCGAGCAATTTAAGAATCATCCTTCTGTTGCCCCGCTTTTAAAAGGCGGTGAAACGGCCGAATATATGTCGCATATGATCCCTTGCGATAATTTTGACCGACTGCCCACGTTATATAAAGGAGGCCTTTTGCTGGTCGGTGATGCGGCAGGGTTGGTCAACGCCTCATTTTTCCACGAGGGGGTCAACCTAGCCATGGCATCGGGTGTTTTTGCCGCGGAGACGATCATTGAGGCGCTGGCAAAAAAGGATTTTTCCGCCCAGACGCTATCACAATACAAACAAAGGCTGGATAAGAGTTTTGTTATGCAGGATTTAAAGCAGTATCGGAATTTTATTTCGTTTCTTCATTCCCATAAACAGTTTTTAAATGAATATCCGGCGCTTTTAAGCGATATCCTGTCGGATTATTTTACGGTATCGGATAAGCCCAAAGGCACTATTAAAAAAGAGATCTTAGGCAAGATTCAAAAGAAGGTCGGTTTCGGGCGATTGAGCCGAGACCTCTTAGGAGCCTTGCGCAATTTAGTTTAAAAAGGAAAATGAATATGGAAACGACTCCCGCGGGTAATAAGAAATTGACATTGGAAGACAAGCTCGCCCTCGTTAAGACCAAAAAAGATTCTATCAGTCACATCACCGTGGATGAAACTAAATGTTTGAAGTGCCAAAACAAGCCCTGCCTGACTATTTGTCCCTCAAAAACTTACGAAGAGATCAACGGCAAAATCGTGGTTAATTACGAAAACTGTCTGGAATGCGGCACCTGCCGGGTGGCCTGTACCGACGGCGCCATCGACTGGCAAAACCCCCGGGGAAAATTCGGGGTGGCGTTTATTAACGGATAAAACCGAAAAAAGAACGGCTCTTTTTAAAAAAACTCTTGACAAGAAAGAGAACCGTGATATAGTTAAAACGTAGTGAAGGCAGTGAAGCCCTCTTCGAATCGTTGGTGATGTGAAGAGGGCTTTTTTAATGAGTGTTTAAGTTACGCGACCGACAGGGAACGTAACTTAGAAGCGCGAATAACCCCGCCGCTGAGATTTGTGAAGCAAATCTGGCGGGGTAATGTACGGACAATGAAGTCCGGCAAGCTCCTTTGAGGGGGCGGGTCGGGCTTTTTTATTGAGCCCAAAATTTACGGAACGATAGCGACGTAAATTTGTTGGGCGAAATAATCCTGCGTAGCTAAACGCCGACCGAAGGTCGAGCAATTTAGCGGAGCAGGATAAGATTCAAACGAATACAGGTAGGGCGATGGGGCCCTCTTTTAAAGCCGGTGAAGGCTTTAAAAGAGGGCCCTTTTTAGTGACAACCAGCGGCCCATGGGCCGCGGACAATGAGGTCCACCGGAAACCATAGAAGGTTAGCGAGATCAATCGAAGCAAAAAAGGAAGATTAAAATGAAAAACAGAATTCGAATAATCCTTTTCGCGGGCCTTGTGACCTTGGGGTTAACGGGTTTGGTCCGCGGCGAGGAAACTAAAACCGTGTTCGGCGATTTCTTTAAGAAAGCCGATGTTCAAATAACCGGCGCTACCGCCTTTTATTCAAAGTATATGTGGCGCGGGTTTCGTCTGGATGACGATTATGTCCTCCAACCCAGCATTAATATCAATGCCTTTAAGGGATGGAATTTAAATGTCTGGGGCAATTATGATACGGATAATAGCGCGGACAGCGTTAATTCCAATGAAACCGATACAACCATTAGCTATACCCATAAGCTTGAGGGCTTAAGGCTCTTGGGGGCGGATTTAAAACCCGTAAGTGTGACCGTCGGTCATATCTATTACGATTTTTCCGGGGCCAACACGTTTGCCAAAGAAGCCTTTTTGGGCTTTGGGTACGAAACGCTTTTGTCGCCGACACTCACCTGGTATCACGATTACAGCCGTGAAAGCCAGGGCGGTGGTGACGGAGATTATCTCATGCTTAATCTCGCGCATAGCCTTACGGTCATTAAGGATTACGGGATGACTCTGGATTTGAGCGGCCATGTTGGCTACAACAAGCATTCGTATATCCGCGGCGAAGGAGGCGATGTTTTATTGACGAGCGGGGTGACGGTTCCCTTGACTAAAAGTTTAAAGATGTCCCCGACGGTTAATTACTCGATTCCCTTTGGCGGCTTGGCCGATAGCGATGACGGTAATAAGGATAATGAGTTTTTCTGGGGAGTAACATTAGCATATAATTTCTAAAAATAATTTTAAAAAATATACAGAGAAATGAAAGGGGTTTAACGATGAATATGATTAATAGCGGAGATACGGCCTGGGTGCTGGTTTCATCAGCGCTGGTTTTGCTGATGACGCCGGCTCTGGCTTTCTTTTACGGCGGTATGGTTAGAAAGAAAAATGTCCTAAGTATTCTGATGCAGTGCTGCATTATTTTAGGCTTGATCAGTGTGCAGTGGGTGCTTTTTGGTTACAGCCTTTCATTCGCTCCGGGAAAAGGATTTTGGGGCGGGTTTGGCTGGGCCGGGCTTAACGGTGTCGGCTTGGAGCCGTACGCCGATTATGCCGGGACTATTCCTCATCAGGCCTTCATGGTTTTTCAAATGATGTTTGCGATTATTACACCGGCTTTGATCATCGGGGCTTTTGCCGAGAGAATGAAATTCTCAGCCTTTTTGTTGTTCACGCTTTTGTGGGCGACCCTCGTCTACGATCCTTTATGTCATTGGGTATGGGGTTTAGGCGGATGGCTGCGCAATATGGGGGCTTTGGATTTTGCCGGGGGAACGGTCGTCCATATCAATGCCGGAATTGCTGCCTTAGCAACAGCTCTGGCGATCGGCAAAAGGAAAAACATCGACAAAGGCACTCCCACGCCGCATAACATGCCCTTTGTTGTTTTGGGAACGGGTCTTTTGTGGTTCGGCTGGTTCGGTTTTAATGCCGGTAGTGCTTTGGCCGCTAACGGCTTGGCCGTTAATGCCTTTGTGGTAACTAATACCGCAGCCGCAGCCGCCGGCTTAAGCTGGGCGATTATTGAATGGATCCGTAACGGTAAGCCGACCATATTCGGCTTTTGCAGCGGTGCGGTAGCAGGATTAGTTGCCATTACACCGGCCGCCGGATTTGTGAATGTGGTATCAGCGGTTATCATCGGGCTTTTGGTGAGTGTTCTCTGTTTTATCGCGGTGAGCATTATTAAACCGATGTTGGGATACGATGATTCCCTGGATGCCTTTGGTGTTCATTGTATCGGAGGTATATGGGGTGCTTTAGCTACAGGGTTATTTGCCTCGAAAGCAGTTAATCCGGCTGGCGCCGACGGGCTTTTTTACGGGAATCCGGCCCAATTCAAGATTCAGCTCATTGCGGTTTTGATCACGTTAGCCTACAGCTTTGTGATGACATTTGTTATCTACAAGGCGGTCGATTTGCTTTTAGGGATGCGTGTTAAAGAAGAAGATGAGATGATGGGCCTTGATTTGACCCAGCATCATGAAAGGGCTTATACGGTTTTGGAATAAATGACGGCAGGGCTTACGCCGTACTGAGTGCGGCGTAAGCCCTGAACCGGAATTTACCCCGCACCCAGATTTCAGTAAAGAATCTGGGACTGGGTGCGGGGTTCAATTCGTAGACGGCCTGCGGCCTATAATTTATGTCCGCTGGCGCGTCCATAAATTATCTACTCATTGAAGGAGGATTGACCATGAAACTCGTCATTGCAATTATTCAACCGCACAAGCTAGAAGATGTAAAAAAAGAGCTCTACGCGGCAGAGGTTAATTTAATTACGGTTAGCGAGGTTTTAGGCCACGGCCAGCAAAAAGGCGTAACCGAGATTTACCGGGGCGCTAAAGAAACAGGAAATCTTTTGCGTAAAGTCCGCCTGGAAATCGCCGTCAACGAAAGTTTTGTTGAGCCGACCATCAAGGCTATTATTAAAGGCGCCAAGACTGGTAATGTCGGAGACGGAAAAATCTTTGTTTTGGACTTGGGCCGTTGTGTCCGCATCAGGACCAACGAGGAAGGCTCGTTAGCTATCGGGTAAGGGGTAGGGAGAGGAAACATAACCGGAAAAAAGGAGAGGCAAAAATGAATACGGTCAATACGGGAGACACGGCATGGGTGCTGATTTCAGCCGCACTTGTTATGCTGATGACGCCGGGGCTGGCTTTCTTTTACGGCGGAATGGTGCGTAAGAAAAATATATTGAGCATCCTGATGCAGTGTTTCATCGTGTTGTGCCTATTGAGCATCCAGTGGGTGGTATATGGTTACAGCATCTCCTTTGCTCCCAATGATGGCTTCTGGGGAGGGTTTCAATGGTTCTGCCTTAACGGGGTAGGAGTGGAGCCTTATCCTGATTATGCGGCAACGATACCGCATCAGGCGTTCATGATTTTTCAAGCCATGTTTGCCGTGATTACTCCTGCGCTCATTTTGGGGGCTTTTGCCGAAAGAATGAAATTTTCCTCTTTTCTGATTTTTATACTCCTGTGGGCGACGTTTGTATACGCGCCGGTTTGTCACTGGGTGTGGGGCACGGGTGGATGGTTAAAGAAATTGGGCGTGCTTGATTTTGCCGGGGGCATCGTTGTCCATATTACTGCCGGTATCGCCGCTTTAGCGACGGCTCTGGTTATCGGAAAAAGGAAAAATCTGGAAAAAAATATTCCCTCGCCGCACAATCTGCCCTTTGTGGTTTTAGGTACCGCTCTTTTGTGGTTCGGATGGTTCGGATTTAATGCCGGCAGTGCCCTGGCCGCTAATGGTATCGCCGTCAGTGCTTTTGTGGCAACCAACACGGCTGCTGCTGCCGGGGGGTTGTCCTGGGCTTTGATGGACCTCATCCGTAACGGACGAACAACGATGTTTGGCACGGCGAGCGGTGCCGTTGCCGGTTTAGCGGCGGTGACACCGGGAGCCGGATTTATCTCTGTGGTGCCGGCGATTGCTATTGGTTTAGTCGCAAGTCTCATTTGTTTTATCGCGGTGAGTGTCATCAAGCCCAAACTAGGTTATGACGATTCTCTTGATGCCTTTGGCGTCCACTGCATCAGTGGCACATGGGGTGTTTTGGCGACGGGTTTATTTGCGTCAAAACTGGTTAATCCGGCTGGGGCTGATGGATTATTTCTTGGTAATCCAAAACAATTTCTCATCCAGCTTATCGCCGTTGGTGTTACTCTTGTTTACGCATTTGCGGTGACGATGATTATTTACAAGATCGTTGATTTAACCATCGGTGTACGGGTAGATGAGAAAGAAGAAGCCATGGGCCTTGACCTTACCCAGCACCACGAAAGGGCCTATACCGTTTTAGAATAGGAGGTCGTCAATGAAATTGATTGTTGCTATTATCCAACCCCATAAGTTAGAAGAGGTGAAAGAGAAACTTTATAAAGCAGAAGTTAATTTGATCACGGTTAGTGAGGTTTTAGGCCACGGCCAGCAAAAAGGCGTGACTGAGATTTATCGTGGTGCCAAAGAGACGGGCAATCTCTTGCGAAAAATACGCTTGGAAATCGCGGTCAACGAGAGTTTTGTCGAACCAACCATCAAGGCTATTATTAAGGGAGCCCAGACCGGCAATATCGGTGACGGAAAGATTTTCGTTCTGGACCTGGAGCGCTGTATACGCATAAGAACAGGAGAGGAAGGCTCTCTGGCTATCGGATAAAAGGATAAAATGAGGCCTAGAAATAAGGAAATTCGGCGATCAACGGCGCCAGAGATTTGTTTGACGCCACAGGGTAAAGTTGATAGAATAAAAAACCAAAACAAAAGCAGTGCTTAAAACCTTTAGGAGGTTAAGTATGAGCGAGCAGAGAAATAACGAAAACAAAATGCAGTCTATTACCGATTATTACGGACAAAACGTCTTTAGCCTTAAGACGATGCGTAATTATTTATCCGAAAAGGCATTTAAATCCTTAAGCGCCACAATCAAAGACGCCGGGCGGCTAGACCCGACCATCGCCGATGAGGTAGCGGATGCGATGAAGACATGGGCGGTCTCTAAAGGAGCGACCCATTTTACCCATTGGTTTCAACCCCTTACCGGAGCCACAGCCGAAAAGCATGATTCGTTTATTTTCCCTGACAACGAGGGCGGAGTTATTTTACAGTTTTCCGGAAAAGAATTAACTCAAGGCGAACCGGATGCCTCCAGTTTTCCTTCAGGCGGATTGCGGGCAACTTTTGAAGCTCGCGGTTATACGGCCTGGGATCCGACCAGCCCGGCGTTTATTAAAGAAGGCCCCGAAGGGACCGCGACCTTGTGTATCCCGACGGTATTCTGCGGTTATCACGGTGAGGCCCTGGATAAAAAGACACCGCTATTGCGTTCCATGGTGGCTTTGTCAAAACAGGTTTGCCGTTTGGCCGAAATTTTTGGAATCCCCTCAAAAGGTAAAAGGGCCTACGCGACTTTAGGCGGCGAACAGGAATATTTTCTTATCGACAAAAAGTTTTTTAACAGACGCCTGGATCTTTTGCAGACTGGCCGGACGCTCTTTGGCTGTACTCCGGCTAAACACCAGCAGATGGAAGACCATTACTTCGGCGCCATCAAAAGCCGGATCATGGGCTTTATGGAAGATCTGGATAGAGAGCTCTGGAGATTGGGAATTCCCGCCAAGACTCGTCATAATGAAGTATCCCCGGCGCAGTTTGAGATTGCCCCGGTTTTTGAAGAGTTGAATCTGGCTGTCGATCACAACATGATGACCATGGATGTCATGAAATCGGTCGCGGAAAAACACGGGCTAGCCTGTCTTTTGCACGAAAAGCCTTTTGCCGGAGTCAATGGTTCCGGAAAGCACAACAACTGGGCCATTGTCGGCCCCGACGGAAAGAACTGGATATCTCCGGGGCATAACCCGCATGAAAATGCAAAGTTCTTAACGGTACTCTGCGCTATCATTAAGGCGGTGGATACCAACGCCGATATCCTAAGAGGGGCTGTTGCCTCTGCCGGTAACGATCACAGGCTCGGAGCCAACGAGGCCCCGCCGGCGATTATTTCGATCTTCTTGGGCGATCAGCTGATGGATGTTATCGAGCAGATAGAAAAAGGCAAGGCCAAGAGTTCCAAAGCCGGCGGCGTTATCGAAATCGGCATTGATTCTTTGCCGAAACTGCCGCGGGATGCTACCGACCGCAACAGGACATCCCCGTTTGCTTTTACGGGAAATAAATTCGAATTTCGCGCCGTCGGTTCCAATATGAGCATGGCCGGCCCTAATGTGGTTTTAAATACCATCGTGGCCGATGCCTTGGATGAAATTTGCACAAAACTCGAAGCCGACAAAAAAGCCAAGAAAGATTTTAATCTTTCTCTCCAGAAGCTTTTACAGGAGATTATCAAGAAACACAAACGCGTTTTATATAACGGCGATAATTACACGGCCGAGTGGCACGCGGAAGCCAAAAAAAGAGGCCTGCCTAATTTAAAAACATCACCTGAGGCTCTTGACGCGTTGCGCAGCGAGAAATCCATCAAGCTCTTTGAGAAACACGGCGTTTTGTCCAAACGAGAACTGCTGTCGCGCTACGACGTTTATATGCATACGTATAAATCCGTCGTGCAGTTGGAAGCGGGTTGCGCGGTGCGTATGGTTAAATCAATGATTATCCCGGCTGCCGTCAGCTATCAGGGTGAGTTGGCAGCAACCATCAAGTCGGTTGAAAATGTCTCCAAGAGCAATAAGACCAAAGAGTCCAAGGCTCTTTTAAAGGAAGTTTCTGAAAAAATCGAGAGTATCCTGTCAGCTCTGGGAAAATTGGAAGATGCCGTCGAGACACATAAACCTGAAAAGACACTTGAGGCGATGAAAAGTTTACGCGCCGCCGTTGATTCAATCGAGGCGCTTATTCCGGCGCACCAGTGGCCTTTGCCTAGCTATGCCGAAATGATGTTTATGATTTAGCTGAATGATTCTTATCGTTAAGCATATCGCAATCGAAGGCCCGGGGACTTTTGAATATTTCTTAAAGAAAAAAGACCTGGGCCTTCGTGTCATAGAATTGGGGGGCGGGGAATCGTTGCCGAAGGATACGTCGCCTTTTAAGGCGGTTATTGTCTTGGGCGGACCGATGAATGTCTATGAGGAAGAGGCTTACCCGTTTTTGAAAGCGGAAGATTTGTTCTTAAAGGATGTTTTAGAAAGAGAAATTCCGCTTTTAGGGATTTGTTTAGGGAGCCAGCTTATTGCCAAGGCGTGCGGCGCGAAAGTCGCTAAGGCGCCGGTTAAGGAAGTCGGCTGGAAAAAAGTGTCTTTGACAAAAGAGGGCAAGGCTGACCTGATATTTAATGGCTTAAAAAACGAATTTGATGTTTTTCAGTGGCACGAAGACACGTTTGATATTCCTGAAAATGGGCAACTCCTGGCCACGGCCAGGAGTTGCCCCCACCAAGCCTTCCGGGTGGGAAAAAACGCTTACGGCGTGCAATTCCACGTCGAGGTTACAGGCCCGATGATCAACGACTGGGCCGAGGTGTATTTAAATAAGGAAGATGCGGATTCAAAGAAAAAGAAAGACGAAATACTTAAGCAGTATAAGATGACAAAGATTCAATATGATAGCCAGGCGGAAATCATCTGCAATAATTTCTTGAATCTGGCAAAACTTTCTTAAAAAAGGCACAACCATGCTGCGTGTTGCTTTGGCACAGATTAACCCGACCGTCGGAGGCTTAGACGGAAACCGCCGAAAAATCGCGGGTACCATCCAAAAAGCCCGTGAATCCCGGTCGGATATCGTTGTTTTTCCCGAGCTTGCCCTAACGGGGTATCCGCCGGAGGATCTATTGCTGCGGGATCAATTTGTGCGGGACAATTTAAAGGCATTGGCACAGTTGGCCCCACAAACCAAAGGTATCACGGCCGTTGTCGGGTTTGTTGACAGGGATAAGAACAGAAAACTTTACAATGCCGCGGCGGTTATCGCGGACGGGAAATTAAAAGGGATTTACCGCAAAGAGAAGCTGCCCAATTACGGTGTCTTTGACGAAAAAAGATACTTTACACCGGGCGAAAATAATCCCGTATTTTCATTTGGGAAAATTATTTTTGGCGTCAACATATGCGAAGATATCTGGGCCGATGACGGGCCGTATCATTGTCAGGCTAAGGCCGGGGCACAAATTTTAATCAACCTCTCTTCTTCTCCGTATCACGCCGGAAAAATAAAACAACGAGAAGAGCTGCTTAAAAAACGTGCCAAAGCGATGGGGGTGTTTGTTTGTTATGTTAATCTCATCGGCGGCCAGGATGAACTTGTCTTTGACGGAGGCAGTTTGATCCTTAGCCCCAAGGGAAAGAAAATAGCCTCTGCCGGCCAATTTCAGGAAGGGTTGGTTTTTGCCGACTTAAAAATAACACCGCAGAGAAAATCCAAAAGCCTAAAGAACAAGAAAGTTATTTGTGTTTCAAAGGCTAATCCGGCCGTCAAGGGCAAAGCCGTAGAATTGCCGGCTATTCGGGCGCTTGGCGCCGTCGAAGAGATTTACGAAGCGCTTGTGTTAGGCACGCGGGATTATATAAAGAAAAACGGTTTTCAAAAGGCCGTTATCGGCTTAAGCGGAGGGATTGATTCCGCGCTTGTTACGGCGATTGCCGTTGATGCCATCGGCCGGGAAAATGTGGTTGGCGTTTCTATGCCCTCGCCCTATTCTTCGGCAGAGACTAAAGCCGATGCCAAAAGGATGGCCCATAATCTGAGCATTCGGTTTATAGAAATTTCGATCGAACATATCTTTAAGAGTTATCTGGAAACGCTCGAAAAAGAGTTTGTAGGGCAAACGTGTGATATTGCGGAAGAAAATCTTCAGGCGCGCATCCGGGGAAATCTACTAATGGCGCTTTCGAATAAATTCGGCTGGCTGGTTTTAACCACCGGAAATAAGAGTGAAATCGCCACCGGTTATTGCACGCTCTACGGCGATATGGCGGGAGGATTTGCGGTTATCAAGGATGTCCCCAAAACCACCGTCTATAAACTGGCGGAATTTTATAATGCCCGAAGAAAGAAGGAAATAATTGCACACAGTATTATTCTTCGCGCCCCGACGGCAGAATTAAAAGAGGGTCAGAAAGACCAGGATACGTTGCCGCCGTATGATATTCTGGATAAGATTTTAAAAGACTATGTGGAGCTGGATAAAAGTCCGGCTCAACTGAATAAAAAGACGGGAAATCCTAAGCTCATTAAGGATGTCATCAGGATGGTTGACCGAAACGAATATAAGCGCCGGCAATCGCCGCCGGGTGTTAAGATAACGCCCCGTGCCTTCGGCAAGGACAGAAGGCTGCCGATTACAAACTGCTACAGAGAGTATTGACGTTTCGAATCTTTCGGTGTATAGTTTGAGCACTTAAAGTTTTTATGTGGTTTTCGTGCGAACAGGATGGTTTTTAAAAAAGGTAATCCACCGGAGGATTAGCTCAAGGGGGATTACCATTTTTTTTGACCCCGAATTTTGTGTGTGCGGGCATAACAAAAACAAGAATGGTACAGCTTAATGAATAAACAGTCGTATCCTCAAAAACAAGGCCTCTATAACCCTATCCACGAACACGATAGCTGCGGAGTGGGTTTTGTTGTCAATATCGATGGCCGGCAGTCGCACGATATTATCGAACGCGGCATTGAGGTTTTACAAAGATTAGTTCATCGCGGTGCCGCCGGAGAAGATAAAAAAACCGGGGACGGTGCCGGTATTCTTATTCAGTTGCCGGATGCATTTTTGCGGCGGGTATGCGGCCTACTTAAGATTTCCTTGCCCGCCCAGGGGCAGTATGGCGTTGGCATGATATTTATGCCTCAAGAAGTTTCAATTCAGAAAAAGTGCCAGAAAATCACCGAAGAAGCGACAAAAGAGGAGAAGCTTGATTTTCTGGGCTGGCGTACGGTACCGGTTCATCCCGATGCCCTGGGAGAGAAAGCCCGCCAAGAGCAGCCCTGTATCATGCAATGCTTTATCGGCGCCGGGGATACCGATGCGGAATCGTTGGAACGAAAATTGTATGTGGTGCGTAAACATATCGAGCACCGCATTGAGGAAACGTTGGGGCTCGGAGACGGTTTTTATATCGCAAGCCTGTCTTCCCAAACTATTGTTTACAAAGGGATGATGATGGGAACACAGGTAACTGAATTTTATCAGGACCTTAATAATCAGGATTTAGTCAGCGCGGTCGCAGTTATCCACCAGCGGTACAGCACCAATACATTCCCGTCATGGAAACTTGCCCAGCCTTTTAGATATCTGGCGCATAACGGAGAAATCAATACGCTGCGCGGCAATGTCAATCAAATGCAGGCGCGGGAAAAATCTTTGCAATCAGATTTGCTTGGCGAGGATATCAAGAAAATTCTTCCCATTATCGACGAGGGCGGCAGCGATTCCGCCTGCCTGGATAATGCCCTGGAACTTTTGACAGCTTCTGGCCGCGACTTGCCGCATGCCATGATGATGCTTATTCCCCAGGCCTGGGGCGTTAAATATCCTATTGGTCCCGACCTTAAAGGGTTCTTTGAATATCATGCCGGAATGATGGAGCCATGGGACGGGCCGGCAGCGGTTGCGTTTACCGACGGAAAATCCGTGGGCGCGCTCCTTGACCGTAATGGATTGCGTCCCGCGCGCTACACAATTACCGATGATGGTTTTATGGTATTGGCCTCGGAGACCGGCGTCCTTGATTTCCCGCCCGAACACGTCCTCGAAAAGGGGGCATTAAGGCCGGGAGAGATCATTGTCGTTGATTTTCAAAAGAAACGGGTCATCAAAAACGGGGAGATGAAAACGCTCTACGCCAGGCATCAGCCGTACCGGCGCTGGGTTGAGGAAAACAAGATTGAGCTGCACGGACTTTTTAATGATGTGGCCGCCGTTTCCCCCGACATCGAAAAACTATGTTTGCGCCAAAGGCTCTTCGGATATACCCGGGAGGATCTTGATATCGTTATTAAACCCATGGCGGCTAAAGGCAATGAGGCCGTGGGATCTATGGGCTGTGATACGCCTTTAGCGGTTCTTTCGGAGAAGCCGCAGTTACTCTATTCTTATTTTAAACAACTGTTTGCCCAAATTACCAATCCGCCCATTGACCCTATTCGGGAAGAGCTGGTTATGTCGCTGATGACGTTTATGGGCAATGCGGGCAATATCCTTTCCGAAATACCCCAAAATAGTCGCCTGATAAAACTCTTGCATCCAATTCTTTCCAATGAAGATCTTGAGCGTTTGCAGTCGTTAAATGTCAAGGGCTTTTGGGCAACGACTTTACAGATGGGTTTTCCCGCCGGAGGCTCTCCCAATGAGCTCGAAGAATCCTTAGGCCAGCTATGCCGGACGGCCGAGGCCTCTGTCGTGGACGGCTGTTCGCTGGTTATTTTAAGTGACCGCAATCTCCCCGAACACATGGTTCCCATACCGGCTTTGCTGGCGGTGTCGGCGGTTAACCGGTATCTCATCGAGCAGGGGGTCAGGACCAGTGTCGCGATTATCGTCGAGACCGGAGAGGCCCGTGAGGTGCAGCACATGGCCCTGCTTTTGGGTTACGGTGCGACGGCGATCAATCCGTATCTTGCCCTTGAAACGGTTGCCGATATGGCTATCCGTAAAACGCTGGATGCCGAGATCGGCGTTGCCAAGGCCCTTGAAAATTATATTCACGCTTTATGCAAAGGTCTTCTGAAGGTCATGTCCAAAATGGGAATTTCGACGCTGCGCAGTTACCGCGGAGCGCAGGTTTTTGAGGCCATCGGCATCAATTCTGATGTTATTGAAAAATATTTTACCGGGACAGCTTCGCGCATTGAAGGGATTGGTCTAGCCGAAATCGCCGCCGAGGCCGGCAGCCGCCATGCCATGGCGTACCGCGCATCCGCGAAGGCGCCGGAGGCACTACCGAACGGAGGCCGGTACAGATATCGAAAAGACGGTGAACGGCACTTGTGGACGCCGGACTCTATTGCCAAGCTCCAGTTTGCGACTAAGTCAAATAATTATAATGTCTACAAAGAATATGCGAAACTGATTAATGACCAGGCAAAAGCTGCGTGTACTTTGCGGGGATTGTTTAAATTTAAGAAAACGACGCCGATCCCGGTCAGTGAGGTCGAACCCGCAGCCGAGATCGTCAAACGTTTTGTAACTTCGGCGATGTCTTTTGGTTCTATCGGACGCGAGGCGCACGAAACGCTCGCTATCGCCATGAACCGTATTGGTGCCATGAGCAATAGCGGCGAAGGCGGCGAGGACCCGGAGCGTTACAAACTTTTACCTAACGGGGATAATCGATGTAGTGCTGTTAAACAAGTAGCGAGCGCCCGTTTCGGGGTCACGGCAGAATATTTGACCAGCTCCCGCGAGCTTCAGATAAAAATCGCGCAAGGGGCCAAGCCCGGCGAGGGCGGGCAGCTTCCGGGGCACAAGGTTAATGAAGAAATCGCGCGGGTGCGCCATTCGACACCCGGCGTGACTTTGATTTCTCCGCCGCCGCATCATGATATTTATTCCATCGAAGATATCAAACAGCTTATTTTTGATTTAAAGAATGTTAACCCGCAGGCTCAGGTTTCGGTCAAGCTGGTTTCCGAAGTCGGAGTGGGGACTATCGCCGCGGGTGTTGCCAAGGCGCATGCTGACAAGGTTTTGATCAGTGGCTACGACGGCGGAACGGGTGCGTCTCCGATATCATCGATACAGCACGCCGGTGTCCCCTGGGAATTGGGGGTTGCCGAGACACAACAAACGCTGGTCCTTAATAATCTTCGCAGGCGTATTCGCCTTCAGACCGACGGACAAATAAAAACGGGACGCGACGTTATCATTGCCGCACTTTTAGGGGCGGAAGAATTTGGTTTTGCCACGACTCCCCTGGTGGTATGCGGTTGTATTATGATGAGAAAATGTCATTTAAATACCTGTCCTGTGGGCGTAGCGACGCAGGATGCGGAATTACGCAAGAGATTTTCCGGAAAACCCGAGCATGTCGTTAATTTCTTTTTTATGGTGGCCGAAGAGATCCGGGAATACATGGCGCAGCTTGGGTTTAAGCGCATGGAAGACATGATCGGCCGTAATGATCTTTTGGAAACCAACGAAGCGGTCGATTTCTGGAAATCCAGAGGTTTGGATTTTTCAAACATTTTATTTAATGCGCCCGTCGATAAAGATGCCGTGACCCGATGCATTGAATGCCAGGAACACGGGATAGAAGATGTTTTGGATAAGAAGCTTATAGAACTTTCCCGAGAGGCACTGGAAAAGCAGGCGCCTGTGAAAATCGAATTGCCCATACGCAATACCAACCTCACTACCGGGGCTATGTTGTCGGGTGAAGTTACCCGCCGTTATGGCTCAAAAGGTTTAGGTGAGGACACCATTGCCTGTCATTTTAAGGGTGCTGCGGGGCAGAGTTTTGGTGCCTTTGTGACCAACGGGATTACGCTGACCCTTGAAGGCGAGGCCAACGACTATTTAGGCAAGGGTTTGTGCGGCGGAAAGATTATTGTTAAACCGCCGCAGGGTATCCGGTTTGAGCCCTCTGAAAATATTATCTGCGGTAACGTGCTTTTATACGGGGCGACATCCGGGGAGGCTTATATTTACGGTTGTGTGGGGGAACGTTTCGCGATACGTAATAGTGGCGCCTATGCGGTCGTGGAGGGCGTTGGCGATCATGGATGCGAGTATATGACCGGCGGGCGTGTCGTTGTTTTGGGCAGCACGGGCGTTAATTTTGCCGCGGGGATGAGCGGAGGGATTGCCTATGTTTATGATCCCCGAAGCAGGCTCGACGGGCGATGCAATCTCGATATGGTTGACCTTGAACTTCTCGTTGACCAAAGAGATATCAATGAGTGCAAGGGGATGATTATAAAACACCTTAGCTTTACCGGCAGTAAACGGGCGCGGCATATCCTGGATCATTGGGAAGAATGTTTGCCGGCGTTTGTGAAGGTATTTCCGATGGAATACCGGCGTGTCTTGGGAAAAATGATGAAAGAAGACGAAGCCACGCAGCGGCAGGAAGAAGAAAAGAAGTAGAAAGGGATATTTAAAGATTGGCCCCGCGCTGGTGCGCCCCGCCTTTTCGGCGGGGCGCACCAAAACGCTGGGGCGATACCGGAAGAAAAAACGGAGACGCATCGTGGGTGATATTACCGGTTTTATGAAATACACGCGGCAGGATCTTACCAAAGAACCTGTCCAGATCCGCAAAAAGCACTGGAAGGAATTTACCAAACTTCCCGTTGAGGCATCTTTATGCCAGCAGGGTGCCCGATGCATGGATTGCGGCGTGCCGTTTTGTCACTGGGGCTGCCCTATAGCTAATCTTATTCCCGACTGGAATGATCTGGTCTTTAAGGGCCGGTGGCAAGAAGCCTTTGAACGGCTTTATGAGACCAATAATTTTCCCGAATTTACCGGCCGCGTTTGTCCCGCGCCTTGCGAAGATTCCTGTGTCTTAGCTATTAATCAGCCGGCTGTTACCATAAAAAACATTGAACTTGCGATCGTTGAAAAGGCGTATGAAAAAGGCTGGGTGACTCCTCGTCCGCCTGCCCGGCGCACAGGAAGAAAAATAGCCGTTGTCGGCTCGGGCCCGTCGGGCTTGGCGTGTGCGGATCAGCTGAATAAGGCCGGTCACCTCGTGACCGTGTATGAAAAAAATGAAGAAATCGGCGGGATCTTGACTTTAGGCATTCCCGATTTTAAGCTGGAAAAGAAAATCGTCAAACGCCGCGTTAACCTCATGAGCCAAGAAGGCGTTATTTTTAAAACGAACGCCCATGTTGGTGTTAACGTTAGCGCCAAAAGATTAAAAGAAGAATATGACGCCCTGGTTCTTTGCGGTGGCGCAGAGAGCCCCCGGGATTTAAACGTTCCGGGAAGGGAATTGCAAGGTGTCTATCAGGCGATGTTTTACCTGATGCAGCAAAACCGTCGTAACCAGGGGAAAATTATTAGCGCAAAGGAAGAAGTAACGGCGAAGGGCAAAAGGGTCATTGTCTTAGGCGGAGGGGACACCGGTTCTGACTGTGTGGGCACCGCCAACCGCCAAGGGGCAAAATCCGTTAAACAATTTGAGCTTTTACCCGCGTTGCCTAAAGAGAGAAAAGAGGATAATCCCTGGCCGTATTGGGCATTTATAAAAAGAACGTCTTCTTCGCAAGAAGAAGGTGTCGAGCAGGATTATTGCGTTATGACCAAATCTTTAAGCGGCGAGAATGGAAAGCTTAAGAAACTTCATGCCGTGCGCCTTGAATTCGGCCCCCCGGATCCCAAGACCTGCCGGATGAGCATGAAAGAAATTCCGGGTTCGGAATTTGAGGTCGAATGTGACCTTGTGATTTTGGCGATGGGATTTTTAGGGCCGGTTAAAAACGGTTTGATCGGAGAATTGAACGTTACCCTCGATGAACGCGGCAATGTTAAAACGGGTGAGGATAGAATGACCAATATCCCCGGCATTTTTTCCGCCGGTGATATGCGCCGCGGACAATCGTTGGTCGTATGGGCTATTAACGAAGGCCGTCATGCTGCCAAATGTGTTCACGGGTGGCTTACAGCGTAATCGGAGAGAAATATGAAAAAGAAGGATACTGTTTCTAAGGCGGCCTTAAAGTGTAATACCGGCCTGCCTGGGTTGGATAAAATTTTGCAGGGTGTACGTCTGGGTGATAATGTTGTTTTTCAAGTCGATACGATTGAAGACTATGTCCGTTTCTCCCGGCCTTTTTTCGAGGCGGCCCACAAAGAAAAGAAGGATCTTATCTACTTTCGTTTTGCCGATCACCCCAGCCTTCTCCCCGACGGAATCTCCGCACATACTTATGAATTGCACCCCGAGGCCGGCTTTGAGAATTTTATATCGGAAATCTTCGACGTTATCGAGAAATTCGGTAAAGGCGCTTTTTATGTCTTTGATTGCCTGTCGGATCTCGCGGTTGACTGGTACAGTGACCGCATGCTGGGAAACTTTTTTATGCTCACCTGCCCGTATCTCTATGATTACGACACGGTGGCCTATTTTGCCTTGTTGCGCAATTACCACACGGTTTTTGCTATCGATGCCATTCATAATACGGCGCAGGTTGTTTTGGATATTTATCGCAAGAAAGAAGATGTGTATGTCTATCCTTTAAAGGTCGATAAGCGCCATTCCAATACGATGTATATGCTGCACCGCTGGGAGAAAGAAGAATTTATTCCCGTGACCCGAAGCGCCGTTATTGCGGAAATCTTAGCCTCTATTCCGCAGCCGTGGCTGGATTTTGCCATGCAGCGGAGGGATGTGTGGACGCGTAGTTTCATCCAGGCTCAGGAAGTCGTTAATGCCACCCGTTCTGATAAACGGGCGGTGTGGAAAGGGAGCAACCTTTTTCGCCGTTTGCTGCGTATGGCGGTGACCCGGGATGAACGGCTGCTTGGTCTCGCCGAGAAATACCTGGATTTTGCCGATGTTGTCGAAATCGGAAAACGCATGATTGGTACCGGGCTGATCGGCGGAAAATCCGTGGGGATGCTTTTGGCCCGCGCTATTTTAAAAAAGGCCAATTCCGCCTGGAATGATAAGCTGGAGGCCCATGATTCTTTTTATATAGGCTCCGATGTTTTTTATACCTATCTTATCCAAAATAAATGTTGGTGGATGCGTCGCAAGCTTAATGCCAGCGCTCCGGCGTTCGATTCTGCCAAGGAAGCCCGGGAGCTTATGCTTAAAGGGACATTCCCTAAAGATGTTCAAGATCAATTTATGGAGATGCTCGATTATTTCGGGCAGTCGCCGATTATTGTCCGCTCGTCCAGCCTCCTGGAAGATGCCTACGGCAATGCTTTTTCCGGAAAATACGAAAGCGTGTTTTGTGCCAACCAAGGCACGCCGGAGGAACGGTTAAAGAGTTTCATCGACGCCGTCCGCACGGTTTATGCGAGTACCATGAGCGAAGAAGCCCTGGCGTACCGCGCCCATTGGAATTTAATGGATCGTGATGAGCAAATGGCGCTTTTGGTACAGCGCGTTTCCGGCGCTGTATACAACGATCAATATTTTCCCCAGATCGCGGGAGTGGGTTTTTCCTTTAACCCGTATGCCTGGAACAGCGAGATTGACCCCAAGGCGGGGTTGTTGCGGCTGGTATTTGGCTTGGGGACAAGAGCCGTCGAACGCATTGATGACGATTATACGCGCATCGTTGCCCTCAATGCCCCCATGCGCCGGCCCGAGGCAAGTTCGGGTGATGTGCGCAAATATGCCCAGCACAAAGTCGATGTTCTGGACTTAAAAGATAATTGCCATACATCGCGTTCGTTCGAGCAGGTGGTGCGTAATATTTCTGATTTTCCTCTCGATATCTTTGCGTCGCGTGACGATGAGTTGGAGCGTAGCATCCGCGAGGCGGGGAGAGACGGGGTTTTTTCTATGGTGCTCACTTTTGATAAATTGCTTTCCCAAACGATGTTTGTTAAAGATATGGCGGACATGCTTAAAGCTCTTCAAGGGGCCTATGATTATCCGGTGGACGTGGAATTTTCGGCGAATTTTCTCGACAAGGACAATTACCGGATCAATCTGTTGCAATGCCGTCCTTTTCAGGTGAAGGGGAATATCTTAACCGTGGAGGCACCGGCGGCGATCCCTCGGGAGAAAGTTATTTTGGAGACCCGTGGGCCGGTCATCGGCAGCAGTATCGCTACAACTATTGACCGGATCATCTATGTTGTCCCCGAAGTTTACGGGAAAATGAACACATCCGACCGTTATGCCGTTGCCCGCCTGGTGGGTTTGCTGACGCACCTAAAAATCGGCAATAAAAAACCGACTATTATGCTCATCGGTCCCGGACGCTGGGCAACCACTACGCCAGCCTTGGGCGTCCCGGTGTCGTTTGCCGAGATCAATACGGTTTCGGTTCTTTGTGAAGTCGCGGCGATGCATGAAGGCCTGATCCCGGAGGTGTCCTTAGGAACTCATTTCTTTAATGACCTGGTCGAAATGGACATGCTCTATTTTGCGGTCCATCCGCAGAAATATGACAACGTGCTTAACACAAACTTTTTTGATATGTCAAAAAATATGTTAGCGCAGCTTTTACCGGACAAGGGGCGTTTAAACGATGCCGTCCGCGTTGTCGACTCTTCCCGCAGCAAAGACGCACAGCGGATTTGCCTTAATGCCGATGTGGTCAAGCAAAATGCGGTCTGCTATCTGGGTGAAGGGAAACCGTCACCGGGAAAAACCTAAAGCGACATCTTTCTAAAAGAGTTTCCTCTCTTGATTATCTCTTTTTCTGGCAATATAATACCCCTGTTGCCCAACTCTAGGAAAGATATCCGATGATCGATTTTCTTATACGGTGGGTTGTTAATACTTTTGCCTTGCTGATTGTCGTGAGACTTGTGCCGGGAATCCAAGCAGCCCAGTGGGAGACGGTGGCCGTGGCCGCGCTTGTACTGGGAATGCTTAATGCTTTTTTAAAGCCTCTTCTGATCCTTTTTACTCTTCCTTTTAATGTCCTGTCTTTGGGGCTCCTGACATTTTTAATTAACGGGCTTCTTTTTTACTCGGTGTCCAAGATTGTGGAAGGATTCCACATCGTCGATTTCTGGACCGCCTTTTGGGGGTCGATACTGTTCAGCATCGTTAGTTTCATTCTGAGTTTATTTGTGGGAGCCCCGATGCAAAAAATGAACGTGCGCTTTTACAAAGATCGCCCTTTTCCGGATATGGACGATAGCGATGTGATCGATGTCGAAGGAAAATCTACCGACGATGAAGATGAAAACAAAAGAATTTCGGACGACCGCTAAAAAGATCAGCGCCAAGAGTTTCCGGCGCTATGGTACCGTTATCGAATACCCGGGAAAGAATTCCAAAAGCAAAGAAATAAATCTTTTTCGCATCGTCTTAAAAGAGTCTAAGCCCACGGGTTGGCGCATTGCGTATTTAGTCGTCCGGGACCGGTCTATCAGGAAATTAGAACAGCATCCGGGATCTTTTGAGAGTTTCGAGCCGGTTAAGGGAAAAAGCCTTTTGTATGTTTCGAAACGTCTGGACAGAAAAATCGAATGTTTCTGTCTTGATAAACCGGTTATTTTAAAAAAGGGCATTTGGCACGGCGTGGTGACATTGGGCAAGGAATCCGAAATTAAGATTGCTGAAAATGCAGAAGTGCAGTGTATTTATCGGCTGTTGGATTTTAGCCTGGGGCGGGATTGATTAATTAAAGCTTCCCGAATGCGTTCTCTGGAATAAATATATCTTAACCCTCTAATTTAGGAGGAATTAACCGATGATGATTAATAAAATACCCTACGTAAAGCTTTTAGAGGAAGCCAAGAATGTACCGATCCTGGAGCTGCGTGCCGATGATAATGAAGAGGTTGAGTTTGTTCTAAAGGTGGGCGAATTAGAGAAGCTCGGTACACTGCTGCAAAGTTTCTTTGGAGAACCGGTTAAGCCCAAAGGGCAGGCTCCCAGCAAAGAGGCTGAGGTTTTAACTGAACCCTTTGGCGGGATACGGGATAACCAGACCCTCTACCATACTAAGTATAACGGCCGCTCTTGTTTTGCCATGATATGGCCGTGGGGTGACGGGAAGCTGGCTACGGTTAAGATCTTCCGGGAGAAAAATCCCCTTCTCGACGGAAAATAAGCTTATTTTCTACCGGGCAGGCGCTGTTTATTTCTTGACAAAAAATCTTTTGATGGTATAGTTAGTCTGTAAAAATAAGTAGCAGGTCAGTTTCAGTACAGCTTTCAATGCGGCGATGAAGCCCAAGAAATTCCATCGGCCGCATTTTCTATTAGTCCCGGATTTTTCCTGCCTGCCTAAGGTAGGCTGAGAAAAATCCGCCCGTCAGGGACACATGGTAAAATCTCTGACGAGATTTTACCATGTGGGGCAACCCAAATTTTTAGGTTGCATAAAAAGCGCGGGCGAAAAATCCGGGATTACCTTGCGCAACCGAACAAATCCTGTGCGGATTTGTTCGCGCAACCCCTGCGGGGCAAATTTTGCTGTCGCAAAATTTGGGTTAATGGGCAAATGTTCTCTCCTAAAGAGCCATTTGCCTGCGGATGTTTGGTGTCGAAGATGAAAAAGGCCATTATCTATCTTGAGGACGGTACAATTTTCCAAGGCCGCACCCTCGACACCAAAGGAGAGACTGCAGGCGAGCTTGTCTTTAATACTGCATTAACCGGTTATCAAGAAGTCTTAACTGATCCTTCCTATGCCGGGCAAATTGTGGTCATGACTTATCCCCTGATCGGCAATTACGGCGTCAATGACCAGGATGTTGAATCAAAAAAGATCTGGGTGAAGGGATTTATTGTTAAAGAATTCTGCCGCAAATATTCCAATTACCGCGCCGCCAAAAGCCTCAATCAATATCTTAACGAAAATAATATTATCGGCATTGAAGGTGTCGACACTCGAGCTCTCACTCGTCATCTGAGGGTGTTCGGGGCGATGAAGGGGATGATTTCAACCGAAGATTTTAACCCCGCGAGCCTTAAGAAGAAATTAAAGAAAACCCCCGACATGGAAGGCAGCGATTGGGTTAAAGAGGTGACGACTAAAGAAAAATATATCTGGGGGCCTAAGGAAAATTTCTCTTTTAAAGTAGCGGCACTTGATTGCGGTATTAAATTTAATATCCTGCGCATTTTAGAAGAATTGGGTTGCCAGGTCCATGTCTTTCCGGCGACGGCCTCGGCTCAAGATATCAAAGCCGTTGGTCCCGACGGGCTTTTTCTCTCCAACGGCCCCGGAGACCCGGCGGCCTTGCCCTATGTCACCGATACGGTAAAAAATTTTTTTGGGGTTGTGCCTATCTTCGGGATTTGTTTAGGGCACCAGATCTTAGGGCTAGCCTTAGGCGGAAAAACCTACAAACTAAAATTCGGACATCACGGCGCCAATCATCCGGCCAAAGATTTTCCCCGGTCAAGGATCAGCATTACCTCGCAAAATCACGGCTTTTGTGTTGATGCGGATAGTCTCAACAAGAATGAAGTCGAAATTACACACCGCAATCTTAATGACAACACCGTTGAGGGCCTCCGGCACAAGAAATATCCTTTATTTTCGGTCCAGTATCACCCCGAGGCTGCGCCGGGGCCGCGGGATGCGCAATATTTATTTGAAGGATTTATTGCACTTATGAAAGAACATAAAAAGAAGAAGTAATATGCCGCGACGTAGTGATATAAAAAAGATTTTACTGCTCGGGTCGGGCCCGATAGTCATCGGCCAGGCCTGTGAATTTGATTACTCCGGAACTCAGGCCTGTAAGGCGCTAAAGGAAGAGGGCTTTGAAATTGTCTTGGTCAATTCAAATCCCGCCACCATCATGACCGATCCCGAAATCGCGGATCATACCTACATCGAGCCGTTAACGGCTCATTCCGTTGAGCAGATCATAAAAAAGGAGCGCCCCGACGCTATCCTCCCGACTTTGGGCGGCCAGACGGCTTTAAATATTGCCATGCAGCTTTATGAAAACGGTGTTTTGGAAAAATATAACGTCAAAATGCTCGGTGCTAATTACGAGGTTATTAAAAAGGCCGAGGACCGGAAGTGTTTTAAGGACGCGATTATAAAAATCGGCCTTGAAGTCCCCAAGAGTTCTTTTGCCTACAGCCTCGAAGAAGCCAAGAAGGCGGCTCAGGCACTCGGATTTCCTTTGATTATCCGCCCGAGCTACACCTTAGGCGGCACCGGCGGCGGTATTGCGCACGACATGGAAGAATTCGAACGGATTGCCTCCCTGGGTATTGAGAGCAGTATGATCAAGGAGATTTTGATCGAGGAATCTATCGAAGGCTGGAAGGAATACGAGCTCGAAGTCATGCGCGACAACAAAGATAATGTCGTCATTGTCTGTTCGATTGAAAATCTTGACCCCATGGGAATACATACCGGCGACAGCATCACCGTTGCCCCGGCGCAGACATTAACCGACAGAGAATACCAGACGATGCGCGATGCCTCTCTGGCCATTATCCGCGAGGTGGGGGTCGAGACCGGCGGATCCAACATTCAGTTTGCCGTTGATCCTAAAAACGGCCGCATGGTAGTTATCGAAATGAATCCGCGCGTTTCCCGTTCATCTGCTTTGGCCAGCAAGGCCACGGGATTTCCGATTGCCAAATTCGCTGCGAAACTCGCCGTGGGTTATTCCTTGGATGAGATCCGTAATGATATTACTAAAGAAACTCCGGCCAGTTTTGAACCGACGATTGATTACTGCGTTGTCAAAATTCCGCGGTTTACGTTTGAAAAATTCCCCGAGGCAAAAGATGTTTTAGGCGTTTCGATGAAGTCCGTCGGGGAAACCATGGCCATTGGACGCACGTTTAAAGAGGCATTGCAAAAAGGTTTGCGGGGCCTTGAAATCGGCCACACGGGGTTGGACAATAAACTTAATTACAAAGAAATTCCCGATGAGAAAATACGCCTGCGTTTAAACGAGCCTAATGCCTCGCGGATCTTTTATCTTAAATATGCGCTGCAAAAGGGTTTTAGCCAGGAGGAGATTTTTCAATTAACAAAGATTGACCCCTGGTTTATCGACCAAATCAGCCAGATCCTGGAATTCGAAAATAAATTAATGGCTTTTTACCGCAAGGAGAAGAGATTAAATGAGGAGCTCCTGCGGCAGGCGAAGGAGATGGGTTTTAGCGACGCCCAATTGGCGCAGATGATCAATAGCGACGAGAATGCCATTCGCACGTTACGTAAGACTATGGGGATTGAAGCTACTTTTAAATTGGTCGATACCTGCGCGGCCGAATTCGAAGCGTACACGCCGTATTATTATTCAACGTATGAAACCGAAGACGAGGCCTTGGCCCAGGACGAAAAAATAATCGCCAAGCTAGGGCAAAAGCGTAAGAAGATCATGATCTTAGGCGGCGGACCCAATCGTATCGGCCAGGGAATTGAATTTGATTACTGCTGCTGTCACGCCGCATTCGCCCTTAAAGAGATGGGTTTTGAAACGATCATGGTTAATTCCAACCCTGAAACCGTTTCGACCGATTACGACACATCCGATAAGCTATATTTTGAGCCTCTGACATTCGAAGATGTTATGAATATTGTCGATATCGAAAAACCCGACGGCGTTATCGTGCAATTCGGCGGCCAGACGCCGCTCAATCTGGCGCGGCGATTGCATGAGGCCGGGGTACCGATTATCGGAACGACGGTTCATTCTATCGATCTGGCTGAAGACAGAAAAAAGTTTTCCGCCTTTATCGAAAAAATCGGCATTGCCCAACCCGAAAACGGGTCGGCAAGATCCGTTGATGAGGCGATTGAAATTGCCAATCGGATCGGCTACCCGGTTTTGGCGCGGCCCTCGTATGTCCTTGGCGGCCGCGCCATGCGCATTGTTTACGACAAGGAATCGCTTTTATCTTTCATCGATGAGGCCAAAGAGGTTTCCCAGGGGCACCCTATTTTGATCGATAAATTCATCGAGGATGCCATCGAGATTGACGTGGATGCTATTGCCGATGGTAAAAAGGTCTTTGTCGGCGGGATTATGGAGCATATCGAGAATGCCGGCATCCATTCCGGTGATTCGGCCTGTGTCCTGCCGCCGCATACCTTAAGCGAAGAGCTGGTTGATAAAATAAAAGAATATACTCGCCAAATTGCCTTAGGATTAAAAGTTATCGGGCTTTTAAATATTCAATTTGCCGCCAAGGGAAACAAGATTTATGTCCTGGAGGTTAACCCGCGCGCCTCGCGCACGACTCCCTTTGTCAGCAAGGCAACGGGTGTTCCTTTGGCCAAAATAGCGGCGCAGGTGATGGCCGGAAAAAAGCTGGATGATTTTAAGCTCGTGGAATGTGACGAATTAAAGCATGTTTCGGTCAAGGAATCGGTGCTGCCTTTCTCGAGGTTCTCCGGCGTGGATATTGTCTTGGGCCCTGAAATGAAATCCACCGGTGAGGTCATGGGCATTGATTACAGTTTCGGCGCGGCCTTTGCCAAGTCGCAGATTTCGGCCAACCAGGCTTTACCCAAAGAAGGAAGGGTCTTTGTCAGCGTTAATGATCACGACAAACGCAATGTCGCCTTTCTTGCCAAGCGGCTGGTCGATCTGGGTTTCGGTATCGTGTCGACCAAAGGGACCTCAAGGGTTTTAAAGTCGAGCGGGCTCGATGTCGTGGTGGTCAACAAGCACAGCGACGGCCAAAGCGATTTATTGGCGTACATCCAGAAAGGCGAAATCAAATTGATTATCAACACACCCTCCGGCGAGCGGAGTCAGTCGGATATGCGGGTCATCCGGGCTGCGGCGATTTTGTATAATATCCCCTGCATTACGACGCTTCAAGGGGCGTGGGCGGCTGTTAACGGTATCGATTCTTCATTGCATAAAGAATTCACGGTCAAATCGCTGCAGGAATATTACAGCGAAAATTGTATCGGTTGCGCAGTTTAGATATTTTGTTTTTTAAAAAAGAAAGGGTGTCCTGATGTGCGGTATCGTCGGCGTATCCAATCACAAAGAAGCGGCTAAGATCGCGTTTTTGGGGCTCTATGCACTCCAGCACCGGGGGGAAGAGGCCAGTGGTATTGCCTCGTACGACGGGAAAAACTTTCACTTGAGCAAATCCCAGGGGCTGGTAGCGGACAATTTTAACGAACATACCCTTAAAGGGCTTAAAGGAAAAATTGCTATCGGCCACACGCGGTATTCCACGACAGGCTCAAGCAATCCCAAAAATATCCAACCCTTTTTAGTCACCCACAAGAAAAAACCTATCGCTGTTTCACATAACGGCAACCTTACCAATACCGAAGAATTATACAGACGCCTGGAAGAGGAAGGCTCTATCTTTCAGACGACCATGGATTCAGAACTTGTCATTCACCTTTTGGCCAAGACCAAAAACGGCGACCTTAAAGGATGGCTGATTAATTCCTTGTCGCAGCTTCAGGGGGCATTTTCGCTGGTGCTCTTAATCGGCGATACGCTGGTCGGCGTGCGTGATCCGCAAGGGTTTAGGCCCCTTTGCTTAGGAAAACTCGGCGATGCCTATATCCTGGCCAGCGAAAGCTGTGCCCTTGATTCAATCAAGGCGCAGTTTATACGGGAGATCGCCCCGGGAGAAATTATTCTTTTAAAAGGCGGGCTTGCCGAATCGTTCTTTTTGCCCCATGACCCCAACAAAAATAAATCGTATTGTATCTTCGAGAATATCTATTTCGCGCGCCCCGACAGCAATATTTTTAACGATAATGTCTACCAGGTCAGAAAGCGCCTCGGCGCCGAATTAGCGCGTGAACATCCTGTGCAGGCAGATTTTGTCATGCCCATTCCCGATTCGGGCAATTACGCTGCTTTGGGCTATGCGCAGGAATTGAATCTGCCTTTGGAAATGGGCATTGTGCGCCATCATTATATCGGCCGCACGTTTATTCAACCGACCCAGTTTTTACGGGAGTTTAGTGTCCGCATTAAACTGAATCCCATCGGCCGTGTTCTTGAGGGAAAAAAGATCATTGTCGTCGAGGATTCTATTGTCCGGGGCACGACCAGCCGCAGCCGTATCGAGGAATTGCGTAAGGCCGGCGCCAAAGAAATCCATATGCGCATTAGCTGTCCGCCTATTCGGTTTCCCTGTTTTTACGGAATTGATTTTCCCAGCAGAAAAGAGCTCATCGCATCCAATAAAACCGTTAAAGAGATCGCTGATTTCATCAAAGTCGATTCTCTGGAATATCTAAGTCTGGAGGGGATGCTCAAAGTGGTCAAAGACTCAAAAGATTTTTGTCACGCCTGTTTTAACGGCGAGTACCCGGTCTCGATACCTAAAAACAAAAGCAAATACCTTTTAGAAGGCGGGCAGAAAAAATGAGCAAATTTATTTTTGTGACCGGCGGCGTGGTTTCAAGCCTGGGCAAGGGAATCGCCTCGGCCTCTATCGGAAAATTATTGGAGGCGAGGGGGCTAAAGGTCACCATGATCAAATGTGACCCCTACATTAATGTTGATCCCGGGACCATGAATCCTTTTCAGCACGGCGAGGTTTACGTGACCGACGACGGCGCCGAGACCGATTTGGACTTGGGCCACTATGAGCGGTTCACCAATGCCAAAGTCGGGCGGGACAATAATATTACGACGGGAAAGATTTATTATTCGGTTATTACCAAAGAGCGCCGCGGGGATTATTTAGGCAAGACGGTCCAGATTATTCCCCACATTACCGATGAGATCAAAAAAGATATCAGAAAAATTGCCCATGACCATGATGTGGATGTGACCATTGTGGAGATCGGCGGCACTGTCGGTGACATCGAGAGCCTCCCGTTTTTGGAAGCTATTCGCCAAATGCGCTGGGAATTAGGAACGCATTATGCCCTGAATATCCACGTGACCCTGTTGCCTTTTCTAAAATCGGCCGGTGAACATAAAACAAAACCGACCCAGCATAGCGTGGGGCGCTTAAGAGAAATCGGCATTGTCCCCGATATCTTGCTGTGCCGTACGGAAAAAACCATTACCAAAGAACAAAAAGATAAAATCGCCCTTTTTTGCAGTGTCGATAAAGAGGCGGTTATTGAGGCGATTGACGTTAAATATATTTACGAAGTACCGGTGATGTTCAAGGGAGAGGGGTTGGATGATCTCATTTTGGCAAAGCTTAATATCCGCAGCGAAGATAAGGGCCTGAAGGAATGGAATGATGTTGTGGTCAAGCGAATCAAGGCGCCGTCAAAACAGGTAAAGATTGCGGTTGTAGGAAAATATATTACCCTTCCCGATGCCTACAAATCGATTTATGAAGCCCTCATGCACGGCGGTATTGCTAATGATGCCAGAGTTGTTATTAACAAAGTTGATTCAGAGGATATTGAGGGGGGTGATATTAATAAATTTCTAAAAGACTCACAGGGAATCCTTATCCCCGGCGGATTTGGGACAAGAGGGATTGAGGGGAAAATCAAGGCTGTTCAGTATGCGCGTGAAAATAAAATTCCCTATTTCGGGATTTGCTTGGGGATGCAGGTGGCCACAATAGAATTTGCCCGGAATGTTTGTAGTCTAAAAACCGCAAACTCTACCGAGTTCGACAAAGAAACCAAAGATCCGGTGATAAGCCTTTTAGAGGAACAAAGGCATGTCAAGAACATGGGCGCGACCATGCGCCTGGGGGCGTATCCGTGCAAGTTGATGAAGGGAACTAACAGCTTTTCTGCCTACAAGAAAGAGAGCATCTCCGAACGCCACCGTCACCGCTACGAATTTAACAATAAGTACAAAAAGGAATTTGAGAAGGAAGGGATGGTCTTTTCCGGCGAGAATACCAAAGAGAATTTGGTGGAAATCGTTGAAATTAAAGATCACCCCTGGTTTGTGGGCTGCCAATTTCACCCCGAATTTAAATCCAAGCCTGACCGCGCGCATCCCTTGTTTGCGCAGTTTATCGGGGCAGCGTTGAATCATAAGCCCGCATAGAAGCTAATTAATCCGTATTGAATTCTTAACCGCCTTATGGCATAATAGGAAAAATTATTCTCAGCGAAATGACGCGCGGGTGGCGGAATTGGTATACGCGCACGTTTGAGGGGCGTGTGCCGTAAGGCGTGAGGGTTCAAGTCCCTCCCCGCGCATTCTACTTCGCCCCAATGTTCTTACGTTGGGGCTACGTAGAATAGCTAAAAGAATATATATAACTAAAGGGAATCCTTCGAAGCCAAACGCCGACCGAAGGTCGAGCCATTTGGCGGAGAAGGATCCCTCCCCGCGCATTGATTTCTTAAACAAAAAGGGCGCCCCGCCGAATTTCGGCGGGGCGCCCTTATTGTTTATTTCCGGTAGAACAGCAAAAGAGTATAGGCTATAATAAGGATATTCCAAGAAAGAAAAGAATCCCATGCGCGCCCTATTGACACCTTTTAGAAAGTTCGGCTTAAATAAGTTCTTATTCTGCGCCACGATTGCCGTTATTGCGTGGTATGTCTTGCTATGTCTCGCCCACTATTTCTCCCAGCGCCCTTTATGGAACGATGAGGATTGCGTCTTTAACAGCATAAAGGCATTTAACGCAAAAGATATTTTTACCCGGCCGCTTTTATCACTCCAGGTTTTCCCTCGGGTTTACCTGTTCGCTATCCAGCAGTTTTCGAAGCCGTTCGATTTCCATCTCTTAGCTTTAAGATTCTTTTCTCTTGTCTTTATGCTGGCGGCGTTCCTTGCTTGGATAAAAATTGCCCGTTACGAATTTAAAGATAAACTGCATTACCTTACCTTTATCCTGTCCTGGTCTGCCTCGGCGGTTTTAATTTATTATTCTGCCGAACTAAAACAGTATTCAATGGATGTCCTGGTAGGAGCGCTGTTTTTGCTTTTTCTCTATCATCAGGAGCGGTTGCAAAAAGAATGTCGTTTCTCGGTTCTGGCGCTTATCTTGGTGGCTTTACCGGCTTTAATTATGGTCTCGTATATAACGTTTTTCTTTCTCCTTCTTCCTTTATACAATCTTATTCTTTCTGCCCGGCAGCAAAAAGAGAATCGCCGGTTGCTGCTTTTGATAATTCTGTACGTTTCGTCGGCTGTTATTTTCGGCGCGCTTTCTTACTGTTTTGATGCGCGATTACGGCCCGTCGCTATTTTGACCCAGGAATGGCGCAATCATTTTATTTCGTTTGATTCCCCGCTGGCCTTCTTTAGGAGCCTGTGGGAGGGCATCAACAATCTTTTTGTGCGTTGGTTCGTGGAACGGCCCAAATCCTTAAAGAAGATCGGCATGTTCTTTGTTGCGTTCGGGTTTATCTATTTATTCCGGGGATTTTTCAGCAACATCAAAAAGGAAAAATATTTCTTAAAGTCGCTCAATACGGTGGCGCTGGTTGTCTTTCTGGAATTGCTCATCATGGGGGCGTTAAAGAAATACCCGTTTACGGTTCCGCGCACGTCGCTTTTCTTTTGCCCCGTCGTCCTGTTTTTAACGCTTAAAGGGATTGTGATTTTAGAAAAGCTCAATCCCTACGTTTACAGAATTATTTATGCGCTCTATGCGATTTACCTTATTTATCTTACAATATCTTTAGGCGGTATTACGCTAGCGGGAAAATTGACTTTTCGCCCGATTCTATAAGGGCACAAGCAAAGATGTGCCTAAAAAATATTTATCCAGAGGAAACCCATGACGAAATTGATTAAAGTAAGCGCGAGCATTTTATGTGCTGATTTCTTGAAGTTAGGCGAAGAGATCAAAAAGTGCGAAGACGCCGGTGTCGATTTACTGCATATCGATGTGATGGACGGCCACTTTGTTCCTAACATCACTATCGGAACGGTGATCATCAAGGCCATACGCCCCTTGACAAAACTCCCCATTGAGGCGCATTTGATGATAGAAAATCCGCGCGGCTATATTGATTCTTTTATTGAAGCCGGCGCGGATATCATCAAGATACAGGCGGAATGTTACGCTCCGGCAGGAGGCCGGCCTCCGAAATTAGGCGTCCCCAGGCGGGTTAAGGTTATCGATATTTCAAAAGCCAAAGCGGATATTAAGAAAATACGGCAAAGAGGAAAACGAGCGTTTATGGTGCTTAATCCCGCAACACCTTTATGCATCCAGCCCCTTTTAAATATCTTAGACGGAGTCCTGATTATGTCGGTCAATCCCGGTTTTGCCGGGCAAAAATTTATGCCCGGCGTATTACCGAAGTTGGCCGCTTTAAGAGAAATCTATAAAGGCGATATTGAAATTGACGGCGGTATTAATGAGTCCACTGCCCCCGCGGCGGTTAAAGCCGGTGCCAATATCCTGGCCACGGCCAGTTATTTTTTCGGAGCTAAGAATCCCGGGGAAGTTGTACGGTATCTAAAAAACCTGGGAAGAAAATAGTACAAGGCCTCCCTGGGGGCGTGCTTTTGTTTGGCAAACGCCTTAGGCGTGTGTTATATATTAATTAGAGAGGTAAGCCCCGTTAGAGAACTTTGTTCCCTAACGGCCTGAGCCGATCTCGTTAGAAAATTATTTTCTAATTGGGTTAAAATCGGCAGCTTTTTCTAACAGGGTAAAATATTAAGAATGCATAAGGGATATCAAGAAAATAGCAAAGCCCAGGCCACCATCGAATATATGCTTCTGTTCGTTATGGTGGCGGTCATTGTTTTCTTTGGCTTTAAGAATCTTTTGCCCAAGGCGACGGTGTCTTCGGGTGCTTATTTTAATCAAGCCTCCGGGGCCATTATGGGTGACCCGCCGCCGTTGTTCCCGGCGGTCGGTACGAAAATTGTACCCGCGAATTGTGAGTGGACAGGTCAGTGGGACGAAGACCAGGAGTCTTCCGGAGGCGTGTGGAACTATTATTGTTATCAGCGAAATCCTTCGCGGCCTTTTCTGTGCGGCCGGGCACACTATGGGGACCAGGATGACCCTACACAGCACTACTGTTGCGGGTCCAGTCCTAATCGCACAGCCGCAGATCTTATTAATATTACAGAGCTTGTCTGTGACGATGAATCAGAGTGTGGTACTAGGATTTGTCCCTCCAACAGTCCTTTTATGGTCGGTCGTCGTCATCGAGGCGATGAAAATGATAAAACAGTTTATGCCTGTGCCGGGGCGAATGATGCCAGCGGAGCCCCTTTTTGTATGAACGGCCCCCAAAACAACTGTACCTGGGAAGGGGGCAACAGTGAAAGCGATGAAGGCGGATGGGGAGATCCTCACCGTTGCCCTGACGCAAGGCCGTTTCTTCACGGCAGATATCATTGGCCGCATGACGTGGATGGCTGTGGCCAAGACAATGGGGACGAAAATGCCTGCACGCAATATTTATGTTGTAATGCCATCAGTTATCCGGAATACAACAATTGTGTTGGACTGATAGCTTGCGCCGACAGGTCTTTCGTTGATTGCTGCGGGGACGAACTTTGTTCAACATCTTATGAGTGGGAGAGGCGTGGTGGGTTTGGAGGATATCATTGGACGGCGGTTTATCAAGGTTGTATAGACCGTCCGGCAGGCTACGGAGAATGCCGATATGAGACACATCCACCTTGCTCGACAGTGAACGAGGATGAATGCTGTGACGTCGGTGACTATTGTTCCAGGAGCTATATTGTACATCCGCCGGTAGAGTATCTGGGATGCATTGATCGTCCTGCGGGCGAAGGCTGTAACATATATGACGTATCGGCTCTCGCTTGTGACGATCGATTGACCGAGGCATGGTGCTGTGCTGACGGTAACTGTCATTGGGAACATGGTATGTGGGGCAATCCGGGTCATTGCGAGACCCCGTCACCGGCAAATCCCGCATGCAATGAGTAGAAGGAAGGGGCTTTATTGTCTTTTTCTTTTGTCCCGCACGTAGACGCTTCCCTCTAAACTTTTGGCGTATTTCTTTAATTCCGCGCCGATTTCTCCTATTTGGGCAAGGTGGGTGATTTTCTGGACGGTATTGCTGACGATACCGATGGAGATAGAGAGAAAGCCGATTTTTATTTCGTTACCCTGCCGGTCTTTGGTGACAATAAACTTATTTTTCCTGTCTTCTTCGCTGTAAAAAAGAGGGCTGATTTTATCAAATTCATCGATCACCCCCTGAGATATCCCGTCCGCCTCGCCGTCAACGCAGACAAACACAAAATCATCGCCGCCGATATGCCCCAAGAAAGCATCAATGCTGCCTTTATCGCGTACGGCCTTGATTAAAACCCTGGCCGTTTGCCGGATAACCTCATCGCCGCGCTCAAAACCGTATTTGTCGTTATAGGCTTTAAATTTATCCAAATCCGCGTAGCCGACAGCGAAAGGCTGGTTGCTGTCAATGCGTCGCTGCAGTTCGTCCATAATCGAAACATTGCCGGGTAAATGGGTTAGGGGATTGGCATCCAGGCTGCGTTCGGTGCGCCGTAAAATCATCTTTATCCGTGCCAGAAGCTCCTGGGGCTCGAAGGGTTTGACAATATAGTCGTCGGCTCCGGCGTTAATACCGCCGACTTTATCCTCGACTTCGCCTTTTCCGGTCAGCATAATGATGGGGATATGCTGCAGGAGAATATCTTTTTTAACTGCCTGGCAAAATTGACGGCCGTCCATGACCGGCATTTTATAATCGCAGATAATTAAATCCGGCGGTTTTCCTAAAAGAAGCTGCAGGCCTTCCTGGCCGTTCGCGGCTTGTACGACTTCATAGTGGTCGGATAATGTCAGCGACAGGACGTCGCGTATATCCGGGTCATCGTCAATCGTTAGGATTTTTTCTTTTCGCATAAGATTGTTTGTATTTCCTCAATGAGTTCACGGGGTTCAAAAGGTTTCGCCAGAAACCGCACCACGCCCATCTGAGTTCCCTTTTCTTTGTCGTTGTCGGAAATGTTCGCTCCTGATAAAACCACAATCGGAGCCGACCAGGCTTGCTGGTTTTGATTAAGAATATTGATGACCTCAAATCCGTCGGGGGCGGGCATGCGGATATCCAGAATGATTAAATCGGGTTTTTCCTGGTTGGCCTTTTCAATAGCCTCGGTGCCGTTAAATGCCTCAAGCGTAATAAAGCCGCGGTCGCGCAGCTGATGAGAAATAATGTTGACGACATCCGGCTCATCATCGACGACCAGGATCTTTTTTACGGCTTTTGTTTCTTTGGAATCAGTGAGGATCCTTTTTACGTTACTGATGAGCTCCTCTTTCTCAAACGGCTTGGCGACGTAACCCATCGCCGAGATTTTCTGTATTTTAGGGTCTTTGGCAATTACGGATATGATCAAAATCGGGATAGAGGCGGTTGCGGGATCCATTTTTAAAAGGCCGATAGCCGCGGGGCCGTCAACTTTAGGAAGCTTCATATCCATGGTAATCAGGTCAGGCTTTTCATTCTTGGCCAGGTTAACGATGTCGCAGGCATCAGGGGCGCTGGCAACCAAAAAGCCTTCTTCTTCGAGATAAAAAGAAATAATCTCGCGGATATCCGCGTCATCTTCAATCACTAAAATCTTTTTATCAGCCATCTTAACTTTAAGCCTTTTGCGATTTTAAGGGAAGCGTAAAGTGAAACGTTGTCCCTGTGCCGGCTTTACTGGTTACCCAGATTCTCCCTCCGTGGGCCTCGAGGATTTTTTTAACCAATACCAGCCCTAATCCGGTGCCTTTGACTACCTGATTCACCTCGTTGTCGACTCGGTAAAATTCGCTAAAGAGTTTCGGCAGTTCGTTCTCACTGATTCCTATCCCCGTATCGATGATTTGAAATAAGGCATTGTCTTTGTCCATTTGTGCATTGACTTTAATCGTGCCGTTTTGAGGGGTAAATTTAACGGCATTACTTAAGAGATTGATAAAGACCCTCTCGATTTGGGTGCTATCGACTAAGAGAGAAGGTATCTTCTGGTCGACACGCGTTTCAAACTGGATATTTTTATCTTTCATCTGCGGCGCCAGGAGATCCCGTATGCTCTCGATTAAAGTGACGATGTTGTGCTCTTCCAATTTCATCTCGACGCGGCCGGATTCGATTCGGGATATGTCGAGAAGGTCGTTAATCAATTTGACCAGATTGTCGGAGTGTTTATTGATTTTCTCCAGGCGTTCCTTGACCGCTGTGGGAATATCACCGACTTTTCCCGTTATTAAAATAGAAGCATATCCCTTGATGGAAGTCAAGGGGGTGCGCAGTTCGTGAGAAACGGCCGAAACGAAATCGGATTTTGCCTTGCTGATCTCCTGGACCTTTTCTAGGGCCAAGGCGAGCTCTCTGGTCCTGTCCTGTATTTTGGATTCGAGCTCCTGGCGGGAGCGGTAAACCTGTTCAAAGAGATTGGCATTTTCAAGGGCCTGCCCGATTTGGTTAGAAAGGATAGAAATCAAATCCTCATCGCCCTCGGTAACGGGCATGTTTTCGGCTTGATTACCGACGAAGAATATGCCGATTAGCCCGTCCTGGGTCAGGATGGGGCTTAAGACAAAATGCCCCAATCCCAAAAGTTGTGTTATTTTTTCTCTTTTTTGTTTGGGGGCGTTTAATGACGAGATGGTGCGGCCCTCCAAGAGCAGGGTGCTTAAACTATGGTCTTTGACCAGACGAGAAAGGATTTCACTGACGGTTTCTTTGGAGAATCCAACCTCAATCCGGGCGTGGGCTTCTTTTTCTTTGTCGAACATCAAAACCAGAATTTTCTCAAAACCCAGTTCGCTAACGATGGCCTTACTCAGGCGTCTGAATATTTCTTCGGCATCGAGGGTGGTGCTAATGAGCCGCGAAATCCGGTCGAGGGCATTAAGACTGTTAAGCCGTTTTTCGAGTTCTTCTTGTGTTTTGTTGAGCTCCAGGTCGGTTTTGACGATTAACTTTGCCTGCTCATCCAAACTGTTAAACGAGTGACGCAGTTTATCGACGGCGGTCTTAAGCCTTTTAACCTGCTCCATCTTTAATATGGCAAGAAAAGCGAGGGCGACTATGATGGTAAGGATGACAATGCCCAGCATCACCCAGAAGGAGTCGATGCTGAATTCACCTGTTATTTTAGGAATCGTGTTCATGTGCGAGGATCCTTCGTCTAACCGCAATACCTTGGTGCATGTTTTCCAGCATTAGTATAGCTTAACTTTGGATGTGCTGTCAGCAGTGGTTTTAAGTATTTTGCCCCGCCCCACCCGAGGGGGCGCCGGAACCGACGGAAAAGGTTTTATGCAAGCGCCAGGATGACAATGTTTCCGTTTTGAATATGCGCTTCACCGCCCGACTCTAGCGTTTTCAAAGGGGCAATTTCCCCGTAAGAGCACATGCCGATTAAAGGCACATCCAACCCCAAGACATCCCGTACAATCTGGATTTCTTGTATCGTTTCCCTGCCCAGAAGTTTTTGACGTGCCATAGATTCAAAAATAATGACGACTTTAGGTTTAACGCCTGCAAGGGCGTCTCGGGCCTGGGAAGCGGCATTATAAGCGGCCTGTTTGCAAAAATCTTTCTTGCCGATCATGACGTGAATCTCCGCCTCCTTGGGAACATCGCCCTGGCAAATGATATTGCCGTTGTCGGGCATGCCGATGGGGGCGAGCAAAATATAGTCTTCTCCGGTTTTCTGGCTACGGATACCTAAGGGATAAAGAAAGCTAAGGGCAGCCGGTTGATTGGAAGAAAATCCTTTTAAGTCCTGGTTAAAATATTCCGCATAAATGCCGGAGGCTTTCTTCCCGTCGATCGTTTTGATGATATTATTTTCGGTGTTATCCGCTAAGCGGGGTTTTCCCAAAGGGCGCCAGCCATGGTCACTGCCGATGCCGATACGAGCCGCCCCGCCCAAAAGGAGGGCGGTTGCCGTATGATTGAAAGCCTTGTCTTTAAAGTACTGGCGTGTTTCTTTAAAAGAAAAATTATCGCTGCTTCCTGCTCCTATGACCGGAAAGGCTTTTCCTAGGATTTCTTGAGCGCCTCGAATGAGAGGGGAATTATTTTTTAATAACCCGTCAAAAAGAAGAATAAACGTTTGGCGCCGGTGTTCCCCAAAATCCATAACCGCGTTTCGGGCCAAGTCCGTTCCGGCGGCCCAGGCGTTGGTTGCGTTGATCTCGTGGACGACGGCTGCGCCGAACCGGATTTCGTCCGAACTTAAAGCCAAGACTGCGACCCCGCGCTTTTCCAGGCCCTGGGCGAGGATAATGCCTCCGGTTGAGCAGCCGATTGCCCTGGGGTTTCCCAGGGACTGGTTGATAATTGGCAGGATTTCCTGGGGATTGTAGTGGGTACTGGCGAAGATGACGGCTATCTCGGCGGCGGGCTGTTTTAGCTGAGTTTTTGCCAGGTACGAGGCCTCGCGCGCCGCCGCGGCCGTGTTTTTCTCTCTGCTAAAACCGACACCGATATGAGTAGCCATGTTTTGAGGAAAAGTTATTTCTTAAAAGGACCTTCCGTCCGGGCAATCCCTGTCTAAGAATTCAAAATACAAATTATTCTATCATAATTTCAATAAGCCATCAGGGAAATTGTTGTATAATTTTGGGCAAAATGCTATAATTGAGCCCCACGTAAACAAAATACGCTTATGACGCTGGGCGCCCCCGCCTTCTGGCGGGGGCGCCCAGGTATTATTTCGCAAAGTTTGGCCCCATCGTAAGTGAGGGCATGATTTATGGAGTCCGAAGGACGACATAAATCAAAGCCCGAACTCATCCTGAGACGCGAAGCGGCGAAGGATCCGATCGCCATGAACAGAATCTGGCATGTGTACATACTTGAGTGTGCTGATGGTAAACTTTATGTTGGTATTGCTTTAGATGTTCAAAAAAGATTTAAAGTGCATAACCAGGGACTCGCTTGCCGGTTTACAAAATTCCGTCATCCAGTCCAATTGTTGTATAGTGAGCCGCAGATTGATTATCGTTCTGCCCGTAAGCGAGAAAAGGAATTGAAGGGATTTTCAAGAAGCAAAAAAATAACTTTGATTTCTAGAAATTTGAAATAAGGCTCTTCGACAGTGATTTTGCGTAAGCAAAATCATCCTGAGCGCAGCGAAGGATCTATAGAAGATTTAAGGTTTTTCAGCGGCTAAAATCCTCCTCTTTGTCGGATTTCTTAACGCCGCTTCAAAACCAATTTTGTTTCACAAAATTGGCCCCATCGTCTAGCCTGGTTTAGGACAAATGGTTCTCAGCCATTAGACACCGGTTCAAATCCGGTTGGGGCTACCAAATATCTGCGATTTGCCCGCTCTTTCTGGTTTCATTCTCCCGCGCGTAATCGCGTCAAAATCACGAAAACGATTTTGACGCACGCGCGGGACTGCGTCGGGCAGCGCACTTGCGTTTGCTAACGCTCCGCAAGTGCGGCCCTCCTTGAAATCCGGTTGGGGCTATTTTTTCATACCGGTTCCCGCCACGCCAGTTGGCGTGGCGAGGCTCGTCCCGCCTCTGGCGGGACGGCAAATCCGCTTAAGGTTGTTAATTTTCCGGTTCTCCGTCAACTGTTATTGTCGAGCATTTTTTGAGTGAATTTACCCCCCAAAAAGAATTAATCCTTATCAGCCCTTCGGGCGGCCACTGGTTTATCCGCCTGGTCTTCTTATTCTTTACCAAGAAAGATATTCCCCTGTCTTTGGTCATTCTCTCGGCCTTAACTCCCCGGCACTACAAAATAAAGATTTTTAACCAGAAATTGTTTTGGTTTAAGAAAGATTTTCCCTCTGAGGCGTTGGTGGGTATTACCTGCCTAACCTCTAATGCCCCGGCGGGTTACCGGCTGGCCCGGCGTTTTAAACAGGCGGGCTGCCGTGTGGTCATGGGTGGGCCGCATGTCGGCGCCCTGCCCCAGGAGGCATTGCAATATTGCGACAGCGTTGTCGTCGGAGAGGCAGAATCGGTGTGGGGAGAAGTTGTCAAAGATTTTGAAAATAATTCCCTACAAAAGATATACCGCGGGCAGCCCCTGGAAGATTTCTTTTCTCCGGTTTTTGAATATTGTATGGGGCTCGATGACGCGATGCTCAAAAGATTAAGAATCTCTACCAGCCGGGGCTGCAAGTACCGATGTGAATTTTGTTCCCATCGCAATCTCTGGCCCCGCTATTTAAAGATAGGGCAGACTATTCCCCTGATTAAAAGAATGAAACAAACCGCCCCCGGGGTTTCTTTCTTTGAGGAGCCCTCGGCCGCACCGATTAATTTTGAAGACGACAACATTTTCTCCGATCCCGCTTATGCCAAGAAACTTTTTCAAGCCCTGATTCCCCTAAAAATCGAATGGGGATCCCAGGCGTCCGTCGATATCGCTTTTGACGAAGAGGCGCTGGACCTTGCCCGTCAAAGCGGCTGCAAACAGATTTTTATCGGCTTTGAAACTATCCATCCGCAAAATCTCCCCAAGGCCTCGGCGAACAAAATTGTTTCTGTCGAGGATTATCTTCAAGGTATCCGGAATATAAGAGCCCGCAAAATCAATGTCATCGGGGCGTTTATTCTCGGTTTTGACGATTATACGCACAAGGATTATTTTAAAATGCTCTTATTCCTGATGCGCAGCTTTGTGCGGGGCAGGTTATTCTGGATTTCTCTGACGATTTTGACCCCCTATCCGGGGTCGCAGCTTTTTGAGCGGCTCAAGAAAGAGGGCAGAATTAAAACCGTTCGCTGGGATAAATATGATGCCCTGTTTCATGTTGTTTTTAAGCCCAAGAACATGTCCGCGTTTTCTTTGATGATGTGGTACAGTATGATCAGGGTCTTTTCGGTGCCATTTTCTTCGCTGGGGGTCATGGTGATCGCCATTTGCTTCCTACTTCCTTTGGCGATTTGGTTTCTAATCGCTTTGGTTCTTTCGCGGCCTTTTTAGAATCAAATAAAGATTTACTAAGAAAATATCTTTTTTGCCTTTCAATTCATATGGGTTTAAGAATAATACCGGCGATGATGACGCGAAAAATGGATGAAAGATGTGGTTGAATTTTCTTTGGGTTATTGTACAATGAGGACTTCAATCAACAGAGTAAAAGCATCGGAATAAAACCTCTTCTTTTTGGTCTTTAAACATTTCTTTCCTAAAGTGAAAAAACGACGATATTTTCTGATTATTTTCTTGTGCATCATGAGCATTTCTTTTATTTGCTCCCCGGCCCAGGCCGCGAAAAAGAAAAAGAGCCGGCGGTATGCCGTTTCTGCCAAGTCGGCGATTCTGATGAACAGCACAAATTCAAAGCAACTGTTCGGCAAGAATATTCATCGGGCCGTTCTTCCTGCCAGCACCGTTAAGGTGATGACCGCACTTTTGGTGCTCGAAAAATTACCGCTAGACAGAGTGATCACCATCGGCAATCAGGCGGACACCGTCCAGCCCAGCAAGGTTAATCTAAAACCCGGAGAACATTACACGGTGGAGGACTTGTTATACGCAGCCCTGATGATGTCCGCGAATGATGCGGCGGTTGTGTTGGCTGAAACGGTTGCAGGCTCGGAGGCGGAATTTATTAAATTAATGAACCAGCGTGCCCGGAAATTGGGGGCCAAGCATACGAGATTTGCCAATGCCCATGGCCTGCCGACCAAGAGAGAGCAGCATACAACCGCTTATGACATGTATCTCATTTTTCGCCAGGCGTTAAAACATCCTTTTTTCAAGGACGCGATGGTTTTACGATATAAAACAATCTCCTCTCAGGAAGGCAGAAAGATTTTTCTTAAGAATCACAACAAGCTGCTCTGGAAGGCCTGGAAAAATCCCGCGTACGGAAAAACCGGTTATACCCGCAAGGCCATGTCTTGTTTTGTCGGGTTTGTTAACAGAGGGGGAGAGACCCTTATTGTTGCTGTTTTTGGCTGCAGCCGGCGATGGGACGATATCCGTTATATTACGGCAAAATACGGTCGGGTGAGGCAATAAGCTCTGACGGTTCCCGGCAGGAGTCGGACTTAAATTGATTAATTGAAAAGAATCCTATTTTAGGATAGAATAATTTTACCTAAAATAGAGGAATTATATGGAATATGATTTCAAAAAGGCAGTGGCATTTGGCTTGTGTATCCTCGGACTTTTGATCTTTTACGGGGTCTTGACAACTAAGCTTGACGTGATGGCCGATCAGGTCAGGGCGAATGTTGAGACGATTTCTTCTAAATCAGACTGGGAAAATCTTTTGTACAAGAAAGCCGTTATTGAAGCTTCCCGAAACAAGCAACCCGAAACGGATAATGATCAAACCCTGAAAGAAGACCTGGAGTAAGGACTGATGAAAACCGAACGCCGCAAAAACCCCAGATTTGAGTGCCCGCCTTCGAGAGATTTCCTCATGGAAGCCGACGGGTCGCATGCATCGGCGATGATGGAGAATTTTAGTCGCAGCGGCTTAGGGCTTGAGAGTCTAAAGCCTTTGGAAGACGGCGCCGAGTATAAATTCAAGATTAGGCTGTCCGAGCAGGCGCAGGACCATGCCCTTGTCCCATGTGAGGTGCGCATCGTGTGGGTAAACGCCAAGGATAACCAGCAGGGATATGTCTGCGGGGCACAGATTACGCACATGGCACCTTCCGATAAGACCGATATCTTGGATATTCTCTATGAAGACTGGAAGCGCAAGGCTGTTAGTGTTTAACCACAGACCAAAAAACCTGTTTAGGAAAGAGGAGACCGCATGAATAGTAGAATTATGTCACTCGCCCTTCTGATAGCCGCGAGCGGAGTCCTGGTGACCTCGCTTGTGTCTGCTAAAAAAATGGCCCAGGTGACTTTAGCCCCTCAGGTTTCGGAAATTATCAGCAACCAGAGGGCTATGGAGAAAAAGTTGGCTGCCATTGAAAGCAAATTAACCTCACTCCAGGCAGGCATTCGGGCCGGCGCCGGGCGTTTTGGCAACATGCCGCCAACCGCGGCTCAGCCTCCGGCAGAAGACCCGGATAAGGTCTATACCATTAACCAGGGCAGTTCATTGATCAAGGGTAATGAGAATGCCCGCGTGACGATTGTGGAATTTTCGGATTTCCAGTGTCCGTATTCCCAGAAGTTTCACTCTCTCATCGGAGAAGTTCTTAAAAGCTATCCGAATGACGTCAAATTTATCTTTAAGAATTTTCCCTTGCCGTTTCATTCGCAGGCTAAGCCGGCGGCAAAGGCTTCGTTAGCGGCCCGCGAACAGGGAAAATATTGGGAAATGGTTGAGGCATTATTTAAAGCAGGGCAGGAGGCAAGCGCCAGACCGCCCGCCCCCGGCGGCGAAGTGCCGTCGGAGCCGCAGGCCGACAGTATACCGGCAGGCTTAAGCGAAGAGAAATTCAAAGAGCTTGCCAAGAATATCGGCCTTGATGTTGACAAGTTTATGAGCGACTACAAAGAAAAAGATGCCGAATGGGAAAAGCTGATTGCAGAAGATATGGATGCTGTCCGCGCGGCGGAAGTCCGCGGGACGCCGACATTCTTCTTGAACGGTAAGAAAACCAGGGCGCGGGATTTGGATTCTTTTAAAGCCGAAATAGACAAAATCCTGGGAGGCCCCGGAGGAAAATAGTTTTTTCGCACAAGGCGCATTCAACACGTTTTAAAATCATAGTTTAAGGGAGGAATCATGACTCGATTAGGCGGTTTAACACATAAGCATTATAAAGAAACACACGGAATTAAAGTCGCGGGAGGCCAGCATGTTAAGTCAGGGACGATCCTGACCCGGGAAGGAGACCGATGGAAGCCGGGGCTTAATGTTTTAGGCCGCATTCTTCTGACGGCTGCCTGTGACGGAGAAGTGTACTTTACCAGGAAGATGGGCAAGTACAAAAGATCAATTACGCTTGTTAATATACGGCCCGAAGCACAGAAGGCCAAAAAGTAACTTAAAAGGTCGCCCTATGTGCGGTATCGTCGGCTATGTCGGCAATAAAGAGGCCGTTGGCATTCTTATTGAAGGCCTTAAAAGACTGGAATATCGCGGTTACGATTCGAGCGGTATCGGTGTTATTTCTTCCGATGACGGCTCTATCGAGTTGCGTAAGACCCAAGGCAAGATTCAAAACCTTCTTGAGCTTATCAAAGGACGCCCCTTAAAGAAAAGCCAATTAGGCATTTCTCATACCCGCTGGGCGACTCACGGCGAACCCAATCGCGTTAATGCCCATCCGCATAGCGACTGCAAGAAACAAATCCTCGTTGTCCATAACGGTATCATCGAAAATTATCAGGCCCTTAAAGATAAATTAAAATCCCGCGGCCATACCTTTGTATCCCAAACGGACACGGAGGTGGTGGCGCATTTAATTGAGGAGTGCGACAAGGGGGATTTCTTGGAAGCGGTGCGCCTTACGATCAAGCAGCTCAAGGGGTCATTTGCCTTAGGGGTCATCAGCAGGCGTTATCCCGGAATGCTCGTGGCCGCCCGTATCGGCTCGCCGCTTATTATCGGGGTGGGGAAAAATGAGAATTTTATCGCTTCCGATGTCCCTGCTATTTTAGACCGCACCAAAAGAGTGATTTATCTTCAGGACGGACAAATCGCCGCCCTGGAGTCCGGCCGGATCAAGATCGTTGATTTTCAAGGAAAGAAAATTAAGCCCAAAGTGGATATTGTTTCTTTTAAGATCGGCTCTGCCGAAAAGCAGGGATTCGATCATTTTATGCTTAAAGAAATTCACGAGCAACCCAAAGTCTTAGAGCAAATGCTTTCGACCCGTATCAGAGGAAACAGAATTAACCTTGACGGGATTCGGTTGAACGAGAAACAAATAAAGAAAATCAGCAAGGTTATTGTTGTTGCCTGCGGGACAGCCTATCATGCGGGGATGGTCGGTAAATATATTATTGAACAGCTGGCCGGAGTCCCGGTTGAAACGGATCTATCCAGCGAATTCCGTTACCGGCATCCGATTGTCGACAGCAAAACTTTGATTATCGCCATAAGCCAGTCGGGCGAAACCGCGGACACGCTGGCGGCGGTGAAAGAGGCCAAGTTAAAAGGGGCCAAGGTGATTTCTATCTGTAATGTCGTCGGCTCCTCTTTGGTGAGGGAATCAGACGGAGTTTTGTATACGCATGCCGGACCCGAAATCGGCGTGGCCTCCACCAAGGCGTATACGGCTCAGCTGTGCATGCTGTACCTGCTTGCTGTTAAGCTGGGAGAGATTAAAAATACGCTTTCTTCCGCCATAAGAGCGAAGGTCATTAAAAATTTAAGGCATGTTCCGCATCTTTTGACGGATATCTTGAAGGCAAAAAGCGCCGTTGCCAAAGTAGCGCGGGCACATTCACATTTTGGATGTTTCTTATTCTTGGGGCGCAACATCAATTATCCTTCGGCGCTGGAGGGGGCGCTGAAGTTAAAAGAGATTTCCTATATCCCGGCAGAAGGGTATGCGGCCGGCGAGATGAAACACGGGCCCATTGCGCTAATCGACGAATACCGTGCTGTGGTTTGCATTGTGCCGGAATCTGATATTTACGAAAAGATGATCTCCAATATCCAGGAGATCCGCTCCCGAAAAGGGCGGATCATCGCTATCGCAACTTCGGGTGATAAGGAGATCACGCGCCATGTTCATGAGGTCATTTATATTCCGTCCGCTTATAAACTTCTTACACCTTTATTGGCTGCTCTGCCTTTGCAGTTGTTGGCCTATTATATTTCCGTCAAGCGCGGATGTGACGTGGACCAGCCCAGGAATTTGGCGAAGAGCGTGACCGTAGAATAGCTATCAGCCCTCAGCCTTCAGCAGTTATTAGCTGAAAGCTGCTGAGAGCTGATGACTGATAGCTGAAAGCTAATGATGCTTTACATCGTCTCCACTCCCATCGGCAACTTAAAAGATATTACTCTGCGTGCCCTAGAAATTCTCAAAGAAGCCGATTTAATTGCCGCGGAAGATACCCGCCACACAAAAATCCTGCTCGACCATTATCAGATTACAACGCCGACAACGAGTTATTTTGAGCATAATCAATTAAAGAAGGGCGATTTTTTGCTCTCGAAGTTAAAGGAGGGGCAAAAAATCGCCCTGGTCACCGACGCCGGTACACCCGGCATCAGCGATCCCGGCTATCAGTTGATTCGTCTCGCGCGCGAAAATGATATTCCGGTAACGGTCATCCCGGGTCCGACGGCTTTAATAGCGGCGTTGTCGCTTTCGGGCTTGCCGGCACACAACTTTATTTTTGAAGGATTTTTGCCGGTTAAATCAGGTGCCCGGCGCAAGAAATTGGAAGAAATAAAGGCCGAAAAAAGAACGGTGATTTTCTACGAATCCCCGCACAGGCTTTTAAAGGCCCTTGAAGACATTAAAGAAGTTCTCGATAATCCGCAAGTTGTTGTGGCTAGGGAGATTACGAAGAAATTCGAGGAACTAAAGAAAACTTCCGCTACTGACCTTATCCAGCATTTCTCCAAAACCACCCCCAAGGGCGAGCTTGTACTGCTTTTGAATCTCGCTGATAAGAATAAATAATTTAAGCCGCCCCCACCGTTTTGTTTTGTAAAGTGGTGGGGGCGATCCTCACCCCGCCGTCCAATATCTCGCGTGACAAAAATCGGGGCGGGAAACCGTTTCCTCCAAACCGCCCCAAACCCCTTGAATACCGGTTTTTCCGTGTTATCTTTTAATTACAGATAAGAAGATGTAACACGAAAAGGTTTTCGGCGCCCCGCTAAAGGCGGGGCGCCGGATGCAAAGCCACGGGCCTTGAAGTGTTCGATTGTCAGATTTCCTTTTTCAAGGTAAGCCGGGTTGCCGAATGTTACATACAAAGAACATTGGGCGACTCGGCTTATTTCTTGGGAGGGGGATAAGTGATAAAAGAGTTTCGCACCGCTTTATTTATTATTTAAAGATCAAAAACCATCGCCTGGTTAAGCGATGGTTTTTTGTTTGTAGGGGCTACGGCTCCGGAAACGTAAGACATTAAAAGGAAGAGGGAGATAAACGTGGCCAGAGAGTTATATCGTCGCCGTGTTGATAATACGAATAAAATTAATCATCGCCTTACGGGCGATTACGTCTTTATTGTAGAAAATTCCCAGACACCCAGTCCTGCTAAGTTTCAAAAAGTCTCACCTCTCGATTCCGGGCACAGAGTGTCTGATAATATAGAATTTTTTGATTGCCGAGGCACCGCCTCGTTTATATATAAATTATGATTACCGGAAAAATATATTCTTAAAACAGGGGGGGGAGATGAAAAAAACGATACTAAATCTATTTTTTGTTGTTATTTTCGTCATTACGCTAAGTAGCACGGGATTTGCAGGAACACTTTTGGTTCCTGAGCAATACCCGGAAATTCAAGACGCGATAGAAAGCGCATCGGACGGAGATTTGATATTGGTTTCTCCCGGAACATACCAACCAATCAATTTCCTCGGCAAGGCTGTTCAGGTAAGAAGTTTAGACGGTCCGGATGTGACCATTATCGATGGTAACAACGCTACTACTGTTGTTGTCTTTGAAAATGGCGAGCCTGCAGATGCTATTCTTGAAGGGTTTACTATCACAAATGGTTTTGCCGGATCAACCTTTAGGGGTGGCGGTATTCACTGTGCATACCTAGCTCAACCTACGATAAGAAATAATATCATTATCAACAATCACGCTATCGATGGAGGAGGCATCTTTTGTTATATTAGCGGATTTCCAGTAATTACGAAGAATATTATTACTAGTAATACTGCAGAATATTTGGGGGGCGGAATAGGACTTGCTGCCGGTGATTCTGACCATGTCCCCACAGTAACGAACAATATCATTATCAGAAATGAAGCAGAAAATGGTGGGGGTATAGGCACCCACACTCCGGTTAATGTTGTCAATAATACCATAGCAAACAACACGGCTTTTCGCGGAGGCGGGGTTTTCTCTTGGAATAGCATGATGACAATTAAAAATACAATTATATGGGGAAATCATGCTGACTACTACAGCAGTATATACAATTACCATAATTCAGCACCTGACATAACAGTCAACTATAGCAATGTTGAAGGGGGCTGGATTTGGGATGAGAATAATATTGACGCCGATCCACTTTTTGTCAATCCCGAGAACAATAATTTTCACCTGCAAAATTACGTATCACCATGCATTGACAAAGGTGACCCGGCGGATGATTATTCCCAAGAGCCGTTCTATAATGGACGACGTATCAATATCGGGGCGTATGGCAATACGCCTGAAGCAGCTAAATCGCGCAAACCAAGACCGCACTTGCCGAATATCATGGAATCAAACGGAGGTGACCGGTAGGGTTCAGGGATGAAAGACAGGGGCCGCGGGCTTGTCCTGATTTATTCTAAATAGCCCCTAAGGAATTTCTCCTTGACAACCCGAAAGGAGGGTGTTATATTCTGAACAATCATTAACCTTTAAGCCGACCCTGTGAGGTTGGCAAGGAGCAAGAATGAAGTTATTAGAAGAAAATTTCAGGGGCTCATTTTGGCGGGAACGCCAAAATGAGCCCTTTATTTTTTCCATATTCCGTAAAACTACCTCAAAAGGAATCCGATGAATAACCAAGCAAAAATTATGGACGCTGAAGCCATCCGCCGGGCGGTATTGCGTGTTGCCCACGAGATCCTGGAGAAAAACAAAGGGACCGATAACCTTTGCCTGGTCGGTATCCGTAATCGCGGCGCTTTCTTGGCCGAACGGCTTAAAGAAGCTATCAAGCAAATTGAAAGTGTTGAAATTCCTGTCGGCATTCTGGATATCACGCTTTACCGCGATGACTTGACATTAGTCGGAGCTAAGCCCGTCTTACGCGAAACCCAAATCAATTTTGATATTACCGATAAGAAAATTATCTTAGTCGACGATGTCCTTTATACGGGCCGCACTATTCGTGCGGCCCTGGACGCTTTAATCGATTTCGGGCGTCCGGCGAATATTCAACTGGCGGTCTTAATCGACCGAGGGCACCGGGAGCTTCCCATCCGTGCCGATTACGTCGGGAAAAACATCCCCACATCCAAGGATCAGACCGTCGAGGTGCGGTTAAGCGAAGCTGACGGAAGCGAAGAAGTCGTCGTTACCGGGAAGGACCAAGTATAATGGCCTGGACACGAAAAGATCTTTTAGGATTAGAAGAACTCACAAAAGAGGAAATTGAATTAGTTTTAACGACGGCCGAATCTTTTAAAGAGGTTTCGACCCGGGACATCAAAAAAGTACCGGCGCTGCGCGGTAAAACAGTGGTGAATCTTTTTTATGAACCTTCCACCCGGACCCGGGTTTCTTTTGAAGTAGCCGCCAAGCGTTTATCGGCCGATGTCATCAATGTTGCCGTGCAGGAATCGAGCGTTAAAAAGGGTGAAACACTTATTGATACTGCCCGTAACATTGAAGCTCTCAAGGCCGATATCATCGTCGTTCGCCATAGCGCCTCGGGCGCGGCCAATATCATTGCCCGCCACGTGGGTATCAGCGTTGTTAACGGCGGAGACGGTTGGCATGAACATCCCACCCAAGCCCTCTTGGACATGTTTACCCTTAAAGAAAAATTAGGCAAGATCGAAGGTTTAAAAGTAAGTATTGTCGGCGACATTGCGCACTCGCGTGTGGCGCGCTCCAATATTTGGGGGCTTACGAAATTGGGCGCCGAAGTGACGGTTTGTGCGCCTAAGATCCTTATCCCGCCGGGTATAGAAAAAATGGGCGCCAGGGTCACTCATGATATCGACGAGGCCTTAAAAGGAGCGGATGCGATCAATGTCTTAAGGATGCAATTTGAGCGTGACGAACAAAAGGCCTTCCCCAGTCCGCTTGATTATTTTAAAACATTCGGCATCACCCGCGAAAGGCTTGAGACCGCAAAAAAAGAAATCGTCGTCATGCACCCGGGGCCCATTAACCGCGGTATCGAAATGTCCAGCGAAGTCGCTGATTGCCCGAATTCCGTTATCTTAGAGCAGGTAACCAACGGCATTGCCGTGCGTATGGCGGTGCTTTTTCTCGTGACTCAGGGGCACGACCAAAGAGATGAAAATACTCATTAAAAACGGCCGCGTCATTGACCCGGCCAATAAAATAGACGAGATACTCGATATTTTAGTCGACGGAGAACGTATTACAAAAGTCGCAAAAGATATTCCCGGCAATGCGGACCAGACGATTGACGCCGCGGGTAAAATTGTTATGCCGGGAATCGTTGACATGCACGTGCATTTGCGCGAGCCGGGAAGGGAAGATAAGGAAACCGTGGGCTCGGGCACCCGGGCCGCGGTCAAAGGCGGCGTGACATCGGTTTTGGCCATGCCCAATACTCTCCCCGCCATGGATTCGGTTGACACGGTTGAGAAATTAAAAGATATTATTCAAAAGACTGCCCATGTGGATGTTTATATCTGTGCCGCGATCACCAAAGGGCGGTTGGGTAAGGAGTTGACGGACATTGCCGGGCTAAAGAAGGCGGGAGTTACCGCGATTTCCGATGATGGTGGTTCCGTCGGCAGCGGAGAGCTTTTTCTGGAGGCGATGAAAAAGGCGAAGGCTAATAATATTTTGGTTCTCTGCCACAGCGAAGATAAATCGCTCTCGCGTAACGGGGTGGTGAATCTCGGCTATACCTCAACGCGATTAGGGCTTATGGGCATTTCCCGGGAGTCAGAATACAAATGTGTGGCACGTGATATCGATTTGGCGGCCAAGGCTAAGACGGCGATCCATATTACCCACGTCAGCTGCCGGGAGTCCGTCGAGATCATAGCCCAGGCAAAAAAGAAAGGCATTGCCGTTACCTGCGATACAGCGCCGCATTATCTTTCTTTAACCGAAGAAGAGGTCCTGGATTACGATACGAATATGAAGATTAATCCGCCCTTAAGAGGCAAGGAAGACGTTGCGGCCATCAAAGAGGGCTTAAAAAACGGCACCATTGACGCGATTGCCTCTGACCATGCCCCGCATACGGATAATGAAAAAGATGTTGAGTTTGAGCGGGCAGAGTTTGGTGCTATCGGGCTGGAAACAGAATTAGCGGTTAACATAACCGAATTGATCGTTCCCGGCTTATTGACATGGGCGGATTTGGTTAAGAAAATATCGTTTAATCCCGCCAGGATTTTGGGATTAAATAAAGGCACCTTAAGCGTTGGAGCGGAAGCGGATATCGCTATTGTTTCTCCCGACGATGAATGGGCGGTAAGAAAAGATGATTTTTGTTCGAAGTCCAAAAACTCTCCCTTTATCGGGCGGCGGCTTAAAGGTGTTGTGGTAACGACGATTTATAAGGGAAAGGTTGTTTATAAAAAAGAATAGCTGTCAGTCGTCAGCTTTCAGCCGTCAGCAGCTTTCAGCTGACAGCTGCTGCCCTCGGTTTCCTCTAAACTTTAAGAATTTACGTCTGAAAAGGACGAGGGCTGCACCTGCTTCCTCTAGATAAAAGATTTTAAGGAAAGCAGGGCTGAAAACTGATAGCTGAAAGCTGAAAGCTCAAAAAATGCAATTCGTTGCTGACCTCCATATCCATTCCAAATATTCCCGCGCAACCAGTAAAGATTTAGATATTGAGCACCTTGTTATGTGGGCAAAAAAGAAGGGTATCCACCTTTTAGGTACGGGAGATTTTACCCACCACTTATGGCTGGAAGAATTAAAGTCTAAACTGGAGCCGGCAGAAAAAGGTCTGTTTATCAATAACGGCGTTCGTTTTGTTCTTTCTTGCGAGATCAGTAATATTTATACGAAAAAAGACAAAGGTTACCGGGTTCATACCATTATTCTGGCGCCAGGCTTTAAAACAGTTGATAAGATTATTCAGGCGCTCTCGGCGCGCGGGGCTAACTTAAACAGCGACGGCAGGCCGATCTTAGGGATGGATTTAAAAGAAATGGCCCGCATTATTCTGGATATCGACGAGAATTGTTTTCTTATTCCTGCTCACGCCTGGACGCCGTGGTTTAGTGTGTTCGGGTCTAATTCCGGGTTTAATTCTATCGAAGAATGTTTTGAGGAACTTTCAGAAAAGATCTTTTGCATTGAAACCGGGCTTTCTTCGGATCCGGCGATGAACTGGCGATTGAGTACGCTTGACCGGATTACTTTAATCAGTAATTCCGACGCTCATTCTCCCTCAAAAATCGGAAGGGAATGCAATGTATTTAATTGCGAATTAAGTTATAATGACATTATTGACACGCTGAAGAAAAAGGATAAAAATAGATTTCTTTACACGGTCGAATTTTACCCGGAAGAAGGCAAATATCACTATGACGGCCACCGGCTTTGCAAGGTCTGTCTTTCGCCGGAGGAATCGAAGAAGAACAACAATCTTTGTCCAAGTTGCGGGCGACGGTTGACGCTGGGCGTGGTCCATCGCGTTAATGAACTCGCAGACAGGCCCGAAGGGTTTGTGCCCGAAGGCTCAATCCCTTTTAAAAACCGCATCCCTTTAGAAGAGATTATCGGGGACGCTAAGGGTATGGGCGTTGTTTCGCAGGCAGTCCAGACGGAATATGAGGCAATTATAAGCAAATTCGGCAATGAATTCGATGTGCTGTCGAATGTTCCCAGGGAAAATTTACTTAAGTCCGTCAATCCACGGATCGCGGAAGGAATTCTCAGGGTGCGCGAAGGCAAGGTTAATATCGCCCCCGGCTATGACGGCGAGTATGGAAAGATAAAGATTTTTAAAGAGAATGAAACGTCCGCTGGAGCGGATGAGCAGTTGAAGCTCTTTTGATATATGAAAATAGTGCGCCTGTCCCGCCAAATTGCTTCGCAATTTAAACGGCGGGGCTGGCGCAAACCTCTCTAGGATAAAAACTTTTAAGGTTGCATGCGCCTGCCCCAGCTTTTCTGGGACAGAAGATTGGGGTGGCTGGGACTGGCGCAATCTTTTCTAGAATAGATATTAAGGTTGATTGCGCCTGTAGCTCAACGGATAGAGCACCAGCCTCCGGAGCTGGTGGTGCAGGTTCGATTCCCGCCAGGCGCGCCAAATTTCGCTCAGCCAAGAGCTGTAGCACAATATGTAGTAGAACAATTAACAGAATATACACAATATAGAAGTAGCGCAATAAGTGGAGTGATAATCCCATATTAATATGATATAAAGTGATATTGTGGGGTATTAAAGCATCTTGTAATAATATATAATTTGTCTAGTGGATTATGGAATAGGCATAAATCTGTTCAATTTTCCACAGATTTGTGGAAAAACTATAAAATTATGATAAAAACAGGGGGTCAAAAAGTAGTTATTTCTATCATCGGCGGCCATAAAATGACCAAAGAAACCGAACAATTAGCCTTTAAGGTCGGGGAAATTGTAGCAGGGTTGGGTGCTGTTTTAGCCTGCGGCGGGTTGGACGGTGTTATGAAAGCCGCTGCCAGGGGCGCTAAATCGAAAGACGGGCTTACAATCGGTATTTTGCCCGGGAAAGACAAGAAGGACGCTAATTCTTATATTGACGTTGCTCTTCCCACCTCTATCGGTTATGCCCGCAATAGCATTGTTGCCTGTAGCGCGGATATCATTGTGGCTTTGCCCGGAAGTCACGGGACGCGCTCCGAAATTTCTTACGGCATTGTCTTTGGCCGGCCGGTGATTGATCTGGGCGGCTGGGATATCCCCGAGACCATCAAAGTAAAAGACGTTTATGAGGCTGAAGCAAAGATCAAAGAGCTTATGAGAGAATTACGGCGAAGTACTAAAGCGGATTAATCTATGCCCGAATTGCCTGAAGTTGAAACCATCAAGCGCGGCCTCGCCAAAAAGATCATTGGTCAGACTATAACCGGAGTGCATATTAAAGACCGGATGGTTATCGGTAGCGGCAACCTTAAGAAGTTTATCTCTGGGGTAGGGTCGAGAGAAATTATCCGCGTTGAAAGGCGGGGTAAGGCTGTTATCATTATTTTAAGCGGTAACGGGTTTCTGGTTATTCAGCTGGCCATGACCGGACAACTGATCACCGGAAAGGAGTTAGCGGAAAGCAAAGTCAGCCTTAAACTTTCCGGCGGTAAATATTTGAATTATAATGACCGAAGACGTTTGGGGCGCTTGAGTTTTGTTGAAGACTTAAAAGGCATGAAGTTTTTACGCACTTTGGGCCCGGAACCTTTAAGCAACGACTTTAACCGCAGCTGGCTGGGAGAGCGGTTAAAATCAAAGAAGGCGCCTATAAAATCGATTCTGATGAATCAGCAATTTGTTGCCGGCATCGGAAATATTTACGCCTCCGAAATATTATTCCGATCAAAAATCAACCCGCTCAAGGCGGGCTGCACGCTGTCTGATAATGAAATCGGGCGCCTGTGCCGGATGACGGCGGATGTTCTAAGGGAGGCGATTCGCCTGCGGGGCAGTTCGGTTGACACCTATCGTGATACCGACGGGAAAAAGGGCGGGTTTGTCAACCGTATCAAGGTTTACGGGCGGGACAAGAAGAAATGTGTTTTGTGCGGTACGCCTATTGAAAGGGTTGTTTTAAGCGGACGCAGCACATTTTTTTGTAAGAGGTGCCAACACTGATGAAGACGCGGGTGAGGACGGATATTATCCTTTTGGTTTCGGTGACGATCGCAGTCAGCGTGCTGTTCTTGTCCTTGCGGCTTTATCCGGAGAGCATATTTACGGACGACATCATGAATTTCCTGGGGTTTCTTCTCATGCTTAAAGGGATCTATTTACGCATGGCGGCCAGGGGATTTAAAAAAGAACATTCAAAAAGCGGCCATGGCCTGGTGACCGGAGGGGCTTACGCGCTGGTGCGTAACCCGATGTATCTGGGGACGTTTCTTATTGGGTCGGGATTTGTCCTTTTGGCCTGGCCCTGGTGGAGTATCGTTATTTTTGGGATCATTTTCTATGTCCGTTTCAATCGGCAAATTAATAAAGAAGAAATTTATCTTAAAGAGCTTTTTGGCCTGGACTATGAAGCGTATACAAAACAGGTGCCGCGGCTTTTCCCTCGGGTTAAAGATCTTTTACGCCTGCGGCTTAAGGAGGCCTTTCCTTTAAAGCAGGCGTGGGGGACAAAAGAAAAGTGGGGGCTTTTGGGCTGGCCGTTTTTAGGCTGCCTCCTTGACGGAGTTAAAGAAATTATCGTGTTTGGCCTTGTAGACTGGATCAAAGTTTTTTCTATCGCCTTGGGGGCGGCAGCAGTTTTCTTTATAACCTTGTGGGCGGAGTACAAGCGTGCCTAAAATTCAGAATAAATTCAGAATCATTTCAAATAAAAAAGTTTGCCAAAGATTTCATCGGCTTTGCCTGGACGCAAAGGCTATCGCGAAGAATGTAAGGCCGGGCCAATTTATCCATATCCGGGTTTCCGATGGGATAACGCCATTATTCCGTCGACCGTTTAGCGTGTTTCGTGCCCGAAAAGGCATTGAGATTCTTTATGAAACTGTCGGCAGAGGAACGGAAATATTGGCATCGCGAAAGTCCGGCGAATACCTCGATGTTTTAGGCCCATTGGGAAATTCTTTTAGCATGCCGCCCAAAGGCACACGTCGGGTGGTCATGATCGGGGGCGGTGTAGGGGTAGCGCCGATGCTTGCCTTATCTGACGCCTTGGCGAAAAAAGGCTACGAGCTTGTTCTTCTTTATGGCGCCAGGACCAAGGGACATATCTTTAAAATGGATGAATTTAAGAAAAATGGCTGTAAAGTTTTTATCGCGACCAATGACGGGAGCGTGGGCGTTAAAGGATATGTTTCAAAACTTTTTTCAAAGATTGAAACAAATCCGCAATCAACCGTTGTTTACACCTGCGGCCCGCACCCGATGCTGGCGGCGGTCAAACAATTTGTTTTAGAGAATAATTTGCGCTGCGAGGTTTCCTGCGAAGAGGTGATGGCTTGCGGGCTGGGGGCGTGCCTGGGCTGCTCGATTAAAACAACGGACGGCTACAGAACAACCTGCCACGACGGGCCGGTGTTTGATATCAATAAGATTATTTTTTAAAAAGGGAGATTGATGGGGCCGATACTTTGGATTTTGATTGGGCTGGCCGGAGGGGTTGTCAGCGGGGCTTTTGGCGTGGGGGGCGGGATCGTGATGATTCCGATGTTGGTTTATTTCCTGCATTTCACGCAACATATGGCTCAGGGGACATGCCTTGCGATTATCCTCCTTCCCGTCGGTATCTTTGCTGTCTTACAATATTATTATAAAGGCAATGTCCATATTCCGGTGGCCGCCTTTGCCGTTATAGGTTTTGTTTTCGGCGCATTTTTGGGCGCCTATCTTATCCATAGCGTGCCGGATGAGAATTTAAAGCGGGCATTCGGCATATTGCTTATTATTGTTGGTATTAAAATGGCGTTTTTTAAATAGCCGTCAGCTTTCAGCTATCAGCAAAAGCTGAAAGCTGCCCTTGACTTCTGCTCAACTTAAAGGATTATGCCGGGGTAAGTCAAGGGGGCTGCACCTGCCTCCCCTAGGACAAAAGCGCTTTAAGGAAAGCAGGGCTGCTGCGAGCTGAAGGCTGACAGCTGAAAGCTAACGATGAATCTCTCTATCCAAATCGGAAATCTAAAACTCAAAAACCCGGTCACCGTGGCCTCGGGGACATTCGGCCACGCCGAAGAGTATTATGACTCGGAAGAGGTCAAGAAACTGGGGGCGATTGTCCCCAAGACTGTGACACTGCATGCTCGCGAAGGCAATCCTCCTCCCAGGATTATCGAGACGGCATCAGGCATGATTAATGCGATCGGAATCGAGAATCCCGGCGCCGATGTTTTTATAAAAGAAAAGCTCCCCTTTTTAAGAAAAATCGGCGTGCCGGTTATCGTGAGCATCCTGGGGCATACCGACGAAGAATTCACGGCGCTTATCAGGAAATTTAATGCTACTCACGGCGTCAGCGCTCTGGAATTGAATCTCTCATGCCCTAATTTGAAAAATAAGACGCTGGTGGCGCAAGACCCGGAGGCAACTTTTCGAATTATGAAGATGGCCAAAACGGTTTCCAATGTGCCCGTTATCGCCAAATTATCGCCCAATGTTACCGATATCACATCCATTGCCCTGGCCGCCGAAAGCGCGGGGGCGGATGCGGTCAGCCTGGTGAACACTTTTGTGGCTATGGCTATCGACATTAAAACGCGTACTTCGATTCTCGGGAATATCACCGGAGGCTTAAGCGGGCCGGCGATCAAGCCCATTGCTCTTAGCATGGTCTATCAAACAGCAAAGAAAATTAGGATCCCTATTATTGCCATGGGCGGAATCGCGACCACAAAAGATGCGCTGGAGTTTTTAATCGCGGGGGCAAGTGTTGTGGCGGTGGGGACGTTTAATTTTGTCAATCCCCGTGCGCCGCTGGAAATCCTTAACGGCATCAAGGAATACATGCGCGAGCATAAGGTTAAAAACATCAAAGAAATTATAGGGAGCATAGGGCACAAACATGAAACACGATAAGGCAAAACTCATTGTCGCTCTAGATATTGACAGTTTTGAAAAGGCCCGGGAGTTGATTGATATTTTATCTCCAGTGGTGGATATTTTTAAAGTAGGCAGTCAGCTTTTTACGGCCTGCGGACCAGTTCCGGTTCGCTTTATCTTAGCCAAAGGTAAAAAGGTTTTTTTAGATCTGAAGTATCATGATATTCCGAATACGGTAGCCTCTTCCACTAGCAGCACAGTCGCCTTATTTGTCATTCCGGCTGTTCAGCAAATAGCAAATAATCAAGGAGAAAATCCGGGTGTGTTTATGCTAACCGTACATACGTCAGGCGGTCGGCAGATGCTTGAGGCCGCTGTGCGGGCAAGCCAGGAAAAGGCCAAAGAGTTAAAAGTCAGGAGACCGTTAATTATTGGTGTAACGGTTCTGACAAGTGAAGAAAAGAAAGAGAATATCCAACAGCTTGTTCTCGAAAGGGCCCTGTTGGCTAAAGAGGCCGGCTGCGACGGCGTGGTTGCCTCGGTTGAAGAAGCCAGTCTGATCCGGCAGAAATTTGGGAAAGATTTTGTTATTGTCACGCCCGGGATAAGGCCTAAGGGAACGGACGTTAATGACCAAAAAAGGATCGCCACCCCGTCTGAGGCCGTGGCACGGGGAAGCAATTTTTTAGTTGTGGGGCGCCCGATCGTCGAAGCAGAGAACCCCCTGGAAGCCGCCAAGAAGATATTAGCAGAGATGAATGCGGCTTGAGGCGGGTGAGGTCGCTGATAAACGTTTGACATTGTTTTTGTTTTATAGTAATATACCGCACGCTTTTGGGTGGGATGATTTTCGAAATAGATTATAAGGTAAGAAAAGAATCCTATGGGCGATTAGCCCGTCATCCGTCTGTGGCGGATGACGAGGTCTCGTCAATCCCGACTTAAGTCGGGATTGACGGACTCAGTTCAAAGTTTAAAATTATGGGCGATTAGCTCAGCACTTGCTTTCCTTGAATGATTTTGTTCTAGAAGAAGCAAGTGCAGCCCTTGACTCTTCTAGGATATAAGTCCTTTGAGTTTATAGGAAGTCAAGGGCAGCTGGTTAGAGCGCCTGGCTTGGTGATCAGGCGCTGAATGCGCAGAACGATTAGTAGGGCGATTAGCTCAGCTGGTTAGAGCACCTGCTTTACACGCAGGGGGTCAGGGGTTCGAGTCCTCTATTGCCCATTGATACAGAATCTTAAGTTTGGGCCCGTGGTGTAGCCTGGTTTAACATGCAAGATTGTCAATCTTGAGATCGCGAGTTCAAATCTCGTCGGGCCCGCCATAAATGTTGGAATAAAAAATCCGCTTAATTTAAGGCGGATTTTTTATTAATGTCGAAATTTCTCTTCCAGCGTATCCTAGTTTCTTCTCCGAAGTATTTTTGTGTTGTGATTGAGAATCCAGCCGCCGGGGGAGATCCATTCACCAAAGGAGGCTTCTACGCGAAAGTGATCTCGCAGATAGGGCGCCAGGATTTTCCCGTATGTCACCCCGAATGTCCTCTCCATTTTGTACTCCTGGGTATCGGCGCGGTTGGATAAAAGGAAAAAATCAATTTTCTTTTTCTCCATGACCGAAATGATTTCTTTCTCTTGCTCTTCCCCTGTGGACATAAATACAAGGTCTCGTGTAGGGCTGTCCTTGCCGGTTAGAAAATAATAAAGGGTTTCATTAGGAAAAGCGAAGAACATCTCGTCTTTCTTAAGGTTTGTTTTCAGGTAATGGGTTGTTTCCTGAACGACTCGTATCCATTCGGGGGTGTTATTAACATAAATCTTTGTCTTTCCGGAGGAGAATAAATGCTCCGGCGTCTTGGTTGCTTTAGCCATCCGGTATATTCCAAGAACTTGCAGGGTACAGATTAATATTAAAGTTCCGAAAAGAAGGGATTTTAACAAGAGCCTTGAATGAATAATGACCGTTCCTAAGAGTATAAACACGAATAAGAATTTAAAGGGCTCCATCCATTCGGAGCGGTAAATGGTCGGGCCCCCGATAAAAAATTCGTGAAGCTGCAGGACGTAAAAAATAGCCGTAGCTGCCAGGATGCACAATAAGTTTTTCTTAAATTCCGGATTGATTTTATTCTGAGAGTACAGGCGAGCCGATTGCAAGGCACACAACATGAGGATCATATTAAAGAAGAAGTCGGACCAGGAGGTGACGAAGTTCAGGATAAAAAGGCGAAACCACATTTCGCAAGAGCTTAAGATGGAAGTAAGCCGTTGTCCGATGTGCCCATAGCCTGTGTAGGGAAGGCATTGCTGGACGTAAGATGCGGGTAAGTTCCTTGTCAGGGCCCAGTAGATCATTGCCGTGAGGCTAATCGTTACGATCGCCCCCAGGATAAAAAGAATACGATTATTTCTTCTTAAGGGGTTTCCTTTGATGGAATCTGTTAATAAAAGAGATGCAACCAGGGCTACCAAGCAGGATATGCCGAAATTTAATTTTACCAGGGCAAAAAGGAAGGTAGCCAGGAATCCCAACCAGATATACTTACGCTGGAGTGTTTTTATATACAAAAAAAGAAAGTATATTACTACGAAGGACAAGGTGATCCCGCCAATATGATTATAGGTAAAAAAGAAATCCGGCTTGTGGGTCCAAAACCACAGGGCTGCCGTAAACCCAAGAGCAGGAGGGAATAGTGCGCAAATCGCGAAATAGAAGAAAATCCCTGCCATAAAATTTAATACAACCTTGCCCAGCAGAACGCTCTGGATGCTCACTCCGAAAAGTTTCAGAAAAAGCGCGTAATAATAAGGCATCAGCGGCCCGTAAGGCCAGTAGTAGTCTTGATAAGGCAGGGCTCCGTCCATGGTCTTTTTGTAACAATACAGGTTATGGCCGTGGTCTCCCTGGGAGAGGACATTTTGAAAATTATGGTAAGGGGCGAGGATAATGATTCCTGCCAGGAATGCCAGAACGAAGAAAAACACAGCGGTCTTTTTCATGGGCTCGGCCCTGCACTCTTAATGTTTTTTCTTTTGAGAATTTTTGTCCCGTGATTCCAGGCCCAACCGCCCTCGTGCGGCCAATTGCCAAAAGTAGCCGTGATGTTGAAATTCTCGTATATGTACCGAGCCAAAAGAGGGCAATGGGTAGTTCCGAATGTGCCGACTCCCGCTTCTTTGGTATCGCAGCGGTTTGATAAAAGTACGTAGTTTACTTTCTTCTCTTCCAACTGACGGATAATTTCTCTTTCTTGTCGAGGGCTGATATTATGGAATTTAAAGAATTCCAGTTGCCAGGTCGGGCTATCCCGGCCCGTGAGATAATAATATATCGAGTCATGAGGGATGGCGAAGAAAAGTTCTTTATCTTTGAGATGACTTTCTAAATATTCCGTGGTTTTTTTGACCGTGTCCAGCCATTGAACGGAGTTGGCGACATAGATTTTTGCTTTCTCCTGCGGCATATACTGATAGGGATTCTTTACCATTTGGATAGACTGATGCTGGCCCATGATTTGCTGGACGGCGGTCAGCAGGATGAGAGCGTACAAACTTATTCTTATAAAAACAGGGAGTTTTTTAATTCCAAACCAAAGGAAGATAAACATCAACATGAATTTCAACGGCACTATCCAGAACATTGTAAATAAAGCACCGGTAATGAAGAATTCGTGAAGGCCTAGCACGCAGAAAACAAGAAGGATAATAAGGATGAGCCGCAATTGGTCCGACACCGTTTTATCTAGTCGCTTCCCCGACAGCAGCAGGAAGGTTTGTATCGTCGAGAATATAATAAGCAAACCAAAAAATAAATTGGTCCACCCGTTGAATAAAGCGGAAGTATTGAATCGCCAGAATATTTGAAAGAGATTTCCCGGGATAGCGTGATAAGGGCGGTCAGAGCTTAGGTAGGGAAAACATACGCGGATATGATCCAGGGGCAATCCTCGTAAGAAAAACCAATAAATGCTGCCGATGATGGAAATCCCCAGGAGCGCGAGGAAGAAATACCGGTATCTTTTGGCCCTTCTGTCGGAGGTTTTATTGAAGAAATCTATAAAAAGAAGAGATGCAAAGAAAGCTGCCAGGGTAAACAGTCCGCTATTTAATTTGATCAAACTGAACACCAAGACAAAAAACAAGCCGAAGTATATGTAGCTTTTTTTAGGGGCCCGTATGTACAAAAAAATACAATACAAAGTTGCCAGTAGCGCGGTTATTCCGCCGGCATGGTTATAAGTATAGAAAAAGTCCGTATTGTATGTCCAGAACCAGACGGTTGCCAAAAACGCCATGGCAGGAGAAATAACGGAGGACATGGCGAGATAAAAAAATGATCCCGAAAAAAGATTGACCACTATTTGACCGATGAGGACGCTATGGATGCTGATACCGAATAATTTTAAAAACAGACCGTAGTAATAAATCATGAGCGGTCCGTAGAGCCAGGGGTAGTCTCTGTATGGCATTTCCCCTTGGAGGACTCTCGAGAAGCAGCATAATTGAAAACCGTGGTCTCCCTGGGAGAGGAGGTTCTGGAAATTATGATACGGGCACAAGATCCATACGCCGGCAAGAATCGTGAGAAAAAGAAAGAATGTCTTTTGATGACGGGTAAATTGTCCGAGGAGGGTTTTTATTTTTTCTAACAGCGGCATGGTAATGAGTATATCACGGCACGGATTTAGGCCGCAATATGTTTATCGCAATTAAGCGAAAGCGCGGAGTTTTATCAGGGCGGGAGAGAATCTTTCTTGCGGTTTTAAAAAAACTTTCCACGGCTACGCGAAAGTGATAAAATGCCCGTACTGATTTTCTTGAGAGAATCAATTTATCCAATATATTATTAAGACAAGGAGTTCTTAAGATGGCGACCATCGAAGAGTTTAAAAAGTTACAGCTGATTATTGCCCAGATCAAAGAGGTCAAAGAGCACCCGAACGCCGATAAGCTTTATCTTATCAAGGTCGATACCGGTACCGAGGAGAAGCAGCTCGTGGCCGGCATCCGTAAATCGTACACCAAGGAAGAATTGATTGGCCGTAAAGTAGCTATTGTGAATAACTTAGAGCCGGCTGTTATTCGCGGCGAAACTTCCAACGGAATGATTTTGGCTGCTTCCGATGAAAATGGTATCGTGATTCTTGGTGTTGACCGGGATGTCAAACTCGGAAGTATCGTTAAGTAAGCTTGGGGCGGCCCTTCGGGCCGCCCCCCAATAAAGATTCAGGTTATGCGCGTTCTGACCGAATATATCCATCTTTCCACCGCCGGAGAAACAGATGTCATTGACATCACCGCGCAGGTCAATAAAAAGTTAAAATCATCCGGGATAAAAAAGGGAATCATTAATGTCAGTGTCTGCGGTTCGACGGGGGCTGTGACCACTTGCGAATTTGAGCCCGGGCTCATTCAGGATATCAAAGAAATATTTGAAAAGCTTATTCCTCAGGGAAAAAGGTACCATCACGATGATGCCTGGAATGACGGCAACGGCCATGCTCATCTGCGGGCGTCTCTTTTAGGTCCGTCTTTGACCATGCCGTTTATCGACGGAGAATTAATCCTTGGAACATGGCAACAAATTATATTCATTGATTTTGACAATCGGCCCCGCCAAAGAAAAATCGCCCTGCAGTTTTTGGGAGAATGAATTTTATGATCAATAACATCAAACAGTTTCTCTCTTCGGAGATTTGCCTGTCCTGTGACGGGTGCTGTCGATTTCAGGAATCCGATAGCAGCTGGAGGCCAAAAATTACCGCGGATGATATCACCCAGACGGGAAAATCTAAATCACCGTCCGCTGTATACCCCAAAAATGCCATTGCCGTCGACGGCCGCCTAAAAACTGTTTTGGACAAGGCGCACACGTGTTATCTTTGTTGTTTCTTTATGCCCGAAACCAATGCCTGCCGCATTTATGAATTTCGGCCTTTCGAATGCCGGCTTTATCCTTTTCTTTTGACAAAAAAAGACGGCAAGGACATGATTGCCGTGCATCTGTATTGTCCGTTTGTCCGTAAAACAAAAGACAGTCCCGAATTCAACCGTTACGTCGGCTACCTAAAGGATTTATTTTCCCGGAAAGAGGTTATCGTTTTTATTAAGAAAAATCCTTCTCTCATCGGCAACGAATCAAATTATCAGGACGAATTAGAACACCTTTTTACTATAGGTTAAAACCAGCCCTTCCATGCCCCGGAACGTATTCAATCAGAAAAATATCATTGAGGAATTCTTAAACAAAAAACGGCACGAGCTTTCGGCTTTTTCCTTCGTTAATATTTTTACCTGGCAGGAATTCTTTGAATTCAAGTGTGCGGTGATCGATGAAAATTTGTGCATTTTCGCCTACTATGACACGGGGTGTTTTCTTTATCTGCCGCCTTTGGGGGCCGGTGTTTCCGATCGTACAATCCGGGAATGTTTCCGTATTATGGATTTAACAAATAAAGGCAGCGGTGTCTCGCGCATTGAAAATGTTCCCGAGGAAGACCTTGCTTTGTTTTCAAAGAAAGAATTTTCTTTCCTTAAGAAGGCCGACGAATATATTTACCGCCGGGGAGATATCGTTTCGCTTAAAGGCAATAAATTTAAGACCAAACGGTCAGCCCAGAATCATTTTTGCAAAAACTATCGTTACGAATTTTTGCCTTATAATGACACTATGCAGCAAGATTGTGTTAAGCTCTATGACCGCTGGGCCGGGGAGAGGCTTAAGACTCACAAGGATACAGTTTATGCCCAGATGATTGAAGATAGCCGCTCGGCTCACCGGCTGGCCCTAAAGAATTACGAAGCCTTGGGATTAGTCGGGAGGGTTGTGTGTGTTGACGGAGAAATCAAGGCGTACACATTCGGTTTTAAACTTAACCCGCAGACGTTTTGTGTGCTTCTTGAAATTACCGACCTTAGCGTTCAAGGCCTTTCGGTTTTTATCTTTAACAAATTTTGCGATGATGAAATGGTTAAGGGATTCGATTTTATCAATGCCATGGATGATTTTGGCCTTGAGAATATTAAAATAACCAAGATGTCTTTTCACCCCTGCCGATTGGCGCCGTCGTTTGTTGTTTCGCGCCGGGTGAAATAATTGCAGAGATTATGAAGAATTTTGAAAGAACGGAATTTGTTATATTCGATGTCGAGACCACGGGCCTTTCACCCGAACGGGGAGACCGTGTCGTGGAGATAGCTGCTTTAAAGGTGAAAAATTCCAAGGCCTTGGGGACATTTCATTCTTTGGTGGATCCCGAACGAGAAATTTCTTTCGGCGCTTTTGAGGTAAACGGGATTTCGGCTGAAATGCTTGAAGGCGCGCCGAAATCAGGAGAGATCCTGCCGGACTTTTTGAAATTTATCGACGGTGCGGTTTTGGTGGGGCACAATGTGTCGTTTGACTTAGGCTTCTTGCGCGAAGAGCTTTCCTTAAACGGCCTTTCTCTCAATTCCAAGATTCCTGTCGCGGATACTCTCAAAATGGCCCGGGGGCTTATGCCGAATTTAGGGCGGTATCCGTTGTGGTTTGTCGCGCAATCACTGGGAATTGAGATGCGGCAACAGCATAGGGCGATGGCGGATGTTTACCTCACCTATGAGATTTTTTGCCGGCTGGCTATCCTGGCGGAGCAAAAAGGCATTAACGATACGCAAACATTTGTGCAGCTTTTTTCCGATGCCCAATATGCGGATACGGACAGTCGCCGCGCCAAGGTCTCGTTGATCGCGGAGGTTATTACAAAAAAAGAGCAGCTCAATCTTGTTTATTTTTCGACGAATAGCGCCGCGGCAACCGAGCGCAAGGTAACACCTAAGAAATTAGTCTTTCAGGGAGAAAAGGTCAAGCTGGTCGGGTTTTGTCATTTAAGAAACGAAGAAAGGGAATTTCGCTTGGATCGGATATTGCGCGTGGATAGGGCCTAATTTGATTCTATTACTACCGAATTTTAGGGATATAGGATCAAATAGATAAGCGGAGCGATTGGCAGTAAGGGAAGGGCTTTTTCTCGCGGCATTGCCGAGGTTTACTTAAAACTTTATCAGTTTTTTGTTTGCTCTTCATCGGCGATGCCGATATAATACAGACTATGAGAATTAATACTTGTTTATTACTCCTTTCCGGCTGGGTTGTTCTATCCGCCGGTAGCGTATATGCCCAAACCTCCGCATCAGCACAAACAACTTCTGGCAACCCCAAGTTTACCTCTGCTGTCTGGAAAGAAAGTGTCGTGAATCTAAAACAGAGTGCGGATGCCCTCGCCAAGGATTACGATCAACTTGTCGCCGACAACGATCAGTTGCGCAGGGCCTTATTAGATTTAAAAGGCTCGATGGAAGAAGCGGCCGGGGAAAATGAACGGTTGCGCAATGAACCCGTCCGGCTTAAAGGCCTCATTGAAGAACAGGACCAAAAAATCCGGTCGTTAAGCAAAGAATTCCAGATTATCAGCGCAGAAATTCCGGTATTTGAAAAAGAATATGCCGCGCTAACCCAGCAATTATCTAAAATTACCGAAAAACAAAAACCGCTGGAAGGGCAAGTGGCCGACCTCCAGGCAAAAAAGATTGCCCTCGAAATGGATTTAAAATTACAAAATTCAACTCCCGAGGCGGAAAAGAAACGGTTGACCGATGAAACGGAAAATCTCAGATTGCTCATTACTGACGCGCAGCAGAGAACAAAAGTGGCGCAGGATGCGGTCAAGGCTCTTAATGCCGAAAGCTCCTCATCCACCGGCGATCTGCAGAAGGCAAGAGAGGAAAACCGCAAATTATCGTTAGAAGCGCAGAATATCCGCAATCTAATCAGGCAGAACGATGAATATGTACAAAAAATAAGCGATAAAAATGCGCGCATCGGCGAGGAAGATCGGGGAATCATTGATAAAAAGACTCTGGAAAAGTTCGTTCTCGAGGAAGAGATTCGGCGTATGGATGCGAAAACGGCCGAGGCCTCCGGACAGGATGCCGAACTTATTTCTTCCCCGCAAGCCGTTTTGATGGATGATTTGGATGCTGCCCGGCAGGAAAATGACGATTTAAAGAAGAAGATTTCCGATTTAAATGAAGTTACCGTGAAACTCCAGCGGGATAATTCTATGGCGCAGGCCTTATTGAATAATGCCAAAAGAATAAAAGAACCACCAGCAGTTGAAACAAAAAAAGAGGAAACGGCGAAGAGGGCAAATGTGGTTGAGGATGCTGTGACTCACGAAGCGATGGGCTATGCCTTTGCCGTCCAGGGCAAGTATGACGAAGCGGTCACGCATTACCTGGCGGCTCTCAAAGAAGGCGGCAATGCGAAAAACATTCATTTTAACTTGGGATTTGTCTACTTTAAAATGGGCAATATCCCCGAGGCTATAAAAAATTATAGCAGAGTCCTCGAAATCGATCCCCTTGACCAAGACGCAAAGCGAAGCCTCGAAGAGATACGCGCGCTACCCTCGCCTTAAAAAGATTCTAAACCTCCCGGGTGCCTGCAGCCCCCGAAGAGCTATTTTAAAATTTAATGAACGGAGTATTTTGATAATGAAAGGAAAGCCCATGGATGAAATTTTGGAAATATTAACCAATGATGCGCGCATTACCCCCGAAGAAATTGCCAAATTGACCGGTAAGTCCGTTGACGCTATCAAGAAGGCGATTAAACAATATGAAAAAGAAGGTGTTATTGTCAAATACAAAACGTTGATTAATAAAGACCTAGTAAAAGATGCCAACTCTTTTGTCCGGGCCTTAATCGAGGTCAGCGTGGCACCCCAGAAGGATGTCGGTTTTGAATATCTGGCGGAGAGGATCTATAGCTTCCCGGAAGTCACCAGTTGTTATTTAGTCTCGGGGACGTATGACCTTTTGGTGATCGTTGAGGGAGAAAACATACAAACCGTTGCCAATTTTATTGCCTCAAAACTTTCCCCCATGGAAAATGTCCGCGGGACCACAACCCATTTCTTGCTGAAGAAATACAAGGAAGACGGGCATATTTTAAAAAAAGCCGCTCAGGGAAAGAGACTAAACATATCTTATTAAGTTAAATGTCGGGCGAGCAGGTGAAATAAAAGATGAATTTGTGGTTTTCTCGTCTGAAATAAACTTAATTTTTCTTCTGTAAAATGCTATACTTGGTCTTATCGATGAGGCCTTTTTTTGTTTACCGAGAGGGCCTACATCAGATAAAAAATAGACGGAAACGAATTGATGAATAAGAACTTAAATATATCAAAAAAAGTCGAGCAGCTCGCTCCTTCCGGGATACGGGCCTTCTTTGATCTGGTTTTAGGGATGAAGGAGGTTATTTCCTTAGGGGTCGGAGAGCCGGATTTTGTTACTCCCTGGCATATACGGGAAGAGGCTATCTATGCCCTGGAGAAGGGATATACCTCGTATACCTCGAATAAAGGGATGATCGAATTAAGAAAAGAGATCGCCCGTTTTCTCGAACGTCGTTTTGGCCTTTCCTATGATCCCGAAAACGAAATCCTGGTGACCATAGGGGTCAGCGAGGCGGTCGATTTGGCCATGCGGACCATTTTGAATCCCGGAGAGAAAGTCTTGATTCCGCAGCCATCCTATGTTTCCTACGGGCCGACGGTCGATTTAGCCGGCGGTAAACCGGTTTTTCTGGAAACGGATATCAAAAGCGGCTTTAAGATAACGGCTAAACAGATCGACCGCGCTTTTACGCCGGGTACCAAGGCTTTGATGATCAATTATCCCGCCAACCCGACGGGGACATCATATAACAAAGAGCAGCTTCGCGATATCGCCAGGGTTGTTCTAAAACGAAATATGTTTGTTATTAGCGATGAAGTTTACGATGAATTGACCTATGACTTTGACCATACGCCGATGGCCTCATTTAAAGGCATGAAAAAACATGTTATCTACCTAAACGGTTTTTCCAAGGCCTATGCGATGACCGGTTTTCGTATCGGCTGGGCTGCCGGCCCGGCTAATGTTATTGCCGGGATGACAAAAATCCATCAATATACGATTATGTGCGTCCCGACCATAAGCCAGATGGCTGCCGTTGAAGCTTTAAAAAACAGCTTTAAAGACGTCCTGGACATGAAGCGGGAATATATGCGCCGGCGCCGGTTTATCGTCAACGCCCTTAATGAAATGGGTTTGGATTGCCATAACCCGGAGGGGGCATTTTATGTTTTGCCGTCGATAAAAAGCACGGGAAAAAGTTCCATGCAATTTTCACAGGAACTCTTGGAAAGAAAGAAAGTTGCTGTTGTCCCCGGCACCGCTTTTGGCAAATCTATGGAAGGGCATGTGCGCATGTCCTATGCCTCCAGTTATGAAAACCTAAAAGAGGCTATGGCGCGCATTAAAAGTTACCTGGGAAAATAGTCTTTGTCTCTTGAGCCCCGTCTGAAGATTTGCTCCGGCGGGGCTTGCCATATCTTTCTTAAAAGATTTATGACGGTGCACGATATTGAATAGAAAGGAATCAGAGAGGCGATGCAAAAAAAGGAAACTAAGAATAGAGATGATATCGATTTTGAAATAAAATTCTTTGAGGACGTTCTTGTCAAACGGCCGAATCTTACTGAGGCCCTTACCGCCCTGGGGGATTTGTATACCAAAAAAGGGCTTTATGAAAAAGGATTGCATGTCGATCAGAAACTCGCCGGGCTTAAGCCCGATGACCCGATGGTCCTATACAATCTCGCCTGCAGTTATTCTCTGGTTAATGATATCGATAATGCCCTGGCGACAATCAAGCAGGCTGTCGGATACGGTTATGATGATTTTGGCTATTTAGAGCAGGATAACGATCTTGTAAATCTGCGTCAAGACGACCGTTTTAAACAATTTCTTTGCGACGTCAAGAAGCCCAAGTAGCGATGACGATACTCCTGGTTAACCGTGGATAAAAATCAACAATCCAAAACCTACCATCGTGTTAAAATCCTCCTCTTTTTTCTCAGTCTTCTTACCTACATCATTGTCTTTGCCGTTTTCATTGCCGGAGGCCTTTCGGTTTCTTTGAGGGATTTCTCCCTCAGCCTATTTACAAATCCGTTCCTTGTTATCCTGATCTACACGGGTGTACTGGGTATGGTTTTGTATTGGGTTGATTTTCCTATCAGATTTTTCGAAGGGTTTATATGGGAGCACCGGTTTCATCTATCGAACCAGAAATTCCCGCAGTGGCTGGCGGATGATTTAAAGAAGGCGTTCATCAGCGGCCTGGTTATTTTAGCGCTGGTGGAAGTTGTTTACGTTTTCTTAAGGAATTTCCCGCTCTACTGGTGGGCGGGGGCAGGGTTGTTCTGGCTTTTATTGACATTATTCTTAGCTAAAATAACGCCTAATGTCCTTGTCCCGCTATTCTACAAATATTCTCCCATTACCAGTCAGGATTTAAGAAACAATATCTTAAGGCTTTTTAAAGAGGGCGGCGTTGCTATCAAGGATGCCTACGCGGTTAATTTCTCGACGAAGACAAAAAAAGCGAATGCCTTTATTTGCGGGTTAGGAAAAAACCGGCGCGTGGTCCTAAGCGATACGCTCATTGAGAAATTTTCCATTCCTGAAATCGAGGCGGTGGTTGCCCACGAGATGGGCCATTACCGCAATCACGATGTCCTAAGGCTAACCGTTGTCTATTTTTTGACGACCTTTCTGGGGTTTTATTTGATTGACCGGCTCATGCATTTTTTCCTTTCGCTTTTAAAGCTTAACCGCATGGATGATATCGCTCTTTTTCCGGCGCTTGCCTTGTTTTTTCTGCTGTGGAGCTTTATAACAACGCCTCTTTTAAATGCCTATAGCCGTGCGCGTGAAGAAAAAGCGGATGCCTTTAGCCTAAGATTAACGGGCAAGCCGGATGATTTTATTTCGATGATGGAAAAATTGGGTGCCATGAATCTGGCCGAATTTGATCCCGGTATTTTCGTCGAGTATTTTTTTTATGACCATCCGCCTATCGGCAAGAGAATAAGATTTGCAAAATATTTTTTTGAGGAAGATCATCTAAAGAAATAAACGTTATGGAAAAAATCCCGGAAAAAAGGCGCTACGTAAGACTCAACAGTGTTTTTCCCGTCGAATATAATGCCGTGCGCAAAGACAATGGAATAATTCTTTGCGATTGGCAGCAGGGCTTTACCTGTAACGTCGGTAAGGGCGGCATATGTTTGAGCGTTAATAATATCGGCGATGACCTTAAGAAATGTTTAAATACGCCGGATGTTATTTTCGCCTTAAAAATACGCATTCCGTTATACGGCCCGCCTATCGCAGCACAGGCAAAGATGGTCTGGGTCCGGGAGGCTGAAGGTGCTATTCCTGCCAAATATTTTATCGGCCTGGAATTTATTTCGGTCGCGCCCAACGATGTCCATCGCATGCTGATGCATACGCGCTGGGTTAAGTTTACTTCGCAGACGGCCGGCATTTTGGCGGTTATTTTTTTGCTCGCGGTCGCTGCCAGCGGCATAGTTAATTTTAAACTAAGGGCCGAAAATAAAGCGCTGGTCGAAAATCTGGTGACGACCCAGCAAAAAGAAAATCAAGCTGCCAAAATCTTATCTGATATTGACCGTGAAAAATCGATGCTTTCGGCACAAATCCAGGATTCCGTATCCCGCATAGATGATTTACGCCGACAACTGGACGATGCCCAGAAACAAATCGAAGAAAAGTCCAGACAGACGACAACGCTTAACAAACAATTGGATATCTATGCCAAGCGGGTAGCGGATCTCAATTCCCAGATTGTGGAAATCTCTGTTCAAAAATCCCCGATGGAAGTTCAGTACGCCGCGCTTATTGAGAAAGAGAATATAATAGCGGACGAACTTTCTCTTTTGGCTCAAAAAAAGGAAGGTTTACAAAAAACAGTTATCCAGAAAATGTACCGCTGGCTTAAGAATCATCAAGGCTCTTCGACGGGCTTGGTTTTAAGTTTTGAGGGCGATGTCGGCATTGTCAAGGATTGGGCTTTTATCTACGACCAGGCCTTGGCGGTTAATAGCTTTTTGATGTTCAACGATATCCAGGGAGCGCAGAAAATACTTAATTTTTTTGTAAGAAAAGCCGGAAATAATTTTGAAGGTTTTTCCAACGCCTACTATTTTGACTCGGGCAATATCGCCGAATTTTCCGTCCATTGCGGTCCGAATATCTGGGTCGGCATTGCCGCGATGCAATATGCGGCGCAGACAAAAGATTCCCAGTATCTATCCCTTGCCGAGAAAATCGCCGACTGGTTGATTACGGTTCAGGAACAGGACCCGGCCGGGGGGTTGCGCGGGGGGCCGAAATTCAGCTGGTTCGCGACCGAGCATAATCTCGACGCCTATGCCTTTTTTGGAATGTTGCAGCAATGGACCGGAAAAGAAAAATATAGCCTGGCGCAGAAAAAAGTCTTAAACTGGCTTAAGACCTATTCGATGACGCCGCATAGCAGTGATTATCGTATTCCGCCGGTTAAAAGGGGCCGGGGTGATGCCACTATTGCTACCGATACTTTTGCCTGGTCCTTGGCCGCGCTGGGCCCGGAGAAACTCGTTGAACTGGATATGAGCCCTGAGGAGATTATGCGTTTTGCCGAGGAGCATTGTGGGGTGACGGTGGAATTTACCCGGCCCAGCGGCGCGACGGTGGCGGTCAACGGTTTTGATTTTGCCAAACACGCCCATATGCCCAGAGGAGGCATTGTTTCTCCGGAGTGGACATCGCAAATGATTATTTCTTATCAGATACTGGGCGACTATTTTCTTAAGAAAGGAAATTTGGCGCAGGCCGGCCTGTATAAAGAAAAGGCTAAAATGTATTTAGATGAACTCAATAAGTTGATTATATCGAGCCCATCGCCTAAAGGGCAGGGAGAGGGGTGTTTGCCGTACGCAACCCTCCAGGACGCGGATACCGGCCACGGATGGAGAACTCCGTACGGAACGGATACCGGTTCAATTGCCGGCACCGCGTATATGATGATGGCGATTGAAGGTTATAATCCCCTAGCCTTAAGGATAAAAAGTAATTAATCTTATGTATAACAAAGATTTATTAAGATTCTTCATTTTAAATATTTTCCTATGCGCGTCATTGTGCTGTGCCAAGGCGGAAAATGCTTTTTGCTTTGAGCCGCCCCGCTATGAGATCCAAGCTACCATTGATTCAACTCAAAAAACAATTCAGGCTACGGAGACGGTCACCTTTACCAATAACAGCAAGGCTCCTACCGACGAGATTATTTTCCATATCTATCCTAACCGCAAGTTTACGGATAGGGAAAAGGCTTTTATGGCGCGGTTTTCCGGTTATTTTAAGGTTAACTTTTTCCCCGAAGGTTTTCAGTCCGGGAGCATGCGGATTGATTCTGTTTCTCGGGTAGGAGGCAAGGTTACTTTTGCCGTTGAGGGCGATGACCAGACGTTGCTGAGGATCCCTCTTAACCAGAAGCTTAATCCCGGAGAAAGCATTCAATTGACCATTGATTTTAATGTCGAAATTCCGCATTCCTACGGTCGGTTTGGCTGGAACGAACATATCATCGCTCTCTCACGCTGGTATCCGGTATTGTCTGTCTTAACCGATGACGGATGGAATAAAAACCCGTTTTATCCCTATCACCGTCCTTTTTTCAGTGATGCGTCGCAATATAACGTTTCGCTGACTGTCGGTAGCGACACAATCGTTATCCACTCGGGTGATCTGCAATCCGAAGTTTCGCAAACCCCTGGGGTTAAGACCCTTCGCATCGGAACAAAATATCCGATTAGAGAATTTTCCCTGGCCCTCAGCCCCGATTATAAAGTTATCGAAGAGAACCTCGACGGGGTGAAAATAAAATCGTTTTATCTCGCCGGCGATGAATTTCACGCTCGCGAGGCCCTCAAGAGCGCTACGGACCTTATGAAATATTATTCTTCCCGTTTCGGCCCGTATCCTTACCAGGAATTCAGCATTGCCCCGGTGTACTTAGGTTACGGCGGTGAACAGATGTCTAACCTTGTTTTTATAGACACCCGGGTGTATCAATTGCCGAAGCTGTTATTGCGGTATTTGGATTTTCTTGTTTCTCATGAAACCGGACACCAGTGGTTTTACAACCTGGTCGGTGTCGACGAATTCTCCCAGATGTGGCTGGAGGAAGGGGTTAATTCCTACTTTAACCTGCAGTATCTGGAGGCAAAATACGGCAAGGACGCGACAGTCGTGGTTTTGCCCAAGGCGTTAGAGTGGGTGTTGCCGAATTTCTCTTTTGCCCGGGCCCGGGATTACCGCTATAAGCTGATTGCCCGGACGGATTTGGACCATTCGGTTACCGGAAAGCTGTCGAGTTTCGTCGAACCGTTAAGTATATTCTCGATTACCTACGGCAAGGGTTCGGCGATTGTATCCATGCTTAATTATCTTTTAGGGGATGGCGACTTCAACAAAGTCACCACGAGGATTTTTAAAGAATTTCGTTTCAAGAATTTTGATACGGATCAATTGGTGGAATTATGCCGGCAGGAAAGCGGCCAGGATTTGGAAGAATTCTTTCATGAATGGCTTCAAACCACTGAAAAATTTGATTATAGCGTACGCGCCGTTAAAGGGTCTAAGGTCACTCTCCAAAATCGCGGCGATATTGCCATGCCGGCCGAGGTCGAGATCAAAACAGCCGACGGACGAACAGAGAAAATGGTTTGGGAAGGCGATCCGAAGGAAACAAAAGAAATCGAGGTCGCCGGTGTGGGCAGAATTCGCCAGGTAAAAATTGATCCCCGGGGAAGAATCCTGGATATTGACCGGACCAACAATGCCTGGCCGCGCACGGTTCATTTTAAATTGGTGCCGCTATATACCGGCTTGTACGATATTCCGATATTTCTTCCTGACGACGGCTATAATGTGGTTATAGGCCCCGAATTTGCCAATTCCGGCATCGGCCTTAAGGCCTCAGTTCAAAAGCCCTATGACCAGAACGTATACGCGGCCAGTGATTATAATTTTAATGATGCCCTGGTCCAGTCGCGCCTCGGCTATCAATTGAACAACGTTTTTCACACCATGATGACCGCTGGCGTAGAATTATTCAATACCACCGATCTTGACGGCGGCGAAGAGGATTTGGCCGGCGGAAAAATTTTCTTAAGGAAGGAACTCTGGCCGGCCAGCTACGGATTGACGGAAATCAATGATCATGTGACGCTTTATCTCTTGCGAGACCGCAGTCTCAACAAAGGTTTTAGCCTGGGCGGAGCTGAAGACTCACGCAATGTTTCCTATTTGCGCAAAGATGAAGCGATCGTGGGAACGACGTTGCATATCGGAAGATACGGCCCTTACCCGGACCCAAGCCAGGGATATAAAACGGACACACTCGTTGAAAGCTCCAATCATTTTCTGGGTGCGACGCAATATTTCTACCGCGCCTCGGAAGATGTGAGCTTCTATCATCCGGTGACTCCAAAAACCAAGTTGGCTCTGCGTCTCAAATACGGATGGGGCTATCCGGATGATAAGAATCTTTATGAGCTTGGGGGAGCAGACGGCCTGAGAGGTTATGGCCGAAAGACGTTACGCGGTTCGAATGCCGCGCTGGCAAGTTTGGAATACCGTTTTCCGATTATGGAGAAATTAAATATCCGCCTCCTGGACAATTTCCTTGGTTTTGAATCATGGGGAGGCGTTGTCTTTGTAGATGTCGGCCAGAGCTGGTTTGATAATATAGGGGACTCTAAATTAAAGAAGGATGCCGGTCTCGGCTTAACGCTTACGACCACGGCTGCCTCTTTTTTGGAAAAAGTAATTATCCGCCTGGATGTGGCCCAGGCGATCAATGAGCCAAAGACAGATCCCCATTTCTGGTTCCGGGTGGGGCAGGCCTTTTAATATATTTTGATTTGTTGAAGCATTGAGATTGCGGAGGCATTCATGAAGACGTTCCGTGAAGAACTTTGGTTTAATACCAAAACAAGGCGAGATTATATTAATATTACCGATACTGTTCAGGCCTTAGTCGACAAAAGCGGTATCAAGGAGGGCCTGTGCCTGGTTAATGCGATGCATATTACTGCTAGCGTTTTTATTAATGACGATGAAAGCGGGCTTATTCAGGACTTTGATGATTGGCTGGAACGGCTCGCGCCGCATGAGCCGGTTAATTCCTATCGTCATAATGCCGGCGAGGACAATGCTGACGGGCATTTGAAAAGGCAAGTGATGGGCCGCGAGGTGGTTGTGGCGGTGACCAAGGGTAAGCTTGATTTCGGGCCCTGGGAGCAAATCTTTTACGGTGAATTTGACGGCCGGCGCAGGAAAAGAGTTTTGGTTAAGGTCATCGGCGAGTAAACCCCATTAGAAAATATTCATTTTCTAACGGGATCAATTGAATAATGGCGACAAAACTTTCTTTATTTGCTATAATTTTTTTAACAACAAAGTCAAACGATAAAGGATGAAAATGAGTTTGCTTGTTTTGGGAACGGTTGCCCTGGATGACGTAAAGACGCCCTGCGGCATAAGGAATAATATGCTGGGCGGGTCGGCTTCGCATTTCTCCATGGCGGCGCGGCTATTTACCAAAGTCAATTTAGTGGCAATCGTCGGCTCGGATTTTCCTAAGAAATATTTCCGGTTTTTTGAGGACAAGGGTATCGACGTAAGTTCTCTGCATCGGGCTGAGGGCAAGACGTTTCATTGGGAAGGTGAATACAAAAAAGAAGATCTCAATAAAGCCCTGACGATTGCGACCGAGATCGGGGTTTTGACCACCAATTTTATTCCCCGCATTACCGATGCGCAGCGGCGTATTCCTTATGTTTTCTTGGCTAATATTGATCCCGAAATACAGCTGGAACTTCTAAGGCTTGTGCGCACCCAAAAATTAGTGGGTGTCGATAGCATGAATTTGTGGATTAATATTAAACGAAAGCCCCTGGAGAAGTTGTTAAAGAAAGTCGACCTGTTCGTGGCCAATGACGGCGAGGCGCGGTTGCTGTCGGGGGAGAATAATCTTATCCGGGCCGCGAAATATTTAAGGAATATGGGGCCTAAATTTGTTGTGGTCAAAAAAGGAGAGCACGGCGTTTTATTTTTTAGTGACCGGTTTATGTTTTCTTTCCCTGCCTATCCGATTGAGCGGGTTGTTGATCCTACCGGTGCGGGGGATACTTTTGCCGGGGGGCTGATGGGGTATCTGGCCAAGGCGGGCAGGATCAATGAAATGGCTTTTAAAAGGGCGGTTTTGTATGCCACGACGATAGCCTCTTTTAACGTTCAAGGCTTTGGGGTAACCAAAACGGAAAATCTCACTATGCCGGTTGTCAACGGCCGACTCAAGGAATTGATTAAATTTATTTCTTAATATCTTAAGAATTCAACTTTAAGGATACGGTCTATGGCTTCAGGGGGTTTTGAAGGAAAACTTAAATCGACGGCCGATCTTATCAGAAAAAGCCATAAGATTATTATTGCCTGCCACGCTAATCCTGACGGAGACGCGATCGGCTCTATGCTGGGATTAGGCCTCGGGCTTATCAAGATGGGGAAATCAATCACCATGCTTTGCCAGGACCGTATCCCCAGGCGGTATGCAGAGTTGCCCTTGGTTAGCCGTATCCATCGCCAGCATAAGGGAGAGGCGGATTTGGCGATCAGCATTGACTGTGCCAGCATGCTGCAACTCTCAAAGCTCGAAAGGGCTTTTGCGATGTCGCAAAGGATCGTCGAGATAGATCATCACACCTATCGCACCCGATTCGGAGATGTTCAGCTCATTAACCGCAGCGCCTGTTCGGTGGGTGAAATTATTTTCGAACTTTTGAAGGAATTGAAAATCCCGCTAGACAAAACGATCGCCGAATGCCTTTTAACCTCTATGCTGGTCGAGACGTCGTCTTTTAGCCGTCAAGATGTTAAAAGAGTGACTTTCGATATTTGTGCGCAGATCATGGACACGGGTGTTAATTTCCGCAAGGTATCGGAGTGTTATTATCTGCGTAAACGGCTTGCCTCGATGCACCTATCGGGTCTGTGCCTGGTGCGCACAAAAATGCGCGCCAACAACCAGTTGGCCTGGTCGATTATTTACAAGAAAGATTTTGAGCGTTTTAAGGGAAAGCAAGAAGATATTGACCCTGTGCCTGACGACATGATGATGATTGAGGATGTTAAGATTGTTCTTCTGTTCAGGGAAATCGAAGGGAATATGCTGCGGGTAAGCTTACGTTCGCGGCACGGTATTGATATCGGATACTTAGCCAGCATTTACGGCGGCGGCGGGCATCATGACGTCGCCGGCTGCCGTATCCACAATAATAAGAGAACAATCGAAAAATTCATTAACCAGGCCTGCAGCCTTATTTACCAAAAAACTCATTCTCGCGGCGGCTTGAATTTTCAACGGCAGGGAATCTAATCCTTACGCCTCCCGGTTAACCCTAAGCATATGGACACTCAAGAAAATTTAGAAAAAGATTTCCGCTGCGGCATGGTCTCGATTATCGGCCGGCCCAATACGGGAAAATCGACTCTCTTAAACGCCATTGTTGATGAAAAAATCGCCATTGTTTCGTCGGTTCCCCAGACTACGCGCAGCCGTATCCGGGGTATCTATAATGACAAAAGAGGGCAGATTATCTTTATCGATACCCCGGGGCTGCACTTGCCACAGGACAGGCTTGGGGCGTGGATGAATTCGACAGCCGAGGGGACTATGCATGAAGCGGATTGCATTATCTATCTTGTCGATGCCAACAAACCAACGGGCCAGGAAGAGGAGATGATTGTTAGCCGGCTTAAAAACATCAAAACCCCGGTTATCCTGGGGCTCAATAAGGTTGATCTTAACGGCAAGCGCGCGGATGAATATATTTCCCTTTGGGAAAAGGTAAAAGGCAAGCCTATTACCGAGATGAAATCATTTGTCCTCTTGCCGCTTTCGGGAGAAACCCGGTATAACATCGATACGCTGATCAGTCTTATTTTTGAATTCCTTCCCGTCGGGCCGGCCCTGTATCCCACGGACATCGTTTCGGATATGCCTCAAAAAATGGCCATCGCGGATATCATCCGCGAGAAATTGTTTGCTATGATGCGCGAAGAAGTTCCTCATTCGTTGGCGGTGAATGTCGAGGAGATTACTCTTAAGCAGAAAAAAGTCACCTACATCAGGGCCGAAATCTTAGTCGAGCGTGATTCGCAGAAAGAAATTGTGATCGGCAAAGGGGGCCAGGTTTTAAAAAAGGTCGGTACCTTGGCCCGTATAGAACTGGAGGAATTGCTGGAGAGCAAGGTTTTCCTGGATTTAAACGTCAAATGGCAAAAGAAATGGCGCGACGATGATACGGTTTTGCAGGACTTAGGGTATGGACAGGATGCCTAAAGGCAGGGCCTAAGATTCTTTTTCCTATTATTAAACCCCGCCGGAGAAAATACTCCGGCGGGGTTGTTTTTTAAACAAGGAAGAAATAATTTAAGATCCGAGAATGGTATTGTGGAAATTCCAGTAGGTCGGGCTGACGGGGAGCTCAAGAATGATGGAGGACTGGAATTCTTTAAAATCCCCCGGAGGCCTAATCTGGATATCGGAATAATTAGATTCATACTTTTTTTCCGCAGTCGTGGAATAGGCAAGAAGGTCCGGCGTCGATCCTGCTGAATTCCGGCAAGGATAAGAACCGGGAAAAGGCGAAGCGCCGTTAATATCAAGGAATAGTATCTGCCGGGAGGACGGATAACCGGCGCCAGCCTGGTTACAGTAACGATAATTAGGCGAGTCTAGGTTTCCGGCGGGAGGGAATACATTATCGGCCAATTGAACGAAGTTGCCGATAACGACGGGTCTGTATTCCATCCAGCTTTTTGGGGCGTGGGTGTTATCACCGGGGGAAGCGTAATACCCCCACCTCTCAAGATATTGGGGGAAGGGGGCATATGTTCCGATGAGCGATATTTTATATTCGTACACTCCTATCGGTACTTTGTTGGCCATTTGGCTGTCGTAATTAAAGATCCAGTTGTAGCCTGATTTGTAATCTTTTGTGGCGCCGGTTCCGATACCGGCAGGCAGAGTAGTGAATCCGTGGCTTTCGGCGTTTGGGTATTCTTTATGACGCTGTGTTACCGGAAGAGTTGACGGGTATGAAAAACTATTTGAAACCAAATACACATAATTTGAAACAATAGCCGCCGAAGGCTGCCAGAAATCTTCTTCTGCGGTCTTGTATGCATTATATTGGCCTTTTAGGATGAGGTTACCGTTGACAATTGATGTCAATCCTTTTTCGGGCAGCTGGTTTGCATTGGCGAGGGCGAGGCTGTAGTTAGAATAAATCATTCCGTTTTTCGGTAAATACTGCTCTGCGGCAGTGGCTTCACATTCGCTTAAACCGCCCACGTTGACTTCAACGACTTCGTTGGGAAGGCCGCTTTCATGATTGATAAATTTGTGGTGGGTAAATAAGGCGACTTCTTTTCCGCTGCCGCAGTCTTGAGAAAAAGAGGTGCCGTTGGTGGCCGAGAAAGTTATGGGACTATTATCGTTGATCGTTACTTCGATCTGTCCGGTGCCGGCGTTGTAATCAATGGACATCCCTTTTCCGGAATCCTTGGCTTGACTGATAAGATCTTGGATATTGACGCGGGGCGGTGAAATGTATTGAGCCCCGTTGGATTGCCCGGCCTTCACGATACCGCTTAGTCCGGTTGCTGTTCCTGCCTCCAGGTCAACGGCAGAAGGGAAACTGCTGATAAAATTCTGCCAGGTAGCCGCCTGTTGTTCGGAATTGGTTAAGTCAATGGAAATCGTGGGATCTCCCGGGTCTGTGTGCCCTAAGTATTGATAGGTATTGTAACTCGGTGCGCCAGCAATTCGGCTGGGGATGGAAACCTCGTTAATAGAAGGGTGGCTCGCGGCGAGATTGCAGGCCCCAACGCAATTGATATTTTCTTGTTCATAGATGTAACTTTTGTCTCCGGCGGCCCAGATGATGCCGTCTCCGGCGCCCCAGGGATAAACGGGCTTATCAGTTCCCAGGGGATCTTTGGCAGCATCCTCCGAGGTGATAAAGCCATCTTTTCTCTCGATGTAGAGTCCGGAATTTTGTCCCGTGTAATATCCATCGTACCTATTTGCGTAAGTGGTGAAAGGATAGCTGGTTGACTGGGCATAAGGCCAACGTTGCATAAATTGTCCCTCATCCACGTAAAGTTCCTCACCCGGAGCAACCGCGGGGTAATATGCCAGGCGCATTTTTCCGTAGGAACTTAATTCGCTGAGATTCTTTAATATGGCTCCGCTGTAGAGATCTATATCCCCGTTGACCTGGATTTTTCCGCCTTGAGCATCCAGGGTTTGCCAGCTGAAAGCCGTATTGCCGGGAAAGAAAGAGAAATATTCGAAAAGGGAAGTCCCGGTAATTTTGTTTACTAAAAGCCTTGCGCTGTTGCCGTTGCTGCCTTTGGATAAAATATAGGTGGCGCCGTTTTTCTTGTAAACTTTCACTTCAAATTTGTTGTTACCACTGGTCAGTTCGTAGTTACCATCCGCGTTGATTTGTGTCCCGGGCATGAGCGTGCTCGGATTGGCCGCATCCACTAGTGCATTGCTCTGGCTGTCGACGGTATGGGTTACAAAGTAGAGTTTATCGCTATAGGCATTCTTTTTGATTTCGCAAAAAGCGTACTCCATCCCCATATGGGCGTAATATTGCGCTTGAAGGGAGGAGGAGCTTATCCTTACCTGGTGATTGTTATTGGTCGAATCCAAAAAAGCAGCGATCCCTAAGCCCAGAATGAGGATAAAAACCGGGTAAGCGATCATGGATAGGAAAATGCCTTTTTTGGATTTCAATATATTGCGCATAAGCAAGCCCCTATTCTTAATTAAGGTTTAGGAGAAGCAATCGGGTAAGTAAGGATTCTCATCGCAAGTAATGGTGCGCTGGATGTTAGGGGGTTTGTTGTGCACCAGATATCCGCCGGCAAAGTAGTTATGATAGGCTTCGATTTCAAGATTGTAGGTTGTCAATTGAGCGTCCGCTTTAAGGTGTTTAATATCCCCGATTGCCTCTTCGGCCAAGTCAGTTCGTATAATTTTGTCACCGACGTTCATTTCTCCGATTTGTTTCCATTGGCCCTCCGTATAAAATGGGTGAATTTTAGTGACCAGGAGATGATCGTTAACGATCAGGAATTCATCCGTATCTTGATTGTGTACGAAAAGCTTGGTAACGGTGCCGGTGACTATTTTCTTGCTTTTTTCATCGAAACTTAAAACTTGATCGCCGGGCTTAACTTCTTGAATAGGTTTCTGGCTGCCGTCGGCCATTGTAATCGGGGTGTTGGCTAAAAAGCATCCGCCCGAGCAGGTTCCGCAATCGACTGGACAGCTGTTGCAGTCTTCACTCGCATCGCATATTGAATTTCCGCAAACCAGGCAGTCCAGGGCGCAGCCGGTGGCGTCTTCGTCGGGGGCGATACAGATCTGGTCGCCGCAAATTGTTGTTGTGGCGGTATCTTCCTCGCTTTTGAGCGCCACAGATGTTCTAAAGCTTATGTTGGTAGCGGATGCAAGAGCGTTCGCGTCTTTTCGTAATTTCAAAAGAAACTGGATGTCGCCGTTAGGGCCGTAGCTAAACCAGATGCTTCTGGCATTATCGGTTAAAACGGTTGTTTCCTGCACGGAAACCCCGTCCGCATAAGCAATTGCGGATAGCATGATTTTTGTCCCGAAAGATGCCCGGGATTCACCGGGGAATTGGGTGCAGAAACCCATGCCGAAAATCAGCAGGAACGCGAAAATATTGATCAGAGCTTTTTTATATCTTGAACAGGTAATCATGGCTTGCGCCTCCATTGAGATAATAACCTATCGGATTTTTCCGCAGGTGTCGCCTGTTTTCTATCCCCCGGGCGGCATGCTGGGAATCTTTCTATAGTTATGAACGATATAACCTTCCGCAATATAATTGAAATATTCTTTAACTTCAAAATTATAGGTCGTGAATTTGCTGTCAGACTTAATCTGCTTTATATCTTTAATCGGCGTGGCTGTCAGATCGCTTTTTGTTATGAAATCTCCGACTTTCATTTTTCCGATCGGGGCCCACTCTCCGTTTGTATAGAAAGCGTGAATCTTGGTAACAAAGACATTGTCGTTGATGATTAGAAATTCATCGGTATCCTGTTGATGGATAAAAACCAAGCTGACGGTGCCGGGGACAAGCTGTTTAGATTTCTCATCAAAGCTCAGTACTTTGTCGCCGACTGCAATTTCCTGGATCGGTTTTTTGCTGCCGTCGGCCATCGTGATCTGGGTATTGGGCAGAAAACAGCCTCCGCCTCCGCCGCTAGGAGGGCAATCATCAGGACAGGTGACGTAAGTTTCCCCTGCTCCACATACCCCGTCAGGGCACGTAGGGCAGTCTCCGAGGCAGCTCTGTGAGGTCTCTCCCTCGGAGCAAGTCCCGTCTCCGCATACTGCGCAGTCTTGCGGGCAGCCGGCCAAGCTTTCGCCGCCGTCACAGGTGCCGTTTCCGCACAAGGCTGCGGGGTCATAATAGATGCTCTCGATCAATCTCCCGTCCGTTGTTACTTTAATTTCTTTATAGGCATCCTTACGGGCTGAGCCGTCACGAAGCTTTGCTCCGAATTTAGCCTCTCCGTCAGGCGTGAATACCTCATTGGCAATTTGGGTCCCGTCTACTATCGCCTCTTTAAAGAGCAATCGGTTGCCGACGCAGTTGTCTCCCTCGCCGCAAGGAGCGATTGTTACCACGTTTTTATTGCTGGCGGCAATCTCATTGCTGATTCTTATTAAGGCGATTTGATTTTTCGCAATTAACTCGGAACGGTTTTTATTGGTAAACCAGGTCTTGATACTGACGTTGCTGGCCAAGACGATAGTTCCAAAAACCATTGTGGCGATGGCAGTCGTTATCAGCAATTCCGCTAATGTAAAACCGCTTGTTTTATTATTCATAAAGTATCACCTCTTTAAAATATAAGTTTCGATTTCTCCTTGAACTAAAAAATCCCATCCGGTAAAGGATGAGATTCTGGGGATGAGACTTTCTTCATTGTGTCTCATTGTTGGTAGCTAGGCTGCCCTTACCCTTGGCGGTAGAGGGCCCTGTGGCTTTGCGCCCCATCCTTACGGACAGTTTACCTTTTTCAACAATTGTATAAGTATGGCTTCTAAGTAAAGTATAGCACATAAAAATCGTTTTTCAATTGACAGCCTCTATAAAATGGCACAGAATAATGGAGCTCTCTTTGAGAATAATTCCGATAGAGCCGGATGCCTGACTGCTAAGCAACTGCTTGAAATTCTTATAGTTGCCTTTTCCCGGGCGGCTTCGCAGGCAAATTCCCATGTTTGTTATGGACCGGTTCTATTATGATACGGTTAAATTAAAATTTCAAGAAAATATCCTTTTAATCCGCTGTTATTCCTTCGCATCAGGGCGATTTAGAGGGAATTTTCTTTAAGCCAAGCCACGGAGGTCAACATGATTCGCGTCCACAGCACAGATAAACCCAAAAACCCGATCCTGATTGCTGCCTGGCCCGGCATGGGCAACGTGGCCCTAAAGGCTGCTAACTATCTGCGCGATAAACTGAAGGCCAAGCCGTTTGCCGTATTGAAATCCGAGAAATTCTTCAGCCCCACCGAAATCGCGATTAGTAAAGGTATTGTCGAGATCGATGTCTTGCCGGACGGAAAATTTTATCATTGGAAAAACCCTTCAGGAGAAAATGATCTTGTTATTTTTATAAGCGAGCTTCAACCGTCCCCCGAAGACAGTATTCCCTACGCGGAAGCAATCTTGGACTTTTCTATTAAATTAAAGGTCAAAACAGTCATCACGTTCGCGGCGATGCTGGCCCCTATGCCATACACACAGTTTCCCAAAGTCTGGCTGGGGGCAACCCATAAAAAGATTCTTGCCAGCTTCCGGGAGGCCGAAGCTAAACCTCTTCATTCCGGCCAGATCAGCGGCTTGAACGGTTTATTCTTAGGGGTGGCGCGTAAAAAGAAGATCCAGGGCGCGTGCCTCTTAGGTGAAATACCGTTTTATGCGGCGCAGATCGAAAATCCCCGCACCTCGCTGGCTCTTTTGAATATCCTCAAAAAGTCTCTCGGCATTACTCTGGATACCGGCGATCTATCTCTTGAAGGTAAGGTGATCGAGGAGGAAATTGAGCATCTTATCGAGCATATCCAAGGGGCAGCCCCTCACGATGAGCCAAAAAGGCCGATCACCAGCGATGAAGTCGAGCGGATGAAAAGTGCCCTGGCAGCCAACAGCCGGATTCCCGATTCGGTCAAAAAACAGATCGAAGAATTATTTTCGCAAGCCCGCAGGGATATCTCCCTTGCCGTCGGCTTAAAGAACAAACTCGACGAATGGAATGTTTATAAAGACTACGAGGACCGGTTTTTGGAACTTTTTAAGAAGCAAAATGTGAATTGAAAGAATTTTCATTTTCGTAATGTTCCCCAAACCGCGTTCGAGGAATCCCGCCCATGATTACCTACAAAGCCCTCAGCGCCCGCCAAGTGCAGCGTCTCGATAAAATTGCCATAGAGGAAATCGGCATTCCTTCCGTCGCGCTAATGGAGAATGCCGGCCGTGCGGTGAGCGGCCAGATCCTTGCTCGGCTTAAGAAATCCTCAAAGAAATTTGTTTCTGTGTTTTGCGGAACCGGAAATAACGCCGGGGATGGTTTTGTTATTGCGCGGTATCTTTTAAACGCCGGTCTAACGCCTAAAGTTTTTATCGTCGGCCGGGCCAGATATTTAAAATCCGACGCGGAGATAAATTATCGAACTCTAAAGAAACTTAAATGCCCGGTTCGGGAAATCCGCCGCGTAGATCAATTGTTATTGAGGGATATTGCCAAATCAAAAATTATCGTTGATGCGCTTTTTGGCGTGGGGTTAAACCGGCCCGTTGGTGAACTATTTAAGAATGTGATAGAGGCCGTTAACGCTGCGCGTAAATATATTATTGCCGTCGATGTCCCCTCGGGATTGGATGCTACAACGGGAAAGACTTTCGGGGCATGCATCCAGGCCGATTTAACCGTGACCTTAAGCTGCGTTAAAAAAGGATTTCTGAAAAATGCGGGTCCCCGTCACACGGGCAGGATTGTTGTTGCCGATATCGGCATCCCGCTTAAGTTGTTAGGAAAGGTAAAAGCTATTTGATGATTTCGAATCGAACCATCGGAAATATTGTCCGGATATTACGCAAAGAAACCAAACGGCTTAAAACCCCCTCCGTGACTTTAGTGGGGAAAAAGTGGGGGAGCCCTTTTTCGGTTTTGATTTCATGTATTTTGAGTTTGCGCACCAAAGACGAAGTGACTTTATCGGCTTCAGAAAAGTTGTTTCGCATTGCTTCCGATCCGCAGCAAATGGTGCGGCTTAGCCGCCAAAGAATCCAGGAAATTATTTATCCGGTTGGATTTTACAAGACCAAGGCGCTAAGGATTAAAGAGATGTCCCGGGATATTATTGACCGCTTTGGCGGAAAAGTCCCGGATGATATCGATACGCTGTTGACATTAAAAGGGGTAGGGCGTAAAACCGCGAATTTGGTTGTTACCGAGGCGTTCGGAAAGCCCGGTATTTGCGTCGATACGCATGTGCATCGCATTTCTAACCGTCTGGGTTATGTACGCACGAAAACCCCCGAGGAAACGGAGTGGGCCTTAAGAAAAAGGCTGCCAAAAAATTTTTGGATCGAATATAATGCGTTGTTAGTTACCTGGGGCCAAAATATCTGCAGACCGGTTTCGCCTTTATGTTCGCGCTGCGCGATAAACCGTTTTTGCCTTAAAGTCGGCGTGGATTTAAGCCGGTAGAACAGCGATTTTCAACCCCTTCGGCACCCTGTCTTGCCATAAAAATCGTAAATTTCCTCCAAATTTCCCGCATTTTTCTCGATTTTAGAATTAATTTCCTTGAATGAAAACAAAATTTATTCAATTAATTTGATTTTGTTTTCTCCGTCGAGAAATCATGAAAACAACCGAAGTGTTCGGTAATTTTATCTTGACAATGATTTTAGGGTATGTTAAAAATTAAGAGTGATTTGAAAATAAAATTTAATTTTTTTTGAATTGTTTTTTCCGACGGGAAGTCGGATTGTTTGTACGGGCATTTATTTCACTAGCGGACGGAGAATAAAGAAATTGAACTAGAAATGGAGTTTAAGGGACCACAAAAAGCTTTAGAGGGTCCCTTATTTTTTTGAAAACAATGCCAAAGATCATCGGCCTTACCTACGACTTAAAAGAAGATTGGAAATTCCAGCCCGGCGATCCCAAGGACGCTAATGCCGAACTGGATACGGTCAAGACTATTGACAGTATTGCCTCTGCCATTGAAACGGGCGGGCATCAGGTCAAGCGCATCGGCAATGTCTATAATCTTTTGAATCAAATCGATCATTTGGGAGTTGATATTGTTTTTAATATCGCCGAAGGCCACTGGGGGCGTAACCGCGAGTCGCAGGTCCCGGTGATTTTAGAAATGAAACAGATTCCTTTTGTCGGTAGTGACGGCCTGGCGTTGGGGATAACACTGGATAAGATTATCGGCAAGAAATGTTTTATCGCTGACGGGATACCGACGCCGCGGTATTTTGAGGTGAGGGAAGGGGATGACCTGAAGAAGCTTAACGCTATCGGATTTCCCTTGATCGTTAAGCCTCGTTTCGAAGGATCGTCGAAAGGATTATCCAAGAATTCCCGGGTGATTGATTACCCAGGCCTTCAACAACAGGCGGATCTGATTAATCGGCAATACAAACAAGGTGCTTTGGTCGAAGAGTTTATTAAAGGAACTGAATTTACCGTCGGGGTTATCGGCAACAAACATCCCTTTGCCATGCCTGTGGTCCAAGTCAAAATTGAAGGGAAATTGAACCTGGGTGATGATTTTTACACATTTTCGAGACTTTTGCAACCGGACTTGGTAGAATATATTTGTCCGGCAGATATACCGGAAGGTTTAAGCAACAAGCTGAAAGACTTGGCCGTGCGGGCATACCGGTCGGTTGAGTGCAGTGATTTTGGACGGGTTGATTTTCGTGTGGATGAAAAAGGCAATCCCTTTGTTTTAGAGATCAATCCTTTGCCGTGTCTGTCCAGGGAAGATGTATTTTTCTTCGCGGCCAAGGCGCTGGGAATAACCTACGAGGACATGATCAATCGGATTCTGGATTTTGGCCTCGAACGGCATGGTTTAAGCGACGAAAAGGTTAAAAACTGTAAGGTTGCGGACGTCGTCTAAAATGGGGAATTAACCCAAGGGAGACAAAATAGATGAATTCGGTTGAGACAATTATAAAAGAAGCGCAGGGCGCCCCGGCGATTGCCCCTCAGATTACGCAGCCCAAAATCAATTTAAATCCGGCCGAAAACCGCATTTTAAGCCTTTTTAAAGATGCCTCTATCCTTGATTGGGAAGATTGGCGCTGGCAGATGCGCAATCGTATCCGCACCAAGGAGATGCTTGAAAAGATTATTAAACTTACCCCGGAGGAGGAAGACGGAGTCGATCGCTGCAAAGATAAATTGACGATGTCTATCCCGCCGTACTTTGCAAGCCTTATTGATCCCGAGGATCCCAAATGTCCGGTAAGATTGCAATGTGTTCCCCAGGTTGGCGAACTTACCAAATCGCCTCACGAGATGGAAGACCCTTGCGGCGAGGATAAACATTCTCCCGTTCACGGGCTGGTGCACCGCTATCCGGACCGGGTGCTCTTTTTAGTCAGCGAAATGTGCGCGATGTATTGCCGCTATTGCACTCGCTCGCGTATGGTCGGCGACAGCAGCCGGACGATAAAATCTTCCACCTATGAAGCGGCCTATGAGTATATCCGTTCTAATAAGAAAATAAGAGACGTCCTTATTTCCGGCGGAGATCCTCTCATGCTGGCTGATAATGTACTGGAAGATATTATCAAAAATATCAGGGCGATTCCTCATGTGGAATTTTTGCGTATCGGGACCAGAGTGCCGGTTACTTTACCGCAGCGCGTAACTCCGGAATTGGTCAGCATGCTCAAACGCTACGGCCCTATCTGGATGAGCATTCATTTCAGCCACCCGAAAGAAATTACCAAGAGAACAAAGATTGCCTGTGACCTGCTGGCCGATAGCGGTATCCCCATGGGAAGCCAGACAGTTCTTTTGAAAGGGATTAATGACCGGCCGCACATTATGCGCCGGCTTGTGCACGATCTTTTAAAAATAAGGGTGAGGCCCTATTATATTTACCAATGCGACCCGATTGTCGGCTCTAAACATTTTCGTACATCTGTTTCAGCCGGGATCAATATCATCGAAAAGCTGCGCGGGCATACATCCGGTTACGCCGTTCCTACCTTTGTTATTGACGGTCCCGGAGGCGGCGGTAAAGTACCGGTCGGGCCTAATTACGTTATTTCCAACGACAAAGGAAAGTACGTTCTGCGTAATTACGCCGGCAAGAAGTATGTATACTACGATCCCGAAAAGTAGGAAGCGTCTTTTGTGATGCCTCAAAAAATCCCTCTGATTTTCAGAGGGATTTGTTTTTTAATAGTGTTTTTTAATGCAGTAACCCTTAAAATAGCCTTTCTTTAAAGCCGTATCAAACTTAATTGACGCTCATGTTTATCTGTGCTAATATACGTGCGCCTAAGGAGTGGATTCTCTACAGATAACATATTTTTAAGGAAGGTGCGTGTAGGAGATATGGTTGAAGTTAAGATTAACGATAAAAACGATTTTGAAAAGGCCCTGCGGATTTTTAAGAAACAGTGCCAAAAAGAAGGTTTCTTGCTGGAGCTTAAAGAAAGGCGTTATTATTCCAAGCCTTCAGAGCGCAAAAGAAAGAAGTAGCTGTCCTTAAGCTTCTTTTGTTCTTGCCGGTAATTCAAGAGACTGTCAAGCAATTCTCATCCGGGTATTAAGTTTAGGGCTGAATTTTAAAACAGTCAGGTACTATTGGTAATAACGTGACTTCATTTTGGTTTTTAGAAAATTATTTTCCCGCCTGTGTCTCAATCATAACAAATCATAATGCATGCCGGAGACCGTCGTGATGGCTATGGCCTCTAAGAAAGTGGCTATTTTAGTCGAGGATTTGTACCAGGTCCTGGAGGTCTGGTATCCGCTTTTGCGGCTAAAAGAAGAGGGGATTGCGGCGACGCTCGTCGGAACGGGCTTAAAAGAAACCTACAACAGCCGTGACGGGTACCCGGCGAAGATTGACAAATCAATCAATGAAGTTAAGGCAAGCGACTTTGACGGCGTTATTATCCCCGGCGGCTATGCCCCGGATATTTTAAGACGCTACGAAAAGGTTGTCGACTTTGTAAGGACAATGCACGCCAGCGGCAAGGTTGTTGCGGCTATATGTCACGGAGGATGGCTTTTGGTCTCGGCTGGTATTGTCAAAGGGCGCACAGCCACGTGTTTCTTTGCTATTAAGGATGACTTGATTGCCGCCGGAGCGAAATATGTTGATCAAGAAGTGGCGGTAGACGGAAAATTAATCACCTCGCGCAAACCCGAAGACCTGCCGCGGTTTGTCCGGGAAATTATAAAGGCGCTCTAAGCAGGCCGGGCTGTATTTATTTCTTTGGTTATTTCTAAAAACCCAAAATTTTTTCTTAAGGAGAATCAATGATTAAAGTCAAGCGTGCCCTGATTAGTGTTTCGGATAAGACCGGCCTTGTAGAATTTGCCAAGGGCCTACAGAACTTTGGGGTTGAAATTATCTCGACCGGCGGCACGGCCAGCCTGCTTAAAGCTAACAATATTCCGGCCATAGAAGTTTCCGATTACACCGGATTTCCCGAGATGCTCGACGGGAGAGTTAAGACCCTTCATCCGGCCATTCACGGCGGACTTTTGGCGGTGCGTAGTAACCCCGAACATTTAAAACAGCTTAAAGACCATAAAATCGGCCTTATTGACATGGTGGTGATTAATCTCTATCCGTTTGAAAAGACTGTCCAGAAGAAAAGCGTTTCGCTTGAAGAGGCCATTGAAAATATCGATATCGGCGGCCCTTCGATGATCCGTTCGGCGGCTAAAAATTTTAAAAACGTTGCCGTCGTCTGCAGCCCTAACCGCTACAAAGAGATCTTAAAAGAATTGGATGTCAATAGCGGTATCCTTTCCGATACGGTTTTGGTTAATCTGGCGCTGGAGGCGTTTCAGATGACGTCGCGTTACGATGGCATTATTTACGGATTTCTAAACGAGCGGCTACGCAGCAGCGAATTTTCGGCTCTTCCCAAGGAAATAAATTTGCGTTTCTCCAAAATACAAGATTTGCGTTACGGAGAAAACCCGCATCAGAAAGCCGCTTTCTATTCACAGGGAGCGGAATTATCCGGCTTTGCCCGGATGAAACAGCTTCACGGCAAAGAGCTGTCTTTTAACAACATCCTTGACCTGAATGCCGCCGTTGATGTTGTCAAAGAATTTGATAATCCTGCCGCCGTTATTATCAAACACAATAATCCCGCCGGAGTTTCGGAAGATCAACTGCTGGCTAAGGCCTATCAGAATGCTTATAAATGCGATCCCCTTTCCGCCTTTGGGGGCATTATCGGCCTTAACCGCAAAGTGGATGTTGCCACGGCCGAGTTGATTGCCAAAAGCGGTTTTATGGAGTGCATTATTGCTCCGGGTTATGAGAAAGAGGCGCTTAAAATTTTAACTCAAAAGAAAAATGTGCGTATCATTGAATTTAATTTTCATGACCAGGAAAAAGACGCATGCGATTATAAAAAAGTGCACGGCGGGCTTTTGCTTCAGGAAAAAGACGAGCGCAAACTTAACCCATCGGAATTAAAGGTTGTTACCAAAATAAAGCCGACGGCTCAGCAGGTCGAGTCTTTGTTGTTCGGTTGGAAAATTGTTAAGCACGTCAAATCAAATGCCATCGTTTTGGTCAAGGGCAAGAAAACTGTCGGTATCGGCTGCGGACAAACCAGCCGTGTGGAAAGCGCCCTTTTGGCGGTTAAAAAAGCCGCCAAAGAGGCCAAGGGGTCGCTGCTTATTTCCGATGCTTTTATCCCCAAGGAAGATACTGTCTTGGTTGCTGCCAAGGCCGGGGTGAAAGCAATTATTCAAACGGGCGGCTCTATTGCCGACCAGGATGTGATTAAAACTGCCGACAAGGTAAAAATCGCGATGGTGACAACCGGGATCCGGCATTTTAAGCATTAATTTTTGGTTACAGCGTTCTCTTCTTAAGCCCGCAAAACTATCTCATTTATTTTGCCGAAATAGATTTTTAAGTCTTTAAGGAACCGGTAAAGAATGACTCCCGCGCAAGCCAAAGAGTATCTCAATTCTTTTATCAATTATGAGGTAGATCGCGACAAAATCCACGCATCAACGTGGAATCTTAAACGGATGACGCGCCTGCTGGACTTGGTCGGTAATCCCCAAAAAGATATCGATATCATCCATATTGCCGGAACTAAAGGCAAAGGATCGACCTGTGCTTTTACCGCCAACATTTTAAACAGTGCCGGCTATAGGGTCGGGCTTTATACCTCGCCGCATTTCAATGATTACAAAGAACGGATAAGAATCTTAGGCCGAGGAGGGCAGGAGAAAGAAGGTCTTTTTGAAGGCGCGATTAAAGAGCGGGAACTTTGCCGGTTGGTTGAAAGGACAAAACCTAAGCTGGAAATATTGCGCGCCGATGCCGACTTCGGGATTTTAAGCTTCTTTGAAGTCTTAACCGCACTGGCGCTTGTATTTTTTCGAGAACAAAGGGTGGATTGCGCTGTCCTGGAAACGGGTTTAGGCGGCAGATTAGACGCGACTAATGCGGCAGAATCGATTGTCTGCGGGATAACGCCGATTAGCCTGGATCACACGGAATTATTGGGCTTAGCTTTAAAAGAGATTGCCAGTGAGAAAGCGGCGATTATCAAAGACCGCAGGCAAAAAGTTATCGTGGCGCCTCAAGAAAAAGAAGCAGAGGAAGTTATTAGCAAACGTTGCGCGTCATTCGGCATCCAGCCGGTTTTTATCGGTAAAGATATTCATTATTCTTGTTCTCAAAACGGCATCAAGGGTCAAATCATCAGTATTCAAGGGGCTCGGGACGAGTATAAGAATATTAAAATGCAGCTTTTGGGAAAACATCAGGCGGCTAACGCCGCGGTTGCTGTGGGCATGGTTGAAGCGTTGGGAGAATTTGGACTTAAAATAAATTCCCGGGCAATAAAGGAGGGCATCGGACACACCCGTTGGCCCGGGCGGTTTGAGATCATCAAGAAAAACCCTTTTGTTGTCTTGGACGGCGCGCATAATCCGGGCTCGTGCAGGGTTTTGGCTGAAACCATAAAAGATATTTTTCCGGGAAAGAAAGTTACGCTTGTCTTAGGCATTTCCTCGGATAAAGACGTCAAAGGTATTTGCGCTGAGCTTGACGGAATTGCTGGAAAAGTTATTCTGACCCGGGCCGATCATCCGCGCGCTTTTGAATTTAACCGGGATAACTCGCGCGATTTATTTAGTGGAAAAAATATCAGCCGGATGGATAATATCCAAGAGGCCATTCAATCCGCCTTAGGAATGTCCGAAAAAAATGAAGTTATTCTTATCACGGGTTCGCTTTTTGTTGTTGCTCAGGCAAGGAGATTATGTATAGACCGGATTTAGAAGATACGATTGTGGCGGTTTCAACAGCCCTCGGGTATGGCGGGATAGGGATTGTCCGGCTAAGCGGCAACAACGCTTTATCCATTGCCGATGGGATGTTTATGGCCAAAAGTAAAAAGAAACCCTCCGAATTTAAGAGTTACACGGCGCATTACGGATGGGTGGTAGGCAGTCGCCGGTCACCGGTCACCGGTCACCAGACTAAGAGAAAGCTAAGGGCAACGGGAAACGATATCATCGACGAGGCCCTGGTGACGGTCATGCGTGCGCCAAAAAGCTATACCCGCCAAGATATGGTCGAGATCAATTGCCACGGTGGGCTGGTGGTTTTAAAGACGGTATTAAATTTAGCGGTTAGTTTAGGGGCGCGTTTAGCCGAACCGGGCGAATTTACCAAAAGGGCTTTTCTTAACGGCCGTATCGATTTAACCCAGGCCGAGGCGGTTTTGGATATTATCCGAGCCAAGACAGACGCATTCTTAAAGGTGAGCTTAAACCAGCTTAAAGGAGATCTCACTCTTGAGCTTGAAAATATCCGGGAATATTTGATGGGGATTTACGTCGAATTGGAAGCTGTTGTTAATTTCCCCGAAGATGAAATTGACGCTTCCCCACGCCGGCAGCTTTTAAACCGTATTCGAAAAGCCCAGGAAAGAATCGAAAAGTTGCTGGCATCAAGCGAGCAGGGAAAGATCTTAAAAGAAGGGATAAAAGTTGTTATCTGCGGCAGGCCCAATGTGGGAAAATCCTCGCTTTTAAACGTCCTTTTAAAACAGCCGCGTGCTATCGTGACCGAGATTGCCGGCACCACGCGCGATACGATCGAAGAGACAGCGCAGATTCGAGGCATTCCGTTTCAACTTATTGATACGGCCGGGATTTTAGAGCCGCGGGATTCTATTGAACGGGAGGCGGTTAAGCGCAGCCGTTTGCATATTGAAAACGCCGATCTCGTTCTTTTTGTTATCGATATTCATGAGAAGTTTTCCGCCAAAGATAAAGAATTTATCGACAGGATCAAGGGAAAGAATGTCTTGGTGGTTTTAAATAAATGCGACCTTGCTGCCAAGCTGGATTTAAGAAAGATCACGGCGCTCTTAAAAGGCAGAAAAATGATCAAGGTCTCTGCCCTAAAAAGAATCGCTATAGATGCTTTGGAAAAAGAGATTGTCAAAAGTGTCTGGAAAAGCAAAGATATTGATACCGCCGGAATCCTTATCAGCAATACCCGGCATATATACGCTTTGAAAGAATGTGGTCTGAATTTGCAGGAAGCCGAGGGGGCATTGGGTAAAAATATGCCGCTGGAATTGGTCTCCGAAGGAGTGAAAGCCGCGGTCAGCCATTTAGACGAGATTACGGGCCGCAGCGTCAGCGCGGATTTACTCAGCAGGATTTTCTCGGAGTTCTGTATAGGAAAATAGGGTTGAGCAAGGTGTTTTAAAAGACAGCGCCCCGTCCGCCGATGAAATAACGGCGGACGGGGCGCTGTTCTTTTTAAGAATCTATTTCGAAGGAGAGTTCTCCTGAGTCATTCGGGCGCTTAAAGCCGCCATTTTTCTTAGCAGATCCTGGTCCTGAAAGATTGCCTGGATCTTGGGATTGGTCATGAGCTTTAGAATATCTTTGGATTTGATCAGCCGGGCACATTCTTCGTCAGTCAAGGCCTCTTGAATTTTCTGACTGCTATAGACCGCATCAAACTCGGGAGTTGCTTGGATGGCGGTCATCTGTTCGGGATTTTTGGTTACTTTTAGGAGCGTCTCGAGGTTGTTGATATAAGGTACCTTATTTTTAATCGGATTTTTAATGAGGGTGTAAGAAAAAGTGTTTAAGACCCCGTTTTTAAATTCCCTCATCCAGGGAATTTCAATCGGCAGCATGGCGACAAATGTCAGGAATAAGGACGCAATGAGGACCCCCCAGGCGAAATTAAGAATACATCCGGCCGTTCGGCTTAAAGAGGAAATAGGCTTGTCGCGGGCGATGGTCTTGTTCCACAAAAAGAGGAGGACGGAAAAGACTATGCCGATCAAGATGGGGCTAAAGGTAATGATGCCGAATGTCAGCAGGGCATTGTGGGTTTTATGGAAATAGATTGTGCCTGCGCCGATGCTTAAAGCCAGGGAAAGCGGTCCGATGAGGGTGCGCGCAAAACCCCCCAGCCAGCCGCTGACGGCAAGATAGAAAAGAAAAATAAGAATAATCGTATCAATAAGGTAAGACATAATCTCTTCTTGAGAAAAGTATTGGGTTGATTGCGGGTGTGTTTATTTTTTGCTTGCCCCCGGGAAATTGCCCTGATCAATAATCTTATCCAATATACTTTTTGTCGCCTCGGAGATATCAATGAAAGCGACCCGCGTCTTGAATTCTTGCTCGGAAATGCGTTCGGATTGAATGACGCGGCCGAAAATTTCTATCTTTTCTTTGAAATCCGGCGGGACGCGGAAGTTAATGCCAAGGATGTATTGGGGCCCTAACTCGTTATCGGCGATAAAGCACAAGCCGTATCTACCGATGTCGACGATCTTTGATAAATTGCCTTCTAATTCAGTGCGTTCGTATATTTTACATAAGATCCCAAAATCTTCCCGAACCCTTTTATCCCGTCTTTTTTCTTCAACCATAAATAACTCCTTTTAGAGGGGGTCTTTTAAATAACCTCTTTATTTTAACCTATTTGGCCGAGTCTGCTCAATATTTTGATTAAATTTCTTAGCAAACCATTCAGATTGAAGTTTCTCGGCATCCAGGATCCAGGCAAAACCTTTTTGGCGGTCCTTATCCGTGATATCGCCGACGATCAAATCCCGGTAAGTACAAATCTCTTCTTCCTGGGTCCATAAGCGGCTGGAAGAAAGACTGGGGAAAGACGCGACGACGTAGCGGTTAAATTCTCCCGACTCAAGAAGTTCGTTAAGGGCAGGATCATCGTTGAAATCGCGCTCGCGGCATTCGCACCAGATCGTTTTTCCGGTTACGGTAGGGATTAAAATGTAGCCTTTCTTGACTTCGGCAATGGAATTAATCGGCCACTGATATACTTTGTTCTCATACTTGGGATTATTGAAAAATAGAATCATGTTAATATACCGGGGATGCCTCCGGTAAACGAAAAGTTCGTTAGTATTTTTTTCATGGATAAGCCAGTTATAGATATCGGTTGTGACCATGCGGGAAGGCAAAACTTCAAAGAAAAATGCTTTAAAATTGGAAATGATATGGCCCAGGAGCAAGGCGGCGATCAGCCCAATAAGGATTTTCCTGTGTGGCGCTGAGGAGGCATCGGTTATTTTCTTAAAGATATCATCTATGGCGAAGCAGATGAGAAAGATAATGCCCGGCAGCCAGGAGAAGTAATTACGGCCGAATTGCACGACTCCGCTTATTTCAACCAAGATCGGCGTTGAAAAACAGACAAGCAATATTAGTGCGATCAGAGGTTTCTTAAATGAACGGAAAAAAAGGTAGGCGGCGGATAGAAGGTATGCCGGAAACATGACCGGCATAATTAGAAAGAAATATTTAATGATCCAAACAATGCCGCCGCCGCGTAAGTGCGGAGCCACGGGAAAGAATTGCGAAAGATAATTATGATAAATGGCGAAATTGTTGCTATGACGGCTGATGTTGACGAAGCGCAGGTATTCCAGGGTGTTATGAATCGGATGGGGGATAGTAAACAACAAAAAAACAGCCAAAAATCCGAAAAATATAAACCGGATACAAAACCATACTTGCTTAATATCTTTTTGCCCGGGGTGGAGTTTAGATTCCTGATAAAGAAAAAAAGCCAAATAGTAAGGGGCATACATGACGGCAGCCGGCGAAGAAAACGGCAGTAGCCCTAAGAATATCCCTGAGAGAAAATAAAATTCTTTGCGCGATTGTGCTCTTTGCAGGAAAAATATCGCCAGGAGAAAATTCATCAGGGCAAAGGGCGGGTGTGCCCCCTGAAGCATATAAAGATAGGGCCAGAAGCAGGCAAAGAATAATATGAAAGCGATTATCCCGATATGTTCGCTAAAAATATGCCGCATAATCAAGTAAAGGAGTATCCCCGAGACGGCAATGGCTATAATAAGAAGAAAGACGTTAGGGAAAGTGGTTTGATAGTCATTTAGGATTCTTTGCATGATGGCGATGCCTAAGATCAGGGCCTCTTTACCGTGCATGACTACTTTTATAATACCCTGATAGAGCACGTTGTGCATTTCGGAAAGAAAGCGCAGTTGAAACAGATTGGCGGCAGCAGGCAGGTAGGGATTTTCAGAATCGGTGGGCCAATAATTAATAAAGTAGGTTCTGGCAGTCAAAAAGATCGAAAAACAGCAGGTGAGAACGGCCATAGCCCAAAGATAATATTTATGGTACGCGCCGTGTTTATTTTCCATGAATAAAACCGATTTCTTTATCCTTTTGCTTGATGCGCTGCCGTTTCTTCGAGTTTCCATCGAAGATAACCGACTTTTAATATAGCTTAATCGTTCGTAATAATCAAGGCGGGGATTTTAGAGCAAAAAGTCAGTCTCGTTATTTATATGATATTTATCTTTTGTCGATAAGTAAGACGGAGTTATAATAGATCAAAAGGACGGGATATGAAACCTCTTATTATTTGCGTGATGATGTTTCTGTCGGTACTTTGTTTTTCTTCCTGCCAGAAACTTAAGACTTCTTGGATGATGATTGACGCCGAAGCGGCGTATAATCAGGGCAATGCGGAAAAATCTATCCGTATTTACAAAAAGATAATCGAGGTAAATCCCCAACAGGCTGATGTCCATTGGAAATTAGGCATTGCCTATTATGCTCTTGGTGAAAAGCTGAACATGGAAAAAGAAATCCTCGCCTTAAGAAAACTAAACGAGATGAATATGGCGAATGATCTGCAACAGCTATTGGATAAAAGATAGCTTTTCTGCCTGCCGGTTATACCGCAATGGTCTCTTAACTCCCAACCATCTCCGACAAGAAAATCATGCCAGCTCACTGGATATATCCCATCCGAGGTTGTGCCTAAGGGGAAAGAAGGGCTTACTTTTCGACGGAGGTGCTGCTTTTTTCGGTTTTTGGCTTATCGGGTTGGAAACACTGAAAAATGAGATAGGGTATTAACCAAAGACCAAAGAGGCCGACGATAATAAGAGGCGAAGCGAGTATCCATTTAACGACGGGATGGAGCTTAAACTCTTTGTGATTCTTTGCTTTTTGCTGTCTAAGGGCTTGATATTCTTCGTAGCTAAGTTGTTTTTTTCCGGAATCTTTTTTTTCTGTTGGTTTGTTATCCATAACTCTCCTCCTTCTTCGTCTGGCAGTATAGCACTACGAAGAATTAAATCAACGACAGAATCCTCTAGAACGGCGAACCGAATTTCCGGATTAAAGGGCTGGAAACTGTTTTTCGGGGATATCGTTTTTGAAATCTTGTTTAGGCCTTTGCCGGGATGTATAATAAATACCAATCTATGAAAAAATACGGATTCCTATCAATTGTCTTTATCGCTATTTTTGTATGGGGAATCTTCTTTAATTATACCCGACGGTATAATCCCCAGGGCAGTGAAAAAGAAATAGAAGCCTGCACAATAGTTTTTCCCCAAGCCCAGCGATTTTCCGGTAAATTTTCAAACCCTCCGCACTATAAGGCCTACAAGAATAATCCGCAAACCGGCCGGGAAGAGCTGTCGGGAGTTGTCGTTATCACGACTGATCTTGCCCCCGATATCAAAGGTTATGCCGGCCCGGTTAAAATAGCGGTTGGGGTTGATTTGGACGGGAATATCAATGCCCTGTATATTCTTTCTCACGGTGAAACGTCACCCTATGTTTCTAACTTGGATCAATTTATTGCTCAATTTTCCCGTCTTAATTTTAAAAATGATTTTAAGCCGGGGAAAGATTTAGACGGCATTACCGGCGCCACCATTACCAGCGAAGCGATTGCGCGTTCGGTAGAGCGGAGCCTTAAGATAATTGCCCGCGAGGTTTTGCGCCTGGATGCCGCAAGCGAAAATCAGCAACAGCAAAAAATCCCTTTCGACCAAATCGCGGTCCCGGCCTCAGTCTTCACAGCCGCGGTTTTTGGTTTCGTCTTTCATAGCAATATCTTGCGGTGGATGGCCATGCTGGGAGGGCTTTTTTATCTCGGATTCTATAAGAAAACCATGGTTTCTGTTGTTGACGTTGCCAATATCGGTTTATGGAAAATTCCCGACCTTGCCGGCATTCCGCTTTGGTATTGGCTGATTATCCCGACTTTTATTTCGGCAATTCTCCTGGGGATGGTTTACTGCGGAAATATATGTCCGTTTGCCGGAGTCCAGGAATTATTATTCAACACATTTCGGAAGATATGGCCGAGAGCTCAAATAATAAACGTGTCCCGGAATATTGACCGTCCCGCCCGGTATATAAAATACGTGGTACTTTTTGCGGTTTTAATCGCAAGTTTTATATTGGGCAATTCGAATCCGGCTAATGTTGAGGTCTTCGTGATGTTCTTTACCGCCCGGGCCAGTAAGCTCGGATGGGTGCTTGTTATTTCTGTCCTGACCATTTCGTTATTCCATTTTCGTTTCTGGTGCAAATATCTTTGCCCCATGGGGGCGGTATGCGGGCTTTTTTCCAGAGTCAGTTTATTCAGGATCAAGGCCAAGGGCCAATGTGATGGTTGTGCAGCGTGTGAAAAGATTTGCCCGGTCCAAGCGATTACGGTGAACCAGTCCGGGAAGCCGGAGATTGATTATCCGGAATGCATACAGTGCGGAAGATGTCTTCAAAAATGCCCCAGGGCAATGCTTTATTTGGGCGGGTGGCGCAATGAAAAACAGTGATATTGTCTTTGTTGTTTTGTTGGTTGCCTCCTCGACGGTGACAATAGGCATTATCGGGGAGAATATCCGTCCAGAGCGGACCGGGGTTACACCGGCCGTTGTCAGCCGAATCGATAGCGCCAAGATAAAAGCGGATATCGAACGCGCCGGTCTGGTTATACATGAAGCAAAATACTGGAAATTGATTCGCCCTTAAAAGAAAGCTTAAAACGATGGCCACGTTGATTGAATGCAAACTTTGTCCCCGCCATTGCCGTATAGGGGATGGCCAACGGGGAAACTGCCGGGTGCGGAGTAATATTGACGGAAAGCTTTTTACCCTGGTTTACGGAAAACCCTGCGCGATTCATATTGATCCTATTGAGAAGAAACCCTTTTATCATGTCTTGCCGGCCACCAGTTCTTTTTCTATTGCTACGGCAGGATGCAATCTTCACTGTAAATATTGTCAAAACTGGCAAATATCTCAAAACCCTCCCGAGCAAACCGAAAACGTTGACCTTTCTCCTCAAGCGGCGGTTGACGCGGCCATAAAAAACCGCTGCCGCAGCATTGCCTATACTTATTCGGACCCGGTTATCTTTTACGAATATGCCGTGGATATTTCAAGATTGGCCAAGTCCAAGGGGATTCTTAACGTTCACCGGACAGCCGGTTATATTGAAAAAGAACCGCTGGAAGAATTATGCGCCGTGACCGACGCGATCAATGTTGATTTTAAAGGGATCACTGAAGATTTCTATCGGGGCATGTCTGAGGCAACGCTGGCCCCGGTTTTGGATGCGATGAAGACAATAAGAAAATGGGGTGTATGGCTGGAGTTAACCAATCTTGTTGTTCCCACCTGGAATGACCGCGAAGAAGATATCAAAAATCTCTGCCGCTGGATTGTTGATAACTTAGGGGCACAGGTGCCGCTACATTTTTCGCGTTTCTGGCCCATGCATCAGCTGAAGAATTTACCGCCTACGCCGGTGGCAACGTTAGAGCGTGCTTATGAAATTGCCCGCAAAGAGGGTTTGCACTTCTGTTACATCGGCAATATCCCGGATCATTCCGCCAATAATACGTATTGCCCCAACGACGGCAAGGTGCTGGTGCGCCGCATCGGTTTTACGGTCTTGGAAAATAATATTGTCGGCGGAAAATGCAAATTTTGTAATACCGCTATCCCCGGCATTTGGAGCTAGGGATACTACATCGATGCCTAAAGGAGGATTTAAAGATATGGAGACAAAGACAATGACTCGAAGAGATTTTTTAAAGACCACGGGGATTTTTATGGCGGGGTTGTTTCTTTTTCGTATAAAGGATTTCTTAAATCTTATGTCTGCCAAGAAAAATAATTTTCCGCCGTCCCGGCTTGTGGAGGCGAGGCATTATACCCGTGCCGATCATTTGGCCGGATAGGAAGATAATAGAAGTAAAATTAATACCGCCGCATTCAGTGCCGCACAAAAAAGTCCCAGTGAAGTTATTCCTAAAAGAGGAATAAGAATTGTTCCGGTCAGTAAGGACCCCAGAGTAGCCCCCAGGGTATCGGCGGCATAAAGCCCGCCGGCAAAGCTTGCCAAAGATTCTGATTTTCTTTCGCTTGATCCCCACAAAAGATGTGTTGCCAAAGGATATTGAAGCCCGCCTAAGAATCCGGCAACGACCGGTAAAAGGGCAAAGGCGGCGACAAATATTTCTTCTTGCGGCAGGCGGGGAGATTGTTTTAAAAAGATGAGGGTTGCCAGCAATGCCAAAGGATACAGAGTGGTAACAATTTGTGACTGCCGGTATACTTTATAAATTTCTTTCAGGTTTCCGGAAAATTTGATGATGATTTTTCCCGCCGTAAAACTTCCCCAGGCCAGCCCGCCCATAAACGCCGCCATCATCAGGCCGATTTTGTAATAGATATAACCGTACAGTGTCTGAAATGATAGGATGATGATCAATTGGACGATGATTTGAGACAAGCCGGTATTGATAATCGAAATAACGACCGGCGATGCGGGGGATCTTTTCCGCAAGAGCAATCCCGCGGCCAGGAGGATAATAGGCAAAATCATCAGGTGTTTTAATTTTATCCACTCTATTTTTTCCATGGCCTGTTTAAAGATCGTATTAAAATGCGTTGACCACAGAACGATGTCATAAAAATAAACGACCGGTTTCATGTCGGTGTTTAGATTGCCGTCAATTTTTAAGATTGATTTGATATAACTGACTCGATCTTCGGTCAATTTAGCGGGCAGATAATATTCATTAACGAATTGAGTCTTAATGCCCCGGGTTCTTAACCGGTTAACCAGCGTGGGGATATTGTAGGTAAGTATATTCGAGCTTTTGCAGGCTAAGAAAATATTTGTTTCTCCGGGGATGGAGATGACGTCGGGGAAGACGTTTCGTAACGTCGTGTAAATTGAGCGTAAGAATTTTTGCGCCTGCGGGCTTAAATAATCTTCGGCAGAAGAAACGCTTAAAGCGATGATGCCGTTGTCGTTAAGGATTCGGGAGGCCTCTTTAAAAAACTCGAGTGAATAATAACGGTTAATGAGCGCCGTGTAAGGGTCCCCTAAGTTGACGATGATCACATCGTATTTTTCCTGTGCCCTTTTGACGATAAGCCTGGCGTCGGAATAAATGATGTGCACACGGCTGTCTTTTAAAGGTAGAAGATTTTCTTCCGGAATATATTTTTGTGAAAGACGTATGACGCCGGGATCAAGTTCGACGTAATCCGTGCGAATGACGGGGTGTTTCAATATTTCTTTAAGGCTTCCGCCGATGCCGTTTCCGATCAAAAGAACTTCTTTAGGGCCGGGATGTTCCAAGAGGGCGTAGTGGGTATTTTCCTCGGCGGTTAATTCGTCTTTTGTGGAGTATGAAAGAAGTCCGTTTTCAAAAAGGCTGTACTCATCTTTTATCTTGGTCAGCGTGATGTTACCGTACGGAGAATCAACGATTGCAACAATTTCAAAACCTTTCCATTGAACCTGGCGGGTGAGTTTGTCCAACTTATCTATCAATCTTGTCGAGCAAAGCATTAATATGCATGCAAGAAAGGCTAAGGAGATTTTGACGGACCTCTTGCCGGTTTTTAAGGTAAGGGTAGCGGTGACTATGCCGACGAACCCAGCCAGAAAGGCTATTTGCATAGCCGGCATAAAGCGGACGAGTATAAAACTGAACAAAATTCCGCCGCTAGCCGCCCCCAGAGATTCCCAGAGATAGACTTTTCCTGCCAAAGAAGTCTGAGGGGGGTTGCCTTTGCCGGGCGTGTGCGGCAAATGGCATAGCAATGCAAAAATTCCCCCCAAGAGGATTGTCAGCGGCGCCAAAACGAGGAAACTTATGACGCATATCGGGATAATACCGAGGATTTCTCCGGTTTGAATTCCCATCAGGGATTTTGTGAGGCGGATGACAATGACGCAGATCGGTAGGATAAAAAAGATTAAAATAAAGAAAAGATTGAGCCAGAAAGAATCATTATTTATTTTCTTAGAGAAGATGCCGGCTAATAAACTTCCGACGGCAATCCAGAAAAGCCAGCTGGCGAGGATAACGGCATAGGCGGTTTCGTTGCCGTAAAAGATAATGATCAGTTCGCGCAAAAGCACGATCTGGCTGACCATGGACGTCAGGCCCAGGACGAATGCAAGAACGGCATTTTGTTTTATCTTATGTGTAAATACATTAACCATTATTCCTATTTTTATCAGATGTATGTTTAATTAGCAAGTTTTAAGATTGACTCCGGTTTGAGCTGTTGACACTGGGTGTGTGGAGGTGTATTATAAGCTACATTTTCTAAAGGGGGTGATCATCATGCGTGGTTCATGTTGTTGTGGTTGTGCTCCAATAAAGACCAAAAAGAAGAAAGCGAAAGCCAAGTCCAAAGCGAAATCGAAGTAAGCTGAACCTGCTGAAATCGAGATTTTGGTTGGGTTTTAATAAATAGTTTTATAAGGGCAATCCCCCGAATAGGGGGATTGCCCTTACGGTTTTTAACCTGCCTTTTAAAGGACGAGCAGTGCCTTGAACAAGATTTTATTTTCTTGCGCTAAACGCAAAATAAGTTGAACTTCACCCAAATAGCTATATAATTTTCTTATGCACGAAAAAAATCCTCAAGGGCGGTATGACCAGATAAAACGTGTCTTGTGGCTCATCCTTCTCTTAAATTGGAGCGTAGCCGCCGCTAAAATCATTTACGGCCTTATAACTAATTTCGGAAGTATGACTGCCGATGGTTTTCATTCTCTAGCTGACGGTGCGTCCAACATCATAGGCCTTATCGGCATTACCATCGCCTCACAGCCCGCCGACAAAGATCATCCCTACGGACACAAGAAATACGAAACGTTGTTTTCTCTGGCGATCGCGGGATTTCTTTTTTTCACCTGCTATAACCTTGTGATAAGCGGCATAAAACGGTTGCATGAACCCGTTATTCCCCAAATAGATTCTTTAAGCTTCACAGTCATGATTATAACCATGGCGGTCAATATCTTTGTGATGCGCTATGAATATAAACAGGGCAAACGTTTCAATAGCGATATCCTGATTTCGGATTCTCTTCATACCAGGACGGATATTTTTACTTCTTTTTCGGTTATTATCGCTTTGATTGTATCCAAGATTGGATTCAATATTATTGACCCGATTGTTACGATGCTTATCGCGTTGTTTATTGCCTATGCTGCTTTCTCGATTGTCCGGGAAAGCTCAGGCGTCTTGTGTGACACGGCGGTTATCTTAGATGAGCAAAAAATAGAAACCCTTGTCTCCTCCATCAAGGGCGTTAAAAGCTGCCATAAAATCAGGAGCCGCGGCCGGCCGGATGACATCCACGTGGATCTACATATTCAAGTCAACTCTCACATGCATGTTGATGAGGCTCACCGGATCAGCCACGAGATTTCCGGGGCTATTAAGAATAGAATTCCCGGCGTAACCGATGTGGTTGTCCATATTGAGCCGAAGGGCAAGTGACGGTGCCAGCCAAGTTTTCGTGAGATCTGCCTTAGAGGGGCGTGTTAAAATGTTTTGGAGACGGATAAATTTCCTGCCTGATTCATTCCGAGGGAAGAGGTGATGACCGTAATCCAAAGAATAACTTTTCCTGAGATTTATTAGGGCGGTATACGCCTGAAGACTTTTGTTCCGTGATGGCTCCAGGGTTCCCGAGGAGGGGCTTGCCAATCACCAAAAACCGCATCCAGCTCAAAATGTTCGTCAATATAACGGGCGAGTAGAGGGCAGTATGTTTTACCGAATACGCCTAAGCCCGGTACGGGCGAATCGATTCTAGAAGACATCAAAATCCAATTTACCTTCCTGCTTTCCAGCCGGGCGATGATTTCTTTCTCCTGCCTCTGAGAGATTTTAATATGTTCAAAGAAATACAACTCGCGTATGGGGCTGTCTTTACCGACCAGAAAATAATAAAGCGGATCATAGGGCAAAGCAAGGAATGTTTCGCCGCTTTTTAAGTGATCGCGTAAATATTTTGTCGTTGTTTGAACAGTATAAATCCATCCCCAGTCGTTGGTCACGTATACTTTTTCGGACTCAAGGCTCAAATATTGAGGAGGGGTTTTAAAACTTTGTATCATCTGATATTTTCCGTACATTGCCAGAGAAGCAAGTAACGCAAGTGTGATGCATAATAGAAATTTGACGATGCGTGATAGCCTTTTGGTTCCCATATGGATGAGGGTAAAAATAAGAATGGTGTTTAAAGGCGTAATCCAGTATATCCGGTAATTGACCCCGCTAACGATTAGCTCGTGGAGATTGAAGGACCAAAATAATGCCAATGTGATGAATATAAGCGAAATGCGCGTTTTGAATTCTCGGTTAGACTGTTGCTGCAACAATAGGTTCAAGGTTTGCAAAGACGAGAATATGATGATTAACCCGAAGAATATATTGGGCCAGCTCGAGAGGAAGTTGGACACATTGGAGCGCCACAACTCTTTAAAAGGAATCCAAAACGAATAATCGGGAGCGCGGTAAGAGCCCGGATAACATTGCTGAAGATAGTCAAGGGGGAGACCCCGCAGGAATACCCAGTAGGTCAAAAGGGTCAGTGTTACGATTGAAACGGACAAAAGGTAAAGGCGCTTTTTTGGAAAAACCGGGAGATATTTACGAGAGAAGTCAATAACATGAAGGGACAAGACCAGTGCCGCTAATCCGGAAAGCCCGATATTAATTTTTATTAAACCCAAAATAAAAACGGAGAGTAATCCTGTATAGACATAAAGATTCCGAGGCCGTTTGATATAGAGAAAAAGTGAATAGACGGTTGTCAGAAGCATGAGGATTCCGCCGATATGATTGTATGTATAAACGAAATCAGGATTAAACGTCCAAAACCACACTGCAGCAATCAATGCCAGCCAGGGTGTTATGAAAAGCGATAACATCAAGTAAATAACGACGCCGCACAACTCGACGAGCAATAGTTTTCCCAGTAGGACGCTGTGGATGCTGATTCCGAAAAGTTGATAAAACAAACCGTAATAGTAGGGCATGAGCGGTCCGTAAACCCACCAGTAGTCTCGGTAGGGAGTGCCGCCCTCAAAAGTTTTTTTAAAGCCATACAAGTCGCGGCCGTTGTCGCCTTGGGTCAAGGCAATATGCAAATTATGATAGGGGTGGATGAAGAGGATTCCGATAAGAATGACCAAAATCAGGAATAATATTTTTTTGTAGAGAGGTGTCATAAAAAAAGTTTTATTGGAGTCCGGTCGGTTGTTTCTCACCAAATATTTCGATCTAAACTTCTATACTGGATAGCCTCAGAGATGTGTTCGGGCAAAATATTTTCTTTATCGTCCAAATCGGCGATGGTGCGGGCAACCTTTAAAATTTTATCATGGGCCCGGGCGGAGAGGCCCAATTCCTCCATGGCGCTTTTGAGCAGTTCCTTTGACTCTTCGCTTATGGGGCAATATTGTTTTATCTGCTGCTGGCCCATCTGGGCGTTACAGTAAATAGATGTTTTAGCCAGTCTTTGGTGCTGCCGGTGACGCGCGGAAACAGTCCTTTTCTTAATATCGGCGGAAGATTCGCAAGAAACGGCAGAAAGAAGTTCCTTATATCTGACCGAAGGGGCCTCCAGATGAATATCGATTCTGTCTAAAAGTGGCCCGGAGATTTTCGAAAGATATTTCTGGATTTTTTGCGGGGTGCAATGACATTCCTTTTTGGGATCCGTATACCAACCGCACGGGCAGGGGTTCATGGCGCAGACAAGCATAAATTTAGCCGGAAACCGCATTGATTTTGCCGCTCGGGCAACTGAAACAAAATTATCCTCCAGGGGTTGCCGTAGTGCCTCCAAGACATTGCGGTTAAATTCCGGGAGTTCGTCTAAGAATAAAACACCGTTATGGGCCAGGCTGATTTCTCCGGGCCGTGGAATCGTGCCTCCGCCCACTAAAGCCACATCGGAACTGGTGTGGTGCGGGGACCGAAAGGGGCGTGTGGCAACAACGCCGATGCGGGAATTGATTTCGCCTGCGGCTGAATGGATTTTGGTTGTCTCCAGCGCCTCTTGCAGGGTCATATCCGGCAGGATGGTGATCAGTCGCTGGGCAAGCATTGTTTTTCCGCTACCCGGAGGGCCAATTAACAAGGTGTTATGTCCTCCGGCTGCGGCTACCTCCAGTCCGCGCTTGACATGGGTTTGCCCTTTAACGTCGGAAAAATCGATATCGTAACGATGGGCTTTTTTAAAAATCGATTCTGCGTCTATCTTGACGGGTTTTATGGCATCGGAATCCGTCAGGAAATTAACCGCCTCGGCCAATGTTTTTACCGGATAAACCGCGAGATTGTTGGCAATGGCTGCTTCGGTAGCATTTTCAAAAGGGACAATGAGGCCGTCAAATTTGTCTTTGGAGGCTGCCATGGCGATACACAGGGTGCCTTTGATGGGTTGGACCCGGCCATCCAATGAAAGCTCGCCTAGAACCGCGTATTTTCCTAAGCGGGAAGGGTCAAGTTGTTTTGTCGCTGCCAGGACGCCTAAAGCGATAGCCAGGTCGAAGGAGGGGCCCTCTTTTTTGACATCGGCCGGGGCGAGATTAACAGTGATCCGCTGAGGCGCGAACTTGTAATGACTGTTTTTTATAGCTGAACGGACGCGCTCTTTACTTTCTTTAACGGCGTTATCCGGTAGCCCAACGATAACCATCGAAGGCAGGCCTGAGGAGATGTCTATTTCGATAGTGACGGCGTGGGTATCAAGGCCGAAAATTCCGAAACTAGAGAGTTTTGCTAACATATTGGAATTGAAAGGCTTTAGGTTGCCAGAAAATACCTTGCTTTTTTGAATTCCAAAATTTATAATGTACCTTAACATAATTCGCTAAACCCGTCAATCTTATTGACTTCCTTAAAACCAAAGAAATATAAGGTAGTCAATACCGGGCTTGGCCCAGTACTGCGCAACCGAAGTTGCGCGGTATTACCTTTTTCCTGACGAAGGCGAGTTTTACACTTTGCTTTTAGAAAGAAAAAGGTTAATAAACGGCATCGAGGCTAAATGGTTAATTTTTTTCAAGCGGTTATGAATAATAGAGTCCTGGTCATTACACTTTTGGCCTGGATTATTGCTCAGCTTATCAAGGTTTTGCTGGGGGTGGTTACTAAGAAAAAGTTTGACTTTCGCTGGTTTATCGGCACCGGCGGCATGCCTTCAAGCCACGCGGCCGGCGCTACCGCCCTGGCGGCATGTTGCGGCATGGAAAAGGGATTTGATTCGGTTATTTTTGCCTTGGCGGCGGTATTTGCCATGGTGACCATGTTTGATGCCCAAGGGGTGCGCCGCGAGACCGGACAACAAGCTGGGATCCTTAATAAGATTCTTGAGGACATTTATTGGAAGGGAAAGGTTGAGACCAACCGCCTTAAGGAGCTTATCGGGCATACGCCTATCCAAGTTTTTATCGGGTCCTTGATAGGGCTTTTTATCGCTTTGGTCATGTATCCTCTTTTGGGGTAATAAATTATTTCCTAAAGATATTTATCTAAATTAAGATTAAGGAGAGTGTTTGTGAGTAATAAAATTTTAACGATCGGGTTGGTTGCGGCGGTTTTAATCGTTGCCGGGGCTATGCTGGCAATGGGTAAAAAGAGCGCTCCTGGTATTTCCGGCGGTTCCTCTTCCTCTGTCCAGGAACTTTACGCCCAAGCGGTTGCGTTGGAAGAGAAAAACGAACTGCTTAAGGCCAGGGAAAATTACCAGAAGATCATGTCCGACTATCCGGATTTTAAGGAGATCGCCAACGTCCAAAAGAAACTCGAGAGTGCCAATCTTAAAATCATTTTTTCTGCCATAGAAACACCTCAGACAATTATTCACGAAGTCCAACCCGGAGAATCGCTGGGAAAGATCGCAAAGCAATACAGCGTGACCACGGAGCTTATCAAGAAAAGCAATAATCTTACTCAAGATACTATCAAGGCGGGCCAGAGACTGCGTATCTGGAAGGGGGTCTTCAGCATTTTTGTCGATAAGTCCCAGAATATTCTTCTTCTGAAATGTGACGGGGAAATTATTAAAGTCTATAATGTTTCGACGGGAAAGAATAATATTACGCCCGTAGGAACTTTTAAAATTGTCAATAAGCTTATCGATCCGCCCTGGTATAAAAACGGCAGGGCTATTCCTCCCGGAAATCCGGAAAATATCTTAGGCAGCCGTTGGATGGGTTTTGATATCCCCAGTTATGGTATCCATGGGACCACCCAGCCCGAAACCATCGGCCAGCAGGTTACCGCCGGATGCGTGCGTATGCGTAACGAAGAAGTCGAAGAGCTCTTTAGTCTTATCCCTGTCGGGACGCAAGTGACTATCATCGATTAGGCATGATTCTTCCGTATTGTCTTAAACCAACAAAGGTCGCTGCATGGCGTTAGATTTTGAAAAACCTATTGTCGAGCTTGAATCTAAGATTAACGAGCTAAAGAATTTTAGCTCCGGGAAAAAGGTCAATCTTAGCGCTGAAATTAAAAAGCTTGAAGAAAAACTCGGAAAAATGAAAACCGAGATCTATGACGGGTTAACGCCCTGGCAAAGGGTGCAGCTTGCCCGGCATCCGCAACGGCCGTATACCTTTGATTATATTCGGCTCATGATGACTGATTTTGTGGAATTGCACGGCGACAGGCTTTTCGCCGATGACTTGGCCCTCGTCGGAGGTTTTGCCAAATTAGGCGATAAAAAGGTTATGGTGATGGGGCATCAAAAAGGGCGCGACACCAAAGAAAATGTGATGCGCAATTTCGGCTGTGCCCACCCCGAAGGCTACCGCAAGGCCATCCGGCTTATGCAATTAGCCGAGAAGTGCAATATTCCTATCGTTATTTTTATTGATACGCCCGGTGCTTATCCGGGGATAGGGGCCGAAGAACGGGGCCAGGCCCAGGCCATTGCCTGTAATCTGCGCGATATGGTCAAAATCGCTGTCCCCATTGTCGCGACGATCATCGGTGAAGGCGGTAGCGGCGGCGCTTTGGGGATAGGCATTGCCGATAAGGTGTGTATTTTGCAAAACGCTTATTACTCGGTTATTTCTCCGGAGGGATGCGCTTCGATTCTCTGGCGCAGCAGTCTCAAGGCCCCCGAAGCCGCTCAGGCCTTGAAGTTGACGGCTGAAGATCATCTGAAATTCGGCGTTGTTGATGAGATTATCCCCGAACCCGAAGGCGGAGCGCACCGCGATCCTGAGGCAGTTGCTGCAAATTTAAAAAAAGCCGTGACTAAACACCTTAAACAGCTTGCGGCCCTTTCCAAAAAAGATCTTTTAAACGCCCGTTACGATAAATTCCGCAAGCTTGGGGTATTTGAGACAAATTAACTCTGTCAGCCCTTCTTGTTTTTAAATTTCCGCCTTTTACCTGAATTAAAAATACCGGTGGCCATCCATGAACTATAGAGACATTAGAAATCTATCGTACGAGGAACTTCTCGCCTATCTAAAAACACAAGAAGAAAAGGTATTTAGGGCCCATCAAATATTCGATTGGATTTATAAAAAAGGCGCCAAAAATTTTGAGGGCATGACGAATATCTCCAAAGGATTGGTGCAAAAACTTAAAAACGATTTCTCTTTTTTGCAATGCGAACTGCTCAAGCAAAACGATTCTCTGGACGGAACCGTGAAGTTTTTATTTAAACTTGAAGACAACGAGAAGATTGAGACGGTCGTTATCCCCGCGGTTGACCGGGCAACGGTTTGTGTTTCGACACAGGCAGGCTGTAAATTCCGTTGCGCGTTTTGTGCCAGCGGCAGAGGAGGTTTTAGCCGGGACCTCACTTGCGCTGAAATTGTCAGCCAGATCCTTTACGTGAAGAACCACAGCCCGCAACCTTTATCACACGTTGTTTTCATGGGTACGGGAGAGCCGTTAGATAATTACGACAATGTGATGAAGGCGGTGCGTTTAATTAATTCAAAGCAGGGGATGAATATCGCGGCACGGCATATCACCATCTCAACCTGCGGGCTTATACCGGAGATGTTGCGTTTGACGCAAGAAGACTTGCAGATTGAGCTTTCGGTTTCGCTTCACGGCTCGAATGATGAGGTAAGAAATATTTTGATGCCGGTTAACAAGAAATATCCGCTCGAGGATTTAATCGAGGCTTGCCGGGAGTATATAAAGCGCACCAACCGTCAGATCACTTTCGAATATATTCTTATTAAAGATTTAACCTGTACCGCCGAAGCTGCCCAGGAGCTGGGAGGCTTGCTGCGAAACATGATTTGTAAAGTCAATCTGATTCCCTGTAATCCCGTCGATGAATTGCGCTATCAACCGCCCCAGAAACTGGAAATTTTGTTTTTTAAGAAAAAGCTGACCGAACTCGGCATTCATGCAACGGTGCGTCTGCCCCGCGGCCGGGATATCGATGCCGCCTGCGGCCAGCTGCGTTATGCGGCCGGATAATTCTTCTTTAAAAGCCTCCGAAGTATCTTTTGGTATTCCTAATTTTTATTTATAGATGATTGTGTTTACGGAAAGAAAAAAACCTAAGGAGAGGGATTCCCTGTTTTTTGGTAAATCTCATTCATGAGGTTTTGGATCTTAGGATTTTTTATTAGGGCCTGAATTTTCGGATTGCTTTCGATTCTTTTCGGATCATAGCTTAAAACGTCGCCGAGTATATCCGGGTCTTTTAATAGCTCGATGATTTCTTTATCCTGAGCGGCATCCTGGATTTCTGACATGATTTTGGGATCAGAGGTTACTTTTTGCTGGATGGCATCGATCTTTTCCTTGACCTGTGTTTTATCCGGTAGGGATTCTGGCTGTGTTTTGTCCTGCGCTTTGCTTGGCTCAGGATCGGCGGCATCGTCAGTTGTAATACGAACTACATCCGATGAGGGGATGTCAACGGTTCCCAAATGGGTGGTTTTAACCGAATAAGCGCCGTTTTGGAATCCAACGACTGTCCCCTTAAGGGTCGAGCCGTCCTTTAATCTTATTGTTTGACTTGTCTCGGCATGGGCAGTCAGGCTAAGCCAGAGAAAGGCTATCGATAAGGAACATATGCGGGCTATTCTATTCATAAGGCGGCAAGTGTAAAATAATATAGTTTCTTTTCTTATTGAAAAGGGCCAATCGTTTACGATTGGCCCTTTTGATTTATCTTGAATTTCTCGGGCTTATTTTTCATCCAGGACAAACTCAGGTTTCATCAAGGGTTCGTAGTTCTCGGGAGTCTTAAACGGAAACGAGACAACATCCCAAATGCCGGAACCCATTCGCCCCACCGTATAGGCGAGGCCTTTAAAAAATCCGGTAACGATGCCCGTGGCCTGACTTTTACTTTTAGCGCTCTGTTTCCAGCTTAAATCAACCTGCTTGGCGATTTCAATAGGAGAGGTAATGATGTTAACGATTCCACGGCCCAATTTATCCGCCGGGTTTTGGACGGTTATCTTTACCGGATCAGGCACCTGATTTACGGAGGTGTTTTGATCAGGGGCTGCCGGTGCAGCGGGGCTATCGGCCGCCAATAGTGGTGTTGCATAGAAACATAAACATACGAAATAAAAAAGGATGAGTTTCTTCATTATCTGCCTCTCGCTTTAAGACGCGTTTGGATACGGATAAATTCTACCATTTGTTTTAGGCGTGCGTCAAACGATTTATTGGTAAAATCAGATTTTGATTACTTGCTCTTGCGCAGCTCTGACTCATTATTATGTTTTCTTGGAAAGTTTATGCCAAAGCGTTATAATAATTCCTAAATCTTCTCCGTATTTCTTAAAATAATTCAAGGGGCCAGACCTATTCATGAAATTCGATTTTCCAGGAATAGTGTACAGAATAACAAACAGCCGGAAGATGGCGCTCGGAACGATTACCCTGCTGGCATTTTTGGCTTACCTGAATATTTTCCGGAATGATTTTGCCTTGGATGATTATTCGTTTATTGTCCGCTGGCCACTCATTCAAGATATGAGAAATTTTCCTCTCTTTTTCGGGAATCAAAACCAGCCCTGGGGAGAAGAGGGTATCTATTCTCCCCTCAAGACGTTTTTTCACGCCGTTAATTACCAACTGTGGGGCCTTAACCCTGTCGGGCATCATGTCGTTTCAATCCTTGTCCATGTGGGGGCGACAATTCTGGTCTATTTCATTGCCCTGCATATTACCAAGAATAATTTGATCGCTTTTTTAAGCAGCCTTTTCTTTGGCCTTCATCCGGCTCACGTCGAGGCGATTACGTTTATGACGGCCAGCGTCGATATGATCGGGTCCTTATTCTTCTTCCTCTCCTTTCTTTTATATATAAAGAATTCGCAGGCCGGAGGAAGATTCCTAAACAGGGGTTATGTCTTATCGATTATCTTTGCGGCGCTGGCTATTTTTACCTATGAATTAACGATTTCTCTACCGTTCTTATTCTTAATTTATGAATTTTATTTTAGTGGCAATCGGGGAAAACCGAAAAGAGCGGCTTTGCGTTTGGCTCCGTTTTTTTCGATTGCCGTTATTTACGTGCTCTTGAAGTTCCTCATTCTCCACACGGTTGCCCGGGAAGGCTATCTTTACGGAAGTTTTTATCTGACGATGCTCGTCAGCATTAAGGCTATGGTTAAATATGTCCTGGTTATTTTCTGGCCCGTCTACCTAACCGTCAATCATGTTATTTCTAAGGGAATTTACAGCTTTGCCGCGGACGATTTTGACCGAAATGCCGTTTTGTCCCAATCTTTCCGGGACCCGCAGGTTATGATTTCACTGGCCCTTATTTTTGCCGTGCTTTATTGGGCGATCCGGTCGTCCAAGAAACAACCGATTCCGTCGTTTTGTATTTTCTGGTTTTTTGTCGGGCTTTTACCGGCGTCCAATATTATTCCCAGCGAAATATTCTTCGGGGAAAGATATCTGTACCTTTCGTCGTTCGGATTTTGTTTGTTTTTGGGCTATTTTTTGACACTGCTTTATGAACGTAAAAGCCTTTTATGCCGTTGTGACCCCAAGCTTATTAGCCTGGCGATCATTATTGTGCTGGTTACTTTCTATACCGTGAGGACTGTGGCCCGTAACCGGGATTGGGAAAGTGATCTATCGATTAAGAAAACGCGGGCCGCGCTTTGTCCTCAGAGCGCCTTAATGCATGCCCAGCTCGGTAGCGCCTATACGGATGACGGCCAATCCAGGGAAGCACTTGAAAGTTTCAATAGGGCTCTTGCCATTCAGCCCGGCAGCGCGGATACTTATTTTTCCATGGCGGATGCGTATATGCAGCTTGATAAAAAAGAGCAGGCAATTGCATCCTTAAATAAGGCGATAGAATTAAAACCCGATTTTGCCGAGGGCTATTTTAATCTTGCGGTTGCTTACGCCTTGTCCGGTCAGAAACAAAAGGCTGAAGATGCCCTACAAAAATCCTTAGCGCTCTATCGCATGCAGAATAAGATAGACGAAGCCGACAAAGCGCAGGAAGCCTTTGACCGGTATTTTCATCCATCTATTCAGGAAATTTTGCCTGCCCAGGAACCGTTTTATCCGGAACAATAATTTCCATGAAGATATCTTTTGTTATCCCTATTTATAATGCCGAGAAGATTATCCAGGAAACGCTGGATATCTTGAATCCGAGCCTTCAGAGTATGAATTTAGATTATGAAATTCTTTTTAGGGACGACGGAAGTTCCGATGCGAGCTGCCGCCTTTTAAGCGAAATCTCCCGGCGCCATAGCAGGGTCCGATGTTTTTATAACGATGAAAACAGGGGGCTGGGATTTACCTTGCGGCATCTTTTTGAGGATGCCGAAGGGGAAATTATCATTTACCTTGATTGCGATTTACCCTTTGGGGTTGAGATATTACCCTCGATGATTCAGGAAATTCTCGAAAATGACATTGTTGTTGCCTCTCGCTATGCCGGCGAGAGCAGTAAAATTCCCCTTATGAGGAAAATCACAAGCCGTGCCTACTATTGTTTATGTCATTTTCTTTTTTCTGTTAATGCCCGGGATATCGGTTCGGGAACGGTTGCTTTTAGAAAGGAATCCGTCCGATCCCTTAAATTAACATCCGACCGTTTTGATATCCATGCGGAAATATTCGCAAAGGCATATCGCATGAAATTATCAGTCAAAGAATTGCCCGCCCGGTATCGCCATGGTCAGAGGGGAAGCTTTTCTGTTTTTCTTCACGGCCCGGATGTTGTGATGGATACATTTAAGTTGTGGAAGCGTCTCTAACGATGAAAACAGCACTGGTTAATCTCCCCCTAAAGAAAAGAATCGTCCGGCGGTATACCTGCAGTTATTATGCCGTAAATTCTCTTTTTCCTCCCCTGGAACTGATGAGCTTGGCTGCTATCGTGCGCGATTGGAAGAAAGACGAGACGGTGGTGATCGATTGCATTGCCCAGAAACTGGGTCTCGAACAACTGATTGCCAGGTTAAAGGACCTGCAGCCTGACATGCTGGTAGCGATGACAGCGATCGAAATGTTTTCCGGCGATATCGATTGCCTTGAACAAATAAAGAAATTTTTTCCGAATATTAAAATAATTTGCTTTGGTTATTTACCGACGCAATTTCCCAAAGAGATTTTAACCGGGGCGGGGTGTATTGACTTTATCATAATGGGAGAACCAGAAGAGATATTTTCCCAGCTCTACGATAGAATTAAAAACGGGGAAGGGGTGAATGACCTGTCCGGTATCGCCGCACGGATTGGCAGGGAGATTTTTGTTGGTCCGGCCAGGGAAAGAATTAAGGATTTAGATGCCCTGCCGTTTCCGGCCCGGGATTTGGTTGACGGCCGGCTTTATAATGAATTCTTTAGCCCTAGGCCTTTTGTGACAATTCTTTCATCGCGGGGTTGCCCGATGACGTGTTCGTTTTGCGTGCGCACTTTCGGACAACGGGTGGTTTATCGTTCGATAGAAAATACTTTAAAGGAAATTGAAGAGGTTATTTTAAAATATCGTGTTAAAACTGTGCGGTTTATGGACGACAATTTTTGCGTCGACGCTGGACGCGTGAAGGAATTTTGTGAGACGGTTATCCGTCGAAATCTAAAGTTTCAGTGGAGCGCCTTGGCGCGTACGGATAATTTAAGCGAGGCATTGTTAAGGCTGATGAAACAGGCGGGATGTTTTCGACTGTATCTGGGGGTTGAAACTTTTTCCCCAAAGCTCTTAAAAGTTTATCAAAAAAATACTGACTCCATGCGTGCCTTGGAAGTTTTCGGGATCATGCGTCGATTGGGAATTGAATCGGTGGGATTTTTTATGGTGGGAGGGGTTCAGTCCGAGGCTGAGTTTAAAGAAGACGTTCGGATTGCGGCCTATTCCGACTTGGATTATGCCGTTATTGAAAAGTTGACGCCTTATCCGGGAACGCCTTTCTTTGAGCAGATGAAAGAAGAAATAGATTTTGATATTTTTCCTTATAAAAATCGGCTAAAGGATACCGATAGAGAAAAAAAGATTCTTCAGCGGGAGAAAGAATTTTACCGGAGATTCTACTTAAAGCCGAGACGCATATTAAGAATGCTCAGGAATATCGTTTTGTATCCCGGCGATGCCTGTGTGGGCTTGAAGGATTTCTTGATGTTTTCGGGCAAGAACCCTAACCGCGATGAACCGCGGTCGGATTTGATTTAAGAATATCGAATAAAAAGAAGCGCGAAACCCGCTTTCGAAAGCGGGTTTCGCGCTTCGGAATCCCGTTTTCATTCTGCCGTATGCTTAATAGGAATTGTAAATTAGGAATGTTTTGATATAATAAAATACAGAATTTTTGAATGTTTCAAGGGTCTGGGGAAATCACCCCAGAGGGTTTCTTGATGGTCGGGCCGCCATCTGATCGTTGTGATCAGATGGCTTTTATTTTTTTCAGATAGGAGTTAATAGATGAAAATAACTTTAAGACTCATTCTTTCTTTAATTTTTATTGTGGCTGCGGTTGCCTTTTCCTTTTCGTTTTGGCAGGCGCGACAGGAAGAGGCGCGTCTTAAAAATGAACTTGAAAGACGGGCTAACATCGTTGCTGACAGCTTAAAAATGTCGGTTGAGCCTCTCTTGTCCTCGGATGATAAAAGATACCTTCAACGTATCGTTGATAAGTTCTCCAATAGAGAAAGGCTTGTTGGAATTGCTATTCATGATATCCAAGAGAATCTTATCTTGGCCTCAACCGACCTTCTGCCGAAGTTACAAGAAAATCCCAAGGTGATTGCGCCTAATATCCAGGACGTGGAAAAGTTAAGCACCGAGCAGGGGAAATTCATCAGTTTCGGTAAGCAACAATTGCATGCCTATTCTGTCCCGCTTTTGACCAATGAAAAAGTCAGCCATGTTCTGACTATTTTTCATGACGCAGCATATATCCAAGACCGGGTAGGCAGAATTTGGATAAATAGTTTTCAGAGAGCTTCGATACAAGCTTTTTTGATTGCTCTTGCAACGATGATTCTTGTTTACCTCAATATTATGACTCCGATTCGAAAAACAACTGAATGGATAAGAAAAGTTCGACAGGGGGAGTCGCTGGAGAAATTAGATCCTAAAGGCCAACAGCTCTTGGGGCCCTTGGCGAATGAAATCACCAAGATGGCAAAGAGTTTAGAGATGGCCAGGTTTTCTGCCGAGGAAGAGGCTCGTTTGCGACACACAACAGAATCTTTGTGGACACCAGACCGATTAAAAGAATTTGTTCGGGATAAATTGAAAGGCCGGCCGCTTTTTGTTGTTTCAAACCGCGAGCCGTATATGCATATCAAGAAAGGAAAAGAAATTGAATGTATTGTTCCAGCCAGCGGGCTTGTGACAGCGATTGAGCCGGTGTTAAAGGCATGCGGGGGAATGTGGATCGCTCAAGGCAGTGGGGACGCTGACCGTGAGACCGTCGATAAGGACGATAAATTAAGAGTTCCGCCGGAAGAACCCCAATATGTTTTAAAACGGATCTGGGTTGATAAAGAGCTTGAAGACGGATTTTATTCCGGATTCTCTAATGAAGGATTATGGCCTCTTTGTCATATAGCGCATACCCGGCCTATTTTTAGAGAGAAAGACTGGTTGGCCTATATGGCAGTGAACAAGCAATTTGCCTTGGCTGTTGTAAAAGAGCTGGAAGGGATATCTGAGCCTAACATTCTTATTCAGGATTATCATTTTGCCTTGTTGCCAAAGATGATCAAGGCAGCTCGTCCGGATGCAAGGGTGGCTATCTTTTGGCACATACCTTGGCCTAATCCAGAATCATTTGGTATCTGCCCCTGGCAAAAAGAGATTTTACAGGGGATGCTGGGAGCCGATATCGTTGGCTTTCACACCCAGTTTCACTGCAATAACTTTGCTGAGACGGTAGACCGATTTCTGGAATCGCGCATTGACTATGAGCATTTTACCGTTAGCAGGGAAGGACACACGTCTTGGATCAAGCCTTTCCCCATTAGCATCGATTCTAATTCAACTAATGGTATTTCTTCTGAGCTCAAAGAAACCAAGGAGAGTCTTTTAAAGAAACACAATATTCAAGCCGATTACATGGGGGTAGGGGTAGACCGTCTTGATTATACAAAGGGAATTATTGAAAGATTCCGTGCCGTGGAGCACTTTTTGGAAAAGAACCCGGAGTATATCGAAAAGTTTACCTTTGTAGAATTAGGGGCTCCCAGCCGGACGATGATTGCCAAGTATAAAGAATTTGTCGATGATGTTGTCCAGGTTGGCGAGAAGATCAATGCGCGTTTTAAAACCAAAACATGGCAACCCATTTTGTTTTTGATGAAACATCACGGCCATTCTGAGATTACACCGTTTTATAAAGCGGCGGATGTGTGTTTGGTGACCTCGCTGCATGACGGGATGAATTTGGTCGCTAAAGAGTTTGTGTCGGCACGGGACGATGAAAAGGGGGTTCTAATCCTAAGTCAGTTTACCGGCGCTTCCCGCGAATTGAGAGATGCCTTAATCGTCAATCCCTACGATATCGTACAGACGGCCGAAGCAATAAAGAATGCCTTAGAAATGTCGGCGCCGGAGCAAAAAGAAAGAATGCGGAACATGAGAAGTGTGCTTAAGGATCATAATATCTATCGGTGGGCCAGCGAGTTGGTTGGGGAATTGGCCCAGGTTCGGATGGATAAGGTTTAAGGATCGCGTATGTGCAGCTTTCGTAAAAAGCAAAAGAATTTTCTTGAGCGTCGGGACAGTTCTAGCTGCATATTCCGCGAACGCAACATCATGCTCTTTCTGGATTTTGATGGGACGCTTGCCGCTATTGTCGACCATTACAAGAAAGCGACGATTCTTCAAGAAAGCAAAATGTTGTTAAAGAAAATAGCCGAGTGCCCGGAGTGTTTTGTGGCGATTGTAAGCGGCCGGGCATTATCTGATGTGAAGAAACGTGTTGGTTTGAAAAATGTTATTTACGTAGGAAATCATGGATTGGAATTGGAGGGGCCGGGTATCCGATATACGTCATTTGTTAAAACGGGCGTTAAAGTCTTATTTCGGAAGATAAAATTTGATTTAGTGAAGCGTGTTAAGAAAGTTAAGGGTGTCTCGATCGAGGATAAAGGGCTGACGCTTAGCGTTCATTACCGGCGGGTTGGCCGGAAAGATCTGATTTTATTTGAGCAGATGTTTTCAAAAAGCATGTGGCCTTATCTTATGGATGGGTGCATCAGTATCAACAAAGGGAAAAAAGTTTTTGAAATCAAGCCCGCGGTCAAATGGAATAAAGGCAGCGCGGTTTTATGGCTCTTGAAACATTTTCGAAAAAATGGCTGTTCTCGAAAGATGCTCCCCATCTTTATTGGAGATGACGTGACAGATGAGACGGCATTTATTGCATTGAAGAACAAAGGGCTCTGTATCCGTGTCGGATGCGGCGAAACATCAGCGGCTCAGTATTGCCTAAGAAATATCAATCAGGTAACGCATTTCTTGAGGGCTGTTTTGGATTCCCAAAAAGCCGCCAGTTTGTATGGGAAATAAATAACCTTAGGGAGTGGGGATATGAACTATGCTGTTATCGGGAATTGCACAAGCGCCGCGCTGATTAGCCCGGAATGTTCGATTGACTGGCTGTGCCTGCCGTTTTTTGATTCGCCGTCGCTATTCGGGCGTCTTTTGGATGATCACAAAGGAGGGCATTTTCGTATTTGGGCCGAAGATGTCCTGGATGTCAAACAGGGATACACCCATCGTTCGCCTATTTTGAAAACAAGGTTTACGACTAAGAGCGGTATTTTTGAAGTGATGGACTACATGCCGCGCTTTTTGGCCCATGACGGCGAAGTAATGTGTCCGCCGGAAATTCATCGGAATATTCACCTGATCGAAGGAAACCCCCAAATTATTGTCGAGCTTAAACCATGCCCTAACTATGGGTTGGCACCGGGAAGCTTCTCCGTATCTCCGGATTATCTTAAAATCAATTCCACCAAAGGTGAATACAATAGTTTTTATCTATATTCTGATCTGGATTTTAATGCAATCTTACGGGGTGAACCTATTGAGTTGAAGGCGTCATCGTATTTCATGCTTTCCTATCACGAGAAATTGGCTTCCGTGACCCAGGAACGAATTTATCTGGAATATGAAAGGACAAAAAGCTATTGGATGGATTGGGTTTATCGAGTAAAAGCTCCGCAAAAGTATCGCGAGATGGTGTTGCGTTCAATCATTACTCTCAAATTGCTGATGTTCCAAAAGACAGGAGCTTTTGTTGCGGCTCCGACTACTTCATTGCCGGAGATTAAAGGGGGAACGAGGAACTGGGATTACCGATTTTGTTGGGTCCGGGATGCAAGCATGATCATTGATCTCTTTGCGCGCATCGGCCATATCATTGCGTCGGAAAATTTTATCAAATTTATCCTCGGGCGGATGCTGTTAAAGAAAGAGAATATCTCCGTCATGTATGGGATCAACGGCGAACGGGATATCAAAGAGCAGGCCCTTGAACATCTTAAAGGGTATGAAGGTTCCGGGCCGGTGCGGATCGGCAATGCGGCGTATCAACAACGGCAAAACGATGTTTATGGAGAATTGATTGAGGCGATCTATTCCTATTTTATTATCAACGCCGGAAGTAAGAAAAATTTCAATGAAGAATTGTGGACGGTGGTCCGTTCGCTTGCCAACCGCGTAGTTGAAACATGGCAGGAACCGGATTGCGGGATTTGGGAGCGGCGGGGGGCGATGCAGCATTTTGTTCATTCCAAGATGATGAATTGGGTGGCGCTGGACCGGGCGGTAAAGATCAGTCGGTTTGTCGGAAAAGAAAAGAATGTCGAGCGGTATTTGAAAGTTGCGGAAGAGATCAAGAAAGATGTCTTAAAAAATGGCTGGGATGAGGAATTAAACAGCTTTGTCATGTTCTATGGCTCCAAAGACCTTGATGCGTCGAATCTCTTAATGCTGCATTATGGATTTTTGGAGGCGGATGACCCGCGGATTATTGGAACCGTCGAGGCGTCTTGTAAAAAACTTTTGCGCGACGGATTTGTTATGCGCTATACGGCAGAAGACGAATTTGGCGTTCCTGAAAATGCGTTTATTGTTTGCACGTTTTGGCTTATTAACGCGCTTTATTTGACCGGGCGTAGACAGGAAGCGCGGGAGATGTTTCAGCGGGTGATTGGTTATGTGAACAAATTTGGGCTGTTATCTGAAGTGATTGAATCCAAGACCGGCGTGTTGAGGGGAAATTTCCCCCAGGGGTATTCGCATTTAGCGTTGATTCAAACGGCACTTCTTTTAGAGACGAATTATCAGTGGAATGATGAGAAGCGATCTGCTCTTATCTGAGATGTCGAAAATGATGGGGATGCAAAAAGTGCCGTAGGGGCCTTTTTTCGCCTTATTTTAAGGAAAGCCAATACGGCATTTAATTTTTCTGGACGGAGTCTTTGGCTACCCGCGTAATGAACTCAAAATAAGTAACGAGTTGGCAAAAGTTTTTCATGGCTGGAAATCTAAATCCAGATAAATCGACATGACCCGTAGCGGCGGGTCAAGCAACAGAAACCGATACCGGTGATATGCGCCGGGATTGAGTACCTGATATGCCCACAAATTAAGCTGTGCTACTGCCGGATTCTTTGTTGTCTCTAAAGTGACCCACCGCTTACCATCTGCCGAGGCCTGTAAGATAAAGTTCACCAGGTCCGCATGGTGAGATGTTGAGCTAAAAACCCCCCAGATAAAATTCTGCAAAACGCGATCGTCGTGATCCAGAAAATCAAATTCCACCCAAGGCAAGCCGGCAGACGAAGCTATAGCTGAGTAAAAAGGAAATTTTTGGCCGTTTCTTTTTTGCTCAAAGACCAGAAACCGGCCCTGGCGGAAAGCTGAAACCTCTTGTCCCGGCAGCGCGGATACTCTTACCTGCACAATCGGTTTTGAGATTGACCAACGCACTGCCTGGGCGTCCCGCAAATCGATGATACTGGTATTCTCATCGACGAAGATCAGCTTTCCCACATCTGTATCGACCGGGATTGGGGTCCGTCCGGATTTCTGCATGATCTCATCAACAATATGCTGCGGGCCAAAAATTATACCGCTGAATTCAAACGGCAATTTGCGGCCGATCAACGTTTCTCCGGATCCCAGGGGCAAGGTCATTACCATAACTCGATGGATTTTCTCCGGATCAAACCCCGAGATTTTGTCGCGGATAAAATTTAATTCCCGGCTGTAATTATGTACTACGGCAGAAATATTACGGCTTGTTAACACGCCGGGAATAACTGTAAAAATGATCAGAATTCCCGCCGTAACCGCCGTTCGTTTTTTTTCGTCCAGTCCTGCCGCGACAGCGCGTAACAACCCGATCAGCCACAACAAAAGCAGCGCTGCCGAAGCGAAAAGTACCCGATACCCAATGACATGGTCACATCCCTTGGCTATGAGTGTCGGAAGATTGACCAGGGTAAACAGCGCCGTTCCCCCCAAAAACTTTTGCAAGAAAGCCGTACGGTCAAATTCCCGTCTAGTTTGTTGCCAAAGCCCTGCTGCGCACAGTACGGCCAACACCAAAAGCCCTCCCCCTGCATTCGGCCCCCAGGTCAAATGCCACACCCCGGCCATGGAAACCAGGAAAGTTTCCCAGAGCAGCCGAGATTTGGAGAACAAATCCACGCCCATCCCCAGCTCGTAAAGTCCGCCGGTCAGGGTTACTGCATGGATCTGCATAAACTTTAGATTCATCTGTGCCCAGGGGATGACAATTTTGAGGTTTACAATCAAATAAACCAACATGGCGCTGCCAAAGAAAATCAAATCTCGTATAAAAATTCTTCGAATTTGCGGAACTTGAGCCTTTGTGGAAAAAAGCAAAGACGCAAACGTGCAGACAAACACAAATACCGCATTAGGCGGATAAATAAAGAGCGCGGCTTCGAAAAGCAGGAACGAAAGGGTCAGCGATCCGACGGAGCGTATCCCATTTGGCTGTAATATTTCTTTCCCTTCGACCTTCCATCCTTGTTCCAACAATATGTAAGCCCAAAGACTCGGTAGCAGGGTTAGAAACCCACTTAAAGAAGTCGCCGCCAGCAGAACATAGATTTGGCTCTCCGGTAAAAAAACAATAGCCAGCCCCAAGATAAAGAGCCAGAACGGTTCCAATCTACAGCGTTGACGCAAAAACCGGAGGAGAGTTGTAATAAAGACCAGCATGCAGAGAAACGAAATGATTCGCCAGATAGCGAGGTCCGCGACGCGATGAATTGTCCAAGACATCCAGTTGATCAGAGCGGCCTGCAAAGCCCGCCCTACCAAAATCAGGTGCCGGGTATCCATAAAGATCTGATGATTGCTCAAGGAGGGCGGAATTAAGGTGTAATCATTATGCACTCCGAATTCAGTGATGAAGGCTGGGAGATATGCAAGGAGGGGAAGGAGCACAAGAAAGAAACCGTAGCTTATTTTCTTCATGACTCGTCTATTTTATGTGCGGATGTTTTCGAAAAGCCGGCAATGCCCTTAACTCACGGGATTCCTGAGAAAGATAGGTATTAATCTTCAAAATGATTAATATTTTTGATGATATACCTTGGCCGACCTCTGGTATTTTTGTATATCTTAAGCGCATAAAGGCTTAAAATCCCTAAGGCAATCATCAGCGTTGCCCACAAGAAGACAACCAGTACGACCCAAGTTCCGCACCAGGCCAAATTCACGCCGAGCACAAGTAAAATTGCCAGCACGGCTGAAGCCGCAGTTCCCAGAAGTCCGACCAGCAGAATCAAATATGCCGGAAAATCGGAGAAAGTAATGATCCCGCCTAAAAATCTTGACCAGGCATTAAACCCAAATACCGGCATCTTTGATTGCCCTGCGGCTCTGGGCTGCATTTCATATTCGATATACGCCTGCTTAAATCCCAGCCAGGGAACCAGTCCTCTTAAATAAGGCTCAGCTTCGGTTAAGGCCGATAAATGTTTTGCCGCATTCTTCGATATTAATTTAAAATCACCCGCATCGTAGGGAATTTTGATTTCTGAAAGATTACCGATAATGCGGTAGGCAAAAAACGCGGCAAGGATTTTAAGAGGACTTTCTTTAATTCTTTTACGGCGGACGGTATGAACGATATCGGCCCCGGCCCTCCAGGACTGCAACATCCGCGCAACTGTTTCCGGAGGGTCTTGCATGTCCGTGAACATGGTAATAACCGCATCTCCCTTTGACTGGCTGATCCCGGCCATAATAGATTCCTCAAGCCCAAAACGCCGTGACATATCTACTAATATGATCTTTCCTTTGCCTTTTTGTTTAGCCTGGTCAGCGATGACCTTGACTGAGCTATCCTTCGAGTCATCATTGATAAAGATCATCTCGTAGTCTTCCGGTTCTTTAGCCATGATTTCTCGAATCCGGCCGATCAAAAGCGGGAGGGTTTGTTCTTCATTATAAAAGGGTAGGACAAAAGAAATTTTTGCCATGTTAATCTGATTCCGTTGAGAGGCAATTAAGCGCCGCATGATTCTTTCTCTAACTATATTTAGAGGATATCAATGCAGCACTTGATTTTTTCTAGATGACCATCTTTTTAATTTAAAGGAAGTCAAGCGCCGCATGGCTTTCTCTCTAACCATATTAGAGGATGCCAACACGGCATTTAACTTTTCTTAACGTTGATCCTTTTAAATCGAAGGAAGTTAAATGCCGAAGGAGGGAGTCGAACCCTCACATCCGTGAGGACAACGGTTTTTGAGACCGCCGCGTATGCCATTCCGCCACTTCGGCAAAAATTTATAAATTTTACCCGCCGCGCCCGTCCCGACAGCTGTCGGGACGAGGTCTCGGCAAATTTGCTTTGCAAATTTGCCGGATATGCCATTCCGCCACTTCGGCAAAAAGTTTTTAATGAAAAAGCTGTTCTATGTTCTTCCGGTTCAAATAAGCGATGACAAAGCTATGATAAATGACGGAGATGCTATCTTTAATATGGGCCGGGAAGGATGTCACTAAAAACCCGTTGAGGCTGATGATGTCCGCCCAAAGCAATATCTTGCTTAAAATGACGACGGAAGAAAAATAAATTAATAACTTGTAGGCGATTTTACTAAATCTTAAAACCCCAACCCCTAAGAACGTCGATAAAGATGCTGTAATAAGAACGAATAAAAGGACGTTGGGGGTCTTTGTGTTTGTCGACAAAACAAGGGAAACGGCGATCGCCGACAGGGTGATGACCCCGATGAATATTTCAATGACGGCGATAAGAAGAATTATTTTCTTCTGCATGAAGAAGGGTTATCCGTCGGCTTATAAAATACGGTGCTATTTGTCCTAAGAAATGGTGGAGCTGAGGGGGATCGAACCCCTGACCTCCTGCATGCCATGCAGGCGCTCTCCCAGCTGAGCTACAGCCCCAATCATCCTTAAATCTTTTATCCGAGATAAGATTGGGGCAGTCCCCGCCGAAGGCGGGGGCAGCCACCGCACGTTATCCGTATCCGCTATAATCTTAAAGATCGAAAAACCTTATAGGCAATTACTTAAAGTATCTGAAAATATAACACTTACCGATATTTATGTCAACACATTCGTATGCCCTTCGGAGCAAATCATAAGCACATTTTCCCAGATATGCTCGGCGTTAACACTGAGGCCCCGCTTTTTCCTGGCAAAAATTTTTACGGTGGGGCCAAATGTGTCAATCTCATTATCCCGTTAATCGATTTTAGGCTTATGTTATAGTTTCTTGACGTTTAAATTAGCGTTGTGTTAGAATGAAGCCCATTACGTACTTAAGCAAAAACGCGGTTTCCGCAAAAGATCCCTTATTGACTTTTGTAGAACTAATCGCAATAGAGGTAGTCAATATTGGCCTTTGTTCTCTCGATCTCGAATTAACACGATTTTCTTTAGTTGTGCAAAGGCCCATAATAAAATCATATGTCCTACACGATTGACGAAATAAAACGCATCGAAGAAAAATGGCAGAAGGCCTGGCAGGATGAAAAGGCCTTTAAGGTTAATGCTAGCCCGGATAAAAAGAAATATTATGTCCTGGAGATGTTTCCCTACCCGTCGGGGAAAATCCATATGGGCCATGTGCGCAATTACACCATTGCCGATGTTATTGCCCGGCTAAAAATGATGCAGGGATTTAATGTCCTGCATCCGATGGGTTACGATGCCTTTGGGCAACCCGCCGAAAACGCCGCCATCAAAAACAAAACCGATCCCAAGACATGGACGTTGCAGTGTATCAATCAGATGCGTGAAGGCCTGAGGCGCATGGGTTTTTCCTATGATTGGGACCGCGAGATCGCCACCTGTGATAAAGAATATTACCACTGGAACCAGTGGATCTTTTTAAAAATGATGGAAAGAGGCCTCGCCTATAAGAAGGCCTCGTCGGTTAACTGGTGCCCCAGCTGCGAGACGACATTGGCCAACGAAGAGGTTATTCAAGGGGAATGCTGGCGTTGCCATAATAAGGTGGCCCAAAAAGATCTGGAGCAATGGTATTTAAAGATTACTGATTATGCCGAAGAGCTGCTGGACGATTTAAAAACCCTCCAGAATTGGCCCGCGCGTGTTATCACCATGCAGGAAAACTGGATTGGAAAAAGCTATGGTGTTGAGATTTATTTTAAAGTTAAAAAAACCGGTGAGATTCTTCCTGTCTTCACGACACGTGCCGACACTATTTTCGGCGCGACCTATGTTGTCTTAGCGGTCGACCATCCCTTAGTCGAGAAATTGATCAAGGAAGCCTCCAATAAGAAAGAAATCGAGAGCTTTATCGAAAAGGTCAAGAACCAAAGCAAGAGCGACCGTGTCTCGGCGGGTCTTAAGAAAGAAGGGATGTTTACCGGTCAGTACGCCGTTAATCCCGTTAACAAGGAAGAGATCCCGATTTGGATCGCGGATTATGTTTTAATGGAGTATGGAACCGGCGCGATTATGGCGGTGCCGACCCACGACCAGCGCGATTTTCTTTTTGCCAAGGAACATCAATTACCGATGCGTATTGTCATTGCAGATCCTGCCAACCCGGACCAAACCGCCGCCGACTTAAAACAAGCCTATGAAGGCGACGGCATTCAGGTGAATTCATCTCAGTTTAACGGTTTGGCAAATCGCGAGGCCATCCAAAAAATAGCCGAATGGATGGAAGCTGGCAACATGGGAAAGACAACCCTGTACTGGCGGCTGCGTGATTGGCTTATTTCCCGCCAGCGTTATTGGGGCACTCCCATACCGGTCGTTTACTGCCGGCAATGCGGCACGGTCCCGGTGCCGGAAAAAGATTTGCCGGTTGAGCTTCCCGAAAAAGTTTCGATTACCGGCCAGGGCGGAAGCCCGCTAGCATCGTTAAAAGATTTTGTTGTTACCGATTGCCCCCGATGCGGAAACATTGCCAAACGGGAAACCGATACCATGGCGACATTTTTTGATTCGTCCTGGTATTTCCTGCGTTTTTGTTCCGCCCACAATTCCGATGAGGTTTTTAATCATCAGGAAGCGCATTACTGGATGCCGGTCGACCAGTATATCGGCGGCATCGAGCATGCGATTTTGCATCTTTTGTACTCGCGGTTTTTCACCAAATTCTTTAAAGAGTTGGGATTGATTTCTTTTAAAGAGCCGTTCACGCGGCTTTTGACCCAGGGGATGGTGTTAAAAGAAGGCGAGGTCATGTCCAAGTCCAAGGGCAATACTGTCGATCCCGATTCGGTCATCAGCCAGTACGGCGCCGATACCCTGCGGCTCTTTATTCTGTTTGCCGCTCCGCCCGAAGACCAGCTGGAATGGAACAGCAATGCGATCGAGGGTTCCTGGAGATTCTTAAGCCGGGTGTGGAATTTGGCCGAAAACCATTATCACCCCATCAAGGGTTCTTCTCCGTTAAGTGATGCCGATCGCGCCCTGGAAAGGCAACGGCATATTACTATCAAGAAGGTAACAGAGGATATTGAGAGAGGTTTTAAATTCAATACTGCCATTAGCGGCATTATGGTCTTAGTCAATGCTATCGAAGACTATGCCAAGGGAAAAGAATCTTCCCGGATCAACCAACGCATTCTTAACGAATCTATTAAAACGGTTGTTTTGCTTTTGGCGCCTTTTGTGCCGCATTTGTGCGAAGAGCTTTGGCAGAAAATAGGCGGGACAAATCAGATGATTGCCCGGACTCAGTGGCCGCAGTACGCCGAAGATGTCTTAAAGCAAGACACCATTCAGATTGTAGTGCAAATCAACGGAAAATTAAGAGGAAAATGTGAAACTCCGTCGGACTTAGGAGAGAGCGAGCTTAAAAAGATCGTCCTGGCGGATGAAAAAATCAAAGAATATCTTAAAGGAAAAACCGTTAAGCGTTTTATCGTTGTTCCCAATAAGCTGGTTAATATTGTTATCGGTGACTAAGCATGGCGGATAAAACTAATAACCAAAATAGTGCGGTTGAATTTTTGCTGGGACAAAGAAATTTCTTCAAGCTGAGTACGTTGATTATTTTAATGCTCTTGCTTCTGGCTCAGTACGCGGCCACTATTTTCAAGGTGAGCATTATTCCCGAAAGCATTTCTCTGATGGTGGCCTGCATCTGTGTTATCTATATGTGGCTGGCGGAACGTAAAGACGTCGCCGTGCTTCAGGAAACGAACATAAAACTTTTTCGGGCGCAAGAGAATCTTAAGAATAGCCATGTCGAAACCATTCTTTCGCTTGTCTTAAGCCAGGAAGCCAAAGATTCCTATACCTACGGCCACTCGGAAAGAGTGAAGCAGTATGCCATGATGCTGGCGAAAGAGCTGAATTTAACCGAAAAGGAGACAGAGCTGATCGCGCGCGCCGCTAAATTACACGACATCGGCAAAATCGGCATTAAAGACGAAATTTTATTCAGCCACAACAAATTAACCCCCGCGCAGTACCAGGAGATAAAATCACACCCCTTAAAGGGAGTGGCTATCCTGGAGCCCTTAAAATTTCTGCAACGGGAAAAAGTGATTGTTAAGCATCATCATGAACGTTTTGACGGCACCGGTTATCCCGACGGGCTTAAGGGAGAGGCGATCCCTCTGGGGGCACGTATTATTTGTGTCGCCGATGCCTTTGATGCGATGAGAACCAGCCGGCCCTACGCTAAAGCTTTATCCAAAGAAGAAGTGATCAGAGAATTAGCGTTCAACGCCGGCGCTCAATTTGACCCAAAAATTTCTGAAACACTCATCCGCAGTATCGACCGTTTTTATCGTTAAGTTTCAACTCAGATTTACCGACTTTTATTAACCTGTGAAGACAAGGATGGCATCGGCATTCTATGTTCAACCTTACCAAGGAAGAGCGTCTGGTTTTGATTTTCTTTATTTTCATTATTCTTTTCGGCACGTTGATCCACTGGGCATTGAAGAGTAACGGGAGGCTCAAGGATTTCATTAATATTATCGAGAGCGATAAGCTCTACAGCCGCGTTGATATTAATACGGCGACCTACGAGGATTTGGTTAAGATTCCTTATCTGGGGTCTGCCAAGGCAAAGCGTATTATTGATTACCGGATCCAAAACGGCCTTTTTGGCGATATCGAGCAGGTCAAGCTTGTGCCGGGCATAGGAAATTATAATTACCGGCAGATTGCAAAATTCTTAAAAGTCTCCGCAGGAGAAAACCGCAAGGAGAATGATTGATGGCTGCCCATCGGCCGCTGGCGAGTATTTTTATTTTCTTAAGCGCCGGAATTCTTTTAGGGCAATATTGGGTGCTGTCCTGGGCGCCCTTGGCCATTCTGGTATTTTCATCTGCTATGGCCGGACTTCTTTTGATCAGGAGAAGAATCCTCTCTATGTTTCTTATCGGAATGGCCTTTATTTTCTTGGGGGTTTTGCTCGTGCATAGCGGCAAGGTTTTACCTAAAAATCACATCTTTTATATCGCAAAATATTATCGTAAAGATCCCGTTCTTTTGGAGGGAGTTGTTGTCTCGGATGTTCAAAAGAGAGAATCTTTTAGGGGCAAGAGAACGACTTTTACCCTGGAGGTAAAACGTTTTAAAACACGTTGGGGGTGGAAGAAGAAAAGCGGCAAGGCGCTGGTAAATATATTTCGAGAAGAATCTTTAGCGTACGGTGATTATGTGATTTTAGAAGGAAAGATGTACCGGCCTTTTAATTTCTCCAAGGATAAGAAATTTACTTACCGGGATTATCTTTCCCGCCGGGGGATTAAATTTATTATCAGCGTCAAGAAAGACGGATACGTGGAAATCCTAGAATCCCATCGCGGAAATTTTCTTCAGGCGGCTTCTTTAAAAACGAAAGACAGGCTGGGAAAGGTCTTTCGGAGGCATCTTCCCAAGCCTCAGGCTGATTTGATGCAAGCGATGGTTTTGGGCGACCGCTATAATTTGCCTCAGCATCTTATGGATTTATTTATTCGCACCGGTACCGCCCACATCCTTGCGATCAGCGGGCAAAATGTTGCGATTGTCGCGTTTATGGTCTTCTTATTTTTAAAGGCAACCTTCTTTAGCCGGAGATGGCAGTATGTCTTGACGATTTTGTTTGTTATCTTTTATGCTTTTCTGACAGGTGCCCAGCCGTCGGTGGTGCGGGCTGCGATCATGGCGGCTATTTTTCTTTTAAGTTTCATCACCCAGCGCGAAACCGACAGCATAAATTCGCTATCTCTGGCGGCGGTTCTTCTTTTGGTCTATAACCCGATGAACCTTTTTGATATTGGTTTTCAGCTGTCGTTTATCTGCGTTTTGGCGATTTTGGTTTATTATCCGAGGATTATGCATTTTTATCCGAAGGCCCACCGTTATTTTGGGGCCAAGCCAACTCTGTTTGTTGCGCAGTCGCTGGCCATATCGCTGGCGGCATGGTTAGGCGTGGCCGGACTGATCGCTTACTATTTTAATATCATCACGCCGATCACGATTTTGGCAAATCTAATTGTTGTTCCCTGCATGTCGGCGATTATGGCATTAGGATTTGGTTTATTGGGGGCGGGCTTAGTTTTGCCGGGCATTGCTTTTGTTTTTGCCGATTGCCTTAATCTGGTGCTTAATCTTATGGTGGCCAGCATTTATTTATTCAGTAAGGTCCCGGCTGCCTATATCCAGCTTATAGACGTATCTCTTTGGGAGGTGGGAGGTTACTATTTAGCGGTGATTTTGCTTACCGTCCTTCTTATCAGATTGACAAAGAGAATGAATTATGATAAAGTGGACGCAATAACCTGACGGGAATTCTCAAAATCGTAATTTTAAGGTTTGTTTCATGAAAAAAATAGTATTATCGTTCCTAATATTCTGTTCAATATTAATATTATCATGTCCCCGGAACAGTTTTGCCTTCTGGATGTGGACCCCCGAGACTAATAAATGGGTTAATCCCAAATATGACGTCAAGGAAACCCCTGAAGAACAACTTATTTTCTCCAAGCAGTTCTATGATACCAAAGACTACAAAAAAGCCGTGACCGAGTTTGAAAAACTCATCCGCAGTTACCCTAAATCCAAAGAAGCGGCTGAGGCTCAATTTTATATCGGCCTATGTTTTGAGGATCAGGGCCGGGTCTATGAGGCGTACAAGGCCTATCAAAAGGTCGTGGAGAAGTATCCCTTTAGCGAACGTTCCTCCGAGGTGGTTGACCGGCAGTATAAAATCGGCGAGCGGATGCTGGAGGGCGAGGGGAAAAAGGGGAAGTTTGTCTCGACCATTGTGGGCGGCGAGTACGAAGTTATTGATGTCTTTCGTACGGTTATTAAAAACGCGCCCTACGGCAAGAATGCGGCTCCGGCCCAATATAAAATCGGTTTATATCTTAAAGAAAAGAAGATGTATCAGGAGGCGCGGGACGAGTTTGAAAAGGTTGTTAACGACTATCCCACTAGCGAGTGGGTTAAAGCCGCCACCTACCAGATTGCGCTGACTGACGCCCATCGTTCTTCTGAGGCGCAGTATGACCAAAAAGTGACTCAAGTAGCCGTCGAAGAATTAAAGGAATTCACCAAGGCTTATCCGGATGCCGAGCTTTCCCAGAAGGCTCAGGACGAGATTCAGGGCTTAAGAAATAAAGAAGCCGAAAACAATTTTCTTGTCGGGCGTTTTTATGAAAAACAAAAGAAATATGAGTCCGCCAAAATCTATTACGAAATGATCATTCGGGATTTTCAGGGCAGCCCTTCGGCAGGTAAAGCCAAAGAGCGTTTGCAAATGATGGAGTCAAAGAAAAAATGAAGAAGATGAGGCCAGTATTGGTTTGTTTTATCTTGAGCGCTTTCATGGCGGGGTGCGGTTATTCAACCTCGGCCGTGAGCGGGAGGGTTAAGACGATCTATGTCGAGCCTTTTAGAAATAAGATTGCCTATGATTCGGAGACGACCCGCAAAATCTATATCCCTCTTATGGAAGTCAAGATTACCAATGCGGTTGTGGATAGATTTCTTTTTGACGGGCATCTAAAGATTGCCAAAGAGAATAAGGCCGATGCGATTCTCCAGGGAGAATTGATTGATTACCAACGCGATGCCTTGCGTTATACGGATAACGAGGATGTCCAGGAATACAGGATTACGATTTCGGTCTCGTTGAAACTTTTTGATCCGGTCAAGCAAGAGGTCATCTGGAGTGAGCCTAACTTCTCCGGCGATACAACTTATTTTGTCGTGGGGGCTCAGGCAAAGAGCGAAAGTGCCGCTATCGAAGACGCCCTTAAAGACCTGGGACGCCGCGTGGTAGAGCGCACTATCGAAAACTGGTAGTGCCCGTAAATTTTCCGGTTCAATTTTCCAGATAAAAGATAATGCCGCGTGGGGAAGCCACCGGAATCAAAACGTCTCATGACCTATCTTTTGATCGGCGATGACCTGCCTGCCAAAGATTCAAAAATAGCTGAACTTAAAAAGAAATTTTTGCTCTCAGCTGAATCCTTCCATTTTGACTGTGAAACTCTCTACGCCAAGAAACTGGATTCTGAAACGCTCAAAAAAGCCCTTGTTGCCTTGCCGGTGGTTTCCTCGAAGAGAGTGGTCATTATCCACGAATGCGAAAGACTCGATAATCGTAATCAGGAAATTGTTTTAAAAACGCTTGAAGAGTCTAGTGAGAGCTCGGTTGTCGTTCTTGATTTCTATCGCGCCGATGCCAAGAGCGTTTTTATAGAGAAATTAAAAAAGGCCGCCAGGCCTTTGTACTTTGAAAAAGAAAAACCGCCCGATGTTTTTGCTCTCGGCAATGCGATCCTGGCGCAGAAAGATTCTGAGGCATTAAAGATTCTCGCCCAGATTCTTGCTCAAGGCGGATTTCCGGCTCAGATACTCGGTTTTTTGGTCTGGAAATGGCGCCACGCCAGAAATAGAGTCTCCCCGGAGATTTTTAAAAGAGGTTTAGAAGCGCTTCAGGAGGCTGATTGGAACATCAAAAGAAGCCGGCTAAAGCCCGAACATGCCCTGGAGTTATTGGTCGTGCGGTTGAGTTCGAAGGAAACGCAGGCAGCTGGATAGAAAAGAAAGCCTTCTTTTCTAATGCGGTTAAAGTTTATAAAGCAGCTTGACGAATTGGTACCGGGGCTTTACTTCTTTGTGATGCCCAACAGGAGTCTGCTGAGGTAGGATTTGCGGCGTGCCGCTGTGTTTTTGTGAAATAAATGTCGTTTGGCAGCTTTATCGATCTTCTTAAAGGCGATTCTTAAGGCAGCCTTCGCTTCTTCAATATTCTTTTGTTCGATGGTCACCTGGAATTTCTTTAGGGCCTTGCGCAGATCGGTCTTAATCTGAAGATTATGCAGATGTTTCTTTTTACTGATGCGTAGTGCCTTAATGGCGTTTCTTCGTTGAGGCAAACTAACGGCTCCTTTCTTGAGCTTTAAAAGGCATTTGTGTAAAACAAGATATTTATTTCCAACAGCTTAAGGCGCCAATATAGCAGAGAGTAAGATTTATGTCAACCAATAATTTTTCCGCTTCCCCCCAAAAACCGGAGACAAAACAGGCCGCCGCAGGCCCTGTCCTTAACTTAAACCGCGCGCTTATAAAGTCTACCTCAATTATTGCCCTGGGAACGTTTATTTCCAGGGTCTTGGGCTTTTTAAGAGATATCGTTTTGGCTAGGCTGTTCGGAACCGCCGCGACAGCGGATGCATTTTTTGTGGCTAACCGGATACCGAATTTATTCCGTGACTTGGCCGGGGAGGGGGCAACCAATGCCGCGGTCGTGCCGGTCCTCTCCGAATATGCCGCCAAGAAAGATAAAGAAGAACTCTGGAGCCTGATCGGCGTTGTTTTCTCCTTTGCCCTGATTATCCTCAGCCTTATTACTATTATAGGAATCGTTTTTGCGCCTTGGATCGTCCGTCTTATTGCTCCCGGATTTATAGCGGAGCCGGAGAAATTGAAATTGACGATTCAGCTGACGAGGATTATGTTTCCTTATCTGGTCTTGATAGGCCTGACGGCCTATAGCATGGGAATTCTTTATACGTTCCGCTCTTTTTTCTCTCCGGCCTTTAGCCCCTGCCTGCTTAATATTGCCATGATTCTCAGCGCCTATATTGCCTCTCGAACAATGGAAGAACCTATTTTTGGTTTGGCCATCGGTGTCTTGGCGGGCGGTGTGGCGCAACTGTTGGTGCAGCTGGGGCCCATGGCTCGAAAGGGAGTAAAATTCATAAAGCCCAAAACACTTTCGCATCCCGGGGCCCGAAAAATAGGAACATTGCTTTTGCCCCGGCTTTTCGGCTCGGCGATTTATCAGCTGAACGTCTTTGTGGACACGTTCTGTGCGTCGTTGGCGTCTGTAGTCGGGGGCGGGGCTATTTCGGCTATTTATTACGCTAATCGTATTATTCAGTTTCCCATGGGTGTTTTTAGCATTTCTCTGGCATCGGCACTTTTGCCGACGATGTCCGAATTATCCGCCAAAAACGACACGCAACAACTTAAAAAGACGCTTGTGTTTTCCCTCGAGAATATTTTCCTGGTCATGCTGCCGATGAGCGCTTTTATTATGATTTTATCGACTCCGATGGTCAGGGTATTCTTTCAAAGAGGGGCCTTTGACAGCCACTCGACGCAGATTACCTCTCTGGCACTTTTATTCTACGCGATAGGCCTGGTCAGTTTCGGCGGGGTCAAGGTCATGGTCACGATCTTTTATGCCCTTCAGGATACCCGGACTCCGGTCGGCGTTGCCGGCATCGCGCTTATTATTAACCTTGTCCTTAATTTTGCTTTGATGGGGCCGCTTAAAGTAGGAGGGATCGCTTTAGCCAACGTTGTTTCGGCCACGTTTAACTTTCTAACGCTCTTTTATCTGATGAATAAAAGATTAGGGGGAATCAGCGACCAGGTTTTACGTTCCTTTATAAAGATTTTGGCGGCAACCGTCACCATGGCTGTTGCCGTAGCCTTGAGCTGGGAATATTTGATGGTATCAAACGAACTGTTGCGCCTGATGATGACCGGAATGATTGCCTTGTGTGTTTTTGGGGCGATGTGTTTTGTTTTAAAGGTTGGCCAGGCTGTTAGCGGTTTACGCTGGCTATCAAGGAAAATCAAAATAAATTCCGCCGTTTAATTCAGACCTTGCCATGGAATTAAAAGAAAGAATAAAACAGCTTCCCCTCACCAGCGGCGTGTACTTGATGAAGGATGCCGCGGGGGCCGTTCTTTATGTCGGCAAGGCTGTTTGTCTTCGTAAACGGGTCCAGTCGTATTTTAGAAAATCAACCACGCTTTCCAAGACCGATTTTCTGGTTTCCGAAATCCGCAGTATTGATTATATCTCTACCGCCAGCGAAGCTGAGGCGCTTATTCTGGAGGCCAGCCTCATTAAGCAATATCAACCGAAATATAACGTCGAATTACGGGACGGTAAAAGCTATCCTTTTATTCAAATTACGGATGAAGAATTTCCGCGGGTTGTGGTGGTGCGGCCCAATGCCGGCCGGCCCGGCCCCAGGGAAGTTAAAGGAAAATATTTCGGGCCTTACGTCAACGCGAAACTGATCCGCGAAGCGCTGACAATCATACGAAAGATCTTTCACTTTCGAGCATGCCACCCGTTTCCCAACAAGGCCTGCCTGGATTATCATATGGGGCTATGCGACGCGCCCTGCGAGCGGCGTATCGGCAAAAAAGAATATGCGAAAATTATCCGCAACGTTTGCCTTATTCTCGAAGGGAAAAAAGACGTTTTGTATAAGAATTTAAGAGAAGAGATGGAGGGGCTGTCGCGAGAAAAAGGGTTCGAAGAAGCAGCCAAAGTGCGCGATCAACTCCGCGCCATCGGGGCCCTTTATTCGGGGACCAAGGATATTAATTATTACAAAGAAGCCGAACAGCTCCAGCGGGTTTTGAATCTCCCCAAACTGCCAGAGCGCATTGAGGCCTTCGATATTTCGAATATCATGGGCCATCAGGCCGTGGGTTCCATGGTTTCGTTCTTTAACGGGAAACCGGATAAAAATAATTACCGGCGGTTTCGTATCCGTGAGGTTCAAGCAATCGACGATTTTAAAATGATCGCCGAGGTCGTCCGTCGGCGTTACCATCGGCTCAAAGAAGAGGGAAGGATGTTCCCGGATTTGATCGTGATTGACGGCGGCAAGGGGCAATTATCTTCGGCTGGGCAAGAATTGGAAAAACTACAGATACAGATTCCATTGATTTCTATTGCTAAGCGGCAGGAAGAAATTTTTATTCCCGGCAAAAGAAATCCGGTGATTCTCTCGCGTGATTCGTTGGGCTTAAGGCTTGTTCAGCGCGTCCGGGATGAAGCGCACCGTTTTGCGGTTTCCTATCATCGGCAATTACGCGGCAAGGAGGTTTTTATCGACTTTCCTAGGACCAAAGAAACATAAGGTAGCCGATACCGGGCTTTGGCCCAGTACTGCGCAATCGAAGTTGCGCGGTATTATCTCTTTCCAAACGAAAGTAAATTTATATTTCTATTGAATAGAAAAAGGTTAATAATGCGTAAAAATAAGATAGCTGTCTCTGGGGCAAAAGCACCCGCAGAAAAGACCTTTAAAAAGTTTCGCCGAAAGAATATTACCGGCTCGGAAAACAAGCTGACCCCTTTTGAATGGAAGGTCCTTGCGGCGACGGCGAAAATCCCATTAGGCCAAACCCGTTCCTATCAATGGATAGCTAAGGCAATCGGTAAGCCTCAAGCGGTGCGGGCCGTGGGACAGGCGCTCGGTAGAAATCCCTTTCCGCTTATTATTCCCTGTCACCGGGTTGTTAAAAGTGACGGTTCTCTCGGCGGTTATGCCGGCGGCAGCAAGATGAAAATGAATTTGTTGAGGCTCGAGGAAGAAATCGCCCGGCATTTACGGGAGCGAAAGTAGAATTTACTTGGGATGTATTGCGCACAAAGACAGTTCTGGTGTAGAATAAAACTAAACGGAACTTAAAAATATCCTAAGGAGAAGGTTATGCGAGTAGAAAAATTATTTAGAGCCATGGTCGAGCAGGGGGCATCGGATATGTTTTTACGGGCCAGTGCTCCGCCGTATGCCAGGATAGCGGGAAAATTACAAACCTTAAGCGAAGGGATTATTACAAAAGAAGAGATTGTCGCTATCGCTGAATTTCTGCTTAACAACGAAAGCCGCCGGGATTTTTATGCGAAAAATTTAGATATCGACTTTGTTTATGCCGATCCGGAGATAGGCCGCTTCAGGATAAATATTTTTACCCAGCGAGGCACGCCGGCTATCGTCGCGCGTTACGTGACGGATATTATAAAACCTTTTGATGAATTAAATCTTCCGGTTGAATTATGCAAACAGTTTTCGGGAGAATCTCGCGGGCTTATCCTGGTTTGCGGCCCCGCGGGCAGCGGTAAGTCAACCTCGATTGCCAGCATTATCGAATATATTAACACCACTACCGCCAGGCATATCATTACGATCGAGGACCCTATCGAGTTTTTATTCAAAGATAAGCGAAGTATTATTAATCAGCGTGAGCTGGGGATCGACGTGGGCTCTTATCCGACGGCGTTGCGCTATGTCACCCAGCAGAGCCCGGATATCATTTACATAGGCACTATCCGCGATACCGACACCATGCGTGCCGCGATCGGTGCCGCGGAGTTAGGAACGCTGGTGCTGTCGACCTTTCATACGATTAATGCCATGCACACGATTGAGAGAATTGTCAATTTCTTTCCGCCGCATTTGCATAATGAGATCCGGCTGCAGCTGTCCTTGCTGCTTAAAGGGGTTATTTCGCTGCGCCTGATTCCCCGCAAAGACGGCAAGGGGCGTATCCCTGCTTACGAAACGATGGTGGTGACCCCTACCATTGCCCGGCTTATCCGGGAAGGCAATATCAACCAGATACAATCTTTTATCGACGAAGGGGAGTTGTTTGGGATGCAGTCGTTTAAAAGATCGCTGGTGCAGCTGGTCAAGGCGGATCTTATCCATGAGGAAGACGCCCGTTTTCTGGCCGATAGCCGGGATGAATTTAATCTTGAATTAAAAGGGATTAAAAGAATCAGCGAGTTCGATAAACGGTAGCGGAAAAATATCTTTTTAGAAAAGATAAATTTTCTTCTGCCGACGATCTATTCTGTATCCCCTGTTTTTAGGAATCTGACACTCAATGCCCGAGACGCCAATCAAGGAAAAAAGAATCCCGAAGGCGCTTATAGCGCTATTTCTTTTTATCCTTTGTGCGGTTCTCTACAAAAACAGTCTTGGTGCCGGTTTTGTTACCGATGCCTACATCGTTATTGTCAATAATCCCATCATTAAACAGCCAGCCCTTTACAAGCGGATTTTCACCGAAGATCTTTTTTTGCAACGCCAAAAACAAACAGAAAAAAGTTTAAACTATTACCGGCCGGTTGTTTCTCTTACCTTCGCCCTCGATTACCGGATGTGGCGTCTTAATCCTCTCGGATATCATCTTTCGAATATTATTTTGCACGCGGTCAATTGTTTTCTTATCTTTATTTTCTTGTTCGCGCTTTTTAGAAATCAAGAGCTGGCCCTCGTTGCATCGGTACTCTTTTGTATTCTCCCCATCCAGGAATGGGTTGTGAATTATACTGTCGGCAGATGCGACCTTCTACAGTTATTCTTTACGATGCTGTCGCTTATTTCTTTTATCAGTTTTCTTGAAAACAATAAACTCTCAAGATTTCTGTTAAGCTTGGCATTTTTTATCTTGGCTTTTCTTTCCAGGGAAATCGGCCTTATCCTACCGATTTTTATTTATTTAACCGGTTATTTTTATAATAGAGATCGGAAGAAAGCGCTGCGGTATTCGCTCGTGTTTCTCGTTATTGGAGGGCTGTACTTTTTCTTTCGCCTGTCCTTTTTACCTATAGTCAAAGGCGCAAGTATAGCCCAGGAGATGTCTTTCCTGGCGAGGATTATGGAGTGGCTCGCATTCTCGGCAGCCTACATGACGCGTTTTGTTTTTCCCTGGGTTGTCCAGGCGACCATTATTCCGATTGCCGAGGCCGGCGCAATTAAAGTTATCGTTGCCGGATGTGTGATTTTGGCATTATTTGTGTATTCTTGCCGGGAATACGCCCATCGCAGAAAAGAATATTTACTCTTCGGGTGGATCTGGATTCTTTTAAGTTTTCTGCCGTTCTTTTTCATGATCTCACAGTCTTGGACATTGGGGCCGGTTAGCTCGGAACACTATCTCTATTTATCAGCGGTTGGTTTCTCGGTATTTTTAAGCGGTGCAATTTTGAGTTTTCGATTCCCCGCCCAAAGGGCGATTCTTGTGCTGATCGTTTTCTACTACTGCGGCGTCGTGGTCTATAATAATTCGCATTGGAAAGATGAATATTCTCTGCTAAGGCACGTATGCACGCTGGAAGGGAATATCCGGTCAATAGCGTCAAAACAAATTTCTTCACAATATGAATTAAACGAAGCAGCTCTAAAGCGCATGATCGAAGAGGCGGATGACGAAGGAAAGAAAAGCAAGTGTTGGCAGGCCCTGGGGGGCTATTACCTGGACAATGGGAATTATCCGCAGGCTGTTGAATCTTTTAGTCAGGCTATTAAGTTGTTTTCGAAGGATGAATGGCCGTACATTTATCTGGCATCGGTTTATTCTAAGGAAAAACAAGATGACTTGGCTGTTGATTATCTGTTAAAGGCTCTGGCAATAAACTCGGAATCGGATGACGCGTATCGCGAAATAGGAATTATCTACTATGGCCGCAGGGATTATGAAACAGCTGTTTCCTATCTTGAAAAATCATCCTTTTATGACCCGGATAACGTCGATAGCTTGCTGTATTTAGGCATGTCTTATTTCAGGTTAAATCAACGCGACAAGGCCATGCCTTTTTTGGAGGAGGCGGTTGTTTTAAGTAAAAATGATAGCTTTGCTTGCCGGTTTATTGCCGCGGAATTATACGATCAGCATTATGCCGTGGATGCCCTTGTTTTTCTTAAGAAAGCGGCACAGTTATTCCCGCGTGATTCCGAGATTTGGCTCCTTTTGGGGAAAATCTATTTTAACCTCCATGATATTCCCAAGGCATTGGCTGCGTGGCAAAATATCTCAAAGTTTGATCCTGCCAATCCTGAACTAAAGGCTTGCCTGGAAAAGGTTGAGGCCTTAAGGGTGGCCGTGCCCGGTAACCCTTAAGCAAATTATTGTAATATCTTTGTGTTGTGTTATAATACCTCACCGTTAAGACTACAGCGACGGATTTTTATCGGATAATTCTCGTAACCCCAAGATATGATTGATATTATAAATAAAAGAATAGAAATTCTTGAATCAAAGCTTACCCACCTCAGGGGGTTTCTTTGATGTCCCCAAGAAGCTAGAAGCTATCGAATCTATCCAAAAACAGATGTCTCAACCGACATTCTGGGATGATGCTTCCAATTCCGGAAAATTGGTTCAGGAATTAAAGGCCCTTAAATCAGTTACCGAGCCTTTCGCGCATGGCAGCAAGAAATTGGCAGATCTTAAAGAACTTACGGCTATTTCTCAGGCAGAATCCGATTTCTTAAAGCAAATCGAAAATGAGCTGGGCTCTCTTGAAGGTGAAGTAGAGAAGCTTGAAACCCGGGCGACTCTTTCGGGCGAGTTCGACCGCAATAATGCGATTCTTAGTATTAATGCCGGTGCCGGAGGGACCGAGTCCTGCGATTGGGCCAGCATGCTTTTAAGAATGTACACCCGCTGGGCTGACGGGAAAAAATTTAAAGTAACGACACTGGATATCCTGCCCGGCGAAGAAGCAGGAGTTAAAAACGTTACGATTCATATCGAAGGCGAAATGAGTTATGGGTTGTTAAAACCCGAAAAGGGCGTCCATCGCCTGGTGCGTATTTCTCCTTTTGATTCTAATAAAAGACGGCATACCTCTTTTGCCTCGGTGGATGTTATTCCCGAAATTGAAGATGATGTTACCGTCGATATCAAGCCGGACGAACTGAGGATTGATATTTACCGTTCTTCCGGGCCCGGCGGGCAAAGTGTCAACACGGCCGATTCGGCGGTACGCATTACTCATCTTCCGACGGGAATTGTGGTTCAGTGCCAGAATGAACGCTCGCAATTGCAAAACCGGCAATCCGCGATGAAGGTCTTACGTGCCCGGCTTTACGAGCTTAAAAGCAAAGAGCAGGATGACCGTATGGCGGTTGAATACGGAAAGAAACAAAAAATCGAATGGGGCAGCCAGATTCGTTCCTACGTGATGCATCCCTATTCCATGGTCAAAGACCACCGCACCGAGTTTGAAACCGGTAATGTGCAAAAAGTGATGGACGGAGATATCGATTCTTTTATCGAAGCATTTTTAAAAATGAAATCTTAAAAATAATCTACCCATGATCGATTTTCTGATTAAAAACACCTTCATCCAAAGCGCTCAAAAGTTCATTGACCGGCTGGAGCCCAAGGTCAATGTCCATATCCCCAAAGATTTGACCCTGCCGTCAGTTTCTCTTATCAAAAGAATGTCTGTTGTTGTTGCGAAGATCAATAGCATGGAGGCGCAAATTGCCAAGCTCGATAACAACCAGCTTGCCTCGACCACGCAGCATTTTAAAACAAAGATCAAAGAAGCCGTAAAATCTAAGGAAGAAGAGGTTGCAAGAATCGAGGCCCTTTGCCGCCAGGCCCTCCTGGAAGAGGAAAAAGAACACTTAAGTGTGGAATTAACCCAGGCGCAGGAAGATTTAAAAAAGACACGAGAGAAAATCTTAAATGACATTTTGCCCGAGGCCTTTGCCGTCGTGCGGGAGGCCTCCAAGCGCACCATTGGGCTACGCCATTTTGACGTGCAGATGATTGGCGGGATGGTTTTGCATGAAGGGAAAATCGCGGAAATGGCGACTGGTGAAGGAAAAACCCTGGTCGCTACCCTGGCGGTCTATTTAAATGCCTTAAACGATAAAGGTGTTCATGTTGTTACCGTCAATGATTATTTGGCCAGGCGCGACCGGGAATGGATGGGGCCGATTTACCAATTTTTAGGGCTTACCGTGGGTGTCATTCAGCATGATATGGATCCTGCCCGGCGGCAGCAGGAGTACGGTTGCGATATCACTTATGGAACTAACAATGAATTTGGTTTTGATTATTTGCGCGACAACATGGTGGGCGACAAGCAGGAGATGGTCCAGCGCGGGCATCATTTTTCCGTCGTGGATGAGGTGGACAGCATTTTAATTGATGAAGCCAGGACACCCTTGATTATTTCCGGACCGGCCGAGGAATCGACGGACAAATATTACCGCGCCAATGATATTGCCGGAAAGCTTAAAGGGCGCCGGATTACGGAAAAAGAAGAAATAGACGCTAAATACCGCGGCGAGGATTTATCCAAAGGGTATGATTATGTCGGCGATGAAAAAGGCCGCTCGGTGTCCTTAAGCGAACAAGGGGAAATCAAGGCTGCCCAGCTTTTCGGTATTCCTAATCTGCATGATATGGAAACGATTGAATATCGCCACCATATCCTGCAGGCCTTAAAGGCCAAGGAGTTTTTTAGGCGGGATGTCGATTATGTGGTGCGTGACGGCGAGGTCATTATCGTCGATGAATTTACCGGGCGTATGATGCCGGGCCGGCGCTGGTCGGACGGTTTGCATCAGGCGGTCGAGGCCAAGGAAGGCATTAAGATCGAGCGAGAAAATCAGACCCTGGCGACAATTACCTTCCAAAATTATTTTAGAATGTACGACAAGCTTTCCGGAATGACCGGTACGGCGTATACGGAAGCCAACGAATTTAAACAGATTTATAAATTAGACTGCGTTGTCATTCCGACTAACCGGATTTTAAGCCGCACCAATCATGCGGACTGTATTTATAAGACAGTTAAAGAAAAATATCAAGCCGTGGTCGAAGAAATAGCCGATTTGCATGACGAGGGGCGCCCGGTTTTAGTTGGCACCATTTCTATCGAGAAATCCGAAATCTTGTCCGCCATGCTTAAAAAACGCGGCATTCCCCACCAGGTGTTAAATGCCAAATATCACGATCTTGAAGCCCATATTGTGGCTCAAGCAGGGCGGTACAAGGCGGTGACTATTGCTACCAACATGGCCGGCCGCGGAACTGACATTATGCTGGGCGGTAACGCGGAATTTTTAGCCAAAAGCCTTGAGGAGCAAAAGAAGAGAGAGGCCAAGGATGAAGCGGAAACTGCGGGCCTTTACGAAAAATTTCTTGAGCAATTTAAAAATCAGGTCAAAGAAGAACATGAAAAAGTCGTGGCGGTGGGCGGGTTGCATGTCCTGGGTACCGAGCGCCATGAGTCGCGGCGTATCGACAATCAGCTTCGGGGCCGTTCCGGCCGCCAGGGCGATCCGGGCTCGTCGAGATTTTATGTTTCCCTAGAAGACGACCTGATGAGGCTTTTTGGTTCCGACCGCATTATGGGCATTATGGATAAACTCGGCATGGAAGAGGGCCAGGTGATCGAGCATTCGCTGGTTACCCGCGCGATTGAAATTGCCCAAAAAAGGGTCGAGGGCCACAACTTTGAAATCCGTAAACAACTTCTGGAATATGATAACGTTATGAATAAGCAAAGGGAAGTTATTTACGGCTTGCGGCGCTCGATTCTCGAGGGTGAAAATGTCAAAGAATATATCTTGCAGGCGATCGAAGAATCTGCCCGCGCCTTGGTGGCTCAGCACCTTTCTTCCGAATCAGGTGAAGCCGGCTGGGATTTAGACGGTTTGGTGACCACGCTTAAAACGAGATTTAGCCTTGACCTAACTTCCGAAAAAGATTCTTTCCACAGCATGTCGGTGGCGGAGATCGAAGAGTTGGCCTTAAAAAAGATTTTGGAATTATATGAGGCAAAAGAGAGGACGATGACACCTGAGCAGACGCGTTGGCTGGAACGGATTTTTCTTTTGCAGACAATCGACGCTAAATGGAAGGACCACTTGTACGCGATGGACCAATTAAGGGAAGGGATCAACTTAAGGGCATTCGGCCAACGGGATCCTTTAATCGAATACAAGCGCGAAGGTTTTTTAATGTTCAAGTCCATGTATGAGTCGATTAACCAGGACGTAGGCGAGATGATTCTCAAAGTCCAGCCTGCCAAAGACCGTGAAAGGCCCAAAAGCGTTTTTGGTTCCCTGCCCCAGGAGCTTGTTCACAATGACTTTACCAGCCTTTCCGAAGAAGCGGTGCGGTCATCACAGGATGCTGCTTTTCAGAATGACACTGAACAACCCCCCGCCCCAAAACCTTATCAGCACACCGGCCCCAAGGTCGGACGCAATGACCCTTGTCCCTGCGGCAGCGGAAAAAAGTATAAAAAGTGCTGCGGGCAATAAACAAATGACGCAACAACTCCTCCAACGATACTCCGTGGTAGAAAACATCCTAGAGAATATTTCCGAAAGAATCCGTTCGCATTGCCTGAGGCATCCTTTTCTTTCGAGCGTTTGGCTTTGTTTGTGCTCGGCGTGTCTTTTAGTCGCGGCCTTTCCCCAAGCCGATATCTGGATACTTTCCTGGGTTGCCCTTGTGCCTTTTCTATTTGTTCTCGACGGAAAAAAGCCGGCAGCGTCTTTCTTTATCGGCTATCTTCTGGGTATCTTGTTTTTTTCCGGCACCCTGTACTGGTTTATTTATGTGACCAAATTAGGGGCGAGCCTCTTGGTTTTGTATTTTGGAATTTATTTTGCCCTTTTTGGCCTGGGCTATAGTTTGTTTTCCGGCAAAAGTATTCTTGCCAAGATTATTTTCTTGCCCAGTTTTTGGGTTGGCTTAGAATTTATCCGGGGGCATCTTTTTACCGGTTTCGGCTGGGTTAATCTTGGGCATTCGCAGTACAAGATCTTGCCGCTTATTCAAATTTCCGATACGACCGGAGTATTTGGTATCTCCTTTCTGATCGTTGCGGCCAACGTGCTTTTAAAGGAATGGCTCGATGCAAAGATAGAAGAGGCGGATTCTGTCCGTAAACAAAGATCTCTAGCCACCGGTATTATTTCAATCCTTTTGATTGCAGCTATTGGATATGGTTTTTATCGGTTGAGCATAAAAGTTTCTCGGGGAGAGGTCAATGTTGCCGTTATCCAGGCTAATACTCCCCAGGAATTAAAGTGGCAGAAATCTGCCTGGCCGTCGATCATGAAAACATATTTGGATTTAACTCAAAAGGCGGCAAAAGAAAATCCCGATATCATTATATGGCCGGAGACGGCATTTCCCGGTTTTATATGGGAAGCGCCACAGTTATTTGTGGAGTTACGAAGCCTTGTGGCGCAACTCAAAGTACCCTTATTGCTTGGTGTTGTTACCCAGCTTGATGATGCTTATTATAATTCCGCCCTGCTTATCGACCGGGAAGGCGAAGTGATTGTGCAACATGATAAGCTGCATTTGGTTCCGTTCGGCGAATATGTTCCTTTAAGAAAAGTTTTTCCATTTCTTTCGGATATCGCCCCCATCGGAGATTTTAATGCCGGAAATAAGTTTACCTTATTTCCTGTTTCCTCCGGCGGGAGTGAGACAAAAGGCCCTGCCGGTTTTTTCTCGGTTCTTATTTGTTTTGAAGATACGGTTCCGGAGATTTCCGGGGGGTTTGTCCGGACAGGCGCCAACCTTTTGGTTAATATCACCAATGATGCCTGGTTTCAAGATACCAAAGAGCCGTTTTTGCATATGCAGGATGCTGTTTTTAGGGCCGTCGAGAACCGCAAATATCTTATTCGAGCTGCCAATACGGGCGTAAGCTGCTTTATTGATTCCCGGGGCAAGGTGATCAATCGAGTCGAGAATACGGATAAAAAAGCCACGTATGTCTCCGGCTATAAAATCGAACGGGTCGGGTTAAATAATCAAAAAACTTTCTATACAAAATACGGAGATGTTTTTACATATTTTTGTTTTGGCAGTATACTATGGGGGATAGCGGGAATAATACGCCGTCGTTTATTTTAAGGAAACAGTTTTTTCTTAAAGATCGCACTGCCGATTTTTCTCGAAATGGATAAACTAAAAACTCAAGGAGTTCAAAACATGGTAAGAAGATCGCTTGATCTGACGGTCGTCGGTTTTGGCCTATCGATTGCTTACGTAGTCGGGTTGATTGCAGCGTTGGCGGGGCTATTTTTATCGATTTTTAATCAGGGAGCTTTCTTACAATCGCCGATGTTTATCGGGCAATATCGCAGCATTGCGGAATTTCAGCAGTACACTGCCGTGTTGTGGTTTTTATATTTTCTGCAGTTGATAGGATTGGTGGCGGTATTAGACTTAAGGGAATGGGGCCGTAAACTGGTTATCGCGGCGAATGCGGCGATGTGCGTTTATACGATATTAAGGGCGGTCCTTCTTTCTCAAGGGATGGATTTTTTCCAGCTTCTTTCTTTATTTATTTATGCCTTGGTTATCTTTTTCTTTATCCAGCCGAAAATTAAAGAACAATTTCAAAAAGCCCTTGCCCGGGCCCCGCGAAACGGCAAGACCATTTTGGTTATTGACGACGAAAAAGGCCTTTTGGTCATGGCAAAAAATGCTCTTTCCTGGAAAGGGTTTAGAGTCTTGTTGGCGGAGACCGGCGAAAAAGGCATAGCGGTATCCAGAAGGAAGAAGCCGGATTTAATTGTTCTGGATGTTATTTTGCCGGGAATCAAGGGAAGAGAAGTTTGTGCGCGGCTTAAAAAAGATCCGCAAACCAAAGACATTCCGGTTATTTTCCTGACATCAAAGGATTCTCCCGATGATATTAAGGCCGAACTTGAGGCCGGAGGCGTTTCCCATTTGCCCAAGCCGTTTGATGCCGAGAAATTATCAGCGGAGATCAATAGAGTTTTAGGGCTCTAATTATTCCAGCCAGCCGGTTCCTCAGCTGAATATTCTTTTAAAAGGCATTTTGAGAATTATTTTAAGAGGCATTAAGATGGAAATTAAAAACATAAGAATTAATAAGCCGGAAGATGTTAACGTGATTCTGGGGCAATCCCATTTTATTAAAACCGTCGAGGATATCTATGAGGCGATTGTTTCTGCTGCCCCGGAGATGAAGTTTGGCCTGGCCTTTTGCGAGGCCTCGGGGGCATGCCTGGTACGCCTTGAGGGCAATGACGATGAATTAAAGAAGCTGGCTGCCGACAATGCCCTGGAGGTTGGCTCCGGCCACAGTTTCATGATTTTTATGCGTAAGGGGTTTCCGGTAAATATTCTTAACCAGATCAAAAACGTTGCCGAGGTTTGTTCTGTTTTTGCGGCAACGGCGAACACAGTTGAGGTCGTGGTGGCCGATAACGGTGCCGGCCGGGGGATCTTAGGGGTTATCGACGGCGTAAAGCCCAAGGGTATTGAAGACGCCAAGGGCGCCCAGTGGCGAAAAGACCTTTTACGTAAACTGGGTTATAAAAGATAGAAAGCTTCGGCGTGCTTTTTGGCCGAGTAATAAACGGATGAATTTTCAAGATCGAATCAAGGTATTTAAAAGGACGATGGCCCGTAACGGGCTGTATGCCTCTTCCTGGATTTTAACCAATCTCCCGTACGGGGTAGTGTGCTTTTTAGCCAATTTGTTTATTGCTGTCGGTTTTGCTCTGGCCGTAAAACAGCAGCGCCTCGCTCATGAAAGCTTAACCATTGCTTTTGGCAAAGAAAAAGGCAAAGACGAAATTAATAAAATTGCCAAAGAGTGTTTTAAAAATCTAGGGCGGGGGATGATTGAGCTTATTTATTTTATGGCTCATCCCCAAATGATCAAAGAAAAGGTTTTTTTTGAGGGCAAAGAACATTTAGACGAAGCGCTTAAAGGCGGCAAGGGTGTTATTGCGGTCAGCGCTCACTTTGGTAATTTTCCTTTGATGCTTTTACGCTGCGCCCAGGAGGGCTATAAGGTTAACGCGATTATCCGTCCGGCGCGCGATAAACAAATCGAGGAGTATTTCTTAAATTTAAGAACCATGCTCGGGCTTAATACAGTCTATAGTCATCCAAGAAAACAATGCGTGGATACTTCGATCCGGGTATTACGTAATAACGAGTTTTTGTTTATCCCTTTGGACCAGAATTTCGGCAGTGGGGGCGGGGTGTTTGTTGATTTCTTCGGTCAAAAGGCAGCCACGGCGACAGGGCCGGTCATATTTGCCATGAGGACCGGGGCGCCGCTGTTGCCGGTGTTTACGGTGCGCGAGCGGGGGGATTTTCATAAGATTATTATCGCGCCGCCGTTATTCTTAGAGGAAAAAGAGGACGACAAGGAAACAGTTCTTGTTAATACATCGCGCATTACCCAGATTATCGAAACGTACATCCGCCGGTATCCCCAGGAATGGGGATGGATGCATCGGCGCTGGAAGAGCCGGCCGGCCGGGGAACCCCAGCCGGTTGATAATCCAACTTTATCCGTCGAGGTCTAAAAATGGCATTTAAAATTACAAAAAAACAGGCCAAGCAAGCTGCGTTATTTATCGCAGGCTGGATTGTTTTGATTTTAGGCGTTGCCCTTATTTTGGATTGGTGGGCTTATGTGGTGGTTGTTTTTAAGGGATGTGCCGGTATCCTGATGGCGTTAGTGGGGCTGCTAATCCTTGTGTTGGCAAAAGGGTAATCTTTTCATCGGGTGGGGGCACGCAGATACAAAAAATCTTAAGGAGAAATTCAATTGAATAGATTAAAACGCTATTTTCTTTATGGGTTAACGATATTTTTACCGTTTTTGCTGACGGTTTATATCATCATCATCGTGTTTAATTTCGCTGATGGATTTCTAGGAAAATTTATCAAACCGCTTTTTATCAACTTGTTCGGTTTTTATCCCTGGGGGATCAGCATTGTCATATCGGCTCTGCTAATTCTGGTTGCGGGTTTCTTGGCAACCCATTTCTTTGGTAAGGATTTATATCCTGCTATCGAGAGGTTGTTGTTACGATTGCCGTTTTTCAGGGAGGTTTACCCGTCCACCAAGCAACTTGCCTCGTTTCTTTTCTCCCGGGACAAGAAAACTTTTAAGCAGGTAGTTCTGGTGGAATATCCGCGCAAGGGCATATACTCGATAGGTTTTATAGTCAGTGACCCGTCGAAAGTGATTTGCGAGAAAGTTGGCAGGGAATTATGCAATATTCTTATACCGGGTTCTCCGAGCCCGTTTAGCGGGTTTGTTATTATGGTTCCTCAAGAAGAAGTAATATTCCTGGATATCCCCATTGAAGATGCGATAAAGTTTATTGTCTCCGACGGGGTTGTAAGTCCGCAATGATGATTGATTGAGTTCAAATGATTGGCAAAATAGATTTGGTGATCTTTGATTTGGACGGAACGCTTGTGGATGCCTATGGGGCGATCGCGGGCAGTTTTAATTTTGCCATGCGCCGGCTGGGATTTCCTAGACAAGATAATGCGGTTATCCGCCGTGCGGTAGGCTGGGGAGACAGGAATCTCTTAAGGCCTTTTGTGGGCGAAAAGAACGCTGTTAAGGCGCTTAGGTTATACCGCAGGCATCATGCGATTGCCTTAAAGAAGAAAACAAGATTTCTGCCCGGGGCCAAGCGGCTTTTGATAACTCTAAATAAGAACGGCTATCAGCTGGCCGTGGCCAGTAACCGTCCGACGAGATTTTCAAATATTATTCTGAATCATTTAAAGATCCGTCAATATTTTGATTATGTTTTATGCGGCGATAAGCTGAAAAAACCAAAGCCGAACGCCGATATTCTTTTGAAAATTCTAAAGAAACTTTCCGTCAAAAAAGGCCGGGCTGTTTACGTCGGTGACATGACGGTGGACATCCTGACAGGGAAAAGGGCTGGCGTAAAAACAATAGCGATTTTAGGCGGTTCCAGCAGCAAGAAAGAAATCGGTGCCCTAAAGCCCTATCGTGTAATTAAAAACATTTCCCAGGTGTGGGACATTGTCCGGTAAGAATGAGTTTTATGCTGATTAATTTTTATTTCATAAACAGGAAAGGAGAATTACATGAGTAAACGAAAACGCAAGGGTAAGTTAAAATGGCGCTCCAAGAAGGCCAACCACGGAAAAAGCCCCAGCAAGGGCCATTAATTTAATTCTTAAATAGCGACGGATAAAACCCGCGTGTTGATTCGAGGGTTTTCTGTCTGACATGTATAAAGGAATGCAGTATTATTGATGAGTGTAGTTTAACTGTTAGGAGGCGTTATCCATGAAAGATAAAATCGTAATGGCGGGAAAATCATTTATCCGGTATATCCTGGGAACTTTTATTTTATTGACGTGTGTCCGGCCGGCTTTTGCCGGAGAAGCGGATTTGATTGTCCCGGATTTAAGCTCGGTCAGCTTTCTTAACATCGACGGGAGAACACTTCTGTTGTGGGGTATGTCGATTTGTGCTTTCGGTTTTATTTTCGGGTTTGTCCAATTCCTGCAAATCAAGGCTATTAAGGTCCATAAATCGATGTTTGATATATCCGAATTGATTTATGAAACCTGCAAAACGTACTTAATCACGCAGGGAAAATTCTTGATTATCTTGGAAATCTTGATCGGCGTCATCATTACGGTTTACTTCGGCTGGTTGCGACATTTCACCGCGGATAAGGTAGTTACTGTCTTGATCGCCAGCGTTGTCGGTATTGCCGGTAGCTATGCGGTGGCATGGTTCGGGATGCGCATTAATACCATGGCCAATTCTCGGTCTGCTTTCGGAAGTCTTGGGGGCAAACCTTTTCCGACCTACGATATTCCCTTAAAGGCCGGTATGAGTATCGGGATGCTTTTAATCAGTACCGAATTATTTGTCATGTTGTGTATTCTGCTTTTTATTGACCCGAATTACGCGGGCCCGTGTTTTATCGGTTTTGCCATCGGTGAGTCGCTGGGTGCGTCGGTTTTAAGAATGGCGGGAGGGATTTTTACCAAGATCGCGGATATTGGGTCGGATTTGATGAAAATTGTCTTTAATATCAAAGAAGATGATGCCCGTAATCCCGGCGTTATCGCGGATTGTACGGGTGACAATGCCGGTGATTCCGTCGGGCCCACCGCAGACGGATTCGAGACATACGGCGTTACCGGGGTAGCCCTGATCACATTTATTCTTTTGGCGATCCATGACCCTGTTGTTCAAGTGCAGCTTTTGGTCTGGATTTTTGTCATGAGACTGGTCATGATTATAGCCAGCGGCGTTTCGTACGGAATTAATTCCGTTATTGCCAAGGCCCGTTACGGCAATGCCAAAGAGATGAATTTTGAAGTTCCTCTGACGTCGTTGGTATGGATCACTTCGTTTGTGTCCATTGGTTTTACCTACCTGGCTTCGTATCTATTGATTGCCAATCTCGGCGACGGAACACTCTGGTGGAAGCTCGCGTCTATTATTACCTGCGGGACAATAGCGGGAGCGGTTATCCCCGAATTGGTTAAGGTTTTTACTTCAACCGAGTCGTCTTTTGTCCAGAATATCCTTAATTCATCGCGTAAAGGCGGCGCATCATTGAATATTCTCGCGGGTTTGACAGCCGGGAATTTCAGCGCGTACTGGCTGGGATTTGCGATTCTGGTTTTAATGGGAATCGCCTATGGGGTGAGCACCTTGGGATTGGGTGCGATTATGCTGGCGCCGGCAGTCTTTGCCTTGGGCCTTGTTGCTTTTGGATTTTTGGGTATGGGGCCGGTGACGATCGCGGTTGATTCTTACGGCCCGGTGGCTGACAATGCCCAATCTATTTATGAACTTTCTCTGATTGAAAATATTCCCGGCATCAGAGAGGAAATCAAGAGAGATTTTGGATTTGACCCTGATTTTAAGAATGCCAAAGATTACCTGGAGGCCAATGACGGCGCCGGAAATACCTTTAAAGCGACCACCAAACCGGTTTTGATCGGTACAGCGGTGGTCGGTGCCACGACCATGATTTTCTCCATCATCTTTATCTTAACCGGCGGCCTAACTTCACAAATCGATAAGCTCTCTATTCTTCATCCGCCGTTTCTGTTAGGGTTAGTGGCCGGAGGGATGGTGATTTACTGGTTTACCGGAGCGTCGATTCAGGCGGTTACAGCCGGTGCCTACCATGCGGTAGAATTTATCAAGAATAACATCAAACTGGAAGGGTCAGAAAAGGCCTCCATGGCGGACAGTAAGAAGGTCGTGGAGATCTGCACCAAATTTGCGCAAAAGGGGATGATCAACATATTCCTCACCATCTTCTTTAGCACGCTGGCTTTCGCTTGCCTTGATTCATTTTTCTTTATCGGGTACTTGATCTCGATTGCCCTCTTTGGATTATTTCAGGCGATCTTCATGGCTAATGCCGGCGGGGCGTGGGATAACTGCAAGAAGTTAGTCGAGACTAAGTTTAAGGATCAAAAAGGAACTCCCTTGCATGCGGCGACAATTGTCGGCGACACTGTCGGGGATCCTTTTAAGGACACATCATCGGTTGCCATGAATCCGATTATTAAATTCACGACACTGTTTGGGCTTCTGGCGATTGAGATGGCTATTGAATTGAGCCAGAGATTAAACTTGATCCTGGCGGTTGTTTTCTTTGCGGTTTCTGTCTTTTTTGTCCTGCGTTCGTTTTACGATATGAGGATCAGGACGGAGGAGCCGGCATAAATCTGTTCTTAAAATTGTGCTGCGGATAACCATCGGCTGGGAGGGGGAGAGGTTTTCATTTTATTGAAAATCGTTCGACAATCCTAAATCGGCCGTGTTAGAATAATTCTGATTTTGCGAAAATGTTGATGCAAAGAATAACAGTCTAGAAAAGGGAACTCGAATGCATCCACGGTTAGCGAAGGGCAAGGCAGCGGCAATAGTCGTCGCGCTTGTATTCTTGGGCGTGTCTTTAAGCGGCTGCTTTTATTTGGTTTTGGGTGCCGCGGCCGCGGCCGGGGGCTATGCCATTAGCTCGGATACGATTCAAGGGGAGACCGAGAAAGACTTTCAGGAGGTCTGGGATTCCAGCGTTGAGATTGCTTCGATTATGGGCATGGTCAGCAGCAAAAGCCCTGAACTAGGGAAGATATCGGCTACCATTGACGGCGCTAAGGTTAATATACAAGTGCTTCAGCTGACAACTTCAACCACCCGACTGAAGGTCAAGGCCAGAAAAGGCCTCTTTCCAAATATTTCGACCGCCCAAAATATTTTTGTCAAGATTATGAATCGCGTTAACGGATAGCCGTTCTGCTTTTGCGTGGGGCATAGCCTGCTGTTGACATCTTCAAGAACTTTGCTACAATGGTGACCCTGTAAGATAATAAATTGCCGAGATAGCTCAGGTAGTAGAGCGCAGGCCTGAAAAGCCTGGCGTCCCCAGTGCAAGTCTGGGTCTCGGCACTTGACTTCCTCTAAACTACAAGGATAGGCATTCAGAAAAGTCAAGTGCAGTCCCGACCTCCTTAGAATATGATTAGAGGAGGGTCGGGGCGGCACTTTACTTCTTTAGGGTTTAAAGGCTGTCATGCAGCAAGGTCGGACACGGAGCCACTTTTCCTTCCAAAATCATTGCCAATATTTTAAATATCCGTTAGAATAAAATTACTCCAAGGCTGTCGAATCGTGCTGAATATTGCCGATGTAGCTCAGTTGGTAGAGCAACGGTTTCGTAAACCGTAGGTCGGAGGTTCAATTCCTCTCGTCGGCTTTTAAATATCATACATGGCGTAGTTCAGCACTTGCCTTCCTTTAAAAGTATGCTAGAAAAGGCAAGTGCAGCCCTTGACTTTTATAGGATGTAAGTTTCTTAAGTTTAAAGGAAGTCAAGGGCAGCCCAGCTATCCTTAAAATCTTATTCTAGAGGAGGCTGGTGCAGTCTTCGACCTTTCGGAATACAGTTTTTTAAGTTTAGAGGAAGTCGAAGGCAGTTGGTAGAGCAACGGTTTCGTAAACCGTAGGTCACCAGTTCAATTCTGGTCGCCAGCTTTTTTCTACCTCAAAACCCGTTGCCGACGGGTGCGTGCTACGTGGAGAAAATAAATATTTCTAAAAGAATTCCCCTCGAGTTTATCGTATTTCTCTTTCTCCTTGCCCTGTGTTTTATTCTTTACACCCCAAGCCTTAAAGCTGATTTTGTCCTGGACGATAATGTTGTTGTTGCCCAGAATCCCGCCATTAAGCAAGCCGGGCTTTACCGGTATATCTTTGCAAAGAGTTTCTTCAGTCCCTATAAATCTTCGGCCGATCTCAAGCTCGGCTATTACCGCCCGATGACGCTGTCGTCCCTGGCGCTAGATTACCGCATCTGGGGATTAAGGCCTTGGGGATACCGATTAACAAATATTTTTCTGCATGCCCTCAACGGAATACTTCTCTTTCTGCTGGTTCGCAGAATCTTCCAGAAAGAAGGGGCGGCGTTTCTCAGTGCTGTATTATTTTGTATTCTTCCGGTTCACGGGGTGACAGTTAATACGATTTCCTGTCGGGGTGATTTATTGCAGGCCTTCTTTTTATTGATGGCGTCCATTACCTTTGTCGGGTATCTCGGACAAAGAATTCGCGGAAAATTATTCTTAAGCATTCTTTTTTTTATATGCGCCATCTTATCGCGGGAGACCTCTTTGGTATATCCCCTGCTAGCCATTTTACTATCGTGGAATCATGACAGGGATATGAAGGCTGCCGTGAGGAAATCTTTGCCTTTTTTTGCGGTTGCCGTATTGTATTATATCGTTCGTCTTGCTCTTTTTCCTATTGCCAGTGAGGGGCTGTCGGCGTTTTTATCGGCGGATAGGTTGTTGAGATGGTTTTTGATTATTGAAGAATACAGCGTGTGTTTTATTTTTCCCTGGTCCGCACAAACGGCTACGAAAATTTTATTTGCACCCGTAGGCCTTAAATCTCTTATATTCTTGCTCGGTGTGATCGTTTTAATTGCCGGGATCTTTCTTGAGCGAAAAAAACAGCTTCGAAAAAGTCAGCTGATTTTTGGGCTCATCTGGATTTTCGTCACCATGCTGCCTTTTTTGGTGATGGAAAAACTTATCGAGAGAATGGGCCCCTATTTTTCAGAAGCCTACCTGTATCTTTCTTCCGTCGGATTTGTCATTGTTTTGGGCAGCATTATTCTTAACCTCAACAGGACTTTTCGATACGGCATCTTGATATTTCTTGTGTCGTACTATGTTCTTTTCAGTATTTATAATAACTATTCCTGGGATAGCGAGAAGAATATTCTCGATAGGGTCTTTCGCATCGAGCAGAGTTATGCGCATATCGCGGGGATGCAGCTCTTAATGAAGTACGAAGACAACGAAAGGGAAACGAGGAAAATTATTGATGCTCAAGGCAATCCCGCCTCCCGGAGCATGTGGGTCAAAAGATTGGGAGGTATCTACCGCCATCGAAAAGATTACCCCGGAGCTATCCCGCTGTTTAAAGAGGCGATCCGGTTGAATCCCGGGAACATTGAGGCGTATAATGAACTCGCGGTGGCGTATTTTGAAGCAGGGGACGTGGACAACGGCATCCGCTACTTAAGGGAATCGCTCCTTCGGGACGGAGAATACGCCGAGACGTATCGGATTTTAGGGCAGGTGTTGTATCAAAAGAATGATTATGCGGGTGCGGCCGGGAACCTGTCCAAGGCCTATTACTATAATCCCGACGATATGGAAACGCTGCTGTATCTGGCCATGGCAAATTTTTTTAACAAGCAGGATGACCAATATGCAAAATGGATGGATGTACTGATCAGGAAATTCGGCAATACACGGCTGATTGTTCGATTTGTTGTCCATGAGCTGTACAATCACGGCTATTTTCGTAATGCGGCCCGGTTGATCGAAGATTCGCAGGAATATTTTACGGATGATGCCCGGATGTTTATGATATTGTCACGTGCCTATTTTTATATGGGGCAGGAGCAGAAAGCGACGGACGCCTGGAAGAAGGCAAGGATGATGAAATCATTTGCGTCAGTGGCCGGCAATCCATAGAAAGGGTTAGCGATGTCTATTCAAGAAGTTATTCTCCGGCATAAGAAACCATTGTCCTTAATCGTTGCCGCCATCGTGCTAACCTATGCCGTTTCTCTGCTGAACGGTTTTGTAGGTGACGACCATTTTCTTTTTGAAAATAATGGTTTTTATAAGGATTTGAAGAATGTCTCCCGATTGGTGCAAAAGAATTTCATCACCGGTTTCGATGATATCGATAACGCTGCCATGAGAGGAAGTGTATCGATGTCGGGGTGTGTCTCGTATCGGCCGGTCACCGCGCTGTCGTTTTTTATCGATTATGCCGTCTGGAAACATAATCCCTTTGGCCATCATCTGACCAACATACTCATCCACATTCTTGCCTGCCTTTTTATTTACACGCTGGTATTCTGGACCCTTAAAAACGCCAAGATCGCTGTCATGGCTGCTGTGTTATTTGCCGTTCATCCGATCAACGCGGAAGCGGTGAACAGCATCGGCTACCGGTCCGATCTTTTGTGTCTGGTTTTTTATTTGGCTACCTTTGTTTTCTTTATCCAATACCGCCGTTGCGGTAATTGTCAAAAATGGCAGTGGCTTGCGGCTTGCTATGGGGCATTTTTTCTTTCCCTGTTTTCAAAGGAAGGGTCTGCAACCCTGCCGCTTTTGTTGGCGGTTTACGACTGGTTTTTCTTAAAGAGTTACCGGCCGAAGGACCGCCGGCAGCTTATGCTCGAATACGCGGGTTTTGTCGGCCTATTGTTCTTTTACCTCTATCTATATTTCTTTGTTTTTCCAAACTCGAATCATCCTCAGGATTATCTTCAATCAACCGATTTTGTAAGACAATTTCTTATTGCGACTAAAATCTTTTACAGCTATTTGATTGTTTTGATTTTCCCGCCTAAAATCACGATTTTGCCTACGCTGTATGTCCCGCCTTTAGCCGCAATCCGGCCCTATGAAGTTACCGCTGTCTTTGTTTTTATGCTTGTCTGTTTTTTTGCCGCGTTTCGATCGTTTAAGAAATCGAAAATAGTTTTGTTCTTTATCCTGTGGTTTTTTATAACCTACCTGCCTACGGCCAATCTTTTTCCCGTACCCAACCCGTTTGCTTTTCGTTTTATGTACATGCCGTCGGTAGGCTTTTTTGTTATCGTTGCGATTTTTATCGAGAAATTATGTTCTCGGTTGACCCAACGGTTCGGTTCGGTTCATTTCGAATACATTCTAAAGTTCGGGTTAGTCGGACTGTGTATGGTCATAACAATTCCTCACAATATGCTTTTTAAAAATGACTTTACCGTTTGCCAGGAACAAATCAAGCGATATCCGGACTGCTCAAAGCCGTACTGGGCGATAGGAGAGATTTATCTGAGCCACGGGGAATATAAAAAGGCGATAGAGAATCTCAGCGCATACTTAAGGATTGATAAAAACAATCCGTTTGTTGAAGCGATGAGCAGGGATTATTTTGTCTATAACCGCCTGGGGATGTGTTATGTCGATGATCCCGACAAGGCGATTGCCGAGTTTCAGACGTCGATTCGCCTGCGCCCTGAGTATGCACTGGCCTATGCCAATATGGCCAAGGCCTATATTTTGAAAAAGGATTTTCAAAAATCTTTGGCTTATTCCCTGAAGGCAATTGAGCTTAATGACGGACTCGTGCTCGGCTATATTTATGCGATTTACTCTTGCCTTATGGCTGAAGATTTAGAGAAAGCCAAGGGGCTTTTAGAAAAAGCTGTTGAACTTTCCCCTGATGACGAGGGTGTGCAGTATCTGAAGAAACAAATTGATAGATATGAAAATAGCCGTAGATAATTTAGCAAAAAGCCGGGTTATGATGGCGGCGTTTATTGTGCTGTTGGGATTGGCGGCATATTCTTTCGCCTTAAGCGCGCCTTTTAAGACGATGGACGACCAGTTTTCCATCGTCAATAATCCCGATATCCAGGATTTTTCAAATATCGGCAAAGTATTCCGGACAGGTTATTTCCAAGACCGTGCCTATTACCGGCCCCTTGTGATTGTCAGCTATATGATTGATTGTCACTTTTTCGGTGTCGACCCGCTCTTTTTTAAACTAAGCAACATCATTATCCATCTTATAACGGCACTGGTTATCTTTCTTATTATTGCCCGCATCTTTCAGGATAAGAACATCGGGTTTTTTGTTGCGCTTCTCTTTGCTATTCACCCTGTTCACTGGAAATCGGTCTCCCATATTCCCGATCGGTCGATACTTTTAGCGTCGCTTTTTGAAATATCCGCCTTTTATTTCTTTTGCCTCTCTAAGACCGGCAAGAGAAGGCTGATGCACTACGCTGCATCACTTGTTTTCTTCGCGCTGGCGCTTTTGTCTAAAGAAGCCGTGATGGCCTTTCCCTTGATTGTACTGAGCTATGAACTGATCTTAAGAGGGAAAGAGAAGAAACGATGGCTGTCGATAGCACAAAGCGTTTTGCCTTTCTTGGCGGTTTTAGTTTTTTATTTTCTAATCCGTCGACTTTTTGGGATCACGCAAGCTGATTACTGGGATTCTGCCCGAGAGCTTATTTTAGCGATGATAACATTTTTAAGGGCTGAGATCACCTATCTAAGGATTTTATTTGCTCCGCTTGACCTTTATTTTGACAGGTCTATGGTGATTTTTACAAATTTCTCCGATCCCCAGGTTTTGCTGACGTTTTTATTTTTTGGTCTGTCGGCCCTAATATTATTCAGATTTAGAAAAAAAGTGTCGCCACCGGCGCTGTTTTTCGGATTGTGGTTTTTGATCGGCCTTTTACCCGTCTCCCAGATCTTGCCCATATGCGTACAGCCGGGGGCTATTTCTACGACCGAGCATTTTCTCTACGCGCCCTGTTTGGGGGTATTTGTTTTGTTTGTTTTAATAGGCCGGTGGCTTTATCGCGAGGGTTTACGACGTAAAGTCTTTTCTGCCGGCGTATTTTGTTTTGGTGTTATCGGTTTATATGCTTTTCTTTTTATCACCCTTGTCCAGCAAAACATCTATTCGGCCAATGAGTTGGCGATGCTCAGGCAATCCGTCATGCGCAATCCTCAAAATAGCCGCGTTCAACTTTGTTTAGGGTTGGTGTATGCCCGGAAATGGTTATTTAAAGAAGCGGAGGGACATTTTCGAGAGGCCCTCAATCTTTTTCCGGGGTACGTGGAAGCCCGCATTGCTTTGGGCAAAGCCCTGTGCGACCAGGGCCGTCTTCTCGAAGGGCTGAACGAATATGAGAGAGTCGCCGATGCCGGCCGGCACGCGCAGCTTTTAGAAAATAACATGCGTTTAACCCGGGGGTTATTGATTAAGCAGTATCAGGCGGCGATTGCCCGCGATGAGGGCAACGCCGATTTGCATTACAGCCTGGGCGTTGCTTATTCAAAGAACAAGGAAACTGAGAACGCTATGGAACAATATCTCAGGGCGGTGGAGCTGCGTCCGGATTTTAAGAATGCCCTTTTTAATCTGGCGTCCAGTTATGAATCGATCGGTCGGATTGATGAGGCGGTTTTCTATTACGAGAAAATAACTTTTCCGGATGACCAGCCGGATTTATTAACGGCGCGTGTTTATTTTCAGCTAGCCAATATTTACAAAAAAAGAGGGGATTTTCAGAAAGCCGAAGAATATTTTCAAAAGAGCCGTGCCGTAAAACCCAGATAAAAACTTCCCCGGGCCTATAGTGAGAATTCAAAGAGAGTGGTATAATACAATCCCCTTATGCTAGTAACGGAAATTCAGGAGAAATATGGTTGGATTGATTGCAAAGCTTAAAAACAGCAGATTTCTCCGGCTATGGCTGGGTCAAGTTTTTTCTCAGTTTGGCGATCGCATTAACCAGATGGCCTTGATTGGGCTTATTGCCGGCCGCACCCCCGGCTCGGCGGTTGAGTTGGCTAAATTGTTGTCATTTACCATCATCCCGGTTTTTATTATCGGTCCTGTCGCGGGTGTTTATGTGGACCGCTGGGATAAACGCACCACCCTTTTCGTCTGTGATTTTCTGCGCGGTCTTCTGGTTTTAACCATACCGTTTATTTTCATCGACCGCGGTTCGATGATCCCTATTTATGCGGTTGTCTTCCTGGCATTTTGTCTCAGCCGTTTTTATGTCCCTGCCAAGATGTCTATTATTCCCGATCTGGTAGGAGAAAAAGACCTGTTGATGGCTAATTCCCTGGTAACGACAACGGGGATGATTGCTTTTATCCTGGGGTGTGTATCGGGCGGATTTATCGTCGAGAAATTTGGCGCCAAGGGCGGATTTATTTGCGATGCGGCCACGTTTTTCGTTTCAGGGATTCTCGTATTTTCTATCGGCAGCCAGTTCCGGATGAAAATCAATACTTCCGAAATTATTGGCATCAGCAAAGAAGTCATGACGGTTATCAAAAAGTCGGTTTTAAGCGAGATTAAAGAAGGCGTCAGCTATCTCATCAATCATAAAGACATACGCTTTATCGTTAGCACACTTTTTATCCTTTTTTCGGCGGCGGGCGCTATCTATGTCGTGATTATCGTTTTTGTGCAGGAGGCCTTTCACAGCGTAACCCGCGACTTGGGGCTATTAGCGGTCTTTTTGGGGCTGGGGCTTTTCTTAGGGTCCCTGATCTATGGCCGTTGGGGGCAGAGACCGTCAAAATTTAAGGTGATTTTTTTCTGTTTGTTCTTAGGGGGCCTGATGGTAATATTATTTTCGGCGGTGGTGCATAAAGTACAAAATCTTTCAGTGGCGGCAAGCTTGACGTTTCTATTGGGCCTTATCTTGGGACCGATTATGATTGCTGCGAACACGGTAGTTCATGAGGTGAGCGACGAGGGCATGCGCGGCAAAGTTTTTAGCTTCCTTGAAATTGTCATGCATTTAGGTTTCTTGATCGCGATGCTGGTTAGTTCTATTCTCGCAGAATATATCGCGCATTTTTGGATTCTGATCGGCGTGGGCTCGGTTTTTTCTTTTATCGGCCTGATCGGCCTTCTACGGTACAAGAAAGAAGGGTCCAACCTTGCAACTGAAAGGGTTTTTCAATGATGAACTTTGCGGTCTTTGCTTCGGGAAACGGCAGTAACCTGCAGGCCATTATTAACGCTGTTAAAAAAGGCCGTGTCCGGGCCAATCTGAAACTTGTTGTTTCCGATAACCCGTCGGCTTATGCCTTGAAGCGTGCCAAGAAAGCAAACATCAGATCAATTGTGGTTGAGCCAATTGGTTTTCCCGACCGGGAAAGTTTTGACCGGGAAATAATTAAGCGCTTGGAGCAGGAGCAAATTGATTTTATTGTGCTGGCCGGTTTTATGCGTATCTTAAGCCCGGTTTTTATCCGGAAATACCCGCATAAAATCCTTAATATCCACCCCGCGATTTTGCCTGCGTTTAAAGGCGCACATGCGATTAAGGATGCCTTTGAATATGGGGTTAAGGTTACGGGCGTAACCGTTCATTTCATCGACGAAAAAGTTGACCACGGCCCGATTATCCTGCAGGAACTCGTTAAAGTCTCTCCTCGGGGCACACTCGCCAGCCTCGAGAAGAAAATCCACGCGATCGAGCACAAAATCTATCCCAAAGCGGTCGATCTCTTTGCCCGCGGCTGTATAAAAATCCATGGGCGCACGGTTAAAATTCGTTGACCTTCCGGAATATTTCCCAGAATTCTGCTATTAAATTTCTTGAATCAAAGCCAAGGACAGAATTTTATTAGGAAAGATTTCTAGCGGATTTACTTGAAAGCAGATAGCTGTGATTTGTCAAACAGATAGGTATCGTTAGTACGCAAATCCAGAAGTTTTACGCCGGTAAAGTCGCTAAAATTATACGCCGATGTTGCCTCAATGATCATACGGGCAATTTCGACCGGCGTGTTGTCGCCGGGCGGAAAACTGCTTGTCTGGTATCGAAAAGTGACGCGGTTTAAAATCTGTTTGGTCAGGAATTCTTCCCAAGAAATATCCCGATATTCCAGATATTTTCCTTTCGTGTCTCCGATTATTCTCTCATCACCGCTGAATTCTGAAATATATCTTTGGCTATATTCCTCAAACGGCATCTCCTGGGCCATATAACGCCTGAAGTCCTGAAAGTAAAATATCCCCCTTGATTCGATGCCGTTGGTGATATCTGCGATTACGACGACAAAAAACAGAGGAGTTTTTTGCCTGCTGACGTAATCGTTAATAAGGTCTATACGTTTTTGTTCCGCTTCGGGGTCGTTCGATTCGGTTTCACCGGGCATTTCTTCGATATTAAAATAAACCCTGGTAATGGTGGTCAGGATATTGTTCTGTTTCTTGGTGTACTCTGGCGAGTAAGCATTGCCGTATCCGTAATCCTTGGGCGGTTTAGTCGCGGGGATAATATCGTATTCCAGGGAGAAGTTTCTGAAAGAATTTTTAATTTCAAAACGGACGTCTAAGAATTGAACAGAAAACTTCTTTTTCTCCGCGGGCGCGGACTTTCCGTTGGCCTTGAAAGCAAAAATACTTTCCTTAATCGGCAGATAAATCCACTGGGTGTTGCCGACGGTCTTGGTGATGACGTCGTAACTGAATTCTTCCTTACAGATTTTAAGAAATTTCTGATCGGCCTGGCTTTGGCTGTAGAGGGGGGACTTGAATGGATCCGAACAGCTTGACAGCAGGCCCAATGAGAGGCAGGCGATCACAAAAGCGGAGATTTTCTTGAATGGCATTTTTAATTACGCCTGTTCGCGGGATAAAGGCTTAAGACCAAATTGGTTAAAGATCGCCGTGATTTCGTCGTATTCAAGTTCCTGGCGGCGTAGCAGTTCCTGGGCAAAGCGTTCGAATAAATCCCGGTGCTCTAGAAGGGTGTTTTCGACTTCTTTTATGCAGGATTGCAGGATGTTTTGAATATCTTCATCCAAGGTTTCTTTTGTCTTCTCAGAAACGTTTAGCGTTCCCTGATAGGATTGCACGGAGAGAAAATCGCCGACCAGGCCGGATTTTCCCATACCTAAACTCAGTACCATATGACGGGCAATCGACATGGCATTGTAAAAATCGCTGCCGCGCCCGCCGCCGACACCCGAACCGGTCAGGCCGAATTTTATTTTTTCCGCGGCATAAGCGGCAACACCGACCTTGATATCGGCCAGCAATTTTTCTTTATTCGCGGAATGGGTTTCTTCTATGGGCCGGCTGGAGACCATGCCTAAATTCCCCTTACGGGGAATGATGGTCGCCTTGATAACATCATCGGTAGGATGGAGCAGGTAACCGATAATGGCGTGTCCGGCTTCATGGTAGGCGGTCCAGACCTTTTCTTTTTCCGTCATCAAGATGTTGGATTTGTCTCCGTATTGAATGCGGTCGTAGGCGGCGGAAAGGTCTTTGTAGGTGAGCACGCCTCTTTTTTCTCTTAACGCAAAGATGCCGGCTTCACGGATCATGCTATCGATTTGAGAGGGGGAGAAGTAGAGTGTTTTACGTGCCAAAAGATCGGGATCGCAGGAATGATCGGTTTTAACCCGCGATAAATAAAATTTAAAGAGGGATTTACGTTCTTCCAGGTTGGGCAAGGCAATATAGATTTTGCGGTCAAACCGTCCGGCACGCATCAGGGCCGGGTCAAGCATGTTTTCCGGCGCGTTGGTAGCGGCCAGGACAAAGATATTATTTTCTTCGTGCCGCAGGCCGTCCATTTCGGTTAAGAGCTGGTTGATGGCGGCGTTCATGCTGGCGGTGCCGCCGAATCCCTGATCGAGCACGCGCGGAAAAGCAAAGGCATCAATTTCGTCGATAAAAATAATACACCCGCCTTCGGCCCGGGCGAGTTTTCTGGCTTCGCTAAAGGTTTCTTCTACCTTGCGGGCGCCTTCACCCACCCACATGCGGACAAAATCGCTGCCGGTCCGGGAGATAAATGGAAATCCTGATTCGGTGGCCATGGCCTTAGCCAGATAAGTTTTTCCGCAACCCGGCGGGCCCAAAAAGATGACTCCTTTAATGATTTTTCCGCCGACGGCCTGCAACTTGATGCGGTCTTTAAGTAATTCGACGACTTCCCAGGCCTCTTTCTTGGCGCCCTCCATGCCGATGACGTTTTCCCAAGGGACATTGACTCTTTCCCCGAGGATCTTATCTCCTCCGACTTTTTCCAAAGACGAAATAATGCGGCGCAGGGCAACGTCAAGATTGTTTTGCGAAATAGTTGCGGAAGATTCGCGCATGGCGATCACATTGGCTTCTCGCACCAGGTTGTTGATGTCGGAAGCCGAAAACCATTTGGCTTTCTCCGCGAAGGCCTCGATATTGATGACGGGATCGTATTTGACCTTTGATAAATAATACTTAAGCAGCGCGGCCCGTTCGCGGGCATTGGGTTTTTCCACGTAAATCTTGCGGTCGAAGCGCCCCGAACGTAAAATAGCCGGGTCGATTTCTTCCTCGTTCATGTTGGTGGCGGCGATGACGATGACATTTTTGTCTGCGTTACGCAATCCGTCCATCTCGGTCAAGAACTGGTTGATGGTGGCATTATAGGAAGTGTCGGCCATGGAATAGGAGGGAATCTGTTTGGCGGTCTGCCTTTGCCGGGCGAAAGCGTCGATTTCGTCAATAAAGATAATGCACCCGCCGTGAATCTTGGCTAATTCCCGTGCCTGCTTAAAAAGGGACTTCATGCGCGCGGCGCCCTGGCCCATGAACATCGCGACAAATTCGCTGCCCACCGCCGAAATCATTGGCAGCCCGCATTCGGTGGCCATGGCCTTGGCCAGATAGGTTTTTCCACAGCCCGGCGGCCCGATGAGAAGGGTCCCTTTGATAATACTGCCTTTGGCATCTTTTTGTTGGGCGTGATCTTTAAGCAGCTTGACCACTTCCATGGCGTCTTTTTTAGCCTCATCGATGCCGATGATATCCTCCCATTTGACATTGACGGCGTCGATTTTTGTCCGACGGAATGTCCCTAAGCCTTTGCCTGTCATAATGTAGTAGTACATTGCGAAAATAAAGGGGAGGGTCAAAAGTTGTGCGAAGAACATCATGGGCAGATAGAGCGCCATCTGGCCGGCCATCTGTCTCTTTGAAAAGCTTTCCAGGGACCGGAACCCGTGGAACGTTAAAATGATAAATGTTACAAGTCCGGACAAGAGGGCGGCAAAAATGAGGATGAGGAGGATTTTAAGCCAGTTAACCTTAAGCCAGATAATGAATTTTTGCATAGGGACGTTTTACCTTTTTCGGGTTTATAGATTAATAGTAATATAACATATTATTCCAAAATTTCATTATTAACCTTTTTCTTTCCAACGACAGGGGCGTAGAGTTCACTTTCGTCGGGAAAAAGGTAATATTGACATCCTTATGTTTCTTTGGTCATAAGAAAGTCAATAAATATCGGGATGAAAGAATGAACCCCTTGACTTCAAATACAATATGTGTTAATTTGGTCATAATTTATTTAAAAGAAAATCACTCTTTCGGGTGTTCTGGTTCTAAAAAATAAAAAAGGAAAAAGTCATGTCTAAAATAACCAAGATCAAGGGTCGCGAAATCCTCGATTCCCGGGGAAATCCGACGGTTGAAGTGGATGTTGTTTTACAATCCGGTGCCATGGGTCGTGCGGCCGTGCCTTCGGGTGCGTCCACCGGTGAGCACGAGGCCCTGGAACTGCGCGATAATGATAAGTCCCGCTATATGGGCAAAGGCGTCGTCAAGGCCGTTAACCATGTTAATACAATGATCGCAGATAAGGTTATCGGGCAGGAATCGGACTTTAAAGCCATCGACCAGCTTCTTATCAAACTCGACGATACCGATAATAAGGGAAGGCTGGGTGCGAATGCGATTTTAGGGGTTTCCTTAGCCGTTGCCAAGGCCGCGGCCAACGAAGAAAAAATCCCGCTGTATCGTTATTTAGGCGGCAATGATGCCAAAATCCTGCCTGCGCCTTTAATGAATATCCTCAATGGCGGTATGCATGCCGATAACAATCTCGATATCCAGGAATTCATGATTGCGCCTTTAGGCGCGCCTACATTTAAGGAAGCTCTGCGCATGGCCACCGAAGTTTTTCATAACCTCAAAGCTATTCTTAAATCCAAAGGCCTGGCAACCTCCGTAGGTGATGAGGGCGGCTTTGCCCCGAATCTAAGAGCTAACGAAGAGGCGATTCTGCTGATCCTGGAGGCGATCAAGAATGCCGGTTATAAACCCGACAAGGATGTCTTTATCGCCCTGGATGCAGCCTCGTCTTCATTCTTCGAGAACGGCAAATACAAGTATGACCAGAAACAAATTTCCGCCGAAGACCTAATCCGTATTTATGCGGATATGATCAAGAAATACCCGATTATTTCCATTGAAGATGGTTTGGGAGAAAATGACTGGGCTGGCTGGCAGGAGATGACCAAGAAGATTGGTGACAATATTCAGCTGGTGGGTGATGATATCTTTGTCACCAATGTTAAATTGTTAGCTGAAGGCATCAAAAAGAAAGTGGCTAATTCGATTTTGATTAAGGTTAATCAAATCGGAAGTCTCTCCGAAACTCTAGATACTGTTAAGTTGGCCAAAGAAAACAAATACACGGCGATTATCTCGCATCGCTCCGGCGAAACGGAAGATACGACCATCAGCCATCTGGCGGTTGCGACCGGCGTTGGGCAGATCAAGACCGGAAGTTTATCGCGTACCGACCGTATTGCCAAATATAACGAGCTTTTAAGGATTGAAGAAGAGCTCCGAGAAAAAGCGGTGTATGCCGGCCCATTGTGGGGAAAAATTGGTTAATAGCGTCAGTCTTCAGCTGTTGGTTTGACAGCTGACAGCTGACAGCTGACAGCTTATGTTAAAAAACGCTATTTGGCTTTTTGTTATTACGGTTATTATCCTGGTTGTTTTCTTGCCGTCATACACGCAGATGCAGGATTTGAAGCAGAAGAATGCCGAGTACACCCGCCAGATCCGGGTGCTTAAGCAGGAAAATAACCGTATGGGTTTAGAAATAAACCGCCTGGAGAATGACCCGATTTATTTGGAAAAAATTGCCCGCGAAAGAATGGGGCTTGTCCGCGAGGGCGAAGTGGTTTACAGAATTACGCCGGTCTTAAATAAGCAAGGAAAATAGACGGCTGGATCAAGATAATAGCGTTTCGGCGGATTCGTGCTATACTATACCGGCTTGAGTAGGAATTTAACGGAAGTGCTTGTAGAGCGGGGCAGCCATTTGGCTTCCTCAGCCTAAAAGGGCGATTTAAGAAAAGCCAAATGCAGCCCCGCGATATGAGCGCTTCCTGAAGATAAAGAACTTGTTCTTTATAATGAAGCGCTCATATCGCGGGGTGGAGCAGCTCGGTAGCTCGTCAGGCTCATAACCTGAAGGTCGCACGTTCAAATCGTGCCCCCGCAATGGTTCGACGCGCCCTTCGCTTCGCTCAGGGCTTGCTCACCACAAGCCAAAATTGAGTGAGGCGAAGGGCTTTTTCATATAGGGCGCGGAGGACCACCCTGAGCGAGCCCAAAGGGCGAGCCGAAGGGCCAATTTATGATATAATCTTTCCATGTGGTATCTGTATATCCTCGAATGTAAAAACGGTCAATTTTATACCGGCATAACAGATGATATTGAGCAGCGTTTCATGGAACACAAAGACGGTAAAGGCGGCCATTTCACGAAAAAGTACGGCACGAACAGACTCCTTTATCATAAATCATTTCCAGCCAAGCATGAGGCTGTGCTAAGAGAGAAACAAGTCAAAGGCTGGTCCCGGAAAAAGAAGCTCATGCTTATTGAGGGGGTATTAAAATAGAAAGGCCAGGGTGCCGCAACCAGATCAAGCCCGTGTCCACGCTTGCCTATTCTAACTAATATGCTATACTTTTCCGCATCTTATCCCGTAAACAACCATTTCATAAAGGAGACTAAAGTGAATACAAAAAGAAACATCGTTGTCCTGGCGCTGGCTATCGTTGCCTTCGCCAGCCAGGGAGCCTTAGCCCAGACCAATGAACAGGAACCGTTGGTTCCTCAGGTCATGAAGGGAAGAGGCGTCACGATCAATCAGGTTGATTCGAAATACGTCGAGCAAAACGGCATGGTTGAATTGATTCCGTCGCATCAAGTCGTATTTAATGCGGCAGATGATGTCGCCGTGGTCCATTTCATAGACCCGGATTATCCGGGCTGGGTTTATTCGAACAGCTTTGATATTGATATGATGATTAGTAGCGAAGGAAAATTATCAGCTCGCCGGGCGTTTGTCTCGATGACCGTAACACAGGGCCCGAGGACGAATACCGTTAAAATTATTATGGATGCAGAAAATAAAAAAGTGGTTTTTGAGCAATATTACGGGTCCACTCTGGCCTTGGTGCATGAAGAGCCGGTTAGCCTGCGTCCCGACTGGACGTATCATGTGAACATTATCCGCGATATCAATGATCCCGACCATGATGTTTTCGGAATATTTCCTGCCGGACCGCTGCCGCCTGACGTCGAGCCTCATTCGGTGACATTTGTTAAAAGCTTTAAGGATATCGGGTTTCCGATGCAGACCGACCTTAGAGGCGCGTTCTATTTTGTCGGAGCGGAGAAATCAAAGGTTTCTTTTTGGAAGGAGTCCTTGCGGCTGGTACGGGAATAATAATGTAGTATTTAATGCCAAGAAGATGCCGCATAACAAAACCGTTATGCGGCATTTTTTAGCGACAGACACTTACGCGGCATACTGCCTTGCCCCACAATCTGAAGGTCGCACGTTCAACGCTTGTGAGCGAAGCGAACACATACGACTTCGTGTCTTTCTAATGATTCGCTTTATTTTTAAAGATAGGGTTCGCTGATCGTGTTCCGCAACCAGACAAGCACCCTAAGCCGTTTCGGTTTCTTTTTTGGGGAGGGTATATCCGGATGCGTTCCTCTGGCAACCTGCCGTCTCTAGATTTAGTTTGGAAAACAGGAAAAAAAGGAAGTAAACAGTATGGCTTGGATTGAGCGATGCCTTTTCGAAGAGAATATCAGCCACAGCGAAGAGAATCCATCAAAGCAGTCTTTTCTTAAAAGGCAGAAATGGGTGATGGTAGGTTTTGCGATGCTTATATTCGGAATAAGTTTTCTTGAGTATAGGCAGCCATATTATTTCGTGCAGGATGATAATTTTGCGCAGTTTCTTTCTGTTGTTTTGGAAGGCTGTCGTGCTTTTATGAAAGGCGCAATTTTAGATTGGAGCCCGTATCAATTTCTCGGTTTTCCTGTCGCGAGTACGGGAGAGTATGCCTTAACGTATCCCCCCACATATTTTTCGTTCATTATAGCCCGCTATCTTCTGGGGAATGAACTATTGACTCTTGATGTGTTTTGCATTCTTCACCTTGTTGCGGGATATTTTGCCGCCTATTGGCTCTTATGGCGTAATAAATTGCATCCTTTTCTTGCGGCGGCCGGTAGTTTGTCATTTATCCTGTCAGGGTATACGCTTATCGCAGGGCGCTCCTGGTTTCCTATGATTGCTTCGGTTGTGTGGATACCGCTTTTATTCTTATCGGTTACTGTGCTTAAGCAAGGCAATCCTGGCTGGAAGTGGATTATCGGCACAGGGTCTATGGTAGGTATTTTCTTCCATGCCGGGCATGCGCAGATGTGGATGTATGCGATAATGTTTTTTTTATTTTCGCTTACAGTTTTGTTTTGTTCGGGTCAACTGTCTTTCCGTAAAGTTTTATATGCGATCCCTGCGCTTCTATTCGGCTTAGCGATTGCCATGCCGTTGCTCATTCCTCAATGGTCAATCGTCCGAGGTATTCCGAGAGATCCCTTTCTGGTATCGGGTATCCCCTATAAGGGCATAGGGGCAATGCTCTTGCCTTTTCCTTTTATCCGTGCCCCATTCCCGGAAACAAGCTGGGGGACTGTCTATGACCAAGGGCACCTGACGCCCTTCTATTATTCAGGAACGATATTTTTCGCGGTTTTTTTGGGAGCCATTTTAGCTATTTCGATTTTGTTATTATTTGGAAAGAATAAGCGGCTATTGCTCAAACGATTCATAGCGGATAATATTTGGATCATCTTAGCCTTGTTAGCCTTGGTGCTTGCGATGGGCCATCGCGGCTTATTATGGACTATTCAGGCTCAACTCCCTATCTTTAATAAATTCAGGATGCCCTTTAAGTTTTTACACTACTTTAATTTATTTGCCGTAATGGGAGGGGGCGTGATTATAGAGCGGTGTCTTCGCACGGCGCGCAAGAAGGAGCTCTGGGCATTGTTTCTCGGTACAGCTGTCTGCAGCTTAATGCTGTATCATGTCAGCCTTTCCAGTGCCAGTTTTTATTCCTATGGCGATAGGCCCTCTCGTTTGCAATCATACAAAGATAGATTCAATATTTCAGATTTTTCTGATCGCGGGAATATTCGGCGAGTCTTAAGTTTAACTTCCGATCGTAGCCCTAAAAGCGGCTATGTATTTTCTCTCAACCATAATTTTCCAACTTTCTTCCATGTCCATGCTTTCGGGGGATACGACTACTTTATTGATAAATCTCCTTATTTTTCCAAGGCAAAGGAAAATCTGTTCTCTCGTCCTTCGGAAGCGGCTATTGCTTACGGCATACGGTGGGTTGTTATCGACAGAGATATTGAAGAAAAGAAAATGGCAGATGCGCGTAGTTTAGGATTGGCAAGTTTCTTGCTTGCGCAGGGCGTAAAACGCCGGGTTACTCCGGATTATGTCCTCGTTCGGCTTAACAATGCGCATCCCCTTGTATTTGTTGAGGGTCATCCCCGGGGAGCGTTGCCGTTTTCTGTCAAGAATAACGGCCTTGATATCGATACTTCGCGTATCTTGATTGCCGGAGGGCGCATCGTCATCAATATGCTTTGGCGGCCGGAAATCATGGTCATGCACGGCAAAGAGAAATTAAAGTGCGAGGCCGATCTCTGGGGGAGGGTTGTTGCCGAGGTCCCTGCCCAGGTAAAAATTGTCAGTTTCCGGTATCTCCCGCCGTGGAAGGCAGGTTTTGCGGGAGGAATATTGTGTTTGGCCGGTGCTATCGCTGCCTATTTCTTACTAAGAATGAGAATTCTCTAAATGAACCCGAAGGGAAATGCGTCATTACCAGAGAGAAACCCATCATTAAATTTCCAGAGCTTCGCAGGGTCCGTGAGCATGAATAGCCTATCGCTTATTATCCCGGTCTACAACGAAGAAGAAAATATCTTGCCCCTTTTATCGGCGGTTAGGAAAACGATACCTCTGGTATGCGGTGATTTTGAGGTCATTTTAATCGATGATGCCAGCACAGACGGAACTCCGGGGATACTTGATGCTGTCGCCGCGACCGACGGGAAGATAAAAATTCTGCATAATCAGAAAAACAGGACATCAGGCGGAGCCTTAAAAGAAGGTTTTAAAGTTGCCGGTAAAGAATTGGTATTATATTTCGATGCGGATTTGCCGTTCGATTTAAGCGAGACAGGGAAAGCCATAGCACTGTTGGGAAAAGAAAATGCAGATTTTATATCTGCCTACAGGCTGAATAGAAACGCAGACGGGATACAAAGATCGATTTACAGCTATATTTATAACGCAATGGTCAATTCCTTGTTTGACCTGGGCTTAAAGGATGTCGGTTTTTCGTTTAAGCTGTTTAAGCGTGAAATATTAGAGAATATTGTATTACATTCCGAAAGCCCATTTATTAATGCCGAAATGCTCATTAGCGCGCGACAGGCGGGGTACAGGATACTGCAATTTCCGACAGTTTATTATCCTCGTACTAAGGGGCGATCGAATATTTTTAGGGTTGCAGTTGTTGCAAAGATGATTCAGGAGCTGTTCCGTTTTTATTTCTATATACGTAAGTGCCAAGTGCAAGAACAAAAAAGACGCAAAAAAAAGTGAAATGCAAAAAAGCGTGACAGTTACCCAAATTTCTGCTTTTAAAGAAATCTTATAGGTTCAATATAGAATCCTTTGGGTTGCCCCCCATGCTTCATCTAATTTCCTATTGTTACCGGAATCCCTTCTGATAACGCTCCGTTATCATCAACAATATAAATCCAGGTTGGCTGGCCGGGTTGAAATGCCCCTTGATTGATAGCAAACGTGATCGTTTCGTCGCTCCAATCTGTGACCGGCTGATAATCTCTTGATGTGCAGGAACTCCAGTGGGCTGCTCCTGCGGTTGTCGTGCAGCAGCAAGACGCAGGGGCAGCCCCAATTTAAATTAATTCATTATTGGCCGATCGTTACCGGATATCCGGACGACGGTATGCCGTCATTGTTGATCACGTATAACCAGGCTGTTTGCCCAGCTTCATACGCGCCTTGGTTCAATTTGACCGTGATGGAGTTCTCGGACCAGCCTAAAATCGTCTGGTAATCGCGAATCGTACAGGAATCCCAGGTGGCGGCATTGCCCAGGACAACCCGCGCCCATGTGCCTTTCTGGAATACGATATCATCGAAACGCATGATGTCTGTTCTTGTTTCCAGATCGACGCAGCTCGTTGGCTGCCACTGAATATAATTCCTTAATAACGTCCCGTCATACACATAACCATTGGCGATGACGTTATTGTTCTGTTCATCAGTGCACCAGGACTGTGTCGGCCCCTCTCCGGCCAGCTGTCCGTTAAACCACACCCGGAGATACCCATCGTTGGCATAGCGCGCTGTGGCAACTTGATATTCAAATTCAATCTGCCACCAGGTCCTTTCCTCGGGCTGAATACCCCAACCGTAAGAGGTGATGCTATCAGATCCGTCACCGCATTCATGCTGGACCCCTACGAAAGGTGCGCCTAATGGGGGCACATCGTTAGGGCCTCCGGCTGCATTCCATCCAACTCTCATGCCCGGGGGTGTTAAGCTTGCGGGATTTCCGTGATTGAGGGGGCCCCAAATTTTCCACTGCTGGGGGCAGTCGGGCCCGTACTGTTGTGCCCCACCGTAGGTTGACCAGATGAACGTACTCATGTAGACCTTGTCTCCGGGCCGGACATTTAACCCGCTTCTCCAGGTAATATCATTGATCTGGCTCCCTGTAATTCTATCCGGGCGGATTGACCTTGCGTTTAGGCCGTGACCATTACGAAGATCTTCGTTAGAAAACCTTTCCGCATCGCGCGAACCGGGAGGATTACCGGAAGATACGCTCCAGGGAGAATCGTCAATATCCACAAAAGACTCATTGACCCCCCAGTCCCATGTCTCAAAAAACGATTCCGGTGCGATTTCCCTGTTCCCAAATCCGCTTCCGGTCATAGTGAACGTCTGGTCGTGAACTAAGCTGGAGGGAAAAACAGAATTTACTACGACATCGCCCTCCTGCGGGCATTGCTCTATTGTTCCATCGCAGTTTTCATCGATGTCATTACCGCAGATCTCATCGGCACCGGGGTTGACGGCAGGGTCGTTGTCGTTGCAATCGTCACCGTAAGGAATAGCATCATAACCGTCATTGTCGCTGTCGTAATCGCAAGGCAAATCCGTACCTGAACAGTCTTCGTCAATACCATTGCCGCAGATTTCAACAGCATTAGGATGGATGGCGGGGTTAAGATCGTTGCAGTCATCACCGCCGTATTTTACGTAGATATACCCATCCCGGTCAGCATCACGAACAGGTGGATTGCTGCCGCCCATGTTCCCTATGTCTCTGTTGGCCCCATAGGCGCTACAGGTGATTATAATGAATGCAGAAAACAAGCTCAGAATAATCATTAGTTTCTTCATGGCGCTATCCTCCTCAACCCCTGTTTATTATTCCGTAAAGCTTTCTAAAAATTGATCATGTCCGGCAAGTTGCCTTAATCGAGCAACACAATTAAAGGATATCATCACTATCGGGGGTTTACAAGGTAGCCCGGCCGTCCTCAGGAAAGCGTTTTTATCGTTGGGAAGGGGCCAGCGGCCCTTGGTATCTCTTTAATATTATTAAAAGGAAGAAATATAGCTATGGGGAAATTCCATTAGGAAAATGGGCTAAGATGCCGGGGAGAGAAGTATGGACAAAGAGACGGGTGCAAGCTTGAAGGCCGTTGACTTTTTAAAGGGCGAGGATAATCCGCGATTGCCTTAGGGCGCCGTTGCCGAGCAACGGCGCCCTAAGTTATTTTTCCCCTTGACAACTCGATTCGTATAGGCTAATATTTAGTATAAGCTAAGTAAATCCATTTGACTCGGACAGGAGCCTATGACTGTAACAAACCGAAAAGATTTAAGCCGTGCCATTGCGAGGATGGTTCCCTATATTATCCAGGGGGCCCAGCTGGGCTTTTTAGCCGGACGGGCTATTACCCATACGCAATTTTTTGTGCTTGTGTCTGTTCATTCGGCTGAAAGTTGCGCCATGAAAACCTTAGCCGAAAATATGAAGGTCAGTATGCCCACGATGTCGGGGATCGTTGAGCGTTTGGTTAAAGCCGGATTGCTGCGCCGGTTGGATAATCCCGGCGACCGCCGCCAGGTCATGGTGGGTTTAACGGCGGAAGGAAAAAATGTTATCAGCCAATTTCAGGATGTCATCAGCCGTCGCTGGGAAGAAGTTCTGGAAATCTTAAACGCCGGCGAAATGGATTCGTTGCGCGTCGTTATGGAAAAAATCGCGCAAGGATTAGGAAGGAAGAATAAGGAATGAAATTTTATAGATTCATAGCGGTGATTGTCTTTGCGGTTGCGGCTATCGCCTATCCGTCGTTCGCCCAGGACAAGGCCGAGATTTTATCGTTAGGCTTGGGCGATGTCCTTAAGATGGCCGTTCAGCGGGATGCCCGCATTATCATGGCCGAAGAAAGAGTGGCGCAGTCCGTGGCGCGTTTGGGCCAGAGCCGTTCGGTTTTTTTGCCGCAGTTAACGGCCTCGGCTTCCCAAAAAAGACAGACGAGCGATTTACGCTCTGTCGGTATTTCCTTAGGGGGGAATCCGAAGATTGGCCCGTACAATTCTTTTGACGCGCGGATCAAATTAACCCAAACCATTTTTGATGCCGCGGCCATCAAACGATTGCAGGCGGCGGGAGAAAACCGGCAGTTGTCGCTGGCCGAACAAAGAAAGACGCGCGAAGATGTTTTGGCGCTGGTCGCCGTCCTTTTTATCGATGCTCAAAGAGCCGAGGAAAGAGTTGAGCCTTTGAAACTTTGTTTAAAGCGGGATGAAAAACTTCTTTCTATTGCCGAAAAACGGTTTTCTCTCGGCACAGCCTCGGCGCTGGAATTAAAGCAGGCCAAGGCCGATTATTTCTTAAGCCGGCACAACCTTACCGCGGCGCACAGAGAGCAAAACGAACGCAAGCTGGATCTGCTGGCGGCGCTGGGAATACCTTTTGAACAATCTGTTGTCCTGGTTAAGGCCGAATCCTTGCCCGAAATATTTCTGCCGCCGGAGGAAAAAGATTTTGACGTATCCCGCCATCCCGATGTCGAAGTTGCTCAAAAGCAGCTGGATCAGAACAAAAAGATCTCTTCCGCCGAGCGGGCGGATTTCTTGCCGAAGATCTCCGGCATCGCGGATTACGGTTCCAACGGCGAGAACCCGGATAATTCAAGCAATGTTTACATGCTCGGCGTTCAGGCCACGTTGCCGATCTTTGAAGGGGGAAACAGGATATCCCGCATCCGCGAGGCGGATAGCCGGGTTAAAGAGAATCAGGCCAATGTCGAAAGCGTTAAGCGCTACGCCCGGGCCGGCACAATCGTTACCCGCGAGAAAATCGAAGAGGCCCGGGCGCTTGTCGAGCAGCGGCAGGCCGAATGGGAAGTTCTCCGTCAGGCTTTGGATGTAGCCGCGAACCGTTTTCAGTCGGGGCTCGGCAGTGAAACCGATGTTATTGAAGCCGAAACTGATCTTGCCCTGGCCGCTGACCAAAGAGATGAAGCGTTGGCGTTTTATCTGACGGCCCAAATCAACCGGGTGCATGCCTTGGGGCAGATAAGCGTTTTAAGCGAACAATTTAGAAAATAGAAAATTTAAAAACAGGAGAGTCCCGTGAGAAATTATTGTTTGGGTTTGATGTTTTTCGCCGCTTTTGTTCTGGCGGGTTGCAATGGCAATGGAGGAACTAAAGAGCTTAAGTTTTCCGGAACCCTGGAATTAAATGAACATTCCGTCGGTGCCAGGGCCGCCGGGCGTATCGTGAGCCTTTCAGTGGATGAGGGAAGCGAGGTAAAGAAGGGCCAGCTTTTAGCCACCCTGGACCGCTACGAACAATTCAAGAAAGATTTTGACCGCGTCCGGCAACTTTTTGAACAGGGCGGTACCAACCAACAAGGGGTAGAGAATGCCCAGCTTATCTGGGATGACCAGGCGGTTTTTTCTCCGGTGGATGGTGTGGTCTTAGTCAAGGTACGGGAAATGGGAGAGGTGGTTTCCGCCGGGTCGCCGGTCGCGGTTATCGGGGACCGTTCTAATGTATGGGTTAGGATTTATGTCCCGGAAGGGGTGATCAATAAAATTAAAATGAATCAGCCGGCTGTATTATATTTTGACGGCCTTAAAAAAACATTTAACGGCCGCGTGAGTTTTATTGCTTCTCAAGCGGAATTTACTCCCCGCAACGTCCAGACCCAGGAAGAGCGGATCACCCAGACCTTTGCGGTTAAAGTGACCTTGGAAAACCCGGAACCATTCTTGCGCCCTGGCGTTTCCTGTGATGTTATGATCCGGGTGGCGCCGTAAACCAATATTTCCTATGAATACTTCTGTCGCGATTGATGTCAGGGATTTAAGCCGCCATTTTGGCAAATTCATCGCCGTCGATAAGGTCAATTTCTCTATCGATTACGGAGAGATATTTGGTTTCTTGGGCCCCAACGGCGCGGGGAAAAGCACGACCATCCGCATGCTCTGCGGCATTCTTGCTTCCACCGGCGGGACAGCCTCGGTGGGCGGGTTTGATGTCAATCGTCAATCCGAACAAATAAAAGAGGTCATTGGCTATGTCTCGCAGCGTTTTAGTCTCTATAATGATTTGACTGCCCAGGAAAATTTGGAATTTTACGGCCGGATATATGGTATTACCGGCAAAGACTTAGACGATCGTATTGAAGAGATCTTACGGCTGACCGGACTACAGCAATGGCGGCATCAGTTGGCGGGGATTCTTTCCGGCGGCATGAAACAAAAATTGGCCCTGGCTAACGCCATTCTACATAAACCGAAGGTCTTATTCCTGGATGAACCTACCGCCGGTATCGATCCTTTGTCGCGCCGCGCTTTGTGGGAACTTTTATATCAGATTGCCGATAGCGGCGTGGCTTTGTTTGTTACTACCCATTATATGGAGGAGGCGGAGCGCTGCAGTCATATCGCGTTTATCAGCCAGGGAAGGATTCTAAAAATCGGCCGGCCCAATGACCTTAAAGACGAGATGACCGGGACTCTTCTGGAGGTGGAATGTTCGCCGCTGATGAAGGCCTCGAGCCTTTTTCAAAAAATTGCCGGTGTTAAGGGCGTGACCGCTTTCGGAACGACTTTGCATCTTAATACAAGTGACATGGAGCGGGTGAAGGCGGAGGTTCTAAACGCGGCGCGCTCCGGCGGGATTGACATTAAAGCGATGCGGCCTATCGGGGCTTCCTTGGAAGATGTTTTTGCATCGCTATCGGATAAACAAGATGAAAAACATTAAGGCGATTGCCAAAAAAGAATTTCTTCATATCATCCGCGACCGGCGGACACTGGCGATGATTGTTCTCATGCCTTTAGTCCAACTGCTGATTTACGGCTATGCCATCAGCACTGACATTAAGCATCTGGCTCTCTATGTCTATGACGAAGACCAAAAATACTTAAGCCGCCGGCTGATCGATACGTTCGAGCAGTCGGCCTATTTTGATATTAAAAAACGTGTCTCCTCCGCCGATGAACTCTACCAGGCATTAGATAGAGGAAAGGCAAAGGCCGGTGTTTTGATTCCGCCGAACTTTACCAAGGATCTGCTGGCCGGGCGGGGGCCGAAATTGCAGCTTTTAATCGACGGCACGGATTCCAACCCGGCCACTGTTGCCCTCAATACCAGCCAGGCTATTGTCACGGCCTTTATGCAAAGGGAAGGATTGGTTCCGGTAAGCGTGGCACCAATCGATTTTCGCCCCAGGCTCTGGTATAACCCGGATTTAAAGAGTTCATTTTTCATGGTGCCGGGCTTGATCGGGCTTTTGTTGCAGATGTTGATTCCGATGATCACGGCCTCTGCGATTGTTCGGGAGAAGGAAAGGGGAAATATCGAACAGTTGATCGTTACCCCGATTAAGCCTTTTGAGCTTATCTTGGGAAAAATTATCCCCTATATCGCTATCGGGCTTTTGATCACGGTAACTATTGTTGTGACGTCGGGGATCCTGTTTCATATTCCGGTGCGGGGCAATCCTTTTACCTTACTTGTCTTAACATTTTTGTTTATTGTCGTCTGCCTGGGGATAGGGCTTTTGGCTTCGACGTTGGCCGACAATCAGCAGCAGGCGACCCAGGTGATTATGTTTTTTATGCCGCCGTCAATTCTATTATCGGGTTTTATCTTTCCCCGGGAGACCATGCCGCTTTTTGTCTATTACCTTAGTTACGCCATTCCGCTTACGTATTTTGTAAAAATTATCCGCGGGATTATTTTAAAAGGGCTGGGTTTTGCCGGGCTGTGGGACCAGATTTTGCCTCTGGTCCTGATGGCTGCTATTGTCTTGATTTTAAGCGTTAAAAGGTTCCATAAACGGCTTGCGTAAGATCGATTACTCTTCGAAATTCCTGCCCTTGATTGCCGCGTTATTTAGTTCTTGCCAGTAAGATTAAAAAAAGATAAGATCATAGAAACAAATTTCCGGAAAGGAGGCCATATGAAAAGGTTAACAGTGTGGATGTTTATTGTTGCGTTGGCTTTGCTGCCCAGGGTTGCCTTGGCCCAGGACAAGGGCTTACATTTAGGCGGCCTGGACAAAGATGCCAAGAAGGCGAAGATCGAGGCCAAGAAGGCCGCCCAGAAGGCTGAAGTCGAGGCCAAGAAGGCCGATGTCAAGGCTGAAAAAGAGGCCAAAAAAATTAAGAAGGAAGCCGAAATAAAGGCTGAAGAAGTAAAAGAAAAGGCTGCCAAAGAGGCCGACAAGGCCCAGAAGGAAGCCGAAGAGAAAACCAGGAAAGCCAAGAAGGAAGTCGAAAAAAAGACCGAGAAAGCAAAAAAGAAGCTCAAAGAAGCGAATATCACTAAGTAGTTTTCGATTGTTTTTCTAAAGAGATTAGTAGGTGGGTGTAGTTTGAGGGCGCCCCCCGCCAAAGGCGGGGGGCGCCCTTCGTTTTTATCTCTCCTCGCCTTTCGACAGCCGCGTCTTATTTATTTCCCCTTTTTTAAATAGACCCAAAATTAATTTTATGGAACTTTTTCCCCTTTCTTGCTGTCTAAGCAGTAGGAAGACGGAGAAACTAAACATAAAAAGGAGGGGGGGAGATGAGTAAGGGATTTAATAAAAATAAGTTCTGGGTGGTTGTGGGTCTTTGCTTGACGCTTGTGCTATCTTCATCCAACGCATTTGCCCGGGATAGAGGCGGGGAAAGAAATCATGACAGGGGCAGAAATGGAGATATATCACATCATAGAGAGGTTATTGTTGTCGGGCACCACCGATATCATTACCGGGATGGGCACTTCTTCAGGCCGGGTTGGTTTGGTTTTGAATTCCTGATTTCTGCTCCTCCGATAGGCGCGGTTATTCGTTTTCTTCCGGCGGGGCACAGGGTTATTGTCGTCAGGAACACGACCTACTATTATTATGATAATATTTATTACCAACCCTGCCCTTCCGGATACATTGTTGTTCCGGCACCGGTGGTCAGCCCGAATGTTATTGTTGTTTCTTCTACTGTTCAGCCTCAAACATTATCCGGCGAAACAATGATTGTCAATGTTCCTAATAAAGACGGAAGTTATACGGCGGTTACCTTGATCAAGAGTAATAACGGCTACGTCGGGCCTCAAGGGGAATTTTATTCCGGCAATCCCACCGTGGAGCAGTTGAAAGTTCTCTACGGAAAATAAGGGATATAATCATGTTATTGAAAATGATGTAGCAGCGTATATAATGCAAGAAGGATTTGGTTAAAAGAAACGAAGATTGATCAATTTTAACGTAACAACCGTGATAAAAATGAATAGCATTGTTCCGGATGTATTGGCGCGCGCTTCCCAGGGAGATATGGAGGCCTTTGAACAGATGTATAAGGAAACCAGTGGGTTTGTCTATAGCGTGGCTTTACGGATTACTCGAAACAGCGTAGATGCCGAAGAAGTTACCCAGGATGTTTTTATGAAAATATACCATAGCTTAAAAGATTTTGAATTTCGTTCGGCATTTAAGACATGGATATATAGAATTACAGTTAATGCGGCGATCAACCGTTATCGCAAAACCATACGGGAAGGAAAAGGCAGGGTTAATTACGACAATATCATCGAATCATTGCCCGGCGGTTCTCTGGCATCCGAAGAAGCTGTCCAAAATGATAATGAAGTCAGGGTCGATGCCCTCCTGGAATTGTTGAGTTCGGAGCATAAGTCGTGTTTAATATTGCGTGAGATCGAGGGGCTAAGTTACCAGGAAATTGCCGCGGCATTAGCTATTCCTGTAAATACGGTGCGTTCCCGGCTCAAACGGGCGCGCGAGGCTTTGCTTGAGGCGGCGAGAAAGGGTCTGGTGAAACATGCAATGTAAGAAAATACAAGAATGGCTTAAATCCGATCACCTAGACGGTGAATGCAGCCCAAAAGAACAAAAGCAGATCAACGAACACTTGGCAAAGTGCGCGCCGTGCCGTCGCCTGGAAAAAGAATTACAGGCCCAACGCGTTGTTTTTAATCAGGCAAAACAACTGCAGCCGCCGGAGTATATTTGGAATAATATCCGCGAGGCTATCGCAGCAGAAAATCTAGAGAACACGGATTGTGTGCGCTCCGGCATTATTGAACGGTTAAGAGAGCTGATCTTAAAACCGCGCCCGGTCTTTGTCCTGTCCAGTGCGCTTACAACGGTCATTCTTATTACTGTTTTGACTTCTGCCGTAATCCACAAAAAGCAATTGGCCAGCCAGGAGAATGGACGCGAAATTCTTGCGGAGTATGGTCTAAACGGCGATAGTGAGGCATTGCTCTTGGGCCTGGGAACCAGTATTGAAGAATATTTCCTGTAAGGGAACTTTTTTGAATTGAGAAATGTCTAAGTTAGTGAAAGGAGGAACGAAAAATGGATAAACTAAAAACGGTGCTCGTTGGTTTGGCAGTAATTTTCTTAATAGGGGGTGTGGCCTATGCCCAGCCGGAAGGTGAAGGTTTGGTTTCGGATGATGGTTCCGGGCCAGAGGCAAGTATGCCTCGGCATGATCAAAATTTACAAAAAGGAGATAGGCGTGGGTCCAAGGGCGGCATTTTAAAGGAACTGAATCTGACTCCGGAACAGCAGGAAAAACTGGAGGCTAATCGTAAGGCCCAGCGCGAAGAAACAGCCAAGTTATTTGCCGCGATGAAAGAAAAGCAGGCAAAGTTGAAAGAAGAGCTTACAAATCCCGCTGTCACCAAAGAGGCTGTTGCGCCCATCGTTAGCGAAATAAAATCTTTGCAGGAGCAGTTAACCGACCGCAGGGTTGACGGCATTCTTGCGGTAAAGGAGATCTTAACTCCTGAGCAGTTTGAAAAGTTTCAGCAGCTGACAGAAAAGCGTCCGGAAAAAGGAAAAGGCCGTTTTGGTAACCGGCGCGAAAAGAGGGAAAATAAAAAAGGCATGGAATAGAACGAGAAGCAGGAAATTTTATCCCTCTTGTTTTATCGGAGATTAGTGTTTAAAAGGGCAACTCGCTAGCGCGAGTTGCCCTTTTTCGTTTGTGCATAATGGATGCATGGAGTAGAATGTGGACATGCGGATTTTCAATAACCTATTTGGGTGGTCGACAATGATTAAATCAGCAAAGCTCGTAGGGACAGGAGGCCTGAGGGCTGTTATTTTATACGGATTCTTTCTAAGCGGATGTTCGACGGTCAATTTTTCTGCCAATTATTATACCCCTCCGGAAAATTATCAATATGAGATTGTACAATTATGGCAAAAATTGCAGGTGCAGCTTAAACTCCAAGACGGATACAAGGTTAACCTGATCGAAGGCAAAGACGCGAACAAACAAAAAGGCATCCCCTTTATTTCCGGCCAAACTGTATTTCTTCCCAAAGACTTTGTCAAATACGTCTACCAAAACTATTATGATGACCGTTTCAAAATACTGACCAATGTCATCGCGCATGAGGTGTGCCATCCGGAATATAATCTGCCCAGCAAGCCGCCGGATGAACATGCTAAGACGGATTTCGCGGCCATAAAGCTTTTAGGGTCGAATGCGGAAACCGCCGAGTATTATTATAAATCTCTGTATGTGATGAGAAATTATTGGTTTGCCCGTAAGGGCATGGCCGGGCATGCCCTCAATGCCGGGTGGAATATGATGAGTGCCGCTTCCCTGGTTTTCGGTGGCCCGACGTTCTTTATGGATTTGTACGCTACGGACTTGGACCGAAGAATGAAACTGATTTCAAAAGAATATAAGTTGAGTTCCAACGCATGTTTTAAACAAACTCACGAAACGATAAAGAACTAAGAAGTCAAGGCCCAGGCCCCAAAACATGTTGGTGGCCAAGGATACCCGGCAGAGGTTCCTAAATTATCTTGAAAAAAGCATTAGTCCGTATAGAATATAGCTAACCGATGGATAAAATGATCGAATTTTTTAAGGATCTTTCCCCTATAGCACAGGCTGGTCTCGCCGGTATTTTTACATGGGCAGTTACTGCTGTCGGAGCCGCCTGCGTATTTGCGGCAAGGACTGCCAGCCAGAAAATCCTTGACGCTATGCTGGGTTTTGCCGCCGGTGTTATGATCGCTGCCAGCTTCTGGTCATTGTTAGCTCCGGCCATAGAAATGTCGCAAGAACAGGGCGGTCTTTCCTGGTTTCCGGCTGCCTGTGGTTTTCTCTTAGGGGCGGCTTTTTTAAGGCTCATTGACAAAATACTTCCGCATCTTCATCTCGGGTTTTCTATGGGGGAGGAGGAAGGTGTTAAAACCTCGTGGAAGCGCACGACTCTGCTTTTTTTGGCGATAACATTGCATAATATTCCCGAAGGCCTTGCTATAGGGGTTGCCTTTGGAGCTGTGGCGGCAGGATTTTCTTCGGCGACACTGATAGGGGCGGTGGCGTTAACCATAGGGATAGGCATTCAGAATTTCCCCGAGGGGTTTGCCGTGTCAATGCCGTTACGCAGAGAAGGGATGTCGCGGTTAAAGAGTTTTTGGTATGGGCAGTTGTCGGCCGTTGTCGAACCTTTGGCGGCTGTTACCGGAGCGGCTGCGGTATTGGCCGCGAAGCCCTTATTGCCGTATGCCCTGGCGTTTGCGGCGGGGGCGATGATTTTTGTCGTGGTCGAACAGGTTATTCCAGAATCCCAGCATAAAGGCAATACGGATATCGCTACGGCGGGAACTATTATGGGCTTTTTGGTTATGATGATTCTGGATGTGGCTCTTGGGTAGAGGATAAAACGACAATACCAAGAGGATAGTTTAAGGGCGCCCCCCGCCTTTGGCGGGGGGCGCCCCGTTTATTTTTCTACTTTCAAAAAATAAAAATTTAGTATACAATACTGCCCATATGATTGGCACGGTATTGAGCAGGCACGCTTAAAAGACAACTCCCGCGGGGGTTGTCTTTTTTTGTAATTTCTTAAAACTCTAAGGCCCGTGCGGTTTAAGGTATTTTAAGGGATAAAAATTATCTAAAGAAGAAAGAGGGAGTCATGCCCAGACGTAAAGACATCAAGAAGGTTCTCATTATCGGTTCCGGTCCCATTATTATCGGCCAGGCCTGCGAGTTTGATTATTCCGGGACGCAAGCCTGCAAGGCCCTTAAAGAGGAAGGCTTTGAGGTGGTTTTGGTTAATTCCAATCCCGCCACCATTATGACCGATCCCGGCATGGCGGATAAAACCTATATTGAACCTCTTACTCTGGAAAGCCTGACAGCCGTTATTGAAAAAGAGCGGCCCGACGGACTTTTGCCTAACTTAGGCGGCCAGACGGGGCTTAATCTTTCTTCTCTTCTAAATAAATCCGGCGTTTTAAAGAAATACGGTGTCGAAATTATCGGTGTTAAGGCCGATGCCATTGAACGCGGCGAAGACCGTATTGCTTTTAAAGATACAATGAACAAACTCGGAATCGGTATGCCAAAATCCGAGCCCTCGCATTCGGTGGAAGAAGCGGAAAAGATCGCAGAAAAACTGGGATATCCGGTTGTGTTGCGGCCTGCTTATACTTTGGGCGGGACCGGCGGCGGAATGGCGTACAATGTTGAAGAATTGCGTACGATTGTCACCCGCGGACTGGCGGCGAGTATTGTCCACCAAGTCTTGGTCGAAGAATCGGTATTCGGGTGGGAAGAGCTTGAGTTGGAAGTAGTCCGAGATGAAAAGAATCACAAGATTACGGTTTGTTTTATTGAGAATATCGATGCCATGGGCGTTCACACCGGAGACAGTTTTTGCGCGGCACCGATGCTGACCGTCCCCTTGCCGTTACAAAAACGGATGCAGGAATTATCTTACAAAATTGTCGATGCCATCGGCGTTATCGGCGGCACCAATATTCAGTTTGCCCATAATCCCAAAGACGACCGGCTGGTGGTTATCGAGATCAATCCCCGCACCTCGCGCTCCTCGGCTCTGGCGTCTAAGGCGACGGGCTTTCCCATCGCCCGAATATCGACAAAGCTGGCCGCGGGTCTCAACATGGAGGAGATCCCTTATTGGAAGAAAGGGACGCTGGAAAAATATGAACCCAGCGGCGACTATGTGGTCATTAAATTTGCCCGATGGGCCTTTGAAAAATTCCCCCAGGCCAAAGATATTTTGGGAACGCAAATGAGGGCCGTGGGTGAAGTCATGAGCATTGCTAAAACATTTAAAGAAGCTTTTCAAAAATCTATCCGGTCTCTGGAGATCAAACGTTACGGCTTGGGCGGGGCCAAGGATTTTAAAGAGATGCCGTTAGATAAGCTCAAGCAAAAACTCGCTGTGCCTTCCAGTGAACGGGTATTTTTGATGTATGAGGCGCTGCGAAAAGGGATGAGCGTCGAGGAGCTTCACCGCATGACCTTTATCGGCCGCTGGTTTATTGAACAGATGAAAGAGTTGGTCGAATTTGAAGAAGGGCTGTTGAAGTTGAAATGGTCCAGTCTTCCTAAGGAGAAATTAGCGGAGGCAAAAGAATTAGGATTCGCGGATCGCTATTTGGCCAATCTTTTTGGAATTACGGAAAAAGAAGTCAGGGAAAAACGCATCGCGATCGGTAAAACCGTGCGCTTTGAGGCCGTGCCGGTGAGCGGTGTTAAAAACGCCGCCTATTATTATTCAACATACCACGATGTCAAAGACCAGGTACCGGTTTCAAAAAAGAAAAAGATCATGATTTTAGGCGGCGGCCCAAACCGTATCGGCCAGGGAATCGAATTTGATTATACCTGTGTGCATGCGGCCTTTGCGCTGCGCGACGGAGGTTACGAATCGATCATGGTCAACTGTAATCCGGAGACGGTTTCCACGGATTACGATACGTCGGATAAACTTTATTTTGAACCCTTGACTGTTGAAGACGTTTTAAATATTTACCATAAAGAAAAACCCGACGGGGTTATTGTTCAGTTCGGCGGGCAGACACCTTTAAATATTGCCCAAGAATTAAAGGATAACGGCGTTACGATTTTAGGGACGAGCCCGGAGAGTATTCATTTTGCCGAAGACCGGGAACGTTTCCGCGAGAAAATGATTGAGCTAAATATCCTTCAGCCGGAAGGCGCGACGGCTAGGTCTTATAAAGAGGCGATTACGATTGCCCATAAAATCGGTTATCCCTTGATGGTCCGGCCTTCGTATGTACTCGGCGGCAGGGGTATGGAGGTTATTTATGACGATGCCTCGCTGGAAAAATATGCCCTCGAGGCCATAAAGGTCAGCCCCGAGCATCCGATGCTGATTGACCGATTCTTAGAAAAGGCCATTGAAACCGAAGTCGATGCCTTAGCCGACGGCGAAGAGACATTTGTCGCTTCAGTTATGGAACATATCGAATTGGCGGGAGTTCATTCCGGTGATTCCGCCTGCTCGATACCGACTAGAACGATAAAAGAAGAGCATCTTAAAACCATTCAGAAATATACCGAGGCTATTACGAAAGAATTAAAGGTCGTGGGGCTGATGAATATTCAGTTTGCCATTTGCGATGACAAGGTCTATATCCTTGAGGCCAATCCCCGCGCCTCCCGGACCGTGCCTATCGTTTCAAAGGTAACCGGTGTTTCCATGGCGCGGATAGCGACTGAAATCATGATGGGAAAGAAGCTTAAGGATTTTCCCGAGCTTAAAGTCAAAAAGATCCCTTATGTGGGAGTTAAAGAGGCTGTCTTTCCTTTTAATATGTTCCCCGAGGTTGACCCGGTGCTGGGCCCGGAAATGAGGGCTACCGGCGAGGTCATGGGTCTCGCGGATACCTTCGGGCTCGCTTTTTATAAGGCCCAGGAGGCGGCAGGCTACAAATTACCCTTGGAAGGTAACGTGCTGTTAACCGTAGCCGAAAAAAACAAAGAAGAATTGTTGCCTATCGCGAAAGCCATCGAATCGTTAGGGTTCACGATCTTTGCGACTGAAGGAACAAGCCTGTATTTAAATAAACATCACGTAAAAAATACTTTGATCAAGAAACTGCACGAGGGAAGGCCCAATATTGCCGACGCCATCAAGAATGACGAGCTGCAACTTATCATTAATACGCCCGTGGGCAAAGATAGCAAGTACGATGACAGCTATATTCGCATGATGGCGATTCAACGTAAAATTCCTTATGTGACCTCGATTGCGGCGGCGCAGGCAACTGTTGCCGGCATCGAAGAGACAAAGAAAAATAAAACCGCGCCCAAATCATTGCAGGAATATCACTCCTTACTTTAGTTCTGGGGAGAGAATAGGTATCTAAGATTTAGCGATGATTGGGCGCACAAAAAGCCCCGGAAGGCGGGGCTTTTTGTGCGCCCACTATAAAATTTAATTTGTTCCGATAGCGGAGATCGTCTTGAAAGAACCGAAAGAGACCCCGGACAAGGTAAAGCTTCCCAGCCATTTTGTTACCCCTGAGAAAGCGAAACATCACGCGGAAATTCTATCGAACCGCGTGCGCAATCGTTTTCGCCATTTGGCAAAACGTTTTAAGCGCCAGAATATTGATTGTTTTCGCCTCTACGATTGGGATATCCCGGAGGTACGCGCGGTCGTGGATTGGTACGCCGGCCACATTGTTGTTGCGGAATACGAGAGGCTACAGACCGGGCCCGAATGGCTGCCTCAAATGGCAGCAGCCGTAGCCGCGACGTTGAGCCTTCCTTCGGAGAAGGTGCACATCAAGCGCCGCCATACCAATACTAAAGAAGGGCCGCGTTACGAAAAACTGGATTCCAAGGGATTGCGCTTTGAGGTGCGCGAACGCAACCTGCGCTTCTGGGTGAATCTGGATGATTTTCTGGATACGGGATTGTATTCGGATCACCGGGATACCCGCGTTATTGTGGGAAATCTCGCCAAGAATCAGGATTTCCTAAATCTTTATGCCTATACGGGCGCATTTACCTGCGCGGCAGCGGCAGGCAATGCCAAGATGACGCTGACGGTGGACCGGTCCGCCAATTACCTTAAGTGGGCCAAGGATAATATGGTATTAAACGGGCTTGCCGGCCCACAGCATACTTTTGTCCAATCCGATGCCAGGAAGTTCTTATCCGAAGCCTACCATGACGGCCGTCGATTTACGCTGGCGTTCGTCGACCCGCCGTCATTTTCCCGGGATGAAAAAGAGGGGATGTCCTTTGATGTTAACAAAGATCACCCGGATCTGATCCGAAGTGTTTTAAAGGTGATGGCGCCGAATTCAATTGTATTCTTTTCAACCAATCACCAGCGTTTTGAGCCCCGCTTAGAAGGTTTGCCGTTTAAGGGTTTGATTGAGTTGACTCCCAAAACCATTCCCGAAGACTACCGTAACCGTGCAATTCACCGTTGCTGGAAAATAACGACAGCGTAAATACAGCGTGTTTTGTGTTAAAATGATCTTACAATAACGACTGGAACCCTATAGTCCGGCTATCATAGAATGGAGAGGCAAAATGAATAAAAACATGTTTGGAAAATTTATCCCAAATACGTTCTCGGTGCTTTTGATTGTCTTGACGGTGACGGTCTTTATGGGAAAAGACAATTGCCTTGCCCAGGCTCCCGTAACCTTTAGTTTTAATGAGCAAACCCTCTACGATATTTATATTGGCGGAGAAAATGCCGCGGTGATCCGCGGTGTCAATATTCTGCGTCAGGCAGAGATCAACGGAAAGGTTTTTATCGTTATCAAGCCCTCGGGGTTTGCCTTGACCGAACACCAGGGCTATATCAGTTTTGACGCTATTCAGGCGGTTTTGCCGGCGATTAGTTATCGGGTGGATGTAATGAAAGGATTTAATTTCATTCACCGGTAAGTGTGCCTAAAAGCGAAGGGGCAGCACCCTTTTTTGATTATTCTTTTAAAAGGGTGCTGCCCCAGACCATTTAATAATAAATTTTTAAAGCCGTACTTACCCCTAGAATTTCTTGCCAGAGAGGAATGTTGCTCATATAATACCTTTAGGATCGCGTGCTCAGAGTTTATCAAAAGCGGGCACGGCTCAAAACACTTCTCATCGTATGACCGAAACCAAAAAAATACTGCTTGTCGATTCCAGAAAAGACTTTAGAGACCTTTGGGGCGGGGTATTAACGGCCGAGGGTTACCAGGTCTTTTTGGCCAGAGACGGCGAAGACGGGGTCAAAAAGGCCGATGAAATTGTTCCCGACCTGATTATTTCCGATGTCCTGATGCCCAAAATGAGCGGAAACGATTTTTACAAAGAGGTGCGAAAGCGGTATTACGGAAAAGATATCCCTTTTTTGGTCGTTTTGGAACGACCGAAGATGAAAGATTATTTTGACACTATCGGGGTTACTAATTTTATCCAAGAGCCGGTGACAAAAGAAGCCCTGTTGTCAAAAGTCCAAAGTGCTTTGGCCGGACCCGGCCCGGAAATGCAGCCGGAGAGGAATAGGCGGGTCCTGGTGGTTGGCCGCTATGAAAAAGAATGCGTCCAGGAGATGATTAGCCAGCTTAAGGAAGAGGGCTGCCACACGGATTTTGTTGTTTCCGGCGAACAGGTGGTTTCCAAAGCGATTATGTTCCTTCCCCGGATCATCCTTATCGAGAGCCGTATGCCGGATATGAGCTCGAATGCTGTGGTTAGAATTCTACGCCAGATGCCGCAATTTAAGAAAATTCCTATTCTGATTTATAGTTTTTACCATAAATCGGAGCTCAAAATAGGGGAAGACGAAAACACGAGAGAAGCGAATATGCAATACTTTGTCCAGGAATGCCTGGAGGCAGGGGCGACGAAATATCTGGGGCCCTATATTCAGGGTGCTTTTAAAGACAAGGTAAAACGATATTTGACCGAAGGGGTTATTCTTATTATTGACGATGACGAAGGCATTGTGCATTTGCTTAAGAAATCCCTGGAAGGCAAAGGCTATGCTGTTTTTGCGGCGAGTGATGCCAACAGCGGCTTTGAGCTGGCTAAAAATATCAATCCCAGCCTGATTGTGCTCGATGTGGTGATGCCAAAGAAAGACGGATTTGAGGCGCTCAAGGACCTTAAGACAACTCCGTCCACCAAGGACATACCGGTTGTGATGCTCACGGTTCAGGGTGGAGACGGCGATATCCAAAAGGGGCTGAAGTTAGGTGTTGAGGATTATTTGGTCAAGCCCGTTAATACAAGCTTATTTTTAAAAAGGGTCCAGACGATCTTAAAGGCGCGTTAACTCTCGATTTGGTCCGAAAGCTTTTCTAACTAAAAAAGATAAAATCTTGCCCAACAATATCCCTCAACCAATGGCCGCTGGCGGCCTCGTCAAGAAAATCATCCGTTCAAAAAGAAGGACGCTGGAGTTGCAGATTGCTTCCGACGCCACGCTTATCGTCCGGGCGCCGTTTAAAGCGCCGTTAGCCGATATCGAAAGGGTAGTCCGGGAGAAAACCCCTTGGATTGTTAGAAAACAGGTTCAAGTTCGCCAGAGGCCGCGGCCTCCGGAAAGACAGGGATTTATTGACGGAGAAAAATTTCTTTATCTGGGGGAGCCGTATGCGCTTCGCGTTGTTTCCGGGCTCCATGTCCCGCTTGATTTTGACGGAAAAGAATTTTTGCTAAGGGATGTGTACCGTTCGGTGGCACGCAACCGGTTTGCGGAATGGTATAAACAAAAGGCTTTTAATGTTATCAGCCAGCGTGTCAACTATTATGCGGGTGGTGCAGATTTAAAGTTCGGTAAAATTATGATCACTGATGCCAACAGCCGCTGGGGCTCCTGCGGGCCCAAGGGGACGCTTAATTTCAGCTGGCGTCTGATTATGGCGCCGATGGAGGTTGTTGATTACGTGGTTGTTCACGAGTTGATGCATTTAACTGAACGCAACCATTCAAGGAAATTCTGGCGGGAGGTGGAGGCCGTGTTTCCCGGCTACAAACAGGTTCACCGCTGGCTGCGCACTAACCATCATTTGCTGGTGTTTTAATTTCGAATGCACATCGAAGACGTCACCCTTAGACACAAAGATCTCCTTATCGGACGGCTCAAAGAATCCCGAGCCTTATTATCGGAATACAGCTTTCCCAATCTCTACCTTTTTCGCAAGGCTCATCATTATCAGGTCCTTAAGGATCACCAGGAAATATTTATTGCCGGCAAGACCTATGACGGCCGCAGCTTTATTATGCCGACCGGAGATATCCGCGTGCTTAATGTCGAATATCTTCTGAAAACCGCAGCCGGCTATGACTTTATCTTTCCCATTGCCGAGGAATGGCTCGGTATGTTTGAAGAAAAACGCTTCGCCAAAGAATTTTCGGAGGGAGATTCAGATTATATTTATAAAACTGATAAAATATCGACCTACAAAGGCCCTAAGCTGCACGGAAAGAAAAATCTGCTGAACCAATTTCTGTCGTTATATACTCCCCAAGCCTTTCCTTTGACGCAAGAGCGGATGGATGATGCCCGTGACATCCTGGAGGCCTGGCAGCAGGATGTCGGGGAACAAAAAGAGCAAACCGATTATTATCCCTGTCGCGAGGCCTTTGAACTTTATGATGCGCTGGTTCTTTGCGGCGGTATTTATTACGTCGACAATGAACCGGCGGGGTTTATTATCGGCGAGGAAATCGATGCAACGATGTTTGCCCTGCATTTTGCGAAGGGAAAAAGAAAATTTAAAGGAATGTACCAGTACATGTATAATCATTTTGCCAATATTTTGCCTAAAAAATACGAGTATCTGAATTTTGAACAAGACCTGGGAAAACTGGCGCTGAAGATTGCCAAGTCGTCCTATCACCCGGATAAGGTCTTGAAAAAATACCGGATTAGCGTTTTAAGATAAAAGAATATTAACGAGAACATAAGGGAATATGATGGCGAATGATCGATTGACGATGCGGGAAGTTTTTCATCTTGCGCTGCTTTCGCTGGCGGCGGTGATTGCCGGGCTGCAGGTGCTGGTTATTATTGGGATAGTGTATAGCCGCATTCCGCTCAACACAGGTTTAGACAATCTGATCCTGGTGGAATGGCTGGGAACATTTTATCCGAGCCGGAATTTATTTCTTTACCGGTTGCTGGTGTGTATTGTTCTCTTTTTTCAAGCTGCCGCATTTCTTATTTTCGCAAAGAAAATAAAGGCAGCTGCCTTTATCCAATCGCTGAAAAAGTTTGTTGTTGTCGAGTCGTTTGTCCTGGCGGTATCCTTCTGGGGTTTATTTCAGATTTTTTATCACGGGGATTCCTCTCTGGGCAAGTATATTATTGGATTCGCTATTTTCTTAATGGCCGTAACGAAATTATTTCGCGCGGTTGTATTTCGTCTTGCGGACCGGGCAGGGCTATTGTTTTCACTTGATAAGAATATTGATTTGCTTTCGCGATGTGCGGACTACTTTTTCCCGTTTGTCATTTTCCTCATTGTCTATATCCCGGACCGGACGATGGCCATGGCAAAGATTTTACAGTACGACAATTTATATCATTTTGACGGCGTGATTATGGGGGCGGCGTGGGCCTCGCTTAAAGGGCTTGTTCTAAACATGGACGTGATTAGCCAGTACGGTATCGGGATGCCGATTGTGATTGGCCGTTTAAGCTGGTTATGGGGAGGTTTTTCGTACGAAAATGTGCTGGCAGTGCTTAACGTCTTAACGATTATTTGCCTGATACTCGGTTATTTCTTATTAAGGATTTGGCTTAAAGATCCTTTTCTGGCAATGGCGGGTATTCTGGCTTCTATTATTTTGAGGTTGTATTCTCAGTCGAGCCCGTTTATTTGGGCGTATCCCAACGGGGTGATTGCCTCCCGTTACCTTTTTGAAGCGGCTTTCTTTATCCTGTTGTTGCTCTGTTTAAGAAATTCCCGTTTTTGGCTTAAGGCTGCCACGGGATTTATTGTGGGGTGTTCTCTTTTTTATGTCGTTGACACGGGGCTTTATTTGTTGGCGACGTATTATTGCTACCTGGTCGTATCTTTTGTCAAAGAGCGGTATTATCCGTCGGGAAGCGCCAAGAAGCAAAGTGTCGCGGGGTGGGTCGCTTGTTTTCTTCTTCCCTTTGCGGTTGCCTTTGTGTCTCTTTGGGCTGTGACCGGCAGTGCAATCTTTAGGGACGTTTTTTGGAACAACTGCTTTGAATTTACCGAACTCTTTTTAAGTGGATTAGGCGCAACGCCGGCAAGCGTTTATTTGAAACAAAAAGATTTTGTCGGAATCTTCCTGGCCCTTGCCATGTTCTTGGAATATCTTTTGACTATCGCGGTGGTGGGGAAATTGTGCTTTGCCCGCAAGATCGCCTGGGAGAATATCCTGGCTGTTTTGCTGAGTATCTATGGGCTGTGCCTCTTTAATTATTTTATATGCCGTCCGGGAGCGGCCTATTATCGCGCGGTGTCGTTTCCGTTTATTGTAGTAACCTGTTATTGGATCAGCAAAGGGCTTAGGTTCAACCCGTATCCGTTCAAAGAAAAGGTCACGGTTATCCTGGCCGGAGCCGTTTTTGTTATTCTGATAACCTGCCGTTCTTTCATTGACTATCCGCATCTGTTCCATATCTATTCGGGCAATGATGCCGTGTCCGTAAAAGATATCAAGGACAACCTTCTCTCCCCGGTGGATATTGCCCTGATTGACAAATTGACTGTGCCCGGCGAACGGGTATGCCTGTTCAGCGATTTTGAGACCATGGTTCTTATGGAGGCGGACAGGCCTCCGTTTTTCTATTGTTTTCCTATGGTGCATTCTGCGCCGAGAAAATCCAGTACATTCGGCGGGATCTATCTGCTGACCCAGAAACACCTGCGAAGGACCTTGGGTCAGCTTGAGGGAAGCCGGCCGAAATTTGTTTTTATCGACAGGAAGCTCATTAGTGAATTGCCGGCTGCGTATTATCTTCAAGAGAGATCATTTAGCCTGCTACTTTTATACCTCAGTAAAAATTATGACCGCTTTCTTGAGGGGAAGAGTTTAATTGTTTTTAAGAGAAAAACTAGGTAGGTTCCGTTTTGTTATGCGGAAAATATTAAAATCTTAAACAGCCTTATTTGTGAAGGAAAACGTGTCTTTACCTTAAGGAGAAAATTCCTGTGGTGTTTCTTGATCTTGTAAAAAGGCGGCAAAGCACCAGAAAATATATGACGAAACCCGTTTCCCGGGAAATTATCGAACGGTGCCTTGAGGCGGCACGGCTGGCGCCTTCGGCATGCAACTCTCAGCCCTGGCATTTTATCGTGGTTGACAGCGAAGAGCTAAAAAACAAAGTGGCTGATGCGGCTTTTTCCGGGATCCATTCCATGAATGCATTCGCGAAAAATGCGCCGGTGTTGGTGGTTGTGGTCAGGGAAGGGTCGAGTTATCTGGCGGCCCTGGGCGGTTGCTGTCGCGGGGTGGCTTTTAGCCTCATCGATATCGGCATTGCCTGTGAACATTTTGCGCTGCAGGCCGCCGAGGAAGGGCTAGGGACTTGTTATTTGGGGTGGCTTAACGAAAAGAGAGTTAAAAAAGTTTTGGGCTTACCTGTCGGCAAGAAAATCGATATGATTATCAGCATGGGGTATCCCATAGATGAGCAGGAGAGGGTTAAAACGAGAAAGCTGCTAAGCGAAATCAGTCGGTTCAATCAGTAGCTTTAGAGTTGCCCATTTCCTGTTAAAAAAAGCTATCAGTTTTTGTGCGCAATTGTTATAATATGGCTAAAGAAAGGAGCTGCTTATGCAAATAGTTAAGATTATCTGCTGTATCTTTCTTCCACCCGTTGCCGCGTACCTTCAGGTCGGATTGACGAATCATTTCTGGATTAACTTGGTTCTGACCCTTTTGGGCGGTGTCCCGGGTGTCATTCACGCCTTATGGCTGGTGTTGACAAATAAAAAAGCTTAAAAAAGAACTTAAAGCAATTTAAGAAATAATTTTTGAGGGGAATGGGCGCTATTTAGCGCCCATTCCCCTCGATGTTATAGGGGGGGGCAGGTCGCGCTTAAGCGCGGCCTGCCCCCAGGGATAATCCCTCAGATTATTCTCAAAACTCTTTAGAATTTTCTGCCGTATCTATTTTACGAATGTATACTATAAGATATTATGACCTACCTTATTTCGCTTATTAAAAATACCTCCTATAAGGCCGTTAACTTTTTGTTTGGCCAGACGAGAATCTTTATTGTCATCCTGGCTTGGTTTTTGGTCATTACCGGCATTTTATTTTTGTCTCAGCCGGAAAAGGCGCGGAAGAAAATCCTGGCCCAAGGCTTTGGTTTCTTCAAGGGATGGTTATTGGTAGTTTCGATATTTCTGGCCATGTTTCTAATATCCCTTTCTTCTAAAACGGATTTCAGGGCGCTTCATATTCTGACGCTGGTTGCGGTCATCCTGATTATTAGGTCGTATTTCCTGCTTAAAAGAAAAATCTATCAGAAACTCGTTGAGCAATTCGCTAAAATTCCCATATCGGCCTTAAAGGTATTTGCCTATATCCAAATTGCCGTGGGTGCCCTCATGCTTATCTTCGAGAGGCGCATATGGTAACGCTCCCGTCTGTATTCCTGGAACGCCTGCAAGGAATCATTCCTCCGGGATATTATGATACCTGCTTGAAAAGCTTCACCCGGGATAGATTGCTGAGCGTCCGGGTTAATACATTAAAAATATCCCGGGACCGGGTCCTTGCCGTTTTAGATGAGCAAAAAATCGAATATACCCCTATCGGCTGGTGCCCTGACGCGCTGATTTTGCGCGGCATTGATTCCAGGCAATTAACGGAAAGTGATTTGATTAAGCAGGGATTTTTATATATCCAAAGCCTGTCGAGCATGTTGCCGGTCATCGCCCTTAATCCTCAGCCGGGCGACCGTGTTCTCGACATGTGTGCGGCCCCGGGCGGCAAGACGACCCAAATGGCGGCCCTGATGAATAACGCGGGATCAATTTTGGCCGTTGAGAAAGTAAAAGAACGTTTCTATAAACTTAAAACTATTGTGGCGCAGTCGGGTGCCGGCAATGTTACGGTGCGGTTGATGGATGCCAAAAGGCTGCACGCCCAAGGCAGCGAACCTGAACTTTACGACAAGGTTCTTCTCGATGTCCCTTGCACCACGGAAGGGCGTTTCAAGGTTTTTGACCCAAAGACCTACGCCTACTGGAGCCCGCGCAAAATAAAAGAAATGGTCCAAAAACAGAGGGGCCTTATCTTGACCGCCAGCCGTCTCCTGAAGCCGGACGGTGTTATTGTATACTCGACCTGCACCTTTGCACCCGAGGAAAACGAAGCCGTGATGGACTGGTTTTTAAAGAAAACAAAGAGTGAAATGGCTGTTGAGCCGGTTGCCCTTGATGGCATCAGAACCTATCCGGCGATTTTGGAATGGAAGGGTAAACGATTTAACCCTAAGCTGCGGGGGTGTTTGCGTGTTCTGCCCGACGAGATGATGGAAGGATTTTTTGTGGCGAGGTTAAAAAGGTCAAGTTAGGAAAATTTAAGTTGAGAGTTTCTCCAGCTTTTCTATCAGCCTGTCGGTATCGACGGGCTTGGTGATATATTCGTCCCATCCCATGTTATAGTGCTCCATGAGGGAATCTTTGTAGGCCGTGATCATGATGATCCGGGAGGGCGTCAGATTCTTTTCTTCCTCTTCTTTGCGGATAGAGCGCAGTACCTCAAAGCCGTCCGCGACGGGCATGGTGACGTCCAGAAGGATAAAATCAAAAGCCTTTTTTTTCTTGAAGGCCTTGCGGTAGGTTTCCATGGCCTGTTCGCCGTTTTCGACGACCGTGCACGTTGCTCTACGGCTTAAGGCTTTTAAAAGCAGGGCGCGGCTCGCCAAGTCATCTTCGGCAATCAGGATATTCCAACGTCTGGCAGACTCTTTATTCTGACGGGCCATAACAATTATTAGATTATCGCCGTTAGGGTCGGTTGTCAAGTAAATGGTCGGACAAAAAAGGATGAAATCGTGGTTATATTTCTTGTGCAGCATTTGTCTTAGCGGTAAAATACGTCTGTAGTAGAAAAGCTATTAAGAAATTCCGGCAGAAAATATTTCTTAAATGACGGCCAATAAAGGAGGATGCAATGGGCAATATCGGGATAGGGGAATTAATTATTATTTTTTTGATTATTCTGGTTATCTTCGGCGCCAAAAGACTTCCCGAAATCGGCCAGGCCTTGGGAAAGGCGGTATATGAGTTTAAGAAATCGATGAGCGGCAGCCAAGAGGGAGATAAGCAATCAAAGAAAGAGTCCGAGAGTGGAAAAAAGGGATAACGCATTTACCCTTCTTGATCATCTTGAAGAATTAAGATCCCGCCTTATAAAATCTGTCGTTTTTTTTATTATCTGTTCCTGTTTCTTCTATAAATATGCTGACCAGGCCTTTTTCTTCTTTATCCAGCCCGTGGGAAGGCTTGTTTTTACTTCACCGACAGAAGGATTTTCTGCCTACCTGTCTCTGACCCTGTTGGGCGGGATTTTTCTCTCCATGCCGTTTATCTTTTATCAGGCATGGCGGTTTATTTCGGCCGGCCTTTCCGATGATGAAAGAAGATATACGATTTTTTTTGTGCCGTTGTCTTTTCTCTTTTTTGCCGGCGGGGCCTTTTTTGGTTACGCGGTGATTTTGCCGATCGCCCTAAAGTTTCTTTTAAGTTTTTCCAGCCCCTGGCTTATGCCGATGATTACAGCTGGAAAATATATTTCTTTTGCGGGAACGCTTATTTTATCGTTCGGGATTGCCTTTGAGCTTCCCCTTATCATAGTATTTTTAACCAAGATGGGAATCGTGAATCCGAAGTCTTTGGCGGAGAAAAGACGGTATGTCATCGTTTTGTTATTTATTGTAAGCGCCCTGTTGACTCCGCCGGATTGCGTCTCGCAAATTTTGATGGCGCTTCCGCTATGGGGGCTCTATGAAGCGGGCATTCTTCTCTCCCGGTGGATTTGGGGTTGTAGGCAAAGCAAGGATATTTCAGGGTAATGACCGCAGTCTAATTTTTATCTTGCAATTATAAATTTTTAATATAGAATACGCCTTACTAAGAATAATCGAACTGCCGCTTGTCTTAAGGCGGAAAAATAAATCAGCGATGTCTTTACGGTAAAGGAGGAGAGGATGAAGATTTCTGACTTGAAGGAGTTATTAAAAGACAAAAGGGTAACAGAAGAGATCAACAAGCATCTTTGGATTGAAAGTCAGAAAGCTGGCTACTCTATCGGCACCGAACGGGCAACTGATGAGTGGTTCAGGCTCTATGCCGAAGGATGGATGAAGTACCATATGCCGGAAAAGTTCAGGCAATTGCAGGCTCAAAAAGCAAAAGAAAAGAATTCCAGATAACCGCAACAGCGGTCCGATAAAACCGGATAGTTTTAATAATTGGGCAGATTGATTTCTGCCCAATTTTTTTATGAGCTTTTATTGTCTTTTTTGTTCTTCTTCTCGTTGCCGGGAAACATAAAAAACAAAGAACAAAAATGACGGCAGGAGGGTGAATAAAATGCGTTGCGCCGTCCTTGATAGCCGCCACAGCAAATCAAAATTGACGGTCGTCAGATAAACAAGAATGACAACCAGAAGATAGGCTACAAAAAACAACGACAGTATTTTGTTTTCCCCCCGGAAACATTGCCGTGCCCCGAGAATAATTGCCGCGCCGGCCAGGGGCCAGAGAAAATGCCAGTGTGCGCCCAGCAATTCCTGCCCGAGAAAGTTTATTGTCAGGCAGAGGCCCTCCCAATTTAAGAATGGAAATGATTCCGAAAATTTTGTTAGGGCGATGTCGCGGTTAGGCACGGTCATAAATAATTTAAAGATAAGGATGGGCAACAACGACAGGGCCGTCGCCATGACCAAACATTTGATAAGTTTTAAGTTTTCCGCGCGCCTTGGAGATTCCTTAAAAGACAAATAGAGGATAGTGATGCCAACCAATAGGAGCGTTATGACAATTCCTTCGTTCTTGGAAAAAGACATAAACCCGAGCATCAGGCCGGCAAGATAAGCGCATCCGTTGTCTTTTTCGCGGACAGTCGATGTCAGCACAATCAGAGTCGCCAACAAATAATAGGCCAGGATAATGTCGGCGTATTGCGAAGTCCCCAGCCCTATGTACGCCGGCAGGGATATAAGGGCTACGCAGACAAGGAAGGCTTTGGGGTTGTTTATGCGATACATGAGGCCTCCAAACAACAATCCGGCGCAAGAGACCGTAAAGATCACAGAAACCAGTAGCGGAATTTCTGTTAAGGGACGATGTGATAAGCTCCAGCCCCAGACGTTTATAAAGGGTAACAGCAAGGGATAATCCGGCTGGGTGTGCCAGTGCAGTTTTGTGCTCACATCAGCCCAGCGGCTGCTGCTTAAAAGAAGAAACCGGGATTTCATGTTCCAAATAGCCCAACCGTCCCACTCGCCAAAAGGATGCCCTTGAGCAAGGGCGTATATCACGAAAGCCGCCGCGGCAAAAAATCCCCAGCAAAAAAGATAAATCCAGGGAGAATTGCCGGATTTTATGGCAGGCCCCGGGAATATTTTAGTGCCGGAGAAATAGAGTATCGCACTGAGCAAGACGAAGAGAATGGTGTGAAGGCCCCAAATAGCGGCCGGATTAAATCCGTTGCATAAAAGAAAAGAGAGAAATGTTGTGAAAGAAGAGATCCCCAGGCCTGTCCCTATCGAAATAAAGAAATATAGAAAGGCATTAACGGATTTTGTTTCCTTAAGGAGAATACGGCATAACAAATAGCCGATTACAAATGAAACCAGAAACGGCAGAAGAGAAATCATAGGCCCCTTTGCGCCAGGATTTTTCCGTAAGGATTAATGAATGCCGGTTCGGCGGAGATTCCCTGCATGATGCCGAAGGCGTCGGCTAAATTCGTGCAGTCTAAGATATTTAACCGGTAATTGGGATTATTCAAATCCAGGATAACGGGCGCGAGGGTATATTGAGCAGCCAGAAACTGCCCGTCGTTTCGCTCGGGAGACATGTTTTTATCGGTTAAAAATCCAATTGCATTTATGCCCGTTAGCTTATCCTTGAAGTCGGCAAATTCAAATCCGGGACTTTTGCGGAAAATGCGGGATGCCCTATGAAAAGCGACCGAACGATAGGCCTCTTTAAGGGAAGAGAAGTTAAGGCTGATGACGAAAAGAAGAAAGGCGGTAAGTATTAGTTTCGAGTTTAGATATTTGTGGGTTGCCATAGTTGATAATTTTCTTTTTTAAGTATTTTACTACAATTTCCTCTTTTCTGCCCGAAAATGCCGTTATTGTCTTTTGGAAAGAATTAGAGTAAAATCATCGCTGGATTTTGTTTTTGGCAGAGGGGGGCGGCCCTCGATGTTATTCAACCGCCCCTGGGCGATAGGTCAACGGGCCGGGCCGCCCCTCCGGGTAACAATCGATTTTGTTCTCCTAAAATATTCCTTCTATGGCAAACGAAGAAACTTCCCTTTATGTCCATATCCCTTTCTGCAAAAGTAAATGTTCTTTTTGCTCTTTCGTTGTTTGTGTTGCCAGAGAGCATCGCATTGACGATTACCTTACGAGCCTTGCTGTTGAAGCCGAACAGTACAAAGGCACAACTGTCAAAACCGTTTATATCGGCGGTGGAACGCCTACCTTACTGGGCACCAACCAGCTTCGGAAACTCCTTAAAGTCATTGATGAGAATTTCAAGTTTGATTCCACTGCCGAATTTACTATCGAGGCAAATCCTGAGACGATTGACTGTCTTAAATTAGAATTACTAAAAGATTCAAAAGTTAATCGTATCAGCCTCGGCATTCAATCGCTGAATGACAAGTATTTAAATTTCTTAGGAAGAAACCACGATGCCGATTGCGCTTTAAGGGCGCTAGCGAATTTAAGAAAATCCGGTTTCTTGAACATCAATCTGGACTTAATGTTTTCTTTTCCCGGGCAAACCCTCCCGGAACTTATCCAGGACGTGCGGGCCATAGCGGCGCTGGGCAGCGAACATTTATCGCTGTATACGCTGATGCCCGAGGAGGGGAGTCGGTTTTACAGGCAGGACATAAAAGTAAAAGATGATTTATTGCAGGCCGAATATTATGTCCGCATGGTAGAGCTTTTAGGAAAATCGGGTTTTGCGCAATACGAGATTAGCAATTTTGCAAAGTCCGGCCAAGAGTCGAGGCATAACTGCGTATATTGGCAAGGGGGAAATTATATCGGCCTGGGGATAGGCGCGCATTCCCATAGGGACGGGATACGGTCTTGGAATACGTCTGACTTTCAGGAATATGTCTCCGGCACGAAAGAAAATCTTAAAATCATCGCGGGGAAAGAACAGCTTGACCCTTCCCAGCGGTTGGTTGAGACGCTGCTTTTCGGTCTGCGCATGACGCAAGGAGTAAACGTATCTAACCTTGAAGAACGATTCGGCTGCCTGTTACCGGATGACAAGGCTGATGCCCTTAATGATTTTATTGAAAACGGATTTCTTGTAAAAGAGGACGGCAAAATCAAGACAACCTTTAAGGGCCGCCTTGTTTTAGATGAGTTGTGCGCGAGGATGATTTGAGAATATTTCTTTTGAAGAGCGCCGGATTTAATCCTTTGGAATAAAAACTCTCTGGCAGCTGTGGCAGAAATATTGTTTTTCCCAGACCGCCTTTATTTTTTTGTAACGGTAAAGGCCCCGCCTGAAATTTTCAATCACAAGGCTTAAAATCGAATAAAACGGAATGGTGACGGCGCAGACAATCGCAACCGAGAGCCAGAAATAAATCTTGGGGCCGATACGGCTGGAGATAAGAGAACCCGTCGATAGCCAGGAGACCACCAGGGCCATGAGGACAATCGCCCCGGCGGGGAGTTTTGTCTTCGGTTCCGAAGGCGGCGTTAAATGTTCGATTAATTTTGCCTTTTTATGGGGAGGCAGGCGGGATATTTCGGTCGCGATGGAGCCTTCGGCGAGAAATTTTATTCCTGCGTCGTTGGATTTTAGACGCTGGTACATCAAGGGCACGGATTCGGTTTTATCTTTACGGCAGAAAGGGCAGGTTATCTCTTTTTCAAAATACATCGCCTGATTTTTTCTGTTAAAAATGCGCCTCGGCTACATGATCCTAAAATCGATTCCGTTAGTTTGCGCAATTTCATCGCTGGTCTTAAAAAGTGATTGCAGCGAATCCGCAATCAATTTGCGGTAAGGGTCCTTCATTTTAACATTGCCAAGGATTGTTCGCGCTTGCCCCAAAAGGGATTTTATTTTCTTCAAGCTATATGTGAGGCTCTGGGATTCGATCAGGAATTCTCGTATAACCGCCAGGTCGTGATATGATTTTTTGGTTTTAGAAAAATAGCGCATGAAAACAGTGCGCCTTTTCGGGCTTAATTTTCGGTAGGCGCGGCAGACGAGGATAGTTTTCTTGAATTCCTCGATGTCGCTTAAGACCGATTTACCGATTGCTTTTTCAGAACCGAAAACCCCCAGGATGTCATCCTGTATCTGAAAGGCCTGCCCGATCATGATTCCCAGCTGTGAAAGTTTGCGGATATCATCCGGCTTTGCTCCGGCTAAGATGGCTCCGATGACCAAGGGACAAGCAAAGGTGTAGCGTGCGGTTTTAAGGGTATAGTTAAGAAAGATATCTTTTTCGGTTATGTTTTCTATTTTATCGACGCCGTGGATGATATCGATAAATTCTCCCATGGCGGTAAAGGCGGCGGTCTGGATAAAATATTTTAAAGCCTCTTCTTTGCGCTTTGGCGCTTCGTCAATCGACAAGAACGCGTCGATCGCCATGGCGTAGACGATGTCACCGGCGACAATACTTAAATCGTAACCCAGCCGTTCCTTATCCGTGGTCTTAACGGCCTTGGCTAAAAGTTTGTGCATGGTTGGTTTTCCCCGGCGCAGATCGGAGCGGTCGATAATGTCATCGTGGATAAGCATGAAATTATGTAAAAACTCGATACAGGTCGAGGCATTATAGAGCTTTCGTGATATGGCGCCTTTATTTTTGGAATACCCTTGGTAGCTGAGGATTAAAAGAAGGGGGCGGATACGTTTTCCCTTGCGCAAGGTGAAATCTTTGATGCTTTCAAAAAGGATGGGGTTGATCAGGTGCAGTTTGTATTCGCGCTTGATGCGTTTTAAAAAATCTCCCAAGCTGACATCAATGTGTTTTTTAATGCGTTCAATCATTTCGGCCTCTTTTGAGCCCAGACACAGGGATAGCGGCTATTTTCTAAATTTTGTAAATCGGGATATATGGTAACACATGCGCACTCCGGCTTCAACCTGGATTTTGCACAGCCCTTGCCGAAGGCGGGGCAGGAAAAATCCACTCTCTGGGTTCAGCTAAGTTTTACGGCCGGGAATAGGCCGGCGCGGTGCGTAAAAATCATTTTTGGCCATACGAATATATTGACCGGGAACGGTAAAAAGAATACAATAAAACTCACTTTTAATAAAACGACAAAGAGGAGCCGCAGGATGACTAAAAAAATGGTTTCTTTCGCATGCTGTCTATTTCTTCTAACCGGAATTTGTTCTGCCGAAACGATTTATCTTAAGAGCGGAAAAAAAATTCAGGGGCAGATCAGCGAGAGGGACGCAAAGAAAATCAAGGTTAGCGTTAGCGGTATTAATATGACCTACTATTTAGATGAGATCGAGCGTATTGAGATGGGGGTTTCGGCTCCGGCGGAAAGCAAGCCTCAGGCTAAACCGATCGAAATCTTAAGGCCTGTAAGTTCCACGCCCTCGATGCCGATGGTAAACTCTCCGGCTGCTCCTTCTCAGCCTCAAGGCAAAAGCCAGGCCCAGTCTCAAATATCGGATGTGTCGGTTTCCGTCTCGACAGCACCTGCCGTCAGCAAGCGTGAATTGATCTTAAATTATATCGAAGTGACCGGTGAGAAGCAAAATATGCGCCAACGGTTAGACCAGACGATGAGCCAGGTCCCCGCGGCGGATAGGGAAAAGATAAAGTCCCTGTTTAACGTTGATGAAATTATCGAGCAGATTATCCCTATTTATGATAAGTATTTTACGGAAGAAGACCTAGCAACTTTGATCGGATTTTATAAAAGTCCCCTGTATCGGAAATTGGCCATGATTATGCCGATGATGCGGGAAGACATTGTCGACGCGATCGGGAAATATGTTGAGAAAAAGACGGAAACCCTGGGAGAATTTTCCCCGGGTCAGGCTAATAATCCTGCCGTTGACAAGAAGACCCCTTAAGGAGCGGCTGTTGGATAGTTTGCCCAGAACCAAAAAAATAGTTTTAGCCGAGAATGAGCCGGTTATTGTCGAAATCCTGCCCCAGTTTTTAAAACCTATTGGCTACGAAGTTCTCATTGCCTCCGACGGCGCTATTGCCCTGGAGATGATCAAGCGCGAACTCCCCGATCTGATTATCGCGGATGGTGATTTGACGGGCATTGACGGTTTTGCCCTTTGTAAGATGCTAAAAAACGATTTTTTAACATCCTATATCCCTATCATTATTTTAATCGAGAAAAAACAGATTCGTCGAAGGCTTTTGGAAGTCAAAGAGGGCGTTGACGACTATATTATTAAACCCCCGGACCCGATTGATTTGGAGATTCGCCTGGAGATGGCGCTTCGGCGCACGGACCATCACGTTCATGCCAATTCTTTAACGCGCCTTCCCGGCAATAAAGCGATTGAGAGCGAAAGCCGCATGCGGATAAAAGACAATAATCCGTTTTCGTTTATCTATCTGGATATTGATAATTTTAAATCATTCAACGACACCTATGGATATCTGCGAGGGGACGGTGTGATTATGCAGACGGCTCGTATCTTAACCGACAGCGTCAAGAAATGCGGCGATGAAGGCGATTTTGTCGGCCATGTCGGCGGGGATGATTTTGTCATTATCACAACTCCAGAGAAAGAAAAAGTTATTGCCAAAGAAATTATCAAAGAATTCGACCGGCTGATTCCGCTCCATTACAATGAGCAGGACCGTGTCATAGGATACCTGGCTGTTAAAGACAGGCAGGATAATGATATTAAGGCGCCTTTGATGTCGATCTCCATCGCTGTTGTTAACAATAAAACCAGTAAAATCCACAACGTATTGGAATTGACTGAACTTGCCTCGGAAATCAAGCACCACTTAAAGACGATTACGGGCAGTAAGGTTTTAATCAACCGGCGCGGTGTAAGCAAAAGCAAGTTTGACCGGGCGCACGCCGGCGACAAAGATCACAAAGAGCACAGGGATCACAAGGAAGGCCTTCCCGCCAAAGAGGATCCGGATACGCTCCCTATCGGCCAGCTCCTTTTGAGGGCTAAGTTAATTGATGATAACCAACTGACAGAAGCCTTGTTCGAGCACTGGTCTTCACGCCAGCTTTTAGGCCAGACCCTGGTCAAGATGGGGCTTATTACTCAGGAAGATCTGGCGCCCTTTATAGAGAGGTGTCAGAAAATAAATAGCCAAAAACCTCCGAAATTCGAGCATAAATAGCATAAGATATTGTATTGCAATAGCTTATATCCTTGATATTTAATCAATTTTTATTGCCTGTTTTGATGTTTTTGTTTGACCTTACCATTGATTTCTGCTATATTAGTGAAGTTCAATTTTGGACAATAGCGATCAATAGACGATAAAGGAGCCGGAGACATGATCGAACGATACACCTTATCAAAGATGGGCAACGTATGGTCAGAGAAGCATAAGATGGACATTATGCTCAAAATAGAAATTCTTGCCTGTGAGGCCATGACAAAGCTGGGGATGATTCCTAAGCCTGCCATGGAGAAGATCAGAAAGAAGGCAAAGTTTGATATTGATGAGGTCAAAAGAATTGAAGAGAAAACCAAGCACGATGTTGTCGCCTTTATCGTTAACGTCGGTGAAAACTTAGGCCCGGAATCACGTTATCTTCATATGGGGCTTACCTCTTCGGATCTTCTGGACACGTCTCTCTCCGTTCAGTGCTTAGAGGCCAGCGATATCTTGATTGCCGATGTAAAAAAACTTCTGAATGTCCTTAAAGAGAAAATAAAAAAATATAAAGATACCGTTTGTGTGGCTCGTACCCATGGTGTTCACGCGGAGCCGATGACTTTTGGGTTGAAATTAGCTGTCTGGTATGACGAGATGCGACGGAATCTTGAGCGCCTGGAACAGGCTCGCGAAAACATACGCGTCGGTAAATTATCCGGTGCCGTCGGGACTTTTGCCAATATTGATCCCTTCGTCGAGGAATATGTCTGCGAAAAACTTAACCTGAAGCCTTCGAATATTGCCAACCAGATTATCCAGAGAGACCACCATTGCTTTTTCTTGATGGTCCTGGCCTTGATCGGTTCTTCTTTAAATAAATTTGCCACCGAGATAAGGCTGCTGCAGAAGACGGAAGTCCTTGAAGTCGAAGAGCCGTTTTTTAAAGGGCAGATAGGTTCTTCCGCGATGCCGCATAAACGGAACCCAATTGTCTGCGAGCGCGTTTGCGGTATGTCGCGGATACTGCGCGGTAACGTGCAGGTTGCTTTTGAAGACATGACCCTTTGGCATGAGCGGGATATCAGCCATTCTTCCGCCGAAAGGATGATTTTGCCGGATAGTACCATTATCTTGAATTATATTCTGACAAAATTTACCTCGGTCTTAGAAGGGTTGTTGGTTTATCCCAAGAATATGATTGTCAGCCTTACCAAAACGCGGGGCCTTATTCACTCTCAGCGGGTTTTGTTGGAATTAATGAAAAAAGGCCTTACTCGCGACGAGGCTTATGAGATTATCCAGCATTGTGCTATGCAGGTCTGGCAGGAGACTTCTGATTTTAAGGATGTGCTTTACCGCGACCGCAAGGTCAGAAAGCACTTGACTACCAATGAGATCGACGCCTGTTTTGATATCAAATATTACATCAGGCACAGGGATAAGATCTTTAAGAAGGTAGGACTTTAATACAGCCGTTTAACTTTATTTTACGATAGGATGAATCATGGAAAAAGGAAAGAAGATTTACGAAGGCAAGGCCAAGATACTCTACGAGACCGATTCGCCGGATTATCTTATTCAATATTTCAAAGACGATGCCACTGCGTTTAACGCGGCCAAAAAGGGGACGATCAACCAAAAAGGGGTTGTCAATAATAAGATCTCAACCAAGATCTTTGAATTCCTGGAGACCAAAGGGATCCCGACCCATTTTGAAAAGATGCTCAATGACCGGGATATGCTGGTTAAGAAAGTAACTATCTTTCCCTTAGAGGTTATTATCCGTAATGTGGCGGCCGGTTCTCTTTCGAAGATTTTAAATATCCCGGAAGGGACAAAGCTGGCATGCCCGGTTTTGGAATTCTGTTATAAGGCCGATAGCTTAAATGACCCAATGATTAACGAATACCATATCCGCGCCTTGGGGTTGGCCACTGAAGAAGAGCTGGAGACTGTCAAGAAATACACATTCCAGATTAATGAGTTGATGAAGAAATTCTTTGCGGCTATCGGGGTGGATCTGATTGATTTTAAGATAGAATTCGGCAAATTTAAAGGCAAGATTATTTTGGCCGATGAAATCTCCCCGGACACATGCCGGCTTTGGGAGAAAGAGACAGGAAGGAAACTCGACAAGGATCGTTTCCGTCGGGATTTAGGCGGTATCGAAGAGGCCTATCAGGAAATTTTAAGCCGGGTTACTAAATAAGGCGCCGAGATTTTTAAGCGGTCTTATCGATGAACCGGACAAATTTCTTTATCGGTTAGCCGGGGCAAATAAATCCGATCCGCGTTTTTTGCGCTTATAATAGAGCAGTAAAATCGCTCATTCCTTTTAGGTATTTCCAGTGAACAATTCCGCAATCCGTTCTAAAGCATCACACACATCATGATCTGGCGCGTTGAAATTAAAGATAAGGAGGGCATTTTTGACGCCCTTGGAGCCGGGGTCGAGAAAGACATTCTTGACCTGGGAGTCAAGTCGGTTTCAAAAGTGCGGGTGATCCAGGTCTATACCATCGAGGGTGATATCACCCAGGCGCAGGTCCAAAGAATTTGTGAAGAACTTTTAATCGACAAGGTTATTCAGGATTATTCCTACGGCCCGGCCGGTAAAATTCCTGTCAGTACAAAATCCGAAGACTTTAAAGTAGCCGAAATCGCCTATAATCCCGGAGTCATGGATCCGGTCGAGGAATCGACCCTTAAGGGTATTCGTGATTTGGGCATCGAAAAGGTTGATTCGGTACGCACTGCCAAGAAATATCTTCTTTTTGGAAATCTCTCCGATCAAGAGTTCGAAATCATTGTTAATAAAACTCTTTCCAACAAACTCATTCAGCACGCCGTAGATTATTCGCATGCGGATAAGAAAAAAACTGCCCCGGATTTTAACGGCACCCAAGCTGATATTGTCCGGGTGAGCCTGCGTTCTGCCGGCGATAAAGAATTGCTCAAATTAAGCCAGAAGGGGCAGCTTTTTTTAAGCATCGGGGAGATGCGCGCTATCAAGAAATATTTTCAGAAAATTGGCAAGGACCCGACCGATTGCGAACTTGAGACGATCGCCCAGACCTGGAGCGAGCACTGCGTTCACAAAACATTCCGGGGCAATATCCGCTTTCATTATTTTGAGAACGGAAAGAAGAAGGCGAGGCTGATCAACAATTTATTGAAATCCACCATCGTCAAAGCGACCAAGACGCTTAACAAATCCTGGTGCCTGTCGGTCTTTCACGACAATGCCGGTGTTATTAAATTTGACGACAAGGATTGTGTCTGTTTTAAAGTCGAGACCCATAATCATCCCAGCGCCCTGGAGCCCTTTGGCGGCGCCAATACCGGTATCGGCGGCGTTATCAGGGATATCTTGGGGACGGGTTTGGGCGCGCGGCCGATTTGTAACACTGATATTTTTTGTTTCGCCCCACCGGATTTTCCTTTTGAAAAACTTCCTCAAGGCGCGCTGCATCCAAAACGTATTATGAAAGGGGTGGTCAGTGGCGTGCGCGATTACGGCAATAAAATGGGAATTCCGACCGTGAACGGCGCTATTCTTTTTGATGAACGGTTTGTGGGAAACCCGCTTGTTTACTGCGGGACTGTCGGCATCATGCCCAACGACAAAGTTAAGAAAGCTGTTTGTAAAAATGACCTGGTTGTTGTCGTCGGAGGCCGTACCGGCCGCGACGGGATTCACGGGGCGACATTTTCCTCCGGAGAATTGACGCATGAATCCGAGGTTGTCTCCTCGGGCGCAGTCCAGATCGGCAATCCGATCCAGGAAAAAAAGGTCTTGGACGCGCTCATGCAGGCGCGGGACAAGAACCTTTATTCGGCTATCACTGATTGCGGCGCGGGCGGGTTATCAAGCGCGGTAGGCGAGATGGGAAAAGATTTAGGCGCGCGTATTGATTTGGAAAAAGTCCCCCTGAAATATAAAGGCTTGTCTTACAAGGAAATTTGGATATCTGAATCGCAGGAGCGGATGGTTTTATCCGTCCATAAAAGCAAGATTGATAGCCTTTTGAAAGTTTTTAACGATGAAAACGTCGAGGCAACAGTCATTGGTGAGTTTACTGGCACGGGTTATCTGGAATTATTCTTTAGCGGCCGCCCGGTGTGCAGTCTTGATATGAAATTCTTACACGACGGTCTGCCCCGGCTGACCAAAGAGGCCGTTTGGGCTCAGCCCAAGCACAAAGAGGCGCATTTTAGCTGCCCGGCTGATTTAACCGATTCTCTAAAACGGGCGCTATCGCATTACAATGTTTGTTCCAAAGAATGGGTTATACGCCAGTATGATCACGAGGTCCAGGGCGCGGGTGTTGTTAAGTCTTTAACGGGAGTGGACTGTGAAGGCCCGAGCGATGCCAGCGTATTGCGGCCGAAACTGAATTCATCAAAAGGCATTGCCATCTCCAACGGCATTAACATCCGCTTTGGCATGATCGATCCTTTTTGGATGTCCGCGTCCTGTATCGACGAGGCCGTACGGCAGATTATCGCGGTGGGGGGTAGTTTAAAACAAATCGCGATCCTGGATAATTTCTGCTGGGGAAATCCGGACAAGGCTGATCGACTGGGTTCTTTAGTCAGGGCTTCCGAAGGCTGCCTGGCGGCGTCGCTGGGCTACAAAGTTCCTTTTATTTCCGGTAAAGACAGTTTATACAACGAATACGCCGTCAACCCCTCGACTACGCTCGGGGCGGGCGGGAAGTCGTTGGCGATTCCCGGGACCATTCTTATTTCGGCTATCGGTATTCTTGATGATGTCAATCGAGCCGTGACTATGGATTTTAAAAAAGAGGGGAGCCTGGTTTATATTATCGGCGAGACATCCGACGAATTAGGCGGGTCGATATATTTTGACAATAACGGCCTTGTGGGCAACAGTGTGCCGAAGGTTGATTTCAAAAAAGGAACAAAGATTTTTGAGACAGTCTCAAAAGCAGCCCAAAAAGGTTTGCTGGCGGCCTGTCATGATTGCTCCGAAGGAGGCTTGGCGGTTACCTTGGCCGAAATGGCATTTAGCGGCGGGCTGGGCGCGACGGTATTCTTAAAAGAAGTTATCTGCAAGCTCAAAGCTCAAAGCTCAAGGCTCAAAGCCCTGAGAAATGATTTCATTCTTTTCTCGGAGTCCAATTCGCGTTTTGTTGTCGAGGTAGAAAGAAAGAATCAGAAAGATTTCGAAAAGCTATTTAAAGGAATTCCTTTAGGTCTCATTGGCTGCACTCAGGAGCAGAAGAAAATAACGATTTATGGATTAGACGGCAAGGCTTGTCTGAGCGCTGATACGGACTCTCTTAAGGAATCTTGGCAGAAGCCATTGCGCTGGTAAAGGTTCCGTTATCGGCCTAAGGGTGTTAGAATATAGGCTCTGGGGAAACTTAAAAGACCCATCAGTGTTGATCTATCCAACAAAAAGGGGCGAGGAATGAAAAAAAGACGCAATGCAAAACCGGATTTTATCAAAGAGGACCCGTGGCGGGTATTTCGCATCATGGCGGAGTTTGTGGACGGATTCGATGTCTTGTCCAAGGTGGGGCCGGCGATAACGATCTTTGGTTCAGCCCGAACCCCTGCGGAACATCCGATGTATAAGCTGGCGGTGCGCACTGCCTATCTTTTAAGCAAAGAAGGCTACTCGATCATTACCGGCGGTGGGCCCGGGATTATGGAGGCTGCCAATAAAGGGGCCAAATTGGCCAAAGGGCAATCGGTGGGGCTTAATATCGAACTTCCTCACGAGCAGAAACCGAATCCGTATATCAATACCCTTTTAAATTTTCATTATTTCTTTTGCCGGAAAGTCATGTTTGTCAAATATGCGCGGGCCTTTGTTATTTTTCCGGGCGGGTTTGGAACGCTGGATGAATTCTTTGAGAGTATTACCCTGGTCCAGACAAAACGTATCGGCCGGTTTCCGGTTATTTTAGTCGGCAGAAAATACTGGCGCGGCATGCTGGGCTGGCTCAAGGGTGTTGTTTTAGAAGAAGGCTGCATCAATCAGGATGATTACGACGCATTTCAAATCGTCGATAAACCCCAGGAAGTTGTGGATATTATCAAGAAATTCTACAGGAAAAACAACTGGGCGGATCTTCAAGACGTTAATTAACGTTTAAAATATTAGGCGGAATAGATGTCCAAGAAAGTTAAAGTCATTGTTTTAAGAACAGCCGGCACGAATTGTGACGCGGAAACGGTGTTTGCTTTTAAAAGTGTCGGTGCCGACGTTGACTTGTTTCATGTTAACAAATTCATAAAAAAAGAAAAAAGCTTAGACGACTATCATATTTTGGCTATTCCCGGCGGGTTTAGTTACGGCGATGATATTGCGGCGGGAAAGATTTTGGCGAATGAACTGCGCGTAAAGCTGGGTAGTTCGCTTAAAAAGTTTATTGCCGACGGGAAACTGATCATCGGTATTTGTAACGGCTTTCAGATCATGGTCAAGGCCGGATTATTGCCGGGAAATTTAAACGGTTCGGCGGATTCCGGTGATTTTAAACAGACGGCAACCCTGATGGTCAATGATTGCGGAAAATTCGAGGACCGTTGGATATTCTTAAAATCTTCGGGGAAGTGTGTTTGGACTAAAGGAATGGATAAAGTCATTTCGCTTCCTGTCGCTCACGGCGAAGGAAAATTTATCGCGCAGGATGAAATGGCCTTAAAGAAACTGAAAGAAAACAACCAAATCGTTTTCCGTTATTGTGATGCCGCGGGGCAGAAGCCGAAATACCCGCAGAATCCTAACGGCTCCGTTGACGATATTGCCGGTATTTGTGATATAAGCGGGCGTATCTTCGGGCTTATGCCGCACCCGGAGAGGCATTTCCTTTTTACCCAACATCCCAGCTGGACGAGGGAAAGGAAGAAATCAAAATACGGCGATGGGGCGATTGTTTTTCAAAACGGCGTCGATTACGTGAAGGAGAAACTTTTATAATGAAACAGTCCATGACCTATAAAAAGAGCGGAGTCGATATTAAGCAGGCTGATGTTTTCGTCAAGGGTATTCAAGGTTTGATGAAGCAGACCATGAATGCCTCGGTTCTTTGCAAGCACAAGGCCTTTGGTTCGCTCTTTGCCCTGGATAAGAAGAAATTCAAAAACCCCGTCTTAGTCTCTTCAACCGACGGGGTAGGGACAAAACTCCTTATTGCTAAACACGCCAACAAACACGACACCGTCGGCATTGATCTGGTTGCGATGAATGTTAACGACGTTTTGTGCACAGGGGCAAGGCCTTTATTTTTCCTGGATTATATTGCCTGCGGCCAGGTAAAGCCTCAGCTTTTAAAAGAAGTCGTTAAAGGAATCGCGATAGGCTGCCGTCAGGCGGGTTGCAGTCTTATTGGCGGGGAAACTGCCGAAATGCCCGGGATTTATAAGAAAGATGACTATGATTTGGCTGGTTTTACGGTTGGCATTGTCGAAAAAGATAAAATTATCGACGGCTCAAAGATTGAACGCGGCGATATTTTAATCGGGGTTGAATCTAGTGGGTTACATTCAAACGGATTTTCTTTGGTGCGCAAAGTGTTTTCTTTGCCCCACCAAAAACGGCTGGCCAAAGAACTTTTAAAGCCGACACGGATTTATGTTAAGGAAATTTTACCGCTTATCGAGAAATTTAATATTAAAGGCATTGCCCATATTACGGGGGGAGCGTTTTACGAGAAATTAACCAAGATCATTCCCGAGGGAAAGTGCTGTTTGGTTTATAAGGGCAGCTGGCCGGTGCCGAAAATATTTCAGACGATTCAAGCCAAAGGCAATGTCCCCGAAAGGGAGATGTTTACCACCTTTAATATGGGCATCGGATTGGTTTTGATTGTTCAGCCCAAAGACGTTGCGGGCATCCAGAGATTCTTAGCCGGGAAGGGTTTAAAATCCTGGAAAATCGGTTCGATTATTAACAACAAAAATAAAATTATCTTATGAAAGTTCTTGTGGTCGGTTCCGGCGGGCGGGAGCATACGCTTGTCTGGAAATTGAAGCAAAGTAAGAGAGTTAAAGAAATTTTTTGCGCTCCCGGAAACGGCGGTATTGAGGCGTTGGCCCGGTGCGTACCCATCAAGGCTGATGATATCGGCGGGCTTATTCAATTTGTCCAGGGCGAAAGAATCGATTTTACCGTTGTTGGTCCCGAAGTGCCGCTGGCCTTAGGTATTGTCGATGAATTTGAAAAAAGGAATTTAAAGATATTCGGGCCCCGCAAGATGGCCGCGCAGCTTGAGGGGAGCAAGGTTTTTGCCAAAGAATTTATGAAACGGCACCGTATCCCGACGGCCGCTTTCGAGAGTTTTGACAATTGTCCAGCCGCCGAAAATTATATTCAAAAAGTAAAATTCCCAATTGTCATCAAAGCCGACGGCCTGGCTGCCGGAAAAGGTGTTGTTATCTGCAATTCTTTAAAAGAAGCGCAGAACGTCCTTGATGAAATCATGACAAAGAGGGTTTTTAACGAGGCCGGAAATCAGGTTGTTATTGAGGAATGCCTGGTGGGTGAGGAGGCTTCTATCCTGGCCATCAGCGACGGCGAGAATTTTGTCATGCTTGATTCGGCGCAGGATCATAAAAGAATTTTTGATAACGATCAGGGCCCCAACACCGGCGGTATGGGCGCGTATTCGCCAGCGCCGGTAGTTTCAAAGAAATTATTTAAAGAAATAGCCACGAAAGTGATCAAGCCCGTGATCGACGGGATGAAGCAAGAAGGGAATATTTTTAAAGGCGTACTTTACGCCGGTATTATGGTTACTGCTAAGGGCCCAAAGGTTTTGGAATTTAACGTCCGCTTTGGCGACCCTGAAACCCAGGCGATTTTGCCGCGGCTAAAAACCGATTTGCTCGAAATCATGCTGGCGAGCTGCGAAGGAAGATTAAAAGGTTTTGACCTTGAGTGGGATAAACGTTCTTGTGTTTGTGTGGTTGTAGCCTCCGAAGGTTATCCGGGCGATTACGAAAAAGGAAAAGAGATAGCCGGATTAGAAGCGGCTGCAAGAAATAAGGATGTTACGGTTTTTCATGCCGGGACGGTTAAGCGAAACGGTAAAATTTTAACCTCCGGCGGTCGGGTGCTGGGCGTGACCGGCTTAGGCAGTGGCATTGAACAGGCTGTTAAAAGGGCTTATAATAGCGTTGGAAAAATAGATTTTGAGGGGTGTTATTTTAGGAAAGATATTGCGGCGCGGGCGATTGAAAGGAGCAAAAAGAAATGAATAAAGCAAGAATCGCTATTATCATGGGTAGCCTGTCGGACTTAAAAGTTGTTCAACCGGCTATAGATTTGTTAAAAGATTTTAAAGTGGGTTTTGAAGTAAAAATTCTATCAGCGCACCGCACGCCCAAAGAACTTGCTCAATATGTCGAAGCAGCGCCAAAGAAGGGGATTAAGGTTTTTATTGCCGCCGCCGGCGGCGCCGCGGCATTGGCGGGGGTGGTCGCTAGCCACACAGCCTTACCGGTTATCGGAATTCCGGTTGAAACAAAATCTCTAAAAGGTTTGGATTCACTGCTGTCGACTGTCCAGATGCCGGCCGGTATACCGGTGGCAACGGTGGCGATTGGCGAAGGGGGCGTTAGAAATTCCGCGCTTTTAGCTTTAAGAATATTGGCTTTATCTGACAAGGGTATTTTGGCGCGGTTGGAGCGGTATCGAAAAAGTCAGAAAAGCAAGATCCTTAAGATAAAGGTCAAGATTTGAAGACAGAAATTATCACGATCAATCCGATGTACCCGGAATTTGATAAGATAGCGCGTTGCGCACAGGCTATTGATCAAGGGGGATTGGTCGTTTTCCCGACGGAAACGGTGTACGGCGTGGGGGCGGACTATTCCAACCCGAAAGCGCTCCAGCGTTTGCAGGAAGTTAAAAAACGGCCCGACGGCAAACCGTTTTCTGTCCTGGTATGGCAAAAGGAAGCTATTGATTTTCTTGCCGAGCCGGTCGGGACAGCCGTGTATAAATTGATCGATGAATTCTGGCCCGGGCCCTTGACGGTTGTTGTCCCTTCCAAGGATGGGACGGGCACGATCGGCATACGCATGCCTAACCACACAGTGGCGTTAAGCTTAGCTCGGGAGGCCCGTTGCCCGATTGCCGCTCCCTCGGCAAATTTTCACGGTAATAGGCCGCCAAAGACATGTCAGGAGGCCTTAAGGGACTTAGACGGCTTGGTGGATATTGCTCTTGATGCCGGGCCTGTCTCCGTGGGTGAGGAATCGTCGGTTGTTGATGTGACCCAGCCGCTACCAAAAGTTTTACGGGAAGGGCCGATCACCCAAAAAGATGTTGACGCGCTAACCAAAGAAAAGATCGTGCTTTTTGTCTGCACGGGCAATAGTTGCCGTTCGGTCATGGCTGAGTATTTACTAAGAAAGATGTTGGATAAAAGAACCGGCATTAAAGTTCTTTCAGCCGGGACAGGGGTTTTGTTTAATACCGAGGCAAGCTCTGAGACCGTTGAGGCCTTGAGGAAAGAGGGGATGGACGCCTCGGAACATCGTTCGCAACCTTTAACCAGGACTCTTCTTAAAAAAGCTGACCTTATTTTGACCATGTCGCAAGGCCACCGCCAGCAGGTTTTAGAAAAGGTGCCTTCGGCCGGGTCACGGACGTATCTGTTGCGCGAGTTTGGCAATACGCCGGGATCCCGGCTTAATCTGGATATTCCGGATCCTATCGGCCGGTCTCCGGAAGTGTATCAAGAATGTTTATTGACGATCAAAGAATCCATTAAAAGAGTCGCGGAGCTTATTTGAGACAGTCTAACAATTTCTAAAGGAAAGGCTATCGTTTCGATAGTAAATCTAATCAATGAAAATATTCATCGGCGCGGACCATCGAGGGTTTGATTTAAAAAAGAGGATCACAGAATCGCTAAGGTCAAAAGACTATAGCGTCGAGGATGTTGGCAGTTTCGTGCCCGGTGAATCTTGTGATTACCCAAGGATCGCGTGTTCTCTGGCGAAGAAAGTCGTACGGACCAAAGGGGGTGTCGGTATTCTTATTTGTATGACGGGTATCGGTAACGCCATCGCTGCTAACAAGGTTAAGGGAATCAGGGCGGCGCTTTGTTATAATAAAAAAGCAGCCTTCTTTTCCCGCGCCCACAACGATGCCAATGTGCTGGTCATAAGTTCACTCTTTATAAAGCCAAAGGATATTATGCCTCTGGTTTTAACCTGGCTTAAAAGTGAATTTGAGGGTGGACGGCACGCCAGGCGCGTTAATCAAATTAAAAAGATTGAACAAAATTGTTTGTCTTGCTAGTAAAGTATTTTAAACGAATTCTTTCATCTATCATCGTCGGAGGAAATATGCAGGCACTTCAAAAGGTTGACCGCGAGGTTTACGAGGCTATTGTAAACGAAATCAAAAGGCAAAATGACAATCTGGAAATGATCGCGTCGGAGAATTTTGTCTCGGAGGCGGTTTTAGAGGCTCAGGGCAGTGTCATGACCAATAAATATGCCGAGGGCTATCCGGCGGCGCGCTGGTATGCGGGCTGTCAGAACGTGGACGTGGTCGAAACCTTGGCTATTGAGCGGGCCAAAAAACTTTTTGGCGCTGAGCACGTTAATGTCCAGCCCCACTGCGGTTCGTCGGCGAACATGGCCGTTTATTACGCGGCCTTAAATCCCGGCGACACGGTTTTGGCGATGAACTTAGCCTGCGGCGGGCATCTGACTCACGGACACAAGATGAATTTTTCCGGCAGGACATATAATATTGTTCCTTACGGCGTGAATAAAGAAACGGAAATGATTGATTATAATGAGGTCCGCGACCTAGCCAAGACCCATAAACCTAAAATGATTTTAGCCGGTGCCTCGGCCTATTCCCGGATTATTGATTTTAAGAAATTTAGAGAGATCTGCGACGAGGTCGGCGCCTATCTTTTTGTGGACATGGCGCATATTGCCGGGCTGGTAGCGGCGGGGCTGCATCCCAATCCGGTGGAGTATGCCGAATTTGTTACTACGACCACGCATAAAACACTGCGCGGCCCGCGCGCGGGGATGATTTTATGCCGAAAAGATTTTGCCAAGAAAATCGACTCAACGGTTTTTCCTGGGATCCAGGGCGGGCCGCTCATGCATGTTATCGCTGCCAAGGCCGTTGCCTTGAAAGAGGCATTAACACCCGAATTTAAAAAGTATCAAGAGCAAATTGTTAAGAATGCCAAGGCACTCAGCGAATCGTTGGCTAAACGGAACTTTAGAATTGTTTCCGGCGGGACGGACAACCATCTTTTTATGGTGGATTTAAGGCAGAAGAATATTACCGGAAAGGATGCGGCGCATCTTTTGGACCAGGTGCGGATTACCGTTAACAAAAACCTTATTCCTTTTGATCCCCAGAGCCCGATGGTGACCAGCGGGCTGCGTATCGGCACCCCGGCTTTGACCACGCGCGGAATGAAAGAAAGCCAAATGCAGCTGATCGGGGAATTGATCGATCAGGCTATTACCTCAAAAGATGACGCGGCAGCTTTGGAAAATGTGAAAACAAAAATCGGCCAATTAACGGAAAAGTTTCCTCTGTATAAGAATTTGCTCAAATGAAATGTCCTTCGTGCTCCTATCGTGAAACCAAGGTTGTCGATTCAAGGTTGAGCGGCGACGGCTTTGCCATTCGCCGGCGGCGCCAGTGCCTTAAATGCAAGAAACGTTTTACCACCTACGAATACGTAGAGGAGATGTCGCTCATGGTGGTCAAGCGTGACGGCCGGCGCGAACCTTTTGACCGCAAAAAGATCATTGCCGGAATCATGAAGGCCTGCGAGAAAAGGCCGATCTCTATTGACCGGATGGAGCAGCTGACCGTTGAGGTTGAAAAGGCCCTGCAGCGCAAATATGACCGGGAGGTTAGTTCCCGGGATATCGGCGAATTTATTATGGAAAAATTGGCTGAGATGGACGAAGTAGCCTATGTCCGTTTCGCCTCTGTTTATCGGCAATTTAGGGACGTTAACCAATTTATGGGCGAACTAAAATATATTTTAGAGAAACAGAAGAAATAAGAGGTTATTCATGGTTGAAGTGGAGCTCAGCAGAATTATCATCGACGAAAAACGCCAGGATCAGATCATTGTTTTAAAGGAAAAGAACGGCGGTCGGCAGTTTCCTATTGTCATTGGTTTTTTGGAGGCGACCAGCATCAAGATGAAGCTTTCCCGTCAGCAGTTGCGCCGGCCGATGACGCATGATTTGCTGGTCTTAACGATTTCCGGCCTTGACGCCAAACTTGAGAAGCTTGTTATTGATAAATTAATCGACAATACCTTCCATGCCAAATTATTTATTCTTGCTCCCGACGGCAAGACAAAGATCATTGACGCCCGGCCCTCCGACGGCATTGCCGTGGCGGTGAGGACCGGTGCCCCGATCTTTGTCGAAGAAGAAGTTATGAATAAGGCTGCGTTTATTAAGCCGCAACAGCCGGATTAACGATTTTTTTCTATTCCCTATGAAAAGTCCCGCCACGAGTCCTCAGGATATCTTGAGCATTGACCGGTTAGGCACGCCGGTTCCGTTTTCTTTTAGTGAGAACGCCCGCATTAAAGACATCCGGGAAATTTCCAGGAGAAAAAAGATTAAGGTTTATCTCGTGGGCGGATGTTGGCGCGATTATTTTTTAGGCAAAGATGTCACTGACTTTGACTTTGCCGTGTCTCGCGATGCCATTGGTATGGCGCGCGCTTTCGCGAAAGCAATCAAAGGCGCTTTTGTGCTTTTAGATGAGGAACACGGTTGTGCCCGGGTGGTGCGAAAAGAACGGCAAGGGATCGTTACCCCGTTAGAGAAGAATCTTCTATCGGAGTCAGCGCCAACCGCCGGAGAACAAAGTTCTCTAACGGGGTTTACTTTCGATTTTGCCGATTTTAGAGCGGCAACTCTTCAAAAAGACCTGCTGCACCGTGATTTTACGGTTAATACCCTGTGCGTTGATATTAATACGATTGGTGCCGAAACAAAGCTTTCTGATATTTTAATCGACTCCAAGGCGGGGTTAAGAGATCTCAAGGCAAAAAAGATTAAAATGACCGTCGAGGGTGTTTTTAAAGAAGACCCCTTAAGGCTGGTGCGTGCTTTTAGCCTTCAGGCCGAATTAGGTTTCGCCATTGAGAAAAAAACGCTGGAGCGAATAAAGAAAGACAGAGATTCTCTCAAAGGCATTGCCTACGAGCGCATCCGCGATGAATTATTTAAAATATGCGCAAGCAAAAATGCGGCGGTGAATTTTAAGAATATGGCCAAAGTTGGTTTGCTGGAAAGGATCATGCCCCAGGTTACGGTTATGTACAACGTGGCGCAAGGTGGGTACCATCATTTGGACGTTTGGGCACACTCGTTAATGACAGTGGCTGAATTGGAAGGGGTCTTGCAGGAGTTTAGCAATCACGAGGATATCGGAGCCTATCTTAAAGAACCTTTGGGGGCGGACCGCAGCCGTTTGGCGCTGATGAAGCTCGCCGCCCTTTTGCATGATATCGGAAAACCTCAGACGAGAAAGAAGGAAAAAGGGAAGATTTCTTTTCACGGCCACGAAAGGGTCGGTGCGGAAATTATTAAGAATATTTCCGACTTGCTAAAGCTTTCCACGAGGGAAAAACATGCTCTTGAAGACATGGTCTTGTGGCATTTGCGCCCGGGGTATTTGTCGAATTTCGAAAATCCTACGCCTCGAGCTGTTTTTAGGTATTTCCGCGACACCAAAGAAGAGGGCATCAGCATTCTGCTTTTGTCTTTGGCGGATCAGCGGGCGACCCGAGGGCCGATGACGACTAAAAAAGACCAGGCCCATCACGAGAGGATTATACGGAATTTATTACGGCACTGTCTCGAGAAGAAAAAGGAAAAGCCGCTGGTGCGCCTGATTAACGGCAATGATCTTATCCGGAAGCTAAAACTTACGCCTTCGCCCATTTTTGCCAAGATCTTAAACGAGGTTGAGGAAAAGCAGGCGATGGGCAAGGTCACAACCAAAGATGAAGCCTTAAAGCTGGCCAGGAGTATCGCGAACAAAAAATAGCAGGGGAAACTTATGAAAATAAAGAATACGGAACTTAAAATTGTCAGGGCTGATATTACCCACCTTAAAGTCGATGCCATTGTTAATCCTACCAGCGATGGGCTTTTAATGCAGGAGGGTTTAGCTGCTTTTATTAAAAAAACTGGCGGGGGCGTTATCGAGAAAGAAGCCGCTAAAAAAGCCCCTATCAAAGCCGGTGAGGCGGTGTGGACAAAAGGGGGAGCCTTAAAAGCAAAATTTGTCATTCATGCCGCTATTATGGGTACTTGTCCGGGTAAGAAAAGCGATATCGCCAAAACCGATGAAACGAAAATGCGTCTTGCCTGTCGTAGTATTCTGTCATGTGCCGACCGGCTCAAATTAAAATCCGTTGCTCTCCCTGCCTTAGGCGGCGGATGCGGCGGTTTTCCCTTGCTAGGCACGGCCAAAATTATGACCCAGGAAGTCCTCAAATACTTGAGGGAGAATAAAACGGGCTTAACGGAAATTATTTTCTGCCTGCGCGATGATTCGACATTTAAGATCTTCAACCGGGCCGTCTACGGCTATTTGGAACATATCTTGTATAAACTTTCCGAGGGCCCGTACGTGACGGTGGATGTTATTATTGAGTTAAGAAAAGGAATCATTTTAATCGAACGCTCGAATCCGCCCTACGGATTGGCCTTGCCCGGGGGTTTTGTCGATTGCGGCGAGAGCTTGGAAGAGGCGGTTGCCCGCGAGGCGAAGGAAGAAACAAATATGACGCTGGTGAATCTAAAGCAATTGCATACGTATTCAAAGCCGGAGCGGGATCCGCGTTTTCATACCATTACGACCGTATTCACCGCCCAGGGCCGGGGAAGGCCAAAATTCGGCGATGACGCCAAGGGCTTAAGGGTTGTGGGTTATCATGACCTCATGAAGCTGGATTATGCCTTTGATCATAAACAGGTCATCAGAGACTATTTGGATTCTAAAAAAATACGCCGGGCTCATTAGAGGTTCTCAAGGAATGGCTAAAAAGTTTTTAAAAGGATTGGTTTTTCTTGCTGTTGCGATTTCGTTCATTTTTATTTATTGGACGATCCGTAACTATATTCAGGAAAACGCGATGCTAAAAGAGGTTATCAAGCGTCTCGAGGCTACTTCTCGCGTGGCGCAGGTTTTGGTGACCAACGTCAATTTTGACGAACAGTCGCAAAAGACATCAACGACAATTAAGTTCTTGGAGTTTGACAGCCAGAATAAACCCTTGGAGCCGAAATATTTCACTTTTGCCGGCAATATTATCCAGTTTCAATCGTTGGTGGTGCGTTTTGATGATATCAAAATCCGCCAGGCGGACAAATTACGGGGAAAAAGCGCGTATTTATTTATGAATGTTTTTCTTCTTGACGGAGAAAATACCCAGGTTTTTGAGATCAATAGAGTATCCGAAATCCCTCTCGGTTACCGCGTGGATAAAAAAGGATCGCCTTTCGAGAAGAAAATATGGGAAAATTTCTGGCGCTACGCCCTTGACCCCGGCCATGCCCAAAGTATGGGTATAAAAAATGCCCAGATCGAGGCCCCGGGGACCGTGTTTGTGCCGGGTACGCTGTATACGATTAAAATTGAACATGACGGGGGCTTAAGAATTGACGCCGAGCCGTTGCCGGAGATACTAAAGGGAGAACAGATAGCAAAATAGCTTTTAATAATTTTCTAAAGGCGAGGTGACCTATGGAATTTATCAAAGTTCTTATCGCGGATGACGAAAAAGACACCCTGGAAATTATGGCTAAGAAAGTCTCCGAGATCGGCTATCAGGTGGTGACTGCCCATGACGGCCAGGAGGCATGGGATAAAATTCAAAGCGAGTTACCGGATGTTATTTTGCTGGATTTGACTATGCCCAAGATGGACGGGCTCACGGTTTTAAAGAATTTAAGGGAACATCCACCGTCAAAGAAATGGCAGCCGGTTATTATCGTTTCTGCCCGGGGAGAATTAGAGGATATGAAAACAGGTTTTACGCTCGAGGCGGACCATTATTTAACCAAACCCTGCGAAATGGAGGCGATCTTAAAAGGGATTCGCCTGATGGTCAGCCTTATCCCGCAGCGAAGGTCCAAGAAGGAAATGGAGAATACTTAAATGAAGATCGGCATCATCGGCTTACCGCAGACGGGTAAAAAGACCTTATTCGAGCTTTTAACCGGAGAAAAAACCTCTTCTGAGGCTCAGCCATCCAAGACTAATGTCCTGTTGGGAATCGCCAAGATCAGGGATTCGCGTTTTGACCGGATGGTTGCGATGTATAAACCTAAGAAAAGCGTCCCGGCCGCCATCGATATCGTCCTTCTTCCTAAATTCGATAAAGAGACGATTGCCAGCGGCGAATTCTTAAAATCGCTGGAGAATTGCGACGCCCTCTGCCATATCGTGCGCAGCTTTACCGACGAATCCGTTTTTCATATTCATGGAAGTGTCGACCCGTTAAGAGATGCTGAAGAGGTTTATTCCGAACTCATTTTAAGCGACCTGATCCTGATCGAAAAAAGGCTGGAGAGGCTCGCCAAGGAACTTTTGAATAAATCGACTCCCGCACAGATTAAAGAAAAAGAAATTTTATTGCGCATGAAATCTCTTTTGGATGATAACAAGCCTTTAAGTGTTCTGGTTTTAAATGAAGACGAAAAAAAGATCATGGCGACCTACAAATTCTTAACCGCCAAACCGAAAATTATCGCCCTCAACGTCAGCGAAGACAAGGTGGCGGACCGCACCACCCTGGATGCGGTAAGCCAAAAGTATAAAGATTTTGGCGTTAAGGTGATGCAGATTTCGGCCAAAATAGAAGCTGAAATTTCTTCGCTGGGCGCGTCCGAGCGGGAGGCCTTTTTAAAAGATTTGAATATTAAAGAGCCCGCACTCAATCAACTCTCGCGCCTTTGTTACGAGGCCTTGGGGCTTATGTCCTTTTTTACCGTCGGAGAAGACGAGGTCCGTCAGTGGACGACGCGAAAAGATTCCTTGGCCCCTCAGGCGGCCGGGGCCATTCATTCGGATTTGCAAAGAGGGTTTATCCGTGCCGAGATCATTAAATACGCCGACCTTATGGAGCTGGGAAGCGAAAACAAGGTTAAAGAGGCGGGAAAGTTGCTCTTAAAGGGAAAAGATTACGTGGTTGAAGACGGCGATATCATGCACGTGCGGTTTAGCGTTTAAGATGGCCATGAAGATACTTATTGTTATTGTTTTTTCAATTCTTGCGTTTGTCCTTTTTGTGCGCTACTTCGAATCGAGGAGCGTCTTTTATCCGACGCGCGAGATACCGGTGACGCCCTCGGCGGTCGGGCTTGATTTTGACGATGTTTATTTTAAGACCCAAGACGGTGTAACGCTTAACGGCTGGTTTGTTAAAGCCGGGGACGGGCGCTGTACGTTGCTTTATTTTCACGGCAATGCCGGTAATCTAGGGCATCGGTTGGAAAAGATCGCTCTATTCCATCAGCTGGGAGTCAATATTTTTATTATCGATTACCGGGGATATGGAAAGAGCACAGGCAAGCCGACCGAGCAGGGTGTTTATCAGGACGCCCTTGCCGCTTACGATTATTTGTTGGCGGACCGCGGTATTAACCCGGAAAAAATAGTCGGCTACGGAGATTCTTTGGGCGGGGCGGTGGCAATTGATCTGGCGACAAAAAAGAAATTAAGCTGTCTCATTATTGATTCTTCGTTTACGTCGGTTGCCGATTTAGGGAAAATGATCTTTCCTTTTGTGCCGTCTTTCTTGTTGGCGACCAAAATGGATTCCATCAATAAAGTGAAAGGTATTTCTATCCCAAAACTTTTTATTCACAGTGTCAACGACGAGATTGTACCTTTTGCATTGGGCAAGAAATTATTTGATGCGGCGGCGCAACCGAAAGAATTCTTAACAATCACCGGCGGGCACAACACGAACCACATCGACTCAAAAGATGATCTGCTTAAAGGGATCGGGGATTTCCTGAAGAAATATAATTACCTTTAGGATAAGAATACCATTAAGGGAATGCGTGTATGAGAGAATTCCTAAGAGCACAAGGAACGAAAATCGTAATCAGCCGAAACAAACCGGTTATTTTAAAAGGGGTTAATTTGGGCGGTTGGCTGATGATGGAAGGCTATATCTTGCATTCTCCTAATATTGCCGCGCAGGTATTTAAGAAGAATTTCGCCAAGAGGCTTGGGGAAAAGGAGCTACGTTCTTTTGAAAAAAATTTCTACGACAATTTTATCCGCGAGGATGATTTTAAAACAATCGCCGCTATGAATCTGAATTGTGTCCGCCTGCCGTTTAATTGCCGGTTGATCGAAAAAAGCCCGTATCGCTACGATTCTAATGGAGTTTCTTATCTCGACCGGGCTATCCGTTGGGCGGAAAAACACGGGATATGGATTATCCTGGACTTGCATGCGGCGTGGGGTGCGCAAAACGGTGACTGGCATTCGGATAGCTTGGGAAAAGCCGATTTGTGGAGCCGGAAAGATTTTCGAAATCGGACATTGGCCCTTTGGGAATTTTTAGCCGACCGTTATAAAGAAAAACAAGCCCTGGCCGGCTACGATCTTTTAAACGAAGCGGTTACGGACGACACAAAAGGCTTAAACGCTTTTTATCAATCTTTGGTTAAGCGCATACGGGCGGTTGACAAGAATCATATTCTTTTTGTGGAAGGCAACACATGGGCTACGGATTTGGATTGCCTGGATGAATTTAGCGACGATAACCTTGCCTTAAGTATTCACGCCTACCGGCCGCTTGATTTTACCTTTAATTTTGTCCCGCATTTATCCTATCCGCTAAAATGCCAGGGAAGCGTTTGGGATAAGGGCGGATTACGAAAATATTTATCCGGCTACAAAAAAACATCGGAAAAACGCAACCGTCCGATTTTTGTCGGAGAATTTGGCGTTAATAACCGGGACGGTTTGTACAATGAAGAACGGTGGGTTAGGGATATACTGGCGTGTTTTAAAGAGTTTGGTTTCCATTGGACCTATTGGACGTATAAGGCGGTTAAAAATAATATCTTTCCCGACGGAATCTTTAGCTATTTAGATAATCCGCCCTGGGTGAATCGTCAGGGGCCGTTAACGGGATGGGATACCTACGCCGGATGCTGGTGTAAAGAAAAGAAAGAAATGATCAAATCCTGGCAGACGGATTCTTTTCACAAGAACGTACCGATTGTTGAGGTTTTGCGCAATGCTCGATAAAAACATCACCAGTTTTAAAAACCCGCAGGTGAAGAATGTTATTGCTCTTCGAGAAAGAAAAGAGCGGGAAAAGAGTAAATTGACGATTGTCGAGGGCGCGCGAGAAATCGGATGCGCTTTTAAAGCGGGGGTTGAATTTAAAGAAGTGTATGTCTGCCGGGAGTTTTTTGGCGACCGCGGGCAACAGGGCATTGTTAAGGAGCTTGAGTTAAAGAAGGTTAAAGTCTTTGAAACTACAAAAGAGATCTTCGAAAAAATCTCTTTCGGCGACAGACATGAAGGTGTTTTGGCGGTTTGCCGGCAGCCTAGTCAGGCACTAAGGGATCTTAAGGTGTCCGATTCTTCTCTTTTTGTTATTGTTGAGAAAATCGAGAAACCGGGAAATCTGGGGGCTATTTTAAGGAGCTGTGATGGCGCCGGCGTGGACGGGTTAATCATCTGTGAAGGGGCGACAGATTTATACAATCCCAACGCGGTGCGCGCCAGTCTGGGGACAATTTTTTCAGTCAAGGTGGTAGAAAGCTCCAATGAAAAGACACTGGCCTTTCTAAAGGAAAACGGAGTGAAAGCTTTTGCGACGACGCCGACTGCTGCGACGGTTTATACGCAAGCCGACTTTAAGAATTCTGCGGCAATCATCTTGGGAAGCGAGCAGGAGGGCTTAAGCGATTTTTGGATCAATCATTGTGATATAAAGGTAAAAATACCGATGCGGGGTAAGGCGGATTCGCTTAACGTGTCAACCACCGCAGCCTTGGTTATCTATGAGGCGCTTCGCCAGCGCGGTGTTTCTTAAGATTTAATAAAATCCCATGATCACACTTAATAATCTCACAAAGAATTTTGACCAAAGGGTTTTGCTCGACGGTGTTTCAATCAGTATTTACCGGAACGAGAAGATAGGCTTGACCGGGCCTAACGGTACGGGAAAGACGACCCTTTTTTCTATTATTTTAGGCGAAACCGAACCCTCCGGCGGCGAGGTTCAGATACAACGCAATATCAAAATCGGGTACCTGCCTCAGGAATCCCACTTTGATTCCACAAAAACGGTGCTGGAAGAACTGATGGCCGGTGACGAAACGATTATTGCGCTAAAGAAAGAAAAGAAAGAATTGGAAGAAACTCATAAGGCCGACAGCATGCGCTACGGAGACATCTTGCACGAACTGGAGCATCTGGGAATTTATGAGCTGGAGCACAAGGCGAAAAAGGTCCTTTCCGGATTGGGATTTTCCGAGGCGGATTTCAACCGCCCGATTTCTTCTCTAAGCGGAGGTTGGCAGATGCGTTCTCTGCTGGCCAAATTATTGACCTACCAGTATGACGTGCTTCTTTTGGATGAGCCCACCAACTACCTGGATTTGGCTGCTACCTTGTGGCTTAAAAACTTTTTGTCTAATTACCAGGGGACTTTTGTCATCATTTCACACGATAAAGTTTTCTTAAATGACGTGACCAATTATACGATTATTCTCGAGCAGGGCCGTATTGCTAAGATCAAGGGTAATTATGAGCAGTATGAACAGATGAAGTCGATGAGGGTAGAGTCTTTAGAAAAAAGACAAAAGGTTGTCGAAAAAAAGCGCCAGCAGCTGGAACGATTTGTCGAGCGGTTTCATGCCCAGCCTAATCTGGCCTCAGCGGTGCGTAATAAAAAGAAAATGATTGAGCGCCTCGAGACTATCGAGATACCCCAGGACAGAAGAAGTATCCATCAATTTGAATTTCCCCAGACCGTTAACAGCGGTTATGTCGTTGCCACTTTGGAGAATGTCAGCAAATCATACGCGGAAAAGAAAGTTTATGAGAATCTTAATTTTGAAATTACCCGTACCCAGAAGATCTGCCTGGTAGGCTCGAACGGTGCGGGCAAATCGACCTTATTAAAGATGCTGGCCGGTGTGGTCGAGTCTGATTCGGGGACAAGAAAGCTCGGCCACCAGGTCAGCCTGGGATATTTTTCCCAGACGCGGCTCGACGTCCTTAATCCGCAGAAGACGGCGTTTGAAGAGGTGGTCTCTTCGGTGCCGGGCGGTGTCCCGGAACTACGGGTCAGGAGCTTGCTCGGGCTTTTTAATTTTCGCGGCGACGATGTCTTTAAGCCGGTTAAGGTTTTGTCGGGGGGAGAAAAAAGCAGGGTTATTTTGGCAAAACTTTTGATTAATCCGCCCAACTTTATTCTTTTGGATGAGCCCACGACGCATTTGGATATCGACGGGGTGGAGGCTTTAACCACGGCCTTTAAGGCCTACGAGGGGACACTGTGCTTTATCAGCCACGACCTGTTTTTTGTTAAGGAGATCGCCAATTATATTGTCGAGGTCAATGCCGGAAAGATCAGGTCTTTTCCCGGCGGGCTCGATTATTATCTTGATAAAAAAGCGACCGAAGACGCGGGGACTGTTCAGGCAGAGCGCGAAAGCCGCCAGGAGGAAAAGCGCAGAAAAGATTCTGGTAAAGAAAAGGTTAAGGTCAATCCTGCGGTTGAAGAACTCCACAAACGCCATCGGGAGGCTTTAAAAAGGATAGAAACGATAAAGAAAGAAATCAAGGATTTGGAAAAGGAAAAGAAAGACCTGGAAACCGAAAGCTATGTCAAGGTACGTATTGTTTCCGAGCCGTTAAGCCGGCGCGATTCCGAAACGCTTAAAGAATACGGACAGCGATTAAAATTCATTCAACGGCGTATCCGCGAGATTGAGTCGACGATCACGCGGTTAACTGAAGAGCGTGACAGTATCAGTAAATGACACGACGGTCATGAAATTAAAATTAGATTTACATGAAATTTATTCGCAAGGGGATGAACTTACCCGGGCTTTGCATGCCGGGATGAACGAGGCCCGGGACAAGAAGGCAAAGCTTTTAGAGATTATTCCCGGCAAGGGCACGGGGCAGCTTAAAAAACATGTCCTGAAGTTCCTGGAGAAGAATTATAAAGGCGCATATCATCGAATTGAAAAGGACGACAAGAACTGGGGCCGGATTATTGTCCATTTTCGTTACTCGTAAGATAAAGGCGGAGGAGGAGACATGAAAAGATTCAGCATGCTGGTGGTGATTTTATTGTTTTCATGCGGTTGCGCCAAGCTCAGCCATTTACAGGAGCTGTTGACCCTTAAGGGCCTTTCCGATAATCAGGACGCCCAAAACCGCTATGTTGAAAAACAGGACAAGAAATTTGATCAGCTCCTTGCCGTTGTCAAAGCGGGGCGCTTAAATGAATTCTCCGACAAAAAATCTTTTCTTAAGGAATTCGGCGACCCCGTGCTTACCAAAAAGTTGGACAATGGAACTGAGCAGTGGCTGTACCGCTACACGGCTAAATTATTCGGTTCGGAAAAAGTCTATCTGTATTTTGATAATTCCGGCAAATTCGTTGACTATAAGCACGTGACACCGGACAGCAATAAGGGGAATTTATGATTTGAACCGGTAGCATCCGGTGTTCCTCAGGGAGGCGCGATATGAAGCCTTACAAGAAACCTAAGTATCAATTGGATTTAAGAAAGATCGAGAAGACCGTCGAACAGCAGAAAAAAGAGGAAGACTGGACCGAGGAAGAGCTGTATCAGGAGATGCTGCGGACAAAATCAAAATATAAACACCGCTAGCGCATCGTTAAAAGAGTTATTAATGATTTATTGGGCACAGCACCCGCTTGATTTTAACAAAAATAACTGCAAAGTATTAATTTTACGGAGTGATAAAAATAAATTTTTATGGGCGAACGAACCGCAAAAAATCTAGAGGAAATCTATAAAAGGCTCTTGGCCAAGTTTGGGCCGCAGCACTGGTGGCCGGGTAGAACTAAGTTTGAGGTCATGGTCGGTGCCATTTTAACCCAGAATACCAGCTGGGAAAACGTTGAGAAGGCGATTGATAATTTAAGGCGAGAAAAACTTTTATCGCCCAAGGGCCTAAAAGGCATTCATGCATCCAAACTGGCTGCCCTGATAAGGCCTGCCGGGTATTTTAATGTTAAGGCCAAGAGGCTAAAGAATTTCATTGATTTTCTATTTAAGGAATATAACGGTAATCTGAAAGAAATGACAAAAGAATACTGGGTGAATTTGCGTATCAAGCTTTTAAGCGTTAACGGTATCGGGCCGGAAACAGCGGACTCGATTTTGCTCTATGCCCTGGAAAAACCCGTTTTTGTCGTCGATGCCTACACCAAAAGAATCCTGTCGCGCCACAATCTTGTCAACCGGCGCGCCGATTACCAGACGATCCAGAGCATATTTATGGATAATCTCAACCAGGATACCAAGATGTACAATGAATATCATGCCCTTTTAGTGCGCCTGGGTAAAGAGCTATGCCGGCCTAAGCCTTTTTGTGAAATTTGCCCCTTAAACAATTTGAGTTATTCCACGAATTATAAATGTTACTCCTGCAACAAGGCCCTCCCCCGGCCGCAGGAGCGTTATCAGCTTAATCTGGAATTGCATCGGGCCCCGGAAATTTCTCCGACTGAAGTGGAAAGCAAAAAAGATCCCGCGGCGGATGTCAAATCGTTAACCGAGCAAATGGGGAAAAAGCTCGCCTCCGAGCTTCCTGACGATATCTATACTTCCTACAGGGTTAACCTGTGCCGAAAATGCCGGGATACATTTTTTGTCCGGTTTAAAAATAAAGAATTTGTCTAAAGCAATATTTTTTTAAAAACCGGTTAACCGTCAAGGTATGATTGACTTTTCTCACGCGTCCGGCGCAGCAATAAAATCTTCCTTTGCCTCAAATCTTAATCAAGAATTCTTAAAAACCTGTCAGAATTTCTCCAGTCGTGAGGCCATGCGCTTAAAGACGGCTTCCGGCTGGGAGATCTATTCCTACCGGGATATTCTCGAAAGGTCTTTAAAAATATCCTCGTGGCTAAAAGAGCAGGGTTTTGGCAAGGACCATAAAGCCGCAATCCTGCTCGATAATTCACCGCAGTGGGCGGTGGCCTATTTTGGTATTCTGCTGGCGGGTGGGGTTTGCGTGCCGCTCGATCCTCAGCTAAACGCGGGAGATGCCCTTAAATTTATTAATGACGCGGGCGCTGATTTTATTTTTATCGAAAAGCGCCTGGTCGAGCAGGCTTCTTTTTTCGAAAAGGATGTTAAGAAAATCGTTGTCTTAGGCCCGGGGCCGCTCGCGAGAGGCTTTGTTTCTTTTCAGTCCATCATGCTGCAGCCGGGAGGGGAAGATATTCATAGCTTGCCGATAGCGAGCGAAAGGGATACGGCTGCCATTCTTTATTCTTCCGGCACTACGTCCAACCCCAAGGGAGTTGAATTATCGCAGCGCAATTTTGTTTCTAATTTTAACAGCATTAAAGAATTGAATGTCTGCAGCTCAAAGGATGTCTTTGTTTCGATCTTGCCCTTGTTCCACGCGTATGCTTTTATGGCGACTTTGGTTTTTCCTTTTTTTATCGGCGCTCGCATCGTTTATCCTCGGACCATCAAGAGTAGCGAATTGTCCGGAATTCTAAAAGAAAGCGGTGTTACGATTATGGTGGGTGTTCCCGAGATTTTCTCGAATATTCACCGGTCTATGGCGCAAGGCATTAAGGATCTTCCTGTTTCAAGGAAATTATTTTTAAGTGCGGCAACCGGCCTTGGGCAATGGTTGCGGAAAATAACCGGTTTAAATATTTTAAAGCGTATTTACAGGCCCTTTCACGAACGGCTGGGAGAGAATTTACGTCTTTTTATCAGCGGCGGCGCGCGGTTAGAACCCGGGGTTGCCCTGGGTTTTGAGAAGTTTGGCTTTACGATTCTTGAGGGTTACGGCTTAACCGAAACAGCGCCGCTGGTTACTCTTAATCCGCCCGGTAAACCTAAAGCTGGCTCCGTCGGAAAAGTGGTTCCCGGGGTCGAGGTCGAAATTATGAACCCTGATGCTGACGGCATCGGGGAAATTGCGGTACGCGGCTCAAACGTGATGAAGGGATATTATCATAAGCCAGCCGAGACAAAAGAAGCCGTTAGGGGCGGATGGTTTTATACGGGTGATTTAGGGTATTTGGATAGCCAGGGATATCTTTACATCACCGGACGCATTAAAGAGCTTATCGTGCTGGATTCGGGCAAGAATATATTCCCCGAGGAAATCGAAGGTTACTACGCGCGTTCGAAATTTATAAAAGAGATAGGGATTTTTCTTTCCCCGGAAGAACACGGCTCGTGTTTAAAGGCGGTTATTGTCCCGGATTTTGAGGTTTTTAAAGAGATAGGGTTGATCAATGTGCGAGAGAAGATAAAGTGGGATGTCGAGAATATCTCCAGCCAGTTGCCGGCCTATAAGCGGATCCTGGGGTTTGCGATAACAAAAGATGAATTGCCTAAAACCCGCTTGGGCAAAATCAAGCGCTATCAGTTGCCGGTGATTTACCGGAAAGAGTCGGCTCAAAGTTCCGGGATGCCTATTGAAGCTGAATCCGAGGCCCTGGACGGGATTTTCGAAAGTCCGACGGGGCAAAGAATTCTAGAATTCCTGCAAAAAGAATTGGTATCTGCCGGGAAGATCAGGGCTACGGACCATTTGGAACTTGATTTAGGAGTTGATTCGCTTAAATTTGTAGAGCTTGTTGCCGGAGTCGAGAAGATGTTCGGCATCCGTCTGGCGGATGATGTCTTTGCGGGGGTGTCAACCGTTAAAGATCTCATTGGCGCGATTGAGGACATTTTAGCCCATCCGGCCGCGCCGGGTGAAGGCGGGGGGAGTTTTTCCAGGGACAGTTGGGGTGAGATCCTGACCGGATTTGAAGAAAAACAATTTTCCTCGGTTGAGCTTCACCCCGGTTTTGTTAGCCGCCTTTTTGGCTATTTTGTAAAAACCCTCGTCTATCTTGTTTTTAAAATGGTTTTCCGTTTCACGGCGGCCGGCAGGAACAATCTTTCTTCCGTCGGGCCCTATGTTATTTGCTGTAATCACGCCAGCTACTTGGATGCGTTTGCGATTCTTTCCGCGCTCCCCTTTCGGCTGGCGTTTAATACGTATTTTATCGGTTCCAAGGAAATCTTTGACCATCCGCTTTTAAAATGGTCGATACGTCTCGCACGGATTATTCCCATTGATCCTTCCTCGGAGCTTATTAAGGCCATGCAGGCGTCCGCCCATGTCCTAAAACACGGAAAAATCCTGTGCCTGTTTCCCGAAGGGCAACGGTCGATTGACGGGCAGGTGAAGACGTTTAAAAAAGGAACCGGTATTCTGGTTAAGGAATTAGGAATTAATGTCGTTCCTGCCGCTATCGATGGCGCGTATGAAGCCTGGCCTAGAAGCGCGCGTTTTCCTAAGCCGCATCCGATTAAAGTAATCTTTGGCAAACCGATGGCAGCCCAGATCCTCTTGTCGTCGTCGACAGAATCGGCAGGAGATAATAAAAGCAACTCCATTGCCCGCCGTATCCGCGAAGAAGTATTGCTTCTTAAGCAGCAGCTCCGAAAGTAACAGTTTACCCTCGTATGTAAAAAATCCCCTTACTTTTATTACGGTTGATTCTTGATTGGATTACTTCTTGTCTGAAATACCGGTGGGCGGTGCGGCCTGGTTTAATTCCTTGAAAATTATGACTTGTCGTTCTCGTTCTCGGCGTCGGCTTCGGTCATCCGTACGCAGATTCGGCGGGGAAATTCTTTCTTTGAGATCAGCTTTCTTAGATGTTATTTCAGGCTCTTTGCGGCATTCTATTTGTGGTTTTTGCTCTGCCCTGGTGATAAATCCATAATTAAGTTTTGGCGCGGATTCTTTCTTGGGTTGCGGTTGCGATGTCTGTCGGGGTTCTTTCTGAGGATTTTGCTCGGTTTCCTGTTGCTGCGTCATGAGTTTAATATATTTAGGCGCGGTTTTATTGTGAGGATTATAAATAAGAGCTTTTTTAAATTCGCCCAAGGCCTCGGCATAATTTCCCCTTTTGTAAAACTTGAGGCCCAGTTCGCATAGGAAATCGTCGATGGTTGTGCAAAAGGCCGGGTTTGGCAAAAGCAGGGCAGCCAAAATGCACATCAGCAGCAAGGGGGCAGAAAGAGAAATAATGTGCCTGGGTCTTGGTTTCATAAGTTTCTCGGCCTTGGGTCGCAACCGGTATTCCTTAACCTGCGATTTTTTCTCTTACAGAGAAACGCATCCTCTTAAATAATCGAAATTTAGTATATCATATTTTTATTCGGCTTGTCACTTGAGTCTTTACAGGCGTAAATTCACAGTATATAATACACCCTATCTATTCAAAACAAAAGGAGGGGAAAATGATGTGTCCGATGATGATGGGAAAAAGTTCTGATATGATCATTTGCGGTACCGTACAGATATTTTTGTTGATTTGGATTATTTTTGTGCCGATCGTTATTACGGCCCGCCTGGAGCAAATCATAAAGCTGCTTAAAGAAAAGAAATAAGCTTTTCTTTTTTAAGCATCAATTGGTCTGTAAGTTTTAGGAACATCGTGCAAGGGCTCGAGATTCTTCGAGCCCTTGTTTGGTAAGGCTCATCCTGACATTAAACTTTTCTTGCCTCAATACGGAATCCTTCCTATGGCAGCCAAAGTCATCGCCCATATCGACATGGATGCCTTTTTTGCGGCGGTTGAACAAAGAGATAATCCTTCTCTTCGCGGTCAGCCGGTTGTCATCGGCGCCGACCCCAAGGCAGGCCGCGGCCGGGGAGTGGTTTCGACGTGTTCTTATGAAGCCAGGACCTACGGCATCCATTCGGCCATGCCCATTTCCGCAGCCTACAAACTCTGCCCCCGCGCGGCATTTCTACCCGTTGATATGCGTAAATACGCCCAAGTATCCGATCAGATTCTTAAAATCCTCTACGATTTTACTCCGGATATTGAACCCGTCAGTATCGACGAGGCCTTTCTGGATATTACCGGAAGTTTTCATTTCTATAAAACACCTTTTGATACTTGCCTCAAAATAAAACAAAGAATACATAGCGAAATTGGGCTTACTGCATCCGTTGGGATTGCCCCTATTAAAATGGCGGCCAAGATAGCCTCGGATTTATGCAAGCCCGACGGGTTACTGGAAATAAAAAGGGATGATTTGCTGACATTTCTTTGGCCTCTTTCTATTGAAAAGCTATGGGGCGTGGGCGACAAGACGAGGAAAGCCTTAAACGGGCTAGGTGTTTATACCATCGGTGACCTGGCCCATGTCTCGGAAGACGGATTGCGCCAACATCTAGGTGAAAACGGCCGCCATCTTTTTGCCCTGGCAAACGGTATCGATGAACGCGACGTTCACATTGAAGAAGAAGTCAAGTCTGTCAGCAACGAGCATACCTTTGAGCGCGACACCAATGACAAAGAAGAAATTTATGCGACCTTGCTTTTTTTAAGCGAAAAGGTATCGCGGCGGCTGCGCAAAGAACAACTTAAGGGTAAAACCATTACGCTTAAAATCCGCCTGGAAGGATTCCACACCTTTACCCGCGCCTTTACCTTTTTGGAGAAAACCAATTTTTCCGATGTGATTTATAAAAAGGCCAGGGAACTTTTTGACGAATTCTATGCGCCAAAAATGAAAATCCGCCTTTTAGGCGTGCGCGTATCTCATTTTGATGATCCGTATGTTCAAGAGAGCCTTTTTGAGAACAAGGGGGCCCAACGCCTGGAAAAGATTCACCGGGCCGTCGATACCATTAAGGATAAATTCGGCGAGGGGGCTATCCATAAAGGCCCGGTCCATAAAGACCCGGCTCGCCTTGTGAAATCATGATAGTGGAAAAAGGGGAGGGTTTTGGGTATGATAATGAGTATCGCAAAAGGAAGGGGCCAGGCGCAATCTTATCCGCCTTCGCAGAAAACTACCTCGCACGAGTGCTGCGGGATGGATGAATGTGAAAATGTGCTCCGGCGAGATTCCGCCCGCACGGTCAAGCCCATCATTTTTGGGCGGATAACCCTACGAAGCTCAAACACGAAAGTATTTGAGCGAAGTAGGGTAATACAGAAAGGCAGCACGGGTTTGCCCGTGGGGCTCCATAATTTATGCATTCTTTCGTAAAAGAAAAGATCAGCGATTATGCTTTCGTTGTTTACTCCTCCGCGGCCAGCCTTCTGTTGGCCTTTCAGGTGCTCGTGGCTTCCGTCATCATTTTCCACTTTATCCCCATCGCGTATGATCTAAAATCCCTGTATCTCGATATTTATATCGGCAATCTTTATGTGAACCGCAAGATTCTTTTTTACCGTATCTTTATCTGCTCGGCTGTATTCATCCAGTTGCTCCAATTTTTTATTTTCCGCTCCCGGGCTGCCAGCCCGGATTTTATTAAGAACCTAAAGGCCTTCGTTATTGCCGAAGGCATCCTGACCGGGTTATTTATTTACGGCTATTTCCTTTTTACGGTTGACGACCGTTTATTTCTGCCCAAGATAATCTTGGCTGCTTGTGCGCTGCTGATGGTAGTGAATAAAATTTGTGTTTTTTTAATTTCGGACTTTATAAAACGATTTTCCGGTTGGCTTACAGGAACGCAAAGAATATTTTTATCGCTCAAAGGGCCGGATATCTTCGCGGCGCTTTTTATTATCCTTGCCTTGTATATTCCCGATACGACGGGCCTTAAAAGCGCCATCTATGCGGGGGACCATTTTTACCATATCGATGTATTTGTCATGGGGCCGGGATGGGCTTCGCTTAAAGGGCTTATCCCCAACGTCGATACCTACAGCCAGTACGGGACCATTATGCCGATTTTGCTAAGCCGTCTCAGCTTGATCTTAGGCGGATTTAGTTATGAAAATATATTGAAGGTTATGATGGGGATGGGAATTATTTATTACCTGGTGCTTTACTTTTTCTTAAAAAGTTCGCTGCGTAGTTCTATCGTCGCTATCATAGGAATTTTATGGCTGTTTAAATTGCAGGTGTTTCACCTGGATACATCGCTGTATCTTTATCCGGGCCGGACGGTTGTCCGGTTCTTCTTCGATGTTCCCTTCTTCATTTTTCTTCTAAGCCACTTGCGTACAGAAAAAAGGGGGTGGCTTTTTGCTATGGCCGCGATATCCGGTTTTGCCGTCAGCTATGTAACCGATACCGGGGCGTACCTGGTAGTTTGTTTTTATATTTATCTGTTGCTGGTGATGGCCCAGCCTCATTGTCGTCGTGACTTTATTAAAAGTAAAAAAGGCCTGTTTGTTTTTGGGGTCTTGTGTGTCCTGCCTGCCGTTGTTTACTTTACCTTCTTATGGTCTTCGGTTGGTTCTGCGGTTTTTCATTCCGCGTATTGGAATAATCTCTTAGGGTTTGTAAAGCAAGCGAATACGGGTTTTGGGGCGATGCCGTTTATGCAGTTATTTAAAAAGGGGCAGATGGGCGCGTTTACGATCAGCGTCATGATGCCGTTGTGCTACCTGGCTACGTTTTTGATTTGCGCGGGATTTTATCTTCAGCGGACTAGCCGTAAGGAATTTATCCTGCCGGTCGTGATGAGTGTCTATGGGTTATGCCTGTATCAGTATTATGTTTGGAGCTCGGTGGAATTTAATTATTTGATTTACTGCGTGCCGTTTATTTTTGTTCTTTGTTACTGGTTTGTCTTGGTCCTCGATGGGCAACCGGACGAGAGGGCTCGTCCGGTTGCCCTAACCGTGCTTGGCGTCAGCCTTTTGGCCTTATTGGCGACACCTAGTTTTTTGAAGTGTCCCAACATATTTAATTTTGAGAAAAAAGACTATGTCCTTAGCAAACGTGTCTACGGGAAGACATTTGATATAGAAACGGACGCCAATTTCGTAAAACAGCTGACACGTCCCGATGAAGAGGCCTGCCTTATCAGCAGTTTTGATGTCGCGCTGTTGATGCGGGCGGAGCGCAAGCCGTTTTTTACCCGGTTTCCTTTTATCAAATCGTCATTCTTCCAATCCGAGGATTTTCAGGGCCCCGCGTCGCAACTCAAGGAAGATTATGAAAATGCCCTGATAAAACTTTCTACAGAAAAACCGCCGTATGTGTTTGTAGAAAAAAAGATTTTGATTGATTATTGGACAAACAGAAAACAACTGTGGTTTCCCGAGCTGGAGTATTTCCTGCGCCTGAATTACACGCTCGGCCCGGAAAGCAAACATTTGGTAGCCTTAAAAAGAAACCTTCCCTGAACTCTTTGAAGCGGGATAAATATCTTGTCTAAACCTTCACTTTTAGATAAGATGTCAGGGAAAGAAGTCAAAGAAGGTGAAAAGGCTATCATTGAAAAGGTGAAAGAATGAACGTGTTAAGCTGGATTATATTAGGTTTGGCTGTCGGAGTTTTCTTCTTCTTGTTTGTTTTCTTTAAGAAGCAGATGGAAAAAGAAATCGAGATAAAATTATCGAAATTATCTCAAGAGGCACTCAAAGCCAACAACGAGCAGTTTTTAGTTTTGGCAAAAGAAGTGCTCGGGTCTAAGGAGAAAGAAATTCAGGCGGATTTTGACGCGCGCAAGCAGGCGGTTCAGAATTCCGTCGAGGGCCTGGAAAAACAGCTTAAGGAATACAAAGACCTTATGCGTAAATTTGAGGAGGACCGTACCCAGAAATACGGCAATCTGGAGAATGAACTTAAGAATACCTCCCAGATGACCTCGAAACTGCAGGATACGACCAATCGCTTGACCAATATCTTGGGGAATGTAAAACTGCGCGGGCAGTGGGGGGAGCGCATGGCCGAAGATATCATCAAAGGCTGCGGTTTGATCGAGAACGTTAATTATAAAAAACAGACCAAATTGGACGCGGCAACCACTAAACCCGACTATACATTTTTGCTTCCCGATAACCATAAAATCAATATGGATGTTAAATTTCCGTTGGATAATTATCTGAGCATGGTTAATGCCGAAGAGCCCGGCCAGCGAGAAGGTTACAAGAAAGAATTTTTGCGCAATGTCAGCATGCGCATTAAGGAAATCCAAAACCGCTCCTATATTAATCCGGGTGAGGATACGCTGGATTTTGTTTTGTTGTTTATTCCCAACGAGCAGGTTTTTGGCTTTATTCAGGAGAACATGCCCGGCCTGATCGACGAGGCTTTAAAACAGAAGGTTGTATTGTGCTCGCCTTTTACCTTGTACGCGATGCTTTCCGTTATCCGCCAGGCCTTTGAGAATTTCCGTTATGAAAAGGCTACGAAAGAAATCGTTAAGATGATCGAACTTTTTTCTAAGTCCTACGGCGTTTTTAAAGAACGCTTTGGTGACTTAGGGGTTTCTATCGATAAGCTTGGGGATCAATATGATAAAATCAAGGCTACGAGTTTTAAAGAATTAGATACCAAAATCAGGCGCATCGACGATTACAAGAAAGGGAATATTTCTTCTTTAGAAAATCAGGGCAATATTATTGATATCCCCCGGGATAACCCGGAGGTTTAAGCGGCAGATCGCCGTATCTCTGATGCCTACCAAAATGCCTGTCAAAAATAAAAACGGTTCGATCCTTAACTTCAGCCGGTTTTTCGGCCGGGAGGTTATTGCGTTTACTGCGACTCGCGGCGTCGATTTTACTCTTAAAGAAGGCAGCGCAAAACCGACCTCCCAGCAAAAAGGTTTCTTAAATAAATCCGCAAAGTCTTCTTTTAAACATTTTCCCACCTTCCGCCAGGTCCACGGCCGGCACGTATTATTGATAAAAGAAAACAGCCTTTACGACAGTGATTATTTAGGCGAGGCTGACGGCGCGATAACAAACCTGCCCAACTTGCCGTTAACTGTCCGCACCGCCGATTGCCTTCCGATATTTTTATATGACCCCAAGCATCAGGGCATCGCATTGCTTCATGCCGGCTGGCGCTCGAGCCAGAAAGGCATTATTGCCAACGCCGTCTATTTGATGAAAAAAAGCTGGGGGACGAAAGCAAAGGACCTAAAAGTTGTTTTCGGCCCTGCCATTCAAGAATGCTGTTATCAGGTCGGGTCGGAATTCAGGAAATATTTCCCGAAAGATGTTACCAAAAAAGGAAAAAATTATTTTCTTGATTTGCCGCGGGTCAACAGGCGCCAATTAACCAAAATGGGCATTAAAAGGAATAATGTCTTTGATTGCGCGCGATGCACGTGCTGCGACCCGAAACTATTTTCTTTCCGCCGAGAGGGCGAAAAAGCCGGGCGTATGGCGTCGGTGATGATTTTAAAGTCTAAAAACCTCAAGAAGCATTAGGCCTGATTTGAAAAAAAGGAGGAGCGGGATGAAACGCGTCATTTTTTGGGGAAGTATTCTATCGCTGGTTCTTATTTCTACGACGGTCTTTGCCCAAAATGCCGTTAAAAGTACCATTGACGACCAGACGGGCATGGAGGTGACGGTTTATAACAGCAATCTGGGTTTAATTAAGGATACCCGTCAGGTCAATCTGCCCGCGGGTAAAGGTGAATTAAGATTCATGGATGTTGCCGCCGATATTATGCCGGTGACCGTTCATGCCAAATCGCTTAATTTTCCCGATGGTTTTGGGATTTTAGAGCAGAATTATGAATACGACCTGATCAGTCAAAGCAAGTTATTGGATAAATACGTCGGTAAAAAGGTCAAGATTCTTGATAAAAATGAGTATCAGGGAACCGAGAAGAGTGTTGAGGCGACACTTCTCAGCAACAATGAAAACCGGCCGATTTATCAAATCGGTAGCGAGATTTATCTCGGGCATCCGGGCCTGGTTATTCTTCCCGAGCTTCCCGAGAATCTGATTGCCAAGCCTACGCTGACTTGGGCGTATGAAAACACCTCCAAAAATCCTCATCAACTCGAGGTTTCCTATCTGACCAGCGATATTAACTGGAAGGCCGATTACGTGGTTGTTGTCAACAAAGACGATACCATGGTCGATGTTTCCGGCTGGGTGACGGTTGATAATAAAAGCGGTGCCACCTACAAAGATGCCGTCTTAAAATTGATTGCCGGCAAGGTTAACCGGGTTCAGGAGCAAGAAGATTACGGCCAGGGGCTTCGGGGCAAAGCAATGATGATGGATGTCGTCGCTGCCCCGCGTTTTCAGGAGCAGGCTTTCTTCGAATACCATATTTACGACCTGGAAGGAAAAACGACGATTAAGGATAATCAGACCAAACAAATTTCTCTTCTTAAAGCGGATAAAGTTAAGGCCAAGAAAGAACTGCTCGTGTACGGCATTAAAAGTTATTTTACCCGCCTTTATAAAGAGAGAAATCCAAAACAACCCATTAATGTGTACATGACCTTTAAGAATGCCAAGGAAAATAATTTAGGCATGCCTCTTCCCGAAGGTGTCATGCGGCTCTACAAAGAGGACGCGGATAAAAAACTTCAGTTTATCGGTGAAGACAAAATCGAACATACCCCCAAAGACGAAGGGGTGCGGCTTAAGATCGGCGAGGCCTTTGACGTGGTCGCCGAAAGAATTCAGACTGATTATAAGCAGGTCGGTTTGTTCGCGCATGAATCCGAGTGGGAGATTACCCTGCGCAATCATAAAGAAACAGGCGTCACGGTGAGCCTTATTGAGCCGGTTTTGGGCAGTTGGACGGTTATCAGCAATACGCATCCCTTTACAAAAGTCGATGTTTCCACGATACGTTTTGACGTTGATGTCCCCAAAGACGGAACGGTCAAGGTTAAATACCGGATCAGGGTTGACGCCGGGTTTTAAGCTGAAGGGCGGCATTGAATATTTTTTGCAAAGCCGGATTTCATGGGTATAATAGCTCATTCAACTTTTAAGGGGGACGGTTTCGCCGATGAATATCATTGTTTTTGTTACGGCTAAGGATTTTAAAGAGGCAGAAAAGATCTCTCAAGCATTGGTTGAGCAAAAACTCATTGCCTGCGCGAATATCATCCAGGGCGTCCGATCCTTTTTTTGGTGGGAGGGAAAGGTGGATGCGGCCGACGAGGTACTTTTGATCCTCAAAACCAAACGGAGCCTTTTTAAAAAGGTTGAAAAGGCGGTTAAATCTCTTCACAGCTACAGCGTTCCCGAGATTATCGCTATCCCGATCGTCGCGGGCAGTAAAGAATATTTAAAGTGGGTGAATGATTCTGTCGCCTCCAAGAAGGCGGGGTAAGATCGATGGTGTTATCCGGAAATATCTTTGATTATTTTATCGTTTTCTGGGCGGGGGTTTTGGTGAGTTTTAGCCCCTGCGTGTATCCGGTGATGCCGATAACTGCCGGTTTTATCGCCGGGCTTAATACCAAAGGCACCAGGCTGCAGGGGTTTTTTATTTCTCTCGTTTATGTTTTGGGCCTGGCCATAACGTATTGCACTCTGGGAGCTATGGCGGCTTTAAGCGGGACGGTATTTGGCCATATCCAAAATAATCCGGTTGTTTTCTTAATGATCGGTAATCTCCTGGTGTTTTTTTCTTTGGTATTGTTCGATGTTATCCCGGTTCCCGCCGTGGGTATTTCCATCGTCAATAAATTAAGGCCTAGAAATCTATGGATGATACTACTGTTTGGCGCAGCCTCGGGATTGGTGGTAAGCCCTTGTGCTGCTCCTATCCTGGGAACGCTTTTATTATATGTTGCTTCTCAGAAGAATATTGTGCATGCGGTAAGCCTTTTGTTTGTTTTTTCCTACGGGGTAGGGGCTTCTTTGATTCTGGTGGGGACCTTTAGCGGCCTGCTCGGCCGAATGCCTAAGTCCGGAGTGTGGATGGTCAGGGTAAAACAATTGTGCGGTTTGATTTTATTGATAGCGGGTGAGTATTTCTTAATTAAAGCCGGGAGGTTAATGTAATGATTGCTCGATCGTTCTTGCGTATGTGCGTTTTACTGTTTTTGGTGTTTATCATCAGCCCTTTGTCTTTTGGCGCGGGCCAGATGTCGTTTACGGATTTCCGTAATGCTCAAAGCATCGGCAAAGCAGCGGAAGACTTTACGCTTAAAGATTTAAGCGGCGCGGATGTCGGCATGACCAAATATCGGGAAGGGAAAAAAGCAGTTATCTTTTTCTGGGCAACATGGTGTCCGCATTGCCGGGTTGCTTTACAAAAGCTCAATCAAGACCGTGCTGTTTTTGAACAAAAAGGAATCAAGCTTATTTTAGTCGATATCGGAGAAGACCGGGGTGATGTCCAAAACTATGTCAGCAAGAACCGAATTGGTATCAATGTGTTTTTAGACCAGGATTCGACGGTGGCGGAATCCTATAACGTCATCGGTATCCCGATGTTCTTTTTTCTCAATTCCCAGGGAATCATTCAGGCCGCTGACAACACCATGCCGGATAACTACGAAGAGATTCTGAATCGTAATAACTAAAATATATGGGGAGAGATCCTTTTTTCGCCGTTCGGATAATAACCCTAATAGAGCTTTTGTTTTCGAAGCTTGGAAATATTATCTTGCAGGTTGGCCTTAATCCTCAGGTCCCGTAAATAGTCGCCAAAGACTTGATTTTTTCTTTCCTCGGCGAAATTCTTAGCGAATTCCTCTTTTTCTTTACCGAATTTTTCCTCATCAATGGGTGTCCGGGAATCCAGATGGATAATGCAGTAGCCTTTGGCGATTTCGATCACATTGCTGATTTTGTTTTGCTCGGTCAAAGAAAACGCGGTATCCTGAAATTCTGGAGAGACACCGATGCCGGGCACGTACTGCCCGCGACTAAAGGGCGGTGTTTGCTGGACTTTAAGCCCCAGGGTAGCTAGGGTATCAGAAAAACTTGTCTTGGGATTTCCGGTGATTTGTTCGCGGATCTGCCTTAGATATTCTTCCGCCTTGGATTTTGAGATCCCCCTGGCTTTTTCTGTCGCCAGGGTTTCTTTGATTTGAGCGGTTGCTTCTTTAATGTCAGGGACATAGGCATCACGCTTTTGTTTTAATTTTAAAATGTAATATCCTTGGGGTGTCTCGATGGGAGCGCTGATCTGATTTTCGGAAAGCTCAAACGCAGCCAGCAGGGCTTCGTAGGGCAAATTGATTTTAAGGTCCGGCTGTTCCTTATTAAAGAATCCGCTTTCGCTCGCGGTTAATCCGTATTTTTGGCCCACCTTCTCTAGGTCAGGATTTGTCTTAAGATTTTCCATTATATTTTGAATTTTCTGCGAAGGGCTTAAGGGTTGATCTTGTTTTGGGTCCGCCTCGAGCGCCACGTGTAGGTACAGGATGTTAATCGACGGGGGAACGCGCAGCTGGTCTTTATTCTGGGCGTAGTATTGTTCGATTTCTTTCTCGTCAATGGAGACATCCTTCTTGTAATCGTCGGCCGAAACTAAAACGAAACTCACCTGGGCTTTCTCATTTTTCTTCTGGTATTCCTTGCGGATATCCTCGTCGGTTACGGTGATCGCTGACGTGACTTTCTCTCTGAGCTTGCTGAAGGTGAGTAAATCGCGGATGCTCTCTTCAAAATCCCTCGGCCCGCATTTAAAATAGTAGCGCACGATTTCGTCGTAATTACGGGAATCGAAGGCACCCTGGTTTTTAAACAGATCCAAATCCCCGATAGCCCTGACGACTTCTTCATCGGAGACTTTTATTTTCTGTTTCTTGGCTTCTTTCAGAAGGATAATTCTGTCCCAGGCCTGAGAATCCAGATTTAAAAATTGCTTCAGCCGGTCAAAATTCTGTCCATATGTCAGCATGGCCTGAGTGCGGGCGTGCATCAGGCTTTGTTCGAACTCGTCAAAGGAGACCGTCCGGTTAAATATCTTTCCCGCCGAGGTGACGTTGTGCGTCTTTTGGACGTAATTGGCCGTTCCGAAAAACCCGAACGATATGATGATGACGATAGCCACCACCCACAATATTTTCTTGGCAACACCTTTTTTGCGCAATGTCTTAAGCATTTTTTTCTCCTGGATGTTATGAAACGGGCAAAATTTTCAAAAAAAGAATGAACTGATTATATCCTCGAATTTACGCTTTGACAAGGAATTTCACCCGTGTTAGACTGAAAACCGGATAAAAAATGTCGTTTGATTTCTTGGGCCGGTACGCATTTCGATTAGCAACTTCTGTAAAATCAAATTTCTACCCGTCGGTAAAACAACCGTAAAAACAGTATGTCCGGAATGAAGAAAATCCTTGTCGTCAATTTAGCCGGCCTGGGGGATATCGTTGTCTCTTCGCCGGCGGTCAGAGCGCTTAAAGCGAGACTTAAAGATGGCGAGCTGTATCTGTTGACGTTTAAGGATAATATCGAACTTGTGGAGATGTGTCCCTATTTTAGGGAAGTGTTTATCTTTGACAAAAATCTTAGCTTATGGAATTTTAAGGAAATTCTTAAGATTCGGCGTTTAGGTTTCGATTGGGCGGTTAATCTTTATCCCATTTATTCATTCATGGGTTCTTTAAAGATGGTTTTTCTTTTTTATTTGATGGCCCCTAAAAAATCAGCCGGACGAGATACCGGCCGAAAAGGATTTTTTTATCACCTTCGCTTGCCGGAATCATCCCGTTTCCCGAACCATAATCTTGAAACGATGCTTGGTTTGGTTGGGCTTCTGGGGGCTGAGGTTAGCTCTAAGCAGCCGGAACTTTGGCTACGGCCGGATGAAGATGCGGTGCAAAAGTTTTTGCGCCGTAACGGATTCAGTCAGAATGACCGTATTGTTTGCATTCACCCGGGTGCGGGAAATAAGTTGAGGCGATGGCCGGCGGAAAATTTTTCCCGGTTTGCCGACAATCTTATTCGAAAGCACGGTTTTAAAATCGTTATAACCGGGAATGAAAAAGAAAAAGGCCTGGCGGAATATGTCGTTTCGTTGATGGAAGAAAAAAATAGCGTTGGGATTGCCGCAGGCGTATTTTCCCTGGATGCCTTAGCCGCCTGTCTTAAGAAATCCGTGCTTTTTATCACCAACGAGACCGGCCCCATGCATATCGCTAGTACCCTGGGTGTTTCCACGGTCATTATTTGCGGTAATACACCGACGGCATTTCTGCCGTACCGCAAAGAAAAAACAATTATCCTAAGAAAGCCGTTCGCCGGTTGCTCCGGAGGCGGATTTAGCCGCAGGGATTTCGATTGCCTGAAATCTCTATCTTGCGAGGATGTTTTATCCGCGGCCGAATCGCTGCTGAATACTGCTTGAATTTGTTCCTATGAATAAAACCGAACGTGAACCTGTTAAAATATTGCATTTGCACACCCGTGCTATTGTCGGAGGCTCAAGTACGAATGTTGTGCTGACTTTAAAGGGGCTTCCCAAAGAGAGGTTTTCTGCTGAACTGGCCTGCGGCAGCAGGGAAGCCCAGGATGCTTTTATCGATAGTCTTAAAGAGGGCGATATTAAGTTTCATTTTATCCCGCATTTGATCAACCGGATCAATCCCGTTTATGACTGCCTGGCACTTTTTGAAATGATCTGTTTAATCAAAAACCGACAGTATGCGATTGTTCACACGCATAATTCCAAGGCAGGGATTTTGGGCCGCCTGGCGGCTAAGCTGTGCAAGGTCCCGGTTATCATTCACACGATTCATAGCTGTGAATTTAATTATTCCGGAGTGGGGCCTTTGGCCAAGAGGTTTTTTATTTTTCTGGAAAGATGGGCGGCGCATTGGACGGATTATTTTATTGCCATCAGCCCGCACATTAAAAGTGAATTTATTCGATACCGGATTGCCCCGAGTGACAAGATCAGCGTTATTTTAAGCGGCATTGAAATAGAGAAATTTCGTATCTCTGTTGACAGAGATGAGAAAAGAAAAGAATTGGGAATCGGCCCGGACCGCTTCATCGTTGGTGCGGTGGCGCGGATGGAAGAGGGCAAGGGTTATGAATATTTACTTCAGGCGGCGGCGCAAATTTTACGGGAAAGAAAGGACATTGTATTTCTTTTAATCGGAGACGGCCCGCTGAAAAGAAAATTGGAACAAAAGGTAAAAAATGATAATATACAAAGTAACGTCCTATTCGCGGGGCTGCGTTTGGATGTCCCGGAGTTGTTAAAAATCATGGATGTTTTCTGCCTGCCTTCGCTTTACGAGGGAATGGGAAGGGTTATTTTGGAGGCCCAGGCGGCAGGCAAGGCAGTGGTGGCGATGGAGGCCGGAGGGATTGCCGACATTGTCAATAAGAATAAAACGGCGATTTTGCTGATGCCTAAAGATGTTTCTGCTCTGGAGGGAGTTATTTTGCGGTTGGTCCAAGACCATGCCCTAAGAGGGCAAATGGGGCAGGAAGCGGTAAAATTTGTTGACGGGCGTTTTAGCAGCGCGACCATGGTTAGCGAAATCAGGGATCTGTACGAGACATTTTTAAGCAAACAGTAGTTTTATTGCAAAGGAAAGAGCGGAATGGTTAATGCCTTGGGGATCGACGTCGAAGAATGGTATCATATCTGCGGCCTGAATCTACCGTCGGATTTAAGCGACAAATACGAAAGCCGTATTGAGGACAACATCAAAAGGATGCTGGATGTTTTGCATACGCTCGATACTAAGGCAACGTTTTTTGTCTTAGGGGTTATTGCCGAGAGGTATCCGGATGCCATCCATAAAATCCACGATGCCGGCCACGAAATTGCAAGCCACGGCTACAAGCATTTGGAGATTCACAAGCAGACGCCGGATATGTTCAGGGCGGATTTAAAGAAATCGATGGAAATCTTAAAAAGTATTACCGGAAAGCCTGTCCTGGGTTATCGGGCGCCCGATTTTTCGATCGTCAATAGAACCCTCTGGGCGGTTGATATCCTTATTCAGGAGGGGATTAAATATGACTGCAGCATATTTCCGGTGCGGCATCCGCGTTACGGGATTCCCGCAGCCCCGCGTGTCCCCTATCGGCTGCATAATGAATTAATCGAATTCCCGGTCTCGACCATCCGTTTTCTGGGGGAGAACTTTCCTGTCGCCGGAGGGGCGTATTTCCGGTTTTTGCCGTACCAATGGATTAAAGCGGCTATTGAGCAGTTGAACCAACAGGGGATTATCGTTAATTCCTATATCCATGTCTGGGAGCTTGATCCCAAGCAGCCGAAGTTAAAAATTCCCTTTAAAAGATCCTTTGCCCACTACACCGGCCTCGAGAAAATGCAGGAGAAATTTGAAGGCCTCCTCGCAGATTTTCAATATGCCCCCCTAGAAAAAATTATCCAAGATGGACGATTCTAAAAAGGTTCAATCTTTCTTTGTCCAAAGGGCGCGCGCATTTGATTCCTATTACTCTGAAACCGAAAAAAATTTTTTAAGAAAAATTTTGGACGCGCTGTTGCGGGCGTCCATGAAACGGCGCCTTGAATTGACGATTCAAGAATGCCGGGATATGTCCGGTGCCGGGATTTTGGATGTCGGTTGCGGTTCGGGCCGCTACGCCGTGGCGTTGGCTCGATTGGGCGCGCGTCAGGTGACGGGGGTTGATTTTTCCCAACCGATGATTGAGCTGGCGCGTTCGCTGGCGAAGGAAAACGGAGTCGAAAATAAATGCCGCTTTATCATCGATGATTTTAAAACAAGAACGTTTGACGGAAAATTTGATATTTGTTTGGCCTTGGGGTTTTTTGACTATACCCGTGAGCCGCAGGAATATTTAAAGAAAATGTGCTTGTTAACCACGGGAAAAATCATCGCTACCTTTCCCGCCCGATGGCGCCTGCGTAATATTATCCGCATTATCCGTCTTAAGGTTTTAGGCTGCCCGGTTTATTTCTATACGCCCGGGGAAATCAAGGAAATCCTCAAAGCCGCCGCTATTTCCCGCTACTCTCTTCAAAATATCGGAAGGGACTACTTTTTGATCGCCTACCCGTAAGCGGGGGCGATAATTTCCTTTACAATTAAAATAGCCAAAGGTATAATAGCAACGTTTTGTTAGGTATCTTTTGGGTAAGTGCCTAACAAATTGATATACGTAAAGTTACAGCGAAAGGCCTTCTTTAAGAAAGGCTTTCAAATCTGAGATCAACAACATCAAACTGACAAAGATATGAAAAAACTCAAACTAGGTTTGCCGAAGGGAAGTCTGCAGGAAGCGACCATCAAAGTTCTTGATCATGCGGGATTTAAGGTGCGCGTTTCGGACCGCTCCTATTTTCCTTATATTGATGATGTCGAAATTGATCCCGTTTTGTTAAGGGCCCAGGAGATGTCCCGTTATGTCGAAGACGGCGCCCTGGATTGCGGGATTACCGGCGCGGACTGGATAAAGGAGAATGGTTCTCATGTCGTGCGTCTGGCGGACTTGATGTATGCCAAGCAAAGCGCGGCCAAAGTACGCTGGGTTTTGGCGGTGCCGGAAGGTTCGGGCATTAAATCCGTTAAGGACCTTAAGGGCAAGCGCCTGGCCACCGAATTGGTGAATGTTACCAAAAATTATTTAAAGCAAAACAAGGTTTTGGCGGATGTGGAATTCAGCTGGGGCGCGACCGAGGCCAAGGTGGCTGCGGGCTTGGTGGATGCCGTCGTGGAATTAACCGAAACCGGCAGCAGCCTGCGTGCTAACAAGCTGCGCATTGTCTCGACCGTCTGCGAGTCAACCACACAATTTATTGCCAATAAAAGTTCCGTCAAAGACCCCTGGAAGAAGCGTAAAATGGATCAGCTGGTTTTGCTTATCAAGGGGGCGATCGAGGCCGAGGGTATGGTGGGATTGAAGATGAACGTCGAGCAAAAGAACCTAAAAAAAGTTTTAAGCCTTTTAACCTCGCTTAAAAATCCGACGATTTCACCGTTAAGCCAAAAAGGATGGCTGGCTATTGAAACAGTCATTCCTGAAAGTGTTGTCCGGGCATTGATTCCCAAGCTTAAAGGGGTCGGGGCCCAGGGGATCATTGAATATTCACTTAATAAATTAATCTATTAACGTCACGGGGGAGGCGACATGCCTTGCGGAAGAAAAAGAAAACGTCGTAAGATCAGAACGCACAAAAGAAAAAAGCTTCGTAAGTCTCTTCGTCATTTGAAGAAGAGAGATCATAACTAAAGCTGAGTTTTGCGCAGTCCCGCACCCAGATAGCTGGGTGCGGGGCTGCGCAAAATCCTCCCGAGGGGCTGCTGCACCTAACGATGTCTCTTGGCCGGTATCCGTTAGCGTCCTGGGCCAAAAGCGGGGCTGACCTTGCCGATGATCGGTGGTGGAAGGCAAAATTTGCCTTCTATTTTTATGTCTCTGGATTTTCAACACCGTATGTCCGGTACAAATTCTGGATTAAAATAATGATTTATGGTTCATTTAATGACACATTTAAGATTTAAAAAGAATATTCTAAGCCTGGGGCTGGGGGTTTGCTTATTTTCGTGCTTCTTTGTATCCGAAGCGCGGGCCGCTGAGACTGTGGCAGATCATGCGTCATTTGCCCGGGGTCTTGCCCACTATGTGATCGGGCTTATGCATGACTGGGAAGGGGCGACCGAATGGGCTGTCGAAGAATATGCCAAGGCCTCGGAGTTTGACCGGGCCAGTTACGCCGTCCGCCTAAGGCTCGGCTCTGATTATGCACGCCTGAATAAATTTCCCGAAGCGATCCGCGAATTAAAGATTGCCGCCGAGCTGGATCCCAAGAATGTCGAACCGCATTATCTCTTGGCCCTGATTTATTCGGCGCAGGAAGATACCTTTAAGGCCACCGAAGAGTATGAAGTGGTTTTAAAACAATTGGCCTCTGATGACCCGCAGAATGTTGATATCCACGGCTATCTAGGTCAGCTTTATTATTCCCAAAAAAAATTCGATAAGGCTATTGAGGAATTTCAAAAGGTTTTCTTGCTTGACCCTAAGAATGCGGATGTCCTTTATGCCTTAGGCGCCCTTTATTCGGAAAATAAAGACAGGGACAGGGCTATCGAGTATTTCAAGAAATCTATCGAGATTGACCCCGAGCACGACGGGAGCTTAAATTCCTTAGGGTATCTGTATGCCGAAGACGGCATCAATTTGGATGAGGCCATGGAGCTTATCAACCGCGCGCTTAAAATCGACCCTGACAACGGCGCCTACCTGGACAGCCTAGGCTGGGTTTATTACCAAAAAGGAATGTTGAAAGAGGCTCTTCGAGAACTCTTAAGAGCCGGTGAGCTTTTTAAAGACCCGGTTATTTACGATCACTTAGGCGATGTCTATTACAAACTTAACGAAAATGAAAACGCCGAGAAATACTGGAAACAATCCCTGGATTTGAAACCCGACCAAGAGGGGGTTGTTAAGAAAATCGAAGGCCTCAAAAAAGAAACCAAGGCAGCGAAGTAACCTCTTAATTTTCTACTTTCATGAATAGCATTCGCCTCAAGTCTCCCGCCAAGCTTAACCTCTATTTAAAGGTTATTAATAAAAGAAAAGACGGTTATCATAACCTGGTGACGGTTTTTGAACGGATAAATCTTTGCGATGATATCAAAATGACCGCCAATACGACCGGGGCTATCCGTATCCGCTCAAATAATTCCGAATTACCTACGGGACCCAAGAATCTTATTTACCGGGTGGCTAAGCTCTTGCAGAAAGAATTCTCGGTCTTCTTAGGGGTGGATGTGGCAATAACCAAGCGTATTCCTATCGCGGCAGGATTAGGCGGCGGTTCCAGCAATGCCGCGACCGCCCTTTTGGGGCTGAATAAAATATGGAATCTTCATTTAAACATCCGGCAGCTGGCGGCCTTAGGAGAGAGAATCGGCAGCGATGTGCCGTTTTTTCTTTATGATTACAATTGGGCGCTGGGAGTTGAGCGCGGTAACAAGATACAAAAGCTTCCTAGTCAAAGAAAATTGTGGCATATCCTGGTTGTCCCACGCATAAAAGTCTATTCCGGGGAAGTATTTGGGGCGCTTAAGCTTCCCGCGGGGCCATTTTTAGCCCCGGCAACCTCCCCCAAAAGCCCTCTAAAAGGCATCTCCGGGGCCCCGACGAATATATTGACAAAGGCCAGGGATGATGTTAATATTCTTACTCGCGCTTTAAGGAAAGATGACTTACTTCGAATCGGTAGTCTTCTCTCGAATGACCTGGAGACAACTATTGTGCGGCTCCACCCAAACCTGTCTAAGATCAAGAATAAACTGAAGATTTTAAAGGCGGTGGGCGTTGTTTTTTCAGGCAGCGGCCCTGCTGTGTTTGGCCTGGCGGAATCATCAAGGCAAGCCCATGCGCTTAAGGCAATCCTGAGCAAAAAGTACGCTCAAGTTTTTGCCGTTTGTACTCTTTAAAAGGAGGGACAGCGATGGAGATAACCGAGATTAGGGTGTTTTTAAAGGAGGGCCAGGACAAGAAACTTAAAGGCTATGCGACGGTAACATTCGACAATGTCTTTGTCGTCAGAAATATAAAGGTTATTCAAGGCTCGACGGGGCTCTTCATTGCGATGCCCTCGAGGAAGTTGAAATCCGCATGTCCCAAATGCAGTTTTAAAAACGAGGCAGGCAGCAAATTTTGTAATAAATGCGGGGGTAGTTTGCCGGTGCAGGAAAAGCCGGTTACCCCGATAGAGATGGTTACCAGTGAATCGGAGCACCGGGATATCGCCCATCCGGTGACCCAGCAGTTTAGGGAATATTTACAGAAAAAAATCCTGGATGCCTACCAGAAAGAAGTGGCCAATCCTTCGAAGGCGGGGCCGGCAGCGCATCTTTCCAAAGGCAGTCATCCGGACGAATAAGCCCGGTAAATCCCTTTTCTTTATTGCCCGGTGGTGTAATGGTAACACACGAGAATTTGGATCTCGTTTTCCAGGTTCGAGTCCTGGCTGGGCAGCGTTTTTCGCCTGCGGCGAAAAACGCAAGGCAATTGAAAATCAATCAATAAGGCAACAAGGCTGGCGAAATCTTCAATTGTGGCCTATTTTTCCGTTACCCTGTTGCGTTGTTTTAAATACGGGTCTTGTTTACAGCCTAACACTTTGACATTTTATGGCTAATTTTAAGGCTATTATTCTTGCCGCCGGTAAAGGCGTGCGGATGAATTCTGATCTTCCGAAAGTCTTGCACGCTGTTTGCGGCAAGCCGATGATTGATTACGTCATCGACGCGGTTCGGTCGTTGGGTTCTTTCAAAATCTATGTTGTCCTGGGCCACCAAAGCGAAGCGGTCAAGCAGCACCTCGGCAAAGATATTGAAGCGGTGATTCAAAAAAAGCTTTTGGGGACCGCCGATGCGATACGAAGCGCGCAGCATCATTTTAAGGGTTTTAGGGGCGATGTCTTGGTCGTCTGCGGCGATACGCCGCTTTTAAAGGCAGAGACACTCAAAGCCCTGGTTAAGGCCCACAGGGCGTCAAAAGCCGCCTGTACGTTTTTGACGGCTGAGGCCGATAATCCCTTTGGTTACGGACGGGTTATTCGTGATGGCGAAGGCGATGTGACCGCGATATGCGAAGAAAAAGATTTGACCGAAGATCAAAAAGATATTCGCGAGATTAATGTCGGGACGTATTGTTTTAAATCCGAAGATTTGTTTGGGGTAGTCAAGGCGATTAAGCTTAACAAGAAGAAAAACGAGTTTTACCTAACGGATATTATCGATATGCTGGCGAAGGAAGGAAAGAAAATCAGGACACTCAAGGCGCAGGGTTTAGCCGAAGGGCTGGGCATCAATACCCGTGAAGATTTAAGTCGGGCCGGCGCTGTTTTGCGCAAAAGAATTTTAAAGAAATTTATGAATGAAGGTGTTACAATCATCGATCCGGAAACAACCTACATCGATTGCAATGTTAAAATCGGCCGGGACACGGTGATTTTTCCGTGCACCATGATCGAAGGCGATGTTGTAATCGGAAAAAAATGTCTGATCGGGCCGTTTTGCCATCTGCGCCCGGGTGCGCGTATCGGCAATACAGTCGAGGTTAGGAACTTTACCGAAGTTTCACGGGCTACAATCGGCGACAATTGTTTTATGAAGCATTTTAGTTTTGTGGGTGACGCTGTTATCGGAAAAAGGGTCAATATCGGCGCGGGGGTCGTAACCGCCAATTTTGACGGAAAGCAAAAAAACTTTACCCAAATTGCGGATGATGCGTTTATCGGTTCGGATTCGATATTAGTGGCTCCTTTAAAAATCGGGAAAAAAGCGATTACGGCTGCCGGGTGTGTGGTGACTAAGAATTCAAAAGTCCCCGCCGGGAGTATCGTTATGGGTGTGCCGGCAAAGATAAACTCAAGGAGAAAATTGCGATGAATGGTCTCATTGTCCTAAGCGGTAACGCCAATCCTAAATTAGCCGAAGAGATTTGCAAGAATTTGGATGTGACCCGGGCCGAAGTTCTGGTCGGTCGTTTCAGCGAAGGGGAAATACGAATACAGATCAAAGAAAATATCCGCGGTAAAGATGTCTTTATTGTCCAGCCTACCTGCCCGCCGGTTAACGATAATTTGATGGAGCTTTTGATTTTGATCGATGCGGCTCGCCGCGCCTCGGCGCAGAGGATTACTGCCGTGCTGCCCTATTACGGCTATGCCCGTCAGGACAGGAAGGACCAACCGCGTGTTCCGATCACGGCAAAACTGGTGGCCAATTTGATCGTGGCCGCCGGCGCAGACCGGGTTTTGACCATGGATTTGCATGCCAGCCAGATTCAGGGGTTTTTCGATATCCCCGTCGATCACTTGTACGGAATCAATGTTCTTTGCGATTATTTTGCTTCCAAGAAGATCAAAAACTTGGTCATTGTCTCTCCGGATGTCGGCGGGATCAAAATGGCGCGCGCTTATGCTAAGAATTTGTCGGCAGGTCTTGCTATTGTCGATAAACGCCGTGAGAGTCCGGAAAAGACAGAGGTCATGCATATCTTAGGAAAAGTTAAGGGAATGACTGCGGTCTTGGTTGATGACCTGGTTGCAACCGGCGGGTCGGTCATTGAGGCTGTCCAGGCCCTTAAGAAAAAAGGCGTCAGCGACGTTTATGCGGCTGTTAGCCACGGTGTTCTTTCCGGCAGTGCTCTTTCGAAAATTCGTGATTGCAAGGCGCTCAAGGAATTTGTGGTGACGGACAGCATCCCCTTAAAAGACCCAGCGAAACATCCGAAAATAAAAGTCTTAAGTGTCGCTCCCCTTTTGGCGGAGGCGATTAAAAGGATCCACGGCGAAGAATCCATCAGCTGTTTATTCGACGGAGTAAGGCGGTAATACAAGTTAAAATACTAAAACGACTAACGAGAAGGCAGGTTTGTATCCATGGAAGAAATCAAGTTAGATGTTCAGGTCAGAGAAAAAGTCGGTTCACGTAAAATCAAAAGCGTGCGCCGAGAAAATCTTATTCCTGCGGTTATTTACGGAGGCAAGGATAAGTCCACACCGATTCAAGTCGGCAGAAAAGAATTTGAGAAAATCGAACGAGCTCACCGCGGCGCCAATATCATCTTTCGTATTAACGTTATCAAAGACGAGAAAACGGTTAAGGATTATCCGGCGATCGTTAAGGAAATCCAGCATGACCCGGTGTCGGACAAAATCAAGCACATCGATTTTCATCATATTTCATTAACGGAAGAGATTGAGGTTAAGGTGCCTATCGCGGCCAAGGGCGATCCGGTTGGGGTCAAGCAGGACGGCGGTTCCCTGGATCACCTTTTGTGGGAGATCGAGGTGTCCTGTTTGCCGACGAAGATTCCGCAAAAAATTGAAATTGACGTTTCTAATCTGAAAATCCATGATTCAATCTACGTGAAGGATCTTCCTCTCCCCGAGGGCGTTAAGACCAAGCACGATTTGAATGCGATTGTATTTACGGTTGTTCCGCCCATGAAAGAAATAACTCCCGAAGCAGCAGCCGAAGCGGCAGCAGCTCCGACGGAACCCGAAGTTATCCGGGAGAAGAAAGAGGAAGCGGCCAAACCTGGTGAAGCCGGCGAAAAACCGGAAGCAAAAAAGCCAGAAGCCAAGAAGGCGGAACCTAAGGAAAAAGAGGGTAAATAGCCTTGTCCGAATTTCGGCTTATTGTCGGTTTGGGAAATCCCGGCAAGGATTACCAGCATACGCGGCACAATCTGGGGTTTTTGGTTGCCGAACATCTGGCGAAACGATACAAGCTTAAATGGACGAGAAGCCTGACGGTTCGGGGCCTTGTGGCTCACGGTGTGATTGAGCAAAATAAGATTTATCTGCTTTTGCCGTCGACCTATATGAATCATTCGGGGATAGCCGTGCGGCAAATGGCGGGGAGAAAGAAAATCGCCCTCGAAAATATTCTGGTGATATGCGATGATCTCAATCTCGAGTTTGGCCAGATGCGTTTAAAACCAAAGGGCAGTGACGGCGGTCATCACGGATTGCATTCGATTGTTGAGCATATCAAAAGTAATGAGTTTACCCGCTTAAGATTGGGGATAGGGCAGCCGGCCGATAGAGAAGAGGTCGTCAATTTTGTGCTTTCTCCTTTTAGCCAGGCTGAAAAAAAGAATTTAGTAGATTTTGTCGCAAGGGCCGCGGATTGCGTTGTGGCCTGGATCCTTACGGGAACAGAAAAAACAATGGGCCAATTCAACAAAAGGAAGGTCAATGAATAACAAGTATGAATTAGTGACAATTGTTAACGCGCATTTGGCAGCGGATGCAAAAGAGTCGATTTACAAACATGTCAATGACGCGGTAGTAAAAGGCGGTGGTAAAGTCGTCAACAGCCACGTGTGGCTGGAAAAACACAAACTCGCTTTCAATATCAAGAAAAGCGGGGAAGCTACCTATCACTTGACAAAATTCGAAGGTGAAGGAGCGGTCGTTGATAAGATCAACCAGTTGCTGCGTTTAAACGAAGAAATCTTACGTTTTGCTATTATCCGGGAAGAAGAATAAATCCCGACGCGAACAAACGCGTCAATGACAAGGGGGAAAGAGTTATGGCCAGTTTAAACAAGGTTTTATTAATCGGAAATCTAACCCGTGATCCCGAATTGCGTTATACGCCCAGCGGGATGGCGGTGACCAATTTAGGGCTTGCGGTCAACCGTAAATTTAAAAATAAAAACGGGGAATTAAAAGAAGAGACATGTTTCATTACGGTCGTATCCTGGGGCAAGCAGGCGGAGGTTTGCAATCAATATCTTCAAAAAGGGCGCCCGGTCTGCGTTGAGGGAAGGCTTCAATCCCGTTCGTGGGAAACTAAGGAAGGCCAGAAGAGGAATACTATAGAAGTCCAGGCTGAGCGGATTCAATTTCTGGGAACGGGCAAGGGCGTTGATGTAGCGGCTGCCAATGGTCCGGCTGACGATGTCCCAGGCACAGATTTACCAGGTCAAGAAACTAAACTAGAAACAGCTTCTTGGGATGAGGAGGAGAACGTTGTTTAAGAAAAAGAAACCATTTGATAAGAAGACACCGGCGATCAGAGACGGAAGAGCAGGAAAAGACGGAAGAACTAAGAAGGACAGAAAGCCGCGGACGTCAAGGATCCGCGTGCCTGCCATTAAATATCGCATGGCCGCTGGCACCAAAATCGACTACAAGGATTTTAATCTGTTGCAGAGATATATCACGGACAGAGGCAAGATCCTTTCTCGGCGTATCACGGGACTCACAGCCAAGCAGCAGCGGGCGCTGACCCGTTCTGTCAAAAAGGCGAGGTTTTTAGGGCTCTTAAGTATTTCGCCCGCTGCCAGGCGCCAAGCTCGCGAAGCCGCTACTTCTGTCTAAGGGTGAGCGCTTAAAAATTTAAGCCTCATTAAACTTTTTTAGTAAAGAGGAACTACGCCATGACCATCGAAGTTATTTTGCTTAAAGATGTCCAGGACATAGGAAAGACCGGAGAATTGGTTAAAGTCAAAGACGGATTTGCGCGTAATTTTCTTATCCCCAAGCAAATGGCCTGCCAGGCTACGAGCGCTAATTTGCAGAGGATTGCCCAGGAGAAGACAAAAAAAGCGGCCCTGGAAGAGAAAAACAAAAAGCAAGCCGAAGAACTCGCCGCAAAATTGGCCAAGGTAGCCTGTTCGGTAGCAGTGGAGGTTAACGATCTTGAAAAACTCTACGGCTCTGTCAGTGATCTTGATATCGTCCGGGCGCTTGAGCTGGAAGGTTATTCGATTGACAAAAAATCTATTATCTTAGAAAAACCCATAGAAGAATTGGGGATCTATGAGGTCGGTATTAAACTTCATCCCGAGGTAACCGCCAAGCTAAGGCTCTGGGTTACCAAAAAGTAGATTTTTGTATCTCAAACGTTTGTTCATTTTGAAAAGAAATATTATCTTTACGCATGCCTAGTCAAAATGTTGATAGTATAAAAATCCCGCCCCATAATGCCGAAGCCGAGAAATCGGTTTTAGGTTCCATGCTTATTGATGAAGAGGCTGTTGGCCTGGCCTTGGAAGTCATCGATGAGTCTGCTTTTTACGAAGATGCCCACCGGCGTATTTTTGCTGCTGTCATCAATCTTTTTAACAGCCATAAAAATGTCGATTTGATCACTCTCGCCGAACAGCTTAAAAGCGAAGGGGCCCTGGATGCGGTTGGGGGAATCAGTTATTTGACGCAGCTTGTGGAATTTGTCCCCAGCGCTGCCAATGTCGAGCATTACGCGCAGATTGTTAAAGAGAAAAGTATACAACGCAAACTTATCAAGAATGCGACACATATTATCGGCGAAAGCTATGAGCCCGGGGTTAATGTCGACGAGTTGGTAGATAAGGCCGAGGGGCTGATTTTTGAAATTGCCTTTTCCCGGCAGCGGCAAAAATCCATTCATATAAAAGAACTTATCAAAGACAGCATTGAGACGATCGATCAGCTGTACCAGCGCAAGGAATCGGTAACCGGAGTTGCTACGGGTTATGAGGAATTTGACAAGAAGACCTCAGGGCTACAAAAGTCGGACCTGATTATCGTTGCCGGCCGGCCCTCCATGGGTAAAAGTTCTCTGGCGCTGTGTATGGCCGAACATGCGGCCGTTGAAAAGAAGGTCGGTGTTGCCTTCTTTAGCCTGGAGATGTCCAAAGAACAGCTAGTTCAAAGAATGCTTTGTTGTCATGCGCGGGTTGACGCGCACAATGTCCGCACCGGATTCCTGTCTCCTTCCGACTGGCCGAAACTGACTGCCGCGGCCGGAAAATTATCTGCGGCTCCGATCTATATCGACGATACACCGGCGATATCCGAATTGGAATTGCGCGCCAAGGCCCGGAGGTTAAAATCCAATTATGATATCGGATTGATTGTTCTTGATTACCTGCAGCTGATGCGCAGTTCCCACCAGGTCGACAGCCGTCAGCAGGAGATATCCGAGATTTCCCGTTCGATTAAGGCCTTGGCCAGGGAATTGGATGTCCCGATTATTGCTATTAGCCAATTGTCGCGCGCGGTCGAAAGCCGCCAGGATCACCGGCCCCAACTTTCGGATTTGCGGGAGTCAGGCGCCATCGAGCAGGACGCCGACTTGGTAGTACTCTTAGTCAGGGAAGAATACTACAACCCGACGGAAGAAAACAGGGGTATCGCGGATGTTATTATCGCCAAGCAGCGTAACGGGCCCGTGGGGACTATGAAATTAACCTTCATCAAGGAATATATGCGCTTTGAAAATTTAGCGCGTGTGGATTGACAGGCTGTGGAGTTAACCGTATAATCATACAAATGAATAGAAACCGTTTAGCCATCTTTGTTTTATTTTTCTGGGCTCTAAGTCTTCTTCTTTGTTTAAGTTACGCATTTGCGCAAAGTGAAGAGCAGGCTGTCAATGACGAAGTAGCTACCCCGCCTATTTCCTCTCCCAGGCTTTCCGGAAGCATGTCTTCTTCCCCTGAAGATCAGGAAGCTGTGCCGTCTCAATTGCTGGCTCCCGTTGGCCAGACCGAGGCCCAGCCCGTCCTGGTGCAGCCGGAAGAAAACAAAATTGTTAAGTCCATAGAGATCCAGGGCAATAAAATCATAACCGTTCCTACTATTCTGGCCAAAATAAAGACGCGCGTGGGAGAGGCCTATCTGCAGAATGTCATCAGCGATGACCTCAAGCGCCTTTACAATACGGGTTATTTCTCGGATGTCAGCATTGACCATAAAGACTACGAGGGGGGTTTTAAGGTCATTTTTTACCTGGTGGAGAAGCCGATTATAGAGAAAGTGACCTTTACAAAAACCCGCTATTTTAATCCCGGCGCATTCTTAACCAAGATTCAGACCAAAGAAGGCAAGTTCCTTGATCAAAAAGCCCTCAAAGACGACATTGCTACTATCAAGGATATGTACGAAAAAAAGGGCCTGACCACTGTCTCTGTCGATGTCGAAACGGATATTGACAAGACCACTAATAAGGCAAAATTGCATTTTATTATAGAGGAAGGCTACCGGATTAAGATTACGAAGATTGCCATTGAGGGCAATAAAACCTATTCCTACAAAAAAATGATCAGGGTTATTAAAACCAGGGCAAGTTCTTTGTTTGATTCGGGGTATCTGAAGGAAGATGTTTTGGCGGAAGATATGGAGCGCATCAAATCTTTCTATGAGCGGGAAGGATTTATCGATGTGACCGCTGATTACCAGATCGATGAGGGTGTCAAGGGGAGGATTACGGTCCATATCCAGATTCAGGAGGGGAATCGTTACTATACCGGCAAGATTGTTGTAAACGGCAATAAAGTCGCAACCGAGAAAGAAATTCTGGATATCATGAAAGAAATCAAGCCCGGCAAGGTCTTTAGCCGCGAGCGTTTAAGTGTTGACCTTGCCAATATCCGTACCCTGTACTTTGACAAGGGTTATATCTTTGCCAATGCTAATGAGTCGACGCTGCTGAACCCCGAAACCGGGAAAGTCGACGTGACCCTTACCGTCGAAGAAGGTGATTTGGCGTATGTTAATAAAATCAAGATCCAGGGCAATGACCGTACCCGCGATATTGTTATTCGCCGGGAACTGCGTATTAATCCCGGTGACCGGTTTGACGGAGAGAAATTGCGCCGCAGTAAAGAGAGATTGCGTAATTTAGGGTATTTTGAAGATATCAATTATGATGTGGAAGACACGTCTGTGCCCAACAAAAAAGATCTGGTGGTTCAGCTTAAAGAAACCAAGACCGGAAGCCTCAGTTTTGGCGGCGGGTACAGCACCGTCGATCAGCTTATTGGTTTTGTGGAAATCGAACAGAAGAATTTCGATTTTGCCAACTGGCCTACGTTTACCGGTGGCGGCCAGGATCTTTCGGTTCGCGGAGAACTCGGGTCGGTGCGTAATAACATGCGCCTGAGCTTTACCGAGCCGTGGCTGTTTGATTATCCCGTCTCGGGCGGTTTTGATGCTTATCGCAGTAAACGGCTTCGCGAAAGCGACGTTGGTTATGGTTACGATGAACAAAGAACCGGCGGGGACATCCGTTTTGGCAAAGAACTCACAGAATATATCTCGGCGGGGGCCACCTATCGTTTGGAGCGCATTGAAATCAGCAATATCACTTCTGACGCCACGAACGATTTAATTAAAGAAGAAGGTACCAATGATGTCAGCAGCGTGAATCTTAGAATAGCCAGAGATACGCGTGATAATGCTTTCAATCCTACTAAGGGTTTGTTTTTGGCGGGAATAACGGATGTCGCCGGCGGATTCTTGGGAGGGGACAAAGATTTTGCCAGGCTCCAGGGTAAGGGAACCTACGATATACCGCTTCTCTTTAATTCAGTCCTCGAATTTCGCGTGCACGGAGGCATTATCAATTCTTACGGAGATTCCGACGGAGTTCCGATATTTGAAAGATTTTTTACCGGAGGCGCTTATTCTATCAGGGGTTACAATGAGCGCAAAGTCGGCCCCCTTGACCCGGTCACCAATGATCCTATCGGAGGCAACAGCCTTTTGGTCACCAATATTGAGTACACGGTTCCCTTGATCGATGTTATCAAACTCGCCGCTTTCTTTGATAGCGGCGGCGTCTGGTCAAAGGTAAGGGATTTTGGCCAAGGGGATTTTAAATCCGGTATGGGTCTGGGCCTAAGAGTCAAAACCCCTATCGGGCCGATTAACCTTGATTACGGCTACCCTCTTAATGACGAACCGGGAGAAGAGAGCCGATCGGGTAAGTTTTATTTTAGCGTCAGCCGCGGGTTCTAACCGCAAAAATATTCCCGGTAAAGAAACATAAGAAATCAATCCATTGCTTAAAATTATTTAAGCTAAATTAAAAAGGAGGTCTGCGGTGAATAAGGTTAAAATTTTTATCGTAATGGCGGCATTTGTTTTATTCGGTGCGTTGGCGGCTCATGCCCAGGAAGCGGCGGCCGGTAAGATTGGCTATGTTACTTTGGGGCGTGTCTTTGACGAGTATGCCAAAACCAAAGAATATGACGCTGTCCTGGAGAAGAAAACCAACGATTATCAGCAGGAGCTTAAGGCCAAGGTCGACAAGATTACTGAGGCCGAGGGAAAGCTGGCGCTTTTAAAGGATGCGGAAAAAGAAAAGATGCAGGCCCAGATTGAAAAAGATAAGGCTGATGTTATGGAATTCAGGCGCCTGAGAGAGACGGATTTAAGAAAAGAACGCGACGATAAGATCAAGGAGATCCTCCTTGAAATCGAAAAAGTTGTTAAAGAATTTGCCGAACAGCAAAAGTACGCACTGATCCTCAATGACAGAGTCCTTATTTTCGGCAGCACGGAGTTGGACCGCACTAACGAGATTATAAAAGCGCTCAACGATAAATACCCGGCAGCGGCGCCCAAGAAATAACTCTAAGAATTTGTATTTAAATACCGGCTCGAACCTCAACCCTGATTTTCCCGAAGGAAAATCAGGGTTGAGCCACGCCCGCTCGTAAAAGTGATTTCATCTTTAAAATACCCCTATGCGTAAAACTCTAACCGAGATAGCCAACATCGTCGACGGAGAAGTCCTCGGAGACGGCAATGTTGTTATTACCGGTCTTTGCGGTATCAAGGAGGCAAAGAACGGAGACCTCTCTTTTGTTGCTAACCCTAAATATTTTATTCTAATTGAAAAGACCCTGGCCTCGGCGCTTCTTGTGCCGCGGGATTTTACCGCGATTGCTAAGCCGGTTATCCGTGTGGATGATCCGTCGGTTGCCTTTGTCAAAATCGCAGCCCTTTTCTTAGAGGATAATTTGCTGGAGCATTTTAAGGGAATTCATCCCACTGCGATTATTGCTCCCGACGCTCAGATGGGGAAAAATGTCAGTGTCGGCCCTTTTGCGGTTATTGAAAGCAAGGCGCAAATAGGAAACAACACAATTATTTACAGCGGTTGTTATGTCGGGCGCAAGGCAACAATCGGCAAAGATTGTCTTATCTACCCGAATGTCTCTATGCGCGAGCGTATCCAAATCGGCGATCGGGTGATTGTCCATAGCGGTGCCGTTATTGGCTCGGATGGATTCGGGTTTGTTAATGTCAAAGGCGTGCACCAAAAAATTCCTCAAATCGGCACGGTGGTGATTGAGGATGACGTTGAAATCGGCGCCAATGTGACAATTGACCGGGCCCGTTTTGACAGGACGATAATCGGCCGCGGGACGAAGATTGATAACCTGGTTCACATTGCGCATAATGTAACAATCGGAGAGCATTGTATTATTGTGGCTCAGGCGGGGATATCAGGAAGCGTCGCTATTGAAAAAAATGCGGTTTTAGCCGGGCAGGCAGGGATTGCCGGGCACTTGACCATCGGTGAAGGGGCTATTGTCGCCGCTCAGGCCGGGGTGACCAAATCTGTGCCTGCATTCACCATGGTTTCGGGTTATCCGGCCAAGCCGCACGATACGGCCAAGAAAGTCAATGCCTGCGTCCAGCGTTTGCCGGAATATATTAAAACCATTAATGATTTAGAAAAAAAGCTAAAGAGCTTAGAAGATAAAATTGATAAATGCGCTCTAACCGCGGTATCCGGAAAATCTGTTAAAGCTGCCGCAAAAAAATCCGGCCTTAGAAAATATTCAAAGAAAAAATGAGCGATTCGCAAAAGACTATTCGTAAGGAAGTCATTCTCAAAGGGGTTGGCCTGCATACGGGCAGCAAGACAACTGTGCGCCTAAAACCCGCCGAACCTAACACGGGCATCCGCTTCGTGCGTGTCGATTTGCCCGGGTGCCCCGTTATTAAGGCTGAGCTTTCGAGCCTCTTGCCGGCCGGTGTTCCCCGTTGCACCTCCATTGGAACCGACGGAGCGGCTATTCATACCGTCGAGCATTTGACTTCGGTCTTATGCTGCCTGGGAGTCAATAATCTTATTGTGGAAATAGACGGCAACGAATTGCCCGGTTTAGACGGCAGCGCCAATGATTACTTAAAGGCGGTTAAGGATGCCGGTTTGGTTGATCAGAATGAACCGAGAAATTTATTTGAAATTCGCGAACCTGTTTGGGTCGAAAACGGTGACGCCTCGATTTTGATTGTTCCGGCGGCGGATTTAAAAATCTCCTACACGCTCCACTATGAGAAAACTGCTTTTAATTCACAATTTTTAAGCCTTAATGTTACGCCGGAAAATTTCGAGCGCGAAATTGCGCCGTCGCGCACCTTTTGCCTGGAACGCGAGGCAGAGGAATTGCGCAAACAAGGCCTGGGCAAAGGGGCCAATTACGACAATACCCTGGTGATTACCAAAGACGGCGGGGTTAAAAACAATACATTGCGTTTTGAAAACGAATTTGTGCGCCACAAAGTCCTTGATCTTTTGGGGGATTTATTTTTGCTGGGATTTCCGATTCATGGCCACATATTTGCCCAGAAAAGCGGGCATACCCTTAATATTGCGCTCTTAAAGAAGATTATCGAACAAAAGAAAAAGTACGACTCCTCGAAGGCCCTTCGGGAGCCGGCGGCCGTATCCGCGCCCGAGGTTAAAGGCGTTCCTTCTTCGGGTGGAGAGCTTGATATTCATCAGATTATGAATATCTTGCCGCACCGCTATCCGTTTTTATTTGTGGACAGGGTTGTCTCTTTTGAGCCGGGCAAGCGCGCTGTGGGCGTTAAAAACGTTACTATTAACGATAATTTCTTCCAGGGGCATTTTCCGGCGAGGCCTATTATGCCCGGGGTTTTGATGGTTGAGGCCATGGCCCAGGTGGGGGGCATCGCGGTTTTAACCGGCGAGCAGCACAAAGGGCAACTGGCTTTCTTTTTATCGACTGATAAGGTAAAATTTAGGAAAGTAGTTTCTCCCGGCGATCAGCTGGTGATCGAAGCCGAAGTGGTGCGGGACAAATCAAGGACGGCGCAGATACGCGCTTGGGCCAAAGTGGGAGAGGATGTTGTCTCTGAAGCCGAAATCATGATTTCTTTTGTGGACGAAAGTTATTTGAAAGATAAACCTGCATAGAATTTATTAAACGCAAAATACGAAAACCCAAAATGGCTATTCATAAAACCGCTATCATCAGCAAAAAAGCAGAGATTGCCTCCGGCGTTGACATTGGTCCTTATTCCGTTATCGGTGATCATGTCAAGATCTCCGAAGGCGTTAAGGTCGGAAGCTTCTGCGTCTTTGAGAGCAATACCACGATCGGAAAAAACTGTGAATTCTTTACCGGGGCGGTGATCGGGAGTATCCCGCAGGATAAAAAATTCGATAAAACCCAGAAAGTCTTCCTGAAAATCGGCAATGATAATATTTTCCGCGAATATGTGACGGTGAATCCCGGGACCGGAGAAAACGGTACGACGACGATCGGCAACAACAATTTACTGATGGCGTATACCCACGTAGCGCATGACTGTTGTATCGGCAATGACTGTACCGTGGCCAATAACGGTACCTTTGCCGGGCATGTGACCATTGAGGACATGGCGATTGTCGGAGGTTTGACGGCCGTGCATCAATTTGCCCGCGTGGGGCGCATGGCTATTGTGGGGGGCTGTTCGAGGGTGGTGCAGGATGTCCCTCCGTACTCGATGTGTGTCGGTTATCCGGCGAAGGTCTATTCGATCAATGCGGTGGGCTTAAAGCGCGCCAAGATGCCGTCGGAACGAATGAGATTATTACGTCAGGCATTTAAGATCCTTTTTAATGCAGGCCTTATCCGGTCCAATGCGGTCGCCAAAGTTCGGGAAGAGCTTGGAACCTCCCCTGAGTTGGAATATCTGTTATCCTTTGTCGAAAATTCCAAAAGGGGTATTTGCCACTCTGCATTTTCGGAAGAGCAAGAAACTGACAGTATCTAAACCTTCATCAGGTACTTTCCTGTCGAGTGATGAAAGAACAGAAAACGTTAGGATTAATTGCCGGCAACGGAAAGTTTCCCATCCTCTTTGCCCGTGAGGCCCGCAAAAAAGGTTTTAAAGTCATCGCTGTCGCCGTCAAAGGTGACACCTCTTTTCTGGTCAAGTCTTTTGTCGACAAGATATTCTGGCTGAATCCCGGTGAACTCAAAAGAATGTTCCTTGTTTTTAAGGAAAATAATGTCAGAGAAGTGATCATGGCGGGGCAGGTGAACCCGGATAATCTCTTTGACCCGAAAGTCGCCTTAGACGAGGAATTTAAAATCCTTTTTGCCGCGCTTAAGGACCGTAAGGCTGACACGATTTTTTCTGCCGTTGCCGACCGCCTGAAAAAAGAAGGGATGCAGCTTTTAAACTCAACATTTTTGCTTAATGATTATTTAGCGCCCAAAGGCACCTTCACCCGCCGAGGGCCCACGGAGGGTGAGCTTGCCGATATTGAATTCGGCCGCAATATCGCCAAGGCCATGGGGCTTTTGGATGTGGGCCAGACAGTTGTGGTCAAGGACCGGGCGATTCTTGCAATTGAGGCGATGGAAGGGACTGACCGTGCGATTCTACGCGGTGGCGCGATCGCCCGTTTTGGGGCGGTGGTGGTCAAAACCGCCAAACCCGCCCAGGATGAGCGTTTTGATATTCCCGTTATCGGTCCTACGACTATTAAGACGATGATGAAATGCAAGGCCGCCTGCCTCGCTATTGATGCCGGTAGGACCCTGATCATCGACCAGCAAGAGTGTCTCCGTCTGGCTGATCGAGGCAAGATTTGTATCCTGGCAACTTAAAAGCGAGTTTTGCGGTAAAATCTCCAAGGTGTTACATAAAATAAATCTTGGTTAGCTTGGCAAATAACTTTTTTTATCCTGCCTTAAGAAAGTTTAATGGAATTTATTAAAGAAATCGTAGGCATTTTTCTGCATGTCGACAAGTATCTCGATCTTGTTATCCAAAATTTCGGCGTTTGGTCGTATTTATTGCTTTTTGTCATTGTCTTTGCGGAAACCGGTCTGGTGGTGACACCTTTTTTACCGGGGGATTCTTTGCTTTTTGCAGTCGGTGCGTTTGCGGCCAAGGGTTCTTTCAGTTTGTTCTGGGCTTTTGTGACGTTGGCTGCTGCCGGGATCATCGGCGACAGCGTTAATTATGCTGTGGGAAAGTTTTTCGGCATGAAACTGTTTCAAAACGAGAATTCCCGGATTTTTAAGAAAGAATACTTGGATCGCACTCACCGGTTTTATGAGAAACACGGCGGGAAGACGATCATTTTGGCCAGATTCATCCCTATCGTGCGCACCTTCGCGCCTTTTGTGGCTGGCATAGGGAAAATGAATTATCTGCACTTTCTGATCTACAATGTTTCCGGAGCGCTTTTGTGGGTGACGATTCTTGTTGTCGGAGGATTTTATTTCGGCAACATGCCGTATGTGGAGAAGAATTTCTCGCTAGTTATTTTCGCCATTATCATTATTTCGATCTTGCCCGGGGTTATCGAGTTTTTACGGCACCGGCGCAACAGCCGTCGGCTTGCGGCTGGTATTGTTACTGGCCGGGAAAGTTAAGTTTTAAGGTAAAGTTTTGGGGTGCCCTCGGCGGAGAAAAAGTTCTATGCGGTCCGAGTGCGTAAAGAAGGTCCACTATATTATTAAAGGAGATCAGCCATGATTTTTAATTTCTTCCCGAAGGATTTTAATTTCTTCGATTTGTTTGAAGAACAAGTTGGTTATGCCGTTCATGCGTCGCATTCCTTTCGGGAATTGGTATCTAGGGGGACTGTCAACGAAGCGTCGCTTGAAAAGATACATGCCATTGAACATCAGGCAGACGATGTGGCGCACAGGGCTATCGATCAATTGAATCGGACTTTTATCACTCCTTTTGACCGCGAAGATATCCACACTTTAGTAACCGAGATGGATGACATTGTTGATATGATCAATACCATTGTCAACCGCATGGTGGTGTATAAAATCGTGGGCATTAACAAGAACTTAGTTGAATTTTCCTCTGTTATCGAGGAATCGGTTTTGGCAGTTGAGCGGGCGGTTAAGGGTATGCGGAACATGAAACACTGTGCCGCAGTGTCTGATGCCTGCGTTGAAGTAAACCGGCTCGAGAATGTCGGGGACTCTATGAGGGATAAGGTGCTGGCAGAGCTTTTTGAGACGGAAAAGAACCCTATCGAGGTCATTAAGTGGAAAGAGATTTATGAGGATGCGGAAACCCTGTTGGATATCTGCGAAGATGTTGCCCACGTGGTGGAATCAATACTGGTTAAGCAGGCATAATCGATGACCTTAAGTATTATTTTGCTTATTATTCTTGCCCTGGTTTTTGATTTCTTAAACGGATTTCATGATTCGGCCAATTCTATTGCCACGGTTGTTTCGACCCGCGTGCTAACGCCCCGCTTTGCGGTTATGTGGGCAGCGTTCTTTAATTTTATTGCTTTTCTTTTTTTTGGTCTGCATGTTGCCGGTACGATCGGTAAAGGGATCATTGATATCGCTATTGTTGACCAGGGGGTTATTTTTGGAGCATTGGCCGGGGCTTGCGGATGGAATATTATTACCTGGTATTTTGGGCTTCCGACGAGTTCTTCTCATGCCTTGATCGGAGGCATGATCGGGGCGGCACTGGTCAAGGCTGGGCCGTCATCGCTTCTCTGGCAGGGTATTTCAAAGACGGTGATCTTTATATTTGTTTCTCCGATTGCGGGGCTTATTCTAGGATTATTTATCTGTACCGGGGTTTACGGGCTCTTTCGAAAGAATATTCCTTTAAAAGTCGACCATATTTTTAGAAAAGGCCAGTTGGTTTCTGCCGCTTTCTATAGCATGGGTCACGGCGGCAACGATGCCCAGAAAACCATGGGTATTATCGCCAGCCTTCTTTTTAGCGCCGGGCTTTTGGGTGATAAATTTTATATCCCTTTTTGGGTTGTGGTTGCGTGTTATGCAGCTATCTCATTGGGGACCATGTTTGGCGGGTGGCGCATCGTTAAGACCATGGGTCAAAAGGTCGCTAAATTGAAGCCTGTCGACGGATTTTGCGCGGAATCCAGCGCTGCTATTATGCTTTTTATCTCTTCGGCGTTCGGTATCCCTGTTAGCACTACACATACGATTACCGGCGCTATTATGGGGGTCGGTTCTGCCCGGCGCTTAAGCGCGGTCCGCTGGGGAGTCGCCGGTCGGATCGTGTGGGCGTGGGTGCTTACTATTCCCTGTTCCGCAGCTATATCAGCCCTGGCCTACTTTCTCGCCACAAAGACATTATTCAGGGCTTAAAAATCTCTTTGAATTTCAGTTCAGTCTTTCTTCTGTCAGATTGCGTGATGCGCTAAATATTTTCAGGAAAACTCTCTCAAATAAACGGGTGGGCTATGAAAGAAACCATATTAATTGTCGAAGACGAAAAAGACATTGTTAAAATGCTGGAGTACAACTTAAAGAAGGAAGGGTTTAAAACCCTTTCGGCCCATGACGGAGAGGACGCCTTGGATTTAGCGGGCAAGGAGCATCCGGATCTCATTATTCTGGATTTGATGCTTCCCGGGATCGACGGCCTGGAAGTTTGCAAAACTCTTAAGAAAGAAAGCAAAACGGCATCCATCCCCATCATTATGTTGACGGCGAAATCCCAGGAATCCGACAAAATCGTCGGTCTTGAACTGGGGGCCGATGACTATGTGACAAAACCCTTTAGCCTCAGGGAACTTATTGCCCGTATTAAAGCAGTGCTGCGCCGCGCGAAGGAGAAAGACAAGCTTCCCGAGATTCTAAAAATAGGGGAATTAACAGTTGATTTCGCAAAGATCAGGGTGCTGGTTAAAGACAAGCCGGTTGAACTTACCGCAAAAGAATTCGAACTTTTAAAAACGCTGATTAAGGCCAAAGGAAGAGTCCTCTCTCGAGACTACCTTTTAGATACCATCTGGGGCCTTGACCACGCAATAGAAATTCAAACCCGCACCGTCGATGTCCACGTCAGGACATTACGAAAAAAGCTTAAAGGCGAGGCAGGGCATATTCTTACGGTTAAAAACTACGGCTACCGATTCGAGGCCGATGAAGATTAAAAGCTATAACTTTAGATTCAATCTGATCATTTCCTACCTGCTGATAGTCCTGGTTTCCTTTGGGACTATTTCTTTTTTTCTGGATAGAAATTTGGAAGAAAATCTCCTCAAGGACATCAAATCTTCCCTTGTCAACCAGGCTTACTTGATTGAAAATCAAATTCTGCCGGAAAATTTACGCAAAGAAAATACTGCTTATTTGGATTCATTAGTAAAGATACTGGGCCCTAAAATCCAATGCCGCATCACGCTGGTAAATCATCAGGGCGATGTTCTGGCGGACTCTCAGGAAACCCGGGAAGAAGTTTTAGAGATGGAAAACCACGCCAATCGTTCTGAAATAAGATCGGCTTTATTCGGGAAAACAGGAGAGGAGATCCGCTATTCCTCGACTCTAAAAATTAACATGCTCTATATTGCTCTGCCCGTGAAAGGAGCAGGGGACGAAATCATCGGCGCTGTCCGATTGAGTCTCCCGCTCGCCAGTATCCAAAAGATGTTATTGTCTGTCCGAAAAACGGTTTTTCTTAGTTTCTTATTGGCGCTGGGTCTGGCGTTTGTTTTAAGTCTTGTGCTCACCAATAGAATCGCCCGGCCGATCAACAGAATTATCCATGCCTCCCGAAAATTTTCCCAAGGAGATTTTAGCCATAAAATATTCTCTGACTCCAAAGATGAGATCGGAGAATTGGCTGATACCCTTAATGCCATGGCGCAGAATTTAGAGGATAAGATCAAAGAGGTTGAAATAAAAAATCAGCACCTGGTGGCTATTCTGGAGTGCATGGTTGAAGGCATTATTGTTGTTGATAAAACCAGCCGCATTATTTCCGTTAATCCTACTGTCGGAAAGATATTTAATGTCACCAAGCAGGAGGCGCAGGGGAAACTTTTCCTGGAGGTGATCCGTAATACCGATATCAGAGATATTATAAGTAGTGTCTTGGAAAACGGTCAATTCATATCCCGGGAGCTTTCTTTGCTTTGGCCGGTTCAGAGGATCTTTAGCATCGATGCCTCGGCTATTTTCGAGGACAATACCGTTAACGGCTGCTTGTTGGTTATCCACGACATCACCGAAATACGGCGGCTGGAGACGATGCGGCGCGATTTTGTGGCGAATGTCTCGCATGAATTGAAAACACCGTTAACCTCGATTAAAGGTTTTGTGGAGACGCTGCTCGAGGGGGCCCTGGACGACAAAGAGAACAACCGTGTATTTCTAAAGATCATCCAGGACCATACCGAGCGGCTGGATAATCTTGTCAACGATCTGCTTTCTTTATCGCACCTTGAGTCGAGAACGATTGTTTTACAAAAGTCGGATTTTAAACTTCGCCAGCAAGTTGAGGAGATTATTTTAGGGTTTAAATCCCAGATACAAAAAAATAGTATTGAAATTAGAGATGATCTGCCCGCTGGCCTTTCCGTTCGGGGTGATAAAAATCGTCTCGGTCAAGTTTTGACCAATTTAATCGATAACGCCATAAAATTTAACAAAGAAAAAGGTTCCATTCGTATTTATGTCCAGGAAATAAGCGGTATGATCAAGATTACCGTTGAAGATTCAGGAGCTGGTATTCCCGAAAAAGATATTCCCCGTATCTTTGAACGGTTTTACCGGGTTGACAAGGCGCGCTCGCGCGAATTAGGCGGTACGGGTTTAGGGCTTTCCATCGTTAAACATATCGTCGAGCTGCATGGCGGCGAGGTGGGCGTGGAAAGCGCCGAAGGCCTGGGCTCAAAGTTCTTCTTCACCCTTCCTGCGTAGCAATCGTTTTTAACCCGTTTTAAATCCCCAATAATTTTACCCGCAGTTTACATACCCTTGAAGCAGATTTAATACCTTCATTTTATACTTCACCTGGAAGTTAAAAGAGGGGGTGTAGCATGAAAATCATTCTCCGAAAAACGATCAATTCGATCATTAATTTCTTCGATAGGATTGCAGAGAAAGAAGCGGAAAGAGTTTTTCAATTTTATATTCAGATATTCAAGATAAAGAAAGGGGGTGAGCTGTTCGCTGAGCTTGGTTTATTATTTGCTTTTTATCTTTTAACAGGACAAAAAAATAACCGCTATTCCTAGGAGGGATGACAGTGAAAAAAACAATTTCTTTTATAATCGCATTCGTTGTTACGGGAGTGATTAACGCATATCCTTACGATGATGGAGATTTTCAGGTCTGGCATACGGAAAATCAGGAGCTTAAAGTCGGAAAAAAATCAAAAATAGCGCTGGAAGAAGAATTTCGTTTCGGCGATAACGCCAGCGAATTCTATTATCACCATTATGATGCCGGCTTTGTTTATAACGCCAACAAGCATCTTGATCTAGGAATAAATTATCGGCAGGTCTATGAACTGAAAAAAGGAAAGTTCAAAGAAGAGAACCGGCCCCACGTGAATGCAACAGTAAAATATGATTTTTACGGGTTTAAGATTGATGACCGCAACCGTTTTGAATACCGGCATTTTGACTATCAGGATGATTCATGGCGATATCGCAATAAGTTTTCTGTAAAATTTCCCTGGAAGTTCACAAAAGTAGAAATACAGCCCTATCTGGCGGACGAGATATTTCTTGAATTAGAGAATGGAGAGCTGACCAGGAATAGGGCATATTCCGGTATCGGGTTTACCTTGCTCAAGAATCTCAAAGGTGAAATTTATTATTTATTACAGAGCACTAAAAGTTCCGGCCGATGGACGGATACGAATGTGTTAGGCACGAAACTCAAGCTTGCGTTCTAAATTTTACTTAGATTTTACATTGGCTTAACATGAATCTAATATGGATAACTATAATTAACTAAGAAAGAGGAGGAGAAAAATGTTTAGAAGAATATTGTTTATTATTACAGTGCTCGCGCTTGCAACTTCCGCGTTGGCGGCAAAGCAAAAGAATTCGATTCAGATCAAAGGCTCGGATACCATGGTCAATTTAGGGCAGGCCTGGGCCGAGCGATATATGGAAGAGAATCCGGATAGTTTTGTGGCGGTTACCGGCGGCGGTTCGGGCACGGGGTTGTCGAGCCTTATCAGCGGCACCTGCGATATCGCGATGAGTTCAAGAAATATTAAAGAAAAAGAGATTGCCCTTGCCCAAAAAAAAGGCATCAACCCCTATGAAATAAAAGTGGCCCTTGATGGTTTGGCGGTGGTGGTTCATCCGGCGAATCCCGTTAGCAAGCTTACCGTGGATCAGCTGGCGGGAATTTTTACCGGGAGAATTTCCAACTGGAAAGATTTGGGCGGCAAGGACGAGAAAATCGTGGTGCTTTCCCGTGAGGTCAATTCCGGGACCCATGTTTATTTTAAAGAACACGTCTTAAGAAAGAACGATCCCAATTCCCAGGAAGAATTTGCTCACGGGGCATTGATGCTCTCGTCTTCCCAGGCAATTGCCGACGAGGTAGCGGGGAATACATCGGCTATAGGGTATTACGGGATGGGTTATATTTCAGCCAAACAAAAACCGGTTTTTATTGCTCAAGACGAAAAATCTGAATACGAGGCTCCCACGATTGAAAATGTCGTGAACGGCAAATACCCGATCTCACGGCCGTTATTCCTTTACACCAACGGTCAGCCGCAAGAGCTGGTTAAGAAATTTTCTGATTTTTGTCTTTCAAAAGAAGGACAGGAAATTGTCCTCAAGACGGATTTTGTGCCGGTAAAATAAGCGGGCTTTCGATTCATGCGCAAATTCAAAGAATTTATTATTGAAAAACTTATTCTCCTTTGCGGGTTAGCCTCCATATTTTTTGTGGCGCTGATTTTCCTATTTTTGCTCAAAGAAGGGCTTGCGGTATTTAAGACCGTAGGCCTTTTTAGTTTTTTAGGGGGCAAAAGCTGGTATCCGATTTCCGAGCCGCCTCATTTAGGAATTCTTCCTTTGATTTTGGGTTCGCTGTGGGTGACGCTGGGTGCGGCAATCATTTCTGTCCCTATCGGTGTCGCCTGTGCGGTTTATATTGCCGAAATATCCCCGGGGAAAATTAAAGAGGTATTAAAGGCGGGGATAGAATTGCTGGCCGCTATCCCCAGCGTGGTATTGGGATTTATCGGCATGGTAACGCTGGTTCCGCTGGTCAAAAGTATCTTTCATCTGCCGACGGGATTAACGGCGTTGTCCGGGTCCATCATGTTGGCGTTTATGGCGATGCCCACCATTGTTTCGATCGCTGAAGATGCGCTTTATTCGGTTCCGAAGATTTACAAAGAAGGGGCCCTGGCTTTGGGGGCAACTCATTGGCAGACGATATGGAGGGTCATCTTACCGGCGGCCTCCAAGGGTATCTTGGCTGCTGTAATGCTCGGGATCGGCAGGGTGATCGGCGAAACCATGGCGGTGATGATGATCACAGGAAATGCCGCGGTTATTCCTCAAAGTATTTTAGTGCCGGTTCGAACCCTCACCGCAACCATTGCCGCGGAAATGGGAGAGGCGGTGGTCGGAGGTGAACATTATTTTGCCTTGTTTGCTATCGGTATTATTTTGTTTGTGATCAGCTTTATTATTAACGTGACCGCGGACCTGTTTTTGCATAAAAGACAATAGCCATGAGAAATCCCCATCGGACACAAAAAATCGCATTCGCCTTTTTGTTCTTGGCGATACTGTTGATCCTGGTGCCCGTAGGCCTGATTGTCTTTGTTATTATCCAAAAGGGTCTTCCCGGCATCAGCTGGCAATTTCTAAGTGACATGCCGCGCCAGGGGATGCGTGCCGGAGGGATATTCCCCGCTATTATCGGTACGATTTATTTAGCCTCGGGGGCGATCCTCTTTTCTTTGCCGATAGGTTTGTTGGCTGCTATCTATTTAAGCGAATACGCAAAAGATAATTTATTGACTAGGATTATCAAACTGGCCATTGTCAATTTGGCCGGTGTTCCGTCGGTGGTCTTTGGGCTATTTGGGTTGTCGTTGTTCGTGGTATTCTTTAAGTTTGGGGCGTCTATTCTCGCCGGAGCTATGACTTTGGGGATTCTGGTGCTACCGGTTATCATTACCGCGTCGCGTACCGCGCTGGAAAGTGTTCCGCAATCATTTCGCGAGGTCAGCTTATCGCTGGGGGCGAGCAAATGGCAGACGATACGCCACATTGTTTTACCGAATGCCATTCCCGGTATATTAACCGGAGTTGTTCTTGAGATAGGGAGAGCAGCAGGGGAGACGGCGCCCATTCTATTTACCGTCGCTGCTTTCTATTTGCCGCAGCTTCCGGAATCCGTGTTTGACCAAACCATGGCCTTACCGTATCACCTTTATGTTATTTCCACTCAAGTGCCCAATGTGGCCGAGAAAATAAGGTATGGGACTGCTTTCGTGCTGTTGGCAATCGTTTTATCGATGAATTTGATTGCGGTTATCATGCGTAATAAATTTAGGAAGCTAAAAAAATGGTAGCTTTTAAGATAAGAGATCTTAATATTTGGTTTAATGATGTCCACGCCTTAAAACAGGTGAGCCTGGATGTTGAGGCCAACGAAATCTTAAGCATCATCGGGCCTTCCAATAGCGGGAAAACAACTTTTTTAAGGATGCTCAATCGGCTCAATGACCTGGAGCCGAGTTTTAGGATGGAGGGAGAGGTTAAATTTGAAAAGGAAGATATCATTAGAATGGACGCGGAAACAGTGCGCCGAAAGGTGGGGATGGTCTTTGCCCTTCCGCTGCCGCTTCCTTTGTCTATTTTCGATAACGTTGCTTACGGGGTAAGGATGCAGGGGATACGCCATAAAGGAAAATTGACGGCACAGGTGGAAGAGGCGTTAAAACAGGCCTACCTGTGGGAGGAGGTCAAAGACCGGTTGAGCGAATCTGCTTTTAAATTGTCCGGCGGCCAGCAGCAAAGGCTGTGCATTGCCAGGACCTTGGCGGTTGCGCCCCAGGTTATTTTATTCGACGAGCCCTGTTCGGGGCTTGACCCGATCTCGACCGCGAAAGTAGAAGAGGCGATGCTTAAATTAAAACAGAAATACACGATTGTTTTGGTAACAAATAACGTCAAGCAGGCCGCGCGGGTGGGGGACAGGACCGCATTTTTCTTAAGCGGCGAACTTATTGAGTTGGACCAGACCGATAAAATTTTTACCGCGCCGGCAGACAAACGGACAGACGGTTACATTAGAGGAAAATTTGGCTAATGGCTAAAATAGTAACCAGGAATCTGGATTTGTGGTACGGTAATTTTAAGGCCCTAAAAGGTGTTAACTCTGCCTTTGAGCCTAATAAGATTACCGCGATTATCGGTCCCTCGGGGTGCGGCAAATCGACTTTGCTTCGCGTTTTTAACCGGATGAACGATCTCATTGAAGGCGTGCGTATGACCGGAGAGGTTTTGGTTGACGGGGAAAACATCCTTAACGGCAACACGGATTTGGTGATTTTGCGCAAGAAAGTGGGGATGGTCTTTCAGCGGCCCAATCCGTTTCCTTTATCTGTTTATGAAAATATTATTTTTGGAGAGAAGATTCACGGATCCAGTGCGACGCGTCATAAACGGGATGATATCGTCGAGGAAAGCTTAAAAAGTGTCCTGTTGTGGGATGAATTGAAAGACAAGTTGGATAAATCGGCGCTGTCGCTATCTTTAGAACAAAAGCAGCGATTGTGTATTGCTAGGCTTATTGCCGTTAAATCCGATGTGGTTTTGATGGATGAGCCGTGTTCGACGCTGGATCCGCAGGCAACGGCCAGAGTTGAAGAGTTGATGCGCGAACTTAAAAACCGGTATACGATCATTATTGTGACGCATAATATGCAGCAGGCGGCGCGTGTTTCTGATGATACCGGTTTTATGCTTTTAGGCGAGCTGGTTGAGTTCGGAAATACCCACGAGATATTTACCGCGCCTAAAGATAAGCGGACGGAAGATTATATTACCGGAAGGTATGGCTAGGATCATTCCGGCCCCGTTTTGTTCAAAACGGGGCCGGAGAATGATTTTTCTATCGGAAAACAGGAGGCATACAATGGAACGTCATATTGATCAGGAATTAAAAGAGCTGAATAATGAAATACTAAAAATGGGCGCTTATGCCGAAGAGTCCATCTTTAAATCAGTCGAGGCACTAAAAAATCGTGATAAGGAACTTGCGAAAAGTGTTATCGATAATGATGTTAATGCTGACCGGCTGGAATTGATTATTGATGAAAAATGCGTTGATTTGATCGCACGGTATCAGCCGATGGCCAAGGACCTACGTTTTATTACGACGGGAATGAAAATAAATGCCGAATTGGAGCGCATAGCGGATATTGCGGTTGACATCGCTCAGCGTACGCTTGAAATCGTGGATAAACCGCTTTTAAAACCGCTGGTGGATATCCCAAAGTTGGCCGCGATTGCCCAAAATATTGTCAAGATGTCAATTGATTCATTTATCAAAGGGGATATCGAATTAGCCAAGAAAGTGCTCGCGTCTGATTCCGAGGCGGATACTTTAAGAAACCTTATTCAGAAAGAGCTCATTGAAGACTACATGGTTAAAGACGGCTCTACGGCGCCGCGAGCGGTCCAGCTTTTGTTGATTGCACGTTTCTTGGAGCGCATTTGCGACCATGCCACTAATATTGCCGAAGATGTGATCTACATGGTCCAGGCGGAGGTTGTCAAGCACCATCCGGAGAAACTATAGACGTCCAACGCCACCATCCCGAAAAGATGACCTGTTTTTCGGGCCGAGAATGTTTTCACAGAAGAGGTGCGGGGGATAGTTGAAGAGCGTCGGTTGTAACAGTGGTGTTTGCCGGCTTGAGTCTATTTTCCAACCACAAAGGTGCTATTGCGGTATAGAGAAGCTCTTAGGTCGGCCTTGGCGAGATGAAACAGCGAGGTCCTTTTTAAAAACTCCTTGACATAGGGTGGGGGGGTATGGTACTATTGAATCAAAGAAAGGATAAAGACTATGAAACAGCCTACCACTCATACGGAGCAGCTGGAATTCTTAAGAAAGATCGAAGGACAGGTCCGCGGAATTCAGCGGATGATCGAGGAAGAAAGGTATTGCGTGGATATCTTAAATCAGATAAACTCTGTTGTTGGCGCCTTGACGCGGGTTGAAAATGAGATATTAAAGAAGCATATTGACGGATGTATCAGCGGTGCGCTTAAGGGAAAGTTTGATAAGGAAGCGCAGCAAAAAATTCAAGAAGTTACGCAACTTATTCAGCGTTTCAGAAGGACGTCTTAGTCTATTTAGGCGTGAAGGAATAAAAAGGAGGGAGGGTATGGGCAATAAAACATTTTTCTATAAAATGATCCCTTTGCTTTTGCTCTTCTTTTTGTGTCCTTCCCTGCTCTACGCCCAGAGCGGTGATCAATCTCTCACCCTTAATTCTCTTGTTAAAGAAGCGCTTGCCTTAAATCCCGAAATCCTGTCAGCCAAAAATGCCTTTGAATCTGCCAGCGCGCGTATTCCGCAGGCTGCGAGCTTTAACGACCCGGCGATTGAATTTGAATACGATAAGATAACGGCCGACCGAAATCTATCCGGGAATCCGATGAAAACATTTTCTGTCTCCCAGGATATTCCATTTCCCACCAAACTATATTTACGCGCAAAGATCGCCTCAAAACTTGCAAAAATGGCATACGAAAACTACAAGGCCAAGGAGCGAGATGTCATTTCCCGATTAAAAAGTGCCTATTTTGAGCTTGCTCTTATTTATAAAGCCATAGAAATCGATAAAGAAAATAAAGATATTTTAGATCAGCTTTCTAAAACTGCGACGAAACGGTATGGGGCTGGTCAGGGCACACAGGCAGACGCACTGAAAGCTCAGGTGGAGCTTGCCCGGTTTGACAATGAACTGATCCTGCTCGAGCAGAAGCGGGTTACGGCGCAAGCGAAACTCAATGCATTACTTAATAGAGATCCTAAATCGGATTTTGGGATTCCTTTAGCTGAGCCACCCATTAGATTTAGTCGCACCTTGGATGACTTTTACCGTTTGACCCTCGACAACAATCCGGAACTAAAAGTGTACCGGTATGCCATCGATCGGGGTCAAGCGGCCTATGATCTTTCGCGCAACGAATTTATGCCTGATTTTACCGTTCGGTTTAAACAGATGGTTGATAAAGGCCGTGCCGAAGACGGCGCCTGGGCGGGAATGGTGGGGGTGACTATTCCTTTGTGGTTTTTTCAAAAACAATCTTTCGGGGTCAAAGAAATGAAATCCGATCTTGCCATGGTCAAAGCCGAGTACAAGGGCAAGGAAAATTCTGTTCTCTTTGAGCTAAACGATGCTTACGCCAGGGCCGTAGCTAATAAGAAACTTGTCGAATTATATGAAACCGCTTTTATACCGCAAGCACGTGAATCGGTAAGTGTTGCCTTCAAAGGGTATGAAGCCGAGAAAACCGATTTTCTAACTGTGCTTGATAGCCAACGGATGCTGATTAATTTTAAATTGGATCACTATAAAGCAATATTAGATTTGAGAATTGCTTTAGCTGATTTAGAAAGAACAGTCGGGATTGATATTGATTTTTGATTTTGAGAAAGAGGGCGCTATGAAGATATATAAAAGCAAATTATTGATTATCACGGCCATGATATTTGTCGGGGCGGTTTTTGTGTTCTTGGATTACGGGCGACCGAAAGATCACAGTGCTGTCTCGCAGAGTAAGATTACCTATTATTGCCCTATGCATCCGACCTATACCTCTGATAAGCCCGGGGATTGCCCTATTTGCGGAATGAAACTGGTTAAGGCAGAGAGCAGTTCTTCGGATAAGACATCTAATCAAAAGACGAATATGCCGGCCCAATCCAAAGAAAAAACATTGGCAGAGGTTTGCGCTATACACAAATGCACCATGAGGAATTGCCCGATGGTTAAGGCGAATATTAAGCCGGGCGAGAGATTAATTTGCCCTGTTTGCGGCGAGGTAATTGCCACCGTTAACGGAAAAGTGGTGGAGATTCCCCGTGAAGGGGCGGTTTCAAACGAAGCTATTCCTGCAACGGAAATTAAAAAAGAACGAAAGCTCCTTTACTATCGAAACCCGATGAATCCCGAAGCTACGTCACCGGTTCCTATGAAGGATTCGATGGGAATGGATTACGTTCCTATATATGAAGAAGCATCTTCGGCGGTGGCTTCCGCAGGACCGTCCGTAACCATAAGCCCCGAAAGACAGCAGATGATCGGCGTTAAGACAGCGATGGTTCGGATAAGAGATCTAACAAAAGTCGTGCGTGTCTCGGGAAAGATCGCCTATGATCCCGAATTGGCGGTAACGCAAGAGGAATTTATCCAGGCGTTGAATGTCCAGGATAATATCAAAGATTCTCCCCTCCAGGAGGTTATCGATAGAGCCAAAAATCTTACGGATGCGGCTCGTAACAAGTTAAAACTTTTAGGGATGAATGACGACCAGATTAGTGTTCTTGAACAGACGCGGAAGGCTGAAAATGGTCTTTACCTTCCTAGTAAAGGAGAAAGTGTTTGGGCGTATATCAACGTATATGAGTATGAAATAGGATTTATTAAAGTTGGTGATTCCGTGGATCTTGAGACTGTTGCTTATCCAGGTGAGAAGTTCATAGGAAAAATCGTGTCCATCAGTCCTGTGTTAGATCCAAGCACAAGGACGAATCAGGTGCGGGTTGAGGTGCCGAACCCCGATAATAAGCTAAAGCCGGAAATGTTCGTCAATGCGTTGATTAAAGAAAGCTTGGGATTCAAATTGGCGGTTCCCGAGGCAGCTGTTTTAGACACGGGTTTGCGAAAGATTGTTTATCTTTCCCAAGAAAATAATGTGCTTGAATCCCGGGAAGTAACGCTGGGGCAAAAAGCAGAGGATTATTACGAGGTTATAAACGGCCTTAAAGAAGGAGACGTTGTCGTTACCAGCGGCAACTTTCTGGTTGATTCCGAATCTAAATTGAAATCTCCTTCTTAAGGAAGGTAACATGATCGAGAAAATTATAGAATTTTCGGCGAAGAATAAATACATCGTTATTATCTTCGTTATCGCGGCGATGATAGGCGCGGTGTATAGCATCAGAAATATTCCTTTGGATGCCATTCCTGACCTTTCCGATACCCAGGTTATTATCTATTCCCGCTGGGACAGGTCCCCTGATATTATCGAAGACCAAGTGACGTATCCTATCGTTAGCGCGATGCTGGGCGCTCCCAACGTCAAGGCGATCAGAGGATTCTCTGATTTCGGGTTTTCCTACGTCTACGTGATTTATAAAGACGGCACGGATATTTATTGGGCGCGCAGCCGTACGATTGAATACTTAAGCAAAATTATCCCCAAACTACCCGAAGGCGTTAAAACCGAGATGGGGCCGGATGCAAGTTCGGTCGGCTGGGTGTATCAATATGCCCTCGTCGACAAGACGGGAAAAAATGATTTAGCAAAACTGCGCGGTTTTCAGGATTGGTATCTGCGCTATTGGATTCAAGCAGTTCCCGGAGTCGCCGAAGTTGCTTCTGTCGGCGGATTTCAGAAACAATATCAAGTGAATGTTGACCCTAACGCGCTGGTTTCTTACAAAATACCGTTACCTAAGGTTGTTGATGCCATCCGCGATAGCAATAATGATGTCGGGGGGCGGCTGGTAGAATTTTCCGGTGCCGAATATATGATTCGAGGCAGAGGTTATGCCAAGTCGGTTCAAGATATCGAGAATGTCGCGGTCGGTGTTGATCCGTCAGGGACTCCGATATTGGTAAAGAATTTAGCAAAAGTCGCTTTAGGGCCGGATATACGCCGTGGGGTCGCGGATCTTAACGGTGAGGGCGATACCGTGGGCGGTATTGTTATCATGCGCTACGGTGAAAATGCCCTTAACGTGATCAACCGTGTGAAAGAAAAGATTGAAGAAATCAAACCATCGCTTCCTGCGGGTGTTGAAATCGTCACTACCTACGACAGGTCAGAGCTTATCACGCGATCAATCGAGACCCTGAAACATCAATTGATTGAGGAAATGATTATTGTTAGCATGGTCATCCTCATTTTTCTATGGCATTTCCCGTCGGCAATTATTCCTATTGTCACTATCCCCATAGCGATTCTCCTTTCTTTTATCCCGATGTTCGGGATGAAGCTTACTTCAAATATTATGAGCCTTTCGGGTATCGCGATCTCTATCGGTGTTCTTGTTGATGGGGCTATTGTTGAGGTTGAAAATGCTTATAAGAAATTGCAGCTCTGGGAAGCCGGTGGACGTAAAGGAGATTTTCATGCTATACGACTCAATGCACTCAAAGAAGTTGGCCCTTCTGTATTCTTTTCGCTTTTGGTGATTGCAATTGCTTTCCTGCCGGTGTTTACGCTTCTTGACCAAGAGGGGCGGCTTTTTAAGCCACTGGCTTTTAGCAAAAACTTTGCCATGGCGATTGCCGCCATTCTGGCCATTACGCTTGACCCTGCCATGCGGATGCTGTTTACGCGGATGGATTATAAACATTTCAGGCCGCGTTGGCTTTCAAATTTGTTTAATACGGTAACCGTTGGAAAATATTACCCCGAAGAAAAGCACCCGATTAGTAAGGTGCTTTTTTCTGTTTATGAACCTGCCTGTAAGTTTGTATTAAAGTATCGCAAGGCGACGATCATAGGCGCAATCATATTAATGCTTTCCGCGGTACCGGTTTATATGCAATTGGGATCTGAATTTATGCCGCCTTTAAACGAAGGCACGATCCTTTATATGCCGACGACCTTGCCCGGAATCTCGGTAACGGAAACGCAGAAACTGCTTCAATCGATGGATAAAATACTAAAGGATACGCCTGAGGTTGAAAGGGTCTTTGGCAAGGCAGGCCGCGCCGAGACTTCGACGGATCCGGCGCCATTTTCCATGATGGAAACGACCGTGGTGCTCAAACCGGAAAACCAGTGGCGGAAAGTCAATCGGTGGTATTCCTGGATGCCGGGTTTCCTGCAAACACCTTTTAGGCCCATCTGGCGCGACCGTATTACCTACGAAGATTTAATAAATGATTTAGATCAAAAGATGACATTTCCCGGGGTATCCAATGCCTGGACTATGCCCATAAGAGCGCGGATTGATATGCTCTCGACGGGAGTGCGCACACCGGTGGGGATAAAGATATATGGCGCTGATTTAAAAGAGATTGAAAAAATCGGCCTAAACCTTGAATCGATCATGAAAGACATCAAAGGCACGCGTTCTGTTTTTGCCGAGCGGGTTACCGGAGGATATTTCATCGATTTTGATATCAAGCGCGAACAGCTTGCTCGCTACGGTCTCACGATCAAGGATGCGGAAACGATTATTACTTCGGCTATCGGGGGGGAGTCGGTCACCACAACGATTGAAGGGCGGGAGCGATACTCGGTCAATGTCCGCTATGCGAGGGAATTCCGCGACGATCTGGAAAAATTAAAAAGAGTGCTTGTGCCTGCGATGTCAGGTGCGCAGATCCCACTTGAAGAATTGGCTGACATTCATTTATCTTTAGGGCCTGCCATGATCCGGGATGAAAATGGCATGCTCGCAGGGTATGTCTATGTGGATATTGCCGGGCGCGATGTGGGAAGCTATGTTACGGAGGCACGAAAAATTGTCCGCGAGAAGATTCAGCTGCCGGCGGGCTACGCGCTTTCTTGGAGCGGTCAATACGAAAATATGCTTCGGGTGCGAGAGAGATTGAAAATCGTTATACCGATCACGATCTTCCTAATCTTTATTTTGCTTTACATGAATACTAAGTCTCCTATTAAAGCGTCCATCGTTATGCTGGCGGTTCCGTTTTCTTTGGTCGGCGCCGTATGGTTTCTGCATCTTTTGCACTACAACATGTCCATTGCGGTTTGGGTGGGGATGATTGCGCTTATGGGGCTGGATGCTGAGACCGGGGTGTTTATGCTCCTTTTCTTAGACATGTCTTATTATGACATGGCGCGACAAGGAAGAATGAAGACGAGAGAAGATCTTCATGAAGCCATCATTCACGGTGCTGTGAAGCGTATACGGCCGAAGATGATGACGGTGATGGCGATGTTCATGGGTTTGCTTCCGATTATGTGGTCGATGGGTGCGGGGGCTGATATGATGAAGCGGATCGCAGCACCCATGATCGGCGGCATATTAACCAGCTTTATTATGGAGCTTTTGGTGTATCCGCCGATATATTCTATTTGGAAATGGCGTTACGAGATGAAGCGGGGAACGGTTGATATCAGTCGATTACCTATCCCTGAATTAAAAGGTTATTAAAACAACGTTATTTATTAACCAGAGAGGAGCAGTCAAATGAAGAGACTATATTTTCTTATGATGGTTTTAAGCGTTTTAACATTCGCCACCAATCAAATGGCCCAGGCTCAGAGTGTGCCAAGCGATACAAAGGTGACGGCCGAAGTCTCGGCACCGCAAAATGTCGGCAATAAGATTTGCCCGGTGTCCGGCGAGAAAGTTGACAGCATGACCCCGGTCACGTATGAATACGAGGGCAAAATTTATAATTTCTGCTGTCCGATGTGTATTGACCAATTCAAAAATAATCCGCAGAAATATATTGAAAAGGTACAAGAAGAGCTTCGGGCGGAAGAAAAACAAGATGTCGAGACGATGCCGGTTTCGGAAAATCCTATGGAAATTCCGGAAGGGGATCAGGAGTAGTTTAAAAATAATTCCGTCGATAATAAATCTGGATTTTATTATTCCGGAATAAAACTGTTTTTGTTTTGGAAATTATTTTATTGAAAGATTGCGGAGGATAGTTAAAAGATGCCGGTTGTTGCCATGGTGTTTATCGGCCTGGCCTTATCGATGGATGCCTTTGCAGTGTCCGTGGCCAGCGGCGTTATTATTAAGACGCAAAAGATTCTCCATGCTTTTAAATTTGCTTTCAGTTTCGGGCTCTTCCAGATGATTATGCCGATGATTGGCTGGGCCACCGGCAACCGGTTCCGCCCTCTGGTAACAAACATTGACCATTGGGTTGCCTTTGGGCTTCTGGGTTTGATCGGCGGAAAAATGATTTATGAGGCGCTACGCATCGAATTATTAGAACAGGCTCAAAAGGAAGTATCGTTGCATGTCTTATTGGGGCTTTCGGTGGCGACCAGTATTGATGCCTTAGTCGTGGGTTTAAGTTTTGCTTTTATCGATGTCGCAATTGTTCTGCCGGTTATAATCATCGGTGTTATTACGTTTGCGATGTCTTTTGCCGGATTCTTTATTGGCGCTAAATTGGGGCATCTGTTCGAGAAGAAAGTAGAAATTATTGCCGGGCTTATTTTGATAGCGATAGGTTTTAAGATTTTGTTTGAACATTTGATGTAGAAAAACCGCTCATCGAAAGGTGCGCTATGGACGTATTAAGTTCTGTCGGGGCTTTAATGGGCAGTTCCTGGGCATCGGGCATTAATCTTTATATGACGGTTGCCGGCTTAGGCATTGCCCAGCGGATGCACTGGATAAGCCTTCCTGGGGACATGAGCATTCTTTCTAATCCCCTTATTATTTTGTTGGCCCTGGGTATGTATGCGGTAGAATTTGTGGCCGATAAAATTCCTTTTTTTGATTCCGTCTGGGATACTATTCATACCTTTATAAGGCCTGCCGGCGGGGCTGCGTTAGGCTATATGAGTTTGGCCAATGTAGGGCCCGAGGCGCAAATTCCGGTTGCGCTTCTGACCGGGGCAGTCGCCCTCAATTCTCATTTAACCAAGGCCACCACACGGGTTGCCATCAATTCTACCCCGGTGCCGTTTGCTAATTCCGTTGCCAGCGTTGCCGAAGATAGCGCGGTTTTCGGGGTGCTGTATCTGATCATTAAGCACCCTATCATTGCCGCTATCGTTGTTGTCCTGTTTATCATTTTTTCTATATGGTTCTTAATAAAGATGTTTAAATTTTTAAGGAAGGTTTTTGGGTTTTTCTTTAAGGCCGAGAGCAAACCGGCTGTATAAAATAACTTTTCTGTAACCCGCAACGGTCATGACCTTTAACCCCGAATTTTCCCGGGGCACCCAGACCAATCACAAGGGTCATGAACGTACTCATCCAATTCGAAAACAAACCGCTTTTATTCCAAAAGCCAAAATTTATCATATCCTGTAACGAAGCCTCGCTGGTCTCGGATTCTTTCCGGGACATGGAACGCGCGCTACAACAAGGGTATTACTTGGCGGGTTTCTTGTCATATGAAGCCGGATATTGTTTCGAGGAAAGCTTAACAGAAAACAGGGCCCATGAATTTCCCTTGATTTATCTGGGTGCATACGAAGCGCCTGTCCCAAGAAATATTTCCGCAGAAAATATTTTCTCGGGCAAGACCCTGGAAAACCTCCGGCTTAGCCTATCGTATAAAGATTACTCTTCAAATATACAAACGATACGCGATTATATCGCCCAAGGAGACGTCTACCAGATTACGTATTGTATAAAGATGCTGTTTGATTTCTTCGGAGACCCGTTTTCTTTATACAAAAAGCTTTTGGAAGAACAGCCGGTGCCTTATCCGGCGTATGTAGAAACAGACCGGTTTTCTATCCTTTCGCTTTCTCCGGAAATGTTTATTAAGAAAACATCCACACATGTGGTCACTAAGCCGATGAAAGGGACGTGGCCGAGGGGAAGGGGTAGAGTTTCGGATTTTGCCGCCGGCCTGCAGCTTCAATTCGATGAAAAAAACAGAGCGGAGAACGTGATGATTGCCGATCTCTTAAGGAATGATTTAGGCAGGATCGGCGAAGGTATTAGGGCGCCAAAACTCTTTGAGGTGGCGAAGTACCGGACGCTTTTTCAGATGACATCAACCGTTACGGGAGAAGTAGAAAAAGATATATCTCTCTACGAATTATTCGCATCGCTCTTTCCGTCGGGGTCTGTTACCGGGGCGCCTAAAATAAGCGCCATGAAGATTATAAGGGATTTGGAAAAGCAGGAGCGTAAAATCTACACCGGCGCTATCGGCTATATTACTCCTAAGAAAGATTTATTCTTTAATGTCCCTATCCGTACGCTTTTAATCAATCAGGGATCAGGGGAAATGGGGATAGGCGGCGGGATTGTCTGGGATTCGACGCCGCAAGGGGAATGGGAAGAGGGGCTGCTCAAGGCTAAATTTATATCGGATATTTCCTTACGCAAATAGATTTTGTTCTTGACGCCGCTAACGGCGGGTACTACAATCATCCTATAATTCACACAAATCATACAATTCATATATTGCATATTGAGCCAAAGGAGGCAGCATGGGTGCTTTATCCAAGGGGCAGATTTACGGAGCGGTAACGGTTGGCGAAAGGGGGCAAGTGGTTATCCCTGCCGGGGTAAGGAAATCATTAAAGATCGGGGCAGGAGACAGGCTGATTGTCGTTGCTAAACCTGACATGATCGGACTTATTCCAGCAGAGGAATTTAACCGATTTATAAACCAGGCCTCAGAGGCGTTGACCAAATTAAAACGATAATGAATTTGCCAAAAATTCTTCTTATTGCTGTTTCATTTTCGATATGCCTTTTTTCTTGCCAGGCATCTGCCCAAGAGATTCTGACTTGGGGAGATTGCCTTGCCGAGACCAAGAAAAATAACCCTGATTTAATTTCCGAGGAAGAAAATATCAAGCAGTCCGAGGCGAGTAAGAAAATCACCGCCAGCGGCTTGTTGCCTCAAATTGACAGCAATGCGTCCGTTACCAGAGGGGGGACAAAAGGCCAGACATCCAACACGCATACCTATGGCGTCAGCAGTTCGCAATTGTTATTCGACGGGCTAAAGACGGTCAACAATGTAGGCGCGGCTTCGGAGAATTTAAAGGCGGCACAGCAAAAATACCGGTTTACCTCTTCCCAGGTGCGATTTCGCCTGCGCAGCGCTTTTATCGATCTGTTAAGGGCCCAGGAATTGATCAAGGTCAGCGAGGATATCGTTAAGATCAGGAGAAGCAGCCTGCAGCTGATTGCCTTGCGCTACGAATCGGGCCTCGAGCACAAGGGGGCGTTATTAACTGCGGAGGCTAATTTAGCCCAGGCCGAATTTGAATATAACCAAGCCAAAAGAGGCCTTGAGGTGGCGCAGCGGCAATTGACCAAGGAATTGGGGCGGATGGAATTTGTCCCGGTAACCGTTCAGGGTGATTTTACCGTCAGCGACTTTAGCCTGGAAAAGCCTGATTTCGAAACTCTGGCCAAGAATAATCCGTATCTGCAGCAATTAACCGCCCAGGAGAACTCTGCCGCGTTCGGTATCAAATCGGCCTACGGAGATTTTTATCCAAAGATCTCCGCCCAGGGAGGAATAGATAAAACGGGGACGCATTGGGCGCCGAATAAAGAGCAGTGGGACGCGGGCTTGACGCTAACTTGGCCCTTGTTCGAAGGAGGCTTAAGGCTGGCTCAAGTGGGCCAGGCAAGAGCAGCGTTTCGCCAGGCCCAGGCCATTAAAAGAAGTTCAAGAGACGGCATTGTTGTAACCTTAGAGCAGACATGGGCGGACTTGCGGGATGCGGTTGAAAGAGTCTCGGTACAGCAGAAAGTATTAACGGCCGCCGAAGAACGCTCTAAAATATCCGAGGCGCAATATTCCACCGGGTTTATTACTTATGACAACTGGTCGATTATAGAAGATAACCGTGTGCAGGCAAAAAAGGCTTATTTAGATACTCAGGCCAATGCCCTGGCGGCGGAGGCGAGTTGGATTCAGGCGAAAGGAGAAACTTTAGAATATGCGCAATAAAAAAATGAGATTATTATTTGTAGCCGTGATTATTTTAATTGCCGCGGGCATCTATTTTAACAAGATGAATCAAAAAAAGTCGTCCGATGAAGTTATTAAAGAAATCAGTCCCGTCACGGGTTCTATTAAAACCATCATTTCATGCACCGGGACGGTTTTGCCTAAAAATCGCCTGGAGGTCAAACCTCCGGTTAGCGGCAGGGTCGAAAGTATTTTAGTTCGGGAAGGGGACAAGGTAAAAGAAGGACAAGTCCTGGCCTGGATGAGCTCAACGGAAAGGGCAGCCCTGCTGGATGCGGCCAGGGCCAAGGGAGAGGAGGCCCTAAAATACTGGCAAGAGACCTACAAGCCTATTTCCCTGCCGGCCTCTATTGACGGAGAAGTGATTGTTGCTACTACCCAGCCCGGGCAAACGGTCACGGTCACGGATGCGGTGGTTGTCCTATCGGACCAATTAATCATCAGGGCGCAGATTGATGAGACGGATATTGGAAAGATTGCGCTCAATCAAAAGGCAACGGTTACCTTGGACGCTTATTCCGACACAAAGATAAAATCGACCGTGGAACACATCTATTACGAATCGCAGACTGTCAATAACGTTACCGTTTACTTAGTCGACCTTATCCCGGAAGAAATACCCTCCTTCTTCCGTTCGGGGATGAATGCCTCGGTGGATTTTATAACCCAGGATAAAGAGAATATTTTGACTGTTCCCGTTGAGGCGGTTATTAAAGACGGCAAAGGGGATTTTGTCCTGGTAAAACAACCCCGGGGCAAGGAGCCCGTAAAGAGGCAGGTGAGCCTGGGAATATCCGACGATAAGAATGTGGAAGTTCTTTCTGGCGTGAGCGAGAAAGATGCTATTGTCCTTAAGGCAAAGAAATATTCCCTTCCCACCAGCAGCGCTAACGGGAAGAACCCGTTTTTACCTTCACGGAGAAGATAGTGTTAGAGTTAAAAAACGTTTGTAAAACCTATTTTATGGGGTCAGAAAAAGTCAAGGCCCTAGAGGATGTATCCCTAAAGATTCTTCCCGGGGAATTCGTAGCCATCATGGGGCCATCAGGATCGGGAAAATCCACGCTGATGCATATCCTGGGCCTTCTCGACAGGCCGGAATCGGGTGACTACTATCTGGGAAAAATAAGAACCAACGATCTCTCCGACGAGGAGCTGGCCGCCGTACGCAACCGTCTGGTTGGTTTTGTATTTCAGCAGTTCCATCTTTTACCCCGCATTAATGCCCTGGAGAACGCGGCCTTGCCGTTAATCTACGCAGGAAAACAACATTTAAAAGAAGAAGCAAAACGAAGGATTGAAGAGGTGGGACTTGGCGACAGGGCCCATCACCGGCCCAACGAACTCTCCGGCGGCCAGCAGCAGCGGGTAGCTATTGCCCGCTCGCTGGTGAATGACCCTTTGATTATTTTTGCCGATGAACCGACGGGTAATCTTGATTCCAAGAGTAAAGAAGAGATCATCGGGATCCTCAAGGGTTTGAATCAAAAAGGAAAAACTATCGTGATGGTCACCCACGAGAATGAAATGGCCGTTCATGCCAAGCGGATTATCCGGACATTTGACGGTAAAGTGATTTCTGACGTGATGCAAGAAGCGCCGGCGAAACTTTCCGGGAGCGATCAGGCGGATAAACTTATTGATGCGGTGTTGTCAAAGTCAGAGAGAAAGGCCAGGGAGACAAAATTCTTGGAATACTTGCGCCAGGCAAGCCAGGCCATGTTATCGCATAAGATGCGTTCTTTTCTGTCTATACTAGGGATATTGATCGGTGTGGCCGCGGTTATTGCCATGCTGGCTTTAGGCACAGGGGCGAAGGAGGCCATTGAAAAACAGCTGGCTTCTTTGGGGTCAAATCTTATCATGGTGATGCCGGGTTCCTCCAGAATTCACGGCGTATCTTTAGGGGCCGGTGCGGTCACGCGTTTTACTTTTCAGGATGTTGCCGCTATCGAGAAACTTACCGGTTTGGTCAAAAAAGTCAGCCCCTCTGTTACCGGCAGGGGACAGTTAGTTTATGCCAATAAAAACTGGAATACCCAGGTGGAAGGGGTAGGAGTCAACTATGCGGAAATCCGTGCCGCGACGCCGGCCGTGGGCAGGTTTTTTACCGATGAAGAAGTGAGGGTGCGGGATAAAGTCGCTGTCTTGGGAACGACGGTGGCCGCGCAGCTTTTCGGGGACGCGGATCCGATAGGAGAAACAATAAAGATTAATCTGGTTAATTTCAAGGTGATCGGGATACTGCCGGCAAAAGGGGCGACGGGTTTTCGCGACCAGGACGATACGGTTGTGATTCCGGTTACGACCGCGATGTACCGGGTTTTTGGAAAAGAATATCTTGATTCGATTTCTGTTGAAGCCGACGGCCCGGATGTCGTAGAGGAGGCGCAAGATGCCATCTCCGGGCTTATCATAAAGCAGCACCGTCTTATGACGGAAGATGAGCAGGATTCGTTTCAGATCCGTAACATGGCCGATATCAAAAATACTCTTACATCGACCACCAAGACGATGTCGTTATTGCTGGGGGCGATCGCCGCCATATCGCTTTTAGTGGGGGGTATCGGGATTATGAATATCATGCTGGTATCGGTAACCGAGCGGACGCGGGAGATTGGCTTACGCAAAGCCGTGGGCGCGAATAACAAAGATATTATGGTGCAATTTATGATTGAAGCGGTTTTGATGTCTTTTATCGGCGGTATCGCCGGCATTTTGCTGGGGGGCGGTGTTTCTGTTCTGATAACTCTCTTTGTCGGATGGGCAGTCAGGGTTTCCTGGTTTTCCGTTATTCTGGCGACGACATTTTCATTGGTTGTGGGAGTGGTATTTGGGATGTGGCCGGCGCAAAAGGCCTCTCAGCTCGATCCTATTGAGGCATTACGCTACGAATAGCTAGCTAGAAAAGCGGGATTGGACGTATTTTTTAAGGGGGCCGGGCGGAAAAGCCCGGCCCCCCGGCTATATCCGGCATATTTTCGAATAAATAATATCAAGATGCAGTTTTTGTTTTATTTCCCGCGGAAATAATACTTATTGACAAAGTAACGAAAGATGTTATACTCGCACTCGTAGTAAACAAAAGTTTAGAAGTCTGAAGACCGCAAAGGGGAATAGGATAACTGACCTTGCGGTTTTTTAATGAGTGTCATTATTTACCCCGTTAGAAATGTCAAAATCTACAGGTAAAGATGATGAGATTTCTAACGGGGTTTACTATAATATTTGGAAAAGGAGGTAATTAACAATGGCACAAGGAATTGTGAAATGGTTTAACGACCAAAAGGGTTATGGATTCATCACCCCCGAGAACGGAAACGATGTTTTTGTACATCATTCCGCTATCCAGGGCGAAGGGTTCAAGTCTTTAGCAGAAGGCCAAAAAGTCGAGTTCAATATCGAAAAAGGCCCTAAAGGCGAACAGGCTACGAACGTAGTTAAGTTATAACCTGAAAAACAAAACAGGGCCCGGCTCTTAAAAGAGCCGGGCCCTGTTTTTTTGAAATCAAAATCAGCTTAAGGCCATGGTGACGGCGCGAGGGGGGGGCAAGAGCACTCTTTGCAGGGCTTATCTGTGTTTGACAAACTTCCATAAAGGAGTATAATCAAACAAAGATTAGAAGTTCTTGAAGCCGTGGAAGGAAGACAACTAACCTTTGCGGCTTTTTTTGTTTCCCATAAAGGAGTAGCTATGAAAAAGACGAAGACTTCCTACAAGGGGAGAAAATGCAAGTCCCGGGGATGTAAGCATATTTTAAGCATCTATAATCACGAGGCTTACTGCCGTATTCACACCGGTCAAATGCTGCAGGAGCACGGGTCTAAATCATGATGATGAACAAACCGATCAATATCAATAAATCTCAATCCGTACCCAGTGACGCTATCCCGGGCTTTTTTGGGCTGGGCATTGCGCCGAAAATTCTTGATATCTTGGAGCATATAAAGTTTAAGGTGCCTACACCTATTCAGCTTAAAGCCATCCCCCTTGCCATGCAGGGCAAGGATGTTATCGGTGTCGCGCAGACGGGAACCGGAAAGACGCATTCGTTTGCTATTCCTATGATTCAGCGTCTTGCGCAAAGAAAAGGTATCGGTCTTGTGCTTGCCCCAACTCGGGAATTGGCTATTCAGATTGACGAGGCCTTTGTGGGACTTGCGCATCCCTTCGGGATGCGCACCGCCTGCCTTATCGGAGGGGCGCCGATGCACGAACAGGTGCAGGCGCTACGCAAGAATCCCCGTGTGATTATCGCGACTCCGGGCAGGCTTATTGACCATATGGGCCGGTGGAATGTTATTCCCAATGAAGTGACAATGCTGGTTTTAGATGAAGCCGACCGCATGCTGGATATGGGATTTGCCCCGCAGATAGATAAGATTTTGCGTTTCCTGCCCAAGGAAAGACAGACCATGCTTTTTTCCGCGACCATCCCTAAAGAAATCATGGAAATGGCCGCTAAATATATGAAACTTCCTGTTTGTGTCGAAATTGCCCCTTCCGGCACGGCAGCCGAGGGCGTTACACAGGAATTGTTTATTGTGAAGAAAGACGCCAAATTGAAAACTTTGAGCAAGGTGCTCGCGCAATATCACGGTTCGGTTCTTTTGTTCTCTCGCACTAAGCATAATGCCCGCAAGATCACGACCGCTATCAGAGGGATGGGGTACCGTGCCGCCGAAATTCATTCCAATCGTTCCCTGTCACAGCGACGCGAATCGCTGGAAGGATTTAAGGCCGGTAAATATAAGGTGCTGGTCGCGACCGATATTGCCTCCCGGGGAATTGACGTGACCGGCATTGAACTGGTTATTAATTTCGACCTTCCCGATGACGCGGAAAATTACGTTCATCGTATCGGCCGCACCGGGCGGGCAGGACATAAGGGGCACGCGATTTCTTTTGCGACGCCTGATCAGAGTCGCGATGTCCGGGATATTGAAAAGGTTATCCGCACCACACTCCCCTTAGCGAAGCATCCGGAGATTCCCCTGGAAAGATTTGTCGAATCGGCGCACCCGTCAGGGCACAGGCCGTTTAGGCATCATCCCCAGGGTGGTCAAAGGCCGCAAAAACAACACCACCGGCCAAAATTCCACCACAAAGGCACACCCTCTTCCTCTCACCGGGCTTTTTAGCCTGTCGATTTCTTAATTAAATTATAAAAAGATAGTTGCAAAGCCTTCCAGTAGGATATAATGAAGAAAAAGGAGAGGTGATGCCGAAGAATATTATCAATTTAATTGCGGTTATTTTGCTTTTATTCCTATCGTCGGGCTGCGCCGTTATCGGTACAGCGATCAGCGCAGGAATTGGCTATGGGATATATCAGGCGACAAGAAAGTAGCCGGGGGTAATTGATTTTTATTTTTTATAGGATCAAGCGGGTCGCAGGTCTAAAGGTCAGTTAAGCGTTTTTAAGGAAGGTTCGCTTCAAGGAGTCGCCGAGTCTTCCTCTTTTTTTCTCCTTGGCGAGTACGCTGGCTAAAAGGGAGGGGGCGGCGCAAAAAAGTGACAGAACTTCTCGAAATGTAAAAAATCTCACCACAAAGAAATTCTTCCAAAATATTTTTAAGTATCTTCCCGGAGTATAAAAAGAGAATTTGATCCTTTTGCCGATTTTCTTTAAGGCGGCATGGCTATAGGCGTCGGAATAAAGTTCTCCCCGGTCGGTGACGTGATAGCCGGGTGTATTTTCGGCAAGTTCTTTTAAAGGGGAAAACTTTTCTATCCTTAATTTGTTACAGCTAATAACATCCACGCCGATTTCTTTGGCAAATGTTGAAATATACAACATCTCTTTTTCAGTTTCGCCGATATTTCCGTAAATAAAATAACCATTATAAAGGATAGGATACTTTTTAAGGACAGCGAAAGATTTCCGTATGGTTTCTTGATTAAATCCTTTATTGAGCTGGTTCAGTATCCGATCATGCGGGGATTCGATACCTATAAGAAGCGTTTTAAATCCGGCCTTGACCATTTTTTCCAGAAGTTTAGGATAGCGCGCAATTTCCATGCGGGCCTGGGCGATGAAACGCTTCTTTATTTTGCGCTCGATGATAAGATCGCAAATTTCCTCTGCCCTTTTGGGATTGGCAAAAAGATTGTCATCGCTAAAAAGAACAACTTTGGCCGTGAGGTTTTCAATCTCATCGACAACGGAATTGACGTTACGTACGGCGTAGTTTCTTTTCTGGCCCAAGGGATTGAGGCTGAAGGTGCAGAATTTACAGTCAAACGGGCAGCCCCGGGCGCTTAATACCGAATCAAAGGTTATGTCTGCCACCCGGATGCCGTTGACCGCGAGCGGGTATTCGTTGTGCCGTAAGGAGCGGTCCGGTGCGCTTAAGGTATCGACGTTAGGAAAAGGGCGGTTGGCGTTGTGGATGATATGGCCGTTTTCCCGATAAGAGATACCTAAGATATTCTTCAGCGGCCGGTCTTTTAAGATTTCCTGCATCGACTCTTCGCCTTCGCCCCTGACGATGATGTCAATGGTGGGGCATGTCTTAAAGAGTTCTTCGACCTTTTCAGTTGCCTTGTAGCCGCCGACTACTAAGGGGATATTGCCGGGCAGGCGGTTGAGCAACTGACAGATCTCTTCAAATTGGCGGTCCCAGCCGATCGAGACACAGATAAGATCAACCCCATTGGCAATAAATTCCAGGAGTTTATTGATATCGGATAAATCTGTTTCGTAGCGTAAATCCAGGACAGTGATTTTATCGACCAGGCCCTTGGCGCTGGTGGCCACATATTCCAAGCCCGTAGGCGGGAACATCATCATGGTATTGTTGGCGTTAACCTCGATGTAGGGATTAAGAAATAAGGCGTGACGGTATTTGATGTTAGGCTCGCTTTTTATTGTGTTGCTTAATATTGCTCGTGCACAATCAATGATGAGATTAATTCGAAGTTCTGATTCTTAAGCCGAGGGCAAGTGTGGTGTACGATGTGTCATGCCACGGTGGTGAGACCTATGAAGTTCAATCTTTTGAAGAATCAACGGCATTACTTTATCACTAAATGGTGGTTTAGGCAATAGGTAAATGATTTTTAGGGAACGGTTGATACCAAATGCAGCATTTTTTAGGCGATGAGGAAGAATTTCTTAAGGTTGGGGCGATTAAGGCGGAGGGAATCGAAAAAAGGGGCCTTCGGCCGGACGGCCGAAGGCCCCTTTTTAAGACCCTCAGCCCTTTTAAAAAAGATATTGCCATTCCAAAGGACGATTGATATAATACCCCATTGTTCAACAAGGGAGATTTTCTTGGAACATCCTGATATAAAAGGGGTTTTACGCTTGTTTTAAAGCCATGAGCCGGGTTATTATACCCGGCTTTTTTATATTAACAGCGGTAAAAGGGAGGGGCGCGATGACCGTATTGGGTATTGATGATTGGGGTATTTGGTCTGCGTATTTACTGTGTATTCTGGGGGCTATTTTTTCCGTTGTTTACGGGATAATTAACTGGAACAAAGGGGATGAAGAGGTTTATCCTGAAGATGTCCGCTGGGTTAGAGACGAGAAGAAAGCCGAAGAAGAAGTTTAACTAAAAAAAGCCAAGGAGTAGACGATGGACAATGTATTTATTCTAACGATCGTGGTAGTCGTTTATCTTCTGATGATCAGTTATCTGGGCTACTACGGTTATCGTAAAACCAAAAACGCCCTGGATTATCTCGTAGCCGGCCGAAGCGTCCATCCGTTTGTCATGGCGCTTTCTTACGGGGCAACATTCATCAGCACCTCGGCAATTGTCGGTTTCGGCGGGGCGGCGGCGATGTTTGGGATGGGGCTATTGTGGCTCACCTTCCTTAATATCCTGATGGGTATTATTATCGCATTTATCATTTTTGGTAAGCGCACCAGAAAAATAGGGCATAATCTTGATGCCCATACTTTCCCCGAGCTTATGGGGAGGCGCTTTCAGTCGTCTTTTATCCAGGGTTTCAGCGGGCTGGTTATCTTTATCTTCATGCCTTTGTATGCGGCAGCGGTTTTAATCGGTGCTGCCCGTTTTATCGAAACAACCTTTTCTTCGCAAATCAACTATAACGTCGCCATTTTAATTTACACTCTTATCATTTGTGCTTATGTTCTGGCCGGAGGGTTGAAAGGCGTCATGTATACCGACGCCTTGCAGGGGGCGATTATGTTTGTGGGGATGATGATTTTGCTGGTCATGACCTATACAAAATTAGGCGGTGTTGTGGCGGCTCATCAGGCGTTGGGGGCTATGGCGGCGCAGGTACCGGAAAAACTTATCGCTATCGGCCACATGGGATGGACGAAAATGCCGACTTTGGGTTCAAACTTGTGGTGGACTTTGGTTTCGACAATCGTTATGGGTGTCGGCATTGGCGTTTTGGCTCAGCCGCAACTGGCGGTTCGTTTCATGACGGTTAAGAGCAATAAAGAGATTAATCGTGCCGTATCCATCGGAGGTGTATTTATTCTCTCCATGACCGGTATTGCCTTTGTGGTGGGCGCTCTTACCAATGTATATTTCTTTACCCATCCGGAATTCGGGAAAATATCAATGGCGGTTGCCGGCGGCAATATCGACAAAATCATTCCGATGTATATCAATAGTGCCTTGCCGGTTTGGTTTGTCTATGTCTTTATGTTGACGCTTCTTTCGGCGGCCATGTCAACATCAAGTTCTCAATTTCATACGATGGGAACGGCGATCGGCCGTGATTTTGTTGAAAGAGCTCTTTTAAGAGGGAAATATCCCCAGTATACCGTCTTGGTTACCCGCATCGGTATTATTTTCGGGGTTATTGCGACGGTTATCTTAGGGTATAAATTACCGGGCAGTGTTATTGCAGTCGCAACGGCTATCTTTTTTGGTTTGTGCGCCAGTGCCTTTCTTCCCAGCTATATCGGGGCGCTTTTCTGGAAAGGGATGACCAAGGCCGGGGTTATCGCAAGCATGCTCACAGGATTTTTGGGGACGGCTTTTTGGCTTTTATTTATTCATCAAAAAGAAGCCGAGGCCATGGGTTTATGCAAGCTTATTTTTGGGAAATCGACACTGACAGGTTTCCCCTGGACGGTTGTGGATCCGATTGTCGTGATCTTGCCGATATCGTTGGTCGTGGCCTTTGGCGTGAGTTTCTTCACCCAAAAATTGCCCAAAGAACACATTGAAAAATGCTTTAAACATGTTTAAATCTGGATTAATGCCGGTATTATTTTAAAGAAGGAGGGATTCGTGAAGAAGATTGCGGTGGTGATGGTCTTGGCATTGCTGGGGTTTATCGGCGACATCTGGGCAGAGGCAAAGACGGAAACAAAGGCGGAAGTGGCAAAAAAGGCGGACGAGATGAAATTTAAATTCGGCTCGTCTCTTCGGCTTCGTCATGAATACTGGAAAAACTGGCGGGATGAGGACAGCGATCAGCACGATGACCGCAATTTCTTCCGTATCAAGAGCTCTGTTTGGGGCCAATTAGACGTTAATCCGGACCTGCTTTTTTACATGAAGCTCACCAATGAGTTTAAGGCCTACACGATGTTTGAGGGGGCCAGCAGTGGTACGCCCGATAAATCGGCCAGCAAAAAAGGCTACCATTTTGATATCAATGAAATCGTTTTTGATAATCTCTATACCGATATCAAGAATTTCGTAGGGTTGCCCATCGATTGGCGTTTAGGCCGGCAGGACTTTTTGGGCACATACGGTGAAGGTTTTCTTATTATGGACGGTACGCCCCAGGACGGTTCGCGGACTTTCTACTTTAATGCCGCCAAGGCAAGCTGGCGCGTCAATGATAAAAACACGCTCGATTTTATCTATATCAATGACCCGCGAGACGATGAATTTCTTCCCGCTATTAACCGTCTTGAGCTTACCAAGATATCGAACCCTAACGATGATAAAGTACCCCAGAATTTAAACACCACCGATGAGCAGGCGTATGTTTTGTATTTAAAGAATAAAAACATTAAAGATTTAGGCCTGGAAGGATATTACATATTTAAAAAAGAGGCCGAAGAGGGCGGGACCGGTATGCAGTCTAAGGAGACCCGATTAAGCACCCTGGGTTCTTATGCGAAGTATGATCTTAATCCCTGGACGCTACGCGGTCAGTTCGCCGGCCAGTTCGGTGAATACGGCGAGAAAGGCCGTCTAGGCTATGGAGGATATGGGTTTGTTGATAGGGTTTTTAAAGACGTCCGCTGGTCGCCCAAGGCAAGTGCCGGGTATATTTATCTTTCGGGTGATGACCTTACGACCGCCCGAAACGAAGCCTGGGATCCTCTTTTTTCGCGCTGGCCGTGGATGTCCGAGCTTTATATATTGAGCATGGCCGGGGATTCGAATGTCGGGATTTTGGGTTACTGGACCAACCTTTCAATGTGGCGGACCGAATTTTCGTTTAAGCCTACGGGGAAAACTAAAGTCACTCTCTGGTATAATTACCTGAAGTCCAATCATGTCGCGCCCGGCAACACCATTTGTTCCGGGACGGGAAGAGACCGGGGCCATCTGCCGCAGTTCAGGGTTGATTATGCCTGGACCAAGAATGTCTCGATGTATTTTCTGGCGGAATATTTGCTGCCGGGAGACTTTTATGTGTCCAGCGATGAGGCATGGTTTTTAAGGTCAGAGATGCAGCTTAAATTTTAGGCCGGAACGATTTTTAAAGGCCAAACGGTATTTTTAATTTTGCCTTTTCTCCGCACTCTCAAGCGGGTATGTTTTAGAAGCATCTGTCGGTAAAACAGCATAAATCTTGGAAAAGCACGACATGTCTCTTCATCGAAAAGACGAGAATCTCTTTTTATTCTCCGGAAACGAGGCGCTGGCTCAGGGCGCGTACGAATCCGGGCTGCAATTTGCCGCCGGCTATCCGGGGACGCCTTCCACCGAGATTATCGAATATCTTTCCCATCTTAAGGAAGTCGACTGCCAGTGGTCGGTCAATGAAAAAGTTGCCTTTGAGGTCGCCCTGGCCGCTGCCATCGGGGGAAAACGTTCTTTGTATGCCTCAAAACACGTAGGCCTCAATGTTGCCATGGACAGCCTGATGACATCGTCCTATGTGGGGGTTAATGCCGGCTTTGTCATTGTCTCCTGCGATGACCCGGGTATGCCGTCTTCGCAAAATGAACAGGACAGCCGTTGTTTTGCCAAGGTTGCTAAAATCCCGCTTCTCGAGCCTTCTTCGCCGTCGGAGGCCAAAGAGTTTGTAAAAAAGGCCTTTGAGATCAGTGAACAATTTGATATCCCGGTTATGGTACGCATGACCACTCGCATTTGCCATACAAAAGAAAATGTTGCCTTAGGGTTACGTACGGAAATTCCGGTGCGGCCTTTTGGCGTTAACGCGCAAAAATACGTTATGGTCCCGCGCAACGCCTATCAGCGGCATATCAATCTCGAAGAACGCCTGGTTAAATTAAAGGCTTGGGCTGAAAAAACTTCTTTAAACAAAATAGAGATTAGTGATAAGAAAATCGGTTTCATTGCCAATAGCGTGGTTTATTTTTATGCCAAAGAGAGTTATCCGGAGGCGTCGTTTTTGAAACTGGGAATGAGCTTTCCTTTTCCCGAAAACAAGGTTAAAGATTTCTGCCGAAAGGTCAAGAAGGTTTTTGTCTTAGAAGAGCTTGAGCCTTTCCTGGAAGAGCATATCCGGGCCCTGGGCGTAAAAAACGTCCAATTCAAAGATCCTTCGTTTCGCGTCGGGGAATTGCGCCCGGAAGACATCCTGTCAATCGTTAAGGGGAAAAAGAAAGAACACAAAAAGACCATCAGCCGGCCGCCATCCTTATGCCTGGGCTGCCCGCATCGTTTTGTCTTTGATCTGTTGAAGAAATTAAACGTGGTTGTTGCCGGAGATATCGGTTGTTATACTTTAGGATTTTCCCCGCCTTACGAGAGCCTGCATACCTGTTTGTGCATGGGCAGCGGCATCACGTTTTTTGAGGGTTTAAGCCGCAGCATCGATAAAAAAGTTGTGGGCGTGATCGGCGACTCGACGTTTGTCCATAGCGGTATCACCGGGCTCATTAATGCCGCTTACAATAAAACCAAAGGGACTATTCTTATTCTAGATAACGGCACCACTGCCATGACCGGCGGGCAGTCGCATCCGGCGACAGGGACGACGGTTAAGGGTGAACTCACCAAACAATTAAGCCTGGAGGCTATCGCTCAGGCCGCCGGCGCGGATACGGTCGATGTCATTGACCCTGCCAAACACCAGGAGTTTGAAGAATTATTACGCCGGCGCATTGAAGAAAATAATCTCTCGGTCATTATTGTCCGGCGGCCGTGCATTTTATTGATTAAAAGCCAGAAAAAACAATAAAATATTTTTATGAAGAAAATCCAGATAACAGATGTTATTTTTTACGGTGTGGGCGGCCAGGGTGTTTTAACCGCTGCCGAGGTCATGGGCTGGGCAGCGCTTTTAAACGGTCATCATGTTAAAAAAACCGAAGTCCACGGTATGGCTCAGCGAGGCGGTTCGGTGGAATCGTTCATCCGTTTCGGAAAACAGGTTTATTCGCCGCTTCCTGTAGACAGCCATGTCGATTTTCTGGTTTGCTTGCACCCGGAAGAGCATGTACGTTTTAAAGATAATCTAAAACCCCGGGGAGTTGATTTGATCAAATATTTGGAAAAAGCCCGTGAGGCTGTGGCCGACAAAAAACAATTTACCAACACTTTTATGCTGGGTGTATTGTCGCATTATTTATCTATCCCCGAATCGTGTTGGCTTACGGCCATGGAAAAAGTTTTTCATAGAAGCATCGAAGAGAATAAGGCCTTTTTTGCACAAGGCCGAAAGATGGGAGGAAGTTTATGATCTACAATGAGAAATTCGAATGTATGAGCTTAGAAGAGCTCAAGAATGTTCAATCGGAGCGGCTTAAAAAGACCGTCAGTTACGTCTATCAGTACTGCCCGTTTTATCAGAAAAAATTCGCAAGCCACGGTATCTCTCCCAAGGATATTAAGACCATCGACGATATTGTTAAACTCCCCTTTACCGTCAAGGATGATTTGCGTGACAATTACCCCTTTGGGGTTCTTTCGATGCCGCTGGCACAGATCGCCGAAATCCATGTCTCCAGCGGGACCACTGGAAATCCGACGGTGGTTGGTTATTCAAAGGAGGATATTGAATTATGGTCGGAGGTGATGGCACGCGCGTTTTGTTGTGCCGGAGGCCTGCCTGGAGATATGGTGCAGGTGGCTTATGGTTACGGGCTTTTTACCGGAGGCCTGGGGGCTCATTACGGCGCGCTCAAAGCCGGTATGACGGTTATCCCTTGTTCGTCAGGCCAAACTAAACGGCAGCTGAAGATTATGCAGGATTTTAAACCCCGGATTTTGGCTTGTACGCCGTCCTATTCGCTGTTTATGGCAGATGAGGCTAAAGAGATCGGCATGGATTGCAAAAAAAGCAGTTGGGAGATCGGTGTCTTCGGTGCCGAGCCATGGAGTGATTCCATGCGTAAAGAAATTGAGAGCATCTGGAATCTTTCTGCCACGGATATTTACGGGCTTTCCGAAATCATCGGGCCCGGCGTGGCGCAGGAATGTACTCATAAAGACGGGCTGCATCTTTTCTCGGATGTCTTTTATCCGGAGGTTATTAATCCGAAAACAGGCAAAGAGGCTAAAGAGGGTGAAACGGGTATGCTGGTTTTAACCCATCTGACAAAAACAGGTATGCCTCTTTTACGTTACCAGACACGAGATATTATTAAAATCACCCATGAGAAATGCCGATGTGGCCGTACCTCGCCCCGGATCAGCAAGATCCTGGGCCGGACCGATGACATGATCATTGTGCGCGGTATTAATGTGTTTCCTTCTCAAATCGAAGAGGTTTTGCTGAGAATCGAAGGGACCGAGCCGCATTACCAGTTGGTGGTGGAGCGTCCGCACGGCGGGTTGGATGAGCTTGAGGTGCAGGTCGAATTAAAAGAATCCTTTTTTTCGGATGAAGTCAAACAGCTGCAGCACCTGAGTGATAAAATCCGCGATGAGATTGAATCAGTTTTAGGGATTGGGGTGAAGGTCCGTTTGGTGGAACCAAAAACGATTGCCCGCAGCGAAGGCAAGGCCAAGCGCGTGATCGATAAACGAAATATTTAGCCGAAAGGGGATCCTATGAAGATAACTCAGATTTCGGTTTTTCTGGAGAATAAAAAAGGAAGATTGTTTGAAGCGACTAAGGCTTTGGGTGATGCCGGTGTGGATATTAAAGCTTTAACCATTGCCGAGAACGAAGATTTTGGCGTTTTACGCATGGTGGTTGATAAACCCCAGGATGCCCTGGCGGCATTTAAGAAAAACGGTTTTGTGGCCTCCTTAACCGATATCGTGGCGGTGGAAGTTGATGATACGCCCGGCGGCCTGGCACGGATTCTGGCCGTATTTAACAAAAACGATTTAAACGTTGAATACATGTATGCCTTTGTTGAGAAGACCGCGGATAAGGCGATCGTGGTTTTTCGTTTTGATGACCCGGATAAGGCCATTGTTATTTTGACTAAAAACAATGTCAAGATCGTCGGCAAAAAGGAAATTCAGACATTATGAAAGAGAAAATCGCCTTTCGCGACGCGCAAAAAGAATGCATTGACGGCCAAGCGCTTAGAAAATACCAGCTTGAGCGCTTAAAGGAAACCGTCGGCCATGCCTTGCGCACGCCCTTTTATCAGCATCGCCTGAATAAAGTCGGCATCCGCTCGTCCGATGATATCCGCAGCCTTAAAGACCTTGAAAGAATTCCGTTTACCACCAAGGACGATTTAAGGGAATCTTATCCGCGCGGGCTTTTGGCGACAGACATGAAAAAAGTCGTGCGCGTTCATACCTCCAGCGGCACGACCGGCATTCCGACGGTTATCTATCACACCCAGGAGGATCTGGACAATTGGACCGAGTTGGTGGTGCGCTCCATTGTTGCCTGCGGGGTAACTAGCGATGATGTTTTTCAAAATATGATGACGTACGGGATGTTTACCGGCGGCCTGGGACTACATTACGGCGCGGAACGATTAGGGGCTTTGGTTATTCCATCAGGCTCAGGCAATACCAAACGCCAGCTGCAGCTGATGAAAGATTTTCGCACCACCGTCGTGCACGCGACTCCCAGCTACATGTTCCATTTTTCTTCGAAGATAGGGGAATTAGGATTCACGGTTGAGGAATTAAACCTAAAGAAAGCTTTTCTGGGAGCCGAGCCTTATTCGGAAAATACCCGTAAAAAAATCGAGGAATTTTTTAAAATCGATGTTTATAATTCCTACGGCCTCAGCGAAATGAACGGCCCCGGCGTTGCCTTTGAATGCATTTATAAAACCGGCATGCATCTATGGGAAGACGCCTACATCCTGGAAATGATCGATCCCGAAACAAAAAAGAATTTAGGCGATGATACGCAAGGAGAGCTGGTTTTAACTACGTTGTGCCGGCAGGCGACACCCTTGCTGCGCTATCGCACCCGGGATTTGACCACGGTGGTTAAAGGGAATTGTCCCTGCGGCAGGACACACCGGCGTATTTCGCGAATTGCCGGAAGGACGGATGACATGTTGATTATTAGCGGCGTTAACGTTTTTCCGTCGCAGATCGAACAGGTTATCATGAAGATTCCCGAGGTGGGTAATAATTATCAGATTTACCTTGCCAAAGAAGGGGCCCTGGATAAATTAACGGTTAAGGTGGAATTGTATTCAAAGCTTTTTAGCGGTGATTTACAGGACTTGGAACGGTTAAAACGGAAAATACAAGATGAGCTGCGTGCCAGCATTGTGATCACGCCAATGGTTGAATTGCATGAGCCGGGAAGCTTACCCGAGTTTGAACTTAAGGCAAAACGCGTGGTCGATGAGCGCATAAAGATATAAAGTAATTAAACTGAACAGGAGAACCCCATGGCAAAACAGATCAATATTTTTGTAGATAACCGAGCCGGGCGTATTCAAAAAATAGCCGAGTCGATGTCGTTGGCCAATATCAATATCCGGGCGTTGGCAATCCAGGATCGCGGCGAATTCGGGTTGGTTAAGCTTATTGTTAATAAGCCCGATAAAGCGGTCTTGGCCTTGCAGGAAAAGGGTTTTGCCTGCGGGATCAAGGATGTCCTGGCGGTGGTGATGGAGGACAAGCCCGGCGGATTGTATCAATTGCTTAAAACATTTCCCGAAGAAGGCGTGAATATCCTTGATGCCTATGGGTTTGCGGCAGAAACCATCAAGGGATCGGTATTCTTTATCGAGGTCAAAGATCCCGCCCAGATGACGGCGTTTCTGCAGGGAAAAGGTTATAAGGTCTTAACCGACCAGGAAATTTACGAGCTTTAAACCCGGATTTTGTACAGCCCCACAGAGGCGGGGCAGGCAAAATTCGCCCGAAGGGCCGTTACGTCCCGACATATGAATTTTATTGTCGGGACTAACGGGGTTAACCCCGTTAAAGGCGGGGTTAGGATAAGATCAAGCCATGACAGAACCCCAAGGATTTTCCGCCGCTCCTTTTGAACAGTATGTCCCTCTTGAGATCCTCGAGCGTAAAGACGGCTTTGCCAAAATACGCTTACCTTACAAAAAAGAATTAACCAACCCCTATGGCCTTATGCATGGCGGGGCCATTGCCACTCTTGCCGATACCACGATGGCGCATGCTGTCTATTCCCGGTATCCACAGAATAAATTCTTTACCATCAGCCTAAAAATTGAGTTTAAATCTCCCGTTAGCACAGGATATGCCGTTGCCGAAGCCAAGATTACCAGCAAAAGAAAACAGCTGCTTTTTGGCGACGTTATCGTCCAGGATGATACCGGCAAGACTGTCGCCGTCGCTTCTGCCACATTTTTCCTCAAAATATAATAATTCCTAACAACTTTCCCTGCGTCATATTCGAAGGGTTATTTTTTTATTAAACAATACACTTCTTGTTGACGCGTTAAGAATGCGCATATATAATGGACATAAATAATAAAACTAATATTAATATTCTTCCGTCGATGTGAAGAATTGATTCGCGGGATAAAGTTTGTGTTGTCTGTGGTCATTTAGCAATAGAGGAAGAGAATGCTGAAGGCAAAAAACATCCCCCCAGAAACTCCTTCCGGTCAGTTCGGTTCGTTAAATTTAGATTTATTTCCGCTCTCCAGTTCTTTTCCAGCAATATATCCTATGTGTTTCTTTGATTCTTCTCCGGAGGCCGGCCTATGATCTCCGTATTCTGGCAGGCTCAGATGGACTATGTGTTTTTTGTATACGGAATCGCATTTCTCCTTTTGGGCGCGGTGATCTGGGGGGTGTCTAAACCTTCTTGGAGTCGCTTACCCTGGAATTATTTGGCCTGGTTTGGATTTTTACACGGCGCCAATGAGTGGTTTGATATGCTGGCGGTAAGCCTTGGCGATTCACCGGATTTTAAATGGGTTCGTTTGATCATAATGGCGGTTTCTTTCTTACCGTTGGTTGAATTTGGCCGTGCCGGCTTAAAGGCGCAGGGCATATCTGTGCCGGGACAGTGGATTTATATTCCGCTGGTGGCGCTATCGGGCTGTGGGTATCTTGCCGGGATGAGCGGACTTAACGCCGGTTGCCGCTATGCGCTGGGTTTTACCGGCGGGTTATTAGCTGGTATTGTTTTTCTAAGGGAACCTCCTCGGGCGGAGGCGAGTCCGCGCTGGTCACTACGCCTGATCGGATGGGCTTTTTTGATTTATGGTTTTGCGGCAGGGTTAATCGTACCAAAGGCTGGTTTTTTTCCGGCCAATATTCTTAACAATGATGCATTCTTGAATATCACAGGATTTCCTATCCAGGTCGCTCGTGCTTTGTGTGCTGTTTCAGCTGCGCTTGGGGCCTGGTTTATCTTCGGGTATAAATACGATAAAGACAAAGGGACATATGAATGGCAGTCTTGGTTTGTTCCTTTCGCGCTTGCCGTGACGTTGGTTGCCGGTTTTTGGGTTGTTAACTGGCGCGGCCAGGTTGCTGATCAAGAACAACGTGATCGTCTAAGTTCCCAAGTTATCGATATTGCCCGGACGATAAGTTCCAATCGCGTGAATATGCTGTCTTTTTCTGATGAAGATAAGCATAATCCCAGCTATGTGCGCCTACGTAATCAGATGGTCGCTTATGGCCAGGCTATGGGATTGCGCAGTATCTATAGCATGGCTGTCAGGGGGGATCATATTGTTTTTGGCCCCGAGAGCATTCCGGAATCTTCTCCTCTGGCTTCCGCCCCGGGAACGATTTATCAGAAACCGCGTCCTGAAGATTGGGAGGCCTTTAAAACCGGTAAGCCTTACACGGTTGGCCCTGTGGCTGATGAATATGGGACGTTTGTCTCGGCAGGGGCGCCGGTTAGAGATCCTCATACGGGGAAAATAATTCTTATGATCGGGGCAGACATTGATGCCACGATATTTCAGACGACGGTGGTGCGCGCGCGGATCATGGCGCTTTTCAGCATTTTGATCGTGGTATGTATTATTTTATTCACCTTGAGCATATTAGGATGGCGCAATCAGCTTTCAAAGGAGCAGAGAAATAAGTTGCGGTATATTGAAGTATGGCTGACGGTAGTGATCGGAATTATTGCTACGGTCAATGCCGTTTATTTTATAAGAGATGAAGAGCAGCGTTACCGTAAAGCTGTTTTTATTCAACTTGCCCGGGCCCAAACGGGAGATATTGTCCAGGCATTTGTAAGCATGAGGGATTATGAGCTGGGAGGGTTGGCCCGGTTTTTTGACGGAAGCGAGCAAGTGGAATTCAGGGAGTTCCAGGCCTTTGCCGGGCCGCAGGTACGGACAAGTTTGGTCCGGGCATGGGAATGGATTCCTGCTGTTCCGGCGGAAATGAGGACGGAATTCGAAGAAGGTGTTCATCGGCAGGGGCTGAGTGACTTTACTATTTTTGAGAAGAATGCAGACGGTGTTAATATCGTTCCTCCGGAAAGGCTTTTTTATTATCCGGTCCAGTATATTGAACCGTTCGCCGGCAATGAGAAAATTCTTGGTTACGATGTCGGGTCAGAGCCTCTTCGCCGTTCAGCCCTGGAAGAATCAGCGCGTGTCGGCTTTGCGACGGCAACGGAGCCCGTTACTCTCACCCACGAAATGGGCGGGCAAAAGGCGATTGTCGTATTTCACCCTGTTTTTAAGCATGTGCCGCTGGATTTTGGCTATGACGTTGATATTGATACGAATTCCCTGCAAGGATTTGCTGCGGTTGTCGTGAATCTCGGGGATATGCTTAAAAAAACGATCTTTGACTCGGGCGTTCGAACAGCTCTTTTGGGGCCGGCGGATGTTAATCTTTACCAGCTTAAAAAGGATGATACGCCTTTATGGATAGCATCTTCGAAGACGGATGACGATCAGCGCCATGCTGACAAAAACAAAGCCCTATTAGATTTAGCGGATACCCGGAATTATGTAAGCCCTCTGTTTATGTTTGGGAAGACATACGCTTTGGTTATCCATCCTAAACCGGGTTCAATTGATGCGCCGGTAGCCTCGAGTATATTCTTTGGATTTATCGGGATTATTTTAACCGGGGCCCTGGCGTACAGTTTATTTTCGGCGTTAAGCCGTGCCGCCAAGGTGGAAGCGCTGGTTGCTGAAAAGACCGAGGAGTTAAAGTCAAAAGAACTTCAGCTCGGGGCGATTGTTTCCAATGTCCCCGGAGCAATTTACCGCTGTGTCAATGATGTACATTGGACGATGGAATTTATCAGCAGCGAAATAGAGAATATTTCCGGATATCCGGTTTCAGATTTTATCAAGAATAAAGTACGCAGTTATGCCAGCATCATTTATCCCGATGATGTCACGCTGGTTGATCGGACTATCCAGGATGCAATCAGCAAAGAAGAATCGTATATTATTGAATATCGTATTGTCCATTCCAGCGGAAAGATAAGATGGGTTTTTGAGAAGGGCCAGCCGATCTTTATCGGAGACGGAAAGCTTGCATGGCTCGATGGTGTTATTTCTGATGTCAGCGAGCGCAGAAAATCCGAGGAGCAGTTGCGCCATCTGTCGCGTGCGGTTGAGCAAAGCCCCGCGGTTGTTGTCATTACGGACAGAGACGGAAAGATAGAATACGCTAACCCGAAATTTGTCCAACTGACCGGATACACACTTAGAGAGGCCGTGGGTCAAAATCCGCGTATTTTAAAGGGCGGAACGGAATCGGCTGAATTTTATAAACAGCTTTGGAATACTATTCTCGCCGGCAACGAATGGCGGGGAGAATTTCTTAATAAAAAGAAAAACGGAGAATTGTACTGGGAGAGCGCCTCGATTTCTCCCCTTAAAAATAATCGGGGAGAGATCACCCATTTTGTTGCCGTCAAGGAAGACATTACCGAGCGTAAAAAGCTGGAACGCATTAAGGATGATTTTACCAGTACGGTATCTCACGAGTTGCGTACACCCCTGGCGGCCATGAAAGAAGGTATTGGCATTGTCTTGGACGGTACCGCCGGCGAGATCAGCCCGGAGCAAAAAGAATTTCTTGGGCTCGCTAAAAGAAACGTTGATCGCCTGGGGCGGTTGATTAATGATGTGCTGGATTTCCAAAAGTTAGATTCCGGGGCGATGACATTTAAGATACGGGATGAGGATATCAATTCTGTCATTCGGGATGTAGGGCAGATGATGATGCTTGCTGTAGCCAAGCAAAAAGGTTTGGATCTAAATTTTAATCTTGGCGAAAACCTTCCTCGGATACCGTTTGACAGGGACAAAATCATCCAGGTCTTGACGAATCTGATCAACAACGCGATTAAATTCACGGATAAAGGGAGTATTACGGTTACCTCTTCGCTGGGGGATAACGCCGTTGAAGTCTCTGTCCGGGATACCGGTATCGGCATTAAAGAAGAAGATTTGCCGAAGCTCTTTGGAAAGTTTACCCAGCTGACCAGCGGCAGCGATAGAAAAACCGGCGGAACGGGTCTGGGGCTGGCTATTTCCAAACAAATTGTTGAATGGCACAAAGGAAAGATCTGGGCGGAGTCAAAATTTGGCGAGGGGACAACGATTCGTTTTTTCTTACCGATTGGAGAGCGGAGAACTTGATATGGCAAAAAAGATTTTGTTTGTTGATGATGAATCGGATGTCTCGGCGGTGGTGACATTCCGGTTAAAAAAGGCCGGTTACGAGGTTATTAATGCTGTCAACGGCCAGGAAGCGCTGGATTTGGCGGGCAAGGTCAATCCGGATCTCATACTTCTGGATTTGCGCTTACCGATTATTTCGGGGGAAGAGGTTTGTGAAAGAGTGAAATCTGACGAGAGGTTGAAAAATATCCCCGTCATTTTGTTCACTGCCAGTGTTGATAATATGGAAGATAAGGTCAAGAGGACAGGGGCGGATGATTTTATTACCAAACCTTTTGATCCGGAACAGTTAATGCAAAAGATAAAAAAACTTATAGGATAGGAGTGTCCTGATGAGCAAAAAAGTTATTTTATTGGTGGATGACCAGGAAGATTTGCGTAAGGTTATAGGTTTACGGATTAAAAGCTGGGGTTACGATCTCATCGAAGCTCAAAACGGACAGGAGGGCATTGATGCGGCCAAAACCCAAAATCCCGATATCATTATTCTCGACTACATGATGCCGGATATGGACGGGATTAGCGTCTTGGCTGAAATACGCAAGACCAATAAGACTATCCCCGTGGTTATGTTCACGGCTTATCCCAATAAGATGTCCATGCTGGAATCTGAAAAGTTGGGCGTCAGCTCATTTGTCCCGAAACTAAGCACCTATTCCGACATCCAGCCCCTTTTAAAGGCGGCCATCCATATGGCGGAGAAAAAGCAGGATAAGGACGCGTAGGTCTCTAAAAAAGTTCATATCATAAAACCTCTCTAATCGCAGGAGCCTGTAATGAAAGTTATCGCTTTTAACGGTAGTGCCCGCCGGGACGGCAATACCGCTATCCTTATTAATAATGTATTTCATGAGCTTCAAAAAGAAGATATAAAAACCGAGATGGTCCAGCTGGCCGGCCAATCCCTCCGGGGCTGTACCGCCTGTGGCCAATGCCTGGTCAATAAAGACCGGCGGTGCGCCGTTACAGATGACATTATTAATGAATGTATTGAGAAAATGCTCGAAGCCGACGGGATTATCCTGGCGTCTCCGACCTATTTTGCCGATGTGACTGCCGAACTTAAAGCGCTAATTGACCGCGCTGGCATGGTCGCCAAGGCTAATAATGATATGTTCAGGCGTAAAGTCGGCGCGGCGATTGTCGCGGTGCGGCGCGCCGGGGCCATTCACGCCTTTGACTCCATCAACCATTTCTTTTTTATCAATCAAATGATCGTACCCGGTTCCAGTTATTGGAATGTTGGCATAGGCCGCAAAGTGGGCGAAGCGGCTGATGACGAAGAAGGCATAAAGACAATGAAGGTCTTGGGGCAAAATATGGCATGGCTGCTAAAGAAAGTTTCTAACACCCCAAAAAATTAGGTTTTTGTAGTTATTCCTGTCAAAATCGAGTGGGTGCTGCCCTTGACTTCCTTAAATTAAAAGGATTTGTATCCAGAAGAGACAAGGGCTGCACTTGTTTCTTCCTAATGTTGATCTTTTTATTCTGAGGAGAACAAGGCTGTGCACAACAAACTGTTAACAACTTATATTAACGATGCACTAGCCAGTAAGAAGGTGAAAAGGAGATCTTTATGTTTGATTTCTTAAAAAGGAAAAAGCAGGTTTTCTTTTGCCTGTTGGCATTGTCGGCCTTTAGTTTTGTCGCGGGTTGCTCTAAGGCAAAAGAGCCGCCCCGTGCTCCCGTCGTGGAGGTAGTACCGGTTATCATCCAGGATGTGCCCGAAACGGCAGAATGGGTGGGATCAATCGACGGCTCCGTCAACGCCCAGATCCGGGCGCAGGTTTCCGGATACCTCATTAAACAAAATTATCAAGAAGGAAGGTTGGTCCAGGAAGGCGATGTCCTCTTTGAAATAGACCCCCGGCCTTTCGAGGCAAGCCTGGCAAAGGCACAGGCCACGTTAGCCGAGTCCCAGGCGCGGTGGGAAACGGCTAAATCGACGTATGCGCGTGTTAAGCCGCTGGCCGATCAAAATGCCTTGAGCAAAAAAGATTTGGATGATGCCTTTGGCGACCAGGAAACCTCTGGGGCCCAGGTCCAGGAGGCGAAGGCCATGGTGGACAAGGCGCAGCTGGACCTGGAATTTACAAAAATAAAATCTCCTATCACGGGAATTGCCGGTTTGGCCAAAGTCCAAATCGGCAATTTGGTCGGACCGTCGACGGCTGAAGAGTTGACAACCGTCTCGACCCTGGACCCCGTCAAAGTTTATATCGAAATAAGCGAGCAGCAGTATTTAAAGACGTCGACGATGTATCCGGAGGCCAAAAACACTCACGCACTCGAACTTTATCTCACCGACGGTTCGCTTTTTTCCAAAGAGGGTTATTTCGTATTTGCCGACCGCCAGGTGAATCCTACGACCGGGACGATGAAGGTTGCGGCTTTCTTCTCCAACCCAAAGAATCTCTTGAGGCCGGGGCAATATGCGCGCCTGCGGGCCACTTTGGCCGTGCATAAAGATGCCAAGCTGGTTCCTCAAAAATCCGTAATCCAGATGCAGGGTGTCAATCAGGTAGCCGTTGTCGGAAAAGATAACACGGTCGAAATCCGTTCCGTACAATTAGGAGGGGAAAACGGGGAATATTTTGTCGTCCAGGACGGGTTAAACGGCGATGAAAATGTGGTGGTCGAGGGCCTTGAAAAAGTGAGAAGCGGATTAAAGGTTGACCCCAAACCCTCCGCAGAGAATTTTGGAGACGGAAAACCATGACCAAATTCTTTATCGAGCGGCCGATAGTCGCTATTGTTATTTCCATTTTTATGGCCATCGGCGGTGCGGTGGCGCTATCGCAACTTCCGATAGCCCAGTATCCTAATATTGTCCCGCCCGAGGTTCAAATAAAGGCCAATTATACCGGGGCTGATGCTTTAACCCTTGAGCAATCCGTGGCAACACCCATCGAGCAGCAGATGTCGGGCGTTGACAACATGAATTACATGTATTCAATCAATGCCAATAACGGGCAGATGTCGCTGAAGGTTAATTTTGATATTGCCAGCGATCCTAACACGGATCAGATCTTAGCCCAGATGCGTGAGTCCCAGTCGGAAAGCCAATTGCCCGAGGATGTGCGCGCCCTCGGCGTGACGGTTCAAAAATCGATGGCTTCGCCATTAATTATGTTCGCGATCTATTCGCCTAAAGGGACGTACGATAACATCTTTCTGGCGAATTACGCGTATATCAATATGAACGACCAGATGACCCGTGTTCCCGGCATTGCCAGTGTTACGATCTTCGGCTCCGGGCAATACGCGATGCGGGTTTGGGTCAAGCCCGACGAGCTGGCAAAACTCAACATAACCATCCCCGATATCAGCCGGGCGATAGAATCCCAAAATAGTGTTAATCCGGCGGGAAAAATAGGCGGTGAGCCCGTTCCCCCGGGGCAGGTCTTTACCTATGCCGTTCGGGCCGAAGGCCGGCTTCAGACACCGGAGGAATTCGGCAATATTATCGTAAGGGCCAATCCCGACGGCGGGATCGTGAGGCTTAGGGATGTGGCGCGCATAGAATTGGGCTCGCAAAGTTACGACGTCGAAGGGCGTTTAAACGGAAAGCCATCGGCCTTGATTGCCTTGTATCAATTACCGGGAACCAATGCGATTGCAGCGGCGCAAGGGGCTAAAAAGCTGATGAATGAAATGGCGCAGCGTTTTCCTCCGGACATGGAGTATACGACCGCGCTGGATACGACTCTCCCCGTCACCGAAGGCATCAAAGAAATTTCACAAACTCTCTATCAGGCGCTCTTGCTTGTTATCCTGGTTGTATTTATTTTTCTGCAGGGGTGGCGCGCGACCCTGATTCCTACCCTGGCTGTTCCGGTGGCGCTGATCGGGACATTTATGGTATTTCCTCTGTTGGGATTTTCGATTAATACCTTGTCCTTGTTTGGCCTGGTTTTGGCTATAGGGCTTGTGGTCGATGACGCCATTGTTGTCGTCGAAGCGGTCGAGCGGCATATCGAAAACGGATTAAATCCAAAAGAGGCGGCGGTTAAGGCTATGGAGGAGGTTTCGGGGCCGGTTATTGCGATTGCGATTATCTTGGCGGCTGTTTTTATTCCCACGGCTTTTATCCCGGGCATCACCGGAAGTTTATATCAGCAGTTTGCTATCACGATTGCTGTTTCTGTTATCATTTCGGCTTTTAACGCGCTTTCGCTTTCTCCGGCCTTGTCAGCGATGCTTTTAAAACCTAAGCACGAAAACAAGCCGGGAATTTTAAGCGGATTTTATAATGGCTTCAATAAAATGTTTGGCAGGGTTTCCGGTGGATATGTTCAATTGTGCCGGTATCTTATTCGTAAAAGTCTCATATGCTGTTTGTGTATTGCCGCTGCCGGTATTTTGGCATGGGCTGTGGCGTCGCGGGTTTCTTTCGGATTCCTGCCCGAGGAGGACCAGGGGTATGTCTTTGCCGGCATTCAGCTTCCCCAGGCGTCTTCGTTACAGCGCACCAGTGAGGCAGCCAGAAAAGTTGAACAGGAATTGGCGAAAATCCCGGGTATAAAAAATTATTCGACGGTTTTAGGCTACAATATGCTCAGCCAAGTGAACAATACTTACAGCGCTTTCTTTTTTATCAGTTTCAATAAATGGGACGAGCGTGTCAAGCCGCAGGAAAAATACCAGGCTTTGATGGGTGGAATCAATAAGGCGATTGCGCAGGTTCCGGATGCGGTCGGCTTTGCCTTTTCGCCTCCGGCGATTCCCGGTATCGGAACCTCCGGTGGGGTTACCTTTATCTTGGAGGACCGGTCGGCGAAAGACATGGCATTTTTGGCAAAAAATACAACAACCTTCGTGGAGGCAGCGCGTAAACGCCCTGAGATTGCCAGCGTCATGACCACATTGCTTCCGGCGGTGCCGCAGGTCTTTATTGATATCGACCAGGATAAATGCTTAAAGCAAGGGGTGGATTTGGCTGATGTCTACGGGACCCTGCAGGCGTATATGGGGTCAAGCTTTGTGAATTATTTTAATGCCTTCGGCCGTCAATGGTCGGTTTATATCCAGGCGGAAGGCCAATACCGTACCCGCGCCGACCAACTGCAACAGTATTATGTGCGTAACGCTAGCGGTGAAATGGTTCCGCTCTCGGCTTTGACTTCGGCCAGGTCCATCGTCGGGCCGGAGTTTACCATGCGGTATAATTTATACCGTTGTGCCCAAATTAATGCCACCGCCCGCCCGGGCTATAGTTCCATGCAGGTAATGAAGGCGATGGAAGAAGTTTTTCGCGAAGTGATGCCCTCGGAAATGGGATTTGATTACATGGGCATGAGTTTTCAGGAAAAGAAAGCGCAAGAAGGGGTGAGCCCGGTGGCGATATTTGCATTATCGCTGTTATGCGTATTCTTGATTTTGGCGGCCCAGTATGAAAGCTGGTCGTTGCCGTTAAGTGTTTTGTTGGCGACCCCCATCGCTATCCTGGGCGCATTTACAGGGCTGTTGGTGCGGGGGATGGAAAACAATGTCTATGCCCAGATCGGGCTGGTCATGTTAATCGGCCTGTCGGCTAAGAATGCTATTTTGATCGTTGAATTCGCGAAGATGGAACACGAAAAAGGAAAAGACCTTCTTGAGGCAGCTTTGGAGGGGGCGCGATTGCGGCTTAGGCCGATTCTGATGACGAGTTTTGCTTTTATCTTAGGGTGTATTCCCTTAGCCATAGCGTCGGGCGCGGGCAAGGTCAGCCGCCAGATCATGGGGACAACGGTTATCGCGGGGATGTTGGCGGCGACGTTTATCGCCATCTTTCTCATTCCTGCCGCTTTTTACATGATCATGAAAATGGGTGTTTCCCGGAAGGCGGGTGCCGGTGAAAAGGAAAGGAATTCATAATGATGAGGTTTAAGTTTTTATGCGGTTTTATTTTAGCTGCTTTTATTTGCGGCTGTGCCGGATCGAAAGATTTCAAGAAACCGCAAGTAGACGTGCCTACGGCGTGGCGGACTGATTCTCAAGGGACAGGCGCTGTCGATAGCGCCTGGTGGGAACAATTTAATGATTCTACCCTGGTCGCTCTGATTCAGGAAGGTTTAACCAATAACCAGGATATCCGTATCGCGACCGCCCGTATCAAGGAATATTACGGCCGCTTGGGAGTTGTGCGTTCTCAAGCCGGGCCCCAGGTGGGCGCGACGGCATCCAGCGGGCGGGCACAGTCGCCGGGGGCTCAGGTCGCGCCGGGCGGCAAGGCGACGTCGGATTCATTTGAGGTTAAATTAGCCGCCAGTTGGGAATTGGATCTTTTTGGCCGGGTGCGAAGCCAAACCGAGGCTGCCCGGGCGCAGTTAAAAGGGGCGCAAGAAGTCAAAACCGCGGCTATCCTTTCATTGGTGACGGCGATCGCGAATTCTTATGTTGAATTATTAGCCCTGGATCAAAAATTATCCATCGCGCAAAAAACCGAAACCTCCCGCCAAGAGGCGTTAAAGTTTATCAAGCTTCGTTTTGATGGCGGGATTGGTTCTCAAGTTGATGTGGACCAGGCCAAAACGGAATTGGCACAGGCGCAAATTTCCGTGATCGATTTAAAAAACACCATTTCTCAGCAGGAAAATAGTTTGTGCGCACTCTTGGGGCGCAATCCTTCCGCAATCGTCCGCAGCCAGGGAATCGACCAGCTTCAGATCCCTCAGGTTCCGGCGGGAATTCCTTCCGATGTCCTCGAGCAGAGGCCGGATATTCGCCAGGCCGTGGATAATCTGATGGCCGCGCACGCGTTAATCAAAGCCGCCAAGGCGCAGTATTTTCCCGTGATCTCTTTAACCGGTTCCGTCGGTTCGCGCAGTAACGACCTGGCGAGTTTGTTCTCGTCGGGGGCGGGGCAGTGGGGTGTTGCCGAGCAGCTCGCGCAACCCATTTTTACCTCGGGCAGGACCAGAAGCCAGGTCAACGAGGCGCGCGCCGGAGAGGAAGAGATGGTGGCGCAATACCAAAAGGCGGTTCAAAATGCCTTTAAAGAAGTCAATGACGCGTTAATCGATTATGAAGGGTCATCCGAGAAGCTGGGAATCCAGAAGGAGTCTCTCGATTCCCTTCGGGAATACGCCCGGCTTGCCCGGGCCCGGTATGATGAGGGCATGACGAGCTACCTGGAGGTTTTAGACGCGGAGCGCAGCCTCTACGACGGCGAGATTTCTTATGTTGAAACCAAAAAGAATATTTTTGTTTCCTTAGTCGATCTTTATAAGGTGCTGGGCGGCGGTTGGGTGGAAAAGGCCGAGGATATGATACCCAAATCGTAGAGGTGTAAGATCTCAGAATTTTTCATGAAGCCTTTGAAGTTGATTTAAGACACAAAAATATTAAAGTTTCAAAAAGGAGAGAAGAAATGAAAGCTATTTTTGAGAGGCGTAGTATTCGTAAGTACAAACCCGATCCCCTGACTGAAGAGACGATTCGGGAGATCCTGGAAGCGGCCATGGCCGCGCCCTCGGCGGGCAATGAGCAGCCCTGGGAGTTTATTGTCATTAACAATCGCACTGTGCTTAATGAAATTCCGAAGATTCACCCGCACGCCTCCATGACGAAAGAGGCACCGGTGGCGATTCTGGTCTGCGGCAACTTGAAAAAAGAGGTCCATAAGGATTTGTGGCCCCAGGATTGCGCGGCGGCGGTTGAGAATATTCTTTTGACCGTGACCGATAAGGGCTTGGGCGCGGTCTGGACGGCGGTTTATCCCCGCGAAGAACGAGTTGCGGGCATGCGCAAACTTCTTAATATCCCCGAACACGTGGTGCCGTTTGCGCTTATTCCTATCGGTTATCCGGCAGAAGAGAAGCCGCCGATTAAACGTTTTGACGCGGCAAGGATTCATTATAATAAATGGTAGTCATAATAAGGGACGCTCTTTCGGTTCAATGGAGGCCTGTCCCTTTTCTAGTAAAAAGGGACACACTTTTACAGCACGAAAAGAGCGTCCCTCAATAATAGGTTGACTAAAATAGGATTTGTGTTTAAATAAGAGAAATAAATAACGGGGAGGCCGTAAGACGGCCTGAGAGTTCCGCTAAGTTTTAAGCGGATGACCCGACGAACCTGATCTGGATAATGCCAGCGGAGGGAAAGGAAGGTGAGTATGTTTAACCCTTATGCATCCGCGTAAGGGTTTTTTGTTTTTCCGCGGGGCCTTTGTTTCGGATCGCCAAAAAAAGGAGAAGGATGATGTTTAAAAAAATAACAGAAGCACAGATTAGCCGGGCGATTGTGGGGGAATTTACAAAATGGTTTGATGAGTATATTATTTCCGACGTTATCATTGTCGGCGGCGGCCCCAGCGGTCTTATGGCAGCGCGTGATCTGGCCAATGCGGGTTTTAAGACGCTCATTGTCGAAAGCAATAATTACATCGGGGGAGGTTTTTGGGTGGGGGGCTATTTTATGAATACGTTGACATTTCGTGCGCCCGCAAACCAGATTCTTGATGAACTAAAAATCCCTTACAAGGAAATCGAAGATGGTTTGTTTGTTGCTGACGGCCCGACGGCCTGCTCAAAACTTATCTCCGCTACCTGTGATTCGGGTGCGAAAATTCTTAATTTAACAAAATTCGATGATGTGGTACTGCGTCACAGCAAAGTGGAAGGGGCGGTTATTAATTGGGCACCGGTGTCGGCCTTGCCGCGGCAAATTACCTGCGTCGATCCCATTGCGCTGGAATCTAAAATTGTCATTGATGCCACGGGCCATGATGCCTGGGTTGCCAAAAGCCTTGAAAAAAGAAAACTCCTGGAATTAAAAACATTCGGGCCTATGGATGTCGTCAGTTCCGAAGATATGGTTGTGGAAAAGACTGGAGAGATTTTCCCCGGGCTTTATGCCATTGGCATGGCGACGGCAACCGTCTTTGGTATTCCGCGTATGGGGCCGACGTTTGCGGGAATGCTTTTCTCCGGCAGGAAGGCTGCTCAGCAGATTATAAAAAAGCTGGCAGCAAAGGAGGGACTCTTGCGTAAAGAAGCTGTTGTTGCGTAGGGGGTGTGTCTTTTTGTGATGAAGGGCCCTCGCCCGACGCTGAAGCAGTGATGGGCGAGGGCCCTTTTATGTCTAAAGGGGCGATGATAAAAAAATACTTGACAAAATTTATGTTAATGTTATATTCTACATATCCGATGGGATAAGTAGGAAAGAGGTAAGCAATGAAGATAACTTTTAAAGGCGATTATGCGTTAAAGGCGATTCTTGATTTAGCGCTTCATTACGATTCAGGCGAATTGGTAACAAGTTTTGATTTGTCTCAGCGCATCGACGCGCCGATAAAATTTTTAGAACAAGTGTTGCTGGAATTAAAGAAGGGCGGATTTATTGAAAGTCGCCGCGGAAATATCGGCGGTTATCGATTGGCGAGAGTTCCGGGGCAGATCACGGTAGGCGATATCGTGCGGCTTGTGGATGGGCCCAGCGAACCGATTGCCTGTGTGAATAAGGATTATTCCAACTGCGCGGATATCAAGAAATGTATCTTTAAAGGAATTTGGCAAAAAGTGGACCAGGCGACATCGGGCATTATTGATCATATAACTTTTGAAGATTTGGCTTCGCAAATTAGCATAAACCAAAAAGTATTATCCTATTCCATTTAAGGGAATACCTAAGATGAACGAAAATCCCAAAAATATTAATATGATGATGTGTTGCATGCGGATGTGTTGCTTCCACGGTAGTGGAGGAACGCCTGTGTGAGATATCATCTAATATATCAGGCGTAGGACGGGATAACCCACTGCCAAGGAAAGAAAAAGGTCGGTGGGTTTTTTATTTTCTAAATTTATAAAATACAGGAGAGATGAAATGAGCTTGAGCCAAAATACAAAAAGCATCATCAACGATGCCATTGTCAAAGACATACGGGATGCGGTGGATGATTTGGAATACGGTACAGTGGTTATTACGGTACACAATAAAAAGATCACCCAGATCGAGACCGCGCGCAAGAAACGTTTCGATGATGTCTGGAAGGTTGAGGAAGGAGGTGGGATCTAAAAATGATTGTTGGCGTGTTGGTCCTTGCCGGACTACCGGTGGGACGTTTTTAAGAATGAATCTAAACGTCGAATGCTACCTGTCATCTGGAGCGAGGACACAAAAAAAGGAAAATAAAGAAATGAAAAAGTTAATATTGTCTATTGCGTTTATTGTTCTGGCGGTTTTATTTGTAAGTGACAAGGTGTTTGCCGGTCCGCCATTTAACAATCTTGAAGGTGTCGGGGGTGTCGCGTTTAACCCGTTGGCGTATTTGGCTGATTCCGACGGAGAAAAGAGCCATTTAAAAATCGGCAAGACCGAGGTTATTGGCTTACCCAGATTTGGCGGCTGGTATGTGAGCTTGCCGGATGCGAAGATCGATTGGACATCGGTTGGGGTTGCGGACACGATTTTTAAGCGGTTAGAAGTTTCCTATGGTTATCAAGTTGTTGCCTGGGAAGACCATCCGACGTTTCGCAAGAACAATCTTGGAGCCAAGTTTCTGGTATTGCCGGAAAACTCTTTTGACACAAAGTTTCTTCCAGCTCTTTCGATCGGAACGATTTATAAGACGACAAGCCATACGGCGTTACGAAAAATAGCCGGGTTCTCGGACCTTCGCTCCAGCGGACAGGATTGGTATGCGGTCGCGACCAAGACCATTACTCAGTTGCCGCGTCCGGTCATCGTTTCCGGAGGCGTGCTTTCTTCTCAAGGATTCGTTACCGGCGTGTTGGGTTTCCATGACAAAAGAAAGACAACCGGCTTTGCCAATGTGGATGTGGTTCTTCCTAAGAACATTGTTATTGGTTATGAGTTTAAACAAGGAGAGCAGTTCGCGGTCCATAAAAATGCCAATTATTGGGAAGCGCATTTGGCCTGGCTTGCGAATAATGACCTGACCCTTATTGCGGCGTATACGGACACCAGCAGTTACACCAAGTCCGGAAATACCAGACAAGGGTTAGGAAGTGGTTTTGTTTTAAGTGCGCAGTATGCGTTTTAGAAAATGAAAAAGGGCAGCCCCGCACCCAGCTTGCTGGGTGCGGGGCTGCCCCCAACCGAAAGGAGCAATAAAAATGAGTAAGATCGATTCGCGATTAAGAGTAGAAACGCTCGCCCTTCACGGCGGCCAAGAATCGGACCCGACAACGGGGTCGCGGGCGGTGCCGATTTATCAAACCACGTCGTATCAATTCAAAAGCAGTGACCACGCCGCCAATCTTTTTGGCCTCAAGGAATTCGGCAATATTTATACACGCCTGATGAATCCGACAACGGATGTTTTTGAAAAAAGGGTCGCGGCCCTAGACGGTGGTGTCGGGGCGCTGGCGGTCGCCAGCGGACAATCAGCGATTACCCTGGCGCTTTTAAATATCGCCCAGGCAGGCGATGAAATCGTCTCCGCGGATAATCTTTACGGCGGGACGTATAATCTTTTTCATTACACCTTCGCGCGTTTAGGGATCAAGGTCAAATTTGTCAAATCCAATGACCTGGAGGCACTTCAAAAAGCCATTACCCCAAAGACAAAAGCTGTCTATGCCGAATCCATCGGGAACCCTAAGCTCGACGTTGCCGATCTCGAAGGGATTTCAAAAGTCGCGCATAAAAACAGCATTCCGTTCATTCTGGATAACACTGTTTCGCCGTATCTTTTAAGGCCCATTGATTTTGGCGTTGATATTGTGGTTTATTCGGCGACTAAATTCATCGGAGGCCACGGGACCAGTATCGGCGGGGTTATTGTCGATTCCGGTAAATTCAACTGGACCAACGGCAAATTTCCTTTAATCGCCGAGCCCGATCCCAGCTATCACGGGATAAATTTCGTGGAGGCATTAAAGCCGTTGGGCAATATCGCCTATATTATCAAGGCGCGGGTTACCCTTTTGCGTGATTTGGGGCCGGCATTGTCGCCGTTTAATTCCTTTCTGTTTCTGCAAGGACTGGAAACACTTCACTTAAGGCTGCCGTGTCATTCCCAGAATGCACTGACGGTTGCCCGTTATTTAAGAAAGCACCCTAAGGTTAGTTGGGTAAATTACCCTGGGTTAGACGACAGCCCGGAGCGCGAAAGGGTTAAGAAATATTTACCTAAAGGCGCCGGCGCGATTTTAGGCTTCGGCATCAAAGGTGGCTTAGAGGCGGGAAAGAAATTCATCGATTCGCTCGAATTGGTTTCGCATCTGGCTAACGTTGGCGATGCCAAAAGCCTCGCCATTCATCCGGCGACAACAACCCACCAGCAGCTTTCGGCTCAAGAACAATTGGCGACGGGTGTCACCCCGGACTTTGTACGGCTGTCGATTGGTATCGAGCACATCGACGACATTATTAGCGATATTGACCAGGCTTTGGCAAAAACGTAAAAAGGTCTTAGACGGACACAACTTGCGGAACGAAGTGGGGCAAGTTGATGTCCGACTTAGACCCTTGACATCCGACGAGTTACTCGAGGGATGTCAAGGGTCAATTCGTCCCGCAACTTATGTTCACTTCGTTCCATAAGTTGCGGACTCATTGAAGGAGATTCTCATGTCGAAAACTTTTTCTAACATTACAAAAACGATCGGTAACACCCCGCTGGTGAAGATTAACAAGCTTGCCGAAGGGCTGCCTGCGATCATTCTGGCCAAGCTGGAATTCTTTAACCCGCTCTCAAGCGTCAAGGACCGTATCGGTGTGGCCATGATCGAGGCCGCCGAGAAAGAAGGGAAGCTCAAGAAAGATTCCGTGATTATCGAGCCCACCAGCGGCAACACTGGCATTGCCTTGGCGTTTGTCGCGGCTGCCAAAGGGTATCGGCTGGTTTTAACCATGCCTGATACCATGAGTGTCGAGCGCCGGCAATTGCTGGCGATTTTGGGAGCGGAATTGGTTTTAACCGAGGGCGCTAAAGGAATGAAGGGAGCGGTCGAAAAAGCCGAAGAGCTCGCCCGGCTTACCCCGAATAGTTATGTTCCCCAGCAGTTTAATAATCCGGCGAATCCGGAGATCCACCGCCGGACCACAGCTGAAGAAATTTGGCGGGATACCGACGGGAAAGTGGATATCTTTATTGCCGGAATCGGAACCGGCGGAACCATTACCGGCGTGGGCGAGGTTTTAAAACAACGGAAGCCCACGGTAAAAATCATCGGCCTGGAGCCGGCGGATTCTCCGATTCTCTCCGGAGGAAAACCGGGCCCGCACAAGATCCAGGGGATAGGCGCGGGTTTTATTCCTGGGAATCTTAACCGCGCGATTATCGATGAAATCATCACCGTGCGCCACGAGGATGCCGGGGAAACCACGCGCGCGCTCGCGAAGACCGACGGAATCCTGGGCGGAATTTCTAGCGGCGCGGCAGTTTGGGCGGCTTTACAGGTCGGCAGGCGTCCGGAATTCAAAGGGAAAACCATTGTAACGGTCTTGCCCAGCTCCGGCGAGCGGTATTTGTCGACCTGGCTTTTTCAAAAACCATAAGAGGGACAGACCCCGCCGTTACCCCGACCTGTCCCCTTCTCACGCTTGGGACAGTCCCAAGTGTGGCAGAGGGACACACCCAAGTTACGGCGGGGTCTGTCCCAGGTGTAATTTGGGGACTGTCCCAGAATTGCACCTGGAGCTGTCCCCGAAGTAAAAAGTGCCCGGCATTTTTTCTTCTTTCAACTTTCCTTTTTCTGAAATAAAACATTGACGACGGTTAGCCGCGGAATATAATATCCCTATTCCCAAAAAATAATCGGTATTCAAGTCGAACCAAGAAGGCGTTCGATCATTTAGGGAATAAGAATTTATATTCCAAGAGTAAGCTTGTTTTAAGAAAAATTTAATTTAAACGCAGGAATTTATTGAGGGATTGTATCCTCAAAGTTGCATAGATCGTTGTAGCCTTCCGCTTTTTCTCCTGCCAAGCCCAATCTTCCTTAAAGGAAATAGGGGGACGTTTTAACATGCCCGGGTTGTTTCTTTTTGATCCACTGTCAATTTTCTTTATTTTTGTTATCGCAATCGTTTCTTTGCCTTCCGCTGTTTATTCCGTCGGATATTTAAAAGGTGGGGGATCGCGATTTGCAACGACTCTGTCCTGGATTTTATTATGCCTTTTTGTGGCATCCATGGGGCTAGTGGTAACGGTTAATAACGTTATCGCCTTTCTCGTTGCCTGGGAAATCATGTCTCTGGTTTCGTATTTTCTGGTTATCGCCGACGCCAAACACGAGCGCTCCGTCCAGGCGGGCACGATTTATATCATCATGACCCACATCGGCACGGCTTTTTTAGTTGCCGCCTTCATGATCATGGCTAAATATGCCGGCTCGTTTAATTTTGCCGCCATCAAAAGTGCCTGCCTGGTCATGCCGCCGCAAATTAAAAACATTATTTTCCTGTTACTCTTGGTCGGATTCGGGACCAAGGCGGGAATAGTTCCTCTCCATATCTGGTTGCCCTATGCCCATCCGCAGGCGCCGAGCCATATCTCTAGCATTATGTCCGGGGTCATGATCAAGACCGCGATTTACGGCATTATCCGGTTTGTGATTTATCTTTTGAGCGCGGATACGGCTTGGTGGGGAATATTGATTCTGATCTTGGCAATCATTTCCTGTCTGGTCGGAGTTATTTACGCTCTTATGGAACACGATCTTAAACGGTTACTCGCCTACCACAGCGTCGAGAATATCGGAATCATTCTTCTCGGCGTGGGGCTGTCGATGTTTTTTCTGAGCATTCATCTTCCGTACTTGGCTGTATTCTCTTTGATAGCCGGATTGTATCATCTGGTCAATCACGCCATCTTTAAAGGGCTCCTGTTTCTCTGCGCCGGCAGTGTTTATAAAGCGACAGGCACGCGCGACATCGAAAAGCTCGGGGGGCTCATTAAAAAAATGCCCCAAACCGCCGTCTGTTTTTTGCTGGGGGCCATGGCGATCTCGGCGCTGCCGCCCTTAAACGGTTTTGTGAGCGAATGGTTGACGCTGCAGGCGTTCTTTTTGGGGGCTTTTAAAGTGACGGGGGTGAGCAGACTTTTCCTGGGAGTATGCGCAGCTCTGCTTGCCTTAACCGGGGGCCTGGCCGCTGCCTGTTTCGTTAAGGCTTTTGGAATCACATTTTTAGCCCAGTCCAGAAGCCGTCATGCCGAGGAAGCAAAAGAAGTTTCTTTGTCGATGAAGGTGGGAATGTATTTTCTTTCTTTCCTAACGGTTGCCTTTGGCCTGGCGGCGGTGCCGGTGATGCGATTGCTGGCTAAGGTTGCGGGCACAGCTACGGATGTCGATACCAAGGGCGTGATCTTTTCTCTTAATAATTTTATTGTCAATCCGCTGGCAGAAAAAGGTATTTATCTTTCACCACTATGGCTGGCGCTTGTTTTACTCATCCTGGGTGCTATTGCCTTTGCCCTTTTTCTTCTCCCCGGGCGAAGAAAAGCGGTTAGCTATAGCACCTGGGACTGCGGTTATTATCAATTGGACGCGCGAAACGAATATACCGCTACCGCATTTTCAAAACCTTTTAGGATCGCCTTTAGCTTCTTTTTGCTTCCGTACCGACGGACACAGAAGATCAGGGAATCGTTTTACCACGTTAAATCTTTCGTCTACGAAACACATACAACCCCGGTTTTTCGAAAATATGGTTACGCGCCGGTTTTGGCTCTGGTCTTTGGCATTGCCAAATCCATGCGCCGGATCCAGCCCGGGAGCATTCATTTGTATTTGTCGTATATTTTTGTCACCGTTATTTTATTAATTTTATTTATGGGCAGGTTTCATTGACTTTCTTAGAACCCAAAGAAGCATAAGGTAGTCAATGTTACCTTTTTCCCGACGAAAATGAATTTTATATCTCTGTTATTGTAAAGAAAAAGGTTAATAAAATGGACATCCTGATTACTATCGCGCAGCTTATTGTCTTTATTGTGGTCTCGCCTTTTATAAGCGGATTGATCAGCAAAATAAAAAATAATATCCGCATGCGAAAAGGGCAGAGCATCTTTCAGCCGTATTATAATTTCTTTAAACTTTTCGCCAAAGGCGAGGTAGTTTCCCAAACCGCTTCTTGGATCTTTAAAGTGACCCCTTTTGTGGTGATCGCTTCTTCTTTGGCCGCGGCATCACTGGTTCCGGCGCTCATTACCTCCGGGCCTTCCTTTTTCTTGGGGGATTTTCTGGCGCTGATATTTATTCTCGCCCTGGGCCGTTTCTTTATGGCACTTGCGGCACTGGACACGGGCAGTGCTTTTGGAGGAATGGGTTCTTCCCGGGAAATGTTTATATCAAGCCTGGTTGAGCCGGCGGTGTGCCTGGTTATTTTCGCGGTTTCCTTGCAATTCGGCACGACCAATATCGCGTCATTCAGCCACATTCACATGGTGTCCATTTCTTCTCTGGCGGCGGTTGCTGCTTTATTCTTTGTTGTTATCGCGGAAACCTCGCGCATCCCGGTCGATAATCAGGAAACGCATCTGGAATTGACCATGGTACACGAGGCCATGGTCCTGGAATATTCGGGCCGGTCGCTGGCGCTTATTGAATTGGCTTCTTACATAAAACAAATGATGTGGTTTTTTCTTATCGCCCAAATTATTTTCCCGATCGCGTTACCGATTTTTGGAAATGGGGGACAATTTTTCTATTGGTTTTTGTGGTATTTAGCCAGGATTTTAATTATCGCTATTGCCATGGCTGTGGTGGAGGCTTCCGTCGCTAAAATGCGTTTATTTAGAGTGGCGGATTTTCTAGGCTTCGCGGTTGTTTTGGCAATGGTCGCAACGGTCTGCGCCATTTTAGGAGTCTGATATGCAAGGAATCGTCCTTTTCGGTGTTTTGGCGTGTACGTACTTGATGGTTATCGCCAAGCGAATGCCGGCTTTGATCCGCAACTTTCGCTATCAATCGTTCTTTTTGTTCTTGGCAACTTTTGTTACCGCGTTTCAGGAGCGGCAAATCGATTTGTACATCATCGCCGGATTATTGTTCGTGCTTAAGGTCATCGCGATTCCGTATGTTTTGTACCGGGTCATCAAAAGGACGAAGGTTAACGAAGACTTAGGATTGTTTGTCAACGCCCAATTGTCGCTTCTCTCCGCCTTAGGGCTGACCTATCTATCCTGGATTTTAGCCAGGCATTTGGTTGCCCCGGTTGACCGGGTTGAGGTTTCGACGTTTACGGTGGCTTTATTCATGGTGTCCACCGGGATATTTTTAATGATCCTGCGCATGACCGCGCTGGCGCAGATCATCGGCTTATTGGTTATGGAAAACGGGCTTTTTCTTTTGGCGTCGATGGTTTCGGGGGGCATGCCGTTTTTTGTCGAGATCGCCATATTCTTTGATGTCTTTGTGAGCGTTGTTATCATGGGATTTTTTCTTTACCGGATCAATAAACTTTTTACCCATATCGACGTTAATAAGCTTTCGCGTTTAAAGGGATAAAGCAATGCTGATATTTTTTATTTTGGGAATTCCGATTCTGCTGGCAGCTGGAGCCTTTTTCTCAAAAAGGCCCAGGGTATTCGGAATTATTAATGTCTTTGGCTACTTAAGCATTTTATTGGCTTCAATCGTGCTTTTAAAAGATATTGCCTTTGCCGGCCACACACTTTTCTTCTTTAGTTTTCTTTATATCGATACTCTAAGCGCGTATTTTATTTTTGTTATCAGTGTGGTTAGCTTTGCCACAGCGCTTTATTCCGTCGGTTATATAGGAAAGGATATGCAATCGGGGGCGATATCGGAAAATAAAGCAAAAATGTATTATTTGCTTTTTAATCTGTTTTGCTTTTCGATGTTTTTTGTCCCGGCGGTCAATAATTTGGGCATGCTTTGGGTGGCTATTGAAATGACAACGCTGATCTCCGCGTTTTTGGTGGGATTTTATAACACCAAGCAATCGGTGGAAGCAGCCTGGAAATATATTATTATCTGCTCGGTGGGAATTATCTTCGCGCTTTTAGGCACAATCCTTTTTTCTTACGCGTTTTCGCTTGCCGGGGGCGCCAAAAGCCTTAATTGGACAGATATGGTGGCTGCGGCCGGGGGAATGGATAAAAATATCCTTAAAGTCGCCTTTATCTTTATTCTCGTCGGTTACGGGACCAAGGCGGGTTTGGCTCCCATGCACACCTGGCTGCCGGACGCGCACAGCCAGGCGGTTACCCCCATTAGCGCGCTTCTTTCCGGGGTTTTATTAAAGACCGCGATTTACGCTATTCTTAGATTCGGCATCATTGTGATTGAGGGGGTGGGATTTGGGTATTTCAGCCACCTGATGATTTTGCTGGGGTTGATCTCGCTAGGCGTATCCTGCAGCTTTATTCTGGTTCAAAAAGATTTAAAACGGCTTTTGGCCTACAGCAGCATTGAACATGTCGGAATAATTGCTATCGGCTTAGGGTTAGGCACGCCGCTCGCTTGGGGTGGCGCTTTATTGCATGTTTTTAATCATGCCGTGACTAAGTCGCTCATGTTTTTTGGCGCCGGGGATATTGTCAGCGCCTACAAAAGGCACAACATGAAGATGATTCGCGGGGTTATAAGGGTTTTGCCCTTTGCCGGAGTAATGACGCTGGCAGGCATGTTTGCCTTAACCGGTTTTCCGCCGTTTTCCATTTTTGTCAGCGAACTCATAATCATTATCGCCGCGTTTACCAAGGGGTCTTACGTCGTGGCTGTCCTGTTTTTGCTATTTATCGCGATTATCTTCGGCGCCTTCGCCTATCAATTCGGTAAAATGCTTTTTGGCAATCTTCCCAAAGGAATGGCGAAGGCGCCGGAACCTTTAAGCGGAAAGCTGGCGTTCTTATTTTTGTTCGTTCAAATGCTGGCGGTGGGCGGTGTGGTTCTATTCATGAAGAAGGACTTATTATGGATTGTGCAGGGATTATTAACGAGATAAAAGCAAAATTTCCCGGTTTTTCTGTGATTAGCGCGGTGCAGAATTACCCGGATGAGATTTGCCTGTATGTCCGGCCGGAGATCTTTAAAGACACCTGTCTGGTCTTGCATAAAATTCTTTTATCTCCGGTAAAAATGCTTTTTGCCCTGGATGAACGCAAGATGGCGAATAAATTTACAGTCCACTGCGTTTTTCTCAGTGCGAAAAGCGGTCAATGGGTCACGGTTGCTATTGATGTCCCGGCCGAAAATCCCTGTTTTGATTCGTTGGCAAAAAGCATTTATTCGGCCAGCCTTTTTGAACGTGAAATTTATGAAATGTTTGGCATCAAGCCCGAGGGGAATCCTGATTTGAGGCGGCTTCGTTTGCATGATGAGGTTTGGCCGCAGGGAAGTTTCCCTTTGCGCAAAGATTTTGCGGGCGCGCCAAAAAATATTTCAGCAGAGAATTTACCCGCCTACAAATTCTCTAAAGTCGAAGGCAACGGCATCTTTGAAGTCCCGGTTGGCCCGGTGCACGCCGGGATCATCGGGCCGGGGCATTTTCGTTTTAGCGTTGCCGGAGAACCGATCATTAATCTGGAGATCAGGCTCGGCTTTACCCACCGGGGAGTTGAAAAACTTTTTGAAGGAAAATTTTTAACGCAAGCGCTGCGCCTCGCGGAAAGCGTTGACGGAGAATCAGCATTCGCTCATAGTCTCGCTTTTACCCAGGCCGCGGAAAAGATTGCCGGGATTTCCATTTCTCTTCAGGCGGCTTACGCCCGGGCAATATTTTTGGAGCTTGAGCGGATGTATAATCACGCCAATGATATCGGCGGCATTGCCGTTGATGTGGGTTTTAGTTTTCCGGCAGCCATTGCCTCGATCATTAAGGAATCTATTTTGCAATTGAATGAAAAGTTAACCGGCAGCCGGTATTTAAAGGGGATTAATACTGTTGGGGGAGTTTTAAGGAGCCCGGAGGAACATGAAATAAGAATGGTTTCTGGCTTTTTAAAAGAGATCAAAAAAGATTTTAACCAGCTTGCCAAAATCCTTACGACAAGCGTTTCGTTTATGGATAGGGTGGACACAACCGGCGTATTAAAGAAGAAAACCGCCGAGGACATCGGGGTTGCGGGTTTGGCAGGCCGCGCTTGCGGGATCGCTTTGGATCTAAGGAAAAATTTTGCGGGTGTTTACCACGAGGCCAAATTTAAAATGGCTGTGGAGCAAAGCGGCGATGTCCTGGCCCGGTTAAGGGTAAGGATCGCCGAATTTGAGGAATCAATGCGGTTGGTTGAGTTCTTTTTAAGTAAAATCACCCCCGGCGAAACAGCCTTTCCTCAGCCGCAACGAAAAGAAGGAGAAGCCTTAGGTTTCGCGGAAAGCTGGAGGGGGCCGGTTTTGTATTGGCTTAAAACCGATTGTAACGGCGCAATCGAGCGCTGCAAGATCGTCGACGCCTCTTTTTGCAACTGGCAGGGCTTGTCCTACGCGGTTTTAGGAAATATTATTCCCGATTTTCCACTATGCAATAAGAGTTTTGACCTTTCGTACCCGGGTAACGACTTATAGATAATTAATTATGCTGGTATTTAACACAGATTCTCACAGATCAAACACAGATGGCCACAGATAAAACTATCTGTGAATATCTGTTTAGATCTGTGTCTATCTGTGCTCAATAAGAGCAAAAGTAAATCGACATTATAAACTTATAGGATTTTTTGCCATGTATCGAATATTAAAATATAGAATGCTCAAAGGAATTGTCACCCGGCATATTGCGCCCGAAGCTTTGGGCGAAATCGAATCAACCGGCAAAGAGCTTAAGACTTTGATCCGCAAGAAATTCGGTAAATCCTTGCATATCCGCGAGGTCGATACTGGCTCGTGCAATGCCTGCGAATCCGAAATTATTTCGGCCAATAATCCTATTTATGACCTGCAGCGATTTGGCATCAATTTTGTGGCGTCCCCGCGGCACGCCGATGCCCTTCTTGTGACGGGACCGGTTTCCAAGAATATGCTTTTGGCTTTAAAGAAAACCTACGACGCCATGCCGGAACCGAAATTCGTCATTACCGTCGGCGATTGCGCCTTGGATTGCGGTGTTTTTAAAGGCTCTTACTACACCGCGGGCGCTGTCGCCCAAATCCTCCCCGTCGCCCTTCACATCCCGGGGTGCCCGCCGAGTCCCTCAGCTATCATTAAATCGCTGCTTGCATTCTTGAGGCAGCATGATTAGCAAGCTCCAATAACCAAGATACAAATCCCAAACAATATTCAATAAGTAAATTCCAATGACCAAACACGGTTTGGTTATTGGGGATTGGGTATTGAAATTTGTTTGTATCTTGTTTCTTGGAATTTGTATCTTAACAAACCTAGGGCATAGGTTACGGTTAGGGTTAGGATGCCCGTATCGGTTACGTTTAGCGGTTAGGTCAAAACTTTAGGCCGAATGCCGTTACCGAAAGACGATACGGGCTTCGTAACCGTTACCTTTACCGAGTAACGATACGGGCTTCGTTACCGTAACCGAAAGACTTTATTTGACAAAATTCTCCCAGAGGCGTAGCCTATGAATTAAGTATTGTGTCCCCGGAATTCAGATTCCCGTTTACGGAATTCCGAATAAATTAGACCGTTTCTCAATAAACATTTGCAGGATATAGGGTTTTGGCAAAAATATCCCCGGAAATCTTGGGATCTTAAATATGTCAAAATTAGAATTTATTTCAAGCGCATCGGATTTCAACCTTACCGATGCTTTCTATTTGTCCAAAATTTCGGAATTAGTCTATGAAGATTTGGACAAGATTGAGGATGTTCTTAAGGAAGAGTATGGTTTATCAAAATACAAACCATTCGAGGTGAAAGAAACAGATACGCAAGCTTTTCTAGCATCTAATGAGGATATTTTAGTGCTGGCCTTTAGAGGAACTACTTCATGGGCTGACTGGATGACTAATTTCAAAATAGTAATGGTTTCGTCTAGCGTAGGGAAAGTTCATTCTGGCTTTGCTCGGTCTTTAAATTCGATTTGGGATGATGTAAACGATTCTATTCTTTCTGGGAAGGATAGAAATCAAACTCTTTGGGTTGCTGGTCATAGTTTAGGTGGGGCGTTGGCTACGTTGGCTGTCGATAGATTAACTGAAGAAAATTCAGAAATAGTTGATGGTTTGTATACATTTGGACAACCTAGAGTGGGGGATAAACAGTTCGCCGATAACTTTGACAGGAAGATGAAGCGGCATGCTTTTCGTTTAGTTGATGATGAAGACATTGTAACGAAGATACCCATACCTCCGGGCTATCGTCACATAGGAACGGAGTACTTTATTAACAATAAAGGTCTGCTGTCTAAGAATAATAATTTCTGGGAGTGGTTTAGGAGTTGCTCGGAATCGGTAGCAATACGTTCAAGCGACGATGCAAACAAATATCGGGCACAAAACCCAGGGGGGATAAGAGATCACGGTGCTAGTTATTATTCTAAATACTTGTATCAAAATTTACAAAAGAAGAGAAAGAGTCCTTTTTTAAGCTACATCAATGGGGCGTAGCATGAAATGTTCCGGGGGCACACCTTAACCCTTCGACAAACTCAGGGTAAATGTTTCACGTTAAGAAGTGTTCGCTAACGCTCGCTGTAATACTTAATTAAAATGAAAAATAATCTCGTATCTATTTATGTTGCACATGACATTCTCGAACTGAATGGGGTAAAAGACGTTTTAGAGAAGAACGGCATTGCTGTCGTGATTCGTGCCTATGAGGACAGCGCATTTAAAGAGATTTTTAAACCGCAGTACGGCGCGGGGGAATTGCTGGTCGCTAGCGACAGAGAGACGGAAGCAAAGAAAATCATAAACGACTATCTCCAAGCAGAAAAACAATTGATGCTTCCGGAAGACGAAAAGCCTAAGAATTGTTTCGATGATATAAAGAAAAAAGGCAGGCAATCTGCAGTTATTGTTCCAGTAGTGGTTTCTATTATTTTTATGGCATTGGGGATTTTGTTTGTAGTATACGGAAATATGGCCGGAAGAGTTTGCGGCGGGATATGCCTGTCTTTTTCGTTGGCAGCTATTTGGATTTCCCATCTGAATGCTATGGACAATCGAAATTAGATGGAATCCCGGTGACACCGGAATTTGAGGGAGTTAAAAAAACGTGCCGGGTACAAATTAGGGGCAGGGTGATTCCCGGGAATCATAGAGGTAATTCTACGAAAAATGAAAATACTTAATCTTGCTCTCAATGATGTAGAAAACGGCAGCATCTACAAGTATATTGCAGAAGATTCAGATGATATCGAAATCGCTCTTATTCATACCGATAATATTGAAGAAAGTTCTGGTTCCTATTTGATTACTGGTGAGGTTACCTTAGCCGATGGGAGTAGGTATCCTGCTATTTTCGGAATAAATTCCGATGATGGCGGTGAAATGTCTGAGTTTTATTTTCTAGTCGATTCTGATGGATGGGTCTCAAGCAGTGATAACCTTGAAGAATTATTAAGAAAGAAGAAGGAAGAAGTTTTTCCTTTCAGATATCATTTAAATATTAAAGTTGAAGGTGACTTGCATACTGAAAATCAATATTAGCGGGAAAGAAGGGGACGGGTTAGCGAATAGTGAATAGTCAATGGTGAATGGTTAATGGTGAATGGTGAATAGTTAATAGTGAATAGCGGATAGCGGATAGTAAAGCGGCCTAGCGTCATTCGCGGCCCTTGAGTTTCTTAAAAAATTGAAGTATAATTTCTTCTAACCTTCCAATTCGAATTATCCTCACATTCCAACTCACAGTCATCTCCTAACTTTCAGTCCACTTTCCAACTTCAAAAATTTCAAGGAAAGGAAATTTCATGAAAAAAAGCACCGCTTTGGAAGTTGTCGAGCAAAAGATTTTCTTGATCCGGGGTCAGAAAGTCATGATCGACCTACATTTGGCCGAGCTTTACGATGTTCGGACAAAAGTCCTTGTCCAAGCCGTCAAGCGAAACAAAAGAAGGTTTCCTAAGGATTTTATGTTTCAACTGACCGATCAAGAATTTGAGAGTTTGAGGTCACAATTTGTGACCTCAAACCGCGGTGGAAGACGGTACCGGCCGTATGCCTTTACGGAACAGGGTGTCGCGATGCTTTCAAGCGTTCTCAACGGCGAGAGGGCTGTTCAAGTCAATATTGTCATTATGAGGGTTTTTGTCAAATTGAGAGGAATTTTATTTGCTCATAAAGAACTTGAGCAAAAACTGAACGCGCTTGAGCAAAAAGTCGAAAGTCACGACGCCCATATCCAGGGGATCTTTGATGTTATCCGTAAATTGATGGCAGCACCTGTTGAGAAACCAAAACAGAGAATCGGGTTTCATCCGTCCCCTTCCGGCTAATCGGGAATTTGAGAATTTGAGGTGACAATTTGACACCTCAAAAAAGGAGTAGGAGGGGCGCAAGCCCCGCTTTTTCAGGCGGGGCTTGCGCCCCTCGGTTTACTTTTCCCGCCACCCCCGTTGCAGGGAAGCGCAACGGGGATAAGCGGCGGGACGATTCCGGCCAACGACTTACGTTCTTCGTTTCGCTCATCCGTAAGTCGTGGCCTCATCGAAGTTGCGGCCTCGTTTAATTTTAATTTGACAAAATAAAAAATAACGCTACAATAAGTTTCTCAAATCAGAAATCGAACAAGCGAATGCCTTCGGAATACAGGCTGAAGGCATTTTTTAACATTAGGGGTAGCACGTGTCCAACCAACAAATCCTGCTTTCGGTTATCTTCGTTCCAACCTTGGGCGCTTTCCTTTTACCTATCCTGGAGCGGGTGTCAGCCGGGTTACGCAACTGGTCGGCGCTTGTTTTTGTCCTGGTTTCGGTTGCCGGCTCTTCTTTGCTCGCACCTTTAGCCCTGAAGGGACAAGCTGTAAGTGTAAGCCACGCATTGCCTTTGGGATTTAACTTCGTCTTTACCGCGGACGGCCTGGCGGTATTTATGGCGCTGGTGTCATCATTCATCAGCGCGGTTATCGTCCTTTATTCCTTCGGTTATATAAGCCACTATGAGAATCAAAACGAGTATTATCTCATGGTGGTTTTGTTTTTAGGCTCCATGATGGGGCTGGTTTTTTCGGGAAATCTCATCTTCCTTTATCTGTTTTGGGAAATCACGGCCATCACCAGCTGGCGGTTGATCGGATTCTTTAGAGAGAAAAATGACGTCTTTCGAGCCGACAAATCGTTTTTGGTCACGGCCTTCGGTGCTTTGTCCATGCTTTTGGGCTTTTTAATGATCTACCAGCAGTCCGGCTCATTTGACCTGTCGGTTATTAAGGAAACGTTTAGGTTTAATCCGCTATCCAATACCGCGATATTTTTAATCCTTATCGGAATATTCTCTAAATCAGCCACCTTGCCGTTCCATACCTGGCTTCCGGATGCAGGGGTAGCTCCGTCGCCGGTAACCGCGCTACTGCACGCGGCGGTTCTGGTAAAGATTGGCGTCTATGTCTTTGCCCGGCTTTTTGTGGTCAATCTTTCGCTGGGCGAATTCTGGCATGTAGCGGTACCGGTTATTGCGGGCGCCAGCGCGCTTGTTTCAGCCGGGGCAGCACTTATTGACACCAATTTAAAAAGAATTATTGCCTATTCGACCATCAGTCAAATAGGTTTTATTTTTCTTGGCCTCGCCATCGGAAACGAAATGGCGGTTGCCGGCGGGCTTTTGTATATCTTGATGCACGGCCTGGCCAAGGGCGGGTTGTTCTTGTGCGCCGGTATCATTGAGCAGAACACCAAGACAAAAGACATTACTAAAATGGGCGGCCTGATCGCGACCATGCCGGTCACGGCGATCGCATTTTTATTCTGCGCGTTTTCGGTCATGGGCATACCGCCGTTTGGCGGATTCTTTAGCAAATTTATGGTTATTGTGGGAACGTTACAGGCCGGTCATGTATGGATCGCGCTTATTTTTATTCTGGGCGCTTTTTTGACTATCCTTTATCTTTTTAGAGCCTTTAACATGATCTTCTTAGGCGAACTTAAAACTCCGGGCGTAAGGGAAGGCTCAGCCGTTATGGTTTTTAGCGTGGCGCTGTTGGCATTTCTTTCGCTGGCAGGCGGCATTTTTATCCGGTATCCGAATGAATTCGTAGGGCTGGTTTTGCAGCCCATATTTGGGATGGTGCGGTAATGGATAATATTTTACTTCTTCCTATATTAGTCCCGGCGGTTTCGGGGATCCTGATGCTGCTGATAAGGAAGACGCGCGGCATTAAAGAAATCGCTACGTTCTTTGTGGCGACGGCTAATCTCCTGATTGCGGTTATGCTGTTTAGGAAGGAGCTTGACTTTACGCTGCCGTGGGCGGGTTTTGGCATGGAATTTTCGCTCCGGCTTTATCACTTTAGCTCGTTTATTCTTTTGGCCACGGGGTTTTTCGGATTTCTAATCGCGCTTTACTGCACGACCTTTATGCGCGAAAAAGGCGCCCTCAATCAATTCTATAGTTACTTATTGATTTCGATTGCTTTGGTTAACGGCGCGGTGTTATCCGACAATCTGGTTTTGATGCTCTTTTTCTGGGAAGGGCTGTTGGTGACGCTCTTTGGAATGATCTTTATTGGCGGCAAGGATTCGTTTAGAACCGCGACCAAGGCTTTTATCATTGTCGGGATATCGGATCTGTGCATGATGGTGGGGATCGGCATTACCGCGCATTTGGCCGGAACTTTAACAATTTCAAAAATCAATCTTCCCGTGGACGCGCTGGGAAGTGTGGCGTTTGTGCTGCTCATGATCGGCGCGATTTCAAAAGCCGGGGCCATGCCGTTTCACAGCTGGATTCCCGACGCAGCCAAGGACGCGCCGCTTCCTTTTATGGCGTTTTTGCCGGCGGCTTTGGAAAAATTATTGGGAATTTATTTTCTGGCCAGGATCTCACTGGATATGTTTAAACTGGACGCCTCGTCATGGTTAAGCCCGCTTTTGATGATCATCGGTTGTATCACGATCCTCTTGGCGGTTATGATGGCCCTTATTCAAAAAGATTATAAAAAGCTTCTTTCCTATCACGCCATCAGCCAAGTCGGCTACATGATTTTAGGGATCGGGACCTGCGTTCCCGTCGGAATCGTCGGCGGGCTGTTTCATATGATTAACCACGCGCTTTATAAGTGCTGCCTGTTTTTATCCGGCGGTTCGGTGGAAAAGCAAGCCGGGACAACGGATCTTGAAAAATTAGGCGGCCTGGGAATTAAAATGCCGGTAACCTTCGGCTGTTTTATCGTTGCCGCGGCATCCATCTCCGGCGTGCCGCCTTTTAACGGATTTTTTTCCAAAGAGCTGATCTATGACGGGGCGCTGGAACGGGGTTGGATTTTTTACGCGATGGCGGTGGCGGGGTCATTTTTTACCGCGGCGTCATTCTTGAAATTAGGCCACGCGGCATTTTTGGGAAAAATAAACGATGCCAACAAAAGTGTTAAAGAGGCGTCCTGGCCGATGCTGATTCCGATGGTGATGATCGCGTCTTTGTGCGTTCTTTTTGGTTTATATAATGCCTTGCCTTTGAATAATCTGATTCAGCCGATTTTGGGCGAGCATAGGCTTGAAGGCCACAACTTTTCCGGAATGCCCACAAACGCATTTTTGGTTATTATGACCGTTCTGGTCTTGGCCGCCGCGCTTTTAAATCATTATCTCGGATTTAAAAAGCAGGGAAGCGGTATTAAAGCGGTTGACCATATTCACTACGCCCCGGTTTTGCATCCGATTTATGACCGGGCGGAAAAAAGATTTTTTGACCCCTTTGATATTGGAATGAGAGTGGCAGGCTGGGCGGCCAAGATGATCTGGTATGTTGACCGCGTTATCGATTGGCTGTATGACGGTTTCTCGGTGGGGATGACCTACGCGCTTTCTATCGGTATCCGACGGGCGCATACGGGAAATTATTCGGTGTATATTATCTGGTCGCTGGTAGGTCTCATGGTTATTATCTTTCTTGCGGTGAGGTAAAAGAAGTGCTTCCTTTATTTATACTGGTTCCGTTATTTTGCTTGATACTGCTGAACGTGCCGCCCAAGGCAATCGTGAAGCGGCCGGCCTTTTGGCTGGTGGCGGCATTGCCTTTGGTGCAGGTATTTTTGACGGCCTTTCATCCTGTGGCGGTGTGGGATGAGATCCGCAATCCCTTTAATTCGTATTTTATTTTTAATCTTTCGGTTGACGCGTTAAGCACCGTGCTCTTATTATCCATCGGAATCGTCGTTTTTATCGCGGCGCTGGTGGGCCGTTATACCCTGTCGGGCGAAACCCAGAGGTTTAATTTCTTTAATCTTCTGCTGGTTGCGTTTCTGGGAATGAATGCAACCGTGATGGTTCAGGATATTTTTGCGCTGTATGTTTTTATCGAAGTGACCGCGGTGGCATCATTTATTTTGATCGCGATGCAAAAAGACAAACCGGCGCTCGAGGGTGCCTTTAAATACATTATCCTTTCGGTGGTAGCGACGGTATTGATGCTGTCATCGATCGCGTTGATTGTTATGGCGGCCGGAGATACCTCGTTTGCCGCGGTTTCGTCTGCTATCCGGGCGTATCCGGCCAGTGTTTTGGTCAAGGTCGCGGTTAATCTATTTTTGTGCGGTTTGTTTATCAAGGCGGGAATTGTTCCCTTTCACGGCTGGTTGCCGGACGCGTATTCGGCGGCACCGTCGTCGGTCTCGGTCTTGTTGGCCGGCATTATTACCAAGGTCTCGGGCGTATACGTACTGATACGAATGGTGGTGACTGTTTTCGGGATTGAGCAGTCGCCGCAGGCGGTGTTGATGTTTGTCGGTGCTTTATCGATTGTGGCCGGCGCGTTGGCGGCTATAGGACAAAGCGATTTTAAAAGAATGCTCGCCTATTCCAGCGTCAGCCAGGTGGGATATATTATTTTAGGTTTAGGTTGCGGCACGCCGTTGGCGCTGGCGGGCGCGGTATTTCATTTATTTAATCACGCGCTTTTTAAGACTCTTTTGTTCGTTAATGCCGCCGCGGTTCAGGAAAAACTGGGAACTGTGGATATGAATAAGATGTCGGGGTTATCGGTCAAGATGCCGGTGACCGGCGCCACAAGCGTGGTCGCGCTTTTATCGACGGCAGGAATTCCGCCCTTGTCCGGATTTTGGAGCAAGCTGATTATTGCTATGGCCCTTTGGCAGTCGGGTCAATATGCGTATACTATTATTGCAGTCCTCGCGAGCGTTTTAACTTTGGCTTATTTTCTTTCGATGCAGCGAAGGGTTTTCTTTGGGAAATTGCAGGAAGGGCTGGAAAATTTAACCGAGGCCAGGCTGGGGCTGATTCTGCCGGCGATTATCTTAGCGGTGGTCACGGTCGGGGTGGGGTTAGCTTTTCCGATCGTCTTGGATAAATTAATTTTACCTGTACAAAACATTCTTAAATAATATGGCGATAAACTTTATTCTAGTGGTTGCATTACTTTTGGCTGCTCTCTGGACGGTAATGACCGCCCGGCTTATTCGTTCGGCCTTTGGGCTTGCCTTGACCAGTGCGGTTTTGGCGATCCTTCTTTTTAGATTGGATTCTCCCATGGCAGCGGTGTTTGAGCTTTCGGTATGCGCGGGGTTAATCCCGGTTATTTTTGTTACCACCATCAGTTTGACCCATCGGTTAAGCCAGGACGCATTTCAAATCAGGCAAAAAGAACGATGGGGAAAATACTGGTATCTTTTGGTGATCGTTGTCCTGGTGGGGGTTTTATTAAGCCGGCGGGCTTTGTTACCGGATGTGCCGTTGCCGGTAGTAACGCATCCAACGGATGTCCGTATTGTTATGTGGAATATGCATCATGTGGATCTGTTGGGCCAGGTGGCGGTTATTTTGGCCGGTGTTTTTGGCGTGGTTATTCTATTTAAGGAAGTTAAAAAATGAGCCCTGATTTGACCCAAGTATTTTGGCCCTTTAGTGCTGCGGCTATTCTTTTGTTTGTGATGGGGACCTATTACGTGCTGGTCACATTTAATCTTATTCGCGCTTTAATCGGCGTCGAGATTTTAATTAAAGGCGCAACTCTTTTGATTATTCTTGCCGGTTACGTGACCGGCAATACCGGCTTGACCCAGGCTTTGGTTATCACCCTGATTGTGATCGAGGTCGTGATCATGGTGGTAGCGGGCGGGGTGATCTTATGCGTGTACCGGAATAATAAGTCGATCGATGTTCGCGAATTACGGAGTTTGAAAGGTTAAAAGATGCCCGAGAAAATATTTCTAACGCCGCCGGTCGCTTTTATCGTGGTGTTATTGGTGATCGCCTCGTTGTCGTATCTTTTTTCGAAGCTTTCTTTTCGCGACCCGAAACACGGCAAAGACGAAAGAAAACCGTATGCCTGCGGGGAAGATTTTGACGGCAGCATGATCCAGCCGGATTACAGCCAGTTTTTTCCTTTTGCCTTTTTCTTTACGATTCTCCACGTGGTGGCGTTGATGATCACCACCGTTCCGGCCGGGGTCTCCGGGACATTGGCCATGGCGGTGATTTATATCATCAGTGCCGTGGTCGGTTTATTCATTCTATTGGGAAAGTAGGGGACGATGAGTATTCTAAAAAAAATAATCAGATGGGCCAGGATCAAGTCACCCTGGATCATTCATTTTAATACGGGGGCGTGCAATGCCTGCGATATCGAGATCGTGGCTGCGCTTACTCCCCGCTATGACCTGGAACGTTTTGGAGTTATTATAAAAGGGACTCCGCGGCACGCGGATGTGCTGGTCTGTTCCGGGCCGGTGACGCTCCAGACGCAGGACAGGCTGCTAAGGATCTATGAACAGATGCCGGAGCCGAAGTTTGTGGTGGCGGTTGGAACCTGCGCCTGCAGCGGCGGGGTTTTCCAGGGTTGTTACAGCGTTCGGGCGGGCATTGATTCTATTTTGCCGGTTTCGGTTTTTATCCCGGGTTGCCCGGCAAGCCCCAAGGCCATTATTGACGGGGTAGTTAAATTGCTGGATAGCCTGGAAGATAAACCCAAGAAAGAAATGGCCCCGGTGCTTCCTAAAAAAGAATTAGCCCAGGGCAATGCTACATAATAAAAGGTGTTCGTGATGACCGAAGAACAGATTAAACAACAAATAGAGCATCAATTCGGCTACCTAAAAGATGCCGTGGTGATCAAACGGGCAAGGCGCCTGTGGCTGGATGTGCCGATGGATAAATTTGAAGAAGTTTTTGTTTATTTGACTGAAGCGATGCCCCTGGTGAGGCTGTTAACTATTACCGGCATGGATGAGGGGACGACGTTTGGAATCATCTATCATCTGGCGGCAGAGAGCGGAATTATTTTGAATTTAAGAATTCACATCCCGCGCGAGAATCCCGCTATCCAATCAATGACGTCAAAATTCTCGTGTGCGGATATTTACGAACGGGAGATTAAGGATTTACTGGGGATCCAGGTGCTGGGTTTGCCCGAGGGCCGTCGGTATCCCTTGACGGACAATTGGCCCGACGGAGAATATCCGTTACGCAAAGATTGGAAGGGTTTAAGCACCGAAAAGAAGGGGGGAACTTTAAATGCCCAATAAAATACGTAAATTACCGGATTCCGGCGACGTTCAGGTCCCCATAGGGCCGCAGCATCCTTCGCTTAAGGAGCCCGAGAGTTTTCTTTTAACTCTGCGGGGGGAAAAGATCACGGCCGCGAGTGTGAGATTAGGTTATAATCACCGGGGAATAGAGAAGGCCTGCGAGGAACGGACCTATATTCAGGATTTGTACTTAATCGAAAGGGTCTGCGGTATTTGTTCGCATGCCCATTTGACCTGTTTTGTTCAGGCGGTGGAAGAGATTGCGGCGATCGAAGTCCCCAAACGCGCCCAGTATATCCGTGTTGTGGTTGGAGAATTGGAGCGCATTCATAGCCATCTTTTGTGGCTGGGGGTAGCGGGCCACGAAATCGGTTTTGATACGTTATTGATGTACAGCTGGCGCGACCGGGAAATTGTTATGGATATCCTGGCGGATTTAGCCGGTAACCGCGTCCATTACGGAGTGACCACCTACGGCGGGGTGAAACGTGATATTACTCCCGAGCAGATAAAAGATGTCTTAAAGGCGGTCGATACTCTCGAGGAGAGGACAAAATACTATATTGAACTCGCCAAAAATGAGGAAACGATCATCAAAAGGCTGTCGGGCGTGGGGATGCTTAAACACGATGATGCCTTAAGATTAGGCGCGGTCGGGCCAACAGCGCGTGCCGGCGGTGTTGACCGCGATACGCGGCGTGACGATCCTTATGCGGCGTACCCGGAAATGAAATTCAAAGTGGTAATCGATGACCATGCGGATGTTTACGGCCGTACCTTGGTGCGCATGGGAGAATTGATGGAGGCCTACAGTATTATCCGTCAGGCCCTGACCAATATGCCTGAAGGGGTGTTTAGGGTGAGGGCGCCGAGGCGCATTCCTGCCGGGGAAGCCACCGGCCGTTACGAGGCGCCGCGGGGTGAAGACGTGCATTATGTTAAATCAAACGGCAGCGATAAGCCGGAAAGGGTTAAGATCCGGGCTCCGACCTTGGCGAATATCCAGGCTGTCACCCATATGCTCGAGGATAGATACTTAGCCGACATGCCCATTGTGGTTGCGGCTATTGATCCCTGTTTTTCCTGCACCGACCGATTGATTGGTATCAAGGATCTGCGCACCGACAAAAAGCAAACACTGGATTGGGATAATTTACGTCTTTCGGGTATTAAATGGTATCAAAAACGAGGCGTTGATTTCTCGCGGTTGAATGAAAAGCTAAAGAGGTCATTTAAATAAAAATGGATATCCTCCAGCAGTTGTTTAATATTTTTATATTCCCGGGGCTTTTGTTTTTATTTGTCTTTGCCCTGGCAGCGGAATTTATCGACCGGCGGCTTTATGCGCGATTTCAAAACCGCATGGGCCCGCCCTGGTTTCAGCCGCTGGCGGATTTTATTAAACTATTAGCCAAAGAGGACATTATCCCTCAGGAAGCGGATGTGGCGACGTTTAAGCTGATGCCGGTTCTGGCATTGACCGCGACCGTCACCTCGTTTTTTTATATACCGCTTTGGAATGAACAGGCGCTGTTTTCTTTTAACGGCGATATCATTGTCGTGTTGTATCTTCTGACTATCCCGACCTTGACGTACTTCTTGGGCGGCTGGTATTCGCGTTCTGTATATTCGATGATCGGGGCGGTGCGTTCTTTAACCCAGCTTTTTGCCTATGAGGTGCCTTTATTTATGAGCATCTTGGCGTCGGCACTTTTGGCCGGGACCTGGTCTTTAAGCGGAATGGCTGTTTTTTACAACGATCACCCCTGGTACTGGCTTTTTAATCTCATTGGTTTTGCCACGGCCTTGGTGGCGCTTTTGGGAAAACTGGAAAAGGTGCCGTTTGATATTCCCGAAGCCGAAACCGAGATCGTGGCCGGAAGTTTTACCGAATACAGCGGCCGAATGCTGGCGCTTTTTAGATTATCGATTAATGTCGAGATGGTGGTGGGGGCGTCTCTTTTGGCGGCGGTATTCTTGCCGTTTAGTTTAGACGGCAATCTGGTTTTGGGATTCGCCATTTATCTTTTTAAGGTTATCTCGATTGTTGCTTTTATTGCTCTGGCCCGCTCGATTTTTGCCAGGTTACGGCTTGACCAGATGATCAATCTTTGCTGGAGATTTTTTGCGCCCATAGGATTTTTACAGGTGTTGATTAACTTGGCCATTAAAGGATTCTTTTTGAAATGAAAACTCCCGGTAAAATCTTGATGCAAGTCCTGGAATCGGTGGGAAAAAAGCCCGCGACCTTGAACTACCCCCAGGAAAAACCGCCCATGGCCAAAGGATTCCGGGGAAAGTTGAAATTTAAACCCGAAGCCTGCGTGGGATGTATGCTGTGCACCAAAGATTGCCCGTCGGGCGCGATTCAAATCAAAAAGCTCGGCGAAAAACAATTTCAATGCGAAATCGACTTAAGCAAATGTATCTACTGCGCCCAGTGCGTGGAATCCTGCGCTCGCAAGGCCCTGGAATATACGGATGAATTTGAACTCGCCAACATTGACCGCGGCAAATTAAAGATCGTCTATAGCGCCCAACCTCCAGCTAATACCCAGCCTCCAACCAATGTCCAGCCCTCAACCAATGCCCAGCCTCAAGACCCAACTCAAAAGTAGGCTTGCAAAAGCAAAAAGAATCGTTATCTTAGGCGTCGGTTCCGAACTTCGCGGCGATGACGTCGCCGGCATGCTGGTTGTGAAAACTTTAAAAAAAAGCCTTAGCGGAAACAAGAAAATAGTCCCGATTAAAATTATTTTCGGCGGTGTCTCCCCGGAGAATTTTACCGGTGCGATAAAGCGATTCAAGCCGTCGCACTTGGTCATTATTGATTCCGCGGATTTAGGCCGCAAGGCCGGAACGGTTGATTTTCTTGACGTTCAGAATATCGGCGGGGTAACGTTTAATACCCATAAACTGCCCACTCGGTTTATGGTCGAATATCTTTTAGTCTCCGAAAAATTCTCGGTCACCATAATCGGCATTCAGCCCAAGACTATTTCGTTTATGGCCCCCGTATCCCAACAAGCCAAAAAAGCGGTAGGAAGCCTCGCGGGTACCTTGAAGTCGATTTTGACACATCAGTAGATTCCCGGCATGGGCAAAATATTCTTGCCATCCTAAGGGCAGGACTATATAATTAATACTCTTACTATTATATTAACGAAGCGGCACGCTGAGGAGGAATGGGCCCATGGGTTTAGTGCACTTGACGCAAAAGAATTTTGAGGAGGAAGTCTTAAAATCAAAGATACCGGTTTTGGTTGATTTCTGGGCGGAGTGGTGCGGGCCCTGCCGGATGATCGCTCCCGCGGTTGACCAGCTTGCGGAGGAATTTTCCGGGAAATTTAAAGTCGCCAAGGTCAATGTCGATGAGGCGCAGGATCTGGCCATGCAGTACAGTGTCATGTCCATCCCGACTTTGATGATCTTTAAAGAGGGAAAAGTGGCGGATATGGTCGTTGGCGCTTTAGGCAAAGAGCAGCTTGCCAAGAAGATGAAGCAGAATTTATAAATTGATTTCGTCTGAGGATTTCAACAATGAGCAAAAAAATCCTCATGGTTATTGCCAGCAAGAATTTTCGGGATGAGGAATTATTGGTTCCAAAATCCCTTTTTGAGAAAAATAGCTTTGACGTTGTTATTGCCAGTTCGTCTTTGAATCCATCGCGGGGCGTATTGGGCACAATCGTAACGCCGTCGATTTTGCTAAGGGATGTTAAGGCTAATGATTACGACGCGGTTATTTTTGTGGGCGGAAACGGTGCCAGCGAATACTGGAAAGATGCAACCGCTCACCGTGTTGCCCAAGAGTTTGCCGGAGAAGAAAAAATTGTCGCTGCGATCTGTATCGCGCCGGTGACTTTGGCTAACGCCGGTTTATTAAAGGGCAAGAAGGCGACGGTTTGGCCTTCGGAAGCGGGGGCATTGAGCAAGCAAGGCGCCCTGATGGACAAGGGCGATGTTGTCCAGGACGGCCATTGTATTACCGCGAACGGCCCCAAGGCGGCCGCGCCATTCGCCGAAACAATCATAAGGAGTTTGAAATAAAATGCTGATTACTATCTGCAAATCCAAGATTACCAATGCCACGATCACCCAAACCGAATTATATTATCAGGGCAGTATTACCGTCGATGAAAAGCTGTTGAAGGCGGTTAATATTATCCCCGGCGAGAAAGTGGAAGTCCTTAATATCAATAATGGCGCCCGGATTGAGACCTACACGATTGCCGGCAAGGCCGGTTCGGGCCAGGTTTGCTTGAACGGCCCGGCGGCGCGCTCAGGATGCGTGGGTGATAAATTGATTATCCTCAGTTATTGCCTGGCTGAACCCAAAGAAGCTTCGACGTATACGATGAAAGTTATTTCTCTCGATGATAGCAACAAAATTAAAAATTAGACTTTGTTCCGATCCCTGCCTGCGCAAGAAATCCGTGCCCATCAAAGCGGTTGACGCCAGCACGCGGTTGTTGATTACCTCAATGCTGGAGACGATGTATGACGGCAAGGGCATCGGCCTTGCCGCGCCCCAGGTCGGCATCAATGAACGCCTCATCGTGGTGGATATCGGAGACGGGCCGGTCGCGCTTATTAATCCTAAGATCACCAAAAGAAGCGGCCAGGATATCATGGAAGAGGGGTGTTTAAGCGTTCCGGGAATTGTTGTGGAGATTAAGCGTCCGGCAAAAATAAGGGTTGAATATTTGGATGAAAACAATCAGCCCCAGGCCCAAGACTTGGCCGGATTGATGGCCAGGGTTGTCTTGCACGAAACCGATCATTTAAACGGCAAGCTGATTATCGATTATGCCTCCTGGGCTCAGAAATTGAAGTTTAAAAAGAAGCTTAAAGAAATCAAAAAGAACAGCGTAACGAATTCCCCGGTAAATTTCTAATGCCTACAGAAGCAAGTGCCTTGGCTTCCATCTCCTTACCGCCGTGGTTTAAGCAGCAGATTCCCGATGCACAACATATAGAAAGAATGCACCGTCTTCTTAAGGCGGGTGATCTGGCTACGGTTTGTGAAGGTGCTCATTGCCCGAACTTAGGCGAGTGTTGGGCCCGTGGCACGGCGACATTTATGATCCTGGGAAACATTTGTACGCGTGCCTGCCGGTTTTGCGCGGTTAAAAACGGGACGCCGTTAGAAATAGACGAACAGGAACCGCACGCAGTTGCCGCAGCGGTTAAGAAATTAAATTTGCGCTACGTTGTTGTTACTTCGGTAACGCGTGACGATCTTCCCGACGCCGGTGCCGGGCATTTCGCACAAACGATTCAGGAAATCAGGGCACAAAATCCGCAAGCCAAGATTGAGGTCTTGATTCCGGATTTGGGTGGAAAAATAGAGAATTTAAAGATTATGGCCGATCAGGCGCCGGAAGTGATCGGCCATAATCTGGAAACAGTTTCGCGGCTTACGAAAAGCGTTAGGCCTGCGGCCGATTACCGCCGGTCGCTAAGAATTTTGGAAAGTATCAAGGACTTGGCTTCAGGTATATTGGTAAAGTCCGGGTTTATGGTTGGTTTAGGTGAGACGCATGAAGAAATTATTGAGCTCATGCGTGATTTGCGCGATGCCGGTTGCGATATTTTAACTATCGGCCAGTATTTGGCGCCGTCAAAGACCGAAAGGCATTTTGCCGTTAAAAGGTTTCTGGAGCCTAAAGAATTTGAAGATTACCGCCTAATGGCTTTAAACTTAGGTTTTAAATATGTTGCCAGCGCGCCCTTGGTGCGTAGCTCGTATAAAGCGGAAGAGGCGTATCAGGCGGCCTGCCGCAGCGTGAACCGTGTATAAAAAATAACGATTACCCAGTAAAGGAACTTTACGTATGGCCTTAAATGAAAAGTTAAAGAATGTTTTGTCGCTATTGCTGCGCATAGGTTTGAGCGTCCTTCTTTTGGCATATCTTTTTTCCAAGATCGATACCAGCAAAATGTTAGACGCCGTCAAGAATGCCGATTTGCGCTATTTCTTTGCGGCCATGTTTATCTTTATCGCTATTAACTTTCTGCTGCTTTTCCGTTGGACAGTTTTTATCCGGGCTTTGGGACTTACGGTGCCTTTTAAGAGCATTGCCAATTGTTTTTTTATCGGCCTGTTCTTTAACCTCTTTTTGCCCAGCTCGACGGGCGGGGATATTGTTAAGACCATAGGGCTTTTTAGGGACACACCCGAAAAGGCGAAGGTAGTGGCGTCGGTGGTGGTGGACCGTTTGAGCGGTTTTGCCTCGATTGTTTTAGTGGCGCTGGTTTCTTTTGCGTTCGGCTACAGGATTTTAAACGATAATTCTCTTCTTGTGTCGATTGCGGTTTTGGCGTTGTTTTGTTTTGCGGTTATCTTGGTTCTATTCAATGAAAAATTATTTTCGTTTGTTTTTGGGATGTTTAACCGGTTTCCGAAGATCAAAGAAAAGCTTATGAGCTTGCACTATTCGGTGGCCTTACTTAAAGGGAAACCTCAGGCCCTGTTAAAAGCGGTTGCCCTGTCCTGCTTATCGCAAACAATTTTAGCATTTATATTTTCTTTGCTTGCTAAAAGCTTTCATCAGGATATTCCGGTTCTCTACTTCTTGATCTTTGTCCCGATCCTTTGCGTGATTTCATCTTTGCCGTCCATAGGAGGCCTGGGCGTTCGCGATGCCGGCGGGGTATATTTATTTGCCAAGATCGGCGTTGAGTCCAGCCTCGCGGTCAGCATTACCCTGATTAGCTTTTTGTTTATGGTCATCGTCGGTCTTTTGGGCGGGATCGTATACATTTTTGCTATGCCTTCGAAACGTCCGGGAAATTAGCGCTCTTTGCGCCGGCGGCCTAACTTAGAATTTCCAAAACCCGTATGTCACTTCAATATATCCTTGACGGTTATAATATTATCAAGCAAATTCCTCCCCTAAAGCTTAAAAAACTCCGGGACGGCCGCGATAGCCTGGTGAGTTTAATCGAAATCTATCGGCCGCAAGGGAGCATCAAAAACAGCGTGACAATCGTTTTTGACGGCCAATCAGGAATCATCGGTTATCCGAATCCCTTGGCGGTCAAGGTCTTGTTTTCCAGCGACGAATCGGCGGATGATAAGATAAAGCGTATCGTATCGGAATCAAACCGCAAAAAAGAAACCATTGTCGTGACCGATGACCGGGAATTGCAGTTTTCCGTGCGCCTGTTGGGCGCTAAAATTCTAAGTGTTGCCGATTTTCTGGCCCAGGCCAAGGGGCAGGGAGGGGAGGGGCCGGCTTCGAAAGGTCAAAAGCCGAAAGCTTGGGATGAAAAAACAATATCCAAAACTCTTGAATACAAAATTAATTCGGAATTTGAAAAAATCTGGCTTAAAAAATGACACCAAGCCCGCTACCACAAACTAATTTTATAGAATTCTTAGGAACGGCAGGCGCCCGTTATGTCACCATCAGCCAGACACGCGCCTCGGGCGGGATATGGATTTCTTTTGAAGGCACGAATCTTCTTATCGACCCGGGCCCGGGGAGCCTTATCAAATGCCTTGAGGCGGTGCCGAAGCTTGAGCCTTCTACCTTAGACGGGATTATTGTTACCCACAAGCACATTGACCACTGCAATGATATCAATATCATGATTGAGGCCATGACCCTTGGCGGTTCAAAGAAAAAGGGAAAAGTTTTTGTGCCGCAGGATATGCTGGACGAGGATTCGATGCTGCGAAAATATGCCTGTGCGCTTCCCGAAGAAATTATTTCTTTAAAGGAAAACGGTGATTACACTTTGGGTTCAATAAGCTTTTCGACGCCGCTACGCCACGTGCATCCCGTCGAAACTTACGGACTTAAATTTCGTTTTAAAGAAAGAACAGTTTCGTTTGTCGCGGATGCCCGTTATTCGGATACGATGGCAAGCTGTTACAAGGGCGATATCCTCATCCTTAATACGGTTTTAGTCCAACCTTTCGAGCATGTTGATCATTTAAACATCAAAGATGCCGGCCGGTTGATCGCGGATATCCGTCCGCAAAAAGCTATTCTCACCCATTTCGGGAGGGAGCTTTTAAACAAGGGCCCGGAAACCTTCGCCCGGCAGCTAACCGGAGAAACCGGCATCGAGGTCATCGCGGCTACGGACGGGATGATGGTGGGATTGTAAATTTGCCGGAAAAATAAAAAATGTTCACGGGCGAAAATATTTTCTAAAAACGCCTTCTTCGATTATAATAGATAAACACTGACGGTTATTTTAAGTATAAAAATTAATATTCATCTTAATTTATTATGAAACATCTTATTGAATATATTTTTGGGTTTATTATCGGCCTTGGCAATGCCCTTTTTTTCTTGGGGGAAGTGCTGGCGCATATCGTGAGGGGACATGTGCGCATCAAGGAAGTCCTCAAACAAATTTACGAGCAAGGGATACAATCGATTGTCATTATCGCGCTTACCTCTTTTGCCACGGGGATGGTTTTGGCATTGCAGGGTTATCTGATGCTCGAGCGCTTTGGGGCGAAGGAATATGTGGCGCATTTAGTTGCCCTATCGCTGGTGCGGGAATTAAGCCCGGTTTTTGGGGCGCTTATTTTTTCCGGCAAAGCCGGGGCCAAGATGGCCGCGGAATTGGGCTCCATGAGCGTCAACGACCAAGTCCTGGCTACGCGGACGATGGGGGTTGACCCGGTGGAATTTTTAATCGTGCCGCGCATGGTGGCGGCTTTTTTTGTTTTGCCCATTCTCGTTGTTCTTTCCGAAGTCCTTGGCATCGCTGGCGGGTATATCGTTGGAATCTCGGAGGCGAATATTCCGGGCTCGTTTTATCTTAACCGGACCCTGGCGGCCGTCGGATACGTGGATTTTTTTAGCGGTTTTATCAAAACATTCTTTTTCGCGATTTTGATCGGCTGGGTTTGCTGTTATCAGGGATTTAAGACGCGCGGCGGCTCTCTGGGGGTCGGGCGTTTTACGACCAGGGCGGTCGCCTTTTCGTATATCCTGATTGTTTTATCCAATGCCTTGTTGACAAAAATTATTTTAACCCTGTGGGGATAGAGAGATATTTTGATAAGCTTATTTTCTAAGGAGGCAGATGTGAAATTTTTAGGCAGAATATTGATCAGCATTTCTTTATTATCTTTTGCGGTTATCGGTTTGGGCGGATGCGAAACTCCTCATTCCGGCAGAAATTATGCGTTTAGTACCCGCGCTGTTCCCCTGGAGCCGGAGTGGATCAGAAACGGCGAACCTGTCGAATTCGAAGGGGAATTGTGGTTTCCGGCGGACTCGGTAGAGAATCTGTTGGATACGGAAGTCTATCAGGTTGGCGAATATAAGGGCGTTCCCATTTTTATCGAACTGACGGATGTTCGGCCCTACGACAGGATTTATACGCGTTTTGCCAAGCACAAATTCAGATTTTTTGAGAAAAAAGGGTAAACGTGATCAAGGTTTCCGGTTTATATAAGGCGATTAACGGCCAGGATATCCTTCAGGATATCAATCTCGAAGTAGAAGACGGCGAAATCCTGGTGATATTGGGCCAGAGCGGGGCGGGAAAAAGTGTTTTGCTGCAGCACTTGATGGGCCTGCGCAAACCCGACAAGGGAAATGTCGTTATCAGCGGAGTGGATATTACGAATCTTTCCGAGAGGGATCTTTTGAGGGTAAGGAAGAATATCGGCTACCTTTTTCAGGAAGGCGCTCTGTATGACTTTATGGATGTTTATGAGAATCTCGCCTTTCCGCTTGAAGAACATACGGATTTAAATGAGGGGCAGATCTCCCAGCGGATAAAGAATGTATTACAGACGGTCGGCCTTGAGGGCGTGGAAGGTAAATACCCGGTGGAATTAAGCGGAGGGATGAGAAAACGGGTGGCCTTGGCCCGGGCGGTTATTTTAAATTCAAAAATTCTTTTTTGTGACGAGCCGACCTCAGGGCTTGACCCTATCCGCAGCCGGGATATTTCGGATTTGATTAGGAATCTATCCAAGCAATTGCAATGCACGACGGTGGTTACCTCTCACGATGTGGCGAATTCGTTTCGTATCGCTGACCGTTTGGCCCTGATTCATGAGGGCAGGTTGATTGCCGTCGGGATTCAAGGAGAGATCGCGTCGTCCAAGGATCCTTTTGTCAGGCAATTTTTTAAGAATTAAAGAGGTGGATTATGGAAAAGAGAGATTTTGTTAAAAGGTTTTACGCGGGAATGTTTTTTGTGATCGGCATTATCCTTATCCTGGCGGTTGTCTTTGCTATCGGGATTGAAAAAGGGATGACTCAGCCGAAGTTTCAAGTCAAAGTCCTGTTTAAGGATATCGGGGGGCTTTCGGTGGGGGCACCGGTCAGACTTTCGGGTGTTAATGTCGGCACCGTGGGCAAAATCGATTTTATGGAAGAAAAAAACGCAGGCCGGGGTGTCTTGGTAACGCTGAACATTTTTAGGCGTTATCGAAAACAAGTAGAAAGAAGCGCCAGTTTTGCCATTAAGACCGAAGGGCTTTTAGGCGGAAAGATCATTAACATGACCGCCGACGAGATGGGTCGCAAGATTGATCTCAGCCAAATGATTATCGGCGAAGACCCCCTGGATGTCCAGGATCTGGCGGAGTCCTTTGGGGATACCGCGGTATCCTTAACAGAAACTTCCAAGGGCATCAATTCGATTATCGAAGAATTGCAGCAAATCTCAAAAACATCCAAAAGGCTGTTAAACCGTATCGAAGAGCGTCTTATCGAAGGGAATCTTTTTAAGGTTTTCTAGGAGAATCCCGGGAAATATTAAGAGCGGGAAAAGGGAGGACTAAATACAATGTTTATTGTCGGCAATCTGCTGCTCGCTTTAGCCAGGGTGGTTGATGTTCTTTTGATCATGTTTTACTGGCTGATCCTCATTCGTGCCCTAATAAGCTGGGTGAATCCGGATCCCTATAATACGATTGTCCAATTCTTGTACCGGGTGACGGAACCGATCCTGCAGCCTATTCGCCGGATATTACCTCCCATGGGGATTGATATTTCTCCCATTATTGCTTTTCTGATTATTGTATTCTTGCAATCGTTTCTCGTCAGGACACTGACGGAACTCAGTTTTAAACTGCGCTACGAATGATATTCTTAAAAGCACGGGGTGTGCTTAAGTAATCTTAAAAAGGGGAGATTTTAGTTATGCTGGATAAAATGAAACAATTGATGGAAATCAAAAAGCAGGCCGAAAGGATGAAGCGTGAGTTAGAGGCGGCAAAAATCGTGCTCGACGAAGGCCGCGGGATTAAAGTGACCATTAACGGCGCGCAATCGTTTCAATCCGTCGAAATTAACGATTCTTTAATGAACGTCAACACCAAAGAAAGGTTCGAAGCGGAGTTGTTGCGCGCTATCAACACCGCCATCCACAAATCCCAGGCCTTGGCCGCAGAAAAGATGAAATCTGCGATGAATTTAAATATGCCGGGCCTATAACAAGATTCTATATAAATCTACCGTCTTGCCAGGAGCAGGTGCGCATGATTAACAACAAACAAGGAGCGAAAAATGCCTTACGATAAGTCGTTGGATGTGGCCGTATTTAAAGAGATCAAAGATTTTGGCGATACGCGTATTACGGTAGGGGTATTTTCCTACAATAATGGAGAGAAAAAACTTCAGATGTCCCGCGAAGATAAAATTCAGGGTGAAGACTGGCAGTATGTCAAGCTCGGCCGCTTAACCAAGAACGAAGCCGAGGGGATACTTCCGCTGATTAATCAAGCCTTGGGGAAGATGTAATTTCCGAGGATGTTGCCGGCATTTCTTGCCTTTTAAGAGAAGGCGCGCTTCTCTAAGACCAGGCTGCGTCTTAAGAAGTGCCGGGGGCATATCTTTAGAATTAGAAAAATCTATGACAACACCCATCATGGGCAGTTCTGCAAAAGGCATCTTGCAAGTCATCAAGGAATTGCGGAGCTCTCTTAAAGAAAACCGTCTTCTCGGGGTATTTTTGATTATCCTGTCGGCGGGGATCATTTCGTATGCCAGCGGCCTGCTGGCGGATTTTCAATTTGATGACTACTATACAATAGTCAATAACCCGCTCATTAAACATTTTAGCCCTTCCGTTTTGTGGGACCACTACAAGGCAAGGCTTGTCACCAATTTCTCCTTTACCCTTAATTATCTTTTGTTTGGGCTCAATGTTTTCTGGTGGCATATCGTTAATCTGATTATCCATGTTGTTGCCGCTTTCTTTGCCTATCTCTTGACGCTGATTACCCTGCAGTCTCCCGTGCTTAAGGATAAATTTAAAGACGATGACAGGCATCTTATTGCCTTGTTCTCGTCACTGATCTTTCTTCTCCATCCGGTTCAAACCCAAGCCGTAACTTATATTGTCCAAAGGGCGACATCCTTAGCCGGTTTGTTTTATTTAGGAACGATGTATTTTTACGCCCGGGCAAGATTGAATAATCATGTTCGATCGTATCTATGGGCGGTTATTTTTGCTCTTTTAGGGTCGATGACCAAGCCGATTGTGATTACGCTCCCGTTTATGATTATCCTGTATGATTTTTGTTTTTTGTCTTCCTTGCGCAAAACAAAACTGGAGAAGTTTTTCTTATGGGCCTTGTTTTTGTCCCCGATTATTACCGTGCCCTTTCTTTTGGTGGGTAAGGCAGATTTTACCTGGGAGTCCATCCAGACCATCCAGGGGTACGGCACCATGCCCCAGATTCATTATCTGCTGACGCAAATCAAGGTGGTGATGACATACGTGCGCCTTTTATTCTTTCCCGTCGGGCAGAACCTTGATTATGACTACAGAATTGCCGCAAGTTTCTTTGAGCCGGCGGTCTTTTTCTCCGCGATAGGGCTCCTGGCCCTAGCCTGGTTGGCGTTAAGGCTCTTTAAGGTTAACCGATTGATGAGTTTTGGGATTCTGTGGTTTTTTATCGCCTTGAGCGCGCAATCGAGTATTTTTCCCCTACTGGATGTCATCTATGAACATCGTTTGTATCTGGCTGTTTACGGGTTTTCGGTATTTCTATGTATCGCGCTTTACAAGATTATCAAATTCCCCAAATTGTATATAACGGTCATGGGTTTTATTATTCTTGCGCTGGCGACGACGACGTGCCTTCGCAATATGCTCTGGGCTGACTCGGTCGCTTTTATGCAGGATGTGGTTAAAAAATCTCCCAACAAGGCCCGGCCGCATAATAATTTAGGATTTATCTATTTTACCCGCGGGGATTTTGCCCGGGCGGAGAGCGAATACAAAAAGGCCATCGCGCTCGACCCGAATTATTTTGTTGCCTATAACAATCTGGGGATGGCCTATTATGAGCAGGATAAGATTGATGAGGCCAAAGAGGTATTCGAGAAAGTTATTATGATGTATCCTGATTATCCGGATCCGTATACGGGGCTGGGATTAGTTTATCAGGGATTAGGCAGAGAGGATTTCTCATTTCGCTTGTTTACCGAAGCCGTTACGATTTATCCCTACAATGCCGCCGGCTATATCGGCCTGGGCAATATTTATCAAAGCCGGGGGGATTTGGTAACGGCTAAAAAGCAGTTTGAAAAGGCCGTGTGGTTTAATCCCGATAGCGCGTTTGCCCATTATAACCTCGGAAACGTCAGCCTCCGGCAGGGGAATTTCTACGAGGCGTTGTTAAGCTATCAGCGGGCGGTTAGGATTCGCCCTGATTTTGCCCAGGCGTTTAACAATATGGGAAATATCTTTTTTTACTTCGGTGACTATGAAAAAGCCGTCGATGTTTACAAAAAGTCCATACAGTATAATCCGTCTCTGCCCGAAACTCATCTCAATCTTGCTAACGCGCTTTTTGAAGTGGGCCGCATCGCTGATTCCAGGTATTTTGCCTCGCGGGCGGTAGAACTCTACCGTCGTCAAGGGAGAAGCAATACGGCCGATCAGATTCAAGAGAAATTACCTTCCCCTTAAAATCCCATGAATGGCTTAACACGATTTCTTAGACATTTTTTATTTTGCCTTTTGACGGCTATCCTGGGAATAGGTATTTACCGAGGAGCCTTCCGGGCCCCATTTCAATTTGACGATCTTCTTACTGTTGTTGAAAATCCTTCGATTAAAAGCCTTTCCGATATCGGATGGATCTGGTTTTTTGACCCGTCCCGGTTTTTGACTCATCTTAGTTTTGCCCTTAATTATCGTTTCGCGGGTTTGGAAACTTACGGTTATCATTTGGTAAATTTCGGCATCCATCTGTTGACGGCGTGGATGGTGTATATCTTGTTAAGGATGATCGTCTTGCCGAAATTAAAAGATTTTTCCCGTGCGCGGGCTGAGGCGATTATCATTTTTGCGGCATTGATTTTTTTGTGCCACCCCATTCAAACCGCAGCTGTTACCTATGTGGCGCAGCGGTCAACGCTTTTGGCGAGTTTTTTTTATTTGTCTTCGATGATTTTTTATATAGCGTATCGGACTAGAGGAAAAAGGAGTTATTATCTCTGGGCCATTCTCGTCGCTTGCGTCGGATTATTTACAAAGCCGATCATTATTACCCTGCCGTTGGCGATGGTGTTGTATGAGGTTTTCTTTTTGGGCCTGACGGAAAATCCCGATAAGAAGAAAATTCTTAAAGGGCTCATGCCGTTTTTCCTCATGATTATCGTTGTGCCGTCTCTTTTGGTCTTATGGAAATATAAGTCGTTTGATCTTAACAACCTGCTGTCCGTGACCCAGGAAACGGCCAAGATATCCCGAAAAGATTATCTTTTGACCGAATTCAATGTTCTCATGACGTATTTAAAGTTGTTGATTGTGCCGGTTAATCAAAACCTGGATTATGATTTTCCTATCGCGAAAAATTTCTTTGCCTTTCCTACGTATGTCTCATTTCTGGCGCTTCTGGCGATTTTCTTATTTGCCTTGCGTATGTACAAGACGCAGAAATTGTTTGCCTTTGCCGTTGCCTGGTTTTTCCTGACCCTAAGCCTGGAATCGAGTGTGTTTCCTATCTCGGACGTTATTTTTGAACACCGGCTTTATCTGCCCATGGTCGGATTTGTTATTTTTGTTTCGCTGGGTTTGGCGCGGCTCATCGGTAATCGCTATGTATACGTCGGGGCGATGTTTTTTGTTATTGCCGTGTTTTCTTTCTTGACCTACCAGAGAAATCTTCTTTGGGGAGACCGAATAGCTTTTTTAAACGATGTCGCCCAAAAATCTCCCCGTAAGCCCCGGGTTCACAACAACCTGGGCTTTGTCTATCATGAACAAGGGAATTTGAGGGCGGCCGAAGCAGAATACAACAAGGCTGTTGCCCTCGATTCCGACTATGCCCATCCGCTTAATAATCTGGCCAATATCTATATGGCCGAGGGGAGAATTCCCGAGGCGTTGGCAGCGCTTGAACAGGCCCTAAAAATCGATCCCCGCTATGCGGCGCCGTATTACAACCTCGGAAATATTTATAGGGATAAGGGGGATTTTAAGAAAGCGAAGGAATTTTACGAGAAGGGAATGAGGATTAACCCTGATCTTGCGCAATTTCATGCCGGCCTGGGTTTCGTTTATTTGCAAAAAGGAGACGTTGATTTGGCGGAATCTTATTTTCAGCAGGCCATTTCGCTAAACCCGGATTTTGGCTATGCCTATTATGGGTTGGCCGACCTGTATTTAAAGACAGGGAAGCATCACCCGGCACTTGAAATGTATCTTAAGGCAATCAAGCTAAAACCGGATTTTGCGCCGGGATTCAACGACATCGGAAATCTTTATGATATGCAGGGGGATTATGACCTTGCCATCGAGAGCTATCAAAAGGCGATCAAGCTTGATTCGAGGTTTGCCAACGCCTATCTGAATCTGGCGAATAGCCTCAAGAAGGCAAAACGTTTTAAAGAATCCCGGGAGGCATTGATGCGCGCCCTGGAGATTTATAACCAGAAGCGGAATAAGGCGATGGCTGAAATTTCCCGTAAGAGGTTGCAGGAATTGCCGGAATAATATAGAATCATCTTTAAGAGAAATGAATATCTCCAGGGCAGAGTTGCCCGGAGGACACCGAAAACTTTTAAATTATCCTAAAGAGGAATTATGGCCCAAGAGATCTATTTAACAAAAGCCGGTTTTGAAAAATTAAGGGAAGAGCTGGAGAATCTTAAAACGGTTGAACGCCGCAGGATCGCTAGGGCTATCGGCGAGGCGAGGCTGCAGGGCGATATTTCGGAAAATGCCGAATACGATGCCGCCAAGGATGCCCAGGCCCATTGCGAGGCCAGGATCGCGGAACTAGAGGTCAAGCTCGCCAAGGTTCGCATTATCGAGAACGAGGATATTCCGTCGGATAAAGTATTTATTGGAGCCATCGTTACCCTTAAGGATTTAGATACGGGTGAGGAAACGAAATATACACTGGTGTCGCCCGAAGAGGCCAATTACGAGCAAGGGAAAATATCAATCTTTTCTCCCGTGGGAAAGTCTTTAATGGGACATAGCCAAAACGAAGAAGTTGTCGTCCGTGTCCCTGCCGGGGATCTTAAATATAAAATTATCAGCATTGATCGATAAAGCGGGATTTTCAATCAGGCCTTGCGCCCTTCCTTGTTGTTATCTTCCCAGAAAGAATAAAGAATCCAGAATAAAGCAGCCGGCAGAAGCGAAAAGAGTATCCGGTTCAAGCTCACCGAAAGCCACCAGAGTATTTCAAAATAAGTATTCAACCAGTAATAGAAGGCGACCGTAAGGCCGTAAAGGGCAAAGAATGCCGGAAAGACGATCTTTTCCTGCCTCAATGATTTCTTTACACTTAAGATCATCCCCGCCAATAAAATAATCCAAATCCCGCCCCATTTCGCGCTTGTCAATTCCGCCAGAAAGAAAAGCGCGATCGCTTTTAAACGGTAAAGGCCGACTCTTTCCGTCAAGCCGGAAAATATACTGGTGAATGTCTGGTTTGGCGGGGCATAGAGGAGCTGGAAAATAATTGTCGGCAAGGATGCAATCAGCAATCCCGAGAGGAAATATAAAACGGAGTTTAACCCTAAAGAGCCCTTTGTTTTTCTAGACACAAGAAGGGTGACGGTCATAATCGCGGCTAAGATAAGTGCCGCGATCGTTCCTTCACTTTTTGAAAAACTTAAAAACCCTAAAAATAATCCCGTCAAAAACAAAAAGATTTTATTTTCACCGCGCCAAGCTATCACAAAACAAAGCAGGGCCGCTAAAACGAAATAGGCGACGACGATATCCGCATACTGGCTGGTTGCCAGCGTGTTAAAAAAAGGCAGGGTGATTAAAAAGCAGGCACCCAGGATGCCGGGGGTATTCCTGCCGGTAACCATTTTTAACCCTGACAGAAGCAACCCGACGGTGATAAGGCTGAAGAGGACCGAATTGATTAAGGGGATTATGGGCGCCGTGTCTTGGGCCCAAATCCATCCCCAGACATTGACCAGGGGCAACAGCAGGGGATAGTGGGGGCTGGAGCGCCACAGGGCAGGATCCAAAATATTCTTCCAATCGGCGCCGCCCAGGAAAAGAAATTTTGCCTTTAAATTCCAGCATGACCATGCGTCCCATCCCCCTAACGGATAAAGACCGGCGTGCAGGTAAAGGGTCAGGCCGGAGGCTGCCAAAACAATCCAGGGGATAACCCGGCGGATTCCGGCACTTTTGAGTTTCCTGAAATTCATTAAAGAAAAATCTTCCTTTCTGAAGGATTGGCGCCCGATAAAGACAAGCAGGGCGAGCAAGATGAAATGTCCGGCGATAACGAAAAGATTGTCGAGCCTGTCCAGGAATAGAAAGCTGCAAAATACAATATAAGCGCTTATGCCCAGCCCCAGGCCCATCGATAAAAATAAACGCGTGCTTAAAAGCATCGATGTCTCCCGGCGCAGTATTACGGCCAGCAAAAAGAAGCCGATTAAAAAAGAGATTATATAAGAAAGGGAATATGTCACGGTTTCTTTCCCGCCAGGATAACGCCGAATTGATTCTTCTTTAAAGGGATGGCATTGCTGGCGCGTATCTTTTCTTGGCATTTCTCTTGGGATGAACAGTCAAAGAGGGTGAAGGCGTGATTAAGGTTATAAGGATCGAGGATGGCCGGAGCCAGGATATATTGGGCCTGGGAAAATTGGGCGGCCTCGGAGTTTTTTGACAAATCCCTGTCGGTGTAATACCCGATACGGGTAACCCCTCCTAGTATTTTATCCAAACCCGCGAACTTCATTCCCAGAAAATAAAAGGGGAGGTTATTTCTTTGCGCGATATTTTTTGGGGTTTTTTTGAAAAGTTCGATTGCATTAATAATGATAGCGATAATAATGATGGCGGAAAAGACGGATTTTAAGCCGATATATCGCGGGAAAACTTTTAATAATTTCATCATCCGGGCCTTTGAAGCGAGAAGTGTTGTTATGGAATACGATTGTTATTCTACCCAGACATCCCCGGCATTGCAACCGAAAACTGCTCCGCATGCCTTTTTGCTGCCGGAATGAAAAGAAAAACTTCCTTAGCCATTTTGGCCTAATATCATATATAATAATGCGTAATATTCATATAAGGAGGGAGATTTGGTTCATATCGGTGTTGTCGGGTTTGGCCATTGGGGGCCTAACCATGTCAGGATTTTCTCGTCCCTGTTGAATTCCAAGGTCTTGATGTGTAGCGACTTAAGCCAAGACAGGCTTAAGGCAATCAAGAATTTATTTCCTTCTATCGGGGTTACCGCTGATTACCGGGATATTTTAGCTAAAAAAGAGATCGATGCGGTCTGCATTTCTACGCCTACCAGCAGCCATTTTTCTATCGCCAAAGAAGCCTTAGAACACAATAAACATGTCCTTTGTGAAAAACCCCTGGCCTTGAAGCCCGATGAATGCCGTGAATTGGAAACCCTCGCCAAAAAAAATAAAAAGGTATTGATGGTGGGCCATGTTTTTGTCTTTAATGCGGGCATTGTCCGCCTGAAGGAATATATCAAAAATAGCGAGCTAGGGACGATTCATTACGCACATTCCGAGAGGACCAATCTGGGGCCTTTTCGCTATGATGTCAACGCCCTTTGGGACCTAGCCCCGCACGATATCGCCATCTTTAACTACTTATTTGACAGTTGCCCGGTGAGCGTTTCCGCGCGCGGGCAGAAATGCCTGGGGACTTCTCATGAGGACCTGGCGTTTGCTACGCTGGAATACCCGAATAATATCCTGGTCAATGTGCATGTGAGCTGGCTTGACCCAAAGAAGGTAAGGCAGATTACTATTGTGGGTGACAAGAAAATGGTTATCTGGGATGACTTGGATAATGTCGGCCCGGTCAAATTATACGACAAGTATGTCGAGAAGACATCCGTCTTTTATGAAACCTACGGGGAATTTCAACTATTGTCCCGGGAAGGCAGCATCACGATTCCAAAAATCAATTTAGTTGAACCCTTAAAAGCCCAGAATCAATATTTTATTGATTGTATTGAAAAAGGAAATTCTTCCGAAATCTCGGACGCGGGAAAAGGATTCGATGTGGTAAAGACTTTGTGCGCCATCCAGGAGTCGATTAACAAAAGAGGCGTGCCGGTCGAGGTCCGATAATCAAAATGATCAAGCCAAAGTATTTTAAACACAAAACTGCCCTTATTGCCCCCAGGGCCAAGATTGGCGACGGGACCCGGGTCTGGGCGTTTACCAACATCCAGGACGGCGCCGTCGTCGGGAGGAATTGCAATATCTGTGACGGTTGTTTCATAGAGAAAGGGGCTGTTGTCGGAAATCATGTGACTCTAAAAAACGGCGTATCGGTTTTTGAAGGGATTACGCTGGAAGATGATGTCTTTTGCGCGACGAATGCCGCTTTTATCAACGACAGGCATCCGCGCAGCCACCGAAAAGATCCGTGGATTTTGGAAAGGACAACGGTTAAGAAAGGCGCGACCATAGGCGCCAACGCGACCGTGATGTGCGGGGTGGTGGTGGGAGAGTATGCGGTGGTGGGGGCCGGAAGTGTTGTGACCAAAGATGTCCCTGCCTACGCGATTGTTTTAGGGGTCCCGGCGAAGGTTAAAGGTTACGCCTGCCGTTGCGGCCGGAAGCTCAATCAAGATTTTCAATGTTCCTGCGGACTTAACTATACCCTGGCACAGCAGGGCCTTAAGCTGAATGAATAAGATCCTTATCTCGCCTGTTGCTTTTAACGAAAACGTAAAATTAAAAAGCGTTATTCAAAGGTTTATCCAAAGCCGCGTTTTCGGCCAAATGGATTATCTGATTATTGACGACGGCTCTACCGATACGACCAGCGAAGTTATCAGGAGTTTTGCCCCGCAGAATATCGGGACGATCAAGCATGCGCAGCGAACCGGGGTCGGCGCCGCTATTCGCACGGCAATCACCTATGCCATAGAAAAGGGTTATGAGGTTTTGGTGATTATGGCCGGCAATGATAAAGATAACCCCGAAGAGATTCCGGCCCTGGTTGAACCGATCATTAAAGAAGGCTATGACTTAATTCAGGGTTCGCGCTACCTAAGGCATGATGGTACGGGCGGAGATATGCCCGGTTACAGAAAAGTTGCTGTCAGGGTCCACTCGTTTCTTATCTCGCTGTTAACACACAAAAAGATAACCGACAGCACTAACGGATTTAGAGCGATCAAGCTTTCGATTTTTAAGGACAAGCGCATTGACATTAACCAGGAATGGCTCAATACCTATGAGCTTGAGCCGTATCTTCTTTTTAAGGCGATTACGTTAGGTTATAAAGTGAAAGAAGTCCCGGTGACCAAAATATATCCGGCCAAGAAACTGGGCTATACAAAGATGAAGCCGATTACCGGCTGGTGGAGTATCCTCAAGCCCCTATTTTATCTGGGGCTGGGGATTAAAAAATAGCTTCTCGTTTTTCTTAAACGCCGATAGGGATTTTCAGGTATTGCCGGTTAAGATATAGTTTTACCCAAGGAAAGCGGAAACGTAAAACATGAAGAAATGTATCAAATGCCAGATTATTTTTTATACAGCCAGCCGTATCCGTTGCCTGTATTGTGATTCCCAGCTGGAATCAGCCTCCATGGAAGAGGTCATGCAGCTGGGTTCCGAGACGACGAACCGGGGCAAGATGTCCAGAATCCAGGAATCAATCAGCCATCAACGCTCGCAGTATCTGGTCAGCAGTTTTTTTAGGGCACGTTCGTTTTCTTTTGTCTATGCCTTCAGCCGTAATCAGCTAAAAATGGGGAAACAATTCAAGCGATTTCTTGTCCAGCCTCTGGATCTTACTTTTTTTATCAAGATTCCCTGGGTCTTGATCGATCTTATTGATTCCATTCTTTTTCATGTAGTCTATACGGGATTTTGCCCCCAGTGCGGCTGGAAGCATAAAAAAATGACCGCTCAGGGTGATCATACGTCGGATGATTGTGTCTACAACAAAGAATATTCGGCCGTGGTCAACGAAATCTTTAGCGGTGAAATTGTCAGAAATGAGGAGGAATTTGAACGGCGGGCTGGTGAGATTATCAAGCAGGGCAAAAGAAGCGCCTACCATGATTTGTGCTCGCGAAAAAGGGATTTTGAATCCTTTATCGATGTCATCACGATTCTTATTTCGATGGGGCTTTTGATTTATCTTGTCGTCCGGACCATTTTGCCCATTTTCGGGTCTATTTACGATTTTTAAGTTTTTCTCAGCCGGCCGGCAGTTCCTGTGTCGCGGCTGCGGCATGAGAAATAAAAAACGAAAATACCGATGAAATAATCTCGGTACCAAAACAGAAGGGAGCCAGTACAATGAAAAGAATTACCGCATTATGCCTCATGCTCTTTCTTTGCGGATGCAGCTACGGTACGAAGGAAATTAAAACCCTGGTTACCGACCAGCAGTATGTCGATTACAAGGCACAGCTGGACAGCGCGGAGAAATCTTATCTTGCCGGCGAGACAACCTATGCTCAGTATCTGAGCAAAAAAGCCCAAATCCAGGATGATTACGACAGGGTTATTAAAGGCCGGCAAGAGAGGATTCATGACGATACTATGGGACGGTAAGATTTTCTTAGGCGCATAACACAATACGGACTTTTACCTATATGAAACTCTACGGCAAGAACCCTGTTTTGGAAAGACTGAAGACCAACCCGAAAAGCATACAACGTATCCTTGTGCAGGAAGACCACATTGATGCCGGCTATGTCCGTAAAAAGGCCAGCCAGTGGGGAATATCCTGCGCTGTTGTTCCCCGTTCCAAGATGCTAAAAATCGGCCGCAACGTCAATATGCAGGGAATCTTGGCTGAGGTAGACGATTTCGCCTATCTCCCCTTTGACGAATTGCTGGATAACGCCCTAAAACAACATCGGACAATTATATTCTTGGACAATTTAAATGACCCTCAGAATTTGGGGGCGATTATAAGAAGCCTAGCCTGCCTGGGAGGGTTCTCGATTGTCCTGCCTACGCACGATTCGGTGGAGGTTACGGAAGCGGTTTTAAGGGTTGCCAGTGGCGCGGAAAATCACATCCCTATCGCTAAGGTAGGGAATTTGAATAATGCTATCTCTCACGCAAAGAAAGCGGGATTTTGGGTGGCGGGCACGGTGGTAACGGAAGGAAAAGATTTGATGACAACGCCGCTGCTTTTTCCTCTATGTTTGGTGATGGGATCCGAGCAAAAGGGGGTCAGGGATATTATCCGGAAAAATTTGGATTTATTACTGACGATCCCGATGGCGGCCCCGAGGCTCTCTCTCAATGTTGCCCAGGCAACGACAATATTCTGCTATGAAATCAAAAAACAAAAAGAAAATCCAGTTAAAACATAAGCCCGCTATCCGGGCGCTTAATTTCTTCGCCGAGGCCGGCCTGTTAAAGAGGGTCAAGCGCAGCGGCTGGTGGGTGGCAGGGATTAAGGATCCGGAGAGTGTCGCCGACCACTGTTTCCGGTGTGCCGTCATCGGTTATTATCTGGCGCATCTGGAAGGCGCCGATCCTTTTAAGGTGACCGTGATGGCGCTTTTTAACGATATCCACGAAGCCCGGATTAACGATTTGCACAAAATGGGTCATTATTATGTCGCGTTCAAGGAAGCGGAGAAGAAGGCATTTAAAGATCAGATGAACGCGCTCGACAAGAAAGTCAAGTCTGAGCTTTCCGGTTTTCGGGAGGAATACGACGGCCAGCGAACCAAAGAGGGCATGGTTGCCCGGGACGCGGATATCCTGGAATGCTTGGTCCAGGCTAAAGAATATTATGACAGCGGGCACAAGGGGGCCAGGAGTTTCCTGGACAGGGCCCCGGACTTTCTTAGGACTAAAAGCGCCAGAAATCTCTGGCGCGATTTAAGAAAATGGGACAGCGGGCAGTGGTGGAAGGGTATTGTTAAATTTGAGCGATGAGCATTGCTAAAAGGCGTCTTTTTAGCGCCGCATTATTCTTTGAATCGGTTTTGTTTATTTTTGTCGCGGGGTGTGCGACTCTGTATAATCCTGCGACGGGCAGGAAAGAATTTATCATTATCCCCACGGATTACGAAGTTTCGATGGGGAAAAATATTCACAGCCAGATCATCAGCGAATACGGTATTTCTCCCCGGCAGGCGGATGCGCAGAAGCTCACGCGCATCGGGCAAAGATTGGCAAAGGTTTCCGACCGCCAGGATTACGAATATCATTTTTATCTGGTGGACAAAAAAGACATCAATGCGTTTACGACTCCGGGCGGAAACATTTATTTCTTTACCGGGCTTTTGGATAAGTTAAAGACGGATGACGAGATTGCCGCTGTCCTGGCTCATGAGGTAGGGCATTGCGCGGCCAGGCATACGATTAAGAAATACCAGGCCGCCTTAGGCTATAATCTTATCGGGGCGCTGGTCTTTAGCCAGGTCAATATGGGTGACACGGCAAAAGGCACGGCAGCGTTGGCGGCTAATGTTGCCATGGAGCTGGCGATGTCGGCGTATAGCCGCCAGGACGAGTACGCGGCTGACCGGCTGGGTGTCAAATATATGTATTTGGCAGGTTACGATTTGAATGGTATGATAGAAACTTTAGAGGTCCTTGACAAAGAATCTTCCGGGGTAAATGCCCCTTTGATATTGCGCACACACCCTTACGTGCCGGACCGGATTAAAGCCGTACGGGAAGAAATTAAGCAGGCACCGATAAAGTATGGACGAGATACGGCCGGGTTAACCGAAAAACGTTAAATAAACGGGTAGTCAGAGATGGAAAGAATAGGAATAGCTGCAAGTAAGATCGCCAAGGGCAACCTTCTTTTGTATAACTTTTTCGTTGTCTTGCTGACGTCTTTATTTGCGCTGTTGATTTTCTTTGTGTCGGGTTCTTCCATTGTTATTGTCCTGGTCGGTATTGCCTATGGAACCAGTACCGGTTTTCTGCCGGATCTGCAAAGAGGGTGGATTCCTTTTATGATAGTATGCCTGCAGTGCCTGGCGATCGTGGTCGGCATTTTAGCCCTTTGGGTGATTGCGCGAAATATAAAGTTTCATAAGAAAAGAAGATAAAAAGTCTGCAACAGGATTATGGACGACGAAAATATAAATTTTAGAGATTTAATCAACAATCTTAAAGTCGGCGTCTACCGCAGTGTCCCCAAGCCTCAGGGCGGTTTTCTCTTTACTAACCCTACCTTTGCCGAAATACTCGGCTATACCCCGGAAGAAATACTGAGAATACCGGCGGTTAAAATATACGAGCATTCCGAGCAGCGAAAATGGTTTCTTAATAAAATCCTTCAGCAAGGCTATGTCCTTGACGAGAAGGTGCGGCTTCGAAAGAAAGACGGCAGCCTTGTCTGGTGTTCGGTGACTTCGGTTGCTGTTAAAGATTCAAAAGGGCAGATTCAATGTCTCGACGGAGCCATTGAGGATATTACCTTTCAAAAAAAGGTTGAGCGTGAGCTTTTAGAGTCAAAAGAATTGTTTAGGGTTGTCTTCGACAATTCGGCCGTCGGCATTACCGTTACCGATAAAGAAGAAAAGATTATTGCCTGGAATTTCTTCGCCGAAAAAATGCTGGATATGACCAAAGAAGATTTGTTTAATAAACCGGTTAAGGAATTATACCCTCTGCATGAGTGGCGCAGGATTCGGGGCTTGCGTATTCGACGCCGGGGTATGTTGCCGGATATGGAAACCAAAATTTTAAAGAAAGACGGCACCGCGATTGATATCAGTCTTTCCGTGTCGGTTCTTAAAGACCTTGAGGGCAATGTGACCGGCGCAATTGGCATCATGCGCGATATCACCAAACAAAAAACAACCGAGCGCAAATTTAAAGAGTCTGAAAATACCATGCGCGTTATTCTGGATAATTCCCCCGTGGCCATTACCCTGATTGATGAGCACGAGCGTATCGTTTCATGGAATCGTTTCGCGGAAAATCTTTTCGGGATGAAGCGCAAGGATCTCTTTCAGAAGCCGGTCAGTTTTTTGTATCCGAAAGAGGAATGGAAAAAGATCCGCGCCGAAAATATCCGAAAAATCGGTTCCAAGCACCATTTAGAAACGAAGGTTATCCGCAAAGACGGCAAAATCATCGACGTGGATTTGTCCATTAACGTGCTGAAGGATGCCAACGGTGATAATATCGGCGCTGTGGGTATTATGCACGATATCACGGAACGCAAGCAGGCTCACCACGTGCTTGTTCAGGCCAAACTGGCTGCCGAAGAATCCAGTAGCGCCAAAAGCCTCTTTTTGGCGAATATGTCCCACGAGGTCCGTACCCCGATGAATGCTATTCTGGGCATGATTGATTTAACCCTGGATACTTCATTAACCGACGAACAAAAAGATAATTTAAATACCGCCAAAGATGCCGCCAACAGCCTTTTAAATTTATTGAATGATATTTTGGACCTCTCGCGCGTGGAGGCCGGCAAAGTCAATTTAGAGACGATTGAATTCAATCTGCGTAATGTCCTGCAGAGTGTCTGTAAGGGGCTGTCGGTGCTGGCTCGAAATAAAAACCTGGATTTATTATGGAGCGTAGACGGCCGGGTCCCCGAACTTTTGTGGGGTGACCCGGTGAGGGTGCGCCAGATTATCATCAATTTGGTCAATAATGCTATTAAATTTACCCATAAGGGGAAGATTGAAGTCAATGTCAGCCTGGGTTCTCTGCCCGGGGATACATGCCAGCTGATTTTTGCTATTACGGACACCGGGATAGGCATTCCGAAAGAAAAACAGGACCTTATTTTTGAGGTGTTTACGCAAGCTGACGATGCCACGACGCGTCGTTACGGCGGGACAGGCTTGGGGCTCGCCATCTGCAAACGCTTGGTCGAAATGATGAGCGGAGAAATTTGGGTGGAAAGTGAGCCGGGGGAAGGGAGCAGTTTTAAATTTACGGCTGTCTTTAAGGTTAAAAAGTCGGAAGGGGGAGCCGCTGTTTCTTTCTCTGAAGTTAAGCAGCCGGTCGTTGCTGATTCTTCGGTGGCAACTTTAGGCCAATTGAAGATTCTGCTGGCAGAGGATAACGTAGTCAATCAGAAGATAGCCATCAAGATATTGGAAAAGAAAGGCTGGGCGGTTAAGACCGTTGAGAATGGCCAGGAGGCTTTAGACCTGCTTAACAAAGAGGGTTTTGATATTGTCCTGATGGATGTCCAAATGCCCCGCCTCGACGGATATGAAGCCACAAAGCTTATCCGGGAAGAAGAAAAACAAACTGGCAAGCATATACCTATTGTGGCTATGACGTCTCATGCCATGACGGGCGATGAGGAAAAATGTTTAACCGCGGGCATGGACGGGTATGTTTCCAAGCCCATTGACCGCATGCGTCTTTATGAGGTTGTTGAAAATATTACAAAAAGGAATAAATAATCATGGAAAAAGAAGTGATTGACCTTAAGGAAGTTTTGGAAAGGGTCCAGGACGACCGGGAGCTATTGATTGAGCTTCTGGAAATTTTTACGGATGATTGCCCCTTGAAATTAAAAGCTATCCGGGAGGCCGCGGCAAAGAAGGATTTTGTTGCCCTTAAAGATGTTGCCCATTCGATGAAAGGTGCCTCCGGCAATATATCGGCGAAGCCGACCTATGCGGCCTTTCTTGAGATCGAGCAAATGGCCAAGGACGGAAATCTTGGCGATATTGAGCGCCCGCTTAAAGAAATTGAAGGCCAGCTGGAACAGCTCAAGGCCTATGCCCGGAAACTGGAAGAAGACTTAAACGCGGCGTCGTAAGACGGGTTGACAGAAAATACTCCCCCCGCCTTAAGGCAAGGCGAATTTCCACCCCATGAAACCCGACCTCAACGGCACCATTTACAATCTTAAATTCTCAAAGATAGTCGCGCTGCTTTGCGCCTTGGGTTTTCTCGCCTACGCCAACGCGATATTTCATCCGTTTGTACACGATGATATTGTCTTTATCAGAGACAATCCGCATATCCGGGATTGGGGAGACATCGTTTCTATTTTTACCCGCCCCTGGGCATCGGGTTATGACCTTACCATCCTCAATAGTTACTATCGGCCCCTCTTGGAAGTTTTATACAAAGTTCAATATTTCTTTTTCGGAATAAACACTTCCGCCTACCATCTTTTTAATATCGTCATCCACATCGTTAACAGCGTTTTGGTTTATGGGCTCGTGATACTTCTCGCGGACAAAAAGACGCTGGCCCTTTGTGTCGCGTTATTATTTTTACTGCATCCTGTTCAAACGGAAGCGGTGAGCTACATCGCGGGGATTTCGGATTTATTTTTTAGCCTGTTTTGTTTCTCGAGCTTCTTGCTGTATATCCTCGCGCACAAAAGATATGAAGGCAAAAAAGCAATCGGTGTCTCTATCTTGTCGTCGGTGCTCTACACCTTGGGGTTGTTGTCAAAAGAAGGGGCGGTCTTGCTGCTGCTTGTTTTAATATTCTACGAGTTTTATTTTCTACGCGGCAGCAAAGAAGCAAAATTGGCCAAATACGCACGCCTATCGGCAATTTTTATTATCACAATCGGGTATTTTTTGTATCGTAAACTGATTTTAGGCGGCACGGTGCTTGATCTAGGCGCGGCTGGGCAAGAATTTGTTTTAAGAATCGCCGCCATACCCGCGAAGATTCTGGCGTACTTAAAGATTATTATTTTTCCCGTCGGCCTTCACTTTTATCGCTGCACAGATATCCTGGCGCCCTTTATCGTACCGAGCATTATTTTAGCGGCTGTTGTCTTTGCCGTTATTCTTGCCGTTATTTTTATGGACGGTGACCAAAGGCGGTGGGCTATTTTTGGATTAGGTTGGTTTATCCTGACTCTTATGCCGGTCCATGCGGTTCCTTTAACCGTCGAATATTCCTCGATTATGTCCTCGGAGCACTTTTTATATTTTCCGTTTTTTGGTTTCCTGATTTTTTCTTTAGCTGTTCTTATGCACTACGGGAAACGGATTTTAAAAGAAAAAGCGGCTGCTGCGGGGCAGTTTTTGTGCATCCTAGTCATTTTTGTCTTGACGGCTGTCACGATCAAGCAAAATACTTACTGGCAAAGCGAGATAGCTCTTTTTACCAGGGCGCTTCAGTTTGAACCCAAGCTCGGCCGTGTTCATATTTTACTGGCCAGGGCGTATTATTTAAACGGGCAGGTTCAGGATGCCGTGGTTGAATACCAAAAGGCGCTGGAGATTATGCAAGGATACTTAAAAAAAGTCAATGCCCAGGAGCCCAGGAAATTTTATCTGCAATTCGTTAAGGAGATTCATTCGGATCTCGCGCACTGCCATGAGGCCCAAAAAGACCTTATTGGCGCCATCGCGGAATACAAACAGGCATTATCGATTGACCCTTCCGACAGCTTGGTGCATAATAATATCGGTGCGGCTTATTTTCATCTTAAGGATATCCATCACGCCATGGAGCATTTTAACCAAGCCCTGGCGGTCAACGGCACGGACGTGATGGCGATGAATAATTTAGCCCTTTGCTATATCGGAAAAGAGGATTTTGATAGGGCTCAATACTGGCTGAAAAGGGCGATTGAAACAGATCCTCGTTTTCAGCCGGCGCGTCAGAATTTAGAAAAACTTATAAATTCAGGAAAATTGCGCTAACGCAAGCCCACGGGCAGCGCGCGAGCCGGCTGTCTCTATCGGGAGGGAACGCATTAATGTACAAGGTTTTGGTTATTGATGATGAGAAGGTTGTCTGCGAGCTAATCAAGGTCAAGCTTGAGCGAAGCGGTTTTATGGTTTACTTGGCTCACGACGGAGTGGAAGGGATTGAGGTCGTCGAGAAGACAAGGCCGGATTTAATCATCCTGGACGTCCTGATGCCTCGCATGGATGGTTTTCAATTTTACAAGAAAATAAGAGAGAGGGTGGGCACGGCGGATATTCCGGTCCTGGTTATGACGGCGCGCGGCGCCATGAAAGATTCTTTTGAGGGCATGGGGGTAGCGGCCTTTCTTTCCAAACCGTTTGAGCCCGAAGACCTGGTTTCAGAGGTCCAGAAGCTTTTGTCGTCGCCTTCCAAAAAAATTCAATCCCGCAAACGGGCCCTGCTGGCCGGGGTAGACCCGCGCAAGCTCGATGTGATGCAGCGCCAACTTCAGACAAAGGGCTATACGGTTGAGATAGCGACCGACGGCTACCAGGCCCTGGGCAAGGCCTTGAAGTTCCTGCCCGATCTATTTATTTTACAAATTGATATGCCCGATATCGATGCCGAAGATATTATCGGGATTATTAATAACTACCCCGGCGGCCAGGATATCTCGGTTTTGCTGTACTCGCTTCTGCAGACAAAAGATGAAATCATCCGTTCTCCCTGGGGTCGCTATCTGGATGACGGGCACAGGAAAGAAGCGAGAGACCGGGAGCGCCCTTTAAAAATCATCGATAAGTTCGATTCCGATTCTTTTCTTGAAAGAATAAAAGAATTTATCGCCTAGCTTCTTTATTGAGTCCCCTATGACGGCCGGCTTCCCAAGAAACATCAAAGAATATTTTCTCTCTATCTGCTTGTTTATTGCCGCAGGTTTCGCGCTTTATGGGCATACGCTTAAAGCGCCGTTTCTATTTGACGATATGCCGGTTATCGTCCAGAATCCCTTTATAAGGGACATGGACAATCTTAATATCCTTTTTGCTTATGACCCTACCCGGTTTTTAACCCACCTGACATTTGCCGTTAATTATTATTTTGGGGGGCCGAATCCGTTTTATTTTCATCTGACCAATCTTCTTATCCATATCGCCGCTTCTTTCTTGTTTTTCCGCTTTGTCAATAAGGCCCTTGTCGTCGCTGTTCCCGAATGGCTAAAAGATCAAAGGGACAGGAATATTTTCTCTCTTTTCTGCGCCCTGATTTTTCTTGCGCATCCTTTGCAAACCGAATCCGTCACCTACATTGTCCAACGTTCGACAGCCCTGGCGGCATTCTTTTATTTTCTGGCGCTCATCCTGTATTTAAAGATCAAAACGGATTATCGTTGGTATTATTATCTGACGTTATGGGTGGTTGTGGTTTTAGGTTCAATGACCAAGCCGATTTTTATCACCCTGCCGGCGGTGGTACTGCTCTATGAATTCTGTTTTTTTAATTCTTCCCGGAGGCAATGGAAGAATGACGTTATAAAATTCCTTCCTTACGCATCCGTTCTTCTTATAATTCCGGTATTTTTGACCATATTTTTATTAAACTATTCTTCCCAACGGTTTGATTTATCAAAAATCTTTCTTGCCACCAAGCTCACCTCTGAAATATCGCGGGTAGAATATCTGCTCACTCAGGTGCGGGTTATCGTAACCTATATCCGTCTTTTATTTATCCCCGTCAATCAAAACCTGGATTACGATTATCCCCTGGCGTATCATTTGCTTAAGCCGGAGATGGCGTTGTCGTTTTTATTTCTGGGGGCGGTTATTTTCTACGGATTCCGGATGCTTAAAAACCAAAGGCTTATTGCCTTTTCCCTGTTTTGGTTTTTTATTGTGCTGATTCCCGAATCGAGCATCTTTCCGATTCCCGACGTCATCTTTGAGCACCGCCTGTATATCGCTGTCGCCGGCTTTGCGATGCTGGTATGTACATGGTTATCCTTGTTTGTCCGTAACCGGGGCCGAAGAATTTTTTTCCTGTCGCTTATTGTTTTGGCCCTGGGTGTCCTGACGTATGCGCGCAATGTTCTTTGGGAAAATCCGGTTACCCTTTACCTGGATGTCGTCCAAAAGTCGCCTTTTAAGGCAAGGCCCCATAATAATTTGGGGATCCTATATCGGGAGTTGGGGTGGGTGGATTTGGCGGAAGGCGAATATAAAAAGGCCATTACCCTGGATAAAAATTATGTCCCTGCCTACAATAATCTGGCTAGGATTTATATGGACCGGAATAATTACGAAGAAGCCACCCGTTTATATCAGGAGGCCTTACGTTTATTCCCGGAACATTTTGAGTCCAATCTTAATCTGGGGAATGCGTACTATAGCGCGGGAAAATTAGATTCGGCCAAGGCCCAATACTTAAAAACCATCCGCCTGCGGCCCGGTTCGGACAGCGCCTATGTCAATTTAGGGTATATCCATATGCATTTGAATAATCTTTTAGACGCCGAAATGTGCTTTAGACGTGCCGTCGGCAACAACTCTTATTTTGCCCCGGCGTACCACGCCCTGGGGACGTTGTATTTCTCGCAAGGGCTCTATGACAAGGCCATAGAGGAATTTAAGAAAACGATTCTTCTCGATTCCCGGCACATTGATGCCTATACCCTCCTCGGCATCTGTTATGTAAAGACAAAGAAGATGCCGGAGGCCGAACGCTGCTTTAGGAAAACAATCGAAATCAAGCCGGATTACACCATCGGCTATCTTAACCTTAGCCGTTATTACGCCCAAAGCGGTGACCGCGAAGCCTCGCAAAAGTTTCTTGCGGTTGCCGCGCGAATACAAGAACAGCAGCGTAAAAAAGCACCCCGGTAAAGTTGTTTTTCTTTACCTTGGTGCTTGAACCCGTCTGTCAATATGATAAGATAGCATATTAATATATTCGGCACGGACAGAAGGTGTTTTTGTTGTTGAATACGGCAGTTTGTTCCAGGGGAAATCTTTTATGGCTTCTTTCAACCTGATTATTATCATCGGATTATTCGCGATTGTAGGATTTTTAATCCTGCTGTTTGCTTTATCGGATGATTCCGCAAAGACCAAGAAGAAAAAACACGAAGATATTCCGGCGTCAGTGTCCCAAAAATGGGAAGAGGTCATCGCGAAGCTGGAGAAATATATTTATTCTTTAAAAAACGAACTGGAAAGTTTAAAGACAGAACAGAAGAAGCATTTGCGTGATCTGGCGGTGGAAAGAGCGCGCAACGAAAGGCTCCAGGAAAAACTCAAGCAGGAAAATGAGTGGCTGGCCAAGGAAAAAGTGGCCATCGAGAAAAAGGATGAGGAGATAAGAGACTTTAAAATCCGCGTGGTTAAGCTGGAGCAGGAACGTGAACACGAATATGCCGCCCGGTTGCAGACCGAACGCCAGCTCAAAGAGCTTAAAGGCGATTATGATGTCTTGGTTAAAGAAAAACGGGAGTTGTCTTTTAAGGCCATGACCCTTGAGGCCGATTTGGATGTTCACAAGAAAGAAGTGGCCCGATTAAAGAAAGCCAATAAGGAGTTGTCCCGCGAAAGCGACGAGGCCGAATGGGTCTCTAAGTCCGAGTACGAACGCCTTGAGAAGGCGCTCCAGGATAAAGAGAAGGAATTGAAAAGAATTCGCGAAGATTAAAATAAATTATCAAAACAAAAGGTTGTGGGCGGAAAAATGACGGAACCCTATAAAGACAATAAGATGATTCAGGAATGTATGGCCCGGGATTTCCAGATGGTTGCTGCCGACCAGCTTTTGGCCGATACGCTCGATATAATGCGTTCAAAGAATATCGAGATGGTATTGGTAAAGGACACCGACGGGTCTCTGGGAATCTTTTCCGAACGGGACTTGTTGACCAAAATTAACTTTAAAGAAATTACCAAAGAAGGGCTCCTCTCCCTTAAGGTCCGCGATGTGATGACGAGAAACTTAAAAGCGGTATCTCCCGATGAATCGTACATGAATGTGATCCGCTCCATGCAGGCCGGGCGGATAGAGCATTTGCCGGTTGCCGAGGCAGGCAAGATTATCGGGGTGGTTTCGCTTAAGAGCGCCATGAGCTATTACGAGGAGAAGATGGAGGATCTGGGCCTGGAATTATTCGAAAAGGCCCAGCAGATATCCCAGAAGACCTTGAAATTAAATGCCATTATGCGGCTGTCGGAGAAATTAATCTCCAACATGGAGACGACCGAACTTTTGGCGCAGATTACCAAGACGGCCCGCGAGCTGACCCGGGCGGATACGGCATCAGTGATTCTTCTTAAGGAAGATGCCGGCGAATTTGTGGTTATTGCCTCGGAATTTTCCGGCCAAAAAATCGAAAGCGGCATGATCCAGCCTTCGCTGGACGGGGATCGAAGCATTACCGGCTGGGTGATTAAGAATAAACAACCGCTTCTTTTATCCGGCCGCCCCGAAAACGACCCTCGCTTTAAACATATCCAATGGAAGGGGGGCATTAAATGTTCGATCAACGTTCCTTTGGTGTATAAGGATTCCGTCAAGGGGACATTAAACCTTAATGTTGTCGATTCCGATTACAATTTCACCAAGGATGATTTTGAAACTGCCATTAGCCTTGCCAACCATGTTTCGGTCGCGATTGAAAACAGCACTTTGTTCAAGGATTTACAGGAGTCGTTGATCAAATACCTGCGTGTCGCGAATGAACGCATGAAAACAAAGAATGAGCAGTTGCGCCTGGCCCAGGAGAAAATTGACGGCGAGATCAAGACGGTAGCCATTGTCCAGCAGGGGCTCTTGCCCAAGACGCTGCCCCGCGGCAATACCTTTGATATTGCCGCTATTTATTCGGCCTCGACCACGGTGGGCGGGGATTATTACGATTGTATTGAGATGGAAGACGGCCGGCTTCTGGTGGCCATTGCCGATATTACCGGCCACGGGTTATCGGCCGCTTTTATCATGACCATGGTCAAGATCCTCCTGATGTATCTTCATCAGCAAAAAAGCTCTCTCTCGGAGACCGTATCTATTATCAACAATATGCTTTTGCGCCATGTCCCCATCAGCACATTCCCGTCGTTGATTTACGGAATCTTAGACCCCAAGCACATGACCTTTGAGTATGTCAACGCCGGCCATGAGCCCATTTATCTGGTTAACGCGAACACAAAACGAAAAGAATTTTACTATGCCCAATCCACTCTTTTGGGTATCGGAACCGAATCGGGATTTCCGGTTAATACTATTTATATCAATAAGGACGACAAATTATTTTTTTACACGGACGGCATCCTGGAGGCGATTAATAAAAACCGGGAACCGTTCGGGATGGAGAGGTTTATCGACATTATCGAGCGCCAGGCCCATCGAAAATCGAAGGAAATTATTGATGAGGTGATGAATTCCCTGAAGGTTTTTTGTGAAGGGGAACCGTTTAACGACGATATCACCATGCTCGTCATCAGTTTTTAATCGGCGCGAGAGCCTGTTTTTCCGCCTGAAATCCAATCCTTACTTATCGGGTCAATCATGTTTTCCAAAAGGACAGAATGGAAATTAACGCCTAATGAGCTCAGCCTCCGCCTGGAGGCGATTGAGCGCCAGGGCAAACCTGTCCTGAATCTCATCGAGTCAAACCCGACCCGGTGCGGATTACGGTATCCTAAAAGAAGGATTCTCAAGGCCCTGGCAAGTGCGCGCAATATTTCTTACGAGCCCTCGGGGACGGGGTCGGTTTCCGCCCGCGAGGCGATTGTCCGCTATTATCAGAGCCGCGGTTTTAGCGTGGACCCAAAGCGGATTTTTTTAACCGCCAGCACCAGCGAGTCGTATTCGGTTATTTTCCGGCTCCTTTTAAATCATGGCGAGCATATCCTTGCCCCGCGGCCGAGTTATCCGCTTTTTGAATTTCTCGCCCAACTGAACGACGGGATAATCGATTTTTACAGGCTTGGTTATGATAACGGCTGGCATATTGATTTGGATGACTTTAAAAAATCGGTCGGCGCGCAAACACGGGCGGTGGTGATTGTTAATCCCAACAACCCCACAGGGTCTTTCTTAAAACAAAAAGAACGCCTGGAAATCAATCACATTTGCCGCCAGCAGGATACCGCGATTATCTGTGATGAGGTTTTCTCGGATTTTTATTTTTCCGGGGATGAGAACCGTATCGGGAGCATGGTGGAAAACAACGCGGTCTTGACTTTTACCTTAGGGGGCATTTCCAAAAGCCTTGGGCTTCCGCAGATGAAACTCGGCTGGATTGTGGTCAGCGGCCCCGACGATATGGTCAAGACAACCACCGAACGCCTGGAAATTATTTTGGATACCTATCTCTCGGTCAATACGCCGGCGCAGAATGCTTTACCCGCGTGGCTGCTGTTGCGGCCGGTTATACAAAGAAGAATTCTAAGGCATCTTAAGAACAATAAGGATTTTATTGCCAAAAGGCTTACTAAGGGAAATATATGCCAGTGTCTTCATGCTGAGGGGGGATGGTATGCGGTTTTACGCCTCCCCAAAACCCGCAGCGAAGAGCAATGGATTCTGGAATTCCTGGAAGCTGACCGGGTCCTGGTCCATCCGGGCTACTTTTTTGATTTTGAGCAAGAGGCGCACATTGTCTTAAGCCTTTTGGTCCACCCAAGAACATTCAAAGAGGGGTTCAACCGTATTCTCAAAAGGATTTTGGCGGCTGCTTCATAAGGCTTGAAAAGTTATTTTTGTTTGCTAATATGATATGGATAAAAGCGGAAGGGATAGGATAAATTTCTTAAAAGATACACAAGGGAGCGCATGATGAAAAAAAGACCCGACTGGGATGAATATTTTTTAAAATTAGCCATGCTGGCTTCGGAACGCTCGACTTGTCCCCGGATGCACTGCGGTTGTGTCTTAGTCAAAGATAAAAATGTGATCGCGACCGGCTATAACGGTTCGATTCCCGGTGATGAACACTGCGATGAGGCCGGGTGTATCATCATTGACAATCACTGCGTGCGTACCGTTCACGCGGAAATGAATGCCCTGATTCAGGCTGCCAGGCGGGGCCATCCGGTCGACGGGGCGACGGCGTACATCACCAATATGTCCTGCACTACCTGCGCCAAGGCGCTTATTTCGGCGGGTGTTAAACGGGTAGTCATCTTCTCTGAGTTTCACGATACCCTGGCAACCGAATTTTTCGCTAAGGCCAAGGTCAGAATTGAAAAGCATGCGGTGCCGTCGACGGAAATTGCGTACGACCTGGAAAGTTATTCATCCGCGAGAAAATAGGATCTTCATGACGGGCATGCCGTTATTTAAATAAATTTGATTTTAGCGAATATTGGTTGTACTCTATAAGATATTCTTAAAGGTCGGCCGGTCAAATTACCGTATAATTCGAGCGTAATAATTTAAAACTTCTATTAAAAGGGAGGAATCGATGCGGAAAGTATTTTTAGCAGGGATATTCTTACTGGTAGGTGCGACTTTGGTCTGCGCCAAGGCGAAAGATATAAAGTTTTGTTTGACCTATACCCAGGAGGAAGCAAAAGCCGCCAAGGCCCAAAAGGGCTCTCTTGTAGCCCGTCCGGGGGAAAAATCAAAGGATGTCTTTGTGGCCCCGGAGCCGTTTCTTTCCAATAAAGATATCCAATCCATTGTTATTACAAAGAAGGAAGAAACAGCGGACAAGGATTACCCTCGAATCGAAATTATTTTTACCGAAGAAGGTGCCCGGGTATTAAAGGAAGTCACGGAAAAGAATTTGCGAAAGACAGTTGCCGTTATCGTGGGTAAAGAAGTGCTGATGACGCCGTATGTTGTTTTTCCTCTGGCTAAAGGGCGCATGTTCTTAACCACCTGGAAGATTGCCACTGACGAGGCCGCGGAAAAGTTTGCCAGCGATTTGGGATTTACTCCGACATTTCAATCCCCGGAGCCGAAGCCTTAAGGGCCTTATTTATTTCTATGAAAATCATTATGCCGAGCAGGGTGTTGCCGTTATTGATGTTTAGTGCCGTTCTCTTTCTTTGCGGTGCCGCCAAGATGAACGTAACCGATATCCAGACAGCGGTCATGCAGGAAGACTTCCAGAAGGCCGAGGGGCTTGCTCAGGCGTTCATTGAAACAAAGCCGGTTAAGAAAGATTTGGATGAGGCCCTTTATTATTTGGGAATCAGCCAAATCCGGTTAAACCGTTATTCCGCGGCGAAAAACACGTTTAATTTGCTGATTAGCGGTTTTCCCCGCAAGGACCTGCAGGATAAGGCCTATCTGGGATATATCGACGCGCTTTATTTAGACGGTGAGTATGCCGGGGCTCTTAAGATTGCCGAAGAGTTGCTGAATAAAAGCCCGCATTCGGAATTTTTAAGCCTTATTTATTTAAAATTAGGCCGCGCGAATTTAAAACTTGCCCAGTGGCAAAAAGCCAAAGAGTATCTTAATAAAATCATTTCCGAATTTCCCAAAAGCCTCGAAGCCCATACCGCCCGGCAGCTTTTGCAGGAAGAGCAGTATTTTGCCGTCCAGATCGGTGCGTTCTTAGAGCAGGAAAGGGCGCAGCAGCTTGTTTCGGAGCTGGAGAAAAAGGGCGAATATGCTTATGTGGTCGAAACGATTGATCGCCAGGGCAAGAAATTTTACCGCGTGCGTGTCGGCAAAATGGCTCTCCTTGACGAGGCTCAAAAGTTGAAAGAGAAACTATCCCAGTTGGGTTACCCTGCCGCGATTTACCCCTAATTCATTTGGTAATGAAACCTCAAAAGATTATTTTCGTTGTCGGCCCTACCGCTGTGGGTAAGACTGAAGTGGCTTTTTTACTCGCCAGGAAAATCAAGGGAGAGATTATTTCTCTTGATGCCATGCAGGTCTATAAGGAAATATCCGTTCTTAGCAATAAGCCCTCCGGCATCATAAGAAAGAAGATTCCGCATCATTTGGTCGACGTCGTTTCTATTCGCCAAAATTTCGACGCGGCGGTTTTTAGAAAAAAGGCGCTGGCGGCGGTTAAGAGGATCATCGCGAAAAGAAAGATTCCTGTTATCGCGGGGGGCAGCGGTTTTTATATGACGGTTCTTTTAGACGGAATCTTTAAAGGGGTGGGTGCGAGCGAGCGCATAAGAAAAAGACTCGAGCGCGAGGAGATAAAAAACGGCTGCGGGTTTTTACACCAGAAATTAGAAAGAATCGATCCCCAGGCGGCGCTTAAAATCCACCCCCATGACACCAAAAGGATTATCCGGGCCTTGGAGGTTTTTGCGCTTACCCGAAAACCCATTTCCGAACTGCAAAAGAAGCGCGAAGGGTTATGGGGAAAATTTGATATCCGTATTTTTGCCCTGAACCGGGATCGAGGCGAACTTTATAAAATGATTGATGACCGTGTCGATGCGATGTTTAAAGAAGGCGCCGTCGGCGAGGTTGAGGATTTGATAAAAAGAAAGTGGAGCAAGACCGCCGAGGCGATTATCGGGGTTAAGGAAATCAAAAGTTTTTTAAACGGGCAACATGATTGCGCGCGCGCCCGCGATCTTATCAAGCGCAATACCCGCCGCTACGCCAAGCGTCAGTTGACGTGGTTTAGGCGGGATAAGCGCCTGTGCTGGATTACCATCGGTGGGAATGATAAGCCTTCCCTAATCGTTTCAAAAATTATAAACTCTGTTAGAAACGTCGTTTCTAACGGGGCAAAGGAGATTTAATAATATGGCCGAAAGAGTTTTGCTGGTGATGGTAGATTTTAATGATAAAAAAAGCTGGCCGGTAACGGACATTACCCAGGAGATGCAAGAGCTGGTGACGGCCTGCGGGGGCGAAGTCATCGACCATATAGTATGCGTGTGTCCAAAGCCGACGGCTCGTTTTCTGATAGGTGAAGGCAAGGTGGAAGAAATTGCCGCGCTTTGTTCGGTTAAGGAAATCCAAACGGCGATTTTTAGCCATGATTTAAAGGGCAGCCAAAAAAGGAATCTCGAGGAAATCATTAAGGTAAAAATCATCGACCGCACCCAGTTGATTCTGGATATCTTCGCCCGGCGCGCCAAAAGCCAGGAAGGCGTCATGCAGGTGGAATTGGCTCAATTGCAGTATCTTCTGCCCCGCTTAGTCGGCCACGGCATCGAGCTTTCGCGCTTAGGCGGTGGTATCGGCACCGTGGGGCCCGGGGAAACGAAACTCGAGATTGACCGCAGAAGGATAGCGGAGCGCATTACGAAACTGCGCGACGACTTAAAACAGGTTGTCCAGAGCCGCAGGGTTAAAAGAAAAAAAAGAAAAGAGCAGGAGGTGCTTACGGTCGCGCTGGTCGGGTATACCAATGCCGGCAAATCGACCCTTCTAAACGCCTTAACCGATGCCGAACAGGAGACCAAAGACGGTTTGTTTACCACCCTTGATCCCTTAAGCCGCCAATATGCGTTACCTAATAATCGCAAAATTGTTCTTTCGGATACGGTCGGTTTCATGCATGACTTGCCGCATAACCTCATCGAATCGTTTAAGGCCACCCTTGAGGAAGTCGTGGAGGCGGATTTGCTTTTACATGTCTTAGATGTCAGCCATCCGCGGTTCAGGCAGCTCAATGATGCCGTTTTGGAAGTTTTAAAAGAGCTCAATGCGGATAAAAAGCCCATTATCACAGTTTTAAATAAGATCGATAAGCTGACGGAGAGGACATGGCTTAACGATATTCAGGGGAGTTTTCCCCATGCGGTGTATCTCTCCGCTCTTACTAAGGAAAATCTTCCCGAACTCGTCGACAGGATTAGCGGGTCTTTGATTCCCTCGACCACGGATATCAACGTTATCATACCGCTTAACCGCATGGATTTGGTCAATCTTATCCATCGAGACGGACGGGTGGATAGTATCGCCTATGAGTCGGACGGCGTGCATATCCAGGCGACCGTTCCCGTCAAATTAGCCGGGAAGATACAGAAGCTGTAGGGGGTTTTCTTCGCCCGCCCCGCCTATATCCCCGCCTATAATAGGGAAGGGATGGCGAGGGGAATTTATTGCAATACCAAAAGTCGTGTGGTACACTTACATTTGCTGCGTGTCAAAACGTTGCTCATTCTCTAAAACAACACTTATCTTAAAGTTGTTGTCGTCCTTGTCTTATTGTGATGCCTAACAGATATTATAAATATCTGATTTTTCTTTTTCTCTTCATTACCGTGCCCGCCTTTGCTGATACCATTGTCAGCTCTGATATTACATCCAACACGACCTGGACGCTTACCGGAAGCCCATATATTATTGCGGTTGACGTTAACGTTAGAAACGGCGCCGTATTGACAATTGAGCCTGGGGTACAGGTTAAGTTTGAATCGCAAAAGGGGCTCTATATCGGCTATTCCCAGACAGGCGGTTTGTTTGCCCAAGGAGCGACAGATAATCCTGTTATTTTTACCTCCAATCAGACAACTCCCACTGCCGGTGACTGGAAGGCCATTTATTTTGGGTCAGGCACCATTTTAGCGTCGACCCGGATGGAGTATTGTGTTGTCGAGTACGGAGGATATCTTGACAATGCGAATATTTACATCAATAACACTTCGCCCACAATCACCAACTCCACCGTCACCAATAGCAGTGGCGTGGGAATTTACGTTGCCAGCGGCTTTCCCGTTCTTGCCAATAATTCCCTTAACAATAACGCCACCTATCCTATTAGTACGGATCCCAACAGCTGTTCTAATTTCGGCACTAATACTGCCTTTGATAACGGAACAACAAACAAAATAGAAATCAGGGGCGGCCGTGTAGGCAATAACAGTACCACCTGGCCTAACACCGGACTGTCGTATCTTGTGACGGGTGATATCTATATTTACTACTATAGTGGGTATCAAGACGGCAACGTAACCCTTACCATCGCGCCTGGCGTACGAATTACCTTTAATCAAAGTGCTGGTCTCTATGTTGGCGGAGGTGGAGTTAACAATAGTGAAAAGCGAGGTGCCTTAAACGCTCAGGGGACAGTCGCAGAACCTATTATTTTTACCTCAAGCCTGCAGACATCTGCTCCGGGAAGCTGGAAGGGGATATATTTTCAAGACAGAACAGATGATGCCTTGACTCAACTAAACTATTGCACTATTGAATACGCCGGAGAAGTGAACAATGCCAATGTTTATCTTGATAATGCCTCCCCGACAATCACCAACTCCACTATTACTAACAGCAGCGGCGCGGGAATCTACGTTGCCTCTGGCTTTCCCACCCTTGCCAACAACTCTCTGAATAATAACGCCACCTATCCTATCAGCACGGATCCCAATTACTGTTCTGGCTTTGGCGCTGGCAATACTGCCTCGGGTAACGGCTTGGCAAACAGCATTGAGCTAAGGGTAGGCCGTGTCGGCAATAACAGTACCACCTGGCCTAACACCGGACTGTCGTATCTTGTGACGGGTGATATCTATATTTACTACTATAGTGGGTATCAAGACGGCAACGTAACCCTTACCATCGCGCCTGGCGTACGAATTACCTTTAATCAAAGTGCTGGTCTCTATGTTGGCGGAGGTGGAGTTAACAATAGTGAAAAGCGAGGTGCCTTAAGCGCTCAGGGGACAGTCGCAGAACCTATTATTTTTACCTCAAGCCTGCAGACACCTGCTCCGGGAAGCTGGAAGGGGATATATTTTCAAGACAGAACAGATGATGCCTTGACTCAACTAAACTATTGCACTATTGAATACGCCGGAGAGACCAACAATGCCAATGTCTATCTTAATAGCGCGTCACC